>JAABUM010000004.1_pt1 | contig 1069044 bp, 748 predicted proteins | sample 5559161 | NCBI WGS metagenome assembly JAABUM01 (sample SAMN10711868, study PRJNA513369) | rock metagenome | isolation source: Antarctica rocks | place: Antarctica: Victoria Land, Siegfried Peak nord | reverse complement strand
GATATTAGCTATTTTAATTTATAATTAAGAGAAAATAATATCTATTATAATATCTTTAACTTTACTAGCTATTTATATCTTAAAGCTATTAATATTAATATAAATATTATAAGATAGAATATTAATATTTACTTACTTAGTACTATAAAAGACTAGTATAATAATAAACTAGATTATTTAAGTAAATCTAATTTATAATATACTCTAAATAGTATTATTAAATAGTATAAGTTATTAGAAGAATATTTTTATAACTTATTAAGACCCTTATTACTTATAAATATATAGTTATAACTATTTAATCTAAATAAGTTTATTAAGATATTAAATAGCTAGTAAGACTATCCTATTTATATTATAAATATACTATTATATACTTATAATAAGGTCCTTAGTACGCCTTTACTAACTAAGACTACTTAACTTATAAGAGTTATTATTTATAAAGAAATATTATTAATTCCCCTTATAATTAATAGTAGAAATCCTTATTTAAAATTATTAACTACTTTAAATCCTAATAGTCTACTATCTATCTATATAATTAATAAGATATTATAAAAGCCTTTTTATTTATCTAATTAATAAGGTCTTATAAAAGTCTTTTATAAAGGCCCTATTAATAAGAACCTTAATAGTAATTAATAGTCCTACTATCCCTTATTTAGTTTAGTATATTCTTATAATATATATTACTATAAGTAATAGGGATCCGCGTATTATAATTATTAATAACTATATAAAATTAGATAAATAGTATAATAAAACCTCCTACTATAATAAGATAGTATAATAATAGTTACCCTCTTATCTACCTTCTCTTTTATTATCTATTAAATAAGGTCCTTTATACCTTAGCTACCTATATACTAGATCTAATATATAGCTAATAGGAATTAGGGGTTATTAATATATTATTTATAGTATATATTTAACTACTATATTTATAAGATATCTAATTAGTTAGGAAGTATAATAAATTTATAACTAATAGTAGTATATACTATTAGGGTAATAGCTTTTATTTTATTATTAGTATTTATTATAATTATTATATATTTATATACTATTTATATTAGCGCGATACTAAAATAGGCTTAGTATCCTTCCTTACTAGAAAGCTAGACTTCTTATATATAGAGAATATATCTTTTACCTACTATCCCTATTTACTCGTAACATTCTACTAGGTAGTCTTCTAAAAGTTAGATTATAATTTACTAATATTAAATTTATACTATATATAAACCGATAGATAATTAGAAAAAATAAATTAGATAGTTAAAATTACTATATAATATTACGCCTCTAAATAGATAAGTATTAATATAGTTAATTAGATAGCTATTCTACCCTATCTATAAGGCTATATTAATAATTCTAAGAACTAATTAATAGGAGTCTCCTCTAATAAGGTCCTTATTAAGTTTAATATATAAGATATACTAGGTATACTTATATAGCTACCTATTAAAGACTTTAATAAGTTATACTATATAAAGTATAATTAGGCTAAGGAATTTATAGCTTTTATAAATATCTTTACTAAAATCTATTATAATTCTAAGTATTAACTCTTATTATTAAATAAGGGTAATATAGTATACTTATAATTAGGAAATAGCTATAAGATTCTAGGGGTTTTAGATTATAAACTTTATAACTAATATATACCTTCCTAATTCTTAAATATATAGGTCTATTAGCGTATTATCTATAGCTTTCTTTATTAATAAGAATCTATCCTATTATATTAATTACTTATTTAGAGCCTTTTATAAAGGGATTAGATCCTTAGAAATATCTTAGAAATATATATCCTCCTCCTATTATTAAGAATAATAGCCTTAATACTACTAAATTAGATATCTATAAATTAGAGGCTATTATAAGTAAGTAGATTAGTAGAGGTAAGACTTAGTATCTTATTAAATAGAAGGGCTATAGCTATAAGTATAATATTTAGTATAGTAAAAAGGATCTTTCTAAGGCCTTAAGCCTAGACTAACTATCAAGTTAAGTTTTAGTACTATAAATTAGTACCGACCCGAATACTTAGTACTAGTTTAGGTACTAACCTAAATACTTAATACCTACTTCTAGTACTAACCCGAAAAGCCCTTAGTACCTTAGCGAGTTAGGTTAGACCGACCCGACTCGCTAAGGTACCGCTAAGACGCTAAGCCCCTAATAAAATAGTAAGAGATATAAATTTTTCTCTAGAATTATCCCTATACTAAAGATAGATTTTTTTTAATTAGAAATTAAACACCCCCCTTAATTCCCTAGGTATATATATTACCTTTTTATATTACCTTATTTACTTTTTAGAATTACCTAGGTAATAATAATAATAATAATTAATAGTATAGTAGTAAATCCTATATATAGTAAGAAATATTACTATAAATAGAAAATATTACTAATATTATAGTCTTTATCTTTATAGGGATATGTATTACTTTTTTATATTACCTTATTTACTTTTAAGAATTCCCTAGGTAATAATAATAATAATAATTAGAAGAAAAAAATAGAAAAAATAGTAAGAAATACTATTAAAAATAGAAAATATTACTAGGGAAAAAAGTCTTAGCGAGTCGGGTTAATACTTTAGGTTAATACTTAGTACTACCCCTTAGTATTAACTCGAATACTCGGTACTAACTATTAGTACTAACCTGAATACTTAGGCTAGGAATTTAGTATTAACTCGCTAAGAGTTAAGTTAGGTACCTGACTCGAGTTTAAAGTACTAATATAATGCGGTTAGTCTACTTAGGCCTTATTAATAACTATAAGTAACGGCTATATAATAGATTATATAAGATTAGTAAAGTATAAGGGTATTTACTTTTATAAGGAAAGGTTTACTTTTATAGTATAAGTTAGTTAATAATATAAGTATTAGCTTTTATTTATTTATTAGTATTATTATAGCTTTTATATCTATTATAGTATAGAAGACTTCTATACTATACTCTAGTTATTCCTTAATAGAATTCTTAATAGCTAATTAATTATATATATATAAAATTAGCTTATAGCTATTAGTTACTATAATAGTATATTAGGCCTTACCCTATACTTAATAGTAGTACTTACCCCTAGGACTATAATAACTTATAATTTAATAGCCTCTAAGTAAGTAGCCTTAGATTATACCTTAAAGAATTCCTCCTTATAAATTAATTAGATATTCTATATTAAAGTACCTATTCTAATACTAGTTACTTAAGGCTTAAGGTAATTACGCGGTTTAAACTTTAATAGGGTAGGCGGATTTAACTTAAACTCCTAAGGGGTTATCTTAATCTCTAGTAAACTTAAATTATATTTAGGCTCCTAGAAGCTATTTCCTACTTAAGAAGCCTTACTAGACTCTAATTTTATTAAGTAGCTAGGCTATCTTATTTTAATAGATCTTAAAGTACCTTATTAAATAATTTTTAGTAGCTTTAAAATATCTTTAAGCTCCTAGGATCTATTTCCTACTTAAGTAGCCTTATTAGACTTTAATTTTATTAAGTAGCTAGGCTATCTTATTTTAATAGACCTTAAGGTACTTTATTAAATAGTTTCTAGTAACTTTAAGTTATCTTTAAGCTCCTAGGAGGTATTTTCTATCTAAGTAGTTATACTAGGCTCTAGTTCTATTAAGATTAAGGAGTAGCTAGGCTATTATAGTATTAATAACTCCTAATTAAAGTATAAATATATCTTAAAAGGGATAGATATTAATACTTTAATAAAGGTAGTAATTAGAGGTATCTTCTATAAAGCTTAAATAAATATAAGTAATAAGATATAAGAGGTAATAGGAGTATAAGCTAGTTCTAACTAAAAATCTCCTTAAGAATAGGTAGGGTAAATTCCTATATATCCCTAATTAATCCTTTTATAATAAGTTAAAGGACTAGCTTATTAATAACCTAATCTAAGGGCTAAATTAGTAGTTTTATAAAATAAGTCCTAGAATAAGTATGAGTACCCCTTATTAATAGTTTATAATATTTAGTAGCTAATTATACTAGCTAGGAAGAAGTATTTATAATTTTATATATAATTTTATAAATTCTCTTTAGTATTAAATTAATTTATAGATACCCTATTTTAATAAAAGTATTTAACTAGAAAGTAAAAAAGATAGTATTTTCTTATAAAGTATTTTCTTTTAAGGTAGCTTATAAAGATACTATTATAAGAGGCTATTTACTAATCCTTTAAATAGATAAGATAGAGTAGATTATAATAAATAATAATAATAAATAATAATAAAGGATAAGTACTATAAACAAGTAAATATAAAGGTAAGTAAAGTAAATAGTAATAGAAAGTAGGAAATAAATTAAGATAGATAGGAGAAAGTAAGTTGTTATTACTATTTTAAAGTTATAATAGTTTCTCTACTAGGGAAATTATAGCCTTAATCTTCTAAGAAGGCTAATTTCTTAATAAGGGGTAAAAGCTAAATACTAAATCTAATAGTTAAGATATTAAATAGGCGTCTTACCTAATATTATAGATTAAAGAGGTAAGAAAATATTATATCTTTCTATTTTTACCTTACAATTATTTAGGTAAGGTGAAATCCTATCTAATTTAACTAATATAGAATAGTAAACTTAGTCTAATACTAGATTTATTAATAGAGGACTCCTAGTTTATATAACCTATAAGTTATCTCTAACTAATTAGAATATTATATAATAGTATTACTACTAAATATAGTAGAATTATATCGTAAAAAGTACATCGGCAATTCGGGAACCCGGCCCTGAAAGCTCCAGCAGCTCAACCAGCCCGTGCGGGAGGACTTGTACTTAGGAGTTATCGTGCTAGCCCGAATAGGAAATATTATAAGTATTACGTCATACGTCATATATTACTAATGAAATAGTAAACTAGGCTAATTTTAAAGTTTAAGCTAAAACGGACTAGTACTTACTAAGATACTAGCTCCTAAAGTTGGAAGTTTTTAAAACGAAGAAAAAAAAACTTCCAACTCAAGGAGCTAGTATCTTAGCGAGTACTTGTCCGTTTTAGCTTAAACTCTAAAATTAGCCTAGTTTACTATTTTATTAGTAATATATAACGTAATACTTATAATATTTCCTATTCGGGCTAGCACGATAACTCCTAAGTACAAGTCCTCCCGCACGAGCTGGTTAAGCTACTGGAGCTTCCAGGGCCGGGTTCCTGAATTGCCGATGTAATACGAGGTAAATATACTATTAGGTAATAGGTATATAAAGGCTTATATTACTATCTAGTAAAGTACTAGTTATAAGTACTTATCTAACTAGTACTTACCTAATATTTTTATAATTAAGGTAATATATTTACCTAGGGATTTAAAAGGGGTATTAAAGCTAGTAGAAAAGATCTACCTATATATAATACTAGCTATAAACCTATTATTTATTAATAGAGCTAAGAGGTCTTTAATTTAAATATAAGTAGAATAAAATTTAGATATTATATAATAGTAGAGCTCTTTATATAGAGTTTTTATATACGCGGTAAGCGCGCCCTTAATATATATAATAATATCTACCTTACTTCCTACTAGTAATATTAACTCTATATATAAGAGACTTTAAATTAAGAGATAAAAGGTATTATACTAAATAAAAGAGTTAGAATAATAGGCTAAGGCTACCTCCTCTAATTAAGAGGACTATAACTATATATAGGAGTAAGAGTAGTAACCTTATAATTAGAGAGGTATTATAGTTACACCCCCTTTACCTATAATTACACCCCCTAACTACCTACTATTATACCCTCTAACTACTTATAGTTATACCCCCCCGTATTAGGTTAGCTCTACGTTATTATAGTAATACCTCCCGTAACGCGTACTTCTAATAATTCTAGCTACTTATTATTCCCTAACTCCCCTACTCTAATTAATAATATATCGCTCCCTATCTACCTCTAGATAGTCTATTAGATACCTCTCCTAAGGCGAGGAATATATAGGTTAATAACTCTATAAAATTATATAGCTACGCGGTTAGAATCTAGAGGACTAAGGTTAATAAAAAGGAGGTAAAGTAGGTATTATTACGACTAGGGGGGAAAGAGAAGGTATTAAGGGTTTCTTACCTTACTAGTATAGTAATAATATGCTTTATAACCTAAGTAGCCTACTCCCTAGTCTAAGCTATCTACTCCTACTACTTTACCTATAGAGGGCGTCCTACCTACGCTAGTATCACTTTTAGCTAAGGCCTATTAGGCTTACGATAGGGCTAGTAGGACGTAGCCTATCCTATATATTATAGGTAAGGAACTAAATAGGATATAAAGGTATATATAATATTAACGCGTAGTAGCTAGATATAAGGAAAAGCGAGTATATTTAGTAGGGGGCTTAGTAGTAGCATCTCTATTTAAGACTACGCCTAGGATATTACTATTACTAGATATTAACTAATTAGAATACGCGCTAGCTAGAAAGTTTCTAGTTATAAAGACTATAGTAATAGAATATTTTAGGTCTATTAGATTTCATGAATAATTAATCCGGTCTAAAGAAAATCGCGTTAGAGATATTACTAAAGTATTAGTAGTAGGATCTCTATAAGTTATTACTATAGTAATATAAGGCTAATTTAATACGGGGGGGTGTAACTATAAGTAGTTAGGGGCTATAATAGTAGGTAGTAAGGGGGAGTAATTATAGGTAAAGGGGGTGTAACTATAATATCTCCCTATAATTATAAGTATAATTAATAGGATTTTAATATAATCTACTTTCTCTTATAAGTAGATTATTATATAGCTTAATACTAGGAAATATTAATATAATAATAGTAATAAAGTATATTTATACCTCTTTTAATAACTCTAATAGCTTTCTCTTATATATTATAAAAAAGATATATAATAATTTTTAATAAAAATATTATAAGCCTTCTATTAAGCTAGTAGTAGTAATAATCTAGTATTATAAGTTAAATAATAAAGGGTACCTTAATATTAAATAATATAAAAGAGGAGTAGCTAAGGTAGTAGTAAATTAATAAGAGGGTTAAAGGTATTATTAATATTAATTAAACTATATAAAAAAGGGTAAAAGATTAATTAAAGGAATATAAACCTTTTAAGAGTAGAGAAAGAGGCGTAGCCCTAATAAGAGAGAGGAGTATATAAATATTAAGATCTAATACTAGAGTAATATAAAATATAAGGGAGAGGATAGTATATAATATTTAATAGCTTAAAAGTATTATAATAAATAGGATAGGTAAGAGAGGTTTTCTTCTATAATTTATAGTTTCCTCTTAATAAACTAGAGTTAAAACGCTCTTATTAGCTCTAAGTAGCTAGATAGTAGAGTATAAAATATAAATATAAATAGAAAAGAGGTTATTAAAATTCTAATTAAAAAAATCTATTTTTAGTATAGGAATAACTCTTTAAAAAATCTAGTATCCCTTACTATTTTATTAGAGGCTTAGTGTCTTAGTAATACCTTAGTAAGTTAGGTTAAGTTTACCTAACTTACTAAGGTACTAAGGGCTTTTTAGATTAGTACTAGAAGTAGGTACTAAGTATTTAGGTTAGTACTAATTTATAGTACTAAAACTCGACTTAATAGTTAGTCTAATTTACTACTATATTACTATATAACTTATAGTATATTATATATAATAAGTATATATATCTACCTAATAAATTACACCTAATCTTATTAATAATTGAATTATTAATACTTATATATTAGGTATATTATAAGTATAACCTAGATTATATAAGTTATTAGATATTAGAGGTATTAATAATATCTTTATAATATTATATAAGATATTATAATATAGTTAGAAGTTAATTATATAAGAATAGCTTTTTATAAGTTAAATTAGAAGGTATAGTATATTTATAATATAGGAGTAGTATTTTTAAAAATATTCTTAAAAAGTATAGTATTTTTATAATTTACTAATATTTTATAAGGATAATAAGTAATTTGTAATATATAGTATAAAACTTACTATTTAAGATATTATATAATATCTCTACTACTTTTATAATACCTTACTAATAATTCCTTATACTATCTTAGCCCTAATTTTTACCTTTAACCTTATAGTAAATAAGACTATTTCTTTTTAGATTAGGCTTTTTAATAGTATTATATTATAATTAAGTATAGCTTAAAGATTTATAAAGAAGGTTTTAGTAATATATAATACACTTAATACTTACTAGGCTTAGTTACTATTAAGTATATTAAGTACTTATTATAGTTACCCTACTTATTATTTATTAAGTATAAGCTACTACTACTACTACTACTAGTATATTTCATATATCTATATAGATAGGAGCTTCGTACTTAACTTATATAACGATTACTTAGTTATATCTCCTAGATTCTAAATATAGTAGGTTCATCCGTAGGCTGTACACGTCGCTTAAGTGGAATAGGAATGACGTCTTGTCTTGGAGCGGTAGGCTGTATAATAGGTGAGGGCAGTCTAATTGCTAATAGGACGCTCCTAGATATGTGCTAAGATAATTCTATAATTTGGCTTCCCTAGTCTACGAAGTCTATCGAGATAACGCCGGGAGCTTATTATCGCCTAGATGAAAAGGGTAGAAGGTAGGCCGGAAGGGTATATCACAGTAGGTAATCGATGCGCACCGTTTGGAGCTGAGTGATTCGAGATTTGTTTGATAATGTTGTGCTATTTCCTCTTTAACGAACTAATCCAAGCCCTAGCGAATGCGTAGCTCGGCACGCGAATGCCGCCCAGCCCAACATCGCACAGCAGGATGCACTACAGATCGATCAATTACAGGTCTCAGACACAAATATCTTGTATGCCCATGAAGGAACAAATGGAACGGCGTTGGTAGAGCTGCACATTGGAATCACAGATGAAGCGTAAGGGTCGGGAATACCAATATCTTTTGATACCCAGCAATAACCTATCGTTCCTGAGGTAGCGGTCTCTGGCTCTGCTGGGTCGAAACATCACAAACGATATTGCTATCTGCACATGCATGCAATGGCCAGAGAAAAGCCACTCTTACGCTGTAGTCATATCTTGGCCTATGTTGAGAGATATACCATGCCGTCTTTCGATTGACAGCAATGACTGGAAATATATGTTGCGTTGCACGGACACTCGTACGGGATACCTCGCTTATTGGCATATTGCTCAACACTTCTACCACCCAAGTAGCTCACAGCCTTCGAGGCGAAGACCAGGCATACAGCTGTCGACACAACAGGATCCAGGCCCAGTAACTTCTTGTCTTCGGGAAAAGGTATGCCGCAGAAGCAACTAGCGTCCGAATCAACAGTACCGCAGTCTTGAGGACCGAAGCAATAGATACCACACGTCGTGAAATTGTGTGACGCTGGGATGCTCTTGACAACTTGACTTGTGCCTGGCGGAGTCCGTGGTATGGGGCCTAGGACATCCGCAGGCCAAATCGAAGCACAGAATTGCAAGCCATCTGCACCACACGTCCCGGCAGCGTTTCCCAGCCGATTTTGAGGTGGTAACATCTGTCCCAGACTGGTCCCCGTATTGCCATCTGAACCCAATGTTCCGTATGTAATCGACCCGTCTTTATTATGCTGAATTACGTAACCTGGACAAAACTGCCAGACCTGCCTTAACGACGTTCGAAAGAGGCTTGTCGTGATATTCTCCCGAGCCGCTGATCCTGCTATACTACAGACACATCTGCTGCGACAGTATAGTCGTACTGCCCCGGATGCTAAGAAGTTACGCCACGTCCATTCTAGCCGTGGTGTGAATTCATCCGAAAACCACACCTGTCTTGTCTTGACGTTGTCAGGACCGGCATCACTCCAGTGGCAGTAACCGCCGGCGTTCGCGTTGCTATCAATCAATCATCAGCAAACACGCGCCTGCGAGAAGCTCAAGCTTCAGAACTAGAATACTCACGGATTGCCACCGGAGAAAGTGACGGCACACATCTCTTGCAGACTTCGGAAGTCGGAGGTTTGATATGGATGTATGAGCGGGAAAGGAGGAAGGTCTCCCGGACATTCGATGTTGTTTGCGGGATCCATACTCAGGTAAGTAAATGCTAATTCCTCGCCATATCTGGCATAGTCCCGTTGATCGGTCACCGCGACGATCTCCACCACAGCTAAGGGACTTGGATTATAACTACGATGCCAATGATATCCGGGCATTACTAGTAATCCTTTGATATTCGGACCTCCCGGGGGATCGGTGGGCAAGCGAGGAGTACTGACGTCCACTTTAAAAAGCCCTCCGCTTTCGTCAAGCCACGTTGGATCAAAATCGGTAAGTTCTTCTATCTCTACTGAGTAGGTCTGGTCGCCTGCCCATTCTGTCCGAGGGAAAGGGGCTGTAAGATATGGTGTTATCTTAGGCTGGAGCGCTGTGTTCGTGACACCGAAATTGCAGAAGCAGCGGTAGATGCATGCTGCCATAAGTCGAGGAGAATAGAGCACCTGACTCACAGAGGAGGTTTCATCATTGTCGAAGACGACTCGCGTATTTGACATGTTCTGGCCATCATAACGACACCGGCCACCGAGATGCTGGCCCGGGAGCCCGCCACCAAGCTGCGGATCTGCGCACAGTTGCTGCATGGTCGAACGGTTGGGGTCGAAGTCACCTTCTGAGGGCAAGGTCAGATCGTATTGTTCTCCAAGGCATGTTATGTCGGCTTCGGGCGGCAGTAATTGGGCGAAGAGGCTAGGTGATTGAGTCACGAGCAAGCCAAGGGCCAATTTAGATGGCGTTGAATGCAAGAATATCATAGCAAGTAGAGCGATGACAAGATATCTATTGTCGACAGCTGTAAGATTCAAATATACACCAAAGAGTAGTTGAGCATGAAACTGTCCGTGGCTCGTATCGCATAGCCATGTATCATGTTGACGCGCAGAGAGGACCAAGCGGCTGTAGAAATCATCGAAGCGCGCGATGAGCTCGTGAGTACCGTCGAACGAGGCTTACTCCACTGACGTGGGGAGCCTGTCCGCGGCTTATGGTGTCCTTTGGCCGCTTACTGCTCGTTCGTTTGTTCATCTACCTAGAGGGCTAATAACCACAAAGCGCGTATCCGGGCTGCTCGTTCTGCCTAAGCTAGCACCGCCAATATGGAAACCAGACACTGACGCCGAAAGGTCCATCAGGCTGATTGACAAGAGTAGACATTGCTATAGAGTCGAAGAGGGTATGGTTGGGATTCTATTGATCTTAAGGAGTATCATACCCGGCAGGGAACCACACGTGTACGTGAAATACTCTCAAACGTTTGATATACACTACAAAGAGGAGATTCATTTACAATCCTCTCGATGTGAGTCTGGTATAGTCATACTTAAAAAGTACATGAATGCCTGAAACTAGGTATATATCGCCGTAGTCCGTAGAGTCTGGGTTTTTTAGAGCACTAGACACCCTAAGCCCTTTTTTTAATACTTTTTCTCAACGTTAGCTCAGCCTTATAAGGCAGATCCTAACCCTATCTAAGTAATATCTCTTAGTTTCTACTAGCTTCCTTTCTCGTAAATCCTAACTTCTAAAAATATCAACCTTATTTCTAGTATAAGAGGATGCGCTTTCTAGATACTTAGATATAAATGGTTAGATAAATTAATAGCTAAGAGGAGAGCGGGTATTACCTCGACTAGGTAATATATTACCTAGATCGGGTACCGTACTACCCCTACTTACCTAGCGCGCTTACTAAAGCGGCAGCGCCTAGGCGAGCCTCGAGTACTTTTAGGGCGCCGGAGGGGTCGAACAAATGATACTAGGACGGTCGTTCTAGTAGAAAGGGTCCAACGACCTTATCCTACTAGGTATTCTACTAGGATACTAGCTTATCTATGAACTTTACTCTAGGTAATACTCTTCTACATATAATATCACTACGTTAGGAGGATTCTAGTACTATTAGCGATTATAGATATTTTAGCGCTAAGGATATCGGTAGGTTAGGAGTATTAGCTAGGTAAACCTTAATTCTAGACGCGCTAAGCCCTTCTCAGGTAGCGTATATATTATTACCTACTAACACCCGTAATTTTCTAAGGTTAGATTTAGTCGATTCAGGTGATTTTCTCGCGGGGGTGACTTCCTAGATACCGTACGCACGGTAGTGGCGGTCGGTACCTACTGCGGGGAAGGGGAGCACGGCGTGCACGGTACGCCTAGTTATTAGCGTAGTACCATTAGCGCTATTCTTAATACGGCGAGATTTACGGCGAGATTTCCTTCTTACGAGATTTTTAGTTAGAAAAGCATCTACCTAGATCTTTAAAAATCGATCTCGTAGCCCGGATAATGTATATATGTACCCCGGGGTGCTTTATTTAAGGAAATCTATTGGTCAAGAATGTCTACAGATATCCACCCAGTATGATTTGTTCGACCCCCCAGGCGCCCTAAAAGTACGTTGGGGGCAGATTTTTATCGCCTTCAGGTGCCAAGTGTAGAATTTTCCTGCTCACACGATTTATACCAATATCTCGACACAGACGATGATAGTTACCAAAAACCTGGATCATCATCGTCACAAGCCAGGGCAAGAATCTATGAGAGCAGGAAGCCAGTCCGCCACAACGTTTGACGGGCCACATTCCACACAGCGATCCAGCTTATAAATGTATGAAGTCACTGGGCACGCTCACAATGCTACCTCTACGGGCTAAATGCTCTGCCCTGCATATTGGAAAACGGCATTCAGAGCTGCAGAGAAATGGAAGCTTGCACTTGCGGGTACGAACGTGATGATCATGTTGCACAGAATGTACCGTCTTTACCGAAACAGTCGACATACCTCACTGACGCCTATCTGCCTCATTGCAATGAGGATACCCCTGTTCAATAACATCTTCGTGAAGACATTCATGAAAGCGGTCCAATATTCCATCTCCTCGCATCAATTTGGTAGATCATCGAAAATCGTTGTTCCGGAGGAGCCAGTATCTACCGCCCAAACGCCTGCGCTATGCAAACATCTTTAGAGAATGCCATGGTATCATGCCTCGTTGTCCTGGCTATCAACTTCGTCCACTCTAGCTTCGAGTGTCATTCCGTCACTCGGAGAACGCTCGACCTTCTTCTCTACTCCATCCTCCAATACAGTAACCTCACCTGTTTTGCCCTCCCACCATGCCTCAACGCCCACCTTGAACTCGGCCATCGTGACCCCAAACATCTTCAGTAAGCTAGTCTGTCCGCTCCCCAGCTTCTCTCCTTCCCTACAAACAACAAAAGCGTCCTGAGCCTCTAGCATGACCTTCCCTTTCACAAGCTTCGTCGGTACTCCTGATTTTCTCAGATTGGGCTCTATCGAATGTGCAATTGGTACATCTTCCTCTTCTGGTATTTCACCGGCACGTGAGTAGACGATGCCAGGTGGTATACTGAATGACCGTGACGCAATGGTCCCAGCGCGAGCGTAGTCGGAGGGATTGAAGGAGGCGAAGTAGGCGACCATATCTTGCGGAGCGCGAGTAGAGAAGACTAGACCGATATTACCGTGGAGGTGAGGAGTCAGGAGCGAGGTTCCTGGGTAGGGTTCTGTGGCGGATGTGAGACCTAGGGCGACAGCCATCACCTTGGTTTTGCCAAAGAAGAGTCTGTGGGCTGGAGTGAGCCAAGCTACTTCAATGAGAATGTGGAGGCGAAGGAAATGAAGGCGGTAGAACGAAGTTACCTGCTATCGGACAGCTGATTTCGTACCTCTTTCAGGTAAGTATTCCGCATGTTGTGCACGCTGAAAACGTAGATGTAAGGATATTTGGGGATGCATTCTTGGATGTTGGCGTAGAGCCGGATAGTCAGCTCCTTGCCTTTCTTCTGGGTCTTGGAGAGGTGAACTACTTTCGCGCGCTTGGATTTCGGCATTATAGAATTACCTCAGTAGGTGTTGCACGGTGGATCTTTGCGCCTTGGAATAGACCGAGGAACGTACCAAATATCCTATTCTAGGGCTGAGTGGGCGCCAAGATTTCGCGCCAAGACCGTTGAGTTCATGCGCTGAAAATGGTACCTGGGAGTGAAAGTTGAAGAACATCTTCAAAGCACTGACGAGGAAAGGAGGTCTTACATTGTGTAGCAATTGGCCACGATGATTCTCCGAAGACCCTGACCCATTGCCCCAACATGCTCGGGTTCATGGACTATGTCCAGAACGCCTTCTATGAAGTATCCCGTTGGGATCGGGACAATTCATATGGAACATTGACAGCTACTTCGCGGAGTAAGGCACCTCCTGAATAATATCTCCCGAATTCGCTAAACAAAAGCAGATCTTCTTGACTTCGATACACCCAATGGCCTCCGCTTCCATGTCTCCTCACTCTCTTCCCCTAACTTCGCAACGTCGTACACCTTAGGTAGCGTTGGGCTTGTCGATGGCTCACTCTCGTACCTATACTCATCTCTACCACTCTCCAAACTTGCATCAAAAAGCCATGCCATCGATCTTCACCGTTTAGTGCCCGGCTACCGTCGACTGCAGGATTTGCGCCAGCCTGACGAGCCGTGGTGGTGGGAGATATGGCATCAAGGAAAACGTGTAGACAAAAGAGAAGCTTTGCTGTACGGTCGCCTCTTCCTTCCACGCTCAACGCTCGAAGCGCTCTATCTCCGCCGTCTTAGTCCCAAGACTCAGCTCAATGTCAAATGCGTCAGCGATTCCCGTCTTCCCAATGGCGGTACGATTCTTGCCCATCTTCAGCATGACGCTGCAAAACACAACACAGAGTACATCTTGAGCACCGATAGCGCCCTCTTCGGGGTTCGGGGATTGTATAATTTCGGGCCAGAGCCACCTCCCAGCACTCCTCCGTTTGAGGCTTCACCTGATCCCGCCATCTCGGCTACGAAGGAGCTAACTGCACTCTCTACAATACCAACCCCAACGCTGCCCCATGGTCGCTTCTCTGCTGGTGGTGAATTATACTATGGTCTTTTGAACAAGTCCGGTGGCATGTCGACTGGCTTGCGCTTTACTACTTTGCCGTCTCACACCGGCTTCCCGTATACCATGACTCTGACGTTGAGTCCTCTGATGGGCAATCTTAGCAGCACATATTCGGTGCTTGCTTCTCCTTTACTGGCGCTAAGCTCACGATTTGACTTCAATGTCTACTCTTACGAAAGTGAGTTGCAGATTGGTACTGAGTTATGGCGACGGAAATCAAAGCCATTCTTAGATGATCTAGATTGGGCGCGACGGAAAATGGGTCAAGAGCTTTCCAGCGACTCGTCAAGCAATCCGGATGACGATGGTATGGCCGGTTGTCTTAAAGCCCGTCTCGACCAGCGTGGGGGCCTGAGCTTGCTTTGGGAAGGCAGGGTGAAAGAGTTGCTGTACAGTTGCGGCGCCACCATTGATCTGAGGCATGGAGAAGACATGATCAGAGGATTTGGCTTTGAAGTACAGTATTCGTCTTGAATCGTGGTCGTCTGTGTCTCAGCTTACGATCCCCACTTGTTGTCGTTGCAACGCAATGACATTGTTCACGCGTTGACGCTCGTGGAAATTGCCTTGCAGGCGCTCGCCAAGAGATTTCGAAGACCGACGTAGTCACGCGTGGCTTGCGGTCCTCGCTGGCCGCGTCGGCTCAATCCACTACCTGGTCGTTGATTTTCCGGCGCAGGCTTGTCTGAGGCAGGGAAGACCGCTCTTGCGGCCATCAATCGCCTATCATGCAGCCGTTGCGACAGTGTTTAAACGAGATCTGGAACGTCGTCTCCGCCGTAGTCCAGGTCGATGCGTCCATGACGTTGGCAGCCTGCTCTGCTACCTCCACCTGAACGTCGCTGAGCTGGCTGCCAAGGCCACCTCAATACCAATACGCCCCCACCGTCGCAACGCGATTATCCATATCTGCGGTGCCCAACTCACTATCGCTTTCTGTGCTCGACCACCCTTACGTACGTCGACTTGGGCCGAGGCGTCAGGCTTCGTGTCTTCTGCGTTGGGCTGGGGTGTGGTCCATGTCAGGCGGTATGAAAAGGCCGATGTAGATGATGCTTGGAGGTTCGTAGTGTGGTCCCAAATTGAGTGATGGCGAAGGCTTAGGGAGTGATCTATGATCACTCCCAAAAAACCAATCTTACATGGTTATATCGGCCCGATCTTGTGGCTGTCTCGATCGGCGTTGAGGTTCGTATCAATAACCTGGGTGTTCATACCTCACGCCACCTGATGTGAGAAAGATGCTGCAGCTTTTATGCTCATTGGCACGCGGTCGGATAGTTGGAGTGACATCCATTTGATTGCGAGGGGCGCATCTACAGTGGTATTGGGAAGGGGAACGGCGATTGGGATTCGCTGACAATCAGAGGAGGTATATCACTAATGATAAATTCAAGGTTTTGATGGCGATTATTGAACCAGTCAAAAACCTTTCCCGACACTGATGATGAAAATCTCCGCAACGTCGACCCTGATGATGACAACGGAATGTTTCACAAAGTGGATAGTTAAAAATGGCAGATTCCAGGAACAGACGTTTTTATAATAACCTCATCCCCTCTCATCCAGCTCGAACACCCCTTCATTATCCTCCCCACTCAGAGCCCGCCCATCTATCACAGATATACTCCTCTACATACCTTATAGTACCAGCCCCTAGACGCTTCGCTCCATCACTGCCATTTGCCAAGACGTTACGCCACTCCTCTTCGCTACTTGCGTTGTGCGTGGCAATGAGGTTGCTGCAAAGTAGGATATATGTGATTGAAGATATGGAAAATTGGACGGGAAGGGATGATGGATGATGGCTGAAGGTGATTGTTGTGGTTGTGCTATGTTGGCTGATAGCCTGTTATGAAGCTGAGGTAGATGAGGTGAAAATAGACCTGGGTGGAATGGGCCGTGGGGATTATCCTTGGTAGTACGAATGGATTGGAAAGAGATAGAAGGTGAAACAAAGATGCAGGTGAATTGAAGCCAGTAAGCCGATTGAAGCCCTCCACGCGCCCTTAGTGATACTGTATATTCGTCATACATCAGTACCAACGAACAAGATATCCCTCGGCGACGATCATGCCTGACACCGCCTCCATACTCCTTCTCAGGATTGCGCTCTACTTTTTGGTTGTTGAGGGTGAATTCAAGGATGTATAAAGAAGCTATCTGAGCTGGCGACATGACAAGACGAACACGACTCCAAGAGCTGTATGGCAGTAATCCATCTTATCCAATGTTGATCTATCGGATCAAGGAGAGATACGGCACGCAGCAGCCGTTCGTGGTACAGCCGATAAGAAAACGTATTCACATTGAGAGAAGAGGAATTCATCCCATCGTCCGTCCACGTTCGTCCGCTCTTCTGGAAAGGAAGCTTGAGTGACAACGATTCACATGGACAGCAAGGTACAGCCGTAGACGAGAGGATGCGGTCTCAGTCCCGAATCCTTTCCACGGTCAAACACGCCTTTCCCGCCCTCGGTAGTCTCTTCGGAATCCATGTAGTCCTCCTCACCGGTATGACCGGAATCAATCTCCTACTTGGCTATCCCCTTTAATCGACTGGATCACAACTCCAATCGTATTCTCGGACCGTCAAATAATGATAATCTTGCCAGGTATCTTATAGGCTGAGGAGTTGGCAAGATAGGTTTCGCGTGGTGATACGGCTTGAAAGATTCAGAATCTAGTTGTCTAGCTGGTGACATAACCTTCTTTCACATGAGATCCCTCCTGAAGTTCCCGTTCTGTTGTTGCAGGCATGGCATGGCATCACAACTAGGACATCCAAGATGACATCTGCTTTCGGACAACATCGCGAGGCTTTTCCCTTGATCTTGATGTACGCCGTTACTTCGCTCCTCAAAAACGCCCTTCAAAACTCCAACCAGCACAAGACCTCCTGTGATTTGCAAAAGAGAAGTTCTCGGGGCATCATCCGGTCCAACGGGTGATCTTCAGACAGATGTCTCCGTTTCAGGCCCATCGACGAAGCTAGAGCTTTGAGCAGCCTTCGAGGTGATCATCGGCGAGACCGTTGCCATTGCTATAATCTCTCCTCACTCAGTCCGGTATATAGTCGTAGTCTGTCAGATCATTCGAAGACTTCTGCTTTTCCTCGTCCGTCTTCTTCGGCGCCGTCTTGGGGGCGACTTTCTTCACTTCCTCCCACTTTGCCTTCCGCTCCTCCTCTTCCGCGTGCTCCTTGGCCTTCCATGCATCCTCCTCTTTCTCTTCATCTGACTTGGCATCTTCCTCAGCCTTCTCTTCTGCTGCTTCCTTGGCCGCTAGCTCTTCTTTCATCTCCTTCTCTTTGGCCGCTTCTGCTGCTTTCTTTGTCTCCAATTCCGCGTGTGCTTTCGCTTCGGCTTCCTCCTCTGCTTTCGCCTTGGCCAACATATCTTTCATTGAATCTGGCTCGGCTGTTGCTTCAATAGTGGCATTGAGCTCTTCCGTTTGGTCTTCAACATACTTAACTGAAGCAGGCTTGTCACTAGCTGCTTTCTCATATGAATCTTCCCCTGCTGTCTGACCATTTGACGGCTTCTCCTCTGTCGTATTGAGCGGTCTAGACGACGGCTGCACAGAGGTCACACTACTTGGTAACGAGTTGCTGACATGGGTTGCGCTCGGCTGCTGCTCGTTCGCTTCTGTCATAACCTCCTTTTCATTCGCCTTCGCTGCTTCATGTACGGTCTTGGCAGCCTGCTTCTTCTTCTCCTCTTCATCCTGATTTTTCTTGGCTTCTTCTTTTGCCTTCGTTACATCATTTTCTTTCACTTGCTGCTCGTCGTCTATCGACGGAGACTGGGGAACCTTGTCATCATGATCCGTTTTCCAAGATCCCGTGAAGTAGTGATGGACCAAGGGCGTTCCACCTTGATGACCAGCACTAAAGGCATGAATAGGAAGGATAACCACCTCACCTATTAGCCGTGGTTCGGTAATCTTTGTGAAGTTATGATACGTAACCTTCGAGTCACTAATACTTGAAGCATAATCATAAAAGGCCTGTGTAAGAGCAGATGAGCCAGAGACATCAAGAACATTTTGTACGGAGCAGGTCAAGCTCGATATCGGCTGCTGTTGCGAAGCGGCCAGATTTCTGATATTGTTCATCACACGCTTAACAAGAAACCACATAAACGGCTGGTTCGGCTTTGACATGATAGTCCAATTGACAAGCTCGAAGAGGTCTTGTCCACCCTTCGATGTTCTCCCATCTGGCCCACGCTCATTATCAACCTCAACGCCGAATAGGATACCACCACTGTCCTTGTATTGCGGCGGTACCCAATTCTTTATAGGCTTCTCGCATCCCACGTCGAGATCGTTGTAGACACCACCATCCGCCAGCAGGATGAGGTACCTTATCAAATCAGCGCGCAAGATGTAATCCTTGATTTCGGAGTAAATCTGTTCAATCTCCGGATGGCTGCTGTGGAAGTGCTCTTTCACGTAGCTCTCCATCATCTCATCGGTCAAAACCTCGTGTTTGTACTCTGGATTCAACTCCGACCAGGTCTTCATATGCTGTCTTTCCTCATCACCAATCGCCACTACAGGCAATTTGCTCGTTTGCCATATTCTGTTGGTCCAATTCTGTCCGGTCGGGTTGTCGAAATGGATATCGGGGGAGGGAAGCGACTCCCTGTGGATAAAGTTTGCAGGTACACTGACCAAACGGCCCCAGTACGAATAGCTGATAACACATATGAAGACCCCCAGCACGGCAAGGGTCTTGAGCAAGCTGGACGGGCGAAATCCCATGGCTCCCAAGAATTGTTGAGATGATCGTGAGGAGGTCATGCCTACATAGTATCAGCGACCTTGAGGGTGCTCTTCGAACGATGGGGGAAGAAGGGAACGGGTCGGTCAACAGCGCTGGGCAATGCGCATCATCGTGGCATCTCACGGTTTTGGCGCCTGCAATATGCTTCGCGGCCATGCTAGCGTACTCCACATCCACATTTTTGGATGGTATTATAAGCGGTAGAATCACATGTTCGATCATGATTTTGTCCAATATTTTACCATGCCCTCTAGCATATACTTTAGCTCTATACTGTTTCATTACACCTTGTACTCTCATCTCCCTTCTATTGCAAGCAAAACTCGTCTATCTGACACCCGTGTTAAAGCCTAGGTCTAAGCATGAGCGTAGGGTGAAGTGACGATTCGGAATGAGAATATTAGGACAGCAAGCCAGTCCCAGGGTACTACACGAGAGACTGGCCAGTGAGACGCTGCCACCTTGATCGATCGATCAGGGGATGCGGCGATCCTGCGCCCTCTTCATATGGACAAGACGTGACGGAACAATGACCAATCATCTCAGTGGAACCTTGACGTCTTGAACGCCTTTCTTCAGCACGTCCTCCAGCTTCCATCGAGGTGGCTGAAAAAGAACGTCGCCTTGCATGCCACCCTTCTCCGTTCGCTTCCACTCCCTCTCCATCTCCACGGTGACTCCCTCCGGTAGTGGCTCTGCCCCACCAGCAATACCAGAAGAAAACTTGATCTGTAGAACATCGCCAACTGTATCACAGGCCTCAAGCAATCGGTCCAGATCATCCTTTGTATGCGCTGCAGACACACAGAATCTAGCTCTCGATGACACAAGAGGGGTTGCTGGATAGCCAACGACAACAACCGATATCTTGCGCTTTAACATCTCGTGTGAGAATGCTGGCATCTTGGCAGGATTGTAAAGAAGGACTGGAATGATTGGCGAATCATCATGTCCATAGACGATGAAACCAAGCCTTTTCAATCCGAGCCGGAGATATCGAGAGTTGAATGCAAGCCGTTGAAGACGCTCTTCGCCCTGCCCCGGAACAAATTCGCCGTTGATGATCCGCAGAGAAGAGGCGATCTGAGTAAGAACAGCAGGCGCCGGGGCTTCACCGTATAGAGATCCGGCATTGGTAAGGCGGAGCTTGTCAACGATCGCTTTGTCACCTGCAATGTAACCACCATTCGCACCGAATGACTTTGTGAGGGTTCCCATCAATATGTCAACCTCCGAGGGATTAATGCCGAAATAGTCACAGACGCCTTTACCCTTGGGACCGAGGGCTCCAATCGAATGTGCCTCGTCAACGAAGAGGTGGAACTTGTACCTTTTCTTTAGTGACACGATGCCAGGCAGGTTGCACATTGATCCTTCCATCGAATAAAGACCTTCAACAGCTACGAGGATCCTCTTCCAAGGTCTATGTGTTCGTGGTTGTCCTTGAGATATGACACTTCTCAAGACCCTTTCAAGGTCTTTGATATCATTGTGCTTGAACATTTCGATCATTGCCCCAGATAGGCGAGCACCAAAGCGAATTGATGCGTGGTTGAGCTCGTCAGAAATGACGAGACATCCTTTGCCGATCAGCGCAGGAAACGCACTCGCATTCGTCCCGAACCCCATAGAAAAGACCATCGCCGACTCTTTGCCAACAAATCGCGCTATCAGCTGCTCAACCTCAACATGAAGATCTGAGGTCCCAACGTCACCGCGCGAACTTGCTATAGTCAACCCGTACTTTTTGAGCGCTTCTTCGACGGCGTCGGCGCAGGGGCCTTCGGATTGGGCGAAGCCCAAGTAATTGTATGAGCTCATATTCAGAGTCTCGGTTGTTGTACCAGTAAATTTGAAGTGAAGATTGTGATCATCAGAGGTCCGATCAATGAGTGTAATGTATCTACCGGGCACTCCTGTAACAGGCCTGGCAAAGCAGTCGTTTATTCGCATCTTCAGGCGTCGGATGTAGAAGTTATCGAAATCGCTATTCAACGCTGCATAACCGTCATTGGCTTGCAAATGCCGATAGTCTTGTTTATGGAATTTCTTGCCGAAAAAATCTCGGACGTGTCCAAAAACAATCAGGATCAAGTAACTAAGATAGGTTGTAAGAAGGTAGTAGTACGGAGGCTCGTCCATGACTGGCTTAGGGAAGTCACCACCTTGATACCGACTTGTGTATTTGTGAGAGTGATGGCCCAATGGGCCGAATTGAGCATGTGCCTTTGCGATCCTGCGCGCTTCTGCCGGAGAAGGGGGTTGAAATAGTGTGGTAGGTGGCTCATCCATATTGGCGGAGTCCGCCCTGGCAGTAGACAACGAGATCGTTGGTAAAGACAATGATGGAGAGCTTATCTGTGGCGATGGCGAGTTTATGAGGGTCTGTTGCTGTGCGGCGGCAAGCAAGGCAGCTGTCGCAGTCTGCGTCTCGGCTTTCGATCTGGGCGAAGGAGCAAAGAGGCTGGTCAACTTCTTCATCCTTGGCGAGGACGCTCGCCGAGGCAGTTCATGGTTCTCGCTGTGCGTCGTTATCGTAGTTGTGATGGCTGAGGGAGAGGTATTTGCGAACGGGTTCAATGGCCTACGAGACATTGTGGGTGTCGTTCGCAGATTTACTGGCATGCGTTTTTGCCTGGTGGAGGAAAGCCAATGAAGACTTGGAGGGCTTCGAAATGTAGGATGGTGGTGGTTTTCGAGTGGTTGCAGAGGTTTAGGTTGCTTGGGAGTCAGCTGTGACTGTTGTGTCCTCGTGCAGGCGGTGTAGTGGGGCGAAGTAGTGGAGGATCAGTATTAGTGTATAGGGTGTAGCAGTGAATACGCGACAACGCAGCCCATGTGTAGTAGATTTCTCAATGATGTCGGCGGGTGATGGCAGAGGTTGGGAAAGTGTATGCCCGTCCGTACGTTGCATGCAAGTCCAATGTAGAGCTTCCCAGAGAGCAACGGTTGACAATATTATGACAACTCGAATTGTCGTTATGCCAGTTTGATTGTTCGTTTGTCTCGGAAAAGATGAGGAGCGTTGTTGCTATTTGGATCTGTCCTTGGTACACCTGCACGCTTTCCGTGTCGTTCCGCTTCCAGAGAGTGGAATGTTGGTGAGATGTGTGGTGGCGCTTTCCGCAGTCAGCATCCGCCTTCAGCCTCTCGCGTACTTGAGCAATGCAAAGACGAAGATCAATATCATGTACAGGTTCAATAAGGACAGTAGTGAGTGAGTCAGGAAAAGAAGGTGGAAGCTGTCAGCTTATTAAGAAAGCGGTCGCGAGTGGTTGGGAGATTACTTCTGGTAGGAGATTGGAAATTGCAGGGAAAAAGTCATCCATCAGCAAGATGGAAGATGCTTGCAGCTGCGAATAGCCCTAACGTCTTGGCAAGCTAAGGGGAGTCTTGGCAGTGGGCTCTCTGTCCGTCCGAGGGTCGGTTGCAAAAGTCCCTGCCGACTTCCTCCCAGATATTAGGCGAGAAAGTCCCAGCTAGGAAGGGGTGAGTTTTTGTTCCGGTGGGGTCAGTGGAGGCTCCGCATAGGCGGTCGACTGGGGTCAAACAGCATATGCGACAACCTCCAAGTACAGGGTATATGGATAGCATATGCTAGGCATAGGCATCCGATACTAAGGAAGACATCCCTATCCCCGAGCCCGTATACTTATACTTAGCATATGCACTACCTACATGCTAGATACCTCCTTAACCTAATCTAGGGACAAACGCCTGTACTCGGCCTCTACACGGACTTCACATGGGGTGAAAACGCCTACGTTTCGCATATGCGGCGATCTGACCCCACCGGAAGAGCCCCTCGTCCCGTGGTCCCCTCCGAAGCGGAGTTTATCTCTCTCGTCATCTATGTAGCTCAGGTACCAAACATACATCTACACTTTATGTAAATCGAGCAGGCATCTCCACAGCTGTTGGGCGCCTTCAACCAAGATGGCTAACACACCAGAGCTGTTATGGATGCATAAAGATCCAACGTCGACACGCATTTTCCAATTCAAGAAACAGTTGGAAGTCAAGTACCGTGTTGACCTTCATGACTACGAAGACCTACGCAAATGGTCTATCTCACACATCAATCAGTTCTGGGAGGAGGTTTGGTATTTCACAGGCGTAAGGGCCTCGAAAACCTTTACCCGGGTACTGTTCACCACATCAGACAAAATGGCTTCATTTGATGGAGGACCTAGGCCGTAGACGAGAACGCGCCTATGTTCCCACGACCACCATTCTTTCAAGAGGTATGCGGTACCCAGAGTCACCTCCCCAAGTTCTCAGTACCATGCCTTGTCGTCGACCCAATTTCGGCGGTATTGCAATCAGTTTCGTCACTTCACTCCAACGTTGCTCAATGAAAAGGAAACTCGGGAGCATTGTCATCGCCTCTGTCGCTTTACCCAGACACTGCCTCCCCCAAAGGATCCTTCCGGGAGTGCTGCCATTGATACTGTCACTCTGCTTGAATCTTGCTGCTCAATAGCCGATCCTTTGGGGACTCTTATCCTCAGTTTTGTTACCATGCCTTAGGCTTTTGTATTCAAGAGGCGAACGCTGACTCCAACATGTCGTAGGCAAGGCTGAATTTTGCAGAAAACCTCCTCCATCCTAGCAGCAGTCCAAGAGATGATTCTTATGCTGTGATAGAAGCTAACGAACAGTCCAAGAACTATGTCACATGGAGTGAACTTCGAGAGAGGGTTCGGCAATGCTCCGTAGCGATGCGAGATCTAGGCGTCAAGGAAGGTGATCGCGTCGCTGGCTACGTGGCTAATCATTGCAATGCGCTGGTAGCTATGTTGGCCGCTACTTCCATCGGTGCGCTGTGGACTGCTATGTCTCCTGATACCGGTGCCCATGCTGTCCTGGACCGTATTCGACAAATCGAGCCCGTGGTGCTCTTTGCTGACAATGCCGTGATCTATAATGATAAAGTGCACGAGGTACATGGCAAATTAAAGGAGATCACTAAGGGGTTGCCTCAATTGAAAGCTTGCGTAGTCTTCGAGACGATTACTGGTCATGAAATAGATCTAGAGGATATCACCGTTGCCCTTGGCACAGCTTGCAGTCATAGCCATTTTGTGCAATCCGTTCCCAGAAACGCGAAGCTTGAATTCGAACAGTTGCCGCCTGACCATCCGATATATATCTTATACTCATCGGGAACCACGGGAAAGCCAAAGTGCATCGTTCACGGAGCAATTGGCACGTTGATACAGCACAAAAAGGAACATGATATTCACTGCGATATCCGAGTGGGAGACCGTCTTTTCTATTTCACAACCTGCACATGGATGATGTGGCATTGGCTTGTATCTGGCCTCGCGACAGGTGCTACGCTCATTCTTTATGATGGATCGCCGTTCAGACCACTCGATGCAGAAGGTAAGGGCGAATTAGCGATGCCTCGTCTAATCGATCAATTGGGTATCACCCATTTTGGCACGAGTGCCAAGTATCTTTCTCTCATGGAGCAGAAAGATGTCGCAGCGAACGGTACTGTGAATCTGAAGTCCTTGAAAGCTATATACAGCACCGGCAGTCCATTGGCCCCGTCAACTTTCCAGTACGTCTACCGCGCATTTGGTCCGGACATCAACCTCAGCAGCATCACAGGGGGTACAGACATTATCTCGCTATTCGGAGCACCTTCTCCAATTTGTCCGGTCTACGCAGGGGAGATTCAAGTTCGAGGTCTAGGTATGGCTGTAGAGGCTTGGGACTTCCAAGGCAAGGATGTCACGAACACTGGTGAACCGGGAGACCTCGTTTGTGTAAAACCTTTTCCTTGCCAGCCGGTCATGTTTTATGGTGCCGACGGGGACAGTATATACAAGAAGAGCTATTTTGAAACCTTTGGTTTGGGTGTTTGGCATCACGGCGACTTTGTCCGCTTAAACTCCAAGACTGGTGGGCTAATAATGTTGGGCCGGTACGTAGTCCTCGAAGCCACTGTTTCAGTATCGGTGGCGGGCTCACCGGGACAGCTGGGAACACTGACGCCTCTCTTCTGGCTGTCTTAATACCTACTGACGAACTTTCTTACTCAAAAACTAGTCTGAACATGCAATACTGATTTCGCTTTCTACACAGGAGTGATGGTGTTTTAAAGCCGGCAGGCGTCAGATTCGGCAGTGCGGAGATATATAATGTGATCATGGAGCATTTCCCAGACATCGAAGATACTCTCTGTATTGGGAGAAGACGCGAATTTGATACAGACGAGGTCGTCGTTCTTTTCGTAAAAATGGTTCAGGGTTCCACGTTCTCTAAGACCCTTGTGGAGAGAATCAAGGCAGTCATAAGAAACAAGCTTAGCGCAAGACATGTACCCGGCATCATTGATGAGTGCCCAGAGATCCCTGTCACTATCAATGGCAAGAAGTAAGTCTGCGTATAATCCGCCATTGGCGCGACAGAATTTGTACTCATGCACAACCCAGGGTTGAAGTTGCAGTCAAACAGATCTTGTGTGGCACCAACGTGAAGATATCTGCGTCGGTCGCGAACTCTAGCAGTCTCGATTGGTATCGACAGTGGAGTGCAGATAAGATCCGCTAATCATTAAGGTGAACCGGCATGTCTTCGCGATACCATCATCCACGACTGTCATGTGCGAAGGATCAAACTATCTCATCATTCTCAACGACGGATGCAGCAAATCGTGGGAAAAGTTACACGCCGTCGGGCCCCCCATTGAAAAGTTGTCATCAATAAGAGCTAGCCATAGTTGCCGGTACCAAATGGAAAGAGTAGGCCGTCCCTGAAATGCCTGCTATAGATGAGTCATGAGGCAGAAGTGGGAGGTGAGGGTATGCTAAGACCCACAGCAAACGTTATAGTCCTTCGGGCATAAGAAGAGGGCTTCGTGGTGATAGTGAGCGTGAGGTGTATAATGTACCGAAAGTTTATAGGAGAGCACGCCCGCCCTCCCCAATTGAATATTCAAAGCATGCCTAAATATTCTATAGACCTAAAGGTCCTCAATCAATTATTAATGATACATCGTGCATTTATCGATTGATTACATCCGTCTCCATGTGATACCCATGGTATAGGTGGTCAAACGTCATGAAAGCTGGTGTGCTTGTCTTTTGTCCTCAACTTAAGACCTTGTCGTCTAATTTTCACCAACCGTTCCATAGTGCCTTTGCACATGTCCGTGCTTATCAATTCCAGTTAAGCTGATCTTGAAGCGCAGAGAAGGATGTTTCATGTGCCATTGGAAGGCCGCAGGGCATCGAACCGCCCCTTCCCAAATTGGCTGTGCAACATGAGCGTGGAATTTCGCAATGTGTTCACTCCAGATGAACTGAGATAATCGAAGCAATGTCAGAGATCATCTCTTGAAGCAGCGATCACCATGGATCGTACCTTCAATGGCATCGTACAGAGCGGCATGAGGCATCATGAGCGGAAGCCAACCATACCCTTTGCCCATTCCACGAGACAGAAGCCTAGAAGGTCTGAACGGCATCCCACTGTTCTCTAGACACGAGCTGACATCCATTGAAGGTGGCCTCTCGCACTTCGTTTCATCAAGGGTGCCATTCACCGTGCCATCATTATCCAAGTTTCAGCACATGGCTTGTTCGCTGCCCTTATCGTATTCCTGGACCAGCATTTGGACGGGAGCTTGGGATTGCCGGCTAGCATTGTACGCACGTTTGGAATGGAGAGAAGAGGTCGAGTAGCAACTGATATGCATATACTACTAGATACCTAGTCTGTCCATCGTTGTCGGTCTGATGCTGGTACCTCCTCCAACAAAAGCACACCCAACTCCGCCGACTAACAAAATGTCCAGGTCTTCCGGAATCAAACCTCCTACAACCGCTTCTGGGATGGCCGTAATTACCTTACCGTGATCATAACCTCCGTTCGCAACCTCACCCGTTCCTTTCTTGCCTGTACCATACCCGACTCTACCAATAAGGTCACCATCACAGACTACGACAAGGCGGACACCGAGCGCGTGGTACGCATCCTAGTCGCCATCCTCTATGCTACTAAGAACCATCTACGAGCTGAATGGGGTGCCGAGATAATACCCGGTACAGCAATCAGCCACAATACGGGTGATTCGACACTCATACCAGAATACAGCGAATTGCTCCCGCATGGCTTGACAGGATTGAATGACAGAGGCGTGGGACTACCGCTCCAGTTGACATTCTTCGTGGAACAGTATATCAAGAGGTTCTTCAACAAGGGGGCGTTTCATGGGCCCCAAGCTTCACAAATGCAAGTGCAGTTGAATGTCCTGACTGATGCGTATGGAAGGATGGAGACAATTCGATTGACCGGCATTCCGGTGGCTCACTTGTGAGAATAATTGATGATGATCAATCCTCCGCAGCATTCACTAATCAACGCTATAGGATACATCAGAAGCAAGTCCTGGCTCTTTTTGGTGGCGTCCTGCCTTTCGCCCTCGTGGCCGAAATGAGCTGGTGGGCCGTGCCCATCGTCGTGCTCGTCATGTTCACGCTCTACGGAATCGATGGCATTGGAAGCCAACTCGAAGATCCGTTTGGTCACGACAGGAACGATATCAGGATGGATGCCATTGTTGAGGATATCAGGTCGGAGATCATGGTGCTGCTGGATGAGTGGAAGAGAGTGGGCGATGGCGGTGGTGAGATGTTCATGGGAAACCCGGCAACGCCTCAGAGGACGGAATTTGGAGGGAGGTACCGAGACGGAGCTCAGGCTTGACCAATGGTCAATTGAAGGCAAAAGAGCCTTCGTGTAGCATATATAGCCAAACCAGTCGATATCTACCAGTCTCATTCCCAACGCACAGAATGCTTCAATGCGAAGTTTGACCCGCTGTCGGAATGGCGGTGGTTCCTGCAGTGAAGCAGGAGGATTGACGCATACAGGGATTGAGAGGAAGAGGTGAAAAGAATGTGGAGAAGTCACTATTATGCGCATTTCATGGCGTACCACTTCTTCGCGAAGGTGCAAAAAGCACGGTCCTATACCTTCCGTCTTGCGGAATTACCCAGAAGGCTTCGAAAGTGAGTCTATTCCTGTGCATGTGGGATGAATCGTCGTATTCTCCCTTCTCGTACGTCATGCTAGCTTGCAGTACTGTACATAATCGAAGGCTACCTAGGCATGTTCCTCCTTCAAGGCTCTAGCCGCCCTGCTGCAAAGAGCGGTTTCAGCTCTCACACTGAGCATCGAGTTATGCTACTTGTTGTACGAAAGGAAGCATTGGTCATAAGAAAGTCGCTACTGATAGCAAGACCCGGATAAGGGCGTACGCTACCAGCTGTCACTTACTTTACGGAGGGAGTCTATGGTTCAGATAGCAACGATTATCCCATATCCTAGCAAGGCACTCGTTTCAGGGATTTCCACCAAGGTACAGCCGAGACGAGTGCCAAAGTCGCCAGGACGTGGGATAGGGCCGGCGTCCCTGATACGAGTATAAGAATTTTGCGGCCGATCAGACGGCTCGTAGCTGCTTCGACAAATGGGGTGGGAGAGAGGAACCTAGGTACATCAGTTGTATCGATTTGGCTGCCCATAGCGCTGATATGTTGACAGATCGATACGGTAGGGTTGCAGCGACAGTAACGCTATCAACTGCCAGAGCAGCGGTGGCGGCATAAGGCAGGTTGGGGGTATTAATGGCGACTGGACTATGTTTGGTAGCGAAGTAACGGTGAGTGTGAGCACGGCTGGCGGATGGCGCAGCTGAGGCCGGGGATCCTTCAATGACAGACGGCTGGACCTTCTGATCCACAGGAACTGCTGCCTTCAGATTGACCAAACTTTGGGCTAGAGTAGCTAAAGACGCTATCGCCTACTCGTTCAGAACGGCCCAAGCCAAGCCCGGGAGACTCGGGACGTCCTTTGTAATCCACTTAGACGGGTACTTCGACTGCTGCCAGTACATTCTCCAGTACTCCGTCTGGGGTGACACCCTTCAGCATGGCTGATACGGCCTTCAAATCGCTCCCGTACTGCATGGAACGTTCAAAGTCCGCGGTAGTGATCTTGATCCGATGCCTATATATTTTTCGAAATGCAAGCCCGATGATTGCGGGGGTGGCAAATGCATAGCCATGTATGTTGCTAAGGATCCTGTTCGGCATCAGATATTGCGGATTGGATATACGAGGACAAACAGTAGGCCCTACCGAGAGAGGAGCTCGAAGTGAGCAGTAGCACTTGGTGAAGCTCCTGTTCGAACAGCTCTGTTCAACCGCAGGAAGACTATGAGGTTGTGCAAATATGCCTTGCATTCAGCTGTGATTGTGACATCTTGGGCCAAATGTGTGATCATGAGAATGTCTTTGAAGGGGACGCGACGAGATGAACGTGTCGACGACAGGGAGGACGAGGCAGAGCGATGAATTACGGAGGAAATGGACTCGTGGTCGTCTTGGAGCCAATCTGATGATTGTTCGAGATTGGTATAGCTTTCTTCGGGGTCGTGATAGTGGGAGAGGAATATATGGCTGTTCTGCAAGAGGTTATCACATTGTAAGGCGCATGAGACTATGACCCTTACCAGGTGCCCAACCAGCGCTGAGTCCGTCGGAGAGCCGAGAACGATCAAGAGAAATCGTTTGGGTGCCGTGTAAACGGCAGTATGCGTATAGATCCGTCGTGTGCGAAGGAGCTGGAGGTCAGATCAGTGCTTCAATCTCCACGCCACATGGAAGATATGGGACTGCCGACCTCCAAAGCTTGTATTTGAACTTGTTCATCGGTCTTTGATAATCCCGTGATCAAGATCACGTTCGCTATCCTCCGCTCATGCAGTCCGCTGCTAGATCCATTGGGTTCTCTCATTGTTGGCAAGCGATCGTTGCCAGGACTGCTCTCCGAGTCGAGGCTCTATATATAGCTCTATTAGCACTCATGCAACCTTGTGCTCGAAGGATTCATAACAAGATTCGCAAGGTCCGGGCTCATGCCGCAGTGAAATTCAATTGGATGATCAGGGTTCTTGGGCAAGAGAAGACCTGTAGCAATGGATACATGAGTCACTGTATTGAGAAATCTCCAAAGACGTAACGAGTGTTCCAAGCTTCCATGCGATCCCAGAATCTGAGCGCCTGTCATATATCTTGTCAATGGGAAAAGCAAGCAACGACTGACACAGTGCGTTACACTTCAACGAAGATATATGTCATACATGTATACAAATCTATTTCATACGACATCCTTTTCGATTCAAATTCTCTACCGTCTGGAGACATTTGCGAGGGAGGAGTAAGAGCTTTACCGACTGCAAGAGTAGAGGTTATAACGGCGAAGAGGGCAGAGCGACAAGAGGCTCCCCGTGACAATCATGAATAGACTGTAAGATCGAAGACCTACCTCATGCAACTGTAGCCCATCGTTCATTTCTGGACTTTCCATATCTTCATTCGGGCCAGCATCAACAAGTATTCCATTAACGAAGTCTTCTACACTCGTACTCCCATTACAACCAATTTGGGCATAGGAAAGGCCAAAGACATCAGCCACAATCTGCCATCCGTCTCAGCATTCCTCGTGGGATAGAGACACTGGCGTCCTACAAGTTGGAGTTCCTGCTCTAGCGATTCCATATCATCTTGGTCTGTTTGTATGATGCAACTCTGGTCTGCCACAAGGCATAGTAGTATTGCAAGCTCAAGATCTGTGAGTTCTTGAACCCTCTCTACCAGTCTGGAAGACTCCATTGTAGCTTGCTTCAAGGTGGTTTTGTGGTTAAAACATGTTCATACTTGTTCTGAACCCAGCTTCTTGCCGAGCACTGCCCGTCTCCCTTATCACATCACCGACTGCAACAACATTGTGAAGCTAGTATCAGGACCTCTGACCCATTCATGATATGTCGTGGCGTAAATGGTAGATATGCAAGGTTGCGTGGATGTCAGTTCGCGACTCGAATGATCCAGGACCGGTGTGAGCCAAACTCAACCCTTACGATCCAAATGGGCTTTGGGGGCGATCTCTGAGCTGGGAGGCTGGGTCTCGGGCGTGATGCCCCCCGTTGTGCCGGTTGGGCCTCCCCTATCGCGTAGATCATTGGTGAATGGTGGGATGTAATCTGGCCCCCCGGGTGCCGAGGCTCCTAGAACTCATCCACGGGTCTGACGAAACAATCGCGACTAGGGTTCCCGTGTAAAGAGTTGAGTCTCGCCGCACGGGAGTGCGTTATTCAGGCCTCACCATTCTCGACATGCTCCAGCTGTGCGCTCACCCTATTCAGATCAATGTCAAAACCTACTGCTGAATGGGAGAGAGTCGGGGATCGTTTCTACCGCAAGACCAAGCTCTATGATGCTGTATTCGACCAAGACCTGGAACTTGAGAACTATGTGATAGCTGGGGCTCCATGTGCTGGAGCTATTGGTTGGCGTTTTAAACCATACGCTTATATACAGTGACTAATACTTCGCCAGCTCTCTACAGAGACGAAGACAAACTTCATGCCTATCGTGGATCCCAGGCTTCCAAATCCAGTATAGATATCTACAGCTGCGCTGGAAATCTCATCCATCGGCTCAATGTGGGTCGATCTACATCAAGGGCTGGATTGACCCGAGAAGCCACGACTGACCTTCCCAGTGGGACAAAGGTTCGATTCGAGGGCTAGGATGGTCCGAAGATGAAAAGCTCCTTGTTGTGACGAAAGAAGGCACGGTCAGATGCTATTACGACCTGCAAGGGGATTTTACACAATTCTCCCTTGGCAACGTATGTTTCGACGATGATAGAGTCATGCTCGAAAGCTGATCAACGAAGGGCTAGGGCGCTGAAGAGAATGGCGTGAAGGCGTGCCGCTTTTGGTCCCAAGGTTTTGTTGCCATTCTCTCAAACAATCATCTCATCGCTGTATCTCACTACAACGAGCCTCGACCAAAGCTCCTAGCAATTCCTCCTACCGATCTGGTGCATTCATGGACTGTGATTCCTCCAGCATACACTCTATCTCGCTCAGTGGAAGTCCTGCTTGCAATTGGACAGACGATTTACGTAGTCGACTCTACAGAGGCTGAAGATCGAGTTCTGCCCAATGGACCCTTCAAACATGTCAGTGTATCGCCAAATGGATTATATGTCTCCCTTTATACAGAAGATGGCAAGGTCTGGGTGATTACAAGCGACTTTCAAACCAAGATTGGAGAGTATGAATCCAAAGCCAAGACCATCCCAAAGGATGTTCAGTGGTGTGGCAATGACTCTGTCTTACTTGCTTGGGAGGACGAAGTCCACATGATCGGCCCAAATGGTGCCGTACTCAAGTGAGCAGCTCCCTAGTGTAGAATGCAAGCCTGCATGCTAACAGGATGTGCCGTATAGATACTACTACGATGGGTGGGTTCACCTGCTAGCCGATGTTGATGGTGTCCGTTTAATGACTAATGATGTGTGCGAATTCTTGCAAAAAGTCCCTGGTCCGCAATCTCATTAACTATATGTCTGAGGCCGTTACTGACATGACTATAGACTCTACCGAAGATGTCTTCAAGCTCGGATCAACGTCTCCAGCTTCTGTACTTCTGGATGCTATTGACCAGCTGGAGAAGAAGTCTCCCAAAGCTGATGAAAACATCCAACTAATCCGACCTAGCCTGCCTGACGCTGTAGCTGCCTGTGTTCAAGCCGCAGGCCAAGAGTATAGTACGCATTGGCAAAAGCAGTTGCTCAAGGCTGCTTCATTTGGCAAATCGGTACTGGACCTCTACAGTAGTGACGACTTCGTTGATATGTGCGAGAAGCTTCGCGTGCTCAACGCAGTGCGAGACTACCGCATTGGGCTACCCATATCGTTCGAACAATACGAACGTCTTACATCGGAGAAATTGATTCAGCGCCTCATAAACCGCCGAGAGTATTTGCTCGCAATTCGAGTATCGGACTATCTCCGCCTCCCAACCAACACAATTTACGTCCACTGGGCCTCGCAAAAAGTGCGCAATTCGTCCGCAGACGAAGACGCGATATGCAACGCTGTAGTCACAAAGCTCACCAACAAAAAGGGAATCTCCTTCGAGCAAATCGCTCGAGCGGCCTACGACGAAGGGCGCAGCCACCTAGCCACCGAACTTCTCAATCATGAGTCCCGCGCGGGGAGACAAGTACCCCTACTCCTTTCGATGTCAGAAGACGAGCTCGCCCTCGACAAGGCCATCGCTTCAGGCGACACCGACCTGGTTTTCTTCGTACTTTTACACCTCAAGAAAACCCTTCCACTCGCCTCCTTTTTCCGCCTACTCACTAACCGACCTCTTGCTACCGCTCTCGTCGAGTCCTCCGCCCGAGGCCAAGATCAATCTCTCCTCAAAGACCTTTACTATCAGGACGACCGCCGCCTTGACGGTGCGAATCTCTTGTTCTCGGAAGCCCTGGCGCAAAGTGCACCTCAAACAAAAACGGACAAGCTCAAACTCGCTTCAAAACTGTTAGCAGACAATACGAAAGACCCTACCGCTTCCCTCTACCATAAATCTTATCAGGAAGCCCAAGCTCTCATCCGCCTTCAAGCATCCCTTGACAACGATCTCCATGCTGGGGACAAGGTATACACAGGCCTTTCTCTAAATGCAACTCTGCACCGTCTTGTCCTTACTTCCCATGGAAAACGCGCCAACAAAATCGCTTCGGATTGCCGGGTCGCTGATAAAACATTCGCGTGGATACGTTTGCGTGCTCTGGTCGCAGAACGGGATTGGACAGAGCTCGAGGGAATCGCCAATAGGAACAAGAAAAGCAGTATTGGCTGGGAGCCGTACTACAATGAGATCCTGGGGGCGGGCAACACCAAATTGGCCGGTGGCGTCTTTGTGGCAAAGTGTACGGCTTTGAGTTCGAGGGAGAGGAGCGAAATGTGGGTTAAGTGTGGGATGATCACGAAGGCTGGGGAGGAGCTTGCGAAGGCGAAAGATGTGGAAGGGCTGGAGGGGTTGAGGGGACGGGCGACCGGGAGTGGCGTGGCTGAGATCGATAGGATGCTGAGCCAGTTGAGACCGAAGCGGTAATACAGAATGCTCGTGCACGGTGAGGGTGGAGTGGATGGAGCATGTCGAGCTGGTTTTAAGACTTTCCAGTGAGTACATATGTATCCGACTACCTACAGACTTACGCCCCAGCGCCCTGCTGTAAGTTCATGGCTCTTCAACGTTCGAAACCCAGAAGTGGTATCCTACTCGCCGTATCGCCCGTTCCCATCATCAAAAAGCAAGCCTTCATGGGTATTCAACAGGGACAGTATCAATCAGTAAGCCCTAATTCCTCCCAGGGTGGGCCTCTGCGTTTTCTTTCCCAAGCCAAATCGTTCATGATCGTCAGCCACCTTCCTCCTAAAAAGCCCCAGATCCTTCAACAATTCTTCCATATGCGCCTGCATCTCCTGTGCCTCCGATTCCGTCCTGTTGTCGTGCGGTGGGGTCTGATATCCCTCGTCTTCGTCGAAGACCTCGGGAGTGATCTGCCGCTTTCCATTCTCTCGATTGGCTTCTTGGCCATCGAAACATTGATGCTTGAGTTCGTCTTGTGTCACGGTTTCCGTTTGTGCTTCCGGTGAGGGTGTAACGGCGATGGGATTGCGAATGCTCTCTACAGCGAGTTTGAGGTGCAGGCGCAAAGCTTCGTTTTGTTCGACGAGCTGACGGATCTTGCTCTCGCCCACCAGCCGCTCTTCTTCCATCATCCGCTGCATTCGCTCGACTTTGGATTGATACTCTTCTAACTTGTCGTCTCTTGCGCCGACGCTCTTATCTACAGCAGCCATGGCTTCTCTGCCCCTATTCATGCGCTCGCCTGCGGCCTGATTGGCAAGCGATACTTGCACTTGCAGTTCGCGAATTGTGTTCTGCATATCTAATATTTGAGCATCTCTCTCTGCAGCTGAGACGGAATCTTGATTGACAATGGCGCGGGTTCGTATGTGTTTCGCTTGGTCTGCGTAGCGAAGGGTGGAGAGCGTTTCGTCATAGTCGGAGGGTGCTATGCAGGCAATCATTGCTGTCTTACTGTTTCCACCCAGGCTGTCCTTGAGCAGCCAGGTAAGTATCGAATCCCGATAAGGAACTACGTCTTTACTGCGGGTCTTCCCTCCGTTATGAACGCGGCCGTGTCGGGGATCTGCTAGAGCGGCTATGACACGTCCTAGGGTCGTGAGCGATTTGTTGATATTACTCCCTTCTCGCAGACGGGCACCGGTCGCTTCCGTGGCTTTCGCGCGCTCGCTACCAGCAAGATCGACGAGACGGATGCGAGCTAAGCGCTCAGTGGTGCTGTCTGTGGAGAGGTCGTGATGTATCTGCTTGAGCATGATAGTGAAGACGGCGTGAGAGCGGGAAGAGGTATCATTCATTTTTGTGGATGCTGTGGTACGGCTGGCGTCTCCCATACGCATATAGCGAAGGAGCTCAGCGTAATTCTTGACGGGGACATCGGTCAAGTCCTTGACGTAAGGCCCTTCTGTTGGCGATTCACGAATCTTGAGATAGTATGGATGCTTCTCTGAGCATTGGTTGGGGGGAGCCAGAAGATCACGAACATGCTCGTTGTAAACTTCAAAGTAAGAGACGCGAACGGTGTAAGATATATGGGGGGATCCGCTGGATTCGATGCGTTCGAAAAGATCCTCGCATGTCCGAGGAATGAGTCCTGGTTGGGTAGGTGTGCCCATCATTGTGTAAGATTTCCCTGACCCTGTCTGACCATAGGCAAAGATACAAGTGTGATAGCCCTCAAAATTGTGGTCCAGAAACTCCTCCCCAAGCGCGTTGTAGATGTCTTCCTGATGAGCATAGTGTTCGTCTTTCGTATCGTGGGACCAGAATGAGTTATCAAATGTGAACTTTTTCTTGTCCACGATCTTCCGGCTTTGAGTACGCGAATTGGCGGCGTCTGTAGTGTTGGGTATGAGGAGCTTTGTGTTTTGCCCATCTGGACTCATCTCTACCAAACACTCTGCGCCTCGCTCGACCTCTGTAAAGCTGTTAGTTGTAATCCTTGCAGAAATAAATGACTAGTATACCTCGAGGCAGGAAGCCTCTGACCCGGACTACCACCCTTACATTTCCTCCTCCATTATCTGGCGTAGTTCTACCCATTGGCACCAGCTCCGATTCTCTCGAGCGCAAGGAAGGAGTCGATGCAGAAGACTTAAGCTGCCGCACCTCAATAGCAACACCAGGGAAGCCACGAGGGTCTAGCGCCATGTCTTGCAATCGAGATGCAATGTCGCGAAAGATCAGACGGTACCGTAATCGCTGCAAAGCATACATTCACAGCTCGGATAGAATCGTAAACACAGCGGGTGATCTCCGGCAAGGATCTGTCGCCAGGCGCGCCGCGCGATCATGAGTTCCTTAGGTACCATAGAAATTTTCTCAACAGTGCAAGGGGCAAATGTATGGGCTTGTCGTGGCTTCGATTGCTGAATAGGCTGGAAGGGATGGGGAGCCACGGTGCGGCAGAGCTCGAATGTCAACAAAGGCAACAGCCGCACATGCAGGGTTTTTCCTTGCGGCGTTCATCAGTAGCAAAAGCACCTCCATCATTGTTCCATCCCACACATTGCGGAGCTTTCCCTGCAAGTACATGTGATCCTGTCCGTTCTTGCGATGGTGATCTCGCTTCAAATATATGTATTTTACGGTCCTACAATCACGCACCCATCAAGCAGACCCAGCTTCATTAAATGACCAAAGTACTACTACCGCATCAAGTGGGCCAGAGAAGACCACTCCTTCATGCAGTCTACACGTACTCTCACCACGTGGGTGCTTGTCGAGATCGTCCGATGTGACCGCTAACAATTCTGCAACAAGCTGTAAGACAGGGGATCGGTACGTTATGGTTGAGGGTCTGTGACTGTGAGATCTTCGCTCCAGATCGCCATTTTACTTGCTATACTACATGGAGAACACCTGCCAAATGTCCTTCTTGCCAGTCGTCGAGAACTGGACCGAGCGCCCAAACGCCCCAATATGCTCCTTTTCACTTCAAAGTTTTCATGCAGTGACCCGTCTTAATTGGGCAACAGCTACCGGCCGCCAAGCTTCTCAGTAGTGAATTCCCAGAGCTGACGGATCAGGGTATCCGGAAGGGTGTAAAGATCGACCTGGAACTCGCCTTCTACAATGAAAATTAGAGCTTTGGTTCAGCGTAGGAGTATGAGCGATGCAACTTACGCTCCACATCGTTCTTGGTCCAAGAGTCAGCGGTCTTATTATCGTGGATCATCTGCACCACAAGCAGCAGGTCGTCCTCATTCACGCGCTGTAGATTCTCGGCTAACTTCTCCATATCTACCTACTCAGGCAATACGAGTCAGTGCTCAACCATCATCATCATTATACGCAAAGATAGGCGCACCCCTTTGTCAGGACGCTTCTTCTTCTTGGCCGACTCGTCGCGGCCTTTGACCCCATTCGCTTCGCCTGGTACCGGACCTGACTCCTTCAGGAGGCTTAGAAGAGCTGGCTTCGGGTTCTTGAAGGTCTAGCAACCAGGAGGCGTATCAGTATACGATTTAACGCGTTTGGCACTGGATCGGAAGATTCACGATGGTGTGCTTGCTCTCATAATGCTCGCTTTGAAAGTTGAGGTCATGCGCTATAACTTGATCCCCTGACTTGTCACTGGTAATGAAAGCAATGTTCATATCGAATTCCCCCCATCCTTCCTCGGAGATCTTGAAAGGTGCACGCTTGAACGCTGTGTAGAGTGTGCATCAGTCCAGGCTCAACCATACCCTGCATCTGATTTGTACCTACTCTGAACCTGACGCTCGTTGAATGTTTCGTGGAGAGTATAGACGACTTTCTCAAAGCAGGTAGCTGGGAGTTCTTCGCCATGAGGGCCGACAAGGTAAATCTCGATGCTCCAATTGCGCAGGGGCATCTCCTCTGCTACATTGCCACTATGGGAGAGGAGTGAGCGATGAGTGAATTATGTGATACGGATCAAGATTGAGATTGACGTACACAACGCGCTGCTTGGTGACAAACTTTATCTGGCGTTTGACCTGTGTAGTGGATAGTGAGCTTGGATTCCTGATGAGTGAGAGGAAACCTGAAGTAGCGGTGGGTGAAAGCTAAGGTGAACTTTACCTCAGGCATAATTGCGAATGAGTATGCCCGTTCTGTGAAAAGGTGGTGGATGTGTTACGGGGTGTGTGCGACAACCGATTTCAATATGTCGAGAAGCCGAGAAGTCAAGCTTGTCGCCCATCACGCTCGACATCTTTCGGGAGCGGTTCGGGCCGGCGGCTAGAAGCGTTAGCTCCCAGCCTTAGGTACTCAATCTAAGTACTCCACCTCTTAGTATCAGTTCATACATTCTCTTTACACAATCTCCTTAGCTGATACTTTAGACTTCAGCAGTATGGAGGTCCTTCCTATGAACCTATGGTAGAGCTAGCTAAATAACCAAGGCATAGTTATCTAAACCATTTCGTCAAGCCTTTACGTCCCTTTCTCCATCCGTGATTTCGGTTGACAAAGGCAATACTATGTAGGATCGATCTACCGCCACTTGAGAAAGCTATGACCCTCTATGGAAAAGGATGGGTACGATCTTCACGCTTGTTACTGCGCTTCAAGATTTCAGATTCCGTGAGGATGTAATAAAGACACTGAAGCAAGACTCAGCAAAGGAACGGACATCAGATATAATCAATTGATGCCGCTGCAATGAACACACTGTCTCATACCATCCTTATGGAATATCTTATTCTGCAAGTCAGCATAGACTGTCATCGATAGCTAGGACATGCTTGGCCGGTGTGATTACTGTGCACGGACTATCTCCATATGTGCGTTCACATTTGAGTCCAAGCTAGCCTTGACCATGCTTGTGATGCGGCAACCTAAAGTATTGGACCCATACCTTAGCGAGTTTCTTAGTACGTGATAGACCATAGTTTTATCGTCTATAAACCATAACGTCTACTAAACGTTTATTAAAAAACCTCTGCCTTTAAGCGGAGTTATAATATATACGTAGCGCAATATAAACGGTTTATATAAGATAGACGTCTATTATTTATTTTAGTAACTAGTAGTATAAAACTAAGCTACTATAATATACCTAATATAGTCGTACTATAGTTATATATAGTAAACGGTTCGATTATATAGGTTATAATTATACTATAGTAGACTATTATTATAATATATCTAATATAGTCGCTAGATAGTTACACGTAGTAAACGAGTTATTATATATATAATATAGATATTATAGAGCGCTATTAAACCTATATATTACTTCAAAGATACTAAAAAGCTATTTATAACTAAACCTATAGTAAATCCTAATAGTAATCCTAATTAATCTACCTTCTTTATAATCCTACTAAGCCTAATAAATCCTTTATAATCTATCTTACTAAGCCTAAGGAACCCTCTATAATCTATCCTACTAAGCCCGACGAACCCTCTATAATCTATCCTACTAAGCCCGACGAACCCTCTATAATCTATCCTACTAAGCCTAATAAACCCTTTATAATCTATCCTACTAAGCCTGATAAACCCCTTTATAATCTATCCTATTAAGCCTAATAAACCCTCTATAATCTATCCTACTAAGCCCGACGAACCCTTTATAATCTATCCTACTAAACCTGATAAACCCTTTATAATCTATCCTACTAAGCCTAATAAACCCTTTATAATCTATCCTACTAAGCCCGACGAATCTTTATAAGTACCTTATATCCTATAAAATTAGTAATAATACTTATTTATCTTCTACCTCTATTCCCTCCTTATATCTAACTTTTATACTACTATTACTTTACTATAACTAGAGTTTATAACCCTATTTAGATTTAGTAATAAGGATTAAATAAGGTCTAGAATAGTTAACCCTAGGAAGGCTAATAATATATATATACTAGGATATACTATATATAGGAACCTCTAGAATTAGATTAAGATTAATTATATCTTTTACTACCGTGACTTTAAAGAAAAGTCTTAGGCTAATATAAATTAAAATCTATATAATAAAAAGGCCTTTAATATATCTTATAAAGCTAGTATAGAAGCGGATATAGTCCCTAAAAGAGAATATAAAGTACTTCTCCTTAAACCTAGGAGATTTTAATATAAATAGCTCCTAAATATCTATTATAATTATATTTAAAGGTAAAGCTAATTTATTAATACTACTAAAAGCTTTAAAATCTAAAATCTAAAATATTTATTATATTATAATCCCGCGCGAAGGCTACTCTTAGTTATATCTTAAAGGATAGAGTTATTAATATATTAGAAGGGTAGCTTAGGACTTTTAGGATCTCTTTATAATACTTTTTTATTAATTAACTAGTTATAGTAACCTTATAAAGTATATTATCTAATTAGAGATTTAGTTTATTATTATAAATTTTATTAAAATTAATAAATAATAATTAGAGCGAGTCTTATTTAGATCTTAAAAGTAGTATATTAAAAAGGGTAGGGTATTTATAGTAGAGATCTTTTATAATTAAGGTAATTTATAGCTCTTCTACCTCCTATATATCTATTAGAATTAATCTAAGACTTTAATATAGCTACTTATATTTAAGTAGTAGTTTTTTAACTTAGATATAGTTTATTTAGTAGATAACCTTCTTAAACTACTTATAAAGTATTATAATAAAGGATTTAGCGAGTAAGTAGTAATAGAGGGTTAGGGTATAAACTTACTTATACTTATCTTCCCTAATAAGGATATTAATATTACTTAGTATACTATACTCTATTATAATAGCTTTATAATAGAGCGTAGTATATATATTAGGCTATCTCTAATTATTCCTAAATTCTTATACCTTCTAAGATTATAGACTATTAATAATACCTTTAATTAATAAGACTACTAAGCTTACGCGTCTATCCTACCGTACTAGTATTACTAAGTAAGACCTTAGGTTTAAATTTATAGTAGTAGCTACTATACTAAGTAATATCTAGTATTCTCTTCTAACTTCCTTAATTATACTTATTAAATAATCTCTTTATTTTAGGTTATCTATTATAAGTAGGGATATACTTCTAGTAATAAATCTAAATACTTATATAATAGTCTTAGTTATAATAAACCTACTAACTCTTATTATAAGCTAATATTATATAGTTATAAGGTAAAGTAGTTATATATAGTCTTCCTATAACTAGTACTAGAGAAGTACTAGGATAATAATAATCTATCTTATATATTTTAATAGATTATAACTTTTTAGATAATAAAGAGGTAATTAAATCTATATATAACCTAGTATAAATAGCTATTACCTTATTATAGTAGTATATAATTAAGCTTCTATTATAGTTAGTATATTCTTAAGTAGTAGCTAATAGAGTTATTTATAGAGACTAGAATATTTAGATTATACTAGATTACTTAGCCTAGTAATAATAATATTAAGGGCTAGAAATAACCTTAATAGAGCCGGCTTCTCTAATACTAGGCCCTACTAGGTGGTAAATTTTTCCCTTTTTATAGTAGAATATAATATATTTATCTTATATTATTACTAGAGAGCCTAATAGTAAAAGCGCCTATTCTTTATAAAGTTATATTCTAGGTCCCCCTAACTCTTATTTAAGATTAGGTAGAAGTAGTAATTAAGAGTTATACGCTACGATTTAAAGCCTCTATTTACCTATTATTATAGTATATCCCTAGTAGTATATAAGGGAAAGATATAAACTTAAGTTAATTCTAGTAACTTTAATATAATTCCTTAATCTAGCTAATATAAAGCTTAAAGAGTATTAAGTATATTATTTAAGTTACTATTATAAGGTCCTAGGGTTAGGGGGAAGATATTAACCCGCTGTATCCGCTTATTAAAACTAAATAATATAAGTATTAAGTAGACTCCTATTAGACTCCTATATAAGTTATAGTAGAGTCTAAAACTATTAAGGAATAAAAGGTAAAGTAAAGAGAGATACTTAATACCTTTACTAGTATTAAAGGAATTATAAAAGTATTTATAACTATAAATCTTAAGTTTAAGTTTAACTCTATAAGGGGCTAAAAATATAAGAGGTTATAACTAGCCTTTCCTATTTATTAATAAGTAATAGATTAGCTACTTTATTAATATAGGTTATAGTAAGGGCTTATTCTTATAATATATTATAATATTAGACTAGTAGCGTATAATATTATATAAACTTAGAAAAGAGAACTCTAGCCATAGTATAACCTTATACTAGCTAAATTCCTAAGTCTTATAAAATAATACTAGGAGCTTATAGTTCTAGTAAGTATACTAGATTTTTACCTTTAGAGTACTACGCTCCATTATAAGAATATTATTATACTAGTTAAAGCCTACTTTAATAACGCGGCTAAGGTACTACATATTATAATTAATATTAGTATATCTATATATTACTTAATCTAAGGGGAATAAGAGTTTACTATTATAATAACGCGTAAACGCCCCTAATATAGTTTTAATTAATATAATCTAAGCTATTAATTACTAAAGCTTTATAGGATAAGTCTTAAACTTATTAAAGTTAAAGTATATTTTCTTAATAAGTCTAGATTAGAGAATTTACTAGAAGAGATTAATAGAGTTAAAAAAGTAGAGGTATTCTTTTAATTTATTTATAGTTATCTAGTTCTTCTACTATTTTATAAGTAATAGTATTTTACTAGTATTTAATTATAAGAGTAATCGCCGTAGTTAAAGTTATAGTAACTAGCCCTTTATCCTTTGTTATAAAGGAGTATAGCTAGGAGGTAGCTATTAGAGTATAAGATAAGGCTCTAACCTCTATAGAATCTCCCTTAGGCTTAAATATTATATCCGCGATATACTAGCCTCTTTATACTAAAGTCTAAGAGCTAGAATAAAAGGCTTAGGATCTTTATTTTAAATACGAGGTTATAGTAATACTTTAGAAGTCTCTTATAATAGGTAGCGTAATTAAGGTAGTAGTATAAAATTAAAAGCTAGGATAGTATAATCTATTATTAATTCTACTTAGTTATTAATAATATCTTAATTAAATTTAATTATAAGGAGTATATTATCTTTATCTTCTAGTAATAGCCCTAGACTATTATATTAGTCTACTTATTAAATATCCTCTAAGTTAATATTAATAGGTAGCTTAACCGTCCTATCCTCTATTTTACCGTTAGATATATTAGCTTTATAAATTCTAGACTTAATATTATCTAGGTCCTTTATAGTAAATATTAGCTAGTTATAAATATATTATATATTATAAGGTAACTTATAATAGTACTACCTTAGTTATCTAGCTAATTAAGATTAGGTAATAATAGTAAATTTAAGTAGGTAGGCCTTAGGCGCTTAATCTAGGGATAACTTCTCGCTAGGATTAGTATTTTAGGTATAATATAATCTACGCGCCTTATAATATAACTACTATAATATAGTCTTAGCTTTTATATAATATTATAACTACTACGGTAATTTAGGTTATATATTTATTATCTAGTATAGGGAGCTAATAATACGCGGAGTTATATAATTAGCCTTATATAAAATCTATAAAAAATTATTATATCTACTACTACTACTATAACCCTTAATTCCACCTAAGTTCCTTACTAACTACCGCCCTTATAATACTTGTTAGTAGAGGTTATAGTAGCTATAAAGCTACTAATATAGTATCTAAGAACTCCTCTTAATCTATAATAATATTATAGCCTAACTTAACTATAATTTTAACCTCCTTAAATACCTCCCTACCTAATATCTTATATACTATAAACCCGGATAACCCTAAGACTCCTCCCTCCTCTTTAGATACTAGTCCCGTAGACTCCCTAACGTTATAATAAAAGCTTACTTTAGTAAATTAAAGCCCTAAAAAGAGAAAATATAAGAGGACTATTAAAGATATTAGAGAGGTTAATAGAGATAGTAATAAGGATAGAGAATAGTAGTATAAGCTTAATTAGCTTATCTACTAGAATTACTTTCTATACTTTATTAATATATTATAAGAGAGCGTCGCCTAAGACGCTTATAATAGTACTTTTAATATTAACTTAGATCTTAAGTAAGGAACCTACTTAAAGATTTTTAATATTATTAAAGGGTATAAAAATAGGTTACTTAGCTATATAAAAGTATATATATCTTATACCGCGCTTTATACTTAGCTTATAATAATAGGAATATATTAAGGAGATAATAGAAGCCCTAGAATATATAATATTTAAAATACTTTATAAGACTTACCCCCTACTCCTAGACTTCTTCTTAAAGATATTTATACTAGGTAGCTTCTTTACTATTTAGAGATATATAGAAGAATATATAAATTATAAAGGGAGTAGTAAGCTAGGATAGTACTATATTAAAGGTTAGCTCCTTATTCTATTATAAGGTAATCTAATTTATTCTAATATTAGGGTATAACTATCTATATTAATCTAGCTATTAAAGTTAAGTTATATTTAGATATTATTAAAACTAGTATAAGTATTTTAGATATAAGAGATTATCTATTAAGGTTCTATAACTAGATCCTAGTATATCCTAATTTTAAGGATATAAATAAGAGTAACTTTAAGGAGCTTAAGAAATACTACTATAACTTATATAATATACCTATAAAGAAGAATAAGTATATTCTTAAGGAGTACTTTATATTTATAAGGGTACTACCTTTAAAGAAGAAGTAGGTATTAGAGTTTACTATATTAATAGGTAGTAAAGAGGTAGAAAGCGGAGCTAATAATAATAATAATAAGTAAGTAAGAGGATAGAAATAGTCACTTCTATATATAATTTAATAGTAGTATAATCTCTATAAAATATTCTATAATTTCTAGCTAATACCCTAGTATACTCTACCTTATACCTTTTACTATATCTATTATATCTATCTTACTCTTATACCTTAGCTATCTATTAAGACTTTATAATATATAGGTAGGTAATTAAGCTTATTTCTTATACCTTAAACTCTATTAATACTTATATTATTTATTATCTAATAATAAGATATCTAATAATAACTTATTTACTACTCCTATCTATTATTTACTCTTTCTAGTTATATAGCCTTATTATAAGGGTTATTATTATCTTCTAAGTTTATTTCTACTTTACCTCCTTTATTTTTTACCCTAATTTTCTTCTTCTTTAATACTATCCTTAGCTTAAATACTATCTTCTTTATCCCTCTCTTATAACTCTTACCTTACTGTTTACTTATAATAATACCTAATAAGTATTTACTACTCTCTAATAATACTATTATAATAGCTTTAAAGAAGCTAAAGACCTAGGTAGCTTTAAATAGTAAAGAGAGTAATACTACCTAGTATAATTCGCGCAGTAAGAATTTTAAGAAACCTAATCCTATTACTTTAATAAGAGGAACGGCGTTAGTAGTTGTATAGGGTAAGAAGGTCTTAAAATAAAATAAGGTTATAATTAAACTTATTATTCTACTTTAAGAGCCTTATAACTCTAAGTATAAATAAGTAGTATTTATTAATAATAATATAAAGCTACTACGCGTTACTCTCTATTATAAAATAGAGGAAGCTAAGCCTATAACCTTACTTTAAGCGGACTTTTTAGAAATTATTTAACTCCTATATAACTACCTTAATCTAGAAACTCTTAGATCCTTTCTATCTAAAGATAAGACTATAGTTATAAATCTTAAGAATAATTTATTTATCTTCCTAATACTTATTATAAGTAAAGGCGCGCTCCGCTTTAAGGATAATCTAGAAGTATTAACTAAGAATATATAATATAATATAAGAGGCACGTTTAAGAAAGGCGGTACTATTATAACTAATAAAGTTATACTAGAAAGCTATATATCTAGTCTTAGAAAGAAAGTTATAATACTTAATAAGTAGGCTAATATATATAATAAGGTAGTAGATAAATTATCTAATAAAGATCCTACGCCTAAGGAAATATAAGCTAGTAAGAATAATATAAAATTTATTAGTAATATTCTTACTTTAAATAGAAAAGAGTTTAATAAATATATTAATAATTATAAGGAGTACCTTATTATAATAGCTAAGAAGCTCTAAAGTAAAATAATAGGCTTAGTAGTATATATTTATCGCGTAGATAAGTATTTAAAAGAATAAATTTAATTAAAGATTACCGCGGATCTTAAGATTTATAATAATATTAAGAAATTTAGGAAGTTTAAGATAAAGATAAAGATATAATAGATTAGCGCTTTACTTATATAAGCCTACCTCTATACCTATAATATTTATACTAGTAATAAGAAAGATACTAAGTATATAAGCGCTAGCTCTCGTATTACTCTTAAATATCTAGAAGACTTTAATCTATTATAACTTAGTTATAATAACGCCCTTCCTAATATTATAATAAGAGAGGAGGATAATTTTACTAGTAGTATACTTTAGGATATATTATAAGTAGCTAGTATTAATAACTCTAGTAATAATAATAGGTAGCTAGATAGTAATAATAGGTAGCGGGATAGTAATAATATATAATAGGGTAATAATAGGTAGTAGGATAATAATATTAAGAAGTAGCCTAATTATATTATAGCTACTAGCTCCGCTATTATAACTATAATCCCTAAAGACGCTAGTAATACTAGGTCTATATTAGATTAATAATATTAGAGCGTAGTTAAGGTAGTCTTTAGTTAATTAAGATTAATTAAGGCGCGGTTTATCTTTAATTTAGTTAAAGGTACGCTAGTAAGAGAATAATAAGGATAATAATAATAATTTATAACCTTATTACTATAATAAAGTTACGACGTTGAATCTAGGTATTTAAGGTACCTTTCTAAAAGAGTACTTTATTTAATTAAGGTATTATAATTTATAACTATAAAGTTACTATCTAATTACTATTCCTACTATATAGAATAATTAGTATAGAGCCTTAACTATATTACTATAATAATTTAGAAGACCCTAGAAACTATTACTATTTAATAACTATTCTTACTATATAGAATAATTAGTACGGAGATATAACTATATTATTATAATTAATTAGAGAATCTTAGAAATTATTTCTATTTAATAACTATTCCTTCTATATAGAATACTAGGTATAGAAACTTAAATATATTACTATAAAGTTCTAGGGAGCTTTAAGAACTATATTATTAATATAAATATTATTACTTTATTACTATACTACTACTATATTAATATTATACTATTAAATATTTTATACTACTCATATTACTAAGCTAGAATATTATATTTATACCGGATTAATAGTCGGCCTGTTAAAAGGTAGTCCTCTTGGCATCGGCGATCCCGCTGCTGTAACTCCGGAACATAGACTTCCGCTAAGGTAGGTTTTACGTCTCGGCAAAGCCGCGGGGTAAACTTGCAAATCTTTCACCATTCGTATCCTTGTTTTCAAGGCACCGGCAGAGCAAAATCTCATAACGGCGTGCGACCCTAATCAAAGGTGACTGGATCTCTGATGAAATAGAGGTCGGCTTTCGACTGTGGGGAACCAGAATTGAAATCCACCTGATGCTGCGACAAACGACTTTCTCATTGGAGAGATTTCAGAAATTGAAAGATATTCACCTACGGCATCTACGCTTCTCTAAGCATACTATACGTAGAGACAGATAACAGTTTACAAGAATATTAAGTAAGGAAGGGGACTATACCCTCGCATGTGATTTACCCGTTCTATTCCGGGCTAAGTCCAATTGACAACGCCACAGTCCATCGTTGGCTAGGCATATATTCTTTTTTGTTGACGCGGATGACAACGAGACGCCCAAGTCAACATGACCACATTGTTGGTGCCGAGCTTTACCACTTGGCTTTGGATGTTGATCTGCTTCGCTAGTCAAGGCTGAAGAAGAGATCAACATCGAGCCTGGTCGGCTGCGGCATCGGTAGACTGCCGGAAAGGGTCTTACTTCTTATTTTGGTGAGGAAAAAGTGTCGCCATATCAGTATCGTAATATTTTGGACTCGTAGTTGCCGCATAAGTTGTGGGTCCCATTGGTGGCTTACCCTGTCGTTCTGAGGCTTTAGGTACTCTCGATTGAGGATGATACAACATAGATATAATATTTTAATAGGGGCGATAGGTGGGTGATCGAAAATGAAAATACGAGTCGTATACGAGAATGATTTCACACAGGAGCGCCCCATCCTCAGAAGAATGACGCCTCAAAAGGCTGAGTATCCAACACGTCATTTACAAAGTCAACGAAGATGAAGATCTTTTCAAGGTTGTTCAGCTTACTCATCGTAACCCACAGTCACTGCAGGACCTATGAAGTGGATTATAGTATGCTGCTTTCCACTTAAATTCTGTCAATAGGCCTTGACAATGCCTTTCTCATATAGCAGCAAGCGAATATGGTAGGTACAGGTGCTGATTCGGCAATGGGAAATTGAGACAAGTTGCATTGCAAATATCCTCATAGAAGCGTTCAGCAGACCAACGAGTGGATCAATTGTGGAATACTGAACCACAACACAGGGTAGTTTCGTCCTCGAACGATTTCGAGTCCTTCATCCAGCCCAGGCGTCGCTAGTAACATTCGTGAGGGCTCTGTCGTTCTCCCTTTCCTCCATGTACTTCTCACCACCAAGGTCATACACAAATTGCCACCACCAACTATCTCGCGGCTGATACATCCATGCTGTGGTGAACTCCCAGTATTCTGGATACCAGCCAGCAGCTTCCCAGTCGATGAAGCCTGATATGTGACCGTCCTTGACTAGGATGTTGTGGTGCATTAGATCTCCGTGCGTGAAGACGACACGATATGTCTTGTCCTGTAGTTTCCTAGCAAGAGCCATATTAATCTCATAATCGTCATGTAGTTTCCTCGCAAGCGCCAAATCCGTCTCAAATTTGGCAAGGTCTTTGGCCGCTCCTGACGGGGCAATCAAGTACTTCTGAAATTCTTTTTGATCATCGTAGGGACCGAAGGAATGCCCAGGAGTCCGAATGCTTCGTATTGCTGTATTAGAGACAGAGCAAATGCGGTTTTCTCCCCACGGATTTGGCCATGATCTCATTCTGTCAAGATAACCCTTCATCTCTGATAGCACCTGAACCTGTTCTTCCTCCGTCAAACGCTCATAGACGTCCCCAAGTATTTCTCCTGGCAACTTGGTCATGAGAATAGAGACAGGTGCACGCTGGTCTTTTGGATCCTCGCCATAGCATATGACCTTCGGCACAGGAAAGCCTGCTGCTCGAGCCGAACGCATAGCTTGCACCTCCTCAAATCGTGTACCATCAGACCGCTTTAACAGCAGCCCGAATGGCAACGGTACGATTTGATTGTCAATGGGAAGTCCCACCCAATCGCAGTAGTAATACAGCGAAAATAAGAGGAGTTTGTGGTGTACCCAAGCCCAAAACTGACTAACGAAGCGATAAGACGGCTCTGAAGGCTTAGGAATGTTGAGGGCTAAGTCTCGAGAGATTTGTTGGGGCCATGTGTATTCGGGTAGTAGCAAGCCTGGTGCAAAGCGCCTGACAGCAGAGATCTTATCATTGGCTGGCATTTTCACACTGCGATTCAACAGGGACTATGATATTTCAAACGAAGAGGAATCGTTCTCCAGTGAACTCCGGTATCAAATTACCCTATGTGGCTGGGACTAGCATAGTGGCTCGTGAAGGCAGGTCACGGTCTGCAGCCTTTTCTAGGATGGGAATGCGTGGACAGGAAGGAGCTCACTAGCATCTCTATGATCTTTTGAGGTCAGGTATGAGAAATCTGTGTTGCGATACTCTTGATTCACTAGAGGTGAAGGAGTTGTCTACCAACTCAACACTTCAGATAAGTCTAGCGTCAAATCCACTTTTTACGCTACGATATGCGTGAAGTAGGAACATTCAACTCACCCGTCCGAAACGTCTTTACCTATCACGTTATACAAACTTGGACACTATCAACCCCTAGAGACTCGGTTGGTTGGCATAGATAGGACCAGAGGTTAGTCCATCTCCGCCTGAATCTATCCTTTCAGACACTCGCATCTAATTATCACCCAAGATCTTCGCTTCATCGACTCACCGTGCACAGCTGCATCTCGAAACAGAACGAATAAGAGGTGAATTCAATAACTACAACTGGAATCCACTTGCGCAAGATCCTCAATTAACTCTTATTAGAAATTCTCTGTCTTGCAATGTCTCTCGCCAACTTAAATTATGGCGGTCTTGATGTCCATCTCGCTTACCGATGTCGTCCTCCTGGGTTAGACGACTAAAACTGGGGACTATATTTGAACATCAACGGAGTCAACGGAGGGACAAGATATCACATCACTAACAGGGGTATAAATGGTACTTCCTGAATTAATGACCACGGCGGGACCGCAGCGGTCTTCAGGTCAACGAGGCTCATTGGGCTATTGAGGATTGCACAGGTACCAATAGCGAGATTTGGGGAGGCCGACGGTATCATCAGAACGTTAGATGAAAGTCTGAACAATGTCGAGGGCCTCACTTGCCGTACGTGGGCGCTAGAGGTTATGGCATTGTTGAAAGAAGCTGGCATTATGGAATGCCAGAATCTTGAGGCCCTTACCCGGGAAATATTGGACTGGGCTAATGCCAATGTTCATTCCGCAGTGCTCGCCCAAATGCCAAGACCTTTGGCAGATTCGAGTGTATGCATGTTGTGAAAGCTGGAGAGCGAGCCTCAAAGAAGATCAAGGGATGTACTGGCCAGGGATAGACATAGTGTGAAGCTGTCTGAGCTCAATGTGGGGCACATCTCCCATAGAGGCTTATAGTCCAACCCAAATGGAAACATTCCACGGCGAAGGTATCTGTCTTACCGTCTCAGTCCTCCGAATGATATAATCTCACGATCTTCGCCGGTTGTGAGGTCATCCTTCAGCAGTCCTGCCTAATCCAAATGTGGCTGAGAATGTCCAAGCGTTTGCGCGGGATAGCCAGCATGTTCCGTCAGTCTAGCAGTCAGACATCGATTCATAGAGTGCTTCGGCTGGCACGATATCATGATCGGTAACAACGTAGCCGGAACAACGACATGGGAAACATTGTCAGGACTCCACTCATTGTAGAGGCCACATTTGTCATACGGTCTTCTGTATTAACCGCACGACTGGCCACAGAGTGCTGTTCGAAGTTGCCAATCCTGTAAAGAACCGGATTAGTATTGGAATCTCTTATTAGCCTATGAGATTCGACTAGGGAGGTGCACGTAGGACGGTTACCTTATAAACTTATAATTGCGCTAGTTCTCCTTCTCAAGGGAGATTAGATTGAACTAGGATGTAGATGTCTTGGCATTGTTCCAATTTCGCCAAGCCAAATATCTAATCCTGTCGGCGACAAGATCATAAACACGATTTGCACTTTCGCTCTTTGAGTATACAATTGATAAGATGTTGTGCGCTAGTGAGTTGAGGAACATACATAAGTTATGGCAGGAAACTCACATCTTCCAGTCTCTGGTGAAGCTCCTCAAGTCCCCGTAGCCTCGAGCAAGAGTGGTAAGTCTGCAAACTTCTATCCTGACCGTTTTCGCTGATGAACCTAGGCAATGTCTTCGAAAAGCGTTTGATCGAGGCATACATTTCAGAAAATGGCAAAGATCCAGTGACTGGCGAAGACCTCTCCGTAGATGAGCTGGTGGAGCTGAAATCGTCGCGAACCGTCCGACCGAGACCTCCTACCCTCACCTCAATACCCTCATTGCTATCCGTCTTCCAAAATGAATGGGATGCCCTGGCCTTAGAGACATATACTCTGCGACAACACCTAACACAGACAAAACAAGAGTTGACACGAGCCTTGTACGAACATGATGCGGCAGTTCGGGTGATCACGAGGCTGTCAAAGGAGAGGGACGAGGCTCGGGATGCACTGTCGAAAATCACCCTCAATGGAGGTGGTGCAAAGAACGGAGATGCTATGCAAGTTGACGTGCAAGAGCTACCAGAGGAGCTTGTTGCCCGAGTGAGGGCGACGCAAGAGAAGTATGACCTTAATCTCTCTTTCTATCTGCTACTAGACTGCCCACACCTGCTAACACTACTCCGAAGACTATCTAAGACCCGACGAAAACGTGCTGTGCCCGAGGAGTGGGCCACTCACGATACTATCTCAAGCTTTGCACCGCTCCATAAGTCCAAACCATTTTACACTGGGGCGCGAACCGTTTCACTGAATGATAGTGGCGATTTAGCTCTATTTGGGGGCAGCGACGGAAGCGCTGGTGTTTTCTCAATATCTCAGAATAAATTGGTGCAAGAGCTTGCAGTAGGTAGCCCCATAGCTGACACTATATGGGCGGGGAGCAGAGCAATCATTGGAACATCTACCGGAATAGTCAAAGCTTTTGAGAACGGTGTTGAGATATCAAGCTTCAGCGGTCATGCGGGAGAAGTGACAGCTTTGGCGCTACATCCTAGTGGGGACATCCTTGCTTCGGTTGGAGTGGACAGGAGCTACATTTTCTACGACCTCACATCATACACCCAAGCTCTTCAAATTTCCACGGACTCTTGTAAGACAACCCATCCGGCACGGGCTGATTTACATGCAGCAGCTAATCAATCTGTAGCACTCACAACGGCCCAATTTCATCCGGATGGACATCTTTTCGCAGCTGGTGGCGTTGATGGCCAGATTAAGGTATTCGAAGTGACCTCAGGAGCTAATGCTGCAAATTTCGATGAGACTGGTCCCATCCAGGCGTTGTCTTTCTCGGAGAATGGGATATGGTTAGCAGTCGTGGCAAAGGCATCCTCAATTGTCTCCATCTGGGATCTTCGTAAGTCGGCACAACTTAAAGTGCTTGAGACTGGCGGTCTTGTTGCTTGCATTCGGTGGGACTACACAGGACAGTTCTTGGCGACAGCTGGACCAAGCGGGATCACAGTCCAGCAGTACTCGAAATCGGCAAAGGAATGGTCGGAACCTTTGAGAAGCGCAGAGCCGGCCGTGGCCGTTGATTGGGGATCACTGGCACAGAACCTGGTGACCTTGAACGAGGGCACACTCACAATATTGGGTATCAAATGAAGGAAGCATCTTGCCTGAAGGAGCTGCGGCTTCCAAAGGTGGTGGCGTTCGTTCCTGCGACTGTATAATACGCTGTTGAAGACCTATGCGTGGAAAGCCTACGCTGAGATCGGACAAATAGCTCCTTATTCGAAAGTCTCTGGCTGTGGGACTTCGAAGCCCGGACAGTGCTTTACTTTTGAAAATGCTCCTGAAAGCTCTGGAGTAATATTTGTACAGATAGACGGCAGTGAAATGGGAAGATGGAGCGACTTGATGGTGGCTATAAACGATCCCAGTGTTTGGCTTATGGGACCTGTTCCTGCCTGGTGACTATGCAGAGATACCGTTCAGTCTTGTTCTCATTCTTTTGGATGTCCTTCTTCTGCCGTTCTTCGACATTTACTTTTCATGGTGCTCTGTCAGCAAGACCCGTGAACAATCTGCAATGACGGCGCCGAGGGTAATTGTAATAACATGTCGAATACAGTTCCTTAAGCAAGGATGCAAGAATGCATCTGATATAAACTATTGTTGCCCTTGAGTGGCTGGTCTGAGTATTGGGTGAACACTCGGGCATGTTAGGAAAGTATCTACTCACTGCTATGCATCGCTTTGAGCCTTGTAATTGTGGGTAGATTTTCTTCCATGGGAGCTGTTCGAAGAGACGTCAGTCAGACAGAAAGACGACCTGGCTTCTGGAAGCCTTGGGGACTCGGCGATGGATAGAGTTGCCATTAACGTTAAAGAGCTTGTTTAGCAGGAAATGCTACATGGAGGCTGACTGCTTTGATCGATATCAACATTCTGAGAGATGACAGGACTAGTACCGAAAGTCCTTCATCTGACATGGATAGACACTAATTTTCAATCTCTCAAAGTCTCAAAGTCTCACGTCTTTTCTTTGCTTCCAAGCCAAGAGCCTAGGGTCTTAGTCTGGGGTAATATCAGGGAAGTATTGTAGATCCGGAACGCAATACAGCATTCCTCATAACTAGCAACAGGCTATCCTTTGCTGTGACGTTGACTGTTCGTATAAGGGAGTTCGTGCTCGTTCTTCAATAACCAAGAAAGACACGGGTTTCATTCAGGTAGTTTCACCATAGCATAACGCTTTTCGTCATGTTCCCCAAGAATATCAATCGTCTCATTCATTCTTCATACCACCTTCGACCTCCGAACCATCTCGAAGTACATGCATCAAGCCATTCATTAGGCTTTACTAGAACAGCCAGTGTCTGATTTCCTTTTCATGCTGCATTCCAGCTACACAATTCATGTCAAGGTACGCCTTCTCTGGAGTCCTCGGTTGTTCCAAACAAGCAATTGGGAAGGACATACTTCCTTGGTCTTGCGACTCCTCTCGTGATGCAGGATCAATGAAACTGAATGGCATACAAGGTAGGATTGCATCCTATCCCATTTCCCATGACACAACAGTACAAGAAAATTGGAATTCAATTGTACTACTGATATGTCCAGCAACAGACCTGAACACCTACTTCCACGGTCAATCTTCGAAGAGAACTTTGAACAACGACATCGAGTCTACCTTCATCAATCATCAAGCCCGTAAACTTCGATGCACCCAGGGTCCTACTCGCTGTTGTTGGCGTAGTACCTTGTGTAGCCCATCCCGTTCAGCTACCTCTGCCAGGCTACAATGGGAAGGCGTGAGATATTATTTGCGCAGAATTCGAAAAACTGCTCGCAGATAGGACTCCCGACGTCTGAAGGTCACTGGTACTAGGTAGGTCGGTGATCAACGAATCTACTATCAAGTTAAGCTATATTACTCAGCTGTAACACTCAGATGTCGGCATTCATATTGCCTCATGGAGGCACGAAAGCATCCCCTCATGTCCCCTACGAGCGGCACAGAGGTATCATGTTCCGTCTACACGACTATGACTGCCGTGCTGGACCTGCCTCCCCATTCAATCACCACGAGGTCTCAGGGTTTGTGACAGCCATCCAACACAATATGTCAGCGGTCTATATCTCCAGTGAGGAGCCGGCCCAAATCTGCTTTGATACGTCATACAGCATCTTCGAAACATAAGGAGAGTATCATCCCCCCGCTCCCCTACTGCCCTCCTATCCACCTGAGTCGGCAGATCTCAGTGGACCGAGATTTGAATGTGCGGTATAATTGCAGCAGGAGTCATTTGTCCTAGTCTTGCGAATGATGTGTCGGGGAATCTATTTGCTTTTCTTAGAAGTACAAGAATCGAGAGTTCTGGTATGATTTCGTGGTAATGGCGAACGAATCAGATACGATGACTTGATCTGCTTTTTAGCTGAGAGCGAAGGACTAGTCCTACTACCATCCCATCACTTGCTGCCGACAGATACAGGTTTTGAATGACTAGCAGCAGTCCTCGAGTAATTGCGTTCCTTCCGTGTCTCATCGCACCAGGTCAGTTGACTTGCTGATGTTAGATCATATTCGAAGGCTAAATGTAGCAAAGGCTTGCCAGGGGATACATCGCGTGATGTATGCCTTTAGGTCCTTTCACGCTTCATCTTGACAAAATCGGGTGACTGATATGGTCGAAATATCAGAACGGTTGAGACATGATTGTGATGGTGATGCATTTGTATGGCCTTGAATTTCATCTATTGCCATAACCAGAGTTCATTGGTAAGGACTGTTTTCTGATCACGTCGGAGGATGCGAAAGGTCGAGACAGGTAAGAAGATGTAGCTAGAATAGAATATTCTATGGGGAATTAAGTTCTGATCGTAGCCGAGCCTCGAAGCAAGAACTTCCCTCTTTCCTTCCGCCTCCCAAACCCCCCTTCACCCATATCACGCTCATTATTTCTTCCTTGTCATTTCGTCGTCATTATATCGTGCCTAAATCCATCTGCTCATCACGGTCGGACCGTCCATGCGGGTCATTAGAACATGGCCTCTGTCGCTTCTTTGCTGTGCACAGATAACATAGACCGCAAGGTGGGTCTCTTCAACACCCCGGCCGAGACATCAATACCTGAAACAGTCCGCTGACTATGTTCTATTGCGCAGAGGACCCACGATCAGATGTCAGGTGAAGCCAGACGCTCGTCGTGCCATAGCGGTCACAACGAGCCTCCGAACCCATCCACTTCGACGTCATTCTTCAACCTCAGCATCCCGCCACTCAGGCGTGGTTTCGACCTTAGACGACCCATAATGTCCCAGCCAAGGCGAGATGTCATCGACCTGACAGAGGACACGAGCAGCCCACCGCATGCCCAAGTGATCCCACCTGCACCGTTACATCTTGAAGGCCTAACAGCGACCAATCGACCTCCGCGATTCGATAGGAACATCATACATATTGATGATGAAGAAGACAATATTAGAGATCCGGGAGGAGAGTCTCCTGAGATAGAATTCCTCACGTCACGGCCCCGCTCCCGATCTCTCAGTGCGTCGAGGCGTTTGGCCCGAAGATCAGCAATTGCTCCTGTAGGAGTACTAACACGACGTCCACAAGTCGCGGTTCGAGTCACAGCAGGAGAGCGAAATCCTAGTCATCTAGCAGGCTGGGCGGATGCTTTACAAACTCTACAATTTCCCAGACCGTTTCACTCCAACTTTGGCCGCGGCCACGATGAGTTGGTGGAGTGGGAAGGCGATCTTCAACGCGGTCTATTTCAAGCTCCAAATATCCATCTCAACTTTTCACAAGCTGGTTTCAATTATGAACAGCCCTCACGGCCTCAGCCCCGCCTTCCAACCTACGAACCTCCTCCTTCGGCACCGGCCGGTTTTACTAGATCACCCGGTGAGGATGAATTGCTGGTTTGCCCACATTGCGATGACGAGCTGGGAGTGAGTAATGATGAGGTCAAAAGACAGGTATGGGTGGTAAAGACTTGCGGACATGTGGGTAATTTGCTGTTGCATAATTACCAACGTGCTAACATGAAATATAGGTCTACTGTGGAGAATGCGCAAGGAACAGAACGCTGAAGTCAAGCTCGAAGACAGTGAAGCCGTGGTCGAGGTGTGTGGTAGAAGGATGTGGGACGGATGTTAGGAATGCGAAGAGTATAATCCAGGTCTACTTATAGGTATGTACATCTGTACACGACCCTTGCCAGCCTCAACGAATGTGCAATTGCAAGCGGTTGGCAAAGTGGAAGGCGTTCGGCTCCTAATCTGCAATGGCATTGCATGGAGTTTGATGTGGCTATGAGTGAGGTATTTGTACTATACCCAGGATTGCATGCATGGACAGGCTTATAGCTTCAATAGAGGAGACAAAAGACCCAATATAATTTTCTGCACTGCAGTACATGCCAATTATGAGAAACGTTCTTGCGGTCAAATCGAAAAACTGACACGAATTGTATATACGAAAAGTGGTTCCTCCTACTACGGCAAAGGGAAATTTGATCCAACCGACCCCCTTCCAATTTACGTATATCTAGACACCAGTCGACTAATCTACCTTCCCCATTAATGATGTTTTGGCTCATTGTTTTTAGGATGTAAATTATTTATAAATTCATGCTCCCACATTTCACTTGATCGCATTGGCTCTAGGTTATACCCACTATCTCTCTATATTCCGAAAAGCTGAAGACTTCCTCGACTAAGGTAGGGTGACGAGTTTTACTATCCACAGTCAAGGATGGGAACTACGACTGCGGTCTCAATTTCCAAGAACGGAGAACGTTATGGATACCTAGATTAAAATTCTTAAGCAGTCAGTGCCAAGCTTTTGCGTGGGTTTTGAATCCGCTAGAATATCTTTTCGCAAGAGGTCTGAGTATGCACGAGTAGTATATTCTCACTACGGATCCTTGAGCTTTGTCCGTGTCTACGGACAATAACTCAGGCCTCTGTCCGCAATGGACACCAGGCAGACCCCAAATCGGCGCCAGCAGACCCAATATCTCATCGCCTACAATCTTGTCTGCGCCGTCCTTTGGACCGCCGTCCTAGGTCGCGTAATACTTCTCATTCCCCTTGTCGGCTTCGAAAATGTTGTTGGCGGGGTGGGCGAATTTACCAAATGGACCCAGACGCTCGCACTTCTGGAAATCGTGCATTCGGTCACAGGTAGGGAGTCATGCGTTGCCCCAATCAGATGCCCCGGGCTCTTTCCTGATGAGCGTGGACAGGTATCGTTCACTCTCCCGTCCTCACAACCGCCATGCAAGTCTCCTCCCGCCTTCTTCTCGTTTGGGCCGTGGTCAATCGCTACCCTCAGGAAACCGCATCCTCCATCTTCTACAGCACTATGCTCTTTGCCTGGTCCGTCACAGAGGTCATACGGTACAGCTACTTTGTCTTTAATCTGCAAGGGAGTGGTGTACCAAATCTTGTGACATGGCTAAGATATAACACATTTTATGTGCTGTATCCGCTGGGTATTGCGAGTGAGTGTGCGTTGATCTGGAAAGCGAGCTTGGTCGCAGATAGGTGGGAGATGCTAGTTTGTTGGGGGATCTTGGCTGCGTATGTGCCTGGAAGCTGGGTGCTTTTCAGGCATATGATGAGCCAAAGGCGGAAAGTTTTGAGGGGAAAAGGGGTGGAGGGCAGGCGATGATTTGCTTGATGATTGGTCACGCTTGATAGCTTTGTTATACCTGCCACCTTTGACATAATAAAGTGTCGATTCGACATCTACGGTTTTCCTTGCCTGCAGAGGTTCTCTCCTTTTATTCCTCGCTTTGGGATTTCTCTCATGTCATTGACCGATCCAGCAATAATGAGTTCCTAGGTCCAGTATTTTCTATATAGTCTTATTCATCGGAGCATCATCTCTCTATATTACGAAGGATCAATTTGATCCTCTTTCAGGCCATTGGTTTCGTCTTGAGCGTACCTTCTCTGCTTCATGATCGACGAGTGCCGAGGATGGCTACTCATCAATATCTTTTCAACCAGGTCTTCTCTTCAAGACTGATTCGCTTCATCATCATCGAAGGTCAATTTGACCTTCTTTCCCTGTTTTCCCTTGTGCTTTACCTTGAGTTCCGCAGGGTTCCTTTTCACCACCTTTCCGACTTCTTCATCTTCATCACCGACAATCTTGGCCAACCTTCTCTTTTTAGACGCCCCAATTGCTGCAGCCTGCTGCTTCATTGAAGTACTACTTTCAGGCGATGCGTCCTTCCCTGCGCGCGCCTCGACCTGTATAGCGCCTGATTTGGGAAAGAGAGGAAAGTCAATCAATTCGCGTCCACCCTGATTTTCCGCATCGTTTCCTTTTACCAGGACCTCGTACTCTTCTTTCGAAATAGTGTTTCGACTGTCTTCCACGACATAGGTCGGCTGATCGTCGTCCTCTCCGTCCTTCAATTGCTTCCTGGGTCGAGCTTGTGGTCGTTCGTGACGAGCGGAGTCTCCGCCTCCATGCTGAGCCCTTAATCTACGGAGGAAAGCTGGTTCATTAGATTCTGTGATGTGTTAATTGGATCTTTTTTGTCCCCGTATTGCTATCTCACCGTAGCTAAGATTTTTAGCATTAAAGCTCATGATTTATGATATTCCTTACTCACAGAACGCCTGTGAAGAACCGAAAGAAACGGAGGAGTGTTAAAAATCGTATCATACAAGAAAGTCCCCTTCGATCTATAATAAAAGTCGGACGCCCTTTGGGTAGCTTCCTTGAACAGTGCGAGTTGCGGGTGCAAATCTCCCTACTCTGATCACAGGGCACGCTCGAGCGTCATTGTCTGTAGTATATTGATCATCATCATAACTCATGACTCTAGCCTCACTTTATCGAACCCATTTATATGTGCTTCTATAGTGGACGTTTACCAAAGGAATTACTGTCGGAGATCGTTGGGTCTTGGCGGGCTAGCTGCAAATAACACTGTCCCAGTCTTGGCACTGTTTCTCCGCAAGAAACACCTTTGCTCGCATGCCTTCTGTCAACCAACCTATTGAGTAGCAACATCCGACAGACTACGCCGACTCGATCAGTTAGAACCTGGACCTCTGCTGTCCACATAATAAGCTATTACGAACTCCGAGTGAAGCTCGCCGGAGCTTAGCTTTAGACTCATTCAAGATTGATCTGCAGCCTCCTATCGCCTCGCCTTCGCGTACTACATCTCTTTTCGACTTTCAATCGTTTGGGCATGGAATAAAAGGATACACAACGATCGGCGAATTGGAAAGGGCAACTTTTGTGCCACACATTGCTGGCATCAGGCTTGACAAGAGTGGGATCCGCTTGCGCTGCTCGTTGCGTTCTCCGCGCAAAGCTCCCGACGAGCTTTCTGAAGATTCTCCAATGTCGCCTAGGCTTCCATGTCCCTAGCGCTGGTTCTCCTCCATATCATTGTGGAGGTAATCAATACGAAGGTTCAAACAGCGGTTATCTACGCTTGAGCAACCCACTTTTGCCCCTGCCCCCGAGCCCACCATAATGATGGGTTTCATTCAAGGTCTGAAGAAGCGGATGCCCTCGACTGCATCTCTACCTTCCCTTCCGGATATCAACAATGAGAAAAGCCGAGCGAGGTTGAGGCCTAGGTTATCATTCTTCAAAAAACGTGTACCACTGAGTCAGCGGTCGAACGTGACCGTCCCAATGGGCGCTGTACTTTCGTTTCCACTGTTTATCATAATAGTAATAATAATTGTGGTCGTTGTCTGGCATCCTACAACGCCTGGAAGCTTGATGATGCCGGCAGGAGCGCCACCAGCCATACGGTAAGCCTGACGAAGCTTGTCTTCAAAATAGTGATGGGTACTGATTTCAGTGTAGCAAAATAAGTGAAGATCACGACAAGGTTTTTGTGACCGGCTGCCTGGAGCCGCAGACCAATGGGCCGCGCGCGAATGCGGCATTGGTGGTGCTCGCAAGAAACCAGGAGTTGGAAGGTGTCGTTCAGTCTATAAAATCGATGGAGAGACATTTCAATCGGTGGTTTCATTACCCCTACGTGTTTCTCAACGATGGTGATTTCAATACCACATTCAAGGAGACTATCCTGAATCACACCAGTGCTCCCGTGGAGTTCGGCAAAATAGATCCAACCATGTGGGGATACCCAAGTTGGGTTAACATCGACACAGCGAGAGAAGGCATCAGGAAGCAAGGAGACGCCGCGATCATGTATGGCGGCATGGAGAGCTACCATCACATGTGCAGATTTTACTCAGGGTTTGTACTGATCCAGAGCAAGTCTTTACTCCAAATACTGACACCGTGCTTAGCTTCTTTTATAAGCATGAGCTTCTACAAAAGTACGATTGGTACTGGCGGGTTGAACCAGAGATCAAATATTTTTGTGATCTGACCTAGTAAGCCTAGATTTAGTTGGAGATTTAGCTGTGCTGATCTTACACAGTGATCCATTCATACATATGGAGCGCGCAAATAAGACCTATGGCTTTACAATTGCCGTGAAGGAGTTGCGAGAGACTGTCCCGAATATCTTCCGCTACGCATCCGCCTACAAACGGGTTAATAACATCTCGTCTCAGGGTCTTTGGGAAATGTTTGCAGAGCCAGCTGGAGGTCCAGATGAGGTCTCGCTTCCAATCGACGACCCTAAACACAAGCCGGCATTGCCCGAGGAGATTCTTAGTAGCGAACCAGGCTCAGCTGGAGTACCAGATGTTGACCCAGAGGCCATGGAGGGAGAGACATACAACATGTGTCATTTCTGGAGTAATTTTGAAATCGCAAGGCTGGATTGGTTTAGGAGCAAGGAGTACAACGACTTCTTCGACATGATGGACCGGAGCGGTGGTTTCTGGATGGAGAGGGTAATCTATTCCGTACTCCGCAATCATTGATCTGTCAGACACTGATATATCTGTCAGTGGGGTGATGCCCCAATCCACTCGCTTGCAGCCGGAGTCCTCCTAGCTCCACGAGATATTCATTACTTCAGAGATATTGGCTATCGGCATACGACAATACAGCATTGTCCTGCGAACGCGCCTGGCAACCGGCAGTTGCCCAGGCAGCCGTTTCTTGAAATGACGACCAAGGATGAAAAGAAGAGGAAAGAAGAAGATGAGTTTTGGGATACGTGGGACTCAGTCAAAGAGAACGGGGTGGGCTGCAGATGTAAATGTGACACGGATATCGTCGACGTCGAAGGTAAGCTAGGGAGTTGCCTAGCGGAATGGGTGAATGTAGCTGGCGGATGGGGATCAGCTGCATAACAATGGAACGATGCCCGGCCGTTTTCCCAGGTACAGCTCACCTTAGCGGCATGTATTTCCGAGCATATCTACTTAGCAATGATTTCGCCCTGTATCGCATTATATTGGAAGGCGTTGTTGGGCATTCGTACCTTACATAGCGCGGACGGCTACGTTTGCGAAGAACTAGGCTAGGGATGCTATAGAGCTTCATGTACAGCAGCGTCACACCACATTCATATGCACATCAACATCAACATCAGAGGATCTGTAATCCTCGATATACGCCGCTTTCATCCTGAACAAAGATCGCTCTACACCGCAGATATGACAAGCGCTGAAAGCGTTTGCTCTTCATTATGACTGCAACCAGCTTGATATATCATGTATGCAGATGAAAAGGACACGGAAGCACGTTCTGTTGAATCAAAGTTCATTGGTTAGACGGCTGTCATACCGCAGACAAGAGATTGATATTCAACGTAGAACGAATTGTGGTCCGACTTTCTTCAAATCTCGTCTCGGATCCAACTGATTCCATAGTCAATCAATCAGAGACTACGGTTGAAAGAAAAGGGCAGCGTCCGTAGTACATTTGTAGTGAATACCTTAAGGTAGGTAACCTTAAGGTAGGTAGTGGTGAATAGTACGATATAGCCCCTCCAATGTTGCGATAAGGAGAGCTTATCCACACTAGCGCTAGTAGATACGTGGTGGGGTGGGGTTCGTCGTCGATGCCTGAACCATCTCGACAGTTGATCCATCACTTCTATCAAGCCGACAACGCCCTCTTCGACCTATCATTACTTCTGGCATCGTCGACTGAAGCTCTCCAGCAGCTCTTCATCTTCCACCCACTCGTGCGGGCGTCATCGGCGCACATTCTGTCCCCGTGGTCCGCCGAGAACTCAAGAGTCATAAGGCTGCCTGGCCTGCTCACCAACGCCCGTCTCCACAATTTAATGTAAGTTGCTTCCTTGTCATTCACTTCGCGCGAGAAATCCAATATCCTCATCTTCCTGTATCTGTCTTGACCACCTTCTAGGAGCATATGTGCTCTCCTAAACACCTTGTACGTGGCTGCAGTTGTAGGCTAACCCTATTGATTTCATGCAGCGGTCTCTATCTTCGAAACATAGCCCTTCCCCAAACCTCGAATCTTCTGAATCCCTCAGATTCCCCACCATACCTGTAGATGGGACTCCAGCAAGCTGGGGCTCACACTCGCAGATAATTACGATGACTTCAAATCACGAGGAGAGCGGTGATGATACTACGAGTTCTCTCGGAGACAGCTCCTACGACTTCATTGACGATAGGAGCAATGTCACTACGGACGATGAAGAACAGGATGCCATGACAGCCTCTACCACATCCAGCGATGTACATACTTTCGATCAAGTAGATGTACCTTCGCGAGGTAGAGAGCCCAATGACCCCACCGATCAATCCTCCCACCGCCAGGCGTTAGCCGACCCCTGTGATAAAGAAGTTTTCTCCGGATCAGAACCTACATCCAGCCAAGGCTCCCATCTACTAGCAACCACCGATTTGGGGGCCTACGACGAGCAGGAACCTATCGAATTCGACGAACCCAGTGTCACTAACCTAAATTCTTCAAGATTCACCGAGGTCTCCCACACATTGAAGATAATTGAAAAGCATAGTAATCGAAATGAGCTAAACAAGGATGTACTGAATCGCCTCCAAAGCCAGCTGGCTGTCACGGTCAGACAAACCATGACGAGCCACAGCCTCGCACCCCAAAGGGGGCAATACAAGATTCTATATCTTGGAGATCCTTCCGCGCGGGAACCAATTATACAAAAGATCGGCACTGCATTGGCAGCAGGTTTGACACGTTCCACACGTGAGCCGGAGAAGGCTCGATCTTCGAAATTCAGCATTGTTCCAATATCTAATTTTGGAGAGGAGAGCTCGCCAGAAGTAGTCCTTATCGACTCTTCCGGCCTTGAGTTGACCGTCGAGGATTGCCTTTACGCTTCATTCGCAAGAAAGGACAGTGGTACTGATTCTCTCCGTATGAATTTGTCGAGTGGGACCCTAGTTGAATCTACATGGACTGGATCAAGCTTTGCTGTTTCCAATAATTGGAGACTTCCAGATATTGCAGTATTTTACATACCAGACAGCGACAATTTTGCGTACAAGATGACCCGCCAATTCGCCCAATCATTCATGAACCGCCACAAGGTCTTATCAATCGTGATCTCCCAGAGCACTCTGTGGGACAAGCCAACTACGGAGCCAATCACCTTGAATTATATGACTCCACACATCTGTCTTGAAAGTCGAAAGTCGAACTTCGTTAATGCTCATATCGTTCGACGTTTCCCCATCGATCTTACCACGTTCCTGAACATCGATGCTGGCCAAATGAATAGAAATCTTGCTTGCCTCGCCGCAACCGCCGCCTCTTCAAAACATCGGCAAGATCGCAAGGTGACCTCGGATGAGGAACTGAGAAAGACAGCCAAACAGGGCTCTTGGTCTTTTCGGGGACTGATTGAGTCAATCGTCTATGATGTCCAAGAAGACGGTTCGAGAGGGTTGAATCGGTACGAGTATACAGCTGGAATGGCGGTTCTTCTGATGTCTGTACTTGGCATGTTGGTATTTGGTTTTGGTCTCACTGAGCTTCTTGGAGCCTCGAAAGTATCAAACAGCAGGGTGTTCCCAGTACAGACTAAGGTGTTGTCCACTCCAAGTTCTTCGACAAGTGCGCTATCATCAATTGTGCCATCTTTCTTGCCAAGCGCGCCCCCTCTAGTCTCAGGCTCAGGCTCAGCATCACCGATCTCAACTCAAGCTTCGGTGGCTAAAAGCGTATCCCCAAATACCGACCTTGCCGCCTTCCTACTTGATGCCTATACGCTGGCCCCCAATAAGTCAGAACAATTTAAGATCCATGCCCTCGGCGACTGCCACATTGTGTTGAAGCCGCCACATTGGTTCAGCAAGATGAGGAAGTCGCCAAAACTTCTTTTCAAGGTTTTGCGAGGTGACGTGGAACTTGTGCACCAGCCAACGACACTTTTCGATGGTGTATACGCTTTGCAGATCAAACGCGAAGACGCCTATGGAGTGCTTACTGTAGAAATTTGGACAGAGTCCAAACCAGTCGTCAATGAAAATTTTGAGGTGGACTTCGGAACATCATGGCTCAGGGTCGCGGGATGGAAGAAAGCAATTCGTGCCCTTACAGAGACTTTTCGGTGTGACTTGCACTCTGTACAAACGAGCCTGAGCTCCGTTTACGACCATGCAAAGACCGAGCTGTCGACGTTCGTGCAAGAAAGGAGAAAGAAGGTTGTATCTCAAAATGCAGCAGAAAAGGCCATCTTGAAATCTCATCTCGAGGCTGTAGTGAAGACGAAAGAGCTCATGGTAGCACAAACGAGGGATCTTCAGCGTGGCCTAGCCTTGAGGCTGTATGCCACTCGAGCTGCTACATCAAATCAGATAAGGAGCAAAACTGGGAAGATAACCGAAGAATTGGCCCTCTACACTCGCAATAAGACCAGCAAGATCACCCACCAAGCACGCGTATATGCTCGATCGATTACCAGGTTAGACATCAAAGCCTATGCGCGAAGTGCTCGAAATTTGAGGCGGAGTCATTTGCGGGAGATGCAAAAAAAGACGCTAAAGACTTGGTGGAAGGTTCGAGGGCCACCGAAGCAGAAGAGAATGAAGACCAAGGCGCAGGACCCGCATTCCATTATATAGTGAATTCTATGCCCTGCATGTTGGTCGGAGTTGGTGTAATCAAGGCACTGGGGTTTGATAACGGATGATAACGTGAACGATCCAGGACAGGATCATTAAGGGGCAGGGAACCTGGACGATTTCAGGAGATCTAGCGGGCGGAGGCCCGGAGTTAGCTTGTGAACCACGTCTATTCACATGTGCTGCCTGTATTTTACTTTCACGAATCTATTGTAACAAACATGCCATCCTGTAGTCTTACGATAAGTCAGCAAATCCACATTAGCGTTGCCCTGACAGGTGAACTTTAGGACTAGGTAGAACTAGGTTACCTAAACGCTTGGCGCTCGCTGCCCGAATATCTGCCTGCATCTGCACAACCATAAAGAACATTCCACCATCTCCTCACTCCTATTCTCGTGCGTAGGTGAGACTATACCCACAGACATTCTTTTTTTCATGAGAAATATATGACTACCTCCACCATGGCCGAATCAAAGCCTGACCCCGCAACCTCTACCGAGAATACCCCCTCCACCACCGCACCCACAACAGAGTCCAAGACCGAAGGAAGCGCCAAGGCAGCGACAGACAAAGACACATCGACTTCATCCTACACCGAAATGGCTACGAATGCAGCTACGGGCGTTGCTGGCACCGCCACTACAGCTGCAGCGGGCATGAAGGATAGCGTATTTAGCATGTTTGGTGGAGGAGCAAAGAAAGACAAGGCTCCCGAGGAGGCCGGCGAGCCAGATCGGAGCGGAAGTTCGAAGGCTCATAAGGATGCCGAGGCTGCCAAGGAAGAAGGCGGCGAAGAAGGGGTGAGCGCTGAGGGCCCTGTCAACGAACACCAACAGCTTGGAGCTTCCTATATGGCTCCACACTGCACAGCGGTTTCCGCAAGTTTCTTGCTGACCTACTGTCTCCCACAATCATAGGAGGAGGAAGTAGAATCGCCGGAAGTCCACTTCGAGCCCGTCGTCCACCTTACCGAAAAAGTCGAGACCAAGACCAACGAGGAACTCGAGGAGCAGACGTTCAAGATGCGCGCCAAGCTTTTCAAATTCGACCGTGATAGCAGGGATTGGAAGGAGCGTGGGACAGGGGATGTGAGGCTGTTGAAGCATAGAGAGAACGGGAAGACCAGATTGGTCATGAGGCGAGACAAGACGTTGAAGGTCTGTGCGAATCATTACGGTATGTGCACTCTTACGGCAGGGCTGGACTGGACTGGGCTTCCATCTCTGCCATGTTTCGCCGCTTGGAACTAAGAACTGTTGCAGTGGTACCCGACATGAAGCTATCGCCCAATGTCGGCAGCGATAGAAGTTGGGTTTGGAACGCGGCCGCGGACGTTAGCGAGGGAGAGCCGGAACCACAGACACTGGCTATTCGGTTTGGTAATAGCGAGAGTACGTCTGCGCTTTTCCACTTGGTCTATCGGGTTGAATCTGACCATGGCCCTCTGTTTAGATGCCAACCTTTTCAAAGAAGCCTTCATCAAAGCACAGCAAGAAAACGAGGCCTTGTTCCCCAAGGAAGCTACAGAGTAGACAAGCAAGCTACGATGGGATTAGAGGGAGAAGACGGCGAACCACGAACGGCAGATGCAAATCCCTTAGATGGAAAGGCGGGTCATCGTGAGGTCAAACCAAGACTAGCATGCATCATCCTCAAAACCATTAGTGCTCACCTCGTCTTATACTCCTCGACATGAATGTGGGTCTAATGCAAAGGGGTATGTAGATTGACATCCAACCATGCAAATGTAGCTACGGCTAGCCTCCATCTAAACAACTGCCATCATCGTCGTCATGAATCTATTCATACATCATCCAAGCTCCTTTCCACATTTCCAAAGCCTCCCTTTAGTAATGCATGCACGTCAGTACTCCTCCGCTTTGTTCATATCTTCTTTTTCATCACCTCGTATCCTTTGCTCGGCCACTACGAATGACACTTTGCGCTCTGGTGGGGATTCAACCTCGGGTACCGAGTGCTGCCGCCTCTCGATGTCAGCGTTTCCAGGCTCGATCTCAACCTCGTGAAAAGTCCCCCGCGAGTCCCGAGGCCTGTCCAGCATCCTTTGTACTTCGCCCTCGCGCTGCTTGTCTTCTTCGGCAGTCCTCACAGGACGGAAATCGTCCGCTGACTCGTGCATCGCTGACTCCCCATACGAAGCATGAGCAGCCAAGCCTACCGCCGCCGCCTCCTCGAACCTCCTCTTCATGACCGGATCTTTTTCTAATTGTCGGAAGACATCAGCATCGCTAGGCATCCAAGTGCCTTTGACGGTCTTGACGCCAACTTCGAGCGCCCAGCATGCCATCACAATGAGGACAAGGGTGAGCCACCACAGCGGATTCCTACCAAAGCGGTCGAAAAAGCCATCTTTGACGTTGTAAATGACGTTGTTACTGTAGGTCGATGAGAGAATGATGTTCCATAAAAACCAGCCTCCAATACTGAGGAACATGGCTATTGCGCAGGTATACGTCTTATTATGAATCTCCCAAAACTGAATCTTGGTTGCTATGATGATGATGCATGCGGTGAAGGTGAGATCGCCCATGGCATAAAGCCCGTTATCTGTCGTAAAGAGCGCTTGGCCGTACAACCCGAGCATTAGAAAGAAGACGATGACTGCTTGAGACGCCGCCATGGCAACCCAGGCAAGGTACTTCTTGATATTGAAGCCACCGTTGTGGTGGCCGAGGCTGTGATAAAGTTCGGGTACCGCAAGTAGGGTTGAAGCCGTAAGGTCTTGTTCGAATATGCCCAGAAAGATGACGGGAAGAGAAGTGAAGAGCGTATTGAACATGCTAAGGGACCAGGATTCGTACAGTGAGGTGCCAGTATAGCCTGCCCAACGTTGGTACAAGGCTTGCGTGAGGTAGAAGAGCATCTCCTTCCAAAAAGTTCCCAGGGTATACTTGCAGGTACGATTGTAGTTCCAGCGGCCATGGACAAGCAAAAGCTTAGTGAGGAAGCGGAATTGGGCGATGGAGTAGTCGGACGAGCGGGCTGCTTGCAGGCCTTCTCTGCCCGTAATGCCAATGCCAATATGGGCTTCTTGTATCATGGCTATATCATTGGCACCGTCACCTATGGCTAGTGTAACGGCGTTCTTGACCTTGTGGCGGATGGACGAGACGAGGGAAGCTTTCTGGGCAGGTGAAGCCCGGCAGCAGATAACAGTGTCAACGAGGATGGCCAAGGAGAGAAACAGTTTGCGAAGAGGCTCAGATGCTGTGATCTGCGAAAGCGTATGTCCATCAATGACAACGACTGAGTGGGCAACAATGTCGTTGCTCATCTCCAGGGTCGCGGCCGCTATGCGTTGGCCAACGTCACCAAGCTCGTCGTCGAGTACGGTCACTGTTGAGTAATCTTTGATCAGACGACAGCTATGTGCAATGTTGATGGCCGTCTCCCGTTTGTCACCAGTCAACATCCATAGCTTGATCTTAGCGCGCCGTAATTTATCTATGGCTTCTGGAACGCCGTTCTGTAATTTGTCCTCGATAGCGGTAGCGCCTGTCAGCTCGAGATCTCTTTCTATCATCGCTCCTGCTCTTTCAATCATCTCCTGCCGGTTGTGCAGACTTGTCGAGGCATCGTGGTAGATCTTCTTCCATTCCTTGTACTCATCTTCTTCTACATATCTATGGCCGTAGAGTAACGTTCTCAAGCCTTCTGTGGCGAAGGCGTTGATATGCTCAAAGCATCGTTCAAACACGGCACTATCATCGGTCACTAAGGCTTCCCTCGCCCGTTCATCTCTGCCGTCAGCTTGGAAAGAAGATCCACTGTCGAGGCCAACGTGTAGCTGTCGTGGGCCATGATGAGCGGAAGGTCTCGGAGAATAGTAGACGCTTTCATTGTCCAATGCTGCCAGTTCTACATTTGTCTCACGTTCCCTGAGCCAACCATCAACATCATCTCGAATCGATCCTAGTCGCTTAGCATTCATGCTTGATCGTGTGAAGCCGCTCATACTTGGTCGATGGATACTCAAGCTTTGCCGAGCCATGCTGTTTCTCGGACTTCTGGCTTCGCTTTCACGCCTAATAACCTCTTTAGCCTCGATACTCTTCCTGTCATTAACCCTTTGTTCAACCTCAACAGCCTTTGAGATGGCGAGGCTAGATAATCTCAAAAGATGGATGAGCGTCGAGTCTGCGCCCTTGCAAAGCACACAAATTCTGCGATTCGGCATGCGAACTATTATGGACATCCTCTTCCTATTGCTAGAAAATTCGAGGATGTCGAGTACTTGATATACTTCGAACCCTGGCTCGCCCTCCGACTCAGTACCCAACGTTTTGATCGTGATATTGGAATTTTGGCGGTCAATCATGATATATCCTAGCTCTTGCGCAGCTCGTACCAAAGCCTGCTCATCTGGCGACGCCGCTTGGTATTCAATCTCACTATTTGCCTTCGTCTCTGGAAAACACGTATGACATAAGGCTACGGATATCAGGAGAGTGCGAACCTTATGGGCAAATAGCGTATGTGGCCGATGCTGAATGTTTCGTATCAAATCTGTCGTCCTCATCTCTGGCTGCGAGACGGAATGCCAGGAAGGTGATCTACCGTAGGACGCTTTGGAGCTGTTGCGGACTGGAGAGCAAGGATTATCCAAAGTGGTGCCTACCTCCTCTGACCTTTTACCTCGCACCGAGGTACTTGCTCTTCGCCATGCAGCAGTTTTCCCTTTACCGCGCCGCTTCTGAGAAGACGGTCTCCGAACAGCCTCTTCGATTGTATCTTCTTGTAGATCTGGATCATGGAGACAAGCGGTACCAGCTACGCTGATCTTTCGAAAGCGCATCGAGTTGTTTGTCAGGGTGCCGGTCTTGTCGGAAAAGATGTAATTCACCTGACCTAATTCTTCATTTATTGCTGATGTCCTTGCCTCCATAGGTGTGTTCGAAGCTTCATCATACATCTCCATGTCGCTCAACAGGAGCATCTGGAAGAGCTTGACAATCTCTAAGCTGACGTACAGTGACAGCGGGATCATTGTATTGAAGAGAATGATGAAAGACACTAGGAGTGGGAAAAACGCAACGCCAGCGTCGGCAATATACCAGGAACTCTCTTCCACGTCTTCTTTCCAAATGTGGTAGGCCGCGGTGTTGAAGATCGCAAGCAGGATGACAAAAATGACAAGAATGATGACAGCTTTATTGACCATTGTCTGCAGAGTTGGCTAGCGTCGTTGGTCAGCGCAGTCTGCATATTGAGTAAACACAAGAGCTAGCTACTTACTGCCTTGATCCGAGGATTCTTGGTAGCGTTCATCCTGATTTTGCACTCTTCGCCGGTATAGATGGCCATGCCAAAGACTTCAGATGTGTTTCTTATAATGCTCCCTCGATAGATGATCTCAGTGTTTGTCATTGGCACGGTTTCGTCTCCAACACTGACTTTGCCCTCGAAATTATAGAGATCAAGATTAGGGTCCTCGAGCACAAAATGAGGGTTGCACTTCGCAAGGTCAATTATGGTTTTACCACTTCTTGTCAATGGTGGTGAAGCTTGCTTGCTTTTGAGATTGCTCTCCCCGTCGAGAGCTATTGTTTCAATGTAAGCCATATCTTCCGTTCCCGTGGCTCGCAGTATGGCAATATCGGCGGGGACAGCATCGTCACGACTAAGCTTAATAACGTCCCCAACCCGGATATCTCGCCATTTCGTCTCCAGCCAATGCTCAGATTCATTGTAAGTAGCAGTGCTGCCACTAAGATCATCACTATCTGTTGCAAAACACTCGCGAGCATGCAGGATATAAGCCGTATTGTTGTTCTCCGCCTTGTCTAGTCTATATCTTCTTAAATCATCGTATCCCTCCTTTGCAATAGAAATAGTAACGAAAAAAAGGAGCGGAACGATCGTCGTATATGTTCCTGTGGTGCTTAGACCGGGTATCAGTTGCAATATTGAGACGCAGAGAAAGTAAAAATTTGCTAATTTGGAGAATTGTGCAAATAACTGACGAGGAAGAAAGTTGTAGAGATTATATCTGCTCGACGAAATGGTATTGTTGATGTATTCATTACCGGTCCTGTCGTCGACAAGTGGTTTCTTCCTAGCTGGGTCTAGCTGTAGATGCCGGCCATCTTGGGAAGTGGGGATACCCCCAGTTTTCAAGATCTTCTTGCGGATTTGCTCCACGATCGTCCGAAATCGTATCCGAAGTCCTTTTCGAGCGGCTTCACTCACCATCCAAGTCTCATAATGAGGCAGAGATGACGTTCCATAAGGCCTTTTTACAGACTTCGTCGTGCGCTCAGGGTAAGCTAAACTGCCGGCCGAAGAGGCAGTGGACTTCTTCGACCCTTTTTGGCCAACTCCATTACGTGACGACAGCGATGATGCATACCCCGCCGATTTTGGAACTGGTTGCAATTCTAGCCCATGCCCAATGCTCCGGGCAGCTTTTTCGTCAATGTGACGTGCGAAGATCGATCGAGGATGGGAGTTACCGCGCTCTTGTTTTTGAAACGAAGCGGGCGATTTAGGTGACTGCAAGGTAGATGATATTATAGGTAGGATAGTCTGATGTTCTGAAGAGACGGGACGGAGAGGATATCTTCGGGAGTCATGGCCGTCATTTTTGAAGGTTGCGGAGCTGGTATCTACGGAGACTCTCGAAGTCGTCGATAGTTTCCGGACACGTTCCCTTTCTCCTTCAGACTCTTCACCGAGCGCATCGGCTCCAATTTGGTTTCCTCTATCTGGTGAATCGTTGTTCTCTTTCCATGAATAAGCTGTGTGGAATGAAGGCGCCTCTGCTGATTGAGGAGAGACGGCGGCGACATTTCTGTTGATCGACGGAGATTCGCAAGCCTCTATCGATGAAGCACTCCTGTGTTGGGAAACAGATTGACCCTGCGTTTCGAGTGTGAGGACCGGAGCTCGAGCTCGCTGATCCATGGAGGGCAATGAAAATCCATCTGTCCCCCGGCTAGCATCCTCATGCTTGTCTTGGTCCATGCTGCTTCAATGATCTACCCTTTATCATAGCCATTGATACAGCATTGACGTGTATTCTTCACTCAGCTTGCGAATAGCGGGGGTATCGTGGGTGAGTGGACAGCGACTCGCGGCAACGTGCGCTCCTCGACATTGCTGGATGTCCAGATAGAGCGCATCACGTAGATCATGTATATGTGTTCGATATGTTACATTGATGCTGAAACAACGTAGCCTTTGCTGCGGGCTGACGACGACATGAGGAGGCTCAGCCAGAGGTCAAGCCACCGCCCCGCGGCGTGGCGGCGTTCTTATCTAATCGGTGATCAACCTGGCAAGCGACAAAGGTCTCCATCTCAAGTATTCTAGATGGTAGGACTAGTCGGCGTTCGTTAGGCCTGGAAAGCTGAACTACGAGCTGCAACACATAGAACTACCTATGATACCGAGCGGCAAGCTGCCGGGAAATTGAGCTACCTTATGATACATAGCCACTAAACAGGAGGCAGCCGTTACAACCTTGACAGACCGATGTTGGTGCTTGAATGGTGTAATGAAAGCGTGTGCAGTGAGTTATCAGGCAGCAAAGTCCAGTGGACCGATTGTCTTGCTGTTTGCCACAGCCTCATGGACCTTGATGTCACCCGGACATGTTTCTACGATTAGTGTTACTCTTTGTCCTCATTTGACGGCACCACCTGCTCTGAACAGTCTTTCTTATAATATGAGAGCGGCTGGGTAAGTCATGGTGGACAGGAGGGGCCCATGAGAACGCCACCACACTACTCGACCAAATGAAGCATGATCGAATATGTCAAAGGGCCTCGAAATACGAGTTCCCGGTCTTCAGGGCCGGGTCACCTTCTTCATCTCTCCCGCAAATAACTACAAATTGCATCACTATCAGTGACCGCTTATAAAGAACGACAAAGCTGCGGAAACCAGACAGGCAGTAAGAGTGTGTTATGTCTGTGAAGTAAGAAGAAGGAGAATACATACAGCGGACTCAGGGCTAGCTCAGCTCACGAGACCGGGTTTGCTAATGCTCCTCATCGCCATTGCAGGGCACCCTAGACCTCATCGACGTACGTTATCCTGGTTCGGTGGTTATGTAGATTTAGGAATATATTACAAGAGACATAAGAGGTAAAGAGGGGGTGCGAGGTTACATCTAATTGATTTACCCAGTGTCATAGATGGTTCTTCCACGCAGAATGTATTGCCGTCAACAAAGAGCAACCTACCATGGAGGAAGGAGTACCAGGAAGATGAGCAGGGGAATATAACATCGAAGCAGATATTTTAACCTAGCAAAAACGACGCTCTTTCCAAGGCTGGCCACAAAGGAAGGAGGGAGCAATGACGGTAAGGTGGCCAAGAAGCCGGGCGTTCTTGGAGCTGGTAGGATTGTGTTTTGGCCCGAAATGGTCAATAAAACATAGATCATGATACACTGAAGCTTAGCTTTCAGAAGACTATGACATTCGATGTCGTAGGAACCGTACTCCTCGCCGCGAAACGTCTTCTGATAACCATTCTGGCCTGGAAATCTATGCTCAGAGAATAAGACGCTTGTTCAAGGAATGCTAGTAACAGAGGAGCATTCGTTCAGGGACTGATCAATAGCCATGGAACTGATAATGTTCACTTTTAACCAGACAACACTGGCTATTGGCCGGCGACACGGATAATAGAACGCAGTACTTACTCCACACGCCGAAGGCCAAGTCGTAGTTACAGGTGCCATGAGCGGTCCTCTCGTAACAGCGAATGTTGCTGACAGCAAGTCTGATCTTCATAATTTGCATTGCACGTGACCAAGCAGTAACACCCTATCTAGAAGAAATTTTGCTGGAATGATGCACCGAAGTGAGAGGCAGCGCCGCCGCCTTCCGTTCCAGACGAAAGAGCAATCGCCAATCGAAACAGTAAGACATTGGATCGACCGTGTCCACAAATGCCAGCATAAAAATCCAAATGCTGGCTTATTAGGTACCGAACACTGAAAAAGTTGTATAAATGGCAAGTGCACGCCAACCCGCTTCCTGTCCAGATCAAGAGGTATCTCCCCAGCTCCAGCCCCTATTCCAATATGTACCACCCTAAATCGCTAAGCCTCGTATCAACGCCTCGAATAGTCCCAAGATACAATCGGTCTGAGTCCACAACAGGTAGCACGGGTTATTGAGATATCATCATTAGCGATTAGACTCCTGTTTGCTCCGGACTTAAATGGGTGTTATCCAAGTTGCCGAATGAGACCATATTGTGCATGTCCAATTCCTCACTTGAGGATTCCTCCTGCATATGAGCACCGAATTCTGTATCTTCCATAACATGATTTGGTGAATGCATCGGCAGATTCAGATTTTGCTTCGAGTACATCTCACTCAGTGAATATCCATCATCAGACAGTGCGGAGTGATGATCGTGCGACATTGACAAGAAGTCGGCAGAAGGAGATCGATGCATGTTGGCCAAAGGAGGTGATCCATCTGCAATCACAGGATCGCCATGGCTATAGGCGGATAGCGGCGAAACAGAAGGATTGATGGTGCTTGGATGCTCTCCCATGGGGGTGAGGAAAGGTAGGCCGTAAGCCGGAGTAAAATTCGACGCAGGTATGGAGTCCATGTGTGGTCCAGATGAGAAGAAAGTCGGGCTCGCATAGTCCGACGGCGAATTAGTGGTTGCTGCAGACAAAGGATATTGCCGGTAATCCATGGTGCCATAGCCAGAGGTGGTGTCGATCCTCAGATTTGGTCCCAGAGGACTAAGGTCATGATTATGTTGAGCTATGGGTGCAAAGAGAGGAGCGTCGGTCATGTTCACCGACGGTCGTTGGATGTGGAAGGACGGCATCGGCGGCATCATTGAAAAGTCAACGGCAACGGGGACTGAGCGACTTCGCGTACGCTTGTGACCACGTGGCCCTGGCGGTTGCATGCCAAAGCCGTTCTCCTGGAACATGGCAAGGTGTGGATGTGTCAGATGAGCAGTCGGTTGTGATGACGGACGAGGTGGGGCCATCAATGGGGAGACAGGAGCGGAAGCAGCCAATGTATGTGGATCAAATGGACTGTGTCTGTTTACGAAAGAATCCAGGGTCGTCAATTTCGCCAATTGACCAGCAAGCACTTTGGGGTGGCCACCAAGATGATGCACCATGATCATAGATGCTTGCTGCTCCTCCGTGAAGTCAGCGCATTGGTTGAACCCTCCAGTACCAGCAGAGTCCATAAAGAAGTTGGGCGGCCGATTCAACTCAACGAGGAGGCCACGAGGTCTCGTCGGCATGCAACTGACGTCTTCTGTAGGGTCTCCGTACTCCAGCGTGATGTTTTTGATATATGCGAAAGGATACTCAATTTTATAGCCAGCTCCCTCATTGTGTATGTAGTATGTTAAGCAAGCTTTGTCGGGGGCATAGAAGACCACTAAATCCATGGCATTCTGACCTACCCGACGCCATGTGCCTATACTGAGCGACTTGCAGGTGAAATGGTGGATAACTACAAGCGATGTAAGCTCATCGTCGCTATGCATTGCTTTTTGGATCCTTACCGATCTTGCCTGGTTGGGAAGTATCAGGGTTCAAGATCATTCCGCCACTGCCATAAGCGCTCATGTTTGGAGAACGGCCGAGGAAATCTCTACCCAATGGCTTGCCGGATTCGATTGCTTGATTGGCAAGGTAGGTACGCATCGATTCCGGAATGGCATCGCAGTCTTCGCCTGTTTCAATGCTTTTCTTTGCGAGCAGCTTGATTTTGGCGCGCCTACACGACTCATGTCAGTTGCTGCGTTATGCACAAAACTCTGGAATACCAACCGGTTCTGAAACCATATTTGGACGGACCTCTCAGTCATGCTGATATCTTGCGCTATACGCTCCCGGACCGTGGCAGTAGGTGTAGGGTTCTTGGTAAACTCAACCTCTAAGGTGAGAAGTTGATCCTGGGTGGCTCTCTGTCTTTTTTGATTTTTTTGCTGTTGGGTGAGAGTACTCTTCCTTGGTGGTCGACGAGAGGTAGGTGGAGGCCCACTGGTCGCAGAGACCGTGGGCGAAGGTGTTGAAGACGACATGGTGATTGGGGTTGTGAACGGACGATGAAGCCCAAGCGGTACTCTCCGAATGTTCGCTGATTATCCCGGATGGTTCAGGCGTTTAGCAATAGCAGTGGATGACCTGGTTGAAGGGTGTTAAGAGGAGGTTGGCTTCTGAAGTCGCGCGTCGACACAGAGGAATCGGACGAACGTAACACTGCCGCAAGTCAAGTGCTACAGCCACCGACTCTACAACAGGACTAGAAGTAATGCTGCTGAACCAGAGCAGGTAGATGCGACAGGTAGATCGAAGAAGTGGTGGCTTAAAGCGGAGAGGAAAGTTGGAAAAAAAGAAGAGGAAATGTTAACAAAGAAGCAGGCAAGCCAAGGAGTGTTATGGACCCGAAAAGAGTGGCGGTGTCCGTATATTGGCAGAAACAAAGAGCGAAGAAAAGAAGGTGAAGGCGTGGAAGCCTACGACAGCAACATCGAGCGAGACATGATGATGATGATGTTGTGATAGGAAGGGAGTTGGAGGAGGGGGGGGGAAAAGTCACGGTCAGGGGGTACTTCGGTTCGAAACGCCTGCCGAACAGGGGGAACAGCCGAACACGCTGCCACGCTGCACCGCTTTCTCCGCTCACCTTTCTCTTGCACTTTTGCACAGCATCGCCCTAACCTTTCTTTTGGATTACCTGCATCTCACATAATTCACAGGACAGACAATTAATTATTACCACTAGGAATGATCGCGTGTTGCTGGCGTTACGATGATTCAGGGAAACATACTTTATGCCAACTGCAGATGGACTCTAGAGTCGCGGACATGTCTGACTGCTTCTCAGGCATATGAGTCGCAGTTTATCAAGGGCATTGGTCTATAATAACGACTTTAAGCGAAGACTGTGAGATGTGTGTGTGTGTTGACGAGACCGCTGTGCCGCTGTGGCCAAGTCAGACATGCTACGTGCTTGTTCTAAGCTATGAGCCAGCGGTGTGGATGGTCCAGCGTTCCTGGCCCCTGATCGTTAAGTCGTTTACCACCGAGTCAAGATCAGATCATGCCAGGCCCAAGCTTTCCACAAGCATCGAATGAGAATCCTGACAGCGTCCAACCCTTTTGCTAAAAATACCACTTGAGAGCTTTTGATCATCTGATACTCTAGCCAGCTTCCCTCTTCCCTGTACTCACACTGTGTGCCGTCAAGCTGACTTTAAGCTCACCAACGGCCGATTCTGTTCCTGCAGAGCTAGCCTTGGGTCGCGCATGATTTTCAGGCACGAAAGCAAAACGGGCTTAGTGGCTCGATATCCGAAACTTAAGGCGAGAGGCGAAGCGCTTTGCGCAAAAGCCACTCTCCAGGACAGCATGTCGATATCCTACAGCTACGCTTCGTGCGCCTGATTGCGCGAACAAAGCGACAATTCAGTCAACGTCGATGAGAACAAGCTCAAAGAGTATAGTGTAGTTGCTTGAGTGTGGAGAGAAACAGTGGATCTCTGACCCTGTGCTTGTCAGGTCTCCAACCCAAAAAGCCAATGCAAGTCGTGCCGCAGGCCCACGCTGGGCTGAGTTTGGGAGTGCAGCTGAGGCACAAGTGTGGTGTGTTCGGACGGCCTGGGACTTTACTGTTGTTTGACGCCGTCCACACACGTGGCTTCTAACATAACGTTGCAGCAAAAAGTCCCAGTTCGACCTCCAGCAACCCTCTCACGCCAAGCCACTAGTCAGAGGTGTGCTATCTAGGGCTGATGTATGCTTACTTCGGAGTCCGGAAGCTCCTATACTACTCCGTTCCAAGTCCTTTGCACGGCCGAGGAGGACTTGCGGAGATCTTTGGTCGCTATCAGGAGATTGCTGAGTGAAAGCTGCGCGGACGGAACTGCATTGATTTAACGTATCGTCCAGGCTGAAGAGTATCGCACAAGCGTTCCGTCGGCAATTCGTGACTGGCCAGTGCAGCGACCTGAGGTGTTGAAGGGGCCTTCCGGATATATCAACCGGATCTCGGAGGGATGGGAGCTCGGAAACCTAGTCGAGTGCACACATTCGGCATCCCCTTCTCCAATCGCGAGAACTAGATTGCATCAGGAACCATAGCCCCAATTGATCATCTCCATCACTTACAACACCGTCATTGTTCACCACCCCATCCTTCACCCAAACAGACCATGCTCCTATCATGTTTGCCATCATGATATCCGTGAAAAGTCTATCTCCAACCACAACGATCTGTCCTGGCTGCTCGATCCCAGTGGTCGCGTCTCCACGTAAGTGTTTGAAGACATCAGGTCCACAGCCAGGCTTCTTGATGGAATGACGAAAGACTTCAATGCCAGTCGCTTCTTCTAGAGATTTGGCTTCCTGACCATTTGGATCATCATCGGTTCCGGCTGAATTGCTGACAATTAATAGACGTGATCCTGGGTAAGCTTTGCGAAGTGCTTGAAAACAGGTCTGCAGAGCACAGAGATTAGAGAGTACGATCCAGTAGGAGGCTCTCCTAGAGACCGTCTAATGTACTTTCAAATATAGTTCGTATGAAAATTACACACATACCACGTATGGCTTATAGACGGTGTTGTCCTTTGGTTTGGCGAAGCAATTGTCTTTATCTAGTACGACCGCTCGGATATCAGGCTCTTGACCCCCGTTCGCTAAAGTTAGATTCCTTGATATTGGCAGGGAAATGCAGTCAAATGTAGGCACCGTAGCGTGAGATAAGCATAAAGAGGGTTTCACCAGGAGCTTGAAAGCATTGAGGGTTGCCGATACATTCATTGGAGCAAGTGCAGGACCCGACGTTCTCAAAGGCTAAAGTAGGCAATACCAAGGCTTGGCGGATCGCTCAGCCCTATTCTAGACGCGAATTCAGCAAGCTTATAACCATCCAATTATCTCCCCGTATTTTCAAAGTGCGCACACTCGTAGCACGATGACTAGTACGATTGGGATACCGATCAAGCTCCTCAACGAAGCTCAGGTATTGCCTCCCAGATGTGGAAGTAACCACTAGCGACCCTAACAGTCTTCCTTAGAATCATGTCATAACCCTCGAGATAACTTCAGGCCAAGTCTACCGAGGCAAGCTTATAGAGGGTGTGACCTTTCTCTCCTGCACACGTATCAAGACCTCCTCTCGAAGTACCCCACACTAACAAGATCTGTTTTTCACAATATAGCCGAGGACAACATGAACGTCCAGCTCAAAGACATCACCGTTACCGCGCGCGATGGTCGAGTCAGTCATCTCGATCAAGTCTATATACGGGGGAGCCATGTACGATTTTTCATAGTACCGGATATGCTGAGGAATGCGCCAATGTTCAGATCGAGGGGGACAAGAGGAAGAGGGGTGGGGTTGGCACGAGGAAGAGCAACGGTCAATAGGGCAAGAGGCCAGAGGGGTCCACGGGGTGGCTGAAGGGTACATCTCCAGACATGAAAAGTGACCAGATATGAACATGTGCGTCAATAAGCGATGGGGTGGGCGGCAAGGTAACGCAAGGATATGGTCTCTGGGTCTGCACCGGGACTTACTATGCTGCGGAAAAACTTGTCGAATACCCTCGAGTATAGTTCAGGTATCTCTTGAAGCCGAGTACTGAGATAGTAGGCCGTATGGCGGTCTCCGAATTGTGGGACTACTACAGGACATGATAGGAAGCAGGCGGACTCGAAAAGCAAAGACGAATCGTTCAAGTCACGGAACATGCCTGAATGCAATAATTGAATCGCCAATTGATCGTCTACACAATCTTCATAACATGTCTCACAGCCTTCGCCGCGAACCTCCTCCTTTCAGCCTCTGGCATATCAGCACCCATATCCTTGATAGCATGCACTTTCAGCATCATCTCCTCCAGCTCCTCTACACCTTCGTCACCGCCTTCTCCAGATCCCTCCTCAGCATGGACCGCCATCTTCAGGCCCCTCATCTCCCCCTCCATCTGGGCCGCTTCCGCCCCGAAACCATCATCAGATGCAAAGTTGAGATCATCGGAGAGGGCGTCGCCGTTACCACCTTCCCACTCATGTGCTTCCAAAGCTTCTTTCAGGCGAGAAACCCCTACCTTTTCTACTCAACGAATGCGTGATCAGCATATGTCCAGCCAGCAATATCAACTTGAAGGGGTATCACACCGTACCTCCAAATTCATTTCTCTCCGTCTGGCTCCCTCCTTCTCCCTCAGGTCGATCCACCTCGGCAATATCTCCATCAACCCATTCCCACCCCCCACATTCTCTGCAGACATCCTCCCACCCTTCCGTGTCCATTTCCAAGTAAGGACTGATAGTCTGCTGCATCCCTACTGCCAGCAGCAATGGCTCGCTCGTTGCATAGGCATCTTCGGTGTGGTGTTCGATAACCCCACGTAACGTAGTGAGAGACAAGCGTATGCTTTCCAGATCTGTCTTCTCTCTAGGCTTTCGGAAGCAAGCCACCCAGGCTCCGACTGCTTGGACAACTTCTTTTGCTTCCGAGTCCGCCCATTCTTCTTGGAACGCGGCGGCGCTTGAGGGCGTGGTTGGGAGTATGTCCCGCCAGATGGGTATTGATGCAGAGTAGTATGTTGTTCGAATTTCGTAGTGGGAAATATCTGGGTATCTTTTACGTCAGTAGGTATATTAAGATGATGGACATGATGGCTCCTCTGGTGAGGCTGGCAAACCAATTAAGAAGGCGGGATGAGGTGTGTCGGGTGTGGAGAGGAGGAGCAAGCGGAGCGGAGAGGAGATAATGGGGACCATATTGGGGAAGTGAGAGCCTCTTGCACCTATATTCTAGTCGAAGCTACGCGTTCATGGGAGGTGCATGCTTTAATATATAATCCTGTACCGCTGGTATCCAAAACCCCGGGCAACATGCATGAGGTAAAAGCGATAACACCGGAATATCTGCCTTCTTCCCTCCCGATGATACCTTACCATGAGTGGGTATCGGATGCCTTTCCTATGTGCAAAACCTCGTGGTACCATAAAGCTCAACGTTGTGCTCCTCTGCCTTAGAGCCACATGATCCTTGATCATTGAGATGTGCCAAATGATGCATCTCAAGGAGTGATATACGTCTCTGAGATACCGTCTACGTCTGTCCTCCCGACTCTGCCCGCACTTCCATCAAAAACGAATGGCCCTGCATTATTCGTCGGAGTCATAGGTCCATCGTGAATGAAATGATCTGTCGTCGTAGGTGTCCGTGACGAAGGCTCGTTCAGGCCTGCCTCTCCAAAGAGAGGTTGAGTAGGTGTAATTGGTCGTAGATACTGTCCTGAAAGTGATGGAGCTTCCGGTTCCGAGTACTCCCTAGCAGGTGTGAAAGGGGGCGATATTCGCCTCGCCCCTCGACGAATAAGCAGCTCCGATGACGCGTTTGAAGCATTGGTAGGTTCGGAAGATCTGGCTAGTTGAGGCGCTGTATTAATGCCATTCCGAATTCTCAGATTGGACGTTGAAAATGCCAAAGCATTATCATCGTCAGTGGCTAATTCATCTTGCTCCAGAATAGGAAGTCCATTGACACCAATGGGGGAGGTCGTTTCCGGGCTTGATTGCACCTCATTTTCCTCCTCCCAGCCGTCGTCCACGGGTTCGTCGACATCGGCTTCTAGATCTGTGACTGCACGGCAGTTCGGGCATATGAATTGAGGGTAGTGGTTCGGACGATTGATAATGGGGCGTATGCATTTGTAATGCCAAACATGTGAGCATGGGGCAACGAAGAGCGATTGGCATGGCTAGTGAGATATTAGTAGGGCTTCTTCTACTTACTCAGTGCCACTGAAACTCACAGCTACCAACATCAGACAAATTGAGCATTCCGACGAGTGTGTGGAAGCGGAATCCGAGTCCTTCTTTGGTCCCGTCCTTCCCAAATCGCGGAGCCGCTTGTGGGTCTGCACACTGCGAATCCATTAGCATGCATTCATATGTGACATTGAAGCTTATCCGCTCACTTGTAACTATTGAGAGTTTTCTGCCATGCCCTATTGCATTCGACCCGGATCTTTACACATCTGAATATCATCTCTTCCCCGCCCCGGAAGTCAATGCCCAGCTGCACCACGTCGCCATCATGGACGGGAAATGGCTTGGATTCGATATTCGGTTGACTAAGTCGTATGTGATTGAGGAAAGTGCCCGAAGAGCTCTTCATATCCTTGATGTACCATTGTCCATGTGAACACCAAAACTCGCAGTGTCTTCGGCTGACCACTTTCGACTTGAAACCCACGGGTGCAGAGGATGGTGTATTAGGCGGAGGATTCGGGTTCACATCGCGCTCCGAATATCGCCCCACGCGAATGACACAGTCCTCATGGGGAAGAGTCCTGGATGTAGCTGGAAATGCCAAAGAAGGCCGAGTCGACCGAGGATCTTGGTGGGGTATAAGTTTGATCGTTGGCATTTGATCCTGAGGGTGGCCAGTGAGATTAGATGTGCCAGGATATGAGTGATTCCGTACGCCATCAGAACCGTTGGCAATATCAGGTGCACTTCCAGCTATATCGCGAGCCATGTCACCAAAGATGGTTTCACAGTTTGAAGGTGTGGGAAAAGGACGTAGAGCCAAGTCAAGTCTGTTCAGCAACGTACTCTGCTCGACCTGTTCAGTGTTGCGCACGCTTGGAAGAATGGTGTTGTTGACGATGTGTGGTGTATGGTGTATTGATTCGGGGGGAGAGCTGATCGAGCGAGAGAAGTAATTGGGTCGGCTGCGATCAGGGGCTGCTGGAATGTTTGAAGGCACTGCAGAGGCGGAGGATGAGTGTGTATGGCTTCGCAGATAACTCAAGCCTCGAAGCCTTGGTCGTGGGGTTTTAGCGGGGTTGTCACGAATTGGGGCTGGGCTTGGTGGTGAGGACATCAAAGGCGGCAGCGGTTGGAATTCGCAGGACCAACGTTATGGACGACACAATCCTCGAGACTCAGTGTTACGAATGATGGTTACCAGTCGAATGCGATGAGCGAGAGGGAGGGTCTTGGGGTGCAAGCATTGATCGCATTGCGCCGGACAGCGTCCTCGCGCTAGAATAGATAGATCTATTCTAGACCTCACTTACCTACCTTAGACTCCACATGAACTTGCCGTGGAAGGAGATCTTCACTCTGGAGATCTTCACTCTCCTCATCGAGTTTTGTGCTCTCTATTGTCGACTCTCACGTCTTTAAATCCTCTATAGACCCTTCAGTGACTAACAGCTGTACCCCGGGTCCGAAAGACGCTCGACAATTCTTCTAGAGCTATGGAACCATGCTCGTCACAAGCATTGATGGCTTGCTTCATGGAGCTCCTTCCACTTAGAAATCCAGGCATCCCGAGCCCCATTGCTCTTGGTTTCAAACAATACTCTTTGTTGTCTCAACGCTACGACCGATCACTGCTGTTTCCTGAAGTCACTACCTTCCTCACATCATTACTAAAGCCTACTGGATTTTGGGTCCAGCTGATCCAGCAATGTATTCCCACCACCCCATATCTATCACGCCGGAATGTTTGATTCCGCATGTCGAGGCGTATGGCTATGATGGCAAAAGTGTCCAAAAGATTGACCCGTCCAAGGAAGCATCTTGCCCATCATACTGGCCAATTCCGCACTAGATCTAGTCCCAAATGCTAAGACAACTTCAGAACAGGGCTAGAGTAAAGGCTCGTGATCAAGCCAACGCATGTACAAAGCTGCAGCGCTCTTCAAACCAAAGTCCGGAAATTCTCCAGCAAGGGTCGTTCATCACGAAGTCAAAGTACGCTGCAAAAGTCATGCTATATCTTGATCCGAGTCACGATAGCGTCTGTTGTCGGGCTAAATATATGGTCTCATATAACTAGTGACGATTTTCGTCTTCCAATGGAGATGGCCGTCGTGGTCCCGCTCGAGATGTCTTTTGCGAGGCGTCTAGACTCAATTATGTGAGGAACATCGACCACTGCAAATGACAACGTCCTGATGGCAAGATTGAGCTTCCATGTTCGGAGGCCTGCGACGATACAAGACATTGTCGCCGCCACTAAGGCGAATTACCAAGGACACTATAAATGAATTGAGAGTGCCCAATGGAAGCTTTCGGTATCGTAGTATATCTAAGTATCACAATCGACTTGAGATCATCTCCGTTGATTCCATGTTTTCGTCTGCTTGTCCCTATAACGTACATGGACTAGATCCTTCATCCTAACACCCTGATCAGGGCGAGCCAATTGCTCGGACTCGACGATAAAACCAGCTTCTGTTTCCATAAATACGATCCCGGGAGGTAGTTGCAGCTCGACAGCATGGACTCAAGGAATATTCCCCAATCTCGAGAGGGGCTGAGTTGAGGGTCTCTCTGGGTATCAGCCTCGCTTATGCGGTATTGTAGGTCGCGTTGGCTACACACATCAGGAAAACCCCAGTTTGAAGCTGATTCACACCGGAAAGGACGATGGGGATGCCGAGCATGACTTGATGGTGCCAACTCTGAGCTTAGACACAATTGGTATGCTGATGCTGGTAGGAGAATATAGAGCCCGAGCACCTGAAGATGAAAATAGAGGACCGACGAACCATATAAGCGTTTCAACTTTCAGCATCCGTGGATTTGAACAGATCGTCCCCTTCTGCTTCTAGATAAAGCGTGCAATATTACGCAATGGAGGTCACACCTTGAAAAAAGGACCTGCAACAGTGCGAAACCAGATCGCTACAGGTAACAGTGACGTTGCTTGGGTATTAAGAGCCAAGCAAAATTTGCGGTCTTCACGGACCGGTCGAAATCACTGCCTTGGAATAAACATACACTTCACTCCGCTGGTCTTTGCACCAATTTCCATCCGTCATCGTCGGTCTGCACAAGATCGACCTTAATATCCTTGTAGAGCTCAGACATCTCACTCAGAGTCTTCACGGCCAAACGGTCGGGATTATCCAAACCCAATGCCTGCCCATGGAAAATCATCGCCATGTTACTCGATTTCCAAATCGCAACATCACGGTACGTTGTCTCCAAGATTGTACCGAGCAAATATAACAGGGAAGACACTATTACAATAGCAGGGTAGGAAAACCAGGCCCAGCGGACCCTGACGTAAGCCTCGGTTCTGAATGCTTGACCCTTAAAGGGGGAGGAGCCGCTATCATTCTGTTGACGGATGTTGTTGGTCATCGATGTTGCCAAATTCGCGATGCGGTAGGAGTAATCAGTGGTTTCGTACAGGGCCTGAACGACATCTGATGAAAAGGCAGACCCTGTTAAAGTGCCATTGATACCGCCACTGCCAGTAAAGGTCGAGGACATGAATGTATTCATAGCCTTCGCAGCTAGATTGGCTACTTTGAAAGTTGACGCGTTGGCTGTGATATTGATGACTTGGGAGGGCGGGTTGTAGATGAGGTCGGAGGATTGGAAATGGGTGGCACTGTCGTTACGCCAGGTGTTTGTGACTTGTTGCTGGATCATGCCATCCGTGACCTTGGCAGAATACGTATTGATGCAATAAAACATAGCGCATTCCCAAGCCGTGGTGTCGTCTGAATTGTCCGTTGTTTTGGAGATTAGGGAAGAAAATTGTATTATAGAAGGCTCGATCCCATGCAAATCAGAAGAGATATTGGTGACGCTAGAATTGATTTGGCCACCAAAACCGAGGAGACTTGGGCCTCCAGGGAGTACGAGCTTGAAACACCCCGTCGTGTTACATGACTTTTCCACATACGAGGTTATATTGACGCACTTGCTACATACCGCTAACGAGGAGAAGCCCTTCCATGTGCAGCTATAAACGGTCAAATGAAATTTTGCCATCTTACAACCTCGAGAAACTCACTTGCCAGTTGCACAAGAATAATCGACCAACACATCTGCTTGGTTTTTGACGTCGAAGATACCACTGTAAATGGCAGCCTAATCGCAACATCATCGGCACAAGTCCATCCAGATCGACTCTCTGCAAGGGAATACCTTCATCGATATATCTACAACCGAGGGTAGCGGTAGCCCTTCATTACTTCGTGCATGATATCGTTGAGCACGAACTATGGTGGCTGCCCTTTCAGCGGCCACAAGTCTTTCGGGGTAGATGACGACCTGCTGGAGGAATGGATCAAACAGTAGCAACAAGACGGTGATACTCGCACTAATGAAAGTCAGATGCCTACAACTTTTAGAGGTGGAATACCAATCCTGGGGAGGGGGCCCACCTTGCTCTGACGCCGAACAACAGGGCTAGGGCGCCCCAAGGCCCTCTGCTCGCGTCATCAAAGAGCTGAAGATCTTGCATAGGCCGGGGTAGGTCTTGTCGAAACCATAGCCATTTCGACTGTGAGATTGAAGCCCCGACGATTGATGTGAAAGCAAGCTTAGCAATGGCGGCAAAGAATGAGATGGTAGAATTTAGCTAAATAGATGCTCAGCGCTAGACAAAGCATTAGAAACAATGGCAGTTCGCACCGTGAAGACTGAGGGCCAATCCGGGAGAGAGGAGCCGTCATAGAGTACGAGGATGACGACAATGGCAGTAGAGGCCAGAATAGCAACAGAAGCAGACGCGAGCTCCCACAGCCACCAGTCTTGTAGTAGCAGAGCAATCCTTCGAGTAATCGAAGCAGGCTTTGAATGCGACTTCGTCAACAATGGTGTTCTAGAATCAGCAGTGTGCTCATCAGGTTGCGAATCTCCGTTCACCCTGTTGGGAGAACGAGCGGGCATTGCCAATTATTTGATCGAAAGGGAAGGGAACATGCTACTCCACTAAGGTATCTCGGTATGTATCAGTATTGAGAGGAGAAGTTACGGCGATGCATGTGCAAAACTCATGAGAAAGCTTAGCAGCAAACACGTAAAATCCCCCCCATCTCTGTATGAAAGTCTATATAACAATCAATCTTCAGCCAAAGAGGCGTATGCTAGAGAGAATATTCTCATGAAGTTATCTATCACTTTGGGGTCGCAGCGTTATGGATGTATACCGCCAGGAAAATTGTTACGGTGCAGACGTTCATGCAGCAAATGTGTTTGGAATTGTGTTTGCTGCCAAGCTTTCTCAACGGTCTTGCACACTTTATTGGATTGTTCACTTCTATTATCGCTGGTACTTATCGGATGTGGACACCCTCTAGAATTTGTGCACGAGTCCAGTCTCTCAGAAGTACTCATCTGAGACTCAGAGGACCTGCTCGCCATGTCCCTCTGAGACATCTTAACAAATTACTGACCATGATCTCTTCTCATTCATTGAATGTCACTCTTCTATGCGTGACTGTTCACACCCCCATATATCATTGCAGCTTGATCGTTCCACGTCCTTGCCAACCCATGCTCATGCAAAGCTAACATCAAAACCACTCAGCTTCTTGGTCCACACCACCACTACGGAAAACCGTGTTCTCTTCGCAAGATGACTAGTCTCTGTCCTGTCCTGTCCGTCACAAGCTTTGGGGAGGTACCAAAGGCAATGACGCTCCACCAGCCCCAAGCTCACCCAGTGAAGCGATGCTTATACACAGTATCTTCACCTTACATACCGAGAAAGCTGCTAGTACACCATATAGTAAATGCATCTTGACTTACAATGGGTAGTTTCTGCATGAATGCGATGACTTGTGACGCTATACAAATACTTCTCCATGAGGCTCTTATCCTTGTTAAATCTACCGCTTATGTCTCGACGAAAATACCTCGCGGAGCTAATATAAGTAACACACGGTCGAGATCAGATAAAGAAATCTGTTGGATCATTGTTGAATGTCGTAATAACGGGTTGTCTGTGAAAGATGCCCCGTAAGATGGATTGGCGGGACTCATCGAAGTACACTCTCTTCACAGTCAACAGGATCATGAAGACACGTTCTTCAGGACATCGTCTACTGCATGAAACGCGTGTGGGACCCACCGAGTGTGATGATCCCCAAGGTAAGCTCTTGCTTTCCGAAATTCATATCAATGCTGGTAGACACAGAGATTCAATAGCCATCCATCGAATCTATCTTGATTTCAGCTCTAACATTTTCGAAGAGGCCACGCCAAGGGATAGGGGGAATCGCTATAGCCTTTGCGGAATAGCTCAAGCATGGGCACTGACAGAACGGTGGCTGGGGTAATAGAGATCCCGGAAGCAGTGCTGTAGTGATTGAGCAGTTGCAGACTGGATACAGGAATGACCAGGAGTGGAAGAAGGTGGGGAGAATTGACGAACAGTCGGACTTAGGTGTAGATAATCGTGGGATCTATGCGTCGCTAGCGAAAGATTGGGATTCAATGAATGAGGTTGCGAGTTGGAGCAAGCTGCGTACAACAGCGATAGGAACAATAGGTCAGTAGGCGGAGACCAGAAGCAGCAGGTCAAAGTAGACACGCAAGATCTAAATACGCAGGATGTAGGTCGAGAGCTTGCCCTGGCAGGTTTGAAACTTTGGGAATAGGACAAGTATCTGATTCCTTATGTGAATAATAACGTTGTAGTCAATACCTTCGATTTCATGCATAAAAAGTTGCATGCACTGCTGTCGACTCTGGCTCATCGCGGTGGAAAGGATGTTTTGTCGGACACTATTCCCTGGAGCAGATAGTCAATACTTCTGTTGAGCACCGTGAGTACCGCAGATCTATCAAGATGAAATGGGATGATCGCCCTTTGAACTCTGGCGTTTAATGCAAGAAGGCTTCTGACCAAAATTGACTCGAATGGAAGCACAATTGCAACTTCAGTAGAGTAGAGGTTGAAGACACCCATTTGCTCCTGGAGAACGGTATCTTGTCTTTCCTGACCCATGACATGATCTACTATACAGTAGGGCTCTCAGTGGCGCACGCGAATATGCCTGGAGTAGGACAAGATGCACAGGGTTGAGGACTGTATGAGTCTGATGAGCGACATTGACATTGACTCAGGTAGGGTTGTCATGGGAGACGCCGTCATGCTGAAGTGGAGTTATCATCCTTCTGCTGGTCATTCGCAAAAAATCGCAGAGGAACGAGCACTTTGGTTTAATTAGTAACGAGTGTAAACACGTCTAAATTGTCGAGACTGATGACCGAAACGTATGGAGTGGAAAGATCGGTGGCAAGCACGATAATCAGCATACAAGCACAAGTAGACTCGACCACTATATCGTTGACAACGCCAAGTCGTGTACATCGAGCGCAACCATCTTTCCCGGGAATTGGGCTATACAGAGGACATAAGAACTTCGTAATCGCAAAGTTGGTATCATAGCACAAATTGGATTGTCCTCGCCACTCAGCCATGACTCCTTCCGATACAGTAAACTCCATTTAACATGAGCTGACATAAAGACGTTGTGGATGCAATATCCAAGGAGTTCAAAGTAAAATCTTGTGTCTGGATGGGGGGTGTCAGCAATACTGGAAGGGAAAGTTACGACGCCGTATATGGCCATTGTTGAACGTACGATTGTAGCACAGCTTCCAATGTTGTCGAGCTGACATCCTTTCCCGAAGGTATTTCGTTGACGATAGAAACTAAGTTCGCAAAGCATTCACCGGCTCGGTACGCGAGTATCCCTGGTGCTGCAATCTCATCCATTTCGGCATCTAAGAAGTGTAGTTTGACAAAGCGTACGGTAGAGTGGTTGCGTGCAACGACTTTGAGGGCGTCCTCAACTTGGCCACTGACAGCAGACTAGGTTCCTGATGTCAGCATCATGGTTGAATAGCCTTGGAGAAGGGGACCAACCTCATCGTCGTATATCAGCACGACGACTGTTGTACACGTCGGTACTTTCTCCACAGCGTCCAAGTACCCGATAGGATCAACAGTAACCAAAGATCCATATGTCTTCTGACTCGGGCTTTGTCGCCTGGTCCTCATGTCCTTGTTCATGCTTGCCAGCTCATCAAATCTATTGGCTCTCCACTTTCGCATAAAGTCATCTTCCTCCTCGTCGGCGGAGACATCAGGACTCGGACTCTTGCTTTTCTCCCTCCACTTCTTGCTGGTCGTTCCTGAATGCGAAAGCCTGCTCGAATAAGCGTACAGTGTCTGCCGAAAATTTCTTTTCCTCGCGGTGTCGAAGGAGCGGGCATCTGCTATGACGCCCTTGGGCCCGGTATTGGCGTCGGATTGGGTGGTGGTAGGAAGGTAGGTGGCAGTAGGCATGACAGGCGAGGGGTCCAAGTCTGCGGGGTCCTCGTTATCGTTTAGGGTGGTGCTGTCGTTGTCAGACGAGTCCGACTTGTCTGCTCGGTCGTCTGGGTGCCGAGTGGAACTCGAGCCTTGATTGCTGTTGTAAAAGGCGTCAAATTCGTCTTGAGCGGAGGTCGACATAGCAGCGGAAATAGGGTGCTCAAGAGCGTTGCCGGTGCGATCCTATGCGCTTGTCGACAGGGGAGCGGCGGAATGATGGGTCGCGTTTCAGTGTGTTGAGGTGGCAGGAAGGGTCGCGTGCCGGTTCGCAAAATTTGCCAGTGAGTTGTACATAGAATTATCAATTTGATTGGGGGAGTGCTTAAGAATAGTCGCTACGCCATTTCTCATACGTTGAATCGTCCATAGACCCACCGCGTGGCAGCAAGGATGTTCCAATGCAACTCGGTACGGAGTGGGACGTAGAATACATCCTGCCGATTGGCTTCGTCAGCCTTGCATCCATTATCCAATCCTCCAACATTGTCAGATCCATATCACCCTCACCCTGCAATTTGCTTCCGACTAGCGCACGCAATCCGGCGACTAATATCAGATCTTCCAAGACTGAAACCATGGCTACTTTATCGTTGAAAGAGTACCTTCCCTCCCCTGACCAGGGTATCCCTGTACTTCAGGGGTTGGTACCGAGGTACAGCCAAGACCATAATACTACGTTACGTACTCGTAGTAAAGCTAAGGTTTCTTATCGTTCCTTCATTGTACGCTCCACTTCAGTGCGAGATTGATACATCATCACGGTGAAGTTTCGTGTAGAGTAGACGATCAGAGACTCAGTCGCTCTGGCATTTGAGCCTCCAAAGTGGTCTAGGCCGTCTGTTCAATGTCGGATATTCAGGAAATCATTCATATCTTCCATTCACTGTCTATGCAACATGAAATATCTTACGGGAGTTGTGTGGCTATAGACAGATGCCTACTGCTCCTTCGCCAACAGGTGCAATAGTAAGTAACAATAGGGGGCGATCGCAACCAAAACGCTAAGACCAACGAAACCTACCTTAGTACACGAAATTTTGGTCCGGCTTAGCGTCGTCCATGTAACTTCCCAATCGAACACCGGAATGCCTTGATCGATGGATAATAAGTAAAGTATAGGATACAAGGAGAACGGAGATTGACGATTCCAGTATTAAATACCGCCGGTATCTTCATCCGGTTTCGCAGGCCCGCGTGCCAATATAAACGAATGGTCCCCCTTATCGTGAGGCCTCGAAGGGTCCGACTGTAAAGAATAAGGTGGACCCGTGTATGGAACGAGGCACTGCTGGCATTCCCATAATGCCACCAAAGAAGAGCGTTTGATGCCAGGTGAAGCTGTATTGACGCAGGTGCCAAGTTGTGGACGCTATGTGATCGATGGCGAAAATCTGAATGTCGATAAGAGGAGAAATGTAAGATGATATATGCCAACCGTGGCACTAGAATCATTCAAAATTCCTCAAACGCTTCGCTTATACAAGTTGAATCAACATCAAGCCATCTACCTGCATGTATCATCGAATAAAATCTCTTGATAGCGCAGAAATCCGCCGGAGACTCCCGTAATCGCGTGTTATTTGACATTGATCGTGGCTAATTCTCACCAACTCAGGCTCTGGAACAGCCCGTGTCTTGCCGGGTCCAGGTAGATGAGTTCACCAGCGCTCTCTTGCATCAGATCACATGCGAAAGCGAAGATCTACCGACAAGACCGATATGGAGACTACCATGCCCAAACCTTGAGCTGTTGAGGGAAAGTGTCAGCTCGTTTCGAGGAAGATGGACTACCTGCCATTTGATCAACTTACAGTCGAGTCCCAAGATCCGGTGCATAAGCTCATCCCGTCGTTGCTCACACCCAGGCAGCTGACCCTGTTTATGTGGCCATCCAAATTGCCCACACGGTCGCCTCGAAGCACATCCCACACCTAAGAGCAAGCATCAGTAATTGATTTCTCTTGACATTTCACGTTTTCGCTGTAACTGACCTTGCACTCGAAATCATCATATCCGGCAAACAGCAAGCGCCCGGAAACTGAGAAGGCGACTGATGTGATACCACACAATATTTGATCGCTGGCGTAGGTGTTCACTTCCCGATCGGCGCGGATGTCAAATAGCCGGCAGGTAGCATCATCTGAACCAGTGCCGAAAGCTTGGCCGTCGGGGAAGAACTGTACTGCATTGATATCTGATTCATGGCCTGCAAAGGTCTGCACGGCTTTTCCCGTGCGGATGTCCCAAAGCTTCGCGAACGCATCGCAAGCTCCGGAGATGAAGACGTGTTGATTGGTGGGGTTTATGCTGATGCTCATGACATCTCCTAGGTGATCGGCAAATTCAGTAACCTTGGACCCAGTCTCTACATCCCAGAGCATACAAGTCATGTCGCCAGAAGATGTCAATATACGACGGTCGTTGATGAAGCGGCAGCAGGAAAGATAGCCGGAATGTCCAGAAAGCTCTCGAGCAACGCGGGTGGGGCCTTCCCGTGAAGAGAGATTATAAACAGAGCAGATATTGTCGAGACCACCACAGGCGACATAATTGCCACTTGGAGCATAGGCGCAAGTCATAACCCATGACGATCGCAGAGGAATGGCGTGGACTTTGTTCGTTGTGTATGCATCCCAGATAATGAGCTTGCCGTCTTGAGAGGCCGAGACCAGGTGCCTTCGATCCGTAGACCAATGCATAGCATATATTTTAGCGAGATGGCCCTTGAGAACTTTACGGGCCTTCATGCCGATTCGTGGTAAAGCATCTGTGTTACTCTGGGCCACTCCACGTACTGTCGTCGTGTAAGTCAGCTAGTGTCCTTCATGCCGCGCGGTTGGCTCTCGGTCCCTAACACAAAGTACGACGCCTGGCCTGTTGAAACATATCCCTAACTTACAGGAGGTGTCCGCCAACTCATCCTTTTTGCGCTTTATCTTGTCCTTGAGCCCTTCGGCATCTCGCCGTGCAGCCGCTATTTTGGCTTGCATCTGCTCCCCAGACATTTCTGCGGACATTGTCGAAAGACTTCACCGTGACGCAGTGGATTTCTTTCCGTTCAATAGCGATGCAGTGCCGGTGATCGATTCGACCAGGAAAGCGGATGTGGTGGTAGAGGTTCGAAAGGCCAGCGCGACCGGGTATACGAGGCCGAACGACTTCGATCACTGAGAGCCGAGCAGATTCCAAAATTCGGTAGACAATAGGCGAGGGTGATGAGAACAATTCAGGGCCGGTGGGGGACGGTTTTGTACAGCCGCCAATGGATTGATCGAAGAAGGTTGTAAGTGAAGCTGGAGGGAGGTCTGGAAGAGCTAAGAAGGCTAGCGTTAAGAAGGCGCAGCGCTTTCCCACGAACAGCTTTAGAACTTGGCGAGGGTTGGGAACCTCGATCTACAAACATCAATCGTTACTATCACAGCTTGGTATCACTTGCGCTATGGTCAGAGCGAAAGTTGATAGAGAGTCATTAGGCTGTGTGTTGCTAGTAAGCTGGCTTCTATCGACCCGGAGGGAGGAATTCGGAACCTCTCTTGAGGTGATCTCTATTCTTTTCTATGGGTCCACAATCCTGTCCTCCTCTCCCCACTGCCTGTCAACCTTCCTGCATAAGAGAAAGTGGACCTGTGAGAGAGCCCCCCCTGTTGTCGAGAGATGAGGGTCCACAGATCTGAACTCTCATAATACACTACATTCTCGTTTGTTGATCGCTGCCATCGTATGATTTGTACGTAGACATTTCTAAACATCAAAGAGGCGGAAGGAAGACAGCAATGTTTAATGAGCGGCTGGCAAAGCATCTGCCACAAGGATAGAGGCAGATGTGACCGATAACGACAACGACAACGACAGTACCACGAGGGAACAGACTAATGTGTCTCCGATATGCTTGTGTACCCTGCCATGCAATGGCCTTACGGTTCTGATTACGCGAGCATACTGTAATGGTCAGAATTGGTAGCTTCGCATTCGTGCCCACGGAGTCGGTGAAACTGCCCATGCTATGTAGTTTGTCAATAGAATAGATGAGAACAGCAGTGGCTTGTGTGTTAATCACTTCTTGCACACTACCTTTGAGATCTCCAGGCAGTTCACTCGGTTTCAGGAAATTCTTGTCGTCCTGGGTCATGTGAAAGCTGGCGAAGCCGACGTTCTGAAGACAGGTATCTCAAAGTCAACCTTAGTAAGTCTGTGTTATGATGAAAACAGCACAGGGCATAGTTCGTCCAGAGGAGTGGCATGCTCGTATCTAAACTTTCCTTCATGTCAGAGTACCCAAGACTCTACTCCCGTGACTGAGGACCACGAATAGCACCACGAATAGCACCACAGACATTGCTCGTAGGATGATAGTGATGCTGGCGACTTGTAAAAAGGGAGATTCCAATCCACTCTATAATATCATGAGCATTTGCAGTGACCCGCAATGGACGTCAAGTAAGCAAACGCCGACAACTGCTGTAGAATATGTCAATTGTTTGAATGCAGTGGATACGTCCCGACGCTGAAAACGGGAGTCCGAAACGCATATGGATGATACCTTAGTACATGGCTTGAAGTTCAATCAAGAAATGTCTTCAAGGTCATAGTCTTTGCTGACATTCCATTGCAAGTCGATATAACATGATATAGTGATCACGTTTATTGAGGGGGGGAAGTCGCCAAGAGGGCTACCGCAATTAAATCCTCGACCTTTCGCGACACCGCATTGCCTTCCTCTTTCCAACGAGTAAAGTCAACGCACATTCGTCGATTCGTTGTTGATCATCTTCAATCTGACTACCCGCCGTTGCACTGCTTGCGCTTCCACCTGTGCACAAACGAGGTGCTCGCCGGTGTCGTCTCTGTGCTTATTGATCATCGCGGTTACCCTTCCTCTGGACATGGCAGCACGATTGGCCTGAACTTCCGGCTCTCAGTCCTATACCAATTTCCTCCTGAATTCTCACTCACGCAATACAGCGGTTGGAGCTGCTGGCTGGCTTCTGCGCTGCTCCCTACATAGTCTTTACGATCCTCCCAACGCCTCCTTTCCCAAAGATTCATCCAATCCCAGCGCCCTGGCGACTGAACGTATCACGGTCGCCTCGAGCTACACCTACAATTTCTCGCCGAGTAAAGATGAGGGAAGTCAACTTTAGCATTCCAAATGTCAACAAGGCGTCCGTGGGCATCACCACTGCTTTGTACGATCGTCGAGCACTTGATTGTACATCAACATTGCCTTTGATAAACTCGCTAAACCACCTTGCATATCTGACAACCTCCTCTGCCCGGATTCGCGATATCCTCACAATCGATGGCGGTGTCGAAAGGCTTGTTTGCATATTGAAACAGGGCAGGAGCCAGGAGATGATGGAAATGTGGAAGTGGAACTTAGCCTTTCAATGTGTGGTTAACATCGGTGTACGTGGGTCTGAAAGCGTTCGAACAAGAGTTGTGGAAGCGGACATGGTACCGGTAATTGCCACTATTCTAGACAACTACATACAGGTCATCGACAAGTGTCGAGAGAGGGCCGAAAGTGAGGCGATCAATCGACGGAGATCTTTGCAGATACTGCAACAGCGAACAACCCAGCAAAACATCAGAAATGCTCCCAGGAGCTCTTCAGACCGCCAAACTTTCCAGGATCGAGGTAATGCCCCTACGGAAAGTAGACCGTTCCGCCGTCACGATCCTCCACCATCAATCGAAATACCACAGTCATTCACTCCACCCACCTTCGACACCCTAATTGCTGCTCAACCTTCAGACGTGACGCCCATGGATCTCACGCCAACAATGCCACACTTCGCAATGAATTCGCCCCAAGAAAGAACAAGTACCACCCGCCACCACCACCATCACCACCACCACCACCACTATCACCACAGGAGCCAGGATGGACGACACTACAGTCATACTCATAGTGGAAACGGCAGCGGAAGCCGACATACGGTCATGCAGTCGACAGGCACAGCTACCCCTTCAATAGACGCCGGAGATGGATTTGGGCTTCAAGCTGTGCGCGATGCTGATCGACTGCCATCATCCATGCTACCTGCTGTGCCTGCGCTGCAGACGGGGATAACTTCCCAACCAGAATCTCCGACCACACCAAGCGCTCCAACCATCCGTTCCACCACACACAGCACGCGAGAGAGAAGACGCCCATCAGTTCGCCAGCAACAGTCTAATTCTGGCGATTCTGACGACGCCAACGTTGATGAAGCAGCCTCTGAGGCATCAGCAGCAAATGAAAATCTCGATGAGCCGATGATTGGTGTTCATCCCACAGTTGACATACAGGAAGCTGAAGACCCAGATCCTATGCTTGATGCCGTAGCCACAACTCTTGGTCTTACAGCACCAAATGTTTCAGAGGGCCAAGAGACAGAGACCTTTAACATAACTCACCAGTCGGCGAATGATGGTAGTATCATCCACGCTAATGTTGCTCCCACAAACAATCATATGGGATTTGGCCAAGCTCCCCAGCCAATGAGCGTGGTCAATCCTGGAGCTCAGGTCATACCGCAGAACACTCATGCACGTTATCTTCTGGATCGATCTGCACCGCCAGGTGTTTTAGCAGCTACCCCTAGGGACGAGGACGTTTTGATGTCGCTGCAGCTTCTCGCTTATGTTTCGAAATATTGCAATCTCAGGACGTACTTTCAACAATCCCATCTTGTACCCAAATTAAAGATTGGCCAGAACCTACATGCCATTGATGACCGCTCTACGAGCGAATGCTTCCAAGACGATGGATCTGATGAAGAAGAGTACTTGCTTCCGGACGACTATAACATATTTCCCTTAGTGGAGAAATTTACCGTTCGGCATCACTCGCAAGATATGCAGCACTGGGCTGGTGTCGTGATGCGCAATCTATGTCGCAAGGATGATGCTCGAGGTGGCATTCGACAGTGTGCCTACTATGAGTGTGGTAGATGGGAGCAGTGGACGCGCCAATTTGCCAAGTGTCGCCGCTGCCGCCGCACAAAATACTGCAGCAAGGAATGCCAAAAGAACGCTTGGATATTCCATAGTACGTTAATTCCACCCCACGATGTGACTCCCCTATAGTATTAAGGTACTGACTTTCTGATTTTGTTTAGGGCATTGGTGCCAGGTTGCTACACAATGATTGTGACATTCCTATGCTCTTCGTATAATGCGGTTGCATCAAGTTCACCTCCAAAATTAAGCGACACCAAATCCATGCCACGCGAGTGGTACTTCCTTCAGTTCTGGACTTCGTCGAAGGCAGATCACTCGGCCTCCTCTGGTCTTCTCTTTACTACGCACGTTTATCTACCACACAGTGGCCTTACGCTATATCAAGCACTACGAGTCGCCTTCGCATATCGTAACATCTCATGACGCATATTACTCAGCAAACTCATCACGAATTGGTTACGGGCAAAGCTGCTTTCAATAGCGTGTCTGTTGCGCTCCAGAAAAGTAGTAGGGGTCAGACCTATATCGACCTACATTACTTACATGCCCCTTATGGGCTGTATGCCCCCCTGCATACGCTTCACCGCAGTAGTCAGACCCTTGGGATTGTAGGGGACTACAGCGATCGTTCAATATATTAGCGGCCGCTCCAAAGAAATCTCCGTTTGTAACGAGCATTGTATTTAATATGCCGAGGGTCCCGCCCTCAATCCAACGTATGGTAGTCTATACAACTTTTCTGCATCATTCCTTCCCCCGTCCCATTGAATTGCCGATCGATTTGCCTTACCATCTCACAAGAGAACGATTGTGATTACAGTAGGTGGCTCAATTCCACGATCTCTCCTTCATTGGATTATTGCTTCAGTAAGACCTCATACACGCGCAGAACTTTGTTTCCAATTGTACGTTTCAGCAAGTCTTTTCTTCAGATACCCTTTTGCAGTAAGCTGCAAGCCCTGCGCCATACTGTTCATGCTTTTCTCCTTGGTCATTTCACTGGGTACAGGCTCTATCTCGATGTGATCCAGTGGATGGCAGAAATATGCTATGCTCTATATCAAAACAGAGTCAGCATTTTTTCCAGGAATTAATTTGCCAGCGGCACAATTTCGGAAAAGCCACTTGTCCTGAAACTTGTCTTCGGGTCTGTGATGAAGCCAAGATGAGAAAATCCTAACGGCAAACACAACTTACGTATCGATCTTCGCTCTCTTCTTTGGGGAAAATTACTCTGTGTACTGTGCTTTTCAACAGGCCGTTGGTCCAGAACTGCATCAGGTCGCCAATATTGACCAAAATTGGCGGAAATGGGTCACATTCTGTACCGGGAGGCCAGATAGGCACACTTGACCAGGACATGCGTGAAGTGAGGATCTCAAGACCTGGTTGGGAGGGACGTTGGAAGAGGAGGGTTAGTGATCCTCATGGATTGGTAAGGTTCCCATCGTCATAATAATAGTTGTTACGTCGTACTTACCATAATCACTATGTGCTCCAGCTCGGATATCTGCAGTTGTATCGAGATTGGAAGTACTCAAGGCGGGGTAGTGGAGTAGACGGAGTACGCTACCCGAAGGGCCTTTGGAAGGGTCGTGGCGAGAAGAAAACCATTGATGTCCACCTTCCCTTGGTTCGATCTATCGATCATTAGTGCAGTATTGCTAGACCATGTCGAAATGCCTGCTTTTAATCCGAGTGCGAGAAGGCGGAGAAGCTTAATAGATAGCTCATGGCAAAGAATCTGAAAATGATTGAGATCGGCTTCGTGAGAAACTAGCGACGGAGGCAACGGTTGTTGAGCTTTCTGATTCGAAAATTCGCCAAAATTCATTGCTCTGATTAACCTATGTCAATATTGGCAAAGTGAACGCTTTCATTGAGGGCGAACTCTTTGAAGTCTCCTCTCTTAAAGCTCAGTCAGAAAGTACCATCAAGAGCGTACTCGGGTACTCACTCTTTGGTGCTCAGGGTCTAATGTCTCCGAATGCATCGGTGACCAGCCGATGTTCTATAAACAAGTTAAAACATCTCCAACCTAGTACAGATATAACATGCAGGGTCATCACATTTGATCGAATGGCACATGTCTCCTTTTCACTAATGGATGAGGAGAAGAATGCTTTTGACTGCGCGCAGCGATTAGGTGGATGTTATATTTAACTTGATGAGGAAGTGGAGCCTGACTAGATCGAAAACCTTGTCCAGTACGTTTGAAGTGAAGTTAAGACCCTGCGCCCTAATAAAGACAAAGCCATTGTCGGCGACTGCTTCAAGAAGGCGGTCGGCGGTTTGAGCATTGCATTGAGCGATGTCGATGACTGGAATCTGAAGACTAGAGTCAACGATTCGGGTGGTATGCATGGTATACTTCGTATATCTCGACGATGATGCACAGAGGCTACCTCCTGCTTGTTGGCGCTACACTGAAGAATAAGTAAACTGGATGACTGGCAGAAGGAGCATTTACTACTGTATTGGATTCGCTTTGCCTTAGTACCTCAGACGTGCTAAGCCGGGCAAGCCGGTCGCTAAGCTACTTTAGGTTAGTAATGCTAACTATATAACAGGAGGGCGGCATATTTAAGCGTAAACTTCTATGATTTTACTAGATATCCTATTTTTAAATAATATATTATATAAATTTTTTACTTATTCCTTTATATTATTAATATTATACTTTATATAATAATTATATTTTAATATATTTTGAATTTTATATAATATATTAGTTCCTAATACTTTTATCTATACTAAGTTTAATATACTTACTAGAAAGGTAGTCTAATATTAATAAAAATTAAATATCTTTATTAATAATTATTAACTTATTATCTAAATAGAATTCTAATAATTAGATAGTAGTAATAGTAATACCCTTACTCTATTTTATTCTCTTTAGTATATTAAAAACCTCCTTATTTTAATAAGATTATATTAGTATATCTAATTAACTATACTATTATTATAAGGCTACTTAATAGAGTAGGAATAAGTATTATACTTAATCTAGATAATATAATAATAAAGCCTATTACTTTTAATTAATATAATAATAGAAACTATTACTTATAGATAATATTATATTAGAAGACTTATTTTAAACCTTACTTTAACTCTATTTACTTTACTCTTAAAGGGTATAACCCCTTTAAACTACCTAAGGTAAATTACTTATTTATTTAAATCTCTACTACCTTAACTCCTTTTAACTTTTATAACTTTAAACCCTTTCCTTTATAATAATTTAAATAATAAATTCCTAGTCCTAGTTCCTACTTTATTATAATAATTTTAACTTATTTATACTTCTAACTATTATATTAACTACTAGTTATAAGGCTAGAATAGTATATATTAATTATAAAATATCTATTATAATTAAATTCCTTTATAATTCCTAATCTTACCTTCCTAGAAATAAGGATATCCTTATTAGTATTATTTTTAATAAAGACCTTTTTAAGAGAAGCGTTAATAATATAAGTAAATATACTACTAGTATACTTAAAATTAAGATTATATAAAGGTTTAAAGAGTAGGTCTTAATTATCTAGTAAAGTCCTATTAAAGTTAATAGCTATAAAGGCTATAGTCTTTATAAGAATTAAGATTTTTTTTTATTCTTAATTACTTATTTTATTAGTATAAAGAGAATTTAAGTATTTATTAAGATTTAAATATTTTAATAGCTACTAATTTTCATTTAGTATTTAGAGAAATTTAGTATTATAGCTTTTAAAGTAAGAATATTTACTCTTATAAGTATTTTAACTTTAAGATTATTAGCTATATAAGTTTTTCTAGTAATATAAGTAATAGTAGGCGTTTTATTAATTAAGTTATAAAGAAAGAAAGTAAGTTATAAATATAAGTTTAGTAAAATAGTAAATTTTATAATTAAACCCCTTAATAAGGATATTAATAGGTATAGTTTTAATTATTATACTAATAGGAATACAAGTTATATTTATAATTAATATTATATATTCTAGATTAGAATAGACTTTAATATCTTTATTATTAGTAGTCTATCTAATAGTTATAATAGTATATATTAGTAAGATCTTAACTTACCCTTATACCCTTAAGTAAAGGCCTTATACCCGTAGGCCTAAGGCTAGCCCTAGGCCTATTATAATATATTATAAGGCCTTAGGGCTACTCTAGGCTCTAAGGGTAGTATTATATAACTACTAACTAAGTAATATTTCTAAAATCTATTAGTTTATAGATTTTAGGAAGTTATATAACTAATTACTAAGTAAAACTATATTATATAGTTAATTACTAAGTAGAACTTTAAAAGTTTTAATATTCTATAATTAATAGGGGACTTAGGTAGTATACCTTAGAGCTACCCCTAATACTACCTTAAAAGTAACCCCGGAATTAATTAATTTAGCTAATTTCTACGTAGGAGTAATATACTAGGATAGGCCTAGGTAAGGGGTTAATAGTATAGTAGTTATATTAACTTAAAGTAGTTAATAATATAATAGTATTACTATTATAAGTACTTTAGTACTATTACCTAGTACCTAGAAGCCTAATTATAAGATACTATAATACTATTACGTAGTACCTAGAAGCCTAATTATAGGATACTATAATACTATTATATAGCGCCTAGAAGCTTAATCTTAGGGCGGCCCTAGGTACTAGGTAGGTTACTCTTATAACCCTTATAACCTTAAGCGGACTTATATCTACCTTTATAACCCTAGGGCAAGCTTTCTTAAACTATAGCCCTAGGTACCCCTCTAGGTTTTTAGAAATTACTAATATAGTAATAGTTCTTAATAGTATAACTTATCCCTTATATAACTACTACTAATAAAATAATTATAATAGGATCTCTTATAAAATAACTTACTAAGTTAGTACTTACTAGAGTATTAATAGCTAATAGATTAATTATAAAAGGCTTTAATAAGATAGATACTAAGTATTCTAGTATATAAAGATTAAAGGATATATTCTTTAAACTAATATACTATTAATAGTATATTTTATACTTACTTTACTTAATTCTCCTATTATAAAACTCTACTCTAATATAATATATAAAAGTATTATTATACTAGGCTTACCTTTAATTATAAAGAAATATATATAAGCTCCTAGCTAGTTTTTATAAAATAAGATATAAAAAGGTAATAGTAGAAGGAGTAATATTAAGCTAGATTAATAAAATAAAATATTATATATTAGGTATCCTAGTATAGTAATTAGTAATAGTTAGTAATTCTTATATTATATAATAGTCTTACTAATAACTTTTAAAAAGAATATTAAATCCTAAAGACTATAAAGATATTTTAGTTAATACTAAAAAATAGTAGGATTAATTAAATACCCTATTATTATAATAACTAGAAAATACCTATAAAAATTCAAGATTTTTATATAGAAGAAGTATACTTAAAAGTATAATTCTTCTATTTATTAATAAGTAATAATAGTTATAAGGTAAATTTAAGTCTAAATATAATAGAAATTTATATAAACTTTTATAAATACTAAGACCCCCCTTAAGTATTATAGGAGATATAGGGTGAATAATATTAGAAATATTAATTTTAGATCTAAGAGATTATTTATAATAGCTACCTAATATTAGAGTATTAATAAATAGTTATTAGGTCTACTTATATTATAACTTTATTATAATATTACTATTTAAGACTAATAGGGTATAACTAAGTATACTATTATTAGATAACTTATTATATTAATTATTATCAGGAAAAGATATTATTATTATTAAGATAGAAGTATTAAAAGATTAATACTTTCTACTAGGTACCTAACTAATTATAGGATATCTAATATAATAATATTCTATTCTACTAAAAACTTCTATACTACTAGATTATATAATAAAATTATTAAATTATTATATCCCTTATATTATAATATATCTTTTATACTCTTATAATAACTATTAATAGTCTTACTAGATTTATTATATTAATATAAAGGAATCTATTAAATATAAGAGTTAATATAGCCTAGTATTTATCTAGCCCTCTAAAGTTTAACTAGTAGTATTTAATAAATTAAATAGTAGAATAGCTTATTTTATTATTAGAAAGTCTAATATTATAATTTAATATAAAGATATAACTATATAATTAAGTATAATATTAAGCTATTTTTATACTTCTAATATTATAATTAATATTCTTATAAGCTACTAATAGACTAACCGTCGAGTCGGGATTTAGTACCAAGAATTAGTACTAACCGAATACTCGGTACCAGCTCCGGGTACCGACCCGAATACTTAGTACCTACTTCCGGTACCGATTCGCTAAGGCCTTAATACCTTAGTAAATTAGGTTAACCTGACTCGAATCGCTAAGGTATCGCCAAGACGCTAAGCCCCTAGTAAAATAGTAGAGGACACTGAATTTTTTCTGGAATTACCCCTATACTAAAAATAGATTTTTTTTTAATTAGAATTTTAATACTCCTTTTAGTTCCCTAGGGATATATATTACCTTTTTATATTACCTTAAAGAATTACCTAGGTTAGGCTAGGTAATAATAATAATAATACTTAGTAATATAATAGTAAATTATAGATATAATAGTAAATACTATTATAAATAGAAAATATTATTAATATTATAGTTATTATTTTTATAGGAATAGCTATTATCTTTCTTATTACCTTCTTTACTATTAAGAATTACCTAGGTAATAATAATAATAATACTTAGTAATATAGTAATAAATCCTTTATATAATAGTAAATACTATTATAAATAGAAAATATTACTAATATTATAGTTATAGTTTTCCTAGGGATATATATTACCTTTTTATATTACCTTATTTACTTTTAAGAATTCCCTAGGTAATAATAATAATAATAATAATTAGAAAAAAATAGAAAATATAGTAAGAAATATTACTAAAAATAGAAAATATTACTAAATAAAATATCTTAGTGATTTAAGTTAATACTTTAGTACTAATACTTAGTACCTACTAAGGTACCGACTTAAATACTCGGTACTAACTATTAGTACTAACCTGAATACTTAGTACTAGATTTTAGTGTTAAATTACTAAGACTCGAGTCGGGTACCCGACTCGAGTTTAAAGTACCGACTCGACGCGGTTAGTCTAATTCTACGTAAAGACTTTAGGAAAATCTATATATAAATAGTTAAGTAGATCCTTTATAATAGTAGGATATTTCCTATTCTATTTTATAAAAGGTAGTAGCTAACTATTATTATAAGCTTCTATAGTAAGATAGTTTATATTAAAAAACTCTATTAATATAATCTTATAAAGTTTATTACTATCTATTAGCTTTTATTTAATAGTCTTATTAGTAGCTTAGTTATTAACTAGCTTAAAAAGTATATATTATTAATTTAGGAGGTAGATTTCTAAATACTTTATATAAGGCTTTATAATATTTATATTAAATAAGAGTATCTTTTAAATAGCTTTAATAGACCTAATTTAATAGGTTAACTAGAATTTTATAATTTTATTTATTAACTCCCCTTACTATTATAGCTAGCTATTAGGAGTAAGGTTATTATTATTATATATATAATTCCTAGTAAGAGAGATATTAACCTAATTAAGTCCCTTATAAGTATATTTATATAGATAAAAAATAGATTTAATAGAGTTATAAATATTAATATTAATATAGGTACTATATCTTTTTATAAGTATAAGTTATAAGGGATAATCTATCTATTATTAATAGAGGAATTAGGTTTAAAGGGGCTAACTAGATATTTATAGAAAGGATAACTCTTATTAGGTATAAAAAATATTTCTTAATAAAAATCCTTTAGAAAAGCCTTATTATAATAATTCTTCTCCTAATTAAAATATCTATTACTAGAGATACTAGTATAGTAATTATAAAATACATATTATAGGACTAACTTATATAGTATATTACCCTATTATAAAGGGGGGATAAGTACTAAATTAATATTATTAATATTACTAATTATTTAGATCTAATCCTCTTCTTATATAATAAAGAGAATATAAGTATATAAGAGACCTTACTTTTAAAGCTTAATAATATAATAGTAGGCTATATAAATATTAATGATATTTTACTTAAGGAGGTCTTTTTTTAGCTCCTAGAACTATTAATTAAAGATATAAGTAATTAGGTTATAATAGTACTCTAATATCTAACTAGATACTAATAAGCTCTAAATATTAGGCTACTTAGGATTATATATAAAGGTAATAAAAAAATTAGGTTTACCCCTTTTTTAAATTATTATTATAGCGTCTTATATTCTTACTTTTATAGTATATAGGCTTCTTAATATTATTAGAAGGAGGATAGTTACCTTACTACTAATATCTTTAAGTAAGATATCTAGGTTAATACTAAGCTTATCTATTAGGCTAGAGTAGTAGTCTACTTAAATAGTCTATTAATTCTAAAAATACTAGTTTAAGTTATTAAGCTCTATTAATATCTAGATATTAATAGCCTAGTAGCTAAATAGATATCTACTATTAATAGTATAATTAAAGAAATTAGGCTAGATTTAGATATCAATTAACTAATTATTTAAATTATATTAACTATCTCTTAGCTATTATCTAAATTATTTAGAATTATTTATAACTAAGCGGATTTAGGTTTAGAAAATTATTAGGGAAATATATTAAATAGTCTTACTTATATCTATTTTATATAAATTAATATTTTATTACTTAATAAGACCTATTATAACTCTAAGGTATATACTTACTAGTAATATACTAGTCTAGTTCCTACTTAGGGTTACTACCCTCTTCCTACTCTAATTTATTATTACTACTAATTAAGGTATACTAGGTAAGTATACTAGCGATATAGTTCTATTATAATATATATAATAGATAGTTACCTAAAAGCTAATAGCTAGCTAATAGGAGGTAGTTATACTATAATTATTTATTAAATAGAAATAGAATTAGATATTAAAGGGCTAGATAAAAAGGATATTAATTAGGGATTAATATAAGGCCCCCCTTAATAATTTTAATATAAATATCCTACTTAATCTAGCCTCTTATAATATTATTAGGAGTTATTATAATATAAGTAACTTTTATAAAGGTAGGGTAATTATAAGTACCCTTATCCTATTATTTAGGATTTAGCTATTAGATATAAATACTTATAATATTAAGGGGATATTATAATTTATCCTCCTTAAGGTAGTTATAGTAGGATTTAAACTCCTAGATATATAGGTTAATAGAGTAGAGGGTATACTAAGTAGAAGTAAGGGTATTTTAATTTAAATTATTAAAATTAATACGGTCGCTAGCCTATTACTTGTCTACGGAAGCCTTCCGTAGACTATAAAAGCAGTCCTTAATAGAATCCTTAATAGCTAATTAATTAATCTATATAAACTAGATAGAGTACTTATTAATTAGTAGTAATACCATGCTATAGGCTTTATAATACTATTTAATTATCTTAAACTATTAAACCTACTAACGCTACCCTTATAGTACTATTAATCCTATAGTCCTCTAGAGAAGTCTTTACTAACCCTTCTCCGTAACTAAACTAACTTATATCCTTATAATAATAAGGCCCTTAATAGTAGGACTATATAAGCACCTCTCTAATACTATAATAGCTATCTATTAAAGCCTTTAATAGCCTACCTCTGTACCTTACTTTATATAAGTACTACGTTCCTTCCCTTCTTAAAAGCTTAATAAGGCTATAATTAATAGTCTTTCCTAAAACGCTATTATAGCGTCCCTACTACCTCTTAACTAGGACCTTATTATAGTAGCCTACTAGATCTACGAGTTTATTAACGCCACCGGAAAGGCTTATAAATATAAAGTACTAGAAATAATAGGCTACTATATTAACTATATTATTAAATTCTATAGACGACCTAAATAACTAAGTAGTATTAAAGTATAGACTTAATATTCTATATTAGTTAAACTACCACGCTTTCCATTTAATTAGGCTACTAATACCCTAGCATTTTAGAGAGCTATTAGGTCCTTTACTAAGGATACTAAATAGTACCGTAGCCTTTTATAACTCTAGGTATACTTTATAAAGTATTAGAACCCTCTAGTAGTAGGAGTAATAAGCTCCACCTTATCTAATATTAAGACTATTAATCCTACTACTAGGGGTACGTTAGCTAAAGAAGCTATCTATAATTATTTTATTAGACCTTCCCTACTAATTATAAGGGAAAATATAGGCTTTACTAAGGTATAATATACTAAGCTTTATAAAATAATTACTAGTATTATCCTATAGCTACTTATAGACCCTATTACGAATCCTACCGCGAATATAGATAGTAGGACGCTAAGATTTAACCCTAATAATATTAGCTACTTTAATCTATTTTATAATAATAAATTAGTAGATATAGTATTAGGTATTAAGTATACTAGTAAGACTATATACTTCTATAATATATATATATTTATAAACTAGATTAAGGATATTATTTATATAAGAGGAGATATTATCTACTAGAACCTTTAGTTATATCTTTATAAAATAGCTATAGGTTAATATACTTTAAAGCTAGGAGAAGGTAATAAATATCTTATTACCTATAATATTAATAAGTAGTATTAACTATTAATAGAATGTTAGAAGGTACCCTATAATATTAGTATAAGTACCTTAATTCGCGAGAGGTATACTATATAAGACGCTTTATAATATTAGGAGCCTCGCGAATACGCTTAGGCTATTATAAGAGCTACCTAAGATACTAAGCTTAATATAATAAAGGACTATATCTTACTTATTTAGTATAGGCTTAATATAGAATTCCAGCGTAATATCCTAGAGCCTAGTAGAACTACTAACTATAACGACTTCCTTAATTTATTAGATAAGAGAAAGTACTAGTAGTAGACTTATACTTCTCGCTACGGGAAACCCTATTAGTAGTAGTAATAACGACGTAGTAGGTATTAATCTTAATTCTTAGCTTAGTAGAAATAGCCTTATAGGCCCTTATAGTAGCCTCCCCCTTAATATTAGCCTTATTAGAATAATACCTATAATAATACTTACTATAATAACTTATATTAGAAGCCTTTAGTAGGCTATTGAGGCTACTAGCTAAATTAGAACTAGAATTAGTAGTTTAATTAAGGAGTAAACGTCTATACTCTACCCGTATAACTAATAAGGCTATAAATTATAGTACTAATAAACGCGTCTAGTTCTTAATCTAATAGATAATATTAACCTTAATAAGGTCCTTAATATAGATAGAATTAAAATTAAAATTAATAGGGCTAGATATTATTTAGACTAAGAGGCGTATACCCTTAGAGGCCTTAATAAGCCTACTAAACTACTACGGAGGATACTAAGAACTCTAAGAACTTATAGTAATATAATTAAGAAGATAATAACGCGTTATAGCCTACTAATAACCCTAATTAATACTAGGATAAAGGTACGCCTAAGTAATATCTAGATAATCTATCCTAATACTATTAAGTATTAGTTACTAAAGACTTTAAATAATAGGAAGAAGGTTTTAGTAACTACTTCTCGTCTATACCTATATTATTACTAGATTACGGATATTAATACTATACTAAGAGATTCTTATCTAAAAATAAACTCTTTATTTACCTCTAAGACTAATATTAGAAATCCACCGCGTTAGACCTAGCGAGGCCTTTAATAAGGACCTTATTAGTAATAGCTATAGTAGACACTAATACATTAAATCCTTTTATAAATAATCTACTAATTATCTATTCTTTAGTAGAAGCTATTTAAAGAATAGGTTATATATTTAAGAACTACTATTATATATTAATTTCTATTAGCTAGACTACTAATAGGGAAAATATTAAGATATATACTAATCTAGGGTATATAATATTAATAATAGACGCTACCTTTATTCTTAAAGGTACTAATATTAAGACTATACCTACTAGTATTCTAATAAGAGGTCTTAGGTCTAAACTATATTATTTAGATAAGTTTACTACTATTACTTTCTACCTTAAGGGTAGGGCTAATAATAAGTTAGCTATTACCTAAATTATATAAGAGGTCTATATTATAAATAACCTTAAGGCTAAAATACTTATAAGAGTAGATATTATAACTCTTAAAGAAATAGTACTAAATTTTACTAAATAATAAATCACTATTAGTAGTTATTAGGATATTATTATACCTATAAGTACCTGCGTATAATCCGCTCTAGTAAGATATATTATTAAGAATAAATCTAAATTTATAGTACTTATATAATCTACTACCTTAGTTCTAGTAGTCTATAATAGGTCTCTTTTAGATAATAGAGATCTTCTCTTTAAGCCTAATTATAACCTTAATCTTAGCTACGCTAGTAGAGTATTCACCTACGTTATTAATACCTCCCTAGGCTAGGTATTTATTAAGAATGATATAGATATAGACGTTATTATTCCTAGGAAAGTAAGACTTAGTACTATAGAAGAATTTAATTATAATAGCTATTTTATAGTTAATATATACTATACCGGCCTAGCTACTATAGGATAGTAAAATACTTAGAAGGGTAAATTTATAGCCGGATTAGCTACTATTATAGTAATGACAGCTTTATTAGAGAGTCTGCTAAAGGCTTCTATAGTACCTAATAAGGGCCTTAATTAGAACCCTTTACTAGATACTATAATTAACCCTACTCTAGAGTATATACTTATTAATAGAGTTAAAATCTATAGAGAATCTTGTATAGCTAGCTAATTAGTAAATATTATTAATTCTTACTAAGACCTTTTTATAGATAAAGGTAATATAGTAGATATACCTAAAGAATAATAGATATTAATTCTATTAAAGCCTAATATAATATCTAGACCTACTTAAGTATATCCTCTTAAGTAGAAGGATAAGGATATTATTAATAAGACTTTTAGTAAGCTCTAGGCTTAAGGGAAACTTATATAATTAAATTAGCTAACTCTATATAACTATCCTTACTTTATAGTCTAGTAAGATACTCCTAATAGTAGGAAGGGTTAAGTTATTATTAATATTAGGGAGCTTAATAAGATTATAGATAGTAATATATACCCCTTACTATTATAAGCTAACGTAATAGCCTTAGTCTAAGGGTATTAGTATATCTCTATTATTAATACTATTAGGTAGTTTTATTAATTTTATATTTAGGTTAAGGACTATTATAAGCTTATAATTATAAGCTATTATAGCTAGGAGTAGTCTTTAATAGCCCTTATAAGCTATAAGGGCTCGCCTCTATATATTTAATATTAGATGGATATTATACTTTATTAGTTCTAGGCTTTTACTAAGGCCTATATTAATAATAATATTATTTACTTATATACCTTATAAGAGTATATTAAATACTTATATAAGGTCTTTAACCTATTCTAGAAGAAGTATATAAGCCTATTACTATTAAAATTATATTTTAGCTACCCTTCTATTATACTACTAGGGTAGTATATTAATAGCCTAGGAATATTAATAACTAAAGAGAAAATTATAGCTATTATATCCCTACGCTTTCCCTATAACCTTAGAGACCTAGAAATATTCCTTAGTCTTACTAGATAGCTCTACTTATCTATTACTTACTACGCCTAAAGGGCGGATCTATTATAAAAATATAAGGTCATCCTTAATAAGGGCCTTATTATAGGAGTAAAAGGGCTAGTATAGAAGAGATATATAGTATAAGTTATCTTCTACGAGCTTATACCTAAAGAAATACTATTATTTTAAGACTTATAAAAGGCTTTTAGTACTCCGCGCTTTCTAATATACTATAACTATTATAGAGTACTATATATTAATCTTAACGCCTCTAAGGTTATTAGTCTAGTAGCTATAATATATTATATAAAAGGGGACCTTATATCCTTAAAGCCTTTCGCGAGGATTAATATCTAACTAATAATATTCTTTAATAGATATCTTAATAATATAGAATAGAATTATTAACTTATAGAACTAGAGATAATAGGAATTATTTAAGTTATAAAAAAGATTAGATATATAATTAAGTCTAATTTAAAGCCTTCTATTATTATATATATAGACTACTTAGTAGTTATATTTATCTCTAAGTAAATAATACTAAATATAACTAATACTAATAAGTTAAATTTATAACTTATTTAAGCATCTTAATACTTATCTTTATTTAACTTAGAATTACGTTATAAAGCCGGAAAATCTAATATTATACTATATACTACTATTATAGATATACCTAATTTAATAAAAGGCGTACTTAATACTCTCTATAAAGGGACTACTAATACCTTCCTTATAATAAATACTAAAGCCTTTAATCTAATTAAGGACCTTAATAGAGATAATATTATAGTATATTATTTAACCTTAATAGATATAACTAATAAGTTTAAGTCTAGGCTATAAAAGGCTTATATAAATAATAACTAATAGAGAAAGATTACTAGTATACTAAAGCCTTTAATAAGTAATACGCCTAGTAGTAAAAAACTAGGCCTATCTTTTATCCTTTAAGATAACCTTATATATTATATTAGTAATAAAGGAAAGTATAGGCTATATATACCTCTATTATTAGAATAGGAACTTTTTAAATAAGTATATAATCTTTTAAATTATAGTAGCTACTACTAATATTATAATTAACTCTCTAACGCGGTATATATTTAGTACCTAGCGAAAAACCTATAAATATATATCTCTTATTACCCTTAATACTAATTAAATTAGATAAAGAGGTATCTATTATATAGTATATAAGTTCTAATATTAATACTATTAATACCCTTCTATACTGTTATAATAGATTTTATTATTACTTTACTTATAATACTTATAGGGATAAACTACTTACTTACTATTATATATAAGTTCTTAAAGAAGGTCCTTCTTCTACTTAATATAGATATATAAAAAGCTCTAGAATAGGTTAAAGTCGTACTTCGCGAGTTATTATCCTATAATTAGGGTATACTACGGAGTATTATTAGTAACTAAGACCCCCGATTTATATTAGACTTCTAGTAAGAGGTCTTTAAGCGTCTTAGAGTTAAATTTCTTATATCTATAATATACTATCTATAAATTAATAGATAAAGTAAATATATTAATTAAACTATAGAAATTATAATAAGGTTCTATTTAACTTATAACCCTAATAATTAGAATAAATAAGATCTAATACTACTATATATCTAAGCTATATTAAATAACTTACTAACTATTATAAGCTTCGCGCCGAATAAGCTATACTACGGATTTAAGGTAAATAATACTATAAGTATACTTACTACTAGGGATATACCTATAGAAGCCTTTAATAAGCTACGGCTTATTAAGCGTAAGGAAACGGAGGACTATATATCTTTTATAAATACTATAATAAAAGCGCGTTATAATAATAGGTATAAAGAGCTAAATCTTATAGCTAATAATAAAGTTTTCCTACGTCTCTATTATAGTTATAAGATTCCTAGAGTAACTAACCGTAAGCTATCTTAATAATAAGTAGGACCGTTTAGAGTTCTATATAGGGTTAGCTCCCTTACTTATAAGCTAGAGCTTCCCCTAACTATAAAGATCTAGCTAGTAGTATTAGTTATATAGCTAGAACTAAAGATACCGGGCCTAGACTCTTATAGAAGGGCGTTTAATTAAGCGAATCTACTAATTATAGTAGAAGACGGTATATAATATAATAATAAATATAAAATTAAACGGCTAGTTAATAAGCGTATTAGCTAGGAGAAGACCTGATATCTTATTAAGTAGACGGGATATAGTAACTAGGATAATGCCTAGTACGACTTAGAGGACCTTAGTAAAGTAGGTAACTTAGTAAAGGCTTATAAGGACAGGTAGGTAAAAGGTTAATATCAAGGACCTTAATAGATAGTTAGTTACTATTACTTTTATAATAAGGACGTTAGTCTTATTTATTTTTCTAGGTATATTAATACGGTCGCTAGCCTGTCACTTATCTACGGAAGCCTTCTATAGACTATAAAAGCAGTCCTTAATAGAATCCTTAATAGCTAATTAATTAATCTATATAAACTAGATAGAGTACTTATTAAAAATATTAATAGTAAATATCTAGTTACTCTTATATATTATTTAATATATAGATTTAAGTAAATTTTAGCCTAAGGCTATTATTATAATAAGAGGACCTATTAAATAATAAATAGACTCCTAGATCTAGAAGGTATTTTAATTAATATAAGTATTAATATTAGTTATACCCTTATTAATAAAGGATAGATAATTATTATAATTAATAATATTATTTAATTTTTTTTACTATATATAGTCCTCCTTTTTATAAACTATCTATTAATAATAATATTATCTATGTTATTAAATAATTTATTAATAAATTATACCCTAAGCTCTACCTCCTTTTCTAGTCCTTTAAGTAATAAATTAATATTAACTAGCTTATATAACTAATTAGGAGATAGCTAATTATTCTTTCTACTATTATAATAAGGCTATTAATTATCCCTTAAGTTACTATTTTTTTTATAATAGTATATTATAATAGGGGTATATATTATTAGTAATATTAAATAACTTATTAACCTAGTAAAGCTTTATATATCTTATTATATAAGGATCTCTATATACTTAATATCCCTAGCCTAGTATCTACCCCTAATATATATAATTCTACTATTAGTATAAGCCTTATTAGATAGGAGGTTAGTACTTAGTATTATCCTCTATATTAACCCCCTATTAAGTATACTAGTAATAGGTACTTTAATTATATTTAGAGAGAGGCTAGGGAGTAATTTCTTAAAGCGCTTCTTTAAAGGCTAGGGGAGTAGGTTACTAGGTATTACTTAGTAGAATAACTACTTAAATAGTTATATTAATAAGGGCTATATACTACTAGGGAGTAATATTATTATTAAGGTATTTATAAGGGTAAGTACCTAATAGTATTTCTTTAAGGTGAGGTTCTATTAATATAATATCTCTAGGGTTTACTAGTAGGTTCTTAGAGCTAGCTTGAGTTCTTAAATTAGTCTTCTTTAGGCGTCTAATATACCTTATACTATTACTCTTATAAGATTTAACCCTCTTATTAATAGTATTAGGGTATAGCTTAGAAAGAGCTACGCGCTTAAAAGGTATTAATAGGGAGCTAGAGAAGTTATATTTAATATAAAAAGGGTAATAATAGATACTTTAAAGATAATTAGTATAGCTTATAAGGTATTAAATAATAAAAATAGGGTAGGAAGAAAAAACTAGTTAAGTAGTAGGAATATACTAAGATATTAGATAATTAAATTAAAATTAATAAGTAAATCTATTTATTCTAATATATCTTTTAAATTATTAAATTATTCTTAATTATTTTTAAAGTATTAGATAGTTAAAAGTAAGCTATATAACTTTATTTAAATAGAAAGTATTATAAAGTATTAGTATATAGGTAGGTAAAATATAAAGAAATATTAGACTTTTAATATTCGTACTAGTTTAGGAAAGGAATCTAGGGGACTTATTAACTAAATAATAAGCTATAATAAGCTTAGGGTCCTAGTTCTAGTATATTCTATTATAGTAAAGAAGATTCTCTTTTCTTATAAAGTCCTTTTATACTATTATCTTATTAATATTCTTATAAAAATTAAGAGTAGAGAAAGCCTAATTTTTTATTAATTATCTTATTATTTTTTATATCCTTATAATAGGTACCCTATTTATATATTAATATCCTTACTTAATTATTAAAGCTACCTACCTATCTTATAATTCTCCTAATACTTATCTAGTTAATACTAGAGGAGCTAATAAGGAGCTAATATTTACTACTTAGTATTAACTGTAGGTATTTACTTTACTAGTTAAAAGTACTTTTCATCTTTTAATTACTCTACTTATATACTATTATATTATTAACGATTTTAATAGCTATATATTATTACTATCTATATAGTATTTATATAATACTCTAGTCTTATTTATTATCTTTTATATATTTTTATATTAGTTACCTTTCTTCCTATAATTATATTATAGTAAAGAATAGTAAATTAAGATAGTTAAAGGTCTTAGAAGACTATTAGTCCCTTCCTACTAATAAATAGCTCCTACTTATATAGGAAATATCTAAATAAATTCTTAAATACCTTAAGAATAGTAATAATATTAAGTAAGAATATATTCCTTATATTATTACTATAATATTCCTCTAAATAGTAATTAATTAACTAGATAATAGAGAGCTTTTTAATACCTTATAATACCTTATATTTATATTTATATTTTATACTCTACTATCTAGCTACTTAGAGCTAATAAGGGTATTCTAACTCTAATTTTTAGAGGAAACTATAAACTATAAAAAAAACCTCTCTTACCTACTTAATTTACTATACTACTTCTAGGCCTTTGAATATTATATACTATCCTCTCCCTTATACTTTATATTATATAGTATTAGATCCTAAAATCTATATACTCCTCTCTCTTACTAAGGCTACGCCCCTTTCTCTACTCCTAAAAGGTTTATATTCCTTTAATTACCCTCTTATCCTTCTTTATATAGTTTAAGTAACTTAATAAGTACTACTAGCCCTCCTATTATTCTACTACTACCCTAGCTATTCCTCTCTTATACTATCTAGTATTAAGGTATCCTTTTTCTCTTAAACTTATAATATATAAGTTACTATTATTACTAGCCTAGTAGAGGGCTTATAATACTCTTATTAAGAATTACCGCGTATCTTTTTTATTCTATATAGGAGGGAGCTATTATAGTTATTTAGGGGGTATAAATATACTTTATTACCGCTGTTATATTACTATTTCCTAGTACTAGGCTATATAATAATCTACTTACAAGAGAAAGTATATTATATTAAAATCCTACTAGTTATACTTATAATTATAGGGTTACTACTCCTACTCCTACGCGTAGTTATAGTCCTCCTAGCTAGGGGGGTAGCCCTAGCCTATTATTCCGGCTTTTCTTAATATGGAATATACTCTACTATATACGTTTCGCTTAGTAATAGCGGAATGGCTTCCGCCTCCCTAATACTTTATTATTCTTAATAGCTTTAATAGCTTTCTTAATTAATTAATCTATATAAATTAAAAGAGTCCCTATTAATATAGTAGTAATACTATATAAAAGGCTTTATAATATTAATTAATTATCTTAAACTACTAAAATACTAAAGCTACCCTTATAATACTAATAATCCCTAAAGTCCTCTAGTAGTATAGAGAAGCCTATTTCTTTATAACTAATTTATCTCCGTTTATTACTATCTATTATAATAGTAATAAGCTCTAATAGTATACTCTACTACTATACTTAGATATAACCTTATACTATTATAGCTTACTATCAAAGACTTTAGTAGCCTCTTTTATTAAACTTTATATAAGTTTATTACTTTTTTATATTTCTTCCCTAAGATCTAAGAAGCCTTTCTCTAAAAGGAAGCTATTAAGGTAGCTTAACTACTACCCCTTAATTAATATCTTATTATATTAGTAAACTAAATCTATAAATTTATTTAAGATACTAGTAATATATATATATATAAGGTACTAGAGACTATTAGCTATTATATTAACTATATTATTACCTATTATTAAAATCCCGTATAACTAGGAATCCCTAAGTTAAGTAATTAACGTACTACCTTAATAAAACTACCCTTCTATCTATTTAATTAGGCTACTAATAGCCCCGCCTTTTAAAAAGTAATTAAATATTTTATTAAGAGTACTAAGTATTATTAAAGTCTCTTATAACTCTTATTATATTTTATAAAGTATTAGCTACTATTAACTAGGAATAGTCCTAAGAGATTCTTATTAGTTAAAATACCTACTACTATATCTTCTACTCTTACTCTATTTAATATTAAGTTACCCTTAGTAATACTAAGTATTATATTACTAAATTTTAGTACTAATCCTATAACTTATAAGACTTCTACTAAAGAAGCTATATATAAATAGCCTATTAGACTAGTATAATATCTAGTTATAAGTAAGAATATAGGTTTTACTAAGGCTTAGCGTATTAAGTTACAAGAGATAATTACTAGTATTATACTACTAGCCCTACTACTAGTACTAGGACTAGTAGATCCTAGTATACCTCCTAGAGTACCTTATAATAATAGTACTCCCTACTTTAATCCTAATAATATTAGATATTTTAATCCCTTTTATAATAATAAATCTATAAATACCGCTTCTAATATTAAATATACTAGTAAGACTATTTATTTTTATAATATTTATATATTTATAAATTATATTAAGGATATTATTTAAGTAAGGGGTAATACTATTATTTATATAAACCTCTAACTATATCTCTAAGGGACTACCTAGGGATAGTATACTATTAAGTTTAGAGAAGGTAATAAATATCTTATTATTTATAATATTAATAAATAGTATTATCTATTAATATAATAATAGAAGGCCTTATATTATATTAATATAAGCACGCTAATCTATAAAAAGTATACTATATAAGATACTTCTTAATAGAGAGAGCCTTAGGAGTACTCTTAAACTATTATAAGAGTAGTTAAGGATTTAAAGATTAGGGTAATAAAGGATTATATTCTTCTTATTTAATATAATCTTAATATAGAATTCTAGCGCGATATCCTTAAACCTAATAATAATACTAATTATAATAAGTTCCTCATCTTATTAGATTATAAGAAGTATTAATAGTAGAATTATATATCTTAATACTTAAAATCTTATTAGCTATCTTAGTAAAAATAGCGTAGTAGGTATTAATCTTTATTTTAACCTTCTTAGTCTTAATTTTAATCTTAATCTTAATAGCCTTCTTAGCGGTTACCGGGACCTTAATTATAGTTATAAAATAATAATAATACTTACTATTAATATTAGAAGCCTCTACTAGGTTATTAACCCTACTAAGGCTATTAAAATTAGGGTAATTAGGGCGTAAACGTCTATACCCTCCTAGTATAGCCTATAAGGCTTTAAATAATAGTACTAGCCCTACTAAGCGGGTCTAATTCCTTTAATAAGGCACTTTAATAAGGTCCTTAATACTAGGGGAATTAAAACTAGAACTAGAATTAAGGAAATTACTTTCCCTTTAAACTATAAGAGGAATAATAGTAATAGCCTCTAAGACCTTTATAAGTCTACTAGGCTACTACTAAGGAAACCTCTAAGGGATAGCCTTCTTAGAGCCCTTAAGGTTATAAATAGGAAGGTTTATACTAGGATTTTACTTATAAGCCCTCTAATTTCTACTAGGAAGGTTTTTATAAACTATCCTAGGAAGAAACTTTATAATATTATTAAGTATTTATAATAAAAGATATTAAACTAGATAATAGCTTTGAGAATAACTATAGAAATTATTTCTCTACGGCTAGTCCTCCCTTAGATTATAAATACTATTATTACTATCTAAGATTCCTATTAAAGAATAAACTCTTTAATTACCTTTATAATTAATACTAGAAGACTACCTTACTAAAGCCTTCTATAGTCCCTCTACTAGTAGTAGACACGCTAGTAAATATTAACTTAGTAAGTTATTCTATAAGGGATCCCACTATAATTATTTTATTAGCGGTAGTTATATAAGGGATAGGCTATACTTTTAAGAATTATTACTATACTATTATAACTATTGGGTAGACTACTAATAGTAAAGATATTAAAATCTATTCTAATCTAGGATATATAATATTAATTATAGATATAACTTTTATCCTTATAACCTTAGAAATTAAAATTATACCTACTAATATTCTTATTAGGGGTCTTAAGTCTAAAATTTATTATTCTAATAAATTTACTATTATAACTTTCTTCCTCCTAGGCTTTATTAATAATAATAAGCTTATAATTATAAGTATTACTAGGGAAATTTATATTATAAATAATCTTAAGGCTAAAATACTTATAAGAGTTAATATTCTTACTCTAGAAGCTATAATATTAGATTTTATAAAGTAATAAATTACTATTAATAGCTATTAAAATATTAAAATCCTAATAAGTACTTAAATTTACTCTTTACTAGTAAAATAAGTAATTAAGAATAAGAAAAAATTCTTAATTCTTATAAAGACTACTACCTTAGTAGCTATTATCTTTAATAGGACTCTATTAGATAATTAAGACCTTCTCTTTAAGCCTTCCTATAATCTTAATCTTAGGTATATAAGTAGTATATTTACTTATATTATTAACGCTTTTATTAAGAAGGTCTTTATTAAAAATAATACTAATAAGGGTATTATTATTCCTAGGAAGGTAAAATTAGGGATAGTAGAAGAGTTTAATTATAATAGATATTTTATAATTAATATATACTACTCTAGCCTTATAAGTAGCAGTTAGCGTAATAGTTAGAAGGATAAATAGGCTAAAATTATTATAATAGCTATTATATTAGCTATATTAGCTATATCCTTATTAATTATAATTAATAAGAAGGCTCTTATAATATTTATAATAGCTATTATATCTATTAATTAGGCTCTTTCTATAAAATTAGGTACTATTATTAACCCTAGTCTTAAGAATATACTTAAGAATAGAGTTAGAATCTATAATAAACTATATATTATAAATTAACTAGCTAAAGTTATTATATTATATTAAGATCTTTTTATAAATAGTAATAAAATAGTAGATATCCTTAAAGAGTAATAGATATTAATTCTATTAAAGCTAAATATATTATCTAAGCCTACTTAAGTATATCCTCTTAGGTAAAAGGATAAAAATATTATTAATAAGACTTTTAATAAGCTTTAATCCTAGGGAAAACTTATATAATTAGATTAGCTAACTTTATATAACTATTCCTACTTTATAATCTAATATAATACTCTTACTAGGTAAAAAGGCCGCGTTATAATTAATATATAGGAGCTTAATAAAATTATAGAGAATACTATATATCCGCTCCCTTTATAAGCTAATATAATAGTATTAGTATAGGGTTATTAATATGTTATAGTTATTAATACTATTAAATAGTTCTATTAGTTCTATATTTAGGTTAAGGATTATTATAAGCTTATAATTATAAGCTATTATAGCTAAGAGTAGTCTTTAATAGCCCTTATAAGTTATAAGGGCTTACCTCTATATATCTAGTACTAGATTAATACTATTTTCTAGTAATATTAAGCGTTTATTAAAGCTTATATTAATAATATTATTATATTAAATATTTATATAAGGTCTTTAATCTATTCTAGAAGAAGCGTATAAGCCTATTACTATTAAAGTTATATATTAGCTACTCCTCTATTACCCTACTAGGCTAGTATATTAACAGCCTAGGGATATTAATAATAAAAGAGAAAATCGCGGCTATTACCTTACTATAATTTCTATAAAACCTAGCTAACCTAGAAATATTTCCTAGATTAACTAGTTAACTCTATTTATTAATTAAGAGATATATATAGAGGGTAGACCCTCTTTAAAAGAGAAAGGTAGTCCTTAATAAGGGCCTTAATATAGGTATAAAAGGTTATATATAAAAAAGGAAGGTAATTAGGGTAATTTTCTATAAGCCTATATAAGAGGAGCTTAGCGCTTTTTAGGATTTATAAGAGGCTTTTAAGACTCCCTAATTTCTTATTTATTATAATTATAATAGGGTTCTATATATAGATCTAGATACCTTAAAAGTAATAGGATTTACAGCTATTATATACTATATAAAGGGAGATCCTATATAGCTATTAAAGCCTTTCGCGAGGACTAATATATAGCCTATTATATTTTTTAGTTACTATCTTAATAATATAGAGAAGAACTATTAGCCTATTAAATTAGAAATTACTAGTATTATATAGGTTATTAAGAAGGTTTAGTATATAGTTAAATTAAATCTATAACTACTTATAATTATTTATACTAATTATTCTACTATAATCCTAATATTAAAATAATTAATATTAAGGACTATAAGTATAAATAAATTAAATCTTTAGCTTATATAAGCTTCTTAATACCTTTCTTTATTTAATTTAGAGTTATATTATAAGTCTAGGAAATTAAATATAATATCTAATATACTATCTAGACTTTATATAAATACTACTAAAAAGGCCGATTTATTAGATAGGATTCTTAATATTCTTCTTATATCCTATAATAGCCTTTCCTATAATACTAAAGACTTTAATAGCCTTATAGTCTACTATATAATAAATATAGAAATAATAAAGGATTTTAAATCTTAATTATAAGTAGGCTATTAGAAGAATAAGTAGTAGTAAAAGATTATAAATATACTAAAGGCTCCCGTAAATAGTAATCTAAATATAATCTTAGAATATAATAAGCCTAGGATATTATTTATCCTTAGGGATAGGCTTATTTTTTATATTAATAGTAAAAAGAGGTAATAATTATATACTCCCCCTATTAGAGAGAAAGAATTATTTAAGTAAGCTTATAACTTTTTTAATTATAGTAGTTATTATAGGTATTATAACCGACTTTCTTATATAATATATATTAGATATCTAGCTAGGAACCTTTAAGCCTATATTAGCTACTACCCTTAATACTAACTTAATTAAATAAGAAGATATCTACTATATAGGGAATAGGTCCTTATACTAATACTACTTATACTATTTTATATAATTATAATAGATTTTATAATTACCCTACTTATAATACTATTAGGTATAAATTACCTACTAATAATTACTTATAAGTTCTTAAAGAAGGTCCTTCTTATACTAGGAATTAATACTTAGAAGGCCCTATAATAGGCCTAGGTTATAATTTTATCTCTACTATTATATAACTAGGGAATTCTATATAGTATTATTAATAATTAAGATCCTTAATTTATATTAGACTTTTAATAAGAAATCTTTAAATATCTTAGAGTTAAATTTCTTATATTTATAGCCTATTATTTATAGACTAATAGATAAAGTAAGTATATTAATTAGACTATAAAAATCGCTGTATAGTTCTACCTTATATACTACCTAGATACCTAGAATTAATAGGATTATATACTCCTATATATCTAGGCTAACCTTAATAACTCCCCTACTATTATAAGATATACTCCTAATAAGCTCTATTATAGTTTTAAGGTAAATAATAGTATATATATACTTAGTAATATTCCTATAGAAGCCTTTAATAGCTTATAACTTATATACTAGGAATAGGTAGAAGACGTAATAGCCTTTAGTAATATTATAATAAAATCCTAGTATAATAGTAAATATAAAAGTCTATAATTTAAAGAAAATAATAAAGTCTTCCTCCGTTTATATAAGGGATATAAGATCCCTAGTATCTCTAATAGAAAACTCTTATAATAATATACCGGCCTATTTAAGATTTTATAAAAGGTAGGATTACTCGCCTATTAGCTTAAGCTACCCCTTATAATACGTATATAGCTAGTAGTATTAGTAGTATAGCTTAAGCTAAAAATAGAAGGGGTAGATCTATATAAGAGGATATTTAGCTAAAAGCCGCCCCTAATTACGGCTAATAATAGTACTACTTATAATAATAAGTATAAAATTAAGAGATTACTAGATAAATAGTATTTAAGAGGTAAGACTTAGTACTTAGTTAAATAGGTTAGCTATAGTAATAAGGATAATTTATAGTATAACCTTGTAGATTTATCTGAAGCTAGTGAATTAGTAAAGGTATATAAAGACGGATAGCTAATATTATTACTAACTATAGTTAACTAATAGCTAGTAAACGTAGTCGTTTACTTTTTTCTCTTTTACTAGTATACTAATATGGAATATACTCTACTATATACGTTTCACTTAGTAATAGTAGAATAGCTTCCGCCTCCCTAATACTTTATTATTCTTAATAGCCTTAATAGCTTTCTTAATCAATTAATCTATATAAATTAAAAGAGTACCTATTATTTCTACTTAGTATAGTACCTTCTATCTCTTAACTTAAAGTCTCTTACACGTAGAGCTAATACTACTAGCGGGAACTAAGGTAGGTATTATTATATATACTAAAGGCGCGCTTACCGCGCGTATAAAAGCTCTATATAAGGAGCTCTACTATTATATAATATCTTAGTTTTATTTTAACTATATTTAGACTAGAGACCTCTTAGCTCTATTAATAAGTAATAGGTTCGTAGCTAGTACTACGTATAAGTAGATCTTATCGCTAGCCCTTATAATACCTTAAGACGCCTATTAAGTATATTAAAGGTAATATTACTATTATAAAATATATTACAATTATAATTATAATTATAATTATAACTAACTACTCTAGCCTTATAAGTATATAGAGAAAAGGCCTTATATTTACCTCTCCCTTATAAACTTAGGCTACTACTACTTACTACTCTTCTTAACTAGTACCTCTACTTAAAATAAAAAATAAAGAGGAATATTAGGTTACTATTAAAGTTAAGGACTAGATTATAATTACCTATTATTATAAAAGTATATTAAAATAGGTATAAGCCTATATTAAAAACTATTTATAAGCCTACCTAATCTTTAAGGTAGTAGGGGTAGAAGCTATTACTTAACTTAAGTTAAGGGATATTTATCTACTAATAAAAAGTTAGAAGGTAGTAGAAACCCTAAAAACTACTAAGGAAAGTAGAGATTAAGTAATATATTTTAAAAAAGGAGCTTTTATCTTAATACCTACTTTTAAGATAATAATTTATAATATTTTAACTAGAGCCTACTAGTTTTTAAGAGATATTACTATTTTTATTATAATTATTATTAATATAAACCCTTTGTCGCTGTTCGCGCCTTCAGGTTTAGCTCCCTCCCGTTCGGGCTTAGTATCGCCTGTATAGGTAAGGCGCGCCGTTACTACTTTATATATATATCAGTCCGCTCGCCCTTACTTTCTTATTTCCCTTCCATTACCCTTTATAATCTCCCTTTAGATCCGCATCCATCACATTAAGCTAGAATACCTTGGTCTTAGGGTTTAACCCTGTTTAGGCAATGGTTAACAAAGGTAATAAGACGCTAGGAGGTAATACTCTACCTGCTCTATTATTATTCTATCTCCTTCCTGTTTTATAACCGCTTGCAGGTTTTAGCTAGGATCGATAGGAGCCTACCGCATATCCCTACCTAGGTCAGTCTGATTTAGACAGTGGGTCAGGCGTACCGAAATGCCCAGTTTACCTAGGCTTCGCCTAATCGACTTTCCGCCAGCCTCTATAGCCCACGCCATTTCGTCTAGACCCTAGCTAGGTTAGGGTGATAAGTATAGAGCTCGTCTATATTAGCTCTCCCCTCTTCGTATATTCCGCCTTACCTCGCTTTATCCAGGTAATATGCCTTACTACTAGGGACGGTAGGTGAACCTTATATCATCTAACGATAGGATGCGGGTATTAGGTTATAAGAGGATAGGCTATAATATATAGGGCGGCTACGGCCCTCTAGTAGTATAAAATACCCCCCGTAAGTAATATTTATCTAGTGGCCGCCTATACCGCATCTTTTAAAAGAAGTCCCTCGTCGTGATTTCAATCCACGAAATTACCGGAACCTTACTCTTATCTATATCTAGCTACTCTTAGTAATAGCTATAATCTCCCTAGATAATATCGACTTCTACTACGGCCCTCCTCAGGTATCTATCCAACTATAAACCTATAAAGCTATTCTATAAGATATACCTACTACCCTAATATCATCCTTACCTACCTATTAACTAGCTGACGGTCTGCTAGGGCGGAACTATAAAGATTAAACCCCACGTATAGAGCTCGCTCTAGACCTACGAGCTACGGCTAAGCTACGAGATCTTTTAGTAATTAGCGTTAGCGATAATATAACCTCTATCCTAGGATAGCCTAGTCCCTAACATCTAGACTTTCCCAGTCTTAAAGTACTCTAGGCTACGGCGTATAAAGGAGTTATGGAATAGTACCCGCTAATAGTATATAATATATAATCAGGGTATTAGGCTATAAACGTCAGCTTAGATTATTTATTTAATAAGATATCATTTAATATATCTACTAGCGAGAGATCTTAATCTAGGTTAGAGGATAGAGTGCCTACCTCTAATAATTATATACCTATCAAGAGGTTCTCTTCCTAATATTATTTTATTCCCTCCGTAGACCTCTTAAAAAGCGCCGAGGATTAAGGCGGCTAGCGCCCGTCTTATATCCGGTCTTAATTAGTCTTAGGTAATAGCGGAGGTACGTATCTAACGTTTAATGAGAATATCTACTAATAATCCTAGAAATACCTATCCTGATTCCTAATAGTGAAGAGAGTAATACTTCTAGTAATAGTATTAATAAAGATTCCTTGGAAATAGAGTCCTCTATAAGCCCCACTTTCAATGCCTTAAAAGATAGCTTCGCCGGTCGCGATGTATATAATGGAACGGATAGAAGTATTAGATAATCTAAAGCAGATATAGCTTCTTAATCACGAGGTAGTAGTATAGACTAGAAAAGAGAAATGAATAAAGACTCCTAGTCTTCTCTACCGTCTACTATAACCGCTTCCCCGCTTAAGGATTCACCGGCTATAATTATTAAGGGTACCTATATAGCTATAACCACCCCTATAATAACTGAATATTAAAGCACGTAAGTGTTATAATCAGATAAGGTAGCTAAGGCAAAGCCTAGCCTTAGTTATTTTAATAACCTGAGTAAGGACGAGTTATACGGCCCAAGTCTTTACCCTATAATACGACCTAAATATTCTATTACTATAAAGAAGGCAGGCCCTATAGTATAACGTCGTCTCCCTAGTATATATTACTATCTATAAATTCAGCGATTAAGACTAACTCTTATAAGGCCTATGCTTCCTCTAGGAAAGCGGCTCCGAAACTAATAATAGCGTGATAGGAGTGACTATAACGAAGAAAGTAGTTAAGGTGACGGCCGCGAAGAAGAGATCGCGAGCTCTAATTAGAGGATGAAGTTAAGCGGCTGGCCTTTCCACTTATATACTTATAGAGTCTAAATTATAAACGACTATAGGTCTTGGATTTTAGGTCTATCATGCCTACTATACCTCCTGTCTTCCCAGAAAACCTAGAGAGGCGAAAGGAGGACTCGGTTTTACTTTTATAAATCTAAAGCTACAATCCAACTTGTCTCCTCTCTTTATACCTATATTCAGCTACTAAGTCGCTAGAGCCGCTAGCTAGCCCAGAAAAACGACTCGATTAAATTAATAAGTCCAGTGCCAGATGCTACCAGGTAGTAGAGCGTAGGAGACGCTCGCGGAACCTGGTAAGTAATTAAGTTTTATTAAAGCTGAACGTATTACTACGTAAGGTAGGTCTTAGAGGATGATATAGACGAAATTACCATGATATAGAAAAGTTATTGGCTGGTTAGAGGGACGTTCGTATATGTAGAGGAAGCTGTCGCCGTATACCTATTAAGCCTATATATCTATACTTTTCTGATTTAATTGGCTATAATTTATCGCCAAGCATTTCCCATCACGTGACTCCCCCATTTAAAATCAATCAGTATTAATCAGTATCTTTGTATCGTATCCGCCCCCATGACAGAAGTCTATAGTGGTACACTCCTAGATTATCAATCTTAACACCACTACTCTTCTATTTAGGTTGCCTTCGTGAAGCGTAGTAGCTGTCTCTACAGCACTCTGCATCCTATATCATCCGCGAGCTCTCTGGTCGGTACCCTCAGCTCTACACCTCACTATGCTAACTTCATATAGTGAGGTGACTACCTTACCACAATATCCTTCATGAGCTTAGTGCTCATACTCTTCTCCCACCTAATCCTCCTCTCCTCCTCATCAAGCGTCAGCCCTTAAATCACTCCCACAAAAGTATGAGCATAGAGCCTTATCATCAGAACTATCTCATCACTACTAACGAACCCTCAGATACCCTCTGTACCACAACCATCTTCGGCTGGCTCCAGGACCTCCAAACCCCTCCCACCTCCTCCTATAAATCTTCGGTCCTCGAAGCACTAGCCACGCCTAGCAAAGAGCGCTATCGCAGTCTATCACCTATACCTTCTGAGTTTCTCGGAGACGGTTCATCCTTCTACAAAAGACGCAAAGCTTTATAAGAGGTGGGAGACCAGATAGGGCGTAAAGATATGTTCGAATTACCGACTCCAAGCTATAAGGCGTCGAGCAGCGGTCCAAGCAGACCACCTTCGCAGCTTAATACTATATTAAGCTCCGTAACTACCTCGAACACTAACCCTCATACACCCAACAAGAGGCAGAAGACAAAAGAAAACCAGGGGCAGATTGGGTTCCAAATGAGCTTGAACGGACTGCTCATGGAGGACTTCGATGCTTTCGAGGAAGCTTCCGACTTCAAAAGATATGTGGAAGAGCTTATCGATGATCCTCGAGGCTCCACGATGAAGGCCGCTTCGCTGAAGAAGGCTCGTGAGACTGCCAGGGTCTATAAGTGGGTGACTGAGGCTACCTTTCTATACCACATGATACCGATCTTGCAAGGGGATGGCTATCACGTCGATGTGAAACCGGAATTCAAACCCGGGGAGGAGGAACTATCAAGGCAAGAGGACCCAGAGTGGAAAAGTTTTCTGTCCGACGAGAAAATCATAGTCACTCTCAACCAGGATTTTTCTATAACCCTACTTCATAGCAAGCTCTCTCAGAATCCAGTACTAGTAAAGGGAATTGCCGAAGAGCTTGCAAAAGACACGGGCATGACCAACCCCAGACCAGATTTGACATACAGCATTCAGCGGGATGTACGAGCCCTCACCGCTGATACCAGCATTCCAGAACATATCCTTGATCTTATTGAAGTTTCTCCCGGCGGACATCACACATTCCTCATCATAGAAGGCAAGAACCATGCGGGCTCATCTGCTACGGGGGAGAATCAGGCACGGCGGGGTGGTGCAACACTCGTTTTAGTTATATCCGATCAGAATACCTGTTTTATGCCGTCCACCTAAGCCCCATCAAACCTCTCTAAACCTGCCTAGATTAGACCTAGTGTCTAATGAAGAGTTGGACGAGCCCTTTTATCGTAAACCTTTCCCAGCAGCGCGACGACCGACGTGTTACTATTATCGTCCTCGCCGTCATTGATCTTTAGCAGAGCCTGCCTCTTTCTTTTGCGCTTATGCAGCTGGCTTATTGCTATATCTAACTCGTCGTCAGAGACCGACTGATGCCCGTTTACGCCGCTTGCCACACTTTCTTAGCGACTGGATAATATGGACGTCACCGAGGCACAGAAAATATTACCCTCGTTTAGCTCTATACTCTTCGCTCTCGCTGACCCAACCATCGCCATCGCTCCCGGAGCTCCTGCAGCACCTCCTCCAAAACCACGTATAGTACTGTGACGACTACCTCGCTTATGTGGCTGCTGCTTTTCTTTTTGGTAATAACGAGCATTCTGAGAATTGCCCACTATACCGCATTCCTGGCCAAGAGAGCAGATAGATGAGGCAGGTACTGTTGTAAGACGATGGTTGCGGTCCTGACGTTTCCCTCTGGGCCAGCATATGGCTGGTTTCGTTGAACTGTCCGAGTTGGATCCATTCTCGATGGTTGATGGTGACGCATTAGCCTACACAAGACTAAACATCTTCACAGGTGCAAGGGCGCTCTCTATCCGGATTTAATGTAGCGCATTTCGCTGCCCTTACTCTCGTTCCAACCCGATTAGAGCATGCCCTCTATACTCTATCTATCCATGCTTGTAGTTGGTTGCGCAGTTGGGAAACATAGTACTTAACGGATTTCAGGTCGGGATTCGCTGTTGGCTGGTTCGAAGTCGAATTAACAAGATCAATCTCGATTTTCGTATACTCGCTAGGTACTATTGGGGCGTCAGATAGTCACTCGCGCTTGAGTTATGACGGTATTGACTTACATGTGCGCTATATTGCCGTTTGATCTCTCTATCAGGACGGCTACGAGAGCCATTGGTAGCACCGGAAGCACGAGGATAAGCGCCTTGAGAGGTCTCCGTCTCGTGCTATGTCTTGTATATGTATATATATATTATATACACCCCGAACTTGGGATTGGCAATTGCCCTTTTCGATTGGGAAAGGGAGCAGGGCCGCTTTAGAGGGAGCAGCGAGGGAGCACAAAGGGAGTACGGGGGAGCATTCAGCTCCAACAAGGCAGTGTAGGGGCTCAGCAAAGAGGAGCCTGAACTGGCTGATGTTGTTCATAGCGACATCCGTTATTGCCGTTGACTAGCTTAGCTCTCATATTTGCCTACGTCCAGCTCGTCTATAGAGCTCTCAGTGGATCTCAATCGTTGCTCGCGCAGTCATGGGGATCTGTCCGTACCAACACCACCTGACGCCATTACTTGAGATTATGATCAGCTGCAGTAACAGAAGCGGATCAACTGTGCGATTAACTTACGGTGAAATGCTGCCTCTTCAATGTTGTATCTCCTCTTACTTTTAGCACACCCTGACAGATAGAGGGTTATTGATCTCCTCATGCGGTTCCTCATAGCCGCGTTAGGCAGCAATAGTAGCTAGGAATTAAGTTTCCTCTTGCGCCTTTCGTCGGACTCCACACTCGCCTTGCTTCCTCGGATGACTTCTTCATTTCAACCTTTATGACCTATACAAGATCCGTCTTACGCGAATGGAAAGTTAAAGGCAGCCAATTTGTAGCCATTCATGTCGGGTGCGGAGGCCATTGGATTTGCTGCTGCTGCGCTTCAGTTCGCGGATGTTGGATGGAGGGCTGCTCTTGCATTATCACGTCTCTTTTCGGACTTACAATATGTCCCTACCAAAATGAAGAACGCCAAGCGAGAGTTGGAATTGTTATTGACCTTTGTGGAAATGCTCAAATCAGATCTTGGCCTGACAACCAGCGGGTCGACTTCTATACTGAACGGCTTCATCACATCTACGCAACGGGCCAGCGCACTATCTCTTTTCGACGAGTGCATAGACCAGGCTCAGGAGCTTGAGAGAATTCTCACTCAACTTGCTCCAAACACGCATAAAGGTCTGAAGAGAGCCTGGCGAGCGGTTGTAAGTGTGAAGACGGAGCATGAGATTATATCGAGATGTGTGCGTCTGGAGGGTCTGAAAATGTCCCTTAACCTTTGGTACGGCCACATGAACCTACTTCTACTCAAGACTCAAATGTAAGGCATCCTTATAATGGTTGGCTTCATAGCTGACTTCTTATAGTCTCGAGGTCGGTAGTGTCGCCAAAGACCTTGAGATTGTCAAGAACAAAATTGATCCACTGGACGGAAAGATTGGATCTCTTGCCAGTGATATGGCAACCATGAGCAAATCTTCACAAAGCCCATTTCTACGAACAGAGATTGATTTTACGCAGCTTAAAGCACCGATATCTTCATTAAGCAGTGAATTTACCGTGCTGGAAAATTGCATTACAAACCAGCATGAGATGCAGCAAACTAGGGATAAAGAGACAACTTATTTGCCTATCAATGCATCGTCCACGAAGTATCTTGATCGTAAGGACATACAGTCTCATATGAGTGATTCGAGAATATACGAACCAAAGGAAAGCGATACGCCTAACAAGCAGGAGTCCGAAGGCCATCAATCCTCACCACTTCTGCTTTACCCTAAGGACCTAAACTCCTTGGTAAGCTGTGTCGAATCGATGTAAATGGTATTAATTTACTAAATCGCTGTACCACTCAAGGCAGAGAAGATTTGTCTGCAATTAGTGACTAAACCTGGGCTTCTTTTTGACCTCAAGAATATTTCAGAGGCCACCAACAGGGTTTCTCCTAGACTCAAACCGAGGAGCGAGCCGTCTCGCTCTCACATCCCGATAGGCTGTACGTGCAGGATTACCTTCTCGAAGAGATATCGATACTGGACTTCTCTAAACCTTTTAGTTGATAAGATCGAAGAGCATTGGCCCAGTTGTCGCTACTATCGATGTCGCAGAAAAATATGGACTCTAGGCATGCGAGTTTTACTCCCACAGATTCTGCTGAAGGCCATCAGATTTTCATTTTCGATCAAATCCGGCGCAGGAGGTTTTGCACTTTCAACCGGCCTTGCATCGAGCAGAATCATTAATAGGCTTGAATCGCCACCGTTTATTCTCTTCCAAACAGCCTCTAAGGATTTAGAACGAGCTGTCGGCTTTCAACCTCCTTATGATATCTTTAGCTTCTCTCAAGGCTTTTCGCCCTTCGACTGGTCTGAATGTGCTGCTGTGGAAGCCGAGGACATCCTGAATAACCTAATTCATGATATCGACTTTCATATCGCAACTGGAGAAGCCTCCGCTCAGGATCAAGATGAAAACGGCAAAACGTTACTTCATGTAAGCACCTCTCAATTTGATATCATAAGCCTGTAGGATGCTTATGCAATTTAGGTATTCGCAGAGCTGGCGATTACATTCGGAAGCCTGCAAGCACGACTGCGCACTCCAATTGTACGCATGATCCAGCTGCTTTTGGACGGTGGAGCGGATAGAAACGCACTCTGTCGAATGTGAGTAACGGAGAACAGAGACCAAGTAAATTGAATTTGGTAACCTGACAGCTTACAGCGACAGTACGTGGTCTCCCCGTGACACAGCATATTTTGATCCTTTGTCACTCGTTTTTGGCTCTCATTCTAAGGAAACAGAAACCAAGCCCGGCTCCTTCATACTGGATCAACTTCTCATTGAAGTTGGATGTGATGTAAACGGAAAAGGTGTTCAATATGCACAGTCATCACCATATTGGCTATTAAGGAATCCAGATCTTGCTCTAGGTATGCGCAGAAACCTTTCGTCATGCTTCTGAAAGCTACCTATGCCTTAGCAAATACTTAATTACTAAATTTAATAGAATTTGGATATGATAAGCTTACTTTAGCTGTCATCCATCGCTCGGAACTTGAACTCCGTGATCTAACCGTGGAAGGCCACGACGTGAATGGCAATACAGATGAGGAACACGTGTATCCGCCCTTGGCTTTTACTTTCGGCTGGTCCGTAGGAATGATAGCTCTCTTGGACGCCGGTGCTGATCCTTTCTGTGCTTTGATATTGGCTCTTCGTTATAAAGATGACCTTGCTCTTTCTTTGTTGTTGGAATACGACTGTGCTCTCTTTTCTTCTTCTCAGGCTATATCAAAAAAAGAACCTTACCGCAGGCTAAACTCCTACAATTCAATCCTGTCTTTTGCTCTAGGCCTCTACGAAGCCAGCGATAAGGCAAAAACCCTGATCGCAAGCAGATTGGTGAGCCATCGAAGACGCCTGGTAAACTTGGCGGCGGTGATGCTATCCTCTACGGAGCGGCAAAATGCTTGCATGGAGGCCATGAGTGATAGGCGGCTTCCAGATCGATTTGCGAAGCCCGTCGTCCTCGCATTACGGAAAAAAGGAATCATGGTTCCTGATGTTCTTTGGCCAGGTGACGGACAATGCAGCATTTATCACGACCTAAACATGACTCTTCGCATTGCCGAGCAGCTTTACTCTGGTGGATTCCAATTAGTCGATGATATGGATGAAACTGGGGTCACGCCACTCCAGATTGCCTGCATGACTGCCGGAATCTATAAAGAACGATGGGAATTGATATCATGGTATCTTGACAAAGGGGCTATGCCGTATTTTCGAAACCCGAATCAGCCGAAGACCTGTTATCTAGCGATCACTTCTTCGCTGAGTAACGAACGGATTACCGATATCAAGAAATCAGCTGAAAGCGTCATTCGACGAATTTTAGGACGAACCTATGATCTCTGCGGTCCAGAAATTGTCGACTCATGTATCTGTTATTGTTCTGCATATGGTTGTACGCCAGTACAGCTTCTACATAAAAGATATGGTGGTGACTGGAGCTGGACAAGCGCCAAATTTAACCATTGGGCATATCTAAATGACTTGACTCTAATGCAAAAAGAATCTTGCGGCGAAGAGCTGTGCAGGTTGGAAATCTTTGAACGGATAGGTATGGCCCATACCTGCTGCGAGTTCAAGCATAATCCCTGTGCATACGGTGAACGCCTTATGCCATCAGACGAAGATTGTCACGAGCTTCGTGAAGAAGACAAGTATTTCAGCCAAGCATTGGAACTCTATATGTGCATCTACAGATATCTTCGAAGGGAACATTTTGGGCCGTTCTCAAATTTTTGGTGCAGCTGGTGGACTACTATAAACGAAATTCTCCCGGAAAAAGCTTGGATCTCGCATAAACTCGGCGGCCACGACTACGTTCCGAATATCGATGAGATCCGTTCATCCGTCCAGTCTGAATTACGCAACTACAATTTAGAGGATTATGAAGACGTTTTCTTGGACTCAATCAGCATGTTTTCTTAAATATGTTGGCAAAATAGATAGCTCGTTCGTTTTTAACATTACCGCTTTGCCTAAAACTAGAGAGCTAGCTCTGGCGGTCGTTTAATACGGATTCTTCGATCATCTAAAACCAGGATCTTTAATTGAAGACTGGACCGGGGGAAATATCGATGTGCAACTTATATCTTTGATTATCTTATGAAGTGATAGCGTATTCAAATATACAGTCCTCAGTCCATTCCAAACTACTGAATTCCCAAATCTCGCACACTTCTGGTCTGATCGAGATTGCTGGTTACCGTCTCTGTTCTCGAACAGCAGTATAGCCGCTATAACTAGGAGGATCATTGAACGACAGGGGAGCAAGAAGAACCCCCGGGGGGGGGGGGGAAGAAGATGGCAGAGAAGGGTTGAGATGAAGCATGGTATAACAGTGCGGGAGTACGAGGAAGTAAAGGGAGAGCATAGGGGAGCAAGACAACAAAATAGCTATTAGCGAGTGATCAAAGCCGCGTTACTTTAGCCAGAGAGACATAATGAGAGTTCATACAATTCCGTAATCTACCCATACACCTGAGCTTACTTTTCGCTCTCGAAAAGGAGCATGGCCGCCGTTGAGAGCGCCACCTCGGGAGGCGGGGAAGCATGAGGGGGCGAAAAGGGAGCGAAGAGGGAACAGAGGGGGAGCAGCGAGGGAGCATAGGAGAGCAGTGAGGGAGCAGAAGGACGAAATAGTTCACAGCGCGGGAGCAAAGCGGTGTTATCCTAGGAGAATTCTATATATCTATATGTATGTCTGAGGGTGGAAACCTCCCGGTCTGGGATCTTTCTTTTCGGGCCACCAGGGAGTGATGACACCTCGCCATAGTATTGTATGCATACCAAAAGGACTAGTGTAGTCCGCTACCCTCGTTCTTTATCAGTCGCGGTTCCCTCATTTGCTCCCGTCGATGATGACAGGCTGCTTCGAAGAATAAGATTCTGGCTGTCAGGTAGGCTTAGCGGGAATATTGGCGATCCTAAAAAAGTGATTTTGAGAGAGTGTGTAAAGATACGCGAAGAAAGGAAGATTTAGCTAGACGCCAAGTGTGTGCGTACGCGGGCGAAAAATGCAGCGCCCTCGCTGCCTGTACTCTTATTCCAACCAATCAGAGCTTGCCTTCCATGCTGCATCCATCCATGCTTATAGTCCCCCATAGCGTTCCCATTACGCCGCTGCTGGATGACCATGTGGCGGCGTGTCGTTGAAGCTCCGCTGTTGTAGGCTGTGAGAGATGGCCGAGCGATGGAATGAATTGTGGCTATCAGGGTGGTCATGTAGCCGTTGGCAAGAAATGCATAGGCCTTTGCCAAATCCTCTTGCTTCCATGTAAAGTGCAAGGCCCCTGTTGGAAGTTTCTGCATAGGTTTAACCTCGTCGGCAGTTTCTACTTTGACGGGTTGATGAAGGCCTCTGGCTTCCTGGTGTCCCTCAGCTATGCCAGCCGTCTTGGGCCAGATCGCTTCTCACTCCATCACTGGGCTTCTTTTCTTCGTCAGGACTGTCCTTCCTAGGATCTTGGACGTCATCAGCTGTTTCGTCTGTCAAGGGCGTATTGTTTTTAACTCTATGACCGGGCTTCTCTCATGAGCGAAAGCGCTAGTGGATTCGCAAACGTATTAAGCAGTATCTGTCTCATCTAATTCAAAACCGCTGAACAGCCGGCCTCGGTATGTTAAGGCCACGCCAACTCTTCTGAGCCTGATCAGGGCTAGATACAGCCTAGAGCTCATCCAAGATCTTCGTCCGCCAAGCTGATGCCTCCTGGAGTACGTGTGGGGGCCCGCTATGTCTGACGTCGCATAAGAAGCCTCAGCATTTGGCACTCCTCGCCTCCGCGACACGATTGATATCGAGCTGCCTGTCGAGTTGACTCTCCTCTGTACTGAGCCACTCCTGTAGAAGTTGCTGCTTGGAATGGAGCCCACTCCCCGCAGGATGTCGTTGCTTGGTACGGGGCTTTATCTATGAAGTCTCACTACATGCACACATGTATAGAAGAAGTAAAAGTTTGGGCTTACCAGGCGCGCAGTCAAGGTCGTTAGCTTTAGAGCCAGCTCGGTACTACTGGCCAGTAGTTGAGTCGCCCAAGTGCCTGAGATAAAGAGAGACCGTGGTTGGTGTTGGATATATAGTTTTATATATGAAGTCAAGGAAAGGACAGAGAAGGGAGAATATTGTCGAGAAGGAAAAAGAGAAGAGGAGTTGGCGATATATAAAGTGGAAGGACGGAGAGCGAAGGGAGAAGGTTGTCAAGAAGGAATAATAATGTCAATTGAGGATGTCGAGGATATAAGAAAGACGAAGAGTAGGTGGGAGGCGTCCTTTGATGTGTCCAGATGCCAGCGGCAGGATGTGACAGACAGGAATGAATAATTGTGAGTGACTCGACTGGCCCTACTTGTCTACATCCTATCAGGCCAGCCTCCACGAGTAACGAGCTTTTCAGTATTCGATATCGAAACACCATGTCCGGTGGTACACGTAACCTCATTATCGAGCATGGATTGGTGAGCTTCGTGACCTCTTACCACAAAGGTTACAGTGTTTCTGGCTCAACGAAGCTTATTCATCGATACCTGAACCCCGAACTCAGCCAAATCGTCGTTCAGTATCTGGCGGTGATTCGACCATTCGTGGAGCAGCTTCGGAACCTAGCGTACGGCCAAACCAATGACTCCGCCTTCTTCTGGTTCAGAAATGATAACCCCTGGAGTACATCAAGACTATCTACCTTCTTTGCCGCCGAAACCAAAGCACACATTGGAGCGGATTCCAGTTTGAGCATCGCCTCATGGCGCCATATCGCCGTAGCCGTATCGCGCGAGCACCTTCCGAAGGGTGAACACTTTGATCGGTTAGTTGACAAGCATACCATGGCTGGTGTGGATCAACTGGCCGGTCATGCCGTCATCACGGCTGCCATGACGTATGGTAGGCTAGCCTCAGACGGTCAGGGTGAGATCGGTCAATTCCGACAGCGCTACCGACATATCTCAATTGCGTGGCAGAAATTTTGGTTGGGTGCGGGCAACGTCGAGCAAGTGGAGGTGGAGGATGCTGGAGTGCCTCCCGAATACAATCCAACAAGAGATCCACCATCAAAGTTAACCGATGAGGGCTTAGCGGGTATCAAGCCTTTATCTTCTTCTGAAGGCTTTTCCATTATCGTAGACGATGATGACGGTCCTCTTCCTGAAGCATCTACTGACAATGATATTTCTTCTATGATACCTCCTCCATCATCCCCGCCTTTGCCTCCTCCAGATTATGCATCCATGCCAACACGATTGCCGATGCCGCGAGTACCATCCACGTAACATCCTCAACCGCAGCATTAACCGCCACCACCTCAGTTACCTGCACCACCGCAGCATCAAACACTGCTCCTACAATAGCAACAGTTACTCCAACAGTATCTCGTCCAAACCCAATAGGTCCAGAGCCAGCAGGCCCAATTCCAGATTCAACAAGTAATGCAGCTGATCCAGCACTCCACCAGCCGCGACGCAGACGAGCACCTTGGCAAGCGCGTATGTAGATAGGGGACGGTATCGAGGAGGAGGGTGTCGATAAGGAGGGTATCGAGGAGGAAGGTAGATGGAGGGGTTCGTCTTGTCGCTAATAAGCCATCTTGTGAGGTAGGAGGTAGGTCGTTGTTGCGCGGGAGCGGGGAGGGTTCGCTGTATAAGGTAGGGGTAACGGTGGTGCAGGGAGCCTATCATTGTCAGTCGGCATAGTATCATGCATGCGCTTTCCGCGCGAAGACGGTGAACAAAGCCAAGTAGTTGCCGAGGAAACGTGAGAAGCTAATCATGGGATTAGCTTTCATAGGCTATCATCTAGTTCATGTCATCATATAGATGTAAACCACTTCTCTCTCATACCACCCTTAGCACCGCTGCTATTTTCGCAGTTACAGGTACTAACGTCTGTCCCTGGGTCGCGAGACGCACCCCGTCGCGAGACAAACCAACAGTTTAGACCTTTGAAGAATTTCCCTCGCAAGTCTTTGAAAATATAGTCGATGTGTCACTGTTCTACAGCCATTTCTCTTTCACGACACCTATTTGCAACGAGAAATACCGTGGTATTGGTGATACTGTCGCTGGTTCGGTTGACGCCATTAATCGCCGCTTCAGCTGTTTCCCCCTGCCAAATTACGACTAGTCATATATTTTCGGTTTTCGGAACCATAGTATAATAGTTCCCTGAAGAAAGAATATAAGTCTAAGCCTTGAATATATATTCCGAAGTCTCGTCGTGCGAGGAAGGTTAGCGACGGCCTCGTGTATTCGGGCGGTATTTTAGTGTACCTTGGCGTATATTAGTTGATGGCTTAATACCGTATTTTTTATATATTATATTAAGTCATCCCCTTTTCGATATGGCTTCTAAAATCACTATGGCGCACCGCTCTAGGATTCTAGAAGCGTCTATAGGAAGGCACGTGCCCATTTTCTTTGTACCTAGCGCGGCCCTTGTCAGACTTACTACTGCTGCCATCACCATCTTTACAGTAAGCTAATATGGACAGAGCTAGTCAGGTACTGGTAGGAGACGTCCCTTTTAGCGTGTCTTACTATACCTTAGTAGATAAGAGCGGGGTCGCTCGCTTAATACTGAATTATTATACGTATAGATAACGCTCGCGAGTAGAGAAAGCTAAGGGCTAATAGTATCTTACCTAGTAGGAAGAGCGCGCCCTTATTAGGTTCCTCTTATAAATATCTAATTTAGGATAACCTTAGCAAATAAATTATATACCTTAACTAGCTTTTAGGATTACCTACTAGCGCCTTCTACGGGATAGACTACTTAAGCCTCTAGGTAGGAACTAGGCGAAGGCTTTTAAGAAGCGCTATTTAATACTCTAAGTAAGAAGAGTAAAGCCGCTTAACTAGAACTATTATAAGAAAAATATTTATATAAAGATTATATACTAGTTTAAGGTAATTAGAAAGGTATTATAAGATCTAGTTATTCTAGTAGAAAATATATATAATATAGACGAGACTAGAGTTATACTATCTATACTAGGCTCTATTAAAGTCCTTATAAGTAAGGATAATATCTAAGGTTATTAAGGCGCGTAAATTAAGTAAATAACTATAATTATAATTAAGTATATTAGTACTAATAGTAGGTATCTAATACCTATAATTATCTAGCTAGCTACTACTTATTAAAGTAATTAGACTATATTTCCTACCCCTAGATAGTAGTATATATACTTTAAATCTAGATATATTAACTTTAAGATTAGTTTAAAGTAGTTAAAGTAGATATTTAATCCCTAAACTAAGGAATAAGCTAACTAGAAATTATAAGTACTAATTTATAATAGCTTTAGAATATATAAGACCCTTAAAATTCTAGAGTATTATTTTAAGTATAATATTATTCTATATTAACTACCCTCTTATACCTCTTATAAGCTCTAGCCCTATAATATTACCGTATTTACCCTACTAAAATTAGCCTATCGCGAGTAGGTTAAATAACTAAAATAAGGAGGTATAAATATAATTAGAAAAGAGTATTATACCTCTTTATATAACCTTATAAGGGAAAGAGTATTTACGCCTAAGAATATTAAGGCTAGTTTTACTATAAGTAGATTAGTACTATTTAACTTAAATAGAGTCCTTAGACTTATACTAAAGCCCCCCGCTAAATTAATAATTCTAAAAGCTAATAAAGTAGTAGTAGGGCCTTATACGCAAGATAAAATATTATAGATACCCGTAATACTAGAATTTATAGAGGCTTTAATCTTATTATAAAACTAGATTATTAAATAGGATATTTATACGCTTAATAAGATAACTAAATAGAGCTTATAAAGACACGTATAGAAGCTTACTAATACTACCTAAATATCCTTTACTAAGAGTACCCTCTAGTAGGACTAGATCTAATTCTTAACTATAATTAACGACGAAGCTAAAGTTTAATAATTAACTAAACTAGTAGTACTAGGAAAAGTAAAGGTTATAAGCTATAAGAACCTTATTATAAAGCGCGCTAAGAGGGAGGTAAAAGAATAAGAAAAAGTAAAGGGAATAAGGAAATGTAGTTAGAAGCGTAAAAGCCTAGAAGAAGTTACGCTAATAAGCGAAGCGCTAACTAAGGAGGATAAGATTACGCTAGAACTATTAAGAGCCCTAGTAGCGTAGATATAATAGCGGAGAATACGGATAATAAGATTACTATATAATAGAGGGAGGCTTACGCGGGTTATAACCTATTACTATATAGTAAGGTATCCTAGTAATATAAAAACCCCGCTATACTAAAAATATAACCCCTATTATTATACTTAATTTATTTAAATCTTAAAATAGAGTAGAAATTACTGAATTCTAACGCCGTAATCTATTCTATAACTTCTTCTCTTTCCTAACTACGTGTCCTTCCTAAAACCTACGTAGATATTAATAATTTACGCTTTAAATATTATTAATCTTAGCTTACTTCTAACTTAGCTTCCTTTACTTTACGCTTTTACTATGCCTTAATTATATCTTTATAAACTAAAATCTCGTACTACTTATAATAGTTACCTTAGTCTATTTATAATAGGTTTTCTTATTAATCTACGTATAAAGTATTATATTCTTATTAAGGAAAATTAATAGTTAGTAGATACTAGCATTTTATATCTTTTAAATACATTTCTTTAAGTTAGTATTAGAACTAACTCTATAGGTTAATATTATAATTTATATTACCCCTCCTTTCTAGAGGAATATAATCCTTATATTCCCCTTATATACAGCTAAAAAGAATTATACTACTATTATAAGTTCCTTGTCTTTTCTCTTAATAGGTATTAGTTCTTTTTTTTATCGACGTTATTCTAGGTCTTATAACTAGCTTTATAGAGTATTAAATTTAGTATTATATACTAATTTCAATTTAACGCTCTACTTTAGTACGTTGCTATATATATAACCCTAGAAGCCTATACTACGACGCTAGTTAGTCAGGATAATCTTCTTTAAGTACCTTTTCCTGTATTATAATAACCTATTTAAGTAGTATAACTACCTTTAATACCTACCCGTTAGCCTTATATATACTTATAAGTATATATTATAATACTAGTTAAGAGGGATAATCTTCTTTAAGTACCTTTTTATATATTATAATAACCTATTTAAGTAATATAACTACCTTTAATACCTACCCGTCTACCTAATATACTATTATAAGTATATATTATAATACTAGTTAAGAGGGATAATCTTCTTTAAGTACCTTTTAATATATTATAACGACCTATTTAGGTAGCTTAACTACCTTTAATACCTACCTATCTACCTAATATACGCTTATAAGTACATATTATAATACTAGTTAATTAGGATAATCTTCTAGAAAATAGCCCTACTACTATAAATAATACTTAGATAGCTAAATAATAGCTTCTCTAACATGTCTATTAACTAAAAGATATCTTCTAATAGCTATATATAAGTCAAACCTTCCCTTAATATCTAGCTCTTTAGTAATCCAGAGATATCTAAAAGTATAAGGGAAGTATTCCCGCTAGGTAGCCCGATTAATATAGTTATCTAAAGGAAAGCTCTCTATTAAGTATATAATCGCCTCTTCTTTCACCTTTTATAAAGCGTCCTACTTATCTAACTATACCTTTATTACTAAGTAGACGAGCCGGTATATATTATAAATATTAATATCAGCCCGTTTTATTTATAAAAGTATATATATAAAGGGTCCTAATAGTATATACTATATACTCCTCTAGCTTTATAGTAGGTAGTATTAACTAAGGAATTACTTTATTCTTAATATATAATATAAAAGATAAAAGATCTATTATAAGAGAATCTAATTAGTGGATCTAATTAAATAAAATTAACTATATCGCGGTAATAGTATTCCTTAAGTTCTTATATCGCGTATTATCACGGAATTCTCAGCTTAAAAGGCTAATAGTATCTTATTCTATACTCTATAAAAGAGATAGATATTCTTAAATAGAGATTTATATTATATTAAGATATACCGCCGCTTACGCGATTACTAGTAGTAAGAATATTAGCTTATTTAATAACTCTATAGTAATAGCTTAGTTATTAAGTAAGTCTTTCTAAGTTAATAATCTAGTTAGAAAAGATTCTACTTCTTAATAATCTATCTCCTAGATCTCTATAACCTTACTATCTACTAGGGATACCGCTATCTCTTAATAGCGGGTAGTAAATAAAGTTAATCTATTCTTACTCTCAGGTAGATAACTTATTACGCCTCCTACTTTACTTAATACCCTAAATAGAATTTCCTAGTTATCTATATTATTATTAATAAGTAGCTATTTACTAGCTAAGCCGCTATTTAAGTACCGCCGTACTAACTCCTTTAGGTCCTCCTTAGTTAGATTTAGCGTAATAGAGTATTAGGTCGCGATATCTCTATATACTTACTTAAAGCTCTCAATACTTATAGCTAGTACCTAGTAAATTAAGTACGCAGGCTAACGCTCCTTAATAGTATAAGTAAGCTCTAGCGCTACCTATATCTTACCTACTCCGCTAAGGCCTACTACGGCTAGCTTCTAGTAGTCTTTATAGATTATTAGCCTCTCTTCTAGCTCTTTTAACTTTTCGGTCCTACCAGTAAAACGCCGATTCCGGAGGAAAGGAAGGTAAGAGGAAGAGGATATAATTATAGAGTAAGCTATAATTTATTAATAGCCTATAAACGGCTAGAGTTAACAAGTCTTAATAAATACTAATAAGCTTTAACTTTAAATACTTCTATAAATATTTCTTACTATATATACGTAGCTAGCCTAACCGGCGAATTTATATCTAGATTTATATTCTTTAGGAACTACTTTAATACCCCTATAATAAAGCGATAGCTTTTATCTAACTAGTCTTTATACTAAGCTATTTATATATAATTTATATTAATACTCTTAACTCTCTTAATTATAGGTAAACCAAGCTTTAATAAGAAATTGCTAACTACCTAAATTTTCTTATATAGATTAGTATAATTATTAATAGTATATTTAAGAGATAGATAGTATACCTTTCTATTTAGCCCTTTAATCCTAGATATCCCTTACCCCTCTTAGAAGGAATAAATATAGATACTATAATTAAATATTATATTAATAAATTACTCGTAGATATTATCTAGTACTTTACTATCTACCTCTAGAGTCTCTATAATCTTCTTTTATAAGTCTTATAACGCGAGTTAAGTAAGATTTAATATAATCTCTCCCTAGCTTACTAGTATACTACCTTAATATAAGGTCTCTAGGAAGATAACAAGTCTCGTTTACTTGCGATACGCTTTAGATCTCTATAATACCTATATTAATAGTTAAGATTATATATAATTTAATTTAGGGATAGTACTATTATCTTATATCTTTAATAATAATACTGCTAAGGTTATAAGCTATAAAAATAATAGGATCCTAGTATATAATAAGCCTTTTATACCGGCCCTTTAAAGAGAATTAAGTCCACCTTATTATCTATATTACGCTCGAGTTAAACCCTAAGGTCGCGCTTATATCCTAATACGCTATTCTTATTATTCGCCTAGAATAGACCCCTAATAACGTCCGTATTATATCTGTATATCTATACTCTTACTTAAGAAATATCCTCAGCGAGATATTCTTTAAGCTAGAAGACCTATTACAGTCGTAAGGTTATAGGTTCTTAGCTACTATTACTTTTATAAGGGGGAGGTATAACTTTAAAAAAGGTCCTAATATATTAGCGCTGACTTAATGGGCTAACTACGCGGTCGTTACCTACTTATAAATTACTCGCCTACGTCTAAAATAGATACCCCCTTAAGTTATATATAAGAATAATACTACTTTCTATTAATATAAGTATATCTCTAATCTATAAGCCTTATACTTTACTCTCTTACCTCCTTATAAATAGTCTCTAGTATCTTCGCTATTAAAAAGCTTAGTAAAACTAATTTAGTTAACGTCTAGTATTTCGTCTAATTAAGCTCCTACTAATAGCTAATAATTATATAGCGTTAATATAAGATATTAGTTAAACGTCTTAACTAGGACGCTAGCTATCTTTAACTTAATTAGAAGTAAGGTGAAGTATAAAGCGGGGTAAAGGCTTAGTACTATTTAAACGCTAGTCTAGCGAGCTAATAAATTAGGATAATATATTCGTAGTTATAAGCTTCTACTATAATTAAGATTACGCTTATTTATTAAGGTAAAATATAATATATTCCTTACGCGGGGTATACTAAGTTTTCTTACATAGGTATAGTATCCTTAATTACGTAATTAAAGGTACTAACTAATATAGCGAGGTTATATTATATAGCGCCTTACAGCCGCTATAAAGCTAATAATAACTTCTTAGCCTCCCTAGAGGATTCTAAGACTTAAATAAAGGTTACTTATAGGTTCCGATAATAATAAAAGCTTAATAGTAGGACTATAACGGATGAGTATAAATACTCTATAAAATTAAGACTCGCCGTAAATTTTAGGGCCGGCGATGATGCGAATGTAAATTTCTAGTAACTACTTATAGAACTATTTAGGATTAGCCGCATCATAGGACTGATGTAAAACTACGGGAGACTATCATGCATTTACAAATTAGAGTCGCTTAAGATCAAAGTACCTATGGTTTGTCTCGCGATGGGGTGCGTCTCGCGACGCAGGGACGGACGTTATCTCTAGAGAAGCCCTTACCTGCCTCCCTGCGTAAGCATTGCCACCCCATCAGCACTTTGACACTCCACGCCAGCAAGCCCAGCCAACACCAACTCCTTCAGCGACAAGACAGCAGGGTCCAGACAACCCCACAGATACTCTTGTTTGGAGGCCGCATCATATCCGGCGGCGCGCGTACTTGCCTCCATCACTTCCCTCATCTCCTGAGTATCTGGACGTTGAAGATAAAGGCGCTTCATGCCACCCACGACAAGCCCAACAGCAGCCGCCAAAGCACCAAAGTCATCCTCCAACTCCAGCCAATCAGTCTCCAACATCCAACTTACACGGGCCAAAACTTTGCCTTCCCCATACACAGCTTGCACGCCCCCGAGGTAGGGGCTTCCATCAACACAGGGGGTGTATGTGAGGACCATGCGTCCGGAGGTCGGCGTCAGGAACCCTGCCCAGTGTCGAAGGATTGATTCAAACTGGGATGTGTCGGCGGGCGTTGGAAGGATACGAGAAAGCATTGGGCCCGGACCATCCCTCCACGCTCCGCGCCGTCAATAGCCTAAACTTGCTCACTCGCATTGATCAAAGAGAAGTAGAGTGGATACATCCAAAGGAGTTTGATAGGAATGACAAAGCACACGACACGAATCAGCGTTCACGATTGACTCCATCGACCGCTAAGGCCGTCTTGAATAGATTCAAAGCAGGCATGCGGAGGTGGAAAAGGGGTACCGTAAGGCTATGAATAGGTCTCAGGAAATGTATAATCAGCGGTGTTCCGAAATCGTTGATGGAAATCGTCTTCTAAATCTCGGTTTGCACAAGCAGTCACTCTCATATCATCTCCGAGGCACTTGGAGATGAGAAAAAGGGTCCGTGGACAAGGAAAGAAAGAAGGTGCAAAATGATAGGGTAATAAAGTCATTTCCGTTAGGCCATACCGGAAACACAAACGGCCAAAATAAGCAGTGTTTGAGGGATCAGGAACGGACGTCCGCCTTCCATGCAAGAGCTCCTACGGCTTGCTGAATTTCCCATACGCCCTCCGAGCACAATTCCTTCCAGCGGTTAGGATTCTCTCGTTCCTCAGCAGGAGACCTTGAACGGACCCGTCCCGAACGTATATGCCGAAAACTTGTATGTCTTCCAATCAAAATTTGAGCTCCTGTAAGCCATCACGGTTAGGTGCGTAAGAGGATGACCAATGGGGAGTGATAATCTCCGATGAAGAGATACTTTTGCGACTTCTGCTGCATCACCCGTGCTATATTCTGAGATGATGATGACAAGACAGAGGATACGTAAGGTATTTCAAGGTCCTTCATCTCCCTAGGGTACCCATCTGATCATTCAGGTCTTGGAGAACGAAAGCATTTCGATAACCAAAAGAGTATTTTGTAAGAACGATAAGACCGAGAATGCAGCCGGCAAGGAAGGAAATATCCCCAAGGAGTGCAGCGTGCGTGCAGACCCTCCTTACATGCAGGGCTGTTTCGGAAGGTAATTCAAAATGCATGCAAGTTGCCTCCTTGCACGAGTTTGATCGCACATCGATTCCATAGTCGATACTCCAGAGAATCCTTCTTAAACTGCCCGTGGACCTGAAATTTCATAAACCTTAATGACGACTCTCTCTTCGTAACGAAGCTGGAGGAGCACTAGGCTGGCTCGGCCGTAGATTCGTGCAAGGTTCATCCCAGTCTCACAAAAGCAAAATCGAAAGTTGGAAGCGCCAGGTATGTATAGGACTCTTTCACTGCCCTTCGACCGCTGAGTACTCATGGACCTGGCAGTGACGAATCGAAATGCGAAGCCAGGACGCAGAAGAAAGGTGTACGATGGGTATGGATAAAGAGGTCCACAACCAGATATTTAGGTGCATCTACTCACTAATTAGGAGCGACTCAAATTTGCTCAGCCAAAGAACTTGGAGAAGAAAACATCGGATCACATTAAACGCCAGGAGGTCGCCGAAGCTCGGTACTCGATGCTGGTAATGGTTTAGGTGGTTGTAGCTCCTGAGGCTTCTAGTGGAGCCGCTAGGGAGCTGTCGTTGGACAAAGTTGTCGTAGCGCATCCGAACATCTGCGCATGTTGTTGGTGGAGCTCTCGCTGGTGTAGTAGCTACCGGAGCTATTGAGCCGCTGAATTAGGTCATGCTTCTAGTAGCGGAGGTGCTAATAAAGAGGTAGTCGAGGCTCTCACGGACGTCGTTGGTGAAGTGGCCTTGAAGCGGCTTCTTGAAGGATTAGCGCTTCGTTTAGAGGGCGATGACCAAGGTATGAACCCTGTGCTCTTTGGTGATATGTGTTGGAGGCTTTCCACTAATCCTTATCGTTATAATAACTGATATGTGTTTTTGAAGAGAGTGATCTGTAGGGAGGACTGGTTTCGGTGTGTTGAGCTGAAGCCCTTGTGGCGATAGTGAGAACAACTCTTGTCCGTTTGCGCTACTACTGAAGATATGTGTACTTTGAAAGGTGATCTTGAGAATGAAAGGGTGCGTAGGATTGCTGAAGGGATTTCCTGTGAGCGATTTGGTGGGACGGAGGATTGGATAGTGAGAGGAAGTATGGTTTTGGTGTAGCCAGCTTTTGACCTAGTGCCTTGGTACTGCCAGCTATGCCTCGCCGTTGCTACCATGATGACACGTGAACCCGACAGGTGACTGCATTACAGTGTCCCAAAAATCTAATAAGACTAAAGGTCTGTAACCTCCGCCGACCTTAGGCCTGCCCTTGGACATCGTTGTATGGAGTATTTACCTTGGAGATCTATCTGTAACGTCGTCTATTACAACCATGGGCACTAAAGGATATCTGATCGTCGCATATTGATCTTCTATCATAGCTTCACCCATAATAGCTATTTTAAGGGCTTAGGCGAATCGCTCGTTAATAGTATCCCGAAAGAGGAAGGAAAGTATTTAACAAGATCTATCGGCATCTATCTGTCTAGTTTAGCTACCGATAAATGACCCTGACTTTACCCAATATACTGTGTTGCTTCCTCCACTCATCGTAACGTATATACTATCTCCCCTCGAGTTACTTAGTAGGCCTCAAAGCTTTAAGTGTCGAAGACCGAGACCTAAATTAAAGCTGTGTCAAGCACGAAGATTAATGCCATGAGTCCGCGCGGTATGATTCTTGAAAGCTACCAACGTCTCCAGTATTACACCTTTTGCCATGCATATCGGATGGTGACAATGGATTGGGGCGTTCGGTTTGCGGTATTTCAGGTGCGCATCGACGTGGTCCATCATAGTAGCGGGCCGGGCGAATTCTCGCACACGCTCGTCGTAAGACTTTCTCTTATCGCCTATACAAATAGGACATTGAGTTGGGCGGTAAATTAAGGGAAACTCTTCCTCAGGGATCTCATGAAGCGCGTCAAGTAGGCTGGACAGGCCGACGCAATTGGGGGTGGCCTTGGGCTGGCGGCGCTGGATCACTTCTTGTCTAGTACATAGAGCGGCCATTTGCGTAATCGTCGAAATTCTCCTCGCAAGCCTTTCCCTATCCGTTAGATCAGGGATTTAGTCATAAATTAACCGTACGACCAAGCCTCGCTCGAGTAGATTATACTTCGTAGGACGTACCAGCGACATGTCGCCAACGGTAGATGTGGAATTGGTACCGTCGAACTGGGCTTTGAGTAGGCGGGTGTCGGCGTCTCTGAAGTGACGCCTGCGCTCGCTAGCCAAGTACTTATTTCGAAGGTTCTGTTTAAAAGTGTGGAGCGCGGCATCTGCACAAATTTTCTCCTGTGTGGCCGGGTCGGTACCAGGGGCATTGCTAACAGAACCATACTTCCCCCTAAGCTCCCCAGTAAGACCGCTGGCACGCTTGGCGAGCTGCTTGACGACGCGATGATTGGCAACCTTCTTCGAACTTTTGTCTGAGTATCTATTTGGCGCGTTACGATCGGCGGTCAACGTCATAAGCCTAGCGAGTTTCTAAACGAGGGTATTAGAGGGGCGTTCAAGGTAGGCGGCTTCGGTGTCTAGTTTAATTTCTTGGTTCAAGTACCAACGTGCGGGCGCCGACGAAGCATGATCGAAGATCTGGTTTCTAACGGAGTCTGGCGCCCTGCCTATAGTAGTTAAGTATCTATTAGCTACAACAAATTGGCCGATGGAGGTGAAGAATGTCAGCTTACCGTTAATAGCATCTAGCGCCCCACGACGGATAGAGTATTGCGTAAAGGGATGCTCTAGGCCAGCATTCAGACCCAGCCTCTTGAGGTAACGAAGCCATGTGCTAGACTTCAAGGGTGCCGTCTGGGGTGTACTCCAGACGCTGGCAGACTTTACCCCGGTGGACTTTGTAGGCTGCCGGAAGATAGGGTTGTCCAGTATCTCAGCCCTCCATTTTAACGCAAGGCATTTCTTATGCAGAGGAATCTCGCAATGAAAGATTTTAGCGGGACTTGTTCTGAAAGCTTCTACTTCGAATGCCTGGTCGTGAATTGCTAGAGCGAGCAGATGGGTGAGGATGCAAAACATGGGGTCATTCTCTCCTGTAAAGACGAATGTCTTTCTGCACAAGAAAGTTAGTATACGTATGAAGCCTGGAGATGATAGCGCATACATTGAAGAATAAGATTTTCTCTCTCCCCCTTTGGTGTTGACGAGAGTAACCTTGGCGGCAAGTACGTTTGGACCCCCTGGAACACTATCGCGCAGCACGAACATGCTTACGTCGCGATACCTGATGGATGCGGTCTCCTGGAGACGCGTAGTATTGCAGTCATCATTCTCGCCGTCATCGCTGTCGCTTTGGGACATAATGTCGTCGCGATCGAAGCCAGTACCCGGGTCAATATCGTCACGAGGCCCATTGTCTCCAGACTCCCATTCGCTAAGCTTGTCTTCGTCGAGCTCGCCATCATCAGAGCAATGGTTCTGCCGGCCAACCGACTCGTCGTCATTATATTTCTTTAGACTCGTGTCGAATAGCGAGCAGGGTCTACACCCAGTGAATGAGGCGAGAAGGATTCCTGTAGCGACTTGAACACGCTGCCGTTCGTCTGCATAGGTGGCGTCGTCATAAACCCAGTGAGTGAACAGGATATGGTAGAGATCGTCGACGCTCATAACAGGCTTCGTCCTTGCAAGCTTTGTGAGGTTGTATTCCTTTGCGAGGAGCTGTTTGTACTACGTGAGGCGAACGTCAGCCAATATAAATTGGGATTAGGGGTAAAACCAACGTTTAGGACGTCCCGTCTGATATTCTCGTCTATATAAGAGCCGGTAGTGTCTGCTACGTGAATTTTTAGCTGTAGCCAGTAAACGTTCAGGCTGTTGGCAGATTTGACTCTAGAATACTGGTCGAGTATCCATCGGAGGAAGGTTTTGTAGTGGTTTGCTTGCGGTGGCGATCGCTGGAGATCGAGGTCTAAGCATGTCTCCTTGCAGAATCTGGGAGGCCTTACGTTATTTGTGAAGGGTTATCAAGAGCCATGGCGACCCTACCTCTCCCATTTCTTAACGAGCGATATAAGGGCCTTCGTCGTATTATTGGCTCGTAAGGGAGCGGTACGCCCTGTCGTTGCAAGCTTCTGATTAAGCTTGAGATAGTAGGAAGGGCCATTCTTAGTAGCTTTCGCTCCAGTTCGAGAACTTTGCTTGACAGCAGTCATAGTAGGCGGAGAGACAGAGGTTCACGGAGGTGAAGCAGCGTAACGAAGGCATATGATAAAGCATAATGCTCAACTCGCGAGGAGAGGAGCATGTACCTCATGAGGAGAGGATGTGGATCGTGCCTTCGGATGTAGTACCTGCCCTCCTGCCTTAGCCTCACAGTGCCTGCCCAGCTGAGCCCCCAACGTCTCAGCTGCTGCCTGCCGACCCGCGCCTGAAACCTCTAGCCTGGGGTCCCTGGAGGCCTAGGCCTGTTGTGGCAGCGTAAAGCGGCTTCAAAGGCTGCCGGAACTGGACGCTCGAACAGCGTCAAACAGATTAATGATATATAAATACCTATTAAATCCTAGGGGTAAAGATTAAGTATATTAATTAATTAAATAAGAGTAAAGTTAAGAATCTATTAATTACCTCTTTAATAATTATTATTAAGTTTATTAAGGCTTATTATATAAATACTACTTAAAAAGGAGGCCTAAGCTAATTAAATTCTATTAAGGGAAATAAATATTATAATTATATTAAATATATTAGAGCTAGCTAGATTATTAAATATTTTTAATATTAAAAACCTAATTATATTATATCTTAATATTTAAACCTAATATTAACTTATACTTATTACACCTAATACTATAATACCTATATATATAAAGATTCTTAAAAGGAAGGATTTAAACTTAAATATATTAATTATTAAGGCGCTTATTTAGTATTTAGCCCTAATTATACTAAGATTAAAGTAATTAATATAATAGTAGTAGAGAAGTAGTAAGACTTTAATATTATATTTTAAATTAAGAGGTATTTAACTTAAAGTTAAATCTATTAGAGTAACGCCTTAAATTATAAAGCTAAGTAAGGAAGGTATTATAATAAAGCTAGGCTAAAAGGCTAGTAAGTTAAAGGTAATAGTATTAATAGTATTAAAGCTTATAATCCCTAAATTAAAGATATTAGTAGTAAGAATAACTTAAGTAAAAGTTATAAAAATAACCCTTAAGATAGAAGTAACCTTAAACCTTATAGGAATAATATAAGTACTTAGTAAGTTAGAGATTATTCCTTTAAATTAGCCTTTTAAGACTCTTTAAGGGATAATCCCTTTACACTTAACTCTAATTAATACCTAGGTTATAATATTAATTTAAGGTATAATAACCCTTTAAGTACCCCTAAAAATCTTAGTTATTAAGAAATTAATAGGGCTAAAAGCTACTCCCTCCTAGTAAAACCTTAAAGTATAAGGGGACTAGTTCCTAATAATACCTATTATAAGGAAAAGGGGTCTAGGAAATAAAAGCCTATTAATATTATTATATAAGAATATTACTTAGAGGAAGGAGAATAGCTAGGTACTTAGAAGCCTAAGTAAATCTATTATCTAGCTAGATAATATAGGCCTTAATAAATTAAATAAATCTAGTAGGATTATCCTATAAACTACCTAATAAATAGAAATTATAAGTACTACCCTTAATAAAATTAATATACTTAAAGACCTTAATATTAATTTATAGATTAAAGTTAATATTAATATTAATTTTAACGCCCTCTTCTATTATACTAATAAGGTAAATAAGGAGAATTAGTCCTAATCTACTTAAAAGTACCCTTTAGAAGTATTAAAGAAGAGACTAGTCTTAATCTTTAAGGCTAAATAGGTAGCTATTTAGAAGGTAGTATATAAAAGTTATATAAAATCTTTATAAGGGTCTAGCTTAAGTATAAAAACTAGTATTTTAAATAGGAATAAACTCTAGTACTTATTTAATGTAAAAGGGAAACTAGTTTATATAAAAATTATTAAAAACTCTAATAAAAAAGATATTAAGGCTATTAAAAGTTTAAATAAGAAAGATACTTTATTAAGATAAATAATAAATAAAGTACTACTATTAATAAAGAAACCTAATAAAGATATACCTAATTAATCTTATATTAAAGTTATAATTAAGACTTAATTTTTTTTAATATAATATTAGTAAATCCCTTAATATAATAATCCCCCTTTCTAGTATTATATAAATATAATATTCTTACTATTTAAAAACCTTAGAAATATATAAAGAAGAATTAAACCTATTATTCTACCTTATCTAAATTCTACTTATACTACCTTATAAGAAAGGATATAATTATAAGGGTTTGTACTTATATTAATATTAAAATTTTAATAGATAAATAGTATAATAGGACTTATAGTAATAAATTAATAATAGTAACCCTTAAGCTTTAAAGGTTAAATTAAAAACTTCTTTATATTTATAATATTTATAACGCCTCTCCCTCTTAAAGATATAAGGCCTACTCTTAAAAGATAAAGACTAAAATTACTTAAGACTACTCTAAGATCTTATTATTAAATACCCTTTATATAGTAATTATAAAGAATACTTATAATAAGTATTTAATAATAAGAGAATTAAACCTTTACTATCTAACTTAGACTAGCTTAAGGAAATATTAATATATAAAAGTAAATAAGTTAATTAAGATTATTAATAGGACTAAGTATATACTTTTAATATCTAAAGGCCTTCTATTCTTTAAGTAAAAGAGATATAATAAGGTTATAATAATTAACCTTATATTTATTATAAGGGAGATAGCTAACTTAATAGTAAAGTATAAAGTTATTAAGAAGCTTAATTATAACTCTAATTATAAGGTAGTTTATATTAAGATTAAATAAAAAGTACTACTACTACCCTTAAAAGAAGTTTATAACTAGAAATAAATTAATAAAAAAGCCTTTTTTACTAATCTTAATATAGTTCTATTAATTATATTTAAGCCTATTAATACTATTAAAAAACTAGATACTTAGGTTACTTAATAAGTTATAATATTAATAGTAGTAGTAATAGAAGCTATACCTATTATAAAGATCTACCCTAAATTAAAGCTATCTATAAATAAGGAGTACTAATAAGTAATTATTAAAGTATATAATCTAGAAAGATTATAATAGTAAATAAAGTTAAATAAAGATAGATAACACTTAAATATATAATAGAATTATAAGAAGAAATTTATTAAAATAAAATAAAAAGAGGGATAGAAGTAATATATTAAAGAATATAATAATAATTAAAAGTTCTAAAGACTAGGTAAGTAAATTAAGGGAGGATAGGCTTAATTTTTATCCTTTATCTTTAAGCTAGTAGGATTAAATAATATAATAGTAATAGAAGTTAATAAAAAGATAATACTTCTAAAGAATAACTTCTTCCCTTTAATATAATAGGTTAAATTAAATAATTTAAAGGGTTTTAAATATTTAATATTAAGGGAATTCCAAATAATTATTAAATAGGAAGTTAGTATTAAAATAGTAGGAGTAGAACACTTAGTTAATTTATCTAAGACTGTAAGAGTATCTATCTATATATGCCAAGACTTTATACTTAGTTATATTAGTAAACCTTCCTTACTAAGAGTACATTTTAATACTCCTATATAATCGCTAGAAGTCTTGAGAATTAATAAGTGAAAAAATCTAACGCTAGGTAGTAGGAGTAAACCCTACTATATCTAAAAATAACTATATTAAATTAAAAGTTAAAAACGACTATTTTTATCTAGAGCTCTTACCTAGAAATTCTACTTTTTATAGAAATATAGTTATTTAAGATTTTTATTTTAGGATAAAGCTATATATACTAGAATTATACTAAAACATAGTTAGATATACTATAAGAGGGTAACTATTAATAGTTACTAGTAAGAGTTAACCTCTAGGCCTAATAGAGTAATAGTAGCTAGGTAAGTATCTGCGAGGTACGATATTATCATTATTATTATACTATTTCAGGGTAGATACCTTAGAAACTTAGCCCGTATAGCCCTATCTAGCTATAGTACTAGTACTACCTTTAGGCTGGCGTCCCCGTTACCTTTAGTTAAGTAGCTGGAAACAGCGTAATAGTAGGGACGAGGTATAGTTAAGGACCTACCTTAGTCTATAAAGTATTAGTTAATTAATAGGTAAAAGGGACGAAATATAATAGGACTTAGGGTAGAAAATAAGCTAGTATAGCGGCGTTTAGCTATAATAATAGCGTTAACTATAGGCTTATATACCTATAGCTATTAGTAGAGTAACCTAGAATAATTATAATAATAATAAAGATAATAGAGCACTTAATTAATAAGGCGTTAGTTGATAGAATAAATATTATTAGTTGATAGAATAAGTACTATAGGATTCCGGGGTAGTTATCCCCTAGAAGCTCGACCCTAGGAGTACCCTAGAATATTATAACTAGGAGAAAACTACCTTCTACTATTTAGGGTATAATAACTTTATTAATAAACTAATAAAGTTGTAGTTTAAACTATATATACCTAGGGGTATAATTAAGCTTTAAGCCTATTAATATAATAATTAATAGTATTATTAGCGGGTAATATTATTATTAGTTATTAATTAATAATATTACTAAGGCCTAAAAGCTCCGGCGATTATAAGGTATTATAGTTCTTATATATAATTAACTTAGTACTCTATACTCCTTAATATAGTCTCTTCTAGATTAATTACCTCCTAGAAGATAATAAAGCTATTATAATAAAGGGCCTTAGTAAGGCTATTAGCTACCTACTTATTAGTAGGAGTCTATTTAAGGTTAATCTTACTATTAGTAATTTAACCCTAGATCTAGTAATACTAAATATCTATATACTTAATATAATTATAATAAAGTAGGTTCTTTATAAGTATAATTATACCCTAATTATCCCTAAAGATAATAACCGTTTAGAGTATATTACTAGTAGGATAGATTTAATCTAAGAGGGTTTTAGGTTAGATAGCTTCCTTTATAATTTATATCTATCTAATATATTTAGCTTTATAAGTTAATAGCGCTCTATTACTTAATACTTAGATAACTAAGAGATAGTACTACTTCTAAGGTTAAAGACATAGCTAGAGGTAGACTTTTAAGTATTATAATTATTAGCCTAGTTTAAGTCTATCTATCTAGTAAGGCTTTCTAGTAACCCTTATAAGTAAGTTACTAGTAAATTATAGACTAAAGGTAGTAGAAGATATATTTTACCGCTTTAAAGTATTTTATTATAGGGTTTAATAAATAGTAGGAGACTACTAAGATTATATAAGTAATATTAGGTTAAGTACCTAGTATTATATATATAAGGGAACTAATGGTTAATTAATACTATTTAAGGAGGTCTAATAATATTATATACCCTTCTTTAGCTAGTAGAAGCTAGGTAGTAGTTTCTATTAGGGTTATAATAGGCTTTAACTCTTATATTTTATAGTACTTAAGAAAATACTTTATATAAGTAGCTTATCTTAGTTATAATATCTAATTAACCTAATCTTAAGTTACTATTATACTAAGGTAATAGTTATATAGGCTTAAATTAGTTATATAGAATTTAATATTAAAGGTGTCTTTAATCTACTAGATCTTAGGCTTTAAAGGCCTTATAACTAGTATATTATCTATATAAAGAGTAATAATAGTACTTAAAGAGATATTAATAAATATATTAAAGTTAGCGTTAATAGGTTTAAGGCTAATCTCCTTTATATACTCTATAAAGTAGTTATATTAAACTTATAATAACTATTTCAATTTATAAAGGGCTTTATTTAATTTATATACCTTCCTAGGGTATTAATTATTATACCTTATAAGTTATTTTATATAGATTTCCTTATTTATATATCTATAAAGGAAGGCTATCTTAATATCTATCTATTCTAAGTCTTAATCTTTAGTGGCGGTAAGGGTAAAAAAGCCTTATAACTTATAGGCTTAATTATAAAGGTAAAGATTTTATTATAATTTAGTCCCTTATATTATTTAAACCCTTAAATAACCTAATAAGCTTTATAGTAAGTAATTCCCCTTATAAGCTATATTTTAAGGTATAAATCTATTTATTATAAAGGGTAGTCTAATTCTTTAGTAGGTTAACTAGCTCCTAAGTATTATTTTTAATAAGGGAGTTAAATCTATCTATTATACCGGCCTTTTATTACTTTTAATAGGTGTAATTAGTTATAACCTCCTTTAATATCTTAGGTTTATAGTGTTTTTAATTAAATATTATAATATAATATAAGTAGATATCTAGTAATAGATCTTAAGGGATAAGATAAGGGTAATTAGGCTATATACTATCTACTTATAAGGTTTTATCTAAGATTAAGAGCGGAGTTACTAATAGAGTTCCTACTATTAAAGGAGACTCTATAAATTAAGGGGTTTAAATTCCCGCTAATTCTAGCCTTAAATCTATTATTAAGGGCCTTAGCTATATTAATTAAATAAGTTTATTAATATCTATTAGATTTATAGGTAAGAAGGTACTAATAAGATAATACTCTTTAATACTATACTCCTCTACTATTAGTACTTTACGCGTTAGGGGATTAATAATAATAGGTAGTATAAGGAGTAGGCCATCTTTTTCCCTTCCTTAAGTAACCCTTAAGGCTCTAATAACTTACTTATTAAGTATTAATATTTTATAAATATAATTACCTTTAAAGCTAATAAGGGTACTAAGTTTAACTTAATCCTTTTTATAACCCTAGCTAGTAGCTAGTTTCTAGTAGTTAATATAGCCCTTTATCCTAATATATTTAATATAAGAGAGATAAGGGTAATAGCTAGTATAAGCCTTATATAATATAAGCTTTTAGCTAGATATAAGGCTCCTATTTTATAAGTAGTTAATTATAAGGATAAGTTTAAGCTAGAAGTCTATATTAAAACCTATATTATATAAGATAGTACTTACTATTAACTAGAGGGTTTAGCCTAAATATTTAATAGCTCTATTACTTTTAAGGTTTCCTAGAACTATAGGCTCTTATAAGATATTATAGTTAACGCGGTAGGAATTAAAGTTATAATCTTTATATTTATTATTATAATTAGATCTTAGGTAATTTATAATAATATTATTATACTTATTATAAGCCTAATAGTATTTAAAGGCTTTAAAGATCTTACTTTTTACCTCTACTACTTCTACTTTAGACTACTTATCTTAATTATTAAGGAAGGTAATAAAGTAATACCCTCCCTTATAACTTCTAGGGGTATAAGGGCCTAAGATATTATTATAAATAAGGTTAAGAGACTTTCTTCCTAATTAGATATAGGCTTTATATAATACCTACTTTACTTTTTAAATAATATATAACGGGTATAAATCCTTATTAATAAGTTCCTTAGTAAGGTTAATCCCTTTTAAGAAATAGGTAAGTTTCTTAATATTTTAATAACCTAAATAGCTTATATAAGTATATTATAGATTAAGGGTTTTATTATTAATTTAACCTTTTAAGCTAGAGGAGTCTAACTCTAAGTTTAAGTCTAAATATTCTAGAGTAGGGATAATATTATCTACTAGATTAGCCCGCTCCTTCTACCTTAATATAATATAAAGTATAATAACCTTAGTAGGGACTTTAATAGCCCCTTTAAAGGGGGAATAAGGTATTTTTAATACTAGGATAAATATTTATAATACTATCTTTATAAATAGTATAATATAAGGAGACTCTTATATATATAGGTAGTAAAGATTATTATCTTATAACTAGGTTATAATATCTTACTTATTAATCTTAATACTATTTTAAATAATTTAAAGAGGTATTAAAGTACGCTAGAGCTATCCTTATAAGATTAAATTAATAGGTAACTTAAGGATATAAAAGTAGTTAATAAGAATCAAATCTTTCCTTTTCCTATCTATTATAATAGGAATATAGACCTTACTAATATTAAGAGGGTATTAAGTACTATTAATACCTTTAATAGGTTAGATATTATCTAATAAAGGATTAAGTAAGTAGTATTATATAAAACTTATATAAGAGGGTATTAAGTATATTAAGTAAGTAGTATTAAGTACTTATTTCTTAGGCTAAGCGTCTAATTTAGTAGTAAAGGCTATACTAATATTATCTTAAAAAGCTATATAAATTTTAGCCTTAGAGTTATTATTATTATAGCGGCGTCTCTTATTAGGCTTATTATTAGACTTATCCTTATCCCTAGAGGATTATTTCCCCCTATTTATTTTACCTTTAACCTTATTCCCTCTTCCTTTACTACCGCTAGTATTATTCTTTATAGGTAACTTACTATTCCTAAGCTTAAAGTATTCCTTTTAGGTATAGTAATATATATAATAATAAGTATAATATTTAATAAGCTTTTAAATAAGCTAGGTATTAGGTCTAGGTATAGCCCTATTTTAATTTTCAATTAGAATAGTAGGACTAGTAGTAGTAGGAGTATAAATAGCTATTATAGTAAAGTTTAATTCTTCCTAATTAGTTAAGGGGTTAATTACTATCTAAATAAAGTGCCTAGTAGTATACTTAAAGGAATAAGCCGGCTTAGTAGTATTAGTCTTACTTATTAGGTTATAAGTTTAGATATAGTATATAAAATACCCTTTATAAGCTTTACTAAGACTTATATAAAAGAGGAAGATAAGGAAGTTTATTTCTAGCTTTAAGTAGGTAGATATTAAGGTAATTTTATTATAAAGAGACTTAAAGTAGGTTATAAAATCTATAATATCCTTATATTAACTAAGGTCTAGCTTAAGTAGCTAGTAGTATAAGTTATTAAGGGTACTAGAGCCTATAAGTTTATTATTAGTTTTAAGGGCTTCCTATAATATATAGGCATTTTTAATATCCTTATAATTAGTAAAGAGATTATTACTTAAATAGCTCTTAATAGTATTAATAGCTAATTTATACCTAAGCTCCTATTTAGCTAGATCCTTAGAAGTAGATTTATAGGTTTTAATATTATTAATTATTAGATAGTTAGGGAGAGCTAGAATAATAGGGGCTACGGCCTAGTCTACCTTATAAAATTTAAAAAGGTAGATAGATATTAAGTACTTATATATTTCTTAGGTCTATACTTAAAGCCCTTCTAGTCCTTTAAGCTTTTTAATATAAAGTAGGAGGCTATTAATCTTACTTATAATAATAGTATTTTCTTTTAATATTACTTTTTATAAGGGCGAGCGTAGGCTTTAGAGGGTTAATTTAAATTAAGTGGCTCTAAGTTAATAGTAGTACTAAAAAGATTATTACTATTAGGGGCTTTAAGGGATAATTCTTAAATAGAGTTACCTAAGGAAGGGGAACTATTAGAAAGGTATTAAGGTACGTAGTCCTAACTATTTTAATTAATATTTATATTACCTAGCCGCCTTATTAAGTATAGTATTATACCTTAGAAAATTACGCTTAAAGATACGGCGATTTAAATAAGTTTTATTCTACTATTACCTAAACTCTTTAGTGGCGGTATCTAAGGGAAAGATAGGTAGCTAATATATTTATATTAGGCTAGAAGTAGAGGAAGAGCTTATAAATAATAGGCTTAAAGTACTAGAAGATAAGGGAGAATTACTTAAGAGAATATCTTTATTTAATAGAATTATAATAGGATTAGAAGATAGTTATCCTAGAAAAAATAGGGGATCTAGCTACCTTTTATAATACTTATACCTTATAATCTTAGTAACTATTATATTCTAACGGGGCTAGGAGATTATATCTTATATTAGAAATAGTTAGGAGTTATTATAATAGGCTAATAATCTAGTTCTTTTAATTTTTAGCTTAGTAGGAGGTTCCTTACCTTTACTTTAAGATTTATAAGTAGTAGTAGTATTAAAGTATACTAGTAGCTACTTAACTAAGGCTATATTAGCTATCTTATAAGTAGTTTTCTAGAGTAGGTAAAGTAGTTTTAATGTTACTTTTACCTAGTATGTGTGTGTATATATTAATCCTACGCGGAGGGGAATGCCTTCTAGCCTTTATAGGCTAGAGTAGACTAGACCCCACTCGGCCTTACGGCTATATCCGGTTAAGTATTATATAATTAACTAATTAACGCTAGAATAAATCGCGTAAGTAACTAAAGTAAAATAAATAAATTAAATCTAAAATCTAAAATCTATAACAACCCCGTTAAAATATAGTCGCCTAGCGGTATTATACTATTATATAATACCCTAGAGTACTAATCCGTCCCTAAATAAAGCCGTCCCGTCCCCCGTTATTATTATTAGTTTGTGATCTAGTTAGATAAATAGTGCCTCCGCTTATTAGCGTAATAGCTAGATGTTATCCCTATATAGAAAGATCTTAATACTATTACCCTTAGGTAGTTATTATTATTTTAATAATAGTCTCGCTAAAGACCTTTAAGGTCTTTATCTTAATTATAAATTTCGTGGCCTATTTTACTAGTCTTACTATAGTAAGAATTATCTTAATATTAATTAGTTAGCCGCCCTAAGTGGCCTACCTCTCGTCCTTAAATAAGGGATATAATTTAATAATATACTCCTAAGTCTAGCGTCCCTCTTTATAGGGATATTTAGGTGACTTAACTACCTAATATATATATAGGAGGTCTTTAAGAGCTATCTTTATTTATAGTTAGGTGACTACTAAGCTTATAGCCTTCTATACCCCTATATAAAAGGTTATAATCTAGTAGTCTAGTATAAGTACCTATTACTTCAGCTTAGTACCTTACTTATATTCCTCCTAGGTATTAGCCTAACTTTTATTAATTAATACTCTAATATATTACTTACTAGCTAAGAGTAAATAGATCTAGTCCCCGTAAGTACCTTATTATAATACCTATTTAGCTAGCTCGTCTACCTTTTTATTACCTAGGACCCCTTAGTATACCGCTATCTACTATAGCGTCACTAGAATACCTATATCTTTAAGTCTAGAGAGCTTATTAATAATCCTCTTTAGGATATACTATCCTAACTATCCCCGTAGGTTTATTATAGACTTAATTAAGGCCTAATTATCCGTTTATATTATTAGTACTAATAGAGCTATATTAATAGCGAGTTTATAGGCTATATAAATCCCTTCTAGTTCCCTAGCGTATACTATATAGTATTTACTATTATTAAGGTATAATATCCGTAGTACCTCTAGCTATAATACCTATACTAAGGCGCTAATCTTCTTATTAATACCGCTTCCGTTAGTATAGACGTATAAGGAGGTATAATCTATTTTAATAACCTAGTTATACTTTATAATAGATTCTTCCTTACTATTATAGATTTATACTTTCGGGGGTTTCTATTATAGTGGAGTAATAAAGGGTACCCGCTTTTCTATCCTACCTTAAGTAAGTTAGAATACTTTTACCTCTAGTTATTCTAGGGGGCTTTTCTATTTAGCTCTTTTTCCTAGTAGTTTTTATGGCTCTATTAGTGTCTAAATGGCCTTAATAGTATTAAATTTTAGGTAGGTATAGATCTACAATACCGCGTCTACGACCGCCTTTTCTAGCGCTTATTATACTAGAAGTTAGTAGTATTTAATATCTAGAGCTACCCCTAAGATATTTTTAAACCCTCTTAAAATAATATAGGCTACCCTCTTTTAAATAACTTATAGCGTAGTAAGTATCTATTTCTATTTAAGCTTATATTTTATTACTATTAGGGTATACTATACTATATACCTAAAAAGTAGTATAAGAAGGATTATACCTTAGTATAATCTTTATAAGCCTTTATAAGGGATACCCTAGGCTAATCTAGAGTAGCTTATAAGTCTATTAAGCTTCGTTATAGCTTTTACCTTAAGGGATTATAAGTAGTCTTTCTAGTTTAGTCCTAAGTCTAATATTAGACTAAGAAGTCTAGTAGACCTAACTAGTTTAATTATAAAGGTACTAAGGTCTAGCTCTACCTCTAGGTTATTTCTAGGCCGTTTCCTTATTCCTTAGGTTATTATAAGTTAAAAGTAAATAAGTTAGTACTTTTCTACCCTAAATTTAGAGGTATAAGTAGTAGCCTAGTCTTAAATATCCGCGTAGATATCCTTAAGAATCTTATAATTAGCTTAGGCTATAGGTCCCCTTACTAAAATACTAGTATTATTAATATATAGTAGTACTAGGTATCCTTTCTACTTATAAATATCTAAGATATTAGTATTATAGAAAAGGTAGAGAATTAGTAATAGCGGGGAGCCTTAGGGGATTTCTATTATAATTTAGTATCTTTATAACTCTCCTTTAGGTATAATAATAACTATTAACCTATTAGAGAGGAAGCTTTATATCTATTTAATAGCCTATTTACTAATACCTTATTTCCTTAGATTATAGATTAGTCTAAGGTATAAGATATTATTAAAGGCGCCTTTTACGTTAAGTATAAGTAGGGAGGTAACTTAGTTATCCTTAGATTTCTAGGCGTTATATACCCCTTCTAATACTATATAAATAATATTTTTAATTAATAATAGCTTACGTCCCCTTATATATTCCCTTAGGAGGAGCTAGTATTCTTTTATAAGGTAGCTTATTCTTATAATAATAATCTTTTTAAGTCCCTTCCCTAGTATATTAAGGAGGGTAATTAGTTAATATAACTTTAGCTACGTATAGTTATCCTTTCCTAGCTTCCTTAGTACTATTATCTTAGAGTAGCGGAAGTACTAGGGGTAGTATCCTAGGTTAATATAGGTATTAAAAATCTAGCCTAGCTAGCCTTTAATATGGTCTAGGGATAGTTAAAGGATCTAGAAGGTAAGTCTATTATTACTTATAGCTTTATTTAAGTAGCTAGTAAGTATAGCCTATCTAACTTCCTACTTAGTAATTATTAGGAATTCCCTTAGTATTAGATATTTAAAGCCTTTTAAGTTATTTAGTCTAGCTTATTATACTAAGGGGAAGAAGCTATTCCTTAGAAGTATTATCTTTTTATTAACCTTTATTACTATTATATTATCTAGTCCCGCTAGCTTAGGGGTAAAAGAGGATAATTATATCTATCCTCCCTTAATTTACTTAATTAATCTCTAGAGCTTTAGTCGCTATTATATTCTTCTATATATTACCTTTATCCCTCCTTCTATTTTAATTTAATAAGTTCCTTTTTATAGTTCCGCTATATATTTAGGTACTATCTATCCTAACTTAACCTTATTTATTATTATAGTCTTTCTAGACTACGTACCTTAATAATTACTTATTAGTACTCCTTATTTATAAATAGCTTTAATTTAAGGTAGATCTTTATAATTAGTATAGCCTCTATTACTATAGCTATTAGTATTATAACTAGCTAAGTAACCTAGGTATTTAGTCCCTTAATAGTATTAATAGGCTTAAATATTATAGGTAGAGCTATATTAAGGTTAGTAAGAAATGCTTCTTTATTAATTTATTTCTAGCTACGTACCTCTCTTAGGGGTAGGAGTAGTACTTCCTATTCTATTTTAGTATAAACTACCTTATAGTTAGAATTATAGTTAAGCTTCTTAGTAACTCTATATTTTATTATTAAGTCGGCTATTTCCCTTATAATAAATATAAGGTTAATTATTATAGCCTCGCTACGCCTCTTCTACTTAAAGGTTAGAAGACTTTTAGGCGTTAGAAGTATAAGCTTAGCCTTATTAATAATCTTAATTAGCTTATTTACCTCCATATATTAATATTTTACTAGGCCGGTATAGGTTAGATAGTAAAGGTTTAGGTCCCCTACTATTAGATACTTATTATAGGTATTCCTTATAATTACTATATAAAGGGTATCTAGTAATAAGATCTAGGAGTAGTCCTAGGTAGTTCTAGTCCTTATCCTTTAGGAGTAGGCTTTATATCTTTAGAAGGGAGAGGTATTCTAAATATTATAAATATAAAGAGGTTTTTAGTTTAGCCTTTAAGGCTTAAGGGTTACTATTATTAGGTCGCCGTTATAAGCCCTATTATACTATTTATCTATTAGAATTTTAGTACTAATATAGGTATAGACCCTCGTAGCTATACCCTTTCTTATAGGGTAGTATAAGTAGAATTTAGATAGGGTAGGGTAATAAGTTTAGTTCTTCTTTATATATTTCTAGGGTTCCTAAATAGCGAGAATATTATATTTATATAATACTATTTCCTAGAAAAGGGGGATTATTATATCGGGGGATTTACTAATATTATATTAAAGAATTTTAAGTCTTAATTATAACTTTAGTATAGGATTAGTCGGGTATACCTTTATTAGGTTTCTTCGCTAGTAGTAGTACTTTATTTATTATTTATATTAGTATCTTTCCTACTTAAGCTTCCAGTAGCCTTAGTATCCTTTCTGCTAGAGTTTTTAGTAGTTTTTATATAGACTAGTTTCCCTTCTAAGTTAAATAAGTACCGGAGTTTATTCCCGTTAGAGGTACTAGTCTCTATACTTAAGTTAGACCCTTATAGAGATTTTATATAGCTTTTATATACTACCTTTTAAGCGGCTACCTATTTAGCCTTAAAGATTAAGACTAGTCTCTTCTTTAATACTCTAAGAGGGTGCTTTTAGGTAGATTAAGATTAATTCTCCTTATTTACTTTATTAGTATAGTAGAAGAGGGCGTTAAAATTAGTATTAATATTAACTTTAATTCACGGATTAGTATTAAGGTCCTTAAGTATATTAATTTTATTAAGGGTAGTACCTATAATTTTTATTTATTAGGCGGGTTATAGGATAGTCCTACTAGATTTACTTAGTTTATTAAGGCCTAAGTTATCTAGCTAGATAATAGGTTTACTTAGGCTTCTAAGTACCTAGCTATTCTCCTTCCTCTAGGTAGTATTCTTATATAATAACGTTAGTAAGCTTTTATTTACTAGACCCCTTTTCCCTATAATAGGTACTATTAGGAACTAGTCCCCTTATATCTTAGGGTTTTACTAGGAGGAAGTAGCTTTTAGCCCTATTAATTTCTTAGTAACTAGGATTTTTAGGGGTACTTAGGGGGTAGTTATACCTTAGATTAATACTATAACCTAGGTACTAGTTAGAGTTAAGTGCGGAGGGATTATCCCTTAAGGAGTCTTAGAAGGCTAGCTTAAAGGAATAATATCTAGCTTACTAAGTGCCTATATTATCCCTACGGGTTTTAGGGTTACTTCTCCCTTAGGGGTTATCTTTATAGCTTTTACTTAAGTTATTCTCGCCGCTAGTATCTTTAGTTTAGGGATTATAGGTTTTAGTACCGTTACCTTTAGCTTACCGGCCTTTTAGCCTAGCTTTATTATAGTACCTTCCTTACTTAACTCTATAATTTAGGGCGTTACTCTAGTAGATTTAACTTTAAGCTAGATACCTCCTAATTTAGATTATAGCGCTAAAGTCTTACTACTTTTAGGGTAGAGAGCTTATAAGCCCTACTACTTCTCTACTACCGCTATACTAATTACTTTAATCTTAGTATAGTTAGGGCTAAATACTAGATAAGCGCCTTAATAATTAGTATATTTAGGTTTAAATCCCTCCTTTTAGAATTCCTTATATATATAAGTATTATAGTATTAGGCGTAATAAGCGTAGGTTAGTATTAGGTTTAAGTATTAAGATATAATATAACTAGGTTTCTAGTATTAGAAATACCTAATAATTCGGCTAGCTCTAATATATTTAGTATAATTATAGTGTTTATTTCCCCTAGTAGAACTTAACTAGCTTAGACCTCCTTTCTAGGCGGTATTTATATAACGAGCCTTAGTAAACTTAATAATAATTACTAAAGAAGTAATTAATAGATTCTTAACCTTATTTTTATCTAACTAATTAATATACTTAATCTCCGCCCCTAGGATCTAATAGGTATTTATATTAGTAATAATTATAATAAGGGTAGTAGTATCCCTTAAGAACTAGTAGGCTCTAGTTAAAATATTATAAATTACTATCCTAAGAGTAGGTATTAGGATAAAAGCTTCCTTCTTAAAATATACTACTTAATCTCCGCTTTCTTTAGTAGTTTTTAGGGTTTCTACTACCCCCTGACTTTTTATTAGGAGATAGATATCCCCTAACTTAAGTTAAGTAACTGCTTCTACCCTAGCTACCTTAAGGGTTAGGTAGGCTTATAAATAGTTTTTAATATAGGCTTATAGCTATTTTAGTATACTTTTATAATAGTAGATAATTATAGTTTAGTCTTTAACTTTAATAGTAACCTAGCGTTCCTCTTTATCTTTTATTCTAAGTAGAGGTACTAGCTAAGAGGAGTAGTAAGTAGTAGTAGCCTAAGTCTATAAGGGAGAGGTAAATATAAGGCCTTTTCTCTACGCGCTTATAGGGCTAGAGCGGTTAGTTATAATTATAACTATATTTATAATATACTTTGTAATAGTAATATTACCTTTAATACGTCTAATAGGCGTCTTAAGGCGTTATAGGGTATTAAGAAGCTCCCTATTATCTAGTTAATTAATTTCTTTACTAACTACTATAGTTACTATTTAGAGGAATATTATAGTAGTAACATAAGGAATATATTCCTACTTAGTATTATTACTATTCTTAAGGTATTTAAGAATTCGTTTAGATATTTCCTATATAAGTAGGAGCTATTTATTAATAGGAAGGGACTAGTAGTCTTCTAGGACCTTTAACTATCTCGATTTACTATTCTTCGCTATAGTTTAATTATAGGAAGAAAGGTAACTAATATAAAGATACGCGAGAGATAATAAATAAGACTAGAGTATTATATAAATGCTATATAGATAGTGACGATGCGTAGCTGTTAAAATCGTTGATAGCGTATAAGTAGAGTTCTAAAGTAATAATAGCGTACAAGTAGAGTACTTTTACCTAGTAGATTAAGGTTATATCTCCTTTCTTACTACCTTAGTATATTTATCCTACTAAGTAGGTTAGCGTTTTATATAAGTAGAATTAGTATTATTTAATATACTTAGCCGATTAGTAGGTATTATTATAAAGAAAAACCTAGTAGTACTAACTTCCTTAGAAGAATCCTAATAGCTAGGAAATTATAACTTTAAGCCTTAAGGCCTCCCCTAACTTTCTTTAATTAATTAATTATTATACGGTAAGCTTACTTATTAATTAAAGATTAAGGGTTACTTATACCTTATAATATAGTATATATATTATATAGCGTACTTATATAGCGCCCTAGACTTTATATACTTAATTAATAAGCTAGTAGGCTAAATAAGAGGTAATTTAAATAAATACCCTATTTCTAGGCTTATAACCTATTAAAATAGTAGGAGTAGAATACTTAATTAATTTATCTAAGATTATAAGAGTATCTATCTATATATACTAAGACTTTATACTTAGTTATCTTAGTAAACCTTCCTTACTAAGAGTATATTTTAATAGTTAGATAGGTTATACTTACTAGCTACTTAAATAAAATTATAAGTAATAATAGACTTACCTTTTAAATCCTTTAATTATCCCTAGATTATATTAAAGGCTAGCTAGGCTAGATATTTAATATTTATATTAACTTAGAATACTACTCCTATTACTTCTACTATTCTAAGATAATAATATTAAGGAAGTTAAGAAAAGATAATGATATATAACTAAAGTTATATTAACTAATTACCCTCCTTAATATATTAGGGAAGGGACTTAAAAAGATTATTATTATTATAAGGATAAGCTACCTTATAAAGGAATACTAACTCCTCTTAAGGGAATATATAAGGGGATATAAACTATTATTAATTAAAAATACTATTTATATAATATTAGAAGGAGTATATTTATATTTATATTTATATTTTATACTCTACTATCTAGCTACTTAAAGCTAATAAGGGCGGTTTATATCTAATTTACTAAAGGAAACTATAATTTATAAAAGAAAACCTTATCCCTTACTCTACTTACTATTATACTTCTAGATCTTTAAATTTTATATACTACCCTTTTTTATATTCTTTATATTATATTATTCTCTTCTTTTATTAAGGTTACTTACCTTTTTACCCTCTAATTAGAGCCTATCTACTCTTATATTACTTTAAAGAGTTATTCCCTTATTAGTATAAACTAGCTAAGTATACTTTATTAAATTATTTATTTAATTACTACTTTTAATTCTTTTAAAGTTAATATTATTTAATAGAAGTTATCTAACCCTACCTTTTAAAGTATTTACCTCCTCTCTTTTATATAATTAGGATAGAATATAAGTATATATTTAATATTTTAATACCTCTATTTATATTTATAACTAGTATTATTAACTCTAGATACCCTTCTTTTATATAAGAAGGCGCGTAGTCCTATCTTCTTTATATATAATTAAATACTTATAAAGCTCTTAGCCTTAAAAAACCTTATATAAAAATTAACTCTTATCTTTTAAACCTCCCCTTTTTATATTACTATCTTTATATAGTTAGGGATACCCTTTTAATATCCTAACTACCTCTCTTTTTACTTCTCTTTTACTTATTTCTTAATCTCCTTAAAGGTAGGGTTATTCCTCTTTATTATTTCCCTACCTTTAAGGCTCTAGTCTATTATTCTAATATCCCCTCTCTTTATTATTACTTAAAGGGCTTCCCTTACTTAGGACTACTTCTCTTTTATTAGAGTCTTTATAACCCTCTTCTCTTTTCCCCTCTTTCCTTTTAACTTATAATAGATCTTTATATTCCCTTCTTTAATTAATAACTAAATCCCTTATATTACTAGTATTTATAAAATTAACTAGTTAAGGCTTATCTTTATTAATAAGACCCCTAATTCTACCTTTAATACTTATATATTAATTACTTTAAAAGCCTTAAATATTATCTTTAAATATTTATTTTATATAGTTTTTAATATTATAATATTTACCTTCTTTACCTTTAATATCCCTTTTAAGTTATATTATATCTCTATTATATAAATTATTACTAGCTAGATTATAATATTATATATTTATCTTACCTTATTAAGTATAATATTTTATATTAAGCTAGTAATAATTAATAAAGCTAGCTTTTATATCTTTATTTTTAACTTTATTTTATTAATATATAAGCCCTACTTTAATTTATTATTAATATAAAGTTTAAAGACTTATATTAATACTTTAGAATATATTATTATTACTTTAAAGTTTATTATTACTTTTATATTGAACCTCTTTCAACTCTTTAATAAATAAATTAATTTATATTTATAAAGGGTAAAAGTTACTTTATATATATTTATTTAATAAAAATATATCTTATATATTTTTATTAAAATCTTATAATTCTCTTTAATACTTTTATTATATATTATTAAGTAAATATTATTAATAAAGCCTTTAATTTATACTTAGAGTTTTATCCTTATTTTTTTTTTATAAATAGGGAGTTAAAAAATATTAATATTAATATTAATATTAAAGATCTTTAAGGGATCTTAATCTCTACTATCTTTATCTTATTTATCTCTTAACTTAATATAATTATTATAATTCTTTTTATTAAAAAGCTTTATACCTACCTTATAATAAAAGTTAAGACCCCTTTTTTCTTTAATTTATAAAGTAACTTTTTATAAGAGATATTATTTAAAGCCCTTATAATATCTAATAGTAATATCTAATAATAATATATATATTATAATTTTATATTATATATACTACCTTTATTATTATCTTAAAGGATATTACTATTAACCTTTCCTTCTTTACTTCTATTTATTATAAGGGTAGTAGTTTATATTCCTTTATAAGGTTATCTAGCTTTTTTATAATAACTACTTTTAATACCTTCTTTAAAGTATTAAGTAAGATAATTAAATAGTATAATTTTAACTTTAAATAGTCCTCTTTCTTTAATTTTTTTAAGATAATTATATTAGCCTTTTTAAACTTTATTAAGTAATATTTAACTTTTAAATATATTTAAAATAAATATATAAAGCTAGGTAGTAGCTTCCTTTTTATTATCCTTAAAAATTTATTTAAGATCCTATTTATCTTTAATACTTTATTTTATTTTAATTTATTAATTACCTTATAAACCTCTTCTTTAATAACTTTTATATTTATTATTAAGGGTATTTTATATTAAAACTCCTAGATATTACTTAGATCTACCTTTAAAGATAAGGGGAAGAAGGTCTTTTAAAGGATCTCTACCTTCTTTTAAAATAACTTTATCTAAAAACCTTCTTTATCCTTCTTAAGGATAGGGAATTTTAAGAGTTTTTAAAGTAATATATTTCTTTTTTAATTTTATTTAACTAGTTTTTAAAGCTTATTAAGTATTTAAGATACCTTATATACTACCTCTTTAAAATAAAATACCTTTACTTTTTTTAATATCCTCCCTTTAATTTTTTAGGCCTTTTATTATATCTTTAAACTCCTTTAACTTCTCTTATAATTATATTTTACCTTAAGCTTTAATACTATCTTTATAACCTTTATATAATTTAAATTTTAAAAGGACTTTATTTTTAAAGAGGGCTTTACTTATAATATCTCTTTTTTTATAATTTTTATTAAGCTTTAAAGTAATTTAATTAGGTAGCTATTTATTTATCCTCTAATCATTAGCTCCCCTTTTAATAAATAATATTAAAGGGTATCTACTTACCTTTATATCTCCTTTAAATCTACTATCTTTTATACCCTTTATAATTATAAGACTACTACCTCTACCTTAAGGCTAACTTTAATATATATTAAGATATAATTAAACTTATAATAAAGGTTTAACTTAATATAATATTTTAATAATATTTACTTAATAGCCTCTATTATAAATACTAGATTAATAGTACTTTTTACTTTCCTTACCTTTTAAGTTATTATATCCTTTAATAAGGTAAGTTTTATTCCCCTTTTTTTTATAATATTTATTAATATATCTATTACTTTATAATATATATATCTACCCCTATTATATTAATTTAAGTAATAGAGGTTAAAGTCTCCTATTAATATATATTCCTCAAGTTAACTTAACGACTCCTTTACCTCTAATAATATAAAGGGGCTATTTATTAAGGTTTTAAACTTTAAGCTAGGGTTATATATATTATATATTTAAAGGTATATTAATACTCCCCCTTCCTTCCTTATAATTTATATCTTTAAGAAGTATAAGTCTTTTAATATAAATTTAACTCCCTATTTATTAATATTTTAATATTTATTTATAAAGAAATATATCCTTATATCCCTCTTTACTTTATATATTAAATAGAATACTCCTTTATTTAAATTACATATTAAACCTATCCTCTTTATATATAATAGCTTTTAAATAGTTAGAATATTTATTTATTATATCTCTTTATCTTTTAATAATAATAATATTATTATAATCTACTCCCTTTATATATTATATTATAATACTTTTATTATCTTTTATACCCTTATAAAGATCCCTATTAAATATCCCTTATAATCTTTACTCTTTTAATAATTAGGGCCTTTTATATTAATATTTCTTTTAATATCTATTAGCTTATCTTTATTACTTAAAGAGTAATTAGCCTTTTTAACCTATTTTATAATATTATTATTAATAGTAGTATAACTCCCCTTTTTTTAAATCTCCTTAAGAACCTATTTATATTATAACTTTATTAAGGTCTTTAAATTTTAATATAAGCTTCCTCTTCTTCTTTACTACTATTATTATTTACTCCTTTTAAGGTTACTTCTAGGTATCTTATTATTTATTTCCTCTTATAAAGCCTTTATATAACTTTTTTTAATTTTTTACTATCTTTTAATAAAGCTTATTTAACTCCTTTATTTTAATTCCTTACTCTTAAGTTATATAATTATTTTTTTTATAATTATTATATCCCTTAACCTCCCCTTTTTTTACTTTATATTCCCTTAAGTTATATCTATTAATATAGATTTTATATTATATTAAGCTCTTATAATATCCTATTATATACTTATATTATTAATAGTTAAAGTATTATATTATAACCTTATTCCTCTCTTACCTCTTATACTTTAAGAGGTTATATCTCTTTATTAAGCCCTTTTTAATTACTTTATCTATTATCTCTAATATAAGGAGCTTTAATAATAGTAAAGCTCTCTCTTTCTCTACTTCTCCCTTTCTCCTCTCTTATATAACTACTTATAATTAGGCTACCCTTATAATCTTTAGCCCTAGGAGGTTCTTTTTATTTTATTAAATAATTACCTTTTTTACCTCCTTTTATTTTAATATATCTATTACCTTCTTTAATACTTTATATATTATAATTAAGAAGGTTTATTTTAATACCTTTATTAACTTATATACCTTTTTTACCTAATTATTATTCTCTTCTAGCTCCTCCCTTACCTCTATTTCTATTATAAATATATTAAGTTATTTTTAATTAGGTACTTTATTATTATAATCTCTTATATCTTTAAGAATATAATTATCTTAAACCTTTTAATTAGCTACTCTTTAATAAATATCTTTATTGTTTCTCTTTTAATTTTATCTTTAATCTAAATTATTAAGGTCCTAGCCTTCTTATTATTTATTACTTTAAATCCCTTCTTTATAATATTACTTATTATTATTATAATAAATATCCTTTTAAGGCTTATATTACTTATTTTTATACCTATTAGATTTTAACTAGCTATTTACGCCTAGCTCCTTCTACCCCTTTATATCCTCCCTCTTTAAGATTACTCTTCTACTATTTTTTTAAATTTATATATTTCTTTAAGCTATTAATCTACTTTTATAATAAACTCCTTTATATATTTAAGCTCTACCCTTATTATTTATCCTACTTTATATATTATTCCTCCCTTTAATATATCTTATATAACTATTATAGTTTTTAAGGCCTCTACTAATATTCTCTTAACGCGTATTCCCTTATCTTTAAGTTCCTTCCCCCCTATTAAGCTCCCTAGCCCCTATGCGGGTATCCCTCCTCTACTCCCTAACTTACTACCTCTACTATTATTACTATTTATAATTCCTCCCCTTATATTATATCCTAATATTAGGACTTATCTTACTATATATTAAAGTAAATTTAAGTTAAGTATTCTTTTATAATATTATAACATAAAAGGAGTATATAATACCTAGAAATCTAAGGATAACTAAGTTACCTCCCTATTTATACTTAATATAAAAGGGGCTTTTAATAATATTTTATACCCTAGATTAATCTATAATCTAAGGAAATAAAGTATTAAGAAATAGGCTATTAAATAGATATAAAGCTTCCTCTTTAATAGGTTAATTATTATTATTATACCTAAAAGAGAGTTATAAAGATATTAAATTATAATAGGAATCCCTTAAGGCTCTTTATTATTACTAATCCTCTACCTTTTTTATAATACTAATATCTTAGATATTTATAAGTAAAAAGAGTACCTAGTACTATTATATATTAATAATATTAATATACTAACAAGGGGACTTATAACTTAAGCTAATTATAAGACTCTTAAAGATATTTATACTAATATTTAAGACTAGGCTATTATTTATACCTTTAAATTTAAGGTAGAAAAGTATTAACTTATTTACTTTTAACTTATAACTTATAAACTTATAATTAATATAGCTTTACTAGTACTAATAATATAAATAGATAATTAGGCTTTAATTAAGTCTATAATAAACTTATAGGGATAGTTAGAATAATATATCTTAAAGAGGATTATTAATAAGCTTACTAGACTTAAAGATATAGGTATTCTAGTAATATTATAATAGATAGTAGTATACTAAGGAGTCCTAGGTAATAAAAAGGTAGATAAATTAATTAAATAGGCTTCTTAATAGGGTACTTATAAAGACTAGATCTATTTACTCTTAGCTAGTAAGTAATATATTAAAGTATTAATTAATAAAAGTTAGGCTAATACCTAGAAGGAATATAAGTAAGGTACTAAGTTAATATAATAGGTACCTATATTAAACTACTAGATTATAGCCTTTTATACTAGGGTATAAAAAGTTATAAGCTTAGTAGTTATTTAATTATAAATAAAGATAGCTCTTAAGGACCTTCTATATATATATAAGGACTAGTTAGGAATACGGTACTACTATTAACGTGGCGTCTATAGTACGTAGTAGTACTACGCTACCCCTTTCCCTATAATATATAGAGGAGGGAATTCCCCCTAAAGGGAAGGGTAGCGATTAGTCTTACTATTAATAAGAATAGAGAGTTCTATATATATATATATATACGTACTATTTATAATACTTAATAGTTATATTATTATATAGTACCCTTATATTTTAATTACTCTACCCTATTTAGGGGTAGTAGCCTAACTATTAATAAGATAAGTAGAGAAGGGTTATTACGGGCGTAAGGTAAAAAGGTTAGTTAACTAGCGTAGATAACCCGCTTAAATATAAGGGATTAAGCTTATAAAGAAAGTAAGTCTTAAGAGTTAATTAATAAATTAATAATAGATATATCACGATTATAACTAACTATCTAGGGGTAGCTACTAAATATATAAACCTAGTCCCTACTACCTAAAACCTAAGAAGTACTATTATAAAGGATATAAGAACTTAAAGAAGAAGTCTCTAAGAGGTAATAGATATAAGATCTATAATAATATTTATAAAAGTTAGAACGGGAAATATATATTAATAATACTACTTAAGTAGGTTATTAATATTACCTATTATTAATAGAAGAATTAGAACTAAAGCGTCTTTAATATAAAACTTATATTCTTAGGTTATAAGACCTACGTATATATAATAGGAAGTTAGTATAAAAATATTAAGAATAATTTAATAATTAAAATAATATAATTAAAATAAGTATAACTTATTTTTTTTAATAACTCTATAAAAATCTAATACGCGTTATAATATATAGCCCTAGACCCTAAGGCTATATTATATAAGTATATAAAGGATAAACTAAAGGATAAATAGTCCTAGGAATACTTTAATAATTTCCTAATAAATTAAATAAAAGATCCTTAAAATTAATATCTAATAACTAGTAAGCGCTACTTAGAAGCTAAGTAAAAGGAATATTAAAAGATTATAAACTTTATAAATTACTTTACTAGGTTAGAAAGATAACTTAAGTTATTAATAGAGTATATACTTTATAATAACCTTCTAAATAAATTATATAAGGATCTTTATAATTAACTTATAATATAACTTAATATCCTAGAGATAAGGAATACTCTTATTATATTAGTAACCTAATTAGAGCCTTATATAATACTATTTATATATAAAGATTAAAGGGATAATACTCCTACTAAGGGTTAATATCCTTAAAGAGGAAGAGGAAATTTCTAAGGGTAAAGAGATAATAGCCTATATATAAAGTAAAAAGGGTAGGGTAATATTAGGGTATTACTATACCTTCCTTAAAGGCCTAAGCCTAACCTCTCTACTATTAAGTATTATAATTATTAAAAGAAGGGATATATAACTAAGGATTACTAGAGTATAAAACTAATAGTTATAAATATTTTAATTAATAAGGCTATAACTAATAAGATATCTAGTAATAAGCTAGCTAAGAGAAGCTTAAATTTAAAAAACCCTTAAGTATTATAATTATATCTACTATTATAATATAAAGGAAGAAGTAGATATAGCGACTTATTATTATAATATAAGTAGAGCTTAAGAACTTATAAAGAGAATTTATTATATTAATTAACTCTAGAGTAAATATTAATTATATTAATATATACTTAATAAAGGAGTAGGATTAGGAAATAGACTTAAGCTCTAGTAATATTATATATAATAGAGTTAAGAACTTAATATTATTACTAAGTTCTTGTAAGGGAGAAATTAGACTTATTAATTTTAATAATATTATATAATATTATAAGGGCGCCTTTTATATAATAATAAACCTTAATTATAACTTCTACTTTAGGTATCTATAACTAAAAGAATAAAATCCCTAAGTAGATTAGCTTATATAGAACTAGTAATTCCCTATTAAGAAAAGTAATATTAAAGAGTACTTTAATATTATTAAAGCCTTAGAGGAGTAGTTTAATAATATTATATTTATTATAACGTACTTAGAAGTAAGTAATAAAAGCCTACTACTTAAAGTTAAGTTCCCTCTAGAATTTTAAGAATTCTAAGATATCTTCTTAATTAAGAATACTAGGGCGCTACTAGATTATATATATTATAATTATATGATTATTATAAAGGAGAATAAGGAACCTCCTTTTAACCTACTTTATAACCTATTAAAGAAAGAGTTACGCGTATTAAGGGAGGATAGATTTATTATTCTATAAATTTAATAGGTATACTAATTCTTTTTATATTAAAAAAGGATAGAATATTATACTTATATATTAATTATAAGGCGCTTAATAAGATTATAATTAAGAACTACTATCTACTTCTATTAATTAATAAAATATTAATAAGATTAATTAATATTAAGTACTTAATTAAGCTAGATCTTAAGGATATATATTATTACTTATAAATAAGAAAGGATAATAAATAAAAAATTATATTTTATATAAGGTATAACTATTTATAAATATATAATTATACCTTTTAAACTTATTAATATACCTACCTTATTCTAAGTATATATTAATAAAGCCTTAGTAGGACTACTTAATATTATATATATTATTTATCTAAATAATATTCTTATCTACTCCTAAGATAAAAAGTCTTATATTAGAGCTATAAAGGTAGTATTATAATATCTTTATAAATTTAAACTTTATATTAACCTAAAGAAATATAAATTTATAATAATAGAAGTAGAATTCTTTAGCTTTATTATTAGTTATAATAGTATATATATAAACCTATATAAAGTAGATACTATAATAGAATAGCTAGAACTAGGAAGTATTAAGGATATTTAGATCTTTTTAAGGTTTACTAATTTCTACTATTATCTTATTAAGTACTATTCCTTTATAATTATAATATTAATAGACTATTTAAAAAATAATTATCTATATATTAAAAATAGAAAGTTAATATTAAGTAATATTATAAGAGTAGTATTTAAGTAGCTAAAGTAACTCTTTTAAGAGGTACTATCACTTATATATTTTAACCTTATAAGAGAAATCTAACTAGAGATTAATACTTTAATTCTAGCTATTATAACTATTTTATTAGAAAAGTTCTTTATTAATATTAAAGGGGTAGAAGTAGAGTAGTATCCTATTACCTTCTACTCTTATAAATTATATTTAGCGGAAACTAGATATAAGACCTATAACTAGGAACTACTTATGATAGTTAAGGTATTCTAGGTATAAAGATACTTCTTAAAAGGTAGCTTATACCTAATTATAATAATTATTAATTATAATAACTTAAGGTATTTCTAAATAATATTATTATTAATAAGGAGATAAGTATATTAGGTAATAAAGCTTATAATATATAACTTTAAGATATACTATTATATAGATACTAAGAACCTAGCTAATACCCCGTTAAGGTAATTAGATTATATATTAATAATAGATAAAGAAGATACTTATCTATTAATATTATAAAATAAGTTAAAGAATATTAGGTATATTCCTTTTAATAAGTATTATATATATAATATTTATAAAGGCTTATAAGATAATAAGGCCTATAATTATAAATAGTATAAAAGGTTAAAGATAGGGCTTAAAAAGCCTTATACCCTAAAAATAGGGGAGAGTAACGCGCTTTTAAGGATATAAAATAGTATAAGTAATAGCTTAAACCCTATTATAAGATAGTTTAATATTAATTAAATAATACTTAGAAGGTATATTATAATTATATTAATAATAGAACGCGTATAAAATAAATATAATAACTTAATATTAAAGATACTCTAATATCTCTAAAAGGGAGATAAGGATATTTATAATAAGAAATAATTATTAAAGTCTTAAGGCTATAAAAAGGCTACTAATATATCTCTATTACTAGATAAGATAGGGGTCCTTTATAAGGGCGGCGTAGTTTTTATACCTAGTAATAAAGTAATTAGATAAGAAATCTTTAAGCTTTATTATAATAACCCTTATACTAGCTACTACTTATAGAAGTATATATAAGAGCTTATTAAGCGGAAGTTCTATTAGAAATTAATAGGATAAGATATTTATAATTATATATAAGAATACTTAACCTACTAATTAATAAAGCCACGTAGATATACTATTTATAATATACTATTACTATTATTAATACTTATAAGACCTTTTTAAGAAATTATAATAGATTTTATTATAAATCTCCCTTTAAGTAAATAAAAGGGTGGCGTTTATAATATAATCTTAATAGTTATAAACTATTATATTAAGGTAGCTAGGTATTTACTTATTATAAAGATAGTTAATACTATTAGTATTACTAACCTATTATACTATAAAATCTTTTTAAGGCTTAATTAACTAGAAGGTACTATTAATAATTAAGGGACAATATTTATAAGTAGCTTCTAGGTAGCTATATATTATTATATTAATATTAAAAAAAAGCTTAATACTACTTTCTACCCTTAAATAGATAGTTAAATAGAAAGATAGAATAATACGCTTAAGTAGTATCTATACTACTATTCTACTTAAAGATAAGATAACTAGGTAGAGTTACTTTATCTAGTAGAATTTATATATAATTATATAAAGTATATTAATACTAGGTTACCTCTATATAAAGTACTTTATAATTACTTACCTAAGCTAGATATAAAGCTTTTAAAGCTACTATTAAGAGAAGTCCTATTAATATAAAAAAGGGTTAAATTACTTTAGAAATAAAGGGAAGGTTTAGAGTAGTACTTATATTAAGTATAAGCTATATAAGTAGAGTATATAAATAAATAGTAAAAATAAAGATAATATAATATAAGTAATTATATCTTATTAAATATAAAGTATATTAAATTAATATAAGTAACTAAGAAACTATTATAATATTATCTAAGGCCTTTTAAAGTCTTTAATTATATTAGTAGTTAGGCGTATAAGTTATAACTACTTAATACCTTTTATATATATAATATCTTTTACGTCTTACTTATAAAGTTATATTAAAGTAATAGTAAGAGTATTATAAAAGTTATATAAGTAGAGCTTATAAATAATAAAGATAAATAGGAAGTTAAAGCTATTCTTAACTATAAAATCTCTTATAATAAACCTTAATATTTAGTAAAGTAGAAGGGTTAGTCTTATAATTATAATTAATAGCTATATAAGTAGGACTTAGTTAATATACTAGATATATTAAAAAGATTTAAGTAGGATTACCTTAAGATATAAAGTTTATATTATATAAGAGGGGAGATAATTTCTATTATAAAAAAAAGAAAGAAAAAGAAAAGATACCTAATATAACTAGACTACTAAGGGCGTTATAAGAGAGGGCTATTATACTATACTAATAGTAGTACTAGGCCTATTACTATTACTACTACTAGTAATAGGAGTATCCTCTTTATTATCCTCTTCCTTATCCTTTATAATAGGAGGGAGGCGCTCATATAATATATTAATAAGGCTTTAAAAGTACTTTAGAAGGGGAGATAGAGTAATATATATATACTAATAAAGGATATTAAGAATACCCTCTAAGGTATTTATAATATAGATAGTAATAGCTAGGTTAACCCTAATAGGAGCCGCGGTAGTAGCGGGGGTAGAGGTGGTATAATAAAGGTAGTAATAATACTATTAAATAAGCCTATTAAAGGTTCGCTAAAATCTAGTAAGCTAAGGGAGGTTAGAGCTAGTATTAGAAGTAGTTATAATATCTAAAGATTAAAGAAGGCGCGTATAAGTATAATATATATAAGTAGGAATCTCCTATTAATATTTAATATTAAGATCTTTATAATAATTATATCTAGTGGAGCTAGGGGAAGCGCGTATATAAGTTATACTACTAAAGGAGTAAATAAGGCCTTAATTAAAAATATTAGACTTATAACTCTTTAGATTAGAATATAATATAATAAAGGTATACTATATAAGATAATATAAGAATAGGCTAGGAGCGGCTTAATAGGGGAGGTTATATACTACTATAAGTAGAGGGGGTAGTAATAGTCTTCTTTTAATTAATAATAAGGGTAAGTTTATTACTAAGGATTACTTATAAAATAACTACTAGAAGTATAAGGAGGTATAATAAGGCGTAGAGAGGGTAATAATATAAATAAGACTTAAAAAGGACTTAATATAATTAATAAAAAATAAAGATATTATAATTAGAAGAGTAATATTAAAGTTATATAAAGAAGGTACGCCTTAAGTACTTAATAAACCCTTAATAGCGACGACTTCCTATTTACTTTAAAATACTAAGACTTCTAACTACTTTTATAATAAATTAATAAAGGATAATAGGAAGTATAATAGGAATATATTATAGTATAAGGATTATATATAAGAGTATTATCTATAATTATTATAGTTTAATAATATTATATATTATTAAGGCTTAACTTAGAAGGCCTTATTAATAGTTATATTATTACGCTCTTATTAGAGTAATATTCTATTATTAAGGGAGTATCTCTTATAAATTATAACCTTTTATACTCTTAGAGCCTAAGAGCCTAGATAGGGAGATAATTATAAGGACTAGTTAGGAATATAGTACTACTATTAACGTGGCGTCTATAATATATAGTAGTAGTACGCTACCCCTTTCCCTATAATATATAAAGGAGGGAATTCCCCCTAAAGGGAAGGGTAGTAATTAGTCTTACTATTAATAAAAATAGAGAGTTCTATATATATACGTACACGTACTATTTATAGTACTCGATAGCTATATTATTACGTAGTACCCTTATATAGATCTAGGGAATTATTACGCGGTTTATTAGGAGGTATTTTAAATTTAAGGTAATTAGATAGGACCCTAGCTAATAATAGGAGCTTATTAGCGTCTTAATAAAATATTACTAGATAGGCCTAATTTAGTTTAAGCTAGATATCTAATAGGGTCTTAAGATAGGATTTATCCTTAGCTACTATATCTTTAATATAGATTAGTAGTATATCCTTAATTTAGATTAATAATACTTTACTTCTAGAGGGAGATTACCCCCTTATATTACTAGCTACCCGCTTAAAGCGGTAAGGGAGGTTTATAAATATATACCTTTTAGCTTTTAATTCTTTAATATAGCTTATAAGGACTTTCTTAATAAAGTAGATATTAGATAATTAAGCGAGCTTCCTAGATTTATTATTAATAAGATAGTAGATAGCCTTACCTTTATAACTAATAAGTTGACCTAGACGGGAATAGGCCTTAAAGTAACTAATTTTAATAGTAGTCCTACTAGTATAATAGAAGGCCTAAGAGCTAAGGACTTATAAATAGGAGAGGTTAGGCTAGTAACTATTAAACTTCTTATAAGGTATTATCTTAATACTAGACTTAGGGGACCTATTCTAGAGGTAGCTAGCCGCTTAAATAAATTTAGGCTAGTACTTATAATCTATCCCGCTATTTATAAGTATAATATAGGCCTTATTTATTAGGGTCTTACTAAGACGCTTTATAGACTTATTAGCCTAGGGAGTATCTTATATTATACTCTCCTAGATAATACTATTAGCCTAGTAGTACTTTATAAAGGCTATAGAGTTAAATTCCCCTCTATTATCTTCTTCCTATAATAGAAAATACCTAATTTTAGACCCTGAGCTTATCGTAGCTTATTGATTGGTCTAAAGTCCCCCGAATTACCTCCTTAGGACAAGCGCTAACTACGGTAAATATTAAAAGTCCTGATTCTCTTCGCATTCTACCCACGTCTACACTAACGCTTTATAATATTTTCCCCTTAAAATAAGTTATAAAGCCTATATCAGCCTACTTAACGCTCTAAAAATTATTAAAATCGGTGTAGTAGTTTAAAAGATATATTAAGATAAATAGATTTACCTACTAAATTCCATGTACTAACGGCTAGGATATAGATTATAAATAATAAAAATCCTAATATTATTTATATTTTACCTATTTTATAATAACGCCTACTAACGTGTCTACTATTAGGCTAAATAGGGGTAGATATCCGTCTTATTACTAGGTATATAATGCTATTAGAATAATCTATATTAGTCTATTAGTGTATTAGCTAATACTATCGTATTTATAGGCTACCTACCTATTAACGCGTCTGATTTACTTCCTACTATTCACCTCACCTACTAACGTGTCTAGTATCAGTCTGGAAAGGGGGAAATATCCGTCTTATTACTAGGTATAGAACGCTATCTAAATGGGTATATGTATATAATATAGCTAATGCTATTATATATATAGGCTAAAACATCTGATTTACTTCCTACTATTCACGTCACCTACTAACGTGTCTAATATCAGTCTAAATAGGGGTGGATATCCGTCTTATTACTAGGTATACAACGCTGTTAGAATAATCTATATCGGTCTATTAGTGTATTAGCTAATACTATCGCATTTATAGGCTACCTACCTACTAACGCGTCTAATTTACTCCCTACTATTCACCTCACCTACTAACGTGTCTAATATCGGTCTGAAAAGGGGGAAATATCTGTCTTATTACTAGGTATAAAACGCTATCTAAATGGGTGCATGCATATAATATAGCTAATGCTGTCGCATGTATAGGCTACCTACCTACTAACGTGTCTAATATACTCCCTACTATTTACCTCACCTACTAACGTGTCTGATATCGGTCTGAATAGGGGTAGATATCCGTCTTATTACTAGGTATGGAACGCTGTCTGAATGGGTGTATGTATATGATATAGCTAATGCTATCGCATGTACAGGCTACCTACTCACTAACGTGTCTAATATGCTCCCTACTATTCACCTCACCTACCAACGTGTCTAATATCGGTCTGAATAGGGGTAGATATCCGTCTTATTGCCAGGTATGGAACGCTGTCTGAATAGGTGCATGTATATAATATAGCTAATGCTGTCGCATGTATAGGCTACCTACCTACTAACGTGTCTGATTTGCTCCCTACTATTTACCTCACCTACTAACGTGTCTGATATCGGTCTGAATAGGGGGAAATATCCGTCTTATTAATAGGCTAATATGTCTGATATGCTCCCTACTACTTACGTCACCTACCAACGTGTCTGATATACTCCCTGCTATTCACGTCACCTACTAAACGCCAGGTAGTAGTAGTGATTTTCCAACGTAAAAATCTTGAATTTTTATAGGCATTTTCTAGTTAGTATAGTAGTATTATATATATTATATAAGACGCTCCTAGTCTACTTTAAAGGCCTTAAAGGCTAGAAGGAACTTACTTTTAACCTTAAGTAGGGTAATATCTAATTCTTTAGTATAATTATATAATATTATACTAAAGAATTAGGAGCTATTATAAGTTATAATAATCCCTTTATAAACCTTATAAGGGCCTACTAAGTCGCTATTAATATACTTATATAGGTACTTCCCTAAGGTAATAGGATAGTTATATAGAGCCCTTATTATTAGGGTCTCTATATAGATATTATATATATAATCCTTAAAGATAATCTTATTAAGGTTAATTCTACTAGATATATTATTAGCTATTTTAGTTTCTATTAGCCTAAATAACCTATATAAGTATATTAGAGGCTAATAGATAGGGAGACCTAAAAGGTTATAAATATATATACTTTTAACTCTAAAAGAAGCTAGGATATAATTACTAGGGCTATAAAGGCTAGGGTTAGATAGTCCTAGGTATTAAGGTAGAAGATATTATTATACTAAGTATATATAAAGACGTAGCCTTTATAAATAATAGTATACTCTTATAAGCTAAAGGAGACTTTAGCCCTAAGACGGAGTAGCTAAGATATTAAAATTTAATTTAATTAGATATCTAAGATATAAAGGATATTAGTAAGATATACTTTTACCCTAATTCCCTTATTAATCTTATAAGGGATAATTATAGTACTACGCCTTATTATATAAAGACCGGCCTAGCTAATCTTATAAATAGGGGACTTAGGAATTACCTTATATTCTTTAAGGATATCTTAATTATTAATAATATATTAGTTATATACTATATCTAGGAGGATAGTAGTAGTAAGGCTAGTTATACCTAGCGTAGTTATAAAACTAATAACTAGGTCTTTAAACTTTATAAGTATAAAGAGACGCTTACCTCTAGTATTACTACCCCCTTAATTATAGCCCCCTTAGTTTTAGTTCTTATCTACCTTAACTATCTTAAGGAAGGCCTTTATTAACTTGGGGTACTTAATTTAGTAGTTAGACTCTATATAGCCTAAATAATTATAATAGTTATAATACTTATTACTATAATATATATTTAACCTAGCCTAGTAGAGTAGGTAAGTAGTAGTTATAATAGTAGTTATAATAAAAGACTTTATAAAGTTCTTATAAGCTTCTTTATTTATTATAACTAGTATAAGTTTATTAAATAAGACTATTATAATACCTTCCTTAATAGTAATAGTATATATCTAAATAAATATACTCTAAAAGGTATTAAACTTCGCGCTAAGATATTAGAGGTAGGTATTAATAATAAAGATATAAAGAAGCTTATATCTTAAGTTAATTAGGTTAGAATTAATAATTCTAAATTTATTTATATAATTATTAATATCTTTATAATTAGTATAAAAGAGAGTATTAAAATTATAGATAGTTTTATTAAAGATACTAGTACCTTAAGGCTTATAAACGTCCTTAAGGATCTTCTAGGCTATTAAGGGGATAGTCTTATTCTTAATTATATTATAAGTATTAATATTATAATATACCTTTATTACCTTATAAGCCTTATTATATTATCCTAAATCTCTTAAAGGTTTTAAGTCGCGGGGATAATATAGTCTATCTTAAGGATAGTTCTAAGGCTATTAAGGATAATATAAGACTATATATTATAGCTAGTTATAACTAGATTCTAGTATAGGAATAAGTATAAGGGGGTAGTTACTATCCCCTCTAATTAGAGGTATATCTTTAGTCTTAATATCTAGATTATATAAATTTAGTATTAGAGACTAAGTTAGTACTAGTATTAATAATTATAAATATATAAAGGATAGTTTTAACCTTATAATAAGGCCGAAGATAATACTTATACCTAGTATTTTAGGGCCTTTTATTAAAAATAATAGTAATTAGTTTTAGGGATAAGGTTCTAGTATAAATAAAGGTATAAAGGAGGTATTATCTAATAGTATTCCCTAATAGTTAATAGTAGTAGCTACCTCTTAATTAATTTTATAACTAATATCTTAATAGAGATATAAGAAATTAAGGAAGTAGTAGTTTACTTAAAAGTTAGCTAGAAGACCTTTAAGGTAAATCTTAATTAACTATTAATAGATTTTTTCTTTAGATTCTTTAAGTTCTAGTATAAAGTAATTAGAATAATAAGAAGGAGGGAGAGAAGAGTCTAGGGAAGAAGGGATAGATATAGCTAATTTATAAGGAGGTTAGTAAGTATTCCTAGCCTTCTCTATCTTCCTAGCCCCCTTTTATAAGAATACTATGCGTTATCTATAGTATTAGCTAGGTATTAGGTATAAATAACTATTACTAAGGTAGTTAGTATATATAGGAAATAGATATTATTCGTATAATTAGTAAACTACTATATATTACCGCTAAGGGGTTATTATATTTAAGTTAGAGAGGATTTCAGCTAGGTTTTAGCGTCTTAGCGGAAAATTCTACTAGTAGACTCCCTAGCCCCCTTTTTACAGTAGCACGTAGTATTAATATAGAGGTAATAATAGTAGTTATAGGGTGAATAAATAAATAAATACCCTATGCCTAGGCTTATAACTTATTAAAATAGGTAGAATAGTAATAGTTATTATATTACTAGCTATATAGGCAGAGAGAGATAGAATATATAGGATGCTAAGACGGGTACTAGCGCGCGTCTAGTACGCGGCTAGTCTAACTAATTACATCCTATTTTAACATATTTTAATAGTTTATAATATAAGAAATAAAACTGTTAAGACTTATAAGTATACCTCTATTAAAATATATATTTAAGGTAAGGTTAAATAAAGACTCTCCTAGATAGGTATTAATAATTATAAAGGTTTATATTATTAATAATCTTAAAGCTAATATATTTATTAATAATAATATATTAGTTCCCTAGGGTATTATTATTAATTTTAGTAGGAAAGTAATTATTATTAGATTATATAAAGGCTTAATAGCCCTAATTAAGGTTTATACTTATATATCTCTATATTTGAGGCGTATAATTAAGGTAAAATTAACTATTATAATCCCTTTATACTTTATAATTAAAGTTCTAATAATATATAAGGGTAATATACCTAATAATTATAACTATCTTTTTAAACTAAATTATCCCTAAGATCTTAATCTTAATAGAGGTATTTTTATATATATTATTAATTCTAATATATTATTTATATAAGTTTATAATACTTTACTAGTTATTATATAGCTAATTTATAAGACTTAACTTAGATTTATTATTAAATATAAATAGGATAGAGTATATCTAGTTACCCTTATAAATACTTTATAAGCTATTAGAAATACCTAATTATTAAAGTTATAAGTTATTAAAGGCTTTATAACTATAGTTATAACTCTTATACTATATATTATAGTTAATATAGTTACCCTACCTTAGATTAATATAAAGAAGGGCCTTAATTTATATAGAAGTCTATTATAATTATCTATTAACCTAGTATTAAAGTATATTATATTAAGTGGTATAACTATCTATAATACCCCTAATATAGCCTCTTAGATTACTAAGGTTATTAATATATTTCCTAAGATATAAATAGATTAAGGTATTATAATCCTAGTTCTTAAGGCTAAATAGATACTAATTATATTAAAGCCTAATATGGCCCTTAAGCTATTAAGGGTTTACCTAGTAAGTTATAAAGATAAGTAAATAATTAATAAAACTTTTAATAAGTTATACTCTTAAGGAAAAATATAGTAGTTAAATTAACCTACCCTATTTAGTTATCTAGTCTTTATAATCTAGTAAGAAGTTAATAGTAAGAAGAAAGGCTATATTATTATTAATATATAAGGCCTTAATATAATTATATAATTAGATAGTTACCCTATTTTATTATAAAGTAAAATTATCTTAGTTATAATAGGGTTACCCTTTATCTCTATTTTAGATAGGACGGGGTATTTTTATTAATTTAATATTAGAGAGGTTAATTATTATAAGCTTACTATTATTTCTTACTAAGGCTAAGAGTAATATAATATTATATTAATAGGTTATAAAGGATTACCCCTATATATATAATAATAGATAGATAAAATACTTTAACTATATAAAGACTTTATATATATCTATATAAATAATATAATAGGCTTCTTTAAAAGCCTACTAGAATATTTAATTTATCTCTAAAGACTATTTATATTATTTTATAAGTATTATCTAAGTCTTAGTCCTAAGAAAACCTTCCTTAACTATCTATCTATTAACCTCCTTAGCTAGTATATTAATACCCTAGGGCTCTCTATATTAGAAGAGAAGCTAAGAGCTATTATAGCTTTATATTTCCTAGAGACTCTTAGGGATCTTAAAATCTCTTAGGCTTTATAGGATAGCTAAGGTTATTTATACTAAAGTATATCTAATAAGCTAATCCCTTATAAAGATATAAGACTAACCTAATAGCTCCTCTCGCTATATTAAATATTAAGGGCTATACTAGGAAGACTAAGGCTATTAAAGCCTTTTATTACCCTATTAAAGAAGAGCTCTAGGCTTTTTATAACTTAAAGGAAGCCTTTAAGAAAGCCTACTTTCTAATATATTTTAATAAAATAAGGTTTTTATTTATTAATCTAGACGCCTTTAAGGCCTAGGGGTTTACCGTAATAATATATTATATAAAGGGTAATTTAAATAGCTTAAAGCCTTTTATAAGAATTAATATCTAGTTAATTATATTCCTTAATAAGATACTTAATCCCGCTAAATAGAACTACTAGCTTATAAAGCTTAAAGTAGTAGGTATTATATAAGTTATTTAAAAGACTAGATATCTTATTAAATCCTCTTATAAGCCTCTAATAATTATTTATATAAACTACTTTATAATAGTACTAATATCTAAGTAAATAAGCCTTAATTTATTATTAACTAATAAACTTAATCTCTATCTTATTAGGGTATCTTAGTACCTATTATAATTTAACCTCCTTATAAAGTATAAGCTAGGTAAGAGTAATATTATCCTAGATATGCTATTCCGCTTTAAGGGAGATATAATAACTACCTTACTAGTTATAATAGCTAGTACCTTAGATATATTATATTAAAGCCTTTTATAATATAGACTACTACCTCCTAGATTAATCTAAGGTACTATTATATTATATTATACTAGTTAAGATATTATATATATTTAAAATATACTTATTATAAGCCTATTAAGATAACTAATAATAGAATAAGGTCCTTAATATATTAGGAATAACTAGGTAAGCTCTTAAAGGCTCTTATATAACCCTAAGATTTAAACTCTAAGATAATCTAATCTATTATACTAACTTTAATAATAGATAGGAGTAATTATATATTTTAATTATAATAAAAAAGGAGGTCTTTTATTTAGCTTATAATAAATAATATTATAATAGCTTTTATAAGACTTATAAATATATAACTAGCTCCCTTTACCTTTAATATCTTACTTCTTATCTCTAAGCGTATATTAAGTATTACCCTAGTTATTAAGTTAATTAAATAAAATATTATAAACCCTATAGTAATATATAGCCTATTAATAGACCTAGTATCTTATTCTATATAATTATAATAGACTTTATCCTTACTTTACTATTAATATAGGAAAACGGCTTTAATAGTCTATTAACTATTATAAATAAGTTCTCTAAGTATATCCTCCTAATTATAGGCTAAATAATATAGGATACTATTTAATAGGTAGATTTAGTACTAGTAGGCTTTATAAGTTATAACTAGGGGATCCTATATACTATAATTAGTAACTAAGACCTAAAATTTATATTAAGTTTCTAGAGGGCCTTATTTTATAAGCTAAAATACTAACTACTAATATCTATATCCTATTATACCTAAACTAATAGATAATTAGAATAAATTAATTAAATAATTAAAATTTCTTTATACTTCTATACTTCCTAGTACCCTTATATTAATAGTATTAACTAGTCCCCTATTATTCCCTATTTATAAAGCTATCTTAATAACTCTATTAATACTTTAATAGGCCTAGTACCTAATAATATTATCTATAACTCTAAGGTATATAATACCCTTAACCTACTATTATTAGTTATAAATATCCCTACTAAAGACTTAAATAGGCTCTAATAGCTTTAAAGGGAATAGGTTAAAGAGTCTATTATATTTACTAGTATCTTCTCTAAGGCTAGATATAATAATAAATATTAAGCTCTTAATATATCTAAGGGTAATAAACTCTACCTACGCCTAAATTATAATTACTTTATTCTAGGCCTTACTAATCCTAAGTTCTATTAATAATAAATAGGACCTTTTAAGGTCCTTAATTATATTAGCCCCCTAGCCTATAAACTCTAACTACCCCTTATAATATAAATATACCCCGTTATATCTATTACTTAGCTTAAACTATACCCTAGTTTAAACCCGTATAAGTAACTATAATATAATAACCCCCCTATTTATAATAATACTATAGAGGATAAGTATGAGTTAGAAGCTATAATTAGTAGGTATATTATAAATAGGAATAAGGTTTAATACCTTATCAAATAGAAGGATTATAGCCCTTAATATAATATATAATATAATATTTTAGACCTTTATAATACTATATAGCTTATTAAAGACTTTAATAATTATACTTATAATTAATTAAGGTTATTAAAAAGGAAGTAATAATATATAATAAGGGCGCTACTTTATTTTCTTTTAGTAGGTATTTATTATAGACATAGCGTATAAGCGTATACTACGGAAGGCTTCTATAATTACCTTATTATTCCTTAATAGAATCCTTAATAGGAAATCAACTATTCCACCTATAATTATTCTACCTATATTACTCTACTTATAATCTTTAAAATCTTTCTATTAAAATCTTTCTATTATTCTTATATATATAATAATAATTATATAATGTAATATAATAATTAATATATAAAAGTCTTATACTATTTTAAAACTAAATAATTAGCGCTCTAATACTAAAGCTTTAAAGACTATTATAAAGATAATCCCCCTAAAGCTACTTATAAGTATAAGTAAAGGCTTATATAAGAAGATTATAAAGCCTTACTCTTAGAAGATTAAGGCTATTATTAAGCTATTAGATCTTAAGCTTATAAATAATAAAGTAGAAGATAATAAGCTCCTTCTAGTATAATAGAATAATAGGAAGAGGAAGTATACTATTAAGGATAATAAAAACGATTCTAATTTTATCTTACTAATAATAAAGTCTCTAACCCGCTAGCTCTTTATTAAAATAATTAATTTTTAGCTCGCTACTAATTTTTGTTACTATATTAATTATCCTTCTAGAGTTATAGTATATTAAAAGGTAATAATATTAAAGATATAAGTACTATTAGTAATAAATAGGTATATTATAATACTAAGCTAGATAAAATTATAAAGAAGGAGTAGTAATAACTTAAAAAGAAGAATAATAATACCTTATTATATAAATCGCCTATATATAAAATAGCTAACTTAGATAAATAAAGTAAGTATATTATAAATATATACACGATTTTAAGTAACCTTTAAAACTAGTACTAAATCTATTATTTATAGTTTTCTACGCTATACCTAGAAGGTCTATTAATTTAAAAGACCTAGGGCTAGTAAATTACTTATTATAACTAGGAATAGGACCTTTTAATAATTAAGGATTAATAACTATTATATTTATTAGAAAGCCTATACTATTAGATATATAAAAGTATATTACTTAGCTTTATAAATTTAGAGATATAACTAAAATATATTATAATAGTAATTAGTAAGGTAGATTCTAAAAGATAATATATAAGGTTAAATTAGGAGATATATAGATATTAAGACGCTAGCTAGCCTATTTAAATATAAGTATTTTATAAGTTCTTTTAAGTTTATATTTAACTTTATATTTAACTTTATTAATATTCTAGAAATAGACTAGAATAGTAACATGGGTAGAATAATTGTGGGTAGAATGGTTTATTTTCTATTAAGGATTCTATTAAGGAATAATAAGGTGACTATAGAAGCCTTCCGTAGTATACGCTAATACGCTATATCTATAATAAATGCCTACTAAAAGAAAATAAAGTAGCGTCCTCGCTATATATTATTACTTCCTTTTTAATTTTAATTAATTATAAGCACGCTTATTAAACTCGTTAATAAGCTATATCATATTTTAAAGGTCTATTAAATTATACTAGACGTTATATTAAGGGCTATAATCCTTCTATTTAATAAGGTATTAAACCTTATTCCTACCTATAATACGCCTACTAATTATAGCTTCTAGCTTATACTTATCCTCCGTAGTATTATTATAAATAGGGGGCTGATTATTATATTATAATCATTTATATAGATCTAAACTAGGGTATAATTTAAGCTAAGCGATAGATATAATAGGGTATATTTATATAATAGAGGGTAATTAGAGTCTATAAGCTAGAGGGCTAATATAATTAAGGACCTTAAATAGTCCTATTTATTATTAATAGAGCTTAGGGTTAATAAGGCCTAGGATAGAGTAATTATAGTTTAGGCGTAGGTAGAGTTTATTATTTATAGATATATTAAGAGCCTAATATTTATTATTATATCTAGCCTTAGTAAAGATACTAGTAAATATAATAGACTCTTTAGCCTATTCCCTTTAAAGCTATTAGAGCCTACTAAAGTCTTTACTAGGGATATTTATAACTAATAATAGTAGGCTAAGGGTATTATATACCTTAAAGCTATAGATAATATTATTAGGCGCTAGGCCTATTAAAGCGTTAATAGAGTTATTAAGATAGCCTTATAAATATAGAATAATAGGGGACTAATTAATGCTATTAATATAAGGGTACTAGGAAGTATAAAAGTATAGAGTAATTTTAACTATCTAGTTAGTTTATTCTAATTATCTATTAGTTTAGGTATAATAGGATATAAATATTAATAGTTAGTAATTTAGCTTAAGAAATAAAGCCCTCTAGAAACTTAATATAAATTTTAGGTCTTAGTCACTAATTATAATATATAGGATCCCCTAGTTATAACTTATAAGGCCTACTAGTACTAAGTCTACCTATTAAGTAGTATCCTATATTATTTAACCTATAATAAGTAGAACGCGCTTAGAGAATTTATCTATTATAATAAGTAAGCTATTAAAGCTATTCTCTTATATTAGAGGTAGGGCGAGAATAAAGTTAATTATAATTATATAAAATAGGATTCTAGGTCTATTAATAGGCTATATACTATTATAAGGTTTATAATATTTTATTTAATTAACTTAATAATTAGAGTAATACTTAATATATACTTAAAGATAAGAAGTAAGATATTAAAGGTAAAGGGAACTAGTTATATATTTATAGGTCTTATAAAAACTATTATAATATTATTTATTATAAGCTAAGTTAAAAACTTCCTTTTCTATTATATTTAGAATATATAATTACTTATATCTATTATTAAAGTTAGTATAATAGATTAGACTATCCTAAACTTTAAACCTTAGGGATATATAAGAGGCTTTAGGAGTTTAACCGGTTATTTTAAGTATATTAAGGACCTTATTCTATTATTAGTTATCTTAATAGGCTTATAATAAGCGTGCCTTAAAGGTATATAATATTTTAACTAGTATAATATAAAATAACGGAACCTTAGATTAATCTAAGAAGCGGTAGTTTATATTATAAAAGGCTTTAATATATAATATATCTAGCGTACTAGCTACTATAACTAGTAAGGTTATATCTCCCTTAAGGCGTAATAGCGCGTCTAGGATAATATTACTTTTACCTAGCTTATACTTTATAAGGAGGTTAAATTATAATAAGTACTAAGATACTTTAATAAGATAGAAGTTAAGTTTATCTATTAATAATAAACTTAGGCTAGTTTACTTTAATATTAATACCACTATAAAGTAGTCTATATAAATAATTATTAGAGGCTTATAAGAGGATTTAATAAGATACCTAGTCTTTTAAATAACTTATATAATACCTACTACCTTAAGCTTTATAAGTTAGTAGTTCTATTTAATAGGATTAAGTATCTTACTAAGAAATATAATTAGCTAGATATTAGTTCTTATAAAAGGCTTTAAGCTATCTAGATTACCCTTTATATAATATATTATTATAATAAGCCCCTAGGCTTTAAAGGCGTCTAAGTTAATAAATAAGAACCTTATTTTATTAAAATATATTAGGAAGCGAGCTTTCCTAAAGGCTTCCTTTAAGTTATAAAAAGCCTAGAGCTCTTTTTTAATAGGGTAATAAAAGGCTTTAATAGCCTTAGTCTTCCTAGTATAGCCTTTAATGTTTAATATAATAAGAGGGGTTATAAGGTTAATCTTATATCTTTATAAGGGATTAGCTTACTAGGTATACCTTAGTATAAATAACCTTAACTATCTTATAAAGCTTAAGAAGATTTTAAGATCCCTAAGTATCTCTAGGAAGTATAAGGCTATAATAGTTCTTAGCTTTTCTTTTAATATAAAGAGCCTAAGGGCGTTAATATACTAGCTAAGTAGGTTAATAGATAAGTAACTAAGGAAGGTTTTCTTAGGACTAAGACTTAGATGACATTTATAGAATAATATAAATAGTCTTTAAAGATAAATTAAGTATTTTAATAGGCTTTTAGAGAAGCTTATAATATTATCTATATAAGTATATATAAAGTCTTTATATAATTAAAGTATTTTATCTATCTATTATTATATATATAGGGGTAATCCCTTATAACTTATTAATATAATATTATATTATTCTTAGCCTTAATAAGAGATAATAGTAAGCTTATAGTAATCGGCTTTTCTAATACTAAATTAATAGAAATACCCCGTACTATTTATAATAGAGATAAAAGGTAACCTTATTATAATTAATATAATTTTACTTTATAATAGGATAGGGTAACTATCTAATTATAAGATTATATTAAGGCCTTATATATTAATAATAACACGGCCCTTCTTTTTACTATTAACTTCCTATTATATTATAAAGACTAGATAATTAAATAGGGTAGGTTAATTTAACTACTATATTTTCCCTTAGGAATATAGCTTATTAAAAATCTTATTGATTATTTACTTATCTTTATAACTTACTAGGTAAACCCTTAATAGCTTAGGGGCTATATTAGGCTTTAATATAATTAGTATCTATTTAACCTTAAGAACTATAATTATAATTCCTTAATCTATTTATATCTTAGGAAATATATTAATAACCTTGGTAATTTAAGATACTATATTAGGGGTATTATAGATAGTTATACTACTTAATATAACGCGCTCTAATACTAGGTTAATAGATAATTATAATAGGCTTTTATAAGAATTAAGGCCTTTATTTATATTAGTCTAAGGTATTATAATTATATTAGCTATAATATATAATATAAGAGTTATAACTATAATTATAAAGCCTTTAATAACTTATAACTTCTATAATTAAGTATTTCTAATAGCTTATAAAGTATATATTAGGGTAACTAGATATACTTTATCCTATTTATATTTAGTAATAGATCTAAGTTAAGTCTTATAAGGTAGTTATATAATAACTAATAAAGCGTTATAAACTTATATAAATAATATATTAGAATTAATAATATATATATAGATACCTCTATTAGGACTAAGATCTTAGGGATAATCTAATTTAAAAAGATAGTTATAATTATTAGGTATATTATACTTATATATTACTAGAACTTTAATTATAAAGTATAAAAGGATTATAATAGTTAATTTTACCTTAATTATACGCCTTAAATATAGAGATATATAAATATAAACCTTAATTAGGGCTATTAAGCCTTTATATAATCTAATAGAGATTACTTTCCTACTAAAATTAATAATAATACCCTAGGGAACTAATATATTATTATTAATAAGTATATTAGCTCTAAGATTATTAATAATATAAACCTCTATAATTATTAAGGCCTATCTAGGAGAGTCTCTAACCTTATTTTAAATATATATTTTAATAGAGGCGTACTTATAAGTCTTAATAGTTTTATTTCCTAGATTATAGACTAGTATAAGTAAAGGTATCTTTTTAAGATAGATATTAGGGAGGTACTTTATAAGATAAGTATAATTAATAAGTATAATAGTATAACTACTATTAAGATAGATATTAGTCTACTCCTAGCTTAATTTAGACTAAAATACCTTAATTATAATATATTTCTATCCTTAAAAGTTATAGCCTAGTAGCTTACTCTAATCTAGAACTATATTAGAGTTAATATAGATAAAGTTAGTATTAAGGATATTATTAAGGTCCTTATTTATAATATCCTCTAGACTTATTTAAGGGTTATCTAATAAAGGCTTTAATAGTTATAGTATTAACTTAGTTAGCTTAGTTAGCTTAGGAAACTTTAGCTAATATTATAATCTAAGGTAATTAAATAGCTTATGCTAAGATAAGAAGGTAGCTTTATAGTTAGAATAAGGGTAATTAGTATCCCTTAGTTATACAAGGAAGTTAATATCTTAGGCCTTATTATAGTTATTATAAAAGCCTTTAATAGATAGTTTATTATTATACTTATACTAACTAGCTAATTAATTATATTTATTATTAAAGCCTTTTAAAGATTCTTTAGTAGTAGCCTAATAGGCCCTTTAAGGTCTACTACTATTATGATTATTACTATTCTACCCTTATAATTAAAAACCTAACCCGTTTATAGGGCCTATTATAATTTAAAGCCTTTAAAGGGCTTATAGTAGCTATAATAGCTATAGTAGCTAAGGCGTATCTTAGCCTTAATAATTTTAATTCTAATTAGAATTATAAGCTAGATTATTCTAATTATAAGGGTAAGTATTACTAGCCAATTAGTTTTATAACTAGTTAACTACTTAGGATTAATACTAACTAGGTTAGTTAGTTAGCCTATTATCTTATAACTATTAACCTATAATAGCTATTAAGGTCCTTAATATAAAGGATATACTATTTATATAAATATTAAACTAGATATCCTTTTATAAATATAATTCTTTAATTAGACCTATAATAGTTAAAGTAGCCGTAGGCTTACTTAGGTTATTATAGAGCTCGCTATCTATATATTTATAAGTAAGGAGTACTTATAATAGTTTAATAGTTATAATACTAGCGTTAGGACTATTAATTATAATATTAGTTATATATTTAACGGGATTATATTAATTATAAATATCTTAAATAGTATAATAAATAGACTTAAGTATACCTAAAGACTTACCTAGGGAATCTTAAAATCTCTTCTCTAGTATATTATACTAGCTATTAATATTATTAGGATTATATCTTAATCCTTATCTAGAGTTATATATTAATTAACTAGTAAACTAGTTATTAGCTTCTCTAAGTAGATAGGTATTAAGGTTTTATTATAAAATAGCTATATTTATTATAATAGCCTTTACTTATAACCTAGTAGTAAAGCTATAGACGTTATAATAGATATTATACCTATCCTTAACCTTAATAGTAGGTATATTAGGCTTTAGTTTAAAGTAGCCTATATCTTAAGTATAAAACTAAGTAGAATAAGGTCCTTAATTAGGGTTTACTAGATTTATTTAATTACTATTAAGTTACTATTAATTTTATAGTAAGGTTATTACCTAAGTAATAATAGTAGCTATTTAATCGGCTTATACCTATAAGAATAGGGTAGCTATACTTATAAAAGGCTATAATAGATTATAGTATATCTCTCCTTTAATTAATATACCTCGGGTTATTAGTAAATAGGAGCCTAGGCTAGACTAATCTAACAGGCCTAACTACTCTAATAGGCCTAACTACTCTAATAGGCCTAACTATCCTACTAGGCTAAATCTAGGAGAGGTTAAAGTAGGTATAATACCTATTAAAGGGGACCTAGTAAACTTATATAACTAGGTAGTAGTAATAATAAAGGCTTTTATAGACGCCCTAAAGAGGGGTAGGTTAATAGCCTAGTTACTTAGCTAGGTATATTTAGCTTAATTTAAATCTTAGGATCCTAATTAAGTACCTCGTAATAGAGTAGGTCTAAAAGGGAGAGGTAAAGGGCTTTTATACTTAGAGGTAATAAAATAGATAACCCTATAAGTTACCTTCTAGATAATCTAGCTATACTAATACCTAGTATTAAAGAAATTAGATATTAAATAGGCTTAAGTAATAATATCTAGTAGTATAAGGATACTAATAGGATTAAAGAGGTTATATTAGGGATAAATAAGATATTATTAAAGCCTTTAATAGTAGCTACCTTATAAGCTAATAGCATTAATAGCTATTATAATTATTATAAGAATATAAATAGAAGAAAAGTAAAATAGGTAAATAACTTATATAATTAATTAGAAGATTTAAAAGGGAAGGAGCTTTATTCCCTAGGAAGGGCCTAGAAGGAGCGTAGATAAGTTATATAACTTAGAGGGCCGTAGTATAAGGGTATTTACTAAAGGCTTCTAATTTAAACCGCTTTATCTTTAGATTAGTATAGAATAAGGCCCTTATTATAAAGTATAAGGGATAATTTATTTATAGAAGTAGTTACTAAAGGTATAGGCCTTAGAGGGGTTAAAGGACTTAGAGGAGGATTATTAGTATTATAAAGATAGTATTAGTACTATAAATAGTAGTTAGTACTTCTAGGTAATTATTTAGTACCTTAAAGATAAATACCTATAGTATTACTACTAATTAATATAGATAGAATAATTATAGGTAGAATAGTTCATTTTCTATTAAGGATTCTATTAAGGAATAATAAGGTGACTATAGAAGCCTTCCGTAGTATGCGCTAATACGCTATATCTATAATAAATAGCTAATAATAGTATTTCTTTTTCAAGAGTTTATAATAGGCTTTTATTACTATAAATATAATTTATTTTTTATTAATAATTTAATAGTAATCTTTATTAATTTTACTACCTAGTATAAGCTAGCTATTAATTAGGATAATAATCCCTTTCTACCTTAAGATTTACTATTTTAATATAAGGTACTTCTATATTGATTTTATAAGATAGGTAATTTAGATTATTTTACTAGGATAAAAGGGGGTAATTTAATACTTTAAGAGTCTAAGAATAAGGGTTATATTTTCTATAATAGTAATTCTAAGAACTCTCTAGAAGAGAGGCTCTAATATAATATTCTTTTTACTATTCTTTTTACTATTCTTCTTTACTATTTTTATAGCTTATAGTATTTATAATTAGAGCTTCCTATAACTAAGTAATAGTATTAATAGATAGGAATAAAATAGTATATAACTTAGTTAGCTTTCTACTAGGTTTACTATATAATACTAGGTATATATATAGTATAATATAGCTAGTATAATAGATCTACTTTTATAATACCTAATATAGTAAGTAATTAATTAAATAGGTTAGAATATTCTCTTCTTTAATAAACTAACTATTAGATATATAAAATAGTAATAAGGACCCTAATATAAATACTTATATTACTCTTAAGTAATAGAAAGTAGCTAGTAGTAGAGATTTAATATAATTTTAAAGATATATTAATAGGTAGTTAATAAAATATTTAGAATAATAGATAGTTATATTATACTATATTTTAATAATATTTTAATAGCTTTAAGGCCTTATATTTAGAGTATATTTAATTAAATAGTTATATATCTAATAGTTAATATGAAATTAAACCTACTAAGGAGCCTTCTAAGGTACCTTAGTAGCTATTATCTTTAGGGCGGCGGTACGCGTATACCTTATCTAAGTCCGCGTATACCTCCTCTAAGTCCGCGTACACCTTATCCTAGTACGCGTATACCTCCCCCTATTTAGAATAGCGGGCTACTTATACTATCAGCTACAACTTTCCCGCTAATAGACGGATTTAGAAAACTATTAGACTATTAGACTCTTAATAGAAATACGTATATTATAAGTATAATCTATATTATAATACGCTAAGTAGTTATTACTATTAGGATAGTATAGTAGAAGTACGGAGTACTAAGAAGCCGCTTGTACTACTTAGACTATTATTACTTAGTAAGGTTATCTACTCTAGATGCTTACGCTAGCTACCTACTAAGCTAAATAGGGGGAGGTATACGCGGACTAGGATAAGGTATACGCGTACTACCGCCCTATCTTTAATAGGACTCTACTAAATAATTAAGACCTTCTCTTTAAGCCTTCTTATAATCTTAATCTTAGGTACGCTAGTAGTATATTTAATTCTATTATTAATACTTCTATTAAGAAGGTCTTTAATAAAAATAATATTAATAAGAATATTATTATTCCTAGAAAGATAAGATTAGAGATTATAAAAGAGTTTAATTATAATAAATATTTTATAGTTAATATATACTACTTTAGCCTTATAACTAGTAGTTAGCGTAATAGTTAGAAGGGTAAATAGGCTAAAATTATTATAATAGCTATATCCTTATTAATTATAATTAATAAAAAGCCTCTTATAATATCTAAAGGGGCGGTAGTACGCGTATACCCTATCCTAGCCCGCGTACACCCTATTCTAGTACGCGTATACCCTAGTCCTAATACGCGTATATCTTATCCTAGTACGCGTATACCTATCTAGTCTAGGTATAGTAGACTACTAACTAAGTAAACTACTAAATTAGACTATTAGGCTAGAAAAATTATCTAAGGTTTTTAGAACGCCTAAATTATATATTTACTATTATCTTTATAGATAGATATATTTATACTATAAATATTCTAATTAGCTAATATCTAGCTAACTAAGTTACTTAATAGGTTACCTAACTAGGCTATAGTATTAAAAACCCCTATATACGTCTTATTACTAAACTTAGCTAGCTATTCTAATAGTTTACGTGCCCTACTTATAGTAGCTAGCCTACCTCTTACTATTATTAATATAGTCCCTTATCGTTACTAACGTACTAGTTAAGCTAGAAGGCGTGTTACTAATAGGTTACCCCGTAGGTAAGCTAATAAGGACTAGGCCTACGCTAACGTACTACTACTTCTTAGTATAAATATAACGTATCTACCTTATATATTAGCTCCTCCCCTTAGTATAGATTTAGCTCTTACTCTACCCCTTAGTATTAATAGCGGTATTAATAGCGGCGTTAATAGTAGTATTATACCTCCCTTACCCCTAGGACTAAAGTATACCTCTAACTCTTTATTAAGTATATACTGTTCTACTTAACTAGCCGTAATAGCTAGTTAACTATTAACTTAGCTTAATATAATAGCTACTTAATCGGCCTTATATTAATCTTATAAGGTAATAGTATACTTAAAACCTAAGGGTTTATAAGTAGTAAACTTATTAAAGGCTTACTCTTATATATACTTTTTAATATTATATTTTTTATTAAGAGCTCCTAGTAAATATCTTTTTAATTTAATAATAGTAGGTTCGTGTATCCTAAGAAGCTTATTAGTATTATTATTAGGAGTATTTAATAGGGGCTTATTAATTATAATTAGAAGAAATATAATATTACCTAGTATTAGCTTATAAAGTAGTAGGTCTTATAAAAGTCTAGCTAATTATAATAGGAATATATAATAAACTTTAAAATAACTTTATTTATTTATATTTAACTAGCTTATTATAAGTTAATATATAGCTTATTATATAAGTTAGATTACTTAAATTAATACTTAAATCTAAGATATTACCCTAACTATTATATTTAGACTAACCGCGTCAGGTTAGTACTTTAAACTCGAGTCGGGTTCCTAACTTAACTCTTAGTAAGTTAATATTAAATTTCTAGCCTAAGTATTTAGGTTAATATTAATAGTTAGTACTAAGTAATTAAGTTAATACTATAGGGTAGTACTAAATATTAATATTAAAGTATTAACTTAACTTACTAAGACTTTAGTTTTAATAAGGGTATTTTATTAGATTATAATATTAGGAATACTTTATAATAATATAAAAAGGTAATATAACTATTTAATAGTTATTAATAGATAGCCTATCTATCTATTTAATTAGATATCTCTATAATCTTATACTTATAATCCTTTTATTTATTACTATCCTCCTTACTATTATTATACTTACTATTATTATCTTTACTATTACTACTAGTCTTATTAGTATCTTCTAGCCTATATTCTCTATCCTCTTCTTTATCCTCCTTAGTAGTATACTTAATTTCTTTCCTATTAATATTAACTTTAATTAAGATACCCTCCTTATCTTAATTCCTCTTTATAAGGTTAGGTATAATATAATCCTTTATATTAAACGCGTTAGTATATTCTTATATAAACTTAATATAAGTATTTATAATATTAAGGTCTTATATATCTTTTAACTCCTCTAGACCCTTATAATATATAATCCTTTACTTAATAATTTATATAATTAGTAGATTAAATCTAGTAAAATCTAGCCTAATAATATCTATATCTTCCTTAGAAGTATTCTAAAAGTTAAGTTAATTAAAAGATAAGATTAAAGATAAATTATATATTTACCTTTTTTATAAGACTAGTTATATTATTTATATTCTCTATATTATTTATTAATTTATCTAGCTTAGCTTATTCCTTAGTAGCCTCTTTATTATCTTTAAAGCGTAGCTCTATCTTAAAGTATTTTATTATATAATATTAACTATTTAAGAAATATTATATTACCTAATTATATTATTATAAATCCCTCTTTTATATCTTTCCTTCTTTATAATATCCTTTACCCTAATTATTAACTCTATATAATCCTCTTTAATAGCTATCTTTTATATATCTAATTCCTTTAACTTCTTAATCCTCTTTAATACTATTATATAGTTATTAGATACTTTTATATATAATAGCTTCTTATTATTATCTTAGTCTTTAGCCTATTCTCTACTTATAATTAATTTAGGATTCTAGTTATAAAGACTTAATATTACTATAATACTATATTAACTTATCTATCTAGTAATATATTTAGGTAATATAATTAGGAATAAATATTTATTATATATTAATAACTTATCTTACTATAATATCTTAAGTATATAAAGGTAGGAGGAGTTATAAAGAAGATTTTAAGGGGTAATTCTACTTATAACTATACCTATAATTATATAGAATATTCCGCCTAATATTACTTTACCTTATATTAAAACCTTTAAACCTTATATTCCTTCTTTTATCTACTATTATATATATTTAATAACTTTAATAATAGCTTATACTAAATAGACTAGTAATATTATTTTATAATATATTTCTTACTCTATATATTAATAGGTAGATAGTATAATTAGGTAATAAAATACTAAAATTACTAGCTAGAGGGGGTAAACCCTTATAAGATAGGGGAGTAAATAAGCTATTATATAAGAAGGGAAAGGTAATATAAATAGGTAATATATTAAAATATAATTAACTAATCCTTTATAATTAATAGTACTAAAGGCTAGTAATAAGATCTACTGATATATAGTACTAGCTATAAACCTATTACTTATTAATAGAGCTAAGAGGTCTCTAGTCTAAATATAGTTAGAATAAAATTAAGGTATTATATAGTAATAGAGCCCCTTATATAGAGCTTTTATACGCGTAGCGAGCGCGCCTTTAATATATATAATAGTACCTACCTTAGTTCCTACTAGTAGTACTAGCTCTATATATAAGAGACTCTAGGTTAAGAGATAGAAGGTATTATACTAAGTAGAAAAGTTAGAATAATAAGTTAAGGCTACCCCCCCTAGCTAGGAGGACTATAACTACGCGTAGGAGTAGGAGTAGTAACCTTATAATTATAGGTATAACTAGCGGGATTTTAATATAATCTACTTTCTCTTATAAGTAGATTATTATATAGCCTAGTACTAGGAAATAGTAATATAATAGTAGTAGTAAAGTATATTTATACCCCCCCTTAATAATTCTAATAGCTCCCTCTTATATATTATAAAAAAGATATATAGTAATTCTTAATAAGAGTATTATAAGCCCTCTACTAAATTAGTAGTTATAATAACCTAGTATTATAGGTTAAATAGAAAAGAATACCTTAATATTAGATAGTATAAGAGAGGAGTAGCTAGGGTAGTAGTAGACTAATAGGAGGGTTAAGGGTACTTACTAATATTAATTAAATTATATAAGGAAGGGTAAGAGGGTAGTTAAGGAAGTATAAACCTATTAAGAGTAAAGAAAGGGGTATAGCCCTAATAAGAGAGAGGAGTATATAAATATTAGGATCTAATATAAGGATAATTTAGAGTATAAGGGAGAGGATAGTATATAATATTTAAAGGCCTAGAAGTATTATAATAAATAGGATAGGTAAGAGAGGGTTTTTCCTATAATTTATAGTTTCCTCTTAAAGTTAGAACGCCCTTATTAGCTCTAAGTAGCTAGATCGTAGAGTATAAAACATAAATATAAATATAATAGTACTAAAATTAATAATATAAAGATAAAAGTATAAGGTTAACTTAGGTCTTAAAGCTTTAAAGGAGATAAGATAATACTAAAAGTCTATTAATAACCTTATCTTAAAGCTACTATTTAATTATATTATAAGGGAGATTATAATAGATATTATAAGACTTAGTATAAACTTATATTAAATCTAAAGTTTAGCTTTAAAAGTATTACTAGATATTATAAAAGTATTTATAATATCTTTTTTCTTAAGTAAGTATATTATTATTTTATATTATTATTTTATCCTTATAATAATTACTTATTAATCTATCTTATAATATAGATTTAAATCTACTTTATATCTACGCTAAATATATTACTATTATAGAAAGGGATTTATAATTTATAAGAGAATTAATAAAGAGCTTTAATATTATACTATTTAATACTTAGGGGTAGTAATAGTTTTATAATATTAGGAGTAGAGGGTGTTGAAATATATTGAAATAGGATGTAATTAGTTAGACTAGCCGCGTACTAGACGCGCGCTAGTACCCGTCTTAGTATCTTATATATCCTATCTCTCTCTACCTATATAGCTAGTAATATAATAACTATTACTATTCTACCTATTTTAATAGGTTATAAGCCTAAGCGTAGGGTATTTATTTATTTATTTACCCTATAACTAGTATTAATACTATCCTTTATAGATTACCTCTATATTAATACTATATACCGCCGAAAAAGGGGGCTAGGGAATCTACTAGCAGAGATTTTCGCTAAGACAGCTAAAATCCCCCCGACTTAGTAATAGTAACCCCTTAGCGAGTAGTTCGCTAATTATATAAATAATATCTATTCCCTATATATACTAACTACCTTAGTAATAGTTATTTACGCTTATTATCTAGCTAATACCGTAGATAACGTATAGTATTCTTATAAAAGGGGGCTAGGAAGATAGAGAAGGCTAGGAATATCTACTAACCTCCTTATAAATTAGTTATATCTATCCTATCTTCCCTAGATTCTTCTCTCCCTCCTTCTTATTATTATTCTAATTACTTTATATTAGAACTTAAAGAATCTAAATAAGAAATCTACTAATAGTTAATTAAGATTTACTTTAAAGGTCTTCTAGCTAACCTTTAAGTAAACTACTACTTCCTTAATTTTTTATATCTCTATTAAGATATTAGCTATAAAATTAACTAAGAGGTAGCTACTACTATTAATTATTAGGGGATACTATTAGATAATACCTCCTTTATACCTTTACTAATACTAGAACCTTATCCTTAAAACTAATTACTATTATTTTTAATAGAAGGCCCTAGAACGCTAGGTAAAAGTATTATCTTTAGCCTTACTACTAGGTTAAGACTACCTTCTATATATTTATAGTTATTAATGCTAGTATTAACTTAGTCTTTAACGCTAAATTTATATAATCTAGATACTAAGACTAAAGATATAGATATACCTCCTACTAGTATTAAAGTAGAGATTAGAGGGGGCGGTAACTACCCCCTAATACTCGTTCCTATACTAGAATTTAACTATAACTGGCTATTATACTCCTAGAATATATAGTCTTATATTATCTTTAATAGCCTTAGAGCCGTCCTTAAGATAGACTATATTATCCTAGGGACCTAAAACCTTTAGGAGATTTAGGATAATAAGTATAATAAGGCCTATAAGGTAATAAAGGTATATTATAATACTAATACTTATAATATAATTAAGGATAAGACTATCCCCTTAATAGCCTAGAAGATCCTTAAGGACTTTTATAAGCCTTAAGGTACTAGTATCTTTAATAAGACTATCTATAATTTTAATACCCTCTTTTATACTAACTATAAAGATATTAGTAATTATATAAGTAAATTTAAAACTATTAATTCTAACCTAATTAACCTAGGATATAAGCTCCCTTATATCTTTATTATTAATACCTACTTCTAGTATCTTAGCGCGAAGTTTAATACCTTTTAAAGTATATTTATTTAGATATATACTATTATTATTAAGGAAGGTATTATAATAGTCTTATTTAATAAACTCGTATTAGTTATAATAAATGAAGAAGCTTGTTAGAACTTTATAAAGTCTTCTACTATAGCTACTACTACTCGCCTACTCCGCTAGGTAAGGTTAAATATATAGTAGAGTGATAAGTACTATAACTACTATAATTATTTAGGCTATATAGAGTCTAACTACTAGACTAAGTACCCTAAGTTAATAAAGGCCTTCCTTAAGATAGTTAAGGCGGATAAGAGCTAAAACTAAGGGGGCTATAATTAAGGGGGTAGTAATATTAGAGGTAAGCGTCCCCGTATACCTATAGAGTCTAAAGACCTAGTTATTAACATTATAACTACGCTAGGTATAATTAGCCTTACTACTACTATCCTCCTAGATATAATATATAACTAATATATTATTAATAATTAAGATATTCTTAAAGAATATAAGGTAATTCTTAAGTCCCCTATCTATAGGATTAGCTAGGCTAGTCCCTATATAATAGGGCGTAGCACCGCGGTTATCCCTTATAAGACTAGTAAGGGAATTAAGGTAATAGTATATCTTAGTAATATCCTCTATATCCTAGATACTTAATTAAATTTAATTTTAATATCTTAGCTACTTTATCTTAGAGTTAAAGTCTCCTTTAGCTTATAAGAGTATACTATTACTTATAAAGGCTATATCTTTATATATACCTAGTATAATAATATCTTCTACCTTAATACTTAGGATTATCTAACCCTTACCTTTACTACCCTAATAATTATATTATAGCTTCTTCTAGAGTTAAAAGTATATATATTTATAGCCTTTTAAGTCTCCCTATCTATTAGCCTTTAGTATACTTATATAAGTTATTTAAGTTAATAGAACCTAAAATAGCTAATAAATATATCTAGTAGAATTAACCTTAATAAGATTATCTCTAAGGATTATATATATAATATCTACGTAGAGACCTAAATAATAAGGGCTCTATATAACTATCCTATTACCCTAGGGAAGTACTTATATAAGCGAATTAATAGCGACTTAGTAGGCCCTTATAAGTTTTATAAGGGGATTACTACGGCTTATAATAGCTCCTAATTCTTTAGTATAATACTATATAATTATACTAAGGAATTAGATATTACCCTATTTAAGGTTAAAAGTAAGTTCCTACTAGCCTTTAAGGCCTTTAAGGTAAACTAGGAGCGTCTTATATAACGTATACGACGCTATTATATTAATAGTAGAGGGGAATTTAACTCCGTAGCCTTTATAAAGTACTACTAGGCTAATAGTATTATCTAGGAGAGTATAATATAAGATACTCCCTAGGCTAATAGATTTATAAAGCGTCTTAGTAAGACCTTAATAGATAAGGCCTATACTATACTTATAGATAATAGGATAGATTATAAATACTAGCTTAAATTTATTTAAGCGGCTAGCTACCTCTAGAATAGGTCCTCTAAGTCTAATATTATAATAATACCTTATAAGAAGTTTAATAGCTATTAGCCTAATCTCTCCTATCTATAGGTCCTTAGGTCTTAGGCCTTCTATTATTCTAGTAGGACTACTACTAAAATTAGTTACTTTAAGGCCTATTCCCGTCTAGGGCGACTTATTAGTTATAAAGGCGAGGCTATCTACTATCTTATTAATAATAAAACTAGGAAGCTCGCTTAGTTATTTAATATCTACTTTATTAAGAAAGTCCTTATAAGCTATATTAAACTAAAAGTTAAAAGGTATATATTTATAAACCTCCCTTACTACTCTAAGCGGGTAGCTAGTAGTATAAGGGGGTAATCTCCCTCTAGAAGTAAAGTATTATTAATCTAGATTAAAGATATACCGCTAATCTACGCTAAAGATATAATAGCTAAGGATAAACCTTACCCTAAGACCCTATTAGACGTCCGGCCTAAGTTAAATTAGGTCTATCTAGTAATATTTTATTAGGATATTAATAAGCTCCTATTATTAGCTAGGGTCCTAGCTAGTTACCCTAAATTTAAAATACCTCCTAATAAACTACGCGATAACTCCCTAGATCTACTAGTAATATTTACCTTCCTAATAATAGCTAAAGGTATAGAGCCCTTTAAACCTAGATTATATAAGGAAGCTATAGTAAATAATACTAAGAAGGATTAGGAAGTAGCTTTATAGGATAAGTTTAACTCCCTTACGTAGAATAATATATAGGTACTTAGATAGCTACCTCTAGGTTAGAAGGTACTCCGGGGGAAGTGAGACGAGCTAGGATCATTCGATATAAGATATATCATGAAGCCTATTGCATTCTAATCGAAGATTCTAAGATACAGAAAAAGAAGAAGAGGAAAGAAGCTGTAGCAGAGCGGCAGGCCTATAACTGGGGAAGTCTCTGCCGCGATTAGCGCTAGTCCTAATCGGGAACTAGCCGCTCTGGATCGGTTAATTCCATAATCAAGCTTTGTAGGTGATAAGGCTTCAGGTTTGTCACAGGAAGTAGGTATTTAAGTTAAAAAGGGGTCCTTATAATAAAGTCCTACGTTATAAGGTATGCTAGGTAGTTAAGGGTTTTAAATAATAGGAAGGAATTAACTATAATAAGACCTTCGCGTTAGTAGTAAAGCTAATAAGTTATAAAGCTATCTTCGCGCTAGCCGTATCCCTTAACTAGGAACTAGACTAGATAGATATTAAGACGGCCTTTCTTTATAAGAATATTAAGGAAGATATCTATATTAAATAGCTTAAAGGCTTTATAATTAAGGGTAAGGAATACCTTATTTATATTCTAAAGAAGGTACTTTATAACCTAAAATAATTACCTTAGGTCTAGTTTTCTATACTATTTATATTCTTAAAGACTTAGGGCTTTATACCGCTTATAGCTGATAAAAGCGTCTTAATTAATTATAAAGACTAAGTTATTATCGCGGCTTATATTAATAATTTACTAATTATTAGACCTAGCTAAACTACTATTAATTAGGTTAAGGCTATACTTAGTAAATACTTCTAGATAACTAACCTTAGCCTATATTCCTTCTATTTAGGTATATTAATTAGGCGGGATTAAGTAAGTTAGGTACTACGGCTAGGCTAAGAAGCCTATACTAAAAAGGTATTAAGGGACTTTAATATATAGGAGTTATACCCCGTAGTAACCCCGATAGACGTAAATAAGTTATAGGTATCTAAGGAAGACTATATAGCCCCTAATACCTTCTAAAAGGAATATTAGTCGGCTATTAGCTCCCTAATATATATTATACTAGGGACTAGGCTAGATATTACCTATATAGTCTTAGTAGTTAGTAGATATAGATTAAACCCGAATTAGTTATATTAGATAGCTATTAAGAGGATTTTCTACTACCTTTAAGGAATAATTAACTTATAACTTACCTTTTATAAGAGTATCTTTCTACTTATCAGTTATAGTAATACTAATTAGGCCGGTAACTAAGATACTTAATAGTTAACTATAGGCTATATTTTTAATATTAGTAGTAGAGTAATAAGCTAGTTATTAAAGTAATAGCCTATAGTTACCCTATTTAGTTATAAAGTAGAATATATAGGCTAGATATAGGCTACTAAGGAGGCTATCTAGCTCTAATAGCTACTTGCTAAGCTAGACCTCTCTAAGGATACCTATTAGCCTACCGCTATAATACTCTACTATAATAATTAGGGAGCTATTACCCTAGCTAAGAACCCCTAGTTTTATATATATATAAAGTATATTAATATCTAATATTACTATATATAGGAATAGGTTACCGCTAGTAATATTAAGCTAGAATATATTAGGACTAATAAGTAAGTAGCTGATAGCTTTATTAAAGCTCTCCTTAAGGATAAATTTATCCCCTTCTATAAGGCCTTAAGCCTAGAAGTATTATAGTAGTAGGAGTCTTTAGTATAATAAGGCTCTATAAGTACTCCTAGCGGCTCTATAGGCGCTCCTATAACTAACTAAGGGATAGCTAGCTCCTAACTACCTACCCTTCTAGCCCTATAACTCTACGCTATAATATTAGAATATAAAATAGACTTTATAGGCCTATTTAGCTCTATTATCCTTCTATATTCCTAGCTTAGATAGTAAGTTATACTACTAATAATATTATCTAGATACTAGACTACTCCCGCTTATAGACTAATATTATAGTAAATAAGTTAACCGCTTTCCTATAAAACTATTAGGCCTAGACTATAATATATATCTACTATAATCCTATCTCTTACCCTACTATTAATATAAAATAGAACTAGCGTAATATATTCCTAGACGCTAGTAAATATAGTACCTATAATAGCTTCTAGCGTAATATACCCCTAGGCCGTAATAGTCTTACTATCTTTACTACCTAGATACGCACCTAGGTAGGATAAGAATAGGAAGTAGATAACTAGTACTACTAGGGTATTATAATCCTTCGCCTAGGTATTAATAATATTATTTTTAACTATAATACGGCTAAGGATATAGATATTAAAATTAGGCCTTATAATACCCTCCTACCTACCTAGTATAAGCTTATCTAGTATATTAAAGGTAAGAAGCGTACTATTAAGTCACTATAATATAGAAACCTTAATAGCGTACCTTTATAAAATAAGTATATTTTAGAAATAGTTATATAGATAGAATTAGTTACCTTATAATTATACCTACCTTATTAAGGTCTATTTAATCTATGTTTAGAAGGTTTTTATTAAATTACCGCCCTTTAAATAGAACTTCTATTACTATCTACTTACCTTTACGCCTATTACCTGGCATTTAGTTAAGAAGGGGGATTTTAGATAGTAGGAATAGAATATTAATAAGTTAGTTATACTATTATACTAATAAGGTGCTTCGTTTAAGTAGGAGTATTAAAATATATTAAAATAGGATATAATTAGTTAGACTAGCCGCGTATTAGACGCGCGCTAGTACCCGTCTTAGTATCTTATATATCCTATCTCTCTCTACCTATATAGCTAGTAATATAATAACTATTACCATTCTACCTATTTTAATAGAGGGTAGGTCTAGGATAGTATAATACTCTTAGTATTATAATACTCCTAGTATTATAGTATTCTAAATAAGATAAAGAATTATATTACCTTCTTATATTACCTTTATATTTATACGTAGAAATTAAACCTACTTTATAAATATACTACTTAATTATTAATTAACTTTAAAATTATAATTATTAATCTATTTATCTTAAGATATCTACTAATTTTAATTTAAAAGGAGCTTTACCTTTATTAATACTTTAATTAGTATCTTCTTCCCTTTAAAGAAAATCTTAGGGCTTAGTAAGAGCTTCTTTAAAGGTTAAACCTATAATATAATTATAATCCTTTAGAAGTATTACTTATTTTATAAAATTTAGTTCTAATTATATATAATTTTATAAATATACTCTTTAAGTAAGATTAAAGACTCTCTTAATACTTATAAATAATATTAAATAAAAAAGGATATCCTTAGCTATTTATATTAGATTTAGATAAGTTAAAGTATTATCCTTCTAGTACTCTTATATAGGAATATCCTTTAATAGACTTTTAGAATAAAAGTATTAAATAGCTTTACTTTATAATAAAGACTTATAATTTAAATATTAAAGTAGACTTCTCTTTACTCTTATTAAAGGCTATTATTAGTTAGTATAAATTTAAATATATTATTATACTATATTACCTTATTAATATTTTATATATCTTATATATTAATATTTCTAATAACTAGTAATATCTTATAATACTTATAAAAGTAGTTAGTAAATTTATTTTTATACCTCTCTTTATAAGAGGTTAAAGTATTATTATTATTTAACTCCTCTTATTTATCTTAAGTTTTATATAGACTTAGTTTTATAAAAGGGTCTAAAATATTAATAAAGTTATATATTAATCTGCCTTTACTTTCTATTCTAGAATAATACTTAGTAAGTTTTATTAAAGCTACTTTATAAGTATAAATAATACTTACTTTACTAATAATCCTATTATTATTTATTATTATTTTAATACTATTAAAATATTTAAGAAGAGTATTATATAATTAGAATCTTAAATATATACTTATATTTATTATCTAAGAAATTATTAAAGTAAGTTAATAAATAGAATTTAATATATTATTAAGTAGTAATATAATTAACTATTTATATTTATTAAGGCTAATTATATTAATTTTTAAATTAGTTATATTTTTATCTACTTAAGTATTAATAAAGTTATATAGCTAATATATATAATAAAGTATTAAGTATATAAAATTTTAATAAATATAAATATCTTATATAAGTTTTTAAGGTCTTCTATTAAAGTATTTTTATAATTATAAAAATAAAAGCTTTTATTAAGGAGATAAGTTAATTACTATTATAAGAGCGCGGATCTATTTAAAATATTAGTAAATATATTACCTATTTATATTACCTCTATAATATTATACCTTCTTAATAATAGTTAATAGACTTATACTTACTTAGATATCTTTAACTTAAGTATCTTCTAATAATACTATAATATATTAAAATATATAGTAGAATAGTTAATTAGGTTACTAAGTCTAGATCCGTAAGAACTAAGTATAGATACTAAGAGACTACTTAATTATATATCACTAAGTATACTAGCGTCTTAGTAGGACCCTATATTTTAATACTCCTACTTAAACTATTTATACCCCTAAAACTAAAGAATATTTTAAAAATAATCTAAAAATAACTATATTAAACTACTAAATACTAAAAATAACTATATTAAACTATAAATTCTACTTTTTATAAAAATATAGTTATTTAAGATTTTTATTTTAGGATATAATTATATATAATAAAATTATACTAAAATATTATTAGATATACTATAAAAAGGTAAATATTATTAACTATTAATATATTATTAGTTATTACTATTATTATCTAGGCTTAATAGTACTTATAATAGCTAGGTAAGTAGCTATAAGGCTCTATATTATTATAAGGTTACTATTACTAGTCTTTAGGTTAATTAGTCCCCGTAACTTAGTAATAGTTTAGGGTATCCTTAAGCTCCCGCTAGTAATAATACTCCTACTATATTAAAGGACCTCCTCTAGGCTAAGTCTCTTATAGAAAGTAATAAACTTCTCCTTATAAAGGGGTTTAATAAGGCTATTAACTAACTATTAATTTATAGGAATATACTTGAAGTTAATAGTTCTAGTAGTAATTTACTCCCTTATCTAGTAATATTAGAGCTTAATATACTTAGAGTAAGTATAGAACTTAGGGTTCTTTATAAGGGTAATTACGCCTTAGTTATTATTATAAATAATTACTATCTTAGGTACTTCCTTAAAACGGAGTTAACTAAGGAGTTTCTTAGCTAGATAGCTTCCTTAAAGGCCTGTATCTGGCTAATATATTCCGCTTTATATAAGAAAAGGGCTATTATAAGTTATTACTTAGAAGACTAGCTAAAGGCTATACTTCTAATATTAAAGATATAACTTAAGGTTAACTTATAAATATTATAATTACTTACTTAATTAAAATTAGTATACTTAATAAAGTCTTATAAAGAGCCTTATAATATAAGTTAGAATTTAATTATAACTTATAAATATTATAAAAGATATACTTAATAGTTAATTAATATAACTTATTAGGGTTAATAGTATAATAGCTAATAGCTAATACCGCGTAGGTAATATTAAGCTAAGTTCTTAGTATAATATATATAAGAGATCTTATAACCTTTTAATAGTTCTTTTTAAATATAAAGTTTACTTTATACTTTTTATTAACCTTTTCTAGGTAAATACTAGTTTTTATTAATATAATAACCTACTTATACTCTTATATATTAAAGTCCTATAATACCTTTTTAATATAAGCTACTTAACCTAGTTATAATATTTACTATTAGTGGTTTTAAGTAATTATTATATTAAGGTAATAGGTATATAAACTTAAATCTATTATCTTAAACTAGCTATTTAAAGTATCCTTAATCTATTAAATAGCTTATTTATTTAGACTTATAATCAAGATATTATTTATATAAAGAGCTATTAAGGTCCCTTCCTTTAAGTTAATAAAGATACTTAAGTTAATAAATAGTAGTATAAGGCCTAATTCCTTTATAAAGTTAATAAAGGTATAATATTAAACTTATAATAACTACTTTAATTTATAAAGGGCTTTATAAAGTTAATAGACCCCTTTTCTTTATTTATAATTAATAGGTTAATTAATATAAATCTCTTTATTAATATTATTATAAAGGAAGGCTATCTTAATATTTATTTACTTTAAGTCCTAGTTTATAATAGCTATTAGAGTAAAGATAGCCTTATAACTTATAAGTTTTATTATTAAGGTAAAAGTCTTATCATAATTAATACTTTTATACTATTTAAACTTATAAATAACCTAGTATACCTTATAATATATAACCTATCCCTAAGGGTTATACTTTAAGGTATAAACCTATTTACCTCTTAAGGTATACTTACTTATAAGTAGATTAACTACCTTTTAAGTATTATTTTCTTAAAGGGATTTAACTTTATTATCTATTTTAAGGCTTTATTAAATATTATAACTATCTTCTATTACCTATTAATAGGTCTTTAGCTTAAATAGTTTAATCCTATTAATATTAGTAAAGAGTATAAGGGCTATTATAACTAGAGGGTCTAATAATAGAGCCTATAAATCTAGTAAGGCTAGCTTAAGATAATATTATATTACCTATTAGATAGCCTATTCTTCCCTATTAATATATTCTACCTTATAAGTATAGACTTATTACTAAGTAGGAGTTATAACTTATTAAATAGGGTTAATATTATCCTAGATATCCTACTTTTTATTATTCTCCTCTAGAGTAGATATTTATAGGCGCTTACTTAGCTTAAAGTTTAGCTATTACTACTTATTAATATTAATATATTAAGGGTATTTTTCTTAAAAATAGATATTATTAACTTATATAACCTATTATCTTATAAGGTTTTATAATTAAAAGATATAATCCCCTTTATAATTAAGAAGATAGTATTTATTATTCTTATCTTCTAACTTCTTCTAAATATAATATAAGGTATAGGCTATTAAGCCTATAATTTAGAGGTATAAGAGCTTTAATAGGTATTTATATTATACTTTATAAAGAGTCTTCCCTAATTTAGTATTAGGGGATTAGATAGTAAGGTAGTTAGTTATAAAGATAATCTTAGGCTAGAAAGACTTATTAAACCTAGAGCTAAGGAGTATTAGCTATATCTTATATAATAATATCTACTTAAAACGCTCCGCGGCCCTATTTATTTAAGGATTCCTAAGTATTATAAATTTATAATAGATACCTTAATCCCTAAGGTAGTTAATAAAGGTATTATTTATATATTTACCCCTATTATTAATATAAAGGTAATAGATTTAGTAATCTAGATACTTATAAGCTACTTTAAACTACTAGAATAATTAGAAAGTATTACTCTTATACTTAAAGTAAATAATAATTAAGATATATATAAATTTATCCTTAAATATTATAAAATACTAACTCCCTTTAAAGCCTATTAAGTTAAAGGGGCTAATAATATTATTATAAATAAATTTTATTAAATAATCCCCTAGCTAAATAGTATCTTTATAAGGTACCGCCTTCTAGTAGCCTTAAATATAATATTTATATATAAGCTTATTAGAGATAGGCTTTAAGAAATTAATTCTAATTAATATAACTAGTAATTTATTAATACTTTACTATTTAAGGTACTTTAAGTAGGTATATTATAATTATTAAACTTTTTTTAAAGGAATATTATAAGTATTAAGGGCTAAGGGCTTTTATAAGTCTAGTATAAAGACTCTTATAAATTAGTTAATATTAAAGATTATTAAACCTTTTAAGATAATATAGCCTATTTTAATATAAGTTATATCTATATTAATATTAAGGAGTTAACTTATAAATAGGAGACTATTAATACCTAGGTTAAGTACTTATATTAATATTAAGTATAAGTATTAAATTAAGTTTATTATTAATATTTTAATTAATCTTAATAATCCTACTACCTTATAAGGTATAATAGACGCTATTAATGCCCCTAATAGTATAGGAGGTTTTAGTTAGTTATAAGTTAATAAATATACTTTAATCCTAGAAGGTATACTAGTTATAACTAGAGTTTATAAAAATTATACTATTTAAGTCTAAGAGTAATTTCTTAAGAGCTACTATTAAGATAATAACTCTATTACTAGCTATCTTATAAATATTAAACTTATAAATATAACTTATAAAGTTAGATTTAATAGGAGTATTATTAAGCTTTTACTTCTTTAAGTTATTATTAGTTTAAGTAGTAGTAGCCTTTATTAAAGCTTTCTTAAACTTATTAGGCTTTAAGTAAGGGAACTACTCCTAGTATTTATTTATAATATAAGTATAATAAGACTTATATAAGATATCCTTATAATAGTTATAATTCTATTATAACTTATTATCCCCCTTACCCTTTCCTTAGATATAATAAGCTCTAAATATAATAATAGTATAACTTTTTAAGACTTATTAATATTACTCTTTATTATAAGTAGTAAGTATAACTTAATTAAAGGGGACCTTTTTAAGGTTAAAGAAAGTATAACTTTAGGTATAAATAATTTAAAAGGTATTAAAGATACTACTTAATCTTATAAGATAGAGTTAAATTATATAAGCCTTTAATATAACTACCTCTTTATTTAACTCCTTAAGTTTAATATTAACCTCTTAAAATTAGTAGGTATAATTATCTATATCTTTAATAATAGACTTATTAAAGTAGATTATATAAAGGTAATAAACTAGTTTAATATAAATATTAGAGCTTATTAACTTAAAGTTAGTTTTAATCTTATTAAGGATAGCTTAAGCTTATAAGTTAAAATAAATAGGGTCTTTAATAAGTTTATAAGTATTAAACCTAAGGTAATTATAAATTATAATATATACTTTAATTTATATAACCTTTAAAAAGGGCTTAAAATTATTTAGAACTAGCTAGTTATTAATTTCTTTAACCTAATAATTATAAACTAAGTTAGACTTAAAGATTATAATAAAGGTAAGGGGAAAGCTCCTACTATTACTTTAATTATTAACTATTTTACTAGGATTAGTTAAGCTTAATATTTTTTTTATAAAGTCTTAAGAAGATTCTATTAATAAGGACGCTAAAGATAAGGATATTAAAAGAGGAGGTATAAGTCTATTACCTTTAACTTATAAGTTAAAGAGAATAATTTTATTAAGAGTATTTAATAATAATTTACTAGCTTCTAACTTAAAATTATTATAACTTAAAGGTAATTATAGTAGTTTATAATTATTATTATCTTCCTTAATAATAGGCTTTTTAACTTCCTTTATAATAGCTTTTAATAAGTAAGGGAAGAACTTAGACCTAGAATATTAATAGATAGCTATTAAGATATAAAAATAAAAATAGGATTTAAGGAGTATTAATTTAAATTAATTTAACTTAGAAATAAGAGGAGGATTAATAAGTTATATATTATAATAAGCTATCTTTATATTCCTAAAGATATAAACTTTAGGGGGCTAACTTAATAGAAATAGCTAGGCTAGTATTTATAATAGTAGGAAAAGCTAGCTTTAAGCCTAGTTAAGTAATTAATAGTTACCTAATTAGATCTAGAAGAATTAAGATAGTTAGGGCTGAACTTCCTTTTATAAAGATTTTTTAAAGGGGCCTAATAACTAAATAATATTAAAAGGTATAATATAGTAAAGTAGAGACTATTATAAAAAATAGTATCTATTATAATTATTTAAGAGGAGGAAGTATCTTTCTTTCCCTAAGTATAAAGTAGTAGTAGTCTATTTAAGAAGACTTAATAAAGGGAGTATTAATAGGATTTCTACTTATAAAATTAATATTTATTATAATAATAAGGTTAAAAGCGGGTATTTACTTAGGGGGCTAAGTATAATTACTTAATAGCGCTTATATTAATAATAATATTATAATAGCCCTTATAATTAGTCTCTAGACCTTATAATTATAAATTAATTAAGTTTACTTATTTATATAAGGTTATTTATAATAATAAAAGCTAAGTACTTTAATAAGAAGTTAAAGAATTTTAGGTAATATATATAATAATAGTAATTATTAACTTATTAAAGGGTATTAAAGGCTACTAAGACTTTAGTACTATATTAGCTAAGATAGGATAAGTAGTAGTTATAATTAAAATAAATACCTATACCTCTAGGCTTATAACCTATTAAAATATATAGTAGAATAGTTAATTAGATTACTAAGTCTAGATATATAAGAACTAAGTATAGATACTAAGAGACTACTTAGTTATATATTACTAAGTATACTAGCATCTTAGTAGGACCCTATATTTTAATATAATATTATTTAAAGCTTCTAAGTCTAGGGCTTTAATAAAGTCTTATATTATAAGGTTAAAGATATAAGCTATATAAAGAATAGAGTTTTATAATTTATCCTATTAGATATCTTATTAAGCTAGATATTTCTCTAGTTTATCTTTTAAGGTTCTATTATTACTAGTATTATTAGTAATAACCCTAAAAAGTTTATCTTTAATTCTATAAAGGGTTAATATATTTATTATTTCTATTATAAGTAAATACCTAGAATACTAGATATTAAGTAGTATAAAAGTAATAAGATATTCCTAATATTAAAAATTGGTATTAACCTAATAGACTAGTACTCTAAGGTAGGTAACCTTTTAGGGACTAGACTAGGTATCTAATATAAGAGAAATATATTAAAGATATTCTAGATCTACTTTAATTTTTATATATATTCCTTTAAAATCTAAAAAGATTATACTCTATAATTTAATATAATAGATTAGGGTTAAATCTAGATAAGCTATTGATAGTAATTACTAAAACTCTAGTTAATTAATAGTCTAGAAAGACTAGTTTAAGGTAAGAAAGTATTTATATAACTATTTATTCTACTTCTCTTAATAAAAGTTAGTAGAAACCCTAGTATTACTTTTCTTCTAAAGTTATCCCTAAATAATTAATTTAATATAATTAGTTTATATTATTATAGATAATATATCTAATTTAAAGAAAGTTCTATTTATAATAATAGGTTAAGGTACTTATAAAGAAAGTATTTATTAACTTTAAGATATTTCCTTATATTAGATATACTTAAATTATTAGTAGCTATTAGCTAGTTTAGAATTCTATTATACTTCTTATAAGTAATCTTTAATAATCCCTAAACTATTAAAGTAATTTAGATAAAGTTATTCTAAATATTAGCCTATCTACCTAATATAGTCTTTTTAATCTAGAGTAGATCCTTAATTTTAATATTAAACTTTATTTTAATACTTTAATTAATAGTAGTTTACTACTATTATACTTTAAACTAGACTTTAATATACTAATTTTATATAATAAATTTACTATTCTTTATTAGAATAAAGTCTAGGAAATCTTCCTTAATAATCTTAATAATGTTTTAGAGAAGCGCTTTCTTTTCTTAAAAGGATTTATCTAATATACCCTATCTAACCTAACTTATAAATTAGCTAGGATAAAGACTACTAGATATAAAATTATTTATATTAAGATTATTAAATTTTAATTGAATAACTTTATTACTAAGGCCTATAAAACTTAATACTCTTAAAGGACTTAAAGGGACTAATATATTCTAGGTACTAATAGTAAGAGAATTAAGAGTAATATAAAATAATAATATAAACTATTATATTATATAAAATAATAAGTAATAAATATTAGATATAAAATAAATCTTAATAATATTAAAGTATTTAATTTTAACTTATAAGGAAATTATATTAGTCCTTTATTAATTTATTAGCGGCTTAGCTTCTTAGTAATACCTTAGCGAGTTAGGTTGGTTTAACCTAACTTATTAAGGTACTAAGGGCTTTTTAAGTTAATACTAGAAGTAGGTACTAAGTATTTAGGTTAGTACTTAAATAGGTACTAAGTATTCGGGTTAGTACTAATCTATAGTACTAAAACCCGACTTAACAGTTAGTCTAATTATATTAATAGCTTATATCTACTACTTATTAAAATATATTAATTCTATAAATCTAATTATTATTCTAGTTATTATTATATATTAAAATGTGTAGTAGAATAGTTAATTAGGTTGCTAAGTCTAGATGCGTAAGAACTAAGTATAGATACTAAGAGACTACTTAGTTATATATTACTAAGTATACTAGCGTCTTAGTAGGACCCTATATTTTAATACTCCTACTTAAACTATCTATACCCCTAAAACTAAAGAATATTTTAAAAATAATCTAAAAATAACTATATTAAACCACTAAATACTAAAAACGACTATATTAAACTATAAATTCCACTTTTTATAAAAATACGGTTATTTAAGATTTTTATTTTAGGATAAAGCTATATACGGTAAAATTATACTAAAATATTATTAGATATACTATAGGAGGGTAAATATTATTAATTATTAATATATTATTAGTTATCACCGTCGTTATCTAGGCTTAATAGTACTTATAGTAGCTAGGTAAGTGGCTATAAGGCTCTACGTCGTCGTAGGGTCGCTGTTACTAGGTCTTTAGGGTAGTTAATCCCCATAACTTAGTAATAGTTTAGGGTATCCTTAAGCTTACTCCTACTAGTAATAATACTCCTATTATATTAATAGACTTCCTTAAGGCTAAGTCCTTTATAGAATATAATAAATATCTTCTTATTAAGGGGTTTAATAAGGCTATTAGCTAACTATTAGTTTATAGGAATATATTTAAGGCTAATAGTTCTAGCGGTAATTTACTCCCTTATCTAGTAATATTAGAGCTTAATATACTTAGAGTAAGTATAGAACTTAGGGTTCTTTATAAGGGTAATTACGCCTTAGTTATTACTATAAATAATTACCGTCTTAAGTACTTCCCCGGAATAGAGCTAGCTAAGGAGGTTCCTTAGCTAGATAGCTTCCTTAGAGGCTTACGTCTAGCCGATATATTCTACTTTATATAAGGAAAGGGCTATTATAACCTATTACTTAGAAGACTAGCTAAGGGCTATACTACTAATATTAAAGATATAGCCTGAGGTTAACTTATAAGTATTATAGTCGCCTATCTAGTTAGAGTTAATATACCTAATAAGGTCCTATAAGGAGCCTTAGAATATAAGTTAGAATTTAATTATAACGCGTAGATACTAAAAGATACGCTTAATAGCTAATTAATATAACTTATTAGGGTTAGTAGTATAGCGGCTAATAGCTAATACCGCGTAGGTAATATTAAGCTAAGTTCCTAGTATAGTATATATAAGAGATCTTATAGCCTTTTAATAGTTCTTCTTAAATATAGGGTTTACTTTATACTTTTTATTAGCCTTTTCTAGGTAAGTACTAATTTCTATTAGCGTAGTAATTTACTTATACTCTTATATATTAAAGTCCTATAATACCTTCTTAATATAGGCTACCTAACCTAGTCATAGTATTCGCTATTAGCGGTCTTAAGTAATTATTATACTAAGGTAGTAGGTATATAGACTTAAATCTATTATCTTAAATTAGTTATTTAAGGCATCTTTAATCTACTAAATAGCCTACTTATTTAGACCTATAATTAAGATATTATCTATATAAAGAGCTATTAAGGTCCCTTCCTTAGGGTTAATAAAGATACTTAAGTCGGCGAATAGTAGTATAAGGCCTAATTCCTTTATAAAGTTAGTAAAGGTATAGTACTATACTTATAATAACTACTTAAGTCTATAGAGAGCCTTATAAAGTTAATAGACCCCTTTTCCTTACTTATAACCCGTAGGTTAGTTAATATAGATTTCCTTATTAATATTACTATAAAGGAAGGCCGTCTTAACGTCTATTTACTCTAAGTCCTAGTCTATAATAGCTACTAGAGTAAAGATAGCCTTATAACTTATAGGTTTTACTACTAAGGCGAAAGTCTTATTATAGTTAATACCTTTATACTATTTAAACTTATAAATAACCTAGTATACCTTATAGTATATAACCTATCCCTAAGGGCTACGCTTTGAGGTATAAACCTATTTACCTCCTAAGGTATACTTACCTATAGGTAGATTAATAACCTTCTAGGTATTATTTTCTTATAGGGATTTAACTTTATTATCTATCTTAAGGCTCTATTAGATATTATAACTATCCTCTATTACCTATTAATAGGTCTTTAGCTTAAATAGTTTAATTCTATTAGTACGTCGGCAATTTCTGAAAATCCGGAGGGGTACCTGGGGCCGGCCCCGGGCCGCCCCGGGCCCCTAGGGCCGTGGTTTGAGAAAGCTTGCCCTAGGGCGGCAGGGGTAGACACGAGTCCGCCTAGGGCCGATTTAAGCACCCTAATTACTATACTTTCGGCCTATAGCTATAATTCTATACTAGGGACTATTAAAGGCGTGCTTAATATTATTAATAATCCTCTAATCTATATTAAAAAGGTTATTAGTACGAGTAAGGTGCGTTATATTATATTTATATTATAAAGATACTATATTAAGAGTACGCTAATAGTAATATATTAATTATATAATATAATAACTAATTATACTATTAGTTATATAGCTATATAAAGCGCTAGATATAAAGAATATTAAAATTATAAGATATATAAGATATATAAGATATATAATATATACTAGACCTCCTAAATATATAAGATATATAAGATATACTAGATATATAAGATATACTAGCTATATTAGATATACTAGCTATACTAGATATACTAGATAAACTATATTTCCTTTATATACTTACTACCTAATTATTACTCTTATCTATTTAACTAATAGATAATTTAAGACTAATAAGTACTATATACTTATTTCTATCTACCCTAGTTTAAAAGAGGGTATAATCGTCCTCTATTACTAGCCGGTATTCTTAATAATTATCGCTACTAAAGGAATACTAATATATTTAAGTCTCGTCTAGATTAATCTACTTATAGAATTTATCTTATAATAGTTAATACGTTAACCTATAACTCTACCCCTCTAGTAAGACTATCTTATAAGATCTTCTATTACCTTCTCTATAACTAGCCTTAATACTATTATCTAGTACTAACTAAGTTAAGTATAAGTTACTAGTATTCTACTTAAATAGATATACTTACTAATACTCTACTATAATTCTACTCCGCTCTAGGAAGATTTATAGTCTAAGAGACTAGTATATTTATAAGAAGATTATTAGAACTAGTTCTATTACTTATACTATCTTTAATTACTCCTATCTTTATAAATACTATACTACGAGTTTAAGTTAAATATATAGGTAATAATAGGCCTTTATATACTATTTATTAATTAAATAATAGTAGATCTTTAAGTAAAGGTTAGGTTTAATAACTGGAATTAGATAATATAATATCTCCCTTATAGGAATTATTATCCTTATTAAGTATATTATATAGGTTTCACCCGCTATTATAACTAGCTAGGAGTAAGCCCTAGCTAGTATCCTTATATATATTATATAGTAGATAGATTATATTATCTCTATTATTATCCGCGAGGGTTATACTTTTACTAACCCTATCTTATAAATACTCTATAACCTTCTCCTATCTATCTTTACCTTAGTTAAACTATATTAGTATATAGAGATTAAAGTTCTTTATAAGAAATATTAGTATTTAGTAAATTAGTATTAGTTATAAATTACCTTTAATAATAGGGCCCTAATACGGGTAATCTATCTTCTTATTTAAAGATATATATTCCTTAATTATATAGTAACTTATTAAAAGTAGAAAGTAGATTATCCTAGGGCGGAATAGCTAGAAAAGGTGCCTTATAATTACTAGGAAGCCTAAATTAATAGATATCCTTTTATAGAATACTTTAATAATTATACTAATAATAATATTAGCCTAGAACCTTATAACTATCTAGTAAATTAGATTAGCTTTAGTTCTATTTATCTACCTTCCTTAATATTAAACCTTTAGATTATCTATATTATAATATATAAAGATATATTTATTTAAAAGTTTTATAATAAGTTTATAAGACTACTTAATACTTAAGAAATAGTAATATAACCTAATTAAAGTTTTAATCCTAGGTATAATATAAGATTAAAATAAATTTATACTATTATAAAGCTATTATCGCGTTAATATCTTATCAATATATTAATAATTAGAAATATATTTCTCCCTACTAACCTTTCGCGCCTTATATACCTTTAGGATATTATTAATATCTAGTCTACGGTTATATTACTATCCTACCTTTTTAATATAATACTTCTATACTTTAATTATTATATTACTAAAATTAGCTAGATTATATTTAGGCTAAGGTATATACTATTTACCGCCGCTACTAGTAAATACTAGTACTTATAAGTATAATATAACCTTAGATAAGATAGCTTTATAACCTATTATAAAGATATTCTATATTCCTTTACGGCGCCTTAACTAACCTTATAAGAAATTATACCCATACTCTTCTTTACCCTTAAGTACCCCTACTATTAGCTCGTTATAATTATAAGGTAATCGCGGTCTTTAAGCTCTTAAGAGGTTCTTATTTAAGGATAGAGATATAGTATTATAAGGGGATCTAATATAAGACGTATACTTTAAAGTAGATAATATTATATTAGGTCTCAGTTACTAGACTAGTTATAAAGTTAATATACTACCCTTTATATTAATAATAATATAAGCCGCTTCTATTAATATAGTAGATTAATATAGGAACTTATAATATAATATACCCTCTTTACCGGCTATATCCTAATAGGTTCCTTATCTAACTCTTCCTTATTAATAATATAATTATCTTATCTCCCTTATTTTAAGTTTAAATCTATTATATTTAGTAATAGCCTTTACTTTATAACTATTTAATTCTCTTAAACGCGGGATTTATTATTATTAACCTTACTATCACGGTTAATATTATTAAGTATATTAGATAGACTATAAGCTCCGCTAGCCTACTTAAATAATTAGCTCCTATTATAAATATTATATATAAGACTAGGAGCGGCTTAAACTTCTCCTACTTCTACCTACCCTTATTATAATAAGCCTCTAAGATATTATACTTTAATTAGGGCGAATAGTCTTTAATTTAATAGGATAAGTATTTCTTATAAAAATAGGGGTACTAGAGAATAATAATATAGTAGGTAAATAAGTTTATAGAAGAATATTTAAGAAATAAAGAGATAGCCTATAATTAAAAGAAAAATAAAGGGTAAAGATCTAACTATATATTATATACTTTTTATATATTATTATTATTACTTTTAAGTTATTTAGTAAAAACCCTATTTAGTATATAAATATATTAGTCTATTATATCTAATATATCTAATAAGATCTAACGCGTAATTCTCGTATTTTAATTATTTAAACCCCCTAAAAATTATTAGATATTTATTTAGAACTTATAATAAATATAATTACTTTAGATTACCTACTCTCTTATTACTATCTCTTATTATTTTAAAGCTTTACTCTTTTCTAGTATACTATCTCTCTAAATTAAAATACTTAGCTTTAATTATTACACGTGATAGATAGTATAAAATAATACTTTTTACTTTATCTTAAACTATACCCCCTATCTAATATTCTCCCCTTTATAATAAGATAAATACTTAAATTAGAGGTGGATATTACGCTATTAATAGTATCTTAGCTAGTCCCTCTTTCTCCTTAGTTACTATATATATAATAACCTTATAACTATTTATTTTAAGATATAAGTCTATTAGCTTATAGATTATTATAAACTATATATAACTTAATACCTTAAGACTAATACTAATATAGTAGTTAATAACGTAATAGAGGTAGTATTATACTAAGTAATTTCCTAGGGGGTAGAAGGTACTAGCGTGCTTACTAATATTTATACCACTTATAATAAATAATTCTAGTCTACTTTAACGCGGATTAAACTACTTAAGGAGGAACTAGTCTCTTTATAAGTAGATAAGTATTATTAGCGAGAGAGAACTTATAAAGTATATTAAAATCTTAACTATACCTATTTTAAAGCTATAACTTAGGATTCTACTCCTAGTATAAATAGCCCTCCCTTTATCTATAATAATATTATTAATAATACCTAATTAATCTATTAAAATACCTAGGATAGTTACTAGAGCTATATAACGGGAGGAGTAATAATAAGTTCCTCTATTTAATTATACTAACGTCTCTTAAAACCTAAGTTATTAGATAGTTAACTCTATATAAACTCTAACCTAGTTATCTATTACTATTATCCTCTTATTATTCTAATTATAATCTTATAAACCTAATAGACGTAGAGCTATTACGGCCTTAGTCTTATTAGCCTTCTATTATTTATAAGATATCTTCCTCTACTTCCTTAAACTTATAATTATAGATATCTTCCTCTACTTCCTTAAACTTATAATTATAGATATCTTCACTCTTTTAGACTTTTATATATATACTAGGGGTATAAAGGTTATATATAAGATAGTATTTATTATTATATTATATCTCTTAGGCTAATTCTAGCTATTATTATTTTCTATATATCTCCTATAATTAGCGGGTTATAAAGTAGTGGATATAGGGGTTTATATTATTAATAGTAGCTTAATACTATATTATATAATAGAGCTTTTATATTAATTTAGCTTATACTTACTAGAGTCTAAATATTTATTAGTTACTATTAATTATCTTTAAGTAAAGCTTACTATTTAATAAGTTATTAACTATAAAAAGTAATTAGTTAAGCCCTAGTAAATATATTTTAGATAATATATATCTCTAGGATTAAGTATTTATATATTCTATTCCCCTAATTTATTTAAGCTTATAAAATATAGAATCTTAGTTAATATTAAATTTAATATCTTCTTATAAGATTTATATAAATAAATTAAAGTATAAGTTATTTATAATAATGTTATTAGTAGCCTTATTAGATATAACTAGGTCTTAAGGCTTATATATCCTAATTTTCCCCCTATTCTTCTTATAATAGCTAATATTTATATTACTAAAGGTAATACTATATAATTAAAGCGTTAGTATTATTCCTCTTATAACTATTAATATAATATTAACCTCACTCTTATAATGCCTTCTTTACTTTTTATTAATATTATATTTCTAGGCCTAGTATATTAAATACTCCTCTTTCTAAGCCGGATTAATATTACTAAAAACCTTATAAAACTATTATATAACTTTTATAAAGGCGGGTTATAGCTCCTTCTTTATAGTAATATTATTAATTTTATCCCCTAGATTTTTATATATATTAATCTCCGCCTCTAGTATTATATATATTACCTTATATATCTTATTATTAATAGCGAGATTAGTATAAATCTAATTATTCGCCTAATAGTTAACCTTTAACTCCTTCTAGATCTATTCTTATAAGGTAGCTGGAGTAACTATAGTATAAACTAGAGAGTATTATAAGCTAACCTCCTACTTTATAATATATCTATTTATATATATAATTCCTATTATAAAGTCCCTAATATAGACTTTATATAATTAAATATTATTATAATAATCTATTTTAATTATAATATATAGGCATTTAATCCTAGAGAGAAAGTAAGGGTAGGGTAGCGCTAGAAAAATTATATTTTATACGCGACTATAATACTAGTATATCTTATATATCTTATATATCTTATATATCTTATATAAGATCTTATAAATATTATATATCTTATATATCTTATAACTCTTATTTATCTCATATATTATATATATCTCGTATATTATATATATCTTATATCTTATATATATCTTATATATTTTATATATTTTATATAGTATATATATCTTATATATCTTATATATTTTATATATCTTATATATATTAATATCTCGCACGTCTTATATATCTTATATATTAGTCTTAGTATATTTATAGAAAGGTATATATAGTAGAATTTAAAGTATATATCTTAAAATAGCGACGTGGTTAATAATTATAAGGGTAGATAGCTTAGTAATATATTTTACTATTCTAAACTTTCTAATCTAGACTAACTTCTATAGGTAGGGGGTTTAAACTAGTAATATCTAATATTTATATTATAAGGGCCTAATAGACGCGTAGCTTTAATAGAATAGAGCTAAATAGGGAGGCTATACCTACTACTTACTAAACCGACCTTATAACTAAATAGGGAGGCTATACCTACTACTTACTAAACCGACCTTATAACTAAATAATAAAGAGAGACCCGCCTTATTCCTCTTACTAGCCACCTCTTTTTAATAGTATAAATTTATTACCTACTTAATAAACTTAGGTATTAAGAATTAATTATTAATAGTAAGGTATTATAATAAGAAACCTCTACTATTTATAAGACTAAAGATACTTATTACTTAAGAAATACCTTCTAATCCTCCTAGTTAAACCTTAAGATTATATATACTATAATTAGTATAAACTAATATTAGTTTAAACTTATAATTTAAGTATACCTTAGTACTTTAAGCCTAGAAGATTTTATATTAGCCCCTAATAGAGAAGGTTATTATTCTCTATTTTATAAACTCTTACTTATTATTATATAACGGCGATAATATAGTATATAATTATTATAAATAGCTTAGAGGTAGTATTAATATTAAAGATAAAGGGCGTAGCTTTAGTTTAACTTAATTATAACTCCCTTACTATTATAATAGTTTAGATTTTAATTATTACGCCCTAAGTTAGGGATATTTATATAAATTTTATAGTATTTCCCTATCTTTTAACTAGCCTATTAATAAGGTATATAACTTTTATAATTCCTAGAGAACCCGTCTACTATTTCTTTTATAACTTTATAGTAGGCGTCTTTAATATTATTATTAATAGTTTCTAAGATATTAGTATTTATAATTTAAAGATACCTTACTATTACTATTATAAGAAAGGCTACTTATAAAGGAGGTCTAATAAGACCCTAATAATAGCCTAATATAATAAACTTTATATTTTTTAACCCCTAGCCTTTATATTATAACTTCCTAATTTCCTCTAGAGGTACTCTTAAAATACTTATTTCCTTATAATTCTTAGGCTTATAATTAAAGCGCCTAATTATCCGTAGTATATCTAGCTACGTCCTTATCTCCTCTCTATTAAGGACCTTTAATAAGGTTAATAAGCTGCGCTAACTAAGTAGTATTTTCTATAGGCTAAGCTTACTATTATTAGTTATAGGGTTAGTAAGGCGTATATTAAGCTTAAGAAATAATATAATAATAAAGTAAAGATCTTTACTAGATTAAAACCTAATATTATATAGGAGTCTAATATAATATAAGTTATTACTAAAGTCTATTATAAACTAGATCTTTTTAATAAGTACTATTATACGCCTTAATATATAATAGCCTTCTTATACTATTAAGCGTATAATATTATTAATAACTTCTTCTTAAAAGAGAATTATATAAAGCTACTAAAAGCTAGGGGCGAAACGCACTTTATTTAGATAAGTCTTATTAATTTAATAAGCTAGATTATATATATAGAGACTTTTATAGTAATAGAAGATAAACATATTACTAGACTTATATACTTTTTTATACTATTAAGCCTTTATTATAGTAGTAAAATAGGTGTTAATAAGTATATAAAACCCCTTTAAGATAGTATAAAGGGAGATTAGGTCCTTAATATTAAGGTTCTTTATAATTTTAAGAGTTAGCTTAAAATAATTAAGGATAGTAATAAAAATACTAAATTAATTTATATCTACTTCATTTTCTAGTTATAAGATACCTAGTTAACTATTTATACGGCGTCTTCTTGCTAGTAATAAGAATATAGGAATATACCTTTATTAGGTAATATAATAATAGGGTTATTTATTTTAATTATAGGTTTAATATTAGTTAGTATAATAGTATCTAATAAATGCTGATAGTACTTTATTAGGGTAGTAAAAGCCTTATTATCCTAACTAGTAGTTAATAGCTAAGAGATAGTCTTATTATTATCCCTTATAAAGACTATTACTTAGGAGTTATTATCCTCTCTAGTAGAGTCCGTAATTTAAGGAGTAGTATTAGTAGTTATAGGTTCCCTTACTTATAAACTATCTAGTATTAGATTAAGAATAGTACATATATCTATAATTTAGATAAATAAAAAGGCCTATTAATATATATATTACCTATTAAGTTATAATCTAAGGTTACCCTTTTAATTAATATAATTCTAATAAAACTACCCGCTAGGACCTTATTTAAAGTTTCTAATATACTATTTAACTATTTAAAAATAGATACTATATTATTTTAAGAGGTTTTACCTAAAGGATTTTTATAGGGAGGTAGGGCGGAATTAGAGTTATAGAGACGCGAGTCTAATTTAGTATACTATATATTAATTAGTAAACTAAGCGGAAGATAGACTTAATAGGCTTACTTAATATATTTATAAGGTCTAGAGAGCCTATAATAGAGTACTTAGATAGTTATAATAGATAATAGTATATAGATAAAGATATATATTAAGATTTTGCCTATTTATACTCCTAGTAAAAGAGATATAAGTATTAAGGCTATTAAGGCTATTATATATCTCGTATGTCTTATATATCTCGTATATCTTATATATCTTATATATTAAGAACTCGCACGTCTTATACATCTTATACGCCTTATATATTTTACTTATATATCTTATATATCTTATATATCTTATACGCCTTATACGCCTTATATATCTTATATATCTTATATATCTTATATATCTTATATATCTTATATATCTTATACATCTTATACATCTTATATATCTTATATATCTCATATATCTTATATATCTTATATACCTTATTTATTTTATAGATCTTATAGATCTTATAGATCTTATATATCTTATATATATCTCGCTAGTTTTATATATAATATCTTTTTAATTATATATTTCACCTATATCTCTTATATCTACTACTTCTATATATAATTAAATACTTATTAATAAAGCCTCTAATATAACTTAAACATCTTATACCCCGTATATTATTTAAGTAATTAATACCCTTTATTACTAGCTCTTAGAAGTTAATCCTTTCGCGCTTTTTTCTAGATATAATTTATAATTTAAGTCTCCTTCTTAATAAAATCCTTATTATATAAGTAGTTATATTAATTCTAATTAATAAAATTATTAATATAGCTAATATACGAGGTATTACTATATCCTAGTATTATATATATATTATAAATAATACTATCTAAAGTAAATAGGCGCTTATTAATTAGACCCTAGGGAGTTATAATCATAGCTATTTACTATTTCTCTACTTTAATTATACTATAAAAAGGGTTAATAGCGCCCCTATTCTATATCTTAAGTAATTTAACTATTACTCTATTATATCTTAGGGGTTTACCCTTTCTATTATAATTCTTTATATCCTAAATAGTAATTAGGAGCTATAACTAACTTACTAGTTACCCTCCTTAAGGGTACTAAATACTAGATTAATTAGTAATATTTAGATAATACTCTTAAACTTATATATAGTCTCGCCGCTAACGGCCTTTATTCTACTAATTAATAGAGTAATAATAGAATTCCTCTAATAATTAATCTAGATTAGCTATATTTTTACTAGATCTTTTCTAGGTCCTTAGTAATCTATAGATCTATATTAGGTAGCGAGAAATTTAAGAAGGGTTATCTTCCTATATATCGCCTATATCTTATATAGACCTAGGGTTTACTACCTTTATATACTTCTACTAGATAAATATAACTAATATATATAGAAGATTTAAGACTTTACTTTTAGTAGTAGTAGTAGACGCCGAATATTATAAGTTTAGATTATAATATAAATAATATAACTATCCCTACTCTTACTTATTTATCTTCTATCCTAGCTTACTTAGTAGTATAACGGCGCTAAGTTAATTAGCGTATACTTTATTATTATAATTAACTTAACCTAGTAGGTAATTAAGGCTATATTTCTTAATATTAGCTATTATAAGAATATTAAGCTCTTAAGTATTATATTAAAGTAGTTACCTCTTAAAATACTTCTATTTATTTATTTACTAAAACGGGCGTTTAACTATCTTAATATAAGCTACCTCGCCTATTTTAATTATTATATTAGGTAGGCTATTATATTCGCGTATATAATAGGTATAATAGCTTAGTATATATATCTTTAGAAAGTTAAAATAGTAACTATTATATCTTACGTATAAGAGATATATTAGACTACTATTATAAAATCTACTAATACTTTAATAGTAAGTATAATACCTAGCTACTTCTTATCTAGTAATAGAATTATTACGGGAAGTAACTACTAAATAATCCCTTTATATTCTACTCCTAACTACTACTTAACCTCGCTAAAATAATTAAAGTATTTAAGACCGGGGAATAGTAGGACTTAATAGTAGGCCTAATCTAATTAAACTATTATAGATAATTCTAGAAGTACTCTATTTCTAGTTTCTATTTAAGTATACTTTTTCCCCTTTATCTTCTATACAGACGCTCTAATTATCTTATTAACTTATATAAGTAGGTAGTCTCTAGCTACCTCTTTAAATAATTAGTATAAGATATTAGATAATATATACTTATAAATATTTATAAGATAATATTTCTAGGTAAAATTATTAGTAGGATAGATATATTAATAGTCTAATTAAGAATAATATTTATTCTACTATAAAGTTAGTTATAAGGTAATTTATAATTTCGTCTATTTATAGGTTTATATAGGCTAGAAGCTATACTAGCGTAGATCTTCCTATTTCTCTTAGGATACTTAATAAATAGGGTAATATTATAAACTTTTAATACCTGTAATTAAGACTTACTCTTTATAATCGGCTGAAATTCTAGTAATAATAGGATACCCCCTTTAGGTTTTCTTATTTATATAAATTATTAGAAAACTATCTATTATATACTACTCTAACGCTAGTTAAATTATAAGTATTAATAATTAAGAACTATAGCTATATAGGATATATACTTATACTTTAATATAAGCTCTATTACTATATAATAGACTTCTAACTTAATTTCCCTACCTAGCTCTTATAAGATAGGTATTAAACCTAGAAGTATTATACTTAGCCTATTATATTATTTATAAGTCTCTTTATTTAAATTACTAATTATTATATAAATAGGCTATATTAATAGATTACCCGCGAGGGTTATTAGTTATATCTTATCTATTACTAATAAAATTAGTATTATAATAGTATTATCTAGTAGTTAAGTCTATTATTCCTACTATTAATTTATAGTATATATCTTACTCTAGATTTATAAATCTACCTTTATAATAGAAGGATTATTAGGATTATCTATTATATACCTATATATAAGGGCGTACGCTAAGTTACTAGTAAATAGTTAGTAGTTAATTAGGAATTTAATAACCTTTATAATATCTTAATAATAGATAGTATATTACTTAGCCTTAATATTATTTATATCTACTTAAATCTTAATCTTTAATTCTACCTACTTATTATTAAAGATACTATTCTTTATTATACCTAATATATCTAGCTATTTTATACTACTCTTAAAATTAATATATTCTTATAATAGGCGGAGCTATAAATTACTAAAGAAGCTATTTATATCTCCTTAAGTATACTTTACTTATAAAAACTATTAAGTAAGAGTATAATCTATCTTATTATTAAAAGGAAAGAATAAAGGGTCTAATATATACTAATATATTATAGGAAGCTCTATTAAAAGTAGTTCTCTAGCTCTTCTACTAGTAATATCCTAAAAGGTTTTTATCTTAAAAGCTATATAAGTAGAGAACTTCCCTAACCTCTTTCTACTTAATATACTTTATTTACTTAAAGGGATATACTTATTTATAACCTAATTACTAGCTAATATATCTTCTAAGATATCTTTATCTTAATCCTCCTTAACTATTAAATTTAAAGTAAATAACTTATTAATCGCGGCCTATATAAGGGTAATACTCTACTTAGGAGGTAGTATAACTTAAAAGCTTATTTATAAGAGAACACTTAAAGCCGTTTTATATTATCTATAATATCTATTAGCGTATTTTAAGAAGGCTTAATTAATCTTTATAATAAAGTCGTAGCTATTATATACTTAACTAGCTATTTAAGAGGAAGGGATAATAGTAGAATAACTAGATAAGTTTAGTATAAGTATAGAATATAAGTATATATAATATAATATAATAGAGCCTTTACCTTCTTTAATTAGATTTATTAATTAAAGGGAGCTTAGATATATTAGGATAGAACTAGTATACTACTTAGGAGGCGCGCTTTAATATATAAGATATATAAGATATATAAGATTATAAGATATATTAGATATATAGTATAATAGAATTAACTAATATATACTAGGCTTAAGATATACTTTCTAGGTTAAGTAATAGCTAGTATATAGGATATATAAGATTATAAGACATACTAGACATATAATATAATAGAATTAATAGTACGCTAGGTTTAAGATACTAGCTAGTATATAAGATATATAAGATTACGAGATACGCTAGACGTATAGTATAATAAAATTAATAGATATTACTAGGCTTAAGATATACTTTCTAGGTTAGGTAACGGCTAGTATATAGGATATATAAGATTATAAGATATATTAGATATACGGTATAATAGAATTAATAGTATACTAGGCTTAAGATACTAGCTAGTATATAGGATATATAAGATTGCGAGATACGCTAGATATATAGTATAATAAAATTAATAGACGTTACTAGGCTTAAGATATACTTTCTAGGTTAGGTAATAGCTAGTATATAGGATATATAAAATCATGAGATATACTAGATATATAATATAATAGAATTAACGCTAGGCTAGAGATATACTTTCTAAATTAGATAATAGCTAGTATATAGGATATATAAGATTATAAGATATACTAGATATATAATATAATAGAATTAGCTCTTAGATAGTAATTATATAGGATATATAATATTATAAGATATATTAAGTATACTTAATAATTTATATATTAACTACTCCCTATAACTTTAACCTTTTATAAGTACCCTATTTTATTATATAGATAATACTATTAGGGATAATAGTTATATAGAAAGTATAATATTATAAGATATACTATATTTATTAAATAAATAATATAATAAATAGATTAGATAGTATAAATTCTTAATATATAAAAGATATATTTTTAACAAGAATATCTATTATAAGAACCCCTTCTCTCTTAGTTATAAATAGTAGAACCTACTAATATATAAGATCTCTCTTAAGGGTATTAATTATAATATATATTATATACTATACTCCTTACTATTTACCTTATATCTTAATATTTAAAGCTAAAATTCCTAATAGAGCTTATATTTACTTTATCTTATTAGATTATATAATCTTAAACTTTCCCTAAATAGAGAACCTAACTTTAGCCTCTCCTCTCTTCCTATATTACTTTACTTAGATTTCTATTACTTTTATAATATAATATACCTTAACTCTTTTATTACTCTTATATTAGACTTTATTCTCCTTACTATCTTATCTCCCTATCTCTAAGAATTATTCTAAGTAATTATAAGTCTTACTTAGTCTTTATACTTACTTATATAACTTAACCCTTTAATTATACTATTTAAAAGAATAAAGAAGCTAAAAATAACTAAACCTAGCTTAGCTTAAGGATAATTATAAAAGAATATTATACTTTTATTAACTAGATCTTAGATAAGCTTATAATAGCTAGTTTATAATATATAAATAATATAGCCTTACCTTATAATTAAGTAGCTATTAAACTAGTCTACTAATAATGAAAGGATTATCTCTAATTTATACTTAGACCGCAGCTTAATACTATCCTAATTAACTAGATTAATAAGATATTAAAATATAATTATTACCTTTTTATTAATAACTTAAAGTATATAATTAAAGTACCTAAGGAGGTTAAGACTAGTACTACTAAATAGGGAGTAATTAAGACTAAGGTTAAGTTAGAAGGTAAGTTAAGTATAAAGGATAATAAATATATAACTAGTTATATAAAAATAGTTAAAAGAGAGAAGGTTCCCTTTATATAGAGGGTTATCTAGTATTAATATATTAATAATACTAAAGGAGATAATTAGGTTATCTATTTAATTAAGGATATCCTTAATAAAAATACTAAGATTAAAGACTTAGATACTTTAAATTATATTAGTTTAAAGGCCTATTATAAGATACTCTCCGCCTAAGTACTATTAACTAATTATAAGACGTAAATACTTATAGGGTAGATACCCCTTAAATAAAAATAGATAAAGATTAGTAATTATACTATTAATTTTAAGATATTAATTAAGTTATAAGTTATATAATACCTTATAAATAATATTTACTTCTAGGTCCTAGGATTACGTAGTAAGTAACTTATTATAATATACTTAGGTACCTAACTAATATTAACTATTATAATTAAGAATTTAGTTATAAAGATTAAAGAAGAATTAATCCTATTTATAACTCTACTCTAGTTTTTAATACTTAATAATATCTTTAAGCAGCGTATTAGTAGTATTAGAAAAGGTAGTACCTCTTTTTTATATTTATAGATTTCTTATAGATAGCTAACTTATATATAGTATTAAAGGTCTTCTTTAAATCTAGATATTCCCTATTTAATTATATATTTCTATTCCCTCCGCGGGCTATTTAAATAGATCTTCTAAGTAATAAATTTATTAAGCCTCCTATTATTAAAGAACTAGATACCTATCTACTATTAAGTAAGTTAGATAAGTTAAATAAAGAGGGTATAAAGATAGTAGATAAGACTTAATAGAATATAGACCTACTTAATAAAGAGCTTAATATTATAGAAAAAGATTATATTAATATTAATAGTAATAAGGATTCTATATTTAGGCTAGGTAATAAGGATATAATAATAGTAGATAGTAATAAGAGGATAGTAGATAGATTTATAAAGTAAGTCCTCTCCCTTTAACTAATTTATAAGAATAGAGCTAAGACTTATTAATAGATAGGTATAAGCTATTAAAGATATTAAGGTAATAGAGTATTTTAATCTAGGCCTATTAAGATAGTTTACGCGCTTTTATAAAGTTATAATAGAGGATATAAAATATAAATTAAGGGTTAATTAAAAGCCCTAGGAGGGGAAGTTTAAGGTATTAAGTCTTAAGATAAAGGGTATTAAGTAAGTAGCCTACTATTATTAATACTTTACTATCTTTATTATACTTAAGTTTAAGAACTCTATAATTAATAGGATAATCCTAGTTAAAGAGATAGGACTTAGAAAGGTTAGTAATTAATATAAGCCCTTAAGTATATTTAATAAAGGGGGGAAAGCTAACTTATTATATATAATAATTTAGACCTTAAAGGTAATTTTATACTTTATATATTAGTACTAGATTAATATTATATAGAGTAAGATTAAATATAATTAAAAAACTACTTAAATTAATTAATATCTTCCTAAGAACTAATAATCTAATAAAACCTACCTATTATAAAATTAATAGCTATTCCTTTATATATATATTTATAATAGATTAATAAGTAGCTTCCTTTTATAATATAGATTAAACCTTATCCTTATACTAGCGAAGTTACTTAGTAATTAGGTAAATAAATAGGCTAATTAGTATAATAATAATTATTAGGAAATACTTAATATATAATTCTTTATATACTATATAAATTAAAATCTTAGGCCCTTCTATCCTATTAATATTAAGTTAAACCTATTTAAGATAGATAAAGGCTTCCTACCCGCCTTTACTAACTAGTAAGGGATATTTATTATAATACTAGGGGTATTTACTAAGTAAGTTTAAAGCTAATTTATTAATATTAAGTATTAAAATATTAAGTAGGGAAGATATATTTTATCTATAAAAGTCTTATAACTAAAACTTAAGGTTAATTACGTAGTAGTTAATAAATAGTATAAGTCTAAGGGAGACTTAATAAGGCTTATAACTATCTTAAGAGTAATTAAAGCTTAATTAAGGTTTTATATAATTATTATTATATTAAGAACCCCCTAGATAAAGGCACCTTTAGACCTTACCGGTATATTATTAGTAATAAGGATAGGATATAAGGATTAGTAGTAGTTTAATAATAATCTTTAATAGGCTAAGCTAAAAAACTTTAAAGAAATCTACGTAGCTTTTAATAGATTAATAAAAGCTACGGGCGTATTCTAGATAATAGATAAGCTAGTAGATTATATTACTTACTTATATACGCTTACTAAGGCTATAATACTTAGCCGCTATTCTAGTTTAATATAGTTTAATATACCACTTATATAGTTACTTAAATAGCGGCTCTAGGTTATAGATACTATAACTAGGTTCCTAGTAGGCCTTATCCTAGCCCTTAAAAAGTAAGAGTAAACTATTTAATAGGAGGTAGATACTAGTAGTATTAGGAAAATAGAGTAGTAGAAAAATATAATATACTTCTAAAAGGTATAATAGCTAAGAGCTATTATATCTATCCTAGGGCTATTACCTATATTAGAAGAAGATAAGGAGTTAAAGGTAATATAGATATAATAGAGGGAAAAAAAATATTAGATAATAAATATAAGAATCTATACTTTAAAAGACTTAATAAATTAGCTAAGTCCGCTCTAAAGTTTAAGTTTATTATTAATATTATTAAAGATCTTAGTATTATAAGGTATAAAAAGGGCTCTAATAGGTAGCTTAATATAATACTAGAGAAGCTTATAATTATTAGAATAAATATAATAGTTTATATACTCCTAGTAAAGATACGTTTATATACCTAATAGCCCTCCTTTATCCTAGTCCTTTCTACTATAAATACCTTAGGTTATTAAAGGTTATACTAACTCTAGTATAATAGTTAAAGGTAGATCTTACTATTATAAAAGGGAAGAAGGTTAGAGTAGTTTATAGCGATATATAGCTATCTAACTAATAGGAGATTATTAATACTTTTTAATAAAGACCTAGTAGTAACCTAGACTTAGAGTATAATATTCTTATTTTTATAATAAGTTTAATTAGGACTAGTATTAACTTAATAAGGGTAAGGAAGATTATTATACTTAATATAGAGTACTTAGAGGTACTTATATAATAGGTAATCTTCTATATTTATAGAATTAGGTAATAGAATAAGATATATATATAGGTTTTATAATACTTAAAGGTTAAAATAGATAGGAGGATATATAATATATAAGGAAAGCGAAGCTAGCTAATAGCTTAATTTATAAGGACTAGAAATAAGGCTAGGGAGGAGGTAAGGAAAGTATAAGAAGCTTTAGAGGTTATTATATAATAATATAGGCTATCTTTAGTCTAATAAATAGTATATATAATAAGGGAAATACTTATAATATTTATAATAAATCTAGCCTAATAATATAAGATACTAGAGCTAAAGTATTAAGTATTAGGAGATACTTAATATTATTAAATATATTAGATACGCTAGATATACTTAAAATTAGGAGCTAGAAATTATATATTATATATAGAATATAGTAGGGTATACTAGATAATAGATAGAGAGGATAGTATTTAGATCTACTACTTAAGAGGTATACTTTATAAATTAGGCTACGGCTAGTATATAAGATATATAAGATTATAAGATATACTAGATATACTAGATAGTAGAATTAATAGAGTATTAGGCTTAAGGTATACTTTTTAAATTAGGCTACGGCTAGTTAGTATATAAGATATATAAGAATATAAGAGATTATAAGATTTACTAGATATATTAGATAACGGGCGGATAAGCTAATATATAAGATATATAAGATTATATAAGATTATAAGATATACTAAATATACTATATAAGGGAATTAATAGATAAGCGCTAGGTAAGGTATACTTTCTAATTTAGGCTACGGCTAGTATAAAGGATATATAAGATTATAAGATATACTAAATATATAGTATAATAGAATTAATAGATATAGGCTAGGCTCTTTCTAAATTAGGTAATAGCTAGTATATAGCATATATAAGATCGTAAGATATACTAGATATATAGTATAATAGAATTAATAGATATAAGCTAGGCTTAAGATATACTTTCTAAATTAGGTAATAACTAGTATATAAGATATATAAGATTATAAGATATACTAGATATATAGTATAATAGAAATAAATCTTAGATAGTAGTTATATAAGATATATAATATTATAAGATATACTAAGTATACTTAATATCCTATATATCGACTACTCCTTATAACTTTAACCTTTTATAAATACCTTATCTTATTATATAGATAATACTATTAGGGATAGTAGTAGTATAGAAAGTATAATATTATAAGATATATACTAGATAATATTAATCGCGTAAGCGGCCTTAGTACTCCTTCTTATACTAATAAATTCGCTTAACTAACGCGTCCTAGCTACTAAATATAAATACTTTATTATTATCCTAGCCTTTTATAAGCCTTAGTATAAATATTTATAGTAATAGATACCTAAGAGTAATATAATTAATTATACCTACTATAGGCTATTTAATTAATATACCCCCTAGATAGGCTAGAATAACAGGAAAGTATACCCTTTTAACTTGGACTTTCCTCTTATTTACGGCCTAATCTACCTTACGCCTTTCTTTCTATTTATAAGTAGCTTAAGCTTCCTTACTATATTAGTTAATACTATATCTCCCTCTTTCTAAGAGCTATTCTCTAGTCCTACTTACTTTCTCCCCTTAATCTACCTTCTCCCTTATCTATTTACTCGTTCCTTAGGTCCTACTTCTACTCTATTAATAGAGACTAACCTTTAAGCCTTACTATTATACTTACTTACCTAGTATAGCTTAGCCTTTTAATTATACCTTTTAAAAAAGGAAGGAGAGGGTACTAAAAGGAGAATATAAGGTAGTCTAGGGCTCCTAATTAAAGAGCCTTATAATTATTATATCTAGATATAATATAATATTATAATAGCTAGTCTATAATATATAAATAATATAGCCTTACCTTATAATTAAGAGGCTATTAAGCTAGTATACTAATAATTAAAGGATTATCTCTAATTTATACTTAGACCGCCGCTTAATACTATCCTAGCTAACTAAATTAATAAAATACTTAAATATAACTATTATAAACTTATTAATAACTTAAAATATAAAGTTACTACCCCTAAGGATATTAAGGCTAATACTATTAAATAAAGAGTAATTAAGATTAAAGGTAAGTTAGAGGATAAGTTAAGTATAAGGGATAATAAATATATAACTAGCTATATAAAAATAATTAAGAGAGAGAAGGTTCCCTTTATATAAAGGGTTATCTAGTACTAATATCCTAATAATACTAAAGGAGAAAATTAAGTTATCTATCTAATTAAGGATATTCTTAATAAGAATACTAAGATTAAAGACTTAGATACTTTAAATTATATTAATTTAGAGGCCTATTATAAGATACTCTCTACCTAAGTACTATTAATTAATTATAAGATATAAACGCTTATAGACTAGACGCCCCTTAAGAATAAAGGGATAAAGATTAATAATTATACTAATAGTTTTAAGATATTAATTAAGTTATAAGTTACATTATATCCTACTATTAATATTTACTTTTAAGGTCCTTAGATCGCGTAATAAGTAACTTATTATATTATACTTAAAGGCCTAGCTAATATTAACTATTATAATTAAGAATTTAATTATAAAGGTTAAAGAACTAATCTTGTATATAACTCTACTCTAGTCTTCAATACTTAATAATATCTTTAAGCGGTATATTAATATTATTAGAAAAGGTAATACCTCTTCCTTACCTTTATAAATCCCTAATAGATAGCTAATTTATATATAGCGCTAAAGGTCTTCTTTAAGTCTAGATATTCCCTACCTAATTATATATTTCTATTCCCTTTATAAGCTATTTAAAGGTATCTTCTAGGTAATAAGTTTATTAAGCCTCCTATTATTAAAGAACTAGATACCTATCTACTATTAAGCGAGTTAAGTAAGTAAAATAAAGAGGGTATAGAGATAGTAAATAAAACCTAGTAGAATATAGACCTACTTAATAAAGAGCTTAATATTATAAAATAAGAGTATATTAGTATTAATAGTAGTAAGGATCTTATATATAAGCTATATAATAATAATATAATAATAGTAGATAGTAATAAAGGGATAATAGATAAATTTATAAAGTAAGTCCTCTCCCTTTAACTAATTTATAAGAATAGAGCTAAGACTTATTAATAGATAGGCGTAGGCCGCTAGAGATATTAAGGTAATAGAGTATTTTAATCTAGACCTCTTAAGATAATTCGCGCGCTTTTATAAAGTTATAAAGGAGGATATAAAATATAAATAAAGGGTTAATTAAAAGTACTAGGAGGGGAAGTTTAGAAAATTAAATAATAAAATAAAGGGTATTAAGCGAGTTTACTACCTTTATTATACTTTAGTTTAAGAACTCTATAATTAATAGGATAATTATAATAGAGGAGATAGGACTTAGAAAGGTTAGTAATTAATATAAGCCCTTAAGTATATTTAATAAAGGGGGGAAAGCTAACTTACTTTAAATAATAGTTTAGACCTTAAAGGTAATTATATACTTTATATATTAGCGCTATATTAATATTATATAAAGTAAGATTAAATATAATTAAGGAATTACTTAAATTAATTAATACCTTCTTAATAGTTAATATCTTAATAATACCTATCTATCTTAGAATTAATAGCTATTCCTCCACGCGTATATCTATAATAGACTAATAAGTAGCTTCCTTTTATAATAAAGACTAAATATTACTATTATATTAGTAAAGGTACTTAGTAATTAAGTAAATAAATAGGCTAATTAGTCTAATAATAAGTATTAGTAAACCCTTAATATCTAGTTTATTATATATTATATAGATTAAAGTTTTAAGCCTTACTACCCCGCTAATACTAATTTTACCTTATTTAAGACGGACGTCGTATATAATAAATAGTACTTAAGTAAGGGAGACTCTACTAAGCTTATAACTAGTTAAAAAGAGATTAATAACTAGGGGGGGTTTATTATACTTAGTACTATCTTAGGTACTCTATATAATAAAGTTCTAACTAACCTAACTAGTATTCTATTAGTTATAAGAAGGATAAGAGAGCTAATAGCTCGCTAAGCCTAGCCTCTAATAGACTTCACCGGAAAATTTTAAGGTAATTAGCTTAGCTTTTAATAGTTTAATAGACCGCGAGGGTATAGTTAATACTACCTTAAAGCTAGAAGAGTATATTAGTTACCTATATATTATTACTAAAGCTATATTATTAAACTACTATTCTAATTTAATATAGTTTAATATACCGCTTATATAGTTACCTAAATAGCGGCTTTAAGTTATAGATATTATAACCGATTTCCTAATAATACTTATCTTAGCCCTTAAAAAGTAAGAGTAAACTATTTAATAGGAGGTAGATACTAGTAGTATTAGGAAAACGGAGTAGTAGAAAAATATAGTATACTTCTAAAAGGTATAATAGCTAAGAGCTATAATATCTATCCTAGGGCTATTACTTATATTAGAAGAAGATAAGGAGTTAAAGGTAATATAGATATAATAGAAGGAATATAAAATATTAAATATAAAGTATAAAATATAATAATCTATACTTTAAAAGACTTATTAAACTAGCTAAGTCTACTCTAAAGTTTAAGTTTATTACTAATATTATTAAAGAGCTCGGTATTATAAGATATAAAAAGGGCTCTAATAGGTAGCCTAATATAGTACTAGAGAAGCTTATAATTATTAGAATAAATATAGTAGTCTATATACTCCTAGTAAAGGTATATCTTTATTCCTAATAGGCCCTCTTTATCCTAGTCCTTACTTATTAAATCTTATAGTTACTTAAAGACCTTACTAATTTAGATATAGTAGCTTAAGGGGGATACTATTAATATAAAAGGGAAGAATATTTAAGTAGTTTATAGTAATATAGAGGTATCTAACTTATAAGATATTATAGGCGCGTTTTAGTAATACTATATTAATAAGTTAGATCTTAAATATTACCTTTATATTTAGATACTAAAGTTAATAGTAACTTATTATTTAAGCTAATAAATAAAGATAGCTAGTACCTATAATATAAATTAAATAGGGTACCTATACTTTAAGTAGTTATTCCTACCTAATAAATAGGGTAAGAGACGGAGACGTGTATATAATATATATAACAATTAAAGGTTAGAGTTAATAAGAAGGTCTACGGGCTATAAAGGTTATAGGAATACCTTTAATAATTACTATTATCTAGTATACTATATATACTTAATATAATAGTAGCGTTTATAACTTATAAAATATAAGATATAACTTAGTATCTATATATACTAGTTATTATAAGGTATATAAGATATAAGATATAAGTTTAATAAAAATACCTCTAATAATTACTATTATCTAGTATATTATATATACTTAATATAATAGTAGCATTTATAACTTATAAGATATAAGATATAACTTAATATCTATATATACTAATTATTATAAGATATATAAGATATAAGATATAGGTTAGATAGATAATATCTTATAAGTAAGAATTAAGGTATATAATATATATTATATCTCTCTAGATATTAAAAAGCTCTTAACTAAGATAAAGACTTCCTAGTACCTAGTCTAGAGCTCTTATAATACTAGGGGCTAGCCCTAGGCGCCTTAATTTAAGATTAGAGGGCCTAGGGCTAGCCTAGGGCCCCTAGGGCCGGCCCCGGGCCTGCGGGCCGAAGGCCTTTACCAAGGGCATAGGGGTGAGTTAAGATCTTGCCGACGTATTAGCGAGGAGTATAAGGGCTATTATAGCTAGAGGGTCCGGTAATAGGTCTTATAGATCTAGTAGAGCCAGCTTAGGATAATTATATATTACCCGTTAGATAGCCCGTTCTTCCCTCCTAATATATTCTACCCTATAAATACGGGCTTATTACTAAGTAGGAGTTATAGCTTATTAAATAGGGTTAATGTTATCCTAGATATCCCGCTTCTTATTATTCTCTCCTAGAGCGGATATTTATAGGCGCTTATTCAGCCTAAAGTTTAGTTACTACTACTTATTAGTACTAATATACTAAGGGCGTTTCTCCTAAAAATAGATATTATTTACCTATATAATTTATTATCTTATAAGGTTTTATAGCTAAAAGATATAGTCCCCTTTATAATTAAGGAGGTAGTACTTATTACTCTTATCTTCTAACTTCTTCTAAATATAGTATAAGGCGTAGGCTATTAAGCCTATTATTTAGAGGTATAAGAGCTTTAATAGGTATTTATACTATACTTTATAAAGAGTCTTCCCTAATTTAGAGTTAGGAGACTAGATAGTAAGGTAGTTAGTTATAAGTATAATCTTAGGCTAGAAAGATTTATTAAGGCTAGAGCTAAGGAGTATTAGCTATATCTTATATAGTAATATCTACTTAAAACGCTCTATTAACCTATTTATTTAAGGGTTCCTAGGTATTATAACTTTATAATAGATACTTTAGTCTTTAAAGTAGTTAATAAAGGCGTAACTTATATATTTACCTCTATTATTAATATAAAGGTAATAGATATAGCGGTCTAGATACTTATAAGCTACTTTAAACTACTAGAATAACTAGAAAGTATTACTCTTATACTTAAGGTAAATAATAATCAAGATATAAGTAAAATTATCCTTAAATATTATAAAGTATTAGCTCCCTTTAAAACCTATTAGGTTAAAAGGGCTAATAATATTACTATAAATAAGATCTATTAGATACTCCCCTAGTTAAATAGTATCTTTATAGGATACTACCTTCTAGCGGCCTTAAATATAGTATTTATATATAAGTTCGCTAGAAAAAGGCTTTAAAAAATTAATCCTAGTTAATATAACCGGTAGTTTATTAATACTTTACTATCTAAGGTACCTTATATAAGCGTGCTATAGCTATTAAACTTAGTCTAAGGGAATACTATAAGTATTAAGGGCTAAGGGCTTTTATAGGTCTAGTATAAAGACTCTTATAAATCGGCTAGTATTAAAGACTACTAGACCCTTTAAGATAATATAGCCTACTTTAGTATAGGCTATATCTATATTAGTATTAAGGAGCTAACTTATAAATAGGAGACTATTAACGCCTAGGTTAGGTACTTATATAATATTAGGTATAAGTATTAACCTAAGTTTACTATTAATATTATAGTTAATCTTAATAGTCCTACTACCTTATAAGGTATAATAGACGCCGCTAATACCCATAATAGCGCGGGAGGTTTTAATTAGTTATAAGTTAATAAATATACTATAATCCTAAAAGGCGTACTAGTTATAACTAGAGTCTATAAAGACTATACTATTTAAGTCTAAGAGTAATTTCCTAGGAGCTACTATTAAAATAATAATATTATTACCTATTATTTTATAGATATTAAACTTATTAGTATAACCTATAAAGTTAGATTTACTAAGAGTAATATTAAGCTTTTACTTCTTTAAGTTATTATTAACTTAGGTAGCGGTAGCCGTAGCCTTTACTAAGGCTTTCTTAAATTTATTAGGCTTTATATAAGGGAACTACTCCTAGTATTAGTCTATAGTATAAGCGTAGTAAGACTTATATAAGATATCCCTATAGTAGTTATAACTCTACCGTGGCTTATTATCTACCTTACCTTTTCCTTAGGTATTACGAGCTCTAAATATAGTAATAGTATAACTCTCTAAGGCTTATTAATATTATTCCTTATTATAGGCGGTAAGTATAACTTAACTAAGGGGGACCTTTCCTAGGTTAAAGAAGGTATAGCTCTAGGTATAAGTAGTCTAAAAGGTATTAAAGGTACTACCTAATCCTATAAGGTAGAGCTAGATTATATAAGCCTCTAGTATAACTACCTCTTTATCTAACTCCTTAAGTTTAATATTAACCTCCTAAAACTAGCGGGTATAATTATCTATGTCCTTAATAGTAGACCCGTTAAAGTAGATTATATAAAGGTAATAAACTAGTTTAATATAAATACTAGAGCCCGTTAGCTTAAAGTTAGTCTTAATTTTATTAAGGATAGCCTAAGCTTATAAGTTCAAATAAGCGGGATCTTTAATAAGTTTATAAGTATTAAATCTAAGATAGTTATAGATTATAGTATATACTTTAGTCTATATAACCTCTAAAAAGGGCTTAAGGTTATTTAGAACTAACTAGTTATTAATTTCTTCGGCCTAATAGCTATAGCTAGAGTTAGACTTAAGGATTATAATTAAGGTAAGGGGAAAGTTCCTACTATTACTTTAACTGTTAGCTATTTTATTAGGAGTCTACCTCTAAGGATTTAGCTTTAAATAGTAACTAGTTAGTTAAGCTTAGCGTATTTTCTATAGAGTCTTAAGAGGATTCTACTAATAAAGATGCTAAGGAAGATAATTTTAAAGATAAGGATATTAAGGGAGGAGGCGTAGGTCTATTACCTTTAACTTATAAGCTAAAGAGAATAGTTTTACTAGGAGCGTTTAATAATAGTTTACTAGCTTCTAACTTAGAATTATTATAGCTTAAGGGTAATTATAATAGTTTATAATTACTATTATCTTCCTTAGTAATAGGCTTCTTAACTTCCTTTATAATAACTTTTAGTAAGTAGAGGAAGAACTTAGACCTAGAATATTAGTAGATAGCTATTAAGATATTAGAATAAAAACAGGATTTAAGGAGTATTAACTTAAACTAGTTTAGCTTAGAAATAAGAGGAGGATTAGTAAGTTATTTACTACGATAAGCTATCCTTATATTCCTAAGGATATAAACTTTAGGGGGCTAACTTAATAAAAATAGCTAGGCTAGTATCTATAATAGTAGGAAAAGCTAGCTCTAGGCCTAGTTAGGTAGTTAATAGTTACCTAATTAAATCTAGAAGAATTAAGATAGCTAGGGCCTAACCTCCTTTTATAGAGATTTTTCTAGGGGGCCTAATAGCTAAATAATATTAAAAGGTATAATATAATAAAGTAGAGATTACTATAGAAAATAGTATCTATTATAATTATTTAAGAGGAGGAAGTATCTTTCTTTCCCTAAGTATAAGGTAGTAGTAGTTTACTTAAGAAGGCTTAATAGAGGGAGTATTAATAGGATTTCTACTTATAAAATTAATATTTATTATAATAATAAGGTTAGAAGTAGGTATTTACTTAAGGGGCTAAGTATAGTTACTTAGTAGCGCTTATACTAATAATAATACTATAATAGCCCTTATAACTAGTCTTTAAACCCTATAATTATAGATTAATTAAGTTTACTTATTTATTTAAGGTTACTTATAGTAGTAAAAGCTAAGTACTTTAGTAAGAAGTTAAAGAATTCTAGGTAATATACGTAGTAATAGTAATTATTAACTTACTAAAGGGTACTAGAGGCTACTAAGGCTTTAATACTATATTAGCTAGGATAGGATAAGTAATAGCTATAATTAAAATAAATACTTATACCTCTAGGCTTATAACATATTAAAATATATAGTAGAATAGTTAAATAGGTTATTAAGTCTAGATATATAAGAACTAAGTATAGATACTAAGAGACTACTTAGTTATATATTACTAAGTATACTAGTATCTTAGTAGGACCCTATATCTTAATATTATATATATTATTAACCTAGGTAGAATAGTTAGATTTATAATAAGCCCCTCCTTCTAATATATATATACTTTAATTATAAAGAAAAGGCTATTTAGTATAATATAACTAGTTATCTTTAAGACTAGAATTTTAATATTATAAATAATACGCGCTTAATTAATCTCCTTAGACTTACTTTATAATAACCTAATGATTATAATCTAGTGGTTAATAATTTTAAGCCTAATATAAATATAGTTAATATTATATAAGTATATCTTCTAATTATTTAAAGTTTTAAATAAGTACCTTAGGAGTTTAACTACCTTATACCTTTTATTAATAAATTATACCTTCTATTATAAAATATAACCTATTTCCCTATATAAATAGCTATAGTTTATAAATATAATAAATTAAAGATTCTCCTTATATTATACTTTTAATTAATAGTTTATTATTATAATCTAGTAATAGGATTTATCTTTAACCTTATCTAGGTTAGTCTTTATACTAATAATAGACCTCTAATTACTAAATCTAGTTATACTTTTATACCCCTTTATTCTTTTTTTTATAATATATTCTTTAAGGTCCTTATAATTAATCTTCTTATTATTATTTTTAATAATTATAAATAAATTCTATACTTATAATTTTTAAATTATTAGTTATTATTCTAGTTATTAATAGTATTTAAAATAGTAAAAGGTAATTATAATATAATATAAGGTCTATTTAAAGAAATTATACTTTATATTATTTAAAGACTTATATTATTTAAAGACTTATATTATTTTATAGCTTTTTAAATAAGTTTATATCCTTTACTTATATAATAACTCTCTTTATATAAAATATATATAATTAGGCTACTAATAATTTATTAGTATCTATTATATTAAGAGTTTATAATATAATATAAAATACTATTAAGATTATTAATAACCTTAGCCTTTATAACTTCTTAAAGTATACTTAAAGTAGAAGCTTATATTTATATTAAATATATAGCCTTTTATAAAAGGTTTATAATAAATTCTCTTATTAAATAATTAAATAATAAATATAATATTATTAGGTCTATTATTTTTTATAAATAATAAATTTCTAGTAATACTTATATTATAATATTATAATTATTATAATTATTCCTATTTATATTTTTAATATATATCTAGGTTCTTATTATTATATTATAATTAGCTATCTCTTTTACTTCTCTTTTACTCTTCTTCTAATAACTTTCCTACTACCTATTATCTTTTAAGGTTACTAATATTTTAATAAGGTTTATCTATCTAGTAGTAGATTAAGTAAATTATTTAGTAGATATTTAATATTAGAGATTATACTATCAAGGTTTATAAATATACTACTAATAGATATTTAATTAAAGATAGTAGTATAACTATCAATAGAAAATATAGGGAATATATTATATATTAAATATAGAGGAGAGAAAGAGTATAAGGGATTTTAAGAGATTAATATTAATTATAAAATATATTAAAAACTTAATCTACCTATTAATCTAGGAGTAGGAATTATAGTATTTAACTAGCTAGGATAATAACTAGATTTATAATTAAAAAGGTTAAAGTATAATTAATTATATTACTTTTAAGCCTTTAATTAAATTATACTTTACTATTACTAAGACTAATAGTAAAATAGTAGATATAAATATTATAATATAATAAGAACTTATAAATCTTAACTTAAATTCTTAAATTTAATAATATACTAAAAATATTAGCTTTATTATATTATCCTTTTCTTTAAATAGTAATACTCTACCCTCTTTTATAATTAAGACTTCTATAAATACTTTAACTATTAATCTAATAATTAAGGGTAAAAATAAACCCTATTATATCTTTTAATATAAGTAGAAGGATAAGTAGCTAGATTAATAAGTAAAGATAATATAAGCTATTAAGAATAAAATAAAATCTAGTTATAATTATTATAATATCTATTAAAGTTTAATAAAGAAGTCTAAGAGATAGGAATATTTTTAAGAATATACCCTTATCTCTAGTAAAGTTTTATAGCTTATATACTATTATTATTATAAAGTTATTATTTACCCCTTTATAAGTTATAATACTAATAGTATAAATATCTATCTATTATTTCAAGGATATATTAAGAAATTAAGTCTTAGTACTTTATAATAAATATTGATTATTACTAATTACTAAGATAAGGTATATTAATATTACCATTTCCTAGGCTTTAATAAGTAGAATAATAACTAGAATTAATATACTACTATCTACTCTAGAGGAATAAAGGTAAGGATATAAGATTAATATTAAATAGGTAGAAATTTATATATAAAGACTTTCCTAAGTAATTTTAATATTAAATTATAAGTATAGGTATACTATTTAATATTATTAATAACTCTAAGATATTATAACTCTTTTACTACCTTAACCTTACTCTCTAATTAAACTTAGTATTTATAATTAAAAGCTACCTAATAATAAAGGTTAAAGAAATTAAATAAGATTTTTATATTAAACTTACTTATTAATAGTATCAAAGTCTCTTTATTACTTAATTATTAATTAGCTTTAAATTATTAATTATATATAATAATTATAACTTTCTTTATTAATAAAAATTAAATATAATATAAAAAACTTATAAGCTTTAAGTATTTTAAAGGTTAATATAATAACTTATAACTTATAATAGTTATAATCTAATTATTAAATAATTTAAAATTAAAGATTAACTTTTTACTTTTATTATTAATAATATAAGTAATAATATTTTATTATATAATAGACTTATTAACTCCCTTTTTATAAACCTTTTTAATAATTTTATTAACTAAGGAGAAGAAAATCTTAAGTATTCTCTAATATATATTATTTAATTAGTATTAAAAGAGTTACTTAGAAAAGTTTATATTAATCTAATTAATAAAGAATTATAAAGGAACTAAGTTAATAATAATAAGTAGTAAGAAGTTTAAGTAGTAAAGAAGAGTCTATTAATAACTTTAATTAAGGTAAGATCTTTATAATTATTATTCTAATTATCTTTTAACTAATTAATTAAAGGTATAAAAGATTATAATATTTATTAATATAAATAATTAATAAAAGGAGCCCTTTTTTAATATATAAAAAGAGTAGCTTTAAAAGGATAGTATAATAGTAGTCCTAGATAATAATATACCTACTATTAAAGAGAGGTATAAGTAGAGATACCCTTTTAAGCTTTTTTAAGATATTGAAATATACTAGGACTTAACTTTTTATATACTAAAATAAGTATATCTACTTTATAAAGATTTAGAATATTACTTTAATAAAAAACTAAGAGGCTTCCTATAAGAACTAGATAGGAATATAGTACTACTATCGACGTGGCGTCTATAGTATATAGTAGTACTACGCTACCCCTTTACCTATAATATATAGAGGAGGGAATTCCCCTTAAAGAGAAGGGTAGTAATTAGTCTTACTATTAATTAGAATAGAGAGTTCTATATATAAGTATATATATACTATTTATAATACTTAATAGCTATATTATTATATAATACCCTTATATTCTAATTACTTTACCCTACTTAGGGGTAGTAGCCTAACTATTAGTAAGATAAGTAGAGAAGGGTTATTATAAGTATAAAGTAAAAAGGTTAGTTAACTACTATAAATAACCTACCTTAATATAAGAGACTAAGCTTATATAGAAAGTAAGTCTTAAGATTTAATTAATAAATTAATAATAGATATATTATAATTATAACTAACTATATAAGGGTAGCTATTAAGTATATAAACTAAGTCCCTACTACCTAATACTTAAGAAGTACTATTATAAAGGATAAAAGAACTTAAAAAAGAAGTCTTAAAAAGGGAGTAAATATAAGAGTTAAAATAATACTTATAAGAGTTAAAGAGGGAAATATATATTAATAATACTACCTAAGTAGGTTATTAATATTATTTATTATTAATTAAAGAATTAGAATTAAAGCGGCCTTAATATAAAACTTATATACGTAGGTTATAGGATCTATATATATATAATAGAAAGTTAATATAAAAATATTAAGAATAGTTTAATAATATAATTAATATAATTAAAATAAATATAACTTATTTTTTAGATAACTTTATAAAGATCTAATATATATTATATTATATAGCCCTAGACCTTAAGGCTATATAATATAAGTATATAAAGGATATATTAAAGGATATATAGTCTTAAATATACTTTAAGAATTTTTTAATAAATTAAATAGAGGATTCTTAGAATTAATATCTTATAACTAGTAAGTAGTACTTAAAAGCTAAGTAAAAGGAATATTAAAAGATTATAAACTTTATAAATTACCTTATTAAATTAGAAAGGTAGCTTAAGCTATTAATAGAGTATATACTTTATAATAACTTATTAAATAAATTATATAAAGATCTCTATAATTATCTTATAATATAACCTAATATTTCTAAGATAAGAGATACCTTTATTATATTAATAACTTAATTAGAACCTTATATAATAATATTTATATATAAAGATTAAAGGGATAATACTCCTATTAAAAGTTAATATCTATAAAGACGAAGAGGAAATTTTTAAAGGTAAAGAGATAATAGCCTATATATAAAATAAAAAGGGAGGGGTATTATTAACTTATTATTATATCTTTTATAAAGGCTTAAGCCTAAACTTTCTACTATTAAATATTATAGTTATTAAAAGAAGGGATATATAATAAAGGATTATTAGAGTATAAAATTAATAATTATAAGTATTATAATTAATAAGCCTATACCTAATAATAAGCTAGTTTAAAAAGACTTAAATTTAAAAAATCCTTAAATACTATAATTATATCTACTATTATAATATAAAGAAAAAAGTAGATATAATAATTTATTATTATAATATAAATAGAGTATAAGTAATTATAAAAAGAATTTATTATATTAATTAACTTTAAAGTAGATATTAATTATATTAATATATACTTAATAAAGGAGTAGAAGTAGGAAATAGATCTTAGCTCTAATAATACCTTATATAATAAGGTTAAAATCTTAATATTATTATTAGGTTTTTATATAAGATAAATTAAACTTATTAACTTTATAAATATTATATAATATTATAAGGGCACCTTTTATATAATAATAAACCTTAATTATAACTTCTACTTTAAGTATTTATAATTAGAAGAATAAAATCCCTAAGTAGATTAACTTATATAAAATTAATAATTCCTTATTAAAAAAAGTAATATTGAAGAGTACTTTAATATTATTAAAGGCTTAAAGGAGAAGCTTAATAATATTATATTTATTATAATATACTTAAGAGTAGGTAATAAAAGCCTACTACTTAAAATTAAGCTCTCTTTAAAATTTTAGGAATTTTAAGATATCTTTTTAATTAAGAATATTAAGGTACTACTAGCCTATATACCTTATAATTGTATAATTAATATAAAGGAGAATAAAGAACCTCCCTTTAACCTACTTTATAATTTATTAAAAAAAGAGTTATATATATTAAAGGAGTACTTTAAATAATCTTTAAGAAAAAGGTTAAATTTAATATTTTATAAACCTAATAAGTATATTAATCCTTTTTATACTAAAAAAAGATAGAATATTATATTTATATATAAATTATAAAGTACTTAATAAGATTATAATTTAAAATTAATATCCCCTTTTATTAATTAATAAAATATTAATAAGATTAATTAATATTAAATACTTAACTAAGTTAGACCTTAAAAATATATATTATTACTTATAAATAAGAAAGGATAATAAATAAAAGACTATATTTTATATAAGATATAACTATTTTAAATATATAATTATACCTTTTAAACTTATTAATATACCTACCTTATTCTAAATATATATTAATAAGGCCTTAGTAGGATTACTTAATATTATATATATTATTTATCTAAATAATATTTTTATCTATTCCTAGGATAAAGAGTTTTATATTAGAGTTATAAAGGCTATACTTTAATATCTTTATAAATTTAAACTTTATATTAGTTTAAAAAAATATAAATTTATAATAATAAAAGTAGAATTCCTTAGCTTTATTATTAGTTATAATAATATATATATAAATCTATATAAAGTAGATATTATAATAAAATAGCTAGAACTAAGGAATATTAAAGATATTTAGATCTTTTTAAGGTTTATTAATTTCTATTATTATTTTATTAAATACTATTCTTCTATTACCGCGGCGTTAATAGACTATTTAAAAAATAATTATTTATATATTAAAATAGAAAATTAATATTAACTAATATTATAAGAGTAGTATTTAAATAGTTAAAGTAACTCTTTTAAGAGGTACTACTACTTATATATTTTAACTTAATAGAGGAAATTTAATTAGAGATTAATACTTTAATTCTAGCTATTATAACTATTTTATTATAAAAGTTCCTAATTAATATTAAAGGAATAAAAATAAAATAATATCTTATTACCTTCTACTCTTATAAATTATATTTAGTAGAAATTAAATATAAAACTTATAACTAGGAACTACTTATAATAGTTAAAGTATTCTAGGTATAAAAGTACTTCTTAAAAGGTAGCTTATACTTAATTATAATAACTTAAAGTATTTCTAGATAATATTATTATTAATAAAGAGATAAGTATATTAAGTAATAAAGTTTATAATATATAACTTTAAGATATACTATTATATAAATATTAAGAACCTAGTTAATACCCTATTAAGGTAATTAAATTATATATTAATAATAAATAAAGAAGATACTTATTTATTAATATTATAAAATAAGTTAAAAAATATTAAGTATATTTCTTTTAATAAGTATTATATATATAGTATTTATAAAGGTTTATAAGATAATAAGGCCTATAATTATAAATAATATAAAAGGTTAAAGATAGGGCTTAAAAAACCTTATATCTTAAAAATAGGAGAGAGTAACGCGCTTTTAAGGATATAAAATAGTATAAGTAATAGCCTAAACCCTATTATAAGATAATTTAATATTAATTAAATAATACCTAGAAGGTATATTATAATTATATTAATAATAGAGTATATATAAAATAAATATAATAGCTTAATATTAAAGATACTCTAATATCTTTAAAAGGGAGATAAGGATATTTATAATAAAAAATATTTATTAAAGTCTTAAGGTTATAAAAAGACTACTAATATATCTCTATTAATAAATAAAATAGGGGTCCTTTATAAGAGTAGTATAATTTTTATACCTAATAATAAAGTAATTAGATAAGAAATCTTAAAGCTTTATTATAATAACCCTTATACTAGCTACTACTTATAAAAGTATATATAAGAGCTTATTAAGTAGAAGTTCTATTAGAAATTAATAGGATAAGATATTTATAATTATATATAAAAAATACTTAACCTATTAATTAATAAAGCTATATAGATATACTATTTATAATATACTATTATTATTATTAATACTTATAAGACCTTTTTAGAAAATTATAATAGACTTTATTATAAATCTCCCTTTAAGTAAATAAAAGGATAGTATTTGTAATATAATCTTAATAGTTATAAACTATTATATTAAGGTAGCTAGGTATTTACCTATTATAAAGATAGTTAATACTATTAATATTATTAACTTATTATATTATAAAATCTTCTTAAAGTTTAATTAGTTAAAAGGTATTATTAATAATTAAAGGATAATATTTATAAGTAGCTTCTAAGTAGTTATATATTATTATATTAATATAAAAAGAAAGCTTAATATTACTTTCTATCTTTAAATAGATAGTTAAATAGAGTAATAAAATAATATATTAAAGTAGTATTTATACTACTATTCTACCTAGAGATAAGATAACTAGGTATAATTACTTTATTTAATAGAGTTTATATATAATTATATAAAGTATACTAGTATTAAGCTACCTTTATATAAGACGCTTTATAACTACTTACTTAAGCTAGATATAAAGCTTTTAAAGCTATTATTAGGAGAAGTCCTATTAATATAAAAAAGAGTTAAATTACTTTAGAAATAAAGGGAAGGATTAGAGTAGTACTTATACTAAGTATAAGTTATATAAGTAGAGTATATAAATAAATAATAAAAGTAAAGATTATTAGATTAATATAAGTAATTAAGAAACTATTATAATATTATCTAAGGCCTTTTAAGGTCCTTAATTATATTAGTAGTTAGGCGTATAAGTTATAATTACCTAATACCTTTTATATATATAATATCTTTTATATCTTACTTATAAAGTTATATAAGGGTAATAATAAGAGTATTATAAAAGTTATATAAGTAGAGCTTTAGACTAACCGTTAAGTCAGGTTTTAGTACTATAGATTAGTACTAACCCGAATACTTAGTACCTATTTAGGTACTAATCTAAATACTTAGTACCTACTTCTAGTACTAACCTAAAAAGCCCTTAGTACCTTAGTAAGTTAGGTTAGACTAACCTAACTTATTAAGGTATTACTAAGAAGCTAAGCTGCTAATAAATTAATAAAGGACTAATATAATTTCCTTATAAGATAAATTTAAATACTTTAATATTATTAGGATTTATCTTATACCTAATATTTATTACTTATTATTTTATATTACTATTTTATATTACTCTTAATTCTCTTACTATTAGCGCTTAAAATATATTAATCCCTTTAAGTCCTTTAAGAGTATTAAGTTTTATAGGTATTAATAATAAAGCTATTTAATTAAAATTTAATAATCTTAGTATAAATAATTCTATATTTAATAGTCTTTATCCTAGCTAATTTGTAAGTTAGGTTAGATAGGGTATATTAAATAAATCCTTTTAAGAAAAGAAAGTACTTCTCTAAAATACTATTAAAACTATTAAGGAAGATTTCCTAGACTTAATTCTAGTTAAGAATAGTATATTTATTAAATAGAGTTAGTATACTAAAGTCTAGTTTAAAGTATAATAGTAGTAAACTACTATTAATTAAAGTATTAATATAAAGTCTAGTACTAAAATTAAGGATCTACTTTAAATTAAAAAGACTATATTAGGTAGATAGGCTAATATTTAGAATAACTTTATCTAAATTACTTTAATAGTTAAGGGATTACTAAAGATTACTTATAAGAAATATAATAGAATTCTAGATTATTTAATAGCTACTAGTAATTTAAGTATATTTAATATAAGGAAATATCTTAAAATTAATAAATATTTTCTTTATAAGCGGCTTAACCTATTATTATAAACAGAACTTTCTTTAAGTTAGGTATATTATTTATAGTAATATAAATTAATAATATAAAATTAATTATTTAAGGATAACTTTAAAAGAAAAGTAATACTAGGTTTTCTATTAACTTTTATTAAGAGAAGTAGAATAAATAGTTATATAAATACTTTCTTACTTTAAACTAGTCTTTCTAGACTATTAATTAATTAGAGTTTTAATAATTACTATTAATAGCTTATCTAGATTTAACCCTAATCTATTATATTAAATTATAAAGTATAATCTTTTTAGATTTTAAAGGAATATATATAAAAATTAAAGTAGATCTAGAATATCCTTAATATATTTATTTTATATTAGATACTTAGTTTAGTCCCTAAAAGATTACCTACCTTAAAGTACTAATCTACTAGGTTAATATTAATTTTTAATATTAGGAATATTTTATTACTTTTATACTACTTAATATCTAGTATTCTAGGTATTTACTTATAATAGAAATAATAAAGATATTAACCCTTTATAAAATTAAAGATAAGCTTTTTAAGGTTATTACTAATAATACTAGTAATAATAGAACCTTAAAAGATAAATTAGAGAAATCTCTAGCTTAGTAAGATATCTAATAGGATAAATTATAAAATTTTATTCCTTATATAACTTATATCTTTAACCTTATAATATAAGACTTTATTAAAGCCCTAGACTTAAAAGCTTTAAATAATATTATAGTATTATTAAAGGATACTTAAGTTAAAGATATCTAAGTATATATAAGTCTATTAACTATTATTAAGAAGGTATAATATTATAAGGGTAATATAAATAGGTAATATACTTACTAATATTTTAAATAGATCCGCGCTCTTATAATAGTAATTAACTTATCTTCTTAATAAAAGCTTTATTTTTTATAATTATAAAAAAACTTTAATAGAAGATCTTAAAAACTTATATAAGATATCTATATTTATTAAAACTTTATATACTTAATACTTTATTATATATATTAGCTATATAACTTTATTAATACTTAAGTACATAAAAATATAATTAATTTAAAAATTAATATAATTAGCCTTAATAAATATAAATAGTTAATTATATTACTACTTAATAATATATTAAATCCTATTTATTAACTTACCTTAATAGTTTCTTAGATAATAAATATAGGTATATATTTAGGATTCTAATTATATAATACTCTTTTTAAATATTTTAATAGTATTAAAATAATAATATATAATAATAGGATTATTAGTAAAGTAAATATTATTTATATTTATAAAGTAGCCTTAATAAAACTTATTAAATATTATTCTAGAATAAAAGGTAAAGGTAGATTAATATATAACCTTATTAATATTTTAAACCCTTTTATAAAATTAAGTTTATATAAAACTTAAGATAAATAAGAGGAGTTAAATAATAATAATACTTTAACCTCTTATAAAGAGAGGTATAAGAATAAATTTATTAACTACTTTTTTAAGTATTATAAGATATTACTAGTTATTAGAAATATTAATATATAAGATATATAAAATATTAATAAGGTAATATAATATAATAATATATTTAAATTTATATTAACTAATAATAGCCTTTAATAAGAATAAGGAGAAGTCTACTTTAATATCTAAATTATAAGTCTTTATTATAAAGTAAAGCTATTTAATACTTTTATTCTAAAAGTCTATTAGAAGATATTCTTATATAGGAATACTAGAAGGATAATACTTTAACTTATTTAAATCTAATATAAATAGCTAAGGATATCCTTTTATATATAATATTATTTATAAGTATTAAAAGAGTCTTTAATCTTACTTAAAGAGTATATTTATAAGATTATATATAATTAGAACTAGAGTTTATAAAATAAGTAATACTTCTAAAGTATTATAATTATATTATAGGTTTAAACCCTAAAGAAGCTCTTACTAAGCCCTAAGATTTTCTTTAAAGGGAAGAAGATACTAATTAAAGTATTAATAGAGGTAAAGATCCTTTTAAATTAAAATTAATAAATATCTTAAGATAAATAGATTAATAATTATAATTTTAAAGTTAGTTAATAATTAAATAGTATATTTATAAAGTAGGTTTAATTTCTATATATAGATATAAAGGTAATATAAGAAGGTAATATAATTCTTTATCTTATTAAGAACGCCGTAATATTAGGAGCGCTATAATACTAGGAGCGCCGTAATACTAGGAGCGCTATAATACTAGGAGCGCCGTAATATTAAGAGCGTTATACTATCCTAGACCTACCCTCTACTTCTAATATTATAAAACTATTACTACCCTTAAGTATTAAATAGTATAATATTAAAGCTGTTTATTAATTCCCTTATAAGTTACAAATCCCTTTATATAATAATAATATATTTAGTATAAATATAAAGTAGATTTAAATTTATATTATAAGATAAATTAGTAAGTAATTATTATAAGGATAAAATAATAATATAAAATAATAATATATTTACTTAAGAGAAAAGATATTATAAATACTTTTATAATATCTTATAATACTTTTAAAGCTAAACTTTAGATTTAATATAAATTTATATTAACTCTTATAATATCTATTATAATCTCCCTTATAATATAACTAAATAGTAGCTTTAATATAAAGTTATTAATAGACTTTTAATATTATCTTATCTCCCTTAGAGCTTTAAGACTTAAGTTAACTTTATACTTTTATCTTTATATTATTAATTTTAGTACTATTAATTATAAAGGATTAGTTAATTATATTTTAATATATTACCTATTTATATTACCTTTCCCTTCTTATATAATAACTTATTTACTCCCCTACCTTATAAGGGTTTACCCCCTCTAGTTAGTAATTTTAGTATTTTATTACCTAATTATACTATCTACCTTTTAATATATAGAGTAAGAAATATATTATAAGATAATATTACTAGTTAACTTAGTATAAGCTATTATTAAAGCTATTAAATATATATAATAATAGATAAAAGAAGGAATATAAGGTTTAAAAGTTTTAATATAAGGTAAAGTAATATTAAGTAGAATATTCCGCGTAATTATAAATATAATTATAGGTAGAATTACCCCTTAAAATCTTTTTTATAACTCCTCCTACCTTTATATACTTAAGATATTATAATAAGATAGGTTATTAATATATAATAAATATTTATTACTAATTATATTACTTAAATATATTACTAGATAGATAAGCTAAAATAATATTATAATAATATTAAATCTTTATAACTAGAATCCTAGATTAATTATAAGTAGAGAATAGGTAAAAGACTAGGATAATAATAATAATAAGCTATTATATATAAAGAGGATTAAGAAGTTAAAGGAATTAGATATATAAAAGATGGCTATTAAAGAGGATTATATAAAGCTAGTAATTAAGATAAAGGATATTATAAAGGAGGAAAGATATAAAAGAGGGATTTATAATAATATAATTAGGTAATATAATACTTCCTAAATAGCTAATATTATATAATAGAATATTTTAAGATAGAGCTACACCTTAAAGATAATAAAGAGGCTACTAAGGAATAAGTACCTTTTATTATTTTAAGTACTATTAATAACTAGAATAATAATTATAAATCTAAAAATTATAAGTATAAAACCTATTTAAAATTAATAATAAGGTTAATAATAATAAGATTAATTATAAAGACCTTAAAGAATATATTATAAAGAAAAAGAATAAAGGGATATAAGAATATAATAGATTTAGTAGTTAATTTAACTAGAGGTCTATTATTAGTATAACGACTAACCTAAAAAAGGTTAAAGATATATCTTATTACTAAATTAAAGTAGTAAAACTATTAATTTAAAGTATTATATAAGGAGAATCTTTAATTTATTATATCTATAAATTATAGCTATTTATATAAAGAAATAGGCTATATTTTATAATAGAAGGTATAGTTTATAAAAAAAAGGTATAAAGTAGTTAAACTCCTAAGATATCTATTTAAAACCTTAAATGATTAGAAGATATACTTATATAATATTAGTTATATCTATATTAGGCTTAAAACTATTAGCTACTAAATTATAATTATTAGGCTATTATAAAGTAGGTTTAAGGAGATTAACTAAGCGCGTATTATTTATAATACTAAAATACTAGTCTTAAAGATAGTTATTTATATAATATTAAATAGCCTTTTCTTTATAACTAAAGTATATATATAATAGAGGGAGGGGCTTATAATAGATTTAATTATTCTACCTAGGTTAATAATATATATAGTAATAACTAGAGTATTAATTAAAATTATAGGATTAATATAACTTAATAAGTAGTAAATATAAGCTACTAGTATAATAGTTAGGGTAATATCCTAGATTTAAATATTAATTCAAGTAATCTAACTTATATAATAAGTTATATATTAACTTATATTAAACTAGTTAAATATAAATAAATAAACTTATTTTAAAATTTATTATATATTCCTATTATAATTAGCTAGACTTTTATAAGATCTACTAATTTATAAGTTAATATTAAATAATACTATATTTCTTCTAATTATAAAGCGCGTCCTACTTATATATAACTTAGAAAATTAGATTTATATAATTAATATATATTTTAAAGAGGGAATTAGTTATATATAAATTACTTAACTTAACCTCTTTATTATTAATATCTTTTTTATACTAAGTTCCTACTATTATTATTATTAGTATAAATAATAGTATATATAGTAAGTTATATATTATAATACTTTACTACTACCTTAATATAAATTCTAGTAGTAATCCTCTAAAAATATTAGATAATTAGAATAATAATTATAATTAGAAGAATTTTACCTTTAATTTATAATAAGTTATTAAAGATAAGTAAACTATCCTTCCCTTTCTTATATAAACTTATTAAGATAAAATAAGAACTTTTTATACTTCTTAATAGTATAATTAATAGTTCTAATATTAACTTTCTTTATTAATTCTACTACCTTTACTTAATATAAAAGACTTTATATATATTTATAAATACTTTATATATATATATTCTTACTTAATTCTTTAAATACCTTAAAGACCTAAGTAGTAACCCTTATATTATATATTAAGCCTTATATAGTACTAGTATTATTACTATTATAAATATTAAGGTACTAGAGGAGGGTTTTATTAGAGTCTTCTTCTTTATCTTTAATATTTATAATAGTTAGTAGGATATTATATAAGTTCTAAAAGAGCCTTAATATTATAATCTATTAAATTAAATTCTACTACTTATTCTACCTTTACTACCTTATATTTACCTTTATATATTATTAATCCTAGCTATTAATATAGTTATTAATAATAAGATATATATACTATATACTATTATATTATAAACTATTAATACTTAAATAGATTTTAATAATATATAAAGGAAGTATTAAGTAGAGATAGGAATTAAGGGATTTATTTTAATTATAAAATATATTAATTCTAATTAAGTTATAATAGTACTACTACTTCTTCTTAGTATTAATACTTAGCGCTAGTAGTAAATATAATAGATATTAATTCTTTAAGTAATTATAATTATTATAAATTATAAATTTTCCCAATAATATATTATATACTACTATTAATAGAGGTATATCTTTATAAGCTTAAATAGTATTAAATAGAGAAGTATTATATATAATTATAAAATTTAAGTTCCTAGCCCTATTATACTAATAGAGGCCTCCTATTATAAGTAGTAAATCTTTATAAATATTAATTTTATAGATATTCTAATTATAATAATAACTATATTATATTATAGGATTTTATAATAATATTAAATATATAAATTAATTATAATCTTCTTTAATATTAATTAGATAAGTATAATAAATTATAAAGTAATTTTAAGTAGAGAATAGTAAAAAATCTAAGTATTTACTTTAAAATAATAATAGCTAAGGATATCTTATTTAAAAGATTTAACTATCTAATTTATAACCTCTTCTAATATTATATATATAACTCTAGAATTATAAGAGTATATTAGTCTTATATTATATATATTATATAATTATTATAAAGTTCTTTATTTAATTTTATAGTATTTTAAGTATATCTATCCTTTTATAAGTAATAGTATAAAAACCTTATAAGATTATAGGTAGTAAAAGTAGTAAAAAGGTTATAAGTCTTAAGTCTAATACTACTAAAAATCTTCTAAGTTTAAGTATAACTTAAAAGAAGCCTAGATAGAAGTATAATAATATATCTTTATAACTATTATTTTACTTATTACTTCTAGCTAATAAAGTATATAAGCTATTACTCTTTATATAATCTATTACTATTAAAAAATTCCTAATCTCCTTATTCTAAAACTCTCTTTTTCTAGACTTATTCGCGAGATTACTATTAATTTATATATAAATACTAGATTCTAGTAAAATATACTTAAGGGCTTATAAGAAGCTTTAGAAGTATTCTTATTAAATATACTAGAAAGTAAATTATCTATTTATTTCTAATATAACTTATATTAATAATTATAGTAGTATTAAACCTATATATTATACTAATAATAAAGAATATCTAGTTATATATATAAATTATAAACCCTTATAGTTATAAAGTCTTTACTCTAATATAGAATATAAGGCTTAAACTTCCTAATAATTAATAAACTTGAAAATTACAATAATATACTTTATTCTTTATATATAATAGCTTAATAATTAATATAATACTTATAATATATTATTTCTAGTTATTATTCTAGTTATTATATTTATATAATATAACTTTCTATTAGACTAACTATTAAGTTAGATTTTAGTACTATAAATTAGTACCGACCTGAATACTTAGTACTAGTTTAGGTACTAACCTGAATACTTAGTACCTACTTCCGGTACCGACCTGAAAAGCCCTCGGTACCTTAGCGAGTCGGGTTAGACCGACCCGACTCGCCAAGGTATCGCTAAGACGCTAAGCCCTTAATAAAATAGTAAGGGACACAATTTTTTTCTAGAATTACCCCTATTCTAGAATTAGAATTTTTCTTAATTAGAATTTAAATACCCCCCTTAATCCCCTAGAGGTATCTATTACCTTTTTATATTACCATATTTACTTTTTAGAATTACCTAGGTAATAATAATAATAATAATTAATAATATAGTAGTAAATCCTATATATAATAAGAAATATTACTATAAATAGAAAATATTACTAATATTATAGTCTTTATCTTTATAGGGGTATATATTGCTTTTTTACATTACCTTATTTACTTTTAAAGAATTACGTAGGTAGTAATAATAATAATTATAGGGGAAAAAATGTAAAATATAGTAAGAAATACTACTAAAGATAGAAATTATTACTAGGGAAAAAAGTCTTAGCGAGTCGGGTTAATACTTCCAGTTAATACTTAGTACTACCCCTTAATTTTAACTCGAATACTCGGTACTAACTATTAGTACTAACCCGAATTCTTAGGCTAGGAATTTAGTATTAACTCGCTAAGAGTCGAGTTAGGTACCTGACTCGAGTTTAAAGTACTAAGTCGACGCGGTTAGTCTACTTTTTATACTCCTCTTTATAAATATTAAGCTCCTCTTAGTAATTATAAGATATCCTATAAATATCCTATCCTAAAAGAAGGTCTTATAAATGACCTATTCTATAAGATTATCCTATAAAAACCTATACTATCTTATAATAGGATAGGACTAAAATTATTAATCTTATACTATACTATAGGATAGCTAGTAAGATAAATATCTTATACTATCCTATATCTTTCTAGCTAGTAATAAATACCTTAGGAGAAAGGAATCCTATCCTAAGTAAATATAATTTGTAATAGTTAATAATAGTTAAAGTTAAAGATAGTATTAAAATTACTAAACTAGACTTATATTATAATAACTAGGATAAGCTAGAAGAGTAGTTAGTATAAATATAAGGCGGTAGTACGTGTATACCCTATCCTAGTCCGCGTGTACCCTATTCTAGTACGCGTATACCTTAGTTCTAGTCTATATATACCTTATCCTAGTACGCGTATATCTATCTAGATTAGGTATAATAGACTACTAACTAAGTAAACTACTAAATTAGACTATTAGGCTAGAAGAATTATCTAAGGTTTTTAGAATACCTAAATTATATATTTACTATTATCTTTATAAATAGATATATTTATACTATAAGTATTCTAATTAGTTAATATCTAGCTAGCTAGGTTACCTAATAGGTTACCTAACTAGGTTATAGTATTAAAAACCCTTATATATATCTTATTACTAAACTTAGCTAGCTATTCTAATAGCTTATATACCCTACTTATAATAGCTTACCTACCTCTTACTATTATTAATATAGTCTCTTATTATTACTAATATATTAGTTAAGCTAGAAGGCGCGTCGCTAATAGGTTACCTTATAAGTAAGCTAGTAAAGACTAGGCCTATATTAATATACTACTACTTCTTAGTATAGATATAGTATATCTACCTTATATATTAGCTCCTCCCCTTAGTATAAATCTAACTCTTACTCTACCCCTTAATATTAATAATAGTATTAATAGCGGCGTTAATAGTAGTATTATACCTCCCTTACCCCTAGGATTAAAGTATACCTCTAACTCTTTATTAAGTATATACTCTTCTACTTAACTAGCCGTAATAGCTAGTTAACTATTAACTTAGCTTATTATAATAGCTACTTAGTTAGCCTTATATTAACCTTATAAGGTAATAGTATACTTAAAATCTAAGGGTTTATAAGTAGTAGACTTATTAAAGGCTTACTCTTATATATACTTTTTAATATTATATTTTTTATTAGGAGCTCCTAGTAGATATCCTTTTAATTTAATAATAGTAGGTTTATATATTCTAAGAAGCTTATTAGTATTATTATTAGGAGTATCTAATAGGAGCTTATTACTATTATTACTATTATTACTATTATCTTCGCGGTTACTATTACTACTAATATAAAGGTAGCTAGAGAGCGTAGGCTTTTTAAACTACTAGTAAGGGTAGATATTATTAATATATAAAACCCTATTAAGACTACTTATTTATACCTTAATTTTATAGGAGTATAAAAGGCCTATTCCCTTTATAAATAGCCTTATATATAGCTCTATTATATAATAAATTACCTTCTAATATTTAAAGAGTACTTACTAGAGGGTAAATAATATTACCTTTATAAAGAGGTCTTAAAAGATTATAAGTTTAATATCTTTACTAAGTCCTAATTTTACCTATCCTATCCTAATATTATAATTTATATATTAGAGTATAAGGAGTATAGTAATTTAGTTAATAATATACTTAAGATTACTTATAAAGCTATTAGTAAAGTATCTTATAAAGGTATTAATATATTTACTAGTTAAGATATAATTTATCTATCTCTTAATCTATCTATTACTACCTTTATTATATAAGGTAGTATAACTTCTAAAGGTAAATAGCTAACTTATCTAATATAAGATAAACCTCTTTTTAAGTAGTATAATATAATCCTAAAGATAATTAATAGTATTAAGGTAATTATTACTATAATTATCTTTTAGTTTAATCTATTCTTCTTTAAATTCCTATTTAATTTTCGCGTATATAATATAATATTAATTAGTAAAGAAAGTATTCTATTTATCCTTACTATTAAATTATAAGTTATATTTCTTTAGTATATTATTATTAATATACTAAATATAGATAATATACTTAGCCTTAAGAAAGACCCTACTAGAATTAAAATAGTAGTAGTATATTTATAACTAACTATTCGGATTTCCGGTAATTACATACAAAGATTACTTAAAATAATACTTTATAAGGTATAATTACCTACCTTAGGGCTAGGCTAATTAGCTAATATAGTACATGTAGATATAATATAGACATAGTTATTTATTGCTATATGTTAGAAAACCTACCTTACCTTAGATCCATGCTTACATACTTGTATTTTACAAGCTTTCCGTTTTCCTAATGGTAAGTCGTATTTTTCAGGTATTTGTGTTTTGAGAGATTCTACAGATGTCGCCTTAAGTGGTAGCTGACTAATGTTACAATGGCACTAGTACTAATGAGTGTGGTCGACTTCAATCCGAGCCCCGATATGGGTTTCTTGCTGACAGGGAGGCCCCATTGCTTTCGCAAAGCTTTTCTGGTGTAAACACCATGGGATTCCACTCTGTCCTTTACACCGCTTCTTTGCCCAATATCTTTCAAATTAGCAACTTACCTCCCATGATGCCAGAAAATGGCCACAAGAACATCTGTCGAGTTGCAAACGCTTGGGTTCGAGTCTGATACAACAAACGATACCCCTTCCGTTCCTATTACATCTCGAGAAAGTCCTGCACTGCCAGTGGATCCATCACTCGATGCATCACCAGATAACGACACGAAAACAGTGCTTTCCAAGAGCCGAGCTATCATTGTCATTACCCAACTAATCAGCCTGCAGCTCTTTACCAGCTACTGCAATGGCATCGTCGTGGTCGGTTTGCCCGCTATTGCCAGCACACTGAACCTGGAAGCAGGCCTCCTCCTCTGGCCAACCTCTATCTTTTATCTTACCGCCGGATCATGTCTGATGTTGGCTGGATCAATTGCCGACGTCTTGGGCACAAGGCCTGTGATGCTGGCCGCAAACATCCTCCTTATCGCGAGTTGTCTCGCCTGCGGCCTGGCACGAACCGGAGGCGAACTCATTGCTTTTCGCGGCCTGCAGGGCGTCTCCAGCGCCATGGCCGTCCCAGCGTCCGTCTCCATCATCTCGACAAGCGTTGAGTATGGACGGCCACGCAACCTCGGATTTGCCTGTCTTGGATTCTCAGGCCCGCTCGGATTCTTGATTGGTCTGGTCCTTGGCGGTGTGCTTGTGGACACCGTCGGATGGCGGCCTGCTTTCTATCTCGCCGCGGCTACTAGTTTTGCCTTGTGCGCCATTGGGGTGTGGGTGCTGCCAAAGGATCCTCGGCCAAGACCCAGACGCACAATTAGGAAGCAGCTAGCTTTCGACATTGATTGGGTTGGGACAGTGGTCTCGAGCACGGGGCTAGCGACGTTGTCGTATGTTTTAGCGTAAGGTTTCGCGGTTCGTGTGTGATGCATCGCAAGAATTGACAATGGCAGAATGCTGTCATCCGACATCCATAACATCCGGCGGGCATCCAACATTTCACTCTTAGTCCTCAGTGCCGCCTTGGTCCCAGCATTTATCTGGTGGATGAACTACCAGGTAAAGAACAACCGTCCAGCACTCATCCCAAACTCGCTCTGGCGCAACTCTAGCTTTACGAGCATTTGTGTGATGATACTCTTTACAAGCGCGGTTAGCAATAGTATGGAGCTATTCAGCAGTCTATTGTATTTCTCCACCCTATCTTTTGTGCTGTAAAAGAGATCATTACTAACACCTCCTAGCTTTCAACAAGTCCAAGGCACATCAGCGCTCGGAGCGTCATTACGCATCCTCCCCGCCCTTATCATGGCCGTGATCACCAACATTTCGACCGGTTACTTCGTTAACCGAATGCCGGTCATGTGGGTGGTGCTGATCTCCTCTGCCTTGTCCGCCATTTCACCACTTCTCATGGCTATCATCGATCCTCAATGGCCATACTGGTACATGGCATTCATCGCACAGGTAAGCAAGCTCATCGCGTACAGCGTCTTTTCGTCCTCTCGGATTAATGACTGCCTACCATCTGACCCACAGTCTTTCACCCACTCTTCAGCCACGCCTCACTAATGCCAATTTACACAGGTCCTCCAGCCTTTGAGCCCGGATGTCCTTTTCACTGTCGGCCTACTTGTCATTTCCGCCGTCTTTCCCGTACGCACGCAGGCGCTGGGCGGCGCAGTGTTCAACACCTGCTCGCAGCTCGGTACGTCGATTGGATTGACGATAACAGCGGTCGTTGGTGACTCTAGGACGGCCGCCTCGGGTGAGGTCGACAAGACGTCCCCCAGTGCCCTCATGACCGGATATCGCGCAGTCTTCTGGGCCTTATTTGCGTGGATGGTTGTAGTTTGTCTTGTGGGCGCGTTCGGATTGCGCCGAGTAGGGAAGATTGGTATAAAGCAGGATTGATTCAAGTACCTGCTCCCTGCTCACTATCGTGCCGAAATACACAGAGGGTCTGTGGATTCTGAATATAGTATATTGTAGCCTGCTTTGTGAACTACAACACGAAAGCTGAATAGATTTGAACAGAATGGGGTCAGGAAGCGCTTTTAGTTCTTGAACATCGGTCTTTGCTCCCTCCTTTCAAAGGTGGAGTCGGCCATGGTGGCGGAAGATAAGTGGGTCGCAAGAAATGCAGTGGGTCACAGGGATCTCTTCCAAGGCTGCTAAGACCTTACATCATCTGTACTAGGTAGGTAGTCATCTATCAAAAGGTGGCACATCTCCAAATTTGTAAGCGTTCTTATAGGCGTCTTCTCACAAATCAAACCACACCACCTTGGGATCTGTTCTTATGACTTCAATGCCTGCTACCAATACGGTACAATCATGCCCGCCATGCCCGGCCTTCGAATGCGATATCCACAGCGCCGAGGAAAAATCGAGTTCGCTATGTCATCCAGATCTGGAAAGTGACGAGATAGAATATCCAGAAGGCGGACTGCGAGCATGGCTCGTGGTATTGGGATCTTTCTGTGGAATGTAAGGTCCCTTCCCACTGACAATTATCAATTTCTCCCCGAAAACGGAAACTGACTCCCCTCGGGCTGCTACGGCTACATGAACACCATCAGCACGTACAACACCTACCTATCGACCCATCAGCTATCCGACCACAGCGAGAGTTCCATCGGATGGATCTTCAGCGTCTACAGTCTCCTCACCTTCTTCTGCGGCATCCAGATCGGCCCCGTCTTCGATGTCCGAGGACCCAGACTTCTGGTTCTCGCCGGCAGCATCATGCTCATGGGAATCTGCTCACGTGTGTTTATTCTTAATATTTATATAACCTATTATTATATTACTAGAAAATACCTGTAAAACCCCAGATTTTTACGTTAGAAACTTACCCCTACTACCTAGCATTTAGTAGGTGACGTGAATAGCGGGGAGTATATTAGATATTTTAGCCTATAAATACAATAGTATTAGCTACCTTAAAGGAAGCCTACTAGGTTTAAACTACTTAGTAATAATTTTATAACTATTTAATAATTCTAATAATTTATTAAGAATTTATTAAGAATTTAGGAAAATATAGATAATAAATCTATAATATAAATAATTTCTAATAAGATATTAAAAATTATTTAATAATTTTATAATAATTTTATAATAATTATTAAATAGCTTTTTAACTATATAATAATTTAAATAATAATTTAAATATATATATTTTTAATATAAGTATATTATATATATATATATATTAATAGACTAATATAAATTGTTCTAATAGTATTATATACCTAGTAATAAGATAGATATTACCTTCTATTTAAACTAATATTAGATATATTAGTAGGTAAGATAAATAGTAGGAAGTATATTAGATATATTATATTATAACTAATTTATAATATAGAAAGAAGATATATTCTTTTTATATAAGAAACCTACTTAAGTATATATAATATAGAAGCCTTTTATAAGATAGTATACTAGGTAATAAGTACTAGGTAATAATAATAATATTAATAGTAAATACTTATAGTAAATACTTATAATAAATAAAGCTATTATCCTAATAGTAATATATATTAGATATTAGTAGATATACCTTAATAGAAGTACTTAAAGTAAAAGGTAATAACTTTATAAGATAAAGAAATTCTACTTATAAACCCCTATTATAACTAACTTATCTACTAGCTCTTATATTAGGACTATTTACTTCCTTATACTTATAGATAAGGTCTAGAGTATTAGATAGCTAGTAGTCTAATATCTATTAATTATCTTCTAGTCTATATCCTAGCTATCTAGCGAGGTATTAAGTAGACTATTTATTACTCTAATAGATACAGCGTTTTTATAAGAGCTATTTAATTTTATATTTAATATCTCTATTAATAATAATAGGAGGGATAGATAGATAGTAATATTAATATAAGTTATCTACTAGATTAATAGTAGGTTTAAGATAGGCTATTAAGATAATATTATAAATATATATTATATCTAGTAATTCTAACTTATAAGTAAGATAACCTACTCTATTAAAGATCTTAAAGGGGTTAATATACTATTAGCTAAGCTTCTTTAATATAATACTAGGAACCTTATAACCCTTATATAAGTATAGATTTATAAGATTACTAATATTAAAGAACTTAGTTATATACCTAGAGTTATAATAATCTTTTATCCTAAGTAAGGTAAAAGTAATAGTATCTTTTATATTAATATAAGAAGGTTAATATTCTATTATAAGGTTAGGTACTTAAGGTATATTTATAGGTAATAGTATTACTTTTATAATTAACGGCGTTACTTTTAGTAATAAGGGCCTTATTAGTAAGGTAGTTATTACTTCTAGTTATATATAATCTATTTTAGGCTTTAGTAGATCTAATACCTCCCTTTTCTAAAATCTATAGAGTACTTTAGTAGGTATCTTATTTATAGACGTATATTTTATAGAATTATTAAGCGTAGTATTATTCTTAGAAGAATAGATAGTTATAGAGAAGTGTATTTAATAGTAGTAATATAGTACTAAAGGGCTATTTTAGTAGTTTAATTAGATTATTCTAATTAATTATTAGTTTAAGAGTACTAGATAGCTAAGTAAAGTAAGTTAACTTTTAAATAATAAAAGATACCTTATTATAGTTATATAATAAACTTTTAATTATAATTTAAGATTATTACTTAAGATAAACCCTAGTTAATATTAGCTAGTCTATTAAGTAACTTTACTACCTAATCCTTTACTATCTAGGTCGTCTTACCTAGAATAAGGGTAATTACTTTAGAAAATTTATATATAACTATTAAGATACTATTAAAGCCTTCTATAATTAAGGGAAGTACTAGAATAAAGTTAATAGTAATTATATAAAATAGCTAAGTAGATATTAGAATAAGTTATAATAAGTTATATAACTTATACTATAGTATCTAATTATACTAATATTAAGGATAATAGTAGATAAATTTGAAAAGCTTCTTAAATAAGTTATAGATATACTAGAAAATACCTGTAAAAATTCAAGATTTTTACGTTAGAAAATCACCCCTACTACCTGGCGTTTAGTAGGTGAGGTGGATAGCGGGGAGTATATTAGATACGTTAGTAGGTAGATAGCTTATATATACGATAGTATTAGCTATATCAGATATATATACCTATTCTAATAGCGTTCTATACCTAGTAATAAGACGGATATCACCCCCTATTTAGACCGATATCAGACACTTTAGTAGGTAAGGTGAATAGTAGGGAGTATATTAGACACGTTAGTAGGTGACGTGAATAGTAAGGAGTATATCAGACACGTTAGTAGGTAGGTAGCTTGTAAAATGTAATAGTATTAGCCTATACACCTATATAGCGATATGGGTCATTCTAACAGCGTTATATACCTAGTAATAAGATAGATATTACCCCCTATTTAGACTGATATCAGATACGTTAGTAGGTGACGTGAATAGTAGGAAGTATATTAGACGTTTTAGTAGGTAGGTAGCTTATAAATACGATAGTATTAGCCTATACATTAATAGACTAATATAGATTATTCTAATAGCGTTATATACCTAGTAATAAGACGGATATTTCCCCTTATTTAGACTAATAGTAGATATATTAGTAGGCGTTATTATAGAATAAGTAAAATATAAATAGTAATAGGATTTTTATTATTTATAATCTATATTCTAGCCGTTAGCGCATGGAATTTAGTAGGTAAATCTACTTATTCTAATATATCTTTAAAACTACTACACTAATTTTTATTATTTTTAAGGTATTAAGTAGGCTAAAATAAGCTATATAACTTTATTTAAGTAGAAAATATTATAGAGCGTAGGTGTAGACGTAGGTAGAATATAAAGATATATTAGACTTTTAATATTCGCGCTAGTCTAGGAAAGGAATCTAGGGGACTTATTAACTAACTAATAAGATATAATAAGCTTAGAGTCCTAAATTAGGGATATTCTATTATAGTAAAGAAGATAAACCCTCTATTAGCCTTTTATATATACGGGCGTAGCCTAGGTATCCTAATTTATTATATATAAGCTTAAATACTTCTACTTCTATAGTAGAAGGGATATATAGACGTAGCCCTTATTTATTATCCTTAAAATATAAAATATTATTAATAAGTTTATATACTAGAGTTATAGTATTATTATAAAGGTCTTTATTCTATTTAACTATTTCTATAATTCTTACTTATTAAGGCTTACCTTAATAACTAGTAATAACCTAATTATAAAAGGTATTACTTATCTTAATAAGACTAGTAGGGAAGTATTTTATAAATAAGGTATCTAACTTACCTTCTATATCTTACTTTATATAATATTTACGACTTACTAGTCTTAATAAGGTATTAGGAACTATATTTACTTTACCTAGTTTATAATAAATATCTAAGTGAAATCGCTAAAGATATTCTAATACTTTAATAAGGTAGAGATTAAGTTTTTTAGTTAAGATTATATTTAAACTTATTTATCTTACTTTTAAGACTACTATTAAATAGTTTATATAGATAATTATAGTAGGCCTTTATATAGCCTTAATTATATAATAGACCTTCTTAATAACTTATATTAACCTTATAATTTTAAGTTTAGTAGGCTAGTATCTAGTCTCTATATTAGTAAGTAAATAACTAAGAAATAAAATAGGTTACTAAGATTTTTACTTAAGGAAATTAGGTAGTATTAACCCTACTATTATAATAGTAGAAGAAGGGCCTTATTTATAAGCGTCTTTAATAGTATAATAGATAATAGCTTTAAAATTAAATTTCTTACTTATATCTAAATTAATAAATAGTTAACGCTACTAATTAAGATAATAAAGAATACTTAGGGAAGTAAAAAGCTTGTATAAATAGTAAAAAGTATTTACCTCCTTAAGAGTAGGTATTAAAATAATAAGGGCTCTTTTAATTTATATAGATTAATTAATTAGAAAGCTATTAAGGCTATTAAGGAATAATAAAGTATTAGGGAGGCGGAAGATATCTACTATTATACTATTACTAAGTAAAATATATAAAAGCATCTATATTAGTATACTAGTAGTAAAAGAGAAAAAAGTAAACGACTATATTTACTAGCTATTAGTTAACTATAATTAGTAATAATATTAGTAGCTATCTTATTAAATAGTATAATATTAATAAGTTATCTATATATAATTTAGGTGTAGTATAATAGTATTATAATAACTAATAGATAGATATAGCTAGATAGAATAGAATAACTATTATAAGAAATCTCTACTAGTCTACTAAGACCTCCTAACTAGTCCTAATTAGTAACTACTAAGGTTAACCTAGCCTAAGTTCTAATACTTCCTCTTAGATTAGTAGTAATAAGTAGACTAACCGCGTCGAGTTAGTACTTTAAACTTAAGTCGGGTACCCGACTTAAGTCTTAGTAATTTAATACTAAAATCTAATACTAAGTATCTTAAGTTAGTACTTATATAAGTATTAAGTATCTTAAGTTAATACCTAAGTAAGTATTAAGTATTTATACTAAAGTATTAACTTAAATTACTAAGACTTTAATTTTAGTAAGGGTATTTTACTAAATTATAATATTAGGAATACTTTATAATAATATAAAAGGGTAATATAATTATTTAATAATTATTAATAAATAGCTTATCTATTTAATTAGATATCTCTATAATCTTATACTTATAATCCTTTTACTTATTATTATCCTCTTTATTATTATTATACTTACTATTATTATCCTTACTACTACTATTAATCTTACTAGTATCTTCTAGTTTATATTCTCTATCCTCTTCTTTATCCTCTTTAATAGTATACTTAATTTCTTTCTTATTAGTACTAACTTTAATTAAGATACCCTCCTTATCTTAATTCCTCTTTATAAGGTTAGGTATAATATAATCCTTTATATTAAACGCGTTAATATACTTTTATATAAATTTAATATAAGTATTTATAATATTAGGGTCTTATATATCTTTTAATTCCTTTAAACCCTTACAATATATAATCCTTTACTTAATAATTTATATAATTAATAAATTAAATCTAGTAAATTCTAGCTTAATAGTATTTATATCTTCCTTAAAAGTATTCTAAAAGTTAAGTTAATTTAAAGATAGGATTAAAGATTAATTATATATTTACCTCTTTTATAAAACTAATTATACTATTTATATTTTATATATAATTTATTAATTTATCTAACTTAACTTATTCCTTAGTAGCCTCTTTATTATTTTTAAGGTATAACTCTATCTTAAAATATTCTATTATATAATATTAGCTATTTAAGAAGTATTATATTACCTAATTATATTATTATAAATCCCTCTTTTATATCTTTCCTCTTTTATAATATCCTTTACTTTATATAATCCTCTTTAATAGCTATCTTTTATATATTTAATTCCTTTAACTTCTTAATCCTTTTTAATACTACTACGCGGTTATTAGATATATTTATATATAATAGCTTCTTATTATTATCCTAGTCTTTTACGCGCTCTCTATTTATAATTAATTTAAGATTTTAATTATAAAGACCTAATATTATTATAATATTATATTAGCTTATTTATCTAATAATATATTTAGGTAATATAATTAATAATTAATACTGATTATATATTAATAACCTATCTTATTATAATATCTTAAGTATATAGAGATAGAAGGAGTTATAAAGAAGATTTTAAGGGGTAATTCTACCTATAATTATACCTATAATTACGTAGAATATTCCGCCTAATATTACTTTACCTTATATTAAAACTTTTAAACCTTATATTCCTTCTTTTATCTACTATTATATATATTTAATAACTTTAATAATAGCTTATATTAAGTAGACTAGTAATATTATTTTATAATATATATCTTACTCTATATACCAATAGGTAGATAGTATAATTAGGTAATAAAATACTAAAATTACTAGCTACTAGAGGGGGTAAACCCTTATAAGGTAGGGGAGCGAATAAACTATTATATAGGAAGGGAAAGGTAATATAAATAGGTAATATATTAAAATATAATTAGTTAATCCTTTATAAATAGTAATATTAAAACTAATAATATAAAGATAAAAGTATAAGGTTAACTTAAGTCTTAAAGCTTTAAAGGAGATAAGATAATATTAAAAATCTATTAATAACCTTATCTTAAAGCTATTATTTAGTTATATTATAAGGGAGGTTATAATAGATATTATAGGAGTTAGTATAGACTTATATTAAATTTAAAGTTTAGCTTTAAAAGTATTATAAGATATTATAAAAGTATTTATAATATCTTTTCTCTTAAGTAAATATATTACTATTTTATATTACTATTAATCCTTATAATAATTACTTATTAATATATCTTATAATATAAATTTAAATCTACTTTATATTTATACTAAATATATTATTATTATATAAAGGGATTTAAAGCTTATAAAGGAATTAATAGGGAGCTTTAATATTATACTATTTAGCATTTAAGGGTAGTAATAGTTTTATAATATTAAGAGTAAAGGGTAGGTCTAAGATAGTATAACGCTCCTAGTATTATAATACTCCTAGTATTATAACGCTTCTAATATTATAATACTCTTAATATTATAATACTCTTAATAAGATAAAGAATTATATTACCTTTTTATATTACCTTTTTATATTACCTTTATATATATATATAGAAATTAAACCTACTTTTTAAATATATTACTTAATTATTAAATAACGTTAAAATAATAACTACTAATCTATTTATCTTAAGATATCTACTAGTTCTAACTTAAAAGGATCTTCGCCTCTATTAATACTTTAATTAGTATCTTCTTCCCTTTAAAGAATATCCTAGGGTTTAGTAAGAGCTTCTTTAGGGTTTAAACCTATAATATAATTATAATACTTTAAAAGTATTACTTATTTTATAAACTTTAGTTCTAATTATATATAATCCTATAAATATACTCTTTAAGTAAGATTAAAGACTCTCTTAATACTTATAAATAATATTAGATATAAAAGGATATTCTTAGCTATTTATATTAGATTTAAATAAGTTAAAGTATTATCCTTCTAATATTCTTATATAAGAATATCCTCTAATAGACTTTTAGAATAAAAGTATTAAATAGCTTTACTTTATAATAAAGACTTATAATTTAGATATTAAAGTAGACTTCTCCTTACTCTTATTAAAGGCTATTACTAGTTAGTATAAATTTAAATATATTACTATATTATATTACCTTATTAATATTTTATATATTTTATATATTAGTCCTTCTAGTAATTAATATTATCTTATAATATTTATAAAAGTAGTTAGTAAATTAATTTTTATATATCTCTTTATAAGAGGTTAAAGTATTATTATTATTTAACTCCTCTTATTTATCCTAAGTTTTATATAGACTTAGTTTTATAAAAGGGTCTAAAATATTAGTAAGGTTATATATTAATCTACCTTTACCTTCTATTTTAGAATAATATTTAATAAGTTTTACTAAGGCTACTTTATAAGTATTAATAATACTTACTCTACTAAGTATCTTACTATTATATATTATTATTTTAGTATAATTAAAATAGTTAAAAAGTATATCATATAATTAGAACTTTAAATATATACTTATATTTATTATCTAAGAAACTATTAAGGTAAGTTAATAAATAGGATTTAATATATTTCTAAATAATAAGATAATTAACTACTTATATCTATTAAAGCTAATCTTACTAATTTTTAGATTAATTATATTTTTATCTACCTAAGAATTAATAAATTTATATAACTAATATATATAATAAAGTATTAAATAGGTAGAATTCTAATAAATATAAATATCTTATATAAGTTTTCTAGGTCTTTTAATAAAGCTTTCTTATAATTATTAAAAACTAAGCTTTTATTAAGGAGATAAGTTAATAGCTATTATAAGAGTATAAATCTATTATAAATATTAATAAGTATATTATTAATTTATATTACCTTTATTATATTATACCTTCTTAATAATAGTAGATAGACTTATACTTACTTAGATATCTTTAACTTAAATATCCTCTAATAATACTACTATATTATCTAAGGCTTCTAAATCTAGGGCTTTAATAAAGTCTTATATTATAAGGTTAAAGATATAAGTTATATAAGGAATAGAGTTTTATAATTTATCCTATTAAATTTTATATTAAGTAAGAGATTTCTCTAATTTATCTTTTAATATTTTATTATTACTAGTATTATTAATAATAACCCTAAAAAGTTTATCTTTAATTTTATAAATAGTTAATATCTTTATTACTTCTATTATAAATAAATACCTAGAATAATAGATATTAAGTAGTATAAAATTAATAAAATATTCCTAATATTAAAAATTAGTATTAATCTAATAGACTAGTACTTTAAGATAGGTAACTTTTTAGGGATTAGATTAAGTATCTAATATAATAGAAATATATTAGGGATATTCTAGATCTACTTTAATTTTTATATATATTCCTTTAAAATCTAAAAAGATTATACTCTATAATTTAGTATAATAGATTAGGGTTAAATCTAGATAGGCTATTAATAATAATTATTAAAACTCTAATTAATTAATAGTATAAAAAGATTAATTTAAGGTAAAAAAGTATTTATATAATTATTTATTCTACTTCTCTTAAGAAAAGTTAGTAGAAAACCTAATATTACTTTTCTTTTAATATTATCTTAAAGAATTAATTTTATATTATTATTTTATATTACTATAAATAACTTACTTAAGTTAAAGAAAGTTCTATTTATAATAATAGATTTAGCTACTTTTATAAATAGTATTTACTTATTTAAATATATTTCTTTATATTAAATATACTTAAATTACTAATTATTATTAGGTAGTTTAGAAGTTTTTTATACTTCTTATATATAATCTTTAATAATCCTTCTACTATTAAAGCTAATTAGATAAAGTTATCCTAGATATTAACTTATTTACTTAATATAACTTTCTTAAATTAAAGGGGATCTTTAACTTTAGTATTTAACTTTAATTTAATACTTTTACTAATAGTAGTTTACCCCTATTATACTTTAAATTAGACTTTAGAGGCTAAATTCTATTTAATATATTTATTATTCCTTATTAATATTAATTCTAGGAATTCTTTTTTAATAGACTAAATAGTATTTTAAAGAAGCTCTTTCTTTTAATAAAAGGATTTATTTAATATACCCTAACTAACCTAACTTATAAATTAACTAGGATAAATACTACTTAATATAGAATTAAGTATAATAAGATTATCTAATTCTAATTTAATATCTTTATTACTAGGTTTTATAGGAGTTAATATAGTATAAGCCCTATATATATAATAAGGTAGGAGTAATATAAACTAGTAATATAAATATTTACTATATTAGGGAGAAAAGATAAAGGATATTAAGAAGATAAAGTTATTAATATAATAATTATTCTAAATATATATTATAAGGAGACTAGTTTAGTTCCTTCTACTATTTTATTAGGGGCTTAGCGTCTTAGTAATACCTTAGTAAGTTAGTATTAATAGTTAGTACTAAGTATTTAGTCGGTACTAATTCTTAGTACTAAATCCTAACTCGACGGTTAGTCTAATAGAAAATAAGCTCGTCTCGAGCGTATTAATTAATTGAGTTAGCCTCTATAATTTTTTTAAGATTAGCTAACTATTTTACTAACTAACTATTATTATACTTTATAATAATATCCTTAAGATATAGGTAGTATAATACTAGGCGCTATAACGCGTTATTAGAGATATTAAGTATCTTATTAGCTTTCTCTATTAACTTAATATCCCTAGTACTATTAATTATTATTATTATATCTATAATAGATTAGTTATATGTACTTAAATATCTTACTAGCTCTAATACTATAGTATTTCTATTTATTAGTAGCTATATATTCTATTATTATTATTTCTTATTAGATTCCCTTAATTCCTCTACTTTAGTTATTAGTATTATTAAGAGTAATCCTAACCTTAGGTTTTTAAGACCTTTGTAGGCTAGCTAGGTTAAAATAGGTTATTATAGGGAAGTAGGGCTGGGTTATATTATAACCTCTTATAGCGGGGGTATTAGAGTAGTTAGTAGTATAGTAGGGATACTATTTTATAATAGGGGCGTCGGATTAGCTAGTAGTAAGGTAGTTCTCCTAGATTTCACTAGCTTTTTAGACCTCTTTATAGTCACGGATTTTTTTATTATAGAGGATCTTAGTATCCGGCGGTCTTTCTCCTTTATATTACTAGGCGGAAGTTCCCCTAGGATATCCTAATCCTCTAGTAGACGGATAATTTTAGGATAATTATCCCTAAGGTACTATAGAAATATTTTATTACCGCTAGCTATATAATTAGGGTATTATTTATTAACTATTTAAGTCTAGTTAGGTAGTAAATATTTATTAGTTAGGCCTAGTCTTTCCCCTATATTATTATATAGTTAGCGTCCTTAAAATACGCGGAAACGCCTTACCCCCTTATTATCTAGGGCTATTACTAGTACCCTTATAGGGATAAAGTTAATAGGTAGATACCTATTAGAATTAAAGCTTAGTTAGTAGAAATCCTCCTACTTAGATAAGTTAAAATAAATCGCCTAGAATACCTAATAATTAGGTAGAATAGTAAAGCTTTTATAATAGCTTATAAACTCCTCCTTTAAGATAATATAATCTAGGTTTAAAAAAACTAGGGTAGGGAATTTATTAATTAATAGCTAGTCTAGATAGTTAGAAGGAATAACTCTTTTACCTACTTTCCCTAAGATTTTTATCCCCCTATTCTCTCCTATATAAAGGTTCCTAGTTATACGGTAGTTAATATTAATATCTTTAAAAGTAACCTTACTAATAGCCTTAAGGGCTCCCTTAGGAGCTACTAAATAGGGTTATCTAATTAAGTAAGGTAAGGATATACTATTAAGCCTATTTTTAAGGTCCGCTACTAGGATCTCCTAGTCTAATAAAGGAGCTAATAATACGTCTAATATTATTAGTAATATTAGTTATAAGTATTCTTTAAGATAAGCTTACTAATCTATATCTAATAGTTACCTAGGTTTATATTTAAAGTTACGGCGGATATTATCCGCTATCTTATAAACTATCTTAAAAAGGCTTAAAAGGCTAGCGCGATTTATACCTACCTACTAGTCTAAATTAGATATAATATATTCTTAGGAATAGCTTAAGTCCTAGTCCTCTCTTAGTACTTTAAGTAGGGGTACCTTATAATTTATTTTAAGATAATTAAGAGGATTATAGAAGGTAAAATCTTTATAACTATCTTATAATCCTATACTTTATAAATTTACCTTCTTTAATTTATAAATTTTAAATTCCTAAAGAATCTATAATTATTTTCTTACCTCTACCCTTATTTCCTCTTAATTTAGGCTAAAAGCCGCTTCCTAGACCTAACTATTATAATTAAGTATACTAACCTTAGGTAGGGCTATTATATATTAGATAACGTCTTATTTAGCCTAGTATAGATTTTCTTAATTACTAAGTAGTACGCCTAACTTCTTAGTAATATCCTAGGGTATAATAAGGTCTAGGAATAAGTTTTATTATACCTACTACTTAAGTTAATCCTAGATCTAGTATATAATATAGTAGTTATTAGGAATAAGAATAGGCTAATTATATACTACTAAAAGGGGTCTTAATCTATTCTCTCTTAAGTACCTTAATATATAGGCTCTATTAGTGGTTTTAGAGTAATATAAGTTATTTCTATAAAGGGGATTATATTTAAATTTAAATTATAATATATAGACTTAGAAGACCCTTAAGAGGATAATTACCTTAGGTAAGTAGTTTAAAATCTCTTTAGATATAAGTCTACTTATATAGAACTAAGTTAATAGTAAGCGCTAAAAATAGCCTTTATCCGTATTTATTCTTAACTAGTCTACTATATATAAATTAATATCTTTATTAGATAGGGTCTTAGGTTAATACCTTATTATTATATTTATTCTAAACTAGGTTAGTAACTAGGTGACTTTCTTAGTAATAGTAGTCTATATAAGAACCCTAGGTAGTAAGAAGTATTACTCCTAGAGATATAATATATATAATATATACTATATTAGTACTAATAATTAATAATAGAGATAAAGGTAAGTAAGGTAAGACTTAGTTTTTCTTATAAGTTAAAGCTATACTAGTAGTAGGAGTACTTATATTATATATTTTTAGACTATAATTATACTAATATCTTTATTAATAGTAGACGTTAGTACCTTACCTTTAAGATTTCTTAAATTTAGCTATTATATCTAGTATATCTTTTATAAGGTTAATAGCCGGTTCCTAGGTTATTTTATTATAACCTCTCTACTTAACTTAATAACTATCCTTTCTACCTCTCTTCTCCTTATATAGTATTTTATCTATTATATATTCTTATCTACCCTATATAATAATAGGTACTAGGGGAGGAATAGCTTAATTAAAAGAATTAGGTTTTCCCTACTCTAGGTAGATTACTAATATTACTAGATAGATCCTAGATATACTAAGGGGTAGTTCTAAGTTATATACTAGGGGGCTAATCTTCTCTAGGATCTTATATAGCCCTACCTTCTTTATTGATAGGGAGGAGGACTTAGGAATATAATACCTTATATCTCCTATTTTAGTAAGCTTAAGATATATACTACCTACTAGGTCTAGAACCCTATATTTTAAATTATATCTTACTACTATTTTTACCTAGGCTAATTTTATAGTATTTATAATATTATTATATATTATATCCTAATAATAGAGGAATTCTATTATAATTTTATTATTTCTAGGGATAATAGTATTAAGGTAACCCCTAGGTTTTATATTATAGAGTACTTTAAATAGTATTATAAGTATACTTATATTTTTTATAATATTTAAGGTGTATTTAACCTCTAGTAGTAAAGTATCCTAGTTCTCCTTATATTAACCTACTAATAGATATCTTAAAGCTATTTTTATAATCTAGTTAGTTTATTCTACTTATTTATCTACTAATAGATAGTAAGCTATTATTATCCCTAATAATACCCTATATTTAGAGAATAGAGTTCTCTAGAACTTACTAGTAAACTTAGGATCTCTATTAGAGATAAGGCGGCTTAGAATACCTTATAATTAATATATATTATTAAAATATTATCTAACCTAGATTTTAGCTATATTAGTTTTATTCCTAGGGACTAGCTAGATAAACTTTAAGAACTTATTTATAACTATTAGTAGGGAGTTATAGCCTTACCTAATTGGTAGTAAGCTAATTATAAAATCTATTACTAGTTCTTTTAGAGGGTATTAAGTATCCCTTATAGGATATAATTCCTTATATAATAGTTATCTTAAAGGTTTTAATAATTAGTAAGCTAGGTACCTATTAATATACCCTTATATAACCTTTCTTATCTTAGGGAAGTATATGAAACTACGTAATTAGTTATATATCTAATAAATACTATTATATATATAGTAGTTATATCTATATTTAAGGATTTTATAAGTAAGCTTTTCTAGAATATAAAGCTAATCTAGTCCTAGGTAGACTAACCGTTAAGTTAGGATTTAGTACTAAGAATTAGTACCGACTAAATACTTAGGTTAGGGTCTTAGTACTAACTAAAATACTTAGTACTAGCTATTAGTATTAACTTACTAAGGCCTTAATACCTTAGTAAGTTAGGTTAACCTAACTTAAATTACTAAGGTATTATTAAGACGCTAAGCCCCTAATAAAATAGTAGAAGGAACTAAACTAGTCTCCTTATAATATATATTTAAAATAATTATTATACTAATAACTTTATCTTCTTAATATCCTTTATCTTTTCTCCCTAATATAGTAAATATTTATATTACTAGTTTATATTACTCCTACCTTATTATATATATAGGGCTTATACTATATTAACTCCTATAAAACCTAGTAATAAAGATATTAAATTAGAATTAGATAATCTTATTATACTTAATTCTATATTAAGTAGTATTTATCCTAGTTAATTTATAAGTTAGGTTAGTTAGGGTATATTAAATAAATCCTTTTATTAAAAGAAAGAGCTTCTTTAAAATACTATTTAGTCTATTAAAAAAGAATTCCTAGAATTAATATTAATAAGGAATAATAAATATATTAAATAGAATTTAGCCTCTAAAGTCTAATTTAAAGTATAATAGGGGTAAACTACTATTAGTAAAAGTATTAAATTAAAGTTAAATACTAAAGTTAAAGATCCCCTTTAATTTAAGAAAGTTATATTAAGTAAATAAGTTAATATCTAGGATAACTTTATCTAATTAGCTTTAATAGTAGAAGGATTATTAAAGATTATATATAAGAAGTATAAAAAACTTCTAAACTACCTAATAATAATTAGTAATTTAAGTATATTTAATATAAAGAAATATATTTAAATAAGTAAATACTATTTATAAAAGTAGCTAAATCTATTATTATAAATAGAACTTTCTTTAACTTAAGTAAGTTATTTATAGTAATATAAAATAATAATATAAAATTAATTCTTTAAGATAATATTAAAAGAAAAGTAATATTAGGTTTTCTACTAACTTTTCTTAAGAGAAGTAGAATAAATAATTATATAAATACTTTTTTACCTTAAATTAATCTTTTTATACTATTAATTAATTAGAGTTTTAATAATTATTATTAATAGCCTATCTAGATTTAACCCTAATCTATTATACTAAATTATAGAGTATAATCTTTTTAGATTTTAAAGGAATATATATAAAAATTAAAGTAGATCTAGAATATCCCTAATATATTTCTATTATATTAGATACTTAATCTAATCCCTAAAAAGTTACCTATCTTAAAGTACTAGTCTATTAGATTAATACTAATTTTTAATATTAGGAATATTTTATTAATTTTATACTACTTAATATCTATTATTCTAGGTATTTATTTATAATAGAAGTAATAAAGATATTAACTATTTATAAAATTAAAGATAAACTTTTTAGGGTTATTATTAATAATACTAGTAATAATAAAATATTAAAAGATAAATTAGAGAAATCTCTTACTTAATATAAAATTTAATAGGATAAATTATAAAACTCTATTCCTTATATAACTTATATCTTTAACCTTATAATATAAGACTTTATTAAAGCCCTAGATTTAAAAGCCTTAAATAATATAGTAGTATTATTAAAAGATACTTAAATTAAAGATATCTAAGTAAGTATAAGTCTATCTACTATTATTAAGAAGGTATAATATAATAAAGGTAATATAAATTAGTAATATACTTACTAATATTTATAATAGATCCGCGCTCTTATAATAGCTATTAACTTATCCTTTTAATAAAAGCTTAATTTTTAATAGTTATAAGAAAGCTCTATTAAAAGACCTAGAAAACTTATATAAGATATTTATATTTATTAGAATTCTACCTACCTAATACTTTATTATATATATTAGTTATATAAATTTATTAATCCTTAGATAGATAAAAATATAATTAATCTAAAAATTAGTAAGATTAGCTTTAATAGATATAAGTAGTTAATTATCTTACTACTTAGAAATATATTAAATCCTATCTATTAACTTACCTTAATAGTTTCTTAGATAATAAATATAGGTATATATTTAAGGTTCTAATTATATAATATACTTTTTAACTATTTTAATTATATTAAAATAATAATATATAATAGTAGAATACTTAGTAGAGTAAGTATTATTAATACTTATAAAGTAGCCTTAATAAAACTTACTAAGTATTATTTTAAAATAGAAGGTAAAGGTAGATTAATATATAACCTTACTAATATTTTAAACCCTTTTATAAAATTAAGTCTATATAAAACTTAGGATAAATAAGAGGAGTTAAATAATAATAATACTTTAACCTCTTATAAAGAGATATATAAGAATAAATTTACTAACTACTTTTATAAGTATTATAAGATAATACTAGTTATTAAAAAGATTAATATATAAAATATATAAAATATTAATAAAGTAATATAATATAATAATATATTTAAATTTATATTAACTAGTAATAGCTTTTAATAAGAGTAAAGAGAAGTCTACTTTAATATCTAAATTATAAGTCTTTATTATAAAGTAAAGCTATTTAATACTTTTATTCTAAAAGTCTATTAGAAGATATTCTTATATAGGAATACTAGAAGGATAATACTTTAACTTATTTAAATCTAATATAAATAGTTAAGAATATCCTTTTATATCTAATATTATTTATAAGTATTAAGAGAGTCTTTAATCTTATTTAAAGAGTATATTTATAGGATTATATATAATTAGAATTAAAGTTTATAAAATAAGTAATACTTTTAAAGTATTATAATTATATTATAGGTTTAAACCCTAAAGAAGCTCTTATTAAACCCTAGGATATTCTTTAAAGGGAAGAAGATATTAATTAAAGTATTAATAAAAGTAAAGATCCTTTTAAGTTAAAACTAGTAGATATCTTAAGATAAATAGATTAATAATTATTATTTTAAAGTTATTTAATAATTAAGTAGTATATTTAAAAAGTAGGTTTAATTTCTATATATATATATAAAGGTAATATAAAAAGGTAATATAATTCTTTATCTTACTAAGAGTATTATAATATTAAAAGTACTATAATATTAAGAGCGCTATAATACTAGGAGTACCGTAATACTAGGAGTATTATACTATCCTAGACCTACCCTCTACTCTTAATATTATAAAACTATTACTACCCTTAAGTACTAAATAGTATAATATTAAAGCTCCCTATTAATTCCTTTATAAGCTTTAGATCCCTTTATATAATAATAATATATTTAATATAAATATAAAGTAGATTTAAATCTATATTATAAGATATATTAGTAAGTAATTATTATAAGGATTAATAATAATATAAAATAGTAATATACTTACTTAAGAAAAAAAATATTATAAATACTTCTATAATATCTTATAATACTTCTAAAGCTAAACTTTAAATTTAATATAAGTTTATACTAACTCTTATAATATCTATTATAACCTCCCTTATAATATAACTAAATAGTAGCTTTAAGATAAAGTTATTAATAGATTTTTAATATTATCTTATCTCCCTTAAAGCTTTAAGACTTAAGTTAACCTTATACTTTTATCTTTATATTATTAGTTTTAATACTACTATTTATAAAGGATTAATTAATTATATTTTAATATATTACCTATTTATATTACCTTTCCCTTCCTCTTCCTATATAATAGCTTATTTACTCTCCTACCTTATAAGGGTTTACCCCCTCTAGTAGCTAGTAATTTTAGTATTTTATTACCTAATTATACTATCTACCTATTAATATATAGAGTAAGAAATATATTATAAAATAATATTATTAGTCTACTTAATATAAGCTATTATTAAAGTTATTAAATATATATAATAGTAGATAAAAGAAGAAATATAAGGTTTAAAAGTTTTAATATAAGGTAAAGTAATATTAGGTAGAATATTCTATATAATTATAAGTATAATTATAAGTAGAATTACCCCTTAAAATCTTCTTTATAACTCCTCCTACCTCTATATACTTAAGATATTATAATAAGATAGGTTATTAATATATAATAAGTATTTATTACTAATTATATTACTTAAATATATTATTAAATAGATAAGCTAATATAATATTATAATAATATTAAGTCTTTATAACTAGAATTATAATAATAAGCTATTATATATAAAAGTATCTAATAACTATATAATAATATTAAAAAGGATTAAAAAGTTAAAGGAATTAAATATATAAAAGATAGCTATTAAAGAGGATTATATAAAGCTAATAATTAGGGTAAAGGATATAAAAGAGGAATTTATAATAATATAATTAAGTAATATAATACTTCTTAAATAGCTAATATTATATAATAGAATATTTTAAGATAGAGTTATACCTTAAAGATAATAAAGAGGCTATTAAGGAATAAACTAAGTTAGATAAACTAGTAAATTATATATAAAATATAAATAGTATAACTAATTTTATAAAAGAGGTAAATATATAATTAATCTTTAATCCTATCTTCTAATTAACTTAACTTTTAAAATACTTCTAAGGAAGATATAAATACTATTAAGCTAGAATTTACTAGATTTAATTTATTAATTATATAAATTATTAAGTAAAGGATTATATATTATAAGGGTCTAGAGGAGTTAAAAGATATATAAGACCCTAATATTATAAATACTTATATTAAGTTTATATAAAAGTATATTAACGCGTTTAATATAAAGGATTATATTATACCTAACCTTATAAAGAGGAATTAAGATAAGGAGGGTATCTTAATTAAAGTTAATATTAATAGGAAAGAAATTAAGTATATTATTAAAGAGGATAAAGAAGAGGATAGGGAATATAAATTAAAAGATACTAGTAAGATTAATAGTAGTAGTAAGGATAATAATAGTAAGTATAATAATAGTAAGGAGGATAGTAATAAATAAAAGGATTATAAATATAAGATTATAAAGATATTTAACTAAATAAATAAGCTATCTATTAATAATTATTAAATAATTATATTACCCTTTTATATTATTATAAAGTATTCTTAATATTGTAATCTAGTAAAATACCCTTATTAAAACTAAAGTCTTAGTAATTTAAGTTAATACTTTAATATTAATACTTAATACCTACTTAGGTATTAACTTAAGATACTTAGTACTTATATAGGTATTAACTTAAGATACTTAGTACTAGATTTTAATATTAAATTACTAAGACTTAAGTCGGGTACCCGACTCAAGTTCGAAGTACCGACTCGACGCGGTTAGTCTACCTACTTATTAAGGGATTTATTACTTAATAAGGGATCTTTATTTATATAGAATAACTAACTACTAATAGTATTATAAGAGTAGCTTTAATCTATTAAGTAGTTTAATATAATTATATAGTATTATAAAGTCTTCTATTTAATATTACTACTTTATTAATAAGTATATTTATTAATTTCTATATCATTGGCCTAGTATCCGGACTTGTTTTCGACGACGTAGTCACTTTTCAACAAACCCTTCCAAAGGTTGACTCGAATCTTGTCCCAGGTCATCTATTGCCTTGATTACATAGAGCTTACGACTGTAGAAGATATGCCTCAGTTCGTGAGGACATGCTAGATCGCCATATCAAAGTGCCACTTCTTCGATTCTCCGACCGAGTCCATGCCAGTCGAACCGTCATAAAGATCACCCCAACTCTTTCCCCATGGTTGTATGTACAAAGTTTCTCTGCTTCTCTCACAAATCCCTCTTGACATATACAACTGGTCCTGCGTATCTGTGCCGCGCGACAATCATGTAGTAGATTGTGAAAAAGGTGACGATTGCGCCGAAGATTACAATCGACCTAAGAGCAGAAGGGCATGATTAATACAGATCACAAACTGATATTGTTTTGGCCGGTAGCTTACCAATTCATGGATGTCCCAGTTGGATTCGGTGCACTTGGGAAGAATTGGAAAATCCAGGCGACAAGTAGAAACGATATGGCTATGATATTGATGACATTGCCGGCTTTCCCAAGGCTGAATCGAGATGGAGGGAAAGATTCACCGCGAATACGCTTCTGAAGGATGCCTGTTCACTCTTTAGGATAGTTGTGTGTACCTTTGCCGTCATGCTAACTTACATGCTATGCAGATCATATAGCTGCTCAAGAGACCGGAGTTGACTAAAGTTACGAATACACCGTATGCAGTGGTACTTCCAATCACGATACAAGCGAGGATGACCGTGAAGCCCAAAGAAACTGTCATTGCATTCATCGGACTTGGAGCACCATTAGCGGGCATGGTGCGATTTGCAAGAAACAGCGTAAGCAGAGAGACTCACATGTCCCAGGCTAGTCGTACGCGCGCAAGCCACACGCTAAATGGGGGTCCACCGTCCCGAGCGAAGGACCACAGCTGCCTTGAACTGGTTGTAACAGTGTTTACGGCGCAGGAGATCAGTAGGACGAGTATTACAGTGGTCAAAGCGATTGTAGCGCCGCGTGATCGCGTAGCATTGAGGACAACTTCGACGTATGGTTGACCAGTTGGGGAGTTGATTGCGTTGTCCAGGTTGCCGAGACATAACACCAGTGTAACTATACGTGAGTCAGTCAACCTTGATTTTTGAAGTTGGCTTAAACTGCCATACTGATAGTGATAAAGCCAAGCACATAATTCATCACGGCCGTCGCTATCATTGAGCGAGGCAGGATCCAAGAAGCATTCTTCAGCTCCTCTGCTAAGTGGACACTTGAATCGGCACCGATAATATCACCGACTGCCGCGCTTATGCCAACGAGGGAAGCAACACCGGGACTGGACCAGCCGTTGGATGAAAATGTTGTTAATGCAGATGAGTCGCTCCTCGGAGCCATTACCCTAGCAGGACGAGAGTCAGCCAATGTCCACTTATGGCTAAGATCATGTAAACCTTCACGCATCGTACGTACCAGAGAACGACAATGAATGCACAAAATCCGAAAACATGAACAAACATGACGATACCCTCCAACGTAGGCAATTTCCGGAACAACACGGTATTGAAAAAGATGGATATTATGACGACGGCCCACGCGAGTAAGGCAGTCTGCCAGGTATGGATGTTGTAGTTGGGGTTCGCAAGGACGATAATAGCCTCGACTTGTTGGCCGGCAGCATAGCAAGTGCCTGCCAAAGAGGCGTGCCAGCCTAATACGCAGAGATACCCAACAGTATATGACAGGAACTTTTGGTGTTTCGGCGGTGCAACTACGTCTCTTGTCAGCGATTGCTCGTTGAAATTTCCGAGTGGCCGTACACTCCGAGCACCAGTGATATTGCCCTCCTCTGTCCATCGCGTCAGCAACTACTGCAATCCTGACTCGATGCCTGATCTCCTACGCTGTGGGAGCAATGCTGGCCATTTCAGCCATCGCTTGCAACGTCAATTAGTGTCTCGTCCGAGGAACACGATAAGCGCACTCACAGAGCACCACGAAGAACATGCCGCAACAGGTGATGAGGAACATCCACACGCTCCCTGCAGTGCCTCCATTGGGTAGCGACAGGACGCCATTTCTGCCGAAGTCTTGTCAGTACGAATCTAGACTTGGCAAAACCCAACCAAGACTGCAACTGACATGAGGACGTATTCCCATGAACATCCTAGCAGGACGGCAAACCCCCAAATGCTGAAGAACTGGAACTCGCGACGCAGCTCTTGCCTCTTTCCCATACGTGTCATACCGCGTTGGTCGTGCTCCGTGCCCAGCTTCTCGTCATTATCTCCTTCTGTAACATCGACAACTTGGCGCACGTCGAGCTCCATTCCAGGCCAGCCATTCTCACTCTTCAAGGTGTCCATCCTTGAGTCTGGTGAGGTCTAGGGTCTGGCGAAATTGCGTTGCGATATGGTCATGAGCTGACTTGGTACGGTGCAATGGTCCACAGCAGAGACGGTGGGCTCGCCCACGGTGGCAGCAGTGCGTTTTAGTGTGAAGCCTCTCCGTCGTGGTGGGGGTAAAGGAGCTTGAAAGCGGCTGCAAATGATGATGGATTCTTCCGAAAGGAGAAAGGAGAGGGGAGAGAGGCGAAGTGGAGAGAAGGGCGAGACAAGATTCCATGACCGGAAACCTTTGCACATTAAAGCAGGGTTCCGGTCTTATTACTGAAGAGTAAACTACCTCTACTATGGTGTCCAGCATACTTTATACATGTCAGAGCGGCCGCTGCCACGCTAAAGGAAGCTCGACGACTACCACGACCGGGGAACCGGGGAAGCGAAAGCTTTGTGCGGAGTCAATCTGCACCCCCACACAGACTACAGCACAGCGCTAGGTTCAAGCTAACAGTTTAGCCCTTGCTAGCTAGGTACACTGGAAGCTATTTTAGTGTCTTTTTGGTCATGGTTGTCATTTTGGCATCAATGTCACTGAGTAGAACAAGCGGAAATAGTATTCTACCGGCATATTCCGTTCTCTACATCAGAAATTCCATGCAATGGTCCAGGCACAGGATAGGGTGTACGGTTGAAGCTTGAAACGGATCAGATAGAGATACCCAATATTCAATTTGGCCGCTAGGGAGAAGTTATCAGGGACCATTTTATTACATTTTATTACATCGAAATTTCTTAGAAATAGGCAATATTTCGACTAAAGTAGTTGTGACGAGACGTTAACTTACTATCGAGCTATCGTACTGGGCTGTGCCGCTGAACTTGAACGAGATGTCCTACTCAGATATCCCATCCTCGGATGAGAACCTCGCCTTGTGCCCACTCGCCATATGACAATGTCGTCCTCACCAGCTGAGGATCCACGCTTCTCGGAATGGACATCGACAGATCACCGAGCACCGCTGTGGATAATGACTTCTCTGTCCCTGATATACTCCTGTTCGTTCCTTTGCGTGCGACTAGTCGTCAAATATGGGCGTTGGGCCCTGGATGATGTTGTTCTGGGCGCTGCTTATGTTGATTTAGCCTCTGCCCACGAGCAGGAGACACTGACATTCTACCAGCTTATTAGCCTTGCTCAATGGGCCATGATCTGTACCGCACTTGATAGAGGTGCTGGTAGGATCACGAGCAGTTTACAGTCTGATTCACTCGGGACTCCGGGGAAGGTATAGTGTCGACATCAAGACGCGTCCGAAGCCACATTGATATCGTATCTGTAGCTTGTATTCGCTTCCACATGGTTGACGATGCTATCGCTCGGTCTCACGAAATGCAGTACAGTTTTGCTCCTGCGACTTGTGTTTACAAGAGAGAACAAGAGAGCCTGGCGACTATGCAACGCATTAGTCGTTGCCTTCGGCTGTTGGACTGTTGCATCAACGCTGATAATAAGCGTCGGCTGCTCACCGAAAGATGCACTTGGTTCAGGAAAGACCTCCCGATGCACGAGCGAGGTACAGCATCGACTACAGTGACAGCAATCGATGTCTTCCTAGAGCTAGCCATGGTCCTACTAGCTGCCCATTTGTTTTTGACACTTCAAATGAGGGTTCGGACAAAGCTCACCGTGATCATGAATGTCCTCAAACACAATTTAATTAGTATTTCTGAACCATATTAGTGTTCCTGCCTTGTTTATCGCCTATTTGATATTGTACACATCCTTTCGTAAGCACGGCAGACCTAGCATCGATGCGGTTGACTCCCTGGTATTACAACAGACCTTAATAGCCTATAGTCTGATGGCGGCGACCATTCCTGGCCTCAAGAGTTTCCTCGGACGCTTCCGGACGGGTGATCTGACCAGGCTGGCTGAAAGTGAAATAATGGAATCAGACGTTCCAAGAGAATGGGTATCACGGTCAAAATCTACACCGCGTGGTCAGAGCTATGCGCTATCATCGATGGATGGATCAAAGCTTGGCAAAGTCAGACGAGCAAAGGATTAAATATCGGCAATGTTGCAACCGAATAGCACACACCACTCGACTCACGCATGGGCAGAAAGGCAGGACGACCACGGCAGGGGCAGTATGCCGAGTTCTGGTAGCAAACAGATGATAATTCATCGCACAATGGATTTCGATGTAGTCACTCGGTGACATGGACGAATGACGCGGTATTGGACGGCTGATTCTCTCTCCTTCCTCTCTAGAGACTTATATAGGAGCCATTACGGCACCTTAATCTTGATCAGGGTATAATTGAAACATCCTCGTCATAGATACAGTGCCAGTGCGTCTCATATATCGAAACATGCTCGAATGCACGTCCAGCGATTTTTCGCCTTTGAAAGACAGCCGGAAAATCTGTGTGCAAACATGAGGCACCATGACCGCTGAGCACATTATTCGAAAGGAGAAGTGGGTTAAACAACTTTCGAGATTACCTGTCATGCTATCACCTCATGCTGTCACAGAAGCTCTTTAGTGAACTGCGTCATCTTGTTAAAATTCCCATGTTGCTGTCAAGCGCCGGAGACCATCTTCATCTCAATCCTCGTCCTTTCTAGCTTCTTCACATCCCTATCTCGTGTTTGGGCCAGATACCGTGTCGACACTCAAGAGATGCATGGAGCCTCTTATTCTTGCTCAAACCTCATGGCATGGAGGACTACTTAATATCTTACTGAAAGACTAGCTAACCTTTTATAAACCTAGGCATAAAGATATCTGAAAAGCTATCTTGCATAATTTATACCGCTACTATATCAATATCTTATAAGTATACTACTTATGTATATTTGAATATCCTAAAATTGTTAGTAATCTATACTATCTATTCAAGTCCTTAGGAATTAGCCTCCTAGTTAAATTTCAAATAGATAGATTTATAGCTACCTATAATTCATCTCTAACGTCCTTAACAAGATCCTGGACTCGATCCTTACTCGTGAAACGGACTAGTATGTTTGATCTTGACATCAAATCGTCAACCTTTTCTGGGGCCAGACCGCCCTTGTCGAGAAGGCCTCGCAATCTACTTAGTTCCTTCTCAGCATAACCTTGGTTTTTGTTGAGCTTATCTGCCACCTTCACGTAGTAAGTTGCGTACTTGTCCTGCAAGCCATTCGCCGCTCCTTCCAGCTCTTCCAACAAACTGGCAACAGTGCCGCCACCAGCCAATCTCCCGATGATGGAGTCTAGACTAGGAATAGTGCCGCCGAGTTCGCTCAATTTGCCGCCAGCCATACGATGTGTACCCGCCTTCCCATTCATGAAGTCCAGAAGGGCTTCCTCGGTACGACCACCCTCATAAGCTTCGGGGGCAGTTGAGCCTTTGGAATAATATTTGATTGTAGGATATGACTTGACACCTAGCTCTTGAGCAATACTTTTTGCATTTTCGGCTTCCGCATCCACTTTGGCAATGAGGACGTTGGTCTCGGCGGAAAAATCTTGAGCAACAGACTCCCAAATCGGAGCCAAGCTCTTGCAATCTGACGAGGTATTAGCACAAACGGCGTAGGAAATTTTGAGCTTAATATTGGCTTACGTCCACACCAAGGGGCAGTGAAAGCGACCAAGACATTTTTATCACCACCAATCTCAGCTTGAAAGGTCTTATCGTTAAGAACCTCTACTGCGCTGGGAGCTGCCTTCTTGGTCTTCACTCGAATGCCGGTTTTCTGGATAATGAATTCTGAAAGGCTCTCCAGGTCTCTTCCACCGTTGTAGTCTTCAGGCGCTTCGCTTTTCCCATCGAACCATTTGAGCGTTGGAAAGCCTTGTACGCCGAATCTCCGTCCAAGCTCCTTTTCTGTGTCGGCGTCTACCTTCGCAACAGATACTTTGTCTTTAGCGAAGTCAAATTTCTGGGCTAGCTCTTCGTAGATTGGTGCTAAAGTCTTGCAATGGCCGCACCAAGGAGCGAAGAACTCCACTAAAGCTGGCTTGTTTGACTTCAGGACAATTTTGTCAAAGTTTTGGGGGACGAGGTCAAGGACTGAGGACGCCGCACTGGCGCCGAGTGCAGCAAGGGCGGACAGTAGAAAGTAGGAAAGGCGTGCCATCTTTGTAGGATTTGAGAATGCGACGCGTGCTTGCACAATTTACCTATGGTGACACTAATGGTGTAGTAGGGTATGACAGAGAAGTACCTAGGAACGGACTGATGTCGACGTTGGAGAATATAAGAGATCGTGGATGAGGACACAGTAGTCGAAACGGGTAATTTAGCCTAGAATTAGTCTGTTACAGAAATTGCCAATCCGCCACACGCTTCCCTTTGACTACTTGTGGCTAACTCTCATACTTTATATTGAGTGCGCCACTGTTACAGGACAGACGGACGAATTGCGTCTCACTGGACATGGCCATATCAGAGCCCGAATTTAGCATCTAGAACAGCAAGGCTTCGCCATAGTTTCGAAGCCAAGTATGCCAGAACATCAGCTTGCTGGTACCATCTCCAACCAACCTGACAATTTATGAATTAGCCTCCCAAATGACGAAGAACAGGACGCCGAACAAATGCGTACCTCTACTCGAGCTACCGTTCTGACTCCGTCCATGCAAGCGAAACAGAGGCAGCACTCAAGTTCTCATCTCCTTGCTGACAACCATATATTGACTTCGTTCCACATCTTCTCATCTTTGAATTTATCTCCTGCTACCAACACTCCTTTGTAGAGCTAATGTAAATTAACATCATATTTTACGCGTTGTATGCTCTGTGGAACCACTTACCGCATCCCATATCTTAAAAGCGTCGTCCAAGCTGCTCTGAATATCGCTATGCTGAAGCCGTTCTTGAACTTTCATTCTGACCTGAGTCCGGTTGTCGACCGATACTGGGATAGGATATGAACAGAGTTCATCAAGATACTGCATAGTCACTACACCAAGCGCGCAGGAGTGCTCCTCGTAGAAGGGTAGTCCCAGTGAAATATCAATCCAGTCCCTGCGATCTCTATCCACAAGTCCTTCGAGAAACATTGCAGCCAGGATCATTTCTATCAAGTCACGAAGGCTTCCGTGCACATTCGATATTATTGACTGATAGGCTAAGAGATGCCGGCTCAACGGGCCACTCCAGCCTTTCGGACTATGGTGAATCTTTCCGAGGCACGCGAGGCGAGATATCAGCATACAGTTACGCTTATCTATGTCCGATCCTTTTTCTGGAGCGCCAGCGTAACCGAGGAACATTGTGTCAGGAGTAACGAGCCCGAGGCGCAATAACTCTACAGCAATGAACACAGCCTCTTCCTGATCTTTCCTTGAGCCTGAAGCGTCCAACGCGGTTCTGAGTATCTCTCCCCAATCAGTCAGCTGGTGCTTCTCGTTAACATAACCACGGAGCTGAAGGAAACGCCACACTGCATTGGCTAGAATCTCGTTACGATGCTGAAGGGGGTCCTGTCCAGCTTTGGGCTTCGGCGTAATGGTTCGCGCGGCAAGGTCGGGGTTTTCTAAGGTAAGAACAGCAAATTGAAGAGTACCCGGGGTAAAATATTCAGAGAGCCCTCCCATCAGATCGTTTCTAACGTGCCACTTTGATAGTGTGTCACGAGTTGAAGGCACCTCCTTCATATTGAACTTTCCCTCGTAAATAGTATCGAACCAAAATTTCGTTACCATGTCCCGCGACTGGTAATATCGATGTATCGGTTCGGTCAACAACTTCAGCGCTTGTCTGCTCAATGGATCTAGGTGGACTTTTACCAGATCTTTGTATGCTCGACCGTCTCCACCAGCCAAAGGTTGCGTGATTGAAATATTGCCCGAAGTCAGCCAACTAAGCACCCGTGGTCGAAGCATGCCCCGTGAGAGGTACATGTAAAGCTCTTCGGGCAACCGCAACCCTATACAATCATGGGCATCGTCAGGAGCATGTGCCTTATCTAGGATTTCGACGTCACCATCTGCATTCATAACGACGTGGTGTTTGATGTTTGTAGCAGCCTGCTTATATTGATCAAGGTAGACGCCTTTGATTGAGGGATGCGCAGGATACTGTGCGCAAAGTCGCACCACACTACCGCCACTGGAAGCAATTAGGTCGATGACAGACCGGAACGTGAAGGTCTTGCGATAAATTGTGGAATCTTGAAGTGGCGGAAATATTGGTAGAAGGGTAGAATCGGCCAACATAAGCGCGTCTACAAAGACCTGGGATGATATATTGCCAAGCCCTTTTAGACAGTCTCGTTTATCGATCCACCAGAAAGACGAACTCTCTGGTTCGAGCTTGGTGATGATCTTGTCAATACCGAAGCAGAATAACTCCGAGGAACCAAACACCGCGTCAATAAATTGACTGGGATGTCTCTCATAATAGACAAGCTACAGTGCGTTAGTGGGTAGGTAGAAAGTGCTCTTTGGTGTATACCTGGGCCAATGCGCTGTAGGGTGCAACAGTAAAGGGAATCTCATTCTCGTGAAGTGATTTCTTCAATGCCTCTGTTACTATGCTGATATCTGAGATACCTGGAATAATTAGGGGTCAATATCGGAATGGGCACTGCAAAAGGAGCATACCAGACAAGCCAGACTTCCGAAAACTATCGTAAGCGTCGGCAACTTGCGCGTTCTCGTAGAGACTGAAAGCCTCACTAATCAGGTGTGCAGCGTTGACGGATCTTAAGAGCGAATATCCATGTACACTCGAGTCCAGCCCATCAAAAACGAAGTGTAGCTTAAGACCAGCATTGCGCAGTTCTGTCGTTGCATGTTTAACACTTGACTCTAAAGCTAGAGGAGCTCCCCCCAGGGCGGAAAGAAGAGCGTCCTCTGGCAGGCGTCGTAGAAATTCGATAGCCTCGACACCAATGGTACAGTCCCTCAGAAACTTGATGTCGAATTGCTTTGCGACCTGGCTTGACAAGACCCATCGCTCGAACGCTGGGACTTCATGGAAGGCATTAGCTGACTTTGCTTGAATAGGGTTTAGTCCTTAAGAGCTCGACTTACCACCCATAGTGTGACATAAGACTCTCAATCTCAGCGCAGACGACTGATCAAGGAGAAAGGTCCATATCACTAGACCTCAAGTCATGATGGATATGTTGTCTTCGAAAGGTACTCCGTATTGAGAATTACCATTAGCTGGCCGTCAGATTATTTTAGCAGCGGGCAATCAGACCCCGAGACCCTGAGGTTCCGACCTTCGTCTTAGGTGCGGACAGTCCCGCAGTTCCCCACAGTTCCAGTCAAATCGCGGGCAGGCGATTTCCGTTGTGCAACTAGGGCTAATAGTATAAACAATATGCAAGCTTTATAGGACTAAGGTAGTGAAAACTATCACCAAGGTTTAGTATCTATCCCATGTCCTTATTGTGTTGAAATGCGCTTTTGTCCGCTCCAAGTACTCGCAAGTAATCTACATACGTCAAGTCCCCCTTACTCCGTAGAATTCTTACATCAAGTCAAAGCGGTAGAATGGAAGAAGTAATCAGGAGTTCAATCACTTCCTACCAAGAGCTAAATGGCGATGTCATTGATGAGCTACACGAAACAAACATTTCACCTCTCGCTTTCATGCGATATGTCCATAAGAACCGTCCCTTTGTCATACGTGGGGGCTGCTCTGAGTGGTCAGCAGTACGGAAATGGACTACACCTTATTTGAGGGGACTCGTCGGAGATGCCTATATCACAGTCGCCGTCACACCTCATGGGTCAGTATAAGCTGATCACTGGGGCGGTGCCAACGACTAGACGCTGATCATCGCTAAAGCAATGCCGACTCAAGGGTCAAACACCCAGAGAATGGTCAGACATACTTTGTGAAGCCTTTCGATCAGATCAATCAATTCAACGTGTTCCTCGATCATCTGAATCATCAGACTGTCTATCAGAACAATGGTGTAATCAAGTACTCACAAGCTCGTAAGGCTATCCCAGTGTCATCGCATGTTGGCTGGACTGAAGTTCAGGACCGCAGAGAATGACAACCTTCGAGGGGAGTATACACAACTCTACGAAGACGTCGATAAAGACATCCGTTGGGCGTCTATTGCACTAGGACAGAAAGGACCTGACGCTATCAACCTTTGGATTGGAGATAGTAATAGTACCACAGCCTTACATAGAGACGATTATGAGAACATCTATTGCCAGATAGTAGGTTCAAAAGACTTCGTTCTATTGTCTCCACTCGAGACAGCCTGCGTTAATGAGAAGTTCATACCTGGTGCTACGTATAGTAGCTCCATGGACATCATCCCCGATGATCCTCCGGCTCAAGTGCCCTGCGCTCTGTGGGATCCCGATAGACCTACCGAAAATACCACCAAGTTCTCGCACCTCGCTAGGCCACTTCGTGTGAAACTTAACCCTGGGGATCTTTTTTATTTGCCTGCTACCTGGTGATATACATTGTGTGTTCTGCGTATGAAGACGTCCATTAATGGAATAAGGTACCACAAAGTCTCGCAGGATAGCACACAAGACGGTATTTGCTGCAGTGTCAACTACTGTAGGTTGGCAATTGAGTATAAGATACCTCATCAAGGGACTAACGTTGTGTAAGGGTATGACATGGACTTTGAGGGGGGATTCAGTGCAACGAACGCATTTATCCGGAACATGGCATGGGCTGCAACCGGCGCGGGAGGACCTTAGTAGTTGTATCTAATCTCAAGTTGCTAGGAGACTCTTGTGGGAATGTGGTTGATAGCTTGGATGTTCAACTCTTGCACAGGCAAGCACTACCTTTTCTTCTTTGCAAGTCTCTTCTCCGCTCTAACATCCTTCTTTAGTCGAGCATCAACGATTTTATATTTGCCCTTCACACCCCTCGGTCGACCAGAAATACCTCTGTTACCGCCTTTAGCCACGACGACCTTCACCTGCTGCTTTGGCTTTTTCTTGGTGGCCTTGCTCATCAGCTTTGCTATGTTTTGAGCCTTGTCTTTCTCGGAAATGGCCTCGTCATCCGCCACCAAAGCTGACTTCTTCCGAAGCTTCTCCAATCTTTGAGCCGCCTTGAACTTCTTACGATCCTTCGCCTCCCGAACCTTCTTTATCGGGCGAGCGTTAAGAGCTTGAAGTTTCTCCTTGATCGCTGCAGCGCCTGCTGCACTTATGGGACGATGAGGCTTGCTGTGTTTGCCTTCATCGTCAAGAAACCACTCTGGAAGGCCGCCTGTATCTCGAAAGCTATATTTATTGAAGCCATCATCCATTATGTCGTGAGTGGACTTATGGCCCAAAGCCATCTCTTGAGCTAGTGTCATGGCTTCTGCGGTGATGATGTCAATGTCCAGGCGTCCATCTTTTCGTGGTTCATCATGTGCATCCCAATTTGTGTTTCCCGCTTTGACAACCTCAAACTTTGGTTCGGCGTCATCACCACTGCTCTCGCTCTCTTGTCGTACTTGAACCTCGTGGTCGCTTTCTACGTCTTCTCCAGGTCTTGGAATGATTTCCATCCTGGGAGTCTGCGTAGCAGATGGAGACTCGGCCATCTGCCGTGCTCCTGCTAAGACCAAGTTTGACGCAATACCAGTGGGCTCCGCGCCGTCCGCAATGTCGTCTTCCAAGTGTACGGCGCTATCATTGTCTTCATTAGTTTGGATCCCAACGATGTCCTTGAAAATTTCTTGTTCGAAAAATATCGCCGCTCGTTGTGTAACACCATCTTGACTCTTGGCGTAGCTACGTCGAGCACAAAGGAGTGGATCCCTACGTCCGCCCTCGTCTTCTTCAGCTGATGATTCGTCACTGCTATGATTCTGTTCCAAATCGTCCCCACTGCTCCTCTCATGGTCCGGAAAACCCTCCCAATCGCCATCGGTGTGTTCATTCCGCGCCTTTTTGGCTCGGAATCTCGCATCTGCGTTAGACTTGCGGTCTTGATATTGAGAATACAGGGCGTCTAGCTCTACATCTAGTTTATCCTCTCGATCATCGCTTTCTTCGTCATCGCTCCCATGATCCGAGACTTCTTCGGCGTGAAGCTGCAGGCCTACCCTACTTCTTACAACATTTTCGAGCGGCCCAGCTCTGTCGGCGGTTGCAAGTGCAAACATGGAGTCTTCACCGTTCGAACCTTTTTGCTCCAATCCTATCTCCATTGGGGTGGTCATATGCATTTGCATGCGCACAATTTCTTTCCGCTTTCTTTCGTTCTCACGTCGTCTCTCTCGTTTCTTCCGCGAGCTCTCATCCTCATGAAGCCTTTGCAGATCCTCGCGTATCTGAAGCTCCTCGTCCATCGGCGCCACTTCCGCGACCTCGCCATTGGAATCACCGTCATCCCGCGGCTTCGTTGACGGGAATCCGAATATTTCACGCGCAATGAGTCGCCATCTCAACAGCATGCGGAATTCTTTGCGCCCTAAGACCTTCAGGTCCTTGCAACATAGCCTGATCTCGTCAGTGGTCTCTGGTAGTCGCTCTAGCGCAGCAAGGGCAATATTTCCGTTCCCTTCTTGATGAAATGTCAGCTCATTCAGGCTTCCAAGAATGGCTATCGGATCAGTCGTCTGGATGAACTGGCTTGCGGGTGCTGCTTTGAACTGTATGTAGTCTCCCTCTTCGTAGCCCTCGCGCTTCCGCTTTTTCTTCTCAGGATTAAAGACCTTTGCCTCATTATTCGGAGTGGGGGCCGAGAGCTCTGCGAAGACAGATCGAGGGTCGAGGAACTTGGGATCTATCTTGTTAGGAGCCTTGAAGCCCCGACATACAACAAAGATCTCCGCTGAAACGTTCCTTGAAGAGGGAGGTTTCGTAGCTTCAACCTTAGTGAAAAGCTGATTGAAAACCCAGAGCAAGGCGTTGTAATCCTTAGATCGAAAGACCTTGGTGACAAATGTTCCGCCAACATTCAAGAACTCCGTGGCGAGCTTCAAAGATTGTAGAGTCAGTTCCGCTTGTGAAAAGGCATCCTGAACCCATGCCGTGCCCACGTTCGGAGCCCCATCATGTAAAACGGTGTCCGCCTTCCAAGTCTTGAAATGTTGTCTGATCGTCGCGCGACATTTGTCTGTGGTGATGTCGCTCTGGAATGTTATTGTTTTCGGTATAGGCTTGATTGGGGCCAGGTCCACTCCAACGATCATACTACCTTGAGGCATGGTTTCCGCAGCGACTTGACACCATGATCCTGGTGCGGCGCAAAGATCCAACAGCACTTTACTCTTCTCGAGAAAGCCATATTTGCGATTGAGTTGAATAAGCTTGAACGCCGCTCGGGCTCTATATCCCTTCTCTTTTGCGAGTTTGTACCACTTATCTAATCTTCCCTTCCCATGCTTCTTCTGTATACCCATCGGCCCGGTCGCTAGTCGAGTGCTGAAAATTGTTTGCTCAAGATTTGACGATAACAGACGAACATTTGTGTCCCCACGAGGAACGGGAAGAGATCTGCCAATTGGGCGTCTTAAGAAAGCTTGGCACTGAACTTTAAACACCCCCCTCCAGGACGCTTTGGAAAGGTCAGCTTGGGTAAGAGTGGACTCGCAATGAGACAAGGAACAGACTGTTGTGGAGGAATTACAAGCTGCAGGCCAACTAATCAACGTGCCTACCTACCCATCTGCTCAACCATCCGACTTCCAAAAGAATGTGAAAATTACGATTCACGTACAATCACATGCACATATCAGCTCGCGTAGACTAAGGACTTAAACAGATCTATCATTGCGTCGGTTCTCACCTGTCTTGGACTAAATTGGCAGTAAGAGTCTAGGTCCTCCTCGCAGCTCTGCATCAGACCTCGATCAATGGGACCTCGAAAACGGACGAAGCCGAACCCCAAGGCAGAAGCAGAGTCAAAAAGTTCGTCCGAACCTCAGAAGCAAGAGCCACAAATACGAAGACCATCTCCTTCGCCAGCTGCAGACACTTTGGTTTTAGATCATACGAATTCGGAAGTGGTAAAACCTGGAAGCGCTAATGATGGATCGAATAGCACTGTAAGCGTTTGCAAGGATTGGATGAGCGCTTGGAGCACTCTACTGACTATTGCTATCTCAGTCGAGTAAGACCTGGTATGGGAGTACCTGGCCACGTGGGAACAAGGTGACACCAACAATTCAGGTAGCAAAAAAGACGATATCAGCGGCAGGTGGGGCTGCCACGGACAACGTTGTATCAGCAGGCTCTAATCCTTCACACCTTCCAACCACTACTTATAAATTACCTGCAGTTTATTTGTCATTAAACATAGCCAGCTCGAGCAGAGCTTTGCCTTTAGCTGCGACTACGACGAGACAGAACGTTACTTCGAATATGGTCAGTTCTGCAGACGACGCTACGCAAAATGGAAAAGCTGCAAAATTCAGATGCAACTCGCAAGAGCGAAATACTGAAGCAACTAGGAAGACAAGCTTGGCGGAAGAGCAAGCTGATGGCCCAAATCCTGAAACTACCGAGCCTCGTAAGAGGGACTCGGTAGCCGTACAAAGGAATAAGTCATCAGACGGAATTAAGGGCAATAGGGACTCCATAAGCTGGTTAAACTGGTTCTCGAAAGTTGAGGACCCACGAGATGGCAAACCTGTCACTGGAAGTTCGGGTGCGAGCAGTGAGCGGAAGAGTAACGTGAGTAAAGAGCCGCCAGAAGGTACAACTGTAGAAGCTCCAGAAGATACACATCCGTCACCCGCGCAACGCAGAAAATCGGACTCCAGTTGTCTATCGTCAAAGGTGCAGCAACGACCACCTCCACGCTCTTGGCTTGGCTTATGGGGAACCACAATCACACAACCTCAAAGCGGTGGATCTGCAAGTACCAGTGAGGTAGCTACCATTGAACAAAAAGTGCCAAATGAATCGATGCCGAATATTGAACGCCCAGACGTATCAAATGCTAAACCAATTGCCAATTCCCATCCCTTGCCTCAGCCTGCAGAGAATCAAAGATCTTACGGCTGGGCATTTTGGACGAAGGATGAGACTAGAGACGACGACGGGAAGACCAAATCCGGTAGCAATGTTGAATTGCTGGCTAAAGCTGATTTTACGACAGCATCGAAGCCGGAAAGTGCCGTAGTAGTCCAACAAAGAAGTGCTGCCGACAAGGTCAGCAAAAGGGAAAGGCCTCGTTCATCGGGGACGAGTGAGGATCTCCAAAAATTGAGAAGTGCGGAGCACGTCCGAAATCGTGATACCACAAGCCGGATGGCAGCCACCAAAACTAAGTCTGCGGTGGAGGCGAGTATGAGAGCGAAGCAGATGGCCGAGAATCTAGTGCTCCCATCGTTCAAGCAGACATATAGTCACATAGGAAGAGCAACTTTCTTCCAACAGATGAGCCGATTCTTACAATTCGGGCAGCCAACGGAATCGAAACATGTTTCTATTGAGCAAAACCCACCGCGGGTCAAGAGAGCCCTGGCAATTGGCGTTCATGGCTACTTTCCTGCTCCCTTGATACGGTCGGTTTTGGGTCAACCAACAGGAACGTCTATTCGCTTCGCGAACAGTGCAGCCAGCGCGATCCAGAAGTGGACGCAAGACCAGGGCTATTCTTGCGAGATCGAAAAGGTAGCTTTGGAAGGCGAAGGCAAAATTGCAGAACGCATCGATCTCCTATGGAAACTAATGCTCAATTGGATAGGAAAGATCCGGACAGCCGACTTCGTCATGATCGCTTGTCACAGTCAAGGTGTACCTGTTGCTATGATGCTCGTGGCAAAGCTTATAGCGTTTGGTTGTGTCAACACGGCCCGCATAGGTGTCTGTGCCATGGCTGGCGTCAATCTAGGGCCGTTCGCGGACTACAAATCTCGATGGATCAGTGGTTCAGCCGGCGAGCTATTTGACTTCGCGCGGCCTGATAGCCAGGTCTCCAAAGATTACGAGGCGGCTCTTGACGTAGCTCTGCGATTCGGCGTCAAGATTGTTTATGTTGGTAGTATAGATGACCAACTCGTGTCTTTAGAAGTAAGCATCCCTCGATACGTGAGACCGAATAGCACTGACATACTGATCCAGTCGTCTGCTTTTGGAACCGTCAGCCATCCATATATCTATAGAGCTGTTTTCGTTGATGGACGGGTTCATGTTCCTGATTTCCTCACCCACCTAGTGGGCTTCGCGTTAAAACTTCGTAATCTTGGAATATCCGACCACGGCTTGATCCGCGAACTGAGTACTCCTCTGGCCGGTAGCCTCTATGGCGGAGAAGGTCACTCTCGGATCTATGACGATGAAGCAGTTTACTATCTCGCTGTTGAGCATGCACTACAGACCACCTCGCTCGGCAGCACAGCGCTGCGGACCCACCATGACAACCAAGCCACTACGCAGAATCCATACATATTGCCATTTGCGATGCGAGGCTTGTTAGAGGAAGACTATGTGCGGACGGAATTGTATAGCGAAGTCACGGAATTGATCAAGCAATTCGATGATTGGAAACCCTCCAGCAAGGTTCTCAAGGATGTCAAGTTTCGACTAGAGGGTGTGAGGTCTAAGTTATAGAGAATTCTTGGAGTTGCTCGAAGCTAGAACTTGTCAGATAAAGAGGTGTACCATGCATGGCCCTGGCGTTAAGACCTCTGGGCCCGGGCCCGGGCTGGTATAGGCATAAAGACGGCTGATCACATAGCGTGATAGACTTTTGTGAATAAGTATAGAATAGTGAGATATCATCATCACATGTGAAGACAATTTCAAGCGTTCTTGATGGTTCGTTATGCAATATGAAGCTTTGTAGTATGACTGAATGTTTGGTATACATGCATGGTTGATATATGCGCAATACCCCATGACCATGACCACTCACCAAGTAGATCATCACACAGGCACGGTAAGCAGATCTGTCATCTCTGCTACCACATATGCCGCGATTTGCCAACGCCTTGACCCCAAAATACGGAGGGCTAATGATATGCATGGAGTTAAAAGGGCGACGAAAGGGCAGAATTCTTCGCGAGAAATACTATTAGCATGCGCAGCCGTCGTTGTCGCGATCCAAGTGGATGTCAATGGGATCCGAGAAATCGCCGCTGAACTCCTCCGATTCTTCCTGCGCTAATGCGTTCCTCGCGATGACTAAAGGGGGGATGCTATCAATAATGCATGTTCTCTAGAGCTGGTCATTGGTATGGACAGACGTACCTTCAAATGCTGACTCAATATTAACAGCCTCTTTGGCACTGGTTTCGAAGTATGGGATGCCGCCCTTCGATCCGCAGAAAGCCATGGCCCGTTTTGACGAGATCATGCGCTTGTTCTCCTCCACGTCGATCTTGTTGCCAAGGACCACCTAATATCACGTCAAGATACTTCTACAAACCCACGACAGCTGAACACTTACAAAAGGAAAGTTTTCAGGGTCTCGAGGGCTGGCTTGTATTAGGAACTCGTCCCTCCAGCTGTCGAGGGTCTCGAAACTCTTTGAATTGTTGACGTCGTAAACAAGTACGCAACAGTCTGCTCCCCGATAGAATGCGACGCCTAACGACTGAAACCGTTCTTGACCGGCGGTGTCCCAAAGCTGGAGGCTGATTAGCTGATGTTGTCGCGTTGTAGGTAGGGGAATGCCTGTATCTACCTGCATTGTGACTAATCGGTCATCCACGAGGACTTCTTTCGTAAGGAAATCCGCCCCAATGGTAGCTTTGTAACTTGCACTGAACTTTTTGTTGACCTAAAACTTGTTAACATAGAGATGCCACTGGTTCAAAGGTTTTTCACGCAGGGCGTACGAATTGATTCATCAAGCTCGTCTTCCCGACCCCACTGTCCCCCAGGATTATCACCTTGTGGATCAGATGTTGGTACGTCCTCGCCATTTGTTGGGTATAGGGGTGAGCACACCTTGAGGAGAACTTTCTTTCTTGACGCCATATGGTTCAAAGTTTGCTAGGACGACGATCGAAGGTCAGGCCACATACGGGACGTCGCTTTTTGCTGCGAAAGGTACACACAGTCTTTAGCCTGTACTAGGCTTTTCCCAATGTCGTTCCTCAGATAAACCTTCCTTTTTCGTCTCGATTGGCCAATCGGTGCAGCGAGTCAGGACACAGAGATTCTTGCCTCGTTCGACTCTTTCGAGTTTGTAGGGCAGAGAGATCGTGCAAAGTTTGCGTACAAAGCATATGGAGTAGAACTCCGTCATTGCCACAAACGCTGATGCCAAGCCGGCAGTTGTCGTTCAGCCTTGTATCGTATGTATCGTATGTATCGTATGTATCTTACATTCACTTCACCTAGTTTGGTATTGTGTCTGGGCGCGAACGTGCATGGGACTATCATGCTCTGACGATGATAAGGATTTGTAGACAAGAAGAGGATCATCCAATAATGTTACTCTCTTCCGTTGATGTTATGCTATGATGTGGCATATCTGAAAGCCGAACATGCCTTCTTGGCAGGATAATTATGTATCAGCTCTGAAGGAGAGGGATAAGAAAGAAAAGGCAAATGCCGCAGTCTACGAAATCTGTATGGAGGTAATAAACACGGTTCCGATCTTCTTACTGAATCGTATCAGATACGAAGCTTGCTGATCGTACTGCTGCCATTCAACGAGCGGGTTTGGCGAAATCTGCTACGCTGTATGATGGCTCGACAACGGCACCCAAACCCGAGAACCGCAAGGCAAGTCAAGAACAAGGGGCACATAGCAGCCCCACTCGCGGAGATGCAGTCACAAAAGTTCGAAAGGATCTAGGCGAAGCTCAGCGGAGCAGAGGCTTCATGGAGACCAGGCTTCAGAGCGTCGTAGAAGAGCTTAATTTGTTGAAAATACAGTCTTCACTCGATAGCAAGCGTAACAGTGATCTGGCCAAAGAAAATCTGACACTGACTACGGGGATAAGAGATCGAGATGAAGAGATTCGAGGCAAAACTAAGCTGCTTGAGGTTAGGCCACATGAAGTACTAATGAGCATGTCGCTGATATGTGGATAGGATATACATGATGAGACTGTGGCATTGACCCTTCAACTCAATATGGCTGAAGAACAGTCCCTGACATTGCGGCGGGAAAACAAGGAGTTGGTAGATCGGTGGATGAAACGCATGGGCCAGGAGGCAGATGCTATGAATGCAAAGTCCAGATTCTCTTAATAGCATATAATCTCTACGAACCATCTTTATCATACACATCATTTGCATGAGATCACTACGGTATCTGGAAATGCAATAATTTTCATCCAATTCCCATGGTCTCCTTGTGGGTATCGCTGTAAAACATAGAACGCTAGATGTATGCAGACAGGGAATCCCAAGATCTCATTTTATCCAGGCTATGCGAATAACGGACTGGACATGCATACATCACGACTGTTAAAGATTCTTCTCAGCGTATGCCTGGACCCTCGCACTATTCTTGGTTGAGATGTAGTAGGTACCAGGGGCGTCCGTCCAGCTTACACAGGAGGAATAGTACGTCTTCTCGACCACATCCAGATGGTTGCAAGCCGCCGATAGGTTCTTGTGCGAAATTTTATGGCCATGTGGCACGAATGATTTGAGTGAGACAATTTTGGCACCTTCTCGAAGGTCCAAAAACAGGTTCGTCAGATTCTCGTTTAGACTCGGTGTAAATGCCTGGTTATTGACAAGTATAACATCCGCTCTGTGAAGTATCTTGAGAATACTATTGTTTTCGAGGAAGTTGCCCCGCTCCAAATGAATCCGACCAACTGAGAGACCCCATAGGCGACAGCGAGCATTGAACTCTTTCTCCTGAAGCTGAGCAAGATCACAAGCGTTTTCCATCATCTCGCAGCCCCAGCTCTCGCAGCCTACCTCCAGAGCAGCTTGCAGCACACAGTTGCCAACTCCAGATCCAAGGTCCACGAATATCTGATCCGACTTCATTTTAACATCCTTCTTGAGGATCAGCGAAATGAATTTGGGGAGCAGTTCGCCGTAGACGTTGTCGGTACCATTTTCGTAGTGTCGTAACATGTGTACCCGGGGCGAGACCGTCCGCGAGTACGTTTGCGTAAGAATTCGCTCAAGTAATTTCAGATCGATATAATTCCAATGATCGATGGTTCTAGCGATAGTTCCATTCTCTCTGAACTCCAACATTTTATCGTTCCATTCTTGGATATGGTCGATGTATTCATTTCCTGCACGTCTCTCTACTACTCTTTTCAGTCGCCGTATCAAACCTGTGCTGTCGTTGTGCATCCTGTTTGCATCCATGCTAGGTAAATAGTTGTTGATGATAGTTTCCATGACCTCCCTGATGTCTTCGAGCGCCTTGAAGTCGTCATCCTGAATTGGCACAACAAGTTCATAACTGAAGTCCTTAGCTTTGTACTTTTCGATCGCGATTGAAAGACCTACTTCTCTCTTTGTGATTTTGACGGATATTGTAGATAGATCTTGGTGGCCTGTGGATCTTCTGGGAACGCGATGGTAAACTGCGTGGGCTTGCTCAGAGAGGCGATATCTGCAGCATGGACCATGGAGAATTCTCCGTCGTCCTCTTCGCTGAAAGCCGTCTCACTGCGAATTCGGCGATTGGGGTCTGGTTCAATATCACTTGCCCTCCTAAGTCGTTTCTTAGCACCTTCAAGTGTTTGATTACAGACATCGTCATCGCTGTCTGACTCTAAAGGCTGAGGTGTAGCAACAGCTTGGCGCTTTCGCTGATGACTTCCTGACTTCGTGGGCTCAGCTTTTTGAGCAGAATTTGGCTTCTTCGGCAACTGGCGATTGTTCAAGCGTTGGGAGAGAGGAATTGAAGGTCTCGGAGGAGCAGTGACTTTGACTACTTGCTGCTCAATATGGGAGTTCTTACCCTTCGCCGCCTTAAAGCCCGGCTTCTGGATGGTGTCGAAGAAACCCATTAGTGGTCCGACAATCGATTCATTAATATATAACTAAAGGACGAAAAGCGGAGAACAAGTCACATGCTACTAGGGCGGTTGGTAGAATCCCGCCGAACATTATGCTTGGACATTGTAGCACCAGAATAGATGATGATGTCGGATACAACGAACAACTGTTCAGGAGAAACGTTGTGGTCGTACTGCCTTACAAGGGTAAATCCCATCTTTGTAGTGAAACCACCCGCCTCCCTATTCTGCGTGAGTTTGCCCCCGGGAGGGTAGCGCTGAGCGTCACACCATCTGGGGTTGGCTTTCTCGGAAGTTGTCTGACGTACTACCTAACGGAAGAGACGTTAGAAGCAGGCTCCGACACTATTGACTTACCTTATGGGAACCCAGGGCTGACCGCTTTGCGGTTGGGTGATGGTTGATCATCGGCTAAGCTACAGATATATCGACCTATCATAGTCAACCAAACTAGATATGATTCACCTTCGTAGAGCCATGCGAAGAGATGTTGGAATTTGGCCGCTGCATTTGACCATCCTTCAAGCGATTGTACATGTTCTGTCCTCTCACATCTACGTCGTCGAAAGCTGAGCATACGCTAAGTATAAGAGTGGACAATTCGAGGTTCCCAATGCATAATCTTTTCGGATATTATCGATCTCGGGGAAGCCGTCAGCAATTATGAATGGGCCAGTACCTCCAGTCCCAGCAGACGACTTCATCCTTCCAGCACCCAGATCACAGGCGGAGACGGTGGCGGTGAACAGGAAATCTACAGACTCGTCCAGATCACAAGAACGGTCCGAGCAAACGCCTACAGATGGAAAGACAGGGCTTCGAGGCGTTTGGCGGCATACGATTGGGATAACGCTTCTCTTGGCCACGGTCATTTTATGGACAGCATCCAATTTTTTGGCGAGCGTGAGTGAAATCGAGACTGTCAGGGGGCCTCGATCCGGCTAATGTGAGTACTACAGACCATCTTCGCAGATGATAGCTATTCTAAGCCGTATTTTGTCACATATGTCAACTCTTCGTTCTTTTCGGTCTTGCTCCTTTGGGTGGGTATAAGAAGGTTGTGGGCCAGTGGTGGTTCTATTCAAGGAGCAATTCGAGGCCAAGGTCATTCAGCTCTTTACGCGCCTGTCTCCGACGATGAGGAGGAGCAAGTACCCTTGAAGCCCGATAGTGAGGAACGAATCGGGGCTTCAAGTCCATCACCACGAAGCCGATTACTGATAGAAGAGCCTTTGAAAACTCCGGGTATAGCCGATGGGACTGTTAGGGGACGTTTATCTGTCGGCGAGACTGCTTGGTTGAGCTTTGAGTTTTGCATTCTCTGGGTATGGAGCTCCAAATCATGAAGCAGTACAATCCAAGCTAACATTTGGTAGTTTCTAGTACGTGTAATACTGCCACTCGTAAAGGATGGGCGTTTACAAAGATCACAGGCGAATTACTTCGTCGCCGCATGTCTTGAATATACTACTGTAGCGAGCTCAACAATACTGACATCGACAAGCAGTGAGATACCCTACACAAGCCCTGCCCTACCGTTACTCTGCTCACAGTACTAGGTGTCTGGACCTTGGTCTTTGGGTCTTTACTCAACGTCGAAAGATTCACGATCAGAAAACTCGTTGGCGTCCTGGCTTCGCTTGCTGGAATCATACTGATATCGAGCATTGATATATCCAGTAATCAGGATAAGAATCGAGGATCATTTCCTCACAAGTCACATAGAGAAATTGCCATTGGTGACATACTGGCCTTTACCAGCGCTGTCATGTACGGCATCTACACCACTCTCATGAAGAAGCGCATAGGAGACGAGTCACGGGTGGACATGCCACTGTTCTTTGGGTTCGTTGGTCTGTTCAATCTAATTACGCTGCTCCCAGGCTTCCTTGTCCTTCACTATACCGGCATAGAAACATTTGAGCTTCCCCCTACGAGACGGATACTGGCCATAGTGTTGGTAGGTGATGAATGATGCCATCTATGACCTTTTCTAAAATCCTGATCTAGATCAATTCTGTTACGTCCTTAGTGTCTGATCTCTGCTGGGCTTACTCCATGCTGCTCACATCACCCTTGGTAACCACCGTGGGACTAAGCCTCACCATACCGCTTTCGCTCATCGGTCAAATGATCGAGTACTCGCAGACATCAAGTGTATCATACTGGATGGGAGCTTGCATTGTCTTGTTATCTTTCGTTTTCATCAATCATGAGAGTGGCCATATGAATGAGACTGAAAATGTTGGGGGAGAAAGAGATTCAAGATCCGTACTACAAAAGACGAGGAGCTGGGTCAAGAGGCACTGGCAATGATAGTCTACCTCGTACGGAACCGTGCTGGTGAACAGGCTATTGAAGTGAGGACATGCATAGCGAGGGGTAACATGGGACGGCGTCTGAATTGTTGGGTATCAAATGAAACAAGCGCTGGTTGAATTTACTAAGGCAATCAATGGCCTGGTGATTCCAACATCTTATTTAGAATCACATCTCACTGCTGTTGTTAATGCTTCTACGATGTACTGGAATTGTCACCCACTCCCGTCCGATTTATCCAGCAATTGTTCCACTTGCGGAGCCCAAGCTTCTTCACCCTTTTCCAATACCGCATACTCTAGTACGTTCTTTCCCAACTCGAATTTCTCTTGCCTTGTCCGCACCAGCTCGCTCATGCAAGCCAGTGAGCCCACCGCTTCGCCAAGCTCATGGCAGAGTGAACGAACGTAGAAGCCTGATGTGACCGTCATACGTAGCTTGACGGCTGGTGGGCCTCTCTTTGAGGATGGCGATGTTTGAACGGAGGACAGCTGGTCATCAGAATCTATGGGCTTTGGAGGGTCTACTGCTGGTTGACTTGGACTTGGAAGACCTTCATCTATAAGCGCTTCTAAGCCCACCTCCTCTGTCAAGGCTGGCTTCTTTCTGAGCGCGGAATCGTCTTCATCGTCCCCTGATGTTCGTTTCCTCTTCGCTCCATTCGTTGTTGATACGCCCTCTCCATTCTCGGAGGTAGCGACAGCTTCATGGAAAATTCTCGCAAAAGCCTTTCGCCCCTCATCAGCTTCTTCCTTTGGGCACGTATAACTGTGGTTTCCTCCATCCAGCCATTCCACAATCTCCAGCTCCTTCACCTCTACAGGTCTTTCCTCAATCTCTTTCGGTACCTCTTTTCCCTCTCTCGCATACTCATATAACCTCTTGCCCTCTATTCTCAACGCCGAATATAGTGGTGGTCTCTGCATGATGTTGCCCCTAAAGCGCTCCAATGCACTCTCCACACTTTCCCTGGTCACGTGGGCATACTCAGCCTTCTTCAACACTTTGCCGAGTACATCATACGTATCCGTCGCTGCGCCAAACAGCATCGTAGCCTCGTATGTCTTGCTGCATTCGAGGAATCCTTGTAATTGCTTTGTGCCTTTTCCAACGCCCATGATGAGAACACCAGTGGCCATTGGGTCAAGGGTTCCACCATGGCCTATCTTGACTTGGACTCTCTTGTCCTTGCGACGGTTGCGCTGATAGCTCTGTTCTTCATTGCGGAACGCGCGTTCCGTGGCAAGCCAAGGCGCGAAGAGAGCGGACGGGTTGAAGTGGTGCTGGAGGTTGCGGATTACCTGTGCAGAGGATATCCCAGAAGGTTTGTTGATCGCTAGTATATTACATGAGTATGGAGGATTTTGAGCAGGTCGAGAATGTTGTACCGAAGACTCCTTCAACGAGCTTGCCTTTGGGTTTGGCCATGATGCTTTTGAGAACAAAGGTGGGAGTGGACATCAAAATTCTCCGATTACAGACCACTCAAGAACTCAGGATGACATTGGACCCATAGGCCAGTAGATGACTCTTTGAAGGGTATGGTACGTACTATAAGGTAAGAGGGTGCAGGTACTCCGTAGGGGGAAGGAGCAACGCATAACGGTCAACAGATGCTTGGACTTAGCCGTCGATCACTACCACGCACCACGAGGCGAGGGCTTGAGGCCCAAGAGGCGGCACGGCGCCACTGCCGCTAGCTAAGTTCCCGGCGGGCTCACGGCAAGTGGCCGTTCTGCTATCGCCACACCGCGAAGCTGGACGCGTATAGCGGCTCGTCAGCTCATCTACTCCGTAGAACTACGATGAACCGTGTGCCATCTACAAATACGCGATCGGAACATCCTCTCTCCTCACGAAGCACTATGAACGTGAATGTCCGTGAAGATAGTGTACTCCAGCCCCGGAACGCCGCCAACGTGAATCCAGACAATTGGGCGCAATTTAACATCGACAGAGTCAAGGTCACCTCACAGAAGACTGGCGGTAACATCAGCTTATTATCGGCCCACCAACACAACCCTGTCAAGGTCTCTGGAAAGCTGGAAAGGGTTGAAAATGACTTAATCCATCTTGGTAATACCACGAGTCTTCCGATATTCATGAAACCCCAAATGACTGGCTCTAGTACGAGACAAGAAATACCAAGATAAAGTCATCGAAATAGACAATGTCTCAACCTATGCATTCGCTCAATACGATGATGGCACGTGCGGATTCTGGGCGGCCGGCAAAGCGGGCTGGTTTGAGGTTCAGAGCCCAGCAGCCTCATACAAAACTACATATGGCAAGATGAATGAGGCGGCGACCATATTCTACATGCTTGCAGATAGATTGCGAAAACATCAACGTAAGAGACCAGGCTACAAAGCCAAAGACTTCGGCTCAACCGCTAAGATGGTATTTCGGAATGTGAGCTGAGTCTTGCCCGGGTAATGCATGTGAAGACAGCGTTTACTAAAAGGTGCAGTACTTTGAGCAACGAAAAGACCCTACCTATCCCGCCGACGTTGAGGAAGCTCAAGCCATCTTCCACGAGCATAGGGAATTCCTCATGACTTCGATGCTTGAAGGTCAAGATGGACTAGACTGGACCCAAGCGCCCATACTCGGATACTTCAAGTCACAATTTGCGGTACGTTCATCAATTAGACTCAGGGAGCCGCCTGATTGTATCTCAGGACGAATACGAAATTATTGCAGCCAGAGTCTTACGACCTCTTCCGGCTGCACAAGCCAAGTCAGAAGCAGCCTCAAAGGACAGCAAGAATAGCAGAGAAAGCTCAAAGAAAAGAAAATCACAATCGCCACACGATGAAATTCATTTGCAGAGTAAGAAACACAAACGTAAGGCCGCACTGCAAGCGGAATCACGAATACAACTACTCCCCAAAGGGCTTGTCGTAAAAACGCCGCCAGTGGATCAAGCTGTCGACGCTTCTTCAGATGAAGAAGACAACAACAACATCAATGTTGTCGGCCGGAAGCACAAATCGGTACTTCAGCCCAGCGGAGGCAAATACTCGAAAAAGGCAGCAGCCCGCAGAAAGGGGTTGCGTGCTACGCAGGAATTAGGGGAAAGTTCGGATAACGGTGACAATAATGAACGAGCACGGTCTGAGGGTTCTCCAATCACGACGATGCATAACGCCAAAGACCTAGAGCTTATGACGAATCCATCGGCGGATCGCTTATCGCCAGAGGCTACCCCAAGACCGAAGTTCCTACCACGGAGATACCTAGAACTAAAAGTAGTGGAATATGACCTACCATCGACGGAGCCGCAAGGACCCGGCGATCTCTGGACATGCACATTCGATGGCTGCTTTCATCGTGTGCACGAGGCTTCGTCGTCGGACGGTAAAGTGAAGGTGAAAGCGCACTTTAAAACACATGCCGCTCAAGCTCAAGAGAAGATCGATCTAGTACTAAACGAGAGCCGACCATATCTTCCCGTCAAGTGAGTCTTGATTCAGCTACAATCTTACCTCCTTTGAACCATAGTTGCTGACGCTATCAAGTAACCTCATGCGCCGGCTCCAAGCCTTTGCTCCTGAGCCTGGGACAGTGCTCGGTCCTGACAGTCTTGAGAGAAAATTTTCGCCCCCGATTCGCAGGCGGTATTGAGTTATAGTTCTGTGCTTCCAGCGTTTGAGGTATGATACCCACTAGTGACTTGAGTTTGAACCGAAGGAGGTAATGTAATCTGGGCGCATAGTAGGTCATCGCATGCAATGAAGTTGGCGTACAGAACTAGTAGAACTCCTTAACGTCGACCAATTCTACATAGACGGAATATTAACCAATATGCATCGACTGAACGTAGTGGGTATCCTATATGCTGCCAGACTCCCCAACAAACCAAGCGATGTCTCGTTCATGGATCGACATCAACTCCCGAAGGGTTTTGGAGACTTCATTGCATAGCTCTCCTACTCTTTCCCAACCTTGGTTGTCCTTTCTTTTCCTTCATCTTTCTTGACGAAAACCCTTTCATATCAGCCGTCGAAGCAGCATCCGTACTTTTCGAGAACCGCTTCTTTCCACCAAAGCCAAACTTCTCATCTTTCTTCTGTCTCTTGTTTGGCCCTTTTCGGCCAAGACCATCCTTTGTAGACCTCGACGACCGGTCTTCTTTCACTGCGTCGTCAAGTGCTACATCGAAAAGGTCATCCTCGTCCGCAGCACCACCATCTGTGTTCGCTCGCTCTAGATTACGAAATCAGCACTATATCTATTATGTTAGCAATTCAAGAAAAGGGAAGCATACTTCGCTTCAACAATTTGATCTTATCTAAGGTCTCTCTCTTTGCCTTGTCCCTCTCCTGCAATTTCGCAATCTGCACCTGCTTCCCAAATCGCTTCAAATCCCTTTGCTTCCTTGCATCTGCCGCCGCCTTCTTGGAAGCCGCCTGATCTGTCATATTCGCCTTTATCTTTCCCATATGCTCATCACTCTTCACCATTTCCGCGAAGTAATCATTCGGTCGCGAGAAAGGCACACCTTCCTTGTCGAGCAGTGTTCGGCCTTGGTTGGCGGCGTCGAGACATTGCTTGTAGAATGCGAGCTCACGGGTCAAGTCATCGTTAATGTCCGCGACAGTCACGGGGTCGGTCGTAGTAAGTGTTTGATGAGCTGCAAAGGCCAAGGTAGAATGCGAGAGGGCTATTGATTTATGTGCTTTCTGAAGAGCAGATGTATTATTGATAGTGAGGCGTTGGTGGGGAACAATGTCGGCCTTTTCATCAGTGGCGAGGGACTCCATGTCCGAGAACGGTATTTCTTCATCTTGATCTTCCAACTCTCCAGGCTCGGTTTCTGCAGCTTCTTGAGAGCCTAAACTGCTTTCACTGTCACTTTCGCTATCGAGGAGCCGAGATGGATCAAACTTTACACAATATTAGCAACGGGCGGTTTTCGGGACTCTCGACATACAACTGTGGGCTCCGCTTCCTCGCTCTCATCACTCTCCAATTGCTCGTTCTCAGCTTGCTGCTGAGCAGTAGTGCTGATGGAATGCGCTTGAACATTTTGCGCTGTGACACTGGATGGTCTCGATTTCTTTATCCGAGCAGCTTGCTTCTGCTGCTTCTTTTGTTTCTCGATCTTGTAGTCCCGGCCCTTATGGGCGTCCAGAGCCTGGAGTAATTTGCTCTTTGCCATTGCAGAACAAGTTTAAAGACTTCAACACGAGATCTGAACTTCAACGACTTTTCTCCCCACTGATTTGGTACGAAGACACAGAGTGTGGTCCGATAAAGAGCTAAGCGTCAATAAGGTGAAGCGCCTGGGCAACCTTAACAACTTCCAATAGAACGAACGAGAATGCTGCGAAAAGGTACACCAACTTCAAGGTCTCCTACTATGAATCTATTCAGGCTGTGATATTCTAAGTATCTAGCTGTTGTATCCCGACTCGCCCAAATCCTCAGGTCCCCATCCTCGACCCCCAGTATCAGCATTATCCAAAAAGAGATCACGTGCTATGTCTGGTAATGCAGCCGAGACAAGCTCCTTGCGATCCGTACGAACAATGGTCCTGGTGCCTGGATTCTCACTGATACGCCTTCTCACCCAGAACACAAGCGAAGGCCAAGCTCAGAACGACCTGGTAAAAGCTGTTGACCAACTCATCAACAATCTTGGCCCGAAATTCTCGAAAGTTTCTGCCGAACTTTTTGCCAAGAGTGAGTGAATTGGTACCTAACCGATGGCTGTTAGATACAGTGGCTAACAGCTGTAGTGGACGAGATGTCCGCGAGACTTGATGAGATGGAAGCTGCCATAAAGGCAGGGAATGACGGGGCTAGCGAATCAGTGTAGTCAACGAAATCCTTTTGTTTATTGACAATCTTTGGCTGGTAAGGCATAACATAGCGAATACCTAGGGAGTGAACATATTTTGCTGGTGTCCACCCTTACTCCTTTCAGAACTTGGCTGACTTAAGTCTACGGACTGGCACATCCCAAGACTTTGACAATGAACGCAACATGCTTCTGGTGAGGCACGAGAGACACGCCGTTTCCATTGCTGAGAGACAGAGAAAGTGTATGGAAGTGTCCGTATATTTTGAGTGCGATTTGGCAGCTATAGTCAATTATCATTCATATTTGAATAGTAGCGAGGCTCTTGGTTGATCATTAATTGATTGAGGAAAATCGCCGTAAGCGCTTTGTGCGGCTCTAGAGGTGGGTTATCGCCACATTTCCGCCAACCAGCCACGGGCCTCTCCTAATCTATGTCACTTTAGGCTGGCTGACAATCGATCGTGGCGTAGCAGACGCTTGACGAAGACCAGCTTTATATTGTGAAGACACGATTCCTTACTTGTCAAGAAACACTATTCCACGTCTACAAAGAGAACATTGCGTCAGACGGTGTAGTCCCTGAAGTCAATATTCTCTTTTCATGGGCAACAAGCGCGGTGTGCAAGCGGAGAACATGTGCAGGCTGTTTCTGCATTCGAACTCATGCAAGGAACGAGGTTTGGATTTTCATTACTTACTATCATCTCTCTTGCAGGATCAGTATCTACACCCTCCACTAGTTCGACATCAAGCGTCAACTCAATGGCTCTGTATACCTTCGTTCCCAAAATTGTCCATTCAATCTTATCACGTTCGGCTCATATCTAACTTATTGATCGAATCGTCAAGAGCGCTTTGGTGTGGGGTCAGTGTCATATCCCAATATCTGTATGGCATGAATTATTCGCCCGCCACCTTTGTCACTTGTATCTTTCATTTTTTCGTCGAGGTCGATATCTAGTCCCAATGGTTCTAGTAGGTGATCTAGGAGAGTTCTGAATATGAGAAAAGCTCTTGGGTTGCTCGTCCTGAGAAACAATGAGATCTGCACCGAAGAGAACCTTTACAGTGCCCTCCAAAGGAGCATCTTGACTCCGGTAGAAAAGCCGCCACTCGATATTGACCGCCATGTTAACGTCGCGATTACTGGCGTCTTTGCGAGCGTCTTCCCGTTCGTTCGCTCGGATTGAGAGCTTCATCTCGATTCCGTCCACATTCCACTGAAAAGCCTCAATAGACGACTTCAGAATCAGCGTTCCCTCACCGAGGGATATTCGAATCACGAGACGTAGCTTGGGAGTAGATGCTCGTGCAATATATCTCATGTGACGCGATAATCTAATATAGGGTCAAAAGCCAAAATTGAGAGCACACCTTATCGTATTACTCTCCCGGTCATTCCAGCATAAGCTATCAGGTCTTCGGCTTGAGCATTAGCTGCCTGGGATCCAAGTCTTGAGGGATGACCACCATTTCGTTTCATTCGTCCACGTCAAATCATGTACTGAAGTCTGAGACTGCTCGAGGAGTTCCATGTGTATTAGGATTCATATATGCCGGTTTGCTAGGTCGATGGCCAAGCAACTCGGTGCAGCTCTCACGTCTGCGACGATAGGCCTCAGGGTTGTGTGATCAGACAAACATATTATAATACTACCAGTAAGCTTCCTTCGTTTTGTATGTGACTTGAAGGAGATACGGCCGAAGCCTTTGAGGGTCATAATAGTAATTGACGCCATCCATGAAGAGACTTTGAAATTCTGGGGAAGATGGTAATATGAGACTCACCCTCTAATTGGATGTTGACGTGTCTGACAAAAACGAGGCCCCAGCACAAAGAGACACATTCTACCTCCACTATGGAACCTAGTTTGAAATGTTGATCCATCCAATACGATCCATATGAAAAGGCGCATCCCGCCACACAGTAGAGCCAGGCTGTTCTTCGAGCTGTTCTACTTGAGCCAGACCGGACTTTCATTGGAATGTACCTATACCGGTGACCTTGGCGAATAACAAAAAGCTGACTTTGTAAGATAGACATTGCCAGATGATCGTGTTCTTCAACATGGTTGGAGCCACGAGGCAGCCGTGCCTGGAATTCTTTAGCTGTGCTCACTATGGAACATATGCAGAGGCGGCAACGTCTTGTTGGGGTAACGTCTTTCGTGGAAGACTTGCGCAAGACGTCCATGGGAAAATTCGCGTAGACGTCACAATGCTGAACGTCAGCCATCAATTGAGATTTCCAAATGCGTTGGGGTGGCATCGAAGCATAACATGCTCGTTCGGATAGAGTCACCTGGAATAGAAAGAGTAATGTAAATTGGGAGGGAGAGCTTTTGACCAGCACGAGCTGTATCTAATGGTTGAATTGGGTGTTTGATCCGGAAGGAACAGTGCTGATACGGCCCGGGCCCCATGATGAACGAATGAAGAACAGCAGCATACCGAGATAATGCAACCTTCGAGCCTTGCCCATCGCTGATATTTGAAACGGTATTGGATGGCCAAAGCAGTATTATAAGATATAGCCTCAAAGATTGTATTCGCAATTTCCTGTGGAGCGACGTATGTAATTTGTGGACCGTGACCGGAGCCCCAAGAAACTCTTCTGTGAGAAAGCTAAGTTGAACGCGCACGTCTCATGCTGCGTAGACCTAAATCCCACGGAGTAGGACAATCCAGTAATGTTCTTATAGGCACAATGAGCGTTCAGCGATTTGTTGATGGATAGGCACAAGTGGCAGAGCAGCCGAGCAAATGCATAGGATAACTCTAGTCCTGTCATGATCGCAAGAGTAAGCTCCTAGCAGTGCATACCCTATGCTGTTAATTCTCGATTGGTATGAATTACATGATTCAATATTGCATCTATGATTCTGTTGTAACCCTTGCCTTCGCATTTGTGACCTTTACCCCCAGCTGTTTTGCCTTCGCCACGATATCCACTCTCTTCCTTGACGAGACTGCGTGTGAAATCCTGATCGCTATTAGTATCTTCCATGTTTCGATCCAATGCCAAATGATTCTGTGGAGCAAAAACATACTCTGCTGCAAAGGTTTTGTTGTGCATTAGAAGGAGGTCGACGTCGTTCGGGTTGTGGACAACAAAGGCCTTGTGGCCAGATGGCATCAGGTGGCGTGTTTTCCTGTTTGAACCGTATCCGATCTGGTAATCCACAGAGTAATTAGCTGTGTTCGGCACTTCCAGCTTTTGTGAAACATTGACTCCCTTGCGATCTCCAGTTCTAAGCTTGTATACACTGTTACGCTGCATGGCTCACAGTAGCTATGGCGAATAGACGAGTTGAGGTAATAGGGATGTATGTGGGTGCTTAACGTACCGAAGGCATAGCAGCTTGGCCCTTGAATCGTCTCCGAACTCGATTATCGATTCCTTTGGGCTTTCGCCAGTTGGCGTCGACGCATTTATAGGTGTCCTGATCTGGTCAGCTTGGATATGAGATGATATGATGGTTGGACTTGCGCTTTGATGACGATTAAACCTCTTGGTACCTATATGGTTATTAGTATAGAACTTCTTTCAAGATGCTGAAGTTCTGCCGCTGGGTCCGACAGAACGGAAAGTTGTCATTGGAATCCCACTCCTTAGAGGTGGAGGGGCGTTTGAAGGGCTGTAAAGGGCTCGACATACGCTTCTTCACGATCTTGACGTGCTTCTTAGCGGCACCCATCTATAGAATGTCATCAGCTGTAAATTGAGCCTCAGAGCTCATACCCTCTTAGTACCTACCTTGATGTACGTTGACCGAAATATCGAAGAAGACTATTTTTCAGTCGAATGTTCGTGAGTCTTGTGGGCTACGGCGGTTGCCGCGCTAATCTGCCACGTCATTACAAAAATAGATTGCATTGTAGGCTATCCCACAGAGGCGATAAAACGACAACGAATAATTACAGTACAAATATCTCTATGTCAAAGTTGTAGGTAATATAGTGATGAGTAGTTCTCACACTTAAAGCTATTTGTTCAGACGCATATTCAGCGACTTGGAGCGGTTTTTACTTATGTACAGCGCAATCTACTTTTGTAATGGCGTGTCTGCTAATCTTAAGCGACCGAGCCTTTGCCAGTGTCTACTTTAGGACGACGACGTTCCGAGTAGTTCGAAAAAACAATCATGAAAGATGTGTTTATTCTATGGTAATAGTACCGCAGCCAGGCATCTTGTTGTGCACGGCCGCATACAAGCGCAATTCCAAACATGCATACTCTGCTTCTATTCCATGACCGACTCCCTGCAATGCTGGACTCCATATGACGATGACCTGAAGCACTTATTGCTGAGCACACTGCGGTTGACCATCTTCTTCGCTTTCATCTACCCACGTTCCCCCGCCCTCCTCTCCTTGACCGAAATCATCCACTAAGAAAATTTCAGTCAGCATTTGCTCACCAAGGCGAAATGTCGACTCATGAAACAACGCCCGGGAGTACATATTAATCGGACATATCCCGCGATATACCGTGAGCCCACAATTGTGGAAGAACTGGAATCGTGAATATGACTTACAGCTGGCTGTAACATCGTATGCCACGTCGTCAACGTCATCAGCCTGAATCGCATTTCCAGGTCCTGGTAGGAGCTCTCGCAGCTTCCCGATCGCTTGATTTTCGGCAAGCCATGCACGTTGGGGAAAAATGACCTTGACTACCAAGTACAAATCTCCTTTTAGGTCGCTTTTCTTATGTGGCATACCTTCATGCGGAATCTTTATGACTTGTCCAGGTTCCAGAACATGGGCTGTTGGCTCCGAGTGCTGCATGTAAATGCCCCTGCCATCCAAGTGCTTGATGACCACTCGCGAGAAGCCACAGAGAGCTTCTGCTAAGGTGACTTCGAGTTCGGCTAACAGATCGGTGCCTTGTCTTCGAAAGGTCTCATGCTCCGACTGTTCAAGGCTGAAGACAATATCGCCAGGTTCTTGATCGGGTACCTGGTCGGCTTCGCCTTCTAGTACTATTTGGTCTCCCTCTCTACCATGTCTTAGTCGAGATTCCGGACGTTGGGCATCATTGGCCTTACCTTGAGCCTCGTGGAATGTAGATTTCCAACACCTTTCGTTCTTCGGTGACACGTTCACCCTTGCACTTCTTGCACCGATCTTTAGGGTTGTACACACTTCCAACTCCTTTACAAGAGCTGCAAATAGTTCTCTCGCGAGTGACCATACCTGGCCCAACCGATCGAAATCCTTCTTTGAAGCCTGTGACAGCTCATTAGCCTTGCATGAATCTCAGTAATGCGATAGCAGCATGCACCTTTGCCTTGACACGAAGCGCACTGTTTCGCCTTAGCCTTATCTCTGCCGCCACTTCCTTTGCAGAGGCTACATATGATGTCTTTCGTGCTCGCAAACTTGGCTGTCTTTCCCCTGTATAGATCCTCTAGGGTAACTTGGTACGGACGCGCCTCATCAGCGCCCTTCTGAGGCTTCTGAGGCCCTCTTGATCCTCCGAAACCAGGGGGTATGCCACCTCCCATGCCGAACACTTGCGCTAGTATATCATCCATGTCGGGCCCACCAGCTGCACTGTGACCACGGCTGCCGTCAAAAGCTGACATGCCATGAGTGTTGTAGATATGTCGTTTATTGTCATCGTAGAGGATTTCGTACGCTTTGCTGACAGACTTGAACTTGATCTCCGCCGCAGATCGTTCAGATTCGGGAAATTTGTCTGGGTGACTTGACAGCGCTGCCTAGCGTGATTTAACATGATCAATGTGGGATATAAGAATCTTCGAGAGTATTACCTTATGATAGGCTTTCTTGATGTCTGACTTGCTTGCACCACGGTGGATTTCTAGGATCTCTGCCATCGAATGAGTCCAGATTACGCCGTAGAAATCGACGATCAGCTAACCATACAAGTCTATGTCTTCCCCTGGACTGTCCACTATGCATTGTTAATTTACGCTTATCCACATTGAGAGTGCACTTACTCTTGAGATGCGGTTAAGGGTAGATCGTATTACTATCAGTTTACGTACCGCATAGCATTGACAGCGGAATGTCTAATTGTACAGCTTCGTGCGGTCTGGCAATCAAATGGCTAGCTATGCTAGCCTTGAAAGATTTGTACTCCCTGACTTCATACTCGTACTGACCACAAGTACGTCCCGAGGCTAAGGCTTAGCGTCTTGGCCCTCCTCCAAGAGGAATAGATCAGGATTGAATGATTAGTGGCTTCTCCCGCCGCTACTAAGCGACCGGACTTACTTGTGGTCAGTACGAGTATTGCGGCAGGAAAGGCGGGCTTGGCGTCAATAATCGACAACAAGGGAATATTCTAGTAGTATTTCCAGGAACTTCTCTCGATAACTCTGATCAACACGCCCGTAACAAGGGCAAATAGGCGCCCACACTCGCGAGGGCTAGTGTGGTATGATAGTCAAAAGACAAGCAATTGTTAGGAGTGGAGCCTGGATATTTCGCAGATGCCGAAGCCTTTCCACAGCTTCAAAGCATGATGCGGCGGAGAGACGACCATCGCAGAGACTACCAACGACCGCAGCAAGAACACGCTTCGCACCTTCCCCTACAGGATACCTCCATCTAGGATCGCTGCGGACAGCTTTGTTCAATTATCTTACTGCCAAAGCTACTGGAGGTCAGTTCATATTACGTATTGAAGATACGGACAAGGTGGGTTTGCTAGAGGATCCGAACATGGGAGCTTTGAGGAGGCTGATTGTCAAAGAGAAGGACTGTAGCAGACGCAGAAAGACGACTATATGAGGATTTACGGTGGGCTGGCTTGCAATGGGATGAGGGTACACAGCATACGGCTGTTTTAAGGCATGGCACGTGTTCTAATTTGATCTAGGCCCAGACGTTGGAGGTCCCTATGGTCCATATAAGCAGGCAACTCCTCATCATCCTTTGATTTAGTACCTATCCTGATCCTTGTCCAGTCGGAGAGGACTGCGTTATACCAGAAGCACGCAACTGAATTGATTGACTGTGGGCATGCGTATCGGTGTTTTTGTTCTACAGAACGCTTAAATATCCTTGCCACGGAACGACATGCGCTTGGCCTTTCCATAGACTACGATCGAGCATGTGCCGGCATACCTAAAGAAGAGTCTGATGATAGCGCATCCAAGGGCAAGCCACACATCATCCGATTGAAGGTGCCAGATCTACCACCTCCGTACACAGATCTCGTTTATGGCATCGTTGGTCAGAGGAGGAAAGCAGAAAAATCCCGGTCACAGTATGCGAAGCCTAGTTACGAGGACCCGGTTCTCATCAAGTCTAATGGCCTCCCTACGTACCACCTTGCGAATGTCGTCGATGATCACCACATGGAGATTACACATGTCATTCGTGCAGCTGTGAGCGCGCGACTGGGATCCATCTCATGAAACGTGACATTAACGATCTTATTAGGAATGGATGGCATCAACTTCAAAGCACATGTTCATGTATAATGCATTTGGTTGGAAGCCACCAACGTTTGCCCACGTGGGCTTATTGCAAGATTCTTCCCGGCAAAAGTTCAGTAAGCGGGATCTGGCCCAGGATGTTGGCTCCTTTCGGAAAGATGGCATGTTCCCAGAAGCTCTGGTCAACTACGTCGCTCTATATGGCTGGTCGCATAGATTGGGTGATGATTTCTTGACTTTACAAGACTTGGTGAAAAACGTTAGCTCTATACTGCATTTCTTGTTGACGCTTCAGAATTGACTGGCAATAGTTCGATCTGAAATTCACGAAGGGCAACACTATAGCCACCCCAACAAAACTAATTCATCTACAGAAGCGGTACGCTCAGAAATATGCCAGTGAGGAGGGCGAAGAATACAATGCGATGATCGATGGGGTTGTTGCATCTGCACAGCAGCACCTCGAAGACCATCCAGAGTACAATGAAGCCTTCCGGTCTCTTTATAAACCTCGCTTACAAGTGCATTAGGACCGAGCTCTGCCCAAAAAGCGAGCTGAGGGGAAGGGTAGCTGCTTTGCTGCGCCTTGATGCAGCGAATTATACCGTACCAAAAGAATTCTTTGAACGTAACTCCCATTTCTTCTGTTCCGAAGCCCGGAAAGAGTACAGCTCGCGCCCACACGACTCATTGTTGAAACATAGCGTGGACCAGTTTGAAGGTGGCTTTTCCGCCATCACCTCTGAGGAATGGAAGGAAGAAAACCTCACGCAAGCGTCTGAGCATCTGGTTGAGATTCTGCACGCTGATTGGGAAAAGTACGACAGTAAAGTTGCTGTGAAAGACTGCAGAAATGCAGTGAATCGCTTCTTGCGGTGGGCGTTGACGGGTGGGCGCTCTGGTCTCACAGTGATGTCTATAATGGCTCTACTTGGCCGAGACGAGGCTATACGCAGAATCGAAGACGCCGCAGTTTCCTTCTTAAGTACCTAGGATCGACCTTGCCCGTATTATCTTCCGATCTGGCCTGATTGGTTATTCAGGATGATTTCTAGAATCTCTGTTGATTTCGTAGCTTCATAGATGCTTGACTGCCGCCAAATATACTAATGCATCAAAGACTCCGATGCGCCAGTTTACAATCATGGCCGATACCCTTCATGCCTTCGACGTAACATCTTCCTGATGAACGATAGTCCCGACACCGTTGAACAACTTGGCTTTCACCTCACTCGCCAGCAGCCCTGTCACTTCCTCGCTAGCAATCTTGTTGCTGTCTTGAATGACCTTGTCCAGCTGGGTATCCTTTCCAGTAGATCGTGCGCTATGCTGTCCACCCCTTGAATTTGCCTTGATAGCTCTCTCTGTCTGCTTGATTTTCTCGCCCAAGTCTAGCATCTGCTTACTGCTATAGTCGCGGTTGGTGAAGAGGGGACTCTGGCTGAGAGTCGACACCCAGTATTTGTTCCATAGCAGCTCGAGTAGATGCGTGTCTAGTGTGCTCTTGAAATGGGATATCTCCAGCGAGTAGTATCTGCTAGCATGGGCGCCAAAGTCCTCAATCTTTGATAGTGGGATTGTCTGATAGCCATCGTCTTCACTCTGTGTGGGTTTATAATCCTTCGGGAATGTCCTGAAAGCTCCAATTTCCACCTTGCCTGCCGAAATCGTACGGTCAGGATCAATGACCACTGCAACCCACGGATCCTGAAATTGCTGGTTGTTCATTTCGGTATCAACATCAATACCGGATAGCCAACACCCGTAGCCTGGGTGGCTATGGTACCAACCCAGCGCATTTTCTGGTCGTTTGTTGTCTCGACATGACTGTAGATATTGCACGATGTATTCATTCGCTGCTTCTGATGCATTGACCCTCGTCTCCGTGCCTTCGACAGGTAATCGAAAAGCGTCTGTGACGATGAAAGTATCACCTATTATCTTACCCTGCATCAGGCCCATTACTTCTATCGAGCCTCCAGAGCGGGCATGCATGACCATTTTGAGAAGGGCGACGGCGGATATGCGGACCCTCTTGAAGTGACGCGGATCTTTCCGCCATGGCTGTTCGTTCGCGATGGCTTTCTGTTCTGCCTCGTCGTATCCATAGAGGGCATCGCGGTGAGGATCCACCAATTTCACGGCGTTTTCAAGCTCTAGTATCTGTTAGTGTTGGGCAGCGACGATCGCTGAATGAACTTACCCCAGGCTTTCCGTGCAGTGTCCATAGTGAGAGCGAACCATGGAAGGTCGAATCTACAGATTGCTGTAGGCTAAGCAGCGCGATACTGCCGCGTATTCTAAGTGCACGCGCCTACGTATGATAACCTTAGATTAGCCGCTTGCCGCTTGCGTTGCCATGCCGACAGCCAGGGTTAGGGTTACCAATAAACACTTCGAAACGTTGAATCTTGCACACGTTGGTACATCCACAGATGCTAGTCGTCTTCTTGTGCTCGATATTGTCTGCGCAACATACTGTGCGTATCTCAAGGGTCTTTGATCCAAGGTTAGGGACGTAATTTTGACCGGCCTCCGGCTCTGGATGTCAACGAGCCATGGATACTAGCTACCTCACCACCCAAGTGTCTACCATCATCGGCCAGCTTCATAGTCTTTTCGATGATATTGGGGTATCTAAAAATGAGAGAGAATCTAGGGAGTCAGAGGTACATCTTCCAAGATTTGCGGCGGTGTACAATGGCTGACACAAGTTGTAGCTCTTTACTGCCCTTTCAGAGACACTTCATAACCAACTACGCCTAGTGACCGCGTATGCCACCACATTTCTTAACAATGGCTGCCTCGCGCTGACCCTAATACAGTGAGAAGAGTGAACTTATAGAGGAAGCGAATCGGATCATCAAAACCATCAAGCAAATGGAAGCATCCCTTGAAGATTCCTCGTCGGACACCGACTACCAGCCCGATAAACCAGAGTTTAAGATAGCAGCTCCTCTCACAAACTGTTTACAAAATCTGAAAGAAAGGCACAACACGGTCGCTAAAATCCATCGCGAGAGGTTCGAGCAGGTCAAGAGTCAGACTTGCCTTTCACAGTGAAGACATCAGCGCTAAGGAGATGTAGAACTTGTTCAAGCCCTTGAGTCATACTCTTCCCACCTCGAGCCATCCTTCGTCAAAATTCAATTACCACCCACGTCCAACAACGCTTCTTTGCCTCCAACCTTCGACCTTTCACCATCATTTGTCACGTCCCTCGACGATGAATTCTCTCGAGTCTACGAAGAGTTCACTAAACGTGTGGCCTCTGTCAGAGCATTGGCAGAGGACACAGTGAATCTATGGGCAGAGCTAGGCACACCACAAGCGCAAACAGAGAGCTCGATAGTGAAGTACTATCAAAATGCTCCGGAACAGCTGGGACTCCATTCCGATGACATAAACCGCTTGCAAGCGAAGCGAGATAGGCTGATCGAGGAAAAGCGGGGCCGAGAGCGGAAGCTGAAAGAGCTGAAGGCTACTGTTGAAAGCCTGTGGGACCGGCTCAGTGTGGACGAGGCTGATCGTAAGAGATTCCTCGCAGGCAACAGAGGATGTGGGCTCAGGGCCATCAATGAATTTGAAGCCGAGTTGGATAGACTGATCGAACTGAAGAGACAGAATCTTCATCTCTTTGTCGAAGACGCGAGATACAAGCTCCAAGAGTTATGGGATGGTCTGTACTACTCTGAGGAGGATATGCTCCAATTCGCCCCAGCTTTCTCCGATGTCTACAGTGATGCTCTCTTATCCGCACATGAAGCAGAAATCTCGAGGCTGGAGACCCTGAAAGAACAACGCGCACCTGCCTTAGATTTGATCGACAAGCATAGATCGTTGATCAAGGACCGCGAAGATTTGACAGCTGCGAGTCAGGATGCTTCTCGTTTGTTAGCGAAGAACACTAAAGGAGAAAAGCGTGACCCAACTCGACTGCTGAGAGAAGAAAAGATGAGGAAGAGAATTGCAAAGGATCTTCCACGAATCGAAGTGGAGCTTAGGAAGACGTTAGAGCGGTGGGAAGATGACTATGGTCGGCCTTTCCTTATTCATGGAGTGCGATACCTTGATGAGCTCGCAACAGCTGCTGCAAAGAGCCTACCTCCAAGGTCAAAGACACCGTCTGGCCCAGCACCACCAACACAAAAGGTGCCGCTCAAATCTGCTCCTGCACCTTCATCTTCACGTGCTGGCAGCGTAATACGAGGCAGTGCGCCCTCGCGGGCTGGTGCTGCAACACCTGCTGGTACTGGTACGATTCGACGTAATCCAATGGGGGAATCAGTGTCCACTACAGGAGCTAGAACACCATCGAGAATCCCAGCTCGCGTACCTCTGGGCAACATGCAACACGGCGGCAACTCACCAGAGCGCCGCAGTGCTCGGCCAGAACATTCATATGATACCAACACCATGCGGAAAATGGACCCACCCGCTCGAGCACCACCTCCGAAGATGAGAGAGATCTTTGAGCAGCCGAGCACGACACCTGTTGGTACATATAAATCCGAGAACTTGCGTTGCGAGAGTGCGGCATCCTCAAGCGCTTCTGGCAGCGTCCGGAGGATAACTCCAGAAGATGTGTATGATGACCGAGAGCGCCCGTCTTACGTACCGAGCTCCATAACGAGCTCTGAGCGCAACACCCCACAGAACTACCGTGATGCACAGGCCTCGATGCGGTACGACACACGGTACCAGCAGCAAGGCCAATACATTCCCACAGCGGACAGCCGTCAAATATCAACAACATCAACCTCGAACACGGCCGTCTCGGGCTCGGAGAATTGGGAGACCTTTGATGATGCATCAGAGCCTGAGGTTGATGCTAGCGACGCATACTATGCCAAACTACGAGCAGCGAACACCGGCAAGCGTTTCAAGCCCGAGGGCGGATACACTCCTCCTCGTGGCGGCCCGGGTAAAAAGTTCAAGGGCATATATGGTGCTGGTGGTCATCATCAGCAGACGGTCGTCGAGGCGGACGGCGGAAGACGGCTTGTCACTGGCAGTGAATCAGCTTGGACCGATGAAGATGCCTTCTGACTTGAAGGTCACGATCTCATGAATGCGGTTCTTCTTTGACTTATGGACATGAATTTCTTTTCGTGCGAATATTTCGGATTTGTGGAGACGATGACCGGTACGGCCATCCTTCAGATGGGTGGTCATTCCTTCGAAGCATTGTTTTCTTGTACCTTGTCCTTTGCTTCGTGTCATGTTTATTGTGACGTCAAAGATCGACTGCTTGCGTTAGCAGAGTCCAGTGGCTCTATATGCCTTTCGCATCCATGTCCATGCATTTCAGCCCGGCGAACAAGAAGATGGATGTACATGCAACGAAAGACAGATAGAGAGTTGTAAACTAGCCCAATACGAAGCACTTCAAGTCAAATCAGGTTTCTCCTCGGCGCTGCAATAATACTTACTTTAACGAAGAAGGGAACGCAATGGGCCATCACAGACACTATGGACTGCGTCTATAGGGGTATCTCCGAGAAATTCCAACCATGCAAGACCCTGAAATGCCGCTCAAATCACCATCCATCCATCCGTCAGCGCCTATCCCTCGGACCGTTGATACCACTCAAACGCCTCACGCTAGACCAAATGCTACCGGAGACCTTGAACGGTAATTTATTGCCCTTCAACCTTTGGTCGATCAAGAACAAGCCCACCACAAATTCCTCCCTTTCGAGCTTACCGAGGCGCTGTGTGTCGACCAGATCCCACACCTCTTCGAGCACATCGTCTGACAAATGACTCCGCTTCCAGATGTCGCGGACAACGATGTTGATGACTGCATTCGGTGAGTCGGCGCACAAGAGACCTTTGTTCGCCGCCCATACACCCTCATAGCGCTTTCGCTCCCTCTCGGTAACTTCGTTCCTATAACGTTTGCGGTCCCCTTCGTGATGTTTGTTAGGGTGCTTTCTAACACGATGATTGCGGTACTTCCTGATGTCGTCTTCATCATCTGATTTCAGTGGTTCGCGCATGGTTTGCCGCATTCCTTTCGCGGGACTCGGTGCTCGCGATCCTTCCTGGCTGCGGTGGTGGAACAGGGAGTGCTTATGATGGTTGCGTGGTGGAGGTAGCGGTGGGGGTTTTGTTGGCGAGGGAGCTCGGGACGAAGCCAGCGAAGAGGCCACCATGGCGTTGGCGAGGGAATCGACAGTGAGTTGAGGTACATAGCTATCTGATGATCGAGTGATTTGTCTACCTAAGGGCACAGGGTCTGACATCTCCTTGTCGAGCGTTGGGGGCAATGGCGGCGATGGCCGTACGGAGGTGGACGATAGAATTAGAGGCACTGCCACAGGTTGCGAGCGTCGTGTTGGTAGAGCAGGGCGACCTGGGGATCTCCCCGATCTTGAACGCAGGTCTATAGCAACCTTATCCAAGGACGCCTCCTTCGGATTTTTAGTTGAGGCTTCAGCATTGTTAGGTGAACCTTCCAGCGATGGCCCTTTTCCAATGAGTCGAGGGGCTGGGGGTTCGGGTCTAGAGCGTGGTATCATTTCCACTGGCACCCGTGTCTTTGTTGATGTTCCAATAGGAGCCGATGGACCTGATAATCCCGCTGCTGCAGCGGCAGCTCCAGTATGGGATGGGGCGCCAGAGGTCATATTACCCTCTTCTCGCCGTTGTGCAGCTGGAAATGTACGCAGTAAAGCTGCATTGGAGCTTGTTGATCTCTTCGGAGGTCTGATGGGCGTAGGAGGTGCGATTGGGGGCGCCTTGTTGACATACCGAACGGAATGCGTGATGGGTGCCCCCTGGTGCTGCTTGGATTCAAAAAGCTTTACCAAAGTGTTTGTATCTGTAGAACCTGCTGGGTTAGTGGGACTAGAGCCCATCAAGTCTTCCATGCTTTGAAGTGGGGATGGCCGTTGTGGAATGGGTTTGGACGAGGTTGACCGGTAAAGGGTTGGAGTAGCCCTTGAAGTAGCGAGTAGAGCAGCAACATGAGAGGGTGATTGTTCTCTGGACTGAGAGGTTTGACGGACAGAGACCTGTATATCCGCGGTTCTGGTGGTCTTGCCCATCTGAGTCAATGGCCTGTCCGCCTGTGGCCTATCCAAAGAAGCCTCATCGGGTGACCTTGTCTCCCTCCGTCTTCGAGTTTCAGCGCTCGAGGCTGCAGCACGAGCTCCATCAGTGCCACTGTAAGTATTGGGCAAGGCTTCTGTCGGTATGGGTGCTTTTGAGAATGCATGGGAAGCCCCTCGGAACGCCGTTGCTCGGTGCTTCACATCGATGGGGGTTGAGTAGCTGTATGGCGAGTGTTCCCCCAGAGCGTTCGAGGTCATGGAGCTATGAGCTGTGGAAAGCGAATTGACCGGTCCATCCTCTTCATGAGCCGGTCATTAATCGGCGAAAGGCGGCTTATGACTGACGGATTGTGAGGCTGGAAGGCGTGCTGGGGGCCACGCCAAGAAGCAAGGCGGAGCACTGATACAATTCTGCGCATTGGAATATTCTACCGTAGATATACACAAACCAAAAGGCGTATCAATAGAGCTTGTCCCCTCATGATAAATGTGGAAATGCATGATGTAATTCATATTCTAGTGTGCAGTGGGTATCGATATTCGCTTCGCTTGAAGAGGATGCGGCCATGTGAGAGCGACGACGCCATAGCACCGTGTTGACAGCCAATCCCGCTAACCATTAACAATGAGTCAACCAGTCTACTCGAGGGTCTCAAATATTCCAAGCACTGCCCATACCCATTCTTGCCTAGATAACAAGCCAGCCATGGTGCGTTTGACGATAGCTCGCATAGTCTTGAGTGAAATCCAAGCGGAGTCAGAATTCAAGGATTGAGCCTCAAAGACATCCGACCTTTGGTCGCCAAGCTCGAAAGTAGGACTGATGTATGGGCTCATCTTCTGGCGTGTCATGGTTCGTTGCTCAAATGCATACGCTAACGAAATCAACAATTCCTCACTCCATCTACGGCCAATGAATGCAATTCCAAAAGGCATGTTAGGCGCTACGCTGACTGTGGTACCCTTGGGGTTCATAACCAGGGGCGTATCAGCAGGGTAGAATCCTAATGGCACAGTGACAATCGGCAGTCCTGCGATAGCAGGGAGCTGGAAGGACGCGAATGTCGGCATCACCAGTGCATCAAGTCTGTATCTGTCAAGTGCACCCACGACGCCATGCTCTTCGGCCATGCGAAGGTTGGCCCGATAAGCATTGTAGGATTCTGGAGACTCGTTCGTGATGTTGAGATGTAACTCTCGCTCCCAAACGTAGGTCTGGCCAAAGTTAGCTTCAGAGCTGACTACAAAACAGTATTCTGACTATTGAAAGAAGTGGCAGTTTGGACGCTATGAAAGCTCGGCTTCCCCGGGAGTCGCATACAAGCCACTCAAGAGGTTTCCTACATTAGGAAATGTCGTTGGGCAGCGGTGATATTCAGTACCGACGAGATCTTGACAAGAAGTACCATATATCTAGACATCTAGCCCTCTCGGATTTGGAGGGTAGTACTTACATCACGATCAGGATATTCCTCTCGAGGGTCGTTCCTAGTGAACTGAGCAAGGTCACGTAAATTGTGGACCTTATTAGGGTTCTCGTCGAGTAGGGCAAGATAATCAGAGACGCCAGCAACGAAGTCGGTGTCGAGCACAATGCTGCTGTTACGGTGAAACGCAGGAGGGTCAAAGGACTCAAAATCTGCATCATCGACCACCTTGGCTCCTGCGCCGGTGATCAATCTAAGAGCCTCTTCGAAAGCAGCCATGACTGGCTCAGTGGAGCTGCCGAGAAAGGGGTTGATACCGTTGCGCGGAACACCTAAATGGGTTCCTTTGAAGGCGGAGTAGTTGCAAGCTTTGACGTAATCTGGCACCTGATCGAACGGCTGAGCAGAGGTCCAATTATCGTACCTGTCTTTTCCAGAGATCGCAGCGAGCATGTAGGCTGCATCTTTCACAGTCCGCGCCATGGGTCCTACAGTATCTTGACGTAAGCTAATCGGAATGACCATGCTTCGGGACGTCAGGCCAACGGTCGGCTTGATGCCCACGATGTTGCTCTTCTCAGCTGGGAGGACGATACTACCACTTGTCTCGGTCCCAAGTGCTCCAAGCGCCATTCCCACAGAAGGTGCCACAGCACTACCACTGGAGCTTCCACCCGGATCTTGCCGGGGGTAATAGGCTCCGAGCACTTGACCGCCATAGGCACTCCAACCAGCGGACGAGCTTGATCTGCGTGATCTCATCTGGGCCCATTCACCCATCGTAGCTTTGCCCAAAATGACTGCTCCCGCATCTCGTAGCTGTGCAACGACAGTTGATTCACGGGAGACTGTAGCGCCAACGAGTGCAAAGGAGCCGGCTATTCACGTTAGCCAATTGCTGTTGATACAAAGTAGGCTTTGCGTCACCTGTGTTGTTCATTCGATCCTTTGTGGCGATGTTGTCCTGCTTTCAATCAGCACCCATCTTCGGAGACCTAGAGGCAGAGTTTGTACCTTGATCAAGATCGGGATTCCATGTAGTGGCCTATAGATCTATCAACACAATTCACCATGATGCAGTGAGGTTTCGCCTACCCCCGTACGTGACCAGCAGCGCGCTCCGCATCCAAAGATGTCGCAATGGATAAGGCATCTGGGTTGATTTCACCAACGGCGCGAAGGAGCGGGTTGATTTCGTTGATTCTCTTGATATACGCCTTGGAACATCAGTACGGAAGCCCCTAGGGAATGGGAAGGAAGGAGCATGCATGCACAAGGTCCACACAGGTCACAGAGCCGCTGCTTTGGAGGGCGTTGAGTTCGTCAATGCCGGCTTCATCTAGGCTGGGTAGGCCAGAGTGAAGCGGATTCCCTGAAGATTGGTAAGTAAGATGGTCGCCTGCGGTGCGCAGACCAGCAGCGAGTGCAACACAAGAAACGTACACCAGCCCCACGAAGAGGCTGATCCGGGGCATAAATTTGGCGGTCTACTAGCTCTTTGGTGAGTCAGATGGGTGACGATGGGAGGAATTTTTCAGTATGAGGATAGCCAAACGCGAGGTGCTCTGACGGGGACTTTCAGACAAAGTATCACAGTCGGTAGTTGTGTGGGGGGAAAAGGACAGCTGTTCTTGGAAGAGGACAACAAAAGATGCGCGATTTGAGGATGAGAGAATAAGCTAAGTCAGGAGTGCAGGAGTGCAGGGAGTTTGTAGAGAGCAAAGCAGGCGGTGAGGTGAGGCTGTGTTTTATCTACTTTTACTTATCGCAGAGGGAAGAGGGAAGAGGGAATGCGGGTTCGGAAAGCAGTACGGAGTAGAATAGGACAAGATATGAAACACTTTGCGAGGAAGGGACGACGATAAGCAAATATTCCACTTCATTACAACATAGATACTGTGGCCTGGGCACTGCAACATTACCTACCTTACCATGGTTGACGGGCACTTTTAACGGGAAGCAGTGGCAAATCTAATGTGTAATAATGGAAGTATTTACTGTGTAAGGTAGATTTCGCACCAAGTGTGACGGAATGCACGGGATACGGAAGACCGTCCGCTAGATAATACAATACCGTACTGTGGAGATATCGTGCCAGATAAGGGATAAGGGAAGGGGGGTTGGCCCTTGACGCGTCTAAGGTCTAACGTAAGGTAAGGTTACCTACTTTACCTTAAGTACCTAAAGTAAGGTACCTAGTTCTAAGGTACTAGCTCTATCTCGACGGGGCTGCAGCCTACCGTGCCTGCTTTGAGACCCTACCTTAAGCTGGACTTGGTTACCGGGATTTAATTTGCTTCCCCACCTTATCTTCGACAGGGGTAACAGCATCTCCTGTGGCGGCGAACCATTGTAGATGGGGTTCAGAAGGTTGTATCGACGAATTTCCACCTCAGCAATCTGCTGGGATGGACTCTCAACCAGTTGCTACCAATGGTGTCGGAAGTGGTCATAGCCAAGCGCGATCGTTGAGAGACGAAGAACTTGACGAAAAGTAGAGCGCCGTTGATATCGCCTGTTGATCACTACAGCGCTGACGAAAGGTCTAGGTATCCGAATCGGCCCCGAAATCATTCACCCACACTCCCTTTCCATGATCTATATCTCACTCTCTTTGACCCTTTAAACGATAACAAGAAGAAACCGACGGGTCCCGTTGCAGCTAGAAGGAAATTAGGTCCCCATGGAGGATCGAGCCGAAATCCGCATGAGGTTCGACAGAACATCATTGAACGCTTCATTGCGAGATGGAGGAAAGAAGTTGGGGACGACATTCATCCAGCCTTCCGCCTTATCATACCGGAAAAGGACAGGGAACGGGGCATGTATGGCCTCAAGGAGAAGACCATTGGGAAGCTACTGATCAGGGTAATGAAAATCAACAAGGATTCGGAAGACGGCTTCAACCTTCTCAATTGGAAGCAACCCGGACAAAGTACGGTGAGCAGGATGGCAGGAGACTTCGCTGGACGGTGCTATGAGGTGATCTCCAAAAGACCTATCAGGACCAAAGTTGGTGACATGACCATCGGCGAGGTCAACGATCTCCTTGATAAGCTCTCTGCTGCGCCAAAGGAGGATCAGCAGACGCCCATTTTCACCGAGTTCTACACGAGAATGAATGCAGATGAGCTGATGTGGCTGATTCGAATCATACTTCGCCAGATGAAGGTAGGCGCAACAGAGAAGACATTCTTCAATATTTGGCACCCGGATGCAGATAGCTTGTTCAATGTGTCATCAAACCTCCGGCGTGTCTGTTGGGAGCTGTACGATTCTAGCGTTCGCTTGGAGGGTGATGATCGAGGTATCAATTTAATGCAGTGTTTCCAACCTCAACTGGCGCAATTCCAGATGCATTCGTTTGAAAAGTTGATTCAAAAGCTGAGACCCATTGAAACCGATCCCCTTTTTTTCATTGAAGAAAAGCTCGATGGAGAGAGAATGCAGCTTCACATGGTCAGCAATGATGATGTGCCTGGTGGGAAGCAATTTGGCTTTTGGTCGCGAAAGGCCAAGGACTACACATATCTCTATGGGAACGGTTTCCTGGATCGGAATTCAGCACTGACCCGTCACCTCAAGGAGGCCTTTGACGAGGGTGTGGACAACATTATTCTCGACGGGGAGATGATTACTTGGGATCTGGAGCAAGACGCAATGGTACCCTTCGGAACTCTCAAGACTGCTGCCCTTGAACAGCAGAAGAATGAGTTTTCCAAAGGCATGCGGCCGCTCTACAAAGTGTTTGACTGTCTCTATCTAAATGGCCGCGCGCTCACGAATTATACGCTTCGCGACCGCCGACAGGCGTTGTCACAGGCTGTCAAGAACGTTCCTCGTAGGCTGGAAATCCATGAATATAGAGAGGCTACAAGTGCAGCGGAAATCGAGCCCTGTCTGCGCAAAGTGGTCGCAGAGGCGTCCGAAGGTTTAGTACTGAAGAATCCTCGCTCTTCATACCGGCTCAACGAACGTAACGATGACTGGATCAAAGTGAAACCGGAATACATGACCGAGTTTGGAGAGAATCTCGACTGCGTTATCATTGGTGGTTATTATGGATCCGGCCATCGAGGCGGCAAACTGTCAAGCTTCCTGTGCGGGCTGAGAGTCGATGAAAATCAGGTGCGGCAGGGAGCAGATCCTATGAAGTTCTTCTCGTTTTTCAAGGTTGGTGGTGGCTTTACTTCAGCGGATTACGCAGCAATAAGGCATAAGACGGATGGCAAATGGAAGATATGGGATCCCAATAATCCGCCTACCCAATATGTCGAGCTTGCCGGCGGAGCATTGCAATATGAGAGACCAGATGAATGGATCCTGCCAAGTGACTCTCTTGTGGTCGAGATTAAGGCTGCCTCCATATCAGCGACTGACCAGTTCAAGATGGGGTTTACCCTTCGCTTTCCGAGGTTCAAAAGGATTCGTACCGATCGTGATTGGGAAAGCGCACTTTCGATTTTAGGCTTCATGACGCTGAAGAATAACGTCGAGAAAGAAGGAAAGGAGAAGCAATTCAAAGTGGATGATAATCGGAGGAAGAGAGCCCGTGTTGGACGCAAGAAGCCCATCACGGTAGCCGGTAGCGAAGTGGTGCAGCATTCACCTAATGATATCGAGACTACCAAGATATTCAATGGTCTAAGCTTCTATATCATGACCGGATCGCAGAAGCCTACCAAGAAGTCCAAAGCAGAATTGGAAGCATTGGTCAAGTCCTACGGCGGAAAGATTGTTCAGACTGATACTAAGCTTGAAACTATCTGCATAGGGGATCAGAGAACAGTGCATGTAGCCGCGTCCATCAAGAGGGCCAATATCGATATCATCCGACCTTCATGGATTTTTGATAACATTACGCAAAGTCAAGCGGACGCCGACAGACCATCACTCATCTTGCCATTAGAACGGAAACACATGTTCTTCACGAAACCGGAATCGGAGTCGAGGATCGAGTCTGCCACGGATGAATATGGAGACAGCTTTGCCAGGGATGTTACTGTCGACGAACTAAACACCATCTTCGAATCAATGCCCATCAAATCCGAGCACGCTTTCGACGCCTCTGAATTTAGGAACGAGCTCAGCGCACACGACCACGAACTTGGACAGCTGCCTGCTTGGATCTTCGAGGGCGTACTAATGTACGCGGACGTTCCGGATCACGATACAGAACCGCCCCTCCCGATGCACGAGTCCCCAGACTTCAGGATGACACAAGCATGCACCACGGCCAGATTCGCCGGAGCACGTATGGCAAATGAACTCGAGCAGGGTGTCACGCACGTTGTTCTTGGAGGAGGAGAGGATTATAGAAGCCGAAGCAAGGTTTTGAGGAAGAAGGTATCGGAATTCCAACGTCTGCCGCGGCTTGTCACGATGGATTGGGTAGAGCGGAGTTGGGAGGGGGGAACGTTGCTGGATGAGGAGAGGTTCGTGCCGGTGTGATGAGGGGTGAAGGTTTCCGTAGGTAGCTGGGGGAGCAATGAGACGACGACGTATGAATGTCACGAGCTACGATTGCACGAAACATATCATGCGACTTCGCACATCGATGTCCATGTCCGTCAATGCGGTGTGCTCTGAGCCTCTTCGTTGACGGCCACCAATGCTCAAACTAGAAGGTATCCATCAGGCTTACACTCTCAAGTGTCAGTTGGAAGCTACCTTACAGGAGGAATCGAAGCAGCAGGGGAAAGAATATTGCTCTAGCATGGTCGATCGATGAATAAGCGCGATCTGGAGGTTATCCCGATGTGGAAGGCCGTCACTGCGAAACCCGGTTAGCTACCTTGCCTCATCTCCCGGGCATTGGGTAACTGGGTGCACTGCCGTTTCTTATTCTGGTGCCTTGCACAACCTTGCATGGTTGGGCCTGGAACGGACTATGAACAGTACCGGAAACGAATAGAAGGTTGTCAAGAAGAACCTATCATCCACCAGATATGACTATAATCGTTCAATCGTCTATTCTCTATCCTCTATCCGCACTGCCTCCGTTGGGTATATATGCTCGCTGAAACGCTATTATAGCAAAAGGCAATATTGCAAACATGGCAGCCGTGTCATGCTGTAACTCCCACCCATCGAGCTGGTATCTTCGGCCGCTGTCCATCCTCAACTTCCATCCCCTGCGTACCCTCCTCGATCGGTCTCGCAGCCTGCCTGGCCGGCAACCAGAGTCTTGCTCTCCCCGGGCTGTTATCGCTTAGCTTGCCTTTCTGTCGCATATCCATCTCTAGGACGACAACGCGCAAGAAATCGCAGTTCTCGCGCGGTTCTCGTTGGCGGGGCACAGATCCGCTTGATAGGCCGTCCATAGCATCCAGCGTTTTCTGCTGCGCGGAGGTGAAGATAGGTGGCGTTGAAGCCTTGTCCGATCCGCACGTCCTGCGCTGATAGGTCTGTAATTGTATCGACGCAGTGCAACTTGAAAGCGTGACTTGCGGACTCTCCTCGGAATGGAAATGAAACTCCGAGGGAGAGAAAGTGACAGGGTTCAAATATCTGCGTAATGCCGGGTCTGGAGGCTCGATGGATGGCAGTGGCCTTCTTTCATCTGTAAATTGGGCCTCTGGTGAGAGCAAAGTCCGGGCGAGGTAATCATCCCGCTGGGCCGGAGGTGCAGTGAACGCGGAGAACGATTGGGCTGCGAAGCGGATTTTGCGGAAAGATGCGGTGAGGTTGGACTTGAAATACGACCTTGATCTAGCCAAGGGCGAAGGCGTTGGAGGTAGCAGGCTAGGTCCGTCGTCAGGCGGATCGTCCTCGAGTTCAGGCGCTTGCGATATTGACAGCAGCAGAGGATGATCCGTGATGCAGTCCTCCCCAATGGATGTGGACAGACTTTTCTGCCTCCTATCACTGTTCTTGCGGCTGTTGTTTGATAACCCCGGAGTCGCCGGGTTACTAGTCGAGCTCACGGACTCAGTATCGGTTTCCAGTGACGGCATTGACTCGATGGACAGAGACCGAACAGACGATAACGGACCCAGGGTGGTGTCGCTATCAAAGCTACCAACTTCAGGGTCAGACTCTTCCGGTGGACTGAGGAGAACGCCCCAGGATTGAGGGCTGCAAGAGGAGATTGAACGCCGTGATGTTCTCCTGTATTTAGATTCTTGCATTTTCAGATGAGCTGACGACAATGATTCTCCTCGAGCCTCTGCTTGAGGGCTAGATCCCGTACTGAACGATGAAGTCATCGCCGGTAGCGTTGTCACTGACGAGGGTGTCGAAAATGTGTCATGGACTCCCCCTGCGATACGCCTGCGATCTTTGAATGCTGAATCTCTGCTCTTCCTTCGCCCGCCACCAGTGCCATTTTGAGTCCTTGTAGGAATTACTACCGGCTTTGAGGGACTTGCAGGCGATGCTGCTAACAGCAATGGAGGCGTTATGGTTGTTCTGGCCTTTCCTTTCCCACTTGCGTTCTTTTCTGCTTTGCACCCATCCACCGGGACCGTGACCAGATCTTTCCTGTCGGTTCTCGTAGATTGAGCGGGTTGGGTAGAGGAATATGTGTATGATCGAGGAACCATCATGATAGTAGCAGTCCTTACTTCGCTGACGACTAGCCTGTATAGCCCGCCGCGATCGACCTTGAGGGAAAGCGAAGGAGCACTGCCGACTTTGAGACGACTTTAGAGCATTCTGCAGGATGTGGAGCCAGTATTGTCACCGAGTGCTCCTGAAGAGGAGAGGAGACTGCATGGAATGCATCTGAGCACAAGATGATTGTTATTTCCGTGGCGGATGATGCGGATTCGAAGGGGTACTATACTGTATATGCTAGCTGCTTGTTGTGCCTGTTGAGAAAGGAAAGAAAAGAAAAGAAAAGAGAAGAGGGCGAAGGTAGATGTCGACGTGGATGTGGATGTGTGATGTCAGCAGTACTGGCCCGTGCCCACAGTTCTAGTAACGGAGTGGTCCATCCTCTGTAGTGGTTACGTAGCGGTGGGAAGGAGGGAAAGATAAGGTAACCTCAGCTCAAACTGGGGAGATAAGGGGCACACGACCAGGCGAATCAAATCTGCGCCGGCTTCCCGATGGCTTACATCACAGATGGAGAATCTTCTTTCAGATGGAAGACCGGGAATACCAGTACCTAAGTGATGTTGAAGTTTATGGAGCATTCAGCTAGTACGTAATGTAGAATAGGCACAGTAGGATGTTGGAGCGGGACAAATCCGGCAGGATCTTCAAGACTGGGGACTAATTCTACGGAGTTCTGAGCTATGAGTTGGTATGGACGAACAGAATATCAACAATATGATAGCCTTACCTTTTGCTAATACCCCTCAGACTCCGCCTGAAAGATGAATGTCAACTTCGACATCCAGGTACCTTACACTGGACGGCCTTCTACATCTCACACTCACACACCTTAGTGCTTATTCTAGTGTCATGTTGGTGGATTGGATTAGGGCCTGTATCAAATAGCCCTGATTGATTGTTGGTATGTAAGGTAGTTGGTGCCACGTTACTTATGCATTGGGACACAGTCGATCTATGTATGCATCCTCTTGATCGACCGGCTGTCTTCACCACCTACAACTCCACGGGTGTAGTCGACTTGAGAGAGACTAGGTGCCCTCTATCGTAACATCGCCCTCGATGGCCCTCCCCACTTTCAATACCAAGTCCCCCACCATTAAGCGCATCCTCAAAGAAGCCACCGAGCTTTCTACCCATCCTGACCCAACCTTGCACGCCGCCCCTCTCGAATCGAACCTTTTCGAATGGCACTTCACAATAGCTGGCCCTCCAGCTACTCCCTATAGTAAAGGTGCATACCATGGCCGTATCGTCCTCCCTCCCACTTACCCATTACGTCCACCATCATTTCGTTTTCTCACACCTTCGGGAAGATTCGAGGTTAATCGCGAGATCTGCCTCAGCATAAGTGGTCACCATGAAGAAACATGGCAACCTGCGTGGGGCATAAGGACGGCACTGTGGGCTTTGCGGGCGTTCATGGAGGGTGATGCTAAGGGGCAGGTGGGTGGGATGGAGATGGATCAGAAGGAGAGGGAACGGTTGGCTAGTGAAAGTCGTGCATGGAAATGCCAGGGGTGTGGAGGAAGGAGTAATGAAGACATACTGACGGAAGAGGGCGGTGAAGCTGGGGAGGATAAATCGATTGAGCCCCCCGTGCCTGAGGATCTGAAATTCGGGTTTCGCGATCTCATGGGCAGTTCCGAGCATGGAAAGACTGCCAATACGGAGCGAGAGCCGTCACAGCCTGTGGATACACCAGCTGCCGGGCAGGCAGCATCATCGAGTGGTACCGTAGCATCAGAAGCTCCCATTAACCCTGCCGAGACTCCCTTACAATCGCCGTACATCAATCCGGTGCCCACCCAGCCAACGATAGGTCCGCCACGTGTATCACACTCAATACCAGCAGCTACACCATCGAACGGCGTTCCTCCGTGGGTTGACAAAGCTATCACCGGACTTGTGGCAGCATTGGCTGTAATGGTGGTCAAGAAGATTGTACTTTGACATGTCTTGTTTGGGTCTACAAAGTCTGATACCCGCTTGTTGCATTTAGGTTTGTGCGCATAGATGAAAGGCGTCGAATGGTAAATGATTGGATAATTGTGCTATAACTTACTACTTGGATTGGTGCTAAGATGGTATTGACAATTAAACGAAGATATTCCATCAGGCTCCGCAATGCCAGTGTTTGATATGTTATGCACACCCCTGATCCACTCAAGATTTCCTATCATGCCTACATCACCTGAATTGTGGTTCATCATGAGTGCTTCTGTCCAGGGCGTCGCCTAGTTGTTATGTTGTACCAACACCGAGAAACAACTTCCTGGCACCCATTGCTCGGCGGGATTGGCATGATCTGCGCTACGTGTATCTAGGCCTTGGAGATGGGATAGGGGCAAGACGTGGTGGTCGTTGAGGACAGTTGGGGGCAAAGGCTTTTTGGAGGTGCTGTGCTGGAAGACGAGTTGAGTGGTATGGGATTTGGTTGTTAGGATTAGGGGAATGAAAAGAAGGGTAAGAAGAACCCCGAGATGTCCTTGTCTGACTTTGGAAAGGCAACAACAATCTTGGTCCAGCAGTATGCGAACGTTGTGCTCGATTTTGTTTCTACCGAGACACTATCGATGATGTATAAGCGATATCAGGGTGATGTCTCGGGTGGATATACAACAGTATTGTAATTTTTCCACCGAGAAAGGCGCATAATCGAGGAATGTCTGGGGACAAAGATTGTTTACAGTGACCAGCATGGACAGCTCAACAACGCTGATGGCTTTCAATGACTTCCCTTGCGCAGTGACTGCTGTAAGGGGAACGATGGATTATGACGAAAGGAATAGATCAGGTTGTGGCGAGTTACGTAGAAGCCCGATGGTTTGTGGCGAGTAGCTTGCACGAGAACGGAGATTGGCAAGGGGCGTAAAAACATATATTGCATCAACAGCTCGGAACTCATCTACCTCAGAATGGTACCTGCATATAAATTACTTTAGTACTCTGAGTGCTCATCTCAGACTAGACAATGATCATCGGATCTCCACTAACAATTGCAACATCCTGGTTGAGTCACACATAAGACTTGAGCGATACGTGCGAATGCGGATGAACTAACCCATCCAATGTCCTAGCATGGCACTTGTCCCAGGGTATCTACATAAGCCTTGCAGAGACGAGTGCACAGGTTGCCGCGCTATGAACCACTTCTCATAGGCCACCAAACATAGCAAACGTCCATCAAGAATTCCGCCGGTTCATGGTTGAATAGTGTGTATTGGAGCCTATCCTCATGTGAGACTCCTAGTATCTATTCGCTTGTGGGATGATCAGAATTTGGACCTTCCTCCAAGTTGCGCTTGGCTGGGAATCTCATGCCCAGTGAGAAAGCTTCGTTTTCCTTCGAGCTAGAACTATCATTGGATTGTAAGCCTGGAGAGGAATGAGGGCATCGGGGCTTGGTAGCAGAGAGAACGCTGCACCCTAACGTTCTCCGTGGACTTTGATCTGGTCGAGCCTGGCATACTTGTGGCGATCGGAATGGTGTTTTGGGATTAGGAACGTATCACATTCGAAATCTGTTCACATCCTTATCCGTCATCCCCACGCTTGTCTCTCATCATCTGCCGGTAACCTTCAACAATGTTCTTTCTTTCCTCTGCCAAATCCACCTGCCTCTTCATACCGCCGTTGTCCTTGCCATTATTGAAATTCTTTTTCCCCTTGGTCACATTTGACCATTTAGGGAGAGCAAGAACCACGTCGTGTAGCCCAACAAGACCACCTCTTGATCTATTCGTAGCCTTTTCGTTATCGCCCTGTATGCGAACCGCCTTTATATGTGCCCAAAGATCGTCGTCGTCGTCATCCCTATGTGCACTGTTCTCGGTACCAGTATTCTTTGTCTTCCCGCCCTTCAGCTTGCCTTTCTTTGCAACTTTCAATAGGTCACTCATCTCTCCTCCGACTATCCCCGTCTCGTCTTCTTTCTCCCAGAGTCTCTCTCTTCTTCTCTGCTCTTCCTCTCGCCATTCTTTCTGCATCTTCTGCATCTTCCTCTCGGTCTTCGTCTGTCGGCCCTTCTCGGCCTCTTTCCCACCGTGACTCCTCTTCGATAAGCCCGAAAATGGTAGCGCAGCGTCTACGCGGGCGTTGAACGATGACAGTGGTTCATGTGGTTGAATCTTGGGCGTAGGGAGAGGGAGAGGTGCGACAGTGGCTTTGGAGCTTTTGTGCTGTTTTGATGGCCGCGTGCCATCGTCCAAACCCGAGCGAGGGGGTCGATAGACGGATTGGAGGCGTGTGAAGGCTCGAGGTGTGTCATCGTCGAGGCGCGCATGCTTTCGCTTGAGTGATTTAGTCTGCGGCTTGGTGGTCTTTGGTGTAGCATTTTCCTTCACGGAGAGGGACTGGGCGGCTTTCGGAGGCGGGAGATTGTAATAGGAAGCATCAACCTTGGCTTTGTGTTTGTGAGGCATAGAATATCGTCGAGTCCAGAAATTGCTTCGATCAAGGTAGGATATCTTTAGGCCTTCGATCAAGCAATTCGCTTTTCAAATATCTACTCTCGTATCACCGAACTTCCAGGCAGGATAACGAGATTCGCTAATAGTTTTCGAGTTATTCTTCTCTTAAGAGGATCCCCCATCTTAGCATATGAGATCTCGCCCAAGACTGCGAACTAATCTAGAACTACCTAGGGCTCAGACCCTAACCCAGAAAGGCATTAGAACGAGCTCCGACGACGACCCTACTATGTAGACTTGATGCTGGATGAGACGGGGTGTACTCTCTGTCAAGGAATTGATAAGACAGGTATCATGATGAGTGATTGTTCTTTGGTATTCCACCAAGAAATGATACGCACAGCCATGGCTCCAGGCGCAACCTAATCACATTGTTGTCACGCCGCTCACTCCTCTTCAATGTTCTCTATGACTACAAGTGGCTTTACTGTGGTAATATCTTAGTGACTGTTGAACAGTGACGACTGCGCGAAGGAACACTTCTAGGGACTCTCTGCTTGTCGAAGCATCATGATTACGCCCGACGGACAATCCATTGGACTTGCTGCTAGGCCTCCCTACGCGGATGTATTCACCTCTCATGGCGCCTCTCACATCTCTTCCTCCGTGCCTCTCCTTGACGAAGACTTGTCAAATTCCATTAATCCCGGGAAGTTCAAGTGGGAGGCGAAATCCTCGTCAGAGTCCTTAACCGGACTGGGCCGCAGAAGTTCAGGGGCTAACAGTGACACTGGTAAAAAGATGCTGCCAGGAAGGCGGAAACGTTCTCGACTCTGTTTGAAGCTGGGGGGCGCTTTTTTGTTACTGCTGTTCGTGAACTCGCGTCTATTCGAATTCCACAGACGCTGATTTCATTCGATAGTGGAGTGATACAGCTGTTTAGTCTTATTGGTAGCTTGATTATCTTTGTTCTACCCAATGATGTTCACCGTATTGTAAAGTCTTGGGGCCGTCCTGGACATCTTGGAGCCTGGCTATCGTCATGGCCTACGGATTTCTCTCGTGATATCCTTCCGGTACCATGTCATTCGCACAACGACTACTGGCGGACCGTGCCTTTATATTCGGCCATTGAAGTCGGATGTATAGGAGTCGAAGCTGATATCTGGTTATCTGACGAGCAACTACGTGTCGGACACTCCGTTGAGAGTCTAACGCCCAACCGGACAATAGAAAGCCTCTATATCAACCCTCTCCTCGATATATTGTCGAAGCAAAATCCCAAGCGTACACTCCTTCAGCAACGAACACCACGATTGAACGGTGTATTCGATACCACCCCCGAACAGTCACTCATTCTGCTCATTGACTTCAAGACCGCGGGCGATGCTCTCTGGCCATATGTTCAGTCTGCCCTTGAGCCTTTGAGAATCCGAAATTATCTGACTCGCTCCAACGGCACCGATATCGTTCCTGGTCCAATCACCGTCGTAGGCACGGGCAATACACCGTTTGATCTTGTCGGGTCGAACAAATCCAATCCACACCATGATATCTTTTTCGACGCGCCGCTTACCATGTTGCCTCAAAGTTTTGATGGCGAAACCACTCCGGCTGCCTCGAAATCTACTACATTGCCGCTTGAGATGAAGCAGCAGCTCCAGCCAGCCTCGGAAGAAAACAGTACTATGACGGAAAAAGCGACAATCGATGGTTCTAAGAAGCGATCAGATGTAGAGGGCCAAGGAAAGTCCGGTACCGATGGAACTGACCCATACAATTTCAATCCAAGCAATTCGTTCTACGCCAGCGTGAGTTTCGGCGAAGCCATTGGAAAATTATCGGACGGACAATTCTCCATTCATCAGATGGACGTGCTTCGAAAACAGATCCGAGGAGCACATAGGAGGGGCCTGAAGGCCAGATACTGGGACCTGCCTTCCTGGCCGATCAGCCTGAGGAATCATGTTTGGGATATCCTGGTGAAGGAAGGCGTGGACTTACTGAATGTTGATGATCTCAAAGGAGCAATTAGAAGTGATTGGAGCAAGAATTATCAACGGTAGGACTGAATGGAAGAAAGCTCATACAGCGGGGATGATATTGTCGCTGAGTCTGTTGGAAGCCATGTTAATGGGACTCCCTGAAGTCCACAAGAAGCATGGGAACGTGCGTTGTGGTAACCTGCATATGTTTCTGTATCTATTACGATAATTGGACTCGGGTTGAGGTACACAATGTCTTTGCTACATAGAGAAAGCTTTCAAAGGGACATACTATTGGTTGTCAATAAAATTGTCCCAAATTGGATAGAATGCTAATGCGCCACTCCTCGTTTACGGAAGTCATACATTACACTGATGTGCTTCAATTCAGGAGTGTAATTGGGCCTGCATAACGATCTTTAGAGTGCCATTCTCCTTAGGCTCGGTATCATTTACCTTACCGAGCCACTAATCCAGCCTTATGGTACCTTACGAGCTTACCTTATTCGATACGGTATTATGGTATTGGACCCCGCACTAATACGGAGCAAGTGAGTCCGCACAAAATAAGGTAGGTGAAGCAGTCAACCATCTTACCATCCAACCATCGATGCTTGAAATTCAGAGATCACCGTTCGAGTCCTGCCGCAGGAAAATTTCCTTGCTAACCATGGCCTGAAATCTACCACTCCAACGACCCTGCTTGCAGGGGTCACAATGTCACAATTGATATGGCAAAAAGTTTGGATGGACTGATCCAACACCTTTTGGACCGCATCGCCCTTTGCGGAGAGCTTGGTATGTCATGCGAGGAGCCACGTCTCGAAGCTCTTTGTGCTATTTAATGCCATGTTCAGTTTGGCCTATCTCGCCTAACTGCATGGAGGAACATCATTCCGTATCTCATTCACCCCAATCATTCTCTGAGTCGAAAAGCTGGACAACATCAGCACTTTCCATTTCAGATACTGCTGTTCGCAATCTAATGCAATTTCTATACCGAACTGTGCGAGCTTTGGGGGAATCGTTTATGTCAACAGACAGGGTCGGTTGGCTAATGTCTCTTTCATAGGAGCATCACCATCCGATTACATTGCTTATGTCAAGATCTATTATGATCTTACTGAAGAGGCTGTTGTCGGATTCGGGGACAAGGTCGCCACCTCAGGCAAAGTTCCTAATATTGATAGACCATTCCTACAGCAGGTGTGGAAATGGCTCATCGGACATCCTGAAATCACATTGGGACATCGTACTGATCATAAGAGACTGACATTGTCCGATGTAGAAGCACACAATGCTGCTATTGAACAATCACAAAGAAGTTCTGAGCTGATTCCCCAGCTTTCCCACCCTGGCGGCATTGATGTAGCTTTTCAAGGGTCCACCTCTGTGGCATCTATCCACCATGGACTTACGTCTCGACATTTAGAACATTTCGAGGTGGCTGACACAGCAGCAAGAGTCGAAACAGCCTTCGAGACTGCCCAAGACTCCATAACCGCTCCGGCAGAGTCTCAATCTAATCAGAACTCACAAAAGGATGCGGCTAATGCGCGACATACTCCTTCTGAGGAGCCCACCGTAGCCAAGGACATTACAACCCACGATCCTAGAATTCGACTTTATGCAAGTGAAAACCGCATGTGGCAAGCCCTCACAGGGCATGGACCAGATTTAAACAAAATCAGGCTGCTAGATTTTGCTTGTCTTTCATTGATAGGAGCTTCCGGTTCTAAAGGTATTTACCAAAACGACCTCGTTAGGAAAAGTGGACAAAACAAGAGGTCTCTTCCTACGCGGACAGAGCGCTTGTTTGAAGATGGGTATATTCAGAAGGAGCGTGTGTGTGTCCAGCTCCGAAATGCTAAAAGACTGCTGCATACAAGTCACTTAATATTGAAACGCTTCGCTAAAGAGATTACGAACCAAAGTGTGCATCAAGAAAATTTCAATACACCTGGCGCTTTCGTAGAGGAAGAGACCGGAGAGAGTCAGGATCTTGATGAAAATCCAAAAGTTGAGCTATCGCGACAGGCAACCCTCCAGCGCAGCGGAGTCAGTAAGTTCGAACGGCCTGTTCCTCAATGGATCCCAGACACGTCTCTTAGCAACCAGATCTTCTACCTAGTTGATCAGTCTGGCACACAAGGTATGAGCATGAACGTGAGTACAGTATCTGTATTTCAATCTATGGACGATGGGCGGCTGATCCTGTTCCCAGGACATACGGGACAATCTGTTTGGTGAATTTGTTCGTAGGCCTGCCGCAGAATATGTCACACGACTCACTGAGTGTTGGCAAATGTCACAACCCTTGCACCTACGTCATCTTTCAATCATACGAGACACGATCTTGAAAGGCAAGGGTAGCATCTTTAACTACTACTCGTATGAGAGCTTCAAGAAGCTTGTTGAGAGAGGCGTTGGGTTTTGGGAGGCTGTGGTGACCGTCCCGGACGATCAGACAACTGGACGGACTTTCGCAGCGTCTTTGGATGAGGTGCCAGAATTGGATGATTTTGGCTTTCCTATGATTGACCCCGACCTCTTCCTTGGGCCTGATAACAATGCAAATCCCGAAGAGTGCGCTTCGGTACTCAACGCAGATGTCTTTCATATTCAAAGCAACAGTCCAGTCCTCCAGAGACACTCTGATGGCACAAATGGTAATATTCTCAAGCTGGTGGTCTTGCTTCATGTGCTGACTGGGTTCAAGGTAAGCAAAGTGTTCACCCTAATGCAGCATCGAGGAAGCCGAAGGTTCCTGCGCTCAATAGGATCTTCCCGGTTGGGAAGCCGCAAAAATCTGGCCTGTCTCAACATCTAGGGGTCGGTGTCAAACGGAGAGGCAGGCCACCAAAATATCCCACGGCTGACACTTCCATTAACGTCGACAAGATGGACATTCATACCATCAAGAAATTTAATCGCTCACAGGAATTAGCTGAACAGTATGCAAGAAAGAAGATAGAGAAAGAAATTACTTGTCGTATTGCGGAGGGAGGGAATGCAGTGCTGGTTACCAACGGCGTATTAGAGGAGACGGAGTTCTATCGCAAAGGGGTGGGACAGGAGCCGCTCTCTGATTATACCACAGTTATGATACTTCACAAATTCGCTGGGGGACCAGAGCCACCTCCGCTCAAACATAAACGGTCTCAGCACAGACGACCTAGAGAAGCTCCGTACCGGCCTTCAATGGCTGCACACACTATTTTTGTCCCGGATCCTGGGAGGATACTCCTACCGGGCTCTAGTGACTCTCGGAAGCTAGGGAGAAGAGTAGACAGTTCTCTCAAAGAAATACAGCGTCCTCCTACCCGTCTTCCGGAGCAAGAGATTGAAGCAGACACCCTCCCAGCCAGAAAGAAAAGTTTACACGAAGCCGTTATCGAAAGTACTGCTGTAGTGACTTATCGGCCGTCTATCGCTGCGCACACAGGGTCCCATATCCTGCTGCGTTCGTTGAGCGAGGGAGCCTCACATGAAATTGTGAAAGGTAAGCGAGGCCGGCCCCGAAAGGTAATGAAACCTATGGGTCCTCGGCCAAAAGGGAACAAGTCCATTGATCTTCATATCTGTTATCTTCCCTCTATGTTTGCTCATTCAGGCTCTTTACTCTCGGCAAAATCTCCCCCGATAGCCCAATCTCCAAAGAGAAGCGGATTATCCAAAGCGCATGCGCACCATGTCTCACCAAACATGAACCCAGCTAGTCCTTCGTATAGGACACATACTAACTATCTTCCATCCATGGCAATCCAATCGCCGTCGTGCCTGCCAACGTCCGTACAGCCCTCCATCCAGGCCACAATATCGAAGCATGCACAGCGAGAGGCTCCGCAACACGACGAATTGCCAGCAACACCGGCAAGCCAGACTACGGCTACACAAGCACCGCTCACATCCCCAGTGCGGGAGGTATCACAGATCCCCATGGGTCTTCATGTTGGTTCTAACCCGGAAGATTCCTATCCTGACTGGGTCAAGTACATGTCCAGATACTACGAGCGGGATCTGGAAAAATTAGCAAGACAAAGAGATGGTATCTATCTTGGAAAAACAACTCGTCGAAGGAAGAGGAAAACGGAGCCTGTAGGCTTCCGGCCGCAGTTTTATAAGCTCATGGTCTTCAAATCTGCACGGCTGCTCGGAATGGCTTGGTTCATCGAGAATGTAGATGCGTCGCCGCGAGCGTCTTCTGGTCTCACCAATGGGCAAGGCTTCATTGATCCTCAAAAGCAACCTTTTCTACGACCCAGCTCAGAGCAAAGCGATGGACCGCCAGCGGTAATACCCTCCTCTCAGATGCTGATGTCTAGTCCACGCATTCTACGCGACCAAAGCTCGTTATTGCCAGCCTATGATGCATCCTCTCACCTTTGGAAAACGTCACCTTGTTGGAAGTCTGGCAATGGTTCTAGCGCATCTCATACTCCATACTCACGTCCATCACCTGTCAAACAAGTGGACGGCCAGCCCCCATCAGTATCCTCTGCTCCGTATAACGAGCAGAGCGGGATAAAGAGGAAACGTGAGGAGTCCTACCAGCCCCATCGAGATCGACCTCCGTCGCGCCGTTTTTCCATGAAATCGTATAGAGACTATGGATATCCAACGCATACCACGCAATTACCGGAAAATAAAGCGACTCGTGTTATCCAGGAAGATTCTCCTTCCCCCAAAAATAATCCACCTAACATGGAGAACGCAAACGCGTCAATCGCTGACACTTCGTGTCTTGATACTATGAACACCAGCCATGAAGCTGAAAATATTCCTTCTGGTTTTGAACGAGGATATTTTCCGGTCGAAGTCGCGTCCTCTCCTATCGCTGAAGATCCCATCGTTCAAAGAGCAAGTGATCATCCTAACATCAACACGATCACATCAAAAAGAATGGAGAAGGAGATAGTTCCTCTCATCAAAGAGACTGATGTTCTAGATAGGCAAACCCGTCCTGATGCCGAAGAGTTCTTTGCCACCATTGAAGAGACAATGTTAGGGGCACCATCGATCATCGATGGGATAGAGGAACCAAGGACCGCTTGGCTTGACAGGACAAGGATAATACTAGGTCGGTCAGAAGCTACTGAACCCTCTGTCGTCAGAGCCACGACTCCTCCTCTTTTAGACAAAGACGAGATCGTAGGCAAGAACATGGCCCGTTCGGTTCAGGATCCTAAGACCGACGACTTCAACCAACACGATGATGGACCGATCCTCGCTCAAGCTCCTAGACCGATTAATAGTGCGCCGATTTCAGATACCTCTACCAAGATCATAGAGCAGAACACTGGTGGCGGGAACAGCCTCAACAAATCTCCAGGGTCACATGCAACCACCGTGACCTCAATACCCCCGAGTGTAGTCGAAACACAGCATTCAGGTACCGGGCTTAATTCACTTCAAAATCCGGTAGATCGTGAATCTCCTGTTACAAAGCCAAAGCCAATGACGGGTCGAAAGTTCTTTGGCAAAATGAATCGACAAGGAGGTTCAGTCGCCATGTTGCGCAAGGTGGTAGTCATGGATATTATTGATAAGTGTGGAGGGGTGTATCCGGGCCATAAAGAATTGATCAAGGCTTTCGTAATTGAATGGGAAAAAAGGGGCTTGGACGGGGGAACACCTGAAGACAAAACGATGCAGACTACGGTCAATGCGCTATGCAACGAGGGCAAGCTTCAACAGATCAAATTCTGCTTCAAAGACCAGAAAGGTATGAAGGTGACGAAGGATATGCTTGTGTATCCTAGCTTTGACGTTATGGATCCCAGAGTGAAAGATGTTCAAAGGCGCGTGATAGCTCATCATCCGCGCTACTTCTGGCCAAGTGCTGTGGTTCCTCCAGACGAATATTCTGCCAAAACCCAAAGGATGATGGACGGAAAGGGGAGGGTCCAAGACGCGAGATACATGGCCTTGAAAGCGAAGGAACAGCTCGCAGAACTTGAGCGCCGCAGCCGGAATGGAACAATAGAAGAATCTTCAACTCATACTGCTTGCGTGGATTCTGAACAAATCTTGGAAGTACCACATATCTCCCAGATATCCCAGAGCCGTGCGATACGCCCAGATGGATTAAGACTCAGAGGAAGTGGAAGAGCGCGCAGAGTAGTGAGAATTGCTGCCTTGAGAAATTCTTCGACTGTGGGGACATCTCCGCTCGCGGCATTAGTCCAGTCACCGCTCCCACGACCTGTAAGCACCTCAGCGAACATTTTCAATGATTTGCTATGGCTGCCGGAGCAATATGCGTTCTCGGAATTCAATTACGAGGAAGAGAGACCGACCGTGCTAGAGCCCACAATCAGAGACTATCGCCATCGTCGTCATACCCGATATGGAATGCAATTGGATCCGCCTAAAAGAATAAGACGAAAGGCTCTCAGGATATCAGCCAATAACGGGTCGGCACTATCTGTGGCCTCAATAGAGCAAGATCAAGCCATGGCCAACGGTAAGAGACCTTCGCTTCCCTACAGCGATTTTCGCTCCGGCTATCCATCATCTCAGCTCGCCTTAACGCAATCTACTTCTCCGTTAAACGCTTTGCAATCACAGAGCCCATATTCTAGGCCCGCAGCAAGTCAGCTTGGCCACTCTTTCTACAGTTCACCATACGGATCAGCTCGTTACGCTACTCCATCGAGTGCTTTACAATCACAAACCCCATATGTAAGACCGGCGGCAAGTCACCTTGGATACTCTTCGTGTAATTCACCGCATACCGCAGGCGACAGCGAACAAAACTTAGCACTATCCGTGGCGAAAATAGGAAACAATCAGCCTGCTTCGGAATGTGGCCCTGTTCTTCCAGCACTAGATACTTCCAGTGCAGGCAATCTAGGCTATGCAGGTAAATCACAGCCTTCATCTCGAGACCCACCTGCAATCCGGTCGGTACTCACCTGGCTACCCGTTGAGCAAACGCATAATTTCCGGCCACGTCCGAAGGAACTGATTGTCAATTTCATGGATGCCCTCCACTACTTCCATCAGAGTTCCGGTACCTTCTCGGTAGGGTTCTTGGGCTTTGCGGCTCCAAGACCAATCAGTAAAGATGTCGGTACATGTTCAAAGCCTTACTCGTATGGTTCGCGCACCATCCATCGTAATTTTCCTCCCCACAGAGGTCCTCGCAGCTTCTTGCCGAAGCGATCCTTAGAGGCTGAAGACACCGAGTTCGAAAAGGAAGTTGACAGCCAATTAAGATGGGAGCTTGAAACAAAAGGGTTAGAGCACGCTAGATTCGGGCAACCAACATTTATCAACCATGTTTTCTCTCATGTCCACATCACCGTTGAGGCTGTAGATGCCAACATGGATCAATTGAAAGGATTCATTCTATCCTCTGACGGTAAACGGGTCATCAGCAGGAGGCTAGCAAATGTCAATACAATCAGACCAAGACCAGGTGACAGCGTACCCAAGTGTGTGACCAGCGATACTTCTACGACAGCACCTGAGGCCAGGAAAGGAACCGAATCGCGGGCAATTTTGAAGCGTCGTCGTCTAACAACGTTAGTGGAAGGCATGCCCCAAGGGGAGTCTTCAACGATCGCGGAATTGGATGGACATAGCAGAAGATCCAAGCTTCGTAGAATCCGCGGCCCTCGCGAAATTAGACTCTTGCACGGAGATGACGAGAGACCCCTACTAATTGCCGTCATGATTGTCCGGACATTAGCAGGGGGGCTCGACCAGCTAATCGATTGGGCATTAATAGCCAGAGTATTCGATAATACCTACGAGCAGAAATTCGTTGTCGCACGCTGGCCATACATACGAAACAAGTTCAAGCTAGTGTTGCCACAGATGGAAGTTGACTTCCAAGAGATGTTTGCCAAAGCTTACGAAGAAGGCTCTATACCAGCACTTGACTTCGACAATCTCGAAGACTATGACTGGAAGTGGCTCGCAGAGTGGACACTGGAACATTTAGGCACATGGGGCCACTTACAGCCGGATCTCCCAGCAGAACGTGCCGAATTCAATGACCTATACACGTTGAAAGACACTTCTGAGATTGATATCAACGACTACTACGAGATCAATGGTGCAGCAAAGCATACCGCAGCGAAGCGAGAAAGCGTTATAACCAGCAGTTCTTATGTATACCCGATGGAGACTGAGGGCGCAGAGAAAGTATCTCAAGACAAACATCAGCTTGCGATTGCCATATCCTGGGTCCGTGCCAACTTCGTTACTCCCGCAAGCCTCTACAAGCCAGACGACGCCAGGGTCAAACTTGGCACCTTTCCGGAAGAGATCATAGATAACGCTCTCCGACAGCTCCTCTCGGACCGGGTCTTATCACAAGAGAATAAAGGCCGCCTCATTCCAGGTCGCAATTACCATATTAGCGATCACTTCATTTCGCGCCTAAGCAGGAATTTGCTGCCCGCACACTTTCACCGTGCGGTAGAGTTCAAACATAGTGTTGACGAAGGCTTCGCGGCGAAAGGGTCGGTGCTGTTCCCCTACACAGCAGACGATGGCGATGTTCTAGCGGTGACGAACCTCCTCGCCCACAAGTGTATCAAATTGGTGGCGAGAAATCTACCGCTCAACAAGTGGGGTCAGGTGGATGGCGGCTACGAGACCAGACTCATGGACAAGAACCGCCTAAACTTCCAGATCGACATGCACCCCCTCCCATCTTACGTTGGAGGGAACCCGCTAGAGCCGATTCCGCCACCACCTAGTCAGCATCTGCAAGATCCAATGGCGAAAATTCCGCTGTGGTACGGCATCAACGGCGAACTTGCGTTGAGAATGTGGGCTATGGCGCTCGCAGCTGTTATGACTGTTCTGGCCATGAGGCCAGGCGTAGATGCCGAGGAGATTGAGAAGGTGACGAAGCCGGCGATGGACGCTTGGGAAATCGACATTGTTTTGGGCTGGCTAGTGGAAGCGAAGGCGGGGACAAGAGTGGGAAGTGGGTACGTACTGGATCAGTGGTGGTGGCTGGCTCTGCCCACTGGTGACGAGGCAGGGATCGATCCTTTGACTGCCCACCGACAGTCGGCAGAAGTTGATGCACCAAGTAACGGGCAAACGTTGGACGAATGAAATGGGAAAGGTAAATAAGCTGGTGGGTCATCAAGACCGCAAGACAGAGTCTTGACGGATCGTAGCCTGTAAGACAGGGTGTTCAGAGTTCTGTTGATGTTGATGGGATATACATGCATAGCGACGGCGATATGTGCGAGATGGTTCCTTGCCTGGGATGACTTATGATTTTGGGGGAGGTTGTATTCATATTTGATACCCCTATAGAGAGAATGTGGTTGACGAGGTATACAACAGTCAAGAATCCCATCTGCTCGACTTGCACGTTCGATTTTCTTCTTCAATAGAGTATATTGCATACATCTGCAATTCTCATACATACCGCAGAAATATGTACGAACAAACTACCCACCTAATCTCTAAGCGGACCTCCCAATCCACCAGCTCCCCGCTATCCCAGACTCCAGATCAAACGTGTGTCTTCCTAAGATTTTCGGCATGCGCCTCTCTTTGAAAGCAGTGTGGACCGAACGGTACAACATACTCACGGTGTATTGTAGATACACGGGTAAAGCGCATAGACTAATCACAAGGGCTTTCATCACCACGCTCTGAATATCCTATCTTACCTACCATTCAGTCAGTAGGATTCCTCACATGTCTTGGACCCTATGGGCGCGATGGAATTCGGATGGGGTGGCGCTCACGGTGAATGATTGGTTGTTCAACTATTTCATTGTCTTTGGATTGAGCGGCGGGTCTTTGTCCTACCTAGCCGCTAGGTTATGCAAATAGTACGGACTGTACTCTCCCAGCATATCGACGATATGACCAGGCCGAATTATTCAATATGTTGTACTTCCTGCTCAAGTGCCGATATGCTGTACAGAGTCACGATATACATCCGGCAGCAAAGAATCATCAATAGAATACCATGCTTACGAGGGATATCTGATGACTGTACCAGACCAGGAACGATGCTTCGGAGATTGGCCTTATCTGTGTTGTATATGCTACTATTTTCTCAGCTCAGCTCAGCTTCTCCTCTCGCCTTTTTAAAAGTCTGATATTTGTTGAATTTAGGTTATACAGTATCGGGAGATATGGTACAGGTCTAGATAGAGATAGAGGTAGGAATGGATGGGTACGGACGCTTTCTTTGGGGACACTAGGCGCAGGGAACGTCATGGATTTTCGATACAGGACCACGGCAAGCACCTACTTTTTCTCACAGTCGCGGGTGGCCTGTATCTTGGACATGATCGAATGGTGAGATTGACAACGTGGAGTGAGACATGGAGCGAACAAGGTATGGAAGGATAATGTGCGATTGCGGATATATATAACGGATGGTGATGAAGGTTGCGCACATGGGCCAAGCCAACAACATCAATACCTTTCCATTAGCCAAGTCCTTCTCTTCTTAGGCGTCATCTGTTTCAGCTTCTCATTCTCTGTTCGCTTGACCAGTCTATATTGATCAACGACCGGTTTTCCCAAGATTTCGCACATTCCCTCGTCCTCTTCCAACCGAGACAGGGCCTCGTCTATGCTTTTCGGAAATTGCTTCGTGATGCCAAGACTCCTTTTCTCCGTCTCTGACAACTTTGCCGGGTCGACCGCACAATCTTCCATCGTCAGGGGCTCCTTGCCCAGCACACCCTGCACTCCAGCCCCGATGATGGCGGCCAGAGCCAGATAGGGGTTGCTGAGGCCATCCATACATTTCATCTCGAAGTGCGACCCCTCAATCCTCCGGACTGGAGTTTCACGGTTCTGAGTTCCCCATGCAATCCACGTGCTTCCAGCCCACCCGCTGTCAACCACCCTCTCATAGCTCGCATCGTTGGAGTATGTGAAGGCCGCGATAGCCTGAAGGTGTTTCAGGACACCGGCGTAGAATTCCTGCCATGCATCGGCTGGAGTGAAGGACATATGGACGTGGGCGCCTGTGCCACCGTGGGCTGGGAACGGCTTCGGGTAAAGAGTGGCACGCAGATCCGCATTCGCAGCCACACTCGAGATGATTTCGCGAGCTGCCAAAAGGGTGTCCACAGCTGCGAGCGGTGGTAGCGGGTCGAGAATGAACTCATATTGCCCCGGGCTGCTCTCAGGATGGAACTGTTGGAGCTCGATACCCGCTCTCTCTAGACTAAAATGGATGACCTCTAAGAGATCCACGACACCGTCGGGTTGAAGCGCTCGTGCGGTTGACCAGGCATGACCGCCATCATTGATCGGTGTGCCGCCATAGTGGATTTCGCCGTCTACAACCTCTTTGCTCATAAAGACAACCTCTATCTCAAATCCTACCAGGAAGCCCATACCATGAACACCAGCTTTTTCGACCTGTTTTCGCAGGCATATACGAGGACATGTGGGTACATCAGTGCCATCCTTCTCCCGGAATTCACACTGTAAAGTCGCGTACCCCGCGCGACTCCCAAGCCGAAGACTTTCAAAGCGAGGGTAGAGATCGTAGACGGTGTTTTGTGCCAACCCAGGGCAGAGATAGTCGTCCTGTAAAAGTCCGAGAACGACGTTTATAACGGTAACATATGCGCCATTATCGAACAGCTTTAGCGCTTGTTTAGTAGGCAAGACTCGTACTCGCAAGGTTGCTGTATAGTCTAGCCATTGAAGACGTAGGTAGCGGGTCGATGGCTGTTTGTTCAGAAAGTTCTTGAGCAGGGTTAGATTGGCAGCCCAATCTTTATCGGACGCTATGGGTAACATATTCCGTGAGCTAGCCATGCCGATTGGATCCAAGTGCAATCCTAGATTGTATAGTGTGTTGGATGTGTTGAAAAGAATATCCTGGACGACTGAGATTGCTTCCGTAACAGTCAAAGCCTTACGCTCCACGTACTCGCACAGGACTTGCTGCATCGCCTCTCGAACTTGCTGAATAGCCAGGAGGTAGGTTTCAGGAAACCAATGCCCGTCTGTATGCTATTGGTTAGACATCTATTGGGGAAAAGGATACAGCGACCCTACCTGTACTCCATGTCAACTTCTTGGAAGGACACAAATCCAACGCTTCCCGGATGACCCTTTCTTGTCCATCTTGACTCAAGAATGGGAAGACTTCACCGATGTCGAACCAGCAATTGCTATAAACGCTGGCGAGATAGCCCGCTTCGGTAGTAAAAGGATAACTTGCGTGGAGAAGTACAATCGGTACCTCGGGATATTGTTTTATGAAGTTTTGTAGATGAGACGGGTTCGATAGTCGAAGGTCGATGTCATTGTCTCCCAACCCTGTATGAAATTGGATGGGTTTTCTCGATTGGCTACGTTCTATCAGTCTCGCGGTCAGATGAACAAAGTATGGGCTTAAGCGGTCATGCTCAAGACGCGAGAGACCTTTCAGGTCTCCTTCCTTCAGCATTACATCAATCGGCTCTGATCCACGAGGATCAAATTCGGGGATCGCTAGCCCTACTCTGTAACATATGACAGATTTGAAACCGGCGACATTGGGATCAGACAAGGCCTCCTGGATATACTCAATGAATTTGGCAATCACTCCATGGCTGTGAGACTTTCGCTGCTCAGCCGTCATTTGGCCAAGCTCCTCGTAGGCGTCAGGTCATAAGTTTCTCTGCCACCCTCTCGATCCTCACGATTCTTTTGCATTTCGAGCGTGTTAGACGGTCATGCCATTCATACGGATGAACATTTGCGGGGTCCAAACCATCATCGATAAGGACTGTCTCGAGGCCATGGAAGCATTGTCGGGCCCATGCATCGTCGGGCTCATTTCCTTTTCGCTGAATTGCGGCCTGGACAGCGCTCCAGGTCGGTTCACATCCGAGGACCTTGGCTAATTGATGGACTGCACGTAGATGTGCCAAAGTAGACGGGGCTCCTTGCTTCAAGGCTGGCCCATTCGCTTCGCTAGTGATCGACAACAGATCGTGAGCTCCAATTTCGGATGGGATTAGGAGATTGTGAGCATGGTGGTCGATAATAGGGCAGGTCTGGATCACTTCGACGAGTCTTTCCATTTCTGCAGCTGATAAGAATCGGTTGGACGAACAGAAGAGCGACAGTAAGCTGATGCAAATGAAGTTTCGAGAATTATAAGCTCCAGAATTTGTAGGATATGGAAGGATTGGGTTATCGCATCTTCCGCAGATAGTAGACCGGCTTACATTACGAATACCTTAGGGTTATGTACTAGTTTCATAGCATAGTATTGGATACGCTGTACTACTGATCCGCTCTTTCAAGGTGGTTCATAGCTGGAAGCCTTAGGACAAACTGTTAATCTCAACTATCTGGGTACATTTCACAAGACTTCGACGGCCCTGTGAACCGTTGCCGTCCACAACAGTGGCCTTCTCCTTCGCTAACAGTCAATTCCACTTTTCTCAAGTTCTCCGCAAGGGTCGGTTGGCTCTGTTTCTGTTGTGACCTCTGCTGGCCCTGCTGTTCCTAGGGGCGGAAGAGCCCAGTCTGGTAAAGGAGTTTCATATGTCCACCGTCCTTGATCACAGGCATATCTCTTGGCATGCAGATATATTCCCAGCTCATGGACGCCAGGATCGCTATACAAGGGGGTATCACAAACCTCGCAAAGCCCGCCTGTCATTTTTTCTGCCTTTTGTTTGTTGTACTCTTCCATCATCTCATCGTGGTACGCCATGGCTTCCGCGGCTTCTGACTTACCCATCTTAGAAAGCCGTGATATTATATCCTCGTCATGGTCCGACAAAGCATCGCCAGCCGCAAGATCTGGGCCAAAGACTCTCTGATTGCAGTAAATCGGGTCGTTGGCGATAGGGTGCCCTAGAAATTGCAGGTGCACTCGAAGCTGATGCGTGCGGCCAGTGACTGGAAGACATCGAACAATCGAGTGACCTTCCTTGGCTTTCCACTCCATTTTTGAATCTCGGACTTTCTCCCTCTCGCTTCTAGTGTCCTCAATCGCCTCACTCTTGCCACTTGTCCCTCGCACTGGGGGATAGTAAGCCAGGCGCTTGAAGACTGTCCTTGCTGGTTTCCCACTAGCTCTTGCTCTATTCAGACCAAGCTTTGGACTTATCTGCATGACAGGTTGCTCGCAAACAACATCGCCTTCAGGGAATTCGCCAATGACTCTTGCTACATACTCCTTTTTCACACTCCTTTCTTGGATCTGCACGCTAATTCGCTCAGCCGCTTTTGCATGCTTGCCAATGAACATGACGCCACTTGTGAGTCTATCCAATCTATTACATGGTAGCGGATTCCATGCATGACCACGTTCTGCACGCATGATTTCGATGAGAGAATTGAAATTGTAGCGACCAGCAGGATGTACTGGTACACCTGCGGGCTTGTTGATGACGATCATATCATTATCTTCGTGGACTATTCCAATAGGTGTTGCGGTCACGGGGGGCTCATGACGATGTAGGGTATGAGATATCACATCGCCGTTCTGTACGATGTGCTTGACAGTTGGCACTCGCTTTGCATTGACGACAACACTGCCTCGCTCTATGGCATCTTTCTGGATCGTATCAGTTTCCCTTATTGCAACGAATTGAGAGTTAATGCGTACGTAGTAAGCCTGCGGTCTATCGCGAAACTCGGTAGCAAAAATATCAAGCAACTCTCTCCCACGCCATCGCTCTTTACAGTATGTATTGTACGTGAAGTGGTACGGGTGAACCTTTCGCAGGTTGTCTTCCAGGTAATACGGCCGAGGCCAAGGGTCACAGGGAGTCGTGACAACGTTTGGCGGAGGTCTGAGTGCTTCTGAGTCTTTTACTCGTTTGTTTCTTTGGTCTCCAAGTGCTTGTAGCGGTTCCGTAAGGGTCAGTGCCATGCTCCTTGGAGTCAAAAGATGCTTCCGCGCGAGGAACGCGGTGATTCGAGGAGATGGCGCCAGCTGAGCTTCAGTCTACCCAGACGATATGTTGTGAACGTTGAAAACGTTCACCCACATGTCTGGTGGAGATAAGGTTCGGCTTTAGAGCCAAGGTCTACGTTTATTCTAGCGTGTGCATGACCGTTGAGAAAGCTTGGCAGTAAAAACGCAAAATTTCCCCCTTTCTCTACTTGAAAGTGCGCACGGTAACGTATCTCTGTGATGACTACTTTATATGGAAAGAGTATACGTCCCGGCGTACCCTAGTATAAACAAGGAGTCCACACACACACACCATTGAGTGGAGGGTGACCGCCACGCGAGGGTGATCCTACTAAATAATACTCCTTAGAATACTAATTTACAGCTGTTACGAATGGCGATTTGGGAAATTAATCTTAGTCGCAGTTGTATTCGACGGATAAATTGCCGTAAAATACAACGGTCTTGCACACGCTAAGTCTGAATCTGGAGTCATGTTGCCAATGTCCAACAATTCACTGTGAGATAGACCATGTCCTCGGCCAAGTTGAGGCAACGGCAGAGGAATGATTATGATTTCTTCCAGGAGCATAGGAGCAGATGGTATGCACTGCTGAGGCTGCAACGCTTCTACAGTCTTCTAATCTTTGGCAGGTCAGACAATGATATGTACAGTAAGAGACATCGGAAATTGTTGAAGAAGGGCCAGCAGCTCATTTCGGTCATTAGACCATATGAATAACAGTGTCTACTCCTTCCTGTACATCTCCACATTTCCACCCTCTTCAAAGTTTCGCTCTGACCTTTTTCCCAGGTTTGACTCTATCATAAATGGATATTTGATCGAACATTGCGGCCTTCGTCCTCCAGTCTCTTCTCAGATTGGCCTCGTAGTCCAATCTCAGTGTTCTTTCTTTAAACCCGTTGCCTTCCCAGCAGTCGTCGATCTCGGCTTGCGTGTCAACAGCCTGGGCAAGTCAAGCGTTACCTACGAGGTTGGTGTCTTCGAACATGGGCACGATGATGTACGAGCGGTTGGAGGGTTTACACACGTTTTCGTTCGAAGAGAGAAAGGCAGACCAGCTGCCAGTGGCATGCCCGATGATATCCGGCATGGTCTGAGAAAAATTCTCAAGAGGGAGAGAGCCAATTTATAAGCTGGTTCTCAATATTGTCACGGTATCGCACGCTTATGACTTTGGTTCCGAAGAACTAGTGCTATAGCACCGTATTAGAGTGAATGGGAGCCGAAGCAATGCAGCTGCTGGACTACTCGAACGCTGCGTCATTGCTGATGGGTCGCTCGGCCATGGGCGCGATGTTAGCCCATCGAGAAATACCTGAGTGGGGCCGAACTTAGGGTCATGGAGCTTCAGTTCGCCGCTGCTAACCAAATCTCTGCGACTATAGCATCCTGTATGGAAAGCTGATGTCTCTACTAGCCCGTACCGTAACTACGTTGTGACATTGACCCTTGATGAAATCTGATCAAGGCTTGTGGCACTACAGTCCAGAAAGGAAAACCGTACTTCCATGGCACGATGTGATCCGAGCGAAACCTGTTATGCAATGACGAATACCGGTACCATGTATCGAAGGGTCAGAGCGACTTGGCTGACAGTCACTTAAGTCTATACATCTCTACTTCGAATGAATTCAAGCTGAAATCAAACCATGCCATATGCGTTTCCAAGAATCCCTGCTCCCACACCTCGTAAACATCTTTCCCATATACCCACGTGCAATTGTCTGAATCCGTAATGCTGGGAACAGAGTTTCAGGAAAGCTTCGACGTTAGCATATACAACTTTGAAATCAAGAAAATAGCTTTTGGGTTTATGGTGAGCAGTGAGGGTCAAGCCATCTATGTTGTAGAGCAGCTGCCACGAAGAGCGTCTTAGTATAATGCCAAAGGGGTTGCGCTCGATGGGTATTTTGCAGGGTACGATGGGTATGTATTCGTGTTGGTCTAAGAGTCATACTGTCAAATCTCTGAAATAGGAACTGAACATGAAAACATTGAATTTGATGGCGTGGAGAGACAGGCATTATCAGACAAGATTCGGGGAAAGTGGGGGACTGTTAAATTATGGTCGATATCTTTTTGTTAATGCAGTTGGTCTATTTTATAGTCGAGCGTACATATTCCGCAGTCGAGGGAATCTCCCGCAAGGGATCATGAAGTATCGCTTTCATCGATCCATCCCGTCGAGCTCCACCAACTTCCGCACGACGCCAACAACCTCATCTTCACCCAAATCCATTGATGGGTCATCTATCTTCTTCGCCAGAACTTCATCAAGCATCATTCTCAGCCGGCTAACAATGACACCTATTCTCGCCCAGCCCCGTAATCGTAACCAACCATCCACAACCAAGCCGCGACCGAGGGTATCAAGTATGATCGGACCAGAGAACAGTAAAAGACTGTAAGCGTTGAACGGCGTCAACTCCCTGACAAACACCTTGCTTGTTGCCATTTGGTTGAAATAACTCAGGTAGACAGATCCACTGGGAAAGCCTTGGGCGTCGAATAACGTTGAGCTGGGATGGACAAACACACGTCCGTTGTCCTGATTGTAGAATTTGATGGTGCGAGCCTCGGGGTCAAGTTCCACAGCTCCTGACATGGAAGGCGCGAATTTCCTATCTGGTAAATCGATACGGGCAAGCTGGGGATTGAATGCCCCGGCCATGAGAGCGCGAAGAAGAGCATAATTCGTGTTGTGAGCATTGAGTGAGTTCCGCATATTCTCCTTATACCCAGATGGAAGAAAGCCGGCCTCCTTGAGAGAGGCCAGATACTGGGAGCGGTTCGAGGAGATATCGTTCAATGTTTGATTGGATAGGTAGTGTTCATCACACCACGCTTTTGTCTCGCGGTAGCCTGAGGTGGCCTTCCTCTCCGACCAGTCCTCGTAAGCACGCAGGTCACAGATGAGATCACCTTGACCGGCCCCGAATGATGATCTAACGGCTTTGGACTCCTCCCTTTTGGCTTGGGGAGATATGAACGGACTTTTGACGGTGAGGATAGCAGCGATTGTGAGACATGCTTGGAGGCAACCGAAAGTTGCTCCATAGACCATGAGCTTACCGCAGCGTAGATCAGCTGGGATCATTGACAAATGCCTTCCAAGGGCCGTTAACTCATCCCCATCAAGAGCGCCCATTCGGTTTAGGAGGTCTACAGCTCCACGGACGGCCAGAGTCTCTGGAGGAGTCAGAGCACTCGCAAGGAAGGCCGCGATGTCAGTAACGCCCATGGCCCGGACTGAGAGACAAAGTTGTTCGAGTGGGACCCGCCTGATCTCAGGCTCCGGTCTTTCTGCCATCTTGGCTTCAGCGTTACGTGTGTACATTTTGTAGCATATCCCAGCTTGCACTCGCCCTGCACGACCTCTGCGTTGCTTACAAGCCGCTCGTGATGCCCAAACTTCCTCGAGCTTGACCATGTTATTCTGTGGATCAAAGCTAGTCTCTTTGACTTTCCCACAGTCTATGACCGCGACAATGTCCTCGATGGTGATAGAGGTTTCTGCAACATTGGTAGCAGCGATTACTTTCCGTTTTCCGGTAGGAGCCGGTGGAAACACACGCCGTTGCTCTAGGGGCATCAAGGAAGCATGCAGCGGTAAAGGATGAATGTTTGGAATCCTTCGAACAACGTCAATGGTACGACTAATCTCCAGTGCCCCGGGTAGAAAGATGAGAATGCCACCCTCTTGAGGACCCAACTGTGAGTCGATAGCTCGCACAGTTGCGGCAATAATATCGTAATTGATGCGCATTCCAATCCCTTGAATGGCACCTGCAATGGACGAAGCCTCACCTTCTGCTTCGCCGTCATCGACATTACCACTACGGGAAGCCGGACTGAAGCCTGTCAAACGGATCACATCATCAAGGTAATAATCTTCCACGGGAAATGTACGGCCTTGAATCTCGATCTTCGCTACCGCACAGACCGTTTCGAAGTACTTCTCGAATACACCAGCATCGAGGGTAGCGCTCATCAATATGACTTTGAGGTCTCTGCGTTGAGCCAACACATTCCTCAGCAAGACGAGTAAGAAGTCGGTGTCAAGACTGCGTTCATGCACTTCATCAACGACAACGTGGCTCACGTCCGCCAACGCGGCCACGACGTCTTCTTCGCTACCACCTGATGTCTGCAATCGTCGAAGAAGTACACCCGTTGTTACGAAGGTGATCTTGGTGGTGCCGGCTTTCTGTTTCGATTCACCTCGTATAGCATAACCTACCTCATCGCCAACGGTAGAGCAACGCTCGTCACTGACTCGATCAGCGAGACCTAGGGCTGATATTCTTCGTGGTTGCGTGCAAATGATGTTAGCAGAAGCTCCAATTTGTCGCTTGATCATGTCATCCAAGACAAATTGGACAGACTGTGTCGACTTTCCCGATCCCGTTTCACCTGAGATGATGGTAACTTGATGCTCATTGACTGCATTGACAATGTCGTCTTGCAATTTCCAGGCAGGAAGAGATCTCCTAGCGGCTAGCATCTTCATTTGCTGTGGCGTCCCTTGTTTGGATTGCCAGCGCTTGAGCATGTCAACGTTCTGCGGGTTTCCTGGTGCCACAACGACTCTTATAGGTCTCCTTCGAGCTTGTGATTTGCTTATCAGGGTCTTCCTCTGTACCTCATGATGGCCAGACGTTGCTGTGGAGACATCGCGCAATCTGCCAGGGTTTTTCACAATGCTGGGAATTTCGGTCTCGAGCCAGTCCACCAAGTTGAAGATCATGGGCTGTTCTAAGAGGCCCAGAATGACGTACTGAACTGATCTCCTAACGATGCTCAAGCGAATGTAGGCAGGAAGTCCGGGTGAGATTATTGATATTACCGGAGGTCGTTGTGGGTACAGCTTAGACTTCCTGATCGCTAGAGTGATCGTCGCTGTCCATTGCGGGACTTGTAACCGTATATTGTACAAGTCAGGGGCGACTTGGCTCAAGCGATCACCGAATATGGAGCTCAATGTCTCCCGCTCCTCAGCCCACGAATGATCGTCTTCCCCATTCGGTCCCAAGCTCAGCGACGTCAGATTGGAATTGGTGTCGTTCTGAACATGCTGTGTATTGACGAGCGCATTCTGCAGAGCTTCGGCCGCCTCGTTTTCATTCCCAACACAATTATCCAGAAATTGAGCGCAAAGCTCGTTCGAGTAGCCTGCTTCAGTAAGCCTTTTGATGGATGCCTCCCTTTTCATATTGCCACTGGCCATACTCACCCCAGCTGTGTAGCCTTCAGGGAGACTCCAGCTGGGCAGATCACCTTCTGGGACATGGATCAAGAGCCATTCAAGCGTTTCTTCACGATCTTTGCATTCGTCAATAGCCTCTTCTATGTGGCTCCCTCTGAACCCAAGTTCCGTGAACTCATTGACTATGTTACACGCTTGATTTTGAGAGATGCGGATACTATTGCTGTTCCAAACAGCTTCTCGGCGCACAATTTCCTCCACTTGGGCTCGAGTACGCCTACCCATGTCAATCTTAGGTACCCTTGTCCATCCTCTCATGATATTTCGGGAAGGCTCAGCCCCATTCGTGCCAGCTGCAGCCAGTATATTTGCAGGCTGTGCTGCTTGTTTGGCCTTCTGCTTCTCTCGCTCGTCCCTCTTCTTTGCCATCAACGCCTGGGCCTCTTCACGTTCTTGTTTAGCAGCAAATGGGTCTGCTTCATACATCCAGCTCCTTCCATCTTTGGCATCCTCCGATTTCCAAACCTGAAACTCATTCTTCCAAAGGTCCCTATGGACGGGCGGCATCATCATGTGTATATTTCGCATACTGCAGACCCGGAATAGAGCGTATGTAGCAGCGAAGTGACGGGCCTCGACAGCAGTATCTTGAACAGCAAGGTGTTTGTGGGACGGTGGAAGCTTGAAGGGTGGAAGCGCGACGGTCTCTTTGGTCTTTGCGTTCGTAGCCTTGAGTATGACCATCGACGAGAAGCCTTCGGGTCCCTTACTCATAGTGTATTCCGGCTTGGCCCATCTTTGCTTCTGACAATGTTCTGATAGCATATTGACAGGCAACTTCCCAGTCCATGATGCACCTCCAATCAATGTTCTCGCGTCTGGCTTCTTCGGTGCATCTGAACCGGATGTTCGAGTATTGCTGGCGCCCCTTGTAGATGAATCTCCCTCTGCTGCATCACTATTCTTCGCCTTCTTCGCCAACGATTTGGCATCCCCAAAGACTACATTGCTGTCCTCTTCGTTCGAGCATGCAGGAACAGCGGGTTTCTTGGAGTTGCTGCCGCGGGCTCCTCCCTTGGGCATCTTCTAAATCAACGGCACTTGTAGCAATCAATCTCACTTTCGACTCCATTAGTTCGATTCAAATGCTTGATAGATGTAGAAGGATATGAATCTAGAGCAGATGAAGAGACCTTCAAAGGGATGATGGGTCTCCCAATTACTAGGTTCCTACCGAATGGTATCTGGGCAGGTTTTGATAATTTCGCTATGGACATCAATTATTATGGAAGCACAACAAATTGACACGCAATTGTGTAGCATGGAGATCTATCAATTCTTCTAGAACCATTTGGCGCTAGTGTAGATTCTATGGCTTGGCGGAATTGGCCTCCATCTTCATCGCGGTTTCTCCTACTCCTAGATATTTTCTAGGGTATGCTTCATTAAATCCATTATATACTCAATCTAGCACAAGTCTGAAACATGCGAAGGGCCGCATAGACTAGGTTCGTACCTTGCGCATGTCGCACATCTATAGTCTCCGAAAGCGAGCCACGGAGCGGTTTCGTATTTTCATACCAAAGTCTACGAAGGTTGGATGTCAGTGCAATCGAGAGATACTGCTTTCTACGCGACCCTGATCCCGAGACACTTCTTCCTCATCTCGAGATCGGGTCCACATGGGTAGAAAGAGGTTAAAAAGCTCCGTCTTTGTTTCCATATCCCACCATTTACCTGCCCTCCCGTGAGGTCTGCGACATGGAGGACACCACGAGGGTCCTGAGATGGGAAGGCCAGAACCCTAGCCTTTTTCATGATGTTTTCTCTCCTTATGAGGCTCATTACCCGCAAAACATGGAGGCGTCAGTGCCGCGTATGCGGATCTACTATACCATGAAGAACCCCGATTTATAATTGCAACCCCACATTTTACACAGCCAGAAGCCAATGCGAGGCAGTCTTTGGTGAATTGACCGCGGAGGTCTTAGAGCACTCCTAAGCTGCCCACTCGCGCTACGCTCTCCGCTCCTTCAACTAAACGGCGATAGGCGCTTGCCTGGGTATAGAGATGAGAATTAATTCCAACTCATACATCATCCAGCCAGTTGATCAGTTGCAAAAGTGTAAGATTCTATGGTGGAGTCATCTCATTTGGTATTCGAGTAAGTATAGAAAGATCTATAAAGGCTGATATGTAGATTAGTATATCTTTGTACCTGTCCGCTTGTCTTCATAGCCCTTCCGAGAGAAGAATCTCGTGCCGTCCGAACATCGCAGAAAAAGATTAAACACCGATTCAAAATTTTGGGAAAAGCTCATAGGAAGCATACTCACACAATCAAGGATAGTTTTGGAAGGTGCCCAAGGGACGTTACGAGCCACGAAATCACGTATCCGAATCCCAGCCATGCAGCCCTTCATCATCATTCTCTTTGCCCTCCTCGCAGCTTCCACACCGACACCGACAGAGAACCTCGTGGCACGCGCCAACGTACCCTCGCCCGGCCCAATACCGTACGAAGATCCAAGGATCGGCCTACCAGACACACAAGGCGTAGTTAGCAACAACAAGCACTCCGGTCTCACCCAATCAAAAGACGTGATGAAAGCTTGTCTGGTCGAGTTCGGCTCCGGTAAATTCTACGACAGCTGGGACGGCAACTACTGCGGCGGCTTCGGCTGGTTCAAAGGTCCCGAGGACAGCCACATCGGTACATACAAATGCTATCAGACGTGCGCTAGCTGGCTGGAGAGTGATGGTATTGATGGGGGTTCTACTGATTATCAATGCGATATCAGGCAGAGGGTGAAAAACCACTGCTGGATGGGGTATCATCCAGCTGTGGCACCATCTTCGACGCCAACTGCCACATGAGATGGTGCAGCGATCGTGCCGCTGGCAATTGACTCGGTGTTGGCGGGAGTCTCGGTGAACGACCCGGGTGTATTTTTGAAGCACTCTTGTGAATGGTCTTTCAAACATCGCATATAAATGTATATCCCTATGAATGGACAGCAGACATATAATGGACTACGAGCCTGTTATGACCTTGTATACACATCAAATCATACTCCTTCTCAGCCATTGAGTACGCGACCGGACGCGAAAATTCAGAAAGGGCATTCGCAATGTAACCACCAGAGCTGATTGTGCTGACTCAAGAGCACCGGAACTACCCTTGGGTAGAGTGAGGGTGGAGGAAGCGGATTGCCGAGACAGAGAGGCAGAATCTTGTACGGTCCAGAAATATATTGTTAGCGCTACTTTAGAAAGACAACATTGTCAATTTTAGATCTCAAGAGGTGTGCACATGGACGATGATTATAAATGGTTGAAGCTTGAACGCAAATACATATGCTAGTGTTGTGCTGGGTATATAGAGTAAGTGAAGGAGAGGACTACTTGCATGAGTAATCCTTCCTGAGAGAAACCAGCCAAGGGAGTCGTGAACTGCCCGCATTGTATCGGTGTCACTATGTAGTCCAACCTCCATGTGCAATGCACAGCGCAAGGCCAATTATTGTGGCCTTTGCGCTAGTTCTCTTACTTCGCTCCAACCTTCGTCACCCTGACGGCAGTCCTCTCAATCCCATGCTGCTCGCGCTCGAACCGGCAATTCTCTCCCCAACGACAATCCTTTTTCCCGTCAGTGCTATTCGGGCACACATGTCCGTATATGCACTTCAAGTCATCGCACTCGCTACCGAATTTGCACGGCGTCAGCCGGCTCACGTATCGCAACGTCGTCAATTCATTCTTGGACGGCTTGTAGAAGTGGTCGTGCGTGCAAGGATCGTAGGGACAGTCGTCGCGAAGGAAGTGAACGTTGCACATTTTGAGCTTTTTGATGCGTTTGACTTCGTTCGGATCGCATATCGTGACTGGGTCGATACGCTGGCCGTAGCGATTACGTGAAACTTGCGTAGCGGCCTGCACGGTAGGCTGGGGAGTTGGAGGTGGTGATGCTATATATGATGGTGCTGCCATTGCAGCGGAAGCCCACGTAGGTGCTGTAGGATTCAACACATTCCCATTGGTGGGAGAGGTTGAACTGGTACGAGTTAAGATGGTCGATTGATACGGCGATTGGTACTGCATTGGCGGAGCAGACGAAGTATTGTTATTGGCCTGCTGTGAAAGATAATTTGCCGGAGGTGGTGGCGGCGGGTCATACATGTGTTTTTGATTTAAAGACTGTGAATAAATGTTGATCTTGGAAGTGCGGAAGAGACCTTCAAACCTGGTTGTTTGATATCTTGACTTGAGCTGAGCCAACTCCCGTTCGAAAGGTACACCTTCTAAAAGAGTGATACTGTTCTGTATAGAGGAATCCGCGATGTCTTCGAGCAGCCGGGCATATCCATTATCGTGAGAGCAACCAAACAGGATATGGCGACAGTGACAGTCGTAGAGATGTAGTTTGAATATTTCTGCCCATGATCAGCTAGATTTCCCATGTTGCGAGGCGGATATTACCAGATATTTTGTCATCCGCACGATCTTTTCCCATGCCCACATCGACAAAATCAAATAATTGTTTGCTGCCAGTCAATCCACGGGCAAAATCTGCGATCACGTCGGCCCTCTCAACGATTCCAGATCTTTGACATATATCTCCCAAGCCTTTGAGATTGGCATAGACTCTGGTAACGATCTTATAGTCTGAAGGAAGGGTGGGAATATGCTGATGAACATATTCAGTAACTGAATTCCAGAGCAAGCCGGCTGCCTCTTTCCCCCCGGCTTCGCCTTTAGCAATGAGATTATTGTCAAATATCATGCCGTCGCCATCAATCAGCACGAGCACAAAAGCGTCCCGGTCCTGCTGTCAATTAGCGCCGGTCCACTGGCATCTGGTCAGAAGGATTGGCGCACCACAAGGCTTTTGTACTTCCTCAGCTCGTCTTGCAACACGATCTCTCGTTGTTGAACATCTCGATTAAAGTGAGATTCTCGGGCGTGATCTAGTCTCTCTTGATGATAGTCGTCGGTGAGCTGGTCCATGCGACGTAAGAGCTCCTACTAGATGTCAGATGCACCTCCATGGTGATGTTGGGCCCACAGTGCACACCTCAATTAAGGCATTTTTATGGTTTTCAGCTCCCTTTAATAGCTCAAACCGCTGACGTAGAGCTCGATTGTCCTCTACAGACATTGCTAATATTTTCTTAAGATATGGTGCTCGTTTGCACGCGATATCTGGATCTATATTTTGGGATGATTGATCTAAGGATGGTAGTGTTTGCTCAATCCCTCAAACGCGTACCTCGTTGCGGTCTCTCGACGTGGCATACAGCGCTAGTCCCAGTGAGTATTGGTCACTTGCGGGCAAAATGAATTGGCTTCAGCCTCTCCGCATAGCAATTCGTCTCGCATCTTCACTTACAGCTCCACCCTTTAGCCATAACATAGAACAAATATGGTGGTTTTTCCTCTTGCTACGGTGGCCTTGCTATCACTTGGTGTTTTGGGGGATTTAACACACGATGTATGCTATTGGAATTGTGGCCACGTCTCTTCAAGATAACTCACAATGACCACAGGCAGACGAAGAAGCTGACAACCCATCTACCTCGCCTACGATCAATGTAAAAGTCTCAGTACAATTTCCCTCCTCCGAGATCTTCGGCATCAAACTGGTCAATGGCCACGCAACCCAAGCGCTCCTCTCCTTCACCAACGAAGAGCCCGAAGCAGTTGGTGTGAACTTCATTGGCGGTAACCTCTGGACCATACCTCCAGCTGGACAGCGGCCACAGGCGTTACGCAATCTGACAACCACAAGATACACTGTTGAGATTCCAGCTGGTCAGAGCGAGAGCGTTAGCTATAGCTTTGCGACAGATCTTCATCCCCAGGATCTGAAGCTCAATTTGGCCGCTGTTATTACGGATAACGAAGGGACTCAGTATACTCTCCAGGCCTTCAACGAGACTGTCAGTGTTGTTGAGGCTGATACTAGTATCTTTGATCCACAAATGTAAGCACTGAAATAGAGGCCTGTCTATTCGGAACATGGTTCGCTAATCCCAACAATAGCGTCTTCCTTTACCTCTTCCTCGCCGCTATCTTCGGAGGCACATGCTATTTCATTTACAGCACCTGGATCAGTACCCTCTTCCCCCAGAAGCGCCGTGGAGGCAAAGGCGGCGAACGCGCCAAGAAATCGTCCGGTCAGTCGAAGAAGGTTGATCCGGCTGATCAAGTCTCCGTTGTCGGAGCCGACGGACCAGCCGTGACTTCTAAGACAACGGCATACGACGAGAGCTGGATCCCTGCGCATCATATCAACAGGCCACAAGCTCAGAAGATCAAGAGCAGCGCAAGACCAAAGAGCAGAGGTAAACAGCCTGAGTAGGTGGCGCTCAAATCCCGTCAAAAGAGTAGAATATCCAAGGGTTGCGCTAAGTCGAGAATATTACCTCTACAAGTCATGACATAGAAAAACCATATATAGTAGTAGTTATCTGAGATCTTCCGATCTTGTCTATAAATAATATGATTATGACCCTTCTGATCCGGCATGCGGTCTCGTAACCATGGGACGGACACGATGCCGTGTTATGACCTCGTCTGCAATGTCGCCATCCGAGCACAATTCCCTCGAACACCGATTCGCACAAGTCCAAGCAGCCTCTGCACTGCTACTGCTTTTTCCATTCCTCAAATTCCTCACTCAAATGCTCTTTTAGTTTGGCAAATTTATTCCCAAAATTCCTTTCACACTTCCAACACTTCATGTCCCATTTCAAGTACCCTTCTCTCGCCGCCTGCCTCTTTACGTCGTCCTTTCCCAGCGGAAAATCATCCACATCGATCAGAAAAGGGGTTGAGAAGCTGTTGTAATGTTTCTTATGTTTCATACATTCGCTGTGTCTATCAATTGAAAGGATGTGCACGTGCAGATGATTCATGGAAGGGCCCGCATGAATGCCTGAGATGACGGATTGAGACCAATCGCGACCGGGTGGCAATTGAGCGGACTCGATGTCACTAGGATCGCCGTCCAAAGCGTCGATAGCTTTCCGACGTTCCTGATCCAAGGCGGAATATTTCCCATAACGGCGCTGTAACTCTTTGGCTACCAGTAATCGCCATTTTCTCACCTGCTCCTGCACTTCTTTCAGAAAGTCCTGATCGTCGAAAGCATCGAAGGGATGTAGCAACTGTTTGGCAGGATTTCTCGGTAGGAGCAGTACGTGGACCGAGGATTTGGGAAAGAGATCATTGATGACGACCCACTTCTCGTCATGGTAGATCACCCGAGAGGCAGGAAAAGCATCTGGTGATACAATGTAGGCACCCAGGCCATCGCGGCCGAGATAAGTGGTGGTGCGCGCAGGGTCTGAGGTGGGTGTATCTGAATGGGGCACTTTCGTGAGCTTTGAGACTTTCTTCTTTGGAGACATGAGATCTGTGACTGGGTAGGAGTTAGTGATCGGATCGAGACAAGGACAAAAGGGGAGGGAGTACATGCGTTGCGTTTGGAAGGTGTGCCAACTGAGGTGGGGGAGATGGTGGTGCTGGCGATTTCTTCGCCTGGTGATACACCCCTCTTTCTGGCTGGGTGGGTCGCCATTCGTCTATGTATTGAAGCTTTGAGTTCAACTGAAAGGGACCAGCGCCGGTAGCATTGGATATTCCAAATGAGAGGATGACGCATGTGCTCTGAGAAGAGAGAGTGTTTGTTAGTCTCAGATCACTCTAGCATCAAGGGAATGCAAGACTTTTGATGCTCAATGACGTACATCTTCCCCATCTGCATGAACATTCACGCAGCAGTCGGCTGTTCTAGTGATGTAAGTCCATAACAGCTTAATCCGATATGACTAAAGTGGCAGGTAATTTGTTAACATATGTTTCCCGTGTTAAATGCCAAGAAGTTCCAAGAGTTTTGAGCCCACTAAAATGTAGAACTTATCCACGCACCTACAGTAAGACGGCTCTGCTTTCTTTCAGCTGATAGCCATAGACGTTCGTGTCAAGAGCGTGGGAGAACCAGTATGGTACTGAAGCTACTGACCGCCGAAATCTCTTTATGTCTTTCGCTGGAAAGGTAGTGGGCCCATGATAGCAAAATTGGGTATCATTTTACCTGTGTTCTGTCGATACGTCTCCAGACACCTTATGTCATGACATCTTCAGACAATTGTTGTACCGAACATTCTCCATCGCCTTTCCCACCCCCAACCGTTGTCCTCCTCTGCTTGACTGCTCTCGTTCCCGATGTCTTCTCGTTCGACGCTGCCGTGTATCTTTTTCTTGACGCCGTACTCTTTGAGACAGCAATGGAAAGCCTTGCTCTTCGGTACTTCCTCCTTCTCAAGATGTCTAGCATTTCCACCAATTGGTTGGAGTGTTGTAGACCTTCGTCCTTTCTGTTCCTCTAGATCACCCCACATGAGAAATAGCTTTTCACGAAGCTCTGCGAGCGCCTTTGGTGATTTCCGAAGGCTGGACGATATCATTGCTATCAGCTGCGCGTAGTACTCATCTAAACAATGATACTCACTTTACAGCATCCAATTTGAGCAAGCATTCCGCATCTGCTCCTGCTACGTAGACTTTCATACTTTCTCTCTCTTCGCTGTTTGAACCAACAGCATCTTCAAGCACTAAGCCAAACCTCCACTCCCACTGTCTCCCGTCTCGTTGTGACTGACTCTCCGCATCGCTGATTTGGCTTTCTCTCTCGCTGTCGCTCTCGCATAGGCTATCACCTGCGTCGGAGAGACAGGCATATTCGGACGGCGGAGAGCAGGGCATAGCAAAATCTGCAAGCTGTGAAGGGAAGAAGTCGACTATTCGGACGATAGCTCGTGAGTTGATATTCTGGAAAGGAAGAGTATATGATGTTCCATTCGGTGTAGTGTTCGCGTATGTGGCGAAGGATACTATAGAGGACAGAGATCGCGGTGCTACCAGATGGTTTGAACAATTGACTGCGAGGTGAGCATATTAGTCTCATGTAAAGTACGTAAATTAGGGAAGAAGGATTAGTGAGAAACCAAAAGCCTCAGTAGGAGGTGTGCAAATCGTAGAGACTGCGCAATCAAATCAAGTGATACTGCTGCAATAACATCGCAATAGCGCGCAAGAACGAACGCTGCATTCTCAATCGCGAAAACCCAAGAAGATCAACTAGCAGCAACAGTTTCCAGCGTTGCCGGGAAAAAAAACATACAGCAAACAGGATTCGCTGGTCGTCACCGACCCAACTACTAATTGTTCGATCTGAAGCTTGTCAATGGCAGAGCGGACGGGATGCCGAGTATTCTTCAGTCTGTGGCCGTATGTGGTGGATGCGTCAATATGAGGATTCTTATCATAGCAGTCTCTTTGCCACACAGTAATGCACGGAACAGCAGCTTGCAACTTACCATTTCTGTTGAGACCCTGCTTGAGAGCCTTGGTTACAAGATCAGGAGAGTAATCCGTAATTCCAGGCGTCGCGCTATTTTCCTTTCCGTCAAATCGTAACTCGTCTTGATCCTTTGATTTGGCGAGCAGTGCTCTATCCTTTTTTCGTGCCTTTTTTTGAGCAGTCTTTGATAGTGGTTTTGCCGAATCCATTACCTTTCTTTTGATCCCCCGTGCTTCCGCCACGAAATCTTCGCTAGATATCTGAAAAATTTTCTGGTAGTCACGCTTGCGGCGAAGGACATCTTTGACGCGGTCATCGTTTTCGATGTTCTTCAGGACGTTTACATCAATCCTGCCAGGATTACGCTTGTCCGAATGTAGAACGCCTTCCAGCTTTGCGTCCTTGCTCCATTTGATGTGAACATTCCGAAGGAATACCCAATCAGTTTCTTTGACATTTTGGCGGCCATGAGGAGGCCATAAAGTGACGGTCAGAGTCATTTTACCAAATGGTCCTGGCCATTTTTGGTTTGGAGAGTTGCGAGCGATGTAATTGTACACATCCCCTTCACGCCCAGAGCCGTCCTTATCGTCTTGTCCCCACTCATAGTTCCACAGGAGGTTATTTGAAGTATAGTCCGTAAGATAAAGCTCAACGCGGTCACTGTGAGGATACAGTTTCACGACCTGGCCAACAAGATCGTAGTATGTCTCACAGACCACATCCTTGACCAGAGAAAATTTGTCTCTCCAACCACGACTTGCAGAAACGGCTCCGTTGGGCAAGGGAGTTATGGAGTCACTAATAGGCGCAGATATAGCTTCGGTGAAAGAATTACAATCACAAGAATCGTGAAGAGTGATGGCGTAACGCATTTCCGAGGCTGTAGGAGTCGGTGTAGAAGGCTGTTTAGCATGTTGGAGCTGTAATGAAGTTGACGAAGGATTCGCTGGGATTGAGGCGGCTGGAAAGACAACCCAGGAGGTTTTGAAACTGGCGAGGCCCATGGTCATCCCATGCCATTCTTTGATTTTGAGGAACTTGATCAATACGACGTCTCCTATCCCTTGAATCGCTGGCATCTCACTTTCCATAGGTTTGAAGAATCGAACCTTGACGCCCTGATCATTATCACCAGGGTAAGAAGGATCTTTGATAGAAAAGGTGCACATCCAGTCAGTTCCATGTGAGCGACCGGGAGATAAGAAATCCGTGACAACCCCCATGACATTCACCTCCGAATTAAGGCGACTACAGGCGGTGTTGAGATCCATAAAATTTGGAGGAAGTACTGAAGACATGGCTGACGACTTGAAAATCCTTGACAGTCTTCTTCGCTACTCGGACCCTTGATAGGGTCTTCCAGCTCATTCGTTAGGTAATTGAATAATTGACGCCTCTCACGATAGAAAATGCAGGTTGGAAAACCATCATGCAACGTTCCTTGGGAAAGATAGGTCAGTCCTTGTTCTCATCATAGCTTCTCTGATAGAATCTGCGTATACATGGTCGATGTCCACTGATTTCACGAGTTGACGAAGTATAAGTATAAAGTATTGTTGTGTCCAGTTGACGACCTCGCGACCCACGCGTCACGCAAATGTGATAATGCCAAGAAGTCCGCCAAGCCACTCGGCCCGGACTTGTGAGCAACTTGCATGCTCCACAGCACACACTCGACAAACACAGCGCTTTCGTACCACACTGCACTTGGCTAACAGCCACAAGATATCTAAGGGTGCAGCGCTTCAATATTTGAATCTGACAACCCACTTCGGTATTAGCAGCCACAATGTCGGAGCGGTTCATCCCAGAGCATAGGCGGACACAGTTCAAGGCTAAAAACACCTTCAAGCCAGATGAACTCCGTCGCCGTCGTGAGGAACAGCAAGTTGAGATTCGGAAGGCAAAGCGTGAAGAGAATCTAGCAAAGAGAAGAGGCATTACTGGGCGTGATGGCACTCAAATGTCTGCACCTGGTGCTTCCTTAGGTGCATCAATCGACAGCGATGATGAGGGTGGAACAATCGAAAGCCAAGTGTGTTACGCTTCTCCTTTCGCGACATACCAGCTCTCGTTCAATCTTTGTTTGAAACCTTACCTAGTCCACGCATTGTCTCATCAAGTTGCCCCGAGTGCTTTCGGCTTATGGTCATTGGCGTCAAGCGTGATGGTCACAGTCTCTGAATTACCCCATTGTATCTGTTGCGTGTGCTGACCATAGCCTCGTATGTAGCTTACGACCGAACTTCCTCAGATGGTACTTGGAGTATTTTCAAATGAGATAGATTCACAGATCCAAGCTACCACGAAGTTCCGCAAGCTTCTTTCCAAAGAGCGCAATCCCCCTATTGAGAAGGTCATAGAGACTGGTGTTGTTGGCCGATTCGTGGAGTTCCTTCGCTCTCCCCATACATTGGTCCAATTTGAGGCTGCCTGGGCGTTGACCAACATTGCGTCTGGCTCCGCTGCACAGACGCAAGTCGTGATTAATGCAGGCGCTGTGCCTATCTTCGTTGAGCTTCTTAGCAGCCATGAGCCGGATGTTCGAGAGCAAGCCGTCTGGGCTTTGGGTAACATTGCAGGTGACAGCCCGCATTGCAGGGACTTTGTCCTATCAGCCGGAGCTTTACGTCCCCTGCTTGCGCTTTTGGGCGACAGCCGCAAGCTTAGTATGTTGAGGAATGCTACATGGACTCTGAGCAACTTCTGTCGTGGGAAGACCCCACAGCCTGACTGGCAGACAGTAAGTGCTCTGTTTCCTATATCACTGTATGTATGTCTAATATGCTGATCAGTCGCAGATTCTGCCAGCTCTTCCGGTCCTGGCCAAGCTGGTTTACTCCCTTGATGACGAGGTTCTGATTGACGCATGCTGGGCCATCTCGTATCTGTCCGATGGAGCCAACGACAAGATCCAGGCTGTAATTGAAGCGGGCATTCCGCGTCGTTTGGTGGAACTCCTAACACATAATTCAACATCCGTGCAAACGCCTGCCCTTCGCTCCGTTGGCAACATTGTGACTGGTGATGATGTCCAAACACAAATAATCATCAACTGTGGATCACTTCCTGCTCTTTTGTCTTTGCTCAGCTCCCAGAAGGATGGCATCCGCAAGGAAGCATGCTGGACGATTTCCAACGTCACAGCTGGAAATTCCACTCAAATTCAAGCAGTCATTGACGCCAACATAATCCCTCCTTTGATTCACCTGCTCTCCAATGGCGACTTCAAAACCCGTAAGGAAGCGTGCTGGGCTATATCAAATGCGACCTCTGGTGGACTCCAGAAGCCAGAACAAATTCGTTACCTGGTCCAGTGTGGTTGTATTAAGCCTTTGTGCGATCTGCTCGCCTGTCCTGATAATAAGATTATTCAAGTCGCTCTAGATGGATTGGAAAACATTCTGAAGGTTGGGGATATGGATAGGGAAGCCTCCGAAGACCCGGCGGAGCAGAGCGTAAACCACTTTGCGCTTCATATCGAGGAGGCAGGAGGTATGGAAAAGATCCATGACTGCCAGAACAATATCAATGAAGAGATTTATATGAAAGCCTTCAATATCATTGGCAAATACTTTTCTGACGAGGACGAAGCTGGTGCCGATATGCTAGAGAACGCACCGCCAGGGCAGGGCGGCTTTGGTTTCGGCCAGCAACAACCGCAACAACAAACTCAGCAAGGAGGGGGCTTCAACTTTGCGAACGGAGGTGATTCAATGGATATGTAAAAGTGTGATATTGTTGATACGGCGCTCTCCCTATCACAGATTGATTGATTGGAAGGCTGTCCATCGCAAGGTTTCATTGCGATTTGCCTATGGTCATGGCACGTCTTGATAGCCCACCACCATTCGACCGATACAAACAACTGATGTCGTCCGGCTAAAGTTCAATATGACGAGTTTAACTTGCCATAATACCTTACGCGACCCTCCAGAGACCACAGACCTCCTCACATCGGCTCCACATCGGTAAACCTTCGATTTCCGTTCGATACCCATCCGACTTCATCTACACCATTCTACGATTCCTATTGTTGCAACGACCCCTTATACGACTGAAAGATTCACCATCATGTAACCCCGAGCACACGGATCACTGCAGCATTGTTGACCTTGGCGTCTTCAGTTACCGGCCCTGGCTGTCATCTTCGAAGATGAGGCGATGTTGATAGGAAGAGCTTGTAGGTAGCAGCGGTACCCCACGTATCTCGATCAGCTATAAATGCATCAAAATTAACCCACCCCTTGCTTTCTGATCCCAATGTTGCGGTCATGGCATCGGTTGTCTCCTTCACTAGCGTCACGGTCTCTCCCATCGTGTAGCGGCGCTCCAAAACACTGCTTGTGATTTATCCATCACTATTGATACTATCTAAATGAGGAGTGCTAATAAGAAGAGTGCTCTCGCAGTCTGACTGATATTGTGGTGTGCATTGCCGAAGTATTGGGCATCCTCGCCAAGGCCAGACAACAGCAACATGCTTGCATACCTTCATTAGCATGCTCGCAGTCAACGCCAGCTGTATGGATCTCATATCGATTATTGATCTTCCAATGGCCTACAAAAGGGCTTCTGGCCAGTGTCGGAGCTGAGGATCATACGTCACACGAATCATCTTACCCCGCGACCTATCCCCGCATTCATTGATGGTAAATAGCAAAGTAATTACGGCCACATTGAACACACATCGTTCAATTAATTAACAGTAGTGCCAGAGACCACGATGTCTTCCACAACTATCACTATGAAAGCGGTTCATTACGAAAAGCCATTCGAGGTCAGCGTCAAAGAAGTATCTTTACCAAAGATCGAACATCCAGACGATGCTATTATCAAGGTCACCACAGCCGGTACGACAGGTGCATGTCTTAGCTCTCAAAGAGTGAAATCGCTGACGAACTGGGCCAGCCATTTGCGGCTCCGACTTGCATATGTACGATAACTTAAATACTTAGTACTAGATTTTAGTATTAAATTACTAAGACTTAATTTAGGTACCAAGGGCGGACAGCTGCAGAGGCAGGTCTTATATTTGGTAAGATCAACATCGATTGAGATGCTGAGTCTTTTTCGAGCACTCGAGCGACTAACGAGGAATGAGTTTGAGGTCATGAGAACATGGGCATTGTGGACCAAGTGGGAAGCGGAGTCACTCTGTTGAAGAAAGGCGATAGGGTGGTCATGCCGTTCAATGTTGCCGATGGTCGTTGCTTGAACTGTGAAGAAGGCAATACAGCCTACTGTACTGGTGTCAACCCGGGTTTTGCTGGTGGCGCCTATGGCTACGTGGCTATGGTATGTCTTTCCGGAGTCATACTCTCAATGCGGGCAGTTTTTTCACTTCCTCGATGTTTCTGGACTCCAGCCCACATCTTTTTACGACTCCAAGGCTTTCGCCTAATGCAATGCGGACCTAGGATGAGGAGTGCTAATTCCGCTATGTCGTTCAGGGTCCATACGCTGGTGGCCAAGTAAGTCTGCACAGAGCATCTGAATGTCTCCTTCTCCATCATACAGAATAAGTTTTCCATCTCTGACAAGAACCGCTCCGAGTTGCAGGCACAATACGTCCGGGTACCTTTCGCTGATTTCAATGGTCTCAAACTTCCTCCTGGCACCGAACATGAAGCCTCATTTGCCCTCCTTGCGGATATCTTCCCGACCGGCTGGCACGGCCTTACGCTCTCAAAATTCTCTCCTGGCGAGTCCGTCGCAGTATTCGGTGCAGGACCGGTCGGACTAATGGCCGCCTACAGCGCCTATCTGCGCGGTGCCTCTCGAATCTACGTTGTCGACAAAGTTCCCGAGCGTCTCACTGCTTCTAAAAAGATACCAGGGGCAATACCGATCGACTTCAGCGCGGGCGATGCGGTGAAAATGATCATCAAAGAGAACGGGGACAAGGAGGTTGACAGATCCGTAGATGCCGTCGGTTATCAGGCCGTGGGGTCGGGAGAGGGTGAAGGAGAAGTGCCAAATGTTGTGCTAGAGCAGTGTATCAAGGTCACGAGGCCGACTGGAGGAATTGGTGTACCCGGGCTTTACGTTCCTAGCGATCCAGGAGCGCCTGATGAGAAGAGTGCGAGAGGTATGATGATGATGAGTTTCGGAAAGTTGTTCGAAAAGGCAAGACCTTACTCCTATAATATAGTGGCATACTGATATTCACAGGGCTTGACGATTGGCACCGGGCAATGCAACGTTAAAAAATACAATCGATACTTACGAGACATGATCATCTCTGGCCGGGCAGATCCAAGTTTCGTCGTTTCACATGAGATTGGGATTGATGAGGCTCCGCAAGCGTACAAGAAGTTCGATCAGAGGATAGAGGGATATACGAAAGTCTTGTATGTGTCCCCAAGGTTGTTCCTTCCAGATAAGATTCTACAATCGCATTCCAGACCCTCGGGGAAGTTCTATCACTCGAGAGGATTCTCCCACATATTTCGAAGGGCAGTACTAACTCATGATCCCTCACAGAATACATCCTAACGGGTTCCAATGAGAGGGAAAAGATGACAATTCGCGAAAGCTTGGGCTTGTGGTTGCCTGACCATGTAACATGTAGCGAGCCAGGTCCAATATGTAGTACAAGCAGATCAAGAGGATGCATCCTTAGGTTCACAGCATCGTACACCCAGACTTGATCACGTGATGATGCCTTGCTAGTGACGCTAAATTCTAGTGTGGATTATTGTCCAAAAGTCGCGTCGAATTGTAATCTTTGACACGCCATTCGCCCATACGCGATCGATTGTATGTTTTCCCTTCCTGACTGCACTTCAGACCTTATTTCGAACCGTTCGATGCCCTGAATGCCCTAGATGCCCGTCAGATCATCCAGTATGGAGTCTTCTGACCCCGCAACGCCTGATACAAGCGTCGACATGAATACTGCAGCGGATCGCAGAAAGTCCGGGCGTGCAAGGCAGAAACCCGTGCTACTCAACAAAGACCCCAATATTGCACAGGTCAGCATTGGCAGTAGTGGGAAGAGAAAGCGCGCAAACACGCGCGTTGATGAGGTTGAGGACCCTAATGACTTGGACGAGGAAGAGAGCAGTCATAACGAAAGCGATCCAGACGAGGAAGAGCTCAAGGAGCAGAGGAGAAGGGAATCGCGATCGAAGAAGAGGAATTCTACCAAGCCAACTGCGAAGAAGCATAAGACGGGCCCTACATTAACCACAAATCTTGCTGTCCGACCTGCTGTGAATGGGGCCAAGAAGGCCGCGAAGCCCAAACAGCCCCGAGCCCGCCCTATCATGAAAGCTACAAATGCCGAGACTGGACTCTACGGTTTGTTTGCCCATGATGGGTAAGTATCATAGTGCTGACTCTCCACAGGCGAAATATTCTCTCATGGCCACACCTTGGACGCTGTCGCGGCAGACTGGATTGCACGATGGGAGCAGAACAATTCGGAAGCCATGCGCGACCTGGTCAATCTCGTCATCAGATGCACAGGATGCAGTATTGAAGTTGAACCACAGGACATCGAAGACCCAGACAACGTTGTCAGCAAGCTCACGGAAATCCAGGATGAATTCCAGGCGCAAAAAATCACAGAGTACCCGTTAATATCTAAGGCCAAGGGCAATGCCAGCTTTCGTACGACTATGATTGGCTTCTTTGAGACGTTAATCAATACTTGCCACGCGTCAGGCCTTCTCTACAGCGATGCCGCTCTCTACGAGAATCTCGACCTGTGGGTTTCTACCATGTCATCCTCTGCCATTCGACCATTTAGGCATACCGCAACTGTCATCTCTTTGTCTATGGGCAGCGCATTATGTTCTGTCGCCAACGATCTTGCCGAGCATGCGGCCAAGACGACGAGACAGAAGGAGGGCGAGCAAAAGAAGAAAAACGTAAACAAGGACCGTGTCAAGGCGTTGGAAACGAAGATTACGGAGGCTGGAACTAAGCGCACTTTGGCGATAGACAATGTCCAACAGCTTTTCGACCAAGTCTATATCCATAGATATCGAGACGTTGATCCCAGGATCCGGGTCGACTGCGTCACAGCATTGGGTACCTGGATCAACACTCTCCCCGATCATTTTTTCGAAGGCATATACCTGCGGTATCTAGGCTGGGTCTTATCAGACACATTTGCGCCTACCCGCATGGAAGTGATCAAGCAGCTTGCGAAGCTATTCAGGAATAAAGACAATGTTGCGAGGTTGCGCACATTTACTGAAAGATTTCGCGCACGGCTGGTCGAAATGTCTGTCAGAGATTCGGAAGTTGGTGTGCGCGCCGCGACTATAGAGCTATTAGATACGATCAGGAAGACTGGGCTGCTTGAGCCTGATGACATTGATAATGTTGGGCGACTGATATTCGACACAGAGCCTCGAGTGCGTAAAGCAGTCGCAGGCTTCTTCGCCGAAAACATCACTGATCTATTTGAGACCACACTTGAGGACTTTGGTGGCGAAGAGAGTCTTGCTGAGGTTTTGGGCGAAGAAGATGACGAGGACTACGATGCGCCGAAATTAAGTTGGCTGAAGTTGAAATGTGTAGCAGAAGCTTTGCAGTCGTATGATGCCGAGGCCGAAGAGGAAAACACACAACACGAAAGTGGTAGTAAACTCATAGCAGGGAGCACAGACCCAAGGTACGCTCTAGCGGCCCAGACTATATTTGATGGCATTCCAGAGACCAGAGAGTGGGAAGTTCTAGCTGGCTATCTTCTTTGTGATTTCTCGATAACGGATCAGGCAAAGGAGGAAGCGGATGCGGCCTTCAAGACACGCTGTAAGCCCAACGAACAAGAAGAAATACTCCTGCTTGAAATCCTTGGTGTCGCAGTCAAGGGACGGCTATCGGAGGCTGCAGAGGCGGAAAATGATAAGAAAAGCAAAAAAACCAAAGGGATGTCAAAAGTAGTCCAAGAAACAGCAGCACTCCATCTAGCAAAAGTCATTCCTCGACTACTGAAGAAATTTGGCTCTAACCCTACCACAGCCACAGCAGTATTGAAATTGGAGCACGTTCTGAACCTCAAAGTCTTCCAGGAGCTCCGACAGGATTCGACGACGTACGCCTCATTGCTTGACGACATCAACAAGCAATTCCTCACCCATGCTGATCAAGGTGTTCTGGCCGAGGCTAGCACTGCCCTTCTGCACGCTCGTGGCTTCGAGGACCTGGAAGAGATCACTGGTGATAAATTAGGAGATCTTTGGGACAATACTGTCGACTCGCTACGGAGACTGGTGGCAATCGGAGCTATTCAAGACATCTCTGATCTTTCCCATACTGTCCGACGGATAGAAAATCTTTCCAGCATAACTGATTGTGTAGATATTTTCGATCGCGAAAGCAGGTCGACTTCCAAGAAGAAGGTAAATCCTGCCGAAATAGCGAGTCCGCGAAGTCTGCTTATAGACATCATTAATGAACCGCCGTTGGGTTCAGGTCGTGAGGAAGTCGACGAGCTCCTGGTCTCGGCTATTCGGTCCCTTCTCTTTTACTACATGTGGGCAGCCCGCAATCTCCAAAACTCCATCACCTCTGGTGAGCCGATCGGAACCCCTCCTGATTACTCTACCTTTGCCGAAGCTCTCATATCGGTCATTGAAAGCCATGAGTACCTATCCGTGGCTCGTCTTGTAGCTACTGGCACACTTCTCGATCTGCATACGCTTTTCGCCACTTTTCGTCACGCACCAGTTCAGGCAACTTCTGGTCAAACCCTCGACACGGTCGTGCAACATATCACCGCTCCCGCACAAGCTCTCATTCTATCAACATATACAACGCTCGAGAAATCCTATGCCAAAAAGTCACGCAAAACACTCGAAGCAGCTCCTGATGAGGATCTGGCTTCCGATCCCGAAGATTCATCGATCAATGAAGACGACGAGGACGACTCGCATGCGCAGCAGGAATCGCTGATGGCAGAGAAGCAACTGTGCGAGCTAACCAGCAAGATCGTCCTCGCAATAACAGGCCGCGTGCTCGATCACGATGGGCCGAATAAAGGCAAGATTAAGGAACGGATACAGCGTAACAAAGCCAAACTGGGCGGCAACTTCAAAGAGGTCATTGCATACCTGGACGGCCCCAAAGTGAAGAAGGGCAAGAGAAGAGCGCCGGCTACGAAAAAAGGAGGGAAGAAGGCGTCGAAATCCGTAGAGGTGATTGAAGACGACGAGAGCGGAGAGGATGGGCCGCGGTATGAGGAAGGTGGCGAGCAGGATCTGAGAGAGCGGGAATTGGTGGAAGATCGCATCGTGGATCCGGACATGGATAGTGTTGCGGGCGAAGATGCGAGGCCGGGGGCTGATGAGGTGGTGGATGATGATGGTGATGATGATCCGATGGGTGATTGATTCGTGCGGGTTTGGTACGAAAAGAATACCCTGATGGTGTTATGGTGGTATGTGTATGCATTTTTCAGCCGCTACGGGGTGTGGGACGTCGGATTTGTCTCTCGATCTGGGTAATCCTTTGACCGGACTTGAAATGGTATATATGGCGCTGGCTGGCTGCATCTTTGCTACCTTACCTTACTTTGTACAACATATCAAATCCTCCATATCACTGTCATCTGGAATAAACTCAGAATCTAGACGCCCCAACATCGGGAAGCCTCTTAGCTCTCTCCACCAGTGTAATCCATCCAGCTTTGGCTGTTCCATTCAGAGATCCTAGGCAGGAACAGGTCATCGAGCATATCAACGTATATGTTGTACATCCCCCTCTACGCGCCCATCAGTTACATCCTACCTTTACCCTTGCACATATCATATCATATCCTTACAACCCTCCATAAGGAATCCCAACAAATCCGCAATTCCGCAGGACTGGATTCGAAGACTCTGGGTTTGGGAACGGAGCTTGTTTATATCTCATCAAGGTTTAGATATACGAAATGAGTTTCTACACCCCCATTCTCGCCAATCCCTCTCCCTTCACAACCCTCCCCCAACCAATCTCTCCCCCCCATATCCCATATCCCATATCCCCAATCCTCCCCCTCCAATCCTCCCCATCCCCGTAACCCCTCCACTCCATCTCCACCCCATCTTCCTCTTTCCTCCTTCAAAATCCCTTCCCCAAAAGACCTCCCATTAAATATCCAACACAACTCTCACTCCCTTTCACCGCCACTCCTACGCCTGTTTGTAGTAGGAGTTTGTATCAGGGGAAGTGAGAGGGAGTGAGTGAGTGAGTGAGTGAGTCTTGGTGGGGGGTAAGGGGGTAAGGTTGGCGTGGGGGTGGGTATGGGGCGAGGGGGGATGGGTATGGGGCGAGGGGGGATGGGTGGGAGGGTGCAGGGTGCGGGTTTGGGATTGGGGGCAGGCGTAAGGGCAGGTGCAGGTTTGGGGTATACTGGCGGGTTGGGGGCACGGGGATTATGGATGATGGATGTGATGTCATTAATGGGGCTGGTTCGAGTCTGGAGTATAGCGGTAGGGTTGGTCAGAGTGACTCTTCAGGATGCTCGAGAGGTGTCATGATAGACGCCAAGGATCAGAGACCTGCTCTCATTTCTGCTATTGTAATTAGGGTCGTGAACGACAATCCCCGGGTGCTCCAACTCAGCTCGTCCCGGATCTAGCGATTCGAATATTAGAGAATCCAACACCGCTGCGCAACCCTCTTCATCATTCGGTGATGCCAGCGCCTCAATTCCTAAAAGTGCTTCCACGGGCGGTGCTTCTAGTGGAGTGGCGTTTATTACTGTAGCGGTAGTGCCACCGATAGACAGCGGCCCTGGCAGATTTGCATCGAAGAGCTTTGACAGCACCAGCGTGATATCGTCGGCAATATGGAGGGCGCTGGCGTATGGGTAATGTTCGGTCTTGGCGATGTGGTGATGGAAGTGGGCGCGATGTGGGCCTATCTATGACTGGTCAGACAGCCTAGAGGACTTCTTGACTATCTCAAGACGGGGGCTGCGTATAAGGAGGGCGCTCCGGGATGTTGTGGAAGCGTCACGGTAGAGATTCGCAGTCTTGTTCTGTTGTGGATGATTAGCTAGACGTTGATCGTCTATTCGAAAGGTAGGAGTTTGATGGTATAAAAATTGACTCACCGAATTTTTCTCCTCGTATCAACGTCTGCCATGCAATGTTGCGCACAAGAATATGGGTCTGGGATCGCCATGAAAATTCCTCACCGCACGAACATCAGACCCCCAGGGCCGAATTCCCTCCCCACACTCCCTTCCTCCCTCAGCATCCCACCCAACCATTCCCTCGCACCCTCCACCTCTTTCGCCGAGAACTTGACAACGGTACATCCCCTGACGTGACAGGCCGTCCACAGCACCCCATCCACCTTCTCCCTCTTCACCCGCTCACCCCTCCACCTCTCTCTAGCCGTAAGCTCTCGGACCTCATCTCCAGCACCGGCCCAGTTCCTGCCCCCAATCCGCGGCAGCGCCTTAAACTCCCCTACCAGAAAATTCCCAAGCTCTTCGAACAGTGGCCCGCGCAGGATCATGGTCCCAAAAACACCCATTCCGTCCATCCGGCCCCGGATATCCCGCCCTTCAAGCACAACCGCATCTCTAATCAACAATCTGGTCTTCCCTTCTCCATAGATGTCCCACACTTCATCTTTCCCCCTCCACGCCTCAAGAATCCAGCTCTCCCCTCTCGCCCTCCTTCCCTCAACAACCCAATCCACAAACCCCACGCTACCACCGCGCTCGACTTTAAAGATCTGCGTCTGCGCGTACAAACTCCCTGCGAATGGCTGTACAGGATCCGGCGCGAGCCAGAGCGCAGCGTGTGGCTTTACATGCACCGTGAGGTCTTGACGGGTAGTTGTTGGCGGCCGAGTCATGCTTGATGATGGGGATGGAGAGGGTGGTCTGAAGATCTTGGTGCTGCCTTGAGTGGTAAGTGTCAAGCGCGTGATGGGGTCAAGGCGGATGGTGAGGGCAATGTGGTCGCCGGAGACGAGACCACCGCCGTAGGTCAGGAGGAAGAGGAGGGAGGCGGAGGAGGGTTGAAGGATGTTGGCTTTATCATTGAGAGGCTTTAGTTTGTGCGGAGGTGGTGGGAGGATGTGTGGACTTGAGGGAAGGAGTTTGAGTGGGTACGTGTAGGAGAGGACTGAGAAGGTGGGCGTGGAGGGAGGGAGAAGCGTGAGGTGAATGGTGCCGTGGCCGGGGATGGACGTCGTGGCGGGGAAAGGGGAGGCCATTGCTCCCAGCGCGATGGTCTATGGAGGCATGGAGCGCTTTGGACACGACTCCATCATGAACGAAGGCTTGTGCGGAGGGATTGTTGGATGGCACGATGGTAGCTGTTTAAATTAAGCTACTTAGGTTTATTCGGAGACGGAACGCTTGGCGCCGTCACCCTAGCATCCCATGGGAGTTTCTATACCTGCGCCGTTCCTAAAATTTATTACCTATAGGGTAAATATAAGTTATCCTCTAAGCCACACCTATTTTTAATAGTAAAGGGAGGGGGATATATAGTTATTATACTACCTTATTAATAATATTACTATTAATATTACTATTATCTTAAAGACCTAGGGAGAATAGAGTAGAGATATCTTATAATACCTTATCCTTCTTAGTAGTACTTACTAAGATTATTATATAAGGAGTAGAGAGTAGAAAGCCCCTCCCTATTACCTCTCTTATTACTATTACTAGGGATAGGAATATACTTTATAAGGGGTACCTTACTATTCCTAGTAAGGCTTACTAAGATTATTATATAAGGGGTAAAGAGCTAGGAAGCCCTTATTATTACCTCTTATATTACTATTATTAGGGGGATAGAAACTCTATTATATTTCTTATTATAAGAGTAGAATATCTAGCTACTACCCCTTATCCTTATTATAATATCTATTATTAATATTATATAAAGCCTACTATTTAGGTACTTAAAAGGTTATTATATTATAATTATTATCTTTAAGTTCCTTTAAAGCTTACTTTATACTCTATTAATAGAGTAGCCTAGTTATTTACCTAAGTATATTAACTTATATATTATTAATATATTATTAATATTTTATATCTTAATCTTATACTACCTCTTTAATTATATAAAACCTTAACTTAATATTATTAAATACCTCTTATACCTTTAATATATATCTATTAGGCCTATTAATTTAGTTATAAATCTTATTAATAATAAATATTTAAGTAGTACCCTTATATATCTTAAAGTTATAATCTTTAAATATAAATTATTATATTACCTAGTAGTAATCTATAAAGTAGTTCTATATTATTTACTATTACTAGAGGTAGAAGTAGGGGAGTTAATAGGAGTAATAAAATTTATAGTTATATATAAGGTTATTATTAAGCTTATATTAAAGAATTTTACCTATTAATTAATAGTATTAATATAGAATAAATATTATAATATCTAGATATATTATTATTTATAACTATTAATCCCTTATTTATTTACTTAATAAGTATTTTTTATACTAGTCCTAAAAATTTAATAAGGGCTAGTATCTTAATAGCTTTAGGTATTTAAGTAGTTTAAAACTCTAAAGTAGACTACTTAATATATAGCTCCTATTAGTTACCTATCTTTAAGATATACTCTAATATCCTTATAAGGCTTTATATAAGTATTATTACCTTACCTTTAATATAGATTTTTAGAGACTTATATTAAGACTTAATTATATTTATTATTATATATTAAAGGAGAAGATATAAATACTATTAAGTATAATATACCTACTATTAATATATTAATTACTATTCCTATTTAATATAATCCTTCTTTTCTTATAATAGTATAGCTCTAATTATAGCCTAAATCTCCTACTTATATCCTATTAAGGAATAGTAGAAATATTATAGTTTTATAGTATAAACTAATACGTACTCCTAATTAGGCTTAGTGCGTGCGCTAAGATATAAATGCTATATTCGTATATAATATAATATATAGAATAGTATAGTTAATATTCTTATATAAACTTAATATTAATACTATTTAGATTTATATTAAGTCCCTAATATAATATTAACTATCCTTCTTACTTATAGTATTCTACTTCTAAAGTATAGAGGGTAGTAGTAATTAAAAAGAGCTAGTACTATATTAATACCCTTATAAAGAAATTTTTAAGTGATAACTTTAAATTAAAGCTATACTACTAGTAAGTAGGAGATTCCTATTTGCTAGAAAGGAATACCTCCCTTATACTAGGTAAGTATTATAGTAATTATAGTAAAACTTAATAAAGCTACTATAATAGAACCCTAGTAGCTAGGACCTTTTATACTTTACGGCCTAGGTGGCTTATAATAATAAGTACCCGTTAAAGAGCTACGTGGTATAGTTCTAAAGATAATATAATTAATAAGATTCCCTCTAGAGTTTACTTAGAGTTAGACTATCCTTAGTAACCTAGAAGAGTAGGATCCTAGTAATAAGATAGATAATAAGGGTACGCCCTTAGACTTAGACTAGGAAGACTACCCTAGAACTTCTTATTATTATAGAAAGTAGCTTAAAGCTACTAATCTTCTTAATTAATAACGACGTAAGAGAGCTTCCTAAGAAAGAAGGATGACTATTAAGCTAGGAGAATTTAAAGACGAGTTAATCCTTAAAGATATTAGCTTATAAAGCGAGGTTAAAGGTATTTTAATAAAAGTATAGATAGATAAAGAGTTCCTTATAAGTTATAATAAAATTCTAGTAGTATAGCGGAATAGTATTTAAAACTTAGTATTTATTATAATTATACTACGTAAAGATACTAAGATAATAAGTAAGGATATAGTAGAATTAAGGTCTAAGGCTAATATATATATTAGTTAGCTTAAGGAATATTAGAAATAGATATCTAATAAGAAGAAAGAAACTATATAGTTAAGAGGCTTAAGAGATATCTACTATTAGAAATCTAAGTTACTAGTAAAGGAGTTAAAAATCTTAAAAGCTAAGCTATTATTAAATAAACTTCTCCCTTTTATTAACTTAGATAAGGAAGAGGAAGTATAATTAGGAAGCTAAGATACTTATTATAGTTAATATTAAATACTAAATACAGTTAACTTATATAATATATCTACTAGAGTAGGTATTAATAAGAGGTATCCTAATATACTTAACTTTAATAGGACTATTAATTAAGATAAATAGGAGTCTTAGAAGATATATTTATACTCTAAGTTCTAATAGAGTACTATCCTATTCCTAGTAGAATAGGATAAGATAGACTACGTACGTAACTATTATAAGTTAGATATATTTAATATAATTAATACTTATACTAATCTAATAATTATAGACTTATATAAGTTAGTAGAAGAGATAATTAAGGATTTATATACTATATTTAGTAAATTTAATAAGATAGCTAAGGCGGATAGTAATATTTATAATCCTAGCTTTAGAATAAGTATTTAGGATAAGAAGGAAACCTTTAAAGTATTCTATATACGCTTCTTATTAGCTATTACCCTACTCTAGTTAAATAATATTCTTAAAACCTATAACTTAAAATAACTTATTTCTAGTTAATTAAGATATAGGGTATTAGGTATAATATTTCTTACTTTCTAAGCTTATATAGATTATCTTTAATAGATAGATTTTAATTTATAATAAGTAGATAATTAGTTAAACTTATAGAAGGGGGATAATAATACGAAGACTATAAGTACTTAAGGAGCTAATACTACTAATAGTACTAAGCCTTTAAGTAGTAAGGATACTAGGGCGAATAAGACCCCGTTATTAATAAAACGGTATAAATTTCTAGTATACGTCTAGGCCCGAATTTATAAGGATAGCCTCTACTAGAAATACCTTAAGCCAGGTTATATCTTAAGAGATTTAAACGCCCCTTATAAGAATATATTAAACCTAATAAAGGAATAAGTAGACGCTAGACTAGCCTTTATAGGTATAAAACTTAAAGGTAATATTCCTTCTAATAGCTCTAAATAGGAAAAAGAGTAATCCCTAGTAAAGTTACTACTAGGGATAAATTAGCTTATACGCGTAAATATATTAAATAGCTAGAAGAGATAGGAAATATAGACCTTACTACTATCTACCTCTCCTTAGTATTATATACGGAGCTATAATACGGAAGATAGTTAGATTTTCTAGGAACTATCTTCTTAAAGGAAGGAACTATAAAAATAAGACTATTAACTAATATAGGTACCTTAGTAAAGTATTTTATAAACGAGAAATTTATTAAATATTATTAATTACCCCTTATAATATTAACTAAGCCTTACTAATTAAGGCTAGTAGATAATAACCTCGTAGTAAATATTACTTAGGCTATTTAAGTTAGATTTATAATTAGGGACTATATTAAAGAATATTAGTATCTAATAACCTCTTTAGGGAAATTTAATATAATATTAAGTATACCCTAGCTAGAGTAATATAATCCTTATATTCCCTTTAAGGAGTAGTCTATTACCTTTAACTCTAACTATTATATAACGTATTATCTTACTTATAGTAAACTAAGTTAAGTCTTTAGCTCCCTAAAGAAAGAGAAGGAATCTAGGCTAATATAAAGGTATAGAGATATATCTAAAGTATCCGCCTATATATTTATAAAGATAGCTGAGAGGGATAAGAATTAGACTATATCCCTTTAGCTAGAAGACTTTAAATAATTAGTAAAATAACTAGTTAAAGAGATATATAGACTAGGGTTTATAATAGATATTATAGTAATTATTATAGAAGACTATAAGAAGTTTTTTAAGAAGATAAGGAGGGATCTAATTATAATAGATAGGTTAAAAAAGAAAGTCCCTAAAGAGTATTATTAGTAGATTAATATTTAGAACCCTATAAAAGCTAATAAGCTTCTCCCTTATTATTCTATTAACTATACTATTAACCTCTAACCTAGATTAACTACCCCTACTAAATAAGCGTATAGGATATTAAGAGAATAAGTAATAGTTATAAAGGAATATATAGATAAAATACTTAATAAGAAATTTATTTAACTAAGTATATTACCTTATACTACTCCTATCCTAATTATTAAGAAGCTAGATAGCAGGTTATAAATTTATATTAACTATAAGGTATTAAATATATTAACTATCTATAATAGGAATATACTACTATTAATAAGAGAGACCTTAGTAAAATTATATGCTATATAAGTATATAGTAAATTTAATATTATTATAGCGTTTAATAGTATTAGAATTAAAGAAGGTAATAAGGAAAAGATTATATTCCTTATATAATATAGACTTTTTAAATATATTATTATACCCTTTAGGTTATATAATACTCTAGGAACGTTTTAAGTATTTATTAATAATATCCTATAGGAATATTTAGATATATTCTACTCTACTTACTTAGATAATATCCTTATTTATAGTAATAATATAGATGAATATATTAAATATATTAGCGTTATACTAGAGAAGTTATAGTAATTAGGCTTATACTTAGATATTAATAAATATAAATTCTATATAATAGAAATTAAATACCTAGGTCTTATTATTATAACTAAAGGACTAAAGATAAATCTAAAAAAGATTAAGACTATTCTTAACTAGAAGGCGCTTAGATATATTAAAGACGTCTAAGTATTCCTTAGGTTTACTAACTTCTATTAAAGATTTATAGACTAATACTTATTAATAGTAGTACCGCTATCTAATCTAACGCGGATTATAAATTAATAAGAATTTATATTTCTATAAGTAATAGATAGTAAAGAATAGAGAGTATTTAACTCGCTAAAGTAAGTGTTTATTAATATACCTATTCTAGTATACTTTAACCCCGACTTAGAAACCTAGTTAGAATCTAATATATTAGATTTTATAGTAGCTATAGTATTATCTTAAAAGGATAGTAAAGGAATACTATAACCTATAACCTTTATATTAAAAAAGATATTATTATAAGAATATAATTATAAGATATATAATAAGGAACTATTAGCTATTATTTAAGTATTTAAAGAATAGTACCTTAAACTTATAGGAATACCTATTAAAGAACTAATTTAAGTTCTTATAGATTATAAGAATTTAGAATACTTTATAATAACTAAATAGTTAAATAGAAGATAAGTCTAATAGGTAGAGTTTCTTTTTAAATTTAACTTTAAGATAAAATATCGGCCTAGTAAATAAGGAATAAAGCCTGATAGCCTTACTAGAAGGGTAGGAGATCTACTTAAATTAGAAGATAATAATTAGTTAAAATATTAGTAATAAATCTTATTAAAGGACCGCCACCTTAACTAAGGGGTAAAGAAGGCTATTACCCTTATACCTATATTAATTAATAAAACTAAGGAGTTAATCCTTAACGTAGTAGCTATAATATATAATTTAAGTAAATAAGATAGTACTAGCAGCGATAAGTTAATAGAGTATTCGCCGTTAGAAGTCTTAGAAGTTCCTAATAATAATACTTCTATTAAAGATTTAATAAAGGACTTCGTTATTAAATTAGAAATTATAAAGCTTATTAAGGATTATTATAAGGATAATATATTAGTATAATAGATTATTAACGCTAAAGTATCCAACTAAAGGAAAATCCCTTAAGACCTAGTTAAATTGGGATTATATCTAGAACTAGGAGACTATATAATTATAGATAATCTACTCTATATAAGCTATTAACTCTACGTACTAGACGTAGTAATACTTAGGATAAAGATAATTAAGGATATTTATAAAACGCCCCTAGGAGGATACGCTAGATAGGCGTCTACCTATAAATAGGTTAGCGCTTACTATTTCTAGCCTTAAATAATAGATATAGTTTCTCGTTATATAAAGAGTTATTATACTTATAAGAGGTCTAAGACTATTTATAAGGGTAAGTATAAGTTACTTAGACTATTATTAATTCTAGATTGCTACTAGTAAGATATCTTAGTTAATTTTATTACGCTACTTCTAATATATAAATAATATAAAAGAAGGTTTTAATACGTAATAGTAGTAGTAGACTAATTATTTAAAAAGAAGAAATTTATAGTATTAGACTTAATAGAGGTTAAAGCTATTATATAAGCTTTTATAGAATAGATATAGAGGGAGGAAGGATACCCCTCTATTATAGTCTTAGATAGGGGGATATAGTTTACTTCCTACTTCTAGTAATAACTATATTAATGAATTAGGACTAAACTAAAGCTATTAATAGTATTTTATCTAGAAATAGATAGTTAGACTAAGAGCGCGAATACTACTTTAAAGTAGTACCTCTATATATATATTAGCTATAATTAAGATAATTAGGTTGACTTCCTACTAATTATAGAGTTTAAAGCTAACTTAGATATTAATATATTATTAGGTATTACTCCGTTTATAGTAACTAAAGGATATATACCTAGATTAGGATATAAGCCTAAAATACTATAGGATTAAGATATAATATAAAGATCTAAGAGGGAGATAAGGTCTATAGACGTATTTATTTAAGATATAAAGAATTTATAGGAATACTTATAAGACTAATTAAAATAGGTATAGGCCCTATAAATAGAATAAGCTAATAGATATTATTACCTTATACTAGAATTTAGGATTAGAGATTTTTTAATATTAAATGTAAAGAATATTAGGACGACTCGTCTAAATAAGTTATTAGACTATAAAAACCTAGGTCCTTATAAGATAATTAGGGTTATTAATAACGGAGCCTACGAGCTAGATTTACTAGTGTTAATAAGAGGTATATTCCTAGTATTTCACCTATTATTACTATACCTTAATAAAAGCGACCCGCTCCCTAGATAGGTAGTACTACCGCCTCTACTAATAAATATTAATAATAAAGGAGTAGATTATAAAGCTAAAGAAATACTAGACTTAACTATTAATAGAAGAAGGAAAGACCTTATAACGGGTAAGAAAGGATACCTAATATATAAAATTAAGTATACGGGCTATAAGGATAATATTCTAGAATAATAACTATTTACTAATATAGTAGGGTATCCTAATTTAGTAGCTAACTTTTATTATAAGTATACTATAAAGGACGGATTATATAGGTTATTTAGGATACTAGAGGAATAGGAACCGCTATTAGCTCTACTTATATATAAGCCTAACGCTATTATACTATAAGATAAGACTTATTATCAATATATTAAGTTATAATAACTAAGGAAGTATTAGCCTAATATAAATGTAGATACTACTAATACTAGTAGGCGAAGGGCTAACTATAATAAGCTAGCGGCGGATAATACAGAGTTAGGTGATATTTATTATTAAATAAAAAGAATACGTTTTTAAATAATTTAGACGTTCGCTAGAGCTCTGAATTAAAAGGGGGGGGTAATATTATAATTTCATAGTGTAAATTAATACGTACTCCTAATTAGGCTTAGTGTATACGCTAAGATATAAATGCCATGTTCGTATATAATATAATATATAGAATAGCATAGTTAATATTCTTATACAAACTCGATATTAATACTATTCAGGTTTATATTAAGTCCCTAATAGAAATATAAAGCCTTATAAAGGTACTTAAAAGACTACTTATAATTATCCGCCTTAAGAGCTCTTTTTAATAATCTCTTATTATACTTCTAGTATAACTAGTAATTAACTTTAGTCTTATCTTTATATAAACCCTAGAAGGCTTTATATATACCTTATTATTCTATAATAGAGTTATCTATTACTATATAATAAAGATTCTAACCGCCCCTCCCTTTATACTATTATTTTACTTTTTATAGAAAAGCTTTTATAATATTACTATCTTTATACTCTAAGAGTATATAGGTATAAGGGATCTAGTAGTAATATTTATCTTATATTATAAGGGTAAAGAGCTTCTATTTTAGTATATTTATAAAATAAGTTAAATTTATAAGTATAAGATAACTCCTATGTACTAGTATTTTTAAATAGCTTAATATATAAAGTTAATTAGATTTATATCCTTTTAAGTAAAGATTTATATAGCTTTATAGAAATAATACTTAGTTAGATATAATTTTTATAAAGCTTAATATTATATACTTTACTTTATAAAATATATTATATATACTATCTCCTTATCTAATAACTTTATAATAGTAATCTTTTAATACCTTATCTTTTTATTACCTTTAAATAACTTTATATAAGCCTCTTATTATAACTCCTACGCCTCCTTTAACCCCTTTACCCTAATATCTAGATTTCTAGCTATCTACTTATAACTAGTATTATAAATATATTTAAGAGTTAAATAATAACTACTAGTATTTATTAGAGTAGTAAGGTTTAGTATATACTTAATACTATTTAAGTTCTAATTAATATTAACTTTATAATAGCTCTTTACTACCTTAATTATAATTATAATATATACCTTACTATTAATCTTAATCTTATTAATATAATTAGAGTTATAATAATAGAAGGTATATAACTTACCCTTATCTTAATATAAATTAATATTAACTTATATTAGAATCTCTAGATTTAAGATATTAAAAGTCTTTAATAGTTTTAATTTTATATTATAAGCCTTATATTTATAGAGTTTTTTATTATAAATATTATAGCCTTTATTAATAGAGTTACTATTATATAAGTAATCCTAATAGTAGGAGACTTATATAGAAGGCTTCTTTCTTATTAACTTAATTACTCCTCTTATCTTCTTATAATACTAGAAATTATCTATATATAACTAGTATAACTCTAGCTCCTTAAGTATTTATATTAGCTTTTCTTCTAATATAAATATAGTCTAACGCGTTACTTAGATATCTATTAAAAGATAAAGGAGGGTAGATAAAGGCTTAAAACGCTTAGGAGGTATATTCTATATAAAGGAGTCTAATATAAAGGCCTTTTATTTAAGGGGTAAGGTAGGAGGTAGAGGGGAGTTAAGTTATATAAGCTAACTCTATTTATCTTAGCTACTAGGTACTAGCGATAGTATACCCTTAATAATAGGTAGACTTAGTTAATTATTATCTTATATTAAGTCTACTTACTCTATTAATTATTATTAATATAAGTTAGTTAAGTTAAAAAAGGAGTCCTTTATATCCTTTATAATCTAATAGTATATAGGCTATTTAACCTATATTTAGGAGAGATAATAATAAGGTAGGAATAATATCTTTATATATATATATTATAGCTATATAGAGGGTAGTAGAGAATAATAATAATAATAAGGTAATATTCTTAGGTAATAGTAATAATAGGAAATAATAATAGTAAGGTATATAGAATATTATATAAAGTTAAGTAGGTACGCGTTTATTTATTATAAGGCTTACTAATAAATATAGCTTAGATTAGGCTTAGTTTCACGCACGGCCCTACGTAATAAATTTTAGGAACGGCGCTAGTATAGAAACTCCCGCATCCTATCCCTTTAATTTCCTTAAAAGCCATGGACAAAGTACTATTGTCGTTCAACCTCACACTTGCCCATCAGAAATCATGCGGGAAGATGTTATCGAGTGGTAGTGTTACTCCTGTACTTGAGTATGATCCTTATGGCCCGGCTGCTTATCCTTAAGATCTACGCATCCGTAAGCCATCAGCTCGAGTTTATTATTGAGAATATTCTACCTCTCTTAGGAAGATTTCGAACGAGGTGGTAAAGCCTGCTTAGGCATATACCAATGAATATGCAGACGACGAAAGCTATCATCAACCTCCCCATTCTAATCCTATTGACAAGATGTGAGCCTGATTGTCTACTGGTTGACCTTTGAAAGGCTGCCGCTAGTTCTGTTCTTGACGGAGCGAAGCCTGGTCCAAGTATCTCGGCGCATATGTCCGCAAACACTTCCCGTTGGAGACCTTCGAACGCCCAGAGGATTTATGCATAAAGTTCGATGTCGGCACACACTCTAGCTAGTACGACGCGCATGGCAGGATCGATTACTATGGCATCGTAGCTTTTCTCCAGTGCTTCAGCCGCTAGGCGCATGGCAGTCTCGTTTGTAGTAGTATAGCTCGTCATAGCGAGGACGGTGATCTGGATTCAGGCGATTCCTTAGTTTCAAGTCCACTACTGTACGGAGTATGATAAGTACTGATTCGCTGAACGCACCTATCTCGGAAAGCTGCCTCTAATTCTAGTCTTCAAACAGTGGTTCCTGTCTCGAGCGTACTGGAGTGGCGAATGTGTGGTGGGTTCCTCTTGCAGACTTTTCGGAAAAATGCATGGTAGATGGAGGGGACTCACAAGAAACTGTGTTATTCCTATGGCGTGCTACCCGTCGTCCATGTAAAGGGTAATTACCCCGTAGAATACGGACGTAGAGTCCTCGCGTGCTCGCCAAGCATTGAAGCATTTCGGTACAAATTGAACTCGCCAAAAGGGCCAGGTCAGGATTCCAACGAATACGGTGTATTCTCCAGGTGCTGTGTTGTGATCCTGATGTATGGGCTTTCGTGTATTCCAGATCGATGATGGTATGTTGAAATGACTGCAGTCCTAGAATCATAGGCTGCGGCTGAGCTGGGGCTGAATCGCAGTCCTGCAATAACTACGTCCTCGCGAGGAGCACAGATGAAGACTGTTTTTTTCAGTCATTAATGCCATCAGTCTTGTCCTAGACAACCTCGTAGCGACTGCGCAGTCTCAGTCAACTGCCGAGAGGGATCTTCTTAGCTTTCAACATGACAGTCATCAAAAGTGTCTCGATCGTAATCGCTGTACTCGGATCATTGCTGGCTGTGCTCTATAAACCATTGACCCTTCGTGTGGAGGTGCTTGGAATTAACAGACCCCTGAATAAGATCCAGAATGTCCATGGCGAAGACTTTCGCGTCATCCCTGACTCGCTGTATACTGAGGACTTGCATTATCATGAACCATCCGGTCTCTTGTTCGGTGCTTCCGAGGAGAAGGCTGACACTCGCTGGCATTGGTTTCCACCGTAGGTTTACTTCTCTCCAAGTCTTCTGGCATTTGCCGGCCCTTGGGAATATCTCAACGAAGGCTTACCTTCTTGATACTCAGTATTGGGAAATTCGACATATCGCATTCGCTAGACTGTGGTACCATTATTGTCATAGATCCAGAGGTTCGATAACGAAATCGCTGTATGATCAAAACATAGTCTGATAGAGACCAGACGAAAGCCGCGAAAAGACTCGTTCTCACCAATTTCGACGGACCATTGATCACTCATGGAATCGACATTTGGTCCCCGAAAGACGACCCAAACTCCGTCTACGTCTTCGTCGTCAATCACCTCCCCAATCCCGCATACGTCGTTTCCAACGGCACCATCCTTCCCCAAGCTCGCTCCCAGATCGAATTGTTCCACCATAGCATCGGCAGCTCTGAAGCCAACCACTTGAGATCGATTTGGTAAGTCATTGGTTCGACTCAACGTCCTCTCTGCTTTGGCCGTATGACTATCTTCAACTATGTCCTATCCACGCCCATGCACTTCCTACTCGTACATCCAAAAAACATCTCGAAACCCGCCCAGAAGATCCATCACAGAAAACTAACAGAAAAGATACACAGGCATCCCCTAATCCGCACCCCCAACGACATCTACGCCACCTCCGCCCACTCCCTCTACATCACAAACGACCACCACCACCGCGACGGCAAACTCCGCACCCTCGAAGACCTCGGCTTCAACCTAACCCCCTGGGCCAATATAATCCACCTAACCCTCGCCTCCCACACCACCACCTCTTCTTCCTCAGGCGTGCACGCAACCATAGCCCTCCCCGCCATCCAAAACCCCAACGGCCTCGGCCACGGCAAAGACGCCAACGAAATCCTCATCAACCGCGCCGCAGCCGGCGTGCTGGAAATCGCACACCCAACCGCCCCCAACGATAATTCTCACCTCGAAATCACACACTCCATCCAAGTCCTCAGCACCATCGACAACCCCACCTACTTCCACGACCCCTACGCCAAAGCCACGAACCGAGATGCCAGCGGATACGTACTAGCCGGCTTACCCCGAGCCAGCTCCTTTCCATCCGCGCAGGATCCCGTCGTGGTGTGGATGGTAAGGCGGAGTGCGGATGGAGGCTTTGAGAAGAAGAAGATCTTCCAGGATGATGGGAGGGCGATCAGTACGGCGAGCACGGCTGTGATTGTTGCTATTGATCCCGAAGGGAATGGGGGGAGGAAGCAGGGGTGGTTGTTTGTGACGGGGCCGATGTCGTTGGGTGTCGTTTGTTCGAGGATTGACTTGTGAGGGATTGGGGACGGAGGGGGTGTTTGGTCTGTGTAAGTTTTGTGTGGAGTAGCGTGGTTTGCGGGAGTATGTCGGTTGGATGTTTGGAGGAGCACGGTTGGATGGATTTTTGAATAGATATATAGCGTTGATAAAGCATCTAGGATTATCGGCAGGATGATGGTATGAACGTGAGGTGGCCCTTTCTGAAAATCTATCGGTCTGACCTCGTCTTAAAACAATCCACGCACGCAAACCTCCCTCCCCCTCCACACTACCATCCAACATCAAGACAACACCCCCCCCAACCCCGGCACAGCCACAAACCCCGGCCTCGTCATCCCCAACGCCCACACCCTCTCCCCAACCCGCACCTTCTCCTCCCACACCCCCCCAATCCCCTCCGCATCCTCCCTCTTCACAACCTCGCTCCCAAACTCCGTCACCACAAGCTCCTGCAGCGTATCCACCTTCCCCCCCCCGCCCCTCCCCACCTCCATACCCATCCCGCCCCAGCTCGCGCTCAGTTTCCCCCCCCTGTGGACGCGGAAGCTGCCCACGTGGCCGATGGGGTGGTAGATGCCGCCGGAGATGTAGGTGTGCGGGATGCTGGGCGCGGAGCCTAGGGCGTCGGGGTCGGGTTTGATGTCTTTGTCTTGTTCTTCTTTGATGGTGGTTGAGGCGAAGGGGTTGGTCGTTGTTGTTGTTTTTGTTGAGGGTTTGGGGGGGTCGGGGGTTGGTAATAAGGTGGGTTTGGGTTTTGGGTTTGGGACTTTTTCGGGTGGGGGCGGTTTTTTGGAGGCGTCGCGGAGGGAGGGGAGGAGGGGGGGGAGTTGGAAGATGTAGTTTGCGCCTTCGATGATGGGGAGGATTGCGTTGGCTTCGTGGGATAGGTCTACGGGGTCGTTGGTGTTGTCGCTTTTGGCTGTAGGTAAGGATTCGGAAGTGGATGTTTGGGATTCGATCTCGGCTAGGATCGCATCGATCTCGTCCGTTTCGGCGGAGAGCTCTGCTTTCGCTATTTCTATTTCCTCGCGGGTTGGAGGTCGGTATGCTTTATGGTAGAGCCCAGCTTGTGGCCGTTCGACGTCCGGCTGCTGGTGATTTTCATCTTGCATGTTTGGATGCGTATTCTCGATGTCTGCGATTTCTCTGGCCGTTTCATCAATATCCTGCGTATGCTGAGGTACGGATCCACTGATATCTGGCAGAGTATTCTGTATCGCGCCACTGAGATGAAGGGTTTCCCCCTCGTCGACAGCCATACGTTCGGGTCCTTCGGTTTGTAGGGGCTTATCAACTAGCATGACATCGCCCTCATCCTGAGGCTCATCTTTGATCTTGACAATGCTGTCCTTGTCGTCCTCATCTTGATACACACCCTTCCATTTCCGCTCATCCTTCAAAAATTCCACGTCCTTTGTCTTCCTCCTACCTTTCACTTTCTGAGAATATAGTATCTCAGCGTCTTCTTCTTCTGGAAGGAACAAACTACCTCCTCCTTCGTTACGCTCTTTCGCTCTGCGTCGAAGCTCAGCAGAGGTCAGAGAGCTGGCATTGGTATCAACGCCTACAGCTCGCTCGACGTGCTCTTGTCGCTGGATTCTGACAGGCCTCAATAGATCAAGCCGCGGCTGTGATAGTCGCTCGCGCTTTTTGCCTTTCGCAATCTCGGACACTGGATTAGATTGATCATTTGAACCTTCATCATCAGTCACGAGATTGATTCTTTCGATGTCCATCCTCTCCTTCCCGTCAGAGTCGAACTCTTCGTCCGAAGAGACGTAAGTAGGCGCTTGATCCTCTCTCTTAATCTTCGTTCGCTTGGGTTTTGACTTTGCCATAGAGGAACCCATAACCACATCTCCATCTTTCTCTTTCTCTCCTTTGACAGTAGGTTCCTTCTTAACACGGGTAGACGTAGAATCAGAAGCCCTTGTATGGCCCCCACCACCATCACCACCAGGACCACGACCAGCTTCTTCTTCTACTCCTCCTCCTTCTCCTCCTTCGCCCCCACCTCCGCCTCCGCCTCGGCCTCCACCCCCGCCGCCACCGCCGCTTCCACCTCCATATCCACCCCTCCCCCTCCTACCTCTTGTTGCCTCCCCCAACGTGCTCCCACCCAGATGCCCAGTAGCACCGTGACTCATGTTAAACCTCTGGTCCTTGCCGCGACCCATGTCGCCAAAGCCGCCCCTTCCCCGCCCCCACGCATAATATCCACCTCTCTCACTACCGTTCGCCTTTGCTTCCGAAGCTTGTCTCGCTGCCTGACGCTCAATTTCAGCCTTTGCAGCAATCTCACGCTCCTCTTTGCTCTTGCGCATGGCAGATTTGGGCTTGTATTTGAGGGCGGCTGGGCGTGTCTCGCCATCTGGATTCGCTAGAGAGGCCGTACTCGAGGAGTTGCGTGGAAGCGCTGACGCTAAGCGTTGTCTCGGTCGTCGCGGAGGTGGAGGAGAGCTGGCGGTTGTTGTGGTTGTTGATTGTGTAGCATTCGTAGGTTCCGGTCTTGATAGCTGAGGGTCTGGACCCCTGGCAGGTTCTGTGGATAGGGAATCATCTCGCATTTCATCGACATCTTCGATCTGCGCTTTTGGTGAGGGTGCGCTTGGAGCTTGCCCTTTGTCATTTGCTTGACTGGCACCTTGACTGCGCTGGGGTGGTGGCTTAGGCCGAGGCTGCGCTTTCGGAGGCATGCCAAAGGTAAGGCGTCTCAAATGGGAACTCGTGTTAACACCCAGAGTAGATGATGGTGAGAGATGTGATTGGTGTATTGACATACAGATGTCTGACGAAGCGAGTGATGATGATCATTGCCCTTTGTGGACGTCACTGCCGAACGACCAGATCCTGCCGCTCTGCCGTGAGCTAAAGTTTGAGCTTATTTTAACGACATAGATATGGTGACAAAGAGTTCTTGGCACAACGGACGCTTGCTATTGGGTCCGAAAGTCGTTGGCGCACTTGTTTGGCTACTGTTCTCAGTGTATGATTACTACTGAGATTTGTATACATTCAATGGAATTGCCTGTAGAAGTCCTTGTAATGCACTCGCCCAACTCCATTTTAGCCCTGTCCTTTACTCCGCCCTCCCCTTTGGAATGACCTTCGCTTTCATCAACATAATTCTGGCATTAGCACTGGAAAGGATAAACAATAGATCAGACAGCTTTTGATAGCGACATAAAGCAAGTTATGAAATATGGATCGCCGCCTAGGTTAATACCCGAAACTGTTCGAAACGGGTGATGCTTATCCAACAAGCGATCAGAGGAACCGAGAGTAAGGTGGAATGGCAGGTAAAGGTGCCCAGTTGGACGGACGGCGAATGGTTGCCGTGCGGAAAGTTGTGAGAGATGCGAGTCAATGGGAATACCTTGCCACATAGTTGCCGAAGACGTCCATATCGAGCAACTCAGGACCGGCTGTCCCGTGCCTCTCAACGAGCTGAAGCGCCATTTGGGGCTATCCTCCCATTCTGCAAGTCCCCAAAATGGGAATGCGAGTGAGGGGACAACGAGATTTTCGGCCATATCCTTAATCTAACGCTTTCTCTTCTTACTCTTTTCTTGAGTTGGTCCCATAACACCTAGAATAGCATCGGCCTCCTCAAAGACATGATCTTTTGTGGGATCCAGGGCATCTTGCTTGACAGCAACGCCCATGTGTCGTCCAAAGCGACCCTTGCGGCCATTGCCCTCATCTTCGCTAATGCATTGATCTGCTCCGAGGCCAGCGTCACTACAGCGTTGGCATGGACGCTGACGATCGCATCCCTTCTTGCTCTTGCGGCAGCGTTGGCAGCGAGGCTTGGTCGAAAGGTCTTCCTCACCTTGATGTTGGAAGTTGACGATCGAGGCGGAAGACGCCTTGCGCGATTGTGAGGGCAAGGACGTTGGCGATTGGGGTACTTTGTTTGTGGCAGGGATCATTGGCGGCTTTCCTTTTTTCGCCATGCCCGTTGTCCGCGGCTTGGTTACCTTAGAGGTGATCTTTGAGGAGTTGATGCTACTGGCTTTTGAGCTGTTGCGCTGTTTGGGGCCAAATGATCTTGATCTGATGACTTGGCCAAATTCATTGATCATGTCATCTGGATCACTCTTGAATAGCCCATCTTTCTGATCATCGTACATGTAGTCTCCATCTACTTCATCGCCGCTTGGTTCAATGCTGTCAACACTAGGGAGGCCATCATTGACAAGCTTGCGTGGTTTCTTAAATCCACTTGCCTGGCTTGCTGGACCATCTTGGTTGTGACCTTGAGGCATTGGTAATGACGGCTGCTCAGTCTGGTCACTTCCTTCATCGCTATCACTAGTGGCAGATGAAGCGACATCGGCCCGCCCACTGAGAGTCTCATCGAGTGTGGAGGCTGAAGTACGCCCGTGGGAGAAATTGGAGGCATCGCCAAGCCGCATGAGCTGCAAAGCCACGTCTTCGTCAGAGATGCAACTAGCGATCGTTGGATCGGGCGTAGGAAGGATCCCAAAACCTTGTACTCGAGGCACCATTATAGTAGACGGACGAGCGGGTAAGGCCGGTATATTAGCACGGTCCCGAAGACGACGACCATGCTGAACTGTAGGCGGGGCGGCAAGAGGTGTATTGTTTTGTGGAATGATGCCATATGTATGCTCAACAAAGGCATGAGTTTGAGGAGATTGAAGGGGTTGGTTATAGGCCAATGCTCTTTGTGTAGGTCTCGCAAAGGGAGAGGCATGGTCTTGACCGTTTGACCGCCTCTGAGGAGAGATAGAGGAGATTGAGTTTGGTGCGGGCACTTGAGGGGGAACAAACAGCGGTAACTCCTAGAATGGACAGTATCGTTAGGCAAGGACAGCAAGCATACTCGTAGTTCTTGCAAAGACTTACAGAACTCTCGAACTTGGCTCTCTTCCTCCTATTCCCTTCAAGGATATTGTCAAGGCTGATCTCAGCACTCGCAAGCTGCTCGCTTCGAGCTTTGCGAGAGCTGGTCACGGAGGCCCCTTCGCCGTCGCTACTGGTGTAGCCCTTCGCATTGTCGCTATTGAGGTTATTAAGATGGCTTTGGAAGCTGTCCTCGCGGCTCATGGCGTCTGAGCGAGAGCGGATTTTTTGAGCAGAAGCGCTGCGACGACGTCTGCCAAGACGAGGGGATGCGCTCTGCTTCCGAGCGACGCGAGAAGCCGGTCGAGAGGTACCCTGGCCGTAGCTGAGTGCCTGAGAAGGCTGAGGAGGATGCATGTGCAATGGCTCCTCAAGAGGATGAACCCTCTGTGCGCTGATGGGTGATGCGGAGCGATTCAGGATCTGGCCATGTAGCTGCCATGCTTGAGAGTAGTCTGGAATGACCCGAACATAAACAGTCATGTTGTTGAGAAAGTTCTCATACCTCGCGATAAGGATGTTACCACGGTCGTCCTCAAAGCTGATACCTTTAGCAGCTCCTTCATAGAGGCCATAGAAGTTCTTGACAGTAGTCACGATTGAGTCTGTCGTATCATGCGGGAATATCTGTACCCTCATTGGTAGTCGCGCTCGACTATTGGAGCCACCGTCGAATAGAAGCTCGAATGCGACATTTTTCGGAGTGGGCGTTACTAGCGACAGGCTGTAGCTAGGGGAAGTGTTGTGTGTGCTGGCGGGCTGAGCGGCTTGAGGCGAAGGAAAGTTTTGGCTGTTTAGAGAGAAGGTATTTGACATGACTGAGTGACGGGTTGGGTATTGATGAGCTCTGAAAGGCTCAGGTTGTGTGGTCTCTGGACCCTGTTGAGGGCGAGCCGAGCGTGGTGGATCATACGATAACAGATTCGCTACGTCCATGGCGCGGCCGTATTGCTCTAGTGTAGAAGGTATCCGATACCCAAGATGAAGAGGTGCGGATGTGTGATGGTTGGGCTGGGAGGATGGCCAATGTTGGAAGGAAGGGCTTGAGATTGCGGTAATGGCTTCAGAGAAGACAGCACCTAGCAATGGTCCTGGGAGGCGAGTACGGTCAGTAATAAGCCCTTCAGGTGCATAGAAAGCATATATATGTAGAGCATTGCGTAAACGCTGCCTGCGAGTTCCTCTGACCCAAGACAGGCTCTCAATTTCGCTGGTCAAGGGATGAGGTGCAGGAGAGGGGTTCAGTAACAAGAAGTTTAAACATGGATCGCATATCCATACAGGAACGGTCTATATTGAAGTGGAGGTCCTGGAGGAGACTTACGTGGCTATCGACACAATCTGGTCGGACGCAGCGTTGTTGACCTCCGCTCCAGCGATACGGCAGTGTCAACGGCAGTAAGAAGTCGGTCATTCAAGGAGAGGGCTATTTGAGAATTTAGCTTTCCCGACGACCTATCGAAGAAGATAACGATGACATTGCATGGCTCGAAATGGTGGGAGGAGGAAGTTGATGTTCTGGCGTGATGTTGGTGGGAGAGGAGGAAACGAGAGAAGTCACAAAACCCTGCACATCACCGATTGACTTATGCATTCGGCACAACTTGGGGATAACAGCATTGAGGAATGGAGTCTGCAACGAATACTCGAGTCTACTACGGTCTCTACAATTGTTCTGATATGTTGGGGAACAAATGCCTTCCTCTGGATATGTAGCGAAGTCTGCGCGAGCGACATCGCATCAGCATATAGTAGACTATGAGCTTTTGTAGATGAGCCGTTTTCTCAATTTACAGGGCCCTACGCGTTTGGAGAGCCTGAATGATAGGTGGAAATCCCTTCACTGCAAGTGGTCGAACTGGGTAAGACCTGACGGTAAGAGGTTGATGAGAGCCCTCAAGTCTCAGGAGAGCCGGATGACGGTGAATTCGAGAAGCGTGCAATCGAACCAACCTTAGGCTGAGAGGCTTGCATATTATGGTAGATTAGAAGCCGCTAAAAAAAACGAGGATTGTAACCCATACGAACAAACCCTGTGCGCCGGTTCTACTATCCATAGAATGTCCAGCAGACATGTCTTGCAACAATAGTAGGGACAAGCGCTTGATTTGGCCCCTCAAGCAACGGCTCCTGTCAGCACTGATAAGGCCCATATGCAGCTTCGCCAAAGCGTTTCCAGAGTACTGTTTAGAGGCCATCGGGATGACCAGCTCCTCACTGGCCCCTACGCCGCAAGAGGTGGTTGTTGTCCTTGCTCTAGGCGGGCGGCCGAGACCCCAAGAAAGTCCGGTGATAGTTGGCTCAAGACAGTCGCGAAGGACACCAACTTTCATTCGTCCAAGATGGAGCAAACTTTCTAGTTTGAAACGGTGCAGCGATAGGCTTGTGAAAGCATTGAGGGGATCTACGCTTTGAAGCATGCCAAACACCGCCCACATCCCTCGGCGCGCTAAGGGCCTATACTCCGCTGCTATCGACGGGCATTCTACTGCACGCCTAGATCTTCTCCCCACTTCCGCTCAAACCATGGGGGGCGATAACGGCCATCACTCGTCTTGTCACCATGTTCTTACGACGTCTTCTTTGGAGCCTCTGCTGTAAGCTATTGGTACATAGAGAGGCTGGGTCCCTAAACGTCCTGCGCATCGCTTATACCAAACCCTCCAGCACAATCCTAACAGTGTTTGTCCTGACAGTGGATGGTACAGAAATGTGTACCCTTGATCGGTCGAATCGCAAGGTCACTAAGTATATCCGAGGCCAATAAGGTTTTGAGCATGGAGTGGGCATTGCAACTTCATAGGTTCTCCGCATTCGGGTCGCAGACCGGAAGGGGCGGCTAAACCATCACGAATTGTCTGTCTGAAGCAATCATCCCACGGCAATCGCAGAGGCTTGGTGTACACCAATGGCAGATATTCACAGATATCGAGATGTTGCAGGAGGACGGAGGTTGGGATCGTTGAATTTGTCAGTTTCCGGTCAGGTGATCTGGTGACTTAGCGTGTTTCCATCACCACCGCCTTCTCATGGAAGATTCTGCTCCCCATATGGCATGTATGCATCTAAGAATCTTCACTCATGGTCGCCTAAGGTATGGATATAAGTTGGACTAATCTTGCGTACATGTGGCATTGTGTAGGCCATTGGCGATAGTATGGGCTTGGTGAGTCGTGTTGTAGAATGACGCGATTTCAGCCAAGCAAATATGGACACTTTCGCTAGCGCGCCTCCCGGTTGCCCAGGACGACCGCCACGGAAGCCGCGATCAAGGATCAACAATAGTCTTTACCGGTTTCTGGTACCACGTAAACTTGAAGACTACATCTTAACGGCATCTTCTAAGCAGCACCCAGGAACAAGCTTTATCCACCGATTACTCGCCGAGTATCAACAGATCTACGGTATGTAGATAGCATTCCCGAAAGCATCAATTGCTGACGGCAAAAGGGGTCAGACTGGCAAAGGCGAGCTAGGATACGGGAGCTCCTCTGGACAAACAATCATTCGCATAAGATACGTTGAACGCGTTAAAGGAGCATGGATGCCAAGGTAAGCTTCCGGCTCTGTAAATCCACCATCTTTCTCAGAGGCAGCAAAGCAACAATGACTTCCGCCAAGCCTCGTCGTCCCCAGGACCAAGCTTCTCCGATCCCAGTCAGAGCAAGCTTTAGTCATTTTCCCATCACTATCACCTGCAAGATAGCCGAGGAAATCAATTTCAAAGCATGAATGACTGACATGCTTATACGTAGCCTCAGAGACCGACACGTACTCTCCGTGTCTTCGGGGACGAGAACACGATGCCGACAGCTGGCGTGCAGAAAGCTCTACATCAACGCAACAAGTCGAGCCCATCCTTATCAACAATGTTGAACGCAGGAGGCCTGAAGATGGCTGCGAAGCGTACAGCGTTCGGAGACGTCAGCAATACCGCCAATATTTCGCGACCGAGTAAAGACGACTCGGTAATTGGTGCCAAAGGGGACTATAACGCGTTGGAAAAGACTATACCAGCACAACAAGACAAGAGAACGACAGCACTGCTGAGACCTGCACAACGTCCCCTTTCGCTCTGTGGATCAAAGAGTCTCCTGAACGTCTCAAGTCAACGGTCTGTCAACCAGCCACTACCCGAGGTTCAACAACCATTACAGGCACTAGTTCAGACGGCAAACACGCGTAAAGGCGTTACCAAGAAAGGGTCAGCCATACTCAAGGATCCTGCCCCTACGCAATCTGAGCTACCGACGTCAGATCTCCAGAGAGTTCACACTTCCCTCACTCCCGTTGTCCCAGTGCATCGCGAGCTTCCAGCTCGCCAGCAACCCAGAGAGGCCGATGCATACCAGAATTTGCAGCCCACACAGGCAGGGAAACAAAGTAAGCGCTTGTCACAACAAGAGCCACAAGAAAGACCGACGGTTACCTCCGCTACGCAGACTCTATCGGAAGAGCCTGCAGCGTCGAGGTCGGACGGTATCTATATTGACGAACAAGGGCAAGTACAGTCTTATGACTACATTGATCCTGTCGAGCTTGCAGCTATCAGCCATGCCGAGAGGAGCATGAAGTCGGACGGAGAGGTACCAAAGCCAACCAGCAGACCATGTTTGGAACGGATTTCGGACAATCATCTTGTCAAGCAAAAGTCAGAGGCTTCCCAGAAGCCAATGCTGGCACCAGTATCGGAGCCAGAAGAGTACTGGGATGACGATGGAGAAGAAAACTATGACGAGGAAGGATACGTTACGGCTCGGTCTTTTAAGTCTAGAGGAGATAATACGACTGGAGGTGCTACTACGGTTCTTTTCCCCAAAGTTAATCAGAAGGCTAAGCAAGAGATTGCTGCGGCCAAGCATCTTATAGAGGGTTCAAAAACAGCAGAAGAGCTAGAAGACGAAGCTTGGGACACGACCATGGTGGCGGAATATGGCGAAGAGATCTTCCAGTATATGAAAGACCTTGAGGTATGCTCCCTTGGCCTGATCATGATCTCCATGCCTAACTCGCTTCTAGATCAAGATGCTCCCCAATGCCCATTACATGGACAACCAAGCCGAGATCCAGTGGTCAATGCGTGCAGTTTTGATGGACTGGATCGTCCAAGTCCATCATCGCTTCAACCTCCTTCCGGAGACCTTGTTTCTCTGTGTCAATTACATTGATCGCTTTCTATCTTGTAAGGTCGTCTCCCTAGGAAAGCTTCAATTAGTCGGCGCCACTGCTATCTTCATCGCTGCGAAGTACGAAGAGATTGATTGTCCATCAGTGCAAGAAATTGTGTACATGGTGGATGGCGGTTACACAGTCGACGAGATCCTCAAAGCTGAGCGTTTCATGCTTAGCATGCTACAATTCGAACTCGGCTGGCCTGGGCCAATGAGCTTTTTAAGGAGGATTAGCAAAGCCGACGACTACGATTTGGAGACAAGAACCTTGGCGAAGTATTTCCTTGAAATAACGATTATGGATGAGCGATTTGTGGGCAGCCCACCAAGCTTCGTCGCAGCTGGTGCGCATTGTCTGGCCAGGATGATGCTCAAGAAGGGTCCTTGGGTATGTGTCTGTCTCATGATCGTCAAATGGTAGGAAGCTAATCATTCTCCTAGTCAATCGCTCACGTCTACTATTCCAACTATACCTACGTGCAACTCTGCAGTCTTGTCCTCCTCATCGTTGAATGCTGCGAGGATGCACGGAAGCATCACTGCGCTGTCTATGACAAGTACACAGACAAGCGCTATAAGCGTGCTTCACATTTCGCGGAGACAGAAATGAAGCGAGGCTTTCAGGTATCGGATTCCAACACTCTTGCTCCGACCTCTTATGCCGCTCTCTACGAGGACCGGCATGCTTGGGGCCAGAAGTAATCTGGCAATCTTCAACTACTGATTTGCGAGGATCTTGGGCCATTGCTTGAGTGGCACAAGCTGCGCACGACCATATTGCTTCCTCCGATGTCAGAAGGGCAATCGGCGGTAAACTTGACACAAACAACGACTTGGTAATCCCAAACCTCTATATTGGTAAGACATCCGCACATCATCATCTCTCCATCCAACACCAGCATAGCACGGTATTTTCACGAATCCACACGACCGTCACGCGCTCCACGACACACAGCATAATTTTTTTTATCCAGCGAACGGCGGTGCCATGGCGCACGCTTTATCCTTTTCGAGCGTGCCACACGTCCACGGACGTCTTTTCTTCTGCTGGTCTCCAGGATGGGGCGACATCAGGCAGGCAGGCAGGCAGGCTTTCTACTAGCGATTGAAACATGTTAGACGGTGGGAATGGTTACTTGTAGATAGATAGATGGGAGAGCCCCCAATAGCATCTTTAGGTCATAAGTGGGCTGAAGCTATCAATTGAAAACAATCGAACTTCATTCGGGGTATTGTCTTCTTATTGAAGCACACATTGTCGACGATCTGTGACAGTAGGTTTACCAAGTGGTGCACTTCCAAGTGCACCATGCTATCAAGTATCCCGTCATCGCTGCTAGCAGATGGGTAGGTATCATGGATTGGACATGATTAGCGACTGGATTTCCCTTTTCAAAAAGAAAACCGCTTTGTAAAAGCCATAACTCATCTCATCTTATCGACTCTTCGACTCGGCAAGAATCGCAATGCCATACATCTCACTGCCCTTCTTAAAGCAGAGCTCTCGTATCACTTCTTCCGAAAAGCCGCCTATGCACGAATATACGAGTAGAATCAGGGAAGGAGCGAGAAGAAGATGAAGCGTACTCTATATATCTATCCTCTCAAGAAAAACCGACCAACCTCAAGATAGTCGGCCAAAAGAAAGTGTGTGGTAGACTTGATGAAACATAATTAATCAACAGCTACTTTATCTAATCCCTTTCCTCTTTCCTCCCCTAGCTAGCTTTCCAGAAGATATGTACAAACAATGGATGGGGGAATATATACAACATGAATGGAATGATCTTGCCCCCTTTCCCACCCTTAGCTCGTAGAGTACCAGGGCTGCCGTACATAACGCCCAGGCTCCCAGCCCTTGCCACCTTGTTCCTCCTTCCGTCAAGCCTGTGCTCCAAAGCCCCGTCTATACCGTGTGAATCCTTGTTGAACAATGGCGAGAGAAGGAGATGTAGGTGATATTGGTGATGTGTGTGGTGTCTACATCGTCATGAGAATAGTGTGAGTGGTGACACAGGGCATTGAACAAGGTCGACAGGGACACAGCCGGATCTATTGGCCCATGGAGTCTAGGATTTTCTTGCCGAAAAGCTGAACGCTGTTTGTAGTTTTGCTATCCTTTACGTCAGCCAGATGAACTGTGGTGGGACAATATGAAGGTCTTACCCGTCGTCCTGATCCCCACTATCAGTGTCCCTCCGCTTGAGCCGTTGCGTCTCACCGGTGAATCGCCTGATTAAGCTCTGGCGCATGGTTTTGAGCGTATTGTCATCCCCTTCAGCCTCGGACTCTGGGATCGAAGGTGGCTCACTGTGCAATCCGTTCTTCCGCACAGAATGCCTCAGGTTGCTGGCGAAGGAATCTATCCTCGCCACTTGATTACTAGGAAGTGACGTGAATGACGCTCGATTAGAGCTCTCAGAGTCACCTCCATCTCGTGTACTGCTCGTATCACTGCTCTGGCCATGTTCAAGACTTTTAGTATTCGGCACGCGGGTTGAAGAACCTGGAAGATCCCTCTGCCGGCTTTGTTGTTGCTTACTCGGACGGTGGTGGGAGAACTTGTTGCCAATGATAGCGCCAGTGTGTGAAATCAGCGCTCTTATGACATCCTTTTTGAGTCGAAGGGCAAGATCAAGATTGGACCATGTTTTGTTCCGGTATTCGAGCACTGGCATGCGGAAGACGAAGTTGTGAACATCTTCAATATTACGTTCGCCCTTGCCCTTGTAGCTGAGACATAATACCACGCTTGGAATCTTCACGTAGGCTAGAGTCATGTAATTGGAAGCTCGGGACAGCATCTGGGTGAGATCATCGGAAGGCTTGTCCCTGTATTTGTCTGTTGTCGTCGCCTGGCTGTTGGTCCGATTGAGGGGGAATCTCTTGTGCTTTTCTGACTTTCCGTTCATGGCAGATAGATTCGTGGACGAGCCGTCTCTAGACTGTCGTGAGATTGCCAGACTTTCATGCGAGCGCTTACTCAGGTTGGGGCTCGAACCCGCCAAGGAGGGTCGGTCGGTAGTTTGAGATCGAACCGAATGGTTTGAGTGTTGGAACAAGCCAAAGCGTGGATGCGACTCTCCGCCGTGAGCTACATGCTTGAAATTGTGGGCTGAACGGGGGTGGCTATCTTTTTCGGAAAAGGCCATCGTAGCTCGAAGCCTCATGTCTAACGACGCCGGCCTTGTCGAGTGTCGATCATCACTTGTTCCATTGGTAGCCTGTTGCATTGTATCAGAGATGCTGGCAAGAGTCTCTGTGTCCGATGCGTCATCAACATTTCCGCTGGGCAATGCGTGTTTGAGTAGAAACGGCGACTTATCACCACTACCTTTATCGGAGTTTTCGGGAAAAATGTACTCGAAGAGCTTTCGACCTATCTCTCTCTCGAGCTGGACTTTTAGCGGGAATAGATCTACTTCGAACTGATCCAAAACCGGGATACCAGCTATCGCTTCAAGACTGTGCCAATTGACCCTGAGCATCTTGAGATTCTGGTCATCGGCAGAGTTCCTCCCACTCTCCAGATAAGGGCCCAGCATTTCCGGGTACAGGGCATCAGGTAAAAGATTGAGTCCACGTACCCGTTCAATTTCCATCGTATTGTGATTAGAGCCATCGCTGTTATCGGTCCGGTCAAACATGGCATTACCGAGCTGTATCTCCATGAGCGGATCATCTTTTTCTTTCATCAAATGCCACACAACTTCGGATGCCGAGAGGTACCACCGTAATAGTCCGGTAGTCTGAGAAGTCTGGGCGCGATCCTCGTTCTTGCGTTGCGAAGTAGTAATTGCCTTCATCATGAAGAAAAGTTCATCTTCACAATTCGCAAGGTCATGCTCGATAGCCAAACGATCACCCCATCCTTGCTTGTCGAGATATTTGGCGTATATTTGAAAATGGAGTTTGAGTTCTTCCAGCTGCCGGATTCGAGCTTGGAGACTTGTTACCATTGGAGCGGCGCCACTAAGGTCGCTGAAGTCGGAAGCCAGCATAATCTTTTCTAGCCTTTCACTGCGGACCTTCTCCAATGGTTCATTGTAGAGAAGCAAATCGAATACTATCTGGTATATGGCGTAGTATTCGCTTGAGTCGCAGATAGCTCGGACTTGGGGGAAATCGACCCATAGGTGGTCAATGCGACTTTCAATATCCTCTGGGCTGTGCTTGCGACCGACCTTGCCAGCGCTAACTTCATCATTGAACTTCAGCCGCAAGGTATTATACTTGTCATAGCGAAGGCTTGCGGAAGTCTTTGACACTACGCGTGACCAGCCAAAGGGATCATGGTCGAAATCAAAGTTGACCTCGAAAGCTACCCACGGCGGCCAGGCTGAACCCTTTGGGACGCCATATCGATTTCCGGAGTAAATGTGTATGAATTGCATCAGAGTTTTCTGGCTCGTCATAAAGAATTGTACGCTGTCCATGTCTACGGAAAACCGACGCTGTACCAGTCCACTGATATCGTCCGCAAGGCGATCGTTGTCCATCACTTGCACAACTTTGAGTCCTATGGTCTTGGCGGTTACCAATAGTACATATCTAGAATTTTTCTCGCTTTGCAGCTGTATTTGTGGCGCGATCAAGCGAGCGTGGTACGTATTCTGTGGTGTGAACTCTTTCGAGATGTCTTTCCCAAGATCTCCTTTCTCCGACATTGGTGCTTTTGTACCAACTTTCGGATCATCAGCGTCAACGGTCTTCGTTTCATCATTGAGCAGCTCGTTGATACGGTCCTCAAGGCTCAAGTCGTCATCATTGGCTTCCTCCTCCTCTAGTGAGGAAGTGGTAGGAGACTCAAACGTCAGTGTCGATGAGTCCGCTTGAACTTCATTCTTTCTATGGCGCCTGTGCTGCTCATTGACAATATCATCAATGAATTTGACTGCCTTCTGTGACATGTAGTAGATGAAGCCGCGTCGCTGGCTAACTTGATGAACATAGCGAAGAATGATGTTCCGCAATGAGTTGTTCCACTTTAGTTGAGCATTGTGTACGATGAATCGATTGCTGAAGGGGCTTGAGGACCCTTCAAGGGGTGTTGAATCCAGTTCTGATTCCTCCTCGGACGAGTCGTCGGTCATATCAATCGGCGCAGTGTCCACGGCTGCTGAGGTCCAGGGTTTGCCCTCATTGATGACGCGAGTCAAGCGCGCAAGAATTCTTGTGAGGAATCTTTTTTTGCCCTGGAGCCTCTCGCCCTGCTCGCTAAGTAACTTATACTGCTCTTTCAAGCTCGAGTCCCGGGTCGAATCTCGAACAACCCGAAGCTCTTGCTCACCTAGAATCCTTTGATGCACTTCCATTTGCTCGTCTAATTTCGTAAGGCGTTCTTCGATAAGCTTACACTGAACCTTCCGAGGGTCATTATCTTGAGACATGACACAGAAATGCGTTGGCTCGTCACCGAATGGGCTACTCTTGTCTTGCTCTGCTGATGATGCCACAGGGTGATCAGTCTGTCGAAAATAAGTAAAGTGTGGAGCGAAGGCCAAGGGCAGAATCTTTGTTTCAGGATTCGTCTCGGCAGGGAGAACCCAGTCGATTTCGACAAAATCGTCCATATCGATCCAAGTGAAGTCATTGTCCGGTATCGTAAAACGAGATATGTCGGCAGTGGCGACGGATTGTTGGTAAGTTGCAAGATCTTCTGCCGTCGCGCGTTTGACGTCGTCGGCACCCGTTCCTGCAATACTGGCAGACACGGCTCTTATATCAGCCGAGATGAAGTCAAGCTGCACTTGATTGATCCTCATGCCACTGGTTTTCATTTGTTTGGCTCGCCCTTTTCCTTGGGTTGAGAATTCCTCGCGCCGCTGATGTAGATCTAGCATAAAGCTATCAAGTCTGAGCTTCAGTCCAGTAGCAGATACTGTGTCTTCTGAGTAGTCCTCGACGTCTTTGTGTTTGTAAATATGTGCAATGAAGAGCGGTGACAGGAGGAGGTTGTATTTGATGGTAGCAAGATGGCGACCGAATTTCTTGCTCGATTTCTCAATCCCTGGGAAAAGTTTGCCTTGCCGGATCGGCAGGGACATGACCCCAGAGAACAGAGACCACCAATCAAAGAAATGCGTGAAGAATCTGGGGGTCATATGAACCGCGTTATAGCTCTTCGATGGCTTGATGTTGTTGGTAGTCCAATCTCGATCCAGTGGAGCGGTAACGGCCACTGACAAATGGATGTGATTACTGCGGAACCCTCTATAAGCATCGTACTCCTGTACCCTGATTAGCGAGTATTAATTGTTTAGATCAGAATCGAACTACCTGTCCCGAAGGAGCTTTGGCATGCTCTGGAGTCTTTAATGTAACTTGATAGTGAGGAGAGAATTGAAAAGATCGACCGCCTTGCTTCAGGTCTCTTTCAAACATGAGGCCAGCCAGCCAACGTACGTTACCAGAGAGCTTCATGATTACCTTCTTGAACATTGTAGTATTCCTTTTGCTGCTTGCGCTTGAGGTTTCTCCTTCGCGGCCAAGTGCAAAGTTTATCTCGCGAGCTTGATAAGTATAGTCTGGTATAGCCAAAACATATTCATCGCTGTCAACGGTCATAAACTTTCTGGGGTCGTCATCTGGGTGGATAGCCCAGCGCACGTTGTTGCGCCAACACATGACGAAACCTGCGCCATTGCCAGTCACATTATATGGGTCCCGAGCACCTTTCAAAGTCTTTAGCAAAATAGGAGGTACTATGTATTATGGTCTCGTCATACCTTTGAGCTGCAGTCGGACATCTCCGTCGCCTTTCCAGGCAACGTTGACGCACGAATGGGCACTAAGACGGATTTTGTCCCAGAAGCCTGTCCGGTCGGACGGATCCACTTGTGGTTTAGAGAAGTTTTCTATGATCATCATCATATCTTGTATTGCCGGCTGATATGAGCTTCCCCAAGTTATGCTTGTGGGAGCACTAGTATTGATTGCAATGTCAACGTCGGAGTAGGTCTTGATTGGAGACACCGTTCGGCAGACGTCAAGACTAAATCCTTGGGCGTTCACTGGGCCTGTGAATTTCTCCGAAGGAACCACCTCGACCATAACGTGTTTCGTCGATATATCGCCCCTATATTCCTCGGCAATGACAAAGTCGGTCTTTAGCGACCAGCTGGGTAAACGTGGCGACTGACCAGGCCTTATTGCGGGCACATGGAGTAACGGTAGTGGATAATCTCGCAGGGTGATGCGGGCCTCTCCCATATCAATCTGAACGCTAAGTGGAATGAGGAGGGAGTATCGCATGTCAAGTGGCATACCCTTCCCCATCCGATGGAGGAAAATAGGGTAGTCTTTGACTGGGAATGATGGCCTATCGATGACGACGTGTAGATCACTGATTAGAGTAGACATCAAGCCTGGTCGCTCGGGCATGGCGAGGATAGGTTCCGGCTCATCGTCGTTCATGAGCACCTCTTCGTTGCCCCAGAAGATAGCTCGAATCTTTCGCATACCAAAGTTCTGAATGCGATACGCACTATCAATTCGCTTCTTCCAACTTTGAGCATTATGCTTCAATAGCATCTGCCAAGCTTCGTCGCTCGATATCTTGGCCTCCTGTGAGAGCTTGCATTTGCCATCAGGGTCGTAGCGTATGCCACAAGAACCGGGAGATCTGGATGAGCCTGATCGGTGGTGAGCTCCAGAACTAATGCTCCGGCCTCGAGTCTCTTGAGGCGGTGATGGGTTGCTTCTGCCTCGTTGGGTCGATGGAGGAGGCTGTGAGCGGTATCGAGAGGAGGCCCGAGTTTGACGATAACTATCTAGCGCCTGCTTTTTCGCCAGAAACGCTTCTTCGCATGCGACTCGCTGCTTCTGCTCAATCAGTCCAACGCGGTATATTGTTCCCAACTTCCATTCAAAAGGACTATCTTCGACGTCAAATAGAAATGCTTTGCTTCGAATTGATACTCTGGGTATCTTCTTGGGTTCCGCGAACAATTTCTTTGGAACATCGTTGGTATTCCCAGTGGCAAATCGATAATGTAATTGCTCAGAAGCTTTCATGGCATTCACAAAATTATCGAATATCTTGTGCAGTATCAGCTGATGGGGTACAGCAAGTCGAATGAAGTCCGTCACTACGTCGATTGACCTCTCCTGGACAACCACGCCTCCTCGTTTCCTACGGTTTTCTCTCAGGTCAACCCGCAGAGTTTTGATACTCAGAATCCTAGCCCAAGCAACCGAAACTTGGGGAGCCTCGGCATAGAGGCGTACCATCTGTGACTTCATAAAGGGCATGGCCCATCTGTGCCGTCCAGCCTCCAACCAGTAAACTTGTAGCATTATTGGGGGGTCTGAAGGCATCCGTGCCTTGACTTGAAGCATGTCTGCTCTAACATCAATAGTAATAAGTTGCTGCGAGACCTTCCGATTTGAAGGAGTGCTGGGTGGTGTCATTTCGTCGTAAGTGGGGATCCGAGTTGACCATTCAGTTGGTGTCTTTGGCGCTCTTTTATCGGCTGCAAAGGCATATCGAAGCACCGCTGTGGCTACGCCAATAGAATAGTAGCGGTACAACGAGTACTGTAAGTATAGCGCTTTGGTGTACGAATTGATGTGGAAAATTGGCCCTTGACTGTCGCTTGATGTGGAACATGCAACCTCGAATCGAGGTAGATGTAGAAAAGAATCTGGCTCAACGGCATCCGCTCCCTCTACCACAAAACCCTCAAAACCTCGGACATGTACTGCAAGCCGTCTACCGTCTGTAAATTCTGGACTCTTAGTTTCTGTCTCAGGAGGAGGCGTGACTTTGATCATCGGTTCCTCTCTATCTCTCGTAGGTGACCTGATACCTTCACGACGCCTAGAGGGTGGCCGTTCGTCAGGAGACGCTCTCTGCATCTTATATTCAGCAGTCCAGCTTTCAAGCTGGAGGGCAACGCCGCGCGTGTCATCAGATACTTCGGCATCTACACCAGCTACCTCGAAACTGAAATTGGACCCTTGAAGTGAAAATTGGACGAGCCAGGGTGGTATTGGACGCAGAAAATCGACGTTCCACGCTGAGGCATAACTGGTTGTTGTTTTCGATTCACGGCCTTTACTCAATTGACGAACGATTTGACGAACGCCAGAGCTGATCTCGGGTCGAACCATATGGACTGAAAAGGTCTGAATGGTACCGGATGCGACTACAGACACTTCTGGTGAAGCGTTCAACTGCACTTTGAGCTCGAGAAAATCGGTAGTCAAGAGATCATGACGTTCTCCGAAGGCAGTATGATAGTAGAGCTCATTCGCAGTGATCCGTAAATTAGAAGTAAGAGCATAATGTAGCTCTCCTGCAGTGGAGTGCGAGGACTCTACATCCAATGAGATAGAGGAGATTGACAGGATTAGCAAATCGTAGTCATCAGTTATCTCCAGTTTTGGGTCAGTGGGTGGGAGCATAAATCTCATCACGGGCTCATGCACAGATAGCTTGATATGTGCCTTAGGTAAAAGTCTTGACATGAGATGGTGGCGGCCTTGAGGTTGCCGTCCAAGGGATAAATAGTTGTAGATCAGCGTCAGCACCAGTGGCATATGCTTTGGATTGACATCAATGGATGGAGATGTCATCACAAGATTCGCGAAGAGGATATTGGCATTACGTTCGGCGGCATTTCCGCCCTCAGCAGGTGCCACGGTCTTGGAAGGTAGAGTGGTCTTGACGGTTGTGGTGGCCATGGGAACATAGAGTATTCTCTCTGCTTCTCTGTTGCCATCATCAAGACTCACTGCGATAGAGATTGCTGCGAGCAAGGCCTGATGAGCGATGTCTTTCGAAGAGAAATACATTCGGTGGGCAGGGCTCTTTGGATCCAGCCGATGCAAATCAACACCGAATTCGTTCATGGCAGCGTTCAGGTATAACGGAGTGCCTGATGGTCGGACTGAGGGATATTCCTTCGTCATACCAACAAAGCTGACTGCGATCTGAACCTCCAGGATACCCCGTAGGATAGAACTGACAAACTCCCGGGAATCGGATACGGTCTGAACAATCTTCGCCTCTCGACTGCCGGGTCTGTCTAGCTCACCCATAACTTCAAAGAAAGAGAGATCGCCATGCTCGGGTGCCGTCCGTTCCATGTCGACCTTGGAGGACTCAAATCCTTTTTGGATACGGTGGAAGCATGCAAGGAAATCGTCGTATGGTATGTGGACTCGACCTAATTTTAGAGCTATAGATGTGTCCCGAAGACCTGCGCGATGTTTGTAGAGAAGGCCATGGATATTAATATTGCATATGTCAATCACCTCGAGGGAATCTTTTCCCTCTGGAGTAAAAAGAACACCCTTGATAGTGAACATCCATTCTGCCGGTCTTTGATTTCCTGCAGGTATTTTCTTATGTTGAAAAAGCCGGCCGCGATCCACAGTCTTCCGCCGTGTATCAACTAGCACGCTGAAGGTCCCGACTTCAAAGGAACCAATGTTTACAATCACCAGAGCCGAATTAATCGCAGTGACATCGACCATCTGCAGCCAATGTATTTTCTCGTGCAGTTTCTTGATCCTCTCCTTCAGGTGGGTTAGTCTTTTCCATAATCTACTCCGAGAAGATACTGCCGCCACATTTTGAAGGAAAGGCTTCGGAGGAGGCGAAGATGATATGGTACCAGTTGCTGCGGAGTCGCTTGCGTGCAATGTGCCTTCGCTCTGGATTGCGGTGCCCAAGGCCGCAACATCTACCGTCAATTTCAGCTCTGTCAGCCGTAAACTGATCCATGTTGGCTGTGCAAATGTTGGACGGTGCAGATGCAAGCCCAAACCGCGTATGTCTATCCGTATGCCATCTCTTAAGGTATATGTTATGCGCCTGAGAGATAAGTAGCCAATCCGTTGGATCGAAATTCCCGTCGCTATGCGTAATAGGGCAAATAGAACAAAGGTTATTAAGTAGAGTAGGAGGACCAGTCCAAGGAGGAAGGTCGGAGTGAAGATGCCCATGTTCTTTGAGAAGCCATGGACATTGGAGCTTGCCAGCGTCCTCGGAGGCTGCTCCAAGAAGGTACTAGACTTGCTACGGCACGGAGGCCAGCGGTTGATGAATGGTCGACATAGTCGTTTCAGTGCCCATACATTATGGTTCGAAGAAAAGGAGCGAAAGTGAGGTGTGACTGCCTCTTGACGTAGAAATGGAAGTAATAAACGGATCAGATAGCTGATAAAAGAGAATCCTGGACGGGGTTTAGCGCACTTAACCTAGCGCTCTGCACGACAGAAATAGCGTACCTTGGCATGATCTTCACATTGGATAAGGAAGTAAGCTACTATGTACTACCTATGTACTACAGTACGTATCTAAGCCTACCTTACCCTTGGCTATCAAAAACGTAGCTACGTCGATATTGGAACACCGCCATAGCACAGTCCGTCAGTGCAACGTTGGAAGGCTTAGGACCTCCCTCCATCGACGTCCAAATGTGACATCACAACTTGCTCATCGTGAACCTGAGGTCAATCTCAATGCCGACCTGGACTACAGCGTCCCTGCCTTAAGGTGAGTTTCGCAGAAAGATAAGTGGTATCAAGAGGCGGGAATAGAGAAGGAGTCCGCGGCATACGAAGAGTATGGCCAAAGATACATCTCGAGATCGGATTAGTACTGCAGCAGGTCATTAATGAGGGTAGGAGGACAATATGCTCAGGGAGAGGATGAATATCTGCCACTAGTTATGGTTCCTATAAGGTATGGAATATGGAGAGATATTAGCCGCTCGATACATTGCTAGGGTGCGGTCTTCGTATTGATATTCTGATTGGCAGCCATTCGATGTCATAGTGAAAGAGCGTCTGCACTGGGCCCACTAATGGCTATCATCTCATAGGTGTGTGGTTGCCCTACAAATTCCAAGTGACTTAAATATTGTAGGGTTGGTATTTGTGGAACGAAGTCAGGTCGATTTCGCTTCTAGAATACTAGTTCTACCAGGTAGTCAAATATTTGCTTTGGATACATACTACTCTAATCATATGTATTTTACAGTAGAGGGTAATAACATGTGAGCCAAAATAATAGATCTGTGCCAGGTGGTCGGGTGGGTAGATGAGGTTTCAAAAATAGGTACTGACTGTAATATTACACGCTGGTTGTATTTAGCGTGCTGTCAAAATGCTTGGCGAGGGGTCGATCTCATGAACTGAGATGAACATGTAATCATTGGGCGGCTACTGGTGAAAAATAACTTTTATCATGTCCATCGTTGCACATTTCGATGTCTCTGAACATTCTGTATCTAGTGAGTGTATACGTATGATGCAGATACCGAGTGATGGCCCCAGACGAAGGAAACATCCACGCTGGAGGGGATCGAGACGAAGCACTCGAGGAGCGTCGACAATCCCGCCTATGGCTTGGTTACTCCGCAGACAATCTCCGCAACCCTCAGAATGTAACGAGAAGTTTATCACAAACTGAAAACGAAGGGCTGACCCCACATGCGACTGCTGCACTGGGTGTTACTCATAATGATCATCAAGACACCCTTCGGGACAATCCAGATATCGAAACGGCTCAGTCACAGGTTCAAAAGAAGCCTACTTTGAAATCGAAAGCCCCCGTCACCAATCATTTGGGGGATAACGTGGAGGAGCCTTCCCTGCGGCCGAGCAGGTCAAACAGACTGTACAATGATTCGCAGGTCTATAATCTTCCTGCCAATTACGAAAACCTCGTTGAGATAGTGGCCCCCCCCCCATTCGGGGTTCCTGGAGAAGCTCGAGAACAAGATCTTCTGGAGGACTGCAATAATAAGCCATCAAGATACGAAGATGTCGTACTTGGCGACGTCAAGAATCCCAACGAGGCAGGCTCATTCCCTGTTGGAGACATCAAGAGAGACGATACCAATGGAGATCTGGAAAACCGCAACCCGGGTGGGTTGGCAAAGGGCAGCAAGTCCCATGGAAAGGATTCAGCTACAAGGCGCCCAAGAGTCTCGAAGCTCGCGAACGAACTTTATACGGTGTCGTATCTCATTCTCTTCTCCATACTTGGTACGCTCGCACGCCTTGGCCTGCAAGCGCTGACCTTCTACCCTGGAGCTCCTGTTCAGACTGGCTTACTGTGGTGCAACGTTGGTGGCAGCTTGGTCATGGGGTTTTTGTCTGAAGACAGGAAGCTCTTCCGTGGCGTATCGGGGATAGGAATCGAGGAAAAGATTAAGGGAGACGACGATGAAGATGGTATAAGTCACCCTGTCAGTACGTCCGCGGACGACCGCCACGCTGCTGTTAAGAAAACTCTACCCCTTTACATTGGTCTTGCGACAGGCTTCTGCGGCTCCTTCACCTCGTTCTCATCCTTCATGCGTGACGCCTTCTTCGCCCTTTCGAACGCCTTGCCTGTACCCAGAAATCACCTTTCTTCTGCTTCCATGTATTCGACAGTGAATTTGCCACGCAATCCAGGCTACAGCTTCTTCGCAGTACTTGCCGTGCTTATAATGACGATTGGTCTTAGCCTGATGGCTCTAATGTTTGGTGCACACCTTGCATTGATTCTGGAACCATTGACACCCGCCATCCCGTACCTCTTCGCCCGCAACATCGTTCATCGCTTCATTGTGTTTTTGGCTTTCGGTTGCTGGCTTGCTGCCATTTTGATGGCGATCTGGCCTCCTGACAGACCTGGAGGGCCAGTGGGCAACGGTTTTTGGATGGAAGAGACTTGGCGTAGCCAAGCGTTGTTCGCGCTGGTATTTGCACCGCCGGGATGCCTCCTTCGCTTCTACATATCCTTGCATCTGAACGGCAAAATCAAAGCTTTCCCTCTTGGTACCTTTGCCGTCAACATCTTCGGCACAATCACGGAAGCTGTGTTCCTTGATCTTCAGCGGGTGCCCGTTGGTGGCATGATAGGGTGTCAGGTTTTGCAGGGAATGTCAGATGGTTTCTGCGGATGCCTCACAACCGTTTCCACATGGGTGGCCGAGTTGACCGCATTGCGAACCAAGCATGCATACTTCTATGGAATGATGAGTGTAAGTATAGCATTGAGTTTTCTAGTGATTATCACGGGAAGTCTACAATGGACGAAGGGATTTTCACCTCTGCTATGCACAAGTTGAAGAAAACAGTTGCAATCATTGGTGGGAATCGCGTACAGCAAAATCCATGCCACAACGAGACATCATCTCAAGTACGGATGTCGCCTTGGGCGAAGCTGCCTCTTCCTAGTACCATATCTCGGCCGGGGATCGTTTTACTGAGTACCGTTTGCGCTTCGTACCAGAGGGCTCATCTCTTGCGCACCGGCAGCTGACGTACGAGCTCGCTCCCCTTCCACTGTTAGTCTAAAGGGCCAGTGACATACCCGCCTGTCCGTGCACCGCATTTCTTTGGTTAATCGGCTAGGGTATCAGATGATAGCCCGCGCCGTCACCAGTTCCTTGGCCTTCTCTGGCGGAGCATTCACTAGGCACTCATGTCATCACATACATGGACATGCTTTATGGCTCAAGGGGCTCCGTGTCATGACCAGATCGAAATCCTTATACGTGAGGCCATCAATTCATACCCTTGGTGGGCAGTGGTCCTGAACTCCGCCTTCCAAAGTCAGATGAAATTCAGCCTGAGCGTGTACGCCTCTTGTGGACTCGTCCGTTACGCTGCTGTGGATGCCCTTGAAACCGCCCTCTGCGTTACCCGCTTGTTCTTGCTTTTTCGCAGCCCCTGCAATACCTATTGCTTCGAAGGGTTTCAGTATCGTATCTGCTGCCAAACTTGACAGGCTTTGGAATTGTTTGGTTGTCAAGTATTTTGCTCTGAGGAGATTTTAGGTCCTTGGCAGTACCATTGAAGTCAGGGGGTGTGGAGGTTCCTATAGGATAGCTGCCACGGTTTGCAGTACTGTAAAACATTCGTGACAGGACACGTCTGATGATGGGTGCTACGATTGAAGATGCCCAGCTGATGGGCTCCTTTCTTGTAGAGGAGAGCCGTCCTGCCGGCAGGTAAGGATGTCATCGATCCTACGTTGGTGCTGATGGATGTTTGACGTTCAGAGGATCCTTGATTATATCGTCTTGTCTTACTCGGGCGATTAGATGCACCAGCGCAGTCAGCTTCTTAGATCACTGATTTCCATTGCTACTGATCGGAATGAGGTAGGCACCAGCTACGCGGTCAGGACGGTGAGACTTTGCTCCCAAGACTTAACAATGGTATTATGATTAATATGCAATTACCCTGCATATGCAAGGGCATCTACACTCATTCGTACGACTACATTGCCGTATTAGCCCAAAAAACCCGAGACCTTGTTTTGCAGATCACCGGCTTTGCTCGTGTATCAAGGAATACATGGTCAATTGAGTACAGTATTTATACCGAGCTCTGGGCTCTGTGTTGACCGGTCGATGTAGTTTTGGATAGAAAGGGAAGAGTCCCATCACATCGGACCTTCCTTCACCAAGCAAACAACCACCTCCACTCATCTTCGCTCTTCGCAATCCCTGTCTAGCAGCTCGTGAACTTATGAAATTCCACAGCATTATCAGCTCTTCTTCGTGATGCCCCTCGTGCTCGCCATTCTTGCCATTATCTGCAACATCCTTACTCCTCTCGTTCAAGCGAGTTGCGAATGTGGCTACACACTCAACACAACCCTCTACACTGACATCCTCGAAACCGACTTCCTTCACCTCGTAAGCATCACCAAGGACACGGACTGGCAGCCACAGAACTACACCGTCACACCGGCAGATGCTCGAGGCCCATACGGCAAGAATGCATCGCTAACAAACGTCCTTGCAAATCCGTTGAAGAGTAAGTATGACTGGGCTGGAGATGGCGTGAATGGCGGTGATGCAGGGCTGCAGATGATTGTGAGGGGTGGCTTGCCGACTGATGGCCTGGTGCCAATGGCGGAAGTTACCACGGCGAGGGGCGACTTGCTTTTCGGGACATTCAGAGTAGGCATGAAGGTTACGGGGACAAGTGGAACTTGTGGGGCTTTCTTTTGGGTATACTTACCACTCTGATCCTCCTCTTTCGCAATTATTACTGATGAATAATGGGACAGTACTACAACGATACGCAGGAGATCGACATGGAGTTTCTCTCCCAAGATCTCAACATCACTTCCCACCCTGTCAATCTCGTGCTCCAGTCGCCGGCGTCAGAGCAAGCGGGCTTCGATGCCGCCAATACTGGTACCTTTCAGGCCCACGAGCTTCCATACGACCCCTCTAGTGCCTTCCATGAATACCGCTTCGACTGGTCGCCAGACCTCGTATCTTTCTACGCCGACGGCGTCCTTCTAGATACGATGAATAAAGCTATACCTACCTCAGCAGGCCACATCACTCTGTCGCATTGGAGTAACGGTAACCCGGACTGGAGCGCCGGGCCACCTACCACTGATGCGATCATGACGGTCGAGTACGTGAAGGGATACTTCAACAGCTCCGACCCATCAAGGCAGAAAGATTGGCAGGAGCGCTGCAAGGATCCTTCGGCATTAAATGCAACGTGTGCTATACCTGAAGTAATGGAAGCGCCAAATGGGAATATGAGTGCGGACACATTCTTTTTCAGTACGCAATTCAACAGTACGGTGAATCAGACGGTCTTCGGGACCAAGAAGAAAAGTGAGGGGACTAGCCTAGGACTATCATCATGGAAGCAGGGTCTATTGGGGACATTCGTGTCGCTGCTGGTCATATTGTGGGTATTTCGGGGATTATGATGAACGGTTTGTCTTGACCGCTGTATGTAGGATAGGTCATTAGGGGATGCGATGCATTGATTGGCAAATGATGGATAGCATATCAACATGATTATTGACTATAAGGACAGAGTATTCTGCCAAAGACAAGTGCATCTGCACAAAGCAAGTTTGAGCTGTCGTTGCCACTCAGTAAATCTTTCTATTTCCATCCCTTTTTATACTCTTGCACTAGAAATTAGCTTCCATGAATCTTGAGTCTTGGCACCTTGGCACTTTAGCCCCTAACACCAATTTCAAGATTGATGAACACCTTCATACCACCATCAACGATTTCTCTCAGTGAATATAGACTGTCGTTACAGCGGAGCGTTTCCTTGATTAGTGTCTCCGATTCTTCTGCGCACCGAAATCTTCGCTGTCAGCGTTCGGCTTCGGATATTCAAGCCCATACCCCTGCCACAACATTGAGTCTTCTTCGGCGACTGCAGTCCGAAAACCCAGCACGATCGTTAGAAAATTCAGGAGAACATACAACACTACTACGGCACTGGATTCTCCGCTAGATCCAAAGAGCCAGGCAGGGAATTGACGCGTTGACAGTCTCTACCTGCTGAAGGGAAGTGGTCGGTCTCGGGTAACCGAGTAGAACTGGCTTCCACAGCGTTGAGGAGGCATCACAAAAAGCATAGTAACTTTAGTTTACCGTTAATATACGACATCCGGACACGTACTGCTGTCACTTTACAACTACCGTCCAATTTTTGGAAAAGAAGGATATCAGGCCTGGTCATACAACAACGGCGACGATCAACAAACCCATCCTCCACCATGCGTTTATCCGCCATAGCTACCCTCCTCCCCTTACTCGCCAGCATACAAGTCCTCGCCCAAAGTCCCCGCTTCCCAGTACCAAAAGGAATGCCGCGCGACCTGGACGCCATCCTCATGATAGAATCAGCGCCGTCACGCCAGACATCAACAATACCCTCACTTTCACCAACACCGGCACCAACGCCCTTCCTCAAACATCTCGACCTTCGGCAGGCACCGGAACCAACACCCTTCCTTAGACATCTTGACCTTCGGCAGGTCGCTCCAGTTGTGGCTCCAGACAACGCCCCAGTCAACGCCCCAGTCGCTCCAGTCAACGCTCCGGTCAACGCCCCAGTCAACGCTCCAGTCAACGCCCCTGTAGCAGCACCAGTCGCCCCAGTCAACGCTCCAGTCCCCGTCGCCCCCGTCGTCGCTCCAGCCGCCGCACCCGTAGCCCCCGCCGCAGGCGTAGGCGGCGCCGGCGCAATACCGGCAGCCCAGCAGCCCACGCCCGGCGCGCAGGCCAACCCCGTCACAACAATGATGGTGGATACGGTGATAAAGGGCGTCACGACACAGGTGCCGAAAGTCTACACGCAGACTTTCGGAGCCGGAGCCAGTGCGCCGCCGGTGCAGAGTGGGGAGATCGGACTGGGGACGTTGACGGGGAAGGTTGGGGTGGTGAAGACGCATGATGCGAAGAGTGGGGCTGTGGCTGTTGGGAGGGATGTTGCGTGGGGGCATTTGGGGGTGGTTTTGGTGGCTGGGGTTGCTGCATTGGGGGGTGGGGTTTTGGGGATTGCGAGGATATGAGGATGTGGGTTGATGAGTGGAGAGGAGGGGGGGGAGAGTACTTGTTGCATTATATTGCGTTGCATAGCTTGGTGTTCATGGTGGGAATTTTGGTGATGGTATATAATTAATGTGAGTGGATTGGCAACTGCTCCCTGGCTGGCATGCAGAGCGCACTGCCCGCCATGGAGTTTAGATATGAGTGGGCATGGCTTGAAATACATATGTTACGTGGACTATACCAGACTCTTTCCATTGTGTATTTGTATGCTATCTACATCTATTCTATGACTGACGTGAGCGTCGGGCAACACTTCATTCAGTATGAAGCGTATAGTTGAGAGAGTTCCCAAAGGGAGGGCGTGAGTGACATTATCCTCGCCCATGCAATGCCGCTATCCTATTTCTATCTGTATTCGTTTCCCATCACCAACGTCTAGAATCCTACCTCTGCACTTCATGCCTGCGAGTCTTCGTCACACGACCTTCGTTTATTGAATATTAAGTCCTTGTCCTCTTTAATCATAGAACATCCATAATGCAACAGATGACTCCACCAAATCTAATTCCAAGATCTATCCTACATTCTCCGATAGCAATATCATCGCGCTCAGGCCACGCATCCATCCCGTCAAACGTCATACTCTATTCTCTCTTTTCTTATCCCCCGTCAACAATGTGCAAAATGTGCTTCCAAATCTCCCACCCGCAGATCCCACAGCTTGTGTATTTCTATACGCTCCCGGCGTGTTTGGTGCAGTTGCCGAGTCGTTGTCTTGCGATGTAGAGGAGGGAGGGGAGGGGCGTTGTTATTGGTGGTGGCTTTGAGGAGGGGTGGAGGGAGGGATGGAGTGGGAGGAGGAAATTGGATGAAGCAATGGCGAGTGGTGTAGAGGAGGGAGTGGGGGGTTTGAGACTTTCTTTGATTTTAATGTGGAACGTGCATTCGTGCAATCTCATTTGAAGGGCCTTGTGTAGAAGGGGAAATTGTCACCATCTCGAAGGTCGAACATGAGATGGTCGTATGATAGTTGTATCAGATCTCGATCCTTGTCCCTGCTCCCGATTGCGTCGTATACGGTATTCAGGTATGCGAACATGCTGCCATCACTGCGTTTGAAGGTTCATGTGGCTCTTAACCACATCTCTTACAGTTGCAGAAGATATCATCGTCTCAAGGCTTGACTGCTATCATCAACGCTGTCTTTGCAAGAAGTCAACATGTGTCTGATCTGGAGATTATGAATCAGCCGGATTGAAAGGTGTATGGCGACCCCGACGTATCAGTTATATTTGAGATTTTGACCATCGTTGCTGAGCGTTTGGGGGTCCTAATTCCGGGCTGAAGATTTCTTGTCTGAAAGCAAGTCAACATGACTATCATGTCATTCATGTTCTCCTCAGGTTCCAGTTGCGAGGGCTTATCTTATCTTATCTATCCGCCAAGACGCCAAGGGGTTCAGCTCCGGCTCCTGGACCTCACATCCCCGACCCTCGTTCAATGGAAAGGAGTCTGCCTAGTCGTTGGTGTCGGCTTGTTTATCGTATCTGCATAGATGTTGTGATGAGCCAGTACTGACATACTATATCCGATCTACCACCAATTCTACGAGTGGCTTCTGACTGACGTTCGAGCATCTCATCTTACTGCACACATAGTCATCGGTGCATCAACGAATTTCTTCAGACTTCATCTACCTTCGTAGCTAACGACGTTACCAGATGAGTCTGCAGTTGCCCGCTCTAAAGATGCATGCTGCGAAATCCTGCGAGTACGACAGCTCTTCTCCGTTCCGAGGCTGTTACTCGATCATACCCATGCGAAATCCCTTCCAGCCCACCAACTCCGCTTAAACCAACTTGCCTATTGAAAAACGACGCTGTCGTCCACATAACAAGGAAAGGTATCCACAGTCGAGAGCACATCGCACTCTCGTAACTAGCAAACTCAACGAAAACATTGACTTCAATATATACCGCCCAGCTAAGCCTCCTCGCAGACGTTCAAGCAACGGACTCATACGGGTGACCGTACTGCCCGCCCACCAGGTTGGAAACGCTTCTTGTACGAGAGTTGTCGTTGGGGTGCAGGGGAATGCACCGATCATCAGCATACTGGACCTTGACATGGGTTGTCTTAGCAATGGAGCCCAGTGGGATATCCTTGCCGTCCTGCACGGCTCGGGTCAGCTTTGCCTGTCAAAAGTATGAAAGTGACACATAGACAGCCATAAGAGCAGATACTGTTAATGTTTGTGTCACGGCTAGCATTCTGGTTGTGGTGGAGAAGAAATGAACAAGGAAGCGTGACGTACCATGCAGTAAGCACTTACAGTCTCGGTCGAGTTTGAAGCTTTACCTTCCCAGCTTGATGGTGTCTTGGCGAGAATACCGTGTGGTGCGGTGGGCTTTGTCACCACTAGTCGACCCCAATTATCGTAGGCTGCGGCTGGAGAATTGCGATCGGACGAGGGTCCGCCCGGACAACGAGGTATAGTTGAGCCATCAGAGTACTCACACTGATAACTTCCACGAGGGAACAAATTTGGAAAGAGCGCTGTAAGAGGGGCCTTTAGCATTGGTAGGCAGGCGCATATGATACTGGTATTGGTCTCTACGATTGTCCAGATGGTGGAATTGAGAGCACCGTATGTCAGATCTGTGGCTTTGGAACTAGTATTGAGCGTTGTCATCCGCAAGACCGATGTGATACAGACGCTGGGGATGGTGAGCTTGAATCGCAGAAGCAATGAATGGAGGTACGTACAAGACTCCAAGCCCGAAGACCATTGTGAGGCCCCACTTCTGACGATTCGGAAGCTGCAAGCTTTTCACGACCGGCATCGGAAGAAGCAGTATCCCAAAGTCCCCGAGAATGTTTGCCACAGCATTGGTGTACCAGAATGCAGTGAGATTAACGCAAGTGCCCTCGATCGCGTGGTCCCACACTCGCTCGATAGGAGTGCATTCGAAGATGGTCGCAGCGATACTGCCCGCTGCATACAAAACTACGTAACCCAGGGCGACGTAGACGGTTTTACGGAACCAGCCAACGTGCGCAAAGATGCGTAGGTAGAGAAGGCAGATGGACGTCTTGGTGAGGTTGATGGTGAACTTGTACGTCACCTGGGCAGCCCAGAATGCCTACAGCTTATGTCAGTCGTGTTTTGCTCCCGAGAGGAGGTTGAACTCACTTGCAAAGCCATACGAATATCCCCAGGGTCCAGAGTGTTCATCGCTTTGCCAGCGCCATGCTCCACGCCTACATCGATGTCAGCGCGGCGACTATGAGGGAAGAGGACTGAGGATAATCCTGTTGACTCAGCCCAAACGTACTGATGCAACTGCAGATGGTGAGCCCGATCGAGAAGACCTAGGGTCGAGATCAACACGGTCGGTCTACATCGTCGCTGGGTCATAGGATCGATTTGGTCAATCATACTTACCATGGAGAGCACAATCACATAGTCATCCGTGCCCAGCCTACGGGTGGTAGTCAACCTCGACATCAAGCGTGATATGACAAGGACAAAGGCGGCGAAGGAAAACAGGATCGAGATGATAAAGAGGCTGGTACCCCGACCATAGAGCTCCGTGGCTCGGCTCTCGATGGCAGGCATGTTGTTGTTCGTTGACTCGAGACTCGAAGGCGGTGGACTCTCGGGTGTGCTGCGGAAAAGTTGAGGTGATTGTGTTGAAGTGAGCTTCCAAGGTCAACAGTTGAGATGGAAGAAATTCCAATGAGATGGTTTTGGTCGCATGCCTTTGAAAGATCGGATGAGGCCCAGACCGTGAGTCTCAGAGTTATGGAGGAGTAGTGAAGGAAGAATCTAGGATGACGAAGTTGATCTAGGATAGCCATCGTGTAAGGTAGCCGCTTTCGCCCGATCTGTCGTAGCGTTCTTAGCCCTCCGACGCCGATGTAAGGGTTGAGAGCCATTTGTCCTTACATCCATATCACAGGAACTTTGTTGACAGTATAGAGCAGCAGGAAAGTCCTCGCATGGCTGGGGTGAGTGCGCAAACGAGACATTCGGAAGGAAGGAGATAGACAGCGTTGGACAGCAAACTTCGCGTCGAGCCGCTTGGTCATATCTGGGACCCTCCGAGAGAGAGCCTCGGAGCTTATTCCTTGTGAAGAATGCAGTTTGAGATGGAGAATAGGGCAGGTAAGGGCAACGCAATGACATCAAATTTCATTCACCCTGCATATAACAGGTCGCCTTGCAGGACTCGACATCTCAATGTGAACCAGCATATGCGTGTCGGCCCCACTCCCGCTGCAGGAAGCCGCTGTGGTTGCCGGCTGCAGGCCATATCGCTTCCAGGATCTCTGGTGAAGGATCAAATTTCGCCGAATGGACATAGCCCGTTTGCCAGTGAGCTATCATTTATCTCGAGGCAAAGTCCATGCAAACAAGTCACCTGCCGCAGCCTGCTTCACAGTTCCCTCGAAACCTGGGAAGCCGGTCGAACATGATCGCAGCCATTCAAAAGATCTCGAAGATCCTGGCGTATGACAAAGATCCTTGTGGACGTCTTCACCTTGCGTCTCTTCAATACAATCACCATTATCAAATATGAGACAAAATCTGTCAAACGTTTGCCCTGACATCGGAAGCTTACACAGCTGCAGACGCCTGCATTATGGCAGAAGCTTCATGCCCTTGTTCGCAGTCCGAACCGATAGACTGTGAAACAATCTGATTGATTTCCGTGTATGTTATGCATCAAGTGACGAGGCCAAAGTTTGGCTATGATCCTATCCTCCACAGCGTGTCAGTCCAGACCTACGTGAGTCGCCTAGCTCGTCAATTCTTCGAATCCTCATATCGTCGTGTCTCATCGTAGACATGAAACATACAACAATCATATTGTCGCCACTGTTATACATGTCTATCGATTATATGGCAGTGGAAGCGTTGCATAGCCGGCTTCGAGACCAGGGATTGAGATGACAATTTTCTGGACTACTAATCATGAACGATATCAAGATGAGTAGCTGGACATGCTCTGTAGCATGAGGTGTACTCGCAACGCAGACAAGATGAGTGGATAATCCCAGGAAACCCTTGAAGACTTGATCTATTGATAATCGCTCCAAGCGCCGTAGCCGCGGCGACGATGAGCTACTAATGTTGGAGTTGAGACCCATAATGTGTCGTATCACATGAGGCCAGCGCTCTGAGACGCATACAAGCTGCATCACCAGATCCTTTGAGAGCATTGATTTAGATATGGTACTCGCCATGTCAATGTACAGCGGAGACTGCTACTGCGGCAAGGTCAGGTATACCATTAACGACCTGACGTGACGATACACCTTGCGCCTCTGTTGATCATTCCCTTGTCAACGACCGCATCGCCGAATGAGCGAATCGTCATTCTCTAGAGGGCTGATCAGCCCCGGAGAAGCTCTCTGATACGGCGTTCCGCCTCACCACGAAAATACCTGTAATCGTCCTTCCATACCCCTGAATCGAAGAAGCTTGTAATACGTGGAGCTTTTAATATCACAGTAGCAAGATTATGCTGCACTGGGCATCCTGTCCGAGCTGTAGAAGCTAAGGAAATCAGGATATCCTTATAATACAGAAACGTTGGACCACACTGAGAAATTTCGAGATGACACTATTCTATCCCTTTTTCCCTTCCGCATTCCGTTTCTCTCAAAACAACATCCCCAATCCTCAACGCGAAACACGTCTCCCTTTCCATCATTCACCACTCTACAACAGAAGCATACCTCTTACGTGCAAGCCCATCAAGTTGAATCACATCACCCTATTAAAAATGCCAAAACCCCTCACAGCGCACTACAACATACGCACAGCCATCAAGCTCCACTTCCCCCATCACCACTCTATACCCAGATATCCTACTCCTCCTCCCCCCATCATAGTCACCTTATAATACCAACAGCATCTACCACCCTCCTCCACATTTCCCAAAAATGCTACCATCCCCAAGTACCTTATTCTACACAGTCGTGTGATATCGATGCACTCGGCAGAACACCTATAATAGACACAAGAGAAAAAATCATGTACGCCGTAAAAGCCATTGTTGATACAATGAAGCTCGTGACTATTATTGAAACTTATACGTAGGCTCTCCTTTGTGATGGTGAAAGGGACACAGGGTTTTGGATGTTACCTAGCTTAGTACTGTGGGGAGAAGGGGTGGGGGGAAGTGAGGGTGGTCTACCTACCTTTCAACACATGTTTTCTTCGGAGGATAAGAAGGTACACGGAAATATGTCAAGCGTACCTAGAGTTTGGCATATGTGCAGTTTTTCCGCGTTTCCTAAAGTATATATTTTGGGAATTGGCAAAGGCTGGGTATGCGGAAAATGTGGCTGCGGACTGTGCTGCAGGGTCTAGAAAAAGAGAAGGATTAAAGCAGGATAGGGGTCTCTCGCTCGTTGCAAATAATCCTCTCTACGTTCTTGAAAAGCCTACGACGTTCATACCTACGCCATCTATCAATACGACTGAGGTCGGTTACTGCGCGCTTTACAGCTCAGCTGCTGATGGTCCATCTACCCAGAAACAATTAACATAGCGAATGATGGGATTGAGCGCCACAAGGGAGCCAGAGGGAAAAGTTCTATATCCTTTCTACAACATATATACTTGAAACATAGATAAGGAACAAAAGGTCCATCGTCACCGCTAGCGTCAACGTTCGTCGTCGAAGATGCAATCATTCATTCATGAACAGTCCCAGTGCCCACATCATGGCAGGTGCGAAACGCTGAGGGAGCCTTTCCCCGGTTGTCATATAACACATGAGACCCTCGAGGTCCCACCATTCGCCCATCGTTTTGATATCCGTTCAGTGTGATGGAGGGGTTGAATCCAGCGTATCGAGAATGGCCGTAATGTTCGTTGACGATGTATGTTGGAGCTCTGTAGGTGCATCGCACATGCGTCTGCTGTGCTACCTGAAGCTGTATGTGGGAGCCGAAGCCGCGGCTAGTACAGTTCACCCGACAGGCCAGATGTGGCGTGTGCCTTGATGTTGTGAATATGTGATGTCTTCAGATATGATACTGAGAAACAGTGATTTTCGATATCAATGCGGCAGAAAAGCATCATAGGAAGCCGGATTCCGACAGGAGCCTGGATTGGGGCAAGTATTAGCCGCAACCAACGAAGGGGCAATGCATATCGCGGGCTGGTACATGACTATGCTGCTTTGGGGACGAAGCCCCAAAGACTATTGCCTGGCTCTCGGCGGGAGGCCGATGTAGGTATCCGAAGGCAACGGAAATCCTCAGAGATGCCACGGCTAGCGTCTAGTCGAATCAACGAGACCTAAATCTACCAACCTTGTGATTTTCTCGTCCTCCCGTTCTCTCGGCTCGACCTGCAAACTCTTGTCATACATCTCGTGTACGTCTCCAGCAGCTTGCATGTTACTCAATATGTAATCTTGCAGATCTCCGACGGACTTTAGGGGATAGGGTACGTTTTGGTACTGCTGGATTTCGCGTATGACATCTGCAGTCTTTGCTCGTTTGGCAAAGTTGATCAGGTTGGTACGTTTTATTACCGAGGGTATGCCATCCTCAATGAAGGTCAAATCCGTCAAGTAGACACCTGATCGTTTCAATTAGCGCTACTGGTGGAGAGAACGACGACTCGGGTGCGTACCAAAGAATGGAATGCAGGGAGGATTGGCCTGATGGAGTGCTTCTCTGTACTCTCCAAAATTCTTATTATTGTGCATCAACTTCCTCATCTGTTCCAGCATAGTGAGTGTTCGAGCATTGACTTGTGCCCAAGTCCGGCTCAGTCGGCCAATAGGTGCTGTACTCAGAGCGGAGATGATGGAAGTCAATGTGGAGAAGTTGTTCATCGCTCGGCATTTCTGCACCGGTCAGTACGACGTCAAGGAAAACTCAACTTCCCTCACTTACATCGGCAACGGTGACGAAGTGCTTGATGACTACGACGCGCTTCTTGACGTCTGATTGATTCAAGATCATTTCTGCAACCCAATACGTGAGCTGATTTGAATGCAAAATGAGAGCCTTGACGTTGGCCGCTGGTTCGGGATCGTCTGGTCCCAACTTCCTCTGCCATGTCTTATTCAAGCATTCCGTGGCCTTGATTTTCCCGTACAATCTCGATTCAATTATCGTCAATTGCCTCGCGAACTCAGTTGGGTCGATGTCCAAGAATTTGAGCTTCTTCATGTTCTTTGGCATGATCGGCGTAGGGATCGAGTCTCTTGGGGTAGGCACGAGCCCTTTTGCATTGCTGTCTTGTCCCCTCATACGTCGCTCCACAGAAGCCATCAGTTGGGCAGATCCTGGTGCGCCGCTTGTCGCTATTGAATCTTTCGCGAAGGAATGGACCCTTCGAAGGAGCTCGTTAGTGGCTTCATCGGCGTTCTCCATCCAATAATTATCAAGCCAGCTTTTCAATATGTTGACGATTCGCAACCTGATGAGGTTTTGCTTTTTGTCCACCCAATTGTTGTAGTGGTCTTGCCCAATCCCCCGCGGCGGTTGTATGCTGAAACGCTTGACCAACATCTCAAAAAGCTCCGAGGCAGTAGTGAAGGATCGGTAGGTAAGGAGGAAGGTACCGTTGAAGTGCGCGTCCAATCGGTCGTGCCTAGTCAATTGCTCCACCAATGCGACCAGAGTACCGCCACGCAACTGGGGAGGGTCGGTCTTGGTATCGTATGAAAGTTCCCCTTCGTGATCTAGCCTCAGATAAGAGGGCTCATCTACGATATCTCGTGGCACTTCGCCAAAGAACTTTATCAGTTTGGAGTCGTTACCTTGCTTGCGATAATTATCTTGGGCTGGATCAATTCCATCGGTATAGGAGGCAGCGAAGTTCATCTCTGCCAGATTAGGCCGTGTATGCTTCGAGGTACCGGCGTAGGTGTTATAGGGTGCCCCTGGATCTGTCGTTCGATGGCCACGTGCTATTTGAGTATCTCTAAGCTCCTGCAGCGTGTTCGATTCTTGGGGCATGTTGTCAAGCAGAAGCTGCAGGTTGAAGCCTGCTTGTGACGTACTTGTCTCGAGTTGTCTGACTATGGTCCCAACTTCATTGAGGCGATCCTCCAGCGGATCTCCCCGGGATGCTGCCCACTCATCACCCAGTGGCGCCGCCACTGCTTGGCAGGCCAGTATCAGCTGCATAATCAGATCATAGAGTTTTTGCTTCTGCGTGGTGAAGTCCACGAGCGCAGGGTTTTGGAACGCCGAACCCAAGGGTGCAAGGTTGATCGACTCTACTGTAGACATCCATGGTCGAAAGCATTCTACAACCTTGCCGGCCGCATGGCAAACGGCGCATCCAACTTGCTTATGCCTGAATGGTGTAATCAGCTTCTCACGTACTAGTAGATGTTCTTCCAGCCGGCGAATGTTGGCTACAATCATCCTTTTCAATTCGTCCATCCTCTCCAACAGGGTGCTATCCAGTGTCACGACGGGCTCCACGTAAGGATCGTACTCATCCTGATCCACAAATGACGAAGCTAGCATAGGATCCTTGACGCCCACGCCGTTGTTTTGCCAACTACCGCCGTTGGTGCTACCCACGACGAAACCTGGCACCAAACGAGGAATCTCTTCACCACGCTGTGAGCGGGCAACCTCTACATAACTGTAAACGCCATGTAGGACCCCCTCTGCTTCTTGGAGACACTTGGTGTATGCGTCAGGTGCCGGCCAGTCCGCAGATGCAATATGCGAAGACAGAACAAGCTTCGAGAACCGAGACATCATGTCGCGGAAATGTGGATATAGGGCTTTGTTTGTGGAGATGATGGAAGGATTCCCCGAATGGTTATCAGTTGTGCCGGAGGCGGCAGCAAGCAGCATACGGAGGTGATCCGATATGTCTTCGGCTTTCCGAACGTATTCCGATCGATCAGCGTTATTGATTGCTTGGCGATATGATTCGATAGATTTCCGTATATTCTCAACAAGCTGATTCCAGGTCAACGGAGCGCTGATTCCATCATCAAAGAATGAACGAGGTACAGTAGTGCCAGAGACTTGGCCCAACGGAGTGCTGGCGAAAGACGTGGTGTTCGGTCCAAGACCTGACATCGCTGAAGCGTGCTGAACTGCGCTCATGGAGACGTTGTCTTTGTCGAACCCACGACTGTTCATGACGGGTGACGTATTGAATGACTCTGTAGAGACCGCAGGCGATATACCATCGGAAATGTATGACTGCCGTCTCCTAGGTCTCGCTAGTATAGCAGACTCCTCGAGCTCCGAGGTCGAGTCGCCAGTTTCATATCCATCTTCGTCGCGTTCCAACCCCCGCGCCATCATCTCCGGAGGCGGTCTGGTCTGGTCAGGCACGTTGATGTTCATGCGGTCCCTGGGTCCAGTCTCATTGGCCGAGGTAGGAGTCTCTAGAGGTAGCTCCATTGACGACACACCAGTCTGTGTGTTGAAGTAGAAGAGCCTACCATCTGGCGTAGCTTGTGGTATCCAGTAGGCTGCCTCCTCTTGTTCTCTGTCTTCGGTACTATCGACTGACAGATGGGATTCGTCATTTCGAGGAGCTTGCATGCCAGCCACAGCCTGCGCCTCATCATATTCATCATATTCGTCCTCGGTGCCGGACTCTCCAGAGAGATCGGCTCCATTAGACGGCGGTTGTTGTGTGTCTCTCGCGATCACCTCTTCGGGACCGGTGACGACGATGCAGTAATTGCTTGGGAACCATCCTCGAACACCGTTGATTATTCCGTCCCACCAACCACTTGCCAGCTGGGTGATGACCTGTATGGTATCTCCCTGACGAAAGCTGAGACTAGTCCTATCGTCGGCTTCATAATCGTATAAGGCTCGAACATACAAGGCTGCAGGAGGCGCGGAAGTTGGGGAATGGACGCTCATTCCAACGGAGGTTGCACGGCTTCTTGACGCTGCTCTCGTACCCGTTTGCTGTTGCTGAGTACGCTTGTGAGCGACTGATGTCATTCGCGATGGCTCTTCGGTGTAGTGAAAGGTTGCGGCACTGAAGACCGGTCCTTTACCATTTGCGTTGGTTCTGGTGTTTATGGTAAGCGGCGTCACGGCGTCGGTTTTGGTGAACATGGCGATCCGCAGCTGATTACGTGGTATGGCGATGCTGATGGAGAGTAATGTTCAGCTCTCTCTGTGGAGAGGCGCGGTGTAGGGGGATGGAGTAAAGCTGACGCCGCAAGGTGGTCCGTCCAGCGCAACCTCAAGAACAGTCTCCTGTCGTCGACTTGAACGATGGCCGGCCAATTGTGATGGCAAGAATGAGATGGAGGCTTCGCGGAATCGTCCAACGCAAGCGCCGGTGGTTCAGTGGTAATGATATCGCACGGTGATTGGCCGTTGGTGAAGTACCAGGTGTAGCCTGAGGTCGGCCCACCAATGCTTGCGAGCTTTCGAGAGGACGGCACCGTTCAAAACCCCTACGCCTTATCCCCCACTCGAGATACAGGAAATAATGAGCGGTAGTAACATCTATCTAAGACGTGAGCTGAATGTCGATTTTCCCTGATGTTGTTTTGTTTTATGGGATTTTTGTTTTTGTTTGAGGCGAGATCAGATTGGATATCAGGCTGGGTGCGGGCAGCGGCAGAGTAGAGGCACGATAGATGCTAAGGTACAACAGTAGATGTATCATAGAGGAGAGAGCTACAACAATTACTTCTCATCACGTTACGTTGGTCGATACTGATGACGGTCCATTACATTCTGGCTATGCGATACCAAACCTATCGTATTCCCCCATCTCTACTTCTCACTGTAAGGCTTAGATAGTTCCACAGGCAGCATGGTAAACGATGTCAACAAAAAGGTCTTACCCCTTAGCCCCTCGCAGGTTCATCCGTCATGCAGTTCGAATCCTTATGATCGTTACTTGAAGCCTATTGGAAGGTATCATTGTCTGGCTGCATTATAATGCATCGGTCTGTAAGGCTACGTGCATGTCATGGAAATGCGGAAATTTCTGCAGCAATGCGATTGGATCAGGATCTGTCACACTCATGCAAAGATCGTATGCAGTGAGGACAACGTCGCATCCTGTGTATCTTGCTATCGTGCGTGCAAGTAAACGTTTTGATGGTCACGAATCTATTCAGTAGCTGAGCCGCCGCTCGATATCTAAGCAGCCGATATCTTACATCTTCTTTTCGGCCCTCTAGAATTAGTTCTACTTGCAGATCGCGGTCAAATGTCAACCACAAACGGTCTGGCCGACAGCGGGGCAGATAGAAAGGACGGTACTTCACCAACGTCTTTAATTCAGTGTTCATGGCCGAGATGTATCTGCATCGCCATCTCTCGGTCCTACCTTGGCCGGCATCTATCACGTTCTCAGTGAGCTCATAGTCTTGAATCTTTGATAGAATCTTCATACTCCGTAAGACTAGATCTATGTAGGATTCAACGGGGTTTTGGAAGTGGCATCCAATTGGTGAGGGTGGAGTCTGTGGAAGCATGGAAACGGAACGCCCCAAAGGAGGCCTTAGCCCAAAGGCTCGGGCGGTTTGAACAGCCGGTTTTAGTGTGTTTCTTCCTTGCTCGCTGCGAAACAAGCTGCGGGAAGTACCTGATGTCCCTGACATGCTGCAGAAGCGCAAGGAAGTCAGCCCAACATATAGCCGTGCGAATGCTCTGCTTTCGTGGGGAAGGAAGCCTCCATAGTCAGTCGTCAGTTGGCTTGCTGTCAAGTGCAGATCAAGGTCGCATCACCACGAGGCAACAGGGAAGTCGGAGTGGCTGATGAAGCTAGCTTGATGTTTGGGTCCGGGGAAGTGGGATCCTTGCTTGGTCTTTCTGCTCTTTTGACCCTTTTCCCAACAAGATCACTCACATCCATCTTCCAATGACCTCAGCGACTAAGATTGATGCGATGCCTTTGTGAAGCACAGCATTCGCCAACCAATCAAACCACACCATCACTTGAACACGGTGTCGAAGGTATTTCCGGATGGGAACCTCGATCGGGAACGATCCGCCGGCCCATGAGGGGCTGGGACGAAATTATTCTGTACCAGGTCATGGAGCGCTAGCAGTTCTTGAATAAGAACTGGACGGATAAGACTCTTAGGAGCGAGTCGTGAAATTTCGTGTGCGGGTGTCGCTGCTCCTTCTCGATATCAGTATCTTAGACGTTGAGGCGAACAAGAGATCCCTCCGAAGTGATAGTATTCACTAGGGGAGCGATGTCCACTGGCGACTGAGCTTGAAAAGCCGAGCTGCGGAGACCTGTACGGGCAGGCAGCGGTGGATTACGAGTCCTCTGGATAGTTCTAGTTGATCAGTTGCGACACCCAGGCAGGCAAATGGATCTGCTGAGGTCATACTCCATAAAGGTGTTGGTATTGGCGAGCTCGATGCAGTGGCGGTATGATGCTGCGCTGTCAAAGTCTTCGAGGCGTCCTAGCTTGGATAGTGTGGCACTCCTTGACTGGATGGATTAGGATAGTTGGGTGTCAATATCTTTAGCACAATCATTTGACCTCTTGCTCATGCATTCCGTGTTGCACTGCACAGTGCCTATGTAGGTTTCTAAGGATATATATTTGGTAAACAAACCCGTGAGAGATGTAAGATAAAGATGTGGGGAAAGAAATGCGGCTTCAGAGGTATGGTAAGCGTGGTACCAAATCCGTAGCGTCCAGCCAGTTTAGAGTGGTAGGGGACTCACACCCTCGACACCTTGGCCCCTCCAAAATTGTGCAGCCCCTTTTGTGATGTAGTCCATTTTGTGACCAGATTAATTGCCCCTCCAAGATAATCAATCACCCAGCTGTCTAATCTTGAATGCCTTCATTGAAACAGCCCACTTCAGAAAGCATCCAGACTTCCGAATCGAAAGAAACCCTCACCATACAAACGAGACAGCCTATCAGTCAGCGGTATATAAACTTGCAGCGACCAATCCGAACTAGCAGCCAAGGCCGAAGTGCCTCAGTCCCACCGACTTTCCCAGTCTCGCTCTCAAAACACCAAGAGGCATGATTGACGGGATTCCATCCATATACATCCAATTCATCGTCAGCCTCGTCCTGCTATCAGCTGCTCGCCCTCCTTGCACACGAGCTCTCTGATCAACGCCAATCGAGTGTTATCTTTCCAGCCATGCCTGCTCCTGCCACCGCACAAGTGCCAGCGTCATCGAAGAGCCCTGCGCAGAAACCGACGCCAGATCGCAAATACAAGTGCACATTTTGCGCCAGGGCGTTCAGTCGAAGCGAGCATAGAAGTAGACATGAAAGATCGCGTAAGTGTCTCCGTACCTTGCACTGTGTTAGTCGATGGAGGGGTTGTTCCCATGGTGGGGTTGTTGAAAAGCTCCTTTGCCCGCTCTTGCTAATCCATCTCCACATTACACAGACACCAAAGAGCGACCCTTCAAATGTCAGAAGTGCCGAAGCACCTTTGTTCGACGAGACCTCCTGCTACGACACGATCGCACCGTGCACGCCAAAGATGGAGGCATCCCGCTCGTCAGCGAAGTCAAGAGACGGCCGGGCGCAAAAGCTACCTCGAAGACAACCCCATCGAAGCCGGCAATCGCCTTGGATACAGCGACGCTGGAACAAATAGAACAGAGCAGTGAGGGTATGGTTGACCTTGAAACTGCCGCAATGTTGATGACCGACCTTCACCACAAAGCAACCGCCGCCATGGCAAATCAAGACGATCAGCTTGACGAGACCACGACGCCCTACTCCCCGGACCACACCACCATGTTTGATACCGGGGTTCCATACATGCCCGGTGGGGCGCTGCCGCTGTCTCAGCCGTGGGATCCATTCATGTCAAATTCGGTAATTGAACCCAAAGCCCATTCAGTCTCTTCCTCGAGCCTTTCTGGCTCGCAAGATTCTCAACTGTCACAGCTTTCCTTCAATAGCGCCAGTACCGTACACCCTCACCCGAATCAATTACCGCCAATGATGGAGCGATACCCATCCGGAGGCGACGTCTTCGCTCCCGGTCTCCAGTCGCTCACCGCCTCGATGCCCATCTCGGGACCTGCGACCCCCAACGGACTCTCGCCCTTCCCTTTCATGACCGGACCAGTCTCCCCTGTAGACTATCGTCGCTCACCTGGTCCTAGTCAACCTATAACGACGCCTCGCGTGCCTCAGCTCCAATCCGACGATGACTATAACGCAATGCAAGAGAATATGAAACGTTGCGATAACGAAAGGACGACTCAACCCAATTTCCAGCACCAATCCCGAGGGGAGGTCAATGCCTGTCTCGAGTCATACTTCAAACTCTTTCACCACCACCTTCCTTTCCTACATCTTGAATCTTTCGATGCCAGCACTGTCTCACCCGCACTGCTGCTCTCCGTCCTCTCCATTGGTGCCCTGTATTCATTTGATCAGGAAAAAGCATTCATGTTTCACATAGGTTCGAAGATGCTCGTCACTCAATTTCTCCAGAACAAAGAAAGCTTCAGCTCGCGCAAGTGTCCACTATGGACGATGCAGGGAACGCTACTCAACATGATCTTTGCCAGCTGGAGCGGTGACCCGAAAGGCCTGGAATGGGCGGGTTCCATCAAGAGTCTTGTCGCCAACGTAAGTCTTCGCCAAGAGTGAGATAGCGAAATCGTCCTGACGAATCCATAGATGGTTGCGGGTAACCGGTACGAATTGAAACTTCGATCCGAGGCCAGAGAAGGTGTCCAACCAACGCACGTTGAATGGGTCGAAGATGAAGGATGCAGACGGACGTACTATGCTGTATACATCTTCTTTGGTTTACTAACGCTGACGTATGATCATACTACCGCTATAAGCTTCAAGGAATTTGAGGACCTCGAGCTTCCCTCGTCTGAATCGTTATGGAACCTTGAGGTCGTCGATGAGGAATCGTGGCGAGAGTCTCTAAGGTCTTCCACCATCATCACGGTTCGCAAAGCATATGACAGTCTGTTTCAAGGCGAGGACGTACGGTACAGCGCATTTGCTACCCGAGTAATGATCAACGCTCTCTTCTTGGAAGTGTGGACCCAAAAGCGCAACTTTGAAGCTCTGCAGGATGTTGTCACTGAGTATAAGCTTCGTCTGGCTCTTGATACATGGGAGAGATCCTTGCAGCAATGTGAGCCGGAGACCATTGTCGTGCAGCTGAGCGCTCCGCATAAAGGCCACCCACTTATCTTCAACGCGATGGCTGTCTTCCGGAACACCCGAGCACGCCTGGAAGTTGATCTAAGATCCGTGCAAGAGGTCCTACGGTATCACGACTCCTACGAGGTTGCTGCCGCCATGACGAATGCAAGAGAAAAAGTCAAGAGATCTGACGAAATGCTAAATGTTATCGAAGAGTGCTACAACTGCCTCGAGATCGTCGCTTTGCAAGGCATTAAATGGGTTGGACGGACATGTGCCACCAACTGGAGCGTGGAGCATCCGCTCTGTGGTCTCGACCTCATTGTGATCCTCAGTCTATGGCTATACCGCCTGGAGCACGACGAGGAGGTAGCCACCGAGGCGGAGCTTGCCATGTACAACAGAGTCCGAAATCTGCTCGATGACGACTCGGGTGATTTGTATGGCTCGAAGTTGAGTTCGACCGTCGCTCGATTATGGGGTAGCATGCTGGACGATGTTGTGGTTTGGGGGTACATTATATCCGACCCCAGATTGTGTATACGTGCTAATCGAGTCTTAGCATCACCAAGCTCATGGGAGACTCCTTCAAACTACACTCGCAGGCACTCTCAGGCTACGAAGATGCCATCGCCTCCGGCTCAAGCGTGAGCACCCCTACCATGGCGGGACAGGGCTTGGACCTCGACATGGACGCCTCATTCCAGGGCATTCAGGCTTAATATCATACCACCTTCCTCTCCCAGCGCCGCATTATACCTATGTCTATCGCGTGAGCCAACAGATCTACCGCAATGTTTTTCCAAGACAGCAACGAGCGAAGGTTTGCCACCTGGATCGTCTTTCCTACATCCGTTCCGGCCTGCACAGTCAAGCACCCATCATATATCCGGCAAAGCCACTCTGCAACTCCACAAGCAGGCCGGTCCTGCTCTGCTATGCCATACTCCACTACCAGTATCTAATCTTGCGCTTTGTGTTTTTCAGAGATACCACGTTTGTCTGTTTATAGTGCCAGTGGATGGGTGACTTGATCCCTCTTGGTGGTTATCGTATTGCAAGCGAGCGTGTTCTTGGATTTCATATATGTTGATCTTGGCCATCATGGAGCATTACGCTTTGGGCCGAGGACGACTAAAAAGCAGTAGCTATGAGGCGGTTGATGGTGAATGTGTACGATAAGAGCTAGAGAGTCTGGCCGCACGAAAGCAACAGAGGTGCTAGCTCTCAAAGATTCGTTCAAATCGGTCAGGTTCTCGTCGGCGCCGTCTCCATGAAAACCGTGATTCCGACCAAAAGCATCTTGCCCGCAGACAGTCCCATGGCATCAAATATCCCATCAAACCTCCCGGCCATCAAACTTTCTAATATTACCTACCTTATACCGCACACATATCCCCATCCCCACCCTCCCCCTCAACTCAACTCAACCCTATCCAACCTTATCCAACCTTATCCAACCCTAACCAAACCAACCAAACCATCCAGGTCTATACAGCACACATCCCCTATATCTATACTACAATCTATAATCTACAATCTATCATCTACAATCTACAACCCATCACCTATCCCGCCTGGTACAACACAACATAACCCTTCCTTTCTCCTATCCCCCCCAATCCCCCTATCTCCCTATGGAGTATCCTATCCCCCTACCCCCCCCATCCCCCATCCCCCATCCCCCATATCGCCCCTATCCTTTGCCCCCTTCCCTCATCCTCCATCCTCCATATCCCATCCTATCCACACCCCACCTCACCAATCAATACCCACAACCACAACACAACCACCTAACGCCCTAGATCATCCTATCCCAACCCATCCCATTCCTTTCCCTTCCCTTCCCTTCGCACAGCATGTAGTAGTACCACTCATCCGTCATCCAATCCCGTCCCACTTCTCCACACCACCGACAGTCCAGACGATCACGTTCCCATGGTCTAATAATAGCTATATCAAGAAAGATAAAAGTATATGATCATCTATCAACGGTTGAATACCAAGGCGTAGGTCCTTTGTATAGAAATAGAGAACACAAAGCCTAACCTAATATACTGTATAGAAAGAACCAAACACAGCTCTCCCGTCGTTGCTTCAACCTTTCGTTCCTATCCCAAAATCCTATTCCGAAGAATGCCTTGTTTAAAGACGGAGAGGAAACCAACCAACCCAAACATAAAAAAAGCAAATTCATCGTTTTCTCTTGCATAACAAACGACAGTATGAATTCTATCCACAGTACCCCCCTGGGAATCTACGTATTAAAAGAGCTGCACACTAATGACACTCCTCTCACCTTCCCACTGCAACTAGGTTGCCGACAATCTTCATGCCTACCAAAGCAGGATGACTGAGAGTAACTACACCAAGTAAAATATTCAATGATGGTGCTTAGGATTTGACCACGACCACGACAACTTTCCACTACTGCTTCCGCTTGTAACGATTAATACATGTTTCCGATCTCGTCAGGGCATTTTAAAAAAGCTAGTCTCTGTACTCCAGCGCTGACGGGGTTTGCTCTGAGAGACTTCGCGTGCCACGAGTAGATAGATAGATAGATGCCCATCTTATGCTTAAGACGCTGGTATGTTCGGACCCTACATCCACGCCGTCCATAGAATAGGCCCCATCTCCCAAAATGGAAAAAAAAGTGGTGCCCACACCCCGAATCGAACGAGGGATCTTCTCATTCCCATCGCAATTTCATACGAGTGAGACGCATTACCACTGTGCCATGCCTGGTTGTACGCCGTCAGTCTCAGATATACATCCGGAGATGGAGTGGAAAACGCACGGGCTAGGATGGTTGACTTGAAATGATTGGGCGCCTATATGAATATATAGCCTTCCATTTTAGCCATGTGGGAGAGTGTTGCACCGTGGAGACTTTTCGGAGACAAAGTGGAGGTAGACATAGAGAGGGGACGAAGGGGTTTGGCAGTACATCTCAATAGCATAGCTTACGATGATACGTTCACCATTACTGATACTACGCTACGTACAACCATCTCATCCCCTAAATATCCACCTCCTTCCCCTGCCCCCTCACATACTCCGCCGCCAACGCTTTCACCCTCTCCTGACTCTTCGCATCGCCACCCTTAACCTCCCAATCGAGCCACTTCTTGAACAAGAACTTCGCCTTCCTCGGCTTCAGATTCGTTCCCTTCCCTGTGACCCTCGCAAACAGCCTCCTCACAACCTCCCGATCACCCTGTTTGATCTCCAGATCCAGCAGCACGTTCCACAAGTCCAAACGCTTCGGCCATTGCGAGAGCAGCGTCTCGAAGACAGTCCGTCCGCGCTCGGGATCGCCGTGCGGAGTCGTGAACTCGAGCTGGGCGAATTTGGAGGTGAGGTCGAGATGGGTGTGCGGGCGCAGTGCTTGCATCGCTCGTGGTAAGAGGGCGCGAGCGCGGTCAGGGGCGGAGGACTCGGTCATTAGGAAGGTGGCGTAGTTGATATATAGATCTGGGCTTTGGCTATGCTTTTTCAGAGCTGTCTGGAAGAGATCGTCGGCTTTGGTGTAGGCTTGCGATTGGATATATATACTGGCCAGACGCTGATGGATCTCAAGATCGTCGTTGTATTGGCATGCGCGCTTGAAGATTGCGTCGAGGCTTTCGTCAGTGCCATAGGCGTTTTCCAGATTGAGCATTGCGATCCATACGTTCAACTTTTCGCCTTCTTCAGTGATATTGATGGTTTTGAGGGCGCGCTCGGCAATCTCGCGTGCTCTGGAGACTTCGCTGAGTTTTAGTTCAAAGGCCATGTATTCGAGCCAAAGAATGGAAAAATTAGGACGGCCCATCAGTAGGCGCTCAAAGTCGGCGGTGGATTGGGGACCGTTGGCGTCGAGGTCCCCAGTCCGGTCAATCTTGATCTCTGCTCTCTTTCGTTTCTTCTTCTTAGGAGCGATGGACTCGGCGTCAGTCTCAGATTGTGCTGCAAGATCGTCTGGGACAGACAAGCCACCTGTCCAGTCGAAGCCGCCGGTGCTAAGGCCCTGGAGCCCACTCGTGGCCAAGGGTATTGGATCGTTATGTTGGGAGATTGTAATACCGCGAAGTGTATTGTCCTTCATCTCCACATCACTGTCGATAGACACGACGTTCTCAAGGTCAATATCGCCGTCCGAGGCTTCGTCATCACTGGCTTTATTGATCCCATTAACCTTTACCCCGTTCATCCCCTCTACTGCCTCGTCGCTGTCAGGGATATCCTCATGTTCAATACCTCGTATATCCATCAGATCATCTCCATGTCTGCCATCGGGGTTGTCAAAATAGGATGCCTTCAGGCCAAGAGAAATCTGCTTCTTCTCCTTGTTGATACTCAGTACTTTTGCCTGAACCGCGTCGCCTTCTTCGTACAGCTTTTTTGGGTTTGCACTGGGCTGATCTGACATCTTAGTACGATGGCAAAGACCGCTGACGTTGGCAGAATCATCCACGACAACAAAGACGCCAAAGTCTTCCACTTTTCGCACCTTGCCAGTCACAACCTGGCCGGTCCTCATGTCTGGAAACGTTAGGAGCGGCTTATATATGCCACCTAAGTGCGAATGTTTTAGGCTCATTTGTACATGCCCAAGCGTTGGATCCACAGCGATGATCTTGCCTTCAACTAGCTGGTCAATCTCGAAACCTGCCTTCCAATCCTTGAGATATGCGTCCGATAAGTCCGATACTCTAATGAAGGCTGTGACATTACTGGCCAGCGATACGAAAACCCCATTGTCTGCGACATTCTTGACGAAGCCTCTCATAACATCGTTGACCTTAAGCTGAGAGACAGACGCGATATCTGGGTCCCTCACCGGAAGCATGGAACTCAGCACTTTTGAAGGCCTTGCCGAAAGAGTGATTCTCTTGTTTGGTTTGTCGGTATCCTTGATGCAGACTCGGAGAATTTGGTTCTTTGTATAAATTATTGGATCGGCTTTGGAATAGTCATCCGCCAGATCTACCAAGTGGATGGGCGCTGAAAGGGACTCGCTCAGCTGTACAATCACTTGACGTTCCGTAACCTTGGTAACTCTACCTGGCAGCACCATGCCTTGGGAAAGATCGTCGAATGTCTTCGGTCCTGAGGAAGCTCCTGATCTCGCAGAAAGATCTAGGTGGTTGTTCTCGATATCAACTTTCAATACAGTGGCTCTCAGTACAGAGCCCACCGGGAAATTCCTTTGTAAGTCTTTCAGCGCAGTCACGTCGTCTGATACATCCATGGCCCGAATGCGCCCACGAACATTCGGCGATAAATTGACCCATAGACAATCGTCTGAGACATTGTTGACGTATGCTAACCAAACGGAGCCTACTTTGACTTTGTTGAAGGTCAAAATATCCAGATCTGCGGATGATTGGCTGCTTGGCTTCGCGGTAAGCTCGAATACAGGGGCTTTGCCTCGATGGGTGATCGGTAGAAAACGGTGATTCCTCGAATCGTGCATATCCAAAATACGGACAGGCAGGACTTGCTTGTTGTGAAACTTTTTGAGTGGATGCTTTCGGTCATTGATTTCTTCCATATCATCGAACACTTCAGAAACATCGATGCGTCCTTGAACGGCGTCCGCTAGTTGCACATTCAATTGTGTATCTTTGATGGAGATGATCTTTGCCTTGGTCTGCTTTCCTAATGTGAAGTCATTAATGTTCATCGAGGTTTCGTCGACCGCATTCAATAGCGCCCCTTGAGCATGATTAGACCGTTCCACTTCGGCCTCTGATCTAGGTTTGAGGGTCAGTAGAAATCGTTTCTTGTTATAATCGACTGATAGCACCCTTGCAGTGATTGACTGGTTGCGTTGCATACCATAGTCTACCAGTTGCATTGCGTCGTCAGTCAGGTTTTGCTTCAAAAGAAGTGCAGTAACCTCGCCAGCGAATTGCACGAAAATCCCCAGAGGCGTAATGTTCTTCACAAAGCCTTGTACTTCGCACCCTTCGACAATTTCATCGAACGCCTTTAGCAGCTTTCCTTCTATCGCAGCTTTAAGGAGACTTGGCTTGCTCGTTACTTTGATCAAGTGCTTTGCCTCTTGTTTGTTCAAGATGATAAGGTCTTTCAAAACCTGATCAATCCTGATCCTTCCAGCTGCAGACTGGCACTTTTGAACGGATTTGTCTGTAAGGTGCTCAATTGGTAACGTGGCCTTCAGACCAGATGGTTCGAGATCCAGAATGATCTCGTCATTGGTTTTCTCCATCACCTTGCCTGCAACTCTCTCGGCCAATTTGAGGCTTTTGAGTGCCTCTTGCTTGGCGGCGCCGAATACTGTAAGGTCTCTACATGAGACTAACATACGTCCCTCGCTTGAATCAACTGAGACAATATGAACATTGACAACTTGGCCAATTCGGAAATGCTGCTTTGGGTCCTGTATGTAGGTCTCGCTCATTTCTGACACAGGCATGAATGCGCGGACCGGACCGTAGAATTGAACCACAGCACCGGCGGGTGAAATCTTGATTAGGGTACCAGGTGCTTGTAGGCCAGGCTGTAGGTCCGTATAAGAAGTCCAGGGTTCCACATCGCTGTTGACCAGCGTTTTCTTGAGTGTGAAGCGTAACTGCCTCTTTTCGGAAATGGTTGAGAGCACTCTAGCGGTTACAGTACTGCCCTCTTTGAACTTCTTCTCTGGATACTGTAGATGTACATCAGCAAGATGAACTTCAGGGACTAAGCCTGTAATGCCCTCGGCTATGTTGACGAGAAGACCACTAACGCCAGTGGCATCTATCATCAACTTCTCTATGGTACCTTTCACCACCTGTCCGACCTTGACATCCTCGATACGAAAGAACGGTTGTTTGATGACTTTAGGCTCCATTGAGATGATGAATAGTCCATCCATAGAGTTGTAGCCAATGACGCGTGCCTCATGAACCGAGCCAAGCTTATAAGGCCCTATACATTCAGACAAGGTCTCAATCTTGCCATCTGAAACTTTGGAGATGTGGACAAAACCCCGGACGCCTTTCACACCAATGTCAACGAATATTCCCACACCCGGTTCAATCTTGACCACCGTAGCATGCTTAATGATGGTAGAAATTGGCACCTGTTCAACAGGCCGAGCACCATCAGTGACACTCGGAGATGAAGTAGTCTTAGTCCTCCAGTACAGAATGTGATCTTGCAACGAGATCCCAAGCTTCTTGTCCTCTGATGTAGGAAAGTTACAGATTATACGTCCTTTGATCTTGCTTCCAATGGAGTACTTCTTCTCAAGGTCCTTCCCACTAGAAGCTGCACCTGAATGGATCAAGTCCGCAGTGACATTGAGCAATCCCATGACCTTCCCGGAAATGCCCGTGGATGTGACTTCAGATATCAGGACATCGACAGCTGTTCCCGGGAGGAATGAATTTATGGTTGGCGCATCTGCAAGGTAGCCGCCCTTTTTGACGTTGCCAATCTTTTGTGGATCTACAGATAGCTTTATGATATTACCATTAGAGCTTTTACCAGTCACAAGGCAGAGGTAGACGGCTCCCTCTTGAATTTTCGATACATCGACATTGGGGCCAAGCTCCTTTGACGACATAAATCCACGTAAGCCGGCATCTTCGAGCCCAAGATCCATGACCAGCCCATGGTCTTCCACACTGAGAACAGAAGCTTGGACCATGCTATTTGTCACAAGGTCGGCTTTGGTCAAACCAGCGTTGACCTCTCGGGGATTGATTGACAGCCCAATGTGTCTTTTTCCTTTTGCGCTAGCGGAATCTTCCTGCTGTGTCGCGGTCACATAGGCGCGCAGGTATTGTTCGGAGGAGAATAACGTCTTGAGATCCAGGTCCTTGTTATCATCTTGTCGTTCCTCGTCCGATTCCTCTTCGTGGGCCGCCAAAGCTTCCACCTTCTTGGTCACCTTGTCCGATATGGAAGTCATTGGAACGTAGCCGGTGAGATTATTGGGCAAGCTCAGGGCAAGATCGTAGCGATTGATCTCGCGGATCTGGCCTAGAACTATAGATCCAGGTACGAGCCGCTAGTGAAACGATTAGCCAACACTTGCGGTTGAGTTCATAGATCATCTACCTTATAGCTCAAGCCTTCAATCCTTACACTCGCCTCTTCAACTGTTCCGCTGCTGACTCCCTTCTTTCCTTTGTGTTTCTGCCCACGCTTGGTTTTAGCAATTTGCCCACTTGGCTGCTCGGGGATGTCCTCGTCATCTTCATCCTCATAATCATTCTTGGCAGCCTTTCTGCCTGTGCTCTGTTCGAATAGCACATCTTGCTTGGCCTGGATCTGGATCTGTTTGTGTTCCAAGGGCGTCAAGATGCTCGCCCCACCACGAGGAAACGCTGGTTCCTCTGCTCTCAATATGGATGTCTTCGCTATGGATGAGGGCTTCTGCTTCTTTTCAGGTCTAGCAATCTCGACCACAGCCTCACCCTTGCGCTTGATCGGAGCCATTGAGGAGATCTTATGTACCCTGTTTAGCTCATGTTGGCTCCCAATAGGTTTTTGCGTGCTAAAGAGATTCCCGATTCTTCGGAGGGAAATTTTTCGCGAGGGGCTGACTGAGGCTGATCATGAGCTAGTGTCCTAGTTAAGTCCGGGCAAGAACGTGCTTTCTCCGACGTGGCCGAGACGTGTATCGCGATTCATCAGAAGTATTGCATCGCTTCATACTTGCAATTGATTGCTTACGCTACCTTTGCTTGATTGATTGTCTCATTACTTTGATATCTCGATCTAGAATCATGGAGAATCTTACTCCTCCAGGTTCGCAAGGTCTACCATTGAGCACTGCCGTATCAACCAACGGCGAAGAACCAACCTTGTCGACGATGTCCCCCTTATCAAGAAAGCACAACGGCAGCAAGCAGCGCAAGCCACCCACTATAACTCCTAGATCATTTACGCGATTCTTTACACCGAAGTCTTCCTTAGAACGAGGCGGGCGAATCGGTGCATCCAGGCAAGCGTTGAGAGATATTACAGCTCAGGCGCCGAATCGCAGAGGGCGGAGAACACCAACGAAGGACACAATACAGATATATGACGAGAATCTGAACGGGACTGCCGGTGCTATCACACGGAAGAGGAAGATAATCAAGCCTTTTGATGACACTTTCGATCAATCATCCCCACTTAAAAGGATAAGGAATCAGTCCCTGGAAGTGTCCGATGAGGATTCTGATGTAGATCAACCGGACTCAGAGGACGAGATCCAAAAGATTTTACAAAGTGATGAACGACCGCGACGAAGGATATCGAGAAATGTCGATCCAATCCTCGACTCAGGATATCGTAGTGGTCTGGGGCGGGATCTTCGGAGGGAAATCGGTGTATATGGCAGGATCACAAAATCTCGGTCGTTGACTCAGGATTTTGGAGTTTCAAGAAATTGGCAGCACGAGACAGCGAAGTTTCACACCGGACCGGAAGATGTACATATCTGCCATAATGTTGCAATGCCTTCGGACCATTCGATACCCTTCTGCACCGCCAGCTGCAATAGTGAGCATCTTAAGCAGAGAGAACTCTCCAATCCATGATGCTGATCGTGCTGTAGCAAATTCTCTTGTAGCGGTTGGAGATGAAGATGGTGGTGTCAGGCTGCTCGAAAGTGCGAAAGATGAAGAGCCTGGGTTCTCCAAAGCCTACGTAAATTTTCGCCCACACACGAATGCAATACTTGACCTTGCATTCTCTGCAGATGATTTGCTATTGGCAACGGCATCCGGCGATCAGATCTCTCTGGTCATCGACATGCCAACGCAGCGTGCTACCTACACGTTAGCTGGTCACGGATCTTCCGTCAAACAGGTGTGCTTCCAGCCCGGAAATTCCAATGTGCTTGCAACCTCGAGCAGAGATGGTACCGTACAGATTTGGGACCTCAGGTGCAAGGGCTTTGATGCTCCTATCCGGGCAATCAAAGTTCCTTTGGAACCTTCGGCCAACGCTCCTGATGGTTCTTTGACCAACAACAAGATGAATTGGGCACGACCTGTGAACACCATGTCAGAGGCTCATCGGCGGCCATTGAAGGAGCATATTGCAGCCACCGGTCTCAACCTCCCATCACACTACGACACTCCCCAGAATGGTGAGAGACCCGATAGATGGGGCGTTGTCTCCATTACGGCACTGCAATTCCTCAATCCAGGACGAGAGCATCTACTTTTGACTGCGTCAGAAGCGGACGCTAGCGTCAAATTATGGGACCTTCGCACAACGCACAACCAGCGTCGAGGCAAGGCGACTCCACTGTCGAGCACTCGTCCAACCGGGGCGCACACAAAACATCGACATTTCGGAGTGACTTCTTTATCTCTCAGTGGTGATAGTGCACGCTTGTACACTGTCTGCAGAGACAATACCGTATATGCTTACTCAACTTCCCACCTCGTCCTCGGTCATTCTCCAGAACTCTCAGGGATGGCTTCGAAGCCACGAAGGTCAGGCGGACCCGAGAAGGAAGGTCTCCAACCAATATATGGTTTCCGTCACCCCAAGTTTCACGCTTCGACCTTTTACGTCAAATCCACCATAAGGCTGGCCAAAGACGACAAGACCGAAATTCTAGCAGTAGGAAGTAGCGATGGATGTGCAGTGGTGTTCCCAACTGACGAGCGGTACCTCGAACGCTCTAAAGACTGTCGAATTCGTCCTTCAGATCCGTTCGGGTGGAAGTGGCCCGCCACGATACGCGCAGACAAAGGGACAGGAGCCGATTTCACCATTCGTCTTGAGGACTCCATTCCAATATATCAGCATGGATCTGCCCTCATCCGGGGCCATGATCGGGAAGTTACGGGCATGTCGTGGACAGCGAACGGTGAATTGGTGAGCGTTAGCGACGATTATACCGTCCGTTGTTGGAGGGAAGGTACGGATGGGAAAGCTAGAGACCTGAGGATAGGTGGTGAGAAGGAGGGTAGGAGATGGGGTTGTGGTTGGGCGGAGGCCGATGAGGAGTGGGATGAAGACGATGGATGAGATCTGCTTCGAGCCACCCCTGCAAAGAAGTGTTGTATCTTTTGGGTAGTGTATAGCGTGCACGCCGTCCATGAAGGGGCGCAATCCTGCGCCGGTGGTGTGAATATCAGTCTCTTTGTACCATGCCTGCAACCTTGTGGAGTGGTCACTGATGGGATACCCAAATTTCTTCTCTGCCCGCTACATCTCTGGTGCTCCAACTGAAGACCCACCTGCTTGATGCTCGCAAGTCATAAGATATTTTGATTTTGACTAATGTTGCACAGCACATTCTTTAGCTCTTGCTTAAAGCTTTTCCTTCAAAGTGTACAAGTCGATCGATGCTCCTGAAAACCGTTCAATACTATCTTGAGACTTGGTCAGACATCGCATCCGTAGTTGAAGAGATTGGGTGATCTTAATGCTCCATCTGTGGCGCCTCTTGCTTGGATTTCCCTGCCCTGATGCTGCCTGTCTGCGCCCCGGTAATGACGACTTGACAATTCCTGGCAGGTCCTGTTACTTTTTCAGTTCTTCTTTCCCATTCCCTCTTCCTCCACCTTCGTCATGGTCCGCTCCTCCTGCCTAAGCCTCTCCACCTCCTCGTTCACCAATGCAATCTGTGCATCCATAGCTAACATCTTCTCCCTCAAAATATTCGCATATTCTTCATCACTCAGCGTCTTCATTGGACTCCATTTCATTTGCGCCACTCTCTCCCAAAATCCCACTTTCTTCGCCTGGGGTTGAGATGCGTTCCCTTCAGCAGCTATAGCAACACGCTCGCTATGTCTCTCATCCGCCCAAGTGTATGCCCGCTGTCCTACGTATCCGAGAATCGCAAAAACAACAGTCCCAGGTATAACGTTCCTTCTTCCTCTAACTAATGCTCCTATGGCCCCTCCGGTAATTCCTCCAGCTAGCGTGCTAGCGTGTAAGTTGTCGGTGGGTGTGGGATATGGTAGGCGGTGAAAGCGCTCTGAAGCGGTTGGCGGAGCCTCAAGGGGTGGTGTCCAGAGGTGGATGATTGTCGAGCGGGTGAGGGTGAAAGTGCTGCCGAGAAGGAACCACTGGATACTAGATGCCAGGGCAAAGAGGGTGGGGGTGGTGGAGGAGCGAAGGAGGGCGGAGACACTGCCGGTTATTAGGCCTGTCGAGCCTTGAAGGCATGTTAGTAATTGAGGTTTATGGATTGGATGATTTGTGTAGAAAAGCGGAGAGTAGGTGGATTAGGATAAGTAAGAAGGCATTTGGTGAGCAAGAGGCCCACGAGATACGTGAAGCTATTATGCATATATATTGATATGAAGTCTTACCAGTGAAAGCCCCAACCTTTAACGCCGGGACGAGTACTGCTGTCGCTGGAAAGTCGTACAATGGTTCCAAACGGGAGCTCGGTGGCCACTGGACAGGCATAGCCGCCTCATCAAGGACCGATTCCAACCATGGAACACAACATTGACCGCCTCGGAGTGCAGGACATCTAGGTAGCTGCTAAGTGGCACCCTATATGCAGAGTGACATAAGGCAGTTCGACAAGATCTGATGGTATTGCAGGTCGGCGCTAACGGCGGCGCTAGAGGACGATCGGCCCAGTGCTAAATCTCAAAAAGTCGAGAGATTTTGTGCCGTATCATTACCCAAAAGCAATACGCAGGAAACAACAGCTACCAGATCTTGAAAGTCTCGGTGATTGCATTCCAAGCAACGACTTCGGTTAAGGCCGGTGGACGCTCGCAAGAGCGTGGGATACTGAGCCGCAATCATGGGTACGTCCACGCAAGCCCGACATAATAGCGGTCAACACCATGTAGCTTCTACGAGTGCAGTATACTAATGCGCGTGTGCCCAGGTCCACCAAAGGCGAAGGCCGTCAAAATGGACTTGGGGGCATTTCTGCAAGACTCGTGTACGTGTTCGATTGGTGATGCCGCACAGGCGGAGATAATTTGCAAGCTAATTTGGCATGTAGCCCTGGGGTCATGGGCCGATGAGATGGAGGATATGCCGATGCCTTCGGCTCCGAGTGGTCGTGGTGGATATGGCGGAGATCGCTCGTATGGCTCAGGCGGTGGGTTTGGGAGTAGTGGATTTAAAGGCATGCTTTATGCTTGCAAATTCGGGCAATTATCCTGACCTGACCACACAGACGGTGGTGGCTACTCTGTGCGGGAACAACTTCCTTTGCCAACGAAACCTCCATACACAGTACATCTCGGCAACATGTCGTTCGATGCTACGGAGGGGGATATTTCGGACTTCTTCTCGGGATGCGAGGTGACCAGTGTGCGCATTGTTGAAGACAAGCTTGAGAGAAAGCCGAAAGGCTTCGGTTATGCAGAATTTGGCTCGCTTGATGGGCTGAAGAAAGCTCTCGACTTCAACAATACACAGTTTCAAGGTCGCAATATACGGGTTAGCGTTGCAGAGCCACGTAAGCAGAACCCTGGTTTCCGTTCATGTTAGCCTTTATACTCACAAATGTTCGACCTCCAGAGAAGGACAGACCTGACGCTCGCGATTTTGGGAATTGGGATCGTAAAGGGCCGCTTGCAGATGTTGGAGGGCAGCGCAAGGCATCAGACCGTGGCGGTTTTGGCTCCGGACGCGGAGGATTTGACAACGCTTCTGACGCTGGTAGCGAGCACAGTAGCCGACGTCCAGCATTCGAAGGTGATGGAAAGGTGCGTGACTTTGGTAACTGGGATCGTAAAGGACCTCTCGCGCCTACGCTACCCACCGGACCGGCCGCTCGCAGCTTCGAGCGTCCCGATCGTCCAGTCAGCAATGATGGACCCGGTCGAAGAAACTCGCCGTCATGGGGCGAGGGAAGGCCGGTAGGGTCTGACGCCGGCTCAAGGCCTCCGAGGCGTGAATTCGTGGAGAGACCTGTCGTTGATCGAGCACCAACAGCGGCCGAGCAGGACAGCCAATGGAGAACAAAGATGAAGCCTGATGCGCCGCCACCGCCACCTGTCCAGCCAGCTCAAGCTGCACGATCACCAGTACTTTCGAATCGTGAGTTGAGCGCCCCACCATCTCCCGCTCCAGCCCCAGCCGCACCGGCTTCTCGCCCCAAATTGAATCTTGCGAAGCGGACAGTCTCCGAGGCACCGTCCGACGCAGCACCGAATTCTGCTACTCCCGCAGCCGATTCGAAGGCTAGTCCTTTCGGCGCTGCTAAGCCCATAGACACTGCTACTCGCGAGAAGGAGGTCGAGGAAAAACGGCAAACAGCTATACGGGAAAAGAAGGAAGCCGATGAGAAAGCTCGCGCCGAGAAGAAAGCAGCAGAAGATAAGGCGCGGGAGGAAAAGAAGGCTGTCAGAGAAGCTGAGATGGCGGCGCGAGCTGACAAAGAACCAGCGAGCAAGGAGAAGTCGAATGTCCCGTCGGCTCCGAAAGAGAGGACCAACGGGCAGGTACCGAGAGAAAAGGAGAATGGTGGGGCCGCTCCACCGGCAAGCAAGAACTACGAAATACTTCGAAGAACAGCGAATGAGGATAGCAGTGCTGCGGACGAGGAGGCTGATGAGGCCGTCGCGGCAGATGGAGTCATCACTGATGATAAAGCCATCAAGCCCAAGGAGATTGTCAGAGACATCTCAACGAAGAACGATGAAGCTACGAAGACGAATGGTGCTACTACAGGGGCTTCGACCGAGGCCAGCGCAGAAGCCCTGGAGGATGATGGCTGGAGTACTGTGTCCAAACCAGAAAAGAAGCGAAAGAACGGCAACCCAGCTGCTCGTGCCATTGCTTCCTAGACAATGACGGCTTCGATACTGATTAGCAACGAGAAGATTGCCTTTACTTTCGAGCTCGACGTCATCATCTCTTCCCATCTCCACTTGCACTAACATCGATTCGCAGGCGTTACGAGTCCCAAAAGCCTGAGCGGGTATATTGTGGCATAGCTACGAGCTTGGCTTTTGGATAGCAGCTGACCTCCGTGACTCTACTGCTCTCGCTGCTGGGCTTCCATACATGCACGAGCGGAAAAGTTTGCTCAGGCGTCAGACGGTATTCTTTATCTTCTCGACGGAGGAGGGCTGTCAGAAATGTACCGCAATAGATAGGCGGTATATGACCATCGTTGGTCGGTGTACACTAGATTGTAACAGGTCTTTCTCATGCATAGGTTTTTCCATATAGATTATCAACTGTCTGAGACAGCGGATATCTGCTATACAAGTCATGTCACAAAGTCTGTGGGACTCAATAGTTTTCCACAAAAGCCTCAACGGAGATTGTAACGTCGCTGTCAAAGAGGACTGCTTTATCAATGCTGCACAACACAGCTACCGAGGTACAATGTCATCCAGCTTTGATTGATTAGGGGCTAGCGGCCGCTTCGTCGCTAGTGAGGATCTCCCGACCAGAACGTCGTCGGTCAGCACAGTAGACATGGCTTATTGATACCCCTGCGTACCAGCGTCTTCTTCACTTGGTGAGAGGACGTCCAGTACCAGATCATAGCTTGGTCGACAGTGACTCTCCCCCACGAACCTTACCATGTCATGTCCTCAGTAACCACCACGATCCCACAACAGCCCTCGACCGCGCCGCCTCAGACATGTCACGAATGTGGCGCCGATCTGTCTCACTTCCATCCTGCCATCGCAGAAGACGCACAAAGGCGCATCTCCGAGCTTGAGACACAGGTCAGGATCTTGACCGGAAAAGCGACCGCTGCGGGTATGTGGAATATCCTTCAATCCCAACGACTGATCTGTGCTCCACAAATCGCACATCATGAGCGAATGCATCACCATCTACGATTCGGTTGCAAAATAATAGAGAGCGAAGCCCGCTTACTGAACACCATCTAGTTGACAAACTCGCCGACTACGAAGATGAGCTCCGCCAGCTCAAGTCTGCCCAACCCGCTTCCCCCACCATAACCACCAACCCTCCCCCCCGCCCCTCCTCCTCAGCCGGCCTAGCCTCCAGCACCATCCAATCCCGCTTCTCCCTCCTCCTCCCCTCCACCCGCCGCGCCATCTCCCAAAACGACCTAAAAGACCCAAACCCCACCCACAACAACCCCACCTCCGCAGACCTCCTCACAGCCCTCACGCGCGAGCAAGGGTTGCGGCAAGCCGCCGAAACACGCGTCAACCAAACAAACGACGAGATCGAAGAGCTGTCGACGCAGCTGTTTACAGAGGCGAATGCGATGGTAGCCACGGAGCGGAAGGCGAGGGCGAAGTTGGAGGAGCGGGTGGCTGTGTTGGAGAGGCGGGATAAGGAGAAGAGGGGGAGGTTGGAGGCGCTTGAGGGGAGGCTGGGGAGGATCGAGAGGGTGAGGGCGTTGTTGAAGCATGAGCCGTGAGACCTGGGAGGTTGCGTTTGCTTAGATACCCTGTTGCGTATTTTTGAGGGAAGGGCCGAAGGCATCGCGAATTTGTTCCGTGTCTGAATATTTCACTGCTCCTTGTGTATTATACCATTATTGTGACGAGCAAGGACTGAGTCCTGAGAACAGCTAGATTATTGATATGTCACGGCCTGGCTCCGTCATTGATCTCGCTGACCCGTGTAGCTTTTAGATCGTGTTCTGGTCTTTCGCATCAGCTATCAAAGCTCTCTATATCATCACCGATGGTATCACTCGCTCCATCCTCCATACGATCTTCCTTTTAGCTCCCACCAGGCGCGATTTAGGGAATGTGCGATACTTTGACAGCGTTTTTAGTGACGGAGAAAGAAAGGGTGAAAATAAGATATTGATACTGTATGTATAGTACACGACGTTTGAATATGGATATATGATGGGATAAGGTAAGATAAGGTAAGGTACTGGGTGGCCGTCGCCTTGATATGGATTATTCTAGCCACCAAAGTCTTTTTAAATTTAAGCTCCACAATCTTGAACAATCGAAAAATTCCACATCTCGAGATGACTCTGGTCCAAGACCTCAACGACAAGATCATAGCCCACTCCCCCAATCTGTGCTCCAATGACAAGTTTCTTCGCTCTTCTCGAGCTGCCAAAGGACGATTTCAATGTGCTTATGATTAGGGACCTGTACTGGTTGCAATGGCGAGAACATCTTAGCAGCGAATGTATCAGCAGTCGCTGACGATTGTTCTTAGGATATTTGCTATGCAGACAGTAGGTCTGGCATGGTGCTTGTACATTTTGCAGAAACGGCTGCTCACGTTCCGTTCACTTTCAGCGTAAATAATACTATCGCGCTATTTCCTCTGCGAAGTGGAAGACCGTTTGAGACTGATCATGTGTTATAGTAGTGCGTGGGTGAATATGTGTGACCTGGTGCTCATCGACGTTCTGCTGATTCTTTGGTACCAATGGGTCAAGAGGTGTATTGATTCAGGGTTGGAACTTCCGACAGGCCCGATGGAGGATATGAGAGGTGTTTTGATTGCGGAAGGGCTAGCTTTCCTGTGTTTTTTTCGAAAAAATGCTAAGTATTGTTCTGCGGCTGGGAGGCAGGTCTTTGGTAATGGAGACTGGCGACATTTGCATCGGTTTAGGAGGTGTTAGAGTGTTGACTTGAGTTGTTTGTGCAAGTCTGAGGTGGCGAGTAACGTGCAGTCGGCACGTTAGGAGGGACAAATCGTCCCAAATCCTGATATATGACGCGACTCGTCGCCCAAATCTCGACACTTTCGAACTTCGCTGTATCATGGATGCGCGGCAGATAGCTTGGCATCGGTAGAATGTCACTGAAGTACAAAATGCCTGCTAGTCTTCGAAGTCATCTAAGACGTATAGCCTTTCCAAAATCATCATATCAGGGGTATCAAACGCCGGTTTAATGCATAGGATATACCATGCCAGCCACTCATATCTCCCCGTCCTCCACTTCCTTGGACGATCTGAGACCCAGCATAAGCATGTTGGCTGCTTCGCTCACTAGCTCTGCCATGCCCATCGGTAGGATGTACTTGAGCAGTAGCCACTGCATGCTCGGTTCATCCCTTTCCTGTGACTGTATATTATCGTCGTCCAGCCATGCATCACGTTTAGTATTTGCTTCTTGCCATGCCGCAGGTTCAGCTTGCTTAGCACATCTATTTTCGCCAACACGACCGGAAATTTCCTCAACAATGCCTATCAATGCGCCCATAATATATACAGCCTCCTGGACGACCTGCTCTTTCTCCCCCTCTGTCAAGGATCGCTCCACCTCCAAGAACTCCCTCTTATACTTCGCTCTAAACTCCTCCCCATCAAGGTCGCCATCGAATGTCCAGAAGGAAAGTAGGTTATCAATGTTCCCACACTTTTCGTCTCTCATTCTTGGATTCCAGAACTCGGGACCAGCCTGTCGTAGTTGCGCGCGTATGTAACGTCCGCCAGAAAAGAGCGCCATGTAGAAGATCCAAGTATAGGCAAGGAGGAGGTGGGGGTGGAGAGAGAGGGTAGCATGGATGTGGGTCCTGAATCCTGCGAGGCGGGGTAGAGCTGAAGTATCGGGAATGGAACCGGGGTATAAGGTGGCGGGATACCGTGAAAAAGTCGAGATGTCCTGATGTAGCCGAGATGAACGCTCTACTTCTGGCATGAACAATCTGCTTAAAGCCTGTGCCACGTCTGCTCTCGCAACTCTTTGACTTCTTCTTCCGTTGTCACTGCACTTTGCCTGTTGCAACTCATCTTTGTGCCCAATTCCCCCCTCCTTCAATTGTGCAAGCAATAGTCTATATTCTTCTTCAAAGGCTTCGTAAATAGGCAATATATGCCCGATACCCCTGAGATAGAATTCAGGATCGGGGGTACACGGAGGAAGAGCAAGAGGAAGGAGGGAGAAAATTAGAGCATTGAGGTGCGTGTGGAGAGGCCGGGTCAAGATGTTGATACTTTGTGAAAGGGAGGGGTTAGTGGTCATATTAGAAGAAGAAGGAGAAGAAGAAGGAGAAGAAGAAGGACGGGAGAAGAAGGAGAAGGAAGAGGAAGAGGGAAGGGACGAGGGACAGACGGAAGGGAAGGTCAAACGGTCTGTCCAATCGCAAGGGTCTGAGCAACTTCCAGGTGTTGACTACTGACGTTGAGATTAAGCGCTATTCTAGCGCTGCACGCGCCGGCCAGGATTCTGTTATAGAGCATACGGGGTTGGATACCAAGAGTCAGGTCTTGAGTATTCGCCTGAACGCCACGCCTCTAATTGACTAAGCAACTTTTCACTCGGTCACAGTTCATTCGCCAGGCCTGTCGTAATTACCATGGCGCTCATAGCACGCGAACAAGAAGAGGAGCAAAGAAGCAGTAGTGAAGACACGATCTCTATGGATCCTAATTCTCTACCAGGCTTCTCCGCAGAGCAATCTGACACACTAATCAGATTGATCGAAGGCATCAACGCCAGAATTGATACACTTTTTATGCTCGAGGACAAAGTCTCAATGCCCCCAACTCCAGATTCACTACTGACTGGATCCAAAGACGGAGAGATGGAACACCAGCGGAAACAGTTTCATGACAGAGACGTTCCTGTCACGACTGTACTGAGGGCAAAAGATGTCGGCTTCTTTGATCCCGAATATCAAGATGGAACTACAGGGCACGTGACCAACGCTGGCAAACATGTCATTTATCGCGATGTCTATATCTTCGTCGAACGGTTGAAAAATCTAGCCTATACCCACGCTGATAACACTGTCATGTCCATCATCCCGGAATGTTTCCGTGGCGCAGCCCTCATGTGGCACTTGGCAGAGCTGTCAGAATCAGAAAAGGCAGGTCTACGTACATCAGACTTAGCCACTTGGTATTCTGCACTTATCAAGCGATGGAAGATGCCAAAAACTGTTGCTCTAGCAACCCTCACGTCTTCATCATTTGGCCTTCACGACATCGGTTACCTGTCACCTAGAGCATGGATCCTAGAGATGCGCCACTGTGCCAAGGCCGCGAATCTCGATTCCACCTATAATCAGTTGACGATTATTCGGAACCGCTTGGATGTTGATATCCGACTGGATATCCCCGAACCGTCAGCATCAACAACGTGGGCAATGTTTTATGAGGACATCGATAGCAAGACATCTATCTGGCGAGAATTGGCTGACAGACTTCCGCAACAATATCATTCACAGCAACGCCGATATCCGTCGTCCCAGCAGCAACACCCTCCGCAGTCGTCCTACAATCGTCAGCAGCAAAAAGTTGATTGCGGAGACAGCAGGGACAACCAGGGCAGATTTGCCCCGAACAACCCCATCGGCAAGGGCAGGCAACAAGGATTTACGGAGGAGCCGACGCCTGACGGCTACGTGTTTCATGATGGCGATGACGACCCTGAACCCTATGTCAACTTTTGAGAACAGGGGGCCTGAAGCATATACCTAGGCCTAACGTCATGGGCTTCTTGCTTGCATGCTTGGCTTCGTCATAGCTGAAAAATCTTCTTTTTCTGCAGATGGACGGACCCTTGCATCAAAATCAGGTGAGCACGCCCCGCAGATCTGTATATCTCAATGTTATCGTTAACCTATCTACTAGCATAAGATTCGCCAAAACCTTACGCATCTTGCTCGGGTATCGCCCTGAAGCTGCCACGTTAACGACAAGGCACTGGCAATGCTGAGGAGTGTTACAAGCAGATAGAATAATCATGAATGGTCAAAGAAAGACGATGTCGTGTCGCTATCGCTGCACGCATATTCGCGGGCATGCTGTCACAGAATGACCGCGAATCACACGATTGACGCTGACCACGCACCATTTCTCGCCCGCGTGTCACGTACCCACGTACCGCTTGTAACAATCATGGCATAGAAGATCAAATTAGCATGAACAAAATAAAGAAAAGAAATATCACACACACAATACCTCTCAAACATCTTTCCTATAACCTTTCGAACCACAAAACTCAACCTCATGATACTTTAGCCTCATGAAAACCCCCTTCCACCCTTACCACGAAGTAAATGCATACTTGAGTCCAACATCCTTCAACCATACCCTAGGGACTTGACAAAAGCCTCCGTCTATGATCTTGAGATAATATTGCGAGGGTATGGACGATTAGATTCCAGTTGATGATTTTTGCTAAGAGACGGCGATAGTGGCTTTTTGGCGGTTGTGATGCGGAGTGTGTTGTGCATGGCTGAGGGTTTTTGGTAGAGTGTGGGTTTGAGGGATTATGTAGTTGGGGTATGTGTTGGTTATGAAGGGAAGGGGGAAAGGGGGAAAGGGGGAAGGGGGGGCGGGGCCCAAAGGCGGAGAGATCGTAGTAGTGCTTTTGACGCGGGGGTGTTTGGGATGGATGTCGAGGGTGTTCTTTTGGATACTGGAGTATATACTTGATTCGGTATCAGCTTATCAAATTTCCAATTTTAATTTTTTGGAGATGAGGATAGATTGTATAAGGCGATATTTGAGATTAATGGCTATAGATATTGGGAGATTGTTTCTTGAGGTTAATCTTTGACATAGATGTTGATGGTGTGGATGTTTGGGTGAAGGTACTTGGTGGTGGTTGTAAGGACTGGAGCGGAGTGGAGAGGAGAGGAGAGGAAAGGAGCTGGGGTAGGGCAGATTTGTCAACAAACGATTAGTGCTGTGCCGTCTCATATGTAGCACTCAACGAAAAGGGGCTGATAACAATGCTGTACTGGTAAGAATATCATTGTTTGGCCGCTGAGCAGCCAGTCTACTACCATGCCCACGCACAACGAGCGTGAGGCCTTCGGCAGCAGCTGTAGTGCTAAGAAAAGTCCGCTACATCTAGGCGACCGCAGTACCAGGGTTAGCAAGCCTACTTATGTATTCTATGTGGATAGAAGTCCAGCGGTAGGGCGGCGGGAAAAGCCAAGATACTCGCTCTTTCGGATTTCCAAAAGGATGAGAAGGGGAGTATCTTCTAGGGGGACGGCAGTATCAATGGTACCTGGAGTTCCCCTGAATGACGGACTAGACAGACTGGACTCCCCCTCACGAAGTCCTAGCAGAACTTGTCCGAAGTGGTTGAGGGAGGACGGAGCAGGACTTAGGGCAAAGGTAGGTAGTGTGGCGATGGAGTATGTTGTATAGGTCGAGAATAGGGAGGGTCGGTCTTGAATGCTGTTTTTCCACGATGTCCATGGGAATCGTGTCGAGCGTGTGTTGTTTCCGTCCTCCGTACGTGGTTTTTTTTGGGAAGCGGTCTTGCACCCGGTGAGTTTTAGAATTAGGATGATGCCGGATGCATGAGGAATGGATCGGTGATCCAGGAAGACACGTCGCAGCAAGCTGATGTTGCTAAGCGGCTAGATCGGATATCTCTGACGTGGGTAAACTGCGAGAGACAAATTCTTGCCGCCGCCGCCGCTGGTAGGCTGGTCGTAAGCACCGCCTTAGTCTAAGGCTAACACCATTTTCTGACATATATATACCTTGTGATCATGTACCCTCAAATTCGCTTAGGGGAGGTTCGGCTGCCATGAAGATACTTAGTGCAGGATTTCCATCCGCAGTTGAGGTGGCCACATATCCGCGCTTGTTGTCGCGTAGATATCTAGAGCCAGACTGGTCACGCGGCGAAAGGGACGGCATCTACGGGTCGGGTGATACCCTGTCGGACTAATTGTCTGCCATCGTCTGCGTGAGTCTGCATATTGTATGTGTGATGTTGCGCGGCAATATTTATGGACGGGATGGTGAAGGTCGCTTCGAACGTCAACAGTGAAGCAGCCGCCTCCGTGGATATATGAATGAGCGGATTGATGATTAATCTGCCTGCAGCTCAAAATAATAAACTTGCTGCGCCGAGGCATTGATCTTTATAATCTTCCGGATCAGTCGCTGTCGGTTATATCTTCCAATGGTAGCCAACCGTCAATGACCGTAGGTTGGTGAGTCGTACTTGAAAGTCACTGGTAAGGTACCATAGCGCATACCGCTCTTGAGAATGAGGCCACGTACGTAGTGAATGCGCGTTGCGATCCCCAAATAAGCGCAGTATAATCACCTCAGGAGCCTCAATATCCCGCATCTGCGCATCGCTACCACAACAAGCGCTGTTAGCCCCCACGAAAAGCTTCCTGGGTGGGGAGAAACGTGGCATTGCCCCCCATATATACAAGGGCCTACTTGTGCACGGATTCTAGGAGACTTCTTCTACCTATCGGTCTCCCTGAGATGATCTCCAAGGTAGCCGCCAGGTTGCTTGTGCTCTTCCACTTGACTGCTGTTACTTTGACAGCCTCCATCTTACCTGGCAGTTTGTCTTTGACAACTAGCCATACATTAAATCTGACACTACCGCACAATGGCACCCTATGGGAGTACGTCAACTCTTCAATGTACGTGGGGGATATATACTAACACTCTGTCACCGAAAAGTTCCACCAACCCCCCCGATCCTTTCCCAAGCGCAATACCGAATTCGGAACTTCTAGTAATCTTCTCCAACTATGGCACTCTATTGCCATCAACCGCCGTGGACCAGGCGATCCAAGCGGGGCTCAACGATTGTATTTACAGAGCACCGAGTATACAGATGTCCCGAAGACGAATACGGTACACGGAGCCGCAACTTGAACGCGTAAACGTCAAGGTGACTTCAAGATCGATGAATTGGGGCCAGTGGAACCTGGTGCTCGGAGCTTTGAAAAAGTTCGTGTCTGACTGGGGACCTGAGGTGCTGAATTTCAATGTGGTATTGAGCAGCCAGCCCTTAGTTTCGATTGGTCGTGGTTATATCGAGGACAACGCGGACAGCGACGACGACGATAGCGTACGTCAGAGTTGAAATCTGGTAAGGGGAGACCAGAAACAGCCGATTCGGAAGGTGCGAATTATTAAGAGCCTTTGTACAGTACTTTCTTGAGCCATAATGCCGTTGTTAACATGAAAGCATCATTGGTGAAAAGCTGAAGATTTTCTGTATGCCAAAAGTGAGGCTGTAATGTATGTACGAACAAAAGCGAACATGAACCTTGAGGCATTCGGAAAATTGTCTGGTTGACAGTCCTATTATTTGCAATGAAGTGGGCTCGATCTCAAGCAAGTTTCGTAGTCATTCCGTTGGAGTTGTGGATGACCACCAACAGATAGTCGCAGCTGTCACGAATGATATGGGAGTTACCGAAGACAATCGATCTCAAAAGCCGAAGGAGAGTTGTGCGTAGTGATCGCTAGGCTCAGGAGGGGGCCAAATACCTTCGCCAATATTACCCCAGAGTCGTTCGGGCTCTCCATTGAGTTCGCAGTATGATGTCGTTCTGTTGTTGAAGAACGTATGTACTCCTATGTTCGAGAATTTCATTTTGGCTGCCAAGAGCGCCAAGGAACTGCCTGCTGCATAAGTTACTTATGTTGCTATTCTATATCAGGCTAGCCTGTAGAAGGTACTCAGCGTAGATCAGGCTCACTTCATACGCATGTTTATACGTAGTCTGACGTCCAGTAGTCTATAGAATTCGTCCGTTAGCGGGAAAGATGTCGGCAATAGCATGATATAACCCGCCAGCAGCCCGCTATACTAAAGGGGGTGAGGTGTACGCGCACCAGGATGAGGTATACGCGGACTTAGATGAGGTATACGCGTACCGAGCGGCGTGCAAGAATTGTGCGCTAGCCTACACTCAGGCACAAGAGCCTCACAAGGTCAGCGGGCGACTTCAGCCCTAGCGGTGTGCAAGAACGTGCGCTAGCCTACACTCAGGCACAAGAGCCTCACAACGTCTCTGTCACTCACTGGCCAACTAGCGTGCTACTACGACCAAGCAGCTTTAAAAGCCAAGCTCTTGAAGCCAATCACCGTCTGAAGAGGGAGAAGGTCGATTACATAAGTGATGAGCCACGCTTGGCGTGTACTATGTACCAATCGTATGGACTCGATTTCGTGCCAATCTCATTTATGTCCATCAAGGCTTCGGCATACTACTATGTAATCTCCTTCGCTAGGTACTCGTTACTCGAGCAATGGATGCAGGAGACAGCCATTTGTGGTGATCTCGTAGCTTTCCCTCGACTGGTGGAATGCGTCTTTGCAAGTCTATCTGGACACTGCAAGAGCCAGTGTTGCTCGTGATCGAGTGGTAGCCTTGTGTGTCCGAAAGCTTAGAGTACTAAGCCCATGTGAGCATGGGGGTTAAGCTCTAACAGGCCTAATCCATTGGAGCTGATACCTGCGGATACTAGGTGTCGAGGGGGTTATTTGTTAGCGTCTTGGCACTTTTATGGTGAGGATCCCGCCAAAAAGGTGCCAAGACGCTAACAATTAACCCGTTGGACACCACAGTAGGGCTGTATACTATTAATAATGCTGGCGGACTAGCGTGATTTCACATCCGCAGCGTTGCGAAAGCCCGGTTCGTATGGCCAATCGGAAGGCTAATCACGGTCGAAGGAGGCAAAACAATGTACTACACCGCCGGAGGCTCAACTTGAACTTCTTTATTTACCTACACTACTCTAGCTGAATGTATATTTCGTGTAGACTGTGATGATCTGTATGCGAAGGTTACGAGAGTGGGCTATGTAGGTAAAGAAACTCCCAGAAATACCGAGCGGAATCTAACAGATGTCTGCCAAGACGGAACATCTAAATCGGTAGAGGCCATGGCATAGCTTATGTGACCCTAAATCTCTCTTTTAGCATTCAGGAAGTCTTTCTGGTTATAGATGGCGGGTCAATTATATGATAGCCCCTGTAATTTTCGGCTCCAATGGGCAACATGCTGCTTTGCTACCTTACACGGCTATTGGTGAGCTAGCATGTTACCTCAAACGAGCAGTGGTGAGAGCCATTGCGATGGAGCCATCCACACCGTTCGCTAAGAGTACGGTTTGGCAAGATCGCCGCGCGCGATGAAAACGGCCGGATGCGAACTTGGGTCGAAGGAACACTCAGAAAACAACCTGTGCAAACGGCAAGTATTGCCAATTACGTGTTGCGGATCTGTACGCAATCCTCGACGCCAATATCGAGATCGAGCGACAAGAGAGTGAATCCGGCTTCCTCGTCGTTCCGTCTATATTGTTCAGCCAACGAGTTCTTTCAGATACTGTAGACGACCGGATGTCAATTCGGCTTTGCTATTACCCCCATTGTTCAAGGTCAAGTCCGCAAGCATCTGTTTGCGTCGCTGCAGTATCAGGATTTGCTCCTCCCACGACCCTTTCATAATGAACCTAACTGTTTTGACATCTTTCTGCTGCCCCAGTCTATAGATACGGTCCAAGGCTTGTGACTCGCTCATTGGATTCCATTGTGGCTCCATAATGTAGGCTCGTGATGCCGCAGTCAAGTCGAGACCGACTCCGCCGCAAGAGATAGTTGCAAGGAGTACCTTGATACCAGGATTCGTTCGGAATACCCTGAGAACATTGGCTCGGCTCGAGGCCGACAGTGAGCCATCGAGGCGGACGCATCTGATCGAACTGGCGCAAAGCTGCGGCTGGATGATGTCGAACGTTTTGGTCCAGGAAGAGAACACCACGCTAGTGAAATAGTAAGCTCAAGTCTATGCCAGACGCAACATGTTGGTTTAAGTGGCAGACCTCTTAATGTCATCCGGTGTACCCACCAATTCCTGGATGAGCGTCTTTACCTTGGTTGGTAAAAGATCGCGCTCATCCAATGTGACACGGTCCGACAAGGCTGGCATTTTAGCCTGAGGCCATCTTTGGCACTCATCTTTGGGTCGGGCTGGTTTCTGAGGACGCCGCGGAACATGGTTGCATGTTCTAAAGACGTTGGGGTCGCCTTTGCCTTTGGATTTGGATTTGAAGCACAGAGAACACCATATTCCTAGTGACTCACTAATCCAAGGTTCGTCATCGTGATCAGCATCTGCTTCATTGGGTAATGCAGATGATAAGTCTTGGCAGCACGCCGTATCCGAGCATTTGGCTAGACCGACTTCATCGAGATGATCGAAGCAAGCTTGAGCTTCCAGCGCGTTCCACGCTGTTGGAGTCTGTATCGACCTTTCTATTTCGATTGGGTTCCTCTTACCGTGATTACATATCAGGCGAAGCTCATTGACCCATTTTAGAGCATTTAGCAACGTCGACCCTCGGGTTCCATGGCCATTCGACTCAGCCCTGTCGAGGTTGTACAACGTCTTCTCCTTGACCGCTTTGTAATCCTGCCTTTCTTGTTCACTGAAATCAAGTTTCACTATATCATCTACTCGAGGAAGTAGATCAATCGTTGTTTTCGGTCGCCGAAGTGAGAGACAACTCACGAGGGTCTTCAACTTTGCGACACACTCGGGCGCCGATCTCGCGTTCCAATTCTGGGTGACCTGCGTGTTGAAAACTCGCAAATCGTCGAAGGGGGAGCATCGTAGGAATTTGAAGAGACTGAAGAGATCCATAAGGCGATTTTGAATTGGCGTACCTGTTCTCGGTGGTTGTGCTCAGTGCCGAATATTCCAAACGATTTCTACATTACCTAGTGGCGTATTGGTGGCCTAGATTGCACATACCTGTTACGGCCCAGCGGCTACTCGCCTCGAGAGCACAAACAGATGTTGCAAAGGTCTTAGATGGTTCGCGAATAATGTGAGCTAAAGTGTCAGCGTCGGCCATTGAATGCAGTTGATTTGGTGTACAAACCTTCGTCCAGTACGATCCTTCCCCACTTAGTACCAAATAGGGTAGAAGAATTTCTTGGCTCGGAAAGCCAGGTCCTCCAATCTAGGCGCACGACAGAGTAGGTCGTAATTACCAAAGCATACCTTTCAAGCTCCTTGAGATGTTTGATCCTGTCTTTCCCATAGTACACGCAATAGCTCAAGGAATCCGCTGATCGCAGATGTCTGGCCTTATTTCAACTTCCTCATTACTCATAAGCCAAGGTTGCCGCAACATACTTCTTAATCTCGTCCTTCCACATCTCAATCACTGGCAACATCAGCTCAAGTACCAGATTCACAGGCCATGACCCTCGTCTTACACGTCTTGGGGACAATGACCAGTGTGGTAGACGAGCCTCTATGATCGGTGGAATAATATTCCTGGCTTTGGCTACCAAAGGCAATGAGTGCAAGGATGCTGAGCGACTTTCCTAGGCCAGGTGCATCAATAAGAAGGCCTCCTCGAAACTGGTGGGGTGGTGTCGTTTGCGTCGATCCCGATATGATGTTCTGGAAAGACACTCGGCCAAAAGCGTCTCTTTCCTCTTTCCAGATATCCTTATGGTGCCCATCCAATGCCCAGCCACGTTCCCGTTGTGCCATAAATGTCAACGCTTGCTTCTGATGTTTGTACAGTTCAGTCGATAAAGCGTGGGGTGTATCTGCGTCTTCGAGTGCATTTGGCACTGTGAAATCTGCGAAAAGGTCTATGAGGTTGGTAGAGGCCTCCGAGCTTGAGCTGCTTCTAGTAATGACGTTTTTCAAATCAAAAGTGTGGATAATGCTGCCGTCTTCTGTCGAAAGACTTTGCGGATTTCGATAGGGAACATTCCAAGCACAGTGTCTTGGATGCTGTAGGTACAACTTGCATTTAGCGGTGAACATGCCCACTGGCTCACAAAGAGGGGTTGGTCCATAGAGATTTGCGCAAAGCTCTAACGTTTGCAGTGGTTTAGATCTTTGATTCTGCTCCTGGATACTTGTATGGCTTTTCGATCTCTTACTAACGTTTATGGAGAAACGATCTGCGAATATTTGGACTGTGATCTCTTTATGGAGCACGTCCATTATCTTCCTGGCACGCTCGTTGATAATTCCGAATAAATTGGAGGTACTGTCCAGAAGCTTGTTCGTCCCTGGTGCGATGTTCAATTCGATTGGCAAATGGTGGACCGTGTAATTATCTGCAGTCTTGAATGAGAGTCCAAGGACCTGATCATAGAAATTAGTAGACTCGACGCGTCTTCGAATCACAGAGCTTGTAGAAAGAGAGGCATGCTGCAACATGATGACGATCTCTTGGTGAGTCAAGGAAATGTCGCAGCTTTATCCTCAGAGGGTCGAGCATCGTGATTGACACGGTCTCAGGGGTTCAGCGATCCATTATAATGTCGTGGATCCCCTATTCCATCAGCCGAGCTGTACGAGCCCCGAAAATGTTGGAAGTGAATGCAGATCATGGTGTCATAACTCGCAGTCTGTATAGAACGAATGTCGGTCCGCTTCCTAGAGTCTGATGTGATACATACGGGCACAGCTCTGACGATCGCTAATAGGAAGATAGAGGCATGAAACCTACCATGCCAAAGCAGCAAACATTGGGTGGGTCCATTGTCACTTGCCCAATCGATCCTTTGAAGGCGAAATCATTGCCATCATTGTCCATTGTGCGCTTCTTCGTGCCGGAGAATCCGATAGAAGAAGTCTGCACTCCACCCTTCCACAACAGTGCGGTCACTGATATTGGCAGTCAAGTTGAACCCGATAGGATGAACAGCATCATGATCTGTCGTTATGCGTGAATAACAGTATGCAAATAGGATATTGCTTGATGAAAGACTGCATGCAAACGATCTCGACGAGCATCCTACCAGGCTGCTTCGTGGTTATGCGCCTTGCCTCACCTCAGACGTTCTATTCGTTGACCGGGAAGCCGATGGCTAAGCCCCTTCGGGTTAGAAAGACGGACTACGCAGCTACTGTGTACTACTAAGGCAGTAGAATAAGGGGCTGAGCCACTGGCTTGCTCGCCTTGGCACGTCTGGGGTACGTTACTACGCTGTGAGGCTGTACACTTTAAGCTGACTCAGAAAGCTAGAAAACAGGCCATATATCGTTAGCTTATGACGAACGTTATTGGTTGACCTTTTTTCTAGCTACATTCATAGAGGCGAAGTTAAGCTGGCGAACAGGCGTTATCTCACGAGCAAGGCGCTGCAGAAGCACAGCATGCACAGCCAACCACATTGAAAGAAGCGCTCAAGGCGAACGTTACTCTGGTGCTGCAGTGCATTGGAGCATATCACCTGGGTCAATGGTTTCTTTCGTCTTGAGATTCTTTTCCTTTCAACGTCGCCAGCCCAATAAACTCTTGTGACACCCAACCTGTCGTCATGCAGATTGTTGCAGTCTTCGTGAGATGACAATACGGTGAGGCGATTATGACGGTGAGGCGAATGTGTGAGCTTATTGACAAGGTCACCTGTATGAGAATACAGCAAATGAGGCGGTGGCCTTCCTCGAAAGGGTAGTGTACCTATTTCTGAGCACCCCTCGACCTGGCCCACTCTCAAGCTAGGCGTTCGGATGAGGTGTCATGGCGACAGGCACAGCAATAGTGAAAAGAGCCTTAGATCAATTTATGCCAACCATCACACCTGAAGATGCTCGCATCTTCGTTGAGACTACATCGATCGACATACGCCGCGCAGCTCGTGAGATCGAGAAGGAGCAAGGAGCTCGCTTGGAGCTACGGTTTATGCGGAGGATAGAGCCGTTTCTGCTTTCTTTGGAAAGCTATGGCCCGGTCATAGAGGTTTTCTGCCAAGGCTACTCGCCTATGGCCTTCGTCTGGGTACCTTTCACCCTGAGAACGCGCTTGAATGCGTACACAATTAACGCGACCTATAGGGCCCAATCAAGTTGATGTTACTGGTAAATCTCTCGAAGTTGCCATGTGTTGAAGCTGATGTATAGCATTAGCTGGCAAGGAATTACACAAACGTCATGGAGAACCTTCTCCAAGCCTTCCGCGATATCGCCACCGTTCTACCAAGAATGGAGAAATTAAAAGCTACATTTGGTGAACATGAAAGTTTTACCGAAGCTGTTGCCCTGATCTACAGTGACGTCCTTGAGTTCTTCCAGCGCGCTTACAAGTTTTTCCGCTGCAAAGGATGGCACTTTTGGTTTACTTTCAACTGGGGCCTCTTCGAGAGCCGGTTCAAAGCGATCCTCCGTCGATTATCTTCACATTGTGATCTTATGGACAAAGAGGCTACAACCATCCACTTTATGGAGATGAAACATTTCAGAGATATGCATCAACGTCAAGAAGAGAAACTCGAACAAGACAGACAGACTCAGAGGGCTGAAAGCGTATTCCAATGGCTGTCCGCCGCTGAGAATGAACAGGTATGTCCAAAAGTTTCTATCTCTGATAGAACGTATCTCGACGCTAGCGGGCTTCTTCACCTAAAATAATAGTCTCAGAGCGGGTAGATTGCAATCCGCGTAAAGAAGAAGACGTAAGCTGAGAAGCTCGACATTTGATATATGCCTGGGTAATTGCTGGGTTACCGATGTTGACTCTCGGAGTGGCGATGCTGTTTATTGGAGAAAAATTCTTTCTTATGCTGTCGCATGATCAATACCCCATAACATCTTGCTCTACCATAGTTCTACGGGAATATTGCTAATCCGTTTGTGGTAGGAGGAGTGTCTTCATCGTATTTCCGACCGTCGTCAACCAGAGACCTGCAATTGGGTTCTTGAAGACCCTCAGGTTCAGCCATGGATCGAAGATGAGGGCGGCGATCTTGTTCTTTGGATGACTGGGATACCAGGATCCGGTAAAAGCTTCCTATGCTCGTTGATCATTCAGCATCTCCAGACCCGAATGGATCAATCTATTCTGTACTACTTTTGTGGGGAACACGTGGCTGGCGGAGATACTCGTGCCACCATCCTACGTACACTCTTGGTTCAGTTACTGCAACAGAATCCTGGGATGGTTCCATTAGTTCATCAAGCATACTGCGAAAAGATGTCCCATCGCTCCGGTCCCGCCTTGGAGACTGTACTGCAAGAAATCCTTCCTACTGTCAATGCTGCCAGCATCATCGTAGATGGCATCGATGAATGCAACAGTGAAATGCAGAAGGAAATACTCAGGAGCTTTGGTAAGATTCAAAAGCTTGCAAATTGCAACTATAAGCTTTTTGTCTCCAGTCGAGATGAGCCGCAGATCCAACGATCATTGCTCCCGAATGTGCATGTGAGACTGGGACAAAAGACATTTGACGCCCTTGATATCTACATCAAGGCCAAGGTTAGCGAAGTGCAAGCGTACTTTCCACAGATGGACGTCTCACTTTTAGCCCTTGTGAACGAGCGACTGACTAGCAAAGCGAACGGGATGTTTCTATGGGTGCGACTTGTTGTTGCAATGCTTATACAGCAAACCTCAGAGGAAGAAGTCGAAGGCACGCTTGATCAGCTGCCAGATGGATTAGATGAAGCTTACGGATTCATATTGTCACGTCTTAAGTCTGAAGGTTCAATCTCTCGGGAAAGGGTCTTCAAAATTCTATACTGGGTATGTGTGGCGTACCGCCCAGTTAAGATCCATGAGGTCGTAGATGCCATTGCATTACGTTTTGACCAAACGAACCTGAATAGAAGGACTAGGAGCAACAATCCGACAAGAGACGTCGTGGGCCTGTGCGCCCCTCTTTTGGAGACATCCTGCAGTGGAATATTGAGTCTGGTCCATTTTTCCGCGAGGGAATATCTTGTTGACAAGCAAAGTGGCCCCTTCATCGACTTCGGACAAGCCCACTTGAGCATCTCCCTCTCCTGCATCATCAACTTAACGAGCTGCTTAGATGTTTTACCAGGGTACCGCAGTGACTTGACTGACATAGACGTCGAAACTCGGGTCGTACAGGGAGCCTATGGACTCCATTCATACGCGCATGAATTCTGGGCCGAGCACGTTCTGGCTTACTTGGCACCTGTCAAGGACCTTGATGGGGAAAGCGAGACATTGATCAAAAGTCTTGTAGACTTCTCTGCGGTCAACAAACATCCCATAGGGCATGTGGTCTCAATCCCTTCCAGTATCAACCAAGGCGATACTCCACTTGGTCTCGCCAAGCTCAAGCGAGTGCCAAAACTCTTCAATCTGATCTCCGGCTGGCTCTCTTTTAAGTCGACCCTGCATGAAGCAAAGCGGACCCTAGATACTCCGGACGCACAGCAAGCATGGCAGCTTCAAAAGGACGTGACATACTTGACCATCATAGCATCAAGCTTGTCCAAGATTACGGAACGTCTTTTGACGATGACAGAGTGGGATTTACCATCACACATTGACAGGCAAGACTTCAAAGACTTCTATCGCCGTTACGATCTGCCCTGTAGGTTCCTCGATTGCAAGTATACCTATCGCTTCGTGCAAGATCGAGATGCGCATGAAGCGTCCCACATGCCTGCATTTCCTTGTCTTCATTGTGACTTTGCTGTCAGGGGGTTCAGATCCCGCAAAGATTTGGAGAAACATATCCAAAAGTATCACATGAGTCCAGCCGACTTCGAGATACCAGCCGATCTACATTCAGCTATCGATCATCCGGGAGGTAACGCTACGACATCTGACTACCAGGTCCCAAGAATGTCCAGCTGCTGGAATGAACAAGGTCGTAAGGCTCTGCAGCGCGGCTTTGGTCAGGTTATGGCGAAAATTCAGTCTCAACCGTCTCCCAGTGGCCGAACTGACCTGGAGGTAAGTCACGTTGCTGCTATGGACAACATAAGAGAAAAGCATAGAGCTCAGCAATATGATAGTCTAGCAGACTTCAAGACTGATCTTCGCTTGTTGTCCACGGTCTCAGAGTCAGCAGCAGCATGGATAGGGGAAGACGAGATAGGATCTTTCTGTGATGAGGAATTCGAGAAAGCGGTTTCTGAATATTCTCATTTTGCCGATCTGAATTCCCACGCTTCTGAAAGTAGAAGGAACAAGGCTTTGGTCGAAACAACTGATAAGCCAACACAACATGTCGAGATCTTAGACGGACTCGAAAGAGACGTGTCTTCGTTGGAAAGCCCCGTCATCGCGGGCCGGCGACCCTACTGGTCGATTTCCGAAGAAAAGCAATTTCCAGATCTGTTGCAAAAATGCGGACGAGACTTCCTGAAGATAGCCGATCACCTCAAGACGAAGACAGCCGACGAGATTGACCAACATCTTGTCGAGTTATTGCGACAGGGAAGAACAGATCTAGTGGCACTAGCCGATTTTGCCGACTCAAGGGTGCAGCAAGAACGTGAAATTGCGGGCACACTCACGAAAGGTGTGGACAATGAGATTGATGGACATGATGGACAGTCAATTCCCCATATCAACGGCAGCATCGCCATGAGTGTCGCCGGGCCGAATCAGGCATTGGAGTTCTCCAGCCCGTACGTCCCACAGCATGAAGTTCAGTCGGTAGATGGAACTACGCGTCTTGCTGGGGAGAGCGGTCTCAAGCGTAGACGAACCGCACCCGAAGCTGAAATAACGATCAATGAGTCCGCAAAAAGAAAGCGGAAGCCTAGACAGAGGGTGGTGTGTAACACTTGCTCCGCCGAAATCCATGACGAATATGCTTTCAAGAAACACGTTTCACGTTTTCATAACCCTAATCGAAAGGTATGGGTATGTGAGGATATTTCGATTGACAAACGGTTCCTTTCCAAGTGCAAGTCATGTTTGGCGCGCAAGCGCTACAGTTCGAAGAACACTGCAAGCCAACATCTTCGTCAAGCTCATTTCAGTACAGCAACACCTGCAGAAACATTACATAGGTGGATGCAGGAAACGGAGGAGGTCAACCCTACCTTTAAGACGTCTAATTCACCATTCCCATCAGCCATTGGGCAAGTTCCAAAAAGGCAGATGGCGGGAAGAAAGCTCCATTCGCTGGCACCTATTCTCACAGAAGGAGACAGCCCCAAGCTTTTGCCTTCTATGGTACGGCGACATCCCGAGCTTTCCGTTGAAACTAGACTGGCATTGCGCCACAATGGCCTACCAAGCTCTAGCAGCGAAGAAGATGGAGATGATGAGCAGTCTCCACACCCTGTCCAATTCGACAAAGCCTCCACCAGAAAAGGAGGTTTGATGCCCAATGTCTCTTTCGACAACGTCATACCTGGTCCTGCGATTCCTCCCAGCATCATCGATACTGATGGACCACCACACCGGATGAATCAAGCACTGATAAGACCCGATCAAGTCCCTAGACTACCGCATCTGGAACCATCTCGAAAGCTTGCCTGCCACGACCAGGTTGTAATATTGCATCAAAGACTTGACAAGGAATCTGTGGACAGTACACGCTACCAAGAGGAGCTGGAAAATCTGGAGAAACTTTCGCAAACGTTGATGAACAACTTGAGGGATTTCTACCGGCATAAATCGTTTGCTCCCGAGCTGCCTTTCTCCCTATGACCCATGGCTACGCTGACCAGGGCACATAGAGTATCAGCGATGCTTTCTCTCTACTGCTATTGAGCTCTTCATCAACTCTACACCATTGTGACCTTGCGCACGATCGCCTCAGTACCCGATGAGGGGTGATTGGACTAGCGCTGGAAGGATGTATCTAGGGAGGGAAATATCCCTAATCTTCCTACTCTTTAGAAACCCCCATAGTAGCAAGGCAGAATCAGGAGACGACAAGACAAATACCACCTTTTTGTTGAAAATGCAAAAGTTGCCGAGGCACTTGAGTCATCTTATTATGGTATTTGTAGTACAGTCGAGTCGGGCTATAACGATGTACAAATTCCATAAGGAGCTATCGTTATAAACGGGATATCCTTACAGCTAGGTATACGCTAAGCTAGAAACTAAGAGCCTTGGTAGGCAGGGAGCCCTAATTACCCGAAATTTCAGGGTCTAACAGGGGGAAATTAACGAAATTACCCTACTAAAGTAGTCTCCCCTACTAATAACAGGTTAAAAAACATGTACTTTATAATAATACCTACTAAAGATTTCTAAAATTATAATAATAATCGTTATATCGCGAATATTATTATTCTTTACTAAAAATAATTAAATACACAGATAAATATCGTTAGTAAGCGGATATTATTATACCTAATATCGTTATAGCCCGACTCGGCTATATATCTTAACACTTTTCTTGTTGGAAATAAGCCCTTCTGCCAAGACATTAAGCGAATGGCCAGTCTCGTTATCTTATTCCTAGACACCTTTTCAGACATCTAGAATAGTTAATAATAGCCAAATCATCTATTATAGAATACCCCTAAGACCGTCTAATATTTCTGTACCTCCGACCTGGCTGATAGTCGCTAACCCTCTTCGGATTAGCGAAGAAAGTACGATTATATAATCCAGCCGTTGCGGCTGTACTCTTTGTGATTGGCTTGAAAGAGGCTGCTCCCGCTGCTGCTGGACGGGTGAATGACGCTAGGTAGCCAGCTTTCGAAGGAATCGTCTAGGGTGAAAGGATGCGGCAAAGTATGCGTACAAACGTTAGTACTCGATACGAAACCTACAAGCACATTTGGCGCTCTGTCAAGTCACATAAGTAGATATACACGACCGAGACGAAAGCGTACTACCTCCTTGACCTGTACAACGAATGATATAATCCGTTGCATCTATCCACAAGAGTCCTGTATGCAAAGATCAGGTAACCTTTATATCGCGGATCGCAAAACCAGCTGTACGGATGCATTGCCGTAAGATTAAGCGAGTTCCGTGGGGGCGTGGGATGAACCAATAGTGCCACCCTGACCAATTGCTGCAACGCCGGACATAAATTCTTTCTTTCTTGACTTTCCATATATATCTCACACCCTACACCCCATACCTCCTTCCCATCTCACACCCTATTACCCCATACCTCCTTTTCGAGATACCCCATAAAATACAGAGCACTTACCGAAAACGTTCATGCCGCGTTTCTCGTCTTCTACTAGCAAGAACATATCCTGCTAGGTAAAGGAACTGGAAATCGTCGGCATGATATCTGTAGGAGCTCCTATGATTATCTACAAGGCCTAAGGGAGGAATATTACTGCTGAATCTGCGAGGGTTTGATATGTGTGTTGCAAGGATTTGATCAGTGCACCCGGCACGGCCCCTACGTATCATACCCCCATCCCTATCCATGACTGTGATCCCATATCAGCTCTGAAAACTCTACGCATTACATACGCCTGTTGAGTACCACCATCATACGCACGCGTTAGTAAAGTCCAGACGCTATCTACTTCTCTAAGTACCGTTCGCTGTTTGACACGGATATTCGATAGTTCGAGTAGGTAGGGAACTAATTCTCGAGATCATAGGGGACGTGCATATACCAGGTGTTCTCCTTAGAATTCTACTCCCGTATGAGAGACTTGGCCGTTACTACCATTAATAAGTTACTTGTTACTCGTATATTGTGATGGTTTGCGGAGTTATTAGTAGTCTTTTCTTTTCGGAGGGTCAGGTGGGTGGGAGGGTAGGGGGATGAGATGCGGGTGCTATGGATTTAGGCTGGTTGGTGGGGAAGGAGTTGGGAGTAAGGGAGGGGTGGTTGTGGTTTGTATTTCAGGAGGGGATGGATTGCTGTGGGTGGGAGGATGGGTGGGGAGGATGGGAAACCTGTTTTTTACGTCTTTTGAGGTCTTGGACGTTCGAACTTCAATCAGATATCGTAAGTGATGGTGATGTATGGAGCCTGTTTCGTAGCGAAGTGAAGGAGTGTTGTGGCAACGTCTCGGGTATGTCGTGCTCTTGGATCGACCAGTCCATCTCTCAAACCACGTCCCTTTCGTTTCCGTCAGGTACCCGTTGCTCCTACACTTCTTCCATCAACATGTCAAGCTATCCACTAGTGATTAGTGAGAGGGGAGCTCTAGTCTATCAACCACGGGACTTCAATTACTATTCATACGACAGTCTCCAATCAAAGATACCTCTCTTTCTCAGCCTTTCATAACTCGAAAATTCGCGTATCTAGCGTTTCTCATCACTACACAGCTGGATAGTTGTCTGCTCGCATACATAGCCAGGCTTTACTTACCACGGTACATGCTGCGTCGCCTGAATGTAGGGGGTTCGTCTGAGCGCCAGCGCTGCTGGCTGGAAGGTCTCATATCGGGTTCTGCATAGGCATAGCTGCCTCACGGCCATATGATGATATAGTTTATATCTTCGAACAAGCATGGTTGGATTTTTCTTTCGTCAAGTGTTCGGACTGGAGACTGTTGAAATATACTACAAATACCATAATAAGATGATTCAAGCGTCTTGGCAACTTTTGTCATTTCAACAGAAGACGGCATAGTACTAATCCGAGGTCGATGGCAGGTGGTACGGATGGCGCAATTGCCTTTGATGTCGTAAGGGAAGTGTATGAGCTTGGATTATGGTCTATGTAGTCTACCTATGGAGTAGCAGGTGACATAAACTTTGATGGCCAGCTCGCTCACAGGAACACCGTCCTGGAGGAAAAGGGAATATCATTTCACAATCTCTCTTTGTTAGCCTGAAGCTTCCTCACTGCTGCCCGGTATACAAGTGCGAACCCAAACCAAATATGATTGTTAATAGCCAGCTCGCCAACAGGAGCTCCTTCCTGGAAGAGTAGAGAATATTGATCACGCTCCCTCCTTGTCAATCTGACCTTTCCTCAATGCTGGCCAGTATATAGGTGTGTGTCTAGACTGTTGGACTTCAGATTTGGCCTAGGTCTCTGCTTAATAATGGAATGTATGATGATTAATAAGTCATCTGTACGTGATTTAGGTGTACTGCAATAGTATTATAATAACTAATAGATAGATATAGCTATATAGAATAGAATAACTATTACGAGAAATCTCTACTATTCTACTAAGGCCCTCTAACTAGTCCTAATTAATAACTACTAAGGTTAACCTAGCCTAAGTTCTAATACTCCCTCTTAGATTAATAGTAATAAGGTAGGCTACCTATTACTAACTATTATATCTAAATACCCTTATACTTTACTTAGAATTAGTTCTAATTATTATCTAGCTAGGTTAAAGTTAATAAGGCTAATAGGTTTATTAATAGATTAATAGATTAATCTTAATATTAATCTATTAAAAATAGATATCTTTAATTTTAAAAATAAGTTAATATATTAAATAATATATTATTTAAATATATTTTATAATAATATAATTAATATAATTAATAGTTAATCTTATAACTACCTATTTATTAATACTTAAGAGTATTAGTACTATTCTCTTATTATAACCTAGCTCTTTAAGTATAAGGCTTAAATATAAAGCTTCTTTATATACCTCTATTATAATAATATATTTAGACTTATATATAAATATTACTACTAGTATTTATAATTTAAATTACTAGGTAATAGGGCTATTAAATAGTTTATAAATATATACTCTAGTTAGACTAACCGCGTCAGTTCTATTTAGAACTGAATTTATAATTATTATGTAACGCTAAACCTATATAGGGTATAAGCTAGCTGTAAGTAGTTTAGCGAGTCGAGTTAATACTAAAATCTAGTACTAAGTACTAAAAAACCGGTTAGTCTAACTCTAGTAGAATAAAATATCTTATAATTATTATAATATAATAAATTAATAAAACCCTTTAAGCTATTATTATTACCTAGTTAATAGATAAGACTATTATTAACTATTTCTAATAGATAGTATAATACTATTTTTACTATTTTTATATATTATAAAGTAGAGTTATTAAGTAAATAACTTAGATTATTAATAATATATATAATATCTAGCCTAGTTATAATACTTAGCTAATTAAGTACTCTTATAAGGGATTAATAAGCCTCTCTATCCAATATAAAGGCTATATAACTATTAGAGGTAATAGTAATATTAACCTATTTTATAAATAACTTTATAAATAAATATTTTTTTATACTTAGCTATTTTAATAATTAGTTAATATATTTTATTTAATTAACTTAAATAAAATACTTATCTAGATCTCTAATAGTATTTATTTCTAAATAGTCTTTTAAGTCTCTTATATATTTAAAGTTAAACCTCTTATTAAGTTCCTTCTTTATCTAGGTAATTAGGTCTTAGTTATATATTATAAATAATAAGTTATTTATATAAGCTATAATAATAACTTTTATAATAGTATTAATAAATATATAATAATTATACTTAAAGTACTTAAAACCTAGAGACTTAAATACCTTATAAAGGGTTTTATACTATTTATAAGATACTTATTTAAGGTTATATAAAGCTTTATTTAGTTTATAAGTATATCCTTATTAATTATTAATAAAGTAGTAGAGTTACTCTACCTAGATTTCTTCTTAAATAAGTAATTCTAAGAAGGTTATAATAATATCTAAATAGTTAATAACTAGCCTATATTTAGCTATTAGGGCTAAGAGGAGTTATTATAATAATACTTTTAAAGTTAATAAGAATATCTTATTAAAATTCCCTTAAATTTAATAAAAGCCTTAAACTACCTATTATACTTTATATTAGTTAATTCTACCTATTAGTCTATATTTATAGGATAAGACCTACCTCTCTAGTAAGATATATACTTTATAAGGTAGTTAATATAGTTCTTACTATATTATATACTTATTATAATTAGCTAATTCTTTTTTAATAATAGTAAGCTATTTATTACTATTAGACCTATTAAGAGCCTTATCTATTAATATTAGATAGGGACGCTCCTTAGTACTAGTAATAATATAGGTAAGTATAACTCTAAACCTATTAAAGTTATTAAAAGACTTTATACCCCTCTTATTTATCTAGTTATAGTTAATCTATAACTTATTATAAATAGAATAATATAATATATTAGGAATAATTCTCTAAGATTTATTATTTTAAGTTATTTATTTATTAATAATAGCTAATAGTATTATAATAGTAATTTAGTATATTAAACTATCCTAACTATTTTAATTTTAATTAATTAGTAATTCTAACTCTACTTAATTATTTTTAATAGTCTAATTATTTAACTTATTCTAATTTAATTTAGGTAGATTATCCTAATTATATCTATTTAAACTAGTTAGCTTACTTATATTATTAGTTAGGCCTAATATTAATTAGTTAGATAGAAAAGTTACTATTAATAACTTACTAGTATTACTAGTATTATTAGTATTTTTAGTATTATCTAATACTCTCTTAATACCCTATTAATTAGGGGTAATTACTCCCTCTAAGACTTAATTACTACTATCTAATTAGTTAGTTTAGAGCTAGTTTAGGAGGTCTACTATATTATTAATACTAGAGTCTTCCTCTATTAGAAGCTTATTATTATCTATTAATAATATAGCAGCCCTCTTATTAAATACTATATATACTAATTAAGTAATATATTATCCTTTAATATCTTATACGGGGTAGATACTCTTACTATTATAACTAAGGAAGTAGTAATTAATAGCTTTATTATTTATTTATTTCTTATCTAGTATATTAGCAAACTAGGAAGGTGGAATAATATAGAAAAATGCGTATTTTCTATATATAACAGGCGCGCTTATATAGTAGCCCTAGGGCTAGGAATAATACTATAAGTTACTAAATACGTATTTAGTAACTTTTAGAAATATAAGGTAATAGGATTAATAGGGGTTAAGTCCTACTAATTAGCTATAATATAATAACTATATAGAGCTAGTACTAACTAGGTAATTAGAATAAGTAACTAAGTCTTATTAATAATTACTAGTAGTAGTACTTAGTACATCGGCAAACTGGGAACTAGTATAGAAAATTCGAAGCTAGAAAATCCGCTGAAAGCGCATTTTCCAGGGTAAATACTAGTAATAAATAGGAAGATTTTAGGTTTTATTTATTCTAGCCTAAAAGTCCTATATATAGAAAGTCCGGATTTAAGGCCTTAAATCCGTGATTTTCCTCTAGCGCTAGGAAGAAACGGGAAGCTTACTAGAGTTATAACGGCTACGTCGTTAACGCTAGCGTAATATAGGTTTTAAATACAGTCGATTCACGTAATTTATATCCGCGTAGAGTACCCCCCCCTAGCCTAGCCCTATTTCCTATACCTATATTACGCTTATAATTAAATCTCTTAGTACTAAGTATTAGTACTATTAGTTATTAATAAGACTTAGTACCTTATTATAATTACCTAATTAGTACTAGCCTAATATAGTTATATTATAGCTAATTAGTAGGACTTATCCCCTATTAGTCCTATTACCTAGTATTTTCTAAAAGTTACTAAATACGCTAAATACGCATTTAGCAACTCACGGTGTCATTCCCAGCCCTAGGGCTGACACATGAGCGCGCCTGTCATGTACGTATTTTCCGCATATTTCTGTATTATTCCACGTTCCTAGTTTGCCGATATAAGAATTAATAGTAGGCGTGATATAGATATAGAATACGGGGCTAGGCTAGAGGGGAGTACTCTACGCGTATATAAATTACGTGAATCGACTGTATTTAAAACCTATATTACGCTAGTATTAACGATGTAGCCGTTATAACTCTAGCGAGCTTCCCGTTTCTTCCTAGCGCTAGAGGAAAATCACGGATTTAAGGCCTTAAATCCGGATTTTCTATATTTAGGACTTTTAGGCTAGAATAAAAAGAACCTATAATTTTCCTATTTTTTTTCTAGTATATTACCTAAAAAATACGCTTTAGCGGATTTTCTAGCTTCGGATTTTCTATACTAGTTCCTAGTTTACTAATATAGTAAATAATTAGTAGACTTAGATTAATTCTAGAAGGTATACTCCTAGTCCCTAAGTTAATAATAATCTTATAGAATTTATTATTTTATTTTAAGTTATACTTAAAGTAAGTAGTATAAGATTTATCCTATTTTTATTTATCTAGGTTTTATTTAATTTATTAATAACTAGGATATCTATATTAATAATATTATCTATCTTATACCTCTAGCTCTTTTTTCTTTTAGGAGTAAATCCTTTTAGTTTAGTTTTTAGATTAGTATACTAGTAGTCTTTTATATTATACTAGTAGTTATAGAATATATATTTATTATTATTATTACTCTAGCTTTTATTACTAGGCTTATTTTAATATTAGCCTTATTTTAGCTATTTACTAAAATTACTAGTAAATACCTTAAATTCTTTAGTCTTTAAAGATATAAACCTATTAATTAATAATATAGTAATATACTTAAAATCTTATAAGTCCTTCCTAGATTAAGTAATTTTAGTAAGGGTATAGACTACTTCCTTTATCTTATATAATAGGCCCCTCTTAAAGACTACTATTTAGAAATCTATTTCTAGTAGACTCCTTATTTATAAAAGCTTATTTATATACTCCTTAGCTTTAGTAAGGTAGATATAAAAGTCTTTAAACTAATCTAAATAAAGCTTATATAAGGTAAAGTATATTACTTTCTTAGTAGTATAAGAATCTATCTTATATAATAACTTTAATTTAGCTTATATTTCTTTTAGTATCATTAAAGTTTTAATTATACTATAAGCTAATAGTAATATAGTAATATAAATAGTAGTAAGTACTTACTCCTCTAAATTAATATACTTTTCCTATTTATCTTTATCTACCTCCTTAATAAGTAGTTTTACTCCTCTAGTAGTAAGTAAGTTAGAGTTAGTTAGTAGTTTATATTCTAGTCTAATAACCTTAAATATACTATTAATTATAAGTAATATATATATAATAATCTCTTATAACTTATAGTTCTTAGTACTCTTAAGCTTCTAAATTTTATAATAATTAGATATAATAGTACTTATTATAAATAATTCTAGGAATATTTCTTTTAAAGCTACCTTAAGTCTTAGTAAAAGCTTACTATATAATTTATATAGTTCCTAGGTTATATAAAACCTAGGCTTATAATCTAATAAAATATATAATAATTAATAACTTATCTATATATAATTTAAGTGTAGTATAATAGTATTATAATAACTAATAGATAGATATAGTTATATAGAATAGAATAACTATTATAAGAAATCTCTACTAGTCTATTAAGGCCCTCTAACTAGTTCTAATTAGTAACTACTAAGGTTAACCTAGCCTAAATTCTAATACTTAATATATCTCTAGTCTAGATTAATATAATTTCAGCTTAACTATAAGATATTATATTAGGGTAGTAATAGTAACTAGAATTATTATAGGGACTAGAATATATATTACAAAGCCTATACTATAGTATTCTAGGATATTACTATTATTAACTAAATAAGGTATTAGAGTAGATAGTATTATTCTTAATTAGAGAAGTTAAAGTCTTAGTATAAATAGAAGTAATAGAGAGATTATTAGAATTATAGAATATCTATAAAGGCTAAGCTAGATAATAGGAGTCTTCTAAGGTAATAGGAGGATTATAATTTAAACGGCTATAAGGGTATTAGTAGACTAGGCGTAGTAAGGGGAATAAAAGAGGGAGTTACTTGAATTAGCTATTACTTATAGTAAGTATTTTTAAAGTAGTAATCTATAGACTAGCTATTATAGAGAACTATCTTATTCTCTTAAATCTATATAGCGCCCTAATAGTAGAAGACTTAGGTATTAAGTAATAAGGCTTATAATCTAGCTAGTAGGGATTCTAAGCTTTCCTTAATCTTAATTTTTAACTTATTATCCCTAGATCCCATGAATTTTCCGATATAATCCTAACTTCATTTAATTTTACGACGTAGAAAGACTTCTTGAATGCCTAAATTACTCTTTCCCGTATCGCCTGATAACAGATTTACTCTCCTTAACTTGATTAAGCTCTCCAGGTTCTCTCTTAGAGCAAACATCCCACGGATTATTCATTGCGGTGCTGGCTATAGGCGGACAGGAACCTTTACTACAACAATTGCCTCCTAGAAGAGCTGGAGCGAGGCTCACTGGATGGCGAGCTAGAGCAAGATCCTGTCTTCGAAATTGTCGAATACAACCGTGAGAAGCGGATGCGGATGGTGCAAATAGAGATACAATATCGCTTCATCTGTAATACTTTGCGCTAGATGTGGAAAGATATACATAGAGTGGAAGAGGATATTAGGTTAAACGTCAATTACATATTCGTACTTGATGGTTTAGATAGTAATCCTAAAAAACCGAGATAGTAAGGTTAATAAGAATAGACAGGTTTTATAGTAAGATTATTTAACGTTTATTTAATAATTTATATAGGTCTAGCTATATATTAACCCTAATCTAAATTTACCTAAATATAAACTATTACTACTTAGCTCTACCTATCTAGGATTTACTTATAAAACCTCTTTTAGTAATTATCTATTTATTTATATTATTAATAATAATATATTATAGATATTAATTCTAATAAAAAACTTATATATATAACTACTCTAGTCCTCCTTATCCTTAGTTTATACTATATTAGCTAAGTCCCGCGCTATACCTATATCCTACTAGTTAAGTATTAGAGTAAGGAGTAAAGTCTTAATAATTTCCTACCTAAGTAAATAAGGCGGATATTTAGATTTATTAAAGATAAGATTTATTAATTACTTATTTATTTTAACCTTAAAAGTATTAATTAATAATATAATTATTAGCCTAGCTTAAAGCTTACTCTATATCTTATTCTAGTAAAACTCTTATACCTACGTCCTTTATATAAATTTTTAATAATATTTAGCTAGTCTCCCTCCTTTATTCCTACTATAATTAATAATATTCTTAAGTACTTATATAATTATTATAATCCTATCCTATACTAGTATCCTATTCTTAAATATAATAGGATCTAGAGGTATATAAGGGTAATTAAATATATAGGTAAAATATATAAGAGGTCTATAATTTAAGGGTTTATTAATAGAATATTTTAGCGCTTCTATTAATTAAAGGAAGACTAGAGGTTCTTCTACTCTATATATAAAAAGGTATATAGTATAGTATAAATAGGGGTAATATACCTAGATAGTCTAATTAATATACTATATAGCCTATTTAAAGGAAAGGTAAATAACCTAATAATACTATAAACTTCTAGTATATAAGACTAGCTATATTGAGTATTTTAAAGGTAGCGAGTTCTAGATCTATTTAATAATAAAGCTTATAAGTATATAGAGTTTATTATATTACTATATATAGGCTACTTAAATATATAAAAGAGAAAGTTTAATAAAAGAATAGCTAGTATATAGATTACTATTAAGTATAGTTTTAAGATAATATAAATACTTTAAGTAATAAATACCTTTAAGTATAAAATAAAATTAGGGCTAATACCTTTTAATAATATCTATTAGGTAGTAGTATTATTAATAAACTATTTTACCTATTTATAAGGCTAAAATATAGTATCTAGTTAATTTAAAATAAGGCCTTTAATAATCTACTAATATCTATTAGTAATTAACTCCGCCTAATAATTACTTAGGTATATTTCTTTATATAAAGCCTTATAGTATAATTAAAGGGATTATAAGCTTATAATTTATATATAATTACCTAACTTTAATATTATAACGCCGTTAGTTTATAGATTATATTACTAATAAAGAGCTTATTATTTAATTTAAGATTATAAAGAAGCTTATAAAGATAAGTTATAAAGTAGCCTAAATCTATAATATATATAAGAAATATAGGAAACCCGCCCTTATTAAGTAATATAACCTATCTATATAATTACTATAAAATAGTAAGTATCTTATAAGGCCTTATTTCTTTATTCTTACTTAAAGTTTCTACTTTTATATTCTATTTAGTTTTTCTACTTCTTATTCTAAAATATTATAATCTTAAGTCGCTTAAATATTAGGGGTTTATACTATTAGTTATTCTATTATTTTATATTATTTTATATATTAGAGCTATAAAATATACCTAAGTATTATATCTACTAGTCTTATAATATTCCTATTATATATTATTAACCTCGTCTTTATTAAACTCCTTATTTACTTTTATATAAAAATCCTTAATAGTATTTCTCCTTTACTTACTATTATTATTATTACTTTTAGAGTCTCTATTATTACTTACTTAATTTATATCCTTAATACTATTAAGCCTATTAATATATAATCATACTATACTTATAACCTCTCTATTAGATATTTAGGGATAGCTTAGTATATTATTATTTATAAGGATAGTAAGACTAATTTTACTAGTAATATTTTTTAATATTTTTTAATATTTTTTCTATCTCTTTATTTAGGTACTATTAATATAAGACTTAATTTATATAAAGTATTTAAATAAGGTCTTCCTAGGCCCTTATTTACTTTTATAATAAAGTTATAAAGGCTTATAACTCCTTATAAAGTATATTTAATATATTATAAATCTATTATATTCCTTTAATTAAATATTTAAGTTTTATATTAATATTAAGTTATTATTTATAAATAAGTTCTAGCTTCTTAATTAAGGCTAGGTCTTAAGTACTAGTTATTATAAATATATTAATATTAGTAAGTAGAAGGGCTTAAGTACTACTTATTAATATAAGCCTATTAATACTTATAAGTATTATTATTAGAGTTATTATATTATAAGATTTAAAGAATTTTAAACTTTACTTTATAAAATTAATTAAAATAGTAGTTATATCTTAAGTTAGATAAGACCTTTATACTTATTTAAGTCTTTACCTATCCTTTTATAACTTTATCCCCCTATTCTATTTTTTATTCTACTATTATAGTTATTATAATTAATAGATAGTACTATTAGTAGAGTTAGCTTTATCCTTAAGATTACTCCTAATATTAATATTACTCTAATAGCTAGTATTACTTTAATATTAAGGACTTAGGCTTTACTACTAACGGGGGGAACCTTTTAATATAATACTTATACTAGAGGGTAATAGTAATATTATTATAAATAAGAGTAAGATATATAAGCATTTTAAAGAGGAGTCTTATTTATTATTTTCGTTATAAGAAGGAATTTTATTAAAACTAATATTCTTTATTTCCCTTATAACCTTTTTACCTTAGTAAGTAGAGAGTATATCTTATTTAATATTATAATCTTATGTTTTCTCTTTTTTATCTTTTATATCTTACTTTTTTTATATTTTCTAGCCTAAACTTTATTAGCTATTAGTTACTATTAATTTAATACTTATATAAGGTTATTATTAGTTATTATATACTTAAATCTCCTATTATATTCCTTCTCATATTTATATTATTTAAGTAGTATTACTACCTTTTATTAATAATTATTCTAAGATTAGGAGTAATAGGTATATATCTTAAAATCCTATTATATATCCTTCTACTATAAATTTATACTAGAAAGTCTATATATACCTACTTTAATAAATATATAAATTATAAGTATTATTATCTCTTTAATATTAAGAAGTATTCCTTTATATATACTTTATCCCTTCTACTTATCTCTCTTATACTTCTTATTATAACTATTTAATTATAAGATATCTAAGCTCCTAGTCCCTCTTCTCTTATACCTCCCTATATATTATAATAGTTTTATATTATATAACCTAGCTTTCCTATAGCCTTTCTCTTTATAAGGGGACTTCCGTAGGGTAGGTTAGAAGGAATATAAGGGAAGGATATTATTATTATTAAGAGGTTCCTAGGGTATAAGAGGTATATTTATATAAAAGCTAGTAATAATATCTTTTTACTAATTATATAGATATATAGTAATTATATATTTATTATACTATATTAAGATCTTTAGTTATAAAGATATAAAAGGAGGATCTAGCGTACTAGTAATAATAATAGTAAAGGTACTAGTACTTAGGATATCCTTAGAAGACTTTAAGGTATACCTAGGAGGTATATAATAACTATTAATAATAGTAGAGGAAGGTTATAAGAGGGATAGAATAGATATAAATATAAGTAAGTAATAAATTAATTATAAAGGATATTAGAATAATAGCCTAATTAGGTTATTATTTATATTAAATTAATAAATTAATAATTAAATTACTAAGTTAATAATTTATATAATTAGTAAATCCTATAGCCTAATATAACTATTAACTATTAAATAATATTAAATAATCGCTTAAAATCGGGACTACAAAACCTGTCTAATCTAACGAAATTATCAACACCGATAACTCCTTCCAAGCCATGAGTTCAAGCATACGCTTTACGACATGGCATTTTATCTAGCACATTGTCAGAGGAGTCTTCCATGCGATCCCTCCAAGTGTACATCGCTCCAGTTTCTGATATTGTCAAATTATTCGGAACGCTTTTTGATGAGGTTAGCGAACGTCCACATGGCGGTAGACAACATGACAGAGACTGATGAGCAAATCAGGATTTTGACAAGGATACTGAATTCCATCTCAACGTCACGCGCGATCCGAGTTTTCTCTGCTCTGCCGCAGGACAAATAGTAACGTGCTTGTAGCTACAGGCCAAGTATGAAGTAACCGTATGGGGAAAAGATTGGACATGAGTATATAGAGCTTCATCCTGGGAATCAAGAAACATATAACCAGCCATCTTTCCCTCAATGCGCTTCACCAAATAAGCCTCGGGTTGTACTGGTGAAGCTTACTATCCAACCTGCAGCGTTGCCTCGATTGTGTTCTGCAGATTTCCCTCACCAGACCAGATCGTCTTGATGGTCAAGCCGGCTCTCCCAAGCAAACACTCCCATTGAAGCCGCGTCCGTTCCATACCTCCAAAGCTCATCATATTGATGTCCTGCAACGCTACATGTCGCGGTGCGCCCATTTCCGGTACCACGGTGTCCGTGATCAAAAGTCGAGAGCGAGGACCCATTGCTTGAACCGTAGTTTTAAGAATTGCAAGCGCGACGTCGTCGGACCAGTCATGGAAGATGCGGCGGAAATAATAGATCAGGGCTCCTACAATCCCAATTGTTGCCCACCATCAGCCGGGCTCTATTCTCACGACGAGGAGTGAAAAAGCAGGAACAAATGACAAGGGTTTCCATGTCTTTACCTTCAATCGGCTGACATTCAAAAAACGATGCAGCTATAGGCTCAATGAAGCCGGGCAGTCCACTAGCTTGCGCATCTTCAATGACATCCTGCACATCCTGCAGTACCATCCTTCCCTTCAACATCGGAAAAGCCGCCTTGATCGCCTCCAGCACCTGGCCTTTACCTCCACCCACATCCACAATCAGCACATCCCCTTCTCCTACCTCCTCTCTCCCAATCTCCGCATCGAAAGGATATGGTCCCGCGCTTCTCGCCGCACCGCCAACTGTAGCCAAGGATTGCATGCCGCTATTAAAGACTTTCGTTCTTTCGGGCTTCTCCTTCAAATATTCCCAAAACCCGAGAGAGGTATGGTGACCGTATTGAAAAGCGCTGTTGTTATAGTCGATTGGATTTTGGTACTTGGTGGAGGCGAGAAAATACGGCATGGTGTACACTCCCCGGCCGAGAAAGTCGTACATTTGCTCGAACATGTCGCTGTTTGCACGGATACCGAAGATGGCGGAGTAGGCGTTGTGGGCGTAGTGTGAGGGAGAGACTTCGTGGAAGAGGTGGGTGCTCGTGCAGGCCCGCATGATTCGGACTTAGGGAATCAAGTATTCTTTTCAGCAACGAGGATGAATGTCATGCACTTTACGGACTCACTGAGAAGGGATTCGTCGACTTTGAGTTTCGTGGAGAGTTCTGTTGCACTGATGCCGCTGCTGGACGAAGGTATGTTTTCGAAAACTCCCATGTTGATGGCGGTCCTTATGGCGGAATTCTGGGCTGTCTGGATGATGGAACCAATGAGTATATTGCTTGGACAAGAGTTCCTTGGATGTTTGCAGTCTTATAGCAATCTTACTTGAGTGGCTCGAAAATACAAGTTGTCCTCTGGATTTCGAGTCGCTATTGCAAGTCTTTCGGCGTTCTTGATTAATTCTTCACGAGTAATGTTGCTCAATGAAGAACCCTCGTTTGTCAGTTCCGGTATAGCCTTGCCGATTGCGTGGACGAGTTCGATGATACTTGCGTTGTCGGTAGGCATGTTCAGGGATGTGTGCTTTGGCTTTCTCGTACCCAAGAATAGGTGAAGAGGCTGTCTGAACCCGTTGAGGATGAATCGCTCAACTTTACGTACTTTAGGGCCAATGCAATGCTGTTTTTACTAGTGGGACTTCTTGCAGGGTACTCAATCATGTCGCCATCAGGTGGCGGGAGGGAATCGTCCATGGAAAACTTGCCTCGCTAAGTGCCGGGAGGAATTATAATCATAAATGCACTCAGATCCATTCAAGATCCAATTTATGCTACATTAGTTGGACTCTGTATCATAGATTTGCTAACTACTGCTGCAAGTACAGCAAGCCCTCAGATCCGCTTCAGTGCAATTCGTATTTTCTTCCTGGGTGCCCGCACTTGCATTGAACCCCGGATACTGGTGGGTATATTGCATGAGGGGATCAATATGAATGAGTTGGTCATTTCTCACCCGAACACTAGAGCCCTCACTTCCACGCTCTCCCGCGGTCTCGCCCCCACTGGACTCCTAGAGTCCTCGAATGCCGAATGTGGAACTCTTCCCCCCTTCTCGCTATCAAAACACTCCAGTAGCAATCTCTCATTATTTTCCATGCCAGACCAGTAGTACCAATGCTCATCTGCGTGTTTCACGGATATAGTTTCACCAACACGATCTGGGTAGCGGTGTTCGACAGCAATAAGCGATTCATCGCCCACCGTTTTTGAGTCGGCGAAAGCGAGAGGCGAGCACTGCAAGGGCCCGTTCAGCGGGCGCCATACGTTGATAATGCGAACACGATTTTGGAGAAGGGTCTCGGCTTCATCGGGTAGAAAATGGCGTACACGCCCAGCAGCAGCCGCTGGGGTTTGGTCGATATGGACGCGGAGGACTGGGGGTCTGAAGCCGCCCGATGGACGGACGGTGTAGTCGAAGGGGAGGACTCGTTTCGCGCCAGGAACGTTCTGCAGCAGAAGCTTCTCAAGCTCTGGGTAATAAATTTGTTTTATTGATTCGTCGGAAGTGAAGTCCACTTCGGCGGAAGGACCAGTCTTCAAGGGGCAGAAAGCATTATCGTCGAGGTTGAATAAGAATTCTTGACCACGGATATCTTTTATCGTGACAGGAATATCTGCATCGCCAAAGTTGCGCTTAGGCAGGCTTTTTGGAGGCTCGATCTCACCAGGGTAGTTGAAAGGTTTTGCGCCATCTGCTGGGGGGGCGTAGAATTTGAGGTTGGCGGTGACTGAGCCTCGGGGAATATGGGTAGAACTATGAGTAGCTTCCACCTTAGGTAGTGCCGTGGTGGTCTGCGTAGTTGGCGCCATTATTGATTAGCGGAGGTGGTTGAGAGGCCGATGAGGCTTTGATGCCCTGCAAAGGTCTTTACCGAGAACGTGCCCAAAGGATCTGGAAGGAATCTTAACGATCGACTTGGTCAGACTTCCCAGGTTGGGGAGGGAAAGTTGTGGAGGAGGTTTGAGAGGCTTCAGAGTCGTCTGAGGGGACCTGAATGAGTTGAGAGCCTATTTGGCTTTGTCATCGCCAGCTGCCCCTCAGTACGTCATTTAAACTTCTAGATATTGCAATCATCCAATTCTTTAGCTGCCTAACGGGTTGTCCGGTCAACATTTAGCTCTTAACCTTTTGGTTGTGAGGCATACCTGGGATGAAGGTATTTAGACTTGGTAGAAACTACAACTACTTCTTTCGCCATCCAATCAGACCCTTCAATGTTTACTCTTCTGATCTACAAAGTGTTTGTAACTCGGACGGTGCCTTGCTACATTTATAAAGCGCCCGATCCGTTAGTCTCCAAAGCGCGCTCAGTAAGCAATCGTGGCCCATGACAGAGTCTGAATGGTGCCAATTACCCGCTCACAGACCGCAGCACCGTTCGACTTGGCAGAGACCTCTACTACTAGCCAGATATCGTGGCTTGGTAGATTGGATCCAGTTCCCGAACCATTCCAACACCGGACTTTGTACTAACACCAGCCTCCTCAAGTTCGATATAGTCTCTTTCCCTAGGTCCCAGCTGGACCTCTTGAGTTGACCGGCTGCCGCTGCTCTTCCGCCGAGTTCCACGGATCAGACTCATAGTTGAGTTGTATCGGTCTTTGAAGTAAGTTCTGCCAGGGAACTTTCTGCCAAGAGGGGATAGTATAGGTAGACATGAACATATGATACCGACATTCAGCTCGACCGATCTGAGCGGTGTTAAGATTTTCGCTGAATAGAGGAGACGAGTTGCTTACAGCCATAGGGTTCTTGTCGCATCTGTCCATGTAGCATCATATAAACTTGGAGCCCGTACCACTTCAACTTCACGTATGATAGCGACGGCTACGACCCTGTATTATATCAGCCGAGTGAGAATTAGCAGCGAGCAAAATTACTCTTACAGAAAGCCGGTGGCAAACATCGCAAGCACACCAACCATCCTCGCAGGCCGTAATTGTAATCTTAGTACTAATGGAATTGGTGCTACGACGATAGCGACATCACTAATGATATTGAGGGCGCCGGTAGCAACAGATATGTTTTGTAGAGATGCACAGCGGCCTGGTGTGAAAAATTCAAAGCCGGCTCTGACGGGTCTGCACTGAAATATGTTGGCGAGAATCATGGCTGTGCAATACATTGGGACAAGAGCTATCAAAGCATAACAGGAGAATCGAAATGGTCTCTTAACCCCGAACAGTCGTATGTAGAGCAGGAGAATAGAAACTTTGGCACACGCTATAGCTCCAAGATAAACTATCGTTGCTCCTTTGGCCCACTGCGTCTGGTGTCATCTACCGTTCATGTATCGGTAAATTGAGCAGGACTTACTGTGTATACGAAACCAAAATTGGGTATCAGGATGTCCCAGATATGTTGCCCAAATTGGTGATTTTTTGTCACTACCACCATTTCAATAGCGCCCAAGACACGAAATCTCGTCAACACCCACTGAAAATGAGCATAATCGTTCGAACAACTGACAGAAGTAAAGCTGCGAGAGCAAAATAGTCCTCCCGGCTTACAGAGGGTACAATAAAGCATTTGACAACCATGCGGAGTACTATTGCTATCATGGCAAGACCAAGGGTGATACCACTAGCAACCAGCGTCTGTGGGCCATTCGATTGTCCGTGTACGCCTTGAATTTTGTACCCTGGCGGCGCCTGGAATTTGTGAGGCATGGTAAAATATTGAAATGATACCAGTCGATCAAACTTCCCATGATGCAAAACAGAAACTGAACAGACCGTGAGGACTCTAAAGATATTTCACCCACCCTCCCTGCTGACTGCTCGTCCCACGCCGCAAAGCGACAATCCAATACTATACGCCGGATCGATGCATTGCCAAGACGCTCAAATGGCTGCAAGATCCGAGTCCACACTCCGCTACTCAGTCACAGTGAGGTGGAAAGGTTGCACTATTTGCTTTGCCATCATTACCCAGACTAAACCTGAGCTTGCATTTCAGCTCCTCGCCACTAACAACAGGGTGGCACAGGCTCGGATGTCGAGACTTCCGAACATAGAAACAAAAGGCTAAGGATATACAGGAAAGTAAGAGATAGAGAGAGCTAAAACGAGGGGCTGATCGAACACAATCCCCAGATAGTCGGGAACCTTTGAGGCAATGCTTTTGCGTCGATCTCATCAGGTCAATCTGTCGATCAGCTCCACAATGCGGTGGGGGATCAATTGAGCCAACAGGCGTTTAGACCCCAATCCCATTTGCATCAGACAAGGAATAACCGTGGGGGGTGTGCATGGAAATGTGGCTGCAGGGCGTTGTCCGCATGGACCAATTAGCGTGTGTACTTTTAATGCGATTGGCCTACTATAAGACCCTAACTACGACCCCGCGCTAAACCTACTTAATTTTATTAGTAAAACCCTACTAAATTTAAGTAACTCTTATACTACTACTATTTATTATTATTATAATTATTATAAGGACTAAAATATAGCTTAATTAAGTAATTATAATATTATTAATATTTATCCTATAATATTTTATTATTTAATTAGTATAATAGCTTTAAGTCTACCTTTCTACCTCTCTCCATACCTACCTTATTACCTTTATTACGGTAGAGTTATATTATTATTTTAAAAGACTCTTTAATTTATAAGTATATCTATCTTTTATTTAAATTATATTAGCGCCTTAAAGTAATTATAAAAGATATTTATATATATAAAGTAATAGGCTTTTAATAGGAAAGGAATCTTTATATATATAAATAGTTAATAGTCCCTTATTATTTATATTATTAAAGCTAGAGTTACTTTATAATACCTATTACTCTTAATACTCTACTTAATTATTAGTATTAAAAATTATAACTATTTTTAGAAGAGTTAACCTATTACTTAATAAAGGAATAAAATATATCTATTTATTAATTTACTAGTTTATAAGCTTTATAAGATATTAAAATATTTTATAAGACTAGTTAATATATAAGCTCTTAAAGTTAAGAGCTTTAAATTACTTAATAAGCCTTTATTAATAAAGTAAAAGTTATATAACTTATCTTTATTAATAAGTTCTTATTTAAGTTTTAGATATTATAATAATTTATAATCTATATATTTATAAGTAATTCTATTTATTATTATAATAATATAAGATAAGTTAATATATATAATATTCTACTTATATATACTATTAAGGGTTACCTTTTATATATTAATATTAAGAACGGCTAATATATTAACTAACTAATTAATAAGCTACTATTATTATATAATAAGTATTCTTAAGAGTAAAGTATTATTATTTTAAATAATATTAATATTAATATTATTACTTAAATTATTAAGGCTAGTAAAAAGACGAGTTATTTTATTAGATACCTACCTTTATATTTATTAAGTTATAACTCTATTAAGCTTATATTTAATATATTTAAAGTCTAGATAAGATATTATTTTAAGAGCTTTTAATCTATTTTTTAAAATACCTTTAAGGGCTTCTTAAGATATACTATTAAGTATAGTAGATATAATAGGTTTATAAGAGCTACTATATTACTTACTAGTAGGCTAGCTACTAAGCTATTTCAAGTTAGTATTACTAATTACTAAGTATATAGAAGTACTCTATAATACTAGGTGTAATAATATCCCCTTTATAATAATATCCCCTTATAGAAAATATATATTATTATAGACTAGTTTAACTATATATATTAAATATATAAATTGAACTCTACCCTTAGATAAATATTAATAGAATAATTATAAGATCTATTCTTTTACTTCTTACTCCTCTTTATTACCTTAAAGGTTTTAAGTAAGTATAATTTATTAATAAATTTAATCTTTTTTAAAAGCTTTTTAATTATTATCTTTACTTACTACTCTTTATAATTACCTTTATTAGCTTAATAATATTATATCTCTTTCTTAAGCTTAAGAAGCTCCTCTTTATAATATAATTAAGTTAATTTAACTTCTATTCTAGTAATATCTTATTCCTTCTCTTTATAATAATAAGCCTCCTCTTTTTATACCTATTTTATAGCTATTTACTCCTCTTACTCTACCTTCTTTTAAGCTTAAATATAAGCTTACTTCTTAACCTTCTTCTACTTCTTAATCTCCTTCTTATTAGTAGTAGTAGTAGTAATAGTAGGGCCTACTTAGTAAGTACTTTAAAGTATTAGAAATACTAATAATTAAGTATATAAGCTATATAAGAGCCTTAAGTAATAGTAAGAGTTTTAAGTAATATTATAAAAAATATAGTACTAATATAAAAGTTACTTAGATTTAGTAGGGTTTTATTAATAAAATTAAGTAGGTTTAGCGCGGGGCTATAATTAGGGTCTTATAGCAGGCTAATTACATTAAAACTACACACGTTAAAAACCGCAGGCCTTACTCTACCTACTTGAAGCAAGGATTATTCTAGAGGGCTAACTGCCCCGCTGGGCCGCTGCTTTAACGGGCTCGGAGATGCGTGGCTCGCGGGTAGAATAAGAATCTGAACGCCAAGAAGTGAAAGCCCCACCAAAATTGACTGCTGAAAATTCGTATTCTTATTCTACCCGCGAGGCTGGCATGGCTTTCGGGCCGAATCCACGGGAGGGTTCGGCCCTCCCATTAGGAGCCTTGGCGACTAAGGTAAGGGTGACCCAGTTACTACCTTACCTTACTACTACCACCTTACAATTACTTCCTGGAATCCTGCATGCGGCACATGTCCCAAATCCCTTCTCACTACACCAATAGCAATCCGATGTCGCGACGATCCTAATGCCGTACCGCACAGCGCATTGATGTCATCGATCTACCGGCATTCCGCGATACGCCCATGATAAATCCGAGGCGCAGCGGCTGCTGCATCGTGCAACCTGAGCCCAGCGAAATCTCTCTTTCCAGTATCCGGCTGCAGGAAATTCATCGCCGCGAGCACGCATGGCAGTTTTCTGCCGCAGATCTTGACCTTTGCGGGACAGTTGCTTGACTGTCCAAGCTGCGACTGGTTGATGCTGTCTGCGCTGATAGCAGAAATCCGGGCTGTTTGTCATGTGCATTCCTACTGATCCCCCTTTCGGTTGACCTTGCAAGCTGGCTGCGCCCTCTGCAGAAATCCTAGATCGCTGATTGGGCAAATGTTGATCCATGGAGTCTGGTGATCGAGATGATCGCCTCCATCCACTGCTACAGAAGCTACGTGAGGTTTTGGGAAGCCTCGTTCCAATAGAAATACCGCTAGTAAGGGAGAGGCGGTGTATTCAGAGGCCTATTGCAAGAAAAAGACAGTACCAGTAGTCCCTTTTCAATGGTACTCAATGTTCAGAGACCTATTTTGAGTGTATTGCGCCGCTTCCGTAAGAAGCTAGCGCTGTATACCTGTTGAAGCCTTCTCTACTCTTTCAAACCCGAATCAATTTGATCAACGACTGCCTGCGTACTATACGTATCCCAATCATTACAAGTCTCTTGTACGACTTCCGGAATAGACATTGAAGTAATATCATCAGGACGCTCAAGAACGTTCATGTAAAGACCCTATCGATAATTATTAGCCCTCTTCTCCCGCTCTTCGTACCTAGGATGGGAATCCTTCACAACAAAGTTTGAGGAGATTTCCCTACCAGCGAAAGATGCCATGCAATATGGCAATGGAATGGCCATACCCCCGGGTTATCCGCGTCATACTGAGCCACAATGTGCCCACCTGGCCGGAGCATCTGGACATCGCGGCGTTGCGGATTGTGTAAATTGGTGATGGAAGAGCCATCCCAGAAGCCGTCGCCTTCGTGTAAGATGTACATGTCGTGGCCGTGGAGGTGCATCGGCTGTGTCATGAGTCAATGAAGGAAGATGTCTTGGCAAGGGACGAAAGAAGGATGCTTACGTGTGAGATGGTAGAATTGTTGTTGATGATCAACCGAACCGTCTTGCTGTTTCCCGGTTGAACGACATTCCACTCTGGCTCGAACGTCTGATTGTGTTCTTGCGCGAGGAGAAGGAGCGGTCTGTTGTAATTGCCACGGAATGCTTGTTGATTGAGACGCCATTCGAGGTGGCCCGTTGCGTTCACCTGCTGGTCGACGATTACTTCGAATGTCTTGGCAGGATCGGGGTCTGGAGTAATAGCATAGTACGGAGTGGTGAGGGACAGATCATCGTTATTGCATTTGCCATTGTCAGTGTAGGGCCATGATTTAGTGGTCGGCTGCTCGGTAGTGTCGGCCTCTTCGTAGTATATTTTGGCCAGTGCTTGAGGTTGCAAAGGCAGGTTGCATATGGTCGAGATATTGGACCGCATCCAATAAGCCGAGTTCACTTCTCCGTTGGCCTGTACAACCACGTCGGTGCGTTGGCCAACCTATCTCAAATTAGTCGAGCGTGAATAATCGACCAAGAAAAGATTGCTGACCCCAAGAAAGACAGTCTTAGTCGTATATGGCTTGATGGGAACATAATCATTGGCAATAATAGTCATCTCGTGTTCGTCAATGGAGAAAATCTGTTGTCCAGCAGCTCCGGCATTGATCAGCCTTAGTCTGTACGCTTTTCCTTTCTGAAACCTAAATTGTGCGAGAGGGGCATCGTTTGCGCATCTTTGCTTGTCGTTGACATTAGAGCAGTTGAAAGTCATCTTGCCATTGATAAGATTGTTGTCAGAGTATTGACGCCATTTGGTTTGATCCGTGCTTTCGACTGTTAGTAGTTAGTGTTACGTCAAAAATATCGTCCTCCCTGCTGAGAATAGCACCTTCTTGTACAATTGCCAGATAGTCATTATGAAAGTCTAGGTAACAATTAGCGGACTGCTCTGGACGTCATTCACAATATTTACAGTCAGAGATCATGACAGGTCCAAGGTCAATATCGTAACTATAGTGGTTTGGACCGTGAACAATCATGGGTCCTAGGAGCCCTCCCGTATATTGCGCCGAATAGTGGGAATGATACCACGAGGTGCCGTACAAATCAGCTTTGAAGCGATAGCTTTCTCTTCTTAGCATATGCTCTAAGCAGAAATGGCGTAGCTCACGTAAAATTTGCACCCGGTGCCACTGGACACTGCTGCGCACTTGGCACACCATCATACCATGGTGTAGCAGTCTGCAGAAGGCCATGCCAATGGAGCGCTGTTCCTTCCTCGGGAGCAGATATACTGTTTGTCACCTGCACTAAGGAAAGATCAGCTGTCACGGCCAGTCTTGCTCTTTTCCTTAGGATTCCTTTCGATGACTTACCTTCGATATAGTCGCCCCAATTAGCCTCAATCACTGGGCCAGGGAATTATTCGTTAACGAGTATCATATCTTTTAGGTAACCGTCCGGGGCTTTCTGAGCCCGGGATAGTGTAAATTGGTACTGGCGAGTCACGCCCGTGTCCGGCACTTCCTTGTAAGGGTTGGAATTATCTGCGGTCTTATTTCCCCAAGGCAATCCGCTAGGAAGAGCATTGCTTGTAAGAAATTGAGGGAAAGTAGGAGCGTCGAATGTCCCCCATAGTGAGGCGCCGTTGGTCTGGTCGTGATCTAAAGCTCGAGCGAGGGGGAAGAGGTATGCGATGGGCAGCGCGAAACTTGAAAACATCTTCGCACAGAAGGTGAAAACGAGGAGAAACCAAAGATCTGTGCCCTGACATTTCTAGATACGTCGTGCTGGTTTTCATCGACAAGCGCGAACCCGCCTCGTCTACGCAGCGCAACAAAATTTCACAGCCTTATTCAGCCTCGGCGGAACTGCCGATTGAAAGCCATGTGAATATCTTGGGGCAGTGCACCAAGCCCTGAATGCGCTCGGACGATGGAAAGCACTATTGACTTGACACTCCTTACCTTGATGGCGTTCAGCTTCCAAACATGCTTCTACTATTCCACAGTCTGAGTATAAACTTAATTACTTCTCTCCCGAAACTATGGATTTTCAATAGGGCAGGAGATAGATCGGAGCCACGTTCCCAGGGCCTTCCCATGGTTTTACCCCACATGGTTAGCCTGGTCTGGATCAGGTAGATCTGTATCGAAAGACTGCGAACATGTTCGATTTCTAGGTAGACTGCGGCTGACAGTGGAGCATAGTCTCATGAGATAAGGTGGGTCAAGCCTCGGTGGTACATTCATCGGTCCGAGCAGTAAATATTCCTGATCTTTGAACCAATAGGAGCCTGCATTGACTTACGAAGAACAAGTTCGATGACAGTTCACAACATAGCAATACGTATGCCATCTTCGAGGTAAATTAAACAAAGCCATTATATCAGCAAAGGACATGAAAAGTCGAAAAAAAGACTAGACTACGGGTAGACAGATGACCATATCAACCAAGTTTGCAATGATACAACAAAAAAGTACTTGGCAAGGTAAAGTTACCATTAGGGTGTTATTTTTTTTAGACCTCGAGGAGTATACTTAACACTAGATCGAAAAGAAATCATCCGATGAATACAAAGGAAAGAATAAAATAAGCAATAACAGGTGGAGTAGATGACGATAGAAATATCTCTGGGTGCCCGGAAGTTCAGCCTTGCATGGGGCAACAGAACGGCAGTGCTAGCAGGGTAAGAGTGTCCAACGAAGCAATCTCCATATCGACACTTGAAGGGTCCCATTGGCTGAACGGGAGTAGGGATACATGCAACTATCGAACCGGCGCGAAAAGGGTCTGTAGACTGAATTGGAGGGTGGCAAAAGTGTAAAAATGGGTGTGTGGGTGGATAGCGATAGGGGAAAGATTGAAGGATATGAGTGTGGATGAATAAGGTATTACGTAAGGTATTACGTGTGTAAGGTATTACGTGTATTACGCGGTAGAGGGGGGTAGGGTGCGGTCGTGTGCTGCCGCCGCTTTAAGAAAATCGAACCACGGCACCTAATTTGACGGCGGACTTTGCCGCAGCCTCTTCCACTAATACATGTCATACTCCGCCAATGTCATTGCGTGGTAATGAGCACTGTCCTCCTAGTCTTAGAATGGACACCGACTGCGATGATCTTACCGAAGGGACACCTCTGCAGTGGTGACGAACGCGACGTACAATCGTAGGCAGCAGCTACGTCAACAAGAGTAGCAAAATGACAACGACAAGGCAAACCTGCTGCTGTTAGCATCCCACCAAAACGTTCCGTCTGCAGTCTACCTTAGTGTAGAGCGGGAATGATTATCAGTTGCGTGGCGGTGTACCCGTGGTTAAGGCCCAACGGAGAAGTATTGGACAGAATATGTGCGTCTCTCGGTTCCTTGCCACCTTCTTGCTTACCTTACAGCCCGCCACTGCGGACCAGAAGCGTGCTAAAAAATATTGAGGTCTCGTCCCCTTTGTACAGCCAAAATCTAGCTTAACGGTTCCAGTGCCCAGTGGTAGGTATTGAATGATTGATGGAACGGTTGATTGTTCATCTACGGACACGTTGGCTACTTTATTTGTAGTCCATGCCAAGCATTAGGGCTGATACTGATAACCAACAGCAGGTAGCTGTACTGGCATTCTCAAACACTCTTCTTTTATTTGTTCACCAGCCATCTCATAATTGTCGACAGTACTCGTCCTCAAACAGCATTATGGCGGACCAAACTCTCGATGTCAACATGTTCACCTCACCATTTCAACTCACCAAGAGCATGTACCGTGATCTTTACCCTGCCATCGAACCCACAAATCCAGCTTTGTCCGCCAAAGGGAAGGTTGTCATCATCACTGGTGCCGGGGGAGGTCTAGGAGCAGTGGGTACCCATGGTTTCGCCAACATCCACGCCATTCCAAGCTCATATCTTTACGCCAGGCAGTCGCTAAAGCATGGGCACAAGCTGGTGCTGCTGGAATGGTCCTGGTGGGACGTAAAGCCGAGACTCTTAATCTCACTGCAGAGAACATTTCCAAGATTTCCAAATCTATATCCATCATTGTGGAACCTACGGACGTCTCGGATGAATCCAGCGTCAAGTCGCTCTTTGGCAAAATCAAGGCGCATTATGGCAAGGCACATGTCTTAGTTAACTCGGCTGGAAGCATGAATGGAGGTATGATTGGAGATATTCCAATGGCGTCCTGGTGGGGCGATTTCGTGGGTGATTCCTGCAGTACTCTACCCACCAGCTATAGATCTGATTGACGACCCCTGGGACAGGAGACCAATGTCAAAGGTACCTTCCTCCCAATTCAGTCTTTCATCCAGAGCTTCGGCGGTGAAGGGACCATCATCAATCTAGTCAGTACCGCCGTGGCTATGGCCGTTCCTGGTATTAGCTCCTATGCTTCCAGTAAGCTCGCCGTTATCAAGCTAGGCCAAGCTTTGAGCCTAGGTGCGTACATTTTGTTTTTTCCGCGTCTCAATCCTTTGCAATCGCATACTAACAGAACCTAGAACATCCTACAATCCGCGTCTTCTCCCTCCACCCCGGTATTGTCGAGGCCGCTGACCGTGGCATGATCGTCGATGCCTTCACGCCCTTTGCGAAGGACACGCAGGCGCTCACGGGCGGTGTCAGTCTCTGGCTGGATACAGCCAAAGCTGACTTCCTAAAAGGTGGATTTCTAAGTGCTAATTGGGACGTTAATGAGATGGAAACGCACGCATCGGAGATCACCAAGGGTAGATTAACAGAACTAGGATTCCTCAACGCCAAGCTAGGTCCCGAAGGACAGCCTTGGGGCTCAGTAGAGTGAGCAGTTACACGGACGTGGTCTTAATATCATTCTACGAAGACACAAGAGAAGAGCTGTGGCCTGTAGTGAAACCCTAACGCTTTAGATAGAAGCTAAACGAGCAAATATAACCCTTGTATTATATAGACGGTACATCCGTCCTGCCAGTCAAGATCCTCTGACCCTCTGACCCCTCTTTCCACGTCTTCCGCCTCAGCATGCCGAATTTCTTCTCTAGCCACTCCCGACTGGTGTAGATGTCCTTCCCATCCATTAATCCATCCCTCGTTCCGGGTAAAGCCTCCAGTTTCACATCATCATCGGTGCGCTGCAAGTATGCGAGACTATACCTCTCCCTCATGGCCTGACCTGGAAGTGGGCCCACGCGATGGAGGCAGGAATGCAGTAGGCCTCCTGTTAACATGGCGAGTCCTGGATACGTATCCGAAGTCAGCGTTCTGTGCTCTGGCTGTCATACCATTCCAGCTCGCCAAAGGACAAAGGAGGGAAAAATCGAGCCGTTGAAGAGACATACCGTCACCGATGTTGACAATCGCACAATCTGGTCTGGGGACCACAAAAGCCCAGTCCTTGCTACCAGGAGGCAAGACCTGCAGGCCGGGTTGGTTGGAAAAGAGTAGCGTCAGAGACCCGAGATCCGTATGCGGGGCCTGGGGGGCACCAGTCTCGGAGAGAGACTGAGGGAGGTAGTGGAGGAGACGAAGGATGTCCGGGGAGCGCGCGTTGCTGCGGTGGAGCTCGGTGAGAGAAGCATTTGGTGGTAGGTTTAGCGAGGAAGACAGAGACGAGAGCAGAAGAGCCAGGATTTGGTGGGTCTGAGTGGAGAAGGTGGCGAGGCATGGGAAGCGATGCGTCAGCAGGGAGGGACCGGCGAACGAGAAGTCTAGATGGACTTTTCCTGGGATCTTTGGGACAAGAGTAAATGCTACTGTAAATGATATGGACGGGAGAAGAGGGTCTTCCAGAGAACGGAGGGGCTAGATACGGTATAACTTTCAAAGCCGTCACGATTGCCGTTGACTCCTAACAGCGTTATCTTGTCTGAGTTGTAGAAGAAATGAGTGACAGTCCTTACCACCAACATTACGGCCAACTGGCTTGTATCTGAGTACTATCTGTTAGAATTGCTACAACATAGCTTACTCGTATAAGATTCTACTACCCATTAAGTTTCAAACACCCAACCTCATCAACGTCATATTCCATTTTTTCATCTTCACTTAGACTGAATAGCTCATTCGACAGAGCAAACAGGTCGTCGACTGTATCGATCATTTCCACAAAATGGCGGTCTCGAAAATGGAGATAGAATACGCCATCTTCTTTTGCAGCTTTGAAAAGCTTGGCAGCTTCCTTTGTGTCTCCTTCATGAAGACGTCCAATGTCGATGGTGTGCAGCCGTGCTATGGGGAGGATCTCCACGTTATCATCAGGCAGATGAGACGGAGCTTTCTGGTTCAGATTATCGCTCAGAGGCGTGATATGAGGGCTGAGATCAGGTGCCATCATTTGCTCGTGCTCATATTATTAAATATTACAACGTCCAGCAATCATTTCGGCCACTTTAAGCACACATGGTAGCAGGGCTATGACGGGGGAAAATCGAAGCTAGGTGACATGGATTGCAATGCATCTGTCGGATGACGTTGTCAAAGGGACTAGCAAATTATACACGGAGAAGGTCCGGCCGGGTCAACCTCGGTAAGGGGTCTTGGCAAACTAGTAGAGAACTCTCGTAATATTATTACTATATAATATAGCTATAATTAGCTATTAGTTATCTTATACTACTATACTATATCTAAATTATATATAGATATCTTATAAGTATTATATCTTTTATTAGATTATAAGCCTAGGTTCTATTTATTTATATTTATATTTTATACTCTACTATCTAGTTATTTAGAGCTAATAAGAGCGGTTTATATCTAGCTTACTAAAGGAAATTATTATTTATAAAAGAAACCCTTATCTTCTACTCTATTTATTATTATATATTTAAATCTCTAGATATTATATACTACTTTATCTTATATTTTTTATACTATCTTATTCTTTTTTTTATTAAGGTTATTTACTCTTTTATTCTTTAATTAAAGCCTATCTACTTTTATATAATCTTAAAGAGTTATTCCCTTATTAATATAAACTAATTAAATATACTTTATTAAATAACCTACCTAATTACTACTTTTAACCCCTTTAAAGTTAATATTATCTAGTAGAAGTTATTTAATCCTATCTTTTAAAGTATTAGCCTCTTTTCTTTTATATAATTAAAATAGAATATAAGTATATATTTAATATCTTAATATTTTTATTTTTATTTATAATAAACATTATTAACTCTTAATACCCTCCTTTTATATAAGAAGGCGCGTAGTCCTATTTTTAATATATATAATTAAATACTTACAAAGCTCTTAGCCTTAAAAAGTTTTATATAAAGATTAATCTTTATCTTTTAAAGCTCTCTCCTTTATATTATTATTTTTATATAATCAGGGATATTTTTTTAATATCTTAACTACCTTTCTTTCTACTTCTCTTTTACTTATTTCTTAATCTTTTTAAGGGTAAGGTTATCTCCCCTTATAATTCCCCTAACTTTAAGGCCCTAGGCTATTATCTTAGTATCCCCTCCCTCTACTATTATTTAAAGGGCTCCTCTTACCTAGAATTACTTCTCCTTTATTAGAGTCTTTATAACCCTCTTCTCCCTTCCCCTTTTCCCTCTTAGCTTATAGTAGATCCTTACGTTCCCTTCCTTAGTTAATAGGTAGCCTAGGTTCTATATAACCTTAGAAACTATATAAATTATATAGTAAGCTTTTTACTAAGACTTAGAGTAGTTTTAAAAGAAGTATTCCTAGAACTATTTATAGTAGGTATTATTATATCTAACTATTATAAAATTTAGAAGTTTAAAGGTACTAAGAATTATAAGTTATAAGAGGTAGTTATATATATATTATACGCGTATTACTTATTATTAATAGTATATTTAAGGTTATTAAACTAGAATATAAAATACTAACTAACCCTAAATAGCTAAAATAAGGCTAATATTAAAATAATTCTAGTAATAAGAATTAGGATAGTAATAAGGATAAATATATATTCTATAATTATACCTATAATATAAAAGACTATTAGTATACTAATTTAAAGACTATACTAGAAGGATTTACTTCTAAAATAAGGAAAGAGCTAGTAGTATAAAATGAATATTATTAAGAGAGATATCCTAGTTATTAATAAAGTAAATAAAACCTAGATAAAAAAAATAGGATAAGTCTTATACTACTTACTTTAAGTATAACTTATAATAAAATAATAAGTCCTATAAGATTATTATTAACTAAGAGGACTAAGAGTATACTTTCTAAGACTACTCTAAGTTTACTAACTATTTACTAGTCTAGAACTATATAATATTAGGACTAACTAGGGGTTAACTAATAAAAGTTAAAGGGATTAGAATAGTATAAATCTTAGTAATTATTAATAATAAAGTTAGTAAATTCTTACTAACTAATATTTACTATATACTAAATATTAAATACAACCTCTTATCTACTATATATTTAGACCTTCTATAAGGCTATATATATATATTAGTAGTAGTAGGAAGAATATATTCTATAATAAATAAGATAAGAAAGTACTATAAGCCTTCTTATATAATTATACCTACTAGCTAGATACTATATAAATCTATTAAATAAGGGCTTTCTAACTTAAGTTATTAGTCCTAGCTAAAAATAATACGTATTAGACCTAATAGTATAAGAGATATAGATATATTAGTATAAAGGCTATAAAAGCTATAGTATATACTACTAATATTAATTATAAGGCTACTAATTACTTATAAAAATATAAGACTTAAGAACTATATAAGAGTTATATCTTAGGGAAAATACTTAAATACCCTTATAAATACTAATACTTAGAGTTACTATTTCTAGCTAATACTAATATATTAACCTAGTATTAGTAAGCTATATAACTACCTTTAAGAGGTATACTAATATAATAGTCTCTATATATAAGATATTAGAATTTACTTAAATAGATTATATAACTAGTAGAATAGAGTTACTATAAAAACTCGAGTTCTAAATAAAATATTAGAAAAACTAGGGGTATAAAATAGCCTTTATTTAATATAATAATAAATTAGTCTAGAGCTATAGATATTAATAAATCTTTTAGAAATATAAGATATTTATTATATAAGTAAGCTAGGGAGCTAGTATATTATAAAATTATACGTATTTTCTATATATAACTAGCGCGCCTATATACTAGCCCTAGGGCTAGGTATAATACTATAAGTTACTAAATATATATTTAATAACTTTTAGAAATACTAGGTAATAGGACTAATAGGAGATAAGTCCTACTAATTAGCTATAATATAATAATATAAGGCTAGTACTAACTAGGTAATTCTAATATATTACTAAGTCTTATTAATTAATTAGTAGTACTAATACTTAGTAAGAGAATTAATAGTAGGCGTAATATAGGTATAGAATATAAGGCTAGGCTAGAGGAGGGTACTTTATATATATATAAATTATATAATTTAACTATATTTAAAACTTATATTATACTAGTATTAAAAATATAACTACTATAACTCTAGTAAGCCTCCTATTTCTTCCTAGTACTAGAGGAAAACTACGGATTTAAGGCCTTAAATCTAGATTTTCTATATTTAGGACTTTTAGGCTAGAATAAAAAAAACCTATAATTTTCCTATTTATTTCTAGTATTTTACCTGTAAAATACGCTTTCAGCGGATTTTCCAGCTTCAAATTTTCTTTACGGGTTCCTAATTTACTAATATACTATTAGGAACTACACGCCTGTAACATACGCTAAAAGGGTAAGCTAGGGTATTCGGATTAATAATTAAAACCCTCTATTCTAGGCTATATATAAAGTATTTCGTAATAATTATCTCCCCCTCTAAGGCTATTAGCCTAATAGCTTAGGGGTAATAGTAGTAAAACGACGCGCTACTATAGGCTATACCCGGAGCGGTATTCTAGGGCCTCTAGCCTAGTTAAGGTCCGTTTAAAGCGTATAACGGAGGTTTTTAGGCCCCTAAGATAATTAGTCGCCCTTACGTAGGGGCGCGCTAGGCGTAAAGGGCGTAAGAATTACCGGTATAAAGACCTTAAGGGGGAAACTATAGCTATAGTACGAATAATTAGATGCCCTTATATAGGGTATATTAGGCGCTACTAGCGCTACTAACGCTAGCGTAGGCCCCTAATTAGGGCGCTTACAGGTATGTAATTAGGTCGCCTAGGGTATAAATTATAATAAAAATACTAAATTCTTAATAAAAATAATAGATCTTCCCCTCTAGAGGGAATTAAATACTAGGCCTATCCCTAATTAGTAAGTCTACTCTACCCTAGCCTCTAGGGGAGCTAGCCCTAGAGGGTAGATCTAAATATAATTATTAGGAACTACACGCTTATAATATATACTAAAAGGGTAAGCTAGGGTATTTAGATTAATAATTAGAACCTCCTATTCTAGGTTATATACGAAGTATTTTATAATATATACCTTATTAGTACTATATAATCTTTATTAGAATAGGATTATTAAATAGAAGAACTAAATACTATTTAGTAAAGTTAGAATAGTTCTTATTAATACTAGATTACTATAATAGTCCTAGGGTAAGGCTATCTACTATATTAATTATATTAAGAACCTTATACTTAGTAAGGATAGAAAGTCCTCCTTTAAGAAATAGTATAGCTTTAAATCCTAATTAATATACTTAAAGCTATTTAGATATTAGTACTAATTATTTAATATATTACTAAATAAGAAGAAATTAGATAATAAGGCTATTAAGTACTACTTCCTTACTTATAATAGTAAGAGTATCTACTATATATAAGATATTAAGGGATAATATATTACTTAATTAGTATATATAGTATTTAATAAGAAGGCTACTATATTAATAATAGATAATAATAAGCCCCTAATAGATAGAGACTCTAGTAATAATATTATAGTAGACCTCGTAAGCTAGCTTTAAATTAATTAATTAGTTAGATAATAGTAATTAGGTCTTAGAAGGAGTAACTACTTCTAATTAATAGGATATTAAGGGAGTATTATATAATAATAAAAATAATAAAAATACTAGTAATACTAGTAATAGATTAGTAATAACTATTCTACCTAGCTAATTATTATTAGGCTTAACTAATAATAAAAATAAGCTAATTAGTTAAAATAGATATAATTAGAATAATCTATTTAAATTAAATTAGAATAGGTTAAATAATTAGACTACTAAAAATAACTTAGTAGAGTTAGAATTACTATCTAATTATACTTAGAATAGTTAGGATAGTTTATATTTATATTTATATTTTATATCTATACTTTATACTCTACTATCTAGCTACTTAGAGCTAATAAGAGTGTTCTAACTCTAGTTTATTAACAGGAAGTTATAAATTATAAAAGAAAACCTCTCTTACCTACCCTATTTATTATAATACTTCTAGGCCTTTAAATATTATATACTATCCTCTCCCTTATACTTTATACTACTCTAGTATTAAATCCTAATATCTATATACTTATTATAGTTTTATAGTATAAACTAATATATACTCCCGATTAGGCCTAGTATATATACTAAGATATAAATGCTATATTTATATATAATATAATATATAGAATAGTATAGTTAATATTCTTATATAAACTTAATATTAATACTATTTAGGTTTATATTAAGTCCCTAATATAATATTAACTATCCTTCTTACTTATAATATTCTACTTCTAAAGTATAGAGGGTAGTAGTAATTAAAAGATCTAGTACTATATTAATACCCTTATAAAGAATTTTTTTAAGCGATAACTTTAAATTAAAGTTATACTACTAGTAAGTAGGAGATTCCTATTTACTAGAAAGGAATACCTCCCTTATACTAGGTAAGTACTATATTTATTATAACTAAACTTAATAAAGCTATTATAATAGAACCCTAGTAGCTAGGACCTTTTATACCTTACGGCCTAGGTGGCTTATAATAATAAGTACCCGCTAAGGAGCTGCGTGGTATAATTCTAAAGATAATATAATTAATAAGATTCCCTCTAGAGTTCACTTAAAGTTAGACTATCCTTAGTAATCTAGAAGAATAGGATCCTAGTAATAAGATAGATAATAAGGGCGCGCCCCTAAACTCTAATTAAGAAGACTACCCTAAGACTTCTTACTATTATAGAAAGTAGCTTAAAGCTACTAATCTTCTTAATTAATAATAATATAAGAGAGCTTCCTAAGAAAGAAGGATAACTATTAAGCTAGGAGAATTTAAAGATAAGTTAATCCTTAAAGATATTAGCTTATAAAGCGAGGTTAAAGGTATTTTAATAAAGTATAGATAGATAAGGAGTTCCTTATAAGTTATAATAAGATACTAGTAGTATAATAGAATAGTATTTAAAATTTAGTGTTTATTATAATTATACTACGCGAAGATACTAAGATAATAAGTAAAGATATAATAGAGTTAAGGTCTAGGGTTAATATATATATTAGTTAGCTTAAGGAATATTAGAAATAGATATTTAATAAGAAGAAAGAGATTATATAATTAAGAGGCTTAAGAGATATCTACTATTAGAAGTCTAAGTCGCTAGCGAAGGAGTTAAAAGTCTTAAAGGCTAAGCTATTATTAAATAAACCTCTCCCTTTTATTAACTTAGATAAGGAAGAGGAAGTATAACTAGGAATTTAAGATACTTATTAAGGTTAATATTAAATACTAGATATAGTTAACTTATATAATATATCTACTAGAGTAGGTACTAATAAGAGGTATCCTAATATACCTAACTTTAATAGGACTATTAATTAAGATAAATAGGAGTCTTAGAAGATATATTTATACTCTAAGTTCTAATAGAGTACTATCCTATTCCTAGTAGAATAGGATAAGATAGACTATATACGTAACTATTATAAGTTAGATATATTTAATATAATTAGTACCTATACTAATCTAATAACTATAAACCCGTACGAGTTAATAGAAGAGATAATTAAGGAGCTATATATTATATTTAGTAAATTTAATAAAATAATTAAAGCGGATAGTAATATTTATAATCCTAGCTTTAATATAAGTATTTATAATAAGAAGGAAACCTTTAAAGTATTTTATATATACTTCTTATTAGCTATTACTCTACTCTAGTTAAATAATACCCTTAAAACCTATAACCTAAAATGACTTATTTCTAGTTAACTAAGATACTAGGTATTAGGTATAATATTTCTTATATTCTAAGCTTATATAGATTATCTTTAATAAATAGACCTCGATTTATAATAAGTAGATAATTAATTAAACCTATTAAAGGGGGATAATAACACGAAGATTATAGGTACTTAAGGAGCTAATACTATTAATAGTACTAAGCCTATAAGTAGTAAGGATACTAGGGCGAATAAGACCCCGTTATTAATAAAATATTACGAGTTTCTAGTATATATCTAGGCCTAAATTTATAAGGATAGCCTCTACTAGAAATATCTTAAGCTAGGTTATATCTTAAGAGATTTAAACGCTCCTTATAAGAATATACTAAACCTAATAAAGGAATAAGTAGACGCTAGACTAGCCTTTATAAGTATAGAACTTAAAGGTAATACTCCTTCTAATAGTTCTAAATAGGAAAAAGAGTAATCCCTAGTAAAGTTATTACTAGGGATAAATTAGCTTATACGCGTAAACGTATTAAATAGCTAGAAGAGATAGAAAGTATAAACCTTACTATAATCTACCTCTCTTTAATATTATATACGGAGTTATAATATAGAAGATAGTTAGATTTTCTAGGGACTATCTTCCTAAAGGAAGGAATAATAAAAATAAGACTATTAACTAATATAAGTACCTTAGTAAAGTATTTTATAGACGAGAAGTTTATTAAACTTTATTAATTACCCCTTATAATACTAACTAAGCCTTACTAATTAAGGCTAGCTAATAATAACCTCGTAGTAAATATTACTTAGGCTACTTAAGTTAGATTTATAATTAGAGACTATATTAAAGAATATTAATATCTAGTAACCTCTCTAGGGAAATTTAATATAATACTAGGTATATATTACGACCCGTTCGCCTTCTAACTAGATGGCTCTAGGGTCTAGGTAGATCTTATAGAGAGGAGTATTAAGGACTAAGATAAATAGGCTTCATACTAAACTAGTCTAGTATAAGTATAATATTATATTTAGTATCTAGGAGATAGTCTAGTTAATAATATAAGTTAAGCACGAAGCTCCTATCTAGATAGGAAAGCACGCTCTCTATATAGATATAGGAAACCCTGCCAAGAGGTGTGGTTCATGTAGATCCAACTCCATACCCATCTAATCTATAGGTGGATCTAGTGGTTCTCTCGTCTAATCCACACGTCTGTGACGAGAAGTGCTCTTGCCAAGCGTAATATAAGAACCGCTTAGTTCGCTTGTAATAGTATACCCTAGCTAGAGTAATATAATCCTTATATTCCCTTTAAGGAGTAGTCTATTACCTTTAACTCTAACTATTATATAATATACTATCTCGCTTATAATAAACTAAGTTAAGTCTTTAGCTCCCTAAAGAAAGAGAAGGAATCTAGACTAATATATAAGAATAGAGATATATCTAAAGTATCCGCCTACGTATTTATAAAGATAGCTAAGAGGGATAAGAATTAAATTATATCTCTTTAACTAGAAGACTTTAAATATTTAGTAAAGTAACTAGTTAAAGAGATATATAGACTAGGGTTTATAATAGATATTATAGCTATTACCGTAGAGGACTATAAGAAGTTTTTTAAGAAGATAAGGAGGGATCTAATTACAATAGATAAGTTAAAAAAGAAGGTCCTTAAAGAATATTATTAGTTGATTAATATATAAAACCCTATAAAAGCTAATAAGCTTCCTCCTTATTACCCTATTAACTATACTATTAACCTCTAACCTAGTTTAATTCCCCCTACTAAACGAGCGTATAGGATATTAAGAGAATAAGTAATAGTTATAAAGGAATATATTAATAAAATGCTTAGTAAGAAATTTATTTAACTAAGTATATTACCTTATACTACTCCTATCCTAATTATTAAGAAATTAGACGGCGGGTTATAAATTTATATTAATTATAGGGTATTAAATATATTAACTATTTATAATAGGAATATACTACTACTAATAAGAGAGACCTTAGTAAAATTATATACTATACAAGTATATAGTAAATTTAATATTATTATAATATTTAATAGTATTAGAATTAAAGAAGGTAATAAGGAAAAGATTATATTCCTTATATAATATAGACTTTTTAAGTATATTATTATACCCTTTAGATTATATAATACTCTAGGAATATTTTAAGTATTAATTAATAATATCCTATAAGAATATTTAGATATATTCTACTCTATATACTTAGATAATATCCTTATTTATAGTAATAGTATAAATAAGTATATTAAATATATTAGCTTTATACTAGAAAAGTTATAATAAGTAGGCCTATACTTAGATATTAATAAATAGAAATTTTATATAATAGAAATTAAGTACCTTAATCTTATTATTACGACTAAAGGACTAAAGATAGATTTAAAAAAGATCGAGACTATTCTTAATTAGAAAGTACCTAGATACGTTAAAGACGTCTAGGTATTCCTAGGGTTTACTAACTTCTATTAGAGGTTTATAGACTAATACTTATTAATAGTAGTACTATTATCTAATCTAACTTAAACTACGGATTAATAAGAATTTATATTTCTATAAGTAGTAGATAGTAAAGAATAGAAAGCATTTAACTTACTAAAGTAAGTATTTATTAACGCACCTATCCTAGCGTATTTTAACCCTGAGTTAGAAACTTAGTTAGAATCTAATATATTAGACTTTATAGTAGTTATAATATTATCTTAAAAGGATAGTAAAGGAATACTACGACCTATAACCTTTATATTAAAGAAGATATTATTATAAGAATATAATTATAAGATATATAATAAGAAACTACTAGCTATTATTTAAGCGTTTAAAGAATAGTATCCTGAACTTATAGGAATACCTATTAAAGAACCGATTTAAGTTCTTATAAATTATAAGAACTTAGAGTACTTTATAAAAACTAAATAGTTAAATAGAAGATAAGCTTAGTAGGTAGAGTTTCTTTTTAAATTTAACTTTAAGATAAAATATCGGCCTAGTAAATAAGGAATAAAGCTAGATAGCCTTACTAGAAGGGTAGGAGATCTACCTACATTAGAAGATAATAATAAGTTAAAATATTAATAATAAATCTTATTAAAAGACCGCTACCTTAACCTAGGAGTAAAGAAGGCTATTACCCTTATACCTATATTAATTAATAAAACTAAGGAGTTAATCCTTAACGTGGCGGCTATAATATATAATTTAAGTAAATAAGATAGTACTAGCGGCGATAAGTTAATAGAGTATTCGCCGTTAGAAATCTTAGGAGTTCCTAATATTAATACTTCTATTAAAGATTTAATAAAGGACTTTATTATTAAATTAGAAACTATAAAGCTTATTAAGGATTATTATAAGGATAACGTATTAGTATAATATATTATTAATACTAAAGTATCTAATTAAAAGAAAGATCCCTTAAGATTTAGTTAAATTAGGATTACGTCTAGAACTAGGAGATTATATAATTATAGATAATCTACTCTACATAGGCTATTAACTCTACGTACTAGACGTAGTAATACTTAGGATAAAGATAATCAAAGATATCTATGAAATACCCCTAGGAGGATATACTAGACGGGTATTAACCTATAAATATATTAGTACTTACTATTTCTAGCCTTAAATAATAGATATAGTTACTTGTTATATAAAGAGTTATTATATATATAAGAGGTCTAAGACTATTTATAAGGGAAAGTATAGGTTACTTAGACTATTACTAATTCTAGATTACTACTAGTAAGATATCTTAGTTAATTTTATTATACCTCTCCTAATATATAAATAATACGGAAGAAGGTTTTAATATATAATAGTAGTAGTAGACTAGTTATTTAAAAAGAAGAAATTTATAGCGCTAGACTTAATAGAGGTTAAAGCTATAGTATAAGCTTTTATAGAATAGATATAGAGGGAGGAAGGATACCCCTCTACTATTATCTTAGATAGGGGGATATAATTTACTTCCTACTTCTAGTAACGATTATATTAATAAATTAGGATAAAACTAAAGCTATTAATAATATTTTACCCGGAAATAGACGGTTAGACTAAGAGCGCGAATACTACCCTAAAATAGTACCTCTATATATACGTTAGCTATAATTAAGATAACTAGGTTAACTTCCTACTAATAGTAGAGTTTAAAGCTAACTTAGATATTAATACGTTATTAGGTATTACTCTATCTATAATAACTAAGGGATATATACCTAGATTAGGATATAAGCCTAAAATACTATAGGATTAAGATATAATATAAAGATCTAAGAGGGAGATAAGGTCTATAAACGTATTTATTTAAGATATAAAGAATCTATAAGAATACTTATAAGACTAATTAAAATAGGTATAAGCCCTATAAATAGAATAAGCTAATAGATATTATTACCTTATACTAGAATTTAGAGTTAGGGACTTCGTAATACTAAATATAAAGAATATTAGGACGACTCGTCTAAATAAGTTATTAGACTATAAAAACCTAGGTCCTTATAAGATAATTAGGGTTATTAATAACGGAGCTTATAAGCTAGATTTACTAATATTAATAAGAGGTATATTCCTAGTATTTTATCCGTCGCTACTATACCTTAATAAAAGCGACCTACTCCCTAGATAGGTAATACTACTACTTCTACTAATAAATATTAATAATAAAGGCGCAGATTATAAGACTAAAGAAATACTAGATTTAACTATTAATAGAAGAAGGAAAGACCTTATAACGGGTAAAAAAGGATACCTAATATATAAGATTAAGTATACGGGCTATAAGAACGACGTTCTAGAATAGTAACTATTTACTAACGTAGTAGGGTATCCTAATTTAGTAGCTAATTTTTATTATAAGTATATTATAAAGAACGGACTATATAGGTTATTTAAGATATTAGAAGGATAGGAACCGCTATTAGCTCTATGTTACGACCCGTCGTCTTCTAACTAGAAGGCTCCGGAGTCTAGGTGGATCTCGTAGAGGGGAGTGTTAAGGACTAAGGTAAACAGGCTTCGTACTAAACTAGTCTAATACAGGTAGAGTATTATATTTAGTGTCTAGGAGATATCTAGGTTAATAATATAAGTTAAGCACGAAGCTCCTATCTAAGCTGGAACGCACGCTCTCTATATAGACATAGGAAATTCATGCTCGCGCTAGTCGCCAGTGATCGACCCCCGTTAACTAGAGCGATCAGGTCGAGCGGTCGCTCGACCCGTTATACTAAGGCATGTTCGACTTTAGTAAGCGCCTATAGCGTCCGCCAAGGCTCTAGCACCAAGGTCGTAATATTACCCCTTATCCCCCAAACCTTTATCCTAAAGGTTAGATAAATATTTATATCGTCTCGTCCGTAGTAACGCCGTACTAAGCTATCGGACCGAGTGGCTTATAGGGGAGTAATTATAATGGTGTCGTGTTTACGATACGCAAGATCTCAAAAGGAGTATTAGGTGTCTTCTCTTTCTCGGAGGTACGCGGAGTATATTCGGCTCGGAAAATAATATAAACCCGCCGTACCTATTATCTACTTCTCTAGCGTTAATAAGGCTATAGAGAAGCTTAAACGTAAGGAGGTAGAGATAGAGGTAGCGTAGGAAGTTACTAATAAGGCTACTCGTTAGAGTAATAAAATCGCTTATTAAAAATAGACGAAGCTGAAACGCCTTCGTTAATAGAAGCGTTTCCTAAAAGAGCGGGAGTAAAGGATATTTAATAAAGGTCTCGACGATATTAAGGAGTTAGAACGTTTAAAAGAACTTGAGAAGGCTAGTAAAGTTGAACGGGCACTTGCAGAGTGTCCTACTTTCTTAGAGTTCGAGGGTTCCGGAACTCTCTCGCCTGGAGCTCTCGAGTGGATCGCTTAGGGTATGTCTAGGTTTAATAATACTGCTAGAGGAGCTCTCGACAGTTCGTAAGGTTCGTAACTGGCTCCCAGGTATTCTCTAAGTCCTCGTATCCTTTCCATTTTACTAGGTAATTCTAACCTCTATATAATAGAATCCTTTCGGCCTTAAATTCATTCTCTTCTTCTATCTGGAAGTAGAAGGTTTCTTGTAAGGGTGTATTAGGGTCTACTGGTTCTAATATCGAGATATAGAATACTAGGTGGATTTTAGCGTCGGGTAGGAGCTGTAACTTATAGTTGACAGGCCCTTTATTTCTAATAACTAAAAATGGTCCGACTTTAATATAATCCAGTTTCTTGCTTGGTCTTATACCTTTTAAATTTTTTATAAGGAGGTATACTTTATCCCCCTTCTTTAGCTGAGGTCCATTTTTTCTTTTCTTGTTAACCGACTTCTCTATAGAAGTGTTCACCTCGCTAATCCGCTGCTATATATCCTTATACAGGCTTTTTATATCAGATGCTAGCACCAAGGCTTTTTCTGCATCTGGTCCTTGTCTAGGATCTAGAAATAGGTTCGCATGTCGTCCGTAGTTTATAAAAAACGGTAACAGCCTTGTTATATCTAATTATTTATCGTTATATGCCAGTTAAGCTATTAGGAGTAACGTAACCTAATTATTTTATCTCTTATTAACGTCGTACCTAAGGTATACTTCTATTATCTAATTAGTACGTTCAGTCTATCTATCCGTCTAAGGGTAGTAGGCTATTAATATTCGTAGTTTAGTTCTAATTAATACGATTAAAGTCTTCTAATAGTTTAATATAAAGAGTTTATCTCTATCTGAAGTTATTAACTCTGGTATACCATGATCTCTAATCAGTCTATCTAATAAAATAAATCCAAGCTAACTAGCGTTATAGGATTCCTTATACGGGATTATAATGGCATACTTAGTAAGTTTATTAACGATAACTATTATCGAATCGTACTTATTATTAGTTACTGGGTTAATTAACCGAGGTAGTTTTATAATAAAGTCCATCGTAACGTCTTTCTATAGTATATCTAGAACTTCTGCGAACTGAATTTGTCTATACTTAGCATGTCTTATAGATTTATTCTGCTGGCAGTATATATATTCCTTGATATATTACTCGACTAACGCTCGTAGTTTTAGTGCGGCGTATACTCTTTAAACGAGTTCTAATATTTTAGATACTCCTAGATGTCCTAGTAAAGGATTATTATAGTAATCCCTAATTACTTCTTCTATTACTTTCGGTAGTAAGTATAGCTTCTATTTATATAGCAATAGGTCCCGGTTAGGCTGTTCTTTCCTAAGTCGTCCGGCTAAGTTATTATTCTTATATACTTCCTTTAAATCGGGAACTGTATATGTCGTGACTCGTATAGTCGTAGCTAGATTCCTTACTAGTACTAATAATCTATCATTTTCTTGTTTTAATATAGGCTGAGTCGTAATGTCTTTTATTTATATATAGTCAGATCGTCTACTTAAAGCGTCTGCTCGTCTATTATCTTTTCCTAGGGTGTACTGAATTTTAAACTTATACTGCCTAAGGAGTTCAGACTATTAAACTTATCGTCGATTTAACTCTTTCGTGGTTATAAAACCTACTAGGTTTTTATAATCGGTGAAGATAGTAAGCTCCGAATAACTTTCGGCATATACTCTCTAATATTATAGAGAATAGACGACTACTAAAAGCTCTTTGTCGTGTATATTATAGTTCTATTCTACTAGAGATATCTTGCGTGAGTAGTATACTACTAGATACTATTTACCGTCTCTCTATTAATAGAGGCATGCTCCGATTATAAGATCTGAAGCATCTGTCTTAATACGTACTAGTTCTCCATTTCGAAATATATAAAGTACCGGAGGATCCACGTAAGCTCGCTTTAGTTCTTTAAATACTTTCTTCTAGTCAGCATCCCATCGAAATCCCGTGTCTTTTTTGGTGATTTCTGTTAGTGGCAAGGCCTTCTTAGAGTAGCCTTCTATGAAACGTCTATTGAAGTTGGCGAATCCTAAGAATCCTTATACTAATTTAATATCATGTGGTGTAGGCCATTCTTATATAGCCTGAATCTTCTTAGGGCTTATATAAACGCCTTTAGTTATTACTATAAACCCTAAGAACTCGACTGAGGTCTTATAAAACTCGCATTTCTCTGGTTTTAGGAGGAGTCCCGCTTGTGATAGACATGTTAATACATCCTGCACATGAGGGATATGTTCCCTAAGAGTCTTAGAGTAGATTAATATGTTATCGAGGTATGCGATCGCTATAAGATCTAAATAAGCTCGTATAACATTATTAACTAATGCCTAGCAGGTTACTAGTACGTTAGTAAGACTAAACGGCATGACTAGGTACTCGTAATATCTATACCGAGTCTTGAATACTATTTTCTATTCGTTACCTTCTTTCATTTAAATTAAGTTATACGCTCCTCGAAGATCTAACTTTATAAAGATCTTTACTTTAGCTAGCCGGTCCTGCAGCTCGCTAATATTTAGTAGTAGGTAATAATTCTTGATTATTATATTATTTAACTTTCGATAGTCTACGTATAGTCGTAGTAACCCGTCTTTCTTCTTTATAAAGAGTATCGGATATCCTGCTAGTAATTTAGATTCTCGAATAAATCCCTTTTTTAGGTTCTTATCAAGGTACCCGCGTAGTATTATAAGTTCCTTTTTAGATAACGCATAAATAGGTCTAAATATTAGTTCCTTCCCTAGTTCAAGTTCGATCTTATAATCCTAAGGTTGGTGTTTAGGCAGAGCTTTTACTATTATCTCTTTTATAAAGAGGCGTTTCCATCTTTAATACTCTTATAAGATATTAGGAGTACTGTCAGTTACTCTAAGAACTCTAACTTATTAACCTAGCGGACCGCTGCCAGTATCTATTAAGTCGGATCCTTATATTTTAAGGTCATCCTTATTCGAAATTAAGGTAATATATGCCTTAACCGTCTTCTAGTTCGATTTCTTATCTACCGTCGTCTACTATTAACGTGTAGGTTAGAATCTAGTAATATTACCAGTTCGCTTAAACTTAAGTACTTTTCTTCTCTAGTTAATTGCTAGGTTATGCTTTTCTAACCAAGGCATACCTAATATAATATAATAGGTGGCCATCCTTATAATATTAAAGGATATTTCCTTATAGTGTCGTTGAATTATAAATGGTAGCGAGGTTGTCTCCTCGTCTACGCTTCCTTTTAATAGTATTAACCCGTCGGCTATTCGTAAGTTATATAGATCCTTCTTTCTCCGCGTTAGTAGGCCCACTAACCGTACTAGTACTTCGGAGATAAAGTTTCTAGATGCCCCGGAATCTATTATCGTTATAATCCGCTAACTATCTATTTTAACCGGTACGTTTATATACATTACGTAGTTCGTTAAATATAGCTGATATGTTTTTAGGGTAAAGATATTAATCTCCTTATACTTCCCCTTAGTATAAGGGATTACTCTTTTCCTGAAAAGGATAGGAATCCGGTAGTTCTTTTTATATACATGTACTTCCTATAGTTATTATAGAAACAGGTATACTAATCATCTAAGTAGTACTCTAACGTGTACTCGTCATGCTTGAGGTACCTATAAAGACTGCTATGCCATCTTTAGTTATAGTTCGGAAACCACTTCCTTGATCTTTTAGTTGCTAAATACTAATAATAACTTATATTATTATAGCTTAACTAAATCTTTCCACACGTTTAGATCCTAATAGATTTCCCTAAGTTTATCTTCGCTTAGTAGTGAACCATATATATTTTATCGGCGTAGGCTGACTAGTATATTACTCCGTGCTATAGATATACTAAGTCGTTCCTAAACTCCTTCTATAGAAGTCCTCCTGCTACTTTTTCTTGGTAGAACTCTACCCGTTCCTCGAGTTTTATCTGTGGATCTTTTAATATAGAAGCTCGAGATACTACTCTATCACCTTCTTTCTTAGAAGTCTGGCTAAGGTTTTCCCAGTCGGAATCATCCTCGCTTTCTCGGCTTTATTCGGGTTTTCCCTTCTAAATATAACCACTATTATATTCGTTATTAGAGTCTAATTCCTTGAGTTATTCGTAAATATCTGCTAGCCTTTATTTAATCTTCGTAATATTCCTCTACTTCTTAGCTATTTCTTCGCGTAATTCTTCCTCTCTAGATTATAGTTCTCTATTAACGGGTAGATTAACGAGGGCTAGTAAATCATCTATAATTATATCTAGCTCGGTATTATTATACTCCGTTTCTTGTTAATCCCTTAGAGGTTCAGTCTTCCTAACTGGAACTCTTTCTAATATATTCAACTGAGGTCGTTTCACTATGTTTTTTAACCTGTAGTCTCTGGCGATATGGCCCGGTTTACTACAGCTATAGTAATTCATTGCTTCCTTACCCCCTTACTATTTCTTACCTCTAAACGGTTTCTTTTTTTCGGTGAAGTCCAACTCTATTAGCATCGGACCGTAAGGATCGCGTGAGAATCGTTTCTTCCTATAACTTCCTCCGGAATAGAGTCCTGTATAACCGAGTCTAGAAACTCCACTATTATAGCGTAGTTCTATTACTAACTCGTGGATCTAGTTATCGACTCGTGTTAAGGCTCTTATTAATAAGTCTAAGTTATTATAAACGGCTCCGTCTCGCATAAGTTCCTTCTTTACCTGAGGTTTTAATCCTCTCCGATATATTACTATTAGCGCGTTATTATCCTAGTCGGTTCTTATAAAGTACTATTAAAACTGTATTGTATACTTAGATACCGATTTCTTTTATATTAGGTACTAGATGACTCTCGTCGCTACGCTGGCTTTATTAGAAGGTCCGAACATCCGTCTTATCTCCTAACGAAAGAGCGTTAAGCTCTCTATTTATAACTTAATAGAGATATTATCGTCGTCGTCGGGATCTTCTATATATCTTTTAAGAAATGGGGCGGACTATCTCTAGGCCCGTCCTCTTATATAAGTTATTGTAAATAGTAGTTATTTCTTTAGCCTAATAGCGTCCTTATTAAAAGAGAAGTATAGCTGTATCTATATTAACTACTCTTTAAGTTTATCTCGATCGCTATAATATAAATCTGGTTTAGTAACCTTAATACCTTCTTTAACTTCCGCTGTTACTAACTATCATGGACCGCGTTTACTCGGGGTGAGGTCCCTTTATCCTGAGGTACTTATCTTGAGGGTACTTAAAGTGTTACGACCCGTCGTCTTCTAACTAGAAGGCTCCGGAGTCTAGGTGGATCTCGTAGAGGGGAGTGTTAAGGACTAAGGTAAATAGGCTTCGTACTAAACTAGTCTAATATAGGTAGAGTATTATATTTAGTATCTAGGAGATATCTAGGTTAATAATATAAGTTAAGCACGAAGCTCCTATCTAAGCTGGAACGCACGCTCTCTATATAGACATAGGAAATTCATACTCGCGCTAGTCGCTAGTAATCGACCCCCGTCGACTAGAGCGATTAGGTCGAGCGGTCGCTCGACCCGTTATACCAAGGCATGTTCGACTTTAATAAGCGCCTATAGCGTCCGCTAAGGCTCTAGTACTAAGGTCGTAACACTCTACTTATATATAAGCCCGACGCTACTATATTATAAGACGAGACTTATTATTAATATATTAAGTTATAACGACTAAGGAAGTATTAGCCCGATATAAATATAGATACTACTAATACTAGTAGGCGAAGAGCTAACTATAATAAGCTAGTAGCGGAGGATACGGAGTTAGGTAATATTTATTATTAAATAGAAAGAATACGTTTTTAAACGATTCAGATATTTACTAGAGCTCTGAATTAAAAAGGGGGGGGTAATATTATAGTTTCATAGTATAAACTAATACGTACTCCCGATTAGGCCTAGTACGTACGCTAAGATATAAATGCTATATTCGTATATAATATAATATATAGAATAGTATAGTTAATATTCTTATATAAACTCGATATTAATACTATTCAGGTTTATATTAAGTCCCTAATAATACTCCTCTCTCCTACTAGGGCTACGCCCCTTTCTTTACTCTTAAAAGGTTTATACTCCCTTAATTACCCTCTTACCCTTCTTTATATAGTTTAATTAATATTAATAAGTACCCTAGCCCTCCTACTAGTCTACTACTACCCTAGCTACTCCTCTCTTATACTATCTAGTATTAAGGTATCCTTTTCTATTTAACCTATAATACTAGGTTATTACTACTACTAGCCTAGTAGAAGGCTTATAATATTTTTATTAAGAATTATTATATATCTTTTCTATAATATATAAGAGGGAGCTATTAGAGTTATTAAGGGGGTATATAAATATATTTTATTATTACTATTATATTACTATATCCTAATACTAGATTATATAGTAATCTACTTATAAGAGAAAGTAGATTATATTAAAATCCTACTAGCTATACTTATAATTATAAGGTTACTACTCTTACTCCTACGCGTAGTTATAATCCTCTTAGCTAGGGGGTAGCCCTAGCCTATTATTCTAACTCTTCTACTTAATATAATACCTTCTATCTCTTAACCTAGAGTCTCTTATATATAGAGCTAATACTACTAGTAGGAACTAAGGTAGGTATTATTATATATACTCAAGGCGCGCTCGCTACGCATATAAAAACTCTATATAAAGAGCTCTACTACTACGTAATATCTTAGTTTTATCCTAGTTATATCTAGATTAGAGACCTCTTAACTCTATTAATAAGTAATAGGTTTATAGCTAGTACTACGTATAAGTAGATCTTATTACTAGTCTAGGATAGTTTAATATACTAAATTACTATTATATTACTTTTAACTATTATTAATAAGTAATTATCTTAGAATAATAAATCCTAGAGAATTATTCCTAATTTATTATATTCTAGTAGTTATAATAAACTATAGATTAATTATAACTAGATAAATAGAAGGGATATAAAGTCTTCTAATAACCTAGATAGGTTTAAAGCTATACTTAACTACGTTATTACTAGTACTAAGGAGTATCCCTATCTAATATCTATTAGACTAACTATCGAGTCGGGATTTAGTACTAAGAATTAGTACCGACCGAATACTTAGTATTAGCTCCGGGTACTAACTAAAATACTTAGTACTTACTTCTAGTACTAACTTACTAAGGCCTTAATATATTAGCGAATTAGATTAACCTAACTCAAATTACTAAGATATCGCTAAAACACCAAGCCTCTAATAAAATAGTAAGGGATACTAAACTTTTTCTAGAATTACCCTTATATTAAAAATAGATTTTTTAATTTAAATTTTAATATCCCCTTTAGTTTCCTAGGGATATATATTACCTTTTTATATTACTTTAAAGAATTACCTAGGGTACGCTAGGTAATAATAATAATAATACTTAATAATATAATAGTAAATACTATTATAAATAGATTTTTTTATAATATTATAATTATTATTTCTATAAGAATAGTTATTACTTTTCTAATTATCTTATTTACTATTAAGAATTACCTAGGTATTAATAATAATAATAATACTAAGTAATATAGTAATAAATGCTTTATATAATAGGAAATATTATTATAAAAAGAAAATATTACTAATATTATAGTTATAGTTTTCCTAGTAATATATATTATTTTTTTATATTACCTTATTTACTTTTAAGAATTCCCTAGGTAATAATAATAATAATAATAGAAGAAATTTTAAAAAATATAGGAAAAAATACTACTAAAAATAGAAAATGTTATTAGAGAAATGTCTTAGCGATTTAAGTTAATACTTTAGTACTAATACTTAGTACCTACCTAGGTACCGACTCGAGGTACTTAGTAATAGATTTTAGTATTAAATCGCTAAGACTTAAGTTAGGTAACTAACTTAAGTTTAAAGTACTAACTTGACGCGGTTAGTCTAATATCTATAGATAAGGCCTTATAAGGGCCTAATAGTAATAAATAGCTTACTACTACTAAAGAAAAATTAACTAATTATAAGAAGTAGATAATATAATAGACCTTATATTAGCTATCTTATAAAGTATATATCTTACTAGGTAGGTAGGTATTATCTTATAAATATAAGCTAATAGGCCTAATTAGCTAATATAAAGTATAATAGGTAGTTAAAGGCTTTTACTAAATTAAAGGGATTAATTTTAATAAGATATTCTTATTAACCCTAAAGGTAATATTATAATAACTCCTCCTAGCCCTAATTACTAAGTATAAGCTAGTTATTAAGTATTTATATATTATTACAGCCTTCTTAGAATTACTTATTTAGGAAGAAATCTAGGTAGAGTAATCTTACTATTTTACTAATAGTAAATAGGGATATACCTATAAATTAAATAAAGCTTTATATAACCTTTAATAAGTATCTTATAAGTAGTAAAAAACCCTTTATAAGGTACTTAAGTCTCTAGGTTTTAAGTATCTTGAATATAATTATTATATATTTATTAATACTACTATAAAAGTTATTATCATAGTATATATAAATAAATTACTATTTATAGTATATAAATAAGACCTAGTTACCTAGATAAAGAAGGAACTTAATAAGAGGTTTAGCTTTAAATATATAAGAGATTTTAAAGACTATTTAAGAATAAATATTATTAAAAATCTAGATAACTATTCTATTTAAGTTAACTAAATAAAATATATTAAATAGTTATTAGGCTAACTAGGTATAGAAAAATACTTACTAGTAAAGTTACTTATAAAATAGGTTAATATTACTATTACCCCTAATAGATATATAGCCTCCGCGTCTAATAAAGAGGCTTATTAGTCTTTTATAAGAGTACCTAATTAGCTAAGTATTATACCTAGGCTAAATATTACTTATACTATTAGTTACCTAAGTTATTTACTTAATAACTCTACTCTATAATATATAAATATAGTAAAGAGAGTATTATATTACTTAGTAGGAACTATTAATAATAGTTTTATCTATTAAATAGGTAAAAATAATAGTTTAAAGGGTTCTACTAATATATTATATTATAATAATTATAAGATATCTTATTCTACTAAGGCGTATATTTATAAACTATTTAATAGCCCTATTACTTAGTAATCTAAATTATAAAAGCTAGTAGTAAAATCTATATATAAGTCTAAATATATTACTATAATAGAGGTATATATAGAAGCTCTATATCTAGGACTTATACTAAAAGAGCTAAGGTATAATAAGAGGGTAGTATTAATACTCCTAAGTATTAATAACTAGGTAGTTATGAAATTAGCTACTAACTTAATTAATTATACTACTTTAAAATATATTTAAATAAGATATTATTTATTCTATTAACTTATTTCTAAAACTAAAGAGATCTATCTTAAATAGAATAATATTAAAGGCTAATATACTAACCTATTAATAAAACCTATTAGTCTTATTAACTTTAACCTAGTTAAATAATAATTAGAACTAGCTCTAAGTAAAGTATAAGGGGATTTAAATATAGTAGTTAGTAATAAGTAACCTACTATTATAATTATAAATTACAGGGTTATATAGTAATATAAAATTAGTCTATTTTTATAGTAAGACTAATTCTTAAGAAATCTAAGAATTATTCTACGGGGGATCTAATAAACCCCTTAAAGAGACTAGTAAGCCTTATATATTATTTCCCCTTACGGGTTAATGTAAGGGCGTAACGTATACTAAGCGTATATAATATATAGCCTATTAAGTAGTTTATAATAATTACCTCCTCTCTTAAAGAAACTTACCCTCGAGTTTAATATAAATAGCCTATTTAATTAAGTTTAATAAAAACCTTTAAACCTAGTATAAGATATAAGGAAAAGAACTTAATAAAGTAAGATTATAACTTATATAATAGTTATAATATATAGTATTTATAACTTTATATTATAATATAGCTATCTATTACGCGTAGATATTATAATCTAAAGTATACGCGTTATATATAATAACTTTTTATACGTAATAATAATAGCTATATTAATATAGTCTTAATACCTTAATATTATTATTATAATACCTAAAATTTTCCTTAATACTTTATCTTTTATAACTATTATTAATATCTTTTCTAAATACTTAGCGCCCTCTCTTTTCATGCGTATATAATATATATAATATATATAATAATAGCTAATTATAGAATATAATATCTAATATCTTAATATCTTAGGTATTACTTATAAGTTAGTTTACTAGCTCTTCGCGTAAATATAGCTAATATAATATAGCTTAATCTAATATAAAATATATATAATACGCCTAGCTTTTATAATAAAAGTTAAAGTAGATCCTAATACCTAGTTAGGTAGTTAAATAAATAAGGATTTAATTAAAACTCTTCTTATAAATCCTATAGAGATTCCTATTAAAGATCCTATTAAAGAGCCTACTCCTCTATTATATAAGCCTATCCCTAAGCCTACTTCTTACCCTAACTCCGCCGCGAGTATTAATTACCTATTTAGCCTAAATAATAATCTAGTTATACCTACTTATTATCCCTCTTTTATAGATATAAGTACTTAGGTATATCTTAATTATATAGCTAATACGAAGTAATATATTATTCTTACCCCTACTTCCCTAGCCGTACGTTTCTAGGGAGCTCCCCGTCTTAAATAAAAAATATATAAGAGGTATATTTACTATATTAATAAAGGACTTATAGAGTATAAGTATTTATAGTTATATTATACTTAGTATATATACTAATAGTATAAGTAATACTATATTTATAATTACTAATAAGAAGAAGATAATACTTAAGTAGTATAACTATTATTTAGAAGTTTATTATAATTATAAACTAGTAGGTTTTCCCTATATTCTTAAGTTACTTTTATAGTTATAGTATATACTAATTACTTAACTTCTAGATTCCTAATAATATAATCCTAGTTTATAATAAGGTAATTAAGCTCTATTAATTAATTAATAATATAAATTATCTAGATACTCTAGAGGATAAATTAAAGCTTTAAGTAGCGGGCGTTATCTTTATAAATATTATAATTACTATCTACTTTAAGCTAGCTTCTTATAACTATATTATAATACGTCTTAGTAGTAAAAAGAAATTATAAGTATATTAGAAGTATAAACTATAATTTTTTAAATAATAAAATATATTAATAAAACCCTTATAAGTATTTATAATATTAAGTAAGCTAAGATATACTCCCTTATACCTTTACTACGTTTATTAATTATTATAATTATTACTTATATATCTTTAAGTAGGCCTTAAGCCCTTAGCCTCTAGCCTAGAGGATGAGATAGATATAGATAATAAGGAGTAGGTACCTAGTATATTAATATTATATTACCTACGCTTATATAAGTAGTCAAGTAAGCTTTAACTACTTAGCACTAAGTTTCCTTCTCCTAATTTAATTAGATAGTTTTTTATTTCTTTCCTAAGTTATCCTTATATATTAGCGCCTCTAGGGCGTTTTACCTACTCCTAGTAAGTAAGATAAAAGAAATTAATACTCTTTATACTTACTTTTAAGTAACTAATTAAATATCCTTTACTATATTCTCTAATTCTATTTTAATATTTATAACTCCTACTTATAGTAATAGTACTTTTACTTTTTATTAAAGTCTTCGCGTATTTCTTATATATCTTCTAGATTTTCTTCTAGAACCTTTTAATTATATTAGGGAGGATATCCCTTCTACTTAATAAGATATTAAAGTTTACCCTTCTTTATCTTCTTATCTAAAATCTCTTTTAACTCCTACTACCTATTATTATTAATAAGTTCTAGAGGTAGTAGCTTAGATATAGAAGTATTACCTTACCTACGCGTATATAGCTCTAAAAGAGAAATATAAAAAATAGGGTAGATTATATATATTAATAGTAATACTAGGTAATATACCTACTTATTAATAGGTTTAAGGGTATAGAATAGACTAATAAGCTTATAAGATAGCTTCCTACTTAATTACTTTTACTTTAAGTTCTTTATATTTAATATAATTAAGTCTCTTTAATTAAAAGATATTAGCTTATACTTCCTATTATAAAACTTTACCTATATTTTTAATATATCTTATTATTAACTTAATAAGTCTTTATATAATTTATAAAGTTTTTAGATATATTATCTTATATCTAGTACCTCCTCTTAGTAAGTTCTATCTTTAGAAAATATAAGAATCTTAGGCTAATAGTTATAATAAAGCTTAAAAGGATTATATCCTATTATTATATTCTTTATATTATTTTATATATATTTAGCTAGGGGTAATAACCCTACTTAATTATCTTATCTATTATTATAATAAGTTCTTAAATAATATTCTAATATCTAATTCTATTATTCTATTTAACTATTAGTCTATAGATAGAAGGCTATACTTAGCCTATAATTTAACTTTAAATAGTAGTATAAGTTAGACTAATAAGCGCTTATAAATAGACTCCCTTAATCTAATATAATATTATTAAGTATACTATACTTTAAGAAGACTTCCTTAAATAAGATATCTATAAGATTAGTTACCTTATAGTCCTTTTATATAAGAAGGTAGTAAAGTATCTTTGTATACCTATTAATAACTATAAGGATAGTATTATAAATACCTTTAAGCTATTTATATAAGAGAAGATTTATAATAAAATCCATTATAATTAACCTCTATAACCTACTTAGCTTAGGAAGTATAGTTAAGTTACTATATAATTAATATTATTTTACCTTAACTCTTTAATAAATATTATAAGAATTAATATATTCTTTAATATCTACCTTTATACCTATCTAGGTATACTTTTAGTAAAGGAGACTAAGCGTCTTATTAAGCCTAAAATACCCTACTAAAGGGTTATTATAATAGCGTTTTAATAGCTCTTTATAGACTAATAAGTCTTTAGGAATATATAACTTCTTATTATACTTAAGTAAATCCTAATTATTAAACGTCTATTAACTAGCTCTTCTAACTTATCTATCTATTATTTTACCTATATATTACTAGCTAATAAAAATATCTTCTTATTAAAGTACTTTAATTAATTTAATTATAAACTTTAAAGTTATAGTATATACTATTTTATTTTCCGTTATTATATTAGCTAGAAAACGTAGAATAAGTTATTTATAATTAATAGTTCTAGTAATAGGATTACGCTATTTCTTAGCTATATTATAAGTATATTAAGGTAGTATCTTACTTATACTCCCTATATTTCTAGGTTAAGGGTCCCTACACCTTAATAAATATACTCTATCTAAAACTATTATTCTAACGGCTATATTAATAATTCCTAGTACTACTAATCTTATAACTAGTACTAGTATCTATAACTACCTTATATATATACTATATATTATAATAAGTTCACTTTTATTACTAGAGGGTAGTAAGCCCTATTCTAGTATAGGAAATATATAGGCCTCTATTATAATACGGAAAATAGGGTTTAATAAACCTACTACTATTAATAGCTTTTATTATAATATAGGGATAAGTTTATTTATTACCTTACCCTTGCTTTTATAATTAAGGCGCCTTAACAGCGTATTAGCTAAGTTAGTCTTATCTAGTTTATACTTAATAATAAAGTTATAGGTTAAGAGTCTTATTACCTATCTTACCTATTAACTATTTAAGGCCTTTATATTTATAAAACCCCTTAGATTATTATAATTAGTAAGTACTTTAACTAGATAGAAACTACCTTCTAAGTAGTATCTCTACTACTTAAAGATTATAACTATTATAAGTAACTCCTTATTATATATTTTATAATATTCTTTAGTAGAGTTTATTTTCTTACTCTAAAAGGCTATAAGATACTATTAACCTAATTCCTAGAGTTATAATAGAATATTAGCTAGTCTAAAATCTAATATATTAATCTTAACTCGCGTAGGTAATATAAGACTAAAGTATCTTAATATTAGTATATTAAGAAATACCTAATAGACTATAGTAAACGTATACTCCACTCTATTAGGCTAATTAAAAGGACCTGTCTCAACGCCTTTTATACTACCCTTTAATAGCCCTATTAAGGGTAACGTAATTTATAAATACTAATAAATAAAATAACAATATAAATTTATAAATCTAAGAAAAATCTATACTTTATAGAAACTCTTCGGCCTAGGCTATAATTAAATAGTATCTATCCTACGTTAATCTATTATAACGCCTTTAATTAATATAATAAATCCTAATAACTCTACTTTAGTTATAAAGAACTAATATTTCTTTAAGTTAGTAAATAATTTATACTACTAAAGTTACTTAAGTACTCTATATACGTGATCCCTATACTTTATACGCGATTCTAAATAGATAAGAATATTAAGATAAATAATATAGAGTTTATCTAGTAACCCTATTAAGAACTTATTAATATAAGCTTAAAAGGTTATTAGAGTATTTATAAGACTAAATAGTATTACTAAATACTTAAAATAACTATATTATATATAAAATATAGTCTTCTACTTATCTTCTTTTTAGATATAAATATAATAATATATATCCTTAAGATTAAGTTTTATAAAGACCTTTACTCTATTTAGGCGATCTAATATTTTACTAATTAGGGGTAAAGGATATCTATTCTTAATAGTTACTTTATTTAACCTATAGTAGTTAATATATAAATATAGGCCTCTATACTTCTTTAAGATAAATAGGATAGGTAATCCCGCGGGACTCTTAAAATACTTTATCTATCCTTTTACTAAGGCTTTATCTAAATAGTATCTTAGTTCTACTAACTCTATATTTAATAGGTTATATAAGGGTTTATAAGGCGGGTTACTAGTTATATTAATAGTATAATTACTTCCTTAATAGGATAGTAGATATCTAGCTTCTTTAACTAAGAATATGTCTAAGAACTTACTAAACTCTAGAGGTAATATATATATATTAACTATATATTCTTTATCTAGATTACTTATACCTACTACTCTAAGTTTTAATTATATAAGTTCTAGATTAATAATATTAGAAATAAGAAGTATATAGATAGTAGGCTATTTCTTTAAGAATTTTATAAACTATTATAAATTATTTAGTTAGAATAATAACTTATTAATTTTAAGATACTACTTCCTTATACCTATATTAACCTTAATACCTATTATATATTATATAAGTCTACTAATAACTAGTAGTAGTCCTACCTTATCTATTATATAGAAGATATAGGTATATTAATAGGAAGAACCCTAACTATTAATAGTTTAATATATTATATTATATATACTATAATAGAAGATAGGCTTACTATTTATAAAGCCTAGTTATAATAACTTAGTATCTTTAATATATTTAAAACTCGCTTTAATAGTATAAGCTTATAAGATAATATTTAGCTAGGAATTATAATTAAGATATCCTTTATACTTAAGAGGCTTATACTTTAATATTATCTTAACTTTATATTACTATAATATTAGGGGTTTAACCTCTACTCCTTACAGCTTCTCCCCTAATAATTTAGAGTCCTTAATAGGGTCTAGCCTTTTCCCTACTCCTTACTTATATATTAGCCTTATTTACCTATTATAATAAGGTTTAGGCGTCTTCCTTTTTATTAGAATCCGCCTTATTTTAGTAGGTTAAGATAACTTATAGTATAATAGCCCTTCTTATTATAATTTTAATAAGTAATATCTAATAAGTCGCGTAATTTAGGCTTATTATAACTACTCTTACTATTATAACTACCTATTCCTTATCCTCTTATAATATTATCCCTATATATTTATAGTTTTTTAACTTTATTACAATCCGCGTACTTATATAATATATTTTACTAGCCTTTCTTACCTAAGCTTTTAGTCTTATTAATATTAGCTTTAAGGCGTACTACTAATAATAGGAGTTTATCTCTTATATTAGGTAGGGACCTCTAATTTATAAGGGTAATTTAAAGCTCTTTAATAAGCTTAATATATAAATTTATTACCTGCTTATTTGTAAATTTTTTAGGAAGTTAGGCTTTTAAAGATATTAAGTATATTTTAAACTTATAAATTACCTATATTAAGCGTTAATATATATTAGTATACTATTAATATATACTTAACTCTCTATTTATAAGATCCTTAATATAATTTAATAAAAAGTCTATAAAATCCTTCTAACTTAATATTTCTAATAGATAAGAATATAAATAAGTAGTTTAAAGCTATTTTAAGTTACTCTTAAGCGCTAGTATTATAAATAGAATACGTGATATCTATATAATAAAGTTAAATAGAGTCTATAAAAAACATATATTATATTATTATATTTAGTCCTAGTATTTATAGATATTCTTATTATAATAGTTAGGAATAGGGGTAAGCTTTTATATACTTTAGAAGAGACCTAAGTACTCCTTAGCTTTACTATATATATACTTCCAATCTATACTACTATTACTATAAAGAGAAATCTATTCCCCTAATTCTAGGATAGTAATATCTACTTTAACTTCTTTAAGTTACTAAATTTATAGTAACTCTTCTCGCTTACGCCTTACCTACGTAAGGCGTTCTATTATAGAGGGAATACTTCCTTTATAATTCTTTAAATCTCCCTTAGGGGTATTTTTAGTATTATTAGGTTTATTTATATCCCTTATATAACTTTCCTATTCCCTTTCCTATTAGCTAAGATTATTATTAATAGTATTTAATAAACTACTTTTATCTTAACTCTATTATAACGGCGTATTACTTATAATACTACTAGAGCGAGTTATATTTACTATAACTAATAATAGATTACTACCCTTAAATAGGTAGAAGAATTAGAATTATTATAAATTATAAATTATAGGAGTTATATAGTAATATAAAATTAATCTATTTTTATAGTAAGACTAATTCTTAAGAAATCTAAGAATTATTCTACGGGGGATCTAATAAACCCCTTAAAGAGACTAGTAAGCCTTATATATTATTTCCCCTTACAGGTTAATATAAGGGCGTAATGTATACTAAGCGCATACGACGTATAGCCTATTAAGTAGGTTATAACACCTACCTTATTACTACTAATCTAAGAGGGAGTATTAGAATTTAAGCTAGGTTAATCTTAGTAAGAGGTCTTAGTAAACTAGTAGAGATTTCTTGTAATATTATTCCTATATAATATAGCTATAATTAGCTATTAGTTATCTAATACTACTATACTATACTTAAATTATATATAGATAAATTATAAGTATTATATATTTTATTACTAGATACTAATACCTAAGTAATTTTTAAGTAATCTAAGATCTTAGTATAAGGCTTATATAGTAGTATTCTATTATATATTAATAGAGAAGGCTTTAAAGAGGACTATCTAGATTAGCTAAGAAAATAGATTCTATAACCTAGTCTAAAATTTCTAGTAAAGGTTTAAGCGCGCTAGTAGAATTCTAAAAGTAGCTTATAATTAGTATTACTTTTATATACAAAAGAGAAGATTAATAAATAATATTAGCTTATAAGTTTCCTTATTAAAGGTAGTTACTTCTTTTAATACTATATAACTATCTAGTAAGTAAGACTTATAAGTCTATTATATTAAATAATAGAGTAAGATAAGTATTAAATAATAAGGTATATAATATATAATATTAGCTAGTTTATAAACGTATTTATATATATTCTATATAAGAAATAGGATAATAAGGTATTATATATATAGAGATAAGGTATATAATATATTTTATTATTAAGCTACTAGTTATATAAGGCTAATTACCTTAATTCTAATATACTTAGTATAATATATTTACTAGTATAAACTCTATAAAAGGGTTTACCTAGTAACTATCTAAACCTAGTAGCTATCTAGCCTTATAAGATTTATACTTATAAGATTAAGCCTAATACTATTAGCCCTAGGGAGTATTAAAAGGGTACTAAGCGCCTTAAATTCTAGGGTATAATCCCTTAGGAAGTCGTATAATTCGCTACCTAAATTAATTAATAGTAATATTAAGGAGATATACCTCGGATAAAGCCCTACTATAGTAATTTAGTACCCGGTATCAGTTAACCTAGCTGAGTTCGTTAGGTAAACGGTACGCGAGCAGGCCGCTAGGTAATACGTAATGAGATATTCTTAGGGGTAGTAATAATAGCGGGCGGTTTAAGCGTAGGGCCCTTATACGCGCGTGGATCATGTACGTAGGGGCCTAGTAACCCCTAAGCTTTGGGGCCTTAGAGCCCTGGCGGACCCGGATAACCCCTGGAGGTCTAGGGTGTGAGCCCTATAAGGCTGGACGGACACTAGGTGTGGCAGGTGAACCCTTCTAGCTGAACAATCAACGGCCGAACAATCAACCGTTTCATCGATCTTTCAATCAAACGCCCCTCAAAGATGTACCTTTAAGTAAAGAATCTTTTACCGATGCCGATAACATGCACTACATGTTTTTATTAGACTGCGACCTTAGCATACTCGTACATCTCGAAGTTTGATAATGCACCCATCTCTATATCTCTTTTGATTCTCGACCAATCACCTGATTTTAAGTACGATAGTGTCTGTACAGATAGTGTGATAGTCATAAACGTACTATCCATGCTACTCACACCTCCAACATGAGATCGACCACAGAACGTCCGGTCTGTCGCGTCCTTATCATTGGGGCGGGACTCTGCGGTCTTGGGGCAGCGATCTCGATTGCATTAGAAGGTCACCATGTCTCAGTCTTCGAGAGCGCAGCTCAGCTTCATCAGGTTGGAGCCGGGATTCAAATCACTCCAAATGGGACCCGGATCCTTCGAAGATGGGGTATTGCTGAAGAATTAGCGTCAAAAGCTGCTATCCCGGAAACCCTTTCCATTATCCGATATGATGGACGGAAGGTCTTGGCTCACAGAAGCAACTACAATGGAGAGATTCAAAGCAGATACGGAGATCCAATATGGTGCCTCCATCGCATTGATCTGCAGAAGGCGCTAGCAACAAGAGCTGAAGAGGTCGGTGTCCGCTTGGTTTTCGATTCTCGCGTGCGTGATGTGGACTTTGAAGAACCGTCAATTTTCTGTGAGAACGGTTATATGGAGAAGGGTGATCTCATCATCGCAGCCGATGGTCTTTGGTCTCCTACGCGAAGAACTTTTATCGGAAGACCTCTGCTACCGGAGCCGACTGGCGATCTCGCCTACCGGATTGTATTAACAGCAGATCAGGTGAAGGAAGATTCAGAACTTCTCGACGTCATGGTTCGTCCTGGGATCCGCATTTGGATCGGACCTAGAGCTCATGCGGTAGCTTACAGTCTTCTTGGTGGTCAAATGTTGAACATCGTGCTTTTAGTTCCTGATGATTTACCGCCTAACGTAGTAAAAGCAGAGGGAGATCTCCAAGAGATGGTAAAGCTATTCGAAGGGTGGGATCCGCTACTTGCAAGATTCCTATCACATGTCAAGAAAGTTGACAAGTGGCGATTGATGTACCTCCAATTTGATGAGCCGTGGAGTTCCAAGCAAGGAACGTTTGTTATGGCTGGGGATTGTTGCCATCCGATTCTTCCATACATGGCTCAAGGAGCTAACTGGTAACTATTTCCCATACTTTTCCTTCTTGAGAAATAGTGCGAGTCGCAATGCACAGATTTTACGGGAACGAGATTGTCTAATTAGGGGCCATTAGTGCACTTGAAGACGGTGTGAGTCTCGGATCTTTGTTTGGTAATATCCAAGACAAATCACAGATTCCGACAGCAATCGAGCTGTACGAAAGGATCAGAAAAAAAAGAATTCTCAAGATCCGAGAGGAAACTTTCAAACAACAGGAGGAGTTCCATCTGCCAGATGGGGAATCACAAGAGTCTCGGGACAGGTTTTTGGCAACATCATTTGACGCCCAAGATGAGAATAATCCCTGGTAAGTAGTCATCTCATTCTCATAAGAAAATTAAGAACTGACCACAGCGGACCAAAAGGACACATCCAAAGATCCAACCTTGGCTGTTCAAATACGATGTATACACGGAATCGGACAAAGCATGGAACGGCAGAGACTTGTCTAATAACATGAAAAGTAGCAGCAATTAGGTGTGTTCTCATAGGATTTAGTTCGTTATCTAGTGCAGATAGATGTCTTTGTCACGATATTGAGTGTAGACGGTGCGGGGATGGTGTAGATTAGGAAATGAAAGATTGGAGAAGGAGGATTGGAGCGGGCTCGGGCATGCGATTTTGGGTGCGAAATTTTGGTATGCTTTTCCGCATAGGAGGAGAAGGGATGATGTCATGTTGAGGTTGTGGGAAGAAGGGGGATCTGAATGATATGTTGTGAAGGGTGAAAGGGTGTAGTAGTGGTTTCAAAGCATCTGGGGTTGCACTAATAAGGGTGACTTGCCTAGTATGCCAGGCTGCTTTTGGAATTGAAACAGCTCCGGATTACCTAGAACTAGTTACTAGGGCGTGAAAGTTGATATCTAAGAAGCTTTAATACAAGTAATAGTATACTACTATATCGCTATTAGAAGCTGTAATATTCTATATTATTTATATTATACTCCTTAAACTACTAATTATTCTAATTACTAACCTGTACTAGTAATTATTATAAAGATTAAAAAATAGCTTAATTACTAATTAGACCTAAAATTAAGTATAATTAAAAAGGTAAATATAAATAATATATAATTACTATTCTAATAGATAGATTTTATAGTAAGATTATATAATAATTTATATAATAATTTATATTACTCTAGTTATATACTAAGTCTTTTTTAGATTTACTTAAATATAAGCTATTACTACTTAGCCCTAGTCCTATCTACCTATTTAGAATTTACTTATAAAACCTCTTTTAGTAATTATTTATATTATAAATAGTTATATACTCTATATATTAATCCTAATAAAGAACTTATATATATAACTACTCTAACCTTTCTTATCCTTAGTCTATATTATATTAGCTAAGATTTATATTATACCTATATCCTATTAATTAAGTATAAGAGTAAGGAGTAAAGTCTTAATAATTTCCTACTTAAGTAAATAAGGCGGATATTCTAATTTATTAAATTTTAACCTTAAAAGTATTAATTAGTAATATATTTATTAGCCTATTATAAAGCTTATTTTATATCTTATTCTAGTAAAATTCTTATACTTATATCCTTTATATAAATTATTAATAATATTTAATTAGTCTTCTCCTTTTATTTCTATTATAATTAATAATATCTTTAAGTACTTATATATTTATTATAATCCTATCTTATACTAGTATCCTCTTCTTAAATAAAATAGAATTTAAAGGTATATAAGGGCGATTAAATATATAAGTAAAATATATAAAAGGTTTATAATTTAAGAGTTTATTAATAGAATATTTTAATACTTCTATTATTAAAGGAAGACTAAAGGTTCTTCTACTTTATATATAAAAAGGTATATAGTATAATATATAACTAGAAGTAATATACTTAGATAGTCTAATTAATCTTCTTACTATAATAGAATACCTAGTAATTAGGACCTTAAGCTTATTATAACTTATTAGTTAGTTAATAAGTACCTTAATTACCCCTCTAGAACTAGTATAAATATTAAAACTCTAATATTTCTTCTCCTTCTACTTATATCTATACTAATACTTTATAAAATTTTCTATATAAATTATATTACTTAGCTTACTTAAATTTAATACTTTAAAAATTATTAAAATTAGTCTATTAGTTTAAAAGATATATTTAAATAATAGATTTCTCTACTAATCTAGTCTAACTATCTTATATCTTAGTACCTCTCTACCGCGTTAATAAATTTTTCTTCTTACCTCTTTTATATTTTTATACTATTACTAGAAAATACCTGTAAAAATTCAAGATTTTTACGTTAGAAAATTACTAGACTAACCGCGTCGAGTCGGTACTTCGAACTCGAGTCGGGTACCCGACTCGAGTCTTAGCGATTTAATACTAAAATCTAGTACCGAGTACCTTAAGTCGATACCTTAGTAGGTACTAAGTACCTCGAGTTAGTACCTAGGTAGGTACTAAGTATTAGTACTAAAGTATTTACTTAAATCGCTAAGATATTTTTCTCTAGTAATATTTTTATTTTTAGTAGTATTTCTTCTTATATTTCGAAATTTTTTCTTTTATTATTATTATTATTATTATTACCTAGGGAATTCTTAAAAGTAAATAAGGTAATATAAAAAGGTAATATATATCCCTAGGAAAACTATAATTATAATATTACTAGTATTTTCTTTTTATAATAGTATTTACTATTATATAAAGGATTTATTACTATATTACTAAGTATTATTATTATTATTACCTAGGTAATTCTTAATAGTAAATAAGGAAATAAGAAAGATAATAGTTATAATATTAATAATATTTTCTATTTATAGTAGTATTTACTATTATATCTATAATTTACTACTATATTACTAAGTATTATTATTATTATTAGCTAGCCTAACCTAGGTAATTCTTTTAAGGTAATATAAAAAAGTAATACATATCCCTAGGAAACTAAAGGGGTTATTAAAATTCCAATTAAAAAAAACTATTTTTAGTATAAGGGGAATTTGGAATTTCTTTTAGTATTTCTTACTATTTTATTAGGGGCTTAGCGTCTTAGCGATACCTTAGCGATTTAAGTTAGATTAACCTAATTTACTAAGGTATTAAGGCCTTGGCGAGTTAGTACTAATAGCTAGTACCAAGTATTCGGGTCGGTACTAAGACCCTAACCTAAGTATTCGGTCGGTACTAAATCTTGGTATTAAATCCTGACTCGACGGTTAGTCTTTAAATTACCCCTACTACCTAGTATTTAGTAGGGAAGGTAAATAGTAGGGAGAATATTAGATATAGCTACCTATTCTAATAGCATTTTATATCTAGTAATAAGATAGATATTTCCTCCTATTCCAACTAATATTAGATACGTTAGTAGGTAACGTAAATAGTAGGAAGTCTATTAGATATATCAGCCTATAAAATATAATAGTATTAGCTTATAGACTTATATACTAATTTAGACTATTCTAATAGTATTACCTACCTAGTAAAAAGATAGATATTTCCCCCTATTTAGGCTAATATTAGAATATTAGTAGGTAGATATTAGATATATTAGTAGGTAATATAAATAGTAGGATTTTTAGCCTATAGATATAATAGTATTAGCTAATATACTAATACACCGATTTAAACTATTCTAATAGCGTTACCTACCTAATAATAAGATAGATATCACCCTCTATTCAGGTTAATATTAGATACGTTAGTAGGTAAGGTAAATAGTAGGGAGTATATTAGATATATTAGTAGGTAGCTAGCTTATAATTATGATAGTATTAGCTATATTATATATATACCTATTCTAATAGCGTTTTATACCTAGTAATAAGATAGATATTTCCCCCTATTTAAACTAATAGTAGGTATATTAGTAGGCGTTATTATAGAATATAAAAACTATAAATAATATTAGGATTTTTACTATTTATAATCTATATCCTAGCTATTAGTATATGGAATTTAGTAGGCAAATTAATTTATTCTAAAATATCTATTAAACTACTATACTAATTTTTAAATTTTTTTAAAGTATTAAATAGCTATAAATAAGTTATATAACTTTATTTAAGTAGAAAATATTATAAAGGGTAGGTGTATATATAGGTAGAATATAAAGAAACTTGGGAATTATATATTCCTCGCTTTTACCGCTAACCTTAAAGTATTAATTTAGGGGACTTCTCTATAAATCTATTAGCTATATACCTTAAATAATTACTACTTAATTAGGTATAGTATATTCCTAAATAGAGGCTCCTAGCGTATTCTATTATAGTAAGAAGATATAGATATTAATACCTCTCTATTATAAGCGAATTAAATAGGTCTTATTATAATATTTAGTAAGAGTATATCTTATTATAGTAATATAGATTATTTAGAAGACCTACTTAAACTCCTAAGTAGATTAGATAGGTTAAATACTAAATCTATATAAACTATACCTCTTAGTAGGATTTCCTATAATTATATAAATAGCGTAGATTTCTATCTAAATAATAGCTTTATACTTAACTTATATTATTATATAGATATATCTCCTAGATACTAAATATAACCTTTATACCTTTAAACTAGTTTAGTATAAAGCCTACTTATTAAGTCCTTAATACTTCTTTCTATAAAATCTACCTAAACTTATTAATCCTAGGGATAACTAAGTTATAATACTTTAAGTATCTTTAATATAAGTACCTTAGAATAAGAACCTACTCTAAGCTAAGTTAGCTAATAACGTTTAATAATAGATAATATAAATAAAAGATTAATTAAAGTTATATAATTAGATATCTATTATAAAGATAGAGATAAACTTAAAGATTAGCTTATATAATTTAAATTATATATTACTTTCTAAGAGATAGAACTTCTAGCTAAGAAATAAACTACCTTTATAATTATTTATATATAAGAGCGGATATAAAAATAGGTTAAACTATTTTAAAAGAAGTATAAAGATAATACTAATATTAATATTAATATTAAAGTATATTTTAAAAGCTTTACTAGATTTAAGGTAGAGATTTAAAGAGTCTTTAGACTATTAAATAAGAATAAGGTAGTAAAATATATTATCTAATATCTCTTATAAAAGAAATTAATTATAAAGTACTCTACTTAATTCTAATAATACTCTACTTAAACTAATTAAGATAATAATACTCTTATAATAATATTATAAATAGAAGGAGTAGCTAATAGCTCTAACTACTTATATTAGCCCTAATACATATATCTTAGTCTATAAGAATTAATAATAATACGACCTAATATAATATACCCTAGGCGATTTTATAATATAGAACTATTATATTAATTCTTCCTAATAGGAGCCTAGCCTATAATCTTATTAATTAGGGCCTAAGGACTTGTAATACCTAAGATATAATATAATATAGACTTACTTAAGAAATAGTTAGTATACTATCTTTATTACTTATATATTAAGGAGATTATAACTTTAGAGGTCTAGATACTATTAGCCCTAAGACGGCTTAATAGCTATTTAATTAAATAGCTATCCTTAAGGCTAAAGTAGTAGAGTCCTAATATAATACTATTAATATAGCCTTATAAAGGAGAAGAGGCCTAATAGATTTATTAAGGCTTATTATAAGGTATAGCGTAGCCTCTTTTATATATATACCTCTAATAGGAGCTGTAATAATAGCGATAGTAATAAGTTAGGATTATAAGAGAGTAAAATATAATAAACCCTAATATTCACTAGCCCTCTTATAAACATCCGTTTATAGATTATTAATTATAATAACTTCTTTAACCTCTAGATTATTAAGGGCTCTAATACTTAAGTATTTATAATATATACCTACCTTAGACCTAAAATTAGAATAAGGATATAACTTATAAGACTATTAGGCCTTTAAGAGACTTTTAAGGACTAGGATAAGTTATAAATATAGCTATTAGAGAATTACTCTATTAGGGATATTAGATTGAATATAAAGTTAAAAATAGACTATATATATAGGAAATAGGGAGTTAGTATAAAATTTTATTAATAGATTTAAAACCCTAGTAATAGATCTATTATAAAATAATTTAATAATTTATTATACCTTTAGGAAAAAGCTATTAACTAAAATCCTAGACTATATCTACTAGTTATAATAGTAACTACTAGATATATTTATAGGATTTAAGACTATAGTATAATAAGCCGAAAATTATATTAGAGTTAGAAAGTAGACCCTAGAAGATTATAAAGAGGTAGAATAGGGTTAATAAAAAGGGTATAATTTATTAATAACTATCCTAATAAGGAAGATAGAGGACGCTCTCCCTTATATAATAAACTAAATAATATAAACTTTAAACTATTAAGGTTAAATAGTAAGAAGAGGGCTAATATTTATAATAACTATTAAAAGGCCTAAAGAGATTAAGGGGTATATATATATTATAAGTAGAAGAAATATTAGGTTAAAGACTATATTAATAGACTTATTAATTACCTTTATTTAAAAGATAATTACCCGTAATACTTAAGATAGTATTACGGGTTATATTAGTCTTAGAGGAGTACCTTATAACCTAGGAATTAGCCCCTTTAAGGTAGGCGAGGCGTAACTTAGAGTATTAGTTATAAAAGCTATAATATACCCTTAAAAAGGAGTTCCTACGCCTTACTTTATTAGATATATTTAATAAGGTCTATAATAAGGACTATATTTTAATACTTATATAAATATAGAAAAACTATTCTAACTTATATTATTAATATATAAAATTAACCCTATAAGCTTTAATTAATTATAAAGCTATAGTAAATTTTATTAATTAAGACTAGGTCTAAATATTAGGCCTTATACCTTTAAATACTAAGGTAGCTAGGGTAGTTAATATAAATAAAAGGATAATTAGTCCTACCTTATTATAAGTACTATTTTATATTAAAATTAGTACTTTAAGCGGATACTACTCTTATTATACTTTTAGAGCTATTCTTATATAAATTTATTAGATAATTTTAGGCCTATTATAACTTTAATAAATTAATCCTATTATAGATTAGATTATAAGAAAGGTTAATATACCTAATAATATTAGAGTATTAGATTAAATAGACTTTAATAATAAGGTAGAGGGGGAGACTATTTATACCTATTACTTTGTAACTAAGGAAGCTAACTAATTACCCCTAAGGGTCCTACTTATAAAGTACTTAGAATACTTAGATGTTTTTAATAAGGAGGTAGGAAGTAAGTTACTACCCTATTATAATAAACTTAATTATACTATTAACCTTTAACTAGGAATTATACTACCTTTTAACCTACTTTATAACCTATTAAAGACTAAGTTAAGCGTCTTAAAGGCGTATATTAGATAGAATCTTAAATTAGGCTTTATTAGGTACTTAAAATTAATAGCTAGAGTACTAATCCTATTTATAATAAAAAAGAATAGAGGCTTATACCTTTATATAAATTACTAAGGCCTTAATATAATAATAATATAAGATTAATATCTAATCCCTTTAATCTTAAATATTCTAGACTAACTAAGAAGAGCTAAAATATATATAAAAATTAACTTATAAAGGGCTTATAACCTAATTTAGGTAAAAGAGGGTAATAAATAGAAAATAGCTTTTTATACTTATTATAAGCTATTTAAATATTATATTATACCTTTTAAACTAGCTAACGCCCCCTTAATATTCTAATTATATATTAATAAGGCGCTATTATACCTTATAAATATTATAGTTATTATATACCTTAATAATATCCTTATCTACTCTAATAACCCTACTAATTATAACTATTATATTAAGGAGGTTCTAATAGTATTAAGAAAGTATAATCTATTTACTAAGCTAGAAAAATACGAATTTAATATTAATATTATAGAATTCCTAGGGCTTATTATTAGCTCTAAGGGTATTATAATAAACCTAATATAAGTCTTAACTATTATAGATTAGCCTACTCTTATAACTATAAAGTAAGTCTAATCCTTCTTAGGATTTTATAACTTCTATTATTAATTTATTAAGAAATATAACTAAATTATAAGGGAACTAATAGAGTTAATAAAGTTAATAATTACTTTTTAGTAGTTATAATAGGCTAAATTAGTATTTAAAGAGCTTAAAGGGGCGTTTACTAAGGTACTATTACTAGTATATTATAATCCTAACCTACCTTTATAAATAGAAATAGATATAAGTATATATATACTATTAGGGGTATATTCTTAAAGGAAAGATAATACTTATACCTATCTAATTATATTTTATAACTATAAATTTAACTTAACTAAAATAAATTATAATACCTTAGATTAGGAATTATTAGCTATTATTATATCCTTTTAAGTATAATAGAAATACTTTAAAGGAGTTTAATATTATATTATAATTATTATAAACTATTATAATCTTAAATTATTCCTTACTACTAAGATACTAACTTAATACTAGGCCTATTAGGCGGAGTTTCTTTTAGCGTTTAACTTTAAAATTTAATACTAGCCTAGGAAGAGGAACTCTATTAATATACCTTTATAAAGGGCTAATTATAATAAGCTTAATATTACCTATATTATAATCCCTTTCTTTAAGTTAGCGCTTATAATTATTAAAGAAGGGCGGGATACGGCCTATTAAGTAATAATAGACCTAGAATTAATAAAATAGGAAGATAACTAGACTAAGAAGCTCTTATAAACTATCCTTAAAGAAATCTTAAAAAAGCTTAAGACTAATATTAAAGCTATTAGAGTTAAAGGACTAAGTTATAAATAGCTATTAGGCCTTTTATATTTTTAAGGATATTATTTTTATATACCTAAGGATATAGATCTAAAGGTCTATATTATATAAAATTTTTATAATTCCCTAATAGTAGGCTACCTTAGTCGCGACTAGACTATTTTAACTATCTACTATTAATTCTACTAGCTATTACTAAGTAATAATATAGGTAATTATATAAGAATATATAATACCTACTAAAGAACTAAAGCTTTAAAATACCTATAATATAGGGAATTAGTACCTGTTCTAATTCCTAATATATTATAAAGGTCTATTATAATAGACTTTATTATAGACCTCTTAAATAGTAAAAGCCCTATTAATAATATCTCTTATAAGGGGCTATTCGGGTTTATAGCGCCTATAACTCAAGCCTATTATTAGTTACAGACGATAATCCTTTATATATCCCTGATATAGAGGAGCTTAGTAATACTAGGGAGCTTATCCTCCTTAGGGATTTCAACCTCTACTACCTAAGTTAGAATAACCCTAGGAGGTTCTTATACCACTTAGAGGTAGATAAACTAGCCAAGCTTATATTAGGACGGGGAATAGAGCTTCTCCTACCGGAGGGATCGGTTATATAGCGGGCGCGCGGTTAGGAGAGCGCTATCGACCTAATATTCGCGATACCGCTCCTATTAAACGCGACTATAGAATATAGGGTCGCCCCGGAATTATAATATAGGTCTAACTATCTACTAATCCTTATAATATTAGATATATAGGCGCTAGACTAGCTAGAAGTAAAACGGCGGTTATAGAAGACGGCTGACCCTAAGGAAATAGAAAAGGGTGCCTAAGCCCTAGACGTAGCTCTTTATATAAGACCCCTACGAATAGTAGCGGAGGTTAATAACTACCTAGAATAAATGCTCTAGGGGTTTAAAGAGATCATCGAACAGGCTGTCCTATAGGCGAAACTAGGCGGGCGGGCCAAATTATTCTAGAACCTAGAATACGCGCGGACTACCCGCCGGGTACTAGCCGCTATAAGAAGCTTTCGGAAGGACCGTAGCGCGCTAATAAAAGAGGCCTGGTAACGAATAAGGAAGGAGAGGGACAAGGCTATTACTAGAGCAAAGACCCTGTACTTCCGAGAGGGAGTATATAAGGCGGCGGAGTTACTAAAGGGTATATAGAGTCTAGCTAAATAGGCACGAAACGATAGTATACGGCTACGGCCGCTACCTAGGTTCCCCCTATTAAGTATAAGGGATAGTAGATAGGCTAGAATATTTAATAAGAAGGTATCTACGCTCCGTAAGACCTTCTTCCCTCTACCCCCTTAAGCGGATCTAGAAGATATTATAGAGGTAGTCTACCTAGATCTAATCTATAATAATGACGAGATTATAGAGTATAAGGTACGTAAGGCTATCTATCGCCCGGCCTAAGATAAGGCGCTAGGCCTAGATAGTATACTAAACAGGTTTATTCGTATAATCTCTAGGGGACTCCTAGGCAAGATTACCTACCTGTTTAATGCGTGTTTCTAGTTAGGATACCACCTAAAAGAGTTTAAAAGGGCTAATATAATAATCCTCCGGAAGCCGAAGAAGGAGAATTACGCGGAACCGAAGTCGTATCGACTAATAGCGCTATTAAATACGCTCGGAAAGGCCCTTAAGATAGTAGTTACGGGGAGACTAAGCTACTATACTAAAGACTATAGCCTTTTACCCCTAGAGTAAATAGGGGCTAGAAGAAAACGGTCTTACGAGATAGCGCTCGAGACTATTATCGACGCTATCTATATAATCTAGGACTACGGGAAGAATAATATAGCTAGCCTACTATTATTAGATATCGCGGGAGCCTTTAATAATATCTCGTATTAGAGGCTCCTTTATAACCTTAGGAAGAAGGGAGTACCCGCGCGAATTATTAACTAGACGGGGAGCTTCCTTATAAATAGGTTTATATCCTTAACGTTAGGTACTAGGACGAGCGTAGTAGAGTAGGTAGAGATAGGTATACCGCAGGGATTACCGATCTCGCCTATACTATTTCTATTCTTTAATACCCCCCTTATCGAGGCTTATTCTAGGACTAACCTTTAGCTCTAAGTAGGTGGGTTTATTAATAATATCTACCTCCTAGTATACGGTAATATTATAGAGTTAAACTACAGGACCTTAGAACGCGCTTACTAGTTATACCTAGAATAAGCGAATATATATAGGGCTAACTTTGCCCCGTAGAAGTATAAGCTAATCTATCTTTCGCGGCGACCACGCCGATTTAATATATAGGTAGTAGTTAACTTAGGCTCGGTAGTTACTAGACCTAAGGCGGAAATTCGGGTCCTAGGCCTCTATATCGATAGGAAGCTCCGCTAAGGCCCTTATATTAAAAGAGTCTAGGTAAAGATAGCTAACTAAGGGTTAGCGCTATTAATAACCGCGGCTTTAATATAAGGTACTATACTAAGCTAAGCTAGGTAGGTATATAATATAGTTATTAGGCCGGCGATAATATACGCCGTATCTGCGTAGTATATACTAGGAGGTCTTCGCGACGCGAAGAAAATATATATATAAAAGCTCGAGGTTATCTAGAATAACTACCTACGGAGGATTCTAGGGGCCTATAAAGCCACGCTAATATAAGTCCTCGAGGTAGAAGTATATATTACGCTTATATAGATAACCCTTAATAGCGCGGTCCTCCGGCACTATACCTAATAAGGAATATACCTAGTAATAAGGATTAGGAACGCCCGTATTAGGAGGAAACTACGACTAAAGAGAGGTAGAAGGCTAGTAGCTACTAATATAGCCGCTAAGGAGAAAGGGGAGTAGGTACTCCGGTCCCTCGGCCTTAATAACTAGAAGGAACTCGAGCGAAGCGATAGTAGCCGTTATAAGGAGAAGATTAAGGATAAGATACGCCGCTAGCTAACCGGGTAGCGGGTTAGAATATAAGACGATTATAAGGCGAGGTTTAATAAATATAACCCCCCTAGCGTCTCCTAGGTTAGAGGTTTATAGGATAACCGCCTCAGCCTCTATAGCAAGCTCCTAAAAGCTAAGAGCTCGGTGCTTACCTAAGCCCGTATAGCGAGAATTAGACTTATAGATTTCCTATATAAGGCTAGGGTCCTAGGCTTCTCGTCACCTAGCTGCGGATACGGGTATAAGAGATAGGATATAAAATATATCGTTATAAGTTACCTAGACTATACTAGTTAACGGCAACTCCTTATTAATAGGGCGGGTACGAGCGACCTCCGAGCTATATTAACGTCGGTCGGTAAGGGCCCCTAAGCTATATTATAATAGCTAATACGGATAGGCTTACTACCCTAGTTCTTACTAGCGGTAGTATAGCTATATACCCCTCGGGTCTAGTATATCTCGCGCATCGAGCATGTTTAGCGCTCTTACCCCCCTCCTTCTTCCTCCCTCCCTTACTACTTAGCTATTAGGCTAGGTATTATAGTACGTCGCAGCTTTATATATATACGTTACTCTATTTATACTTATTATAGATATAGTACGTAGGTAAATAAAGACGAAGGATACTAAGTTAAAAAACTATAAGGGTTTTTATCCGGTATATACGGTTTCCCTTACGTAAAGTATCGTCTATAAAAGCCCGTAATTACCTCTATAGTTTAGTAGATACAAGTATAAATTCAATTAATTAATATCTCTTATAATTATATTATAGTAGTAATAGACTATTTTAGTAAGATATACTACTATATTATATATTATAAATCTATAACCTCTAAGTAGTTTATAGTATTATTCCTATAAGATATATTTTAATTATATAGGATACCTAATATAATTATTAATAACTAGGATACCCTCTTTACCTTATACTTTTAATAAACTCTTATAAGAGCCCTTAATATAGATTATAAGCTTTTAATAGTATATAATTAATAAATAGATAGCCTAATAGAGTAGTAAAATTAAGTTATTAAATAATACTTATAAGTCTTTATAAATTACTAGTAGGATAACTAGGTTATTCTACTTAGCTTTAGAGAATATTCTTATAATAATAGTATTTATAGTATTATATATTAAAGCCTATTCTTTATTTCTAGTAGTAGAGAGCTTAAACTATTCTAGTTAATAGATACTCCTAGCTATATTAGCCCTAGTATAACCGCCTAAGAAATAGTAAAAGAACTAGAATACCTTGATATAATCCTTAAGGAAGAGCTTATTATAGCCTAAAATACCTAGGCTTAATATTATAATAAGGGGAGAAAGCCTCTAACCCTCTAATTAGGAGACCGCGTTATATTATATAGTATTAATATCTTATTATAAAGACCTTATAAGAAGCTAGATTATAAAAAAGTTAGCCCCTTTTTAATAATAGAGGCTATTATACCTAATACTTATAAAATTAAGTTACCTTTATAAATAAAGGTATACCTAGTATTTTATATATATTTAATAGAACCCTATTATATTAATATAATTAAAGGCTATATTATACTACTACCCCCCCTAATTAGCGAAATTATAGGGTATAATAATAAGAGAGAGTATAAGGTAGATAAGATCCTAGACTTTAGACTCTACTATTATAAACTATAATATCTTATAACCTAAAAGAAGTATAAATTAGAGGAAAATTTATAAGAGTTAATAAAGGATATATAAAATATATTAAACCTAATTTAATAATTCTATTAAAAGTATCCTTTTAAAGTATTATTATAATAGTATAAGTATAAAGCCTTAGAGGTATAAAGCCTTAGAGGTATAAAGCCTTAGAGGTATAAAGCCTTAGAGGTATAAAGCCTTAGAGGTATAAAGCTATTAATTAGACCTTTTAAGTTATTTAGGAATAGGTATAAGTATAAGGCTATTTCTTATATATTTAAAAAGCGCGGAGCTATTATAATATATAGATTTAAGGTATAAAGCTATTTCTTATATATTTATAATATAAAGCTATTATAATTATATAATTTTAGGGTATAAAGCTATCTTATAAGAAATAAACTATTTAGCCTTAACTATTAAGTTTATAATTATAATAAGTCTATTAATTAGAATTAAGTTAATACTTTATACTTTATAAGGTTTACTACTTTATACTCTTATAAATCTCTAACTTAATTATATCCTCCCTTAACTTAATAGTCTATTAACCTTATATTACTATTTAAGATAATAAACTCTATATAACCCTATATAATTTAAGCTCGTATTAGGCTTATAAAACTAAGGAAGGTCTTATTAGTACTATTATTATATCGCGGAATTCTAATAATTAAATACTTAGTAAGGCTATAAATATTATAAACTAAGTACTCTAAGAGGCTTATAATAGTAGTAAATTAGAAGATAAATAATACTTAGAGTACCTATTTTTAAACCTTATAATAGAAGATATTAATTATCTATTAAAGGTCTTTACTCTTAATAGTATTATAAGTAGATTTAGTATTAATATATTACTTAAACGCGTAAAGCTATTAGACTCTATTATAGGTCTTATTATTCTTAAAGCTATCCCTATTACTAGTATTAAGGCCTAATAGCCTCTAGATTTTAACGCTATAAGATTTACTATCTTAAAGCCTCTAAGAATCTATTAAGGTAATATATTTAATATTAGGTTTAATAATAGGTATAATATATTTAGCTAATTTAGTAAGGATAAAAATTATATATATATTCTTTATAATTAGGAAGATTATAACTTAAAAATATATTATACTACTACCTTATAATAACTAAACTTAAAGGCTGCTAAAGCCTAGGTTAAAGGATTAACCGCTATTAGAGTTAGCTCTTATAAGCCTAAGTCCTCGCCTAGGCCTTTATAGAGTACTAGTATACCTATCCTATATTAATTAAAGGGTAAAGTACCTCTATTAGTACCCTTAACTTTAAAACTATTCCCTAACCTCCTAGATAAATTTACCTACGCGCCTCGCTAGTTATTAGATATAAGGGCTCGTAAATCTAGGGAGATTTATATAAGTAGTACTACTAGTCCTATCTAACCTTATAATTACAATATAATAGAAATAGAGGCTACGCCTCCCTTAATACCTAATACTAGGAATCTTTAAAGGGCCTTTACTAATCTAATTAGGTAGTATACTTATATAATTACTATTATAAAGCGCCTAGATAGTACTCTACTTATTTAAGTAGATATAATAGTACTTACTAAAAAAGCTATTAAGTATATTATACCCTTAATTAGGGCTATTATTATAAAGGATAAGAGAGCCTTTAATATAACTAAAAATAGTATTACCCCTAAGATATATTAAATACTTTATTAGGGTAATAAGGTCTTAAAGACCTTATAAGCTAAGGTAAAATAAATCTATAATAAGGCTAGATAGCTAACTACTTCTATTATAACCTATTATCTAGATCTTAGTTATATTATAAATTATAAAGGCCCGCCTTATTATAATACCCTAGATATACTCCTATAATATATTAAATTAGGCTATACTATAGCTAATCTATTTACATAGTTTACTAAAGAATAACCCGCTCCTATAAAGCCGGAAGACTTAGGGGCTAAAGATTAGGACTTAGAGTAGGATATTAATAGGGGACTTAGAAGCTAATAATAGGGTATTAGGCCTTATAAGGGCTATAAGGTATAAGAAGGGATTATAAATAGAAGGAGTAGCTAATAGCTCTAATTACTTATATTAGCCCTAATATATATATCTTAGTCTATAAGAATTAATAATAATACGACCTAATATAATATACCCTAGGCGAGCTAATAATATAGAACTATTATAAGTATTTTATTTATATTTATATTTATATTTATATTTATATTTATATTTATATTTTATACTCTTCTATCTAGCTATTTAAAGCTAATAAGAGCGGTTTATATCTAGCTTATTAGAGGAAACTATAATTTATAAAAGAAAACCTTATCCCTTACCCTACTTATTATTATATTTCTAGATCTTTAAATATTATATATTACTTTACTTTATTTTATATTATATTTTTTATATTATTTTATTCTCCCCTTTTATTAGAGTTATATATCCTTTTATCTTTTAATCCAAGCTTATCTACTCTTATATAACTTTAAAGAGTTATTCCCTTATTAATATAAACTAAATAAATATCCCTTATTAAATAACCTATTTAATTACTACTTTTAATCCCTTTAAAATTAATATTATTTAGTAGAAGTTATTTAACTCTACTCTTTAAAGTATTAGCCTCCTCCCTTTTATATAATTAGAGTAGAATATAAATATATATTTAATATCTTAATACCTTTATTTATATTTATAATTAATATTATTAACTCCTAGTACCCTTCTTTTATATAGAAAGGCGTATAATCCTATCTTCTTTATATATAACTAAATACTTATAAAGCTCTTAGCCTTAAAAAGCTTTATATAAAGATTAATTTTTATCTTTTAAACTTCTCCCCTTTATATAACTATTTTTATATAATTAAGAATATCTTTTTAATATCTTAACTACCTCTTTTTTCATTTCTCCTTTACCTACCTTTTAATTTTTTTAAGGGTAAAGTCTTCTCCCTTTATAATTCTCTTACTTCTAGAGCTTTAAGCTATTATCTTAATATCCCCTCCCTTTATTATTACTTAAAGAGCTTCCTTTACTTAAGGCTACTTCTCCTTTATTAAAGTCTTTATAATCCTCTTCTTCTTTCCTCTTTTCCCTCTTAACTTATATTAAATCCTTATATTCCCTTTTATAATTATTAAGTAGATCCTTTATATTATTAATATATATAATATTAATTAATTAAGGCTTATCTATATTAATAAAACCCTTAATTCTACTTTTAATATTTATATATTAATTATTTTAAAGGCTTTAAGTACTATCTTTAAATACTTATTTTATATAATTTTTAATATTATAATATTAGCCTTCTTTACTTTTAATTTCCTTTTTAAGTTATATTATATCTTTATTATATAAGTTATTATTAGTTAGACTATTATATTATAAACCTATTTTACTCTATTAAATATAATACCTTATATTAAGTTAATAATAATTAATAGGGCTAGCTTTTATATCTCTATCTTTAACTTTATTCTATTAATATATAAGTCCTACTTTAATTTATTATTAATATAGAGTTTAAGGACCCTTATTAATACTTTTAAGTAAACTATTACTATATTAAAGTTTATTATTACCTTTATATTATACCTCTCTAAGCTCTTTAATAAATAAACTAACTTATACTTATAAGCGGTAAAGGTTACCCTATATATATTTATCTAATAAAGGTATATCTTATATACCTTTATTAAGATCTTATAATTCTCCCCTATACTTTTATTATATATTATTAAGTAAATATTATTAATAAAGCCTTTAATTTATCTTTAGAGTTTTATCTTTATATACTCTTTAATAAGTAAGGAGTTAAAAAATAGGAATAGAATAAATAATATTAAAAATCTCTAAAAGATCTTAGTTTTTATTATTTCTATCCTATTTATTTCATAGCTTAATATAATTATTATAACTCTTTTTATTAAAAAGTTTTACATTTATTATATAATAAGAGCTAGGACCCCTTTTTTCTTTAAGTTATATAATAACCTTTTATAAGAGATATTATTAAAGGTCTTTATAATATTTAATAATAGTATATTTATTATATTAGATTTATTATAATTTTATATTATATATACTACCTTTATTATTATTTTAAAGGATATTATTATTAACTTTCCCTTTTTAACCTTTATTTATTATAAGGGTAGTAGTTTATATTCCTTTATAAGGTTATTTAGCTTTTTTATAATAACTACCTTTAATACCTTTCTTAAGGTATTAAGTAGTATAATTAGATAGTATAACTTTAACTTTAGATAATCCTCTTTCTTTAACTTTTTTAGTATAATTATATTAGCCTTTTTAAATTTTATTAAATAATATCTAATTCTTAAGTAGACTTAAAATAAGTATATAAAGCTAGGTAGTAGCTCTATCTCTATTTTTTCTTATAAATTTATTTAAGATCCTATTTATCTTTAATACTTTATCTTATATTATCTTATTAATTATTTTATAGACTTTTTTTTAATAACCTTTATATTTATTATTAGGGGTACCTTATATTAAAACCCCTAAATATTACTTAAGTCTACCTTTAAGGAAAAAGGTAGACTAACCGCGTTAGGTTAGTACTTTAAACTCGAGTTAAGTACCTAACTTAACTCTTAGCGAGTTAATACTAAATTCCTAGCCTGAGTATTCAGGTCGGTACTAATAGTTAGTACTAAGTATTCGAGTTAATACTAAGGGGTAGTACTAAGTATTAGTACCGAAGTATTAATCCGACTCGCTAAGATATTAGTTCTACTATATTATTTTACTAAGACTATTATATTAGGAATATTTTTTATTTATATTAATATTTTGTATTATATATAAGAATTACTAATATATTATTAAGTTTTATTATTATTATTAACTAGGTAATTTTTAATAGTAAATAAGGTAATATAAAAAGGTAATAGCTAATTTACTATTCCTATAGAAATAATAATTATAATATTACTAATATTTTCTATTTATAATAGTATTCTTCGCTATATATAGGATTAACTACTATATTACTAGTTATTATTATTATTATTACCTAGGTAATACCCCTAAGTAATAAGGTAATATAAAAAGGTAATATATATACTTAGAATTACTCTTATACTAAAAATAGAATTTTTTTAAATTAGAATTTTAATACCCCTTTTAATTTCCTAGAGATATATATTACCTTTTTATATTACCTTAAAGAATTACCTAGGTTAGGCTAGGTAATAATAATAATAATACTTAGTAATATAGTAGTAAACTATAGATATAATAGTAAATACTACTATATATAGAAAATACTTATAATATTATAGTTATTATTTCTATAGGAATAGTTATTATTAAGAGGTTTAGGATAATTATATTCCTAAGGATATAAGAGATTATAATAGTAAGGTACCTAGTTAAAGGTAACCTAATACTATTTATAATAGAGATAGAGGTAAGGGAGGAGGAAGGAGTTAAAAGAGAATAATAATTAGGTAAAAAAGGTATATAAGTTAGTAAGAGTACTAAGATAAACCTTCCTAGTTATAATATATAAGGTATTAAAGAAGGCGGTAGATATATTAAAATAAAAGGAGGTAAAGGAGGTAATTATTTAATAAAATAAAAAAACCTCTTAGAGTTAAAGATTATAAGGGTAGCCTAGCTATATATAGTTATATAAGAGAGGAGAGAGGGAGAGGTAAAAAAAGAGAGAGCCTTATTACTATTAAAGCTCCCTATATTAGAGATAATAAATAAAGTAATTAAGAAGGGCTTAATAAAGGGATATAACCTCTTAAAATATAAAAGGTAGGAGAGGAATAAAGTTATAATATAATATTTTAACTATTAATAATATAAATATATAATAGGATATTATAAGAGCTTAATATAATATAAAATCTATATTAATAGGTATAACTTAAAGGAATATAAAGTAAAAGAAGGGGAGATTAAAAGGTATAATAATTATAAAAAGAATAATTATATAATTTAAAAATAAAAATATATAATTAAAGTAAAGGAATTAAATAAACTTTATTAAAAGATAGTAGAAAATAAAAAGAAGTTATATAAAGGCTTTATAAAAGGAAATAAGTAATAAGATACTTAAAAGTAGCCTTAAAGGGAGTAGATAATAATAATAATAAAGAAGAAGAGAAAGCTTATATTAAAATTTAAAAACCTTAATAAAGTTATAATATAAATAGATTCTTAAGGGAATATAAAGAAAAGGGGAGTTATACTACTATTAATAATAATATTATAAAATAAGTTAAAAAGGCTAATTATTCTCTAAGTAATAAAGATAAGCTAATAAATATTAAAAGAAATATTAATATAAGAGGCTTTAATTATTAAGGGAGTAAAAGTTATAAAGAATATTTAATAAAGATCTTTATAAAAGTATAAAAAATAATTAAACTATTATAATATAATATATAAAGGGAGTAGACTATAATAATATTATTATTATTAGAAGATAAAGAAATATAATAGATAGATTAATTAATTAATTAATTAATTAATTGAATTTATACTCGTATCTACTAAACTATAGAGGTAATTACGGGCTTCTATAGATGATACTTTACGTAAGGGAAACTATATATACTAGATAAAAACCCTTATAGTTTTTTAACTTAGTATCCTTTATCTTTATTTACCTACGTACTATATCTATAATAAGTATAAATAGAGTAACGTGTATATATAAAGCTGCGACGTATTATAATACCTAGCTTAATAGCTAAGTAGTAAGGGAGGGAGGAAGAAGGAGGGGGGTAAGAGTATTAAATATGCTTAATACGCGAGATATACTAGACCCGAGGGGTATATAACTATACTACCGCTAGTAAGAACTAGGGTAATAAGCCTATCCGTATTAACTATTATAATATAGCTTAGGGGCCCTTACTAACCGACGTTAATATGGCTTAAAGGTCGCTTATACCCGCCCTATTAATAAGGAGTTGCCGTTAACTAGTATAGTCTAGGCAACTTATAATAATATATTTTATATCCTGTCTCCTATACCTATATCTATAGCTAGGTAATAAGAAGCCTAGGACCCTAGCCTTATATAGGAAATCTATAAGTCTAATTCTCGTTATATAGGCTTAGGTAAGTACTAAGCTCTTAGCTTTTAGGAGCTTACTATAGAGGCTAAGGCGGTTATCCTATAAACCTCTAACCTAGGAGATACTAGGGGGGTTATATTTATTAAACCTCGCCTTATAATCATCCTATATTCTAACCCGCCGCCTAGTAAACTAGCGGCGTATTTTATCCTTAATCTTCTCCTTATAACGGCTACTATCGCTTTACTCAAGTTCCTTCTAGTTATTAAGGCTGAGGGACCGGAGTACCTACTCCCCTTTCTCCTTAGTGGCTATATTAGTAGCTACTAGCCTTCTACCTCTCTTTAGTTATAGTTTCCTCCTAATACGGGCGTTCCTAATCTTTATTACTAGGTATATTCTTTATTAGGTATAGTACTAGAAGACCGCGCTATTAAGGGTTATTTATATAGGTATAATATATACTTCTACCTTAAGGACTTATATTAGCGTGGCTTTATAAGCCCCTAGAATCCTCCGTAGGTAGTTATTCTAGATAACCTCGAGCTTTTATATATATATTTTCTTCGCGTCGCGAAGACCTCCTAGTATATATTATATAGATGCGGCGTATATTATTACCGGCCTAATAACCGTATTATATACCTACCTAGCTTAGCTTAGTATAATACCCTACGTTAAAGCCGCGGTTATTAATAGTACTAACCCTTAGTTAACTATCTTTACCTAGACTCTTTTAATATAAGGGCCCTAGCAGAGCTTCCTATTAATATAGAGGCCTAGGACCCGAATTTCCGCCTTAAGTCTAGTAACTACTAAGCCTAAGTTAACTACTACCTATATATTAAATCGGCGTAATTACCGCGAAAGATAGATTAGCTTATACTTTTATAAGGTAAAGTTAGCCCTATATATATTCGCCTATTCTAGGTATAGCTAGTAAGCGCGTTTTAAAGTCTTATAATTTAACTTTATAGTATTATTATACGCTAGGAGGTAGATATTATTAATAAACCTACCTATTTAGAGCTAAAGGGAAGTCCTAGAATAAGCCTTAATAAGGGGGGTATTAAAGAATAGAAATAGTATAGGTAAGATCGGTAATCCCTACGGTATACCTATCTCTACCTACTTTACTACGCTCGTCCTAGTACCTAATATTAAGGATATAAACCTATTTATAAAGAAGCTCCCTATCTAGTTAATAATTCGCGTAGGTACTCCCTTCTTCCTAAGGTTATAAAGGAGCCTCTAATACGAGATATTATTAAAGGCTCCCGCGATATCTAATAATAGTAGGCTAGTTATATTATTCTTCTTATAGTCCTAGACTATATAGATAGTATTAATAATAGTCTTAAGCGCTATCTCGTAAGACCGTTTTCTTCTAGCCCCTATTTACTCTAGGGGTAAAAGGCTATAGTCTTTAGTATAGTAGCTTAGTCTCCCCGTAATTACTATCTTAAAGGCCTTTCTAAGCGTATTTAATAGCGCTATTAGTTAATACGACTTTAATTCCGCGTAATTCTCCTTCTTCGGCTTCTAGAAGATTATCGTGTTAGCCCTTTTAAACTCTTTTAGGTAGTATCCTAACTAGAAACACGCATTAAATAGGTAGGTAATCTTACCTAGGAGTCCCCCGGAGATTATATAAATAAACCTATTTAGTATACTATTTAAGCCTAGCGCCTTATCCTAGGCTAGGTAATAGATAGCCTTACGTACCTTATACTTTATAATCTTATTATTATTATAGATTAGATCTAGGTAGACTACCTCTATAATATCTTCTAGATCCGCTTAAGGGGGTAGAGGGAAGAAGGTCTTACGGAGTATAAATACCTTCTTATTAAATATTCTAGCCTATCTACTATCCCTTATACTTAATAGGGGGAACCTAGGTAGCGGCCGTAGCCGTATACTATTATTTTATACCTACTTAGTTAGACTCTATATACCCTTTAGTAACTCCGCCGCCTTATATACTCCCTCTTAGAAGTATAGGGTCTTTACTCTAGTAATAGCCTTGTCCCTCTCCTTCTTTATTTATTACTAGGCCTCTTCTATTAGCGCGTTATAGTCCTTCCGAAAGCTTCTTATAATAGCTAGTACCTAGCGGGTAGTCCGCGCGTATTCTAGGTTCTAGAATAATTTAGCCCGCCCGCCTAGTTTCGCCTATAGGATAACCTGTTTAATAATCTCTTTAAACCCCTAGAGTATTTATTCTAGGTAGTTATTAACCTCCGCTACTATTTATAAGGGTCTTATATAGAGAGCTACGTCTAGGGCTTAGGTACCCTTTTCTATTTCCTTAGGGTTAGCCGTCTTCTATAACCGCCGTTTTACTTCTAGCTAGTCTAGCGCCTATATATCTAATATTATAAGGATTAGTAGATAGTTAGACCTATATTATAATTCTAGGGCGACCTTATATTCTATAGTCGCGTTTAATAGGAGCGGTATCGCGAATATTAGGTTAATAGCGCTCTCCTAACCGCGCGCCCGCTATATAACTAATCCCTCTAATAGGAGAAGCTCTATTCCCTATCTTAATATAAGCTTAGCTAGTTTATCTACCTCTAAGTAGTATAAGAACCTCCTAGGGTTATTCTAACTTAGGTAGTAGAGGTTAAGATCCCTAAGGAGGATAAGCTCCCTAGTATTACTAAGCTCCTTTATATTAGGGATATATAAAGGATTATTATTTATAACTAATAATAGGCTTAGGTTATAGGCGCTATAAACCCGAATAGCCCCTCTACCTATTTATAGAGTTAAGACTATTATATCGCGTAATATATAGCTAACCTCCTATATTTCTATATTAAGTCTCTTATTAATATAGAAGTATATGCGTGTGTCCCTCCTAGCCTTATACCCTAGGTGGAAGGTACTAGAGCTCGGGTTATAAGAGAACTTATTCCTATTATTATAGTACGGTTCCTAGATTACTAGGATATTAATATCCTATACCCGCTTATCCGCTAATAGGGCGGTTATTATACTAAGTTTATTTTAGATATTATATTATAAGATCTTTAGGCTTAGTATCTTAGATATCCGCTTAGAGTTATATATTTAGGTCTACTTCTATTTCTATTATACTACTATTCTAGTATCTTAGCGCGTTTAATATACTAGATATATTTAGCACGTCTAGTAGGCTTAATATACCTAAGGATACGTTTAATATACTAGATATATTTAACTTACTAGGTATACTTAATATCCTAGATATACTTAATATATTTAATATACTAGATATACTTAGCTTACTAAGACTCCTAAGTAGGTTCTCGCTATTTAAACTATTTATAAGTATATTAATATCCCTTACTATAGTCGAGCGGGCTATAATCTCTAGAGTAGTCTACCCTAGCTTAGTCGCGGCGAACCTCGGCGAAGTGAATATTAGCGGCCTCCCTACCCTTAACTTAAGGGTAACCCTAGGTCCCTAACTTCCGCTTAGGGTCCTACTACTTAATAATAAGTCGGTTACCGCCTTCCTCTTCCTAGGCCCGACTATAGTAAAGCCTTTAGTATCTACTATTATCTACTTTATTATTTCTCGTTATATACTATATAACGGTGCTTTTATAATAATCTTTTATAAAGCCTAATACTTCTCCTTTATCTATATCTAATATCCCTTCTCTTAAGCGGAGTGTCTAGGCTTCTTATACGCTATATAGTACCTCTACGTGCCGTATTCCTTATTATTATAGCTCCTTATATCATGCTCCTTCCTATAGTCTATATAGGACGTCCTATTAGAGTATCTACGCGCTATATAGCTATACCCCTAGCAGTTGAAGTATTAGAGTATACGAGCCTTCGGCTCGTACCTCTTAACTATCTTTAGCTCCTTGGCTTCTACTAGCCCCTACCTTACTAAGGTATCTACCGACTTAGGTATAGCTACGAAGATTATAAGAGATAAATATAATTTTATTAGCTAATAGGACCTAATTAGCTAGTAGGTTAAAACTACCTTCAGGTTATTATATAGGACCTCGTTATCCCGCTCGATCCTCTCCTTTACGGCGCCCTAGTCCTTAGTATTAAAGACTAAGGCTTTTATGCCGTATACTATTACCTTAAATAACTTCCTTATTATTATAGCTAAGTACTACGTCTTTTTAACCTATCTTAAGTTCTTCTTAAGGCGTTCCCTATCCTTTATACGGGCTATCTCTAGCCATATATCCCCGCTTTTTAACCTCCTTAAAGTAATAATCTTCGAAGTATCTAGGTATTTAAGTAATTAGAAAGTTATAATAATCCTCTCGCTCGTTATATCCTTTATAGAGTCTCTCTCTATACTATCTATTAACGTGATAAGAAGCTGCGTCGTACGGCGTATATCTACCTAGCTCTATAAGTAGGGGTTCTAGCTACTTACGGTTCGCGTTATTAGCATTAACGCTACCTAGCTTTATAGCCCGGTATAGGAGGGGGATCCTAATTATTTATACGCGTTAGGTACGTAAGATATACTTAATATATTTAATATACTAGAGAGGCTATATAAGCCTCGCGCGTTATATTTCTACTCTTCCCTAAGGTACTTATTATCCTGCTAGATCCCTCTTAATATAGCCTTAATTTAATTAAGGCCGGCCTTTATTATCGCCTATTATAACGCGTTAATATCCTTATATAGTATATCTTATATCGCCGTAATTATTTTAAACGCGACTACTAACTATCCGCCCGCTATTATAAAAGGATAGGTATCCTTCTTCCTATCTCTTCCCCGCGTATTACCTCTATTACAGTGTACCTGAAATGCTTATTCCTACGTTACTAGTTATTATTAAATTACTAGGAAACTACTACGCGTTCCCTCACGTCCTCCTCTAATACCGCTACTACCACCCCTATTACTAGTACTACTGCCGCTATAACAGCTATTATTAGGGTCCCTAGGACCGTTATTTATCTATCCGCGTTTCTTAAACGCTTTATTACTCTATAAGCTCGCCGCCGTTAATTTCCGTCTTAAATCTATTATTTAGTTAAATAGTTATTAATAGATAGATATCTTAGCTATTTAAGAGCTATTATATATAAAGAGAATAGATTTAATATATAACTTAAATAAAGGAATATTCTACTTAATTATATAAGATAGAGAGGGATATAAGGATATATTTCTTTATAAATAAATATTAAATATTAATAAATAAAGAGTTAAATTTATATTAAAGGACTTATACTCCCTAGGGATATAAGTTATAAAAAAGGAAGGGGGAGTATTAATATATCTTTAAATATATAATATATATAACTTTAACTTAAAGTTTAAGATCTTAATAAATAGCTTCTTTATACTATTAAGGGTAAAAGAGTAGTTAAGTTAGTTTAAGGAATATATACTAATAAAAGACTTTAACTTCTATTACTTAAGTTAAAATAATAGGGGTAGATATATATATTATAAAGTAGTAGATATATTAATAAATATTATAAAAAAAAGGGAATAAAGCTTATCCTATTAAAGGATATAATAACTTAAAGGATAAAGAAAGTAAAAAGTACTATTAATCTAATATTTATAATAAAAGTTATTAAGTAAATATTATTGAAATATTATATTAAATTAAATCTCTATTATAAGTTTAATTATATCTTAATATATATTAAAGTTAGCCTTAAAGTAGAGGTAGTAATCTTATAATTATATAAAGTATAAAAGATAATAGACTTAAAGGAGATAAAAAGGTAAATAAATACCCTTTAATACTTACTATTAAAAGGGGAGTTAATAACTAGAAAATAAATAAATAACTACCTAATTAAAATACTTTAAAGCCTAATAGAAATTATAAAAAAGGTAGTATTATAAGTAAAGTCCTCTTTAAAGATAAAGTACTTTTAAAACTTAAATTATATAAAGGTTATAAAGATAGTATTAAAGCTTAAGATAAAATATAATTATAAAAGAAGCTAAAGGAATTTAAAGGTATAATAAGAGGCTTAAAAGATTAAAGGAAGGGTATTAAAGAAAGTAAAAGTACTCTATATTAAAAAGGTAATATATAAAGTATTTTAAATATCTAATAGACTTTAGAAATTAATTAAATAAAATTAAAAGAGAAATATATTACCTTGAAAACTCTTAAAGTTCCCTACCCTTAAAAAGGATAAAGAAGGTCTTAAAGTAAAATTATTTTTAAAAAAGGTAGAAGTCCTTTAAAGGACCTTCTTCCCCCTATCCTTAAGAGTAGATTTAAGTAATATCTAAGGGTTTTAATATAAGATACTTTTAATAATAAATATAAAAGTTATTAAAGAGAAAGTTTATAAGGTAATTAATAAGCTAAAATAAAATAAAGTATTAAAAATAAATAGAATCTTAAATAAATTCTTAAGGATAATAGAGAGGGAGTTACTATCTAACTTTATATACTTATTCTAAATATAATTAGGGGTTAAATATTACTTAATAAAATTTAAAAAGGCTAATATAATTATTTTAAAGAAATTAAAGAAAGAGGACTAGTTAAAATTAAAGTTATATTATTTAATTACTCTATTTAATACTTTAAAAAAGGTATTAAAAGTAATTATTATAAAGAAGCTAAGTAACCTTATAAAGGAATATAAACTACTACATTTATAATAGATAGAAAAAAGGAAGGGAAGGTTAATAATAATATCCTTTAAAATAATAATAAAGGTAGTATATATAATATAAAATTATAATAAATTTAATATAATAAATATATTATTACTAAATATTATAAGAGCCTTTAATAATATCTCTTATAAGAGGTTACTTTATAATTTAAAGAAAAAAGGGGTCTTAATCTTTATTATAAAGTAGGTATAAAGCTTCCTAATAAAAAGAGTTATAATAATTATATTAAGCTAAGGAATAAATAGAATAAAAATAATAAAGCCTAAAATCCCTTAAAGATCCTTAATATTATAAATAATATTTTTGTTTTTTAACTCCTTACTTATAAAAGAGTATATAAGGTTAAAATTCTAGGTATAAATTAGAGGCTTTATTAATAATATTTACTAAATAATATATAATAAAAGTATTAAAGAGAATTATAAGATCTTAATAAAAGTATATAAAATATACTTTTATTAAGTAAATATATATAAGATAACCTTTATCCTTTATAAATATAAGCTAGTCTATTTATTAAGGAGCTTAAAGAGGTTTAATATAAAGGTAATAATTAACCTTAAAGTAATAATAATATACTTTAAAGTATTAATATAAGTCTATAAGCTTTATATTAATAATAAATTAAGGTAGGGCCTATATATTAATAAGATAATATTAAAGATAAAGATATAAAAGCTAGCCCTATTAATTATTATTAACTTAATATAAGGTACTATACTTAGTAAGATAAAATAGGTATATAATATTATAATCTAATTAATAATAACTTATATAATAGAGATATAATATAACTTAAAGAGGATATTAAAGGTAAAGAAGGCTAATATAATACTAGAAATTATATAAAATAGGTATTTAAAGATAGTACTTAAAGCCTTTAAGGTAATTAATATATAAGTATTAAAGGTAGATTTAAGGGTTTTATTAATAAAGATAAGCTTTAATTAATTAATTTTATAAATATTAATAATATAAGGGATCTACCTATTAATTACAGAATAGAACGCGAGGATCTATTATAAGTTAAAAGAGAAGAGGGGAAGAGAAAAGAGGGTTATAAAGACTCTAATAAAAGAGAAGTAGTTCTAGGTAAGGGGAGCCCTTTAAGTAGTAATAAGGGGAGGGGATACTAAAATAGTAGATTAGGGCCTTAAAGGTAGAGAAATAGTAAAGAAGAATAACCTTACCCTTAAAGAAATTAAGAGGTAAGTAAAGGAGAAGTAAAAAAAAAGGTAGCTAAGATATTAAAAGAGTATCCCTAATTATATAAAGATAATAATATAAAAGGGGGAGGTTTAAAAGATAAGAGTTAACTTTTATATAAGGCTTTTTAAGGCTAAGAGCTTTATAAGTATTTAATTATATATAAAGAAGATAGGACTACGCGCCTTCTTATATAAAAGGAGGGTACCTAGGATTAATAATATTAATTATAAATATAAATAAAGGTATTAAAATATTAAGTATATCCTTATATTCTACTCTAATTATATAAAGGGAAGGAGGTAGATACTTTAAAAAATAGGGTTAAATAACTTTTATTAAATAGTATTAACCTTAAAAGGATTAAAGGTAGTAACTAAGTAAGTAATTTAATAAGGTATACTTAACTAATTTATATTAATAAGGGAATAACTATTTAAGGTTATATAAGAGTAGATAAGCTCTAATTAAAGGATAAAAAAGTAAATAACTCTAATTAAAAAAAATTTAAAAAAAGTATAAGAAATATAAGAAAAGATAATATATAATATCTAAAGATCTAGAAATATAATAGTAAATAGAGTAAAGGATAAGGCTTTCTTTTATAAATTATAGTTTCCTTTAATAAGCTAGATATAAACCGCCCTTATTAACTCTAAGTAGCTAGATAGTAGAGTATAAAATATAAATATAAATATAAATATAAATAGTTATTACTTTTCTAATTAAGTATCTTATTTACTATTAAGAATTACCTAGGTAATAATAATAATAATACTTAGTAATATAATAATATATACTATATATAATAGGAAATATTACTATAAAAAGAAAATATTACTAATATTATAATTATTATTTTCCTAGGGATATATATTACCTTTTTATATTACCTTATTTACTTTTAAGAATTCCCTAGGTAATAATAATAATAATAATAATAATAATAATTAGAAAAAAAATTAGAAAATATAGTAAGAAATACTACTAAAAATCGAAAATATTACTAGATAAAATATCTTAGTAATTTAAGTTAATACTTTAGTACTAATACTTAGTACCTACTAAGGTACTAACTTAAATTCTTAGTACTAACTATTAGTACCGACTTAAATACTTAGTACTAGATTTTAGTATTAAATTACTAAGACTCGAGTCGGGTACCTAACTCGAGTTTAAAGTACTAACCCGACGCGTTTAGTTTATAAGTAATTAGGATACCTTATATACTCCCTCTTTAAAGTAAAGTACTTTTATTTTCTTTAATACCTTCCCTTTAATTTTTTAAGCCTTTTATTATACCTTTAAATTCCTTTAATTCCTTTTATAATTATATTTTATCTTAAGCTTTAATACTATCTTTATAACTTTTATTTAATTTAAGTTTTAAAAGGATTTTAACCTTAAAAGGAGCTTTATTTATAATACTACCTTTTTATAATTTTTATTAGATCTTAGAATATTTTAGTTAAATAGCTATTTATTTACTTCTTAGTTATTAACTCTCCTTTTAATAATAAATATTAAAGAGTACTTATTTACTTCTTTATCTCTTTTAAGTCTATTATCTTTTATACCCTTTATAAGTATAAGACTACTACCTCTACCTTAAAGTTAACTTTGATATTTATTAAGATATAACTAGACTAATAATAAAGGTTTAACTTAATATAGTATTTTAATAATATCTATTTAATAGCCTTTATTATAAATATTAGATTAATAGTACTTTTTACTTTTTTTTATCTTATAAGTTATTATATCCTTTAATAAGGTAAGCTTTATTCTCCTTTCTTTAATAATATTTATTTATATATCTACTATTTTATATAATATATATATTTACCTCTTTTATTTTAATTTAAGTAATAGAGGTTAAAGTCTTTTATTAGTATATATTTCTTAATTACCTTAACTACTTCTTTATCCTTAATAATATAAAGGGGCTATTTATTAAGGTCCTAAACTTTAAGCTAGAGTTATATATATTATATATCTAGAGATATATTAGGGCTCCCTCTTCCCTCCCTATAAATTATATCTTTAAGGAGTATATATCCTTTAATATAAAGTTTACTCTTTATTTATTAATATTTTAATATTTATTAATAAAAAAATTATATCTTTATATCCCTCTTTACTTTATATATTAAGTAGAATACTCTTTCATTTAAGTTATATATTAAACCTATCCTCTTTATATATATTATATTATAATAGTTTTATTATCTTTTATATCTTTATAAGAATCCCTATTAAATATCTCTTATAACCTTTACTCCTTTAATTATTAAGGCCTCTTATATTAATATTTCTTTTAATATCTATTAATCTATTTTTATTACTTAGAGAGTAATTAGCCTTTTTAACCTATTTTATAATATTACTATTAATAGTAATATTATCCCTTTATCCTTTATATCCCCTTAAGGGCCTATTTATATTATAATTTTATTAAAGTCTTTAAATCTTAATATAAGCTTCCTCTTCTTTTTTACTACTATTATTATCTACTCTCTTTAAAACTATTTCTAGGTATCTTATTATTTATTCTCTTTTATAAAGCTCTTATATAGCTTTTTCTTATTTTTTATAATCCTTTAATAAAGTTTATTAAGTTCTTTTATCTTTATCTTAATTTCATATCTCTATTTCTAGGTTATATAACTATTTTTTTATAATTATTATACCTTCTAACCTCCTCTTCTTTTAATTTATATTCCCTTAAGTTATATTTATTAATATAGATTTTATATTATATTAAGCTCTTATACTATTCTATTATATATTTATATTATTAGTAGTTAAAGTATTATATTATAACTCTACTCCTCTCTTACCTCTTATACTTTAAGAGGTTATTTCCTTTTATTAAGCCCTTTTTAATTACCTTCTCTATTATTTCTAGTATAAGGAGTTTTAATAGTAGTAAAGCTCTTTTCTTTACTACCTTACCTACCCTCCTCTCTTATATAATTATTTATATTTAAGCTACCTTTATAATCTTTAATCTTAAGAGTTTCTTTTTATTTTATTAAATAATTACCTTTTTACTTCTTTTTATTTTAATATATCTACTACCTTCTTTAATACTTTATATATTATAATTAGGAAGGTTTATCTTAATACCTTTACTAATTTAATTTTTTTTACTTAATTATTATTCTCCTTTAATATCTCCCTTACTTCTATCTCTATTATAAATAGTATTAGATTACCTCTAATTAAGTACCTTACTAGTATAATCTCTTATATCCTTGAAAATATAATTATCTTGAACTTCTTAATTAATTACTCTTTAATTAATACTTTACTACTTCTCTCTTAGCCCTATTATTAATTTAAATAGTTAAGGTCCTAGCCTTTTTATTATTTATTACTTTAAATCTCTTCTTTATAATATTACTTATTAATATTATAATAAATATCCCTTTAAGGTTTATATTATTTATTTTTATATTTATTAGGCTTTAGCTAATTATTTATATTTAGCTCTTTTTACCCCCTTATATTTTCTATCTTTAAGAATATTCTTTTATTATCTTTTAAATTTATATATTTCTTTAAGCTATTAATTTATTTTTATAATAAACTTCTTTATATATTTAAGCTTTACCTCTATTATCCTTTTTATTATATATATTATTCTATCTTTTAATATATTTTATATAGTTACTATAGCCTTTAAAGCCTTTATTAATATCCTCTTAATATATATTCCCCCTTCTTTAAGTTCCTTCCCCTTATTAGGCTCCCTAGTCCTTATATAAGTATCTCCCCTCTACTTCTTAGCCTACCTCCTCTACTACTACTACTACTTATAGCCCCTCCCCTAATACTATATCCTATTATTAGAACTTATCTTACTATTTATTAAAATAAGTTTATTAAGGCTTATTTTTAATAGTAAGGTTTATAATATATTATTAAAGACTAAAGGATAATATTAAAGATGAACTTATAAGAACTAAGTTAGTTGTAAATACTTTAAATAACCTTATAAAGGAAGCTATTAATATTAATAATAAGGTATTTAAATAAATTATAAAGAAATATTAAATAGAGGTATTAAAGGATTTAGATAATTAAAGTACTTTATAAAACCCTATTAACTAGCTTATAAGGAGAGAGATTCTTATAAACTTATACTAATAGAACTTAACTTTATAAGAAAAGTAAAGAAGGAGGTATTTAGAGGTAAGAAGTAGTAAAGTAGAGGTAAGAAAGTAATTACTTATTATAGCTATAATAAACTAGGCTATATAGCTAGAGAGTATAAGCTAAAAAAAAGTATAATAACTATAACTTAATATACTAAAAAGATACCTATTAAAAATAATAGACTTATAAAAGATCTACTTATATTAAAGTTTAGTAATAAAGAGATTAATATAATTATTATAGACTTACTTAACTACTTTAATCTATTATAAGTAAATATCTAAGAAGTATAGTAGTATTACTATAAGCTTTAGGAAGAAATTATAAAAAGAAGCTAGAATATTAAATAAACTAATAAGTATTATAAAGAAATCTAAAGTAGATTATAAGACCTTAAGGTAGAGGATAATTAAAAAGCTTATAAAGAAAAGTATATATAAAGATAAAAAATAGAAGAGGATAATTTAAGATAAAGTAATTTAATAGTTAATAATAAGTTAGTTAAATCTCTAAATAAATCTTAACCTTATACCTTAATATCTAAAGATTAAGAAGAAGAAATATAAGATAGCTTAAAAGGAAGATCTAAACTTAAAGAATATAAAATAGAGTATAGTAATATATTATTAAAGAATAAGTATTATAATAATCCTAACTATTTAGAATATAATATTATATATTATATAATATATATAGAATACTATTACTAGTATTATTATATAATAAAAATATAACTAAGTAATATAATAATAGTACTAATATATAGATATAAAAACTAGAAAGATTATAGAGTAATAAGTTATTATTAATACCTAGGAATAAAAAGATATTAAAAGTAGTTCCTAGGCTATAATTAAAGGTAGTATAATATTCTTTATATATATCTTAAATATAATAAGAATATTAGAGATAGACTTACTATTAAGTCGGGTTTAAATACTATAGATTAGTACCGACCTAAATACTTAGTACCTACTTCTAGTACCGACCTAAAAAGCCCTTAGTACCTTAGCGAGTTAAGTTAGACCGACCCGACTCGCTAAGGTATCGCTAAGACGCTAAGCCACTAATAAACTAGCTAGATAGCCTAGTCTCTCTCTAAAATTTAATACTATTCTGAAAATGAATTATTTTTTAATTATAATCTTTATAGTCCCCTTAATTCTCTAGGTATATATATTACCTTTTTATATTATCTTATCTACTTAAGGGTACTACCTAGGTAATAATAATAATAATGCTTAGTAATATAATAGTAAGTTATATATATAGTACTAAATACTACTATAAATAGAAAATATTAGTAATATTATAATAGTTATTTCTATATAAACAGTTAATTAGCTACTACCTTATTTACTATTAAGAATTACCTAGTTAGTAATAGTAATAATGCTTAGTAATATCTTAGTAAGTCTTATATATAGTATAAAATATTATTATAACTAAAAATATTCCTAATATTATAGTCTTAGTAAAATAATATAAGTGGAATTAATATCTTAGTAAGTCGGGTTAATACTTTAGTACTAATACTTAGTACTACCCTATCCCATGCTTTAGTAGTAAGTTAAACCCTCGCTTACCTACCTTAATACCGTTAGTTACCGCGTTACTATAGTTACCCGCCGCTAGTCCTCGATTTTAACGCTAAAATAGCTGAGAAGGTCTTATTTAAGCTCGTATAGGTATATTAATATTAGCCTAGGTAGCCCTAAATTTAATATCGCTTTTTAAAAGCATGTTAATTATAACTCTATAAATTATCTATATTAGAAGTATATTATTACGTCTAGGGAATCTATATAGGAATAATAACTTATTAATAGCTTTTTAGTATATTTTTTATATGTTTTCCTCTAATCCTCCTAATAGTCTTATAACTTATATATATCTAAAAAATACTCCTTCTTCTATTTACAAAGAGGTTTTTAATATATTATATATTACTAAATAGTTTATAAAATATATCGTTTCTTATAAGTATTACCTGAAATTTCCTCTAATATAGAACGCTTATTCTTTAGCCTACTATCCTTCCTATCCTTATATAGCTAGCAACGTAATTTTCTACTATTTAGTATTTAGACGAAGTTATATTATCGTAGGTCTACTATCTTACTAACTATCTAGATACCTAGCGTCCTTTATCTAGATCTATACTATTATTAGATTAGCTCTATAGTAATAGAATATTAGAACTCTATATAAGTAAGTACTATTACTAAGTTATTTATATATTATATATAGTAGAGTTAATATATATTAGCTACGGAAAATATTAGTATAAAGATAAGTAGAGTAACTTAATAGTAAAGGGACTATTATTTATCTATATACTCTATTACTATTTAAGTATAGTAGTTATATCTATTTATATTAGTATTATATTTATAAATAATATATAGCTCTAGTAGGCCTTCCTTCTATATAGTATAATACTTCTTTTAATTATCTTAAGGTATTAGTTTAATAGCATCCTTAGGAATACTATATCTTCTCTTAGAATTTATCTATTAGATCTCCTCTAGCTCTTTAGGTATATATCCTAAGATTATATATTATATAGTATTATTATTAATCTATATAATATATAAGCGCTTATTATCTATATATTACTAGGCCTCTAATTCCTAGTATTTCTTTTTCTTAGCCTTACTCTAAATAATAAGAAGTTCTATTAAAAATCTACTTTATACTTTATATATACCGCTCTAGACTATACCTTTATACTATAATAAGTTAATAGAGTCGTTAGATATAAAGAAGTTATTAGTAAATAGGTAGTAGTTATATAGAAGATTTAGTAAAGATATTATAAGTTAAATAATAACTTTATAAGACTATAAGAAAGTCTACCCCTTAATATATCTTATAGCGAGCTAGTATATAGTCTTTAGCTAGTATACCTTTCTAGTCTATTATAAACTTTTAGTATAGCTTTTTATCTCTTATTTAATATACTTAGTATATATTTTAGATAAACAGTTATTATAGTAAATAGATAGAGGAAATATAACTTTTTAGGAAGAAATTACTAATAAGTATTAAAAAGCGGAGTATATATAATAATTTTATTATAATAGCTAAGCCTTTACTACCCGCTTTAGCTAATATACTTATAGTATACCTAGATCTCCCCTTAAACTTAATAAGAAATTTATTAATTAATATATTACTCCCTAGTATAAAATATTATAAATACCCCCTTCGCTAGCCTTTAATAAATAGGCCTACTTTCTTTTAGAAGTCCTTCTTCTAGCTAATATTATCGGGTTCCTTTTATAGGTTATTAATCTTAAGGAACTATTTTATCTATTTAAATCGCCTAACTATTATTAACTCTTAGATTAAAAGAAAAATGGGAGTAATAAAGCTTTAGTTCTAGTAGTAAGTTACTTATAGTATATGCTCTAACCCTATAAGTAAGTGGATTACTAGTTATACCCTAATTTTAAGCCCTTTAGTATCTTCCTAATTCCTTATATATAGGTAATCCTCTATAATATATAGCCTATCCTTAAACTACTATTCTACCTTAAGATTTATATAGATAGCTACCTCTTTAAGTAATACTAGAGTAATGAAGATACTTAATAGATTATAAGATATTAGCTATTTCTTAAGTAGATTAATAGCTAGTTTATAGTAGTTAACGGGGATTTAAGTATAGCTTATATCTCCTTTCCCCGTATTTTCTTTAAGAATCTAGTCTAGTATACGCTTCCTATAACAGGATTTAGTATTCTTAGTCTAGGGAATATTATCTAATAGTCTCTTAATCTTAACCTTATCTTAGCGTATTATACTACTATATATATAGCTAATAGTATTAATAATAATAGTAATTTATATTAAGTTAAATAATTAGGTGTCTAATCTTTATTATACTAAGATATAGGGCTAAGCTAGTAAGGGTATAACTTACTACTAAAGTATAAGATAGAATTAACTTAAATACTTAGTACTAACTATTAGTACTAACCTAAATACTTAGGCTAGGAATTTAGTTTTAACTTACTAAGAGTTAAGTCAGGTACCTAACTTGAATTTAAGGTACTAACCTAACGCGGTTAGTCTAATTAGAGAATATTATTTAATAGAATAGTATATATATTTCTATAATACTTATAAGAAGTATATATAATAAAAGAAGCTTCCTAGATTCCTCTTATTATTAGGAAAAAAGTAATCCTTTATATTAAGGGGAAGTATAAGGAGAGAAATATATTAACTCTTATATAATACTTATATATATCTTAGTAGAGGCCACTTCTTATAATATATAGGAACGAATGGCGGTAATAACGGGCGAATAAGCGTACGCGTAAAGACTATAGGTAACGCATCAAGCGTTATATGCGAACTCACGGGAAGGAGACGAGAGGGGGGAAGGGGACGGAGGAGGTGGCAGAAGTAGTAGTAGGAGGGAAGTAAGAGGGGAGGCTCTTAGGGTCGCGACGACAGGACCCCTAATACTACTAAAGTCCCTGGAAATTAGGGAGAAAGAGTAAGGGAGATAAGGCTAGGAAGGTCAAGATATTATAGAATCTATTATAAAAGTAAGGGATATAATCTAGGCGATCTAGAGTCTCCGGTTCGGGGAGATAATAGAGGCGATATAGGGCGTTACCTAGGTCGCCTTTTATACTATAATAGGAGGCTTTAAGGCTGCAGAGGTACGTATTACTAAGCTAGAAACGCGTCTAGAAAGAACGGGGAGGGATAGAAACGCGTCGGTAGGGTGTAGTAGGGGGTTATAGGCCCAGGTAGCTAGGGCCAGTATAGGGACTAGGTCCTGGCAAAACCCGGGCCCGAGGATAGGACCGGGCCTAGGGGGGACGCGAGGTAGCTAGCCACTTAAGTAATTAGACGTTTAGAGGATAAGGGAAGTAGTAGTACGATTTAGAGATAAAGAAGGCTATAAGAAAGCGAGTTAGATAGAAAAGGAGGAGCTTATTAAAAGCTTTATTAACCTAGTAAATATAGTTATAAAGAATATCGTCGGTGCCTATACTAGGGGTATAATAGACGTAGTACTATAGACGGCGACGGTTAAAGGGCGTAAGGCCCTTAAGAGAATATAGGAGTAGGCGAGCGTAGCCTACCCCTCAGCGAAGGTAGTAAGGAAGACCTTCTACGTAGCGGCTAAAGGGGCGTGTATAAACCTCCTTAATAAAAAGGAAAAGGAGAAGGGGCTAGCGAGAATTAGGGAGGACAATATTATTACCTACTTAAATACTAACTTTACTAGTTTTAAGTAGGTAAAATATACGGTAAGACTAAGGTAGGATAGGAGTAAGAAGACCTGCTTAACCCTAATTATCGGGGTGGCGACACCGGAGGCGGTAAACCGCCTAGTTCGAGGAGGGATAGCTCTTAGTAGTAGTCTCTTAGTCTATAAGAGATAGGAGCAAGGAGTAGAGATAAGATAATACTTTAACTACTATAAATACGGACACTTTACGCGAGAGTGTTAAAGGGAGAAGAGGTATGGCTACTATATAGGTAGCTATAGCTTAGCGGACTACGTTACGGGCGAAGGAGTAATAATATACGCTGCTTATAAAGGAGGCTATAAGGCCTAGAGTAAGGACTACCTAGTCAGGTAAAGGGAGTACTAGAGAGTGGTATAAAGACGCTGGACTAGGCCGGCGTTCTATAACACGTAGGGCTTACGGGGAACTAATACCCGCAGCGAAGAGGAGATAGACGTAGATAGTTTCAGGGTAGTCTAGGGTATATTAAGGAAGAGGAAGTCACCGGTATAAGCGGAAAGGGAACTACTAGACCTAGCCCCTCCCCGATAAAGAGGGCGGCCAACTACGATAGTCTAAATAGCCCGTAAGGAGGTAGGATAACAGGTCCTCCCGCTACCCTAGGGGGTACCTGGGGTCGAGGTTACTCTTAGGGGCGCTTAGGTTATAGACGACTAAATGGCAGTGGACTCTAGCCTTATACCGACTATATAGTAGGATAACTACTCAAGATCCTGTAGTATAACGTATAAAAAGAAAAGGACGGCGTATAAACGCTACTCCTAGAAGATACTAAAGTCTAGTAAATAGATGTCTTAGTAATATAAGAGCTATAGATTAACCTAAGGACTAAGTCGACGTACAACCTATCTTATAATAGGTTCTATCTAGTTTATAAAGCTAAGGAAGATACTCGGGTATACTTTTATATTAATAAAAGGGTTGATATAGAGAGCTAGGAGGCGGACTTCTCGAGCGGCGACTACTACTCGCTAAAAGTCAGCCTTAGGGGAGGGTAATAAGGAATCTAAGCGGATAATATCTAGATATATAATATTTATAGCCCCTCTCTAACGACGTATAAGTTAAAGGACGGCCTAATAATAATCCCTCTTATAACGGAGGCCCTAAAGAGGCTAGGGGAATATATTCTCCTTAGGGACTTTAATCTCCACTATCCCCGGTGGAATAATAAAGGGAGAAGTATATACCACGCTATAATAGATATATTACTAGGCGAAACAAGTAAATATAGTATAGAAGTCGCCCTACTAGAGGGTGCGGTAATATAGCGGGGGAGAGGTCTAAAGTCGGTAATCGACCTAGTCTTTACTACTAAGGGTACTACTAACGTACTCTAAAACTGCGGCCTGAGGGTAGACCTCTAGTATAGATCTGACTACCTCCCGGTATACACGGAATTTAAATGGAGCTAGGAGAGCTAAACCCTAGTCTAGAGGAGGGCGTAGAAGATATTTAAAAATAAGGGGGTCGCTATAAACGTAAGTAACAGGGCCTAGTAGCTTAGACTTTCTCTAGGGCTCCCCTAGATTAGATCCGCCGGCGAGGCGGACGAGTACTTAAGGTAGATACTAGATAGGTTCTAGGCTATCGTATAGGAATATATTCCGTAGGCGAAGCCGTCTAGTAAGGTAAGGTCCTTTTAGAACTTAGTTTATAGGGATATAACGTAAAGGGCTAAATGGGAACTAAAGGCCTACTACTAGTACCGTAATACTAAGACGAGGGAGACTCTAAGAGAAGCGGAAAGGGCGAAGGTAGCCACGATCTAAAGAGAGAAAACCCTCTACTTCCGGGGGGCTATACACTAGGCCTTAGAAGACCCTCGGGGGGTATAGGTACTAGCCTAGTAGGGGAAGACTAAGAGTATATCGCCAAGAGCCCTGCCTAAGTTCCCCTCCCTAAGTAGATAAGACGGGACGCTAGCGGCTACCTTCAAGGAGAAGGTAGAGCGCCTTTAGGAAACCTATTTCCTAGCCCCTTTAGGGGCAGATTTAGAAGATATTACCGAGGTAGAATACCTAAGCCCGATACTAGGGGAAGGGGATCTAATAGAGGCGGAAGTTTATAGCTTTATAAAGAGACTATTATAGGATAAGGCTCCCGGGATAAATAGGATTCTAAATAGGTTCCTACGGGCCGTATATAGTAAACTAGAGTAGGAGATCCGCTATCTCTTCTAGGGGTGCTTCGAGATTAGATACTACCCCTAGAAATTTAAGGAGGCTAATATAGTAATCTTAAAGAAACCGTAGAAGGAGAACTACGCTAACCCTAAGTCTTATAGGCCGATCGCCCTCTTAGATACCTTAGGAAAGATATTCGAGATGGTAATAGCGGCTAGGCTTAGAGATTACGCGGAAGCTAATAACCTCCTTCCGGAGGAATAGATAGGAGTAAGGTAAGGGAGATTAGTAGAAACCGCGCTAGAAACGATTACTAACGTAGTTTATACGGTATAAGGAATAGGGAAGAGGAACGTAGCGAGCCTCCTCTCCCTAGATATCGCCGGAGCCTTTAATCACGTCTCCTACTCTAGGCTACTCTATATAATAAAGATAAAGAGGGTCCTAGAGAGGATAATACGCTAGACGGCAAGCTTCCTTACGGAGAGGGCGACTTCGATTACCCTCGGTAGGAGGACGAGTTAGATAGAGTTAGTAGAGATAGGGATCCCCTAGGGTTTACCTATCTCTCCGATATTATTCCTGTTTTTTAATACTCCCCTAATCGAGGAGTATAAAAAGCTAAAGCTACTAATTTAAGTCGGCGGATTTATAGATAATATCTATCTACTAGCCTATAATAGGAGTATTAAACGGAACTGCGAGGTTCTAGAAAAAGCTTATAAGGTATACCTACGGTAGGCGAAGACTTATAAAGCCTTATTTATACCGAAGAAGTACGAGCTCGTTTATATAACCCGTAGAATAAAGGGTATAAAGATAGATATAATAGTTAAGCTTAAGGGAATTAAAGTTAAACTAAAGATATTAATTAGGGTCCTAGGACTTATACTTAATAGTAAGCTGAATTAGAACGTACACCTAAGGAAGGTATAAGCTAAGATAGATAACTAGATTCAGGCGCTCTACTACGTCGCCGGCTTTATATAGGGCGCGATTCTACCGGTTAGTAGGCTTATATACGCGGTAGTAGTAAGGCTTATAATAACGTTCACGGCGCTAATATAATATAGCCTAAAGAATACCCCTAGGGTAGTAGGGAAGCATATAAAGACCCTGACGATGATCTAGAATAAAGGACTGCGTAAAGTACTAGGGGCGTATAAGGCCACCCTAATTCCGGTCCTCGAGGTAGAGGCGGGAATCCCGTCGGTAAGAGACTTCTTTAACAAGGCCCTACTACGGAGTAAGATCCTCTAAGGGATATATAAGACGGTCCTGAAAGGGAACGCGAAGATTAAGTCTTAGTTATAACTAAGAAGGGGTAGGAGGCTATACCCCCCGCTACCCCCGTCAGCTAAGAAGGAGTCTTAGGCGAAGCGGTCGCTAAACGGGGTACTTAATAGCCCGACGCTATAGAAAAGGATACTAACCTAGTAGGAAGGCCGGTAGTAGGGCCGGTGGCGCCACTACTAGCGGGGATTAGAGGGCCGAAATATAAGCCTAGCATAGAAGGGTGACCTAGTAGGGGGGAGATGGGACCTCTATAAGGGCCTAAAGAAGCCGGAGAGCTCTATAACGGTCTAGTTACGCACGGACAAGATTAGGTTTAACTACTTCTTATTTATTAGGAAGGTGCCTAGGATCCTAAGTCCTAGCTACCCGTACGGGGCGGCGAGGCAGACCGGTAAATACGTCCTACTATTCTATCCCGACTATTATACTAGTAGGAGTTAGATATTACTAGAGGCTAGGTTAGAAGACTATAGTACTATTCTCTTATTACTAATAGGGATAAGGGCGGCGGCGAGGTAGTTAACTAGGTTAGGCGCCCTCTACTAGTTTATACTAGTAAAAGAGATATTAGCGAGAACTAATAGAGAGGAAGGGCTCCGCTCTAACTAAAGAGAAGAGAATATAGTCGATAAAACCTTAATATTATAGACGGTAGACCCGACCCCTTAATATACCGCCCCGATAGCAGGCCTATTAGGGGGGGGAGGGAAGGAGCCGAATAATAGTATAGCCTGCGGATAGTAGGTGGAGTTTTTATCCCCTAGCTAGGTTTCTCCCCGAACGACAGGTGCGCTAGGCGTACCCCCTAAAAAGTCTACCCTTATTAGCTTTAGCTAGTATAGGAGTATAATTAATTAATTAATTAATTAATTAATATCTTAGTATAATATATATATAAATATACTAGTAAATATTAATAGTTAGAGGACTATTATAATAATAGATTTTAGATTAATAGAGAACTTTATCTCTAAAGAAATAGTATAATTAATAGGCTTATCTATTTATAAGAAGAAGTATTAATATAACTTATAGAGAGTTAATAGATTAAAATTATTAAAAGGAGTAGATAAAGAGATAACCTTACTACCTATTATTATTTAGTACTATTATAAGGAACTTTCCTTTAATATTATTATAATAGCTATATATTATATTATTTTAAAAATACTTTAATTAGAAGACTATAATCCTATTATAGATTAATAAGGAGTACTTATATTTTAATAAATTAAAGATATTACTAAGATCTAACTTATATATTAATAGAGGATAATAATAGATAAGAAGTAGAATTATAGACTAATTAAGATATATCTAACTTTAACTTTAAAGAAGAATAGCCTTTAAAAGAAAGGGTCTAACTTAATATATATTAATAAAGGTTAGCTAGGTAAATAAATTAAAGATATTAAAAGAAAAGATAAACCTTTTATAATCCCTTATTAATATAAAAAGTAGAAGTAGCTTATTAAAGAAGAGATAATAGTAAAAGCTCTACTTAAGTATTAATTATAAGATTATAAGATTAAACTTAAACCTAATAGAGAGTTAATAATTAAATTAATATATATACTTTTAGAAAAGAAACTCTTAGTACTTCGTAGGTATATTAAAGAGAATCTAAAAAAGGGATTTATTTAAGAATCTAAATTATTAATAGGTTATCTAATCCTCTTTATATTAAAGAAGACTAGAAAGTTAAGATTATATATTAACTATTAAGAGTTAAATATTATTATAATTAAAAATTAATACCCTTTACTTAATATTAATAAGTTATAGGAATAACTTAATAAAGTAAAAGTATTTATTAAGCTAGACCTTTAAGGAGCTTATAATTTAATTTAAATAAAAGAAGATAAAGAATAAAAAAAATAGTATTTTAAATATATTAAATATATTATAAGTATTTAATAATACTATTTAAACTTATTAATATATTAATAACCTACTAAGTATTAATTAATAATATATTAAGGATATACTTAGATTAAATAATAATTACTTACCTTAATAATATTTTAATATACTTTAAAGAGGAGGATACTTATATCTAATATATATAAGAAGTTTTATTATACTTTATAAATATTAAGTTATTTCTTAATCTAGATAAATATAAATTTTATAAAGAATAAGTAGAATTCCTAGAATTTATAATTAATATAAAAGGTATTTAAATAAGCTTTAAGAAGGTTAAGGTAATACTTAAATAATTAATACTTATAGATATTAAAAAAATTTAAAGTTTCCTTAGATTTATAAGCTTTAATTATATATTTATTAAGATTATTTTAAGAAAGCTATTCTATTAAATAATATTATAAAGAAAGATATAGGGTTTAAGTAGAATATAACTTAAGTAAAAGTATTTAAGATTTTAAAGTAATCCTATATAAATCCTCTTATACTTAGAACCTTTTAAACTAATAGACTAACGCGGATTAAGGTTAATATATTAAATCTAGTAACTAAAGCTTACTTGTATTAAAGGATAGATAAAAAGTAGTACTTAATAACTTACTTCTCTAAAAAGATAATACTAATAGAATAGAATTATAATATATATAATAAAGAATTACTTATAATAGTATATATATTATAATATTAGAGGGTATATATTAAGAGCTATTTAGACTTAGCTATTATAATAGATTATAAGAACTTGATTAACTTTATTATAATAAAGGAGTTAAATTAATAATAAGTTTATTAGTTAGAATTACTTAGATAGTATAAATTCAAAATAGTATATATACCTAGAAAAGATAATAGTTAAGTAGATACCCTTAATAGGTAATTAGATTATATAAAAACTAAGAATATAATAAAGAAGCTAATTCTAAATAGAGAGGATAATAAGTCTTTCTTCTAATAAAAGGATTTATTTAATATACCCTAACTAACCTAACTTATAAATTAACTAGGATAAATACTACTTAATATAGAATTAAGTATAGTAAGATTATCTAATTCTAATTTAATATCTTTATTACTAGGTTTTATAGGAGTTAATATAGTATAGGCCCCGTATATATAATAAGGTAGGAGTAATATAAATATTTACTATACTAGGGAGAATAGATAAAGGATACTAGGAAGATAAAGTTATAAGTATAATAATTATTCTAAATATATATTATAAGGAGACTATTTTAGTTCCTTCTACTATTTTAATTAATATAGATATAGATATTAATAATAACTATATATATCTAAGTCCTAGGAATTTTAAATATTATCTAAAAGGGATATAAAATTTACTGCCTAGTAATAGAGTTAAGGAGTTAATAATTAGAATATAAGTTCTTAAAGTATAAGGAAAAACTTTACTTACTAGAATTATATATTAAAGAAGTAGTATGAGATTATTATAATAATTTATTATAAGGATATCTAAGAGTTACTAAAATAGTAGAATTTATTAAAAGAATATATATTATATTAAAGTTATAAGTAAAAGTTAAAATATATATTAAGGAATATATATAATACTAATAAAATAAATTAGTATATTATATAAAGTATATATAAATCTAGTTTATATTAATATAAGAAATATTATAAAAAGATATTATAATAGACTTTATAATTAAACTACTAAAGTAGGAGACCTAGTTATAAAAGAGGTTTATAACTTAATAATAGTTATTATAAATAAATTAATAAAGTATATAATTATAATACTATTTAAAGAGACTTATACTATTAAATAGTTAAGATTTATTTTTATTAATAAATTAATTAGAGACTATAGTATACTTAAGTTTATTATATCTAATAGAGATAAGCTCTTTATATTAAATTATTAGAAGATACTAATATTTATAATTAGGATAAAGCTATAGATACTAATAGCTTATTATTTATAAATAAATAGATAGATAGAATATACTAACTAAATAATAGAAATATACCTTAGGTATTATATTTAAACTAACTATCAAGTCAGGTTTTAGTACTATAAAATAGTACCGACTTAAATACTTAATACTACCTCCTAGTACTAACTTGAATACTTAGTACCTACTTCTAGTACTAATCTAAAAAGCCCTTGGTATCTTAGCGAGTTAGATTAATTCGACCCGACTCGCTAAGGTATCGCTAAGACGCTAAGCCCCTAATAAAATAGTAAGAGATACTAGATTTTTTCCAGAATTACTCTTATACTAAAGATAGAATCTTTTTTAATTAGAATTTTAATACCCCCTTTAAATCCCTAGGGAAATGTATTACCTTTTTATATTACCTTATTACCTTATTACTTAGGGGTATTACCTAGGTAATAATAATAATAATTAGTGATAAAGTAGTAGATCCTATATATAATAAGAAATAATACTATAAATAGAAAATATTAGTATTATTATAATTATTATTTCTATAGGAATAGTGAATTAGCTATTACTTTTTTATATTACCTTATTTACTATTAAGAATTACCTAGTTAGTAATAATAATAATTCTTAGTAATATATTAGTAACTCTTATATATAGTATAAAATATTATTATAAATAAAAAATATTCCTGATATAATAGTCTTAATAAAATAATATAGTAGAACTAATATCTTACCGAGTCGGATTAATACTTTAGTACTAATACTTAATACTACCCTATAATATTAGCTTAAATACTCGGTACTAAATATTAGTACTAACCCGAATATATAGGCTAGGAATTTAGTATTAACTCGCTAAGAGTCGAGTCGGGTACCTAACTCGAGTTTAAAGTACTAACCTAACGCGGTTAGTTTAATTATATTAATATTAAATACAATAATTAGGTATTATTACTACTTATAATATAGTTAGTAATTAATAATAAATAGTTAAATATAATAAAGCTATCTTTATTCTTTATAAATTATAGATAGTAGGTAAATATATTCTTAGACTTAAGGCCTAGTTTAGAAGCTAATAAAGTAATAGTCTTTATATTAGAAATAAAGTAAATATATAAGGATATATAAGGTATAATTTATAAGGTAAATTTAAAAATAGTAAGATATATTAATAAAAAAAAGGAAAATATATCCTTAATTAAAAGAGGAGGATGGAGTCTACCTCCATATAAAGGATTTTAAGATAAAGAAACTAAGTAAGAAACTAAATTATATTAAGGTTAGACTATTTTTTATCTAAAAAAATAAAAGGATTAATTAATTAAAAATTAAACCTTTTATCTAATACTAAAGTATATCTAGTATTCTATATTTCTAAGTTAGAACTAGTAGATTTAAATATACCCTTATAAGAATATTTTATTATATAATTAAAGAAGAGACTAAGTTTAAAGTAGAGAAACTTCTAGTAAAGAAAGGTTAATACTACCTTATAAAATAGAAAGGTTATAAAGACTTTTAAAGTATCTAAGAGCTAATTAAAAACCTCATAAATTATTAGACCCTTTTATAATAATTCTACTAATACCTATAAAGTTAGATTAGTTAAAATCTATAAGAACCTTAACCTACTTAGAAGAAATATTAAAGAGGAAGTTATTAAAATTAAAAGTTTTAATTTACTCCTCTTATTCTAATTCCTTAATATTTTGAATTTTACTTTTTTTTCATTTTAAATTTCTTTTTCTTTAATACTTTAACTTTAGTATAAAGGTAATTTAACTTAATTAAAGTGTCTTTTACCTCTCTAGCCTTAGATATCTATTATTACTTAATCTAGGCTTACTTTATAAGAGAGAAAGATGTAAGGTTATAATTATACCTAAAATAGGTATATTTAATATAATAATTAGATAAGCTATTAACCTTATACTTCTTAAGATAATTAGCTTTAAAATAGTTTTAATATATATATATTACTAAAGAGAAGATATTAATAAACTTAACTAACTAATAATAATAGTATAATAAGGAAAGTTAAAATCTATTAACTAATATAATTAGAGATAGAAACTTTTAGATTTAAAGCTAAGAGAGAGGAATCTAATATTATAAGTAAATTAAATAAGTCTTATAATTATTATTATAATCCTACTACTTTACTATACTTACGGAAGCCTTCTATAGTCTAACTAGGATAGACCTAGCCCTTTAGTTTATAGGTAGGATTTCTATACTTAGAGAATATATCTTTCTACTATATCTTAATACCTTTGTAATAAAATAGTAGTAATACCTTCTAGCTACTACTATATACTATTAATTATATAGTAAGCTAAGATTATATACTAGGTCTATAAGGACTAGTTCTTTAGAGTACTACTAGCTATCCTTAATACTAGTTATCTAAGTCTTTCGCTCTACTAAAATCCTAGGCCTTTAACCTTATACTAAATCTTTACTATTAAAGCCTTCTATAACCTTAGATATATATAAAGGTCCCCTTAGAAGATTTATTATTAAGAAGAGCCTTCTTTATTACTAATTACTACTATCTAATAGTATTAGGATTTCTTTAGAATTAATAGGATTCTCTAGTATTTTACTAAGAAAACCTGACTTTTCCCCGTACCTTCCTAATTCTAATTTACCGCTTATTCTAGCTACCTCTATATTATAAGAGACTGTAGTCCTTACTTTTCAGCTATCTAATTTTATTAATACTAGGTATAAATACGCTAATACTATTAATAATATTAGTCGCTTCCTAATTTCACTTATTATTAAGGCTAATTTTAGGCCTTTAAAGACTAATTAGGTATTATCTTCTACTTCTTCTTTATTATTATAAGATTAACGCTACTATACTAGGTTAATATCTCTTAAACTAGTCACCTTTCTTAATATTAATAACCTACCCTAGCCTCCTAACTAGGCTATTAACTAGAGTCTAGTACGTACTATAAATTATTATTTTAAATAAGCTACCTTATCCTTATAATAGTACTTATAATAACCTCTATCTAGCTTAAACTCTCTAATAAGGTCTTTACTATATAGCCCTAGATCTATCTCGCTAAGTAGTATAGAATTAATCCCTACTAGTACGCGAGTAATATTAGTAGAAAAGGCGATCTATAATTAACTAATAGGACTAGAACTACCTAATTAGCTACTAGAAGCTTTAGGTATAGCGGATAATAATTAGGCCGGTAATAATACTAGGAATCGAGCTACTAGGCCTACTAGAGGCTTCTTAGCCGAATAATTAAATATAATAGTAACCCTTATCTAAACTATAATAGCTAGTAATAGGGCTAGTAATAGAGCTAGTAATAGAGCTAATAGATATTTAGCTACTCCGCCTACTATAATAGCCCTCCTTATAAACGGTTAGTTATTAGTACTAATAGCTAGTACTAAGTATTTCGGTCGGTACCCGGAGCTAGTACTGAGTATTCGGTCGGTACTAATTCTTAGTACCGAATCCCGACTCGACGGTTAGTCTAGGCGTAGGTATCCTCTTAATCTCTACCTTTAGGATATATTTTATAAGAAATACTCTATTAATAAGACTTATTATATTACCTATATTAGCGTAGAGCTTATAAAATAGTCCCTCCTAAGATAGGCTAATTATGACTATTATATAGTAATAACCCTAGAATATATAGCCTCTAGGTACTATATCCTTAGAAATACTCTTAATAATAGTAGAGGTAGTTGTTTATATAAGGCTTTAGTAGTTACTTCCTACTTAAGCCTTAATTAAAGGGTTTACTATTACTACTAATAAAGACCTTAATTAATAGCCGTAATAAATATACTTATATAGATTATTATTAGAGGTAAACTTAAAATAATATTAGTTATAATAGGAGGTTTTATAACTAATCTAATAAAGTAGGCTTTAATAGTATCTTCCTATTAATAGTTACCTAATAGAGGTAATTAATCTAGATCTTATAGAAATCTAGAATAATCTTAGTATCCTAGCTTTTTAGACCTTATCTATTTAGTCTAGTAGAACGCGTCTTTATATACCTTATATTAAGCTTATTTATTATATCCTTCTTTATTAATACTAGCTTAATAGGCTCCTAGAGCTAAATGCTAAAGAAATCTATTAAAGGGTTAATATAGATTTTAGCTATTTAAAGCGTTTAGTAATAGCCGGTTTTATAACTAGGCTTATATAGGAGACCTATTTATATTTCCGCTAGTTATTTATAGGGGTTACTACCTAGTAATCTAGAGCTAGCTAATAGGTTAAGTCTATATCTATTAAGGATTATTATTAATATTATCTTAGAAATTTTAATATAGAATAAATAGTCGAGTATAAGGGTTTATACTATTATAGTATAGCCTTAGACTACTACTAAAATTATGAAATAGATTAGAGGTATACTAACTTAATTAAGAGTCCTAATTATAGCGATTATTATAATTTCTTAAGTCTAACTTTATTTTATATCCCTTTTCCTAATAAAGGCCCTTATTTCTATAGATATTAAACTAGTTATCTTTAGTAAAGCGGAGCTCCTCTAGAAGATCTAGTATATTTAACGAAGTAGTTAATCTTAGTAGGTTATATTATAGCTCGCTATTAAGATATTTATAAGCTAAGAGTACTTATACTTACTTAGTAGTTATAATACTAGTATTCTTCGCGTTTAAGATAATACTAGATATATAGTTTATAAGGTCTTATTAAAGGGGTAGGTAACCCTAGTAAAAGAAGAGATAAGATGGTATGGAGAGTACAGGATAGGATAGTATATAGTATCTAGAGTTCTAGAAACGTAATAGTAAATAGGGTAGGAGATAAGGTTTTCTTCTGTAGATTACGGTTTCCTCTAGCGAGCTAGATATAGACCGCCCTTATTAGCTCTAAGTAGCTAGATAGTAGAGTATAAAATACAAAAATAAATATAAACAAGGTCTTATTAATTATAAGTATCCTTAACTATATAGTAAATATTTTCTAGGAGGCTAAGAGATTTACCTAGTAAATCTCGAAAGCGTGCCTAGAGAGTATTATACTATTTAGTAATATTAGTAGGATTATTATATAGCCTAACTTAATTAAACTAGCTTAGTTAGTTAGTAAACTAATTATCTACCTTACTAAGTAGGTAAGAATCTATATTCTACTAAAGGAGGGCCTTATCTATAGTAGTAGCCTTTACCTAAAGCCTATTAGTAAAGCTAAAGATATTATAATAGATATTATAAGTATCCTTAACTTTAACTAGTAGTATATTAGGGTTTAGATTAAAATATCTAATATTATATAAGCGAATCTATTAGAAAAGAATTCCCTAAATTAATACTAATAAGGAATAATAAATATATTAAATAGAATTTAGCCTCTAAAGTTTAATTTAAAGTATAATAGGGGTAAACTATTATTAATAAAAGTATTAAATTAAAGTCTAATACTAAAGTTAAAGATCCCCTTTAGTTTAAGAAAGCTATATTAGGTAAATAAGCTAATATCTAGGATAACTTTATCTAATTAACTTTAATAGTAGAAGAATTATTAAAGATTATATATAAGAAGTAGAAAGAACTTCTAGACTACTTAATAGTAACTAGTAATTTAAGTATATCTAATATAAAGAAATATATTTAGATAAGTAAATACTATTTATAAAAGCGGCTAAATCTATTATTATAAATAGAACTTTCTTTAACTTAAGTAAGTTATTTATAGTAATATAAAATAGTAATATAAAATTAATTCATTAAGATAATATTAGAAGGAAAGTAATATTAAGTTTTCTACTAACTTTTCTTAAGAGAAGTAGAATAAATAATTATATAAATACTTTCTTACCTTAAATTAGTCTTTTTATACTATTAATTAACTAGAGTTTTAGTAGTTATTATTAATAGCCTATCTAGATTTAACCCTAATCTATTATACTAAATTATAAAGTATAATCTTTTTAGATTTTAAAGGAATATATATAAAACTTGAAGTAGATCTAGAGTATCCCTAATAAGTTTCTCTTATACTAGATACCTAGTCTAGTCCTTAAAAGGTCGCCTATTTTAGAGTCTTAGTCTACTAGGTTAATACTAATTTTTAATATTAGGAATATCTTATTACTTTTATACTACTTAATATCTATTATTTTAGGTATCTACTTATAATAGAACTAATAAAGATATTAACTATTTATAGAATTAAAGATAAACTTTTTAGGATTATTACTAATAATACTAGTAATAATAGAATAATAAAAGATAAATTAGAGAAATCTCTTACTTAGCGTAATATCTAATAGGATAAATTATAAAACTCTATTCCTTATATAACTTATATCTTTAACCTTATAATATAAGACTTTATTAAAGCCCTAGATTTAAAAGCTTTAAATAATATAATAGTATTATTAGAGGATACTTAAGTTAAAGATATCTAAGTAAATATAAGTTTATCTACTATTATTAAGGAGGTATAATATAATAGAGGTAATATAAACGGGTAATATATTTATTAATATTTATAATAGATCCGCGCTCTTATAATAGCTATTAACTTATCTCCTTAATAAAAGCTTAATTATTAATAATTATAAGAAAGCTTTATTAGAAGACCTAGAAAACTTATATAAGATATTTATATTTATTAGAATTCTACCTACCTAATACTTTATTATATATATTAGCTATATAAATTTATTAACTCTTAGGTAGATAAAAATATAATTAATCTAAAAATTAATAAGATTAGCCTTAATAGATATAAGTAGTTAATTATCTTATTACTTAAAAATATATTAAATCCTATCTATTAACTTACCTTAATAGTTTCTTAAATAATAAATATAGGTATATATTTAAGGTTCTAATTATATAATACCCTTTTTAACTATTTTAACTATATTAAAGTAATAATATATAATAGTAGGATACTTAGTAGAGTAAGTATTATTAATACTTATAAAGTAGCCTTAATAAAACTTACTAAGTATTATTTTAAAATAGAAGGTAAAGGTAGATTGATATATAACCTTACTAATATTTTAGACCCTTTTATAAAATTAAGTCTATATAAAACTTAGGATAAATAAGAGGAGTTAAATAATAATAATACTTTAACCTCTTATAAAGAGATATATAAAAATAATTTTACTAACTACTTTTATAAATATTATAAGATAATATTAGTTATTAGAAGGATTAATATATAAGATATATAAAATATTAATAAGGTAATATAATATAATAATATATTTAAATTTATACTAACTAGTAATAGCCTTTAATAAGAGTAAGGAGAAGTCTACTTTAATATCTAAATTATAAGTCTTTGTTATAAAGCGAAGCTATTTAATACTTTTATTCTAAAAGTCTACTAGAGGATATTTCTACGTGGGAGTACTAGAGGGATAATACTTTAGCTTATTTAAATCTAATATAAATAGCTAAGGATATCCTTTTATATCTAATCTTCTTACTATAATAGAATATCCCTAATTTCAGACCCTAAGCTTATCGCAGCTTATCGGTTAGTTAATAAGTCCCCTAGATTCCTTTCCTAGACTAGCGTGAATATTAAAACTCTAATAATTCTTCCTATTCTACCTACCTACGTAATAACGCTTTATAATATTTTCTATTTAAATAAAGTTATATAGCTTACTCTTAGCTATTTAACGCTTTAAAAATAATAAAAATCGATATAGTAGTTTAAAAGATATATAGGAATAAATGGATTTACCTACTAGTATTAGTCTAACCGTCTAATATCTTAGCGTATCCCTACTACCCGACTAATTTTTTCTTCCTACCTTATTTTTATTATTAAATACCTTACTATAGATATTATTCCTCCCCCCTATAATCTACGCCTTATAAGCTATGCTAATTATCTTTAAAGTATATATTATCGCCCTTCCTATACTAAATATAGCTCCTCTAGCTCCCTACTATTACCTTTTAAGCGCGTAGCTCTTTCTAAGCTATACCCTAATACTATTAGTAAGAGGGTTAAATCTTATAAGAGTAATAGTATAGGGCGTATTAGACGCCTAAAGAAGATTAATTTAGGTACTTAGGTTAGTTAATAACTTACTAGTAAGCCCTAGAGATATTATATTAATAGAACCTCGCCCTAGAGAAATACTATTAGGTACTTACTCTTATAACTACCTTAATTAAGGTATTATCCCCTAGTAGTATATAGCTATTACTAATATAACTATTTAAGTAGTTATTCCGCCTAGGAACTCTTAATAACCTACTCCCCCTATTTTTAAAGAGACCCCCTAAGAAATCGCTCCTCCGCTAGCTCCTAAATATTATCTTAAAACGCGTCGCTAGTATACTTACTAGCAGGCTAATAAAGATAATAATACTAAGTACTAACCCCCCGTTTAATAAGGTTTATACCGGCGGTAGAATAATATATATTAGGGGCGGACGCTAGGCTAAGGATATTAAGTATATAGGGATCCCTATATAATAAGATATATAGAGCTTTACTAGGTTAATAAATTATTTAATATCGCTAGTAATAAATACCCCTATTATAACGTACTATTATAGAAAAATAAACGTAGTAACTTAGGGGACGGTTAATAGCTATATTATAATAGTAGGAAGAATAATTAGCTATCCCCTAACTAGTTATATAAGCTAGCTAATATTAACTTATTACTTAAGGGGCCTTAAAAGGAGGCTAAGGTTAGGGTATAATTTATTAATAAATTACCTAGTAACGTAGATAATATTATTATTAATAGATACTTTATAAGAAGGAGGATTATACATAGTAAAGAATTTTTAGATAATATTATTAGTTATAATAATTATCTCTCCTTTACTAGCGAGGGTATAACTAATATTAATACCTACGTTAATTAAACTACCTTCTAGACCTAGGGGTCTATTTATTATCTAATAGGTCCTCTTATTACTAATAATAGCCTTAGACTAAAATTCGCCTAGATCTATATACTAGATAGTACGTAGGAGTAACTAGATATTTACTATTAATATTTTAATAATTTAAATTAAGATACCCTTACTTCTACTTAGCGTACCCTCCGGTCTATTAACTTATACGTCTAGGGGTTTAAATCCTATTATAACCACCTTAAGGAAGATTAATTATAATATCCTATTAATACTATAAGCGTCTATATTTAATAGCTAAATCCTAAATAATAAGATAAGGGTACCTATAATTACCCTACCTTTATAGAAGTCGCTTATATTATAATAACTCCTAATAACATTATAAGAGGCCGTATTAAGCGGGATATCTATATTATAACTATTAAGGGGGGCCTTATATTAATCCCTAATTAATATCCTTCCTATATAGCCCTCTAATATCCGCTCCTATTTCTATTTAGTAAATAGTCGTAGTATAACCACCTCCTATTAGTTAGCTATTAGCTTCTAGGCGACTATCTACTATATATATTACAATAGAACTATATTACTAGTACGCTCGCCTAATATACCTTAATTAGTAGTAATAATAAGCTAGAGTAGGAAGAGGATAGTAACCCTAAGTAGGAACTAGATTAGTATATTACCGGCGAGTATATACCTTAGAGTCGTAGTAGGTCTTAGCGAGTAATAAGATATTAATTTTATATAAAATAGATATAGGTAAGACTATTTAATATATTTTCCTAGTTATTTTCTAGACCTAAATCCGCTTAGTTATAAATAGTTCTAAATTATTTAGATAATAGTTAGGGGATAGTTAATATAATTTAAATAATTAGCTAATTAATATCTAGATCCGGCCCGATTTCTTTAATTATACTATTAATAGCGGATATCTATTTAGCTACTAGGCTATTAATATCTAGATATTAATAGAGCTTAATAACTTAAATTAGTATTATTAGAATTAATAGACTATTTAAGCGGACTACTACTCTAGCCTAATAGATAGGCTTAGTACTAATCTAGATATCTCGCTTAAAGATATTAGTAGTAAGGTAACTATCCTCCTGTTAATAATACTAGGAAGCCTACGTACTATAAAAGTAAGAATATAAGACGTTATAATAATAGTCTAAAAAAGGGGTAAACCTAAATTTTTTATTACCTTTATATATAATTCTAAGTAGCCTAATATTTAGAGCTTACTAGAACCTAGTTAGATATTAGAGTACTATTATAATCTAATTACCCGTATCTTTAATTAGAAGCTCTAGGAGCTAATAAGGGACCTCCTTAAGTAATACGTCGTTAGTATTTATATAGGCTACTATTATATTATTAAGTTTTAGAAGCGAGGTCTCCTATATACTTATATTCTCCTTATTATACAGGAAGAGGATTAGATCTAGATAGTTAGCGATATTAATAGCGTTATTTAAGTATTTATCCCCCCTTAATAGGATAATAATACGCTATATAAGTTAGTCTTATAATATATAATTTATAATTACTATACTAGGGTCCCTAGTAATAGATATTTTAGTCGGGAGAAGAATTATTATAGTAAGGCTTTTCTAAAGGATTTTCGCTAAGAGACGTCTTTTATACCTAACAGGAGTTATCCTTTTTATAAATATCTAGTTAGCCCCCTTAAACCTAATTCCTCTATTAATAATAGATAGGTTATTCCTTATAACCCGTACCTATTAAAGAAATATAGTACCTATATTAATATTAAGATCTATAGCTCTATTAAGTCTATTTTCTATCTATATAAATACGTTTATAAGGGAGCTAATTAGGCTAATATCTCCCTTATTAGGAATTATACGCGTAATAATAATAACCCTACTCCTAATAGCTAGCCGTAATAGTAAGGGGAGTTAGTAGATAAGATTATAAAGTATTAGTCCGCTTACTAGATCGGGTCTACTAAGGCTATTTAGAAGATACTCTTATTTAGTATAAGTATTATAAAGCCTTATATAGAGTGTTTATAGATCTACCTCCTAAACTAATAGTATACCCTTTTTAAGCCGGCTAATAACTAGGCTACTAATAAGGCTATTAAATAAAAGCTAATAGATAGTAATAAGCTTTATAAGACTATATTAATAGAGTTTTTTAATATAAACCGTCTCGCTAAGGAAGCTTATAATAATAATTAGCCATTAGCTTTTATAAAATAGAACGGGAAATATCTAGCTATTATAAGGGATCTACTTAACTATCTATACGCGGATTTTCCTAAGGTCTTTACATAGAATAAAAGAAATAAACGTTAGAAAATATATAAAAGGGGAGAGACTCTTAGGCGTATTAATTTTATTAGTCCTAAAACTAAGGATCTCTATTATTACTAACTACTCCTCTATTATATTAAGGGGGCTACGTTATTTAATAACCTCCGGATAATAGATAGCTAGCTAATAGGATAGAAGGAGGCCTACGTAGAGCTTAAGTTAACTAAAAATAATAGATATACTAATAAGATCCTTAATAAGGGAAAGGATTTTTAGGGAGGCTATAAGCTATATAGTCTTTTTATATTAATATTAATTAAACTCTAACCTACTAACGCCCTTACCTTATAGAATAAATATAAGGAGTATATCTTAAACGACTACTTATACCTCCTACAACGGGATTTTTTAACGCTTTAGATCCTAGATATTTATTATAAGTAATAGTTATTTACTAAATAGTACGCCCTTTACCTAATTAACGGCTAATTAGAATATTAATTAACCTCTAAATATACTAAGGATCTAGCCTAATATAGCCTACCTATTCTACCTATTCTATTTAATAATTTTAACGACATTCTAAATAGACTTTTACGGGAAGAAATATCTTACTAAATTACCCCTAATAAGGCTAATATCTTATAGAATAGGTTTAATACTAACTAACGCTACGCTATTAATTAGATTATCGCTACTATTAACGCTAATACTAATAATAAATTTAATACTCTAGGTATACTATTTTTCCTTAATAGTATTATAGGGACTAGTAAGATAATAGTTTAAAATACTATTATAGAAAGGCTACGTTCCTAGTAAAAGGTTACTCTAGTAGTAGCGTCTTCTAATATTATATTAATGCTATTATAAGGAGGTTAGATTACTTACTTATAGTTTAAGATACCCCTAGACTTTAATACTACCTCCTTATATAGGATTAAAAAGCGGACTAATCTCGCTAAGCTAATTAAGTAAGCTTATATTATCTTTTAGGATAAGTCTCTTATATAGAGTTAATATAATATAGAAGTTATTAGTTATAGCCTTTAAGATATCTATAGTAACGACTAGGCTTATTTTAGGGGTAAGGTAGTCTACTTTTATAAGGACTTCTAATAAATACTCCTAGTTATTCTAGGAGGATCTAGTAGCTAGGTTATTAAGGCGTATCTTTAGAAGTCCTATTTCTAGAATAAGGTTATACGTTTAAATCTTACTATTAATAAGCGACTTAATAATCCCGACCTAATAGACGCTACTCGTTATAAAATAGGACTATTTATAGGTAATCTCCTCGCTATTAGTAATAGTATTAATATCTAGAAAAGCCCTACTACTAATAAAGACGTATTATATTAGAAATATAGTTATACCCTAGGAAATGCTATTAATAATTTAGTTAAGAATATCTATACTAATATTAAGATAAATATCTCTTAGAGGGTTTATCTATTAGAATAGGCTATTCTTACTATTACTAATAAAGACGTTACTAGTATTAATACTAAGATAATATCGCGTATCCCTAGTAATATAATAATATACTAGAGCGTTAATTATACTATATTAGAAGAAGATAATAAACTCTTCCCCCCTAAGTACTTTTATAGATTTTATAAACCCTCCCTACTATCTTATAAGCTATATATTAAGCTAGGCGTACTAGTTAAACTACTAAGGAACCTCGATCCGCTATATCTATATAATAGGACCCGATTATAAGTAACGAAATATAATAAGTATATCTTTAAGGGGGAGATTATAAGTAGTACCTATAATAGCGAGAAGGTAATACTATTTAAGACGCTATTATAGTCTAAAGAAAATAATAAGCGGGTTCCTACTCCCTTTATTTATAAGTAGTACCCTATCTAACTAGTATTTATTATAACTATTAATAAATTATAAGGCTAATTAATAAAGTACATAGTTATAAACTTATAGATTAGGCCTACTTTTAGCTATAATTAGCTATATATTACTCTATTACGGGTAATAAGATAGGGAAACCTTTATATTATTAGGCCTAAAACTCCTAAATATATATCTAGCCGAATAATAAGAAACGTTATATATAAGTAGGTACTATTAGATAATAGGTAGATTACCCCTAATATATTAGTTATAACTTACTATTAACGCCTAGATCCTATTAATAGCTACTTAACAGCTTATAAGAATACTAATTATAATATTAGAAGTATAAAAACGGCCTAATATTATACTTAGTTATATAGTTATATCTTTATATTAGACTATAATATTAGACTTTCTAATAATAAAAATAAGCTATTCTACTATTTAATTTATTAAATATTACTAGTTAAACTTTAAAGGGCTAGATAAATACTAGGCCGTATAAACTCCTATATCTAATAGATTCCTTTATATTAACGCGATAAATCTAGTATAACTATTAATAGTTATTATAAGAGTATAAAAGATATATTATAATATAAGGGGTATAATAATTTAAGAATTACGTTAAATAGTCTAGTAGTATAGAAGTTATTAGTTAAATAGAATATTATTATACTAGATATCTTATAGTTAATTAGGTATTTAGTAGATAGTATTAGTCTTTTAATACTTCTATCTTAATAATAATAATATCTTTTCCTAATAATAACTAATATAATAAGTTATCTAATAATAGTATACTTAGTTATACCCTATTAGTCCTAAGTAGTAATATTATAGTAGAGTTATAATATAGGTAGGCCTAATAACTATTTATTAATACTCTAGTACTAGGTAACTATTATAAATAATCTCTTAGATCTAAAATTAATATTTTTAATAATATTTACCCTATATCTCTTATAATACTTAAGGGGGGTCTTAGTATCTATAAAAGTTCGTATAAATATCTATTATATTTAAACTTAAATTTACCTTATAACTATAATTACTTACTAATAAATAAATAAATTATACTTTTAAGTATACTTTTCCTAAGTAAAAATCTTAAGTTTTTATAGGTATTTTCTAGTTAATCTATATTAATTTATACTAATCTATACTAGCTTTTATAGAATTAACCTTAAAATTTTCTTACCTTATAATATATAGGTTAGATAGTTAGTTTTAATAAAAAGAAAGTGTAAGATCTAGTATTAAAAGCTATTCTTAATTAAGATTTATATAGCTTTATATTTATATTATATACTTACTAATATTATATAGATCCTTATAAGCTTATAATAACTTAAATATATATCTAATCTTATACTAAGATAGTAACTCTCTAGTATATAATAAGTAGTCTTAAGTAAAGTAAAGTACTATTCTATAGACGTAGATAGTATATAGTATTATATTATTTCTATAGTACTATTAATTAGTCTTTAAATATTCTAGTCGTATAGTATTTCTACTTTTAGCTATTACCCTCTTTAGAGACTTCGTAGAGTATTCTAACTAGTATTACTAAATACTACTATAGAAGGATTTACTCCCTTCTAGTCTATACCTACTTCTAGTTAATACTCTTACTTTCTATACGAATAGACTTTATTAACTTCTTTTTACTATAAGTATTATAGGAAATCTTACGCTAAATAATTCTTATAGTAAGCTTATATTTAGAATTAGCTTACTTAAAGATCTATAGATACGAATACGGAATGCTATTAGGCCTAAGAGTGCCTTAGAGCTAGGGCCGGGAGTACGGAGTCTTAAAAGCTCCGGGCCGCTAGCCCCTTAGGGTTGGACCAGAAGTAAGTTTGGACCAGAAGGGGGTGAACCCTTCTAGTTCTATTTTTAGTCCATGCCAAGCAAAGTAGGGCTGAGGCTGATCTCCTAACGACATCGACAGTTACAATCGACAGTTACATCGCAGTCACCAAACATTGGTCAGTACTCGACTCGAGGGATATGCATACGAATCTTTAGTAAGTCAGTATGCGGATCTATGAACTCTATCTGCATCCAATGCGTAGAATACAAGGACGTGGGGTTGTCGATCAGTGAAAAGTGGTGTCCCAAAAACGGTCGCAACGGTACCTTATGCACTGCTCTCGTATTTGACATCGGAAAGACCCTGTTGGCGTATAGGGGACCTGACGATCTTTCGGCTGTGCTTCGACAAAGACCCAAGCTCATTGGTCGACTTGGGCCAAGCTGATGGCGATCCTCCGTATATGATGTGCTGCTTCGCGCTGTATCGTCAGTCTGTCATCTTGTATCTTTAGCATCTCGCTAGCTTGTGGGAAGACATTGCTGCGAACCACAAGATGCGCCGTTCTTTTGTTCCGAGCCTCTGCGCTTATTTCTTCTATGGAGCCCAAGGGACCTGCTATTTTCCGAACGGCACAGCTGTCACTGACGGAAACCAAACCCCTTGTAACGATGTTAGTGGGGTCGAGAGCATGTGCTGTCACTTGAAAAATACCGCAATTCCCGACCATTGTCGCAGTGACGGTCTCTGTATACCACCAGACAATAGCAATCTCTGGCGTGGTGCCTGTACCGATCCCACCTGGAAGGATCCAGCTTGCCTCAATCTTTGTGTCATCGGGCAAGGTATGAGCGCTTAGAGAGATGGTTTAACCACCGCCTCAGTGTCCGTACTCACATGAGGAATCAGACTCCGACGGCTATCCCCTGGCTGACATTTTCGTGTCCCTGACAACCTGTGCCGATGGGAGCTTGTGCTGCGAAACTTCGCTTAATAGCGCTAAATGTTGTACTGAGGGTAATGGAGTGACCCTCGCCAACGGAAAGATCATCTCTTCCCACAACTCGACATCGACAACGTCGAATGGGACGCCAGTATTAGTATCGACCGTGACTGCATCACCAGCATCAAGATCGAAATCTTCAAACACAGGAGCCATAGTTGGAGGCGTAGTAGGAGGAGTTGCAGGAGTCGTCTCGGTCAGCCTCGCCGTCTGGTACTTCATGATCAGGAGGAACACTAGGCACCGAAGTTTGCCACGGAGGTATCACCCATACCAACGAGGACACGAGCCACAGCACAGAAGAGTACATGAGCTGAGGAATGAACCCGAAGAAGTATCCGCGGGAGACATCAGAACCGAGCTGGATAGCCCTGTGAGCTATATATGAGGAGACTGACTTCTCGATTGCACCGATCTCGTCGTCCAAATCTCTAATTATGACGGTATGCTCAATCATATCGACGCCGAGATCGGAGTCGTTTACTTTAATAATTCCATAGCGAAGCCGTGCCCTCGATATCTAATTGACACCATCAGCTAGCACTTATCAACAGCCGACACTTACGCACTGTGTTTGAAACCGATAGGTAGAAAAGTCACTACCAGCGAATGCGAAGACTTTGACCTCGTGTTGGGTGATCGATACGAGTGCGCTGACTCCATTCATTTTACCTGAGTGATCGTCACAGTACCAGATCCCACTGGATTCGAACCTCCTCGCTGTCAAGTAAATGGCTTCGGAACAATGTATAAACATAACGACCTAAGAAACGATTGGTCAAAGTACCTCCTGGCAGCCCCCCTTTGATCCTGGTATCACGGTCACAACGATCTGAAAGTCCTGTGTACCCCCATTACACATTTGAAAGCTCCACTCATGTCCCAGCAAGGCACTCGTCCCAGGGGACCATGCCGAGGTCTAGCCGAGACGAGTGGCAAAGCTTTCTGAAGATGTGATAGCCGTCAATCCCAAATCTAACAAGCGCAATATATAACAGCAGCTTCCGCTCCATCTCTATCACGTCCGCTGGCGTAGCGAGCGTGACGTCCCTAACAGTTTACCCAGGTAGATTCAGCGCAAGCCGACCGTTTCGACCCCAGCTCCGCCATAGCTAACAATCAAAAGGGGGACCGAATTGAATGTCTGTGACGCATCGAAGTGCCTTCAATGAGCTGACTGGATAACCCACCGTACGGCTACAAAGGTCACATCTCGAGCACTTAGCCCCGTATTCATATCCGCCGAAAATCTCGATCTCCTCTAAAAGGCATCAAAGCTCCTATCATCGACGTCCAAGCCGAGAATATCAAGAATCTTCCAACTCGGTTACGTCCTCGGCACCATCGAAACGCGCGCTGATATAACTCGCACGTCGGATCCACAGGATAATGATCCTCTACCTCCCATACCCATACCCATCCCAACTCCCAACCCATCTCACCGTGTACCGAAAACCCAAAGCCCCTCACTCATAACCCATACTCCTTACCCCAACCCCCAACCCCTCCCCCAAACCCCCCCATCACCCAACAACCCACCCCCCCTCCACCCTCGCCCTCTTCCTCCTCACTCCCCCCAAATCACCACCCCCATCCATCCTCCCTCACAACATCCCTCCAAGTCCTCGTCCTCCCCCTTCCTACACTATGCCGTGCCAACGGCGCTAGCAGCGGCTTTCGCGTGTACAGATTGGTAAACGTAGCGGCGTTGATTAAAAGCTGCGATGGCGGAAGGTGTTGAAGAATGTGCAGCTGCGTTGTGGAAATTTGGGAGTTTTGCGCGTGGTGGGGTGGGTTTTGTGGTGGGGGGGCGGGGATGGGGGTGGGTATTTGGGGGTTGTGGATGAGTTTTGGTTTTTTGGTGGGGTGGTTGTTTGGGGTGAGGGGGTTGTTGGAGGGGTGGGTGGTTGGGTGGTTGGGTTGGAGGTTTGGGAGTTGGATCTTGATATTGAGGTCGTCGGAGTTGGCGTCGTCGCTCGTTCTTTTCTTGGGACGTTGGGGTGGAAGTGAAAGAAGAGAGGCGTGGTGGTGATGCTGGGGCCGAATATGTCGTGGAGGCATGGCGGGTGTTGATGCAACGTTTTCTGGTGGAGATATTCCCTGTTGGGGAAATACAGAGTACATACCGGATGACCGAATCTTGGTTCTGGATCTCTGCTAGTATAGTATTACATTCGATTCCTAGTGCGTAAAAGGGTAGAAGATGTCGTACTGGCTGTCACTTTTAGTATTGTGAAGTGGTGGAGTGGAAACAAATGAATAACACATCGTCTGCTAGGCTGCTGTTATTGATAGAGATGTTCAACACAACGGATATTGCCGCTTTGTGGGTTCTCTCGATTTAGAAAGCGAGGATCGATGGTATATAATTTATATTAGAGGTTTTCGTACCTCTCGATTTAGAAAGCGAGGGTCGATGGTGTATAATTTATACTGAAGGTTTTCGTACTGCCGAGGACTTTCTGACTTCGTGGAATGATCGTGTACATCTTTTAGGCGAATCATTTCGTGAGTGTAGCTAGGACGATGATTCCGAGTGAGATGGTAGGGATTGGATGTCGGGGTGCTGCTCTGATATCTCTGGGCTATGTTAATCTGTTATTGACGGCTTTACGGGCCGGCGGTATATTCATAGCGATTCAATACATCAATCCGACGTCAGTCCCTATGATGGAGCCGAGCGCGTTATCATCGGTTCGAAGTTCCGAACAATGCGTATTGTTGTACAGATGTTGTACCTTGTGACGATTCCGCCATATTTTCGAATCATGGTAACCGCTGTGGATGTTGGAAACACAACACTAAGTGATGAAGCGAACGTAAAGTATGAAATACGATCAAAATTAGTCCTTCTCCTGGTAGAGCACCCTATGCAACGGGGATCCCAGACTTCGTACGGCAGAGAAAGCTAGCTACATCATTGAGGCCGTGGGGGCACCCTGGAGTATCAGGCGCCACCTCGCGTTAGATCCCTTATGATTGATTTCCCACTTCGATCGACTTGCTACTGATCGTACCGGGTTTGGGACTTCTTGCCAATGTTCCGGGCATACCGGCGAGACAGCGGCCTGGGATTTACATTATTAGTAGGTGGTAAGTTAGTCGCGAAACATGAAGACCATGCAGTAGAAGTACAAACCGCAAAGGACCATTGCGTATTTCCTCTGTTGATATTAGCTAAGATCGCAAAATACTGGTCGGTACATCATTCACTCTGTATACCATTTCTGACAAGGTTTACAGCTCTGCTTGAGGAAAAAGGAGATGCAGAAGCTTTTGACTAGGTAGTCGACATGTTTGCAGGTGTATTCGATGCCCTCCACGACACCTGAATGGGTTCGAGAGTAAGCCACAGTCAACGAGGTACGCTCAATTGGTATTTCCTACAGGGTAACGTGTGGATGGTAATGCTCTTTCAAATACGTACACATGATCGATGTCGGACAAGCTTGGCACGATGTACAGAGTAAGCGAGTGAATAAGACCAGTCTATCAGGTTCAAATGTGGGGTGAAAGTGAATATGTATTAGATATGTGGAATACTGTGCTGACGAAGTAGTCTTGCTCGAGAATCTGTACTTTTGGTATCATGCGGTCGCTCTTACCCAGTCCCACGATGGTATGTGATCAGGCAAGCGTAGATCGGCATGCATCATAGCGGTCGCTGTCACAGGCCCAGTCTCTGTCTTCATAAAACCACTTGATATAGGTGTCAGACACCATTGATGCAAAATTCCAATTTTCACAGCAGCATTACTTTTCAGGAGATGAAAGGACAGGTGAACAATGTAGAGGTGAGACCTGGAAAGTATGTGGTAGCTGTGCGGATCGAGGGCTCCACGCTATTAGTCACAAGCCGCAAGAGCTTGAAGAACGAATTTAGTAAATCAGTTTCCATATTGTCGGAGAAGAGACTTTGACCTTGGTAGAGGGCTATGGGGGCTGCCGATTCGTAAGGCTCGATCAGGCCTTGTCGGAAACACAGGTGCATGTTATTTTTTCCGCGCGAAGCTCTGGTATATGGAACTCCCGAAGGTGTATTTAGAAGGGGTAATCGATCAAGAGGGCGATTTTATGAAAAGTGTGGCGTGGGCTTGGTTATTTGCTCTCTGTAAGGACGTACTGCTTTACCCTAATCGTATACGGAGCGAAGATCTCATCCAGACTAGCGTGGTAGATGCTTCTTCATCCAGAGTGCTGCAAACCATGCACAAAGGAGGTTGTATATGCAAGAAGTGCAGTATGAGGCTGTGGGTAAAAAGAGAGCCTCCGCCAAATCGTTTTCTGGACTGTCCAGACTCGTTCTCTTAAAGCTTGCTTTAAATGATTCTTGTTGTAGAGACTAGCAATAGCGTAGTACTAACCGACCCCAAGCTATCCAGCATCATCTCTTTCGGGGTGAAAGATGGAAATAGGCCCTGAGGGCCGCATTGTCGCAACATGTAGCCCCATTTTCACCTCTCCCTAGCGTGCCGTCCCGCAAGCCGCGCAGCATCTAGCGGTCAATCTATTGTGCGGGTCTCTGGATATATCTTAACCGCAGCTGAACCTGTCAGGATCATGGCCACTCGTGAGAGGTGGCGCTAATCATTGTAGAGCCTCTGGCGAAATAGGGACATATACGGTGTGGGACCTGGTATCCCCTCCTGGCTTCATCCTACCCCGACTCAGAGACATGCTTCACATCTCCGGAGGACAGCATCACGGCTGTCATTCTGCGTATCATGTTGCCTGTTCTCGTGGTGTAGGAGGAAGTCACCCTTCCCATATCCATCCTCTTCCGTGCTTCTGGGATTGAACTGTTCGTTCGCTTCCTGTGCTCCAGGTCCGTTGGGTCCGTAGTGGACGGCGGCGTTAGTGGGCACTTGTTATCAACTAAGTCTTCCCCCTTGGAGGAGTGGTACGAATGCTTTCTCGATCCTGAAAGACGGATGGCCACTTGATGTCGCGAAGAGGAAGATCTTGTAGCAGTGAGAATACTTACAAGCACTCAATTAAGCGCCAAAAGATTAGATCATATGATTGGTGGAATCAGTACTCCGGAGCTACTGCTTACATAATTAGCGCCTTGGCATGAAAATCTCCATGATTCAAGATTAGAATAGGGGTTCTCTGCGCCTTGGTCGCGAGCTTGCTTGTTTTCATCCTTTGTCGAATCCCTCGTCTCCACCGATGATTGCACTCTATTACGCAGCTTGACGTCCACCTTTCGCTTCCCTGTCTTCCTCTTATGCTGACTAATGAACATCTAGAGAACTCAATCTATCTTGTTGATGTCATATGGCTTGTGGCTGGCACCTTTGTGGGACTGCGCACCAAAGTTCAGATCGTTGTGGTGGAGTGTACCCAGATCGCTATCTGTGTTCTACGCCATGCACTGGAGCCTCTACCCTTCCACCGGCTGTTTGGCGCACGCCTTCTATCAACATGTCACACTGCCCTAGTTTTGGATTGCTTCTGCTCGTATGCATTGTGCAAGTAGGGCTGCGCCGGATATCAATCCCCATAATGACCGGGCAAATTACAGTGAAGCTGCTTGCAACCCTTTCAATCAGTATCAAGCTTCCAAGGAAGCGGCCATGATCCTGGATGACTGAGTCAAAGATTTCTAAGGTCTTTAGCTTGAGAGAAATGGACGGAGCTTTACCCTTTGAGCGCCTCTGTACCGACTTTTGATCAGTACCACTGTCGTTCATCAGATCTCAGACTTTGGGCGTTTGGCTCTATTAGCCACTGATCCAAATATTGGCTCCATTCCTATCGTCTTGCGCAATCGTCTTTCTTCGGTCAGAAACATACTGGTGTTCCGTTCTTGAGCCGTTTCTCCGCTCCTCTGCTTTCCTCGTTTCAATCGTATTAGCGTTTGGCCTGCTTTAATTGGTCCGTGGGGCTTTCATCCACACTTATCAGCTATTGTGCATGTGTCCTTCTCTGTTAATCGTTCGAATGAGTCCTTAAAGAAGCAGTGTCAGTGATAGATAGTAGTTGCTCGCTTCAGCATTCGTTCTTGGAAATCCGCCACATCATCTGCCCGTCACTGCGGCATGGTCGTGATACAATGGCTCTGGAACCTGCTTCTTCTGGTAGCCACCGTTTGCGCGCTTCATTTTGATTCTTCCCAGATCGCATACAACATCAACACTAACAAGACAGCCAAAAATCCACTCGATTACTGGGGCGAATGGCAGAATCATACGTTCACTCCATCACCATCAAATTGGAGAATCCCGTTTTATACTGTCTTACTGGATCGCTTCGCAAATGGGAATCCCAATAATGACAATGCAAACGGAACCCAATTTGAACATGATGTTAGTCAAACTCAGCTGCGTCATGGCGGCGATATCAGGGGGCTACAGGACAGCTTGGACTATTTGCAGGGAATGGGGGTAAAGGTCAGTCTACCATGATACATACGCGTCTAACCTCGTAGAGCCCGCTCCAGTAGATGCTATCACACCCCGTTAAGTGACCGAACGGATCACACGGCTTACAGTTTTTAGGTACTCTATCTGGCAGGGAGTCCGTTCTTCAACGCTCCATGGGCCGCGGATGGATACAGTCCTCTTGATCTGACGCTCCTCGATCACCACTTTGGCACTATATCTGAGTGGCAGGCGGCAATCACAGAAGTCCATCAGCGGGGGATGTACATTATACTAGATAACACCATTTCAACGTACGTTTCAAAGTACCAGGATCTTTAATATACCTAACCGGCTTAGGATGGGCGACCTTATCGGCTTTGAAGGGTTCCTGAACGCCTCGACTCCATTTAATCCAAGAGAACACAACGCCATATGGAAGGGTGATCGGAAATATGCAGATTTCTCGCTCGGCAACAACGAGCTGGGCCAGTGTGACTATCCACGATTCTATGGCGATGATGGCATGCAAGTCCTCAACCTGAGCGCGTATCTAGTTGGGTGTCGAGATTCGGATTTTGATCAGTATGGAGATGTTGCAGCCTTTGGAATCTATCCCGAATGGTACGTTATATGGGTCGTCCCTCAAGTCTGAACCATATCTGTATCACTCTCAAGTTGGATTCTGGAAGCCATATCTGCTTAGCGAAGGCTTTCACAGGTTGCAGGCTACAATATTAGTATGGGTGCTGACCACTGAAACCAATCAAGGCAGCGCCAGCTATCAAAGTTCGCATTCGTGCAAGACCGCTTACGTGAATGGCGACCAGATGTACTTGCCAGGATCGAAAGATTCTCTTGTATGGCCCTGGCAGCCTTGGACATCGACGGCTACCGCATTGACAAAGGACTTACGATAACCATTGACGCTATGGCGCATTGGTCCAGCTCAATGAGGACGTGTGCGAAGCAATATGGCAAAGAAAACTTCTACATAAGTGGTACGTGCACCCTGGGTCAACGTCTGTGACCTAGTACGCCTTTCGACGTCTACGCTTGGACAGAGCTGCTCGATGTTATGTCTTACAGCTTGAGTTCCGATTTACCTTGCGAAAGGTTCACTGAACTGACTTCCGATCAGGCGAAGTCGTAGCCGGAAATACCTTCGGCTCGGTGTATGTTGGCAGAGGAAGAACGCCTGCAAATTACCCGACGAATGTCACGGAAGCTGTGATGCTGAACGATACTGCACACTCAAAATGGTTCATTCGCGAGAAAGGTCTGAATGCATTTGACGGCGTCGCTTTCCACTACACAATATATCGGTTTCTCTCCCGCTTTCTAGGCTTAGATGGAACCTTCAGTGCGGAAGGTGACCCTCCCAACGTCAACTGGATTGATTTCTGGCAGAACATCCTACTGACTAACGACATGATTAACGCAAATGATGGCACTACTTTTGACCCAAGGCACATGTATGGTGTTACCAATCAGGATGTATTTCGCTGGCCAACAATCAAAAATGGCACCCAGAGACAGCTCCTTGGTTATTTCATCGTAGCGCTACTACTACCCGGGATACCCACCTTGGTCTGGGGAGAAGAACAGGTATATGGATCTAGCTCTGTCCTGCCTCAAGCCGACCAGACTTTTGTGGCAGCACACTTTTCATGGACCGAGCAACCCCATTCTCTTTACTAGGTTTCTAAGATTTACGAAGAGACTCCACTGACTTCGGATTTTACCAGGCCTTTTATGTACTAGATAGTACCAACGACAATTATGTTTTCGGGAGGTCACCTATGAGCTCGGCGCAGGCATGGGGCATGCATGGTTGCTACAATCCTGCAATCGGGAATTCAAAGTACTTCGAGTGGCCGATAGATGCTGGATTACATGGATGCCAAGACGATTGGGTGAACCTTGATCATCGCGACCCTTCTCATCCAGTCCGCAACCTCATCAAAAGTACTCACGAGATGCGGGAGAACTATCCTGTTCTTCAAGATGGTTTCTCACTTCAACTGTTATCGAATCAAACCTACCAAGTTTTCATGCCAGGAAGTAACAATACTCCAACCGAAACTGGACTGTGGAGCATTGAACGGGCAGGTTTGCTTTCCATTCAGAAGAATATGAACCAGGTTGCCTGGCTAGTATATACGAATGAGAACCACGATACGAGTATAGACTTCAACTGCAGCGATGAAACAGGTGCACTTCTCGCGCCCTTCAGTGCTGGAAATACCGTGAAGAACATATATTACCCTTATGATGAATATTTATTGCAAAGCTCCGTTGTCAAGATGAGTAAGTTTTCCAAGCACTTGTACGAGGCTATCTAAGTTCTTCAGACTACGCTTCGCCGCCCCTATATCGTAATGCTGACAGCACGAAATAGATGACAGTTCAAATCAATCGAAGGGGTGTCTGTCACACCTGCAAATTGCAGCTTGGGGGTTCAAGGCTTTTGTCCTGAAAAGTACATATGTGAACCCATCTCCTGTCATTACGAAGTTTGTGCCAGGCCATGACTGCCGCGTTCTGTCGACTTCCTCACTGAAAATCGAGATCCAGTTTTCACTTCCGATGGACTGTCAACAGATTGCGAGTTCCTTGCGTATTCAATCGACCACATCTGACGATACAACCCCCAGATTGAATGTTGAGAGCATCGACTGTCACAGTGTTAGCAATTCCCACGATGCAACCTCATCCTTCTCAGGAGCGGTTTTCACGGCGTGGTCATTCACAGCCATGTTGATCAATATCGCCGACGGTATACACCAAATCAGCATCAACAACGTCAGCACCGCCATCGACAAAAATATAACCACGAACTCACATGATCATTTCTTGCTACGCGTTGGCCAAAGTGACAATCCAATGGTATTCGCATCTGCCAATCACAGTTCGAATGTGCTTTACAAGGATGCGAGCGAGAATCTCTATGTAAACCATAAAGCTGCAGGTGCTGAGATGTTCCGATACTCCTTGGACTTTGGCACAACCTACAGTAACTGGGAAGAATATCCCAGCGGTAAGATTGCTACTAGCAACCTGAAGCCGAGGCTCTGGTCTGGCACCAAGCTTCAGGAATGGGACGGAGAACACGTCATCCTTCAGTACTGGAGTCGGCTCGTTGGGAGTAGCGATCATGTGCAGTCTGCCGATATAGGCATTGGCTCGCTCCGAAGACAATTTCCTCACATTTTTCTCAACGGAGCCTTCAATCAGCATGGTTTTGACGGAGGTTTTGCCAATCAATTGCAGATGAAGACAGACCACATTTGGACCTATGATTTCGTTCACGAATGGCCAGCGCAAGTGTCTCTAAATGTATGGGGTGTTAATCCAGACGGGCAGCCGGACCGGACCAGAGTGTACGGTGATATCGATGGTGATTTTATACTAGATCGTATCCCTCCCTACTCTCTCATCGACAACGTTATTAATCTCACCTATCCGCCACCACATCCCTTCATTGGTTGGCGAGTAGCCTTGAACGACGCCGATTATCGGTTACAGCTAATACCCATCGGTTCTCGTTGGCATCAGTTGGTGGTGTACGTTATCCTCTTGCTCGTTCCCATCCTGACAGGTGCCGCGGCCATTTGGGCATTCAGGAAGTCTTTCTACGTCGTGAAACTGAATGAAGTTGGGATCACATCGAAAAATTCGTGGGATCTAGGGATAATGAGTCGAAGATTGAGACCAAGGAAAGCTCAGGATGCCCACCAGCCAGATCATAAGCCTCATCACTTGGTACCCGAATCTTCCACCATTGGGGCGCCACATGGATTCAGAAAAATGAGACAGTTCTCCGTAATAGCCAGTCCACAGATTGCCACTCCAAAAAGACTCACTGTGCTGATTGCCACGATGGAATATGATATAGAAGATTGGGGCATTAAAGTCAAAATTGGCGGCTTAGGTGTTATGTCTTCATTGATGGGCAAAAATCTCAAGCACCAGGATCTGATATGGGTAGTACCTTGGTGAGAGTCATAACCGTAGCTGACAGAGAAATGGAGTTACACGCTGACCGACAACAGCATTGCAAACACTAAGTACCCCATAGACCGCCCAGCTGAAAGTATAGCAATCAAAGTGCTGGGTGGCATGTACGAGATCAAGACCCAATATCATGTTGTGGAGAACATCACCTATGTTCTACTTGATGCGCCGATTTTCAGACAGCAAACAAAAGCTGACCCTTATCCCACTCGAATGGACGATCTTGACAGCGGGGTCTATTACTCAGCTTGGAACTCGTGTATCGCAGAAGTCATGAGACGATTCCCGATTGATCTTTGTTAGTATGCCTTCAATTTACCCACTACAGCTGATATATGGACTGCACGACATCATGTCTTATGACGATCACAACTCTTAGATGAGTCGCCCATCTTTTAGTGAAAGCAATGATAGAAATTGGCTGCTGACTCCAAGCGATGCAGACCACATAAACGATTACCATGGCGCTGTCGCACCGTTGCACCTGCTTCCGAAGATTGTGCCGTGTCTCTTATCTCTTCACAATGCAGAATTTCAGGGCCTTTGGCCTATGCGCACGCAGGCCGAGAGTCAGGAAGTGTGTGAGATATATAATCTCGACTCTGCGGTAACACACACACCAATCCTACTTGACTGCGCTGATACTATTCTATAGGTGGTGCACAAATACATCCGCTTTGGAGAGGTCTTTAGTACGTATTTACTTGTCGATGTGCCGTATGCCTTGTTACTGACTGGAAATGATGTTAAAGACCTTTTACACGCTGGCGCTAGTTACTTGCGAATCCATCAAAAAGGATTCGGCGCTGTTGGAGTGTCTAACAAATATGGCAAGCGTGCCTTCGCCAGATATCCAATATTCTGGGGCATGAAAGATGTTGGTGGGCTGGCAAACCCGGATCCAACGGACACTGCATCCTGGAGCGGCGACCATATCAAACCTGATGAAGTCGTCGTTGACGATGAACTCGAAGCTTCCAAACCAAAATTGAAGCGACAAGCGCAGAATTGGGCTGGGTCAGTACATTCCTCATCATTTCCAGTCTGTCCTAGATCCAAACTCTAGTAAATAAGTTTCTTTCGACAGCGTAGCGCTGTCTTTACGCTCAGACGTTCATGGAGAAAGATAATGCTGATCCTAAACTCCGCACAGATTGAAGCAAGATCCCAATGCAGAGCTTTTTGTATTCGTGGGAAGGTGGTCCAATCAGAAAGGTGTTGATGCAATCGCGGACGTGTTTCCAGGTATAATGGAAAGGCATCCGAAAGTGCAATTGATCTGTGTAGGCCCGGTAATCGACCTCTACGGCAGATTTGCAGCCCTGAAGCTCGATCGAATGATGAAAGTCTACAAAGGGAGAGTCTTTTCACAGCCCGAATTTACAGCACTTCCGCCGTACATATTCAGTGGAGCGGACTTTGCCTTGATGCCCAGTAGGGATGAACCCTTTGGCCTAGTCGCTGTGGAGTTCGGCCGTAAGGGTGTATTGTGCGTTGGTAAGTTCTTCTGAAAAATTCCATGTCCAGTTAATAGCAATGCTGGGATGACAAAAGACTGTTTCATAGCGTGTGACTGTCTCCCATGTGAAGATATTCTTTAGAGATTAGCATGGTGCATTGCGGGATCCATTGCTGATCACACACTGTGTGTAGGTGCTAGACTCGGAGGACTTGGAAATATGCCGGGGTGGTGGTTCACTATTGAATCGACCACAACCCGCCACTTTATTCAACAATTCAAGGCGGCCGTAGAAGACGCACTCCGGGCGAAGCCTGCGGTGCGTGCTATCATGAGAGCGCGGGCTACTAAACAACGATTTCCAGTCAGCCAGTGGGTCGAGGATCTAGAGAAGCTTCAGTCCTCAGCAATAGACCTCAGTCACAAACAGGCTGCCAAGGAAAGACGCCCAACCTTGGGTTCTCCAAACACTCCGGCGATCCTGGACACTAAGGGTGTGTTGAATGTGCTGCAAGCACGCTTTACAAAAGCATCATTGGGCGCGCGCCCTGCACGTCCCCCATTGGCGCAAACCCATACCCAGATTGGAGGCTTGAGTTCAATCGCGGAAGGACGCTTGCTGGCTGGACCCAGTCCAGGTCTTGGAAGCAAAATGGGCCCCAGCAGCAAGAGAAAGCCGCCACCACCACCCCTACTACGCAACTTTACAGCCGTGACCCCTAAGACCCCGAAACTTGCTTCTAGGGGTGATCAGAATATTGGGGAGTCAACCATAAACATGCAGCGACCGCCAATGAATCGCGCTCTCTCGGCGCTGAGCTCTGTGCCAAGGCACATACAAGATGAGCAACAGGCCATTCAGCCTCTGAAGAGGCCAACGATGAACCGAGCACCGACGATGCCGATGCCGGGGCTGCGACCACAAGATCGCAAAGCTGTCAAGCTTTTGGGAATGCAATTGCCAACGAATTATGCGGAGACATTGATAGCTTCCGATCAACCCCTGGTTTTGAGCGATGAAAGCTCCACCCCACCAACTTCTGCTTACGACACCCCTAGCACTCCTAATACTCCTATCACTCCTAATACTCCTATCACCCCAACCTCGGCTATCCCTGGAAATCATGCGGCAAAGTCGTCACCCAGAGCGACAACACAGACTGCTAGCAACCGTACTAGTCTCACCACTGCCACCTCTGTCATTGCAGCCAATTCATCACTAGAGAATACCAGTAATGCAACGAGTACCACCGCTGCCTCATCCGTGAGGGCCACTGACGCGTCCACGCGCAATAGCAGCAAGCGGAGTAGTAGGATGGCTCCCGTGATCGTCGGTGTCGCGAAGCCCATCATTCACACACCTCGCGCCGTTGACCATTTTCCCAGTCTGGGAGGGCATTACTTCCCTCACGGCAGCGTAGGTGTGCTGAGTACATCAGAAGTGCAAGAAGAGAGGCCTGACAACAAGTTGCAAAATGTGACACCGTTTTTCTCTGATCCCAAGAAAGAATACGAAAAACTATTCGAAAACAGATTAAAGAAATTGAATGGGAAAACCTCCGAAAATCAGCTTTGCATTGAACAGTACCTCTTAAAAAGCGAAAAGTCATGGTTTGGGAAACTTCGCGCTGCGGAAATGAGCAAGCCTCCTGAGCATAGCCCCCCAGATGAGCCACCAACAGCGATGGTACAGGAGATCAGGGACAAGGCCAGAGATGAAGGCTTCGGCCTGAGTGACGATCACAAGCCACCGTCTGGTTTGAAACGAATGATGCTTAGGAAGTTTGGAGACTGGCCTGTGTATTCGTTTCTTCTGGCTTTCGTGAGTTATCGTGAGCTGGGCCAATGATGGCAGCATTGCTGACTTCGAATTTCCTAGGGCCAAATCATAGCTGCAAACTCATACCAAATCACGCTTCTCAACGGTACGATTGGCGAGTCAGCGAGTAAATTATATGTGATCGCTTCGATTTACCTTTCCATGTCGATCCTATGGTGGGTGCTTTATAGAAGACTACAGACCGTCTACGTCGTATCACCGCCGTTCCTCTTTTACGGTCTAGCTTTCTTTCTTGTCGGCGTATCGCCTTTGGCGTCAACTCCGAGCGGTAAAGAATGGATACAGAACGTTGCGACATGTTTTTATGCTTTAGCATCCGCGAGCGGTGCATTGTTCTTCGCAGTCAACTTTGCTGATGAAGGTGTGAGAGAATTCTGATATGGCACCGGGCTTTTGGAGCTGACTCTGATTAGGTGGTGCGCCTGTCACTACGTTCGTCTATCGAGCTTGCGTTATCCAAGGTACGCAACAGCTTTACGTGGTAGCTCTATGGTATTGGGGAGCTGCTCTTGCGAAAGCGCAGGGTACTGCATCCATGGTCACCAAGCTCAACTCGTATCCGAAAATCATGGTACCGCTTGGGGTAGCTACAGCATGTCTTATGTGGGGCATCGGCGTGATACTACTCATAGGATTGCCGCAGTATTATCACCAGATACCTGGCAACATTCCATCATTCTATACTTCGCTCTTTCGGCGGAACATCATCATTGTACGCAGACTTCCTTTCTTGCTAGTAGTGTACCCTAGTAACTGACTATGTGTTGTAGTGGTTCTTCTTTGTCGTAGTGTTTCAGAACTATTGGCTGTCTGCTCCATATGGGCGTAATTGGATCTATCTGTGGTCCAATCAGGCAGTTCCCGCCTGGGGTATCTTTCTGTTGGTTTTGGTGTTCTTTGTCGGTGTCTGGATGTTGTTCCTCTTCGCCTTCAATCACCTGTCAAAAAGCCACTCTTGGATTCTCCCAGTGTTCGCAATGGGGCTTGGCGCACCACGCTGGGCACAAATTCTATGGAGCACATCGAACATGGGACAGTATTTGCCCTGGGCTGCGGGACCGGTAGCAAGTGCTGTTGCTGGACGATCGTTGTGGCTGTGGCTGGGAGTACTGGATGCCGTACAGGGCGTTGGTAAGTGACCGCCTTTCCTTGCCTTCACACTTCCGCTATGTATCATGATGACCAAAGAACTCACTCTTTTCTGTCTAGGCTTCGGAATGATTCTCCTCCAGACCTTAACCCGCTTCCACGTCCTCTTCGTGCTCATCGCAGCCCAAATCCTGGGTTCCGCTACTACAATGGTCGCTCGAGCCACTGCGCCGGATAAGGTTGGCCCTGGAGGTGTCTTCCCGAATTTCTGCGTCAACCCGACCGAGGGGCTTAGTCAAGCGTGGTTCTGGGTCGCGCTGATGTTCCAATTGGCGGTGCCGGTAGGATTTGCGGTTTTCTTCCGAAAAGAACAACTGAGCAAGGCGTAAATGATTCAAGGTATTGGAGCTAGAATCGGACAGTAGTGGGACTGTAAGTTTCTAGAAATGTAGTGTTGGGTTGACAGAGGTACCAGCGAAGAAAAGTACAAACACGTCGAGTTGGTTGCAGGAGTTTACAGACAAAGAAGGCGAGTTGTTCTCGTGAATTGGCCGCCTCTGATTGGCAGATGAATATAATGTACGGCAAATTGCAAAAATACCACACTTTTCTAGAAAATTTACAAAAATACCGCACCCAAATTGTGAGATTACCACACTCGCATGGGGAAGTACCAAAGATCCTCTAATCTCTAGGGGCATCTTTATACAGAGATTGGCAAAGGCTGGATTCGTCAAGAAGCTCTGGATGTCTTAGGGTACACATACTCTGAAACGACATTTGGCAGCTTCTCCATCTGTCGCAACCTCTACTTCGTGGGCGACCCATCTTTTGTGCGGCTTCTTCCTACGTTAAGCTAATTCTATGGAAAGAATGAAATCACGAAGATAGTCAGGGTTTCTTATCAAGGCTTTATTCGAGGCCTGGAAGAGCGCTCGACCAAGATTATTCACGAGCGAGGTTGGCTCGCACTCATTTACTCAGAGCATAATATTCCATTGTACCCAAAGAAAGACACTGGGTCCGCTGACACATGTAGTCAACTGCCGCCATGGAATCAAGATCTTGACCCTGAGCGGAAGCACAGACGTTGTGATGACTTGGATGCGGACACGGATGAGCTTCTTGAGGATCAAGGATCATCTTCGAGGCCTCGCCATGCACCAGTGCCAATGACAAATGGATCGATTGAGACTGGATCGGACACAGAATGGGATATCACAGGTCGAGAGAACAGAATTCGCCTGCCCCGGTCTGGACTCCACACAACACACCCAAGGGCATTCATAATGTCATAAGCCTGATGGTAGGGTTCGTAGAAGAGTATCCCGGAAACACAAAGAGAGGTTGGATCCTATTATAGAGAGACAGAGTCCAGATATTGGGCTTAGTGAGCATGACATTCAGCCATTGAAGGAAGCACAGGTTGTACCTGAAATGAACTTACGAGGCAAGCGGTCGAAGAACCGGATTCGGCTTGGGGATGAGAAATTTATTGATACTAGAAAGTTAAGTCATGCTCCACCAAGCGTAACGGAATCAACCAGTGATTGATTGCACTCTCTCGGGGATCCCTTCGCATATGATATATGCAGTAGCACCAGATAGCTATCGATGAGGATCTTAGTAAGGAGATTGGTAGCGGACGAAGTGGCGCGCCATGAGCAAGGTCACGCTAGTTTCATGAAAGATGAAAAATCATTCTAGAAGCCCAATATAGCTTAGATTGCTGGCTGACTCAACAGGTGGGACAGGGTTTATTGGTTTTGAGCCAATGCTAGAGGCTGTTTTCTGGCCTCTGGCATATCTAGAATCCCCTTCTTCAAACTTCCAGGTTTCGATTCTCGGTCGCCGATAGCACCACCACGCCGTTGACAGGCGATCAGATGCGCTAGCGTGGCAATACGTATGCACTGCCGTAACTTTACATAGATAACCTGCCGTAGTACATCCTCAAATCATCACAAACGTTCATCTCCAATCAAAAGAACATTTCAAGCCCGATTTATAGATCTCTTAACTCGCGATAGGTACAGATTGAGCATCCGCTCCTAGCAGTAGCCCCAGACACTACTTCGCAAAAGGATACAATTGCATAAACACTCTTCTCTCGCCGATCGACCCGGAGTCTTCGGACTCCGCGAATGTCCACTACAGCGCTATATCGACTCGTCACCAACCCAAACGCAAGTGTAGGACTGCTGGATATATACATATACAACTCCCCCAATCCTTCCACATACCCATCCACCAACCACAAAGAAAAAACCCCTCACCCCCCTACACCTCCCCCACCCTCCCAACTCACCCCACCCCTTCACCAGATGTCCCCATCCCCCCTCATCCCCCCTCTCGCCCTCCTCTTCACAGCCTACAGCCCCCTCATCTCCCTCCTCATATTCCTCCGCCCCCTCTCCGCCATCGCCCTCTTCGGCCTCCCGCTCCCACCCTCCTCTACGAAGAAGGACTTCATCCCGCTGGTTTATTGTTTTGGAGGAAGGAATTTGGCGCTGGGGGTGGCTAGTGTGGGGTTTTGGGCTGGGGGGATGGGGAGGGAGATGGGGGTTGTGCTGGGGTGAGTTGGGGGGTTTTTAATCTTAGGGTGAGGGGGGGGGGGGGGGGAAGGGGGGGGGAAGGTTATTGTTCATCGGCGAGTGTTTTATTGACTCGGACTGGCAGAATACTTTGCTCTGGCTCTTTTCCTTTTTCTCTATCCTAATAAGAGAACCTTTGCTCACTCTATCCTAACACCAGTCAGGTGCTGCTGTCTGGCCGGTACTGTGGATACGATGGTCATGAGCTATCATGGGCTACCGGGGAAAGCGGTGGGACATGGGGTTGGAACGGTGGTTCTGGCTGGGGTGGTGGTGTTGCTGATCAGAGACTGACTGAGTAAGCACATAAGAAGGCCTTTTTGTGTCAGATCGTCGCCTGATTTTTCTATCTTGCAAGTTTGCTACTTCAAATAGTATAACTCTAGATAAATTCCAAGATATACAGGAGGGTATGCCAGATTCCTTCACTTACACCCCCCCTAACGCAGCCATTCTGCATCTTCTAAGATACACATCTAGTCTCCAGCCTCTTTCCCTCCTTTGATATGGAGTTGAGCCAAGCTTTGATGCAATTCCATCCTCCATTCCGCAGGATGACAACGGTAAATCCTAGTCGCATTTACCTTCCTGATGAGAAGAGGGAGAAGAAGATAACGGGCAGACAGCGACCATGATCTTGATAAAAAGGGAATACATCGAATAGTCTCATAGACCACCAGTCTAGGCCGGCTCATACCGCCATACCCATATCGTAGCAGACAGTCGCGAATAGGGACGACATCGAAAGGACCTCTTCTTCATCATCCTTGTATTCATGTGGAACAATAGCGCATCCTTATCAACAAGAGAGTCAAAAGTAGGCGAAAGATAATGTTCAATGACTATATCATTGACAAATGTCTAGATCTGCATACAAGGGACCGTTCTCGCATCCCAGATGTGCCAAGCTCTTACAGGAGTCTTGCAAACGCTAGAACTAGAATAAATCTTGCTCGGCTCGTCCCCCTTCCCGGACCTGGTTTGTTCCGGGTTTGTGGCGGTGGCCGGATGGAAGAACCAACTACCCGAGCGGCGCCTCCCTTCCGATGAATAAATTACTTTTGATAGATCGCGGACGAGATCACAAAGATCATGCGAAGAGACGGCGTCGGAATAAAACCCATTGGAAAGGGCTAAGCTTGGAACACAGTATAAGAGAAGAACTTATCCGCATTGGGGGCTTTCAGATCTATCCTCTTATTCTACGCCTAAAGCCACATCCTTCTATATGCACTACTAAAAGAAGCATCTGTTACTTCCATTGTATCTGCAATCCTACATCTGAACCATTGAAAATGTCTGCCCTTTCCTGGTTCTCAGGTTTCCTCTACTCACAACTCCTGGTCACACCTCCCACACCAGTGTACTCATTTGCAGAGCAAACCGTCATAGTCACGGGCAGTAATACAGGACTCGGCCTCGAAGCAGCCCGGCATATAACCCGATTGAACGCTACAAAGGTGATCCTCGCAGTACGCAACATATCCAAAGGCGAAGCAGCAAAAAGATCCATCGAAGAATCTACAGGTCGATCTGGCGTTATCGAAGTATGGCCCCTTGACCTCTCAAGCTATGAGAGCGTCAAACAGTTCGCTGCACGAGCGACGAAAGAATTGAAGAGAATCGACGTGCTGTTAGAAAACGCAGGCATGATGGTGACCAAATTCGAGATCACTGAAGACGACGAGAGCACCATTACAACGAACGTAGTCAGCACGTTTCTGCTGGCATTACTGATGTTACCGAAACTACGGGAGACGTCGCAGAAGTATAATGTGACACCTCGTTTGACGGTTGTCAGCTCCGATTTACACTTCATGACCTCGTTCCGCGAAAGAAACGCAGATAACATATTCGAAAAGTTGAATGACAAGGAAACTGCGAATATGAGCGAGAGGTCAATGCGCCCCCAGCCATCTGCACCTATACCGTCCCGACTGACTCCCCCAATAGATACGCAACGACCAAACTCCTCGAAGTCCTTCTCGTTCGCCAGATTGCCTCCCGCATCGCTCCTCGGAATACCAAGAAAGTTCCGATCATAATCAACACCCTCTCTCCCGGCGCCTGCTACTCCGACTTCATGCGCGAAGAACAGAATTTCCTCGTACGTACCGTCGTGGCCACTTTGAAGTGGTTACTTGCTCGTACCACGGAAGTCGGGAGTAGGACGTTGGTCGCTGCGGCGTCTGGAGGTGAGGAGACGGCGGGGAAGTATATGGCCGATAGTGTGGTGAGCTATGAGAGCCCTTTTGTTTTGAGTGAAGAGGGACAAAGGGTAGAGAAGAAAGTGTGGCGGGAGCTGATAGAGAAGTTGGAGAGGATACAGCCTGGCATCTCGAAAAATCTGTGATCAAGTCGAAGACAGGACGCTTTTTGGGTTTTCAACGTAGTACCTGACAGTAAGTGGAGAATCCTGCCTCCATCTAAGCACAAGAAACGCTCGGACTCTATATAGTTGTACATAATGAGGGGCTTTTCATGGAAAGAATACGAATCTTCACGTACTGAACGGATGAGTCTCCATCCATCTATACATATCCTACCTTAATTCGATATCTTCGATATAAGTAGAAATCCTGATGTCAGCCTGTGTAGCGCATCCTAATTCTCGTCTTACAAGAAACGTAGCAAGCATAGTGATAGATTTTGGTATTTCTTTCCTTACGTCTAACGACGTCTCAAGTGTGGTACTTTGAGCAGATCGCTGGGATAGTGGGAACGAAGAGCAGCTGAGATAAGAGGACAAAGCCAGATATCCAGAACTACGTTATTACCCCTTGGCCACAGTGTCGGAGGAAGACCTAGGCGTGCGAAGAGGTTGCAAGGTTATTCACGCACGCCTGTTGTAGAATTGAGTGCCAAGATCCAAGCGAGGGAGAAAAGCCCGAGCAACACGAGGCTGAGTCGGTTAGCGTATGCAAGATTCTTGCGAGAACGCCACAATTGCCAGGTAATCGCAAGAGTCCTGCACACGCTAAGCCAGAGTCTTACACAATCAATCACGGAGACGCTGAACGGCCTCCAACGACTCAGCCACCTAGGCCTACGCCTACATATTCCTAGGCATTCCGACCTGGAGCAGGTCGGAAATACCAAGAGCCCGACACTTTAAGAGCTTGTTATCATCTCGTCATGTATACGGCAATGGCTCTTAATGCGAATAACGATATCAACGCTTTCTCCAACGACTTTTCTTGCCAGCCAGATTCCAGCTTTAGAGAATCGGACCCCTCTCCAAGACCAATCGATGCACTCGGTGATAGCAGACATGGAGGAAGATCGAGAACAAGGCGTACCGCGTGCGTGCTTTGTAGGAAGAGAAAGCTCAAGTGCGACGGAAACAAGCCACGTTGTGCAACATGCGCAAGGTTGGGGCACGATTGTGCATACGATGATGCGCGGACATTGGCAGGATCCCAGCGAGGTTACGTGCTAGAACTGGAAGCGCGATTAGGTTGTGGCATGACACCTGTAGGGTAAAATATATGGACTGATTTGGCTTTCTACCCTGCAGTCGAATTGGAGACCCGGCTCAAGACACATGATAACGAGGATACAATATCAAGCGAGGTCGATCACCCGCAAGTTGAAGCTGGCGCTCCTATGAGCATAGATGAAAGCACACAGTACTCGGTACCGGAAGGGTTGTTTGAGTCTATACCCACTGATGACCAATTTACATCAAGAGGGACATTTCCAGGGACGATGCTGGACCAGGACATCATGGCTGATCTGGATCTTGGCCTCGACACAAACTTCTCGTGGGAGATGATCAGCCAGGGGGTAGAAGAGCCAATGCCAACGCAGGAAGCGATCGACGAGCTGTATGAGTCTCGTCTCCAGCTTTCATTACAAGCTGATGGTCTCCCAGAACTTCGGTCTATTTCGATAAAATACATCCATCATTACCAATAATCCACAAGTATCGCTATCAAGCCTCTATGGATCTAGTCTATGGACAACGCCCTCCAATATGCCTTCGCTATATCATGTGGTGTCTGTCCGCTACCGTTACAGATAAGTATATGGAGTTCCAAGACATCTTCTATCGACGAGCAAGAAAATATGTCGAAGTCGATGAGATGGCAGGATCAGGTGAGGCATTCGTTTCCGTAGCTCACGCGCAATGCTGGACGCTCATTGGATCGTATGAATTCAAGATGATGTACTTCCCAAGAGCGTGGATGAGTGCAGGCCGGGCAGCTCGTCTAGTCCTTATGATGGGCCTTAATCGAGTGGATGGCGTTAGCGCGGACGTCAAGCAGTCTCTACAACCACCGAAAGACTGGACCGAATGCGAAGAGCGAAGGAGGGCGTTCTGGATGGCTTACTGCGTAGATCGTTATGCCAGTATGGCAACAGGCTGGCCTATGTCGATCAACGAAAAAGATGTGCGTACGCCACCGTATGACGAACAGATTGCCTGCTTCATGGAGGGCTGACGCCGCTGTGGCACTGTAGGTATCGAACACCCTTCCCGTGAGCGAAGTTGCCTACGAACAATCTAGGCCTGAAGAAGCTCCCACCTTGATCGGAGCCATGACGTCTGTCCAAATCGCGTCACTCTCGTCATTTGCTGGAGTCGTTCTTACAGCCCACTTCTTCGGGTTGATCCACATCCACCTTCATCGCCCAGAGCCGGATCTGGATCTGCGAGTAAATGAACTAAACGGAGAGTTCTGGAAGCGCCACCAGAGAATCGATACCCTGCTTACGTATACTTCGATATCCCTCCCTGATCACCTCAGGCTTCCCAGCGGAATGGAAGATCCAAAGACCGTGTTCTTGAACTTCGCCATTCCAACGTCCACCATTAGCCTGCACCAAGCGGCTATATTCAAGGGAGAGGAACAACACATACCCAAGAGATTACTTGAGCAAAGTAGAGCTCGCTGTATGATTGCGGCCCGAAGGATTGCTGACATTATGCGCATGACGAGCGATATGGATATGGCTGGTGTGAGTGAAGTGTCAAGCTATCTTGGGTGTTGACTGATGTCTCCAGATGAACCCCTTCATAGCGTTTTGTCTATTCGTCGCAGCACGTGTTTTCGTACAATACCTCAAGAAAGCCCCTGACCACCAGGAAATCTTTGGCCACCTAGACTTTCTCCTCGCAGCGTTGCGAGCGCTGCAAAGAAAAATCGCTCTTACGGAATTATTCTCCATTCAATTAAATCTAGACATCGAGGGCAGCGGGTTGGACGCAAAGCTACGCGCAGCGACTAGTCTTGATACTGCTATCAATGGCAGTATCAACGGCAGCGACACGTACAATGCGGTCCAGATGCAAGATGAAGTATTTACTACGGCGCAACCAACAAGCGAAGTAGCTTCAATGCCGCCCATAGCTGGTGTTCGCAATGTATATACTGCGTTCTCACCTCCGACAGATGACATGTTCGCGCCATCCAGCTCGAAATCCGGTTCAGGCTTGGGTATTGCGAGCAATGCTATCGATGGCAATGATGGTAGCGACACACGATGGGTGCGTTAAAGGTTGATTCAAGTTTGAAGTCAGGGGCTGAGGCTATCCCGGCTGCGCTGACTCGATGGCGCCAAAGAATGTTTAGGAGGGCTAGGGATCCAGAGACTAGGTGAGAGGTAGATTGTCCCACGAGGTGAAGTCTTATAGCTGGAGACGATGTGAACGCGCAGACTGCAACAGGGATGGAAACAACAACTCAGGACCAGGATGTGTGTGGGAGTTTGGCATGGACAAATGATTACTGAGACAGATCAACGGACCTGGAAGCGGATCGTTAGAACGCTGATGCTATCATTACATGCACTTCACCATGTGCTGTCACGACTGGCCTGGATCTGAGATATATATATCAATATGGGTTCTACAGGCGATCTAGGAGATGAACAGTCTCTTCGAACGCGCTCGCTTTGCACGTCGTGGATTCCCGACAGCTCGGGCTGCTCTCAGATGATGCGCATAGTGAAGAATATGATCATTCCTAGGGCATCGAAACATACTCCGCAGAATGGCTGTGGTCTCCCCCATATAATCTCCGGTCTACAGGGCAACCATCTTCAAGTGCCGGTAACATGAATTACGAAAGCATCGCATTTCCCACCAAAGGGACTGTTCACAGCAGCAAGGAGGAGAAGAGAATATTGGATCACCAGATTCCAACAGTATACATGCAATTTGATTGGCCAAAAGGCCGAGACTGAAGTTGCCGACGGGGGTCCGACTCCGCTAGCGGCTTTTCTAAGCGACCCTGGTACAACAAATCAACAATACCTATATTGGTGATTTGATGCCCCGTCTTGGCTTCTACCACCTTTGTAGCCCTGTCGCCGTCTTGTTGCGTTGGCCGGCATCGGACCGTCGGAATTATCGCGAGACGAGGAGTCGGGGATCATTTCTAGCTTCACCACAGAAACTTTCAGTTACTCAGCCACCAACAACGTAGGCGATTGCTTCGGTTTTTCTTACAATTGATGTTCTAAGTCGGAGTCAATAAGGCTAGCTGAATACTGGTGTGGCAAAATGTACGCGCCAGGACGGTGGTTCATGTACTCGGTGAGGATTGTGCCGCCTCGGCATTGCTACAGCCTTCTCCTTTGAATCTATCTATGTCGGCCTGGAGTGATCTGTGAGAGGAGATATATAAGAGCCTGCCATGTTCATCGCCAGCAAGCAGCAATTCAGAACCTAAATAAGCATCATCCAGTCTTCTCCCAATACCTCCACAATGTACGGCTTTCAACGCTTCGTGTCCATCTCCAGCCTCCTCCTCGCATCCACCACGCCATGGCCCGCATCAGCTGACTCGATACTGCCTCTGAATCCCGACAGTACCTTTGCCTTCGAGATCCTGCGCGTCCTAGGCCACGCCCGCTACGGTGGCTCAGACGTTGCTGAAGTTCTCACAGCAGCCAACACCATCGTACCGGGCAACTTTTCAAGTTTCAGCTCCGCCTTCCACTCCCTCGCAAATCGAGTCCGCGCTCGTGCCGACGGCGTTGACGCCAAGAAGTACCCCATCAGCGTCCGTGACGATCTTTTCGCAGCCTCCAATTACTACCGCGCTGCTGATTTCTATATTCACGGTGACTGGGAGGATCCTGCGATCAAGGAATTGTGGGTGCAGCAGACTGCTTGCTTTGATAAGGCTCTCGCTTTGCTACCCGTCCCGGGGCGACGTGTGACGTTGAAAGGTGACGGTTTCGATATCCCGGCTATTTTCTACGCCGTGGATCCCCCCAACAGCCGGGGACATACCAAGCGTCCTACTCTAATTGTCGGCAATGGCTACGACGGCTCTCAGGAAGAGATGCTACACGTCACCGGCTTAGCGGCCTTGGAGCGCGGTTGGAACGTCATCACTTACGAAGGCCCTGGCCAGCCGACCGTCCGCCGCGACCAGGATCTAGGTTTCATCGTCGAATGGGAGAAAGTGGTCACACCCGTCGTTGACCATCTATCAACGCTTCCAGAAGTCGACATGTCACGCTTAGTCCTCTACGGATATTCATTCGGTGGTTGGCTCGCAACACGTGCCGCCGCCTTTGAGCATCGACTCAAAGCCGTCGTGGCCATCGACGGCGTCTACAGTCCCGGCGAAGGTTTCCTAGCCCAGCTCCCACCACCCCTACTGTCGCTGTACAAATCCGGCAACAAAACCGCCTTCGACGCGGCGGTGACGTCAGCATTAGCAAGCGGCAAAGCACCGACCTCCCTGCGCTGGGGCGTGGAGCAAGGACTGTGGAGCTTCAAGCTCCGCTCCGGCTACGACTTCCTGCGCAAGGCAGCGAATATGACGTTGCAGGGGCTTACGGATCGCATCCAGGTTCCGGTCTTTGTGGGCGCGGCGGAGAATGAGAGTAATTTCAAGGGACAGCCGGAGATGGTGAAGGCGGCGTTGGGGGAGCGGGCGACGCTGTTTGCGTTCAAGGCTGCAGATGGGGCGGGGGAGCATTGTCAAGTCGGGGCTGCGGTGTTGTTGAACCAGGCTGTTTTTGGGTGGTTGGATGGTGTGGTGGGGATGGGGAAGTGAGGAGGGTAAGGGGTTGGCTGATGGATCTGGCTGTCTTTTGTTTTTGCTTTGTATGTAGACTGTATCAATTCGAGCCAATCCTCGTTGCAGTCGATACTCTCATATATATAAAGCGCGTGCGACATATCACTTTGACAACGAGCATCCTTCCTAGCCTTTCGCTCTACATAGCCACATAGCCACTTTATATCAACATTTCGTAGCCAGACGAAAACCATTCTCATATCAAGTTCCCCTCGTCTAATTGGTTAGAACATACATCATCATCATCATCATCATCATCATCATCATCCTTCAATACACATTCCCAATTACCAATCCTCCTCAAAACTACAACTAAGATCAAGCAATGTCGCCATATTTCCCCTTCCCCCCACATCCACGTCATGATCCACCCCGCAGCATCGCAGCATCGCTATACACCACAAGCCAACGCCAACCCCATATACAACCCCATATACATAACCTACCAATCACCCACACATCTCCTTAGTGTCATACTTCCTCGCTCTATTACACATCATCATCATCGTAGATATCGCATCCGATAATACGAAGTGTGTCCTGCAGCACTCGCTTTACATAGCGTTAGCGTTGGTGGTGGTCATAGATAAGAGGACGTATAGGCAATTATGATCTTGAATGTATGTAGGTAGGGTTGAAGGTCTTTTCACGACTTTTGATGTCGGTAGTGTAATGTGATGGATGGGGGTTTGGGATGGGGGTATGGGTGTTGGGGAGGTGGGTGGGATTTGGGGTTGGGTGGAGGTTGGAGGATGGAGGGTGGAGGATGGCGTGGGATTGGGGTATCTATATTCAAAAACGTGTTGCCACGCCGCAATAACGCTCCAGCCCATAATCGACCAACTTGTCGAATACTTAGCACCATCAACGTTCTTCTACCACAACATCTTATCAAAAAGTCCCCATGACGCCCCTTCATACTATGAAAGAACCATGATTTGAAAAGAGGAAGTCTCCTTGTTCGTGGAAGTTTGATACGATCAACGTTAGGCTTGTTTGGAATAGATATTGTGAAGCTTAATGAGAGCTATTAGTCGTTGATAAGCTGTACGCGTGGGTATTATATCATAGATGTTGAGGATATGGTGTTTTATTTCTGTTAGCTTGAGTAGCGTTTTCGATTCGCCGTTTCTCTTACTTATTTGAGGTTGTGGTTGAGGTGTGTACTCTAAGTCAATGCAGATGATAGGTTGGGTTTGATTGGGCTGTGCAGGAGGTTGGGGGAGTGATGTCTTCTGCGAATAAGAATCTGTTTTGCGTTAGGTTTTTTGAAAGCATGGCAACTGGTGTATCCATTACAAGAGACTTCACAGATAAGAAAACCTCAGTTCTGGAGATTAGCGGCTGGACAGTAGACTTAGATGAAGTGTGGTCTAGTCGTCGTAGGTTGAGCCTTTACTGGATGTGAGTCCTCATAAGCACCAGCGATACCGCCAACGGAGCTTAGTGAAAGGTGAGGGGCTATTAGAAAGGCCATGCTTCCATGTAGCAGCATCATCAGGTCCGGAGGCGAAGTATCAAAGAACGCGAAATGGACAGACCTTGAACGAGACTGTGACATGGAGATGGCAGGAAAACAAAGAAAGAAGGTTCAAGTCGTTCTTGATGAAATAGGGTGGGATAGTTGTGAGATAGCAGAGAGCAGATCCGGGAACGAGTACTTGTCAAGCTAGCCGTTTGGGTCATTACAATACTTTGGACATCTCGTCTTTTCAAAACCACTGCTGGCCATCACGCAGAGAAGCGGACACAAGCACCTTCTATACCTTCTCCAAGGTCCCTTTGCTCTTCTTCCCTTTCTTCTTCTTGCCCTCTCCATCATCCGACTCTTCGTGAACATCCCCATGTCGCTTCTTCGACGGTATAATTTGATCTGCATGCGCTTCGTCGCTCGTAGGCTTTGATTTCTTCTTCTTGGGCTTCTCGACTTCCAAAGGTGCATCGCCAGACTCTGAAACACCCACGGTGGACGTAGGCTCACCCACGGACTCGCGTTTGCGCTTCTTCTCTTCTTTTCGCTTTTGCTTCTCCTCTTTCTCCTTCAAGCGCGCATCCACTTCCTCCGATATATCCTGAAAGTCCACCTTGTCGATGTTTTGTACTTGCGTCAACTCACCTTCATGCTTCTTTTTTTGTTTCTTATGCTTCTTTCCTTCCTGTGGTTCTGGAGGTGGTGACGCGATGCGCTTTGTGGGTTGTGAAGAGATGCCTGAAAGGTTGACTGGAGTAGGCTTGGTATCGATCACAAAATATGGATTGTCGCCGTCAGTTGGCGGTTGTTCGACCTCCGCTGTGGTAGACGCCCCGTTCGTAGTAGCCGGCTTTGAATGCGTGGGACCACTTGCCGAATCAGAAGCCGAGCCTTTCCCACTCCCACTGCCCATTCCCTTTGCCTCCCTTGCAGCCTTGGCTTCCCGTATGGCCGCCAGTGTCCGTTTCTTGATACCTTTTGCTTGACCAACCTCGTATTCCAGGCCTTCATAGTTGATCTTCTCCCCCCTATTCATAGCTTCGGTAGCTGCCTTTCCGTGCTCCTCAGCAGCTTTGCCATATTCGTGGTCTGCAGGAGAGTAACCCGGATACATTGAGGCTGATGAAGATCCCAAGGGCACCTGCTCGCGTTGCCTGGCTGGCGGCTCCTGCTATGCATCAGTACGTTTTCGTCAAAAGACCTATATTGCACTGCCTACAAATGACCTCGCGATTTGCTTGGCTTCATAGAGCATGTGCTTGGTTCTTTCCACACAACCCATGATGGTCCGGTAGTTGCCTGTCCCCTCTACAGTATGTTTTCGCACCATGTCAACCATCTTGATATGTCCTTCACAGACCGATATGTGATGTTTGAAGATCTAAAGGGTCTATACTTAATTCACTTCCCAACGAGGGCGGACGCCTCTTACCTCTGGCCATGGTATGTGTCGAGCGGGCGCAGGCCCTGCTCCGGTCCACCGCTTTGGGCCACCATGATACCCTCCGCCTTTAGTCTCTGGCCCAGGCCCGTGGACCGTCTTGCGCTCCAACATTTCGAATTGACGTAGAGTTGTGAATGTATTGCTGAGCGATTAGATTGCACCACAGAAAGGAAAAAGATCCAAAATTATGCCAAGATTTCGCAATTGGTGATTAGCCGCATTCGGCGTTAGCGCCGTGGCGCCCCAAAGGCCTCCAATAAGTATCAGGCACGACCAAGCAGTATTCAGTATCAACACCTCCCGTGCCATTGCAAGGGCGGCTATCAAATCCAGATAAGAAAAGTAGCACTGAGTCTTTGCATTTGCCACTACGATTCAACCGACAGCTCACACGGCTGCTTGTGCCATGTTGAAAAGATAGCGAAAACACCACCAAGCATCCTTCATACAAAGCAACACATGTTGAATGTCCATCATCCCTCACTACCTTGCTTCTCGATACCTGCATGTCATCTCATCCCATCGTAACCCCTGCCCGCTCCATTTTACTCAAAAATCAGCAATCCCATGACCCATAAGAAAATAGCCCTTATTTCCCCTCTAGACATCCGAACCAATCCCTATCCACAAACATGATCCCTCCACCTCCCCTTCTCCACCCAAACCCTGGTAGCCCTCCATCCAGCCTCATTAATCTTCTGCTCAACCTCCCTCTGCACAGCCGCCTACAAACACCACAATTCAGCATTTCAACATTTCCAAAAGCGCTCACAAAGAAGAGGAGCAAACCACCCCCCACAACACCAACATCGAAGGCATCTTCCCCCTCCCAAAGAAACTCAGCCTCACCTTCGCAAACCCTAATAGATCCATAACCTCCACCGGCACCCCCCCTTCCTCACAACGCCCCAACTCCACCCTCCCAACCGTAACCATCCTTCCCTTCATCCTAACCGTCATCAACAGCGGCCCCTTCGCCAGCGCCCTCTCCTCATCCTCTTCCCCACTCGCAATGCGATAAGTAATCCCAAATTTCTGCACCCATAACCGATGCAAGCGAGCTTTCACAAACATGCCCCATAAGACGCCCAGGTAGGGTGCGGAGAGGGGTACGGTGCCCCCAGGTAGCGATCTCACCATGACTTGCGAACTGTCTTTCGCTATGAATTCCTTCAGCGCTTGGCGGCATTGAGCAAAAATGGGCGGTGTAAGGTCTTGAAGGCCGACTTCGATGACGAAGTGGCGGATCTGCTGAATGTACTGCGGCGGGATGGCTTTCTATAGTATGCGTATAGTGTTACCCTCAGTGTAGAATATGACAAACAGAGAGGATTTGGGCTTCGAGGTCGGTGGATGGAGGTGGTGAAACACACGTACCAGGAACTTTTCTCTCGTATGCTCCACCGTCCCAGGAAGCAGAATGAAAGTATTGCTAGAGTAAAAGATGTCGAGACATTCGCGATACGCTTGCTTACACGTCGCCAACAACTGAAGCCCCGAACCCCTTCGCAACGGTGGAAATTGATCCCCAAGCACCTGAAACAAAGACCGCCCGTAGATATGCAGGAGGTGCCGTGGAATCCTGCGCAATCGCATTTTCTCTTCTTCGGTTTCGTGGCGTTTGGAGATCGCGTCCGGGAGACCCTTTGTGATGAAGTGATGGGTGGCTTTGGGGACGGCGTGTCGCAGTCGCATGTGCTTTGGGTTAGGCGTGCGGACTTCGTCCTGGGCTAAGACGCTGTGTTAGTGGGAGTTTGGAGTCAGCAAAGCTCCTTTTTGGTTGGTCTGCGGAATGAATAGCAAGTTGCGCTGGGACTCTGAGTGAGGAAGGATGGCTTCGAGAAGACGTACTCGAGGGTGATCTTGTCTCGTATCTCTCGCGGCAGCGAGAACCATCCTATTCGCCCCGGATCGTGTTGGTGGATGGCCATGTCGCGTAAGCAGTCAATCATCGCCTGGTCATCGTCCTCCATGCTGAGGTTGGAGGCGGATTGCCTGTTACCAAAGACGGTGAAGATGATGCATAGTCGCTGTTGCGAGATACTTGCAGTGTTAAAGACTGACGGCGGTATGATGTTGGAGACTCGCGCAGCTGGTGTTAAGTCACGAAGAGTGAAATGTAGAATGGAGCGATCAGATGGGTCATTAGCCGAGGTGGAAAGCTGTCGATGCTCCTTGAGCATGCCCGGGCATGTTGCAGTTACCGGCTTATCGTCAATTACAAAGTCGCCAATTAATCGTAGCAAAAGATTATGTTTGATGCACTTTGCGAGGGGCATCATACCGGTGTTATGGCCGACAAAGCAAGCCTGTCAACTTCACTGAGTGATATATCCCAATGCTGCCCCCTTTGCCAAAACCATCAATAGCAGCTGTACGTCAATGCCTTCAAACCATGTCACGGTGCCCATTCACACCTACCGACAAATGTACTCCAGTGACTCCCAGCAAGTCAACCTCACCATCCGCACCCAAACCTTCAACTATCAGAGAGAGAAGGATCATAACATTTCATTGCCCTCAACTTTATCAAGGAGGAGATCGCCATTCGACCAGCCCAAAAGTCATAAGTACGCCGTCCAAGTTCGTGTAATCATACAGAGCACAGGGCAATGGCTATGGCCGAAAAGAAGACAAAAGACACGGCTGGTAGGATGAAGCTACTCAACTCGCTCTCTTGCTTCCTTCCTACCCCATACCTCCTCTGCTCCACTCTTGCCCAAGGTTTCTGGCACCCACCACGCAATTAGAGCCCCCAACGAGGCTGCAAACCCAGCAAATATGAAGTAAACCTTCCCTCGCCCTCCCAAGGCCTTATTCAGAATAGGAAAGAATTGTGACACGAGGAATGTAGCGAGCCAATTGGCGGCCAAAGCCCAAGACTGCGTCGCACCCACCGCTTCGGGTCCGACAAGCTCATTGGCCAATATGAAAGGAACAGGACCAAGACCTACAGCAAAGGAGCCCACGAATGTCAAAGTGGCTGCAATTATAAGAACCTTCACTTCGTAGTAGATCCCCGTGGCTAGTAGGGTGGAGCTGATACCCATGCCAGTTATGCTTAGAAGGAGACAGGTCTTGCGACCAATCTTGTCAGCCAATGGTGCGCAGGCAGTGGTAACGACGACGTTCAAAACAGAAAAAGCGATTATCAGGGGCCCTGCTGCTGTAGTGAGGATTCCTGATAGTAGGTCGACTGAATACATAACGACGCTGTTGATACCTGTGAGCTGTTGAGCAGCCATCACAATGATGACCGCGATAATTGCAGGTCGATAGCTAGGATTCACGAAGGCGGAGAAGATGCCGATGGATGCTGACGCCGCTTTGGGGTTCGGTCCTGGGTGTGTACCCGGGTTCGCGCGCAGCAGCGCCTCCTCTTCCGCTAAAGAATGTTAGTACAGTGCTTCGATCCTCCATTGCAGAGAACTATACCTATGTCTTCGTTACTGCTATCAATATTCCATGCCTTGACTTCTTCGTCTAAATCTGCCGCACGCCCTCTCAATTTCCGCAGGACATTCCTTCCGCGCTGGGGATTGTAGTGCTCAGCGAGCCACTTGGGGCTTTCGGGTACAAAGGATAACCCGAATAGTTGTACGAAGGCAATACCCCCTGCGACGGCCAGTATAATTCGCCATAGGTTGTCTCTGCTGAGGAAATATCCAAGCACCTGCGCCAGGAGGATACCGAGGTTGACCATTATTTGGGTCAATGCTCCAAAGAGGCCTTTCTCTCTCGGTGGCGATACTTCAGAGATGTAGATTGGCACAACGACAAGCGACGCGCCCGAACCTATACCCGACATAACTCTTCCGAGAGACAGGAGGCCAATATTTGGCGCAAGACATTCGAAGATCGGGCCAATCGCATGGAACAATGTTGTGATACGGATCGTGTTCAGTCTTCCAAGCCTGTTGCAGCAAGGTCCAGCAACCAAGGCTCCCATGAGACCACCTAGAGTATATATAGAAGAAACGACAGCGAATTGGTCCGTGTTCATGGAGATGCACTGGGGAAGATGAGGACGGGCAGCGGCGCTTGTGACACTCTTTTTCTCGCAAGTGATGACGTTTTGTGGGCCATTCAACTCAGCCTGTGTCGTATTAGCTACTATGCATCAAAACGATATTGGAATCATAGTACCAAGTGAAAACCAAACTGCAAAGGCCCGAGTGCAGTGATCAGTAGAGTGAAACATAGGTAGGCTGTAGTATCGCGCATGTACGCTCGATAGAGCGGCTCTCCGCCCCGAGACATTGTGTTTCTTCTCTGACGGAAGTTCTTTACCGGAGTGCTATGGCTGACGCTCCTGACACTATATTTTGGAGAAGGCATTGCGTTAGCTCTTGTGGCCTTCAGAAGTAGTTTGCTAAGGCTTACCACTATCTGCGAATAGTCTGATCATATCCCTCTGACTACCGAACCCCGCCACTGCCATTTCTCACATCGCGATTCATCGCAGTTGCACGCTTGTAGGGCAGTACCAAAGCTCCCCTGTTGAACTACGTATCGATTGCCATTTATAGCTAGCATGTGCAATACCCTTGCACTTCCTTGGCACGCTTGGAAATGAATCCTAATTTTCTCCCCCTATTAACGTAGACTGAGTCTATGAAGCTCTACTTCGTTAACGTAGGCGATGCTTACACTGAAAGCATTACATGGGACGAGTAAGTCAGGTATCTGATTGCTACATAGAGTTCCATATAGATCTTGGGGGTGAAATAAAGTAGGTTTGTACAGTGCCAAGGAAGCTCAAGAGTCTTGCACTCGCTAAATAATTCTATTGCTCTTCCGCTCCGTATTTTCGCGTCAGGCGACAATATAAAGCTTGCAAAGCATCCCAAATCTACCGCTAGGTGGGATAATATCTGAAGATCCGGCTTACGATGACTGTACGAGCGGCTCGGCCTGAATCTAAGTTTGACAATCGGACTGATTCCACAGCCAATGTCTCTGCCTCCATACTAAACTCGGAAGGCACTAAAGCAATATACACTACCTGTACACGAACGCCTGGAAGCCATGCTAACATTAGTGAAACGAGAATTCTGAACTATGAGAATAACACATCATTTCTCTTCTCCAATGACCCACGAATTGTGGAGGCCATATGGCTTGGAAAGGGTGGGGTTCGGCGCAACTACGATCTGGATTGCAGATGCCGACAACACTGAGCAAACCTACGTGAATCTCACGATGAGATCGAATCCTAATCCGCCCCTAGAACAGTATTCAGTGCCGATCAGTAGCCACTGTGCTGGGAGAATCCAGGGAAGAGCCACCCACCTCAAGGTTCACAGGCTACGAAATCAGTATTATGACGCAATTGCGATCGCAATTGCATGCCCAGCATACCCGAATGGAGACTTATAATGTGAGACGTCAGGTACATGTCCTGCAATTGAGGTGTGTAACGCGATATGGTACACCACGCTACAGAAGAAAGCAATGACCAACAGGCCTTCGGACCCAAACTACCTCAAGTATATTATTTCCCCTACAAGGTTTATCAACGTCTTGAAGGGGACTGGTCTAGGTTGTCCATTGCCATCACTAGATAGCTCTCCGACCAACTTTGATATATGAACGAGTGGCATCGTCTTGCTTGCCAAAGGCTCCGATCAACACTTAGCTACACCCGATATTGTCAATGTTTACTATATACCTCTCAAAAGCTTCACTGAGATGTCAACGCCACATCCACGGATCATCCAGGTGAACGGTTTAGAAGGCAGAAGCTCTCATCCAGTACTCTCTCCTACTGGTGATTCAACAGCCCTATTGAAGAAGCAGCATCCCACGGATTTGAGCGATCGCAATCGGGTTGTAGTGATCAACGATATTCGCAACTTCCATTCGCAACTTGCTATTGGTGATGTGCCCACAAGACAAAGCAGGAATGACTGGTATCTGTCACCTCAAAGCATAGCCTGGAGCGAGGATGGACAAGAGCTGTACGTGATAGCTGTCGAAGCTGGGGTCGCGAAACTCTACAAATTACCAGCAACCCTTTCATCGATCAAAGTCACTCCGGAGCCACTTTCGGATGATATTAAATCGCCTGAAGATCTTCGTCACTTGAGAATGGTCGCTTCCGCACCAATGAACAATCGATCGACGCACCTTTCACTTATTTTACGAGCTCAAGTGTTGCCGCTCAAATATGAATCTCAGAGATACTCATTTAAAGACCGCACGCAGAAACGGTGTCAGGCCAATCAGCATCAAGAGGTGATCACGCCGTTCAGTGAATTTCATATGATGTGGTTGTGTGCACTATGCGCGACCATGCTTTCAGTCCGGCTTTCGCCCATGTGCCTGCATCGGTGAGCAAGTGCTCCATAGATAAGGTCGTCAATGTTCTCTTCCAAACCTTACTCTACCAGGTCTTAACATGGCTACGGCTAATTTTGACAATATGATCCTTTCCGCTTGCAATTTTTCCAAAGTCATGCAACCACTGCTTCATTGGAGTCCCTGAGTGCTTACAATGCCCATCTAGTCCTAAAATGAAAATCTGTAAGCGTATCGGCGAGTCGAAAAGTCTTCTGGTGTTGTTGCAAGGAGCTTATGTCTGCATTTGTTCCACCTGGGTTGGCACCCACCTTCCCCAGTCCAGGTCTCTCCCCGACTCTTCAGGCATGTTGTCTGCAGTACACCATGAAGTTTCGGTCAGCTCACCAATCATACTGTGCCCTAGGCCCGTGAACTCCTAAGCGGTGCTCGAAGAGTGTCCGGATCATCCTACGCTTCCGCCCAGGTGCTGTCGACAGCAGGATGTAGCTCGGCTTGCAAGTTCAGTCACCCAATGCTAGTATAAAATCTGTCAACAGGACATCAAATAATTCCCTGGGGACAGTGCAGTCTTCCAACAAGCCAAGGGTTATTTCTGCATGTATCCCAGTGGTAATCTTGGACATCGTGCTCAAGTACGTGGCTGTCAATGGACCTGGGTCGAGAACAGCAGTCATGGTGTACATCACCGCATCCTCACACATTCTCGCTGACCTATCGCTATCAAGGCTCTTCAAGCACATGCTGAGCGGGTGCTTTTAAATCCTGCATTGCCACCAAGGCTCATCCAGGCGCAAGTCTCTTTGGTCAGCTGACACTAGCTGGGAGGGGACAAAGGCCTTTGGGGCACGACCGCATGGAAGATAAGTGAGTGTTAAGGGTATCCCACGTCTCGCGACTTCAGCACTCATCTCGGCGAAGCCTTAAAACGGCCACGAAGTAGAGTGCCTAACCAGAACATTGAATGATGAGTCGCACGTTATACAGCGGCTACAGAAGGGAGGAAGTAAACACAATAAGAAATATAGCGTATAGGAATGACCTTGCTTCTGATTGGCGCCTAAAGCATAGTACGAGCAGAGGACTAGCCAACGCTTCGCCTCACGTTCTGATATCCACTGAGATTACGAGAATGTTGCCAAGCCGATATCTGACGTTACACGCAGGACGTATAGTAACTTGGCGGGGACCGTAGCAGAGCATCTACATATCATACGTCGCGGAACGGTGAATGAAGGCCAGCCATATCATTGATACAGCCCAGATCGATAAGCCAAGCAACATCGTGTTGCCGTGATTGTCAAACAGTCTCCCTTCCGAACAAATCTTTCACAGGCGTCAGCAACGGCTACAAATTCCAACACCGTCTTCAGAGAACCCTAGCAGTATGTATAAAAGCGATTTCTCCCCCACACCAGAGCGTGTCAATCCACTCCGATCCATCCTTACCCACATGAACCCGCCGTTGAACAGCTGACATTATGTGTAAATCACTTAGCCATCTCCACCTCCTCATAGCATTTGCAATATCCTGCCTAGAAACCGAACTTCTATTCTTCCAACCCGGCCCTTGCGATCTCACTCGCGATCACATGCAGTGTGGCAACGCCAGCCCCGAACAGTGCTGCAGAGGTGGCAGTCCCTGGTGCGGATCCCTTTCCTGTATCGGTTGCGTTCCAGGAAACGACCTATACTCATACAGCCGTGCCAGCTGCAGTCGCGGCGCCTTGCACACCTGTCGCGAGCCTACCTCCGGAGCCTCGTGCTGCATTGGTCTAGGCGGGGGGAATACCTGCGCAGGCGATTATTTCCAGGGTAGTGCTCAGGAAAGATCTCTGCCGATGTCGACGCAAGTTGAAGGGTTAGCATTGGAAGTTGGCAGTGAGGTTATGGCGATCGGGGAGGCTGCCGGTTGTGAAAAGCTTGTGGAGCCAAATAAATTGGTGTTTACGGATGATGAAGGCGTACGATATGCGATTCATATGCCAGCGGGGACTTTCAGGATAGCCAATGAGCACTATATCGCCAAAAATTACGATGAGCTGAAGAAGTTCCCAGCCTGGGGTGAGTGTTCAAATCGGGAAATCCTTCGGCCTTGACTTGTCTCTTTCCAAATGCGCTTTTGTCTAAGCTAACCTGTGATGTTTAGCTGATCAGAACTACGACGAGGCCAAGAAAGAATAGTCGAGTGGGGAGTTTTGAAGTGAGGATACCACAATCATGTCCGTACCCTCTACTATCACAAAAGCCAAGCTTGGCACGAAGTACATATTGACGTGTCGAAAAGGTATTATTCAACATGATTGTGGATGGAAAAAATTTGATGATGCAGGCAGGCACTCTGTTAGCGGGAATATGTCTGGACCTAATAGCTTCGATGCAGCTTCTGACCCATGAGTCTCTTAACTCTTTCAAGGATACCTATTCTTTAAAGCTTTCGAGCCGAGCTGGTCCAATGGCACACTAGATATTGAAATTAGCGTGTGGCTGATCAATATGGGGAATTTGTAAATTTCGCTGAAAGTATCAGACAAGCGAGCGAATGCAGCACATGCTACAGTATCACCGCTTCCAGGTCTCTAGTCCTCTCCTTGGTCGGAAGATTTTAGTAGGGATTACTCCAAAACAAGTCCTTCGTTATAGTGTGGTGAATTGTGTCCTGTTTCTCTTGCTTGAAAGGCATCGAGTGTTCTCATATCATTCGCTGATCGAGCTTCACTGCTTGACCGACGTACAACAACGGATACGCATTTCGTTAGCGATGATAGTATGTTGTGAAAAGATCCATAGATGGCAGGTAGTTTCAATGCAATGTTCCCGCCGAGACCTGCCAGCCTACACAACATCGTCGGTTGTAACTGGTGATTATTCAGAATGTGATAAAGAAGCCCGCTTGATTACGAGGATGTCGCAACTGCAAAAGGCAAGGAAATCATCTTTAGCACACGCAAGGTCTCCCGGATGAGCTATCCACTCAACCCCCCACTCTTCTGGAGAGGTTGATAAGCCACAAATCAACTCCGCTATAACACGTTGAAGGTATGCAGAAGCAGCTTCTTCGCATCACCCAGTAAAACTCTGTGGTGGCTTATGAGCTCTTTCGACAGTACCATAACTAACCTACCGCTGCGCTTTAAATCCTTGACATAAGAGTACCACCACTGCGAAATAGAAAGAGCTCTACAGGCAACTTACCCTCAGATGCAATATACCCATTTCCAAGCCTTTGAGCTAATGCCGGCCGCGGAATGTTCGCTACATCGCGTTCCATCTTACATAATTGAGAAGAAGAAGAAGAAGAAGAAGAAGAAGAAGAAGAAGAAGAAGAAGAAGAAGAAGAAGAAGAAGAAGCGGATCTACCCTCTATTCTATCCAGTTCGTTGACAAAAGTGTCTCGAGTAGCAACTTTTGACAGACTCGTAACCTTCTGAGAGTCCAATGAAAGTAGTGAGATCTTAAGGTCTGCAAGTGCAGCTTGCTCATTGTTCTAATCCCTGCTGAAGTGTCTATGGAGGCTTCTGACGGATAAGAAGCGCGGAAAAGGGGAGAGGGTTTTTGCGAGACCTTTAGGAGGGGGGTTTGGCTAGCCTATGAGATATCCTGTACAGTAGAGCCGAGTATTACCGCCTCTGCCACAAGAAGCGGGCTGACATATTCCTTCGTAAAACCATTCCTCATCCAAGGCCGGACTATATCTGTCATGACCTGATTTGTATTGGACAGCTTTCTGCCTATATTATAGTACTCTGGATCTCGTGATCTCCCGATACTATAGACCGGCCGTCTCAAAATTATCTCAGAGTGGTCGTTTCTTACTATGGTTGTCTCCAAGTAGCATGCGTTAATATCTTAGGTTTACGATGCTTGGAAAGCATGAGGAGGCTCCTACCTCAACGAGGGTTGATCCGCGTTAGAGCGTAGATAATATGGATCTGAATATATTCTATGGGGTAGATGTGATCGATATAGATTTGGGGCAGAGTTTGGAACCCATGGAGGAAACTCATCTCCATCGTAGAACACCCGAACCCGCAGAAGAATTGGTCTTTTCCAGCCAGAAGCCCCACAACCCCACCAAAACCAGAATAAGGACTCCATAGGCATTGGCACGAAACCAACTATCATATTCTACCCTCCGCAGAACAAGAAGGAAGAAAGATATATCTATTGCCAAAAGGACATAGTCTTCAGGATGGGACAGGAGCGGCAAAAGAAATGACGACACCTGCAGGATTCGAACCTGCGCATCCGAAGATAACAGCTTAGCAGGCTGTCGCCTTAACCACTCGGCCAAAGTGTCTGTTCCATGATTAGAAGTGATGATTATAATTATATATATTCTTTCATCTATAGCTTAATCGCCCGAGCTGAACCCAGATTAGAGAGACTGACTTCGCCAGCACAAAGCTACGATGACACAAAATACAGAATGAGAACGCTCAGACTATATACATATATCTTTGCGAGATTACAATACACTGACAGTAAAAGGTTTCAACACGATAAACGATTCGCCGCGCATAGATATTGGAAACTCAAGTGTCGCGAGACTGCACATGCCACCCCAGTCCACCAAAAATTGAAAACCATACAACGCGAAACACCGATGCCACTGCAAACCATCCTCGTCAATCAGATTTATCATCAAGCCCATCGACATCGATTTTCTCGTCCAGTTTCTGCTCCGCCTTCACCATAGCAGCAGGATCGCCAATCGGAACACCCATCCGCTCCTCCTCAATTTGCCGGATCGGGCCCGTGAACCATCTCCGCGCCCACAAGAACCAACTCCCGAAAGCCCACAAAGCCACAATACCCACAGCAACAGGCGTATAATTCAACGTCTGACTGTTTACCGGATTCAGTTCCGGCAGGCAGAAAACAATAGTAATGAAGCCGATGTAGAGACATGCTACCAATGCAATGGGGCGGGAGGCGAAGCGGAGGTTGAAAGGGCCCTTGACGAAGTTGCGGGGGTAGATCAGGCCGATGAGGATGGGGAGGCCGTAGGAGAGGTAGAGACCTATAGTTGCTATGGAGGTAGCTGCGGAGAAAGCTACGCTGGAGCCGAGGGATGGGATGGCCAGTAAGAAGGCCAAGAAAGCGGCTAGACAAATGGTACGAATAGGTGCGCAGAATCTGTCATCGACTTTTGTGAAGAAGTGTGGTAGGCCGCCGTCGCGGGCGAAGCCGAACATCATGCGCGAATTCGAAGTGAGGGAGAATAGGCCAGCGTGCCAGACGCAGACAATGACGAGAGTCATCAGTGCGATAGCGCCTGAATTGCCGAAGATGTCGACGAGGATTTGAACGACGGGTTGCCCGACTGAGCTGCTGACTGTGGTCGAGAAGTCTTGGATGGAGAAGAGGAGGGAAATAAGGAGAAAGAAGCCAAAGATGGCGGAAACGCCCACAGACATAAGCACGCCCAGGGGCGCATTCCATGCTGCGTTATGGGTCTCCTCGGACAGATGGGCCGAGGCGTCGAAGCCAGTAATGGTGTACTGTGCCATCAAGATCCCGCATACAGCCACATAAGCAGGCGAAGCCCGCATACTCCAGCCGGGTGAGGGAGTCAGGCCGGTGCCATCGTAGAAAGTAGCGAAGACCGCCTTGGCAGATTGATGGATAGGCGCTTTAGCTAAGATGGCAATAGCAAAGCAGCTGACCCCTACTGAATGGAGGATAACCGACAGATTATTGAGATATCGCAGGAGTGAGACACCGAAGCAATTCACGGTGGCGTGGGATACCAACAGGGCAGCGTAGATCCCGATGGTCTTGCCCGCTGTGGGCTTGTAGCCGCTGTTGACTGTTGCGGTAGTTGATATCAAACCAGCACATCCGAATGTGATGCCTGTCGTTACTGCTACTTGTCCGAGAAGATTGAACCTGATACAGTAGTCAGTATTTGAAGCTTGAACAGCAGAGTTGACAATTTCCAGTCCGCCATAAAGTGTTGTCTTACCAACCAGTGATCCACGAGTAGAATGCTGCTTTGTCAGGTGGAGCCAATATGGCAGCCCAAAAGTAGGGACCACCACTTGTTGGTATGGCAGACACAATCTCGGCCATTCCAAGGGCGACAAACATAGCTGCAAAAGTCAGATTGACCTCTGCGGAGAACGAATTGGGAGAGATATGTACTGAAGAAGCAGACGACAATCCAGCCGACAGACATGACGGCTGGACCTCCTGTGGTCAATCCATACTCGAAGAGGCTGGTACACATTCCAATTAGCTGATTCTACCGGAAGGAATGATTTACGTACGTAGTGATTCCGGTGATGATACTCTAGAGTATCGAGTCAGCTCTGCCGGAATGTACAACATAGTCTATTGGCTAAACGAATGTGAAGGGGTAGCACAAAACTTTAGGTCGATTTCATCCCAAAGCCATTCCGGTAGTATATTGCAAATGAGACATGGGACTCCTTTATTCACTTACGATAATTGAGAATGAGACTCCGAAGTTGTGCAGTAGAGACCAATTACGCGTGAGCTCTTGCTTATAACCGAGCTCTGCAAGCCGATCTTCATCTGTGATCCTCCCAGGACCGATATGGGATGGCCCACGCGTTTCATCCTCCATGATGTACTCGGTTCCTCGGTAGACTAGCTGCCAGTACCGGACAATCCAGCCAAACGATGCGAGCTCCGGACGTACTGCAGTGAATAACCCGAGATGCGGGTCCACAGGAATGATACCTGGGGCGACTGGGGTGGAGGGAGGAGCAGCATACTGAGCATGTCTTCTGACATCCCGCTTTAGCAGATCAGATAGCTGCTAGTGGGTAAGCTGTCGCTACTCCGCTGGAGAGTTGGGAGCGGGCCTTGGTCTGATAACGGATTCATTGGGTCGCTACTTTTTACCACTTCGGGTTAGCTCGCTCTCGCTAAAACTAGCGTCGCTGGAACTCAATGGGCTGGATCCGACGAGAGCTTGAGGAGGGGTATGTCAACAATGGCAGGCAAGGATAACCCTTTGCTCAAGGCATTACCTCCAGAGACTGACTACATCTCATATCTGACAATCCTCGAGTACAACCTCACTCATCAGCAGCTGCCTACGCTGCATGGTATTCTGCAGGATGCGACTCTTACAGCGAACATTGGTTGGGATCTGGTCCATCTGCTGATTCCACTCCTTCCGCAGTCGCAACAATGTCTGCAGGATATATCAAGGCTAGGAAATCCTAGAGAGGTTGTTCTGAAGGTTACCGAGCTTTTGGAAGGGTTGAGGGATGAAGATGAAGAAGAGGTCGAAGTCGACAGCGAAGGAGAGGGGCAGGAAAAGACAGTAGCCAAAAGGCTCCAAGACATCAAGAGGGAAGATATCGAGGTTCACGATCATTCCAACGACACGACCGCAACACCTGGCGGTCGGGCAAAGGTTATCACTCAGCCATCGAAAGGCCTCAAATTCACCGCACTCCTAGAGATGCTGTCCATATTGCACCCGCGTATCAGAACCAAATACCCCAGTCGATTCCTCTCGACCTCTCTACAAGCTGTCCTACCTGCCTACATGCAAGTGGCGGAGAAAGTTGAAGCGACAGAGGCAGTCCTAGGATTGATCAAAGATCTGTCTCTTCGGACGAACAGGCCAAAGCTGCCACCTCGAAAGAGCAGCAGCGCAGTACATATGCATTCGGCGCCTCTTTCTGCTCCTGATCCTGAAGGTCAAAATGAAGCATTGGGTGCAGACGAGGCTGGCCTGCAATCTCGTCTATTACAGTCGTTCCTCACCTATGTCACAGAAGGCTATATGACTTCACTAGTCGCAGATGAGGATGTTCCTGGTATGGCGTGGTGCAGCAGGTACCAAGAGAAGCTACATCCCGCGAAGACCATACCGGGGAGGCGAAACTACAGTAGTTTGTTTGCGGAAGAAGGGAGTCTACATGAACGCGATGCTGTCATGGGCCATATTCTGGTATGTTCCGGCTACATCTGGAACGACAGCATCACTGACTATTCAGGCTCTTGCTCGAGATCTCAAGATAGAGTCTGAACAGTTGCTTTCAGTCATAACCAAACCGGAAGAGGTAGACGCCGAAGAAGAGGAGGAGGCGCTACCATCAATAGCATCGGATGTGCCCTTGTCGCGGAAGGGCTCGTTGTGTCTCTTAGCCACAATAGCGGCATCCTCTGCATTCTTCGATGCTCCATCATTGTTATCACCTTTACAAATGATCCCTGAGTATGCAGCAATACTCGACGGCACTGTCGATGATGCCACAACGGGCAGCACCGGAGCAGAAGCAGAGTCAATTCTTGACGCAGTCCTGTTTTTAGGGTTCTTCATTCTCAACAACGAGCCCAAACTCACTTCAGAAGATGATGAAGGCTACAATAACATGCTCAAACAGCTGTCACTACTGTCAGCCAGCATACCGTCGCCGGTCCTTCGTTACCATGCCCACCTTTTGACTTGCTCGTTACTCCATCTCCACCCTGAAGGTCATTTTCGTCTAGCTTTCATACGCGACACCCTCGAGCACTGTCCATTTGACAACCTCAAAGGAAGTGCTGTTGGCTGGTTGAAGGATGAGCTCTTGTCCGCGGATAGACGTGAACATAAGGAAAGGCTGGATGAAAAGCCGTCCATATTCGCGACGCCAGCTGCTTTGGAAACACTGCAGCCATTCTTGTTTACAAACGTCGACACGCTCTTGGAAGGGCAGTCCCCAATCGACAGCTACACAATCTTTCAAGCACATCTGTCGTTCTATCTCGCTGTCCTTAATCTCCTCTATCTCCTTCTATCATCTCCATCGCTATCGCTTCGGCTAGAGTTGGCCGACGCGGTGAAGAAAGATCGAAAACGTTTCTCCGATTTCCTCGATCCTCTTGCTGGTGCATCAAGGAGGTTTCGGACTAGTATTCTGAGTGACGATATAAGTCTTGACGACGAGGAAAGTAAAGAAGCAGCCCTGGCAGGCTTAGAGCTGGTGGATATGTCTGTACAGCAGGTTGAGGATGTGATGGTGAAAATCAGGGAGAGCTGATGGCGGACTGTACAGCTTCTTGGCTAGCGAACATTTGTTGTGTGCTATATCTATAATATATCCATGGACATCGTTCGTCGAACATAGCAGAATGTCCCAACATACTCTCCGCAACTGATCGAGGATGAGTATCTATATCGTGAATTCGCGTAGACGTACCGTGTGTCATGTGCTCAGTCCGTAGTCTATTCATCAAAATGCGCCGAAAGGAACAGCATCCTCCATTCCTGCGCTATTCTTCTATGCTTTCACATTGACTAGAACGCATATAATCGTATGGAAAGAAGATCAAAAAGAATGTCTCCATAAAGAGCAAAAGAAAACGACACCTGCAGGATTTGAACCTGCGCTCACGAATGAAACAGATATCAAGAAGATTCGAGTCTGTCGCCTTAACCACTCGGCCAAAGTGTCACGTGATGGCAATGAATTCGCTTATACATATATATATAACCCACAAAACAGTTCATAATTCGCGACCATATCATGACTTCACCATGAACACCTCAAACTCTCCAAAACCCAATTCCCCTCACTCCCTCAACTCTACTTAACAGCCTAGTTCTCCCCAGACGACCCTCCTAGCCCTCTACACCAATGCCATTCGATCGCTCAACAATGATGCTTTGAAACTTCGCCAGCCGGTCGGTCGTCGAAGGAGCTAAAAATATCCTCTACGCTCTACGCTCTACCCTCTAGATAAACTAACCACTCCGCTGTCCAAAGACCAACATCGACACCGATAAAACCACCGCCAGCCATCCCTCGGATCCTCACCTCGACCACACAATACACCACGAACCCGCACCATGTCCACCTCCCCCCAATCGCCCTCATCCCAACCCCCCACCCTCCCTTCCCCTTCCACCTCCCCCTCCCCCTCCCCTCCCCCCACACATTCCCCATCACCACCCCCACCCCTCCCCCTCCGCCCCCTCCTCTACACCCTCCTCCTCGCCTGCCCCCTCCTCGCCCTCCTCCCACCCCGCAAACTAGACCTCTACACCTTTTCCCTCACAGGCGCCTTTGCGCTCTCGGCCGAGGAGCTTGCGTTTGGGGCCGCGAGGCGACGGTCAGCGGCTGGGGGAGTGGGGAGTACGGGCGTCATGGGGGTTTTGGGGAGGGGAAGGATGGATGGGGATGTGGGAGGGGGTGTGGGAGGCGATATAGGACAGGAAAAAGATGTGGGAGATGCTAAAGAGACGGGAGAAGCAGGGGAAGGAGAAGGCGTAAAAGGCATAGCAAGGAAATTGTGGATGGGCGACGAAGGTCCCGGGTGGCAGCGGAGACGGTTGGAGCGGGAGAGGGAGGAGCTGGAGGGGGGGAAGGGGTATGGGGATATTATTATGGAGCGGGTTCGAGAGGTTTTTCCGGGGTTTGGGGGCGGGAGGGGGGAGGGGGAGGATGGGGATGGTTAGGGGGGAGGCTTGAGGAGAGGGGAGGGTGAGGGAGAGTGAGGGGGAGGAGGGGATGAAGGGATGAGGGGAGGGGGAAATCAGGGAGATGAATGTGGAAGATGCTAGACCATAACCCAGCCATCGCACCATCGCTCTGAACTCAACCATATGGGACGATTCTACAGGCGCAGTATATGCAATACCAAAGGATTCGGTCCCAAAAAATGCTCCATGCCAACTTTCAACGCTGTGCAGCTTCCAGATGTCAGAGGGGGCTGCTTTGTGGACTTTGCATATGTTCTACGAGCCAATCCTAGGTTTCATTGGAAAATGGACATGTATGTATACTTTTATTTGTATGCTACGGCTGCTCCATTAAGTCTGTTGATGTGGAAAATCGGAGCTTTTCTAGGGCCCGGTGCTTTCGTTTGTTCGTTTTGTGAGAGTAGCAGATGGTGCTGATTCTGACTGAACATAGGCAGCTGGGTATTCCGGTTTGGGTCGCTGAGGTTTCGAGCTCTGTGCTAGTGTGTGCCATATTCTGCTCCTGTGGTCGCAGCTTTGTCAATAGCAAGGGGGATACTATACACCATGAACCCGTTCTCAGATGAAGAAAACCCCATCAAAGACTCCAATTATAATTCACATCCTCAGAAGGCAGAAGAGCACGATGCTCACGCGCCTGCTCCTCCAACTCCTCTTCGGTAAGAGCGCTGATCTTGATGGTACCATCGGCATGCCGTCCACTGACGCCGAGGAAACCTCCAGAAACCACAGACAGCATCTGTCCGAAATGATCAGTCTCTTTGATCCTGCAACGTTCGCTGTTGGATTCCATGTGGGCTACCAAGGCGGCCGGCGATTTGAAGTGGCGCAGACACTTGAGGCAGCGGTGGTCGGTGCCTTGGTGTATGCCCGAGGTGAGATGTCGCTTTAGGTCGTTGGCGTCGAGGGAGGTGGTACTTTCGACGGTTAGCACCCAATGTTTGATAATGATCAGGGTAATGGCTTTGGTTGAACATACCTGCATCTGCTGAACGGACAGTGATAATAACCATCCACTGCGTGGCGGGTGAAGTTCAGGTGGTCCCAGTCAGTCTTGATGACATGCACTTCGCCATCATCACCAGCGACTCGGTAGTTGATCATTGTGGCACCAACCCCAGAGGTTGAGCCGCCTACGCTGAGGGATTCTAGTCTTTCGATGACGGCCTGCTCTTTGCGCTTGCCCTGTACCTTCGACGCTTCTCCCAAGGTTGGATAGTTGATGTCATGACGGCTCTTCCTTGGGATCACGGTCCCATCGTCGGACGAATCGAACACGTCTATCAGTGCGCCATCGTTCCCGGCCTGATATGAAGCCGCAGAGCTAGTTCCATCCATTGACTCGTTGAGATCTAGGAGGTGCTTAGGTTCCAGGCTGACACCGGCAACAGAGTCATCGTCGGACAGGATGCTACTCTCCGATGGTTGCATGTCTGCGATCAAGCGCGCCGTGTTGCTAGGAAGATGGGACATGATGTCCAAGTGTAGGGCAGCCTGAGCCCTTTGCTTCCTGATGGTCTCTTCGTTGACGAGCTTGGGGATGCGATCACTGCGGTCCCGGCATTTATTCGCGTAGATGTGGTCGACAAGTCCCGAGCCTTTCTCGAATACGTGTCCGCAGCCGACACACTTGCATTCCTGCTGAGTGGTGTGGATCTGATGCCATAAGCTGAGTCTGAAGAATGCAGGACGGTCCGATGCTTACCTGTCTCTGGTGGTGGTCGCGGCCTCCCTCACTGTGAAAGTCGTCACCGCAGACGCAGCAACAGATATGGAACTCGCTGTTGATTTTGTGGTAGAGTAGTTCATCGAAAGAATCAAAGTCCTCATCGCAGACACGGCAATAATTATGGTTCTCATGCTTATGTACCTTCAGATCCTTTTCCCGCTCAAAGCCCTCGGTACAATACTCATAGAAGCATGGGAATCTGCTCGAATGTTTAGCTGATTTCACAGCCGTACCCGAGTTCATTGAAGGAGCAGCTCGAGTGCCGTGCTTGGAGATCTTTTGAGCCACAGTAGCACTCGGGCCTGAGAGTGCGCTAGGACCACCTGCAGTGCTTGCTCGACGTAGATGAGGCGGTAAGACGTTGTCCTTTTCTTTTGCAGGGGACGTCTGAACAGTATCCTTGACCGCAGATGTCCATGGCGGAAGAAGGACCCCGCTTGGAGCATTCTTTGCAAAGTTGGTGGCCCCTATAGGAGGGTTCCTCTGACGCTCGGTGCCGAGGGTGGTGTACCCTGTCCGAGATGACTGGCTGGCGTTACTATTGTTGTGCAGGCCGTGGACATTGGAGGGTAGGATGGCTCGTGGCTCAGCATGAATTGGTTTCACGATCTTGCCACCAACGATGGAGGAAGAATTGGCTTGAGCTTGTCGGGCCTTCTGACGGTATGATTCGTCGCCATATGCACCGAGCTTTTTGGTGTTCCAGCCACTCGCACGAACGCGAGGATCAGCGTCCCGCTTCTTTGGTTCATTTTGTTGATCGAAGAACGACATTCTTTGAAGTTGTTGCTGTTGCTGATGCTGCCACTGCTCTGCTTGTCGGAAGGAGGCGTCCTCTGCTCTAGTGACCTTTCGTCTTGTTGATGATGAAGGGATCGGCGGAAGTTGGATGTCACAAAAAGTCACAGAGTCTGAAGTGACAGCAAGAGAGATGTATGTCCGTCACTTTGGGCCTTTCGGTTTGACGAGGCCCTGCTTCTGCCAAATCTTGCCCGCTTCTAATTTTCCATACCCAATGTTTGGATTGCTCACTTTGTGATCTGGTGAGTTGCAGGAGCTGGTCTGAGGTTGCATGTAAGTGAGGAAGTCTAGGTAACTACTTGAATTAGTCATGCCAAGAAATATACTCTGTATTATTCAATGAATGGCGGCGATCTATCACAGCAGATAGCAGTGGTGATGGGACGATACCAGACTGCATTATTCTTCGCTTTCGTCAATAGCTGAACCTTGGATTTCGACTAGGATGCTGACGCTGTGCTAAGTATACTTCATTGCACAATACCAGGCTTCCGAATGATTACCTTCTTCCATGCAGGTTATGGTGACCTATCGTTGCCACTACCTATAACATTCAGCTTGCTTATCTCCAGGGAAAGGTGATCGTTGTGCTGACAGGGTATACCCCCGAAACCCCAGTGCATGCGAGGAATATCACTTCTGAAGACAATCCGCATACAAACACCCAGTCCTTGGCCATTTCCAACCCCGTCATCAAGAACATTGTGATCACTCTGTACGGCGACCGTGGCACCATCATCGTCCTATCCTCTGCTCTGAAAGGTGCATCACCTTGTCCAACATCCACAGCACCACCAGCGTCGTCGCTTTCCACCCTCTTTAGTTACACTTCCCAGCCTGCTCCTCACACCCTGCCTACTCCGATTGCCTAACCGACTCTCAGCCTCGAACCTCAAGATGCCTTCTCTCGTCCCCTGAATCACCCTCTCCTGCCTTTCCCACATAGCTAAAGGCCGATTCGGATGCTTGACGAATTCCTCTGCAACAAAGGCACTGCCAGACGGTGAATGAACGATATTCGTGGGCGTCCTTGGAGAGGTCGGGCTGCTCGAAGGCTTGAGCCCATGAGATTTTGCGGCAGTGAGGGGTCGCGACAATGCTCTGGGGCGTGTTGGCGTGACGTTGTACATCTCATCGTTCAGAAGCTTGCGTGGGTCGATGATATCCGAGAGGCGATTGAGTTCTCGAACCGGTGCAGGCGGTGTGATTTCGTCGCAGAGGGTAGTGGACGTATGAGGACTGTTGGGTGGACTGCTGTATGTGGTAAGGAGGGTATGAGACGACGTGCTGGAGACGCGTTTCGATTGCTGTTGTCCCATGTTGCTTGGGTAGGATGGATTTGAAATTCTTCACCGACCGGTTCTGACGATCACTGTGAGTATCAAGTGTTGAGATAATGGGGCAAGGCTCACCCCTCACTTCATTTACCAGGTAGATGGCGCAGAAGCGTTCATAACAACACATCCAGGATGACCTCACCGAGCTGGTCTATCACGACGATCATGTTCTTCAAAGGAGACTGTGGGAAGGAATTGCGTAACAATAGTGGGACTCAACAAAGATGAACGGATGTTTGGATTCTTTTGGAAGGTGTAATTGCCCAACCTCGTTGCACTTTGGGTATTGGCTTGGCATCTCAGGTTGAAGTTGCGCAAAAGTGAAGCTTCATTTTCGGATCGGTAGGCTCTACACACAGGGTCTTGCCGAATTGCCATTGAGTTGCGCTGTTCTGGTCCAGCAAAAGGGCCAGTCAACGGAGGATAGCGCAACATCTTGTATCACAGCGATTCATTATCCACTTGATCTGCAATTATGTACATCATCATTGCATATATTGCTGACATACTTGCTCAAAATCTCGAGAATGGTAGCCTGTACAACATCTTAGCGACTTGATTGATGCACATAGGAGGTTAGAACCTACCACTTGCCCCTCAAGGTAATAACAGCCCAATTGTTCCCATCCTTATCAGTCTCCTTCTCCACCTTGGTCGAGAAGGCTATAGCGCTCATGATGCCATCACCAAACTTCTCGTTCAAGATTGCCTTGTACGCGTATCCATAGTTCTGCACAATCTCGAACAGACGATAGATCAGAGGCTCTCTTGGCGGCATGTCCATGACTTGGCCGCGAAAAGGGTACCCTGCCAGTTGTGCCGTGAGGTTGCCATGATCGATGCCTAATACCGAGGAGAGTTTCTCCACATCCTCGGGTGTAGTTTGTGCTTGGCCGTAGAAGATGGCTGCCACGGCTACTTCGTTTCGTCCCAACTCTTTCGCAATCTGCTCGAAGGTAAGACTCTTGGCTGCCTTGGCCTCGAACAGCGTATGAGATTGGACGGGAAGACGGTCACGGAGGGTGCTCTGTAGCTCATAATTAGCATTTATCCTTGTTGGTCGTGCAGAGGATGAAGATTACGTCAATGGTAGCAACTCTGGTGGTGGCCATTCTGCTTATGGTGAAGGGTTGTATACGTCGAATATGAGGTGTCGCAGTCCTTGTGAACGCTCTGGGAATGGATTTTGCGAGGATAGAAGCCATTGTGATAGTGGGCGGGGGTACAAGCAGTCTTTAAGGAATGGTGGAGGGTCGTCGTCGGATGGGCGGGGCTCTAGAATAACGATCGCCATGACGAGCTGGTGAACAAGGGCCGAGACCACATCAGTTTTCGCATCCCCGTCTTTATATTGGCACCTGAGACCCAATTGTTGGCGGATAAATTGATGTACATAGTAGGTGACATATGCCTAGGCGAGTTGAAGCAAGTTCTGCGTCGGTGTCGCTGCAACATGAGGAGCTTGAGAGCGAAGAGCATTGATTGGTCAATTCGTATTCAGCCTCAGCTCAGAGGTTCACTGGCTGTCATCAATCACCGCCTATCTCTTTAAAGAAAGTTCCCATGTCTTGGACTGAATATTAGCTGGACGCCACGGCTGTCTGATGTGAGCAGGGAGGAGCTGACCCGGATGTCATTCATCTGCTTCCTTCCTACATAGATCGTCTCTCATTATTCTTATGGAACTTCTCTTCTTCCCCTCCTACAGCTAAATCCTATTCCTTCTTGTTCTTCACTGCTACAGTGGGCTGCGGGAAATTTTGCAATCGCTGGTCGTCTCTCGCCTACTCGGACAGCATGGATCCCCGGTCTGGCCAACAACATGGTGGCGGGGATGAGGCGCTGGCTTATGGAAATTACCACGGGGATCCTGCAGAGATTGTTCCTGAGGGGGAAGACTATGGAGAACGTGGCATCGTTGGTGATACATATCGGAAACTGCGTGGAAGGTACCAGCAGCAAGATCAGAATGATGGAAGTGGTGAATCAAAGCCATCAGGTGGTCTAGGGTCTTTCATCTTCCACAAGCTTCATGACGTTGTGAACGATATCGGCGCCAAAATCGATCCCAACTTTGCTGTAGCACCAGGTGGCGCGACCCACAGCCATACCCATACCGGTGCCCAATGTAGCGACGGCATGCATAACAATCAACATCGATATGGCAGTTTTGCAGCCCAGCGTACTGGAAATGATGCCAAATGGTATGTGGATGGCTGTGGCTACATGTGGGCTGTTTCGGCAGCGCTGGAGCAGGCCACAACGTCTATCTGGATCCTCGATTGTAAGCTTCCTACTTCTCGAAGTAGCCCAACTCTCGACTGTCTGCATTGAGTGGCGTGACATTGCGTGGGAGGAATTTTCCTACTGACACGGTCCATACTCCATCTCTTGTTTGATACATCATGTATCTTGTGAGCGTATCCCTCCGTTAGCTTCTGCTCTGCTCCTCAGCAAAGATTAGCCGAGTCAATGAGGGCTTCTTGATATCGCAATCTGCCCACTTCCCGCCTCAATACTGACCATGGTGAATAGGGTGGTTATCTCCTGAGCTTTATCTACGGAGACCGCCGTTGAGGAACGAGCAATTCAGACTTGACCGTATGCTTCAGGCGGCCGCTCAGCGTGGAGTCAAGGTCAATATCATCGTATACAAGGAAGTGACTCAGGCTCTCACCCGTAAGTATCTATCTCCAACCTTACCTGACTACCTCCACTCTCTCCTACCAAGAAGCACCGACGTCGTGACCAAGTCTCTTGCTGCCTTGGGTCTTGCCGCCACCTTTGCTTCTCTTGAGTACGTGGAGAAGGAGAATCCGCTGATCTCTCCACCATTAACAGTTTGCTCCTACCACACTAAACATGCACTGGAGGATCTGCACCCAAATATCTCTGTTTTCCGACATCCTGACCATCTCCCTGATGCCCAGACTTTGCAATCTTCCTTCTTTTCTTCACTGCAGCATCTGTCTCTCTCCGCGAAGACACTGTCTGAGCTACCCGCCGACGGTCTCAAGGCAATATATGGCATGAATGAGGACGTCATTCTCTATTGGGCGCATCACGAGAAGCTGTGTCTAATCGATGGGAACATTGCTTTCATGGGAGGTCTTGATCTTTGCTATGGCCGATGGGATACCAACCAGCATCCTCTTACTGATTGCCACCCTTCCAATCTCGACGATATCGTGTTCCCTGGCCAAGATTACAACAATGCAAGGTTTGGAACCTTCTGCATCCTTTGAACCTTTCAGAGCTAACCTGTTTCTAGAATCATGGATTTTCAGGATGTCTCCAACTGGCAGAACAACAAGCTAAATCGGAAGGATAGTTCCAGAATGGGCTGGTCAGACATTTCGATTAGCTTATCAGGTCCGGTAGTAGAAGACCTCCAAGCGCACTTCGTAGAGCGATGGAACTTCATCTACGATGAGAAATACGACGTCAGGAAAGATGTGAGGTATTCTAGGCTCACTTTCACACAGAATGCAGCGGGCACAATCTCCCATCAATCACCGTTTGCCCCACAACCAGGTAGTGAATCACATGAGCCATACCGCCCTCAACCGGGTCCTTCTGGTTCCCAAGAAACCCAGCCTTATGGCTCGTACCAGAAGCAGGAACAATATCGTCCACCTCCTTCCCAGCCTCAGCTTTACCAGAGCCAAGCACCTCACCAGCAGCCTTACGAAAAATCCCAGCAAGGATATGGCGACTACCCACCACCACCTCCAAGACCCCAGGACTCAAGTACCTATCAATCTTACGGTCCGAACCAGTCACAATACGGGCAAACTCAGCAAAAGTACGGTAGCCAGCAATCTTACATACCTCAACCGTATTTCCCACCACCTCCGGGGTCAGATCGTGGCCTAGATGCTGCTTCCGAGTCTCAACCTGGTGACCGTGATTATACTTCGGAGCGACGCTCCCACCATCATCACCACCGCCAGCAGCTTGAAGGTGAAGCTCAAACCTTGGGAGAGGCAATGCGTGGTCGCTTTGAGGAAGGTAAACAGTATCTGGCAGGGAACGAGCATCATGGCAGGATGCAGAGCCACTTGCAGCAAGACGGTATCTCCGGCCAGATTGTGAGAAGCTGTACTAAATGGAGTCATGGAGTACCAACCGAACATTCTATCGCGAACGCATACATTAGCATTATCGAGAATGCCCAGCATTTCGTCTACATTGAAAATCAATTCTTCATCACAGCAACTTCGGATGCCCAGAAGCCGGTGAGGAACAAGATCGGCGCTGCGATCGTAGAGCGTATCTTAAGAGCAGCAAGAGCTGGGGAGAAATTCAAGATCATTGTGGTCATCCCAGCCATCCCTGGTTTTGCTGGAGATCTCAAAGATGACGGTAGTCTGGGGACCAGGGCAATCATGGAATTTCAATACAACTCTATCAATCGCGGAGGGCATAGCATCATGGAGTCCATTACTAGAGAAGGCTACGACCCCGGGGAATATGTCAGCTTCTATAATTTGAGGAACTATGATCGTATCAACGTCAGTGGGTCCATGCGCGATGCTGAGCAGAGGAGTGGTGTCGACTACGAAGACGCTCGGAAACAGTGTGATGAAGCCATCGAGCTTCCCGAGGAAGCCGTGGGCCAACAGTACCCTGACCGAGCGAATTACCAACAATATCAACAAGCCACTACGAGCATGACCCGACAACAGGGTCTATACACGGGCGACTGGGACAGCGTCAGTGATTGTTATATGCTCGGCGGGCGAGACATCCGTGATGCGCCTTGGAAGGCTGGGGACTGCCCCGAGATCAAGGCGTTTGTCAGCGAAGAGCTTTACATACACTCCAAGGTGACAGGAATCAAGCTTGAGCTGAGTCTCGTGACTGACAGGTAGTAGGTATGCATTGCTGACGATCGGGTCGCTATTATCGGCTCAGCCAATCTCAATGATCGTTCGCAGCTCGGCGACCACGATTCTGAGATCGCCATTATCATTGAAGATCCCACTGCAATCGACTCGTACATGAATGGCCAACCGTATCGGGCCGCCAGATTCGCGGCTACACTTCGACGGCAGCTCTTCCGCAAACATCTCGGCCTACTCAAGCCGCAGGATATGGAACGACCAGACCAGAACTTCGAACCTATCGGCGTACCTAATGTTTACGACTTTGGCTCACGCGAGGACCAGGCTGTGATGGACCCCTTGTCGGACACCTTTCTCGATCTGTGGAACGGTCGTGCCAGAACCAACTCTTATGCTTTCGGCCGGATCTTCCACCCTGTGCCCCATGATGATATACGCACATGGAAAGATTACGATGCCTTCTACGAGACGTTCTTCAAAGCGGCCGATGAAGAAGCCGAGGGAAAAAAGAGCAACCAGAAGCCGGCAAAGTACCAATGGGGTCATGTTGTCGAGGAGAAATTCTCACCAGGCGATCGGGGTGTAAGGGAGGTGAAAGACTTGCTACATACTATCCGAGGAACCTTGGTGGACATGCCACTGAATTTCTTGATCAAGGAGGACATTGCGATAGAGGGCATCAGCTTGAATGCTTTCACTGAGGAGGTGTATACATGATTGATGCTACTGTGTTATCCAACGCTGTTACCTTCATCCAATCTTGAATACCATCGAATGATCATCGCCTCATATAGTACTTACGGGTTACCACCGCCTCTATAAGTCATGGGTGAATCGCCCTTAGCTCACTCGCCTATGCCTGTATTCCATAGATTTTCGACCTCTAGGCTCTCCCTTGTCTCTTCTTGCATCTCTTCTCAAGTATTCGTATCAGCTCGACCGTAGACTGTAGCTCAACTGAAGTTAGAGGCACTCAATGGCTAAGATGGAAGAGTATACCCCACTTATCATAACTTTACGTATGTACAGGATCTTAGTCGATCTCGCCCAAGTCTTCCAGAATGGTAGATGAATCGGATGTGCCCCGGCCCTGAAAGAAGTCCGTAATTCTTGCTTGCGTTTTCTGCCTCAGGTTTGTGACATAGTCAAAATACAATTGTGTCATCCTCAACAGCATCAACGTATCTGGCCCGGCTCGGTGTGCGTGCCGTGGCAGCCACGTATCGCCAGGCTGTAACGCCAGATAAAGTACTGATAAGCGGCAGTCTAAAGCCGATCTCGATTTCTTTACCACTTTGCTCCAATCTAACAAGAATTGCCAACTATTGGCTTTTGGAGGCATGAGATGTTCCAGACCAACGTGGTTAAGTAAATTGAAAATCTTCCAATAATCACAGCGACCTGAGGACCATTCTGCAAGAACAGACTCCGGACCAAAGCCTCCATCAACTAAAGCTTCTGCAATTAGTTCCATCGTCATGCCTGGAGTATATTGATCTCTGTCAGTCCCATAGACCTTGGTAATTGAACTACGCATATCGTAGTCCACTCGATCGCAGCATGTTTGGATCTGAGTCTGGTGATTGACGATAGTATCGACGATTACCTCTCCGTCTGCTTTCATAACGCATATCTCCAGCAACAAGTCGCCAGCGAACTCGGTATCAATCAAAAATAGATTGGGCGACTTGGATTCCCACAATGATCGAAATCTATCGGCTTGGTCACTGACCTCAATCTTGTTGGCCTCTAAATATTCCTGCAACGTGGTCGCACCTATTTGAAAGTCTTCAACGGTCATGGTCTTTGATCCGTTCTTCCAATTTTTGCTGAGATTGCAAGCTGCTTTATGATTCTCATACTCATCGCTTGGTCCTCTTTTTCTACAATTCGAGCACACGTATCTTGGACACGTCTGTTTGTGTTGGTGTCTTGCCACAGCTGTGTCGAAATATCTTGCACAAGAATCGCACCTGAATTGGGTGTGGTTGCGAGAGTGTTGATGGAGGCGGTACGGGGTTACGAATTTCTTGCTACATCTAGGAAATGAGCATACATACGGAGTATCTCCCTTATGCTCCCTGATGTGAATGTCGAGTGCGTTCGGAGTGAAATACTCTGCTCCGCAGATAGGGCATACAAAGCCTGTCCCGTCATGGTGTTTGGCTTTGTGGCTGCGCAGTAGGCAGAGATCCGCGAAGGCTTTGCCGCAATGCAAGACATCGCAGACATATTGTTTGTGTCCGTGATATCTAGCCTTGTGTTGGCCAACATCGCTATGAGAGCTAAAGGCTCGATCGCACTCGTCGCACGGGAATGGCGTCTCGCCATTGATATAACGGAGATGGTCTCGTACGGCAGCTTTACTGGAGAAGAGGACATCGCAGTGACGGCAAACAAGGTCTGGCCGAGTCTCATGACGAAGCATATGCTCCTCGATTGTCTCCCGGCCACGAATATTGATCTCGCATTTGGCGCAAAAATCCTGTATCCTTTCGTGCTTTCTCCGCATATGCGTTTGAAGTCTGTCGATGCCTAAGAATGGCGCTTTACAAACATCACATGTGTTTTTTCTGTCATTAATATGCACTACCATGTGGTCTCTCAGGTGGCGTCGACTAAGGAAGGGTTTTCCACATTCGGAGCAATCGACTTTCCATTTCCTTTGATGAATTCCTTGTTGATGCAGACGTAAATTTCTCCGTCTTTCAAAGAATTTATTGCATCCCGGTTCGAGACAGGGGATGCGGGTCGTTTTCGTGTGTGATTTGTAATGTTGTTCCTGATAGAGTGTATTGCGGAACTGCTTTCCACATACATGGCATGGTGGCGGCTTGCCACGGACAGACTTTCCCTTCTATAGAGGCCTATCAGCAAAGCAAGACGCAAATAGAGATGATAATAGAGATGATGTAGAGCCTTACTTGGCCTGCAGCTTTTTCGAAGTGTGTTTTAGATGCGCTTGATGGGGGCAACTTTTGAAGCCTGTCAATGGAGGTTCTGGAAATGGTTGATGGGGATAAGGGTACCGGGATATTACTGACCGTCTTCCCACTATTCTGTTTCTTACTTCTCGTGACGACACCCATGTTGATGCCTCTTGATGCGAGGGTTGACAGAGTGCAGTAGAGCTTTTAGAGAAGATAATTAACTTGTAGGACGAAGATTGTGAGTAATAAGATCCGTGTGGGTGAAGAAAACTTTAAATGTAAATTTGTCGGAGGAGTGTTGAAGATAAGTGAATCTTCGAGAAAAAAGAGGAGGGGGGGCTGAGATCTTGAAATACCTTGAATGATACCTTTAAAATCAGCTGAATACATTAAAACAATCAACATTTGCATCTACTTTGTAATATAACACAAATTCCTCTGCCAGAGTCTAGGAGGTGCTAAAACTACACGACAACCCTACCATATTCCAGGTGACTTCTCCTGTCTACTGCCCTTCTCGGTCAGACATTTGACTTGAGGGCCTTTCGGATTTCATGCCTCATCTCCTGCTTCATGGAGGTTATTTTCCCTACACCACCATAAACAAGAGCTATTGTACTAATCGTCAGCAGATAGCGCCTTTATATTTGATAAGATCATACCAGTATACATCTGAGCCACCGAAGCCCCAGCATTTAGTACCTCCAATGCTTGCTGCCCATTGGTGATTCCCCCGGTGCAAAAGATAACCTTTGAAGTGAGTGTAGCTGGCTGTGCAGGTACTTTTGACGTGGACGATTGCTCGAGGTGCGAAGAGGTTAAAGCAGGAGCAGAAGCAAAATCTGACCCTATGCCGCCTGTCGTGGGTGATGAATGCCTCTCCGGGACGCGTATTAGAGGCTGATTGATTGGCTCGTCGGAAGCCTCTTTTAGGTTCTGTTCATCGCGTCTGACTGACGCCTTGATCCTGATGGCCGTCGCCTCATCAGGTTGCAGCTGCCTTTGCTGCGATATGTTTTGATCATGCAAAGGATAATCTAATATCCGACGATAATTTTTCACAAGGCTTACGGTGCGATGGAAAAGCTGCGGACCAGAGTAGCCGCCTTGCTCTTCCATAACAAGGGCCTCGGTTTTCGACAAGCTTATCCCTTCGGGTCTTGCAGTAGTTGTGTTCCCGACGACAACTCCATCCACACCGGACCTGCATACTGCAGCGCATATGCTGGCGATCTGCTCTTCCGTATCTTCGTCCGGACTTACTTTTACCATTGTTCTCACCTTCACCTTTCTATCTACTGACGCAGCTGCAGCGACAACATCAGTAAGTATCTTTGTCAGAGGCTCGATTTGCTGAAGATCCCGATAGCCTGGTGCATTGGGACAAGAGACATTTACCACGATAATGTCTGCATATTTGGCAAGCAAGCTTGTTGCGTTAATATAGTCTCGCCTGATCGCTTCTAAGTCTCCTTCTGGTGTAGAATCGTTTTTCGCAACCTGCACGCTCAAAAGCTTGCCTTTCACTAACGATCCTGGAGGAACACCGGCATAACCATCCAAGACGTATCGCTCGGCATCCTCGTCAAGTCCATATCCTTGTTTATAAGCAAATTCACGGACCCTCTGCCGCAGTCGAGCAGCTACAAGCGTCGCTCCGTCCGAATTAAGACCGTAACGATTTATCATTCCTTGTTGAGAAGCGATTCGAAATACTCGAGGTCTGGGATTCCCACTCTGCTTAGTTGTGGTTACGCCACCCACCTCGACCACCGCTGGACTATCGGAGTCAGTATTGCTTCGTTCAGTAGGCACCGTGATCCCTAGAACGATATGTCTCAAGCGAATAAAGGACAGTGAGCTTCGAGATTTACTTACCCAAGTGCTAGAAGTTGAGTCGGGATCTCTCCATGTTTGTCTAGACCGCTTGAGATACCCAGCGGATTGACCAGAGTATAGCCAAAAACTTCTGTCTCAAGGTCTTTTGCGTCGTCTAGTCGACCCCTTTCCCTAGGATGGAGGCCAAACCGGTGAAGTTCCTTGAGAAGTCTAACGCCACTTTCGTGAGCGTCCTCTGCGTCGGGCCATACGGCTCGAATCAGGGGTACTGCGAGCCACCGATGGACGCTAGCGCGTGTGTTAGTGATGTAATTATAGCCTAGTCCAGCCGCCAGAAGAATGGTGGAGGCAATGAGGATGTTCTTGATCCGAGAAGGTCTCTGTACCGGAGCAGCTGTCGTGTAAGCGCAAAGATTTGACACAGTAGTCTTTGCGTAGGACCAATGTGTTGTACGAGAGCATCTTGAAGAATGTCGTCGAAAATGTGCGCAAGATGTAAATATGTATAGTTTGCCCACGCCTTGCATCATTCTTTATGAGTGTACTTCTTCAAATAGCTCTAGATAGTAGAGTAGCTGTGAATTAATCGAACAAAATGTACCGTCAGATCACGCTTTACTTCAATAAAGACTAGCGTTTCCACTTGCCGAACACGCTAGTCACTAAATCACCTAGGTCGAATGATGCCAAGACACACCAAGCTGCTCCTGGAATGTTGCTAGCATCGCGCGCTACGGCCGAATGCAGTAATCTCTCACTTCAGGATCGAGAACATACTTATTCGGGGCTTTGGCGCCACCTTCCCCATAGGTAGGCGATGCATTTATCCTCCTTCTTAATTTTTGAACATGGAAGAGGCAGGTCAAAGCAATGCTTGTTCAGAGCTTACCCGGAGCTTTGCGATGCGGGTGCCTCTGCGTCCGTAAATGAAACGATAGGCGTCAATTGGTACTCGCTCCAGCCTACCGTATGATGAGCTTTATCAAGGATAGACCTTCCAAAACGGATTGGAGGCGAAAAGCATATTAGGAATTTTGCCCGAGTCCAGGTTGTGTTGTGGGAAGTTTCACGGGCCTGTTACCTGGAGCTATGACACCTAGCTTGTACAACATATATGCCAGGTGACAGAAGAGCAGCTCGCCATGCCTGATGAAATGAGCATGTGGTGTTGCGCTGACGGCAAACGGTTATAATCGGCAACATACCACAACACTCGACAGCAAAGTCCGTATCGGCCCCCTTTGACCCACGATAGGCCCATTTCGATTGAGGCGCCACTTGGACAATCGTACGTACATGAATCCTCCTCAACAGCGTCATCAGTTCAAGGGTACAATCATGTCTATTGTGTAACGAACGAACGATCCATCTGAACGCTTTCATTATCATCGAACGTATCCACTCAAGCTCTTTCCTTTCACCACACAACTACAATACTAAGAACCTCAACCTACAATATCAAGCCCCTACAAAGCTCACAGCGGCAGCCACAGAGACTCGATATTCTCTAATTCAATTCTGTCACTTCACTACCCTGAATGAACTGAGACAGAGGACAGGGACCCTGGTGCTCGTCATTTTCCCCTCCCAACACCCAACAAAAACAAGGCGTACAATACCCATTTGATAACATCTTGAAGTGAATACTTTCATTCATTGACACCGTGGTCGAGTATCGAGTCTTGAGTGACCATATAAGACTTCCTACCTCCATCCTTCTTCCAACCTTTTCCATTCCTCATAAAAAACCTACAAACAATCTCAATTCATCAATTTTGACTTCGACTTCAAATCTTCATCCAATTGGTAAGCATCCCTTCAATTCACACTCATCCATCCTCCTCCTTCTCCTATTTTCCTTGCAGATACTAACACCCATCCCTCCCAGACCAAATCAACTCAACTCAACTCAATCAACTCATCCCAAATACCAAACCACCTCACCTCACTCAAAATCACCTCACCTCACCTCCCCTCTAACCAAACCCCCCACAACCAAAATGTCTCCCTCCACCCTCATCACCACCGCCACCACCATCGCCGCCCCAAACCCCACCCCCCAGCCCCAAGACGGTCGTGGTATGTCCACCCTCCCCTCCCCTTCACCCCCCTCCCCAAAAACCTTCCAAAACTAACATTAACACCATACCAATCAGGCTCTCCAGGCTTCGGCTGCTGCATCATGTAGACCTCCTCTTGCCGCCAACACACCACACTCGTTCAATGAGAAGTACGCCAATGTCATGTCTCTACCGCTATTCTACGACGAGACTTCTGCGATGTGCTTTCGGAATGCGCTTCATGTTCTTATGGATCGATATGGGTCTGAGCTGGTCTGAAGCTTGACTGGGGTTGAGGGCATGGCGAATGGATAGGGATGGTGTGCGATGAGTTGCGGATATGGATATGGATATGGTTGGCATGGATATATGGTCATGGTCGCATGCATCTCCTCTCTTTTTCTTCTCTTTCTTTTCTTTCCTTTCTTTTATCAGACTTGCGACATTGGACATTGGACATTGATATGGATATGGATATGTATATTGATATGGATATGGTGGAACGATTTGTATACTTGCGAGCTTGCGAGCTTGCGGAATGTTATTTATTCTTAGTGTTTAGTATATTCATGCCTGCATTCTTCCCCTTGTGGATTTGATGGCGGAGATGATGGAGATGATGGATCTCGATAGGAGAGGCGGTGGTGGCTGAGAAGTGGGGAGGCCGTATTACTTTGTATATTAGATGGATATATCCACAATTAATCAATCGATCCATCCATCGATCAATCAATTAAGCACACTTTGGGGAATTTCGATGTTGACGCTCTCTCTCTGCTTGCTTGCTTGCTTGCTTGCTTGCTGATATTGGGTTGGAGATTGTGATCTGTGGCTTGTGGGTTGTGAATTGTGGAAGCAGATATACCTATGGGTGTGAGGGTAAGGGTAAGGGTGAGGGTAAGGGTGAGAGTAAGTATGATTGAGGTACGGCGATAGGATAGTGGATTGTGTTTTGAAGTATTTTACATGGGTTGATAGGATTGGGAACAGGCACAGGGATAGGGATAGGGATAGGGATAGGGATTGGGAGCGGGATCGGCATCGGAGGTGTTGCTGCGATATATGTGGGATATTGATATTGATATTGATATCAACATTACTCTTGCTAGTACAGCATGAAATCTCCCCTTCCCCTTCCCCTTCCCCTTCCACATAGTTCCCAACCCTCCTCTCGATTGTGATATTTCGGAGGCTTGGAGGTGTATGGAGTAGGTTTCGTGATTTCTCTCGCGAGGGGCTGGAGGGTTTGGGATGGGATGGGATGGTGATGATGATAGGGTATGGGGGGGGGGGGGGGGGTTAGGGCTGAGATGGGGATGGGGTTGAGATGGGTTTAAGGGTGGGGTTTGGGTGTATTGGTTTGTTTTGTGGATTTATGGTGATTGTGGAGGGATGAAGGGAAGGTGTTGGGGTTTTGGTAGTCAAGGAGTAGGGTAGTAAGGGTGAAGCACGCGGGTATGGCGATGTGATATTTTCTTGGGTAATTTTAGACGACGGCGACCATGGACAATCCCCTTTCCTTGAGCGTTGTCTGATTTTACAATATGAGCAATGGCTCAAGAGATACGAGCAGTATCACTGCAACGGCAAGCGTGCTGTAATAAGGGAAAGAAGCTTGCGATGAGAAGACCACACAAGCAAAACTCCAAAAGCTTGTCACTTCTCACTTCTTCCATCCCTAGCAATCAAATCGTAATGATTGCTGTACTCGTCAAGACCCTCCCACATCCCCCAGCTCATTCCAACGAAGCCTCCCAGCCGATCCGCAGCCTCCTGTGCCTTCACGAGCTTTTCTGCGAGGGCGGCTTGTGAAGCCGGCGTGCTGTCTCGATGTCTGGCTGGATGGCACTCGAATTCTCGCTTCCAATACGCGGCGCGGATTCTGTAGGAGGATGTTGTGAGTAATCTGCAGTGATTGCGAGCTTGGAGATTGAGGACTTACTCGTGTTGATCTGCGGATATCGAGATTTCTAGGGTGTCCCTATCTTGATCTGCGTGAGAGGGCGAAAGGGTGGGTTGTGAGTCTGGTACGATCGATGTTCGTCCGAGGGGTAGGGACTTTGGTCCCGCCTCGGTCTGAGGCGTAAGGGCAGGAGAAGCTTCGAAAGGATGGTGACGAGGTCTTGGCGGCGAACTTATGGGATGCTTGTGAATTTGGATTTGTTGTCCAGGCGTCGTTGCTTGAGGCTCGTCAGTAGGTAGAATACATGCCGATAGTTCGGCTGCTAGTCGAGGCTTCTGGTGTCCAGCAGTCTGTTGATTCTGTTGCTCCACTGTTGTTCGCGATCTATTGAGGGCAGCTTGTGCGGCTTGTACATTTTGCTGCAGTTGATTCCGCGCTGCACGGCGTGAGGCCTGTATCGCATATCCTGGCATCTTGGGCACTCGTCCCGGCCATACCTCGGTGAACCCCCCTGAAACGAGTGCCCTGCCAGGATATGGGATACAGTTCTGTACCGGCTGCGTTTGGGTCACGACTTCGGCATCATGTGCAGCTTGAACGCGTTGATCGAGCTGCGCTGATGCTTTGTACAATGTTCCCTGGGGTTGCTCTTGTGATGTAAGCAACTTTGGTGCCAGGGTCCGCAATTGCCCTTGTTTGATTGGAGCGTGTTGTCCAGCATTTGATGTCCGCTTAATAGGCATATACGAAGTCAATTGACTTTTGCGCGGCGCGTCGAATATCTGCTGAGGTTGAGGAGTTGGGGGCTGGTGGGAGAGGTAGCTTGGATGTGGGGGATACTGCCACTGCACTGGCGGCATTGGCTGCTGGGTCCACGTCCAAGATGTTTGCGTTGGAGGATGCATGGACGGAGATGGGTTGACCAGATACGGCGGATGCTGTGGCACAGGAGGGACCTGATAGAATGGACGCTGATATTGAGCGATGCCTGGAGGATGCATGGAGGGAACGGGCTCGGCTAGAAACGGCGGATGTTGTGGTACAGGAAGGGCCTGGTAGTAAGTATGCTGAGTCTGATGGACAAGAGGATGTTGGAGATCTCCTGAAGGTAGATATGGATCTGCATAAAGCTGGTGGGGAGGTCTGGTAGGATGGAACTGCGCGTCTGATGCTTGTTGACCAAATTGCGGAGCTTGAGGAGATTGCTGTCGAGAAAAAGCACCCACATGGACTGGAACCAGAGCAGTTTTAGCGTGCGACATATAGCTGTCGTTATGGCGTTCTTCGTTTAGTGGATCATCATAGCAGATAGGCTTTTCCTCAGTCAAAGGCTCATCATGATAATCATCCCGATTAACGGTCTCTTGCTTGACTTTCTTTCGGGCCCGATGGAATGCTTTCCTGCGTCAATCTGAGCTCGATCAATGGGAAGCGTGCCAGCTTGTCTCTTACCTAGACCTTCTCCAGTGCGAGCAACGCCTGGCGTACTTCACGCGGCATTTGGCACTCAAGTCGTACAGGTCGCTTTTGTGACAGTTCGTGCACTCTGTACAGCGAGGGCAGATGTCACTCGTACATACCATGGTGATGGTACGTGCTGCGGTCTTGGAGAAGTCTGGAGGATTTATCGATGCATCGCTATTCCATTTGTAGATCTAACATGATGTGGATGCTTCTATTGTTATGATCCTGGGGCTGTCGAGACGTAAGGTGGAGTGTTGATAGATGGGAGGGCTTCCATCATCAAGGTAACCAACGATGTTTCCTCATGAAACGCCTGAAGCGCTAGCGCCACCAAGGCTCATGAAGTGGTGGACGAACTTCGACCCAGGGCTAGGGTTCGAGGAGACCCTTGCCTTGTCTCGATATCTGTCAACTTCCTAGTCGTCCTTAGGCTGTTGCATCCCTGTTTGACTTTTGCTCCTCCTAGCCTCGTCATGGGAAGGCTGAGTGCAGTGAGAAGCTCACTGTTCAATGACACTGATTGCACTCAATCTCTCTTACGCCCTCCATCCTCGCCTCTGGGCTGGCCATTGTACAGCGAGTCTTGAGCAGTCTTCGATTCCTCGTCACTACTTACATCGTAATCGTCATCACTGCTCCCATCAAAGCTACCACGCCGCCGCAGTGTCTTCATAGACATCCTGCTAGATGGGCTGCCGTCATCAAAGCTTCGGTCGAAGTACTCATCAGTCCTTCCCAAGATATGATCGGCTTTACCAGGCGACCTACTGCCCGATACTGGCACATCAATCACTCCGTTAGACGTTGTTAGATAGTGTCGGTCCGAACCATCTCCGGTGGGCCATCTCTGTGGCTGTCTGTTAGGCCCACCCGAATACTCATGTCCCCCTCTTTCCTCATTCTCTTGCCACTGTCGCTCTCGGTCCCGTCTGATCGCTTCCCGTTGTTCCATCCATTCCGGATTCGGCTCCCAACGCCACCCGTCACCCGAAGTATTGCACACTGGAAGAACCCACAGAAGAGGCTTGGGTCCGAAGAGGTGCTGTAGATTCCTCCTCCAACCCCAATCGAAGGCATTTGGTAGCTTTTCGGAGTCTCGTTCGTCGAGATAGTCTTCATACCTCTGCCGTTCCCTCGACTGTTCAACTTCATTGTAGTCCCTTCGCGAAGATCTTCGTGCCTGTCTACCTTGTTCAAGATCTTCGTCCGCAACCATACTTTCCCCTTCTTCAGGTCTTGTGACGCCTGGCAGCGCGTTTGCATGGATCTCAGCAAGCTGCTGTCCATAACTCTGCCCTCCCTTTCCATTCGCACTCTTATGGCTGTTTGCTCGCATAGTCTTCCGTAGGGGACTGAGGTACCGCGTCTTCTCCAAGCACTCGATAGTCGTCTGACCCCTGCACGCCAAGCTTAAGTGCCACCCTGTGAAGCCTGTCAAGACCAAGCCTATGATCCCAGAAATCACACACAGCAAGACGTAATTGATTGGCATGAAATTCTCGGTGTACTGATTGTCGCTCAAGACTTCCCCCCAAAGCCAGGTCGACGTCACAGCGAAGCAAAGCCAGCAATAGAACGTCGTGTAAAGGAGGAACAGCAGGAAGGCCTTGTAATTTCTCAATCCGACACACGTCGCCAGCCAAGGACAGTGATGATCCATTTTCAAAACGCATCGGCCGCATGTCGAGCAATGGTGTGCACGGTCCGGCTTGCGGGCCTTGCACTTCTTGCAGAATCTGGACTCACCCGTGGATTTGACGGTGAAAGAAGAAGCGTCCCGTTGTATCGGTTCATGCGTAGGGAGGGAAGTGTAGCCGGAGGTGGGTTTCCCGGACCCTGGCAAGACGTTATAATAATCTTGGTTGAGGGGCGATCCTGGATCTGTGAAGACGGCCGTTGTGTAGCACCAGTTGAGGAGGACGTAGAGAATGACTCCAAGAACAGAGGATATTGTGCCTATGCTCACAGCATTATCAGCTACTACCCAAGTAAGATACACTAGAAGGGGCCCACTTTTCCAGCCCTTGTAGTCTGCCAAAAGACCTATGCCAGCTTCCACCCATATCGCCCATGTCGTCAAGCCATAGATAAAGGCTAATGGGAAGTAAGTGGCCACCGAGCAACAGGCGCGTTCGCACTTCTTTGCCCAGCTTCTCCGTCCGTGTTTCATTGGTGATGCTAGAACTGAAGGTGACGATAGTGGGCTCATCATCTTTTTGAGACAATGTCAAAAAGGCAAGACGCTCATGCTCCCATGGTCGTGCCTCCAATCCATATGCGACGCAGGATTGGTAATTCAAGGCCAAATTGACGCAGAGACAAGCAGCGAGAGCAGTGCAATGGGCTAAGTGACCTAAGTACTGGTCAGAAGAAGCAGCAATGAAACCTCCATGAAAAAGGCCGAGAGGTCTGTCTTCCTTGGTGACGCCTCCACAGCGGCTTGTATGGGGGCCAGCCCTGCAACGGCGAGCCTAAAATCAACATTACTGGCCCGGGGCCCGGGTGATCCACGCGCTAGGAACACCGCCCGGATCCTAAGCTGCTTTGGTTGAAGGATCTACCAAACACGAGTAGAGTCTTCTATTTTCAGACACAACATTTCCATCCCTCATTCTCTCCTCATGGATATCTTCTCACTCTCACCTCCAGCGCCTTCGTCTTTGTCTTTGTACTGGCAAGTCGCTGCTGTTGAGTTCCTCTGTTTGCCGAGACACAATCTGCCGCAGCTGTCGCCCTTTCCAGCGCCCATCCTACAGCCTTGCCTAATCTCATAAACCTGCCTGCTCACAATCCCAAGCGCATAATACGACCTCTCACACACCATCTCGCCCATCATGGCAGCCAACGAGTACTACAACTCCCCACCAACCCCGCGTCCCAACCAGCAGAACTCCAATGCTGCCCTGCCACCACTTCCTCCAGATCCATATACAACCTACAGTTCTCATCCTGCACAACCTTCTGCACCCTACATGTCATCGCCCTCTTTCGAAGACTCAAGCTATCGACCATACGCCGACCAAAGCCAACAAAGCCTGCCATCTCCATACTATGCATCTGGTGGAGGCGGCAGGGAGCATGAACAGGCAGCCTATTCAGACAATATACCGCTGAGACACAATCCAAGCAAAGGAGACTCAGATTTGGCAATGCATGACCATCTAGCAGATGACCCAGCCATCATAGACAGGCCACCACAGAATGCAGCCCGACGGAGAAGGAAGCAAGGTTTCTTTGGTGGGAAAATACCTTGGGTAGTTTACACATTCACTCTGATACAGATCTGCGTCTTCATTGCAGAGTTGGCGAAGAATGGTAAGATCACGTAGCTTGTCATCCCCTGGTCCAGCGCTGACAGGCTCAGGCGTCTTGACCAAAACCCCTATCGAAATCCATCCTCAGTTTAATCCCATGATCGGCCCTTCCCCATACGTACTGATCAACATGGGCGCGCGCTATGTTCCATGCATGCGGAAGCCGTCCAAGAACTTCAACGATATATGGCCATGTCCAAACACCACGTCAAACCCTCTAGCACTCGACAACCAGTGCAAATTGAATAACCTTTGCGGCTTCGGGGACAAGGCATATTCCGAGACAAACCACCCTAATCAGTGGTATCGCTTCATCATACCTATTTTCCTACATGCCGGTTTCATACACATCGCTTTCAATATGATACTGCAGCTCCTCTTAGGACGAGACATGGAGAAGGAGATCGGCTCTCTACGCTTCTTCCTCGTCTATCTTAGTAGCGGGATATTCGGCTTCATTCTCGGTGGGAATCTGGCCCCAGAAGGTATCGCCTCTACAGGTGCTTCAGGCTCTCTCTTCGGTATAATTGCCCTCAACCTTCTGGATCTGCTTTATCACTGGGGAGAGGTCAAATCTCCCTGGGCCGATCTCGCATGGCTGCTGTTCGACATAGTTATTTCCTTTGCGTTGGGCTTGTTGCCCGGTCTGGATAACTTCTCGCACATTGGTGGCTTTCTCATGGGCTTGGCACTAGGGGTCTGCTTATTGCATTCTCCGGACGTTTTGCGCCGAAGGGTTGGCGCAGACTTGCCACCGTATGCATCCGTGAAGCGGTCCCGGAAAAGCGATGAAGATGGGGGTATCAAAGCTTTTGCCAGAGAGCCTGTGGCTTTTTTCAAAGGTCGCAAGCCTCTCTGGTGGGTGTGGTGGGTGGTACGAGCTGCTGCACTGATCGCTGCTCTCGTCTGCTTCATTGTGCTCTTGAGAAACTTCTACAACACAAAGCCCACGACATGTCGATGGTGTCGGTACCTGAGCTGTATTGTGAGTTTACTAGCCTCGCACGGTCCGTGATTATGGTACTGATAGCTTTCTAGAAATACAAAGATTGGTGCGACATTGGCGAGTTGACGACCACGAATGTCACGAGTGGGACGAGTCATAACAAGCGAAATCTTCTCGCCGGCCCTTTACGAATCAGCCTTCAAAGCCTGTTATAGCATTGAGATTAGCGCGGCTCCTTGACGATTTCTTCCAAGCAGCATGTCAGGCATAGCGTCGGCGTTTGTGGGTATCGCATAGCACGGGAAGACCTGAAAATCTACATAATAGGATCTTGTGCGCGGTATGTAGCTTTGCATGTATGTATCGAATGCTCCGAATGCTGTGATCTAGAGCTGTTCAGGTATCTCGATGAAAATCAGTCCTAAAGTTATTGAAATACTCCCGCAACATAAAATCGATCATCATTCGCTGGGAACTTTTCTCGCTCTACGCATAACCTCAATTGTCCTAGCATGAGACGACTGCCAAAATACCAAACCAAGCCTCTGATATGATGCCTGCGCCCACATCTTTAGGCTACGCTGTAAGGTGTCTCGACGCCTGTTACTTTTATAAAAGTACCCAACAAAGCCTACTGCGTATGACCGAGCGCGTTCGGGCATTGACTGCCATCACGCCCCATGATGTGCTCGAATGGGTTGAGGTTCAACTAACATTGCTCCGGACGATGTTGCTGAATGGGACACGAGCAGAAATAAGTGGTTAGTTTGGGGCAGTCGGCTGTCATCACTCGATCGTGTTATTATGTTGTTATGCTCGGGGAGAGTTTTGATAAATAATGTGTCCTATTCCTATCGACGATGCGGCTTTCTAATGCCAAAGCTAGTACTAGCGTCTCACGTAATTAACTCCGACGCGAATGACGCGCCTTCTGTGGGAGAAGGATATCTCGCCGCGAATGACCACAATGCCAATTTGACCACCAAAGGTGCCTTGAAGATGCCAGCAGCTACGTTGAAGACACCAAAGCGGGCATTGGCCGACTCAACTAAAGCCCATGCTAATCCTAAGGCTAGCCTCCCCTCCCCCTCCACAGCCAAGAGAAGAAAACTGGATATAGGCTCTTCACCATCCAAGCGGCTCAAACTGAGCCAGAATGGCCCCAAACTTGGCTCGAGTCAGCCCAAGAGTCAATTTGAAGAGGAAGTGTTGGAGAAATTGACCCAGGACATCAGTGGCTTGAAGCAGCGAAATTCGGAGAAGGATCAGCAGTGGGAAAGGCCGGGGCTCGCTGATTTCGACGAGGGGAAGGATGCTCTGGTCTTCCAGCAGATTGAGGCCGAGGAGGGGACGTTGAATGGAGGGAGGACTACTGTGAAATTATTTGGCGTCACTGAGGTCAAGATTACACCAGACAGAGTATGAAGATTCATGCTGACCGTTACCATTATAGACTGGTCACTCTGTCCTCCTTCATGTCACTGACTTCCTCCACTACTTGTATGTAGCGGCGCCAGTCTCCTTCGCGAAGACGGATACGGAAGGTTTCAAGGCATATCTGGAGACTCAATTGGCGCAACATCAACCGGCCATACATTCGGTCCAGATGGTGATGCGGGAGAACTTGTTCGGATTTCAAGGCAATCAACAGAGTCCCTATCTGAAGATTACAGTCACCGACCCAAAGTTCATCAACAGGGTGCGGACGACAATCGAAAGTGGAAATACCAACTACAAGCAGATGTGGAAGGGGGTGGATGGTGGGATCTTGACTTTTGATAGCATTCAATACGTCTTGCGATTCATGATTGATACTGGAGTGAGTTAAGCTGGCGATGCTGAAGGTGCGTCCGGAGCTGATATACTGTGTAGGTGACAGGCATGTCTTGGGTTGAAGCTCCCCACAGCAAATATCACATAATCCCTCATAAAGACTGCCATTCGAACTGCCAAATAGAGGCGCGCGTGCACTACCGAGACCTCATTGCCCACTCAAATGATGGGGAGTGGGCGAAGATGGCCCCGCTTCGTATACTCTCCTTCGATATCGAGTGTGCTGGTCGAAAAGGCATCTTTCCAGAAGCCAACCAAGATCCTGTCATCCAGATCGCAAACGTCGTTACAAAATACGGGGACGTCAAACCATTTGTACGAAACGTTTTCTGCCTTGATACGTGCAGTCTCATCGTCAATACCCAGATTTTCGAGTTCGATGCTGAGGAGAAGATGCTGATGGCATGGAGAGATTTCCTGGAGAAGGTAGATCCGGATGTCATCATTGGGTACAACATCGCCAACTTTGACTTTCCATACTTACTGGATCGAGCAAAACATCTAAAGTGCACGAGATTCAATCAATGGACAAGGCTCAAGAACATGGCGTCCCAAGCTAAGGAAACCAACTTCTCGAGCAAGCAGATGGGCAACAGAGATACCAAAGCTACGAATACCAACGGACGCCTGCAGCTGGACCTGCTGCAGCTCGTGCAACGAGACCATCAGCTACGAAGTTATACCCTCAACGCCGTTTGCGCACATTTCCTGGGGGAGCAGAAGGAAGATGTGCACCATACCATGATTACAGAACTCTTCAACGGGACGCCAGAGTCACGGCGGCGACTCGCTGTCTACTGCCTCAAAGATGCTTTTCTACCACAACGGCTCATGGACAAATTGATGTGTCTTGTCAACTACACCGAAATGGCCAGAGTCACCGGAGTCCCTTTCAATTACCTGCTGGCCAGGGGCCAGCAGGTCAAATTCATCAGTCAGCTCTTCCGGAAAGCGCTGGAGCAGCACCTTGTTATTCCTAATTTACGAAGCGACGTCTCTGAGGACCAGTACGAAGGTGCAACTGTCATTGAACCCACTAGAGGATATTACGACGTTCCGATTGCTACGCTCGATTTTGCTTCCTTATACCCTAGTATCATACAAGCACATAATCTTTGCTATACGACTTTACTAAACAAGACTAGCGTTGAGAAGATGAACCTTGTCAAAAACGAAGACTACATTGTTACGCCTAATGGAGATATGTTTTGCACGGCAAAGATCCGGAAGGGCTTACTCACACAGATCCTGGAGGAGTTGCTGGGGGCTAGGAAGCGAGCGAAAAAGGAGCTAGCAGTGGAGACGGACGCCTTCAAAAAGGCTGTCCTCAACGGCCGACAGCTGGCTTTGAAAGTCAGTGCCAACAGTGTTTACGGGATTACAGGTGCGACGGTCGGAAAGCTACCTTGTCTTGCTATTGCGAGTAGTACCACCAGCTATGGTCGACAAATGATCGAAAGGACTAAAGAAGAAGTCGAAAAACGATACACCATAGCGAATGGGTATTCGCATGATGCCTCAGTCATATATGGCGACACCGACTCAGTGATGGTTAAATTTGGGCCCCAGGAGATAGAAAAGGCCATGGAATTGGGGAATGACGCCGCCCAGTTCGTCTCGGCCAAGTTCATCAAGCCGATCAAGCTGGAATTCGAGAAGGTGTACTTTCCTTACCTACTGATCAACAAGAAGCGATATGCTGGCCTTTATTGGACGAGTCCAGAAAAATATGACAAGATGGACAGCAAGGGTATCGAAACCGTGAGACGAGATAATTGCCGTCTGGTCCAGAACGTCATTGAAACTATCCTGCGCAAGATTCTCATCGATCGAGATGTGCAGGGTGCGCAAGAGTATGATCTCACGTCCATGTGTCTTGACCCTATAACTGACCTTCATAGCTATGTGAAAGATACCATCTCTGATTTGCTTCAGAACAAGGTCGACATGTCCAAACTCGTCATTACCAAAGCCCTCTCGAAATCCGACTACACCGCCAAGCAAGCACACGTCGAGCTCGCCGAGCGCATGAAGAAGCGAGACGCCGGCTCCGCCCCCACCCTAGGCGATCGTGTCGCCTACGTGATCGTAAAAGGAGCAGGCGGTGCGAAGAACTACGAGAGATCCGAAGATCCGATTTTTGTACTAGAGAACAACATTCCCATCGATACGAAATACTACCTCGATAACCAACTCGCAAAGCCTCTAGGGAGAATCTTCGACCCCATCCTCGGCGAAAAGAAAGCAGGCCAGCTCCTCACGGGAGAACACACCCGCTCCATCTCCGTGGCCGCCCCCTCTTTAGGCGGTCTGATGAAATTCGCCAAGAAAACGCAAACGTGCATGGGTTGCAAGAAACCTCTGACGCGCGCGGACGAAAGGGCCGGTGCGGTGTGCGAAGACTGTAGACCGCGTACTGGAGAGCTGTATACCAAGACCTTGACCAAAGTCAGCGACTTGGAAGTCAGGTTCGGACGGCTGTGGACGCAGTGTCAACGGTGTCAGGGCAGTTTGCATTGCGAGGTTATTTGTTCGAGTAAGGATTGTCCGATCTTTTATATGCGGATGAAGGCGAAGAAGGACGTTGAGGATGCGGGGAAGGAGTTGACAAGGTTCGATTTCGATGCTGGTGAGGCTTGGTAGGTACTGCGTCCCGATAGAGAAAGTACGTGTATCGAGCATGGCGTTGGGGTTGAGGAATGTATGGTGGGAAGAACGGATGCAAAAGTGAGTGTGTCGTAACGGTTTATCTTGATCTTTGAATACTGGAGATACCACTCACTGTACGAACCTCTACCACTTTCGCAGTCCGTTTGAAGATATATTCTATCACGCATAGATACCACGAAGTGCGTATTTGTTTTATACCTTATCACTAATCTCTGAAAATGTACGGGTACTGTACAGCTTTCCTGTTCCTATCTTGACTCCCATCCCATCCACACTCTCAATACCAACCGCTCTCCTCTAAAGTGCAAAGAATTTCCTCGCATGTTTACTCTAACCCAACATCGTCCATCTTCCACCTCCCCGCTGCAATCCACACATCATGTATTATCCCATCCACCAACTTCTCCACATATAGAATAACGCAACTTATAGAGCTTTCACCGCTTAATACCTGTCTATTCATCCCTCCCAGCCATCGTTCAAGAAAGGCAGCATTATGAGAAGTGTGGTTGAACTGGAGTGGTGGGGTGTTGGGTGTTTGGGGGAAGAGGGGCCAGGAAGGGGGAGGGGGGATAGGGTTGGGAATTTTGGGTTGGAGGGGGAAGGGTTAGGATGGAGTGTTGGAGGTGGAGGGAATGGGGGGGAGGGATTGGGGTGCCGGTGTTTGGGGGGTTCGAGATGGGTTGATGGAAAAGAAAAGGGGGAAAGGGGTTCTGGATGGGTTTGGGGGGGTAGGTTGTGATGTTTGGGGGATGAAGAAAGACAAACGGGAGGTCCGGTCAGTTTTGAATATATGAATTAAGGAATTGAAAGAGTATATGAACACAATGCTCCCTACCAACTTACACAACTGCCCACTTCATATACATACCACTACCCCAACCCCCAACCCCCCTACCTCTTCCCCTCAATCTGCAACGTAGCCAAAACACTCCCCACCCCATCCGTCGTCCCGTTTCCCCCAACCGCATACGGACTCACAAACCCCATCCCCACAAGCCCCCACCCACTGTCAAAAACCTCCACATACACAAACTCATACAACCCCTTATACACCAACCTCTGTAGTAACCCTTCCACCACCGAATGCAATATCCCCAACGTCAAATGCTGCTTCTCCATCCTCCCCGCATCGCCAGGAAGGGGACTGACGCCCTTTTCCGGATTCGACCAGAATTCAAGCAAGCATCCCAATTTGATGTCCCATCCGAAAGGATCTTCGGAGGGGGAGAGCCAGCGGTCGCCGGTGGTGTTGAGTTCGGCGCTCAGGGTGCGTTGCAGGGATAGCAGGGTTTTCGCGTAGGCGGTGGCGGGGATGGGGGGGACTTGGCCGGGGTTGGCGAGGTGGAGGATTAGTTTCGTGAGGGTGTGCGGGACGGTGTGGTTGTAGGTGCGGTGGGGGGCGTTGAGGGGGTAGTCTGCTATGTCGATTTGGGTGAAGGTTGAGGCGGGGGGGAGGGAGGCGGTGATGGAGGGGATGGAGAGGGTTGCGTTGGGGAATTTGGTGGCGAGGGGGGCGCTGGGGTGGGGGAGGGGGTTGTTAGTGATGGGGTTTTGGGCGGGGAGATGGGGGAGGGAGGTCGGCTTGGATGTTGCCGACTATGGTTCTGAAGTAGCCGTAGTAGGGGGAACTTGATGATGCGGTTGCATTGAGGGCAGGGGAGGATGAGCTGGGAGATTGTGTTGGTGTGCTGATCGCATCGGCAGAGGGGGGTGGTGCTGCCAGTGATATGACTGCATGTTGCGTACAGAGGAAGGCGACCCAGAAGGTGGTTTGCATGATATCCGATTATTGACTCTGTGGAGAAAGCTTGGCGCACTTTCACACCAGTCGATGGGCAGCTTCCCCGCGTTCATCTTATAGATCTGTACGTCGACAGGCCCGTGCTGTTGTTATGAGAAGGTGTCACACCAGGTTAGCGATTTGTTCCTATGCGTTATCCGCAAAGCGACAAGCGACGATGTTATAAATATATCTTGGCAAGTAGGTAACGGTTCAGGATGTTCCAAAGTGAGGAACAAGTGTTGGAATGACCTTCGGAACAGAATGTATTATTGGGGCTCTGTAATTCTTCCAAAGATTGATATGGAAACTTACCATATGTGAATAGTGTCCGTACGGTGTTCGTGGTTGCGATGCGCTTCTACTCTCCACCAACACGGATATTATGCGTAGGCGCCCCGCTCCGTTCAGACTCGTCACCTGCATATGTTGTAGAACTGTTCCAGGTGCGCTTACTAATCGTACATTCTCGCAGTCTTACAAGTGAAGCTATGCTAACAAAGAAGAGCTGAATTCGCTTTTGGACAAAAGGGAATACTTTATTGAGCTCAGGATCTCGCTCCTGGAGAATGAAAAGATTCGAAGTAAGGTAGAGTTGAGATTATTGAATAGAGCAAGACCTAAAGTCATTCAAGAAAGTCAAACTCGATACTTGAACAACGGCTGTCGAAATATGTTGTAAATGAGTCAAACGTTCTCAGAAACGTGCAACAAACGCGCTCAAACGAGCGAAGCCTTTGATCGGTATTTCATGCTCGGTGCAAAATGGGAAAGCTGCATGTCTTGGTAACAGCTTTCCACTCTTCCACACGAGATTGGTCTGAGTCACCAAGCGCAAGACAACAAAACAAAACCAATGGCGCTGGCGGCAGGACCAACATGAGTATTGAATCCGTGTTGCATGACGACGTTAAAGCTCTACAATTATGACCACCCTTTCAAAGGCTCGTTACGGTCATCCAAAAACGACGATTGTTGGTACTTCAGGGTAGATATTTCATATTATCGAATACAATCGGATTCGAGAAGGGAAGGCATCTCTGAGATTTGGTAGTAATGAATGTGTGTGTGTGTACCTGTGGTCGATAAGGCTGAATGATTTGTTATGAGGCATGAGACATCTGCACTGTCATTGGTTGGGTGCAATAGTATGTTGATACCTAACTGATGATGTGTCTATTGCTATCGTAGAGAGCAAGAAAATCTCTTCTAGTGCATGCCAAGCCTCTGATTTGTAATCAGCCGAGGCTGACCCGCTCTGAAGAGAACGACTATACTCCTCTGGGGTCCAAAGCGTCCGTTCTCTATACATAGGGGCGAAGGTATCCTATAGGAGTATGCGCCGGGGGATTACGCCACGTCCAAATGCCTTCATTAGGGGAGGATCCTAGGGGAATACACGCCACCGAGGGACCACGCGCTGGGAGATTATGCCATATGTGGAGGGAATTTGAACATAAGCGTACGTACCTCCAAGCAATGAGAAATATCCATTCAGATACGTGGAGATCTCACCACTCCAATCGTAGAGTCCATAATTCTACAGCAAGGTGGATAATTGCCAACATTGCAAATGATTTTTTTAATTTTTTTTAATTTTTTTTATATCTAGGCATTTTATAGACTGGTAAACACTGAACGGTCATATGTAGGGGAGTCGAACCCCCGGTCCTTGTCTTTTACATCTATTACCATGGATGTACCGGTAGCTAATAAGGTAGCTATCCTAGTCCTATTACACCAATTCTAACTATAAGTAGCTACTCTAAGAGTACGAATCTAACGGCCTATAGGTCTTCTAAGAAGGAGTACCTTAGTATCCTGCTCTATAAAGGGAGACTGACTATCGAGAGCTTACTTAGCACAGTCCCTAGCTCTTTATAGATCTTTTTACCCACTAAAGTAAGATCTAAAGAACTTCGCTTATACCAGCTCCATTCTATAGATCAAGTAGTATAGCAGACCTACTACGTAGTCCTAAGACTAACGAGTGTCGTACTGACGTTTATAGTGCCCCGAACTTAATGACAATATGCCCCTGTAGGATTCGAACCCACGTAGTAGCTGTATCTAGTACAGGTCTGCTATACCAGTAGCAGTGTGTGTCAAACACCGCCGTGAGGCACATTGCAAATGATGAGATGTGAGTCGTGACAGCAGTAGTCGAGCCCTACCAACCATGGAGAGTGGATGCAATCGTCGGTGAAAGTCGAGAAAGCAACTTACTGATGCAGGAGAACGTTGATTTGGGAACCCTGCCAGATTATGGAACAGTATCAGCAGACTTCCTCCCCACATCTAGCATGTTTTGCGGCCAAATCAAAAGGCTGCGAACATCGCGGTCGGCATCATAACATATTGCGATGATATCGCGTATCCCAGCTCGTCCCATATCATCGATCCACCAGAGATCCTCCACCAGGACCATTAACATAAGCCAATGCGCATACACCGCAAGTGCAGGAGGGGATCCACCCACCAGCATATCAACGAAGCCTCTTGGAATATCGGCTGGCCAGGTGCAGATGGTGCGAAGTAGGCTCTGTAAACTCTGTAATTGTTGCGAGCAAATTTGCTCAGTGACTTGATGCAGGAGATCGATTGCAGCGCCCAGGTCTTCAGTCTTTTGGTCTCCAAGGGAGCTCCAATCTCTGTGGAGTGTGGATCGTAAAGCGTCAATGAACTCTCGCCGTGACTGTTGGACGTAACGAAAGCAGGGATTTTGGCAGCCCACACCCATCCGTGGAATTAGCTGATGAGAGCAGAGTTGAGGAGTCATGTCTTTCATAAACATCTCATCGACAGGCCGGCCAGCTTCAACAACTGCAACGTAGCTCGTCTTCACACCTCGTAGCAGGTGGAGCCAAGTCCAAGCCGCGAGATCGGCAAGCGTTGTGCCGTTCTGACGATGAGTCCGGAAGAACGCAAAGCCGAGCACACACAGCAATCTAGAGCAAGCTAGGAGGGAGTCTTGATCTTGCGTGTTCAGCCCCTCTTGAAAATCCTGCAATTTCTGCCGGCTCTCCTTGACGAAAGTCTTGCCGTGCGCTTCCGCTGCTTCCAGATATTCCAAGCAATGCTCACCTGAGTGATCAGGGGAGGACTCATAATGCAAGCATATTGCCGCAAGGGTAAGCATGCCCTGGCGTACTACTGGACAAGTGAGAGCCACGGCCGGAATAAGTATGCGCCACATATCGGACTGATCTTCGCCTATGCCGCCTCCTGCAAATGTCTGCACGGTGTGTGTAAGATAGTGTTTTGCAAGCCCGGTATCTCGAATGCTGCCCAGGTTTCGTAAACTGGTCGTACATGGAGAACCCTTACCCACAGGGTTTCGTGAGCTCTCCGAACTGACATACTCTGAGTTCCTATGAGTGTCTAGGGCACATGATTCCGGCGGGGAATAACTTGTCCTCGGTCTATCGAAATAGTTACACTCTATTTTCATGCGGTGACATCTTGCACAGCGAGGTCGCCTCTCATCACACTTGGGCAATCGTCAAACAATCGTTTACGTTTTCGTTTAGAGAATTCCAACCACTGACCTTGACCCTAGCCCTTTTATGTTGAATAGTAATGATGTCAATGAGTCATCTGCACGTGATTTGGGTGTAGTGTAATAGTATTATGATAACTAATGGATGGATGTAGCTATATAGAATGGAATGACTGTCACGAGAAATCTCTACTAGTCCGCCAAGACCCCCTAACTAGTCCTAGTTAGTAATACCGAGGTTGACCCAGCCTAAATTCCAATACTCCCTCTTAGATTAGTAGTAACGAGGTAGGCTACCTATCGCTAACCATTATATCTAAATGCCCCTATACTTTACTTAGAGCTAGTCCTAATTATTATCTAGCTAGGCCGAAGTTAATAGGGCTAATAGGTTTTATTAGTAGATTAGTATATTAGCCTTTAATATTAACCTATTAGAGACGGATTTCTTTAGTTTTAGAAATAAGTTAATATATTAAATAATATCTTATTTAAATATATTTTATAATAGTATAATTAATTAGGTTAGTAGCTAATTTTATAGCTACCTAGTTATTAATACTTAGGAGTACTAGTACTACTCCTTTATTATACCTTAGCTCTTTAAGTATAAGGCCTAGATATAGAGCTTCTTTATATACCTCTATTATAGTAATATATTTAGACTTATATATAGATATTACTACTAGCTTTTATAATTTAAATTACTAGGTAATAGGGCTATTAAATAGTTTATAGACGTACGCCCTAGTAGAATAAGATATCTTATAATTATTATAGTATAACGCGTCGGTAAAACCTTCTAGGCTATTATTATTACCTAGTTAATAGATAAGGCTATTATTAACTATTCCTAATAGATAATATAGTACCCTTTTCGCCGTATTTATATATTATAGAGTAGGGTTATTAAGTAAATAACTTAGGTTACTAATAGTGAATATATTATCTAGCCTAGTTATAATACTTAGCTAATTAAGTACTCTTATAAGGGATTAATAAGCCTCCCTTTTAGATAAGGAGGCTATATAGCCGTTAGGAGTAATAGTAATATTAACCTATTCTATAAGCGACTTAGCTAGCAAATATTTTTCTATACTTAGTTATTTTAATAAATAATTAATATATTTTATTTAATCAACCTAAATAGAATAGTTATCTAGATTTCTAATAATATTTATTCCTAAATAGTCTTTTAAGTCTCTTATATATTTAAAGTTAAACCTCTTATTAAGTTCCTTCTTTATTTAGGTAATTAGGTCCTAATTACGTGCTATAAATAGTAAGTTATTAATATATACTATAATAATAACTTTTATAATAGTATTAATAAATACGTAATAATTATACTTAAGGTATTTAAAACCTAGAGACTTAAATACCTTATAAAGGGTTTTATACTATTTATAAGAAGCTTATTTAAGGCTATATAAAGCTTTATTTAGTTTATAGGCGTATCCTTATTTACTATTAATAAAGTAGTAAGGTTACTCTACCTAGATTTCTTCTTAAATAAGTAATTTTAAGAAGGCCGTAATAACGTCTAAATACTTAACGACTAGCCTATATTTAGCTATTAAGGCTAGGAGGAGTTACTATAATAATACCTTTAGAGTTAATAAGAATATCTTATTAAAATTAATCCCCTTAATTTAGTAGAAGCCTTTAACTACCTACTATACTTTATATTAGCTAATTTCGCCTATTAGCCTATATTTATAGGATAAGACCTACCTACCTAATAAGATATATACTTTATAAGGTAGTTAATATAGTTCTTACTATATTATCTACTTATTATAATTAGCTAATTCTTCTTTAATAGTAGCGAGCTATTTATCTTTATTAGGTCTACTAAGAGCTATATCTATTAATATTAGGTAGGGATACTCCTTAGTACTAATAATAACGCGGGTAAGTATAGCTTTAAACCTATTAGGGTTATTAGAAGATTTTATACCCCTCTTATTTATCTAGCTATAATTAATCTAGGGTTTATTATAAACGGAATAACGTGATATATTAGGAATAATTCTTTAAGATTTATTATTTTAAGTTAATTATTTATTAATAATAGCTAATAGTATTATAGTAGTAATTTAGTATATTAAACTATCCTAATTATTCTAATATTAATTAGTTAGTAATTCTAACTCTACTTAGCTATTTTTAGTAGTCTAATTATTTAACTTATTCTAATTTAATTTAGGTAGATTATCCTAATTACGTCTATTTAGACTAGTAGGCCTACTTATATTATTAATTAGGCCTAATATTAATTAGCTAGATAGAAAAGTTATTACTAATCTATTACTAGTATTACTAGTATTACTAGTATTTTTAGTATTATCTAATACTCCCTCAATACCCTATTAATTAGGGGTAGTTACTCCCTCTAAGGCCTGATTACCGCTATCTAATTAGTTAGTCTAGAGCTAGCCTAGGAGGTCTGCTATATTATCGTCGTCGCTAGAGTCTCCCTCTATTAGGAGCTTATTATTATATATTAATAATATAGCGGCCCTCTCGTTAAATATTATATATACTAATTAAGTAATATATTATCCCTTAATATCTTATACGCGGTAGATACTCTTACTATTATAGCTAAGGAAGCGGTATTTAATAGCCTTATTATTTAGTTTCTTCTTATTTAGTAATATATTAAACAAGTAGTACTAATATCTAAATAGCTTTAGGTATATTAATTAAGGTTTATAGCCGTACTATTTCTTAAAGGGGGACTTCCTATCCTTACTAGGTATAAGGTTCTTAATATAATTAATATAGTAGATAGCCTTACCCTAGAACTCTTATAGTAGTCTGGCGTTAATAAGAACTGTTTTAACTTTATTAAATAGTATCTAGTTCTTCTATTTAGCGATCCTATTTTAATAAGGGTTATAGGGAGCTAATAGGGTAATAAATATCCTATATTCCTAGAAGATTTATTAATATTTACGGCCCTAGACTAGTTTATTATTACTTTGAATAAAGGCTATTTTATAACCCTAGTTATTCTAATATTTTATTTAGAACTTAAGTTTTAATAGTAACTCCGCCTGACTAATTATATAATCTATTTAGGTAAACCCTATTACTTTATATATAGATACTATTATATTAGTATACCCCCTAAGGGTAGTTATATAGCTTGCTAACGCTAGGTTAATATACTAGTATTAGCTAGGGATAGTAACTCTAGCTATTAGTATGCGTAAGGGTATTCGGGTAATTTTCCCTAATATATAACTCTTATATAGTTCCTATTTCTCGTACTTTTATAGGTGATTAGCAGCCTTATAATTAATGTTAATAGCACGTATTATAGCCTTTATAGCCTTTATACTAATATATCTATATCTCTTATACTATTAGGTCTAAGACGTATTATTCTTAGCTAGGACTATTAATTTAAAGCGGAATACCTTTATCTAGTTAATTTATATAGTATCTAGCTAGTATATATAGTTATATAAGAAGGCTTATAATACCTCCTCGCCTTATTTATTATAGAATGTATTCTTCCCTCTACTACTAGTATATATATAGCCTTGTAGGTCTAGTTATATAATAGATAGGAGGTTATATTTAATATTTAGTACGTAGTAAATATTAGTTAGTAAGAATTCGCTAATCTTATTATTAATAATTACTAGGATTAGTACTATTCTAATCCCTTTAATAGTTACTAGTTTACCCCTAGTTAGTCCTAATATAGTATAGTTCTAGACTAATAAATAGTTAGTAAACTTAGATTAGTCCTAGAAGATATACTCTTAGTCCCCTGTCGATAATAATCTTATAGGACTTATTATTTTATTATAAGTTATACCTAAAGCGAGTAGTATAGGATTTATCCTATTTTTATTTATCTAGGTTTTATCTACTTTATTAATAACTAGGACCTCTATTTTAATACTATTATTTATTCCGTACTTCTAGTTCTTTATTTATTTTAGGAATAAATCCTTCTAGTCCTAGCTTTAGATTAATATACTAGTAGTCTTTTATATTATACTAGCAGCTATAGAACGTATATTTATTATTATTATTACTCTAGCTCTTATTATTAGGCTTATTTTAATATTAGCCTTATTTTAGCTATTTACTAAAATTACTAGCGTATACCTTAGATTCTTTAGTCTTTAAAGGTATAAACCTATTAACTAGCGATATAGTAATATACTTAAAATCTTATAGCTTACCCCTAGATTAAGTAATCTTAGTAAGGGTATAGACCGCTTCCTTTATCTCTTCTAATAGGTGTTACGACCCGTTCGTCTTCTAACTAGATGACTCTGGGTCTGGGTAGATCTCGTAGAGAGGAGTGTCAAGGACTAAGGTACACAGGCTTCGTACTAAACTGGTCTGATACAGGTGTAGTATTGTATTCAGTGTCTAGGAGATTGTTCTGGTAGATAACATGAGTTGAGCACGAAGCTCCTATCTGGATGGGAAAGCACGCTTTCTATATAGACATAGGAAACCCGTGGCTCTGCTGGCTCTGTTAGCTATGCCATAAGACCCGTGGCTCTGCTGGCTCTGTTGACTATGCCATCAGATCCATGGCTCTGTGGTCTTGGCTGACAGAGCATGACGATAACTACTTCAGATAAGTAGTTCTGATCCCGCTAAGCCTTGTTACGTGTGCCCGTAATAATAGGCCCCTCTTAAAGACCGCTATCTAGAAATCTATTTCTAGTGGACTATTTATTTATAGAAGCTTATTTATATATTCTTTAAATTTAGTAAGATAGGCGTAGAGGTCTTTAAATTAATTTAAATAAAGCTTATATAAGGTAAAGTATATTACTTTCTTAGTAGTATAGGAGTCTATCTTATATAATAACTTTAATTTAGCCTATACTTCTTTTACTATTATCTAAGTTTTAATTATACTATAGGCTAATAGTAATATAGTAAGGTAAATAGCGGCGAGTACTTACTCCTCTAAATTAATATACTTTTCCTATTTTTCCTTATCTACCTCCTTAATAGGTAGTTTTACTCCTCTAGTAATAGGTAAGTTAGGGTTAGTTAGCGGTTTATATTCTAGTCTTATAACCTTAAATACGCCGTTAACTATAAGTAATACGCGTATAATAATTTCCTATAGTTTATAGTTCTTAGTACCTTTTAGCTTCTAAATTTTATAATAGTTAGATATAATAGTACCTATTATAAATAGTTCTAGGAATATTTCTTCTAGAGTAATACTAAGTCTTAGTAAAAAGCTTATTATATAATTTATATAGTTCCTAGGTTACGTAGAACCTAGGCTTATAACCTATTAAATAGTAATAATATTAATAAGTTATCTATATATAATTTAGGTATAGTATAATAGTATTATAATAACTAATAGATAGATATAGCTATATAGAATAGAATAACTATTACGAGAAATCTCTACTAGTCCGCTAAGACCCCCTGACTAGTCCTAGTTAGTAATACCGAGGTTGACCCGGCCTGAATTCCAATATTTTACAGCTGGTACACCCTGACCTAACCTTTTTATGCGGCCGTTTGATTCGCAAAGTAGGCATTTCGACATCTTCAATCATCAATTCATTCCTCATTAGGGTGTTTCAGACTGTTCCAAGGTTTAGAACAGAACAGTCGCGAGTCAGGAAGGAAAATCGTCGGAAGAGGGGGGAGCGTATACTAATTGGCTAGATCACCTTTTAGCGTATTCAAGACTCTTAATAAACCTTAGCGCTTAACGTAGAAAATTCCCCCCCCCCCTATTTTATATATAAAATCCTATAATAATTAGCTATCTAGATATTTCCTATTTATAATATCTTAATTTATTAAAATTAAAGCTATATATAACTCTTATAGTTATATCTTTAACCGCGTATTATACTTATTTTATAAGCTAGCCTAATTTACTCTTTATTACCCTAAATACTACTAACCCTTATTTTATAAAGAATATCTTATAGGTAAATTATATTATAAAGGAAGAGGCTAATAGAGTTATTATAAATATAATAAGTACTAGTAGTAGACGCGGTAGGCGTAGTAGGCGAGGTAGTAGAAAGACTAGGAAGAGAGGTACTTATATTAATAATACTACTAACGGTGATTATACTCTAGTAAATATATAAGTATTAGCTAAGAAGTATATAAAAGTAATAGTAAAGATATAATAAATAAGTTTTACTTAATAGGATACTTATAAGGGTATAATAGCTCCTCCTCCTAATAGTTATAAGACTTCTAGTAATAATTCTACTTTTTATAATAAGATTAATAATATACCTATTAAATAACTAGATCTTTTACCTCTACTAGGACTAGTATATTTTACTTAAGGCCTATTATAAGGTATACCTATTTAAGATTATATATTAATAAATTAGATTATTAATAAATAATAAGCCCTTAATAATAAGAAGTAAAGTTCTACCTCTAAGGAGGAGGTATCTAATAAAGTTAGTAACCTTAATCTAGATAATAAGAAATACTTATAAGAGGAGACTAATTATAAGGTATAATAGATATATCTTTACTAGTATAATATAAGAGTAGTCCTTTAAAACCTTATTAATACTAAAGGTAGCTAATCGCGACCTAAGTAGTATAAAAAAATTAGTAATAAAGAGTAGTTATAAAATAACTTTAATATAAATAAACTTATAAATATTATTTATAAGTAGCTTAATCTTAATTATATAAAGGAGGAGTTAGCTTCTATTACTATTAATATTAAATCTACCTACTTTAAAGTTAGCTATTAATATATCTCGTTAGCTAATCTATCTATAAAGGAGTAGGATAAAAAGGTAGAGCTTATATTATAAGGGGAGTAGAAGAAATATATTTAGAAATAACTAGAAGCTAAAACTATTATTATTAATACCCTCTTACCTAATTAGCCTCTACCTACTTTAAAGAGACCTACCTCTAAGGTTAATATTATATAGAAGTCGCCTAGGCGTAGTTATAAGATATAAATAATTAATTAAGAAGTAGTAGAAGTATATTATTATAATATAAATAAGGCTACTAGTACTATATTAAAAAAACTATATCTCAAATAATATTATAGGGATAAGTATTATAATAATTATCCTAGTAGCTTCTACTTTATTACTTTTAATAGGAAGTATTATACCCTTAGTACTAAAAAATAAGAGGTATAATTATAAGCTATTATTAATTCTATTAATAATACCTTTATAGATTAACTACCTACCCTAATATACTACTATCTATTTAAGAACTAAGGTAAAATAACTACGCGTTATAAGAATTTAGTAAAGTATAAGAAGTATAAAGAAAAGAAGAGTATATTAAAGTAAATAATAGAAATTATAAGTAAGATAATAGAAATAAGTATAGCCTAGTAGATATTTTAGCTAGTATAATAATAATAAAAAGTACCTTTATAATAGTCTAATTAAGTATTAAACTAGTAATATTAGTACTAGCCTCTACCTCCTCTACCCCCCCCTTAGTATTAGCTACCTATTATATCTTATATCTATTAATTAACTACTCTCCCTTTAACTCTTATATTAACTCTTATATCTAAGCTACCTTTATAACTATTATAGGTTTTATAACTACCCTAATAATATACTCTACTAGCTCCTATATCTAGTCTAATTAGTACCTTAGAGCTAGAATAGGAATAGATTATAAAAGACTATTAATATTAAAAGAAGATAAGAGTAGTATTAGAAGGGTTAAGGGCTATACTAGAAAGGGTATAAGTAACTATTAAGGGATAGTTCTAGTATACTAAGTACCTTATAACTATAGCTAATATATCTATAAACCTTTATAAATATATAATAGAATTATAATTATTATATAAATTAGTAATAGGGTTTAAGAAGGATTTAAAGGCCTTTAAGGCTATATTCTATAATAAATATTAGACGGCTAGGTATATAATAGTAATATAAGGGGGAGGGGGTTTTTTACTAGGTATATAAAAAGAGTATTTACTTAAGAAAGGCTATTAACCTCTATTAGGTAATTAAGTATATATCTAATAAAGTATATAATTAATTATTTTAGCTTTATAAAGTTTATCTAAGGTTAAGATCTTAAGGGGAAATAATTTATAGAAAAAGGGTAGTTAATAAAAAAAAGTATTAATAATAATATTATTATATAATTACTATTATAAGTATTATAAAGATACTTAATAAGGGTATTTATATATTATTTATATACCTCTAAGTAGATATAATATATTCCTAGTATTACTATTAATATAACGAGACCTTACTATTACCTATCCCTTTTTTCTACTTAGAATATCTCCGTAAACTTCTCTATAAACCTTTCTCCTATTATATATAAAGAATACTAAGATTCTACCTCTTTAATAAGTTATATTACTACCTTAATTATATACTAGAAGAGCTTATTAAATAGGTTCTTCTCTAACTTCTAAAGACTACTCCTTAAGTTCTTATTAAAAAACTTTATAGTCCCCTTTAAATTAATATCTACTACCTATATATCTAAAGTATTTTATAGTAAACTAGTTATACCTACTTTCCTTAATAGTAAATTAAAGAAAGCTATTAAAGTCTCCTTAAAATAGAATTTATAAACGTCGCTAATACTATTATATCTATACCTTAAGTAGACTAAAAGTAAGCTTAATTAGGTTATAATCTAGTAGGTAAGGTAGAAGAAATTTAATAATATAGCCTCTTACCTCTATTATATCTTTTATATAAGGATTAAGGTAGATACCTAAATTATTTAAGTAAATAATACTCCTTAATTAGAGGTAGGGATTATAGTATAATAGTAATTTATTTAGGATCTATAAGTAGAAGTTATCTATATTAAAGTATCCTTTATAAATACTAGTATAAGGTATATATCTATTAGTTATATATACTACTAGTATACTCTATATATTACCTCTTCTTATATCCTTACTCTACTATAATAGTTTATTAATCGGAGTATAGCTTATACCTTACTAGCCTATCTATTCCTTAAATATTAATTTATCTAAGAAATATAGTTATTCTACCCTTATATCTATTATAAAGGCCTATTATTATATATATAATTATTTACTTTATAGTCTAATAAGCTATACTAAGTAATAACTTAGCCGTTCCTCTTTTAATAGGTAAGATATAGTAGGCTAAGAGATAATAAGACCCTATTCTTCTTCTAGAAATACTACTAGTTTATCTTAATAGACTTATAAATATTACTTCTAATATTCTAGTAGAGCTTTCTTTATTATAATATAGATATACCGGCGCGGCCCTAATTATTATCTTATATAAGTAATAAAATAGTATTTCTATAATTACTATTCCTATTTATAGATTATATCCTAGTTATAGTATATCTTATTAGTAATAGTAGGAGGCTTCTAGTAGGAAAGAAGGAGCTCCTTAGTTAAAGACTAATTATAAGTAGAGATAAGATAATAAGGTATAATATAAGAGGGAAGACTTAGTACTAATATATTATATATAGCTTTAGTTTTAATAAATTAGGATATTATAGATAGGAAATAACTAAATAGCTAATTATTATATAATTTTATATATAAAATAGGGGGGGGGATTTTCTACGTTAAGCGCCAAGGTTTATTAAGAGTCTTGAATACGCTAACTTACTAAGCTATTCTATTCCAGAATTAGCCCCTCGAACTATTCCAGCCTAGGGAGCTGTTTCTGCACCAACTTTTGTAACACTAGATATAAAGCAGCCGGATCAGTAGCTTTTTAGCTCGGGCTATTAGCTAAGCGCCAAGTGTTCTGATTCACTGTTCTAAACCTTGGAACAGTCTGAAACCCCCTATTGTCTTCATTCAGGATCTTGTGTGCAGAAGCGGTCTATCTAAGTATTCCAGAGCATATGTATACCCAGCGATGCCTAGGACCCAATATTTGGATTCGCATGAGGTTGCATTGCAGAGTCACACTTCGCATTATGATCCTAGGCTCCATTATCAATACCTTAAGTAGGCTATTCGTCTTAGCGTCTTGAAGGGTACACTGCCTAAGGTAGCTTCTTGGATTCCCTCGGATCTGGCTAAGCGCACAAATCATGAACGAGAGATTTGGAGGTTCAGTAGCGTCAGCCTGAGTAAGCTTGAAGGCTGAACGAGAACGAGAACGAGGTTTGTGAACATTCCAATCAGCTTATCTTTAATATTGATATATCGCCAAGCAATGAAGAGCTTTGTCATTGGGCGATGATGATCAAGTCTTCAAACGGCGGTGCGAGGAACTATGCGAGTGCGAGCTGCGACTTTTTCAATAGGCTCCATGAGCGCTGGAAGTTCTAGGTGAAGGCGATGGAGCTCTATAAATGGAGATACGTTCTCCCTGCTTTGCCTAGTCAACAGACTTCGTTAATCGTAACTACCAAACTACAAAACTTGCTTCAAAATGGCTATCGCTACCCTTCTCGCCCTCAGTGCTCTTCAACCGCCTGGAAGCGGGACCTGTCCAAGCCAGCGACAGGCCGTGTGTGAACTTCATGCTTCCAGTACCGGCCACGGCGCAAAATACAGAGTATGATATAGTCCACGTCAACGACAACATCAATGCGACTGCGTATGCCGTGGATCTAGACACTTGGTCTTTCAACGCAACCAGTCGCCTCCTTCGAAACATTACAGTATCAGACACGTTCGATATCAGTGTTCAGCTGTGCGTCCCACCAAACGGAATCAAAAAGCAGAATCTCTTCATCGCAACCCATGGTGGCCTCTTTGACAAGCGATACTGGGACCCTGCCATCAATCCATCCGAATATTCATTCGTCGATGCCGCCCTCGCAGGAGGTTACAGTATATTGACATACGATCGCCTAGGTACTGGCTCGTCCGATAAACCAGACGCTTACACCATCGTACAAGCACCCCTGCAACTCGAAATCTTACGCAGTATCACCAACATGGCACGCAGTGGGGAACTTCTCAAGCATACTCCAAATAACGCAGATTCAGCGGGTTCCACAGTCTCAGCCGCATCCACCAACACCGTCAAGGGTTCCGACGTGTCCTGGGACAAAATAATCCATGTCGGCCACAGCTTCGGTAGTGTTCTGACCATTGCTTTTCTCGCCACGTACGGCAATCTATCCGACGCGGCCGTGATCACGGGATATATTCTGAATGAGCATTTCGCCGAGATGCGGAAGGCGACATTCGGTCTCGAATACGCCCCGCAGAACAATATGACTCTGTTCGGCGATGGATGATCGGGTTACATGGTCGACGGGACGCTGGGCGGCTTTCAGACCGTGTTCTTCTCAACCCGAGCCAATGCTACCACGGGGATAGGAGGCTTTGACACAGAAGTGCTAGACTACGCCTTCTCTATACGGCAGACCATCACAACGTCCGAGTTCTTACCACCCCCGGTGAACCTCGGCGCAGCGCCTCAGTTCGAAGGACCATTGCAGTTCATGCTAGCCGAATTTGACTATCCGGTCTGTCGCTGTGACTGTAATATTCCTTTCGATCCTGCCATGTTCCAAAAGTTGTATCCGAAGGCCAAGGATATTGATATCTATACACAACAGGGCAATGGGCACGCGCTGACCATGCATCGGAAGGTGAATTTGGGATATAAGGCTACCCTAGATTGGCTAGATAGGAATGGTTTTTGAGTCATCGGCAAGGAAGCGAGGGATTCGGCCTTTGAGTGAACTTTCCGTCCTGGTCACGAAGGCAATGCAATTGCCATCCTTCAAGCCGTCTCCTTTGTGTGCTCATGGAGAATGATGTGGTCAAGTGGGACCTTTTGGCAACGTTGCACCCATGTCTACTTTCGGTAGGCGATAACGTCGATGACGGGATAACGAGATTTACGGTCATTCGAGATTTCTGAGTAATTTGCTAGCAAACGGAGATTTCACTACTACGGCCCGATCAGAAAAGCCAATTATGTTGAGATATTACAGTGCATTACTCAGCAATCTCGAATGACCGTAAATCTCGTTATCCCGTCATCTACGTTAGCCCGCGTGTTGACAATTATCAATTCCCTTCATCTGGGCTTTTCAGCACACAGAGGATTGTGGCTGCTAGCACGGCATCCTAAATCGTGTGGCGAGCAAGTTTACTATGCTCCCTATAAATATTGCTTATGTTTTTGCCTAAGTTATCTTTATTACTGCGTTGTAGTGGGTTATTAGTGATTCCTAAATCGTTATTTTCCAACAGTATTAAAAAAGAAGTTGTGCTGTCCGGCTACGAGGCTACCAATTCAAGCTCCCTTAAACTGCGCCTTTTTGCTGCCCACGGTGTTCCCTCGATGCTCCGCATATTTTTTCGATGCTTTTTTACTACGCTTTTTTACTCTTTTACTACTCCCTTTAGAGTAGCCCTACTCCCTTTCCTAAATGAAAAATAATAATCCCTAATCTTAAGTTCAGGGTATATAATATATATATAGTATATATATCCCGAACTTAAAATTAATAATAGCCATTCCGGGTCGGGAAAGAGAGTAGATAGAGCTACTTTAGAAGGAGTAGTATGGGAGCAGTATGGGAGCATGAGCGAGCAAGAGGGAACACAAATAGAGCAGTACAGGGGTACAACGAGGTGGAGGCCTAAAATGGCTTCTGTGACGGGGAGAGTGTGATGGATTTGGGGATGGGGATGGTGACCCTATCGTAGCTGCTGTGGCTTGACCACAGAGCAGAGAGCAGGGGAAATGGTGCGAGGATTCGTTTTGTGGAAGGTGATGGTGTTGAATGATGTTTTTGTTTGGGAGGTTTGGATTGCTATGGACTTTGTTTTAAAGATACGAGATTGGATGGTGTCAAGAAGGGAATAAGGGAATGATACTGAAAGACATGGTGTAGGTTACATTGCCTATGTAGGATGGTGCATACATCAATGGACTTGTCAAAAAGTCAACAGATCGTTGTGTATACTTGCTTCAACACATATATACTTACTTCAACAATACTTGCTCCAACAATACTTGCTCCAACGATACTTGCTCCAACACACAATTCATATCACCATAGCATATATATACGTCAATGACTTACTCTTACCCATTGTCGAACTTCAGAAGATCACTTCACCAAGATGTCCAAGACTACGAAGCCGACACAACTATCATCCAACAGCAGCCATGGCTACAACATCCTCCCCGGAGAACTAAGAAATCTCATCAGCAAAGAAATCATAGTACCTGGCGAAGTGTGGATCCGACCACCACCCTTGTGCAAAGGGGCAAAATTGGACTTCCTTGACAAAATCTGTCTATGGCTCGTCTCCCTGCTAGACTTCCTCGTCACCCTCGTCAAGTTTGAGGACAGGCTGATCCTAATGATGTCGAAGCTGACACACCTCCAAGGCCGGCTCGGAAAAAGGCCGAAATCAAGTCGCCGGATCAAAAGGGGACCGTGTACAGCGTACCGCTTCCTGGCATCCTGCAAACAAGCTCGCCAGGAAGGCAGCGCCACATTTTACTCCCAGAACACATTCCACCTACCCCCCGGCCCGGTCGCAAACACGGAGGAATGGTTGCAAAGGCTGCGACCAGAAGATGTGGCGCTGTTGGACTCGATGGTTCTTGACTTCAGTCTGTTAGATCTGGAACCTCGAATGCTGGATATCATCTACATCAAAGCGGTCCTGAAGAGTTTCATCCCGTTCAGGGGACTGATGCCAGCGATCCTGATTGCCGATATCCAGAACCATCTGTTTGGGCTTTGGAGGGCGAAATTGGCGTTCCTGGAGCGATGGCAAGAGAATAATAATGGCCGGACGGCGAAGGTGTCACGCCATGCGATGATGCACCGAGCGGGTTGGAGGAGTGGACGCATCATACGTCGTCGATTGCAACGCAGGGGTTCACAGGAAGTAAGGCACTGCTTGATGCAGCGAGACCACGTTATAATCAGCCGTTCGCAGTACAAGATGCGTCCATAGCTGGGGAAACAGACTCGGGTTTTGGTGGCGGCGATCGTATGTTGACCATCTCTAATCCGATTTGGAGGTGAGATTGATATGAGAAGAGAATGCGGATCAGATCAACCGTGGCCGAGCATCGAACGCTTTACGGCAATTTAGGCCGTCCCAATACCTTGTCTGTAGCATTTTTCGTCGTCTTCAAGTGATCAAATATCTATCACGAGCTCCTATGGTTTTTATTGGGGTCCAGTATATGGTGGGACAGAGCCTGACGACCGAAATGGACGAATAGCCTCGTAATATCCTCATTATTTGGACTATTAGCTGTTAAATGATCTCAGGGGTATAATTAATAATTTAGCTATTATTAACTATTCTAGATATCTAAAAAGGTATCTAGGAATAAGATAGCGAGATAATAAGATTATAAACGTGGCTACTCGCTTATTATCTTAGTAGAAGGTCTTATTTCCAATAAAGTATAGCTTAGTAGGAATGGCTGCAGCATATTTCTCTTTGATAATAGGGGCTCCTTGTAAGTCTAACAATCATATATATATACCTTCACCACCACACGTTCTAGTAGTAATCTTAATATTACGTACTAGAATCCTCCTAGGTAACCAAATCCTACCTATGTAAAAGGAGAATAGAATAGCTTAGAGAAGAAAAAAAGACCTTGGGACGTGAGGTTCCAAGTATAAAATACTCGCTTTTGAACGTCCCAGCCTCTTTACCTACTACCAGCCTCTCGTTACCCGCAGCATCCCGCTACCAGCCTTCTCATTCAGTCGCGTAGCTCAGATCGTAGAACATATAACTAAAAACCCTCTTACTTTATATAGTTTTTTAGTGGCTTGCTGTAGATTGATTGCGTTGCTGGATGCTTTTCGTTTCGTTTCGTACCGTGCCTTGACACCAAACACGGGTTCAACCTCCCCAATGCCCAATCCCCAAACCCCATCATCAACTCCCCACCCTCAAAACCCACCCAAAACCCACACACTCTCCAACCCTCCACCCCTCTCCCCTCAAACCCCATCCATCAATAATAAAACACAGCTACCCCCTCTCGCTCTCGAAATCTCAAAAAATCCACAACCAGGTTTCGACAACGAAGAAAAGAACGCCACCTACCAATCCAAGAAATCACCTCAAAAGCTGATTCGACATTCTGAAACCCTTAGATGCAGGTAGGAGGGGGTGTGGTATGGCACGTGCTGCATTCGTCATAGAATAAGGCTGAAGACGAGGAAGATAGCTTTATTGCTCATTGCAAGACTATTGTGGGATGTTGATGATTGATTTGTTTGGGTACTTGCTTGCGTGCCTAGAAGGGCTTTTTCAGGCGCATTCACTTTCTGTACTTTATTGAGTGGCAATTGGCGTTTTATCCTATGCACTTAAGTCATGGGGAAGGAAGTTATAAACGTGCGTGTCATGTCTCCTTCTCATCACATACATATCTTAGACCTTACATCTTATTCCGTCCGTGTCTACTCCTTATTAGAATATCGGCGGCGCATGCGACTTATAGCACCCCTCAAGAGGTTATTATAACCAAGGTAAATATGTGAACTTTAACCTGATATCCATAACCGCTTACCCCCCCTACTTAATACCAACTGTTCCGCACCTAAGGCTAAGGGCCGAGAGAACAAAAAACCAAAAAAAGAGGCACTGTGATATAAACCCCCAAAAAGTGAGCAACCCGCAACCTTGAAGTCAAGAGCCACACCCTCTACCCACAATTTCTCAAATCACGCATCTATCAATCAATTATTGGACTCAGCTTCCCAATCCAACTCCCCCCACCTATTCATTCATTCATTCATCGCCAACCCCCATCGCCATCCATCATGGTCAACAATCCACACACACACACCCATACACCCATACACAAATGACAACAACGACAAAAACCAACTTAGTTCCTTCCACCCCATATCCAAACATCTCAAATCGGAGCAGAAGTTCTCCACCCCTCAGACATGCATTCATTCCCTCGATTCTGAGATAAGTAGCGCATAGGCATCAAATCAGAGTCCTAAGTCTGGAGAAGAGGAGGCTGAGCCGTCCACAGTCTGCAAATGCCCTTTCTCACGCAAACGTACCGCAGGAATGCTAGAAAAGCAAGAATTGTCTAGCTATCGGAGAAACGTCTAGGACATGGATGTCCTGATGGTTAGGAAACAAGAAAGAACGACCCACGCAATTACACGTGGCAAAGAGTATCTAATCAACCAACCAAGCGGTCAGGACGTCAAATAAGAAAATATACACGTGACCAAATTGAAAGACACTGACACCCCTCCTCCCCCTGTCACAGAACCCCCTCTACCATAAGAGGTCTAACCCACAACCCTATCGATTGGACCGAGCGATGGTCCTTCAAAGGCGTCTCGCATCGTCCGCTCCCATCGAATGAAACCCAAAAAGTGGAGACTTCGACGGGCAAGGGATGCAGAGATTAGGAAGATGTATATGTGATTTGGAGAATGTATGTAGAACGATGTTGAGATTGCCACACCAGGGTATACAATATGTACATTTGACCAATGATGAATAAATCAGAAACGATCAATAGATCTTGAAAACAATTATATCACTCAACAATTATCTTTCCATCTGTCACATCCCATGTCGACTTCACATCAACCTACCACTCGGCTGCTCAATCCCCTGGACCTCATTGACTGTTTTCTCCCCACTTAATTCGCCACGTTGCATCTCATTACTCGACCCTTCCGAATGCCCACCCAGACCTGGACCTCCGATAGCTCCTTTGCCTTCACCTTCGACGCCGAGGATAAGCTGGGCTTTGACCCGGGGACCGATGTAATAGTAGCGACCGGCCGCGTACCAGTATCCGACTGCGAAGATGGCGACGACGACCATGAAGACGACGACGTAATTCATCTGGATATGGATTAGCAATGTAATATATGCAAGCAGATCAAGCTAGACTTACGTTCCGAGGCGTCACTGGACGAATTGTAGGCATGATGTAGATGATTGTGACGAAGGTTGTCCAGATGATAGCCCAGATATTGATCGGAAGGCTAGCCCATCCCAAATGGAACGGACCGCGCTCAAATTTTCCGTACACCATCTTGCAGATGATGGGGATGCAGTAGGACCAGTCGAGGGCGATGGCCGTGAGGTTGAAGATTGCCGCAATGGCAGTGTAAGAGCCTAGACCGATCAGGTTGATGAGGACGCAGAGGATGCAGAAGAGCCAGACGGCGTTGACGGGGGTGTCAGTGCGCTTATTAATCTTATACCAGATGCGCGACAAGGGTAGCAATTCGTCTCGGGAAAAGGCCCAGATGGTTCGGGCGCCGGCTTGGATGGCGGTCATGGCGGTGAAGTTGAGCACGAAGCAGGCAGCGACGGTGAAGAAGATTCCTCCGTTGCGACCGATGTTATCGTAGAAGATCTGCGCGACTGGCTGGGCCACTGCGTTGCCCAAGGTTGTGGTTGGGTCGCCGCTGCAGTAGGCGAGCACGATAGTGTAGAGCCAACCACCGATCCAGGTGAAGCCGAGAGCGATGGCGATGGACCAAGGAGCTTTGATTGCGGGGTCCTTGATCTCTTCTGCAATGTGCGCGGTCGCGTCGTAGTCGGTCATCGTCCACGAGGCGGAGAGGAAGCCAAACATGAAGGACCAGCCAGTGGGATACCATCCAGAATTGTCGACAACGGTTGTCCATGTATATGAAGAGGTATGCTTGTGATCGCACATGGCTAGCAGAGCGACACAACAGCTGAGGAGTATAGCGAGATGGAAGATCACGTAGGTCTTTGTCATTTTCTCGAGGGCGGAGGTGTTCAAGCTGTTTAGACAGGCGTGCAAGACGGTGAAGGCAGCCATGACACCTACGGTCTGGCGATCCGTGGGTAAGTAGCCCTTGAAATCACTGGCCATTGCAACGGCAGCCAAAAGCAATTGAGCGCATCCATACTCGGATGAAGCAGCCCCAGCAATCTGACCCAGCAAGTTCAACCATCCAGTCAGCCAGGCAAGCTCGGGGATCAGATGCTCCGGCGCAAGGTATTTGATGGTGAAGTATAAACCTCCCGAGGTCGGATAGGCAGAGACGAGTTCGGCCACAGACAATGCGATGCAGTAGCAGCCAAAACCCGAGATCAGCCAGCACCAGACGGCGGACGAAGCCCCTCCAGCTTCAAAAGGGTAGACGAAGGTGGTTGAGACGCTGGCGAAGAGGCCAGAGATTGAGAGGGCGAAGGACACGGTTGACAGCCAGGAGAATTCTCGCTTGTATACCTAAGCTCGGCGAGAAAGTTAGTAGATGTTGGCCAAGCTTGAGGATGCTGCTCACTTGAACATAGCCCATCTCGGCCAATTGGCGGTCAGCATCGTTGAGAGTATGGGCTTCGACAATGGCAACAGGTGCTTCGTCGACGGCGACAGAGGGTTTGCGCATGGCAAAAGCAGACTTGCGCCTCCCTGTCTGTCTATCGTCCATTTGGGATCCCGTCACATCGATCCCCGTCTCAAGTCCAGTCCCGACACCAGTGGTATTTGAAGTCATCGTGAAGGATTAATGCCCAGAAACACCACGACATGAAATTGGGACTCGAACAAGCTAGGGAGGTACACTATACTTTGGTATGCCCTGCAGCAATGGTTGAAAGTTGAAGATGAGAGTCGTTAGGAAGTGAAGTGGGGGGACCTGCAGAGACTGATTGTAAGCCTTGGCGACTGGGGGAACCCGATTGTAGGGCCTTGGCACTTTTGGGTCCTTATGACCGACGCTAGGCTTGTATTGATTAGACCCAGTACCCGCCCCCACTGTCCGAAATCTCCACAACCAATTACCTACCTACCTTACCTTAGGTAGCTAGTCGGACGGCTCGTAGCTCGAAGCAAGTCTCGCGTGGCAGCCATTCAGCTATTCAGCCATTCATCCAGCGCAAATCTGGCCCAGACTCTTTCCCCAGTGAAAGTGAAAACTCTGCTGTGGCATCTTTTCTCTTTTCTTTGACAAACAGAAATTCGATGACTTAGATGTAGAATGAAGCAAGCGTGAAAATGACGTGGTGAAACTGTGTGCCAGGTGCAATTGAAGATAAACGGATAGATACCAATATATGTGTCTCCGACTGCATTGATGGAGCAATGCCGAGCAGCACGTGACCTAAAAGTCGCCATTGGAGTGTGACGATTTGCCACTAGCGACACCGTCAGTCCTCCCGTCCTTCTCGCCCTTCTCTCAGCTTCTCGACGTGGCGCAGAGTCCAGAGAGAATGATGTTATTGATATCTGATATTTAGCATGCGAGCTTCCCTGAACTTCGACTCTTTGCTCTTCTCCATTTTCTACCTTGGACCGAATGTGCCACCATCCAGCTCACATTCTGTAACCTCGCCGAGACTGATCATCGCTCCTTTCCATTGCACTTCCGTGTTCGAACGAGGTCGCGAACGGCGCATCAAAGTTGACAGACGAATGATGTCTTTAGCCGTCTCTCTAGCCTCACCCAGACCAATCAATCTGAGTGTCTTCGGCACTCCCATGGCAAACCCCACTGATATTGCATCAATGGCATCTTTCTTCATACAGCAGCAACCCTCACTGCACCTGGCATCCCTGAAATCGATAACGAGCTCTCGCAACTGCAGGTGATCCAGAACGAGGGACGCCTTCAGCGGCCACACAAGTGACGACAGGCAGACCTTGTACGCTTCATGTAGGTCCTGAGCCCAGGCGTTGACACTTCTCTGAGGCCCAACGCCCAAGCCAGAGTCGCTACGAAATAGCATGTCGTCTGGAGTGAGCTTCAGATCTTCGTCCAGAGGTATCTTCCCTTCATCTCTCGTCAAGTCTAACGCCTCAAACCCCATCTCCACTGACTTGACCCAGGCTCTGCGAGTGTCGTTATAAAGGCTGTATTTGAAGAAGCGAGCTGTCAAATCTGCTGCTGGTAACACAAAAATGTTACGCTGATACAGCAAGGGTTCCGCTTCCGCCACAATAGCTTTGCATACGAGTAAAAGTGCAATTTCTGGTACTCTGTCGCATGCAAGCTTGCTTGCCGTCGAGTCATCTTTGTAATCGTAGTCGTAGTCATCGTAGCAATCTCTGAACCTATAGGGAAAAGTCTTTCCTACGACAAGACACTCCTCATAGATCTTATGGCGTATTTCTGGCGGTAGCGTGAAGAAGATGGACATGGTGCTGTCGTTGGTCAGCTCAAGAGAGGAAGACCCGTGGTATCCGTATTCTCTAGATATTTGTGTGAGAGTCAATCATTTGCGGACGAGCACGCTCCTATGAGGTGGAGTTCAAAATCGATCTCGAGCTAGCGCTTCCGCTGCACGCTGAGGTACCAGGCTCCTTTCACAGCAGTAGCTAACATGCCTAAAAGCTAGCGATAACTCGACACACTCACTGAACTTCACATGGTTTGGTGCATGTAGAGACGAGTGGTGTTTGGCCGAATAGATAAAGTAGTAAGGTGGAGGAACAAGAGCTTACATGTTTCACAGCGGAAGAATGCTACCGTTCCAATACTTTTATGTGGCGGTCTTGGCACTACCCGAGAAAAAAATTAATTCTCATGTAATTTATACTGTACAAACCGACATGTCTCTAAAGCATCTAATAGACGTCTGATTAGTCTAGATACGTTACTAATTAAGGCTATATATACTTCGCTTATATGATCCACTACCGCTATCGCCTACTACTTATATCGCTATCGCCGCCTCCCTATCCTTCCCTCTCCCCCGGTCACCCTATGCCCCGCTAGAATGGCTCACGTTTACAAGAGGAGGTCGCAGGTTATCTACTCCTTAGATATAGCAACGAAGAAATACTATCGGCTACTATAGTAAAGAGGAGGACTCTAGAGCGATGGAGGAGTAACTAGATAAAGTACGGAACAGTCTAAGGGTATCCTTAGGCTAGGTAGCCGGTGTTCTATACTATTATTATACCCACATAAAGGAGCTTCTTTACTTCCTAGCCTATCAGCCTACTATATATCAGGATAAGATACAGGACATGCTCTTACTGCTGCTACTGCTACTACTACTACTGCTATAGTAGCTCTAGGACCTCCGGGCTGATATCCCTCGACGGCGATAAGCTAAGAACAGCCATTTAAAGAGGAATTTCGGCCTCCACTACCTTAATAGCACGTTGACTAGGTATATATAGTCGGTTAGGAAGCTCTACTACTATAGATATACTATTAGAGGCAGGCCGCTTAGGCGCCTTTTTACGTGTAATTATTACGTGATAGCTGGATATTATCACGAAGTCTAAAACACCAAAGAATGAACATATTACGGCTTTAGAATTACTTAATTAAGACCGATATAGTTGAATATAAGCGTGGGGATTTAAAGGATATTTTAGTGTGTGGGCTAGGCTAATTATGCGATTTTTCTCTAGGAATGCCAAGACCGCCACATAAAAATTGTACGACGATACAGCACAGTGCGGAAATTTTCCGCTATCACGAACAATTACCTTACCTCAAAGAACCCATACTGCCATAGTGAGATTCTAAGAGCAGGCTCAAGAGCGTTCAAATCAGCCCAGTGAGATAGCAACAATCAACCGAGCACCAACATACTGAACATGAATTTATGGCTCATTGTGCTCATGCCCAGTATTTACAAGTAAGTATCCAGAAATTCAGCTCGTGCTGTCAAAGCTTCATAATGTACTCATTTCGTGTGGCACCGGCATAACACGTTCTAATCTGCAAGAGTTGCCACCATCAGTGTCCGTTGGTAGCATGACCGTTGCTAGCACCATTTACCCTTGAGCCGTTGGTGCCGGGGTGTTCAATACTCTCGCCCTTGTGCGTTCCTTTGACCGGGGCACCATTGGTATCGTGCGCTGATGAGCCGATCTTGCCTGTCATCCCATTGGCAACGCGTAGACTGGATGACTTGGCCATGCCTATCGAGAGACAATTGCGTTAACATTACATCATTGCACTATTTGGAGCCCACGTACCATTGTGTGTCCCATTAAATCTGAGTTCACTTATACCATTGTAGCCCTTCACCCCGGTGGCTTTTTCCAGACGGGTGGCAAGGTCCTCAGATACCTCCCGAAAGATGGCGATTTGGCGTTTGATAATCTCCTCTTTGCGGCATGTAGACATATGTCCGGACACGTTGGACACGAAGCGAGCCTTTGCCTTATCGTCGAAAACCTTCTCCCATAGTATACGTGGAAATGTAAAATCTTCCGGGTTGATTTGGGTAAGGAAAGTGACAGCATTACCAATGAACGCGCCGTGGACTTTGTCAAGGTCAACAGTACGCTCACGGAAAGCAATCGGCTCAATGGACGAGAGATAATTAGGGCGTGAGCCTTGGTTGTAGAATGCCATTTGGCCATCGCGCTGGAAGTTGCCGACGCGGTAGCCAGCTCTCGATGAGTTCACAGGAAGCTGCTGGTAATTGGCACCGATACGATGACGATGGGCGTCCGGGTAGGAAAAGAGACGACTCTGAAGGACCGGGTCGGCTGATGGTTCAATGCCAGGAACCAAGTGAGCAGGGTTGAATGCAATCTGTTCGATCTCGGCGAAATAGTTCTTGGCGTTCTCGTTGAGTGTGAACTCGCCGACCTTTCGAAGAGGAAATTGCTTCTGAGGCCATACATGAGTCAAGTCGAAGATATTTATTTTTTGCTTCTCCCACATCTCTTCAGCTTCCATGGCCGTCATGGTCTGGAAGGCCACGTCCCAGGCCGGGTAGTCGCCTCTTTCGATAGCCTCGAAGAGATCCTTCTGAGAGTAATCCGGAGACTTCGAGAGAGACTCCTCCTGGGTGAAGAACTTGGTGCCCTGGCGCGACTTCATATGCATCTGGGCGTAGACCCAGTCGCCGGCTTTGTTCACCAACTTGAATGTATGTCCACCGTATCCGTGCATGAAACGGTAGCCGTCCGGAATGCCTCGGTCGCCCATGAGGATCATGACTTGATGAATCGATTCGGGATTCTGGGATAGGTAGTCCCAGAAATTGGTGCTGTCGTCGGCACCCGTCAGATGTGTTTGCGGATCACGCTTTTGGGTGTGTATAAAGTGGGGAAACTTGGCAGGGTCTCTGAGGAAGAATACGGGCGTGTTGTTAGCCACCATGTCGAAGTTGCCCTCGGCAGTTCTGAATTTGATGGAAAACCCTCTGGGATCTCGTGCACAGTCGGCAGAGCCTGATTCGCCACCAACGGTAGAGAATCGGACGCTGATGGGGCATTCCTTCCCTTTCTCGCTAAAGACGTCCGCAAGGCAGATGTCATCGAGAGGCTCGGTGACCTTGAATGTGCCATGCGCTCCGCTACCCTTGGCGTGTACGACACGCTCTGGAATACGCTCACGATCGAAGTGCGAGATAAGGTCGATCAAGTGGAAATCTTGGAGGAGGAGAGGGCCGTTGGCACCCGCACGTTGCGTCTCGTATGGATGAGGCATTGGGACACCATTGCTGGTGGTGTAGAGGGTCTTTTGCGAAGGAGCGTTCCGGTCGTCCTCGTACTCTCTGTATTGCCCGGCTCCTTCAGCACCGGTTGGATGCCCATTGCCGTTGGTTTGAGAAGCCATGATCGTTGATGTATTTATTGATATGGAACCTGAGGAGGTATTTGCAGTGGGGAGAGTGATGAAATAAAGAAGGAAATGTGGCGAAGGTAAAGTAAAGTACCTTAGATAATACTGCGGGGGTGACACTAGGAGAACCCGGACTTAAGGCTTGCCAAGATGCACTAATTACCTCACGACTCTGGCCAATCACCGGCTTGCTGTCAGTCAGCAACAAAATCTCAACAAGTCATATAGAACGGTATTTACGCATCCATCAAGGCAGTCGATCATTGGCCTCAAAATACCTCAGAGCTCAACCCCTGTTGGTGGTCCTGGCAATCGAAATTCAACAGATCATGCGACTACTATCGTGGATGGCTGTATAGAATCTCTACCGGTAACGCAAATGCTGATAGAATTCGGGTCCACCTTCGGACAGTGGACCTCTATACTTCCATAGGGCGTTATACCCGAAGTCTACAGTGTGCTTGAGGTTCAGCCTTGGAACCGCGTTAATGAATAAACGTCCCGATGACTGATAATATCTCCATTGACATATCAAATTCCTTCGTGAATTGGAAGCCCGTGGATACAAGAGCAGTCGATATGTATCGATTTGGTCACCAAATTTGATGGCCCTGATGCGATCGTATGCATTAGCCAACTGCAATTGTTAACCAACATTTGCTACTCATAAAAACGTGCGACTACGTATGCAGAGAACAAGTTGAGATCGAAGATTGCAGGACGATTATAATACGCCTGTCCAGGGAAGAACATAACGATTAGCGCTGTTTCAGCCACCATGTCGACTCGACGGCTGGTGCGTGTAGGATTTTCGCAGATTGATGGGCGATGTGTTGGGCCGGGCAAACTATCTTTGCATCCTACCCTTTGGCACTTTCCTGTTGTGTCTAGGCGCTGAGTCTGACAACGACTGCTGTCGACATTGACTACGCCTTCGAGTCTACTCCATCTGAACCTGGAAGCATATCACAGCACTTGAGGCAGCACATTGATCCGAACCTATCCTTTAGGCCCCTCCGTCATTCTTCCCGTAATCCTGAAATACACCTCTCCGTTATTTACGTCGAACTTTACAGCCGCTGTGAATCGACATCTTGAGTCGTCCTTGCCATCTATATCGCTGTGTCCGTGGACCACAGAACTTATATCGTGACTGGGACTTCCACATAGGCAACATTAATGGTCTCCTGGTGCCGGCCGTTCATCCAGTTCGGCCCCTGGTCTGGTCAAGACAGCTGAGAATGTGATATCCAGCACCTTGGCGCCTCAGCAGCGGTTCGTTCATTGATCAGAGTGCTCCTTTCCAGATGATCCCCGAGCGACCAGCGACCAGATGGTATCTCGGGGCTCCCCAGCGACATTTGTGGATAAGGAGGCATTGACGCGGAAAATTCTATCGACGTCAAGCCCATGTTCTCGCACCTAGGTCCAAGGGTCGTAGTCTATCCTGATGAAAGGGCCAGTTGAGTACCAGCTACTCAATAATAGGCACGATGACGTGTCCCTCGTCGTCAAATCTCTCGGTCAGCGAGTGATCTACTGATAAGACAATAGAGCGGCCGTTGTTGCCACAAAGCTGTGGGGAAATCGTTGTGGCTGTGTTCCATAAAGGTTCGCGATTGGTGGTGCAATGACGTGCTCCTGCATTGGTGGCATCTGCGGCATTCTTCCCCGCTTGTCGAGCATCTGGATCTGATAGAAATAAGCCGACGAGACTGCCTTAGCCACAATTTTATTCGCTATGAGAAGCCCGCAAGGCTGCGAAGTGGGATGTCATCAAGTCGAATCCCACTCCTTACACACATACAAGGCTACGATCCAAGTTCATAAGACAAATCAGGGTCAAGTCCCTCAAATCAGGCACCAAAGGTATTGATTGGGATTACTTCAAATCTGACAAGCAATCCCAGTGCTTGGGAGACAACAAAATCTTCCAATCTACCTATCATGGCAGCAGTGGGTCACTCCCAGTATCCATTGATCGTTGAGTCCATACCATCGCCTAGAGACTCGTCACGAGCCTGCCTACCCACTCCATCCCCGGACCCATGTTCTACTTCCAATTCTAGCACTTCCTCTCGTCCACAATCCTTGTGTAGTAACACTTCTCGATCCAACTTGTCACCCTCCCCAAGCGAGAACCTTAAGGATTGTCCACTACAGGATCCCACAGACCATGCCAGCACCACGTCCCCAACGGTAAACCCACTACCACCACCGAGCACCCTTTCACCAACAAGCCAACCATCTAGCGCGGACAATCAACCCGAATCGGTGCCGCCGAATGCATCCACTGACCCACATACCTTGTCGACGAATACCTCCAGCCGGCAGAACTCGTTGTTCCGGTCTCTTTGGACCAGAATTCACGGAAGACGTTGGTTAGGGAACACAATCGGTGCGCTTGGGCTGGCGACTGCAATATGGTTGGGAGTACGTGGATACAAACTCGCCGTCTGGTCATCATGGAATGATCTGAGACAGCTTTGTTCCAGCTACCAACAGGTTAGGGCTCTTTCGTGTGAGCTAAATATAGAAAGCTCACCAGGATACAGAACCAGAAAAAGCTAGGTCCGAGATGCGCTACGTTGCTCGAAGGTGATCCACCAGAACCACCATACCTGTTTGGAAATTGGGGTCGTAATATTCCCACTTCACCTCCACGACTCATGAAGCCTCGATCTCTAATGCAGTATGAAAACCCTGGGGGTTGCCATCATGATATTGACAATTCGCTTCACACTGCCTTCATCTCCCTGGTACTCATTGGCGCCATAGCTCTTGCAGTAGTAGGATTATTGATACAGATCGGCCGTCGGAAATTCAGAACAGTGCCACCATTTACGTGTCCCGCAAGGTCAGAGCACTCACATATCCAAATCACACGCCATTACGATTCAGGGTCCGAAACCTTTTCCGGCCCGGGCATGATTGTGAAAGAGAAGCCAGAGGGGGATCGATTAGTGCATTTCCAGCGCGACATGCGCCGTTCACAAGACCAGGGACAAGACCATGGCCAAGACCTGGGAGACGATGCGGACTGGCATTGGTACAACGACACCTCTGCAGAGACGCTCGTCGCACCTTGGAAAGATACACGCAAGCCATCACACGTGTCCATCCTTGACGAATCAGCCAACGAGAAACACGAGGGCCTCATCGAGCTCCAGTTTGCGGGCAAGACTAAAGCGTTTCTCAAACCGTCGACAGGAGATTTCATCCATCTGAAACCATGGAAGAGATCGTACGATGCGAGTTCCGGTTCGGAATCTGACGAGGAACGGCCCAGAGCCAAGGCTGAGGAGAAGGGAAGCGTCCACCGGGTGCTCGGGGAGATGTTTGCTGGGGGCGTTATGTGGGCCGTAGGCAAGAGTTTCCAAAAACCAAAGGTGGAGGGGCTGCAAAAAGATATTGAGATTTGGGGTCAGGAGGGGCTGAGACGAAGACGACAGGTGTCCCAGAGGGTGGGGGATTGTCTGGCCGGGGAGATCACCAACGAATGCCCTTCTGGTAAGCCGACACTTGTATAAGGTATCCTCGATCTATGGGACTTTTGGCGGGTTCGAATTCTGGAGGAGGATTGGCATACTTGCAGGTAAGTCTCCTGGATGTTCGCCATTGGGTGGACGGTCTTGACCCTTCCCTCGCGCGGCGGCGCTAAGCCATTTGTATTGGACGGGGGCACGCTGTTGTGCCTGGGACTAGGGCGGTGCTTACTACCAGCCGACCACCGCCGAGGAAGTCGCTCTTGGCAACTTCCTATCGTGCCTACAACGCACATGTAGTGATAACGTCGCTGTGTATTGCATAGACTGTCGAACAAGTGCCTTGCCGAGTTCAGGCATGCAACGATATCCGAGCTATTCCCCCCCCCCCTAAACCCTATGGCTCCATCATCACCATCCACATCACCACCTCTTCCTCCGCATACACACCTCTTCCCACTCCTACACACCGCACACCATCCACCCAAGTAGCATTCCACCCATCCTATGTTAATATGACAGACAATAAGGAAAACATCCCTACCGGTACAGGCCCAGCCACGTAATTACCATCCATCTTTCATGTATATATATACAGGCCTGTCAGGTCTATGAATGATATAATCCATCCTTCCTACAACCATCCTTCCCACCAAACATCCATTCATTTCAACATCCTATCCCTCCACACTCCCACAGCTTGACCTGCCACTCTTCCACCTCATGTCCACCTTGTCAATCTGCTCCGATCCTACTCGTCTCTCGCCGCGCATACGAGCATGAGATGTATGAAAACCATTGGGTTTACGAGGTTAAGGACGTGGTATTGGCGGTGTCAAAGGTGTTGATGGCGGGGGCGGTTGGTGCGGGACGATACGGGGTGGGATAGGTAGGCACGACGAAGGGCGTTGGTACGCTGTGATGCTGCTGCCACTGAATATTGCAGATGGGATTTGTTTGCTTGGAATTCAAATGTGAGTGGGTCGTTCCGGCTAGTCCTGTTCGTATAATGATCGCATAGGATTATGTTTTGATGAGGACTCCGCCAACGGTTCCTCCCATGGTGCCATGCATCCTCCAACGATGCCGTTCTCCCACATTCGCCACTGCGAAAACCCATTTTCTATTATCAACGATGTGGTACAGGCTTTTGTTTATTATCACATCAGAGAGCTTGGTCTTTGAATATAGGAAAGGGTAACAAAACACGATACTAGAAGGAACGAGAATGCGTCATGATGGTGATTACATTCTATTTAGGACCAGCCTGCGTCGAGGCGTCAGACAGTGCCGCGTCAACAATCACCGGGAAAGTCTGCTCGCGACGGTGCTGGTATGAGAGAAGAGGTCTTCCGAAATGTGGCCTCTTCACCCTGTAGCGGACGTTCGAACTCGGACTACCTGATTCCAATTACATCCAATTGACCTCGATGGACTTGCACAATCATCATAGAGACCGAGACTCATTCTCAGCCTAGTCCGCGTTCTTACGTCAATCCAAGCGCATCTAAACATTCGAAGAAGAATATGCTCTTCCCCAAGTACAATTTTTACAAGCGCCTGTTCCGCGTCATGGCCTTTGCGCTACGACGTACAAGCGATATGCATTCTATCCTGTGTCATCTGCTTGGCTCCTGCCCACTGCATTGTTGTCGACCGTTGAACTGTCCCTTAGGAATATTACTATCACCTCATCTACTTCGAGCAGCTCCGAAATCTCCATCTTGTCTTCATGTATTTCAGCCCGCCTAACTATGTTTTAGTCCTCTCGTCGCTCGTCTATGGCATCTCCGCGGCAACAGTTCCTGCTCTGCCTGCTATAAAGCCACTACTTACAACCGAACAGGCGCTGATATCTTTCAGCAAAGCTGTGGCACTCATCGAGAGAAAGAACGTTGCAATCTCGCAGACGTCGCTCAACAGGTCTATTGCCATCGCTCAACACATTACTAATGAGACGCTCAACCGTACGCATGGCTTGATACACTTCAAAGTATCAGGTTGTCCTACCGCTTTAGATTTCCACGACTTCGGTGCCCCAATACCCTCAAGTATTTTCCTACAGACAATGACGGTAGCTATCGCTGAGGCTTTTCAATTCGTTGGTGCGGGCAACGGCCATCACGACATCTATATGGGTTGGTTCCGCTATCAGCAACCTTTCGATGAGGGTAGTCTGGTCGACTTGGCGGTTGGAGACTTTAGAGAACTTGGTCGACCGATGAATTACTTCGTTTTGTGCGACATGATAAGGGGTATCTCGGAGTTCATGATGCTCCCGCAATATGGATATCATGAGCTTCGTTTTGAAGTTGAGGTGAAGGGATTGGGATACGCCGGCTCTGGTCGTATCAAGTACACTGCACCAGTAGTCGCCGTCGCATGATTTGCTCGGAGATGCAAATGGATCCGCGCAGACAAAAACTGCTTCACAGCACAGTTCACAAGCGCGCCCTGGTTTACGGAAACAATGATAGAACAAATACTCACCGCGAAGCGAGTTGATCGCAGTCTATTATCACATCAACTCTATCAGATGCGGCTTGACCTGTGTTAATTGTGCTCAATGTCCGTACATTGCACAACTTCCATCCTGGGACATATGCGGTAGACAATCTGTATAAGATCTGTGGCACCTGGGTAAGGTAATCGAGAATGTTGTATTGTCCGAATCATTTTCCGCAGCAAGCGGCCCGCCATCCGATCATTCACGAATTGTCTATAAATCCCTTTGACCTCCAGGAGCTGCAAGTACATATCTTTGGGTTCAAGCTATGCCTAAGCACATCCGGCTCATGGATTCTAACTATATCTCATTTTGGCATTCCACGTTCTCAGCCACCAATCATGTCACGACGCGATGCCGTCCAGTTCGAGCCCTGTTCCGGGTCTAAGAAAAATTATTCAATACATTCAATTCATCTGATTCGGGCGACTTGAGATCTTTCGGGCTCGCTAAAGTTATGGAAAGTGTCAAGGCGCTTTCCAAGGTCTAGGCAACAGCTTGACATCCCACCGAGCTTAGCACAGACAATGGTTAAGATACGAGCGTGGTATCATAAAGATCGTCTGAAAATGATAATTAGCACTTGACCGCTCACTCAGCGAAGGCAGTATACCTTCCCATAGCCCATATCATCGCTCTCAAACCCACCAGGACAGCCGGATGCTTCACTATAAAGCATCCAATACGCGGCCAGTACTTGATGCTTTTGCATAGTAATAGTAAAACCGCCGATGAGTATCTCATTAGTACGTAATCTCTTCCCGGCATCCATCTTTACTAATTCGCAAGTATAAGTCTAATTTATATCATCCTCACCCATTTAGACACACGCTTCCATCTCAATCACCTGCCTTACCCTATAGACTCTGTTAGTCCTCGATCTTAAATACTGGCGCTATAGAAGACCCTACGCTTTCTCGTACTATGCGTAGCCGAAAGTTGGACCCTTTAGCAGCAGTTCCGCATCGGCGTTGGTAATTTCTGTCGAAGGGTTGAGGACAGCGGGCTCCAGAGCGGGATTGGCAATTTTCGTTAATGGGTTGGTAACGGTGGGCTTCTGTGGCTTTGATGGCTGATTGTCACTTGTGTCTTTATCGTTACCTATGTCTTCATCGCCGACCTTGTCTGGGGTTTGCTCCTCGGGCTCTTGGTGCTCTAGATCTATGTCTTTGATTTCGAAGACTTCTCCGGGAGGGTGGCGTATCTCGGTGGGGGCGGTGGGTAATAGTAGGAGTAAACGACCTCGCGCGTGAAGTGAACTTCGATCGTCGGACTCTCTTTGATGAAAGAGGGGAATGCTGCTCTTCTTCGAAGCCTGCCATAGAGAAACCACTGATTAGCCAGTATGTCTACTTAACCCGGGGATATCGCCTACTCATTCCTTGCGGACGTTTTAGCGAGGGCCATTGGTGGCGGCTGGACTGATCTTGAATAAAAACCATCTGATCTTGGGTTTGTGACCACGGGACTAGGCACGGTGATTTGAATACTAAATGTAAGGTATAAGTCTACTTTCATTCCGTAATTTCAATATCACCACCTTTGATTTATATATATAAAGTCGATATTGCGATGACGCCGATATAAACGCCTATATTGTCCAGGTCACTATCTGAGCTCAATATATATAGATTGACAGCGTCGATCTAGTATATTAGCTCCGATGCCTTTGACATTGAAGTCGAAGAGAAAATCTGCCGCATCATATTAAACCGTAACTCTGACGGCTTCATCCTGTCCTCAGGAGGAGGAGTGATGATTGGCATCGCGGTGAATTAATTAAACAGAACAAACGTGACTAAACTACGCCTTCACCATTGAATCTCCGGACGAAGATAGGTATGAATCTAGGTCCGAAAGCTTGGGGCGGCGCTAGGTTTATTATCGACGCCTAGGGGATCTCCGAAAAAATGCCGATATATTAGATGGTTTCCCCAAAGGCGGCAGGAAACGATAGGTTTCTACCCCTATACCATCGATATCAGCTATAACATCATTCAATGGAGTTTACTCACCGATGAGAGTTCCTAACGATTCAATATTACTAACGCGCCGTAACCCTCTCGATGTAGGATCCAAAAGATGACTGCGAGGGCAGTGTTTCATTATATCGAATGACTTATGCTTGACTGTTACTTCGCTATAAGGGAGGGGATGGTTGTGTTGTTACTTATTCAGTTGAGTAACTGAGGTAGCTAGAAGTTGCTTGCCAAGATCACCTACGAAGTGCTTCTGGACGTCATGTCACTTTGAGTTCTACAGGACATGATCGTCTTCCACGACTACGAATGCTTTTGGGCGGAGACCATCATCGAAGGTTGCCTCCGAGGCAGTATGAGAGGAGAAAGTGCGAGTCTGATCGCAATCGGTGAAGGGATGGTGATGGTTTTATCCGCTTGCTGTCGTCGATCAGGTGGGCGAACATTGAGTGAAAGGAATGCATGGTACAGAAACGTGTTGGTAATCATGATTTGCGAATTTTTGACGTAGAATCGGATCGGAAGTTGGAGACGGCTGACTTCGCTCGTTGATCTTTCGACGATGGATGGGAATGGGAATGGGAGTGGGGATGGGGATTGTGAGGAGAGCGGTGGGAAGTGGGATGATTATGGGTTCGGCGGAGGAGGATCGGATGGGTACTTTTGCGGATGTGGAGGGTGTTGTGGCCGGCGCTTTCGTTTGATTTGTGGTTGGAGCAATGAAGGACATGTCACATTTCTTGAGAGGAATGAGGATATTTGAGAGAGGATGAGGATGCATAACGTCCAGACAAGATAGGCGGGCTGCGAATGAGGACAGGCACAATTCGCCAATATGCCAAATCTAAGCAAGAGGGAGTTCGGGAAGTTGTCGTTGAGGGTGGTGTTTAATATCAAAAGTGGCTATCGCGATTACCATGATTATATGTCCTGGACCGAGGAAATATGATACAACGCGCAATGAGACATGATTACCTCGCTGTTCCCAATCAATGCGTTATACTCTTCGTTCACCTTCACCTCGTCGAAACAATCTGCAATTCTCTTTCCTGGACCGAGCAAATATGGTATAAAACATAATAAAACATAACCGCCTACGAATCTCCCCGATCTCAATCTGCCCCTTCTCCTCTCCATCATATCCCCAACCTTTCACTCTCCCCTCCGTGCAAAATGCAGTTGATACGGTCCAACCTATCCTACCTGCTTTCATAACAGACCATTTCAGAACCTACGTATCTATCAAACCCCATATGTCTTATCCCTGATCTTTTGAAAACCTATACTAGGAATGAAAAAAACCTATATAGTATATATATATGGGCTTGGCTTTCCAGATCCGATACTGATTCCTCTTTCACTTCTTTTTCTTTGTCAGATGAGGGAATGTAGGTGAGGTGGATATAGTGTCTTGTACCCTCGGCACTGATAGCTATCTGGGATGGTAAGCAGGGCCCGCGGAGGAGCGAGAAGGTTTTGATTATGGCCGTGGTTGTTATGTCAGGTTTTTGGGGAGTTTTGTTTTTATACTCTTACTTTCTGTATGGATTGGATCTTGGATGTTGGTCTGGGAGGGGAAGGGAGGGGTTGAGTCTTTTGTATTCCATCCTGATTTTGGGGTTGATAGGTGGGTACTTAGTAGATTTGTTTTCTGGCGGGTTGGATTGGATTGTACGGGATGGGATGGGAATTTCCTGGGGGAAAGGGAGAGTTTATGGGGGTACTGGGATGGTTGGGGAGGATGAATTGGGGGGAGTGGGGGTGGAGTGTGATATGGCTGAGAGGAAGGGGAAGGAGAGTTGGAGGATATGTGCGTTCGTGGCTTGAGCTTTCGTACGACCGAGTGGGTGTTTGCTGCCTGGTGTGTGTGGCTATCGACTTTCCAGATACGTGTCCGGACTGGTCCCTGATCTGAAGCTTGCTGCAGCGTTCACCGTTTGAAATGCTGCAGATGGTGACTCGGCACGGTCTATCGTATGAAATTTCGGCCTTCTGGCCTTCTCGGGCTTCAGGTGGCGAACGGCAACCATCCCAATTTTTTTAACGTCTTTGATCAGCGGGATACGACTTTTGATCGTCTCATTGTCCGAGAAATCTTGTGGGATCGCATAGGAGCTCGCAATGCAGGCCGTGTCCAGGATGTATTGCCAACCTGCTTACTTATTTGCTACCGGGTGGCCACCTCGTTTGATCATGACAGATGTCATCGAAATCTTTCTTGGTTTGTATGGCTATCTCGTTTCGTAGCTCGAATATCCGTCGCATTTCCGAGTCTGTATTTCGCAAAATTGTACACGAGTGAACTTGAGGCTTTGATGCGGGAATAGAGGTGAAAGATAAGATAGATTAACTCGCCACGCGACGGAGGAGTAGGTCCGGAGAAGAGCCAATGAACGTGTAATGACCCGCATCATGCATGGCGATAATTCTTCATTGAATCATGGTGATCAACGTACCTTGCATAGTTCCGACAAGCGCCTTGTTGAGAAGAGCCGCACCGAAGGAAAAGCGTGGGACATCTGCATCAGCTCGTATCTTCGACTGCGACACGCGATTCTCCACCTATCTTGATCACCTCCAGTCTTTCGTGGATCCAAAAACAGAACACAATTGACGACAAGGCCCTCAATCAAATACATAAGCCATGGGCGAAATTCGCGACTCTCACGTGTTTGTAAGCCCTTTGGACCCTTTGATGACCTCAGGAAATCTTCCACATAGGTACAATGTACCTTTCTTGGCGCCTGTATATGTGTGTATTGATACTATCCTTCGCAATCCAATTGTCGGAGTCTCGAGTCCTTCCACCACATGGCTCTGTTGCGCGACGTGTCAATCATCAGGATGCCCCTCCAACGAATGGGTTAGAAATACAGTCAAATGATGAGATCACAAACACCACACGCACTCTCTCACCTCGAGCATCAGCAGAAGAAATCGGCTTCAAATCCTTCATCAGCATCGGCAACGGATGGAACTTCTACTACACTTCCTGGCACGCCGCCAGCCTCCCCATCCAACCGGCAGCTTGGGCTCTAACGAACCTCTACGCATCGATGTTGGTGCAAGCACAGAGCACATGGAGGAAAGGTCCCCCTCAGAACATCGTTCCGTTGGTCTTCGGACAGATCCAGCTCATTATGATCTGTCCGGAGAAACCGATACAGTGGCAAATTGTCGAGAACTTCGCGTCGGAGATGCTGAGGATTACGGGCGAAGGGTGGACGGGGACCTATCAGCTTCTGTTGAGCCAAGCTGCTGAGGATGTCAGTATTGGGATTGAATTGACTATATTGCCGGGAACGTAGGGGTTCGTGGGTTTGGATATGGGCTAGGAAGTTTTCACATCCGATGGGATAAGGCTTTTGTAAATGACTCAGGCCGTCGTCTCGTCATGTCGAAGGTTTGAAGGAAGAAAATGAGCAAAAGATATGGTGTTTCGCGGCAGGCGTACCGCTAAGCTCTATCAGACTAGCTTCCCGGATAGACCTCTGCGAGTGATATGTGCTAACCCAGTAAGGACTAGCTTCAACATGCGTTTCTGAGGCATGAAACCTCGATAGATCTTTGCTCGTATCATGAACACCGACAACCTCCGTTAACGATTCTCCCACCCACCCAGAACCACACATCGCCCTCCCCCTTCCTCCCCTAGCCAACCACTCCTCCATCCCAGTCCCAGCCGCTCCTCCTCCCCCCACCCAACCACTCCTGCCATTCCCATACCACAGACCCATCATTGAACACATATTTATCTCCAAACTGGATACAGACGGTCATGATACATTGTTCGGAAGTACGAAAATGAAATATTTGAAAGGAGATCTATATCCAGGCGAATAGGAAATGCGATGGGAGCTATTGATGATTGGAATATGCTTGGGATGCTGGGGAAGGGGATGGGGAGGGGAGAGAGGGAGGGGGAAGGGAGGCGATGAGGGGAGGAGAAGGGTTGAGGGAGGGGGGGGATACGGGGAAGGGGGCAAGGGGATAAGGAATAGATTCAGGTATAGATAGGAGAGGAGGTGAATATAGTACTTGGCGATTATTCTGCTGGTCGAAATATCAGACAATACACAAGCTGCCCATGCGTGAGTCTTACCACCTACGCGCGGCTTCCGTTTGGAGTCGCGAGTACCATATGGGTGACCCTCTCGTCGTCTTAGTAAAGTACTACGTCTACCTCCGGATATAGACGCTGTAGCGCCGCTGAGGTATCTGTAGCCCGGGAGGTCTAACGAATTGGTGAGGGCTGTATGGAACCTTTTGGGGATGTGGGAGATGATGGTGGGGCATGGTATGAGATTTACGGGTTTATATATAAGATAGCTCGATAGGGAGTGGGTCGAGATGGAGGACGTAGAGGATTAGGGGATGGTTTTGTGAATGCGCCTGTGCACTGTGAAGACCTTTTGGAGGACTCATGAGCCCGTCCAGATGTTACATTGGCTGGCATGACTAGACCTTAGATCCTACACGTTACAGCCCAGCACCCGGCTTATCCGACACCACCGTACCCGCAATCACTGTGCCCGCTCCATTCGTGGAGTACGGTGTCACCTCCACGATCGGTCCTATGTACGTATGTCTCGCCACAATGATATAGTAAACCACGGCAAACAAGACCACACTACCCGTCATCAGTACTGAGAAATTCATAGTGGCTGCCACGACCGGTGTGGCCACAGGCCAGAAGCTGAAGAAAAAGATGATCATCGCGAAAGCCACCGAGAATACATTGACGGTTATTCCGAAAATCCCGGGCAGGTGGAAAGGGCCCCAGATGAGCTGGTTGGCCTCGCCGGAATCTATGTGACTGGTGTCGTTGGGGGATCGGATGGCCCCTGTGCAGCGGCGCCAGAGAAGAAGAGATTCGGTGATGATGTAGGATGCGTAGAGGCTGCTGACGCTGAGGGAGATGACGTCGTTGAAGGCCGTCGCTGATCCGATGCTGATGAGACCGATGATGCAGGCGATCGAGGAGGCGACGATGACTGCGAGCATTGGGATTGCCTTCTTGGCGTGGACTTTGCTCCAATATCGCCAGCCTGGAAGTCCCCGATCACGTGCGAATGCCCATACGAGCCGGGACGCTGTGGCGAGGGAAGAGATGGTCCCGGCGAGGGTCATAACAAGGAGGATTGCGGCTAGGACTGAGGCGCCGGCCTTGGAACCGAGAGCGTCGTAGAAGATTTGCAGAATGGGGAAGCCGAGCGTACCGCTTTGGCTGGAGAGAGCGCCGGTGATGTCTGTTGTGACGAAGAGTACGGCGATGACCATTGCCCATCCAAACGCCCCATTGAAGAGTGTGGTCGTAAGCATCGACCAAGGTACAACGACTTCGGCGTTTCTGACCTCTTCGGCCATCTGGAGCGTCTGATTAGCCTTGCGAGCCTGAACTTGTTTGGGGGAAACCTACATGTACAGCACTGTCGCATCCGAACATGGCATACACGTTGCCAATCAGACCAATGAAAAAGGACACCCCTTGGGTAGGCCATGCACCCCCATTTTGGAATATCGTGAAAACATCATGTGCCGACGTCTTGCTCGGAGCGCACTAATATTGATGAGCTTTTCCCTGTCGCTTGGTACTGCCGTTGATGGAACTTACGACAAGTATTGGTATGAGGACTGCAAAAAAGCCCACAACGTGTACCACCATCATCATGTTTTCTATTTGGGGCAGGATATTACTCGTGACAGTGTTGATGAAAATGGATATAACGATGATAGCCCAAAAGATCAAGGTCCCGTGCCATAGCTGTGGCGTATAGCTCGGATTATTCAGTCCAATCAATGCCCGAACCTGGGTACCACCAAGATAGCCGTTGCCGGCGAGGAGCGCTTGCCATCCACATATGACCAGCCAACCTGATACTGTCAGCTTACCCTTGGCATGTTGAGGTTAGCATACCCATTATGTAGCTCAAGAAATTGCGGCTTGATGGAGGAGCAAGCATGGAAACCCAGTGGTATTGACCTCCTGCCGTAGGGGCCCTTGCCACACGTGAGCAATGTAGTCAGAGTCGCAACAGGGTTTCGTACATGGATGCCAATTCAGCCATTGTGGTAAATACCGAGATCGTCCCTATCCAGACGAACAGATAACCGTATATCAGTCCGGCAGAGCCTCCACTAAGGCAGCAAAGTCAGTATCTTCATCAAAATCATTACTTCTCTGGAGAACCTACTTCGTCAAGCCAGTTGTAAAAAGGCTGGAGTATCCGTCAGCTTGTACTGGCGATTAGATTCTGGAGTCTCCTACATCAAAGAGCCCTCCCAGGTGACCAAGATAGTGGACATAAAGCCGAAGATAGATATAAATCCGAACCGCCTCTGGCCTGTGTTAGCACGAGCGTCTACAATGATTTTTGCATGTCCATTCACCGCCAGCGCAGGTTTCTTCCCCAATTTCGCCATGACATGTACATCGCGCTCGTCCCGCGTCTGCGGCTCGACTTCGGAAACATATGGCGACTTCTCTGTGCTGTGGATCGTCTGCATCGTATCTTGAAGCTTTTCGTTGTGATCCATGGCGCACCGCGTATGATCTCTTTCCCTTAACTCTTACAATGGGGGTGTAGACTGGGTCTTCAATCAGTGCAAACGAAAGTCAATATCCAATCAATCTGGACATGCGGTCCTCCAACGAGATCGAAAGGAGAAAGATACAAGAATGGCAGAGGAGCAGAGCACAACAGGTTTGAACAAAAAACACGGGCTAGAGTACGCGCTCGATAAGAGGAACAATTGTCCAAAACGTGACAAGCGGAAAGACTAAGGTGGAGATTAGTGCGGGGAGGCAGCATTAGTCCAGTGAGCAGACTATCTGAGGCTTGTCTCGAATCTAGGCGGGATAAGCCCCCACATCTCACTAGTAGCGGCGTGTGCGTCTGCCATGTGCTGATCTGGCCCCTCCCAGGACCCTTGATCGGCCATGTTGTTGTCTGCAGGAGCTTCGCTGTTACGCAAGGATGCCGGCATTGACGCGTTCTCTGTTTCGCTTGCAATAGGCGGTTGTTATCACGCACAATATTTCAGGTCGGACCGGAGCGGAACGAGAGCTGAACCTTGGTTGACCTCAACTGACAGCGGGACTACCTTCTCCGCAAGAGCGGTGAGGTGTAGCTCGAGTGGGATGGCAATATTGATTGGATGGCTGTCTATATAAGCTAGACAAGAGGTGCAGGAGACCGGCTCTTTTTAGCGGGCGGCTTCCCGCCAAGACCGTAGCGATCAGCCGCGCTAGCCAGACCAGCATATCCCCGGAAGTCTGATCTGCGGGCCGGCCTCTGATTGGTTTTCAAGGCGCAAATAACTGCTGGCTTCTGCCTCCTTTGGTTGGACTAGTCCTACTACGTATCAGGGGAACTATTTCGCTGGAGACCGTAGTACGCTTGAGCCTCGAATGTCCGTACAAGAGAAGGAAGGACAATGTGTGGAACATCTTAAAAGGATGTTTATTTGATTCTGTCTGGTTCAGTTGTATTACACTGTAATCATGCCGCGCGCCAGTGCCCAATCATAGCGCGGTCGCCTCGTCCCAAGCAGAGAAATAATGAAGCAAGCAGGCTGTCATGGAAGCCTTCGGTAACTCGTTCACGATCAGTCCTTTCGTACAATCATTGCCATCAACTCATACTCTTGTTCAGTGCAATGTTCGCACAACAACTCTCTATCACAGGGAATTGGCATTTCCCTGAATGGAGTCAATCCATCAATGTTGATACTTGACAGATCGTATTCAATCAGACCATTCCAAGCATTATGAATGCTTCACCACAGTATTCGAAGAAGAAGGCCTCCAGCGTCTATCCGGAGCCCCTCGTTACATCTCCCACTCTTGAACACCGGCATACATTCATCATTCTTCATGGCCGTGGCTCAAACGCAGAGGAATTGGGACCAGACTTACTCCAGACCCTGATATCACCCAATGAATCATTTGTGGACGCCTTTCCCCATGCCAAATTTGTCTTCCCAACCGCATCGAAGCGGCGGGCTATGGCTTTCAATCGCTCGGTCTTGAACCAGTGGTTTGACAATGGTTCATTGCAGACACCTAATGAGCGGGTAGAAATGCAGATAGAGGGTTTACGAGAAACGAGCACTTACATTCATACCTTACTGAGACAAGAAATTGACATCGTTGGAAAGGATAATGTCGTTCTAGGTGGTCTCAGTCAAGGATGTGCTGCAACCCTGATCTCCCTGCTGACATGGGATGGAGAGGCTTTGCCAGCGGCGTTCGGCATGTGTGGCTGGTTGCCGTTTCGGAAGCAGCTGGATGATGTCGCGCAATCTATCAGTCTCAACAAGAATGATGTTGCCGATCATGGTCAAGGGGTTCTCTTTGGGACTGCGGATAAGAGCAAAGATCTAGATCCACCCACAGAAGCTGCAGCTTTTCTGTTCGAGATGCTTGATATGCCTGTCGAGCGGTCTTCGTTGGCTTTTCAACGCATACCAGTATTTCTGGGCCATGGTGACATGGATGGGAAAGTTCCAATCGAGCTCGGCGAGGATGCTGCAAATTGCTTGAAGGGTCTAGGTATGAACGTTTCCTGGAGTGAGTATGTCAAGCTGGAACATTGGTATTCTACCCCTATGCTTGCCGACTTGGCAAGATTTATTCATAGAACAACCGGCTGGGAGTAGAGAGAACCAGAGCTCGGGGCTCCGAAATCGATGGAGACTGAACGAAAAGCTTATACTGGATTGAGATGCTTTACATAGCCAAATGAAACAACAAGTTCGAAGCTCTAGCTCTACAGTCCGGGTCAAGTCCAGCGCTCGCTAATCTTATCAGCCTACTAATATGAGCTTGCCAGTCATGCATCGACGACCACCCTAGACGCGCCTGTGCTATTACACATTGATACCTTGGCAATTTCCTGAATGTGGAATGAAACTTGCTCTTGAGTAATCGCAAGGTTTAGGTCCTTTGTCTCTCTACTTTGGTGTCATCCTATTATTCGCCAACTCCTGCTGCTTCTTATGATACTCCTTCGCCTCATCAAAACTTTGCAAAAGCTTTGTGGTCTTCCAAACACTAAGTCGGTAAACCAACATGCTGCCCCTTTTCATCACGTATGAAGTAAAGCGGCACGGGGGCAGGATATCTCCTCGGACCGATCGGAGTTTCCGAACTTCCGACGTTAGCTTCGCAGTTCATTCCTCTTCGTCGTCGCATCCTCTCCCTCTTCTTGCTTCCACTGAACGATTTCAACATCTTATTAGTTCGTGCGTTCCATCACGTATTGAAGTTGTCTCTCCAGGATCCCTTAGGGACTCTAGTTTGGTTCGCTATGAACACCGCGATCGAACCCAGACATGGGAAAAAGCAGTTTCTCCGTTCTTGCGAGCCATGCAGAACCTCCAAGATCAAATGTATCCCCGATGATCTGAACGATGCAAGATGCCAGAGGTAACTACACTTTTATATGCTGCTTAGGCATGTCTCATGGCTTCCAGGTGTGCGAGACTTAGCAGGCACTGCATATTTTCAGAAGGTCGAGCCCGGAGGAAGAAGAATGCACCAACTCAGGCGTAAGCTTACACCGATCACGTTGTTGTCGCTAGTTCGGGCAATCTAAATGAATTCTTCCTTGGGATTAGTCGCATCGTGGAAGTTGAGAAGAAGATTGATAGCATTTACTCGCTTCTTCAGGCGGCTCCTACCCTGCCAAGCGGATTAGCGGTCCAGCCCCCAGAGATGCCCACACCACGCTCTCTCTTCTCCGGTGACAGTGCGTCACAGGCCTCCGAGATATCTCCAACTCCAAACACCATCTTAGGTGCTCTCGATGGGGGAGATTCATCCCTCTACTCTGACGAGGCTTCAGGCTTGGTAGACGTCATCCAGATGGGCATCATAACCATTCAGGAAGCCAAAGATCTCGTCGAATCATCCATGGTAAATTATGGAGGTCTCCCGTGGGTGGAATTCCCCTCAGAGCTCCCTCTGGGCCGGTATCGACGCGAGAGGCCCTTTCTACTGTTGGCCCTTCTAGCATTGTCCTCTCGAAAGCAAGCTAAATTGGCCGAGCCTCTGCAGTCCGAATTCAAGAATGTCATCAGTAACAAAATTGTTATGGAAGGCGAACGCAATCTGGATCTGCTTCAAGGCCTTATGGTCTACTTAGCATGGTGATGATGGCCCGATTGTCATATAAACTAGTTGGGTAACTGATGATTTGGCAGGTACCACCTTCATCGAGGACAGCAACCCCAAAAGATATACATGATTGTCCAGATTGCTGTTGCGTTGTGTGTAGACTTGCAAATTCCAAACATGATTGCGAATGAGAATGACAGCGCGAAGAAAGCAGAGCTGGAAAGAACATACCTCGGGGTATATTACATGTCCTCTTGGTAAGATGTCATGGCAGCGCCGCAATACCCAGGATGCTCTCTAATAATTTCAAGCCAGTCAATGGTGTGTAAAAAACCCATAAGCATGCAGTACAACAACTTCATCGGAAAATGCTGTCAGAATCTTGCAAAAACAGATTTTGCCCCAGCGGATGGCGACTTGGTTCATTTCATTAGCCTACAGCGGCTTGCCGAAGAGATCTCAAGTACATTCGGCTACAACTTAACTCACAACGAGGGGGCGCATATCAACCTGGATAATATTGAGCTTTTAGTCAATGCATTCATATCTCGGTTGCACGATGTACGGAGCTCTTTTCCTTCCAATAGCCGATGCCTGTGTGAGTATTCCAACTATTAGCCCGATAAGAAAATATTGTTAATAGTCAACAAGCATCACTGACCCTCGCGTACGAAAACACTTGCATCTACCTACATGAATTTCCACTGCATGTTCAACACTCTGTCGCAGAAAGCTCAGCGCCCGAAGGAATGGATTCGCCTCATAGACGTGCCAACCAGCTATTGCGCTGTCTTGAGGCCACAAAGTCATGCTTGAATTTCTTTCTTCAGATCCCACCAGCACTGAGCACAAGGCACTCAACACAGGAAAGAGGTTCCCTTGTACATGCCATCTCAGTACTCATTAAGATAGCGTTCTGCTCGGACACTGGTCTTGATAACTTCTCTCTACGGGAGGCATGTAACGTGACCTACTATATCGACGCTCTGGCTGGACACATCGGTGGAACGTGCGCCAATGATTCAGATGATGACAATCCTGACTCTTGCTCAGCTATTAAAGCGATGGCTGAGCGCGTCAAAGATTGGTATGAGCGTACGGAATTCTTTGAGCAGGCGGGTACTCCCTCAGATCTGACGAACATGTCGCCAATGCAATTTGTCAAGATTGCAAAGGAAGAGCCATTCATAACTTTCGACTTCAACAACATTGACTTCTCGTTTCTTGACATGCCACAGTTCTAAGGCTGATCTTCAACAAACAGCGTGTTCATTTGTTCCAGATTAAGTCATGACAAAGCATGAGTCTGTTACGAGGCTTTTGCTGTATCATATTCGCTACGACCCAGAACGTGCATGACTACGGATAACGCTACGCTTGTCTGACTAACGTGGGCCGAGAAACTTAGTCGAAAGATTGAATACACCGACCATCTCAAGATAACGAACTTCAATGGCGAGTAGGGTGGCCAGATAGGTTGTAACAAAGGTGAACGCCATAGAGTCGTACAAGCCGTTGTATGAATGGACCACGGCACGTGAGTGAAAGGGCTCGTATGCTGATTTCGATCGCGGAATTCCGATTTGGTCAGGGTGGGGGACAATACTTCGTTGAAGTCTCCGTCGTGTTCTGCATGATACAAAACCTAAGTGCGCCACTGAAAGCCGTGGCGAGATCCATTCACGCAGTTCATGGCGCGCTCCCGAATCTACCATGGCTCAAGGAATGGGCCACACTATCGGAAGGTTGGACCGCTGAGGTCGATAACAGATATTCTTCAAATTTTATAAGGTTTCACGCTTCCATCCCTCAAGAACGCCAACTTCAATTACCACGCGCGCACGACTCATTGGATATAGCGCCAACGTCATACCATGAAGACTGAAAATCAAATACTCATGACATACTTGCCCGAATTCTTCGTCGTTGCATCTACGAGAGGGACGTGACGATTTGTATGATCGGGATGGAATGATACAGAGTTTGCGAGCCTGCCCCTCGTTTACGTTAACCGTTCTCCTATACCGCCTTTCATTGCCAACTTTAATACCGTAGACGATATCGAACGGAATCTGATCCATGATTCGCAATCTATGCCGACTTATCATGATTCCCTGACTCGGCGAAGCCGAGGGTATTCTTACTCGGACTATGCAAGCCCAACTTTTCAACCGCGCGAATTGAATACTTTCACCTATACACCATCTCGAATAACCTCTGACCTCAAAGTCAAAGTCAAAGTCAAAGTCAAAGTCTCCATCGTTTCTACCTAGGATCTTTGCAAAGCGTCCCAGACAACGATAACAGGAACGATTACTCACCAACCCTCTACCTGCAATGCCAGCTCCCATGGACCATCCACACCTCTCAGCCGGAGATTCCATACCTCGCTCCCCCTCGGCTCAAGAACCAGGGATGCACTCCAGTCAAGACTTCGATTCCGAGCATGAAAGTACCTGCTTGGAGAGCGTGAATGCGCGATAACGCAGCGATGCAAACATCAACTGACATGAGTCCATTCCTCCTAGTGGGAATTGGAGAAATGAAATCGCTGCGCCGGAATTACTGTGGTTCTAGTTATCATCACCGTTACTGCGGATATAAGTTAGCATCGAAACGACTTCCGCTCGACGTGACCCTTCAACGAAACTCCCCATAATTTCGCAGCCAGCTAGACGAAAAGACACCCGTTCAGTGGCATGAACATGCTGCTGCCGCTATAGGCTGGTGTAGGAGCAACTTCGCCATTGGCGGTAAACGGTGACTTGGTTGGTGAAGCCGCTGGTGGTGAGATATTGGTGTATAGATTATCCTTCGCGAGGTGTTCGATGGGGTAGTTAGGCGATATATGCGTCGAATGTAACTTCTTGGCATTTCTAGAAGGAGGATATCGATACGTAAATAGGTTTGTGATAACACTCCCAATCTTTGTAGAAAGGAGCTCCTAGCGGCGTCTCTCCCATCCTGTCACGTGTTAAATGATATAATGAGCATGAGTTATATACACGTGATTAGGTGTATATACTAACAGTATTTATAACTAATAAATATATATAGCTATACATGTAAGGAGTTATAGAAAGGAAAATCTTTTTAGTATCTACTAAGACCGTGATCTATAATCAGCCGAGGTTATACCGGACTGCATTACAACACTAAATACTTTTCCTTTCGCTACCTCTTACTTCACTATGTTGAATATACAAAGAAGAGAGCCTAACAATGATGCTCACCAATTATAAGCCTTCAGCAATGTTCCCTAGATCTCTTTTCCACCTAGGACAGCACCTGCGAGGCACAGCTGGCATCTATAAAATTACTGAGCAGATCTCGGAATTCATCTATATTGCAGTGTATGTACTGATCCCATCCGCTTACGCTCGAGTCCACGTCGAGCAACAGCCAATAGCAACCAACAAGAGAATACCGTAGTTGTCAAAAGCGTCGAAGGACATTGGCGCCTCAATAACGAACGGGATGTTCTCAAGCGCTTCCAGTCCCGTACACCGACTCTGCGTCCCCTCCTAGACGAGATCGAAGACCCAGCTGAGCCACCAGCGATCGTCCTGAAGTACCTTGACGATGACGTGACACGGGCCTCGAGAAAGCAAAGGCTCACCAGGCAGGAAATCAAATCAGTGGGTAAGAATGTGCTCGAAGCTCTTCGAGTGCTTCACGAAGATGGCTATGTGCATACGGGTATCTGATGAGTTTTCCTTTCTTACTTGAACTCTTGAGTAACAATACCATGCAGACGTCAAGCCTAGCAACATCTTAGTGAACTGTGGCAGCGAAGAGAGCCGGTTTTCAGAGATCGAATTGGCAGATTGTGGGGGCGCCGTCTCCATCGACTCGGAATTCGCGAGGGATGGTGTACCAACCGGAACAAGCCTCTTCCGGGCCCCTGAGGTCCATCTTGAGATTCCATGGAATACTGCTGCAGATATCTGGAGTTTCGGTGTCACAGCTAGTTCAACCCGAACAACTCGATATCCTATCGGAAAGCTAATTCTGACCTAGCTCATCAACCTCATATGGGGTCTCAACTTCCACATCTTCGAGCCGGAAGAGCCAGAAAGCCACGAACTCTACGACACGAAAATCGTCGTGCATCAGCATCAATGGTTCGGGCCGTTCCCCATCTCCTTTAAGGAACTCGCCGACGAAGACACGCAAGAAGCGCTCATTGGCATCATGTCTGCGGTGCCGCCTGAGAAGCTGAAACCATTCCAGTCTCTCGGCGAAAGAGAGATTTGTAAGGCGGATAAAGCCTTTATTCTTAAGATTATGAAGCTCGACCCGAGAGACAGGCCTAGTGTGCGGGAGCTCTTGCAGGATGAGTGGTTTACGGAGCGGTCGGAGAGGACTGTAGGATGGTATTCGATAGAGGAGTGGCGGCAGATGCAGCAAGAGCATGAGGATTGCTGAGCTTAGCGAATGCGTCCTACGCTTGTAGCCATCGCCGTAAGTTTCCTCCCATTCGTCGAGATCCCTGTTGGAAGCCGTTCACTCCTATGCTGCACTGCCTCACAGGACCTCACCTCGGCTCAGGCACGGCTCAGGGTCGGCTCACCTTGGAAGCTAGAAGTGGGAGGGCGAAAATTATTTCGTGATCATGTCTAGTAAGGTGAACGACGGTCTTGTGGAATTATTACTTGTGTATAGCATGAATGGACGCTATGAAAGGCTCAAAGGCTCGTAGGTCTAATGGCTATATATTCCACAGCGTCCAGTCACTGACTGAGCCACATGTCAGTCGTTTCAAAGCTACAACATGTTGTATTCAAGCACTACTCCCCTCTCCTATTAGATCAATATCGTCGTCATAAATCCTGCATTGCATGCTAAACTAGTACCTGTCTATCTCAGTCTCTCGCGCCAAAGAAAAGTGCCAGATCTCCAAATCCCAATCGCAAGCCCTGAAAAGAAGTCGCATGCATCATATTATGAAATCCAAACACATTTCGCACTCTGTATCGGAAGCCACAGCAGCCCATAAGGAAAATCCAACACGCATGAAACAAAAAAACAATAATCATCTCATCTCGACCAAATGCACCCGCAAGCCTTGAAATCCAGAGAAACCATCGCATGCATGCCAGTCGTCCATCGTATCATATCTCATCGCATCGTATCCTGTCGGCCACTTGTCTGTCGCTGAATGTATTAGTCATATCGTGGCTGAAAGGGGTTGACTTCACGGGAGCATCCCGTCGGCAGACTCACATTCCAATGCCAGAGTGGCAGTGCGTGCATCACTAAACACGTCCACGGCTGGACCCACCACGTCCACGGCTGGACTCGCCACGTCCACGGCTGGACCCACCACGTCCCCCGCTGGACTCACCCCGTCCCTGGCTGGACCTGGGCCCAGTAGAGGCGCCGATCTCAGCTAAAACCTGGAGACCCTCCTCCGAATGGTACGGCCCTTTAATGTCACTAGAATGGGAATATGGAGTCTGGATTGAAGGAGAACATATGAGTCAGCACTGCCTTGGATTATATTGATATCACGATTCGCAAAATTACCTCCTCTTTGGGCCTCTTCTTCCCTCCGTCGTCCAGCTTTACGCAACCGCCTAGGTCAGGATAGCAGGGGGCATGATTGTGTATATTGCAGAGAAGATCCCCAAGTGCGGAGCGATCTTTGCCTTTCACATGGTGTCTATACGGGTTGGGATTGTCCTTGGCGAGTCCTGGGTTGCCACAGCACTCCCAGTCGCCGACGTAAAACTTGATCCTGTTGCGACCAACCTTGTTCCATCCGCGATCGTTGTACTCTTTCTCGTTGTAATCGTGTTTCTTGTATCCTGCCCTGCTGACTCCTTCTATGTTATACCCTGCGCGGTCATAACCTTCCTCATCGTAGCCGCGAGCATCGAATCCATCTTTATCGTATCCATCTTTATCGAAACCGAGGCTATTGTATTTAATGGACTTACTCCCACTCATGTTGGCTGGCCTCGATGTTGGCTGTGGTGGTCGGTACTGGACAAGGTGTAACCGAATGAGATCTAGGAAGGAAATGTGTAGGTGCACGGTTGCCTCAGTAGAATGATTAACTTGAGAATTTGCTTGATGTCTGTGCTAGAAAAGTATGGAAGACAAGGGGAGAACATCCACATAAGTATATTTTCGCACGGGCTGGGGACGCAGTTGCTTGCTTCCAGGTATGTTTCGAGTCTCGAAATAGTACGGCAAATTGAAAATACATGGCCTAAGCTGTGCAAAGGCCGTGAGCAACTCCATAGCGGTGTCAGTTGATGGCTCTTGTGGTCCAATAAACTCCCACAAGGTCCGTGATGGAGGGACACTGCCCATTACTATTTCCATGAGCACCACTCAAATCTTCAATTCCGAGGTGCGTGCGGCCGCATCGCTGTTTTTGGAGAATAGATTCGCCCAAACAAGCACCGCAAGTGTCTTCTGAGAAGCAGTAGGTTGGTTTGGAAGACTGTCGGAGACAAAGCCTCTTGCATTCCTATTTGCCTTGTGAATGTACTACCCACTGAGAGAGAAAAATCGCTGAAATAGAACGAGGTTGTGTGAATGAAGCCAAGGTGATACAGGACATTCGTATAAGCATAGAAAGGAAAAGAGAAGCGTCGTCATCACGTAAGTACAATAATGGATGTTGCAAGGATCGAAAATAGGAGTGTGACGCTTCGTACTTAGAGCTATGATAAGCTTCAGGATACGTGCCTAAGATATGACAACGAAATGTGCACGCTCCAACCTGAAAGTGAATTGGCAGAACAACCACCGAGAATACCCGCGAAGCACGTGGCAGCTATACCATAGGATCAGGGGTCCAGTATTTCCATTTCGCATGTAGGTGGGCTGATATATCAAGCATATCTGGGTGTGAGCAGCTAGATTACACTCAACACTCACTGACATCATGAACTTCTACGACATGATGTCTCGAATGGCTTCTCATGACATGACACAAATGTCATGTATACCTTGATTGGCATTGACCCAAAAGGGGCTATGGTCGTACGCTAATGCGGGAGGTGTCCCTGAACCTGTAATGAAGGTGAAATCAACGATAGGTCCGAGTCAGCCTTGGTTTGGAGCGAGAATAGCTACCGGCCTTGGTGGTGGTGTCATGGGCTCCGCTGGTCGCACAGTGAAGAGCTCACGTAGAGAGAAGCCCAGAACGGAGGAACAGGCTTGTAAATAGGATCCAGAATTAGATAAGAGAGATGCGCCGAAGCCTGATGCTGTCGTACGACGGTCTCGTGTTGGCACATTTGTTAGGCAGGAGACATGCTTTGCAGGAGTCTCCGCTAGTGTTCCATGTTAGTTGCAGCATGTCATCTATTGTAGTACGAAAAGATGGCTAGAGATCCAGGTACCAGCATCCAGCGGCCTGAAATGATCTGCAACGAGGCCCTCGGATGTCAACAACGAAGGAACCCTCGCTGATGCTGTCAGCCAGACCGTATCGCGCTGTAGGTACACCTCAAATCGCTTCAGATGCCCTTCCCGAAGGACTTCTGGCTTCGATGGTGATTGATTTAGTGCCTCAGAGTCCATCGTAGGCGATGGCCACCCAACGTCTCAAGGGCTGGCTCGGATCATTTTGAACCATGTCGTCCCTTGCTTCTCTGTCCTCCTTCTGCGATCTTTCACCCACACCAACTTAGCGGCATCGGACGGGGTCCTTATGGTGATATACCGTGGAAGTTGTGGGCGGGTGGGCTTGGGAAAGGGAGGTAGCGGAAGCGATCTTGGTGGTCTTTGGCATGTGAGTGAGATTGATGCATACGACTCAGGCAACAGCAGCGTGGCATAGACAACCGCCCTTGGTGTCCAGGAGAGATTGTGAGTGGGGACAGGAGCAGGATTGTAACCAAAGGGCGTTGCGAAATTATCACTGAAGAATTAGCGCGTGCAAGACCCTTGGAAAAGCTTGGCATTGAGGACGTAAAAAGGTTCCCCCCCTTTAATTCTGAATCGGAATCTACACCGAAGTCGATTCATCACATGATTGATCTCCATGAATTAATTTGTATTTAGAGAACATACTTATAGGGTCCATCTGTCACTTCTATCCAAAAACCAATCCTGTTGTGGACACTGACTAGCAGAATAATCGTCCACGGTGCTGATTCCACGCATAATTTAGGTGGAAATTCACATGCTTACTACCAAGATTCTGTCCGTACATCACGACATTCCATCCAGCATGCCACTACAGGCTATAACGTTATCTAGAACAACGCAGTACCCATACACGCCCATATCGAGCAAACCCGCCAAAACATGCGGCCAAAATTCAAAGAGAGTAATCTGAAGGCGACCGTCGTAAACCGAGTCAGAGCCAAGTCCAAAGGAGCTGAGTGTTTGATTGTGAAACACGCCATAACACTCTGCCGTGGAGTAGCATATTTAGTAAAGTCTACGACAAACTTGACAACGACCGCAGCCCTTTCCGGGAGCAGCAGCAAATATCAAACAAATCATCTTGACGAAGCGTGATCAGTGGACAACGCCATGCTCTCAGTGCATTTGGTATACTGTCATGAGTACAGGTGCGGTGTAGTAAGCAAAGTAAGCAATGACCACCAGCACCGTGATACATACGGGTCGATGAATACCACGTTCAAATTTCTTAGACCACGCCGACCGATTGCTAGTACAGACCATCGCGAAATCGTTGCCAACAAAGTAGAAGATTGATAGTAGCAGCAGGCCGGAATGCACCGTCAAGCACGATAGCAAGACGAAGCGTTGCGTTGAGATTCGGGAATTTTAGAGCGAGTGGTTACCTGAGAAAATAGTGTGAATCAAGACGCTAGATACAAGAACTGAATCATACACATCCACCGGGCCGCAAAATGTCATGAGCATCAATCAACAATCTCAAACGTGTAGTGGCAGCAACACGAACGCAGGCTCACTGTGGCCCATAGGACATCGCCTCAATCTTGCTTGGCTGAACACTGATCCCAGTTGTCTCCAAAGCCAGCAGACTTTCAGCCTCCTTGTCCTGCTGGATGAGATCGCAGCAAGAGCAGCACCAAGACTACCCCAGCATCAGCGACCACTCTCAACAAAATAACACAGCCACGAGACAGCGAAGTCCAGACGAAGAACTTACCTTGAAGAAATCCGTCACGAAGTTCCCGCTCAAATGTGGCTGCGCGCGCATGCGAACATCATGTCGTTGCAACAGATTGGGCACACAATGAGCCCCCACGCAAGATAAAGCCCACCAGCCCAGACACTGACAGAAACGTCATGAGATCAAATCCTAATCGAAGGCACACAAGGACAGCATACCGAAGCGTTGAGAACGCTGTACCCCGCCAGGCTCCCATCCTTATGCAACCGATGGTGCGTCTTGCCGAAAGTGATACAAGGACAACAGCAAGTGATGGCACATGTATCGATAGGGTCAAAGCAGCCGAAGAAGGAGGAAGACCATGATGCGGTACCAGTGGGGTTCGTGATGCCGGAAGGGTCTTTAGCAGTGGCGGAGGCGCGAGCCACCCAGCCGTCGAGATCTCGCTGCATTTCTGACTTAGGTGCGGTGGTCATGGTAACGGATTGTTTGGTAAGGAAAGTAGATGGAGTTGGAAGAAGGAGCGTGAGTTTAGCAGGGAGCGACTGTGTGGAAGGAAAGACTGATATACGATGGTGAAGACAAATCAACTTCGGAGGTGACAGAAGACTTTGTAGTGTAACACATTTTCAGCTCTCCTTTCACGTTCATCTAGCGAGGAATGTGCAGCCGTAATGCCAATCACATCTGTGGTGTTTACCGAGATTGAGAAGCGCTAGCCAGACGCTCAGAGACCAAATGTCAGCCCTGTCTCGCTTATCGCCTTACCAGATTGGTGCCCCTTGTGCGGCCCCCTTTTTCCGCCCCCATGTTGGCCTCTAGGTTCAATATCTGTGTGGTACTAATCTGCCAAAGTGTTCCAGAGAGCCAGACTCATCATAGGGTAAGTGGAGATCTCACGCACGGGCGGGCTGACGACAATTTCTTCTTGGTCTGCGCTGCGCGAATATTATGTGCTTTGGTAGTCGTCCGTTCTGTGAAAAAGCACCTTTGTGGTTGGTGGTCGATACATGCTCTTGATGGCGAGTACGAAGTGATAAAGAGCGCGGCATTATGCCGATGTGGTTGGTAAGTTTCGCTAATGAAGACTGGAGCTGAGAGGCAACGTGATTGATGCCCCAATTTAGGATTGCCTGTCCACTCCACTGAAACCTCTGTTGAAACAGATGATCTGACCTTAACTTGAGAGAATCTTCGTGCGTATGGACAGGCCTTGAGCGACTGATCCACTCTTGCCCCAGCATGCCACCTCAAGGCCGTCGCGATCAGAAGGTACTTGTCTGGGTATGCTGTGGAGCAAATGATGTTGACCCTTGGATGGATTCGTCTTTTTCTCCCTGGGTAAACCGGATTCCCTACGGCAAGGATGACCCTAGACCCTTCAACTGGTGCATGTCCGGTTGAAGACAATATATAATGGCATGCATGCGGTAGAAGATACGGATCTGCCATCCACTCGCGGTGTATATGTAGCAAATCCTTTTCACAGGCGCTCACCATAACGGTTGATCTTGGAATCAGGGTTTATCAGGCTAGCTTGTTCGCAGCTGGGAGAAGGAAGTCAATATATCGAGATGCTGATGATAAGACGCCGTTATAAAGCCGAGTCATCCTTGCACCCATCGCGTTACAGTGATCGCTGTTGTATAGACCATCGCGCCAACTCCTATGACCATGATAACAATGTCCAGTACCTTCATCCACCGGCCGCTCGCGGCACCTTTGTAATGGAGCAAAGCAGGATAGATGTACACTAACGGCACACATGCGAAGCTCCCAATAAGCGCCACGAACTTGTCAAGGTCACTCGCTCCCAATATTGAGACGATACCGCACAGTATCACGAGACCTGCACGGAAACCGTTTTTCTTCCATTTCATAGCTGCAGACTTCTTGCCCGATTCACGTTCACCGAAAAAGGAAGTCTCGATGATACGGGTGGCTGGATAAAGCTGCACTGGTGTACCCACTAACACAGCCATGGAGTATAGGAACTGTACTGTATTGACGAGCTTACTAGTCTGCGGAAAATTGGTGATGATCTCGACTTTTGTGGCAGAGCCAAAAGTAGCATAGCAAAGGGCGCCGATAGAGGTAAAGATGATAGTGATGATAATCATAACTGCATAGAGGAGGCGAGAAAACCGTTCAGGTTGCGCCATGGACGACTGAATCGGTAGGATCAAACCGATCCCTTCGAAGGTGAAGATGGAGGCACCGATCGTCAGTGTAAAGTCTCGGGGGTTGAAGAGGGTGATTGATCGCTCGATACCCTGAGACGCCAGTGTACTTATATCGTAGTACCAGATATAGAATAGACCGATGAAAATGAAGACATCAGCAACAAGAGCCGCCGGTCCAAGGCGAGAAATGTTCCGGATCAGAGCGAGGGGAATCAGAACGATGAGCTGAAGAGCTATGAGGGCACTGGTCCCTAATGGCGTCGTACGGGACGGCGTGACAGCATCGAAGAAAGAAAAAAGGTTTTCGGCAGTAAAGATGATTCCTGAGCAGACAAACCCAATCTGCGATATTGTGATGGAGCCGAGAATGAGTGAGCGGAACCTTGGGCCAAATATTGCAAGGCCCAGATCGCCATAACCACCACCACCATGCCGTTGCCTGCACTGGAGAAGGAGATAGAAACACAGACAGGATACGAGTGCGACTGATATTAGTGTGATGGAGGAGAAGAGCATGCCCCCGTTCCGGAAAGCTTTGGGAAGAAACATGATGCCTGTGCCAATGAAAGCCTTGAGTAAGGTAAAGAAGGATTTTGTTAGACTTGCATCACCTGGCTTGATGCGTCGTCGCGTGGTCCTTCTTCGACCTAGTAGTGGTCTGGTCTCACTTGGCTGCGCTTCTGCCTCTGTATCTCCTTCTGCTTCGGCCTCGGCTTCGCTATCAATAAACGACTCATCCTCCGACTCTTGCAAATCCTCACCAGCAAAGCTCCCATATAGTTCGAGGAACGAGACGAAGTTCTTGGTCATAGAATCAGGCACTTTTCGTACTTGCCCTTCTTCCCGTTGCAGAAATTGGCGACGAAAGCCCCCAGGTGCAAGCTGGTCGCTCGCGGTGATGGGAGGAGCAAAAGTGCTTGATCTACGGATGTTGGGCTGTGCAAACGTCGCCGCTCTCTGACGAAGCTTGGCTCTTGCGCTTATCTTGAAGATCTCGCGATGAACGTCGCCACCTTGCAGCCTCAGTGAGTCCTGTGGTTCAGGTGCTGCCGGCTCCGCTGTCGAAGATGAAAGGTTGGCATTTTCGCCTGATACAGCACCATGCTCAGCAGTGAAGCCCGAAGGCAGATGCCTAGAGACTATCTCAGCCTCAGCTTCTACCTGAGTCAACTCATTCCGGCTTGAAGGCGAGTCTGTCATGAATCGAAACTTCGACAAGAAGTGGCAAAGCGACCGTGGGTAGGGGCCTCGACAACAGCTTAGAACCCTACAACATGTGCCGCGAACCTTTCACATTGAGCTAAGTTCCCGGAGGAGTGTTATACATGGGTTTGCTTCGCCTGCATAGATGCAGGAGGCTGAAGGCAACTACCACGATGTTCGTTGCGAATGGAGCGAAATGCGGAGCGAAATTCTCTGCGCTTATACTTATGTAGCCTAGTGCAATATCAAACGTGGAACTAACTGGTAACAGTAAGCGGGTCTTGGCAAGCTTCACACGGCGATTTGCCGACGGACAAACCTAGATATACACGATAGTACAGAATGAATGTTTTCCATAAAGAGCTAGCTACAGTACCCTGCACTGGATGCAAGCCCCTCAATCATCCCTCATCAGTGTATTTATCGTACACGACCAGTTGGAATGATGAAGAGTCATACATTGTGTAGCTAAATTCGAACAGTCTAATACTTCCCCACACCCCGAGGATGCTGACCAGGGCTCTAATCCCCAATCCACTCCCTCAGATGACCACCGCATCTGGCCCCAGAGGAGGCTTGCTCGCAGCCAAGTTACACTGCCGGAACAGCCTTACCTCCTTTTCTGCAAAAGCCCCCACTACCGAATGCAGCACGCCCTGGTTATTGAACAGCACCATATCACCCTCCTCCCAATCATGCGTATAAACCATTTCGGGACTGATACCAGGCCTCTGGAGTCGATGCACAACCGCTCGTACAGTCTTCAGATCATCAATGATCTCTCCATCCTTTAGATGGATCTTGCGTACAGCCGATGGATGCATTTGCAAGGCCAGCTTCCCCGTGACGGGGTTCTTCCATACCATGGGTAGGATCTGCACCTTGGACGGATCAATTGGGGGTAGGTCTTCGTCCGAAAGCTCGAGACCCTTGGACAGGAGACCGAGGCCGTCAGGGCGCGATTTGGCTTTGCTCATCCAGATGTAAGGGTGCGGAGCATATTCGATACGGCTGGTGCGGACAAAGGCTTTATCTGCATCGGAGAGGATGTCATACATGGCATATCCACTCGCGAAAGCCGTCGTACCGAGCGGAACTTGCATTTCATCGCTAGAGCCGTCATCGTAGCGCAATGTTTGCGTAGGTCCCTGCGGCACAGAGACTGCAAACAGCGATGTCACTTTGGGCGGGTTTAGGCCGTAGAGTGCGGCGTCGATGTGCCAGCGGTAGAAGCGAGTATGAGTTAGATCGTCCGCCTCGGGGATCGGGTCCTTGTGAAAGGTCTTGTGGTGGGGATGCTTGAGCTGAAAGTTTTTCAGTCCTTCGTAGTCAGATATGAAGCCATTGCCGATCACTTGGACTTCTGGCTGGTGCGGAACGGTTTTCAGATCCGGGTGGAGGATGCTGCGCTTTGCGTCGATGGTCTTGCTGTGACCGTAGCCTTGGGCGGATGGGTCAAAGCGGAGGGTGAGTTCATATTGAGCTTTTGGGGAGCAATTGGCATTGTTTTTCAAGACCACAATCTGTTTCTTGTAGAGGGTGTCTCGCATGAGGTTGAAGTCATTATCTGAGACAATCGCATTAGTCTCATTGGAAATACACCGGCTTCCAATATACTTACCCAGGAGGTTACCGATCCACGGAGGGCTCCTTAATACCTTGCCGACGGCATCATACGATCCCTCACAAATCTACTCACCTGAGAGACTCTCAAGATGAACGTTTTCAATGCGTGCGCCAAAGTCTGCATAGGATGAAGGGGTTGAAATAGGATGTATCGAGATGGTAGGCGAGTCGAAGGTCATCGTTACTGATATCGTAGACGTGTGGTACGTTAAGCAATGTCAGGAACACGGTGTCGGGTAAACTTGATAGTCTTGGGAAAGGCCGTCGATCTATAAGGTAGGTGTTGACAGTATGAAGACGGTTCTCGGAGGCCGCCCTTGTTCAAGATTGCAATGTCGGTACCCTGCGGGGTTTGTCTATCTCCTGTGGTGGAGAGAAGTCGCGACTGACAGCGGCTAAGCCAATTGGAAGTGTGCAGGATACTCCGATATACTCAAGAAGATTATCCGTCACTTCAGCCAAGTAAGTCAAATCGTAGAGTCAGGCAAATTTGGAGACAATGTTCAATACTCAGGTTCCACGAAGAGGGGGACGGGTTACTTAATATGTTCACTGCCAAGATTTCGTCGTCGGAGGTCGCCGAAAATCAGTTTATTCACTAGCGGGCTAAGTAAGGCCTCTATGTTTCGTACATTTGCCTGAAGTATTGTTAATGCGTGAATAACGGACGCCGCCGATCTTCAGTTCCTTCATCACTGTTGAAGATGTTCTGGATGTTTATCGGGTTTCGCCTAATACTCGCTCAATGCTCAGCCGATGGCCAGGTTCTTCCTTGAGGTGATAGCCTCAGTCCATGCAGCATACAGCATACTGTACAAATTGGAAGGTAGCTCACCCAACTTTCCTTCAATTTCCCCATCTGGACAACTCTGAATGCAGCATAACCCTCTTTGAACCAAACTACACCCGCATCAACCTCTCCTAGTCGATATCGCAACTCTTCACATTATCAGGAAGCTTGAATTCATCCTTTGCAGCACCAAATATATATACCACCTCGTCGTTGCTGGCTTTTTCAGGGTGCCTTCCTTACAGGCGACACCCTTCCAGTCCTTCTGGATTGCTACCGAAAGCTCTCAGTATCTCGATCCGGGATGCCTTCGCAAAGCCCTCGACTTTATGATTTGTTTCCACATTGGGATTCATCACGCTAATGTCAACGGCAACGAATGGCCAAGTAACAAAGGTCCCATGTTGTCTTTGTCGGCCTCTTGCCACAAGTCGGTCCCTTGATAATACTGCATAGCGAGTGAACCTATTCCTGTCGGCACTGTCGCTGTCTTCCAATTTTTACCGCTCACGGTAGCAATGATCCAATGATTTTCCTTGCAATTTGTAGAACACCTGAGGAATGTTATTCCTCCGCCATACTATTTATCAGTGCAGCACTCTTCCTTCGATCGAATAGGCAACCAGCCTAACGGTAGAGGCGTAATAAGCCACAGGGTGTGAGGTATGGGGACCCCAGCAATCCGTCCATATCCAATTTTGGATCCTCGTCAACCCCTTTTCCATCCTCCGTTAGACTGGCTGCTCATGTGACCGGTATGTCCTCGTTCAATGGCCGTCCAGGCATCATCCCCAGCTTCCATCCAGCACTGCAAAGCGAACAGATCCTTCCTCAACCTGGCCTGTTCGAGCCTGGGTTACCACCATTGGTCTTCTTCTACCTTCCGAAGATTATGCAGAAGCCTGTCTCGCTTCGTAAGCTCGATCGATTTGACAGATATGGATGTGATGTGGATCAGTGTCGTTTGGGAGGGTAGATACCGAGAGAACGAAGGTTGCCAGACGGTAGAAGATATGGGAGAGGCTGACATTTGAGTGGTAGAGCTAGAGGCAGAGTGCGAGAGGTGAGGCATTAGTTGTGGTGCCAGAGTGTGGAGTAACTCATGGTGGTGTTGAGCTATCAGGAGCGAGTGCTCCAAGGATTCCGACTTGAATGATGAGGCTTTTGCCTTCCGGCGAAGGTGCAGAATAGAACATGAAAGGTACGGCTTGCCTCATGTCCCTGCAGGGTTGCTGAGGCGGAGCACCACTGACATGGGGCCAGCGGGTGGAAGCATTTCAGCCCCCAAGTCTATAAGATTGCATTATAATGTTGCTGTCCTTACGGCTCAGATCGAGCGACGTCGTACCATTGTTTCACTTGCAAACTTAAGTCAGAACCGCCAAGGAAAATGCTTGGCGCTAGAGCCTAAGTGCCTTGGCGTAATTCATATCGCTCGAGTTACGAATCTCATCATCTCATCAGTAAGGTAATTATGTAACCTCTGCGACTTGCTTTCTTAAACAAGAGCCTGTATCACAGCATGGCTTGCCAGGAGTACGGCTTCATCGGGCGCCCAGTACGAAGTACCGCCACTAAAATCACAGCATCTTAGACCTGTCGTAACGGTCTCGCAATCTCTGCTTGACAAACCAAGAGAATACGCGGTACTGGTCTCGTAGTAACATGATTTCGCGATTCGATGGAAGCCTGCAGATCTGCTGCAACTGGAATATCATATAGAGCTTCAAACACTTTAGGATTGGTTTATATGAACAAAGTCTTGCGGTATCGCCTCGATTTGCTCTTGTTCTAACAATTGTCTCCCCTTCAGTAAGCTATCTTGAGTTGCGAGAGGTATGATTGGCTCTTTTATTTGTTCCCGCGTCTCAAACTCGTTTGAGTCTCATGAGTCCGACTCACGACACGGATATCCATCCGCCATTTACGCGAAACCTCTCCTTCCGACAATATGTGTTTTCGACGCATGTGCATAATCGCATACGTAGCCCAATTCGGCAGGGTGGCCACTTGCAAGCTAAATTGATATTGATTCAAATGTACTATCTATGTGCAGGACATAGTCAAATGCTGTAACTCTGACAAGATGTCTTCCTATTGGTTGCTTGGGTTCTTACCATTCTGCTCCTTAACCTCGTCGCTAGTCGTCCCAGGCCAGCCTACTTTGGTTCTACCTCCTGCAGGATTTTCCGCAGTCTCATTGACGGACCTACTGCATGTTGAATCAAGGCCACCAATTTTCGTGGTAGGAGGTGTGAGCCAGACTTTCCGGACTGAAGGCCAAACATCGTTCTGCAACACCAACGTCAGCGATTCAAAGACTGCAAAACGAGCATGCGATCTTACTCAGCCATCGTCCGTGCTAGACCAAAACAATGTCATATATCAGTGCGACCAGCAGCTTTCAAACCTTGAAGGCAACGATTGCAGGGATGCGTGGCAGGATATGCCAGGTCTAGATAGGACTCAAGTTTCCTTTGGCAATCGAACCGCATCCCACTATTGGGATGTCCCTCTTCCATTCCGCTTCATCAGCCGTGAGTCGACATCTTTGCAATATTTTATTACAAGGACAACCCTTTGAATGTCGGAGCTGATCCGAGGTTAGACAGTGGAAAATGTGCTATCGAAATTGACCAGACCGTGAATGGAAGCATGGTAGTCGACGGATCAACTGGCGAAATAATGGCAGCTTCCGCATGGAAATTGATACGTCAATGTGCAGACACTCAAGGCAGTGGTGGGAGAGTATCAGGTTTAGGTAAGTTTGAAAATCCTTATTGTAGTATTCTACGACAGTCCTTATGCTGAGTGTTCACAGGAAAGAAAGGCCGGCTCACATTGTCTATCAAAGAATTCAAGCCAAATGTAGGGTGTGAGACTCCCGCCAAGAGACCTACGCGGAAAGGTCCAATGTCAGCCTGCACACAGGCCTTGAACAAGATGCAGGTTTCGACGATTCCACAGATCTTTGGCAAGGCCGGTGCGCCAGGCGTTCAAGTAGTGCTCCCAATGTCTATCTCCGACGGTCAGTATCCTTTCTTGTTAGACTCGTGCCCGTTACATGCACGATTGCGTTGACACATCAGCAGCCGGCGGTTCATGCGAAGTCACAGTCGACATCGACGGAGCTCCAGTGCTCAGCCGGTGGTATGACATTTGGGCAGATGCAGTAGCTATCACAGGCATATGTCTAGCCAGTGGCAAATGGGGCATGTCAAAGACTCGAGGTATGTTTGCAGGTGCTCTCCCAGACAGCCAAGAACGTTGCTAATAATGCTTGATCGCAGAAGGTGGGCAGGGCGTATCGAACATCACGGTCCAAATGGCAGGCGCGCCCATCGGCTGAAGACACAAATAGTATTTCTGGCTTTTGAGATTCCTGAGCTCGTTGACATCCTCTGACCATAATTTAGAAAGCCAGAAAAGGGTAGCTAGTCCAAATCAAAGAACTGCTTGTGATGGTCCAATCCTCATCCTGCAGGCATATCTTGCCCTTAATTTTGGATCCTATAAATGTAACTTCAACTTGATGTCGATGGATCTATCTCTCTTGCGATATATTCGAAGCATGCGGGTGAGTTGGGAGGCCAGGTGCATCGTCAACTTACTACTATCTACCAATGTTTCAAGCTACCCCCATGAAGATCGACGGGATACAAATTAAAGGACGACGGGACGATTTTAGAATTTCAGCTAAAGTACTCACGTTTGCGACATGACCATTGTACACTAGCGATTTGGTAGACAAGAGAGTCTAGTAGTAGTGAACAAAGTAGACCGTTCTAGCCTTCTGGTCTAGCGGCGTTCCCTGCCATGTTTTAGTGGTCAGTCTTGTTGTCGACCATTTGCTACTGCTATAAATAGAACTAAGTCTTGGCAAGAGCGGAATGAATGCCAAGCCTTCCGCGCCACTTCATGGCAATCTTACTCTTCCACTATATTATACTGGAAAGATGACTACTACGGTTATAGTAAGCTTGAAACGACCAATGATCCGTATCTAGCTGTCGTCGGAGTGATGATCTTCGGAATCTATGATAGAGCGAGTCATAGTGTTGACTTCGTGGATCCCTGGTAATCAAGAGCGACAGCAAACACGTTGTTCACGTTGTAGACAAATAAAGTCTTGCGCGGCTCTTGGGACGTCCTGTATACCTACACAGTCATTACGACGCGACCAATCTACAGGAAGTCTATAATTACGGAAAATTCGGCTTCGTGAAACAAGCCAGACTCAGTCAACTCTTAGAGGAATCTACAGCCGAAGCATGTGATCGTGTGGCTTACAGCCACTAGGTAAGGGAAGCTCCCCTCTACACGGCAGCCCACGGTGACGATGGGATCGTGTCTTTCAATCGAGAACGAAGAGTGGCTGCTTCACTAAGACACGGCTGACACCGCGGGATATCGTGGCCCTTTAAGCGACAAGCGACGAGTGGGATATTGACACCAGCCCTAAGACAGCCATGAAACCTTTCAGTGTCCGTTGAAACATACACGGATAGTCGAAGATCCCCCGCTTCAGTGAATATCATGGATATACTGCTGGGATAACAGTCCCCTTGACGCGGGATGGCCTTCAAGGCATGTTATGCCGCGGCCTGGGTTATGTAGCTAATGCGACGAATGCCCCTTCAACGTCCGCTGAAACATACAGGGATAGTCGAAGATCCTCACTTCAGTGAATATCATGGATCTACTGCTGGAATGACAGTCCTATTGACACGGAGTGGCCTTCAAGGCATGTTATGCCGCGGCCTGGGTTGTGCAGCTAATGCGACGAATGCTGCCTCCTGCTCATTCATGCTATGAGCAAATGGTATAAGGGCCAGTTCTACCCAAGATGAGACCCTTGTAGTTGAATTTTTTTCTCTGCTTTGTACGCTCACTGTACCAAGCTTGAGATAACCAGCTGGTCTGCTGTCTCGTACTTTCATTGAAGCCTCTATCTGCTTGGGCAGCTGTTTGCCAACCACATTGTAGACAATATCATTAATTGGGTCGTTTGTGCCCGACCACAACAGAGTAAAAATGTGGACTCCTCAGTATAAGCTTTCAATTCTTAAATTCTCTTTGTTTTTCAGTAACCTCGTTCTGATAGCGAATTCATCTCTGTTCGATTCTCTTGGATCACGTTCGCTACCGTTACCCCGATCCTATGAAGCCAGCAAACCAGTTTCATTACCGATCAGGTGAGTATGCCTTACAGCTACTGAATCGGAACTACCACTGACGACTGAACAGGAGCAATGAAACATGGCCAACATTCCCATTCACCATCTCAGTCGATCAGAAAAACTCCACCCCAGAATGGCTTCGATTCTCCTATGGCGGGAAACCCGGTACTTACCAGCAGAGTATAATACTATCTTCGCTCATTGGCAATCTTTCAGCCACTTTGGCCAAAAGCCCCACCAACATTCTGAACGACATGTCGATGGTTGCCAACCAAGATGTTTATATCCTCTTCAATATCACCTCACGGGTTCTTGATGCCAATTCCTTCTCGTTAGCCCTCGATAAATTGGCTGCTTCTGTTCAGCAATGGGGAGCGAAGGAAATGGATTGTGTGATTGGCAGCGGACTCCAAAATACGACTGCAGAGGGCGTTTTTCAGGTGAGATTGGGCCGTGAGATCTTTACCGCTGGCACCGGAATCGGCACCTCATTACCCTTTTCGACCTTCTCAATTGCAGCCACGACAGCCCTGGATGCAACTTTGGCACCCATAGTCACAGCTACCAGAGTAAGCTCTGATCTTGTTTCTGGAGATAATATCACGGCAGCTGGTCATTCAACCAATGCAATAAAGGGAACCGGTCCGCTACTTCCGTACCTTAGTAGCCAAGCTTCATCAGCTAATTATTCCATGGCTCAACATACAGAGCTCGACTCATCTTCAATGCCTGCATCTACGGTCGAGCCACAGTACCCTGTCCCCTCGGCGCTTCGCAGTGATGTTGCAGCGCCTCAAGACCAGAAAGGCTCGTCCGCTAGTGGTAGCGCGGCACTTCGAGCTGGGAATCTCACTGGTGGTTTCTTCTCGTACTCCACATCCAGCGGCACCAGTGGCTCTGCTTCAAGCCCCATCTCAATGGTTGGTAGTATCAAGGGCACTGGATTCCCCTCCCTCAATATATCCGTCATGTATTCCGGATGCTCCGCTGGCCTCTGTCCTCCCAAAACAGTTTCGCCCGATCCTAAGACCGCCACGATTACCATAAGTTCGATACTATCTAGCTTAAATGCTCCATTCAGTAAAGACTACACTGATGTTGCTGATGGAAATCTAACCTCTCGCAGTAGCGGCTCAACATTGGGAACAGGCCTTGGAAGCATTGCGACAGCGCTTGCGGTTTCATTCAGCAGTGCTCCCGGAAATTCTTCCAATTCGGTCGCCTTTTTCACCGCTTCATTATCGCCAAATTCTTCTTCTGTGGCTTCCTCATCGCAAAGCTTAGTCCTCCCAGGAAGTTCCAGTCCCGCTACACAATCCTCAAGCAGTGTTCCACCACCTATATTCACGAGCTCCACCTTGTCGGCTCCCGTTAGGTCATCGGATGGCACCGCCACGATAACAAGTAAGTCCTCGCTCGTGGGACTTGAGGCTGTGGAAGCATCCGTTGCTGGTACGTACAGTTCACATTGATCGTTTCCCTGTATGCATCTCCTGTGATTGATTATATTTCGTCCTGGACTTAAAAAAAAGCCTGCGGTCTAATCTCGCTGTACAAGAATGATTCGCTAATTCCTTATCCTCTAGCCAACAAGAATCAGGGCGACAAGAACAACGATTTCAACGGCTTGTGTCCAGGTGTCTTGTGCCCAGTCTGCCCCGGGTGCTTAGCTGGCGCTGCCGTTGGGCAGTATCCAGGTCCAGCTGCTGCCGCTCCTCTTGTCGCTCCCCTCGCCGATCCTCTCGCCGCTCCTTTAGATAGCAGCCCGGGCGATCCCAACGGAAATGATAATGACCCAATGAGACCGCGGACCGGAGATTATCTGTCATACACAAAAATCACAGGGTCTGAGACAGCTACACTTGCCTCGAGCACCGTTCTTCCGAGCACAACCATCGCCTCCAGCTCCTTTGCCAAAAATTCCAGTACCGTATATCTAACCTCGTCAATCGTCTCGCAAACTGCCTCATCTAATATATCAATGACTTCGCAATCGCCTTCGAGTACTTGCTCAGCTTGTGCTGTTTGCCAGGGCTTCTCCTTTGGCGCTGGGTTCTCCGCATCGAATCCCAGAAATCCAACTGGTACGGAGGATGAGGCTGTGGATGACGATGGAGATCAAGGTGATTGGCTTGACCAGAAGAGAGGACTCACGGGCCATGGCATTGTGGGCCGGTTACGTCCAGGTCGAGCACTTGCTGGTCGTCGCCTGTTCCAGGAGCGGGATGCACCTTTGGCAAAACGAGCTGGGAACTTTGGTACGAAAACCCATCTAGGACCCTGCTCCGTGACACCATTCACCAACAAGCCCAAATATCCCGAGGCGACGAATGTCAAGAAATTCGAGGGGCCTAGCGGCGCAGTCAAGCAAGGGGCGGCGGATTATGCAGCCTTTTTTGCAACGGCAACGTATTGGGCAGTCCCCTCCAACCGTCCCAAAGGCGATTGTAGAATCCCTGATTGGAGTTGGAAAGCCACGGCCGAGCTTGGGGACGTCATCGACCCCGAAAATGGTAAAGGCTGGGTCGTGGGTGGCAAGGGTGACAGTAATCATGTCAATATCGATCACGTGTATGAGGCCCACTTTCTTTACGAATTCTTCGAAGACCTACTTGCTCCAGGGGGCGGTTTAGGATTGAAGCAGTTCACTTGTGATGACGTGGATAATCTCCTTGACATACCGGACAAGCAAGACACAAACAACCCGCAAGGCACAAGACTCAATACTCTTTTCGACATGCCCGCCAATTTTGAGCATCCAGAGTTCATTGGAATGGACCAGAAAATGAACGAATTGAAGGAACGAATTACCCACGCAGGTCCGTTCGGACCGGACCAGCCTCTGCCATTTGTAGGGAGCGACCCGAGGACCGGCCTTTCAATAGATCCAGCCACTGATATGTCCAATCTCGCCAGAATCTGCATTGTTCTCGATATGCTCAACACTCCCAAAGCCGTTGAGCTATTCACTAAGACCCATGCTCGCATCTACAACGCTTTGGAAATTATTACAGACCTTCCGACATACTATGGCTTCAATAAATCGCCACATGGCGCCGATCTAGGCTACATTGTGTACATGGCTGAGAGGTTTGAAGCCCGGAATAAAGAGCTTCAATCAATATACAATAGTGTAGTAGGCGCACTTCCAACCAAGCAGTTGGCATATTGGGACGAATACAAGTCGAGCTTCACTTCCAGATACCCAGTTGCCTCCATGACGCTACCAATGGATGATATTGGATACTATTGCCCCGAAAACATCAAAATTGGGAAGCGTCAAGCAGGTGCTATCGCTTGCCCAGCACCCACAAACTATGAAGCTAAAAAGCAAAGGACCGCCCCTGGCTGGTCGGATGGGCCTTCTCCAGCTGGCACTGGCGTCCCTACAAAAGGTGTTTTTGGAAATACAGGGGCTCTCAATGGCGTACCCGTTGCAACTTCCAATGTAACCGGAGTGTACCCACAGTACCAGCCAGCCATCACGACAGCTCCTTCAATCAGTGCCGCCTCCGTTTCGTCCATGATGAGTGTGGTGACTCCTTTCCTAAACAATACGATTTCTGTTTCGTCCACGGCGAGCATAGTGAACCCCCCAGTATTGGCACCGAATGCCAATCCGCCCATCCCGCCTGCCAGCTCCTCGACTCCTGTCCCTGTTAACCCAGATCCTTGCGGCCCCACACAACAAGAGCCCGCCGCCAACTTTTTCAACACATGCAACGCAAAGGTCAACCTAGTCACATCACCTTCACAATACGGAGTCATGTGTCAGAACTTTGGTCCAACCCTCATAAACTATGACAGCTGCGCAACATCCTATAAAACCATGTGCGCAAACCTCGCGTCCGCCGCGTGGAGCCACACAGACGAATGGGTCTGGCAGCAGGATAAAAGCTGCGCCGTCGGCGTTTTCATACCGGGAGCTGCAGGCAGCGCGAAACGCCCGTCGCAAACCGAGTGCGAGACCAACATCTTCCAAGCCATGGTCGACAGCTGCCGCACCACGACCTCGTCCACAAATCTCGGTAGCGTCAACATCGCGCAATGGCCCTCCTTTACGGACAAGAAGCAGACGGGCCAGCAGGTCAAATTCGGATACCCGAGCTATATGATCGCGCCGGCACAGCCGGCCTGGGTGGGCAGCGACGGAACAGGTTCGTCGACTCATACGGTCGGTGATGCGTTGTCTTCGGGTCAGATTGCGGCGGATGTGGGAGGGATTAGTGGTGGAGGTAGTAGTAGCGCGCATCAGGTGGCGAGGTGTCCGCCGGGTACCTGCTATACTTATTGTGTTTGTCAGTAGGCGGTATACCTCCGACCAATACGGTGGTAATATTAGTTACGTTGACGCGAGGCCGTGGATGCGCTTGCAGCGAACTGATCGGCATCATTGTTTACTTTGTCGTATCCCCCTTATAATCGTTCTGAATCATGATCACGTGAAAAAACCTATGCATATCGCTACTTGATATTCTTAGTATATCTGATTTTTCGCGCATCTATTCACCTTCGGCAAAGACTCAGAGGTTTGACAACGGTGTTGGATTCAGCAGGCTTTCCTCTTATACGTCATGTCTTATCGGTCTTAGTTGCCTGAAGTATCAAGAACAAGAAGCACCACGACCCTACCTTCATACTTGCGTGAACTGAATACTAAAGGTCGCAGCAGGTGTCCTGTCCGACCCAATAGCGATCTCCGCCTCTAGAATCTCTCTCAGACTCCATTCATAGTTGGAATACAAGACATCAACAGCCATCAGCGCCGCCCTCACATCCTGTGGCGATGTCCTTGTCAAGCGCGTGAACTCGACGTGAAGTTTCACCATGCCGTATTTTCTGGATATGGGCCTACCGTCGGCATGGCTTTTGATGCTGGCAAGGTAGCTCCTGAAATCGCCGATGGAGTTCAATATGTATGATCGAAATCTTGGGTTTGCGTCTCGACCGTATTGGCGAAAAATTACGGCGTCTTGATCGATCTTGACAAAGCTGTGACTCTCGTTGTTAGCGTCTTAAGATTCGTCTGTACGAAGATGTGGGGTTATAGTTGAAGGACAGTAGATTCCTTAACCCGGGTTCCATGGTGCGTAATGGGAGCGGGATTGGGAATAGCGGAACAAACTTACTAAGGTGTTGTAGGCCAATTTCCGAGTAGGCTGTCTGTTGCGTTCGAGGTAGAAGGTGGTATAGAAGGTGCTGCCAAAGAATTCGAAGGCAATTGCAAAGGTGGAAGTGCGCTGACTACTGTGACTATCAAAAGCAGACGAGCTATGAGATACATTACTCTGTTCGTCCCACCACGCGTAACAGGTGACAAGCAGTTTTCGATAGTGGTGGTAAAGAGCAACTGTAAAGCACAAGCTTGTTGTCACGAATCTGCCTATGCCGAAGATCAGTGCGCACGCTTCTCGCGTGTAGACGACTTGCATTCGGCAAGAGTGGTTCCTGATAACCTCCAATGAAATCGCTCATTTGCTCAGTAGGAAAATGCAGAAGCCGCACCAATCTTTCTTATATAAATTCTGCACAGATGTTCGAACTCTGGACCGAGAACCGCGAACAAAGTCTTGTGTCTCCGCATTAGAATACCAAGATAAAATCCATTTTGAAGAGATCATTTTCTGGGTGCCCCAGGAGACTTTTACTGATCTTCCGACTGAAAGGGCAACGCGGGAGCCGATCATAGATTGCTACGTTCCTGGGTGTTCTCGATGGCAAATGGATTAATGATGCCGGTGTTCTAGAGGGACAATGTGATTGGCGCGTATCGCTTATGTAATAAGAGTCTTGGCGTGTCATTATATTTTAGAAAAGGTAGGATGTAGTCTTGTCGTTGTCTGATATTGATTTGCTACTATGGGGGTTGCTAAGGAGTAGGAATAATAGGGGTATTTCCCTCCCTAAATACATGCTTCCAACGCTAGTCCCAATACCCCTCATCAATTTTCACCAATTTCCTTTTACTCTTTCTTCTTTTGGCATTTTCAACATGCTCGGCTACAAGTGCGTAAAGCAGCCGCTCAGGTGATTTCATCTGTTCATGTCGTACCAGTATTCCGGCGTACAGGCTAGAGTGTCCCCCAACAATGCGACATTGGTTTGGGGTAACGCTGCAAGAAGTGTCTCGAGCCGTGCCAGGTTCCTTCGTAATCCTTCCGCCAGGAATAGAGAGACTTCTCAAGTATCTAAGTCTCTAGATCAGCAAGGAGACGAGAGGTTCACTTTAGCCAATGGCAACACAATGGGCTTCTCATTGTGCGGGCCTATCGATGCTTCAGCTCTCTTCTACTTCCACGGCCAATGCACCTCCCGTCTCCAAGGTCTCGCTTTCGCCAATAGCGCAAAGATCATCGGCGTGCGCGTCATCTGCCCCAATCGTCCCGGCATAGGTCTTTCTACCTTAGAGCCTGGTCGCAGGCTTCTTGACTGTCTCCAGCAAATCACCGAATTGGCAAGGCATCTGGGACTGAACATGTATAGCGTAATGGGCGGCTCGGGTGGTGGACCTTATGCCATTGGTGGTTATCTTTTGGCTCATTCTTTGTCCACTTCACAGATCTTAGGGGTACCGAGACAAGAGCTTGGGATATCTCGCAGGCTGCCTCTGCAGTTCTGACATTTGCGTACTTTCTCAAGGGCTCCATCTGTGAAATATTGCAACCAATACTGATCTTAATATTGACGAAGCTTGTGCGTATGCTTTACCTCAGATCCAGCTGAAAGGCGCTGCTGTTCTTGCAGGCTCAGCCCCGCCTGAAGATGCCAGTTTCTCCCATATGCGCTTAGGTACACGAATACTATTTGCTGGCTTCCGGTACGCACCAAATCTTATTGGTTTGATTGCCGATTTCGTGATTGGAAAACAAGCACGAGAACCGGATCTAGTGACTATAAGGAAGACAATGGCGGACCGAATGAAATCTATGGGGAGGCTGACACCATAGGAACGGCAGCTCTGGGAACAGAAGCCAGAACATGTTGAAAAGATCATAGAGGTTTTCAGAGAGCATTTCTGCCAGGGACCAAAGGGTTTCGTAAAGGACGGACAGCTAATTATTGAGCCGTGGGGATTTCGACTCGAAGCTGCCCCTTTTGCAAAAGCGAGGCTGTACTATGGGTTTGAGGATATCAATACGCCTGCGCAGATGGGGAGGAATATGGCGGCTAAGCTGAAGGATGCAGTTTTCAAGGAGTATGGAGTGAAACACACGTGACATTATTCGACAACCATGAAGATTCTATCTTGAGGGACATATGGAGCACTGATATCTTCTCTCCCATTCTCCCATGGACTTTGGTTGAGGTTTTTTGTGGATCATCAGAACGTATCTCGTATTCTACAATATCTCAGAGAGGTCAAAGATGATGACCGGCTGCAGAAACAGAATCAATCACACTCGTCTGAAAGTGCAGGCTAATCTTGTCAGGATCTCTTTTGGCCTACATTGCCGTTCTTTCCACTACATGTGTTCACAGTAGTGATGTTGCTCTGGCCACCGGACGTTCTAAAAATCGAGGAATACAAGATTCGAGTCCACTCCACCACCTCTTCTCTTCGTGCGTACGGCGACATGTTGTGTTGCGAGTAGATTCACGCTAATACCCATTGGGCAAAATGCACGACCGTCCTACCTGTCGTAGCGAGGTTTAATCTCCGGCCATGCTCCCAAACGCCACCTCTTCTCGGCGCCTTTCGACGCAGTCTGCTATTCTTGAATGGCTTGAAAAGGGCTATCGTGAGAAGCTGCCTCCCCAAAAGCTCCTCGGTCAACCGTCGTATGTAGCCGAATCGTGCATGGAGTCACGCCCAAAACGGTATAGGGGCGCCGATCACTGCCAAAATCCATGGGAACCCTCATTGATCTGTATGTTTGCAATTTCAAGACGGCTTTGTGCAGTAGCACATACTTGTTCAGTTTACATTAATGGCCGGCCATGAAATCGATGATCTCATGCGCTTTGCTGCTGCAAGATTACAAAGCAATCAAAGGATTAAGATGTCGTATACTCGCTGTATCAACGATCCCTATTGTATTTCTACATGTTATGGGAATGGTAATGGATGTTGGCAATATGGCACTCTTCCACAGGAAATTTCCTTACCAGAAGATCTCATCTTCTGAGTTAACCCGTAAGTATATCCTCGAAGAGGGTTCACACCACTGTCTATCCGTTCCAGGCTCAAATATCTAACGGATGGTTTCTAGCACTATCTGCATCCTCTCTGTATAAAAGGGTCTACAACCGACTGGTCAATCTCCAAAAGCGCTGCATTGCGAAAGCTGTGTGGCTAGCAACCCCTGAGAGGAGGGAAGGACCAAGGGATTAAGTTCTCAGCCTCCAGCCCCTAAATTCTCATACCAGGGACCGAACAATACTCTAATGGTAGTCGATAGACTCACGCTCATGTCTTGACCGTGCGCGTGCTGACCTGATCTGCCAGTGTGACTGCAGCCTCTGATTCAGCAAAGGAAGAGAGGGGCTCGAACAACATATATTCAAATGGGAGCAAACAATCTCATACTTCGCTATTATTCCTTAGTATCAAAACCGAAGGAATCCACTCAAAGTTCGAACAAGAATACGCCAATACTTCGTAGGGCACAAGCTGGCCTCGACCCCTTTTCTTAACTCACAGTCATAGCAGAGTATCCTTATCATTCTGATTAGTTCGAAGTCAATTCTTTTGTAGTGCTACCATCGTCCTTGTAGGCGTTGCACGTCAAATTCCACGTTTCTTCTGCTCCAGAACTTGCCGTCACATTACTGAGGAAAGCATTGCGTTTCTCTACCTGCAGTCGCCATTCTACTCTGCCAACATTCCTTTGGTATCTCGGCCCCGGAATCTCTATCTGCACATGATGCTCTAGAATGTGCCGGGCATGATTTGGCGAGGTATCTGGGGACGAAGGCTTTGATTTTCCATATTTTTACAGGTAGGAAGATTTACCCATCAGGAAAAGCAGTAGTGTCTTACCCCTCTGCTTTCGGCTTAGACTTCGGTCTTGGTAACGGACGAGGACTTTCTACGGTAGTTATAAGTAGGTACCCTCACTCAAGGAGCTTTTCCGTGACTGAACAGCTCACAATAGGGCTCAATGCGCGAAATCTTGCTCGTACTCAGGATCCTCCTCCGCGAAGTATAATTCTTGTCGAGCGATATAATCCTATATTCCAATTTTGTAGGAAGAGAAGATGTCGCATATTTATACTATTCTAGTGACACCACAAGACCCAGCATTTTGTACAGTGCAGGAAAACCCGGATAGCCTGAAACCTTCGTAGGCACGGCAAGATGGACGACATTCATCGAGTGTGCCTTGTCTAATCATCAGTCTCTGCTTTGTTGATGAGCAACCATCCGCCTAGGCTTAATCGCTCGCCCACCCCTTTCGTCGGGTCGCTTGAATGGATCAACAGAGTACTCACTCTGTTGATGTTCTGACTCTATTGGCGCTACATACAACACTGCAAATAAAAATGATTGACCTCCGCATCTATCCGTACAAGCGAAGGGGGGTAATTATCAAACGCACATGGCAGTAGTCCGAAGTTCCACCTCATGATCCTCTTCAGCTGTACCTTTCCTTCGGTATACACGCCAGATTCAAGAATAAACATGCACACACTCACAATCTTCGGAACATTCTTCCACCTGCTTTCCCTAGCGACATGCGCTCCATCATCCCTCCTCCCCTCTACAGCCAGCACCCTAATTCCACACCCTTTGCCCCTTATCCTACCACCTCTCACCTCACTCCCAGCATTGTAAGTCCTAACCCTCTCCACCCCCCTCACTCACCCCTCCAACCACCCCCAGAAACACCACCCTCCACACCCCGATCCCCATCCCCAACACCCCCTACGTCATAACCTTCACCCCCTCCGAAACCCCAATAATCGACCACTCCACCCTCCGCGCCACAATTTTCGCCGCCATCACCGAAGTCTCCAACATCATCGACGTAGCCGGCGACGGCGTGATACCTGTAGACGCCGTACCATATCTGATGGAACGGGATGGTGTGTTTATCAGAATCGCTGGTTATGGCATGAGTTTAAAGTGGGGGTTTGTGAAGGAGGTGTTGGTGGCGCTGAGGGCGTTTGTGGTTTTAGGGCGGAATTGGGTGGAGATGGGTATTGTGGTTCAGGAGAAGAGGGTGGGGATGAGGGCGTATGGGAGGTTGTGGGTGGGGAGGGAGGGGGTAAGGGTGTAGAATGGGGTTTGGAGATAGAAATGGACGGGTGTGGTAGATGCGTTGGTTTTGTAGATTGTTCCGGTAAGGGTTCGGTTGTTGATAAAGGATATATATATCCAAGATGACCTTTGGAGGGATGCCATAGTTTGAAGGACGAGGTTTCGCAGGATGTAGGTTGGTGCTTGTTGCTCTGATGCTCGATTCTTTCTTGCAGGGATGCATCTGCTAGCGGATGATGGCGGTCGTATCGCAGCACTCTTTGTTCAAAACAATTGTCTACATAATTTCCTCTTATGTTCGCGAGCCACCGTTGTCCTCTCGTCACCTTGCTAGCGCATGACAAGAGTCGCGCACCCCGGTCTCGTAAACCTTGAGGACAGTGTACGCTTTGTAGAAATGAGACTCGGAACAGGCGTTCGGGGTAGGTGATGTTTCGTAGAATTGGAGCTCATGATTAGGTCCGAGGAAGGAAAGAGTCTGAGGAACGATGTTGTACACTGATCGCAGCATCTCCGCTGTCGCTTCCGTATTATGGTCGCAGCATGTTGAGCAAGCTTTTAGACCTGATATTCGTAATCCCTGAGTTGCATGTGGAACGAACGACACTTGAGTGAGTCTCTGTTAAGAAAGCTTCTCCCAATTGTCCTAGATGAGCTGTTGGCAAAGCTAGCGCGGGTCTTCATTGTCCTTAAGTCATCTTCTGTGACAGGGACAGAGTGAAGTGAGCGTACTCTGGCTTGCTTCTCTCTTCCCACACTATCTCTAGCTGGAGAAGGGCAAAGGACAGGATTCTTGCAAGGGTCCTGGAGCGTAAAAGGCAAAATCTGACCCCCAATCATGAATGGGGACAAGACTTCCTCGCGGCGAGCGAGTAGTCAACAGCCAGATATCAACGGCAAATGTTGTTGTTCGGTAGTCTATCATTATGTCAGGTCGGTACCACACTCGAGGCAGGACGACTCCAAACAGAGAACGATGCGCACCCAAGCACTCCAAGCGAATCGGACTCATCCCTTTAGTCATAATCAGGTATCCGTCATGGGTCCCGCCACTGGGAAAGTTGGTCATTGGGTCTTTGTCGAGACCGGGAGATTCGTAGAAGGTCGGGTTCCACAACTCAACTAATTATTAGCGGGAAAAACTCCCTTTGTTCCCTTCAGTCGGATCCGATGCAATTATCTTGATGCATAGGATCTATTGGACGTAAGCTCGTATCTTTGTCATACGGAGGTGACCGTCCTGCTTTGGGCTTGGGAATGGATGACAGCATCCGAGTGTCCGACCCTGACCAAGGTCACCTTGAACGTGACCCAATCACAGAATATCAGGGTTTTGATAACGAAGGGGGCGAGGACAGATTGGGATGATGATTAGGCCATAGGCCTAGGCAGTGGAACGTGAATTATTGAGGGTATTTCCAGCTATCTGGGTCGCTTTCAAGACTTCCCTTTGAACTGTATCGCACGATAATGACAGTGGATGCTTTGATCACTTTGGGGACGTATGAATCGGTCATAGGTCTGTGAACGACCGGAAAATAAAACCAAGTGAAGACGCGTGACCAGCTTCGACAATTGCTGTACGCCCGCTGGGAATGCACTGCTTCAGATTCCTCTGCATGCTGGCGGGAATCAATATGGAAGTCCGAAGGGAGACTGTTGGTAAAATTCCTCGCATCTCGTACGTCCGTTGGGATTGCACTGCCAATGCCCAAATAGACTGCCCAAGTCGCTAACCTTGGGAGTGTATATAAATACAAAGGCTCTCCGAGTATTCCTCTTTCTTACAACTTCAACATAGTCCATCAACCATTGCAAGCATACACGAACCACGTTGTGAGCGCCACCAGTTTCACCCACATCTCCCTATCCACAGACGAGACAACAAGGCAAAGCAGCTTTGATAACACATCCGCTATGGCCACTCCCGTCGTGTCTGACCTTACCATAAAATATCCGACTGCCCGATGGCATTGCTGTGTATGCCGTTGCTTCACAAAAGGCGTACCCATATTCGGAATCACAAAGTGCAACGGCTGTGATGTTTACCGGGAAGATGGCGTTCATAAGTTCTGCTCCAAAGGTTGCAAGGCATTCATGGACAACACCGATGATTTCCCAGGTATACTTGACGCTCAAAATTCCTGTAACCGTTCGAATGATGCTAATCCGTCACAAGTACTTACCATCCAGAGACCACAAACAAGAGCCGGTTGATCGTGAAAATGGGTTAGAGCAGGAATGGAGAGTCTGCAGAGAATTGAGAGCGAAAGACTAGATCGAGCTTGCGAACCGGATATTAGGGACAGAATGTTTTTTTTCATATGATAGATTGGGGATCTGGATAGGAAGAATGACTTCATCAAGCACAAGGGATTGGGAGGAAGCATGATCAAGTTCGGAGATGGGGGAATGGGAATGCAAAAATTCAACATAATCGGTCGCATACTCAGCTTCAACCTACTAGGACAGAACATGAAAGCGGATTGAATTCCCCGAACAAACATTCTCAGATTGTGACGTCTTGTTAGACGTAGCCTGTGATTGGGATCTCCGTTCTGGGCATCCTTCTCTTCCGCAGAAGTGGGCCTTTCAATGCCCCTGCAGTTGGCTGTCTCGAAGAGCTTCTTAGACCATGACGGGGTCCGTGTTTGCTTTGAGTGACCTCAGTGTATGATTGAGTGTGGCTTCTTCCACACGTCGCATGTGATGTGAGGATAGTATGACCCATTTTGAGCGGCTTGGACCGTGGACCGAGGACATAGCTGGAATATGACCTCGATGAAAAGAGCTGAAGCGCGGGCTCAGTCCTAAGCGGCAGTTTATGGTGTGTTCCTTTGAAGCTGCATTCACGATAGACCCAGTCTCCGTGTCGCGTTCTCCTCTTCCAAGTACTTCGTCCGCCATTTCAACGCCCCAGCCAATTTCCGCTTTTGCAGTCTCAGCAATGTCCTCAGCACCAGTACTCTAAGCGCTTATGCGGTATCCTCCTCTGATCTAATTCCTTATGCTCTTCAGGAGGAATTGGGCACCTTGCCCTGCAGCGTCACGAAGGATTATGCATTGCTGAAGTTGTCGTTCGCTTCGAACAGGGCGGCCTTGAGGCAGTTGGATTCGATGGCAGAGTAGCCTCGACATTGCAAGAGTTATCAGACAAGTGAGGAACAGAGCTCGTTTCCAGATGTCCGAGTGACGAAGAGAGGATGTCGGTCGTTGTGAGAGACGTCAAATTTGTCGCAGAGCCAGCTGAACACCGTCAACGAGTGAGACGAGTGCATCCGTCATAGAGCCCGTCGGTCAATTGTCAACAGCGTTTTAGTCCCCGAGGATTAGATGCTGGCAGTCTAGCTGTCGCAATCTAGGGGAGAGGAGGGGGTGTTTGGGAAATTCCAAGTCGAGGCTTAGCGCGGTTTATGCGCCAGAAGCGCCCCAGTGAAGCTGGAAAAAGTAAAATGAAATGCCCACTGTCTCTCTCTCTGTTTCACGCTTATACAAGACTCGACAGTATGCACTTCCAATTAGGCATTCAATGCGGTGCAGCAGCTACTTGTGATCACTGCCAATCTAGGATTGGGTGACGCTTGGAACGCAGTGATGATGAAGTAATAACCATGAATCTCAGCGTGCATCCTGGCAGTGCCTCCGGAATTACGTTTCCACATTGCTTTCGAAGCAAACTTGCCCGATGAAGCCGCCTATATGATGTGATAAAGGAGACTGGTGCTTCCAAGATTGATTACCACGTCTGGTGCCAGGCGCAAGCCGGTGTTATACCCTGCATATATCCATCTATGTTAAGCCTACCAAGGTCTGCAAGCAATTGACATATCAACTTGGTCTTGATCTAGTCTTTGAGCACATTCAGCTGGATGCTATATGGACCAAGGCTGCCTAACCTGGACTGTTTTCAGGCTCTGTGAACGATATTCAGGAGCTCTGGAGAAATCTGTAGAGACTGTATAACAAGCCTGATCAGCAGATGTTGGTAATTCCAGCGCCTGGGACTTCGTGTATCCCCACGCGGTGAGCAAAATAATTCGGACACTAAGGATTTTAAGAACCCCACTAAAATTTATATACGTATCCCTACTATTAATTAATATCTAGTTATTTAACCTTTTAGTACTATTAAGTCCTTTAGTTATTATAGTATATTATAATACCTCTTATTAATAAATATCTATAGAATATAATCCTCTTATCCCTCTATTAATAGATACTCTATTATTTTATTATCCTAATATAGTACTATCTTTATCTATTACTTTAGCCCTCACTAGTAGTTCTCTATTAAAGTAAAGTTAGGACTCCCTAATATATTAAAGTAGTAGTCTAATATATTTTCCTTCTTCTAAGTATAAATAATATTATTCTTCTTACTTATATTATATCTAGAATTACTATCCTCTTTTAAAGTAAATAGATTATACTTTCCTAGTTTTATATTAGCTATTTATAGTTTAATAATAGGCTCTAGGATAGTATTATAATAGACTTAGAGTAATATCTTCCTATTTTTATTCCCTAGGATAGTATAAAAAATAAGGTCTAATTTAAAGTTATATTTAATAGTAGCCTAGATATATTTTTATTTCTATTCCCTTTCTTCCTTTAATTTAGAGGTAATATATTATATATAGTTAAGATAGTAGTATATACCTAGTTTCTAAATAATATAAACCTATCCTTATATCTTAAACCTTATATATATCTTATTATTAAACTATATATTATCCTAGTCCTCTAGCTCTAATTATAGGAATAGTACTTCTTTAGCCTAAGTAATACGTTTAGTTATATAATCTAGGCTAACCTAGCCTTATTAATAGATTATATACTTCTACTAATTTAGCTAATATATTACTCTTTTTATTATTTATAATAATATATTATAATTAGCCTTATATATAAGTATTTCCTATATTAAAGTCTTCCTATTAAAGCCTACTTTCTTAAGGATTATATTATATTATAAAATATCTTATATTATCTTCTTTTTCCTACCCTAAGTCTCTTATTATTTAGAATTATTATTAATATAATAGAAGGAAGAGCTATAAGTAAGGTCTTATACTATAGACTTAGATATCCTAGCTCTAATTTACTTAGTATAAGATTTAATCTCGCGGTATAACTATCTAGTATCATCTTTTAAAGTCTTAACGCGAGTAGTCTAAGGCGTATACTATTTAATATTTATTATATAATAAGTAGAGGACGATATAATATAAATATTAATATTAGGAATATTAATAGTAGAGATAGGTATATAAATTTTGGTAGGGTTCCTGAAATATCTTAGTATCCGAATTATTTTACTCACCGCGTGATCCCCTACCCTACTATATGCTGAACCGCGGGTTCTACCGCGGGCCACAACATATTCACATGGACCCAATTGCCCGAATTATACATGCTGGGAATTCAAGCAAAGCGACCGAAGTAGGCGCCCTGTTATTCTCCTATCATGATCCAATAGATATACGTCCCAGTTGAACCTTGGGGGATTTCGCAAGCGGCTTGGAAATTCGAATTTAGTTCTGGGAGCTATGTGACGGAAGTTGAGCCAGGCTTCATTCTATACCGCAATCAGGAGCTATCACTGGAGCCTGGTGGAAATAAATCTCCTATCCATGTGTGGCTGCGACCCTTCATCTGATAATCGACGAATGTGCTCCACAGACTTTCCTTGAATGAACCGTTTGAACCCTCCTCTCAGGCTCAGGATCTCGATCACAACGCTCGCTAGCCGTCTACACAGACGCCATAAAGCGATACGTTCAAAGTGTCATGTGGTTGATCTTGTGGACGTATGGGGTTCACTGCGTGCCTAGTGCTGTGTTGTCGCACGGATGGGAATCAATGCCAACAGTGCGCGGATGTAAATATATTGTTGATTGGCTGGTAATTAGCTAGTCCGCTGTCGTTGGGCCATGCACGGGGCATGTGGCGTCTTGGAGCAACTGTCAGGTCTGCGGTAGCACAATGGGCAAAAGCACGATCACGATGCTCGACCTTCATGCATAACTGGATAAGAAGGTGAAGTATCTTCTGGGGTGAAAGCGTTACTAATAGTACTTGCATCCCCTGATCGACAGGCTCCCACTAACGAGCCCCTAGCTCAACTAGTTCCAGTTCGACGTCCGTGTCTTGGAACCCACCATTCCTGGGGGCCATTTTCACAGCACGACCTGTGCTCATCATATCTTGAACAGGAACCATGACATACATTGACAGGCCGCTGCGAGTATCCATTGGCCCTCCTGGAAAGGTACAAAAGGGATCGCCACGGTATGGTTAACGGAGCTCGCCAATGTGCGGCAAGGGCCGGCCCCAATTGTAATCTCGCGTTTTGAAACAAGCACTAGAAGGCCAGGTGCAAGTGCAAAGAAGCCATTGTCTTCCAATCACCTTCCATATCAGTTCATCATGCTTATCTTAAGGTAGGATTTAGAGTAGCGACCCCAGACTCCTTTCCTCGGCCACAGATCAGGCTCAGACACGGCTAACCTATAAAGGCTAGACTACACATCATCTAAGCTTACAGAAGCTAATCCGCCACTCCGCCAAGACGTATACCCCCAATGTCTTACCACTTTCCATCTACGACTTTGTCGGGGGATGAAACATGTGTCACTCTTTAGCCGATATTGAAGAGTCAGACGCTCATATGGCCCAGTCTCTTGTTCACGACCCCAATTGAAATTACCATGGGGCGTGCAAGCTGTCCGGCGTTCAACTTGGCATTCATCCGCATCAACAGGGCAGCTGAAAGGGAGATGATATATAGACCTTCCGATCTCTCTATCCGCCGCCATTACTTTCACTGAATATCCCTTTTTCACTGCAAAATAAATCTACCCCTGGAACCCAGATCAAAATGAAGCTCTCTACAGCGTCCCTCCTCATCACACTAGGTCTGGCCAACGCCGCTCCTGCAGAGATCGAAAAGCGATCCACTGTCCAAGGTTTCGATATCTCAAATTACCAAGCGACCGTCAACTTCGCGGGTGCCTACAGTAGCGGTGCGCGCTTCGTCATCATCAAGGTATGAGACCTGCTATAGATATGATAATTCGGCTGTATCAATACCGTATGCAGGCAACCGAGGGTACGACCTATATCGATCCCAGATTCTCAAGCCACTACACTGGCGCCACCTCTGCCGGCCTCATCCGCGGCGGCTATCATTTCGCCCACCCAGACTCCAGCAGTGGCGCCACTCAAGCAACGTTCTTCCTTGCTCATGGCGGCGGCTGGTCCAATGATGGGAAAACCTTGCCCGGTATGCTAGATATCGAATACAACCCTAATGGCGCCACATGCTATGGCTTGAGCACGAGTGCCATGGTGGTATGTGACCCTCTCACCTCCCCGTCTTCATGAGAGTATCCCAAAATGTCTACATAAAACCACATCTCAAACTTTCATCCTTGATCACGCTTATGATGTACTGACGCCGCGAACCCCCAGGCTTGGATCCAAAGTTTCGTCAACACCTATTATGGACGCACGGGACGATATCCAATCATCTATAGCACGAATGATTGGTGGAGCACCTGCACTGTACGTATTCCTCGCCTGATACTCTCCATCAAATCATGCATCTTCAACCGCGTAGGAACAGTGCTGACCCTGAATGCTCATAAAGGGCGGCAGCACGGCATTCTCCACCACCTGCCCACTGAACCTAGCCCGCTACGGCAGCTCCGTCGGCACGATCCCGGGCGGATGGCCGTACCAGACCATCTGGCAGAACGCCGACACCTACGCTTATGGTGGGGATTCGGACATCTTCAACGGAGCGCTGTCGAACTTGCAGAAGCTGGCCACTGGGTAGATTGCCAGGCTATTCGTCGACGATCAGTATCTCACACTTACGCCAAGAGAATTCTTCCAACTTTCCGATCTCTTTAGTACATACATTTTGTTTCACTAGCCCACTGTCACCACCACCGCCATTCATGTACACCATAGCCTATTGCAAATCCACCGACAACTACAACCTAACAAACCCTTCACCACGTCTCCGCTTTCTACGCTGCATTAAATCAACTCCATCCTAAACTAGCTGAGGAAAATCATACACATCTCGTCGTTACTGCATTTGAGATCTTAAACCCCTTCTATACCCCATTCTTCCAAATGAAATTTTCCAGAAAAGAGGCCTATAATATGACTATGTGTACATTCTACCACTATCCCATCGAATCAGTGATTAACAATTGCACATGCATGAAAAGCCTTGCTCTATTCAATTGTATCTCGCGATACCAGCAGAGCGCCACAAAGTGTTGAGAGTCCACAAGTCCATACAAGACCCAAGCACACAACACTCACCATAATCCCCCACCTAAGAAACAAGATCCGCAATCCGCTCCCTTGCCAGCTCCTCCAACTCCCTCTTCCTCTTCTCCCCCGCCCTCTTCTCCTCCCTCACCGCCCTCTTCCGTCTCACCTCCTCCACACTCCCCGTAACCTCCCTCATCATCCCCGGTCCCTCATGGAACTCCAACCCCCTCTTCCTTACCGGCGCAAACTCCGCCGTGCCCGGAAACGTCGTCTGCTTCTGACAGAACCCCGTCACGGACCCCATCAAGCCCACGCTCGCGTCGAAAATCGCATACGGGATGCACCAGCACAGATCCGTCTCAGCCCCCACGTCAATGATCAGCGGGGTGATGCTCTTCTTCGAATACGAACTTAGCCCGAAATCGGCCACGGTCTGCGTGCCGTTCTTGTAGACCTGCCAGTTGTAGGGCCAGAACTGGCAGCGGTCGTGGAGGGCTTGGAAGAACCGCCCGGCGCCGGGGTCGGAGGCCCAGCCTTCGAAGACGACGCGGTGGCGTAGCATGCCTTGTTTGCCGTCTTGCCATGGGTAGGCGACGGATTTGACGTAGTAGGGGTCGCCGTAGATGTCGCAGACTTCACTTTCGCAGATGGGGTTTGGGGCGGGGACTGCGCTCATGAGGGCGAGCATGGCGCTGGCGCTTAGGGAGGGGGGGTTGGTGTCGAGGACGACTTGGTCGTTGGGGCCGATCCACTCTGTGGGGGGTTTGTTAGGAGATGAGAGGATGGGGGGTGGGGAAGGGGTGGCTTACTGGGGTCCCATTGTACGGAGGAGGTCGCTTGTTGCCATGGTGCTTGCGATTGGCCGGCTTGGTCCGTATTTGGGGTTGTGATGATCATACGTGGCAGGCCGTCGATGGGGGTCCCGTCGTCCATCCAGCCATAAGTACCTCCCCCGCCGCTTGTCGTACAGTATGTCAAGTTGACTCCTGGTGAGCCATTGCTGGATCCTAACGGTGGCGTGCCAGCGTCTTTGCCACAGTTGTTCAGGATCCCACTGAATTGGCTTATGCATTGGCTTCCCGTCGGCTGAACGGTGTGAGGCTTTTTGTTGCTCCACTCATACGGAGGAGGCAGGTATGAGAGATGGCAGCTTTTTTCCGTGGTGGTGAGCGCTTCGTTCAGATTCTCGGCACAAAGCCGCTGGATGGCGACGTTGCAGTCTTGGTTGCAGAGTGGTGGTGCGTTCGCGTCGGAAAAGCAGTAGCACCAGCCGGTGGAGTTGTTCGGTTTCGGAATGGTGACCACACCAGTGACAGGATCTGTGGTTTGGGCGCTGACAAGAGACGAGACTGCTGAGAAAATGATGGGGATGAGCGACAGCTTGAGTGGAGACATCTTGATCAGGTGAAAAGAGGCGCCACGACCAGCGGTCACATACAAAACGCACAACGAAGAAGAAATCTTATCGCCCACGCAGTAAGTAACGGATACTGCTTCGAAAGGAAGAAGTCGATTAGAGGAGGGATAGAGGAAAGAAAAGGCGCATCTGTTCTATATGCTGTATGTGGTAGCCTCCAGTCAAACAGATGCGCAAGCAGGCGACTTTCAAGCGCTCCGCATACGCTCCGCATTCACGCCCTTATCATGCGGTACAATCACCTCAGTCCTAATCAATATGCTTTTAAGAAAGGGAAATCCAAACACTGATTCAGCCATGATACATCAGGATCTGGGTCGGAAACAAGCCAAGTCAGTAACTGGATTCCGTTGCAAAAGTGGCCGAAGCACTCTGGGGCAGAAGCGGGGGGTCAAGCTCGTTTCGAGTTATCTATTCATAGACTTGGAGGTTTCTGGCTTTCAATTTCTTCCGAGTGCGCCTCAAGCGCACTCCAAGTGTCAGTTATATGGTAGATATAGGCGCATCTCGAAGGTTGGTCGCATGACGGGAAGATGAAACACGATGGGACGAAGGACAGATTCTTCCATCCAAAACAACCTACAGCTCTCGTGGCTCACCCAGGCACCAACAGCATGCTATGTTATATCTTGTAACAGTGCAGGAGATACCGAGGAGGATACCTCGGTCCAATCAATCATCGAAGAAAGGGTAACAACAGCCTGTGCCAGGATCTTTCATCGTTATGTACACCTCGATACTAAGGCTATGAGCGAGATAGCGCGGTACCGTTGTCTTCCATTGGTAACATGGTATGGGTTCACAAGACTCAGGTTGGAGAGACTGGGAGTATCATCCTACCACAACAAGCACGCCTTAACTCACTCTTCGTATGGAGAAGTCGTCATTTGCCAAAGTAGAAGCCTGCAACAACCTCGAGTATATCCGGCCATGAAACTATGCAGCATTGATGAAGGTTTCTGAATATGACTGTGACGATGGAGAAGGAAGTCAGTGGGGACAAAAACAAATGTACAAGCCACTACTCTAGTGTAGAAGATCATATTATGTAAGCCATCTAGCTGCTTTAAGCTCAGTTGCTTAGGTAATCTATGGCGCCCAAATGGGCTTAGCAGAGATGTTCCGAGTCGCACTTCTGAGGAACATCCTGGGCTTACAGCTTGGATGGGGCGAGCTTCGTTTCCGATGGGAGAAGTGGAGGCTCCGCATAGGCGGTCGCTTGGGGTCATTTGCCATACTTAGCTGACCCCATCGGAAAAAGAAATCACCCTGTCCGAGCTGGGATCCGGAACTGGCGTGACTTAGACCAGCGTGAGTCACCAGTGTTAGCATTCTCTGTATCGTTTCTCCTTCTAGCTGCGAGCTTTCATTCCAAGTTCCGTTTTGTTCAATTCAGAAAGTTTTTGAACCTATCTTGGCCGTTGTACTTCTCCAAGGGTAGTCACAGTGACCATCCTACACTCCAAGTTTCTCCTCTACTAACATTATCAAGTCGGCTGAAGTTTTACCAAAGCAACAAGGCTATCACTACCACAATTCTATCATTAAGTGATCTTCGAACCTGACGTGTCGAGGTCGGTATTGCTGTCACAAAGGAAGTACGTGTGATTCGACTCTTCGAGATTGAGACGGATGCTTCTCTCCGTCACCGACATTTAGGTTCATACGTTTCGTTCTGTGAAGATCCCTGCGTCCGTCCAAGGAACGAACTCTGAGTCTAAGTCGCGAGCGAACTTCACACAAGCCTCAAGCCCAACGATTCACACCGAACCACTCTTCGTGTTACAGACTGAGGGAAATGGCGGCTCCTTAACAGAAGTTCGAAGAAATCTGCAACCACATATACGATCAAGCCGTCGCTAATTGCCCCTTGCTCGATATCGAGGCCATGAGAACATTTCTTGATACTGCTTTCAAGGAAGCCAAAGCAAACAATTCGTTCATGAGCGGCTACACGTTCAGTGACTACTTCCATCACATCAATGCAAGAGAAACCAAGGAAGACTTAAGAATTTGGCTACAACCCAGACCAGATCCTTCAGAGTTCTGGGATGCAGCCTTTCAATATGATCCTTGGTGCCGGCAATCGAAAGAGGGATCCATCAGACTGGAAGAGCTTACCCACCCCAGTCGCTTTGGCATAATACCCCTGGGCAGAGTATACGACGATGCAGAAATAGGCCTCAGACCTGACTTGACAGCCCTTTCGGAATCTGACATAGACGTCGAAGACTTCACGACCCGACCCTTCGCACGGACCAATTCAAGAGCCATCAGCTATCCTGACGGACACCCCTCACACGAGTCTAAATATGAACATCCTCTGAAACCGTCACATGACGAAAAGCTACGGCGCTTTACGTCCCTTGGCTGGGTAGTCCGTAAGTTCGACGACGGGGTATGGGAATTGACCGGACATGTCCTCGTCATGGATACGGATCATGGAAGGGATCATCACCCGTGGATCTTACTTCCTCATCAATGGCCCCATCCTGACAACGAGGGTATCGAAGGGGACTTCTTAGTACATGCACCACAAACAGTGCGACGCAACGATGCTGGTACTCCAGACGTATTTCCTGGGGACAGGAATCGTACACCAATCGCAAAGACCACACCCGTGGACTCCGTCAAAGGCGACAACCGAACCATACTGAAACGGTTTGATCAAGATTTCGCATTTGGGCTGCTTCGGCAAGGCGGTGATAGGCAAAGCGTACGATCAGAATTTGGACCGGATCTGGTGCATGTCATGGCCTGGTATTGGGACGAGAGACCGAAAGAAGAAGTTTGCCACGGTAGAGACGGCTCGGTATATATGCAGTATGATCCCAACCAGGGAGAGTACCATTACCCAAATCTGGAGTATTCGTCGACTGACGGTGAAGTGGGTCTCTATGGAGAGTTGTGTACACCTCCCCGCGCACTTCCCCACAAATCGGGTAACGCTCCACTGGATCTACGTCTCGACAACTCGTCTGTGCAAGAAGTCATACCAAGGCACTGTCAAGGAATCAGCGGCTCCGGATTTTGAATCAACATTCAAGACATAGTCTTTGCGATTTCAATCAGGACGAACAATCGAAGAGTGAGAATAAACGCCCTATCATCGCAACAGGGCTGTCTCAAGTGTCAAGGTGTCTTAATCGGCTACCATCCTCCAAGTACCCCTGCCATGCAGAACACTCCAAGATGCATGACCAGCAGCAAGATGAACTTGGATGTATTGCTCAGACGTCGGAACGAAATCAAGGCGTCAAAGCAGTCAGAGACGGATCTCAGGACGACAAATTTGACGAATATCGACCAAAGTGCTGGAAACAGTCTGTTTTGCGATGATAGGCATCGTTATAGAATAAGCGTTGTCGATATTGTTTGTCACTAGGTCGTCTGATGAAGCTACACACTCGGCCTGGTGGTTTTGGTGCGGTCGTTGAAGCATTACGGTCAGCATCGCCTCCGTGGCCAATTGGTCGCTGAGGAGATCTTCCAGTGTTACATACATCATATCAGTGCCTGAACACGAAGTATGTCCGCCTTCGTAAGACACGACTCCCCATGAACCTTACTAGAATGTAGAATAAGCTTGGGCTTTTCTCCAATTAGGTCTTGTTAGCTGCAGGACAATGTTAACTTGTATGGTCTATCATTTACAACGCTTACAATATTCATATATGTAAAAATTCAAGTAGAGAAGATAGGGATCAGAAACTGGAGATTTGGACAATAAGTCTCGTTGTTATGTCTCCAGCGAAATCTCGGTAGAATATAATCTCTTGGCGCAATTGCCATGGCAACGAGACAACCAGCAGTACGCATACCACTGACGTCCCTCAAGCTCGCCATCACAGTTCCCTCTGAACCGTATGTCAACTAAAAGCGACGTGGACAACACTATCCCATAGAGCCTCATTTCTCACCTTCCAAGCTCAACATCGATACACCGCTAGTCGCGCAGAACCCCCCACTTGACACAGATGCACCTTCCACCTACGAAGTCCTCAAGTCCTTCAAGCCCACCATGAATCGCTCATACATGCACGATACTCTCCGAAAGTGTTTGCGAACCTCTCACAGCGACCCTTCCACAAGGGTTTCAAGCGCTTCGACCCTTTGCGAAAACCTGCACCACCAAGGCTTTGTCAAACTCTGGGACCCCTTCGCATGCTATACAGATTCCCTCATCGAGCATCGATCAACAGAGATCCCCTTAGACGGCCAGCCAAGCAGCAGAGCCTGATTAGAGGACCATATACCATACAAGAGGAGGAAAACAGAGCTTAATTTCCACACTCGGGGTCGCGTTCGCTGGCTACAGTCAGGTCTAGATCCCGATGGGAAGAGACGAAGCTATATACCTGATTTTTGGTCCAGATGACGCTTACCATGAGGTATACGTCCTGTGACATAGATATAGCCATGGAGGGTGTAAATAAGTAGACTCGGTCTTGTAAATGATAGCAATATTCCATCTGGAATATATCTGTTATCGAATATACAGATTCTCTATAATTCTTTCGTGATTCCATTTTCTGGCTTTCTTCTAGAATGCCAAATCACCAGGTACCGAGTTGGCCCCGGAACGATGAAGGCTCCTGGCCACTCACAGTGGCGAACATCTGACTACCCCGTTTGCTCAAGGTCCTGAATCTGAGGATTCGGCGGATATTGCGGAGAGTATCATTGCGGTTCCCGGCTCCTTTAACGACGCTTATTCGAATGTTGGGACTATGTGGATCAAGTTAGGATTGGCAGTTCGAGCGTTGAAGATTCTCTGCTGAGATAGCTGACGAGTGTTCGTAGCTTTCTTAATGTGGAATGATCATGCGGATGTGATGTTATTGCGAAGGGGGAGCCCTGCTGTGGAGGGGAATATGTGCGAGGCGCAGAGGCTTGTTGCTTGCTTGGTGGCTGGTGGTCTATCCAGGGTTCCTGCCGAGGCCCAGCGAAGACGAGTGTCAAAGTCGCCAGGACAGGGGATAGAGTCTCGTTAGGGTTCCTTTGGAAAGAGTATCTGTGTCTGTGCACCGTATTTGCTAGATTGCTGCTGCATGATTTAGGCTTGATTCCGGGTTGCTGTTACAATGCAATAGCGGTGTAGCTGGAGTTTGCAGTAAGGGGACCTGCCCAAACCTATTTATGGAGCCATAGCATAGGAGCTGTTGCCTGATTCTTTGGAAGGAGAGTACTAGACGAGGGCTTCCATGATCAAAAAGGCTCAGGAACTGGTAGGGAGGGCCTGTTCGCTCCCAGCAAAGACGGCCTTTTCCCAGGTACATTTGACCCCAGCTCCACATGCTCCAAACCCCGTTTGATAACAGCAACTTCGTCCCTCTTGACGAACAGAATGTCCCCGTTGTTCGCCATCCCAAACATGAGGTCAGCGTTCGTGCTCAGCCAATCGGCCGGAAGGAAGAAATGACGCGTGAAGTCGTCGCCTCTGGGGTTCTGTAGATTCGCTGAGCAAATCCAGGTGCTACTATGAAGGAACACCAACTTCTGGCCGCGCTCCCCAATGAGCGTCTTGACTTGGTCGGCCAGGGAGCGATATTTTGGAATGGGTGCTGCGCTTTCTGACAATGCACTGAAGTCGGAGCTGTCCCAGAGCATCAACTTGGACTCTGATTGTGGTTTTGACGAGTCGCTGAAGGTCGTGGCGACGACGGTGCCGTTGAGGCAAGATATTATGGATCGGATGGAAAGCTCTGGGAGTATGCTGCCCGTAAGAAGTATTCCCTCTGCACCTGTGAGCCGTTGCAATGTCTGCCAGTCATAGACATGCGCGATGTTTTTCGTTATCAAGATCAAGTGGTCCTGTCGAGATGGATGTGTTCCCCATTTGTATGACTCGCGGCCTTCCCACGGAAATTCGAATACGATCGCATTTCCGTCTGGGGAAATCGACCACAGTGTATCTTTCTTAGCTGTGCACACAAGTATCCGTGTGGATGCTTTGTTGCTCAAAACCTGATCTACTGCGACTCCTGCGCGATGATCCAACAAGGCCTCGGCAGAGTCCCACCTGTCCTCCCGTCGAACCAGCCTGTGGACCATTATCCGACTGGAGGAGTCTATGCTGCTAAGCGCGTGGGCCTCTTCGTTTAGGTAGAGGGACAAGATTGAGACGCCGTCGGCATGGCTAAACAGCTTCTGGCCCTGTCGACCAGACTTGGTCTCGTACAGATAGACTGACCCGTTCTCTTTGCCACAAAACGCCACCCCATCCTTTCCATGACACACCAATGAAGTGTTTAGGTTCACATCGTCGGAAGACTCCAAGCTGACTTCCTGAGCTGCTGTTGAGACGGAAATAGTATCGCTATTCTCGTCCTCAGCATCCTGCCTCAGTAGAATTGTGGGATCCCAAACTCGACACTGCGAACCTCTAATGTCGAGCAAGCGATGGCTGTCTCCATTGAATGCCAGTTCTTGAATACCATAATCATCTGAATTGATACGATAGAGAAGTTTTAAAGTCTCAAGGTCAAAGAGTTGTATCGTACCGGTAGAGTTGCCGCAAGCCAGTGTACGTCCATCAGGGGAACAAGCAAGTGTCTGTGCATTAGCCAGCGTCGTTGCCCTGACCGTGCTCTCGGAGGTATCAAACAATACTAGATCTCCGTCGGAGTAGGAGGCGGCGAGCAAGTACGAGTTTGATAATTGGCCGAAAAGCAGCCCGATTGCGCCCGGGCTACTATTTCGTGGCCCGCCAGGAGAGCGAATACCGGTTTCTTTGCAGTACGTCTCGTGGAGAGAGTCTCTTGCCAGATTCCATATCAGTATATCTTGACCCCTGTAGACTACAGCCAGGAGACTTGATTCAGCACACAAAGCGGCAGCTATTGGCCGACGGAAAGCGTGGTGATTAGGGCCCTCAAGGTCTAGCGTCCAATCTGCAGAATCTCTAAGAGCACCAGTGACAAGATCCCAGATCATCAAGGTATTATTGCGTAATGCCCCAAGGAGGAGTTCTTGTTCTTCCATGAATGCAATTGTCAAGCACTGTTGCGCTATTTCGAATTCCCATAACTGATCCCACGAGGAGGTCTCCCACATGCGGACTACTTTCAGACCAGTTGAGGCAAGAATATCAGTCCTCTTCCCGAAACGCAGAATCCTCACTGCTTCATGATGCTGTAGTGCTCGAGTTTCTTGACAGGTTGTCTCGTTGTAGACTACAATCTTCCCGCTGGCCGTGCCAATTGCGAAGTACCTGTCGCAACAGGCCAGGGCTGAAAACCGCTCAGATGTGTTTCCGATAGTGGATAGGCAGTCGTCCCAAGTTGTACCAGATAATCCAAGGACAGAAATCCCGCGTATAGATTCCCCAAAGTGTTTTCGAGGAGCTGTCTCGGGAGGGCAGAAAGGTGGGATGAGGCGGAAGATAGATGAAGGAGACGACACCAAATTCTTTCCAAACTTCGTCACAAGTCTGACAAGATCGATAGCCCAAGAACCTAGAAGCGCTACTTCTTTTCCGAAAGGCGATAAGTGATGTGATCTCCGTTTCAGGAAATTCTCAAGTACTTTCCCTGTTTGAATCAAACGATTGAGGTCGGAGTGTATCGCAATATATTCGATCCAAGCGAGCACGTTCGAAGAACTCAGAAGTTTGGCCAGTGCAAACATTACCTCATCGTCCGTTGAAGACACATAGGCGATGTGCTCGAAGAACGAGTTGCACGCGTATGTTACAAATGGACACCGTTGCTTAACAACGTTGCTAGCGCTAAGCCTTCGATGTGTTGGGCCCTGCATTTCCTTCCCATTGAGGTATTGAAGACAGGTCATGAGTAGCCTCTTATGGCCTGCTTTCCCATCAATTGCGAATTCTGACGGACTACCGGCCCGTAGCAGGAAGTCTCGGGCTGTTTGGTGTACCAGCTGTACTCGGGACTGCGTGTCAACATAGACTAATTGGCCGCAGCTTGATACAATCGATCTCTCAACGCTGTCTATGCTGTCTTTCATGTCGATCTGAAGTGCGTGGTATAATTCAGTCGTTGTGAGGGGTTGAGCTGAACAGACCGTCCAGGTTAATATCGCTTTAGCGAGCTTTTTACCGTAAGGTGCGGTCGACATGGAATCAAGAATCCGGGAATAGAGTTCGTTCATATCAGACGGGACTTCCTCAAGCACCTGGCGGATCTCGGCAGAGGTATGGACACGTCTCAATTCCTGAAGAATCAAATTAACCCATAGGAAACACCCACCAGACTTCGTGAGTATCTTAGTGACCATGTTCTGCTGAGCCTCCTCGTCAATAGACGGAAGTTGATCCATGTTGGCTTCAATGTAGAGTTTGATATCCGACTTCGTGTCGTTCTCTGAGATATCTTCACATACCACCCTAACTCTTGGATGAATCACTTGCCTATGTGATTCAAATCGATCGCGAGAAGTAAGAAGAACTCGAATTGAGCATACCTCCACAATTTTAAGAAGTAAAGGCACCAATTCCGAATCGGCTTTGCATTCATCCAGTGCATCAATGACCCAGTATTGAGGTCGGACGAACTTTATCCTGAGGATACCTTCCACAAATAACTTGCGCCATATCGTCCGGTAATCAGCTTTGCACAACTCATCGTCTTTTTCACAGATCTCAAGCACGCTCTGAAGGACGTCTGGATGCATGTGGGCCATCTGCCAAGCCATCGACAGGAGGAAAGCATTGATAGCCGTCTTCGATCTATTTCGGTAATCAAAGAAGTAGAAGCTCAGGTCCCGATTCATATCCTTAAGGTAATGAACGATCTTGCCACTTAGAATGGTCTTTCCACTTGCAGGCTTCGCACTTATCCAGTACATCTGCGTATTCGGAGAATCCTTCCAATCTTTGAAGCTCGTCTTTTTCACCAGCCATTCACAGGATCCTCCCATACGCATAGCGTCGATGTCCAAGAAATCATCTTCCGGTGCGTCTGACACTCCGAGGACGTTATCGAGTAGACGATGCTGCTCACTATTAAGTTCGCGCGTAGCAGAAATCGCATGGTTTCGAAAACTATCGATCGTCGAGGCGAGGGCATTCCGGACGGTCTGGTAGTTGGGGTTGGTCTGTGCAGCGAATTTGCAGACCTCGCGATGATTTGCGTTGAGATACGCAGTGCGCTCGTTCGCGTAGCCCAGAGTAGCCATATCTTTGTCCACTACGAGACTCTTTCCGATCCCATAACTCGTCGGGAGTGTCTCATAGAACGAGTAGAGCTGTAAGTCCTGACAGTATTGGGGAAATTCATCGTTTATCGACTGCGTTGCGATTGAATTGCGATGTAGGTCTGCAACAAACGGCCTTGCACCAGAGGAGACGCTCAAAATCTTTGTCAACAATTGAGCAAGATCGGCTCCTCGGTGGGGCGTTGCTAGGAATAGGATGGATCGAACCCGCTGAGCCAGTGACAGAAAATCTTCCTTTTGCTTCGCCAAAATGTATGCCCTTTTGATCACAAGTCCTCCCATGCTGTGGCCGACGAAGACGATTGGAGCCTAAGGTACATGTCAGCAGTCTGACACCTGGGCCCAAGACAATTGAGAGTCCTGTGGCACCCAAAAGAAATCGAAGGGAAGCCGCTTACACCGGAGCCATGAGGGATCAGGGGGCAATCTTGGATTGCTCCAAGCAGGGACTTGGCAAAATCATGCACATTAAGGGTGCTCTCCTTTTCCCAGTTGGAATCGTACCCAAAACTGTGTATCCTCACATCTTGAAACCCGGGGTCATGTGGCAACCATTCTTGAGGCCAGTAAAGCGAGCGATCGCCAGACTTTGTCCATGTGCTGCGAGATCCCCCTCCCAGACCATGTACAAACACCAGGTCGGCAATGGCAGAAGTAGATGGATCGTAAAGGGTATTGAGTCCGAAGGGTCCTCTCGCGTCAGTGCTTGAATCAGTACCGCCGTCGCGCCTGGAGAGAGTGCGTGCGAGAAAGGACCGATTAGAAGTAGATGACAGTGATTTCTGGCTCTTCAAAGTGTCCATGCTGTACGCACTCTTTCACCATTGGCAGCGTCAGGCGCAATCGGTTTTGGGGATGCGGCAACCACCTGAGGTGATGGCAGCAGTCATAACGTTTAGAGGGAAGTGGGGGGTATTTGCAAGATCGAGCACTATTGACCAAAGCCATCAATACGATCGCGAAACAACGGTCATCATGGTGGTTAAAGAGATTCTTCAGCGTGGTTTAGGTGAGGGTGGAAAAAGTCGAGGTTGGAGGATGATTCGTGGATAATGTGGAGCTGAATCCAGGTGATGACTCTGTCCAATTGGAAAAGGCTGTTCTTCGATTATCCAGGGGAAGTTTCGACCGCATGTTTAGTTTCACTCTTCCTCTTCGGAGTGTATCAACTACACGTTCATCTTATCTTTAGATCACTGGTCAAGACTCAATACGAACATTGCATGATTATATAAATCTTCACGGCAATTGAAGCTGAGAAGCAATTGCCAGGCACACGACAGCGCAATGCCCTGAGTAGTAAGAGATCGGCCCCTACTCGGTAAAAGGAGCTCGATGGAGGCAAGATTCGAGGGGCGTGCATTAAATTGATGTTTTGCTAATTCTTCCTTCCGAGGATACAAGGGTAGCAGCCTTGATTGATCGGCCTGGAAGCTAGTGCGGGGAACGTAATTCTGGGTTCCGCTGCCTGTAGTGAGGTGATCCAAGGCGATCTGCAGGAGGGCTCCGTCAGAGCTGCCAACAAAACACAAGGTCCGTGAGAAGCCAACAGCCACATTGTGATAACGATGCAATGATGCATAGCAACCCCTCAGAGGGCGTATCGTTGGTGTTTCTCCGGCCGAATAGGCGCCTAGGGTAGTGGCCATTCCATCGACGGCGCTCCTTCCTCATTGGCTAGTTCTAGTCGGAGGGAAGATGAAAATTGCAAGGCTGTTCGCCCGGCCTCTTTAAATCCCCATGGTATGTATGAATTTTTCATTTCTCAATAGTATCGACGCTGTAGCCGTATATACACATATTTTATCAATGGTGCAAACAAACGATCCGGAGCCTGTTTGGGATAAGCCGGTTGACGTCCCGGAAAAATGGATTCAGACAGTGGACGACAATGTATATGAAAGCAAGTCATTGCGACCGAGAGCCAGCAATGACACAGAATCTGACGACAACAGAATTACCGTCAGGCTCGCAGGTCAAGGGAATATTTCCCTATGGAGCTAGTTACTGGACACGGACAGCCGAGATCCAGACAGAGCAGGCGGATGGGGCTCCACTTTCCTTTTTTCTCAAGGTGACGCAGCATGAGACTGGGAAGGCCATGGTCTCTGGCGAATTTGTCTCCATGAGGTCGCTCCACGATACACTTCCGCATCTCACCCCTATCCCTTTTGCCTGGGGCACATATGCCGCCGATTCGAACGTCCACTTCTTTCTGTGCGGATTCGTAGACATGACCGACGACCTTCCAGATGTCCAAGCACTGGCAGCATCACTCGCCGACTTACACATGAAGGGTTTGTCACCGAATGGCAAATACGGATTCTCGGTGCCGACTCTCCAAGGCACAATCCCTCAATATACCGCTTGGACTGACTCATGGGAGGAGTTCTTCTCCAAATCAATCAAACTCGTCATGAAGAATGAGGAAAATTCACAGGGACCAGATCCGGAAGTACAGCAGCTCTGTGAAGCAATCTTGACTAAGGTTACCCCTCGATTGCTTCGACCTTTGGAAACTGGAGGCAGGAGCATTCAGCCTCGTCTTGTCCATGGAGACATATGGGATGGTAATGTTTCGACAGACGTTGCCACTAACACACCCGTCATCTTTGACGCAACGTGTATATATGCTCATAACGAGAGTATGTCATTCATCATGGCCTCCTCCGCCCATTCTAACAAAGGCAGTTGAACTTGCACCACTGCGGCCAGTCAGACATAGGATGGGAAAACCCTATGTGAAGGAATACTTCAAGCACTTTCCAATCTCTGATCCAGAAGAGGACCAGGATGATCGAAATGCTCTTTACTGCCTGTGAGTAATAATCCCTGCAGGGGACTGGCTGATTGAGATTATGTGCAATCATCGCTGACCTTGTATATAGGCGCTGGGATTTAAACTGCTCGACCTTATATCCTGGGAACCTTCGGTACCGCAAAATGTAAGCGCGCGTCGTACATGGAGTGCTGCCAGTGGAATACTAAGAACATTGGCAGGTGTGTTGATGTTATGCGGACTCTTGTTACGAAATACCCGGACGGGTATGAGGGTTGGGCGAAAGAGAAAGAGGAAGAGGTCGTAACTAAATGAGGTGACTGTAGGTGAGTATGGTATAGTAAAGTCGGAGCCCGATATTCATAAGATTAGAAACTTCCGACTGTACATCAGATATCGTTTCAGATATCCACTTATGACCCAATGATGACTGTTTATGAAGTACGTTTGTGCCCAGGTGGTGATGCAATGCCAGACAACAACAGGTACCAGCCAGGTTACATTGATAGAGTTGCCTTCAGTGATAGCTCCTCAATACTGCTGCGAGGATCTCTATGAGCTGGAGAGCATGACTGTCTGCTAGGGCCACGTAGGTTGTCTTCGACTGTGAGGACTGTTGTGGACCATGAGCGACGTCTGGCCCGAACCGCGGTTAACCCTAACCCTAAGGCCACGGGTGACTTTCTAGAGGAAACCATCTCAACCATCTGTCTGTCATGTTTACGGGCGTGGGCAGTCGACTTGTCTGGTGAAGGCTGTCATGCGTATTCTCATGCTCGCGCCACCATTGATAACCTCGTGTCGCGGGGTGTTCAAGGTAGCCCGAGCTTGCGGGGAACAAGCGGGGATGGTCAGGTATAAGAAACAACACGAATTCCTCGCCATACAATAGAGTTACACAACCTCCACTGACCTTTTCTACTTCTCACGCTCTCTGCCGCGATGCTCGTGTCGACCCCCGCAGACAGAGCCCCTTCAAATTCTGAGGAGGATGTCCCAACAGCGCAGCCCAAGTCGTCTTCACCTTCAAGAACAGCACCGATATGTACAACCCTTCCAGAAACCAACGAGCCACCCTCTTCGTCGTCTCCAATCCCCTACACTACCTTTACATCTCGTCATAAGCGCCTACTGACCACCATCCTCATTCTAACCATGATCGCATCCCCCTTGACAGCCACCATCTACCTACCTCTCCTCCCCCTCCTCGCGACCCGATTTGACGTCTCGAGCCAAGCCATCAACCTCACCATAACAATCTATATAGTCTTCCAAGCTATTTCCCCGCTCCTCTTCGCAACCGCCTCAGACACCCTTGGCCGCCGTCCTATCTACCTGACCACCTACGCTATCTACACTGTCGCCAGCCTCGGCCTAGCCCTCAACCAGCACAACTACGTCGCCCTGCTCGTCCTGCGAGCGCTACAAAGCCTCGGCGCGTCCGCTGTCCTCGCAATTGCGTTCGGCGTCGTCGCAGATGTGTGCCCACCCGCTGAGAGGGGAGCCATGTTGGGGCCCACGCAGGGAGCGGCGAATCTAGCGGTGTGTTTGGGACCTGTAATTGGGGGCTGGGTAGCGTTGGCCAGTGGAGGCTTTATATGGGTGTTTTGGGCGTTGGTGATCTTCGGGGGTACGGTGCTTGCCCTAGTAGGGGTGGCGCTGCCGGAAACGGCGAGGAATGTAATTGGGAATGGCAGCGTGGAAGTAACAGGGTGGAGGAGAACTTGGTGGTCAATTGCATCGGCTTGGGTGGGGGAGGGGCTGAAGAAGAAGAAGAAGAAGAAAAGAACGATAGATGAGGAGGTGATGGAGAAGGGTGGTGAGACAACGGGGGAAAAAAGTTCCAGAAAGGGAAACGAGCGAGAGGTAGGAAGCAAAGAGAAGTTCAAAATGGCAAGTCCTTTAGCCGCCATTCGAATCATCTTCTACAAAGACACAGCCCTCGTCCTATGGATGGCCGCATCCCCATACGCGGTCTGGTATTGCGTCCAGGCTTCCATTCCCTCAATCTATAGAGACACCTACAACTTTAACGAGTTCCAAATCGGACTCTCCTACCTCACAGGCGGAACCGGCACTGTCCTCGGCGGGTACCTAAACGGCAAGCTCATGGATCGGAACTATAGAGTAACTGCCCACAGCATAGGCCACACCATCGACAAAGTCTCCGGCGATGATCTAGTTAATTTCCCTATCGAGACCGCCCGTGCTCGAGGCTCGTGGTACCTCTTAGCAGCCTACATAGGCGCTCTAGCCGGCTACGGATGGTCTGTCCAAAGCCACGCCCACGAAAGTGTACCCTTGATCTTACAGTTCCTGCTTGCCACGCTCTGTACATCCTTCCAACAGACGTTCAACGCGCTGCTCGTAGACATCTTCCCCGCGAGTCCCAGCACGGCTGCTGCGTCGAGTAATATCACACGCTGCATGTTGTCGGCCGCCGCGGTTGCGCTTGTTCAGCCTCTGACCGATGCTCTGGGACGAGGCTGGTTCTTTGCATTATTGGCCCTCGTGAGCGGTGGGGGGGGTTTATTCACCAATTGGGCGATCAACACGTGGGGAATGCGATGGCGACGTGAAAGGCTGTCGAAGAGTAAGAACGTTTCAGCGAAGGATGAGGAGGTGAAGACTGCAACAGAAAGCCGCGCGATGAGATCGCACATTGCAATGGAAGCCCAGAGTCCCCAGGGTGAGGTTGGAGCTAATTAAGCACGGCAAATTGCGAAAATACCACACTTTTCCGGCAAAATTGCAAAACTGCCACACCTGCATAGCGGGGTACCGAAGGCCCCTTAATCACCAGGAATAGGTCCTTAAACGCCTTGCACACAGGCACATCACAGCAGCCCCGCACGGTAGCCCCCGCACAGGAGTTCCCAACATAGCAGCCCCCATACATGAGTCCTTAGCAGGTATGAATGAGGCTCGTAAACCTCCTAAACGTCACCACTATGAATTATGAAATCCAAATGTTTCGGGAGCAAATGACGACCTCCTAGGAAACCTACACTAGAGTATAGGGAACTGATCCAGGGGCATAAGTATGCAAGTGTGGTGATTTTACAATTTGGGGGTGGCAGTTTTCCAAATTTCCTAGAAAAGTGTGGTGTCTTTGGAATTTGCCGAATTAAGGAACATATCATAATACTTCAAGGGCGCTAAGGGGGGTTGCGAAGTGGACGCATCTTTATGTGGCCAGACAGTTTCCTTTCCTACTACGCATTCGAGGAAGTTCTGAGCCGCTTCGTAGGAGTAACCTAGCTCAAGTCAGGAACAAACCAAACAGTCCCGAGCATGAACCGAAGGAGCGAAATTTTCTGGCCTTAGCTCTCTAGGAGATCCAGCATCCGCTTTGGAACCAGGCTACTCCAATGACACTCTTTGCAATGAGTCCTGAAAGTTATGTCTCTTATGGAATAGCTGTATCTATCCCGAGGAGCTATAGCGCAAGTGGACTACTCGATAGGGTCAACGACTGAATGGTCCAGTACGCTGGCTCAGTATTGAGTAAGTTCACGACGACACCACATGAGTTTGGAAATCTAGTCACTGATATTTTCTCAATTGCAGCAGCATAGGAACGAGAATGACCGGTAAGACACTAACAGCCTCCCCAAGACCTGCGTACTCTGGAGGCAATCTCACTTTGACAAAGGCACCTGCAGCAAACAAGATCGCAACGACATTGTAGAATGCAGCCCAGACGAAATTGAATACTACTATTCGCCAGGCATCCAAAGATATGTCTATGAGCAATAGCACCCCCGACAGAGATGGGCGAGTGAGGACGGCGTCACCTAAACCGCATACAGCGAGGGATCCGTCACTAATGTCCACGCCGATATCTGCCTGAGCAAGAGCTGCTGCGTCGTTGATCCCGTCTCCACAGAAGAGGACTGTACTTCCCGTACGCATTGCTTTCATCACATATTTCTGTTTCTCCAGAGGTGTACATCTTGATCTTACATTTTTTTGAGGGATGCAAAGCTCCTTGGCGACCTTTTGCACTGCGCCAACCTCGTCGCCGCTCAGAATAGCGACGCAGATTCCACGCTCGCTCAGACTATCGACTACCTCCCTGGCATCACGGCGAAGTGTGGCGGCCAAACCAAAAGCGGCGACCAATTTTGCATTCATACTGACGCAAAGGACAGTGAGATCTTTTGAGAGGAGAGATTGCACAATGGGTTCAGTTCCCATTTCAAGCCACCGCGCGTTCCCAACGCGTATTACTCCACCATTATACGTACCTTCTACACCCTTGCCAACTGCAGAATCCACACCCACTACCTCAGCGGGTTCGATCCCCTCTGCTTCTAGGTGCTTTGCTACGGCAGAAGATACTGGATGGTCTGATACACTGGTCAGAGCAAGGACACAGCTGGCGACTGCCCATTTAGACCCCGAACAATACTCTTCGCTCACAACCGACAACGAGCTCTCTGTCAAAGTTCCCGTCTTATCGAATATGACATGAGTCACGCTGCGAAGTCGCCTCATTACTTCTGCAGATTTGAACATCACCCCATATTTCGCACCCACACGGCCGGCAACGATTAGGACCATAGGCACTGCCAGTCCTATTGCGCAGGGACACGAAACGACCAGGACCGACACAGCATAGGGTAGCGCGCTCAATATCGCGGACCCAGCCGATTGTTTTCGTATCGAGATGCCAATCGTAAACCAAACAGCTAGAGTCAGCATAGCGAGAGTCCCGATTGCTGGCGCGATCCATTTGGCGACCTCATCTGCAATATGTTGAGCTTTCGGCTTGGACTGTGTCACACTTTCGACCATGCCAGCAATGTCGTCGATAGTATTTTCACCGGGTAATCGTGTCAGCTTCACCAGGAGGGTGCCTTCATGGTTGAGTGACCCAGCGATGACAGATGAGCCAACACCTTTCTCCACAGGTCGAGCTTCGCCTGTAATTATCGACTCATCGACCTCCGATGCCCCACTAACGACAGTACCATCCGTGACTATTACATCACCAGCTTTCACTCTAAAGATGTCATCATACTGCAACAACCGGATGTCAATCTCCTCCTGCTTCCCATCTACAGGATCTGACGAATCCACGAGAAATGCGTACCGCGACTGCAAAGGCTTCACAGATTGTGACCTGATAGCTCTGTGGCACGCGAAATCGCTCAACAGCCTTCCAGTCGTTATCAGTGTGATGAGTAAAGCGCTAGTCTCGAAATACACTGCTATTGCCAGCTTCTTTCCCTCTACCTCACAGACAAAAGCCACGACGGGCACACAATAAGTGATCGACGTGCTCAGCACGATCAACAAATCCATTCCGATCACTCGCGCTACGAACAGATCTCGGAACGCACGAGGGTAGTAAGGTCCCGCGATGACGATCTGAATCACAGTCGCCAGCGCAAGGGATATCGCCCCGTAGGTGATTGGGTGCGGGGGTAGTGGTGCCCAGACCAGAACCAGCAGTGGGATGGTGAAAACCCAAGATATCGTCGTCATGCATACTACATCCATTATACCCGTTGGTATCTCATTATCAGATGGTGGACGGGCCAACGTGACTCCGCCGTCAAAGTGCACATTCAGCGCTCGGAGAAGCTGCCGCGCTCCTATGATCTTGGCATCGTATTTGACGGCGAAAGTGTTCGCTTTCAAGTATGTCACATCCGTCACCCCGGCTGGCAGTAGGGCATCCTGGAATTCTTCGGAGACCTTGGGGACTACAACTTCGAGTTCCCGCATTCCTGGTCTGATTCTCTCGCACTTGAGTCCTGTAGCGTGTCGAACGCTATGAATGAGTTCTTGAGCCGAGACTATGCTGGTGTCGATGTCGAATTCGGCTTGAAGTTGCATGGTGTTCATCCTGAGGTTGCGAATCGAGGGCATGGACTCGAGCGCCTTCGTGATCTGGCCGGTACATCCTGGACAATTGGAGCCGTGGAATTGAAGCACCATGTGTTCAGCGACTACTGGGGCTGACTCGATGTCTGTGACATTTGGGCACGTCGTATTTGCTTCGATTGTGTGAACATGGCGGTCAGAGCAAGAATTCGCCGAACTGCCATGTGCTGTCAATTGTTGCGAAGGTGGCTTCTCCTGCTCTTTCCACAGCACCTTGCTGCAGGGACAGGAACACATTCTGTTCGCTCCTGACAATCCTCTCCTGTATCATCGAGATGAACAATATCACAATTCTCAATAGCGTTCCATCAAGTCTCCCCTATTTCTCATTCTGCGCAAGAAAACACAAGAAAACATGCTTCACCAAAACCCCCCTTCCTCATCCCTATCCTCTCCCTCTCCCACTTCCGCCTCGCACCTCAAGGGGTACACACAGCATCGATCTCGTCATGCGTCAAAGCGCCCAACAGGCATATACACCATTCCATGCACGTTCCCCAGATCTCGCATACGTAGTATTGCAAATCATGGCGCGTGCGTGGACCGAGCGTTGCGGCTACAGGCAGGTGGTGATGGAATGCATGCTGCATGCAGGCGGTAAAAGGGGGGTGATGGCGGTTATAGGATTGTGCAGAGCAGGATGCATTGCATTGCATTGCAAATTGTCATTGTCAGTTATGCGGTGCAGAGTACGTTGGGTTAGAAATTGGGAGTGGCTCTATGCGCTGCGTGAATCCGCACTGATGCTGTTCACGTAGCCTACCAGACCTGTCTCTTCGCGTAGAAGAACAAGACATGTGAATTTGTTGCAAGGACATGATGTATACGACATTTATCTGTCGGCAGGACTGTATGGAAAGACAAAGGATACGGACAGGAGTTGTACGTAGAAGAGATTGAATGGCTTACTCAACAGACCTGAGGCGCCTGCAGCGTATTTGTTCATAGCCAACACCATCTATCATTGTGAGTTGATACCATACAGGATTACTATTACGAAATAAGCGTATAGGAAGCGTAACAGTATCTTGAGGAGATTAAACTACTGCTACTTGCTATTTAAGTGCTCAGCAAGGGTATACAACAGATCCGCTAGAATACATCTGAGAGGACAGCTCATATCGCAAAGCTCCAGGATCCCACATGTGGTGGAGCGGACTAGGATTCGGGTTTCCATATCACAGGCAGGACAGTGTACGTCGTGCGTACCTGAATAGATGTTACAGGATGGACCTGGGCCCTTCCTCTGAGTGGAACTTCGCTATTCTATGGCTGTAGCGAGATTGAGAATGATCGATCTTCTAGGTCTTGGGTGACGACGGAAATATATACATTGAGATACCTACGCGATGGCTTTGCGGCTGTTCCGAACGTCTTGATCGGTGGTTATATCTATGACGCGTATCTCGCATAGAGGGTCGGTGTCGGTATCAACTGCTTCCTTGCACAAATATTGTTTGGTTGCATGCGTGCAGGGGGCCTTGAGCCGCTTATAGAAGATGCTGTAAAGCGCTATGACAGCTGCTTTTGGTGCGATGTTGCTTGATCGTGCTAGCTTGATCAAGATTTCATGGGGAGGGCATCATGTGCTTTGTTGAGTGTGGTATGATAGATGGGTGGATGTAATTGTTTGTTTAGGGGTGCAAACACGATTATTGCTACGCATAGTCAGGGCACCGGTATCAGTGCAAGTCGATGAGGTGATCTATGTCCTCGCTTTATGGCTAGAACTACCTAGGTTACCACATGGTGAAATTGGGAAAGGATAGATCAGTAGTCGAAATCGTGGACATCTCTTTGGTGAAAGAAAGGGGAATTCTGCGCGACTCAATCATTCTTTCGATTCTAGGCTCTTAACAAAAGATCTTGCAACTCACTGTCCTTTCTTCTGTTTGCTGGCTTCCCTGATCTCCAAAAAGCTCCATATCAGTCTGCACTATTCTTCGGAGAGGCCGCCTCTACATGATCTAGCTATCATTGACCGATGTCGGTTTATTGTCCTCCATCAACTTCAGGGCTCTTCACCTGGTTCGTGAGCATGGCGACGCATGTCTCGGTGCTCCCTCTTGTGCTGTCCTCTCACCTGACAAGCCGCTGCACCATTGCAAGAGGGCCGCGATAACCATAACGCAGAAGTTTGACAAGACAGATGAGTTGTCGCATTGGCCATAGCAAGATTTCCGGCCTGAACCATCCCTCGCGTGTTGGTTCTTCATCAATATTCTTCTTGTACAACCAGTTCCTAGCTGTTGAGACCAATTTCTGAGGTGTCAGAGCCTTGAAAACCTTTATCATCGACCAGAAAACATTATGCGTGAACTCAAGGGAGCAAATGATGGTGGTCAGCGTAACCCCCAGCATCACAAGTAAGGAGACCCAACCAGGCGGCGGTCTGTTAGCCAATTCATGTATGTTCATCCCGAATGCAGAACAGGTTACGGATATTGGTATGAATACGAATGCAAGCTGAGTGAGCCTCGTGACGGTTTCGGCCTGGTGTATAGCGGTTCGACTCTCTCTAATCTGAATTCTTACTAATTCCTGCCGTACTGTCTGATCTCTTTCTCTTAACTCTTGCCGAGTAGATGCAAGGGCAAAGTCAAGACAGGTTATCATTCAATCCCATTCGAGACTATCCAGTTCCTCGGATTCAAGGCGGCCCCTCTCCATTGGGTCCGCTCCGATTATTGTCAGTATTTCTCTTCTAGCAACTTCAGCTTTGTCTTTCCGGAGTTGGTCTAATAGTGTTGTTATCGCGTCGCTGATCATGCCTAACGCGTCATCACGTTCGACGATGACCCTTGGCTTACCGTAGCTAAGCTTGTTCTCGTACTGGTTCATCCTGGAAAAGGCGCACAAATAGTCAACACAGTTCTTGATTGACTCCTTGAAAGTAGCTCGAGTGTTTATTGCCATCCACCTTGAGATTGTTGCCCGTACAATGGTGCTGGTTAGGCCACCAGCTTCAAATTGAGTGGCAAAATGACGAAGGAGAGCTGAAGTTATGGGCGGTACATCGCCTCTCCGAGTACCGTCTGTTGGTGCGGCACCCCTACACGTTGAAGGATGCATTAGATCAAGTGAGAGGTTGTAATCGATGTCTCCATATTTGACGAAGCGGAGTTGTGGATACATCAGGATGATACCTTAATATTGTCAACACAGCAAATGACTCCACAAGAAGGCGAAGACATACATATGGGTGGCCCCTGACAAGGTGTCGTAACAAATTGGAGGGATATCCTCCTGTAAGCGATGTAAAGAAAATGTTTAACGTGCAGTCCACAAGGAGGCACTGGGTGCCATTCTGTACGTATGTAATGCCCGCTATTACTTTGGTGTGTCAAGCGCGAGGTCATGTTGTGGAAATGTCTCTTAGCCAGGCGAAGATCCACATTCTCGCAACATGCCACCGCTGAGCGCCCCGTCCAATGGACCTCGAAAGGCAGTGCAACGCTGACTGCCGCAGGAGGCTCTGACACGTTCATGTGAAACCTAGCTTTCGACCATTGTTCATAGCTGTCGGGATAAAAACCATCGACCTGATTAGCGGCGTGGTCTGAAAGGATTTTTCGATCGGCCTTTAACAATTGCTCGAGCAATGTTTCTGTTGCTTCAGGAAGGTCTTCCGCCAATACCAGACGATACACAATTTTTTCGGACTTCTCAGATTTTGTCATCTCCTCCCAAGCCTCCTCTAAAACGTCGAATCTACTGTCTATGGCCATGGTGATGAGTGTGCCTTTCCGCGTCACCAATACCAGAGTCACTACATGGCCTTCATCAAATTCACCCCTAATGGGGGGTCTGCCGTCGTTCATGCTTTTACCTGTCTCAGCTTGTGTGACCATTTCAGCCCCGAGGACCCTTCTTATATAACGTTAATACCATCAATGAATACATTCATTCAGCCCACAGACTGCCTAGAACCGTTGATGACATCGCTACTCTTGGATGCAATCGTGCCTGATATTCGGATAGGCTCACTGTTGAGCAAATTGGGAGAAAGGACCACTACGTTCGCCCGCTCAGCCTTCATGGAGTCCTCCGGCCCTTGACGGGTCATTGCAGAACAAGCGTTTTCCTCTCCGAGTATTATGCAGCTAGAGAAAGCCAAGCTAGCATCACCCATTCATTAACCACAGTCGGCTGACAACGGTGTAGACTAACGATAAGGTGACACCCTGTGATTCTCAGTGTTTCAGAAACAAGGTGCGAGAGGGCTTGTTAGCCTGTGATTTAATCAAGCATTGCGCCTGCAATTTGAGAGCGACCGCAGTGAGCGCAGTGGTAGATATCGATTGCAGGTATGTTGTGCCAAGAATGCATAGCCAGTGGTGGTGCATTGCACATGCATTGATACATTTCGAGCGGACTATATCCAAGTGATGAGCAGTCCTACATCTTTAGCTTTGCATATACTAGTCCCTCGGAGGTGGACGAGAATGTCAACTGACATCGGTCAAGGCAGACTGAACCTGCAAATGATTGAATACATGGTAAACTAACCCAAACGATCAGGACTATTGATTGAAGAATGTATTTAGCCATTTGGTGCTTACATACTCGTCTCATGTCTTGGCATCACCCGTCGGAGGTCATTGTTCTTTCTCTTACCTCTTTATTGTCTGAGTGACTTTCGAATCTTTGCCGACAAAGACGGTGATTTAGGTTCGGATTAAGAGGTGCAAGCGAGCGACAAATATCCTGTCTGAATACAGATTTGAGACGGATTCCTGATAACTGTGCCCTGTGGTTGCCAAGACTAGAACCTACTTAGCTTGACCATATATCCAATGTCTTGATGGTCGTGTCACTGAGACTGATGTGATTTCGAACCCCTACTCCAAGAGTAGTAAGAGTAGTAATTGATCCACTCACGCATGACCACTCGTTTGAGTGTTGCATACCAGCACTGGGGCTTTTCTGCATTGCGGATTCTCGCATTATCGGCATTGACACCGACCGTGATTCGACTAGGGTATTGCAGCCATTGTGACAGAGTGATATTTGTCATCCTGAGTTCGCACGTGCCTAGCATGGGAGCTGCCGAGCTTGTCACATTGGGACACTGGCGGCGCTAGGATAACAACTGCTGTTTGCCAGCTAACTAGGAGGGGACGTTTACACGTGGGCGTTGGAGGATGAAGGCCAAAACCACGCAGTGACAACGGTAAGACTGCCGAGAGCAAGTGGCAATCCTAGTATGCCTATTGTGACCTTCCTCGCAAGCGTCCTATGCTCCTCGTCCATGGTATGACCCTGCGCTCTTATACCTGCCTGAAGCATGTCTGGTGTCGTGGGGCTGAGCTCTGTGAGGAGATGGCCAAGCGAGGGACCTGATAAGGAGGGTTTATGCTTCGCAGACGCAATCGATGTCGCATCAGCACTTGCGCGTGGCTTTCGGGACGAGAGATAGGTGCGGGCAGTGGTAAAGCGACGAGAGTGGAGAGCGCGATGGTGCAGAGCTTGGGGACGAAAGTTGAACATTGGTGATCGTGCCATGGACTTCAGAGACATGATGCTGGCGATTCCTGTCCTGTGCGAGTGTTCGGCTGAAGACTTCGCATAACCATATGGTACCTTGTTGAGAGAGGACGAACCTCGAAAGTCATAGTACTTTAGCTAGCTCCAGAATATTCCAGCTTTAAGCCTGTTCTAGAGTAGCGCCTTGGCAGCAATCTTGTAGTAATATTATTAACATTTATCCTTATCTAGTAGAATAATATATTTCGCAACGTGATCTTGTATTGATGTCCGCACCAGCAGTTTTAGGAGACCCAGGGTTTATGTTTCGAACGAGCATCCAGATCATTAAGGAAAACATTGGTCAAGACTAAGCAGGGTAAACAATAGTGTGGTTGACCTTGATGGGTAACATCCAAACCTCATGATAATCATCACTGGGTTTTAGATCCTGTATCTGGCGCTGCTGTCAGTATTTTCGTCACTTACGGAGTACATCTGTTCGTGTCAGGCTGAACAAGTCGCTGGACTCTGAGGAAATCATACTCCCAGTCTCCTCCGAACTTTGTCGGTAGAGCCGTTGAGCGCGGACAGCGATAACCATCACGAAGCTGGCTGCATACAGATCGACTGTGGCTTCGCAAAACTCTTTCTCCAGCTCATTAAATCCAAGGAAGCAGTAAACGAGGTGAACTTCTCACGGCGAACCTCTAGATATCATTGACCGAGATGTTGGGATTTGGGTCTCAGGGTTTGTACCACCAATCTATTTTCGAGGAATATAGAGCAAAGCATTTGACCACCGCATTCTGAAGGTCTACGACAATGCGTCTTTCGACAAGCTTGTGAGGCCGAATGCCCTGCTCCAACACAATCCTTCGTAAAAGCTGCCGGTACACAGCAAGGAGCAGATCCGACGGCAAATCCTCGAATCTTCATCGTCTAGGTCGACTTACCCATCCATGGCTTCCGTCAAGATACCCATTGAAGCTGCTTTAAAGTAATGCGAAGAAACTAGTGAACATATTCTTATGAGAGGCAAAAAGTTCCGGCCTACCGATGGATCGGTCACAGAGCCAACATGGATGTAGACAAGAGTGTTATTTGGTCTGAAATATATATTTCGAAGTACCTTATTACGTTCGAGGATGGTACCATTCATACCTACGGCAATCTCCTCTTCGAATACTGAAGGTTCATTTTCGGATGGCATCATAGTACTTTCGTGTCTAATTCGTCCGTGTACAACACTCGCCTCTTAGTGATAAGAAGCCGGCTGGGTAGGGGAACGAATAGGTGCTGAAGATCGCGGTCGATGCGACCTCGCCGTAATCGTGAAAGAGATCCGGCCGCAACACACGATATCCTAGGAACAGCTATTCAATGAATAAAGTGCTAATTGACGTCAATAGCAAACCAAGTCAACCTCGACATCGCAAACACGGTGCCAATGAACACATTGTCAATGTTATCGTCTACAATAACACGTCAATTTAGAGAGGAATTCCGTATTTCGACAATTCAATTGGATGCTATCAATGCCACAATCGATAGTGAATGATACAGCTCATACACACAATAGGAAAGTGTTGTAACTTAGTGAATAGCCCAATATGGAACAATAGCAAACATCAAACACAACGCATGACTCCTCTAAACACCATTCAACTGATTGGTACGTACGTAAATGGTGTAACCCCACATCCAACATCAAAACGTTCAACAAACCCTCCGTCTCTCACATGTAATTGTTAAACCTCTTCAACTTCAAAACATTACCAAAGTTCCAGCACATCTTCTAACCAGTTGTTGCATCTTCTCATCAAGAAGCGCTTACCACCTAGACGCACATAAACCCAGCTTCAGAACACGAATCCAATCAACACTTTGCACCACTTGGGCTCTGCTCAAACCTGAGAACAAAGAATCCGCAAACGTCCTGTGTTTCACATTTCGAAACAGACAAAGGCAAGAGTAGTACGACGATTTTCGACCTGCCTTTGTTCGCACTGAACATCAATCGCATCCAACCAAATCTTGGAAGTGATCACTTCAACTGCTTCATCTTTCGCCAGAAAAGTATGAACACCATGTCTCCCATGAATTCACAAGCGCGCGGCGAACCTGAGCAAGACTCCCCCATCGCCTACAGCACTAGCAACACGTCGCAATCCCAATCGCCTGCTCGCGAGCCCTCAGACACAATGAACACCACCACCAGAAGCCAAGAGTCAGACACCACACCCCAAAACCCAAACCCAAACCCCACTCCCCAACCCACAACCTACGCCACAATCAGAGAAGACGACAAGCGCCGCTACGCAGCCGGCGGTCGCCCAGGCCCAGACTGGAAAGACCCCGTCGCCATGAAAACATGGCTAGAGCTGCGTTTCCCCCAAGGAACCAAAGAAGGTTCCCCCTACTATCAGTTCCTGATAACGAGCAGTCGCTTCGAAGACACCTATTGGCTACCCGGCCGAGGTTCGGAACAGGTCGTTGGTAAACTCTCGGAAAAGGAGTGGAAGAGATGGAGTAAGGAAAAGGCAGGGCTGGTTATGCATTCCAGTTGGGGGCAGGATCCGCTTTATCCGGATAGAGACAATTCGCTTTATCGGACGGCTATTGATGATCTTATTAGCTCTTATTCAAGGCCGCGACCTTTGGCACGAGAGCGTAATGGTACAGTGAATGCGGACCTAGCCGATGAGGCAGAGGGCGTAGGGACCCCTTCTGGCATGGAAGAGTATCCCGATACAGACCACGACCGATCCGAGAGCGCTCACAGCTCCAGTAAGCGAACAGCAGATGATGCCCAGCTCGATTTGGAGGAGCCACCAGTCAAAAAGAAGATCAAAGTCTCCCCAAAGTCTGCAACCTTTTATCCAAATATACATGCCATCCCCAACAATACCAGCAGTCCCATGAAGCGCAAAGCGAACGATACAGAAAGTGACGCAGACGACTCTCCAGATACGAAGAGATCTAGACGATCCCCTCGCCCCACCAGATCATACCGACCGGTGAATACCGATCTAGCCAGCCTGGTTCCTCCCAGTGATAGCATAAACAACGCAATCGAACGCGCTCCCCAATCAACATCACCACCACCCGAAGACGGAAGGGATAAGAGGCTCAAAGACAACCCAAAATTAGGCACCAAATCAGATCAAAGCCATGACGAAGAAGTAACCCACCAAGCCCCACGCCCAAATCCTCAAATCCCTCTAGACCCTCCAAAAGCCGAAAACGCAGTACCATCGCACCCACAACCAGCCAAAAAGAAAACAAATACTAAAGCAAAGAAACACACCAACCCAAACACCCCTCACCTCAAGAACGCAACCACCACACCAACCCTCGCCACCCCCCAAACCCCAGCACCCCAAAACCTCCCCACCCCACCAAAAACCCATCCCCCACCATCAAAAAATCCCCCCAAGCGTCTCTCCCCACCTAAAAAACGTCGCCACACAGCCGAAAACCCGGTCTCGCAAACACAATACACAACGAGACATCTCCGCTCCGGCGTCGGAAAGCGAAGACACACACTACCCAGTAAGTCATGGTAACATCAGATATCCGCAACGGCAGCTGACTCGACTCATCTTAGGCTTTGTACACCTGGGTATGGAAGGTCGAAAGGAGGTGCAGGTGCCTGGTTGTTTGTGATGCTGAGTGGACATCAGCCGTGGCTAGTCGTAGGAATGGAAAGGGGGAATCTTGAGGGTAGAGGGGGTGGTGATGTTTTGGGGTCTCTGTCTGGAGAGTCGGACCAGGGCGGCTGAGTCGCTTTACTGATCATGAATAGAGTGTTGTTTTCGAGTTACATATCGTAGAGAGTTGACGATAGGTCATTTTCAGTATCTATACCAAAGAAATTTCTTCCCAAAATGTGCAACCCTTCCCGTGCAAGATTTCGAGACGCGAGCACCAGCTGTGTAAAATTATAGCCTCTCGGAGGTTTGCGATGGATGCGTGCCACGCCAGCGGACACTGGTCCCGAGATCTATCTGGTCCTTGATCTGGGTTTCGTGTGCGAACGGCGAGAGAACACGTACGGACTTCGTGTAGGAGGTGCGGAAGGTCGAGTGTGATGGTAGCGTTGAGTGGAATATGTGTGAGGCACGGAAGAGTCATACCAGGAGTAGCCGGTAGGTATATGTTGAGGTGTATTAGCCATGAAGATTGAGACTTTCGGCCTAGCAGTGTGATAACGCTAGGAAGTTTATGTTTTGTTGTTTTCGGCATTTGCTGTTTGCTGATATGTTGTACTCATCATTATCCCTCTTGATGGGTCGAGACCACTGCCAATCGGGGTATACACGGCGTTATTTCATGTCCCTGGCAACTTTGGCACTGATCTCTGTGTACCTTGGTAGAAGCCCCTGAAACAAGTGCTTTGCCAGGACATGGGATCCTATAGACGAGCCCCCTAGTCATCCATTGACAGGACTGTTTGTGGGTACAACTCTCACTGAATCAAGGGCTCGAGGATGGCAACATTACTGTCACCAACACTACGGTCGCTGGCGGCTACCGTCTTGCAATGATCCTTTGAGTGATGTTGGGGAGATTCAAGCGATTCCCGCTTCTCAAACCTGCCGGCGTCGACGATTTCGCTTTGATCAGCATAGGTGGCAAGCGGCACAGAGTTTACGGGCCTGGATTCGACGTCGCGAGAGGAGTCCTCTCTTGTGAGACGGTATGGTGGTAAGAGTTTGTGGTCAAAGCCACGCCTCATGCCTCCTAGCGAAAAGTCAGCAGCGAGCATACAACTGATCACCCAAGAGGTAGTCTATTGGTCAAGAATAGACCTACGTAATTCCAGATAAATGAACTCACACAGTGGTGGCGCCCACACCGTGATAGCAACGATCTGTCCAAAATTCCAAGTCGTACTATAAATTTGATTTGCGGCAAACCAACCCAGAAGCCGAGCAAAGATGCTGAACCAATATATATAGAGGCATGAGAAAACCATGTAGAACAAAGCGCCAATACAAAGGCGAATCGCTCCAGTATCACCTGTATCTTGATGAAGGTATGGGCTTGACCATAGATCCGAGGTCCTTTGTGCTATACGTTGAGTCATTGGATACTCACACGCGTTGCGCATACGCTCTGCAAGGAACGCGAGCATCGTGAGGAAAGGCGCCAGCTTCTTGAAAAGCCACTGCATCAAGCGTTGGGTCTTAGGCCTTTGCAGGAATTTGGCCTTTTCAAGAACGAGAAGCAGCAGGACAACGAGACAGAAAGCCAGCATTCTGAAAGCTGCGTCCCCAATTGCCGACGTGTTGAATGACGAAACTGACGAGCTTTGACTGTCGAACGGGGTATAACAAAAAGCGCCCAACTGGACGTTACCACAACTATCCGGTCCGCCAGTCGCATATGATGAGGCGAGATCGTTCAAATCAGCTGTGCTGGGTTTGAAATTGCCGATGGTCACAAGTGTTGCAACAGACAGTGCGACGCTAGACACTGACAAGGCCAGAAGATACCATGAGACCATGCCAATTATGTGCAACGTGAAGAGTGTGAAAGTGATTGGCAGGTAGCCACTAATGGCGAGAACCTTGATGAAGACATACGTATTGTAAATTTGTTGGAGGCTATTTGGCTGTAGGCCGCCTCGCCAGATCACCACTTGGGCTGCGATGTTTATTGCGACCATGAAGAAGCATTGGGCTTTCTGAAAATCCGTCAGAGCGACTGTTAAGCGTGATAGATGCTTTTGGTTCTCAATTCGGATCCACCGGGCCTTTTCGTGCGCTTTTTCGATTCCATGCTTGAGGGTGAGGGCACTACGGTATATGAAAAACATCCAAGAATGCCACAACATAGTTGCTATGAAAGCGAGAAGAGCAACACCAGTCTGGATCCAGTAGGAAACGTAAACCTGTAGTATTCAGTAAGGGTAACATTGTGGAAATTGCATAATTTATATACCCCTATACCACCAATGTCTGCATTCACTTGAGCCTGAAACCTCAAGGATTCACATATCGCTCCCATAAGAAGAGAACCTTGCTCGCGGAAATCCCAGTTGCTCGGATCCCTGTATGCAGTGGCATTCTCGTTTCCAGCTCCATAGACGGTGTCATAAATAACATGGCATCCTTTTATGCTTGTACAGTAATCGGTTAGACAAGTCTGGATGAGGCGTGTCACATTTCTGTTCGACTCGGAATCATTTCTACTCGCTTGAATGCCGAGCTGTGCCACCAACGCTCTCGCAATCTGTGTCAGATTGTTCTCATAGTAGTGCGCGGCAACTTCGGGAAAGGCCATGCAATTATGTAGAGTCTCCAGGTTTGAGAACATGAACGATGTGTCTTTGCAGGAGACCGTGCAGTTCCACTGGTTAAGACTGGGTTGCCAACAGGCATCGGCAAAAAGAAAGATCTTAGTGTCGCTGTCGTAGAATTCATCATATAGCACTGAATCGTAAGAAGTTGGGAAGAGGGCATCTTGGACGCTGAATGATGATTTTGTTATTCCGAGGACGTCGAAGGTATCATTTGTGACGTGTCTGATGTCAAATCGTCCGGAAAGGTCTCCAGCGATGCTCGATGCGATATAAGGCGCCAGAAGCCATACCAGATTCATGGTATGCAGGGCCGCGGTGAGATATATCCAAAAGATACAGTCAATGCCTTCACCAATATGTGGGAGACATAACAACTCCGGAACGGGATTTGGAATGATGAGGACGACAGCACAATGATCCTTACAAATCGTCGAATATCCACGCTCACGACAGCTCAACCTCAATCCTATGTATGAGATCGTGACTGAAACAGCGCAGACATCCAAGCTCCGTAGCGCAGAAGAGTCACTGAACTGTGCAGAAAATCACACATATATGATGAGAGGAAGGGACTGTCGTGAGTGTGAGGGGGGATTTAGCAACGATGTAGAACTAATTCGAGGCGCTAAACATGCTATGGTATCCAAAGTCAGGGGAGTTGGTTGGTCCGCTCACGTAAACTAAACTAAACCTTGCTGTGGCGCATGTACTAACAATTAAAACGCTGGTGGCTGGATACCGTAGTAGATCTTGGCACTGCTGCTAGCGCTCTTCAGCCGCTTCTCCTTCTCTGCATCCCTCGAGGTATTTACCATGATCCATATCGCGCAGCCGTCCTCGCAGCGTCATAGAGCAGACCGGCACACGCTGGTAATTGTTCATGGTCCAAGCACTTGAATATGACGCAGAGCTTCCAGCATCACCTCCCAGCGCTGCTTTTTCGACCGTGAACAGCTTGTTGGCTACCCCATCGCTGACAAGCCTTCCGCCATCTTTTCATGGTTCTCCGTGGTCTTGAGTCATGCGCAGAAGTCTTGCCATACTCCTGCGTTTGCACCTATGACAATACATCGCTCCAAATTTACTGACGTAGACACATCAAGACCACTCTTTAGACTCTTCGAAACCAGAACCGGCCTTTCCATCACGAACCCCATCGGAATACCAAAGGATCTCTTGAAAAAAATATTGCACACGGCAGACTTGATGGGATGACATGGCTATACTCAAGAACTTAGACATGATCAGGGCGGAAAGTGGAAGAAACTATATGATGGATACTTGAGCCAAATCAATGCCTCAACTCGGCTATATGAAATCGGAAGAATTGCACTCGGATCAGCGGTCCCACTACGGACGGTCGCTGGCTGAAGACCATGGCTATCAAGCAAGAGTAACGGAGCATGAAGCGATACAAGATAAAGCGACTCATGAAACGTATGCGAAGGGTCCATCGCAACGTGAGCCAAAAGATAACTTTATCGTGGGACGACATGTTACCGGTTGCTGGATGTCAACTTGTCCAATAACTTCCTCCGAATCAGAAGAACCGATATTGAAGGCCTTTAGAGCATACAGCCAATTGAAGGGACAGCTCGTTATCGAAAGGCATTTGTCTCCTCAATACGGACCGGATTGGTGACTCTTTGCGACACGTCAGTGCTGTCTCTTTGTAACTGTGTTGGTCGAGCTATCCATACTGCCAAGCTTTTTTCCCAACTTGCCACCCAGGAGATCATAACATGCCAAGACCAATCAGCGGCCGCGCGAACGCAAAGGAAATGGTTCACATAGTCACCTATGGAGGACAGAGGCTGCCTGGGCGGTGGATATAAGAAGGTGGAGATTAGACCGCGTCCTACTAGACCGTCGCTTCACTTAAGTATTTTTCCTTCATATAACTAATAAGACGCAATTCTTCCATTGGGTGGCACAGCGTGTAAAGAGCGGGTCTGTAAAAATCAGATTCCTAACCAAGGTGGCCGGTGATGTCCGTTCGAGCCCCGCTCGGCGATTCCACAAAACATATTGAAGAACATACTCGACGCAGTGTTAAGCCAAAATCCAAAATACGCCGCTCTGTAACTCCAACATCCAAGTGTTGGCGCCTGGCCTCTCATAAACGTTGATGTCAAACGCCGAAACCCAATAAGGTAAACAAACAGCTGAATGCAGCAATTATTTTTTGGCGAATTTGAAGCAGTTTGATTTATCCTCTCACTCTGTTGGCAGTCGGGCTTGGGCGGTCAAATTTTCACCAAGTTCATTTGAAAACGTTCTTCAATTCCTCTACTCTCCCATCACCTTTCTTCATCTCTAGCATCTTATACTAGTTGTTGTCGTGGAGGTTGACTCGATTCTCGCTTCATCTTCGAACCGAAGATTCCCCCCAATCAACACATACGTGAGCGCTCCAGAACCTATGCTGCATAGCACCACCTTGGCCTTCTCTCCCTCACCACTGCATGCCCCTGGCCATATCACCATTTTCGAGCACTCAACGGATTTCGATCCGAGGTCAAGGCATTGAACTCTCAACCCCAGCTCTGTTTGCTTCCTTTGCTCCGACCTCATCCTGCAGAGCTCACTCCTTCGTACAGATGGTCGGCGAACCACGACGCTTGTTGTGCGCCTATCTACTTTTCAGGAACCAGCTCTACAATCCTCCCTACCCGACAATACTCCTTCTGCCGATCGAGGTCCGGACCTAAGACTGGTACTTGTCGCAACAATGTTGGAACTGAAGATCCTGCTGCAGCGAAGATTCGCTCAGATTGCAAGAAGGTGGCATGTGGGGAAAATGGCAGATGTTGCATGCGCTGTGGATAGAGGTGAGTGGGATGATTTAGGAAATTGTCCGCGTCGCTCACATAACGCAGGTGTACAAAGGCTTACGATGTCCTCTGATACCATTGCAAAATCAGCCTTTCTCAATCTACAGCAGGCGGATCATCGTCTCCTTTCCTCCCCCGGCTTGATGCCTCTCTTTCGAAACGATGGACCTTCTAGCTATTTTCCTCTTGTTGATGTAATACCGTACCGCGCACAAATATCGGAAGGGAGATTGTGCGCAAGGCGCTGACGGGACGTGAAGGAGGATATGTCATCAGGAAGGGGCTTCGAGGATAGAGCATCATATACAGCATGGGAAATCATACCAGTGAGCGCTGTGAAGTATTGCGCCTGGAAGTCTACATAGCCAACAACGTCACGAACAACTACTCCTCCTCGATCCCCGGCTCCTGATCATACATGGTGCTGCAAGCAACGGGACATTTGGCAACGTATAGGGTCAGCGCAGCCGCCATTACCACAGACGCACGGCGAGAGCTTCGTGGTTCACTTTTGCACATCTACCACTGCAACGGCGTGCTTTGGATGTTGGGAGACTGTTTTGGATTTAGTGTAGGGTGGGTAGGAAGAATGGGTACTGCGGTTGGTGTATTGGCTGCTGGTTTGAAAAATGCTATGGATGTTCCTTGGTTTGGGGGATTGTTGAGGGAGCTGTGTTGGAGGGGACATGACTATGGATCTACGAAATATGGGGTTTTTCGTTCTTATTGTGAATTCGCTGGAATGAGGAAGGTAGTAATTTGTGGCTGGTATCCCAAGGAGAGCGAATCAGGAGGGTACTCATCCAACGTTTAGGATTTTGCTCAGCCAACTTCACCCCTTGCCATCAGGTTTATACCTGAAAGTCAAACTCACACGCTTTCAATTCACCTCTCTCCCCTTCCTACTCCTCACAATCTCATGCTGCCATTTCCACCTACTCTCACCCCTCATAACCAACAAGCTCCTACCCAGCATCCTAACATCTTCCCTCCGTCCTGTCTTCTCCGCCTTCCCAGCCTTCCCACTCCTCACCGAGCCATCAAATGGCCTCGTCAGCTCATGAAAACGGATCGGACACGGCGAAAGCAAGCTCAAACCTACAACCGGCTCTCCGAACTGAAAATTCTCTGTGTGTGCAGAGATGCCGAGGTTTCCACTATACTCGTTGACGATGCAGTATTGTGGTCTCGCATTATCGGGGAATATATGTGCGTCGACCATTCTTTGGATCAGCCAGGCGAGTTCTGGAGGCATGGGTGGTGCTTGTAGGATCTGAGGTTTGGCGGGTTGGGTTGAGGCTGCGGGTGGCATGAGGCAGTATGTACCGCCGAAATGCATGGTGCGGCGGCTTAGGTCTGTTCGCCATTCGCATTTGGAGGGATCGTTGAGGAAGGCGAGGATGGTTTGCTCCTCGCTTGGGGTGATGAAGTTGTTGTGGAGGGTTAAGCCTGGGACTGGTGTTGCTTGGATTTCATGACATTGCACTACTTCATTGCTGATGAGTCCTTGGACTGGCTCATCGGGTTTCACAGGTTTCTGTATCTTTGTGCGTTTGGTCACTGGTACAAAGAATTCATTGATGTTTTTGCGTTTCCTAAGAGATGGATCCATAGATGATAGTTTGCCGTAAGAACGTAGCGTGCTCCTTTGCTGCATACAGAGGGATGCTTGGGCATGATTCAATTACATGCACATTTCGTCGTGAATGATACCTAATGTAAGTATATAATTGAAGGAGGATTTGAGGTGGCGAAAATATTCTTGACTGCATTTAGAATATACAGCATACTACGGCAAGCCTTTCGTACTGTTCGATGCAGCCAAGCTCGAGCGCGTACCTTGACGGAGCTTAACTCATGCTTTCTATGCTCGGCTGAAAACCCTCACAACAGGCTCAAAAGCAGCATCCACCCATCAAGATGACTCGCGGAACAAAAACTTTTGGTATACATGATCTACTTAAACTGTCTTTCGAGGTGTTCAAGAGTCCAGCTCGCCATCCAATCCACATCCTCATCGGCCGGAAGTCGCCCTCCTTTGCCCGACGCAGCGGTACATACCTACGCATGTAGATCATCAGGGCAAGATTAAATCACACCGACTGGTCGATGGGCTGCTGGGGATACGGCACGATGCACTGTGTAGTATCCAGGCTTTCGTTGCAAACGACAGTTCCCTCCTTGGGGGACGCAATTGAGGAAGCATCAAAGGGATGCATGGGAACAACATAATGAGTTCGTGTGGTTCGTGGGGCAATGTGGAGCTTGGGACTTAATACTACACCAGACATATCTTACATTGAGCTAACGTGGTAGCCCACGATGTGGCTGTCCTCATGTATGGGCTTTCAGTGGTTTGAAACGGGACAGTACGGCTACTGAGGGTCTCGGTGTGGGAAATTACAGTTCCTCGCTCCCAGTTCTGTACATTGGTGGCTCTACATGAACAGCTCCCCTCGTTTCCTGGGATCGATCTAGTACGCCTCCTCTCCGACGGACTACAAAAGTGAGCTTTGCGTATCATGCCAGTGTGGGTATGAAGGCTCAGTTGTATATCCACCTTCACAGCCTAGCACGCCGCTTACTTGGTCGAGGCGGTAGGGCCCAATTCACATGCGGCAGTGTCCTTCTCGGATCTTCCTGCATGCGTTGAAAATTGACAAGTTTGCTGACATGCTGTTCATGAAATGGGAAGGTGATCATGAACGTACTTCTCGAGCAGCAAAAGCTGATCTTTATGATAATTGCTCATAGCTGTCATGCAATGCTTCACGAGTATGCTAATTATCTGAGTGTAGAGGCTGAAGAGCTAGCCGTCTTTATTGGCTCTCCCTATGCAATTCGTATCCTCTTACGATCGAAGAACCTTCGCAATACCTCGTCCATCCCGTCCAGAACTGATTTGTGGATGCGTTCCCCTCATGGGGAAGGCTTGGAAAATGTGCCATTCCAGATCTGTGGCTACGTCCAAAAACCGCCACATCTTTCCCGCCTCTTCGGCCGCCCAATGGTGAACATATACCTCAATCACCTTTATAGCCGGGCATAAGTTCATAATGAGACGCACCAAAGCTTTCTCATCCTTAAGTCCTCGGATCCCGAATACAGCAACGATTGGCCATATGCAAGGTAGGAGGATAACGTATTGCATCATCGAGAATATTGGCCGTGCCTGGAAAACATCTTCAAGCTCCTGAGATATAGATTCTAATTCGAACGTATTGTTGGAATAGAATGTCTCAGCGGCCTCGTCGTGAATTTGCTGGCAGGTGACCAAGAGCGCAATATTCTTCCTTTTGTATTCATACATATTTGAAGAAGGAGGTCCGTGAAAGTATTGTTCCAATATATCTATAATTATAATCAGTATTATATACGTTCACACATTTTTATTAAGCAAAGCTGACCCCAACTTCTTAGAGGTCCTTGGACAAGAACGAGCCTATAGATGTGACGCCGAAGCTCTGCGGGCAATGAGAGGAGTCGGCATGTTTGAAGGTAGGGTGGGAGTTTGCGTCGTCCGCTCATTGTGAGATTATGGTCGGCGTTACTTGTCATAACTACTGAGGTGCCTGCGTCACCCATGTCTCACTTATCCGTGCGATTGTGACACCTGGTATGATGTTAACAGAAGCCCCAACCCCTCTGACGTGGTCATGCACGAGAGCACTGTACCATCAACTCAACGTCAGTAGATTGGTTCTTGGCTGGTAGAACATAACTCAACAGTTGGCAACCAGTGTTAGAGGAATTGTTCAGAGATGTAATCGAATTGTGTGATTGAGATTGATGGCACTAGTCTTAGCTGGTAACGGTCTCGGCTAACTGATGTGAAGTAACGTGTATCCAAATCGCACTTCCCAACTCCTGGGAGCCACGCTACCTAGGACATGCAAAACTTACAGACCCCTCTGCAGCATCGGCATCGACAACACCTTTCTGCCAAACGTCAATCCAACAACTCTCATCTCCACCTCGACAACACAAACTCCCCCACCAAAAACCGCACCTCCACCTCTAGGTCATATAAACGGTATACCTCACCGAATCCAAAAACGACACCGTCTGCTCAACCGGCGCATCCGACGTATAAATATTCGTATACGCCTCCCTGATCCCCGAAAACCCCACCGCCACCTTCATCATCGCCGCCCCGGTCGCACTGCTGGGCGTATACGTTACCAAAAACGGTCCCTGATGTCCGGTGCTAGGGGCAGCATTGAGACCTGTGACTGTAAATTGGCATTTGACGGCTACCTTGGTCTGAGCGTTCATGCAGCCGAAGTAGAGTTCTGCCAGGTCGAAGCTTTTGGTGGTACCGGCGATGGCGAGGGTGGGGGGGAGTTGGTAGGGTTGGCCGAGGGTGTTGATGGCGTAGTTGGGGGTGGTTTGGGGGTGGATGCCGGGGGTTTGCTGTTGGTTTTGGACGATGAGGTTTGTGAAGTTTAGGCTGGGGTGGGGGGAGAGGGTTAGTTCATTCCTTTTAGCTGTCGCGTTGGAGGTAGATGGGGGAGCGTCGAGGTTTTTCTGGATTTCAGAGGCTTGGGCCTCGAGCAGGCTTTTTCTTGGGACATGGATGCTTACCCTAGGTATGGCGCTGGGATCTTGCTTCCAACTTGCAGGCCGTCAAACTAGAAGTCGTTCTAGCAGCGCCTACGGAGTTCACTCAACCTCGACTTACTGTGGCGAATTGAGCCTGTGGAGTGGCGCGCTCCACAAGATTAAGTGCCTCGACATCTACCGGGGTTGCTCTGATTAGACTAGCAAGTGCGATGCTGGCGGCAATTGAGAACTTCATCGTGGAGGGTATGCTGGCTAGACTGGAGTGTAGGTGGATAATGTGGAAGCAGAAGTGGAGCAGTACGAGTTTGGAGTCGGTGTCTATTAGTGATCAGTTGGCAAATATTCATACACGAGCATAAGAGCGAGGAGGACTCAGGTTTTATACCCAGAGTGATGAAGGGGTTTCCTTGGCATAAGCTTAGTAGCTTAGCGAATGTAACGTCAGTCTCGAAGCGATTGAATCGATACGACTTCCAAACAATGGTAATATGATATTGTGCAGCCGATGCGCTGTATTTACTAATCTTCCATTCCTCGCACGACACGAGTTGAATGTCGGACTTCTCCGTTGAAAGACATTCATTGACCAGGGGCCAAAAAATCCGGTCATGTGTCAACCCTCTACCCAGATGAGAACAGTTCGTCTGGTAAGTATGTATGTAGCGCGATCAGAGGTGGTGGTCAGCGCAGATACGAGATATCCTTGGCGCCCAGAGGGGGCTGAAAGGGAATACGAAGTCTGAATTGCCCTACTCCTATTTGCTTGCAGTCCTTTGATGGCGTCTTTAGTAAGGTAGCGTAATGATTTTTTAGATTTATGAAGACCGTTCCTGAGATAAGCGAGATATTAGTGGAAATGTGGGGTGTTCGGTTACATCGCGTGTGCATGATGCATGACTAAGGATATGAAGATGGGCATTAGCGAGGAAATGACTCTAATACATCTTGATATATAGTCGATGAATGAATACGCAAATGTTGATTGTGATGGTTGGGAAGGTTGCGCTGTCAGCCGATGAGGATGTTATCCTGACATGACACTGGGGATATCATCGATAGCAATGTTTTATCGGCTTCCAAGTCTTAACTTGCAAGACCTGGCGCGCATGGCTTTGACGATTCACATGCCGTAGAGGACAGCGTTGAAATAACTATTGTATTGAAATCAAGTCGAGTTCTCCAGCGACCCATATGGTTGACGGAGCATAGATTTACTAGGCCGAGTGTAGTGCCGCAGATTCTTGTACTCTATAACGCCATGCTGGTCTATGTCTCTGATACTTATTGCAAGTCGAAAGCAGTCGGTGTAACCTTGTCAACGTTGCGAACGCCATATCCGTCGGGTCGAGAGCGACTGGGTGTTGATGTAGCGATTTTATAGATCATCCGAGCTACTAACTTAGACGGAGATTCCTTTCCATCCAACAACTCTGAATTTGGTGCGTTGATGGGGTAATTTTCGCGAATGTCTGTATTCTTGGCGAATATTATATCAAGAACGTGAGACCCAGAAGGAGGACGTTGATGATCGGACATTGACACTTATGAAATCCGACTTCGAGTGTCAAGACTTAATGCTCCGAGGCGCTGAAAGCGCCTTCTGAGTGTCGAAGAGTTCATTTTAGTGAGTTTTTGAGATAGCCGACCTTGATCAAGGTGTCTCCTCTAAAAAGTTGAAATGGGGTCTGACATCCAACGTTGAGATACTGCCTTTTCCAAAGCAATTTTGAATTTGTCTCGTTCAGACTAGGAGCGTGTCGTATGCCGGTTGGTGTTCCTCGTGAATTCTCAGGAGGTTCGCTAGTTTTGTATTGCATACGAAGTCGGTGGGTTTCTAAGAATGTTAACGCGAAAGAAGAAGCTGGATAGAAAAGTGATGCTAGAAGCGGTTCCGGTTCAAAGCTCGTGTGTCAATCATCGCTGAGGCTATGTGAGTGTTGTAAATTGAAATGTATTGACACAATGTGATCGTTCTACTTGTCACAACTTCCAGACACGCTGACACTGCGCTATGCTTTCAACACCTACTCGCGTCACTCTTGACCCAGTATATAAAACAGAACCAAAGCGATGGTCGACTTAGAAAACGTGATATACAACATACCAGCTGCTTGACTACTAAGATGTCTCTTTCAAGCCCAAATCGAGATTGCTCGACTTTGGCTACCATATCATATACCGAGATGTCTGAACACTCGAGCGAAGACCCAGCGAAAGATGTTCTTCGGGCGATACCTGTCGAATTGCGTCTCAAGATCTACACCCATCTCATTGCAACAGGAGATATGGCCATCACGCGGGCGTCCACATACACATACGAGGAGTGCAAATCGCTTCTTCCCACCTACGCAGTGTATCGAGTCAATTTCGGCTCTGCTGACCGTCTTGAGGGACCTGCCGTGGCGCCGCAAAAGTTGGCGTTAATCCAGCACATTGAACTCAACATCATTTTATGTGACCCTTACGCTGGATGCGGGACTGCCAGGGTCTTGAGGTGCCTGGATCTCCTTGCGATCAGATTTCTTCAAGGCGATAGCATCACCCGGGAAACTTGCTATATTACTCTAACCGTGGATTGGAGGCTCCGCAGCTGGGACTGGTGGGATCAAACCAGCTTATTCCACGCCCTGAAGGATCTTAATGGCTTCAAACTCTTGTTGCTGAGGTTTGAGTATACCCAAGAGAAGAGCCCCTTGGCTAATCCTAGCGAAGAACCGCTCAATCGTATAGCTTGGCGCAACTTCCAGTACCCTCTGATCCAGCAGGCATTCCGGCCGTATCTTGGGCCTTCGGTGCTTGTTGAGAGCGGAGAAGAGCACGGTCTTACATTCTCGCCTTCGATTTTTGAAAGGATGGTGGAAAGCGGCTGACGTGGACGAGATACCGGACGGCATATTTGGATGGATAGACTGTGAGAAGAATAGCTCGGTGTTTAATTGTATGCGATCTTCTCAGTCTTGTCCGAGTGGAGAGGGTAGCAGACGTGCAATCGTGTGCATTCTGGCAGTCTTCTGCATACTTTGCTGATTCCGTACCCAAATCTGTACCACTCCTAGCCTTTTGTGGTACAACCATGGGCGTAATGATGGAGGCATATATTCGGCGTTGCACCATATGACGGTCCTCGCAGATCAACAAGCTATAGAAAGTACCCAACCAAGAATTCGATCAACGAAGATTCCCAACTTACGAATCTTATTTCTCTAATTTTGAATGAATGCGACGACTTTTCTTCTGTAACTATTACTGTCACAATGAAACAAAGGTCTTGACAACGTGAAAAGGTATTGGTGATACTCCACTTTAGCGTTATCAACACATTAAATCGCAACCACAAATTTGTCCAAACAGTGCTGTGTGATCTCACCAGTCTTTCTGCTAGAAGAACATTGCTCATGGCCAACTCAGCGAAGCCAGGATGATGGCAATGTGTGCAGATTATTGAGCCGGTTGCGCAAAGGTGGTATAGCTGCGACTATAGCTGGATGTATCGGATGAATGACCATACCAATTTCCCCAAAAGGAACGCAGTCCCCCACTTTCTCCATGCTTCCGGCCACAAGGATCATGAAAGGAGATAACACCGAACGATATATCCAGTACTTTTCTTTATTAATGCTAAAGAGTCACTAGGCAAGCATAGGATGCATCAACACAGCTGCTGGGATGTACGATCCTCCCCATATTTGAGACACGATGGGTCGAGTTTATGGGTCGTCAGATCCCATCAGTGAACTTCCGCACGCCAACCCCGAGCTTATTCACTTGTCAAGATCAGCCAACTTCATATGAGCCAGCGTCTCCCCATCGCTAAAAGGGCCTACTCAACCCAGAATAGGCTCTAATTGTCAGCCTGTACTGGTATTGCAGGAGCTAATGGCACTGGCTAGCTTCATGCAGAGGTGCAGTTGGGAGCCTGGAGATGGCAAAAGCGCGGCAATGCTTAGCACCAGGATGTTGGCCTCCTCCTTCATAATAGCTCACCAACGATATGCGTCCTACCTCACCTCTGTCACTTCTCGTTAGTCCATCCTCTCTTCAGCTGATCCCTTGCCTTGGTCCCTCTCCAACCTGAGAACTTCTGCCAATATGGTCCACTTCTTTATGTCATATCTTTCAAGGCCTGAGCACACTACCAGGGACATCCGGGGTCTTCCTGGACTTATAGGCCGTCAGTTCGTCTGAGAACGCCTCGACGACATGCCGATAAGCGATGCTGTCTCTCATGTGTCCTAGGAGGATTTTTCAGAGTTATGCTTCTACCATCTCGGTGAGCGGGCGCTCTCACTGAAGCAGGCGGTATCAAATGTGGAGTACAGACGAATCCGTATCGAGTAGATGGCGCCACATTGTATGTTTACATTGTGTCCCCAGTGCTTATTGAGTATGTACAACTTTATGGTGGTTGCGAGAGCTGGTGATTGGCTTTATAGATTTTCCCTAGGCGCGGCATCAATTCCGCACTTGGCTAGTACCTCAACAATCCAATCTATGAAGTGCTAACAATCCATGAAGCGACTGTTTTCGAGCTATCTAGATCATTTTATATGAGGGCTTCATATCTTCATGCCTTGTCCTGGCTGATGGTACGCAGCATTGTGTTTCCAAAGCCAAGCATTGGTGAGCTTGGGCTGTGTTTTGAATTTGACCGTCATCCCCGGTTCGGGGGCGTACGTGGTTTCACATTGCTAATGACGATGTCCTGCAGCTGGCAGGCTGTTTAAAAGCACCGCCTTGTGTTCTCATCCTATTCTAAGCCTCTGACGGGGCGGGGCGGGGCGAGGCGGCGCGGTACTCCCCGCCGCATGCTCCGCCCTGTTTCACAACGCAAGTGTACTGCGGGAAGGAACCCTTGAAGATTGCGGATGATTGTGTGGATGAGAGGAGAATCTGAATTTAATTGACCATCATCTTGCATAGCAAGGCTCAATCCCAGCCTGATCTCAGCCTCGCTACCTCAAACCTCTTCTTTACCATCTCATCCCAAATTCTACACTGACTCGCAACTACCACTATAGGCAGCCGATACAACATCTCTTTTGCCTACATACTCAGAGAGTGTTTTCCTTTAGTCGGAATTTTTACACTTTTCTGCATCATCGACTACCCGGCAACTCCTTTGTTCGTGAGCACAGACAAAGTCGGAAATCGTCACCTATCCAGCAGGGTGTTTGTTCAATCATGGCAGATGTGTTCAGCACCATAGCTGCTGCTATAGGAGTTGCAGACATTGGTGCTCGTGTCAGCGCCAAACTCTATACATTTGGCGTGCTTGTTGCTAGCACGGACGAGACTATATCCTCGATCTCTAAAGACGTTGCTCTGACATCTACGGTTTTGAAGGAGCTTGGCCAGATCTTAGCAAAAGACCGACCCGAATCGCCAATCGTGACGAAGACTGCGATCATGAATATAAAGGAGACGGTGCAGGAGTGTGACAAAGCTTTCGAACAAATCGACTCCATATTGCTCAAGAGGGTACCGAAACTTAGACTTGGCAAGGGAGATTATGGGCCGAAAGCTGCTGTTATCTTAGAGCGGTTTGGCTGGCAAGCAGTGGAACCAAAGGTGCGACTATTACGCAGTAATATCGACAGACTCAAATCGTCATTATTGCTGATGCTCAACGTCCTTATGCTTGCATGGTTCATCAGTGACAGGTTTGATTCAAGCGTCTCCAATATGTGATGGTGATAGGACTGAGAGTTCAATAGGAATGGTCCTCAAAGCGTGATTGACAGCAAGAAGACTCTCTGTGAATCTTTGATCCACTCTAAGGAAACATACGATTCAAGGTTTCAGGAGCTGAGGATTTCCAGTGATCAGTCGATTGAGGCCTCGAATCTTACGCCGGTCAAGCTGGTGTCTAAGGTCTCGCCAACGTCGTCTGACATTCCAGGTGCCCAGCACTCTTTCAATTTAGATCCAAATAGGGAACCCAGCTGGACCCAATTGATGTCGGAACCGCATCAAAATGTGGGTGTTGGAGCGTTGTCAGACCAGACGAACCTAGCATCCTACAAGATGACTGTCTTACGAAACTTGCAGCAAGATTACAATGATCTTTTCCTGAATTTGATCAATGAGGTCAGAGCACAAAGATACGATATCGACCAGGCAAGTCGATCAAGAATTGAGTCTCAAATTGCTATTTCGCGCTCAAACGAGCTTAGCCACCTAGACCTGATGGCGTCTACAACATCAGCTCTTCGATATCCATCGTACAAACAGAATGCGCAAGCTCATCTGCAATCCACGTCTACTGCTCCTGCGCACATAGTCAAGAGCGATACGGACAACGCAGACCGAGGCCCCAATAATTCTCCGCCGCGAAAACGGACGAGGACTACGGATCGACCCCCAGATTGGGAATCTCAACGGGCCCGTCTTGGCCGCTACATGAAGAACTACAACCCTCCAGAACTTGGAATCGGCGGAGGCCGCGGTGCATATGACGTTGCCGGTCCTGCAAGACCCCCTCCACCACAAACTCGTGATTCAACGAATCAAAAGTCTGAGCAGCAGGAACATACATCCGAGCCGATTGTACTGAGTGATACGTCTTCTGACCAAGACGAAGATACAAACGTAACAGGGAGCTATAAACCATCCAGTAGTGTATTGCCTTCTGCTTCTCGGAAGGAAACCTTTTGGAAAGCTCAGGACGCCCAACAGCGATCATTAAGTACGCGATCATTTAGTACGCCCTCCTCGGCGTCTTATAGTGCAATCAAGAGTGCGACACGACAGGCTCAGCTACAGCACTGTTCATTGGCGTTCAGCCGGCCTATTCCCCTGAAGATAGAAGAACCGCTGAGGCTCCAATCTGCATTCGAGCTTCAGCCGCAGGTCGGATTTTATTCCAATGATGAACCGCAGGTATCGCAGAGATCGAAGTCTACAATCTCCGATCTTCTCGCGCTATGGACAAATATCCAAGACGCATAAATGTTTCAATAGCTTTTATTCTGTATAAAAAAACCAGAACGTTCTATAATAGAAGGAAACATGATCTACTACGACTCAGCTACAGGCATGGCTCCAGCAAGTGTGACTTCAGTACATGTACCCTCGAAAGCTTCCATGGAAATATTGATTTTGATGAGTGAGGCTTGTACAAGACGATGGTACGCATCTTGGGTATGAATTATTCAAACATTTGTTGCACATGAAGACCCTAGAGATAGAAAAGGTACTAAAGCATCCAAATCCTGCAAAATAGTACAAAACTCACAAAGAACGATCCTTTCATTTAATAGTCAATACAGGACTCAAATACATTAAGCAACCCTCAACCCAACGCAAACATGTCCCCTTTCTCCTATCATTCCCCCTCTCCAATTGTACCCTTATATAGTAGGGGAAAGACGTAGCCCAACGCACTATACTAAATGCAACGACTCAAACACAGTGATCCGGACCCCGGAAATGCCGGGGTACAAGAGGCTCTGATATGATGCCAATAGAGCGATCTAAGCGATCCGCTTGTAGGTAGAGGCATGGAGATTTTAGCATCCGCGGGATTTTGGGAAAGGGCATTGTTGGGTTTAGAGCATGCTGGGGTTGTAGTTCGTGGGGAGGCTTTGGAGATTATGAGGCAGTATGGAGGTAGGTTATTTTACAGCTTGAAAGAATCGCGGAATTAATGAGAAGGATTTGTCGGATTGGTTTAGGGGTTGGTAGATCTTCGATTTTTTCTTAAAATTGTCTGTCCATGCAGCTCCTTTACTGCGCTTCAATACGACCTCGCTTGAAGTCGCAAAGTTGCGTTAATAGTGTATCGGCGTCCAAGCGATGGCTTATTCGTCTTGAAGAGGACGTCGAAGTAGAACCATCTCGTGCTGCGAGAGTGGAGTGCAATAGGGTGGGAACGTTGGGATAGGTAGATGTTGCTTGGTTTTTCTTTTGATGACTATTGCTGAATTTTGTGGGGTGGAATTGAACGTTAGGAGCACAACACTAGTCGATGGATGTTCTCGAATCGTTTTGCAAGATACGATTCATGCAACAGGATGTCTCATAGCCAATTGCCGGGAAATGCAGTCGCGATAAGCTCGATATGACAGCACTAAGAATGGGAAGAATCAGAAGGCTTGCCCAAGCAAGCTAGCAAACCTTCTTGAAGAGGTCGGTATGGATATCATCGAGGAAGAGGGCTCAGTAAACGGTAGTTAATATGACGATGCCGCCTCACCGCAAGTTCGATAGTATTGTACTCCGAATATATATTGAGCGTCCATGATAGGATGTAGCTGGAGAAGTTCGCCATCAGGAAGACCCGCTACTTCGAAACCGAATAAAAGTTATAATGCACTAGAGTCGCAGAACCTACCATAATCGCAAAGCGAAGGCGGTAGCGATATCGATCGAGAAACTTCGTATTAGGGAGGAGTCAATGGAGCAGTAGCGGGCTGCAGCCAAGTTACGGCGCTGGTATAATGCTCGTGCGGCGCTCGTGTACAACGACTTGCCGATTAAGTGTCAGGCGCCGCACCTTGAAAGGCTTGATCTGATGCGCGACTTTTCCACGTATTCGCTTTCAGTGTCCCATACAGAACGGCTATGAGATCCTAGAACCAGGCCCACCGATTGGGACCAACTGAACTTTGTCATTCGTCGTCGGTTGTTCTCCTTCATCAATCTCGAAAATTTCCCTTCCACCTCATTCCAAAATCTAGGTTTGCAAACCTGGTTAGGAACAGAACAACAGCAGCCAGCGGCATCGCAACCGCAAAGAAGGTTCGGAAGGTCGAGACCAGCGAAGATAGATCGCCATTCATACTGAATAAGCTCGCCACGAAGGATAATGGCACGAACGTCACAGCCAACCAGGTCAAACGGGCTAAACTTCGATTCTGTTCAACGGCTTTCTTGCTCTCTTCGATGGACATTACTGCGGTAACGACAGCCATGATTCCATCCGCACGACCCTGTAGGGTCTCAATGCTAGCCATCAAGATCTCGAAATCGCGTTGAAGGTCTGCGACGTGGTTCTCGGTGCTACACATGAAAGTTTCGCGCTTGATGACTTTCTCTAGCGCTTCTGAAACCAGTACGCGGAAAATCGGCAATCGCCGTCTCCAGCTGTGTAGCTTCTTGATGGTGGCTTGCAGTCCACCGTTCTTACTTTGCAACTCAGGATTCTCGAGCTCCCATTCCAATTGAGTGAGGCGGGTTGTGGCGTACTTAATTAAGGTATACCATTCCGCACAGACAAGAAGGAGAGTCTTCTTGAAAAGAAGACGAGGGTCTTTCCCAACGTTATTGATGTCCTCAGGTGAAAGAGAGCTGGTATAATGAATTATATCCTCGAATGTGGATGTCCTTGGTGGCCCTCCTGAAGCGCGTTGTGTCATGGATGGGCACTCGTCAAGGTTACGATAGCCACCCCAGATCGGGAAACCCTCTTTTATTGTGGGGTCGACTAATAGTATACCTAGCAAGCGTTAGCTGCCAGCTCTTGATGTTTTGGCCCGTATTGGAACGGCCGTTTTCAACATACCAAATACACCTTGCTCTTCATTCTTATTGGGTCTGATCCAAAGAGAAGTTCGACTTCGGATCAGACCAACATCAGAGTTCGGGATATCGACATCTGGAACCCAATTACCGTCTTTGTCCACTCTCCGTAGCACGTTGAAGCCTCCAGCTTCCCACTTAGCTCTCTCGAGGCTCCGTTCGGTCCGGAAGTATCTAGTTTGGACATACCGTACGTGTAGATATGAACGCTTGCGTGACGTGAGGTCAAGGTCCGGAAGTTCAACCCAAGGATCTCGGGTGTTGTACCACATGTAGTCAGATATGTGTCCTCGGAAGAACAGCGGGTTAATGTCAAATCGAGCACCTAGGGCTTCAATCACATCTCTGGAGAGGTCTTCTACCACGAGTAGACGGACACTGGCTTCATTACTCTCGCCAAGCCCACCAAGAGCTTCAGACAGCTCCTTAAAATTCGAATAATCGGCTCGGGACACGCATGTTTCTTGCTGGAACGTCAACATAGCGACCTTCGTTCTGCTTGCTCTCTCTGCTTTGTCGAGCTCTGTCAGAAATCTTTGTTTGGGAGGAGACGTAGTCACTCTCATGAAATCGGCAAGGTACGAGATATGTGGCCACCCCTGTGAAAGAGACTCCAGGTATCGCATATAAGGTTTCGAAGGTGATGCTCGCGACTTGAAGGCCAAGAGATGTTCCTCAACGATCTCTCCAGCCTGCCCAATGCGGCTCTGTTCGTATACATCACCAATATAGTAGGGGTCGCCAGCCGTGATAGTATGCGGTAGTATATGAGACAACTGTGAGAGATCTATTCTCGAGGCCTGACATAGCTTTTCAGATGAGTTGCCAGACTGATGCGACGTAACTTGTCTGGTATCGGCCATATGATAAGTCATTCAGACAATGGTATTTGCACAACTGCAAGGACTGCAACGGCAAACGTAGCATTCCAATCCAAATCTTGAATCCTGTTGATGGCTCTTGCATCCTCATGTGTATTAGGTAATACAACCGCCGCCACATAAGACATTCTATCTTTGGCTCCTGAGGCTTTGACGAAAGATGCAGAATAATGCGCAGGATCCAGCAGAAGTTACAAGCTTGATCAGTAGCACGTCGGAGGCTTTGGACATAGGTACTTAATATAGCCCAACACTTTGCCGCTTTCAGCCAGCACAGCCACGCGGGAGAAGCCACTTGCCGCAGCCGCTGAACGGCAAGGCTGTGCTTCTCGGAGAACCCATTCACACCATCGACTATATCAATCCTAGTAATCAATGTAGCTATATCTCCTTGGCTCTATAGAGCCTTTGCTTTTGCAACATGGTCATTGCCTTTACGGTAGCATGGGCAACGCCAGTAGATCCTATCGATCTGGGCGCTCGGATTGAGGCTTATATCATGACCAAAGCAACAATCTCTACCTTCGGATCATGCATTCGATATGCTCCGAAGAACTCTCCTCTGGCTCGGCTGCCAGCCGAGGTACAAGAATTTGTAGGCGCACATATTCAGGAAACGGTTTTCAAAGACCGCAGAAAAGCTTGGACAGCGGACTTGGCTTGCTGTGGGTATCAAGGCCGACCCGGTGATGTCTATAGCACCGATGAAATTGAAGAAGGCAAGGCCGAATATCTTGACAAAACTCTAGACTTTGGAGTGGAGGAATACCCTGGTGAGGTTTGCACATCGAATGAGGAAGACAGCTATGAGTATCTTAGAAAGGTCATTGATCGCTGCACGATTCCCCAGAAGGAGACGCGATTGGCACGATGGAGAAAGGTAGTGGCACTGATGAATGTGTTCGCATGAAGATATACTGACCACGGGCTATCCTGACAGATCTTTTCCAAGGACTTTGGGCTTTCCTTCTTCTTCAAGAGCTTCTACCACTTCCAGGGCGATCAATTCGGTGGAATACCCCATTTCCCTGCGCATGTCACCTTTGCCTATTTATCACTGCTGTCCGCTCAGTCGCCCGTTGACGCCGAATTATTTTCAAACCTAATCTCTCCTGCTTACCCAATCATGGCCGACACTTCCATATCGCGCGAGCCGTCTTCCGCTGAAAGACTTCGATTTAAAAAAGCTATCAGCGCGTTGCAACTAAAGCCCCACGTCCATATACTCCAGCTTGATCCCTTGTATCCCACTTGGATTCGAGTGCCCGGCCCGAGCCGAGACCTGTACTCTGAGCCTGTGGATGAACGAGAGCTGCACAGGATGGCGGAAGGTGGGCTTAAATTTTCATGTGTCCGGCCGGTAGTTGCTGACATCTTCCGAAGCATTGGAATTTACGGAATGGCCAAAGCTTTTTGGTATAATGGGGGGGCGAACTGACAGAGGAGAGATTAGTGATGCGATGATCTTTGGGAACAACTGAATACTGAGCTAGCATGATACAGCTTGCACACGCTTCTGCTTCGATGTTCAAGAGCTTCCTAATGGAGCTTTGAGCCTGCAGGAAGTATGATGCCCGATTGAGACCATGCTTTCCAGGGCCGAAGACCTGTCGATATCTCAAAGCGATTGGCTCAACACATAGAACGCACATACGCCTTCGGCACTAACCTTGATAGCACAGCGAAAGACTATGATCACGAGCGATACGGCATTGAATATGCTCGGAAAAACAGCATTACATTACAAAAGAGTGCTTTTTTTCTCATACTGATTACCCACTCACCCTAATTCCATGATAGCAACATGGGAACCAAAAAAACTATTCCATGGCACGAATAGCGTGTAACGAAGACCATTCATCGTGGTGGGGAGGGTTGTGGGGAAGAGTGGTGATGGGAGGTGGGGTAAGATCGTGATTATAGTTGAAAAAGAAACACAAAAAAGTTACTCGGATATAGTATTAAGAGTAGAAAGGAAGTGCAGGCTCTCAGGACTTTTCACAATGAGACCTCTTGCTTTCTTCGCACGTTTGCGGTATGATGGTTCATCTTCTGCGTCCTTGGCTGGAATTGGAAAGGGGCTCGTGTTTTTTGGGGGGGGCGGGAGATATGGTGTTTGTTTGTGGTGTGTCCGGAATGTGGAAGTGGGGACTCGGACGGCATTAGGCTTTGGGAGGTACGGGAAAGGTTTCTGTTGATTGTGAAATTTTACATTGCGGGTTGCCTTCTGCCGGGCTACATAAGATAGCCAATCGATACCAGATCGTTGCCGATCAATTCCAAGGCAATACGGGAACGTTAAGCAGCAGGCGTATAGGAAAGTGTTTCATAAGCACAAGGATAGTACCGACTAGATCCTGATTAGTGCTGATGATTTCAACTGTAATGACCAACCTAACCAAACCAACGCATAGCTCACCATCAAGCACTCTTCTTCTCCGCTTCATTATGCCCATCCACTCCAGTGCCACCAATCGGACCGTCATGACCAACAGCCCCCATATTCGCCTCCGCATCTCTCAACTGCCTTCTCCTCGCCTCCTGCGCGAGATCCGGAGCCGGCGCAAACGTGCTCTTCGCCCTGATCTTCTTCCCATACAGAAGGAAGATCACAGGCATCGGAGCCAGTGCCAGCGCGACGCAGCCCAGTAGCGTAGATGCCCACTGGATCCCCATCCCATCGAACATGTAGGTAGCGAAGAGCGGGAATACGGCCCCAAAAGTCGCACGCATGAATGTGTTCCCTGCAATCGCCGAAGCTGCGAACATGAGGTAGGCGTCCACGATATAGTTGAGCAGGGAGAAAAAGATGGAGAAGAGCCCGAAGCCGGTGCAAAGCCCGGAGAGGGTAGGAACGATCCATGGGATTTGATCGCCCTTGAAGCCGGTCCAACCGAACCAGAAAAGCCCGATGGCGAAGACGATACCGCCGGCGATTGCGGGATAAAGACGCCATTCGGGAACGGGGATGTTGTTGTTGGCTTCCAGTTTGCGCGCATAGCTTCGGCTTGTGAATGCAATGACGATGAACGCGATGATTTCGCCGAAGACCATGCCGAAATAGGGCAGTCCACCTAGACCCTCGTTGAAGCCATATTTGCCCTGAAATACTAAGGCATATGCGGTGAGGAATAAATAGAGTAGACCGTAGATGAAGGACATGTAGAGACTGATGAATAAGACAATTGGTTCCAGGAACAGTATACGCATGGGGCGGGAAACGTTCTTCGTGATCAGCTCTCTGAAGTCGACTTCGATCTCTTCTTGCTTGGCGTGGATACCCCAATTTTGCGTTCGACGCCGGAGTTCGGACGCTTTGTTGACCAAAATGATGGGAGGATAGGTCTCTGGCAAGAAAGCGAGGAGCAAACCGAAAGCCGAAAATCCCATGATTGCAGAGATATATTCGGTCCATCTCCAGCCGAGGTATGATATGGATATGAAGCCACCGATCTATCAATAGTGGGAGTCTTAGCATCATCTTCTAAATTAGGGATAATATGCGGTAGGATGGATAGGTCAGACTAAGCAGTGTGATTGAGTTGGCGGACACGGTCTCGGATTTTATACAAGCTTGCCATGAACGACAAGAGGAGAGTAGGCTAGAGCAATACGTACGAAAGGAGCTAGGAGTGGACCCATGAAGACAGTGGCTGAGAACACTGCGAGAGCCAAGCCTCGATCTTTGTTGTTGAACATGTCCGCAAATGCTGCCGCCACAACAGCCAGAGGGCAGGAACCGAAGAAACCACCGAAAAATCGGCTGAGCATGATTGTCTGAAGATCCTTTGCCACTGCAGTAGCTATTCCAAATATCGAAAACCCAAAGGCAGCGATGACAAGGGGCAACCGCCGGCCGTAGAGCTCCGACATCGGAGCCCACAATATAGGACCGAAAGCGAGACCCAGCACAAAAAGCGATGTTCCCAACGTCGCAACCTCCTGACCGACATGGAAGGTCTCGACTACGCCCCGGGTAGCCGCGGAAAAGATACTGCTGCCCATGGTCGCCGCTAGGGCGTCGTAGGCAAGTATCATGCCGATGAGGAGCTTTCGTCTCATGGGCCAATTCTGAGCATGGCGTGGATCATCCACACCGTCGAACTCAACGACATACTCCTCCTTGGCGGGAAGCGCAGGCGGACGCGGTTTTCCCGCTCCCATCTCCGGCAATGGCGCTTGCTTGGTCGAGGTGCGTGATTTCAACCGTGAGCCGCCGACGGTGCCGGAATGCTGGGAGCGATATGTCTCGATTCGACTCAGAGCTTCCGGGTGAGTCTCCGAGCGATTGATGCGATTTGTTGCGGTCCTGCTCATCCGCGCGGTACGGATGCCCTCCAACTCCAGGGAGGAGGAGGAGGCCGACGGGTTCGATTCGGTGTCGGCCGAGTCATCTTCCAGCTTGGTGGCAGTGGCTTGGTCGTACAGAATCGCCTTTTCGGCTGGAGTGAGCTGGTGGTATCTTTTGTAAAATTCATCATTCGGGTCCCATGTGGAGTATCGGCGGGGGTTCGCGTCACGTTCTGCGCGAATCACGTTGATGTCTTCCTCGTTGAGTGTCATCTTGGCGCTTGATGGACATTGCCAGAATCATCTGTTTGATAATTCAGTCTCCCCTGCTTTTATAGATATACCAGGAAGGTCCCGCTTCAATATATATGCGATGAACCGAGCTCGGCAAAAACGGTTCATGCGGCTCACACGGCTCGGCGTTTGCTAACGAATTACGGAGCCACGGAGCCCACTCCAGGAGACGCTAAAAGAGGGGACAATGATGAGTAATCGGATAATCATTCACTAATGCACTTTAGCTGCAGATCTAGCATGTTCTTTTAAACTCTATTTCCCGCATGTTCCCGCACTAGTTCTAAGAAAAGAAACTCGTGTCTGAAAATCTGAAGAGTAGTAATGTTATGTAGGTAGAGCTCAATAGCATACCAAAGTCAGACAGATGCCAAGGAGACATATATTCAGAAGATGGTGATGAAGGGGTAGAGGGAGACAAACATTCCATGTCCTGGCAACTCTGGCATCCGCCAGGACGTGGGATAGTGCAGGATCGCAATCTTCCAACTGCTATGAACAATTCCAGCGACTTGTCTGAATTTCTTGCGATCTAACCTCTATACTTGGGGCCCACCTTACGATTAATAGAGCGCGATCTGAATTTCTGGGTGAGGGTTTCGATCCACACCACCCGAGCAACAATAATATATGCCATACCCAATCAGAAATCTTATGTCTATACTAAGGTAGTCGGGATCAGTTTGACTCTTCAAAGCGAAAAGTCTACCACGATCCCCAAAGGTACTAAATAATAGTATGCATTCCTTTTCTGTATAATCATGGCAAGGCGGTGTCCTTCAATGCCTCCGTACGTTAGAGACGGTATTGCATATCAGACTTTATCTGTGAGACATCTGGCATCACGCACTGGTCGGTCTGCTATATCCTACCGATATCCGGATCTATATGCTCATCATCTTGCCAATACCACAAAGTAACCATGCATTATCAAACAGTCATAGGCTTTCGACTCGAGTTGGCAAGCCCATACATACAATTATTCCTAATAATGGGCGATACCTTCTGCGTTCCTGATACTCGATAACAAGGTTGTCTATGATACGGACACCGTCTGACGATCAGATCACAGTGTATTGATATGCAGCGCCATTGACACTAAACGCTTGGGAGACGTCGAGGACGATTTTATATCAGTACCGTAGGATGTAGTACTTCAAGTCCTCGAACGACTTTTCGCGAGAAACTAATAGAATGGATGTAGAACACCTCGGCGCTTCCATCCTATACTTCGACAAAGCAAGTGATACCATATTCCCAGAAGATCAATTGATAACACAAGTCACAAAACTACGAAGTTATATTCAAATAGTGGCCAATTCTTCTACATACGGCCACAGACTGAAGAATACTGGGCATCCCGTCCGCTCTGCCATTGACAAGCTTCAGATCGAACAATTAGTAGTTGGGTCGGTGACGACCAGCGAATCCTGTTTGCTGTATGTTTTTGATTTTTTCCTCCCTTACGTCCTTTCCTCTTCGCCATCTCGCTATCTGCTTCGTTTGAAACGATATATAACGTTTACGGTCAGACTTTATTAGACCTCTGCATATATGTTTCTACAAGTTTCCAATTAGTTCACGCCGTATCGATGTATGAAATAGACGTCACGGCCATATCAGTGACTTAGCTTCATAAACATTCTTCGTCCTACAATGGGTCTTCCTAAAAATTTGAACAAACCAATATGTTGCTTCCCGACCATCAGCCGTGACCAAACCTTCCTCCCTATTTTTCTCAAATTACTGTCGACCGCGCGACCCACTCACAACAAATCAATGATACCCTTACTCGCATCGCGAACGTTCGTAGTCCAATACTGAGGCGTGGTCTGCATGTAACAAACGCCGCCCTCAATAACACTTTCATTAAACGTCCGACCCCCCTTCTCACCCAACTTATCCACAACTCTCAACCCGATCTCGTTCTTCTCCACCATCTCCTTGAACCCTTCTTGCAACATCTCATCTTTGCCGAACCCTCCCTCCTCGAGGTTCTCCGCAAACGCGGCAAAGTACGAGAGCGTACTTTTGCCAATGTTCTTCTGCCATTCGCGAGGAAAGGTGGAGTCTTGTTTTCCGGTCGCGATGTGGGCAGCTATCTTTGCGAAGTTGTACTCGAAGTTTGGTTGAAGCGTGATGACAGGGGCGGCGAGCACGTTGGCGATGCGGGATTCAATGGCACCGATGGCGGGCTCGTAGTCCCTTTTGATGCCTTGCTTGGCGTCGAAGTCGAGCGCCGCAGCGCTGCCATTGGACGTGGAGGCGGCGACGCCGGCTGCGTTTACGACGTCGGCCAGGTTCTCGGTTGCTGTGCGGATGTTGTGACCGAGGTACTTTTGGTTAAAAACGATGCGCAGGCAGCCATCGCGGATCTCGCAGCCGGAGTAGGAGATTGCGGGATTGGTGGCTGTTTCGAGGGTCATGATGTGCGAAGAGCAGAGGGTATTCAACTCGCTTTGGCCGTCGGCGCCGAATTCGTCGACGTATTTCCGGATGCCTTCGGTGGCGTTTGTGAAGTATCTTTGGGAAGGAGGAGAGGATCAGCGCGATGATTGGCTCGTCAATAGCGAGGGGAAGGAGAAGGGAGAGTCATACTCTGTGAACATTTGGCCCGTCGATTCTTTCGCATAGCGGTCTACGGCAAAGCTGTAGACATAACCAGCGTCGACGGAAATTTTCCAAGGTAAGCCCATGATGGAGGAGAGATTGGCTTCGAGCTCGGGAATTTTGACCTCCCACTTATCGCGGACTGCAAATTCATGGACAGTCAGCCCAATGCTCAGTCCCTGAGGGTTCTTAATGAAAGTTCTGTACACACCCTCCTTGCGAACTGCCATGGGCAACTTCGTCTTTGGCGCATCGGGAGCGCTACTTGGTGCAACTGATGTTGCTGGTGTGTTGACGGTGCTGGTTGCTGGGGTGGAGTAGCTGGACGAGGTATCTTGAGCAGCACCCATGGGTGCTTGAGCTGTCGAGCCGGAGCCGGCTCCCTCTTTCCCGCCAAGACCAAGGGACGCGGTGGCCTTGTTCAAATCGTTCTCTAGCTCAGCGACTTTGGCTTTGGCTTTCTTGAGGAAGTCCATGATCGTTGGTGTTCCGGTACTTGGATGGGTTTGTTGATGCGATGAGAGGATCAATTCTTTTGGGAATGACGGAGCGTGTTCGCGTCAGTGCAGTAGAAGGCATTGGCAAAGCGAGACGCGGCATCTTATATCCTTTGTTACCCCTGCAAGCAATATTCACCCTCCCCTGCACGAAACATTCATTTGATAGGAATCCATGCAGCCTCGTAGCCTAGAATCAGCCGATCAAAGAGCCCGCCAGAACTGCCGAATATTGATGCCCAGTAATTTTGATCTGGCTTGTACATAGAGAATGGGTGTGTGCCTGTTCATGTGTGTAATTTCGACACTGATGGTTGTGCCCCGTCGTCCTATGGGCAAGCATAGATATACCCCCCCTGCCCCACACTTCGGCCTTACGACAATGACTGGTGGATTATATTGCAGTTTTGAACTCCGTCCACCCAACGTATCCCTCACTCATGCTCGTCATTGTCTACCATGATAATGCCAATTCTCAATCGCCTGTTTAGAGAGTCAGGCCAAATCGTACCGTACACATAGTTGCACACAGGGGGGGGTGTACTTCCTGCACAATCTCCGAGCAACTGAAGAGGTCAATTGTTCCTTTGCATGGTTCATGGGTGTAGGGGTAAAGATTGAAGGAGAGGTGCACCCAGCGTGCCAGCCTTGCCAGCAGCGTGCTGCGGCTGACGATGGCGTGCCGCAATCTACAAAGCTTTTAGCGTGTGCAGTTTCAATGCGATTAGCCTGCTGCAAGACCCTGACCCCGACCCCACTAGTCCGGATGTAATTGCTGATTTTGTTACGCCTATACGACTATACTACTTGATAGTCAACGCTTATGACATATATCTAAGTAGGCCAAAAAATGCGCATAAGTTTATAGTATCTAATGCCCTTAAAATTATATAAATCGGTCTACTGGCGACAAAGATATGACTGATTCTATAAGTTTACTAACTAAATCCATGTGTCTTGGTACCGCTGTGCCTGTGTTTATACCCGACGTACCCTACTACTTAGTAACCACGACTCAGGATAAATATCTGAGTAGGCTGAAAGATGCGTATTTATCTACGGTATCTAACGCTTTAAAAATTATAGAGATCCGTCCACGTACGTGGAAGATATGACTAATTTAATAAGTTCGTCGAGTTAAAAACTGCTGTCATTCGTGGGGTCAGGGTCGGGGTCTTGCAGCACGCTAATCGCATTGAACTTGCACACGCTAATTAGCCCCTATCTCGATGGCCCCCACCAAAAGAACCTCCTCGGACCCCATTTCCACCGACGACAAGGTCCGCTATACATTCTCTCGCTTGATATTCCCATAAGCAGACTCTCAAGTACAAGCCATCACTCCACGGTTGTGTGTGCGATACAGTCGCTATGCTTGAGACTGGCCCCGTCCAGGCCTGAGGCAAGGAGGCTAGGTGGCACGGTGGCTAGGATGCTTTGTACCTGCATGAGTAGCACGAGGTAGACCCTCTCACACGCAGCCGTGCTGAAGGAGGGCTATGCTGGTGCACATAGCTTTCGCTTGATGATAATGAACGAGGGGTAGATGGGAACTCAGCCGGTCTTCCGCCTGTCGTCCTGTATCCTTGTTTCTCAGTTTTCAGGTGTAAGATAGTATTCTTGATTTTGATTTGCTTTCTCATTGCCGTCCCTCTCTGTCAACTCTTTGGGCAAGGTCCACAGGATATAGGTTACCCGTGATACCAAAGATATTCATCTGTACCTGTCGAATATCAATAGGGAGGCTATAGGGATACGGGCTTTCTTCCGATCAGATATACGATCGCCTCTCAGGCTATTGGGCATGGCAAAAATGTAAGTCTACACCTCTTTCGACTTTCAGGCGATGTCTTCAGAGCCTCAAACTCCTTTCAGCCCCATGAAACTCCGCATGGACCTACGCGATTACTGGGAGAAACCCGAATCTCCGGCCCAAAGCTCAATCAAAGTCCTACGAGATTTGATCGGTCTTCCAGTCATCATAAAGCTAGAGCCCACGATCATATGGGCTGAGCTCGGGAAGTTCTACCCAGATCCAACAGTCTTCGTCCCCGACATCACCGGCGTGATCAAGGCATGGTGTGATACCCTAGCAGAGCGACTCCAGAACGACGCACATGCAGAGTGGACGGAGCAATTTCTTGAAGTATTGGAGGAAAACGGCAAACGTCTGAACGCCAGAGTTGAGACGAATTCCGGCACCAAAGTCTCAACATCCCTCACAAAGCCAACATTCATAATCAACCTACCGCAAACTACCCCTCCCTACCGTAGTGCTTCTGCCTACTTCGCTATCGACTTCCAAAACATCTTTGTCAAACCTCCCGCGGTCAGCACATCGCACAATGACGATGACTGGGCATCGATATCCCTCCCCTCGCGCACAGAGCAGCCACAAAACCCTTCTGCCAACGCAGCGGCAGCAATATCAAGGGAGCTACCCACCCTCGAGAGTTTGCCCCGTCCCGAAATCCTATTCTCGTCACAAACGCCATATCACCTGATGGTGAAAATCGTCCGCAACGGCATCCACATCTACTGCAGCCACCAAGGCAGTCTGGAGCTTCTATTAGCCTACCTCACTAAGTATGTGCGGAACATCGATAATCCCAGTATCAGATTACCGATTGTGAAGGCGGAACTGGAAGCTAGCCATTGGGGATATGGAGCGCTTTATGATTGTCTTGTTATCAGTCCTGGTGATGTGAGGGGGTCGACGAAATGGGAGGATATCAATCCTATTCTTATTCTAGCGTTTGTGGAGGGCATTCTGGGATATCGGCCCGTTGGAGATGAGGGAGGGGGGAATGGAGGTAGCCAATGGTCTTTCAAGCGTGATGTGGGTTTCAAATAGTAGTAACAGAAGCGTAGAGTCAACCCCAAAGGTCAGTCCTACTCGCGAAAGAGTAAAGCTCCGGCTACAGGACGCACAGTATACACCTGCATCTTCACCATCAGCAATCGAAAAGTCGAATTGCCCAAATCCCAAAAGGGGTTTGAGGTGTTCGTGACATACGATACTAGGTCGAAGTTGGTGGTTAGTAACGAGATACATGCATGGGATAAAAGACCACAGTCATGCTCAGAAGACATTTGATTTCAGGTACGATCTAACCGTTTCTGAGCTTTGGAGGATAGAAAAGCTCTACCTGACTGAAGGCAAATGGGTTAAATCATCGTTAGAGAGCGTTGTCATGAAACGGTAGGATGAAAAGATGGAATATGACGAGTTTCGCGGTACTTCTAGCTAATTGAAAGACGATTCTGGGGAGTGTGAATGCCTTAGACGCACCTGTACTTTCGTTGGTACCTACAACATTCCGTACGATGGGAGAGATGGGATGACACCACAAGACTAAAAAGCTGATTGGACATAAATAGCCGCCAGGATGCACCTAGAATAGCGCGTTTCGCCTTGGCGCGCTAAGCCTTCTTCACACCTGTTGGGAACGTTTGGTGTCCAAGGTACCTACGTTAGTAAGTATGGTTACAAATCCACTGTCTCCTGTGCAACTAGCCGGTTATGCCTCCATAATTGATGGTGATTCTATGTACTTTCCACAAACACGACTGATTCCTCTTCGACAACCACAATGGCAATCCCAACCGTCGTTATCGTCCCGGCAGCCTGCCAACCACCCTCTCTCTACGCCCCACTTACCAAAGGTCTCGAAGCCCACTCTATCCCAACAATCGTCGTCCCCACCCCCTCCGTCGGCGCTTCCCCAGGTCTGAAGGACTTCTCAGAGGATGTGGCTCTCATCCGCAGCACCATCAGCGAGCTAATCAGTGAGTCCAAGGACTCAATTGTCCTGATGCACTCGTACGGCGGACTACCCGGCTCGGCTGCTCTCAAAGGGTTGGGAAAGTATACGAGGGAAGGCTGGCAGCAGCAAAATGGGGTGGTGAGGTTGCTATACGTGTGCAGCTTCGCGTTGAGGGAGGAAGAGCAGATCCCGGATGCGGGTAATATAGAGCGGCTGAGGAAATATGCAAACGAGGGCCTTGACGAAGAGGTTTGTCTTCACGGTCCTACTGCTCTAATTTTCGAGAATATGTAAGCTGACACCTGTGGTACATCATCAGGCTGGCACCCTCCTCGTTGCCCCAGCTGCAGCGGCCTACATGTTCTTCCATGACCTACCTGAGGAGGATGCTCAGCATTGGTCTGCCCTCCTCAAATCACACAGCTTGGGCGCTATGTGGAGCAAACAGACTTATGCGGCTTGGAAAGACATCCCGTCTACGTATGTGATGTGTGATCAAGACAGGGTGGTTAGCGTCGAGAAACAGGAAGAGATGATCAAGAATGCAAAAGAGGTGCAGCCGAAGGCTTTCGATGTGGTCGAGAGGTTGGAGAGTGGACATGAGCCTATACTCAGCAAGATTGATGAGATGGTCAAGATTGTGGAGAAAGCTGCAAGTATGGATGGGAGTTGGTGACTGCTCAACAACGTTTCGACAGCCCGAGAGAATACCTACGATGAAGACGTCCATGAGTACGACACATGAACAGGAAAGGCCAACTAAATGTCAATGGTAACTCACAAATACCACCTGCCTTTCCACCTTCTACTCACAATGTCCGAACCCGTCACCACCCACCCATCCCTATGCACCACCCACATTCCCCCCACCCTCTCCGATGTCCACTCATCTCTCCCAAGCCTCCTTCCTCTTACAGATCTTCACCACCCGATCCATAATCCGCCGTCCAAGCTTTTTTTTAACAGGATGCCCAGCTTCATTATCCACTCCCACCCCTACATCCACATCCCTCGCCCCACCATCCCCATCACGCCCCCCCTTTCCCCCCACCCTCCGCATCCCATAACATCTCCTCGCCAAAAAGCACATCCCAACCAACAACATCAACGTCAACAGACCAAAAACAATCGCCGCGATCTCAGCCGCACCAACCTCTTTCCTGTGCACAGGAACAGAAAGAGAATCGCAAGTTGGCGCTCGATCGGCTTGTGGAGACAGTGTACTTGTTATTATGATCGCTGTTGGAGAAGCATTACTGATAGCTGTCTGTGTCAGCGGTGCAGGTGTGATAGTCACTGTGCTGGTTACTGTACTCGTCGTTGGCTTTGGACATTGAGCCAAGATGGCATTCGTCAGCGCTAAGCCTGTGAGTGTGTTGGCTGCGTGTAGGGGTTCTGGAGGTGTGCTGGGGGTGGTGGAGGGAGAGGTGGAGATGGCGCTCTTGTTTGTGTTTGTGTTTGTGGCTGTGGCTGTTATGGTGGTGGTTTCGGTGTGGTGGATTGTGGTTGTTGAGACGCTTGAGACTACGGTTTCTGTTACGGTTGTTGTTATGGTTGTTGTGGCTGGTGGGGTGGATGCTGTGGTGAGTCGATCTTCTTTTTGGGGACTTGGGGTTACGACCGGGGCGGCGGTGGGGTGTGGTTGTGGGATGTCTTTATCTTTTGCTATGTCTGTGGGTGCGACGTCTGGAGGTGTTGGTGTGGGTTTTGGTGTGATGGGGGGGTGTCTTTGTCTTTGCCGATGTAGGGAATGGGATTGGGTGGTACATTTACGCCGCCGCCGCCGCCGTTTCCTTTGGGGAGAGGGGATTTTTTCCGTGCTAGGATGGGGTGGGTGGGCGGTTTTGTACTGGGTTGGGGGGATGGGGGTGAGGGGGTAGAGAGTTTCATGGCTGCTAGAGATTAAAGTTTGGCGTAGGGAACGTCGAAAAGGGGAGTGGAGACTAGTGAAGGTGGTGAAAGGAGGAGGGATGGCGAGGGTTGGGTAGAGGGTGGGTGGGGTGCGGGTAGTCGTTGTGGGGATGGGGATGGGGATGGGGATGGGGGTATTGAAGGTGCGTGTGTTGGGAAGGGGGATAATGGTGATAGGGGCATTGTGTTGGTCAAAGACATTGTTGGGGTTTCTTTGTTGGGATAGGACAATGTGTGGTTCTTGAGTTTCTTTCCTTCTTTGGAACCGGTTGCGTGGGATGGGTTTGGTTTGCTGAAGGAGGATGATGCTGGTACATTGGGTGGCTTGGTTTTTCAAAGCTAGGTGGGTGGGTGGGTGAAGGTGGTGTGTTGATTTTTGAGAAAGCTGAGCTTTTGGATGGGAGAGTTTTCATGTTTTTTTGGGGTGCTAGACTTCGATTGTTTTGTTGGATGGATTGCTTGGTTTGAGGGTTTCATCCGGATATTTGATAAGAATGAGGACACGGATACGTCCCCGCACGAACCTGCGGCCGTCTCGCTCGCTACAATGGCATACATAAGATGAATTTTCTTGCACGAGTGCATCCTCCAGAAATCTTACGGAACTTCTTTTTGTGCTCGACGTTCCCATTCTGAATTCAAGTCTTTATTGTTGAAGTAGTGATTTAAAGAGGATTGGGTCACCTTCCCGCTTCTTATTCGAAGGTCTAAAGGGATGAGAGATGAGAACTCCATGCATATGATTGGTGCAGGAATTGTCGACGGCCGTGGGGAAGCTTTTTGATGGGTAGGTAGGGTTTGGGAGCTGCGACAGTAGAAATCGTTGTGAGTTTTCAAGTGTTTGGGATTTGGGAATTGCTCCTATTACTGGCAGTTAGCCTGGGTCTCGTGGATTGGATATCTCGAATTACGATGTTATAGGCTCATTGCTTAGTATACGCTCAACGCTCTCAATGGGGTGATCGTGGAGGCGACGGTGGAGAATCTATAGAAGCATTTTTCGACTTGTATGCAGCTAATGTTGTACATCGGGGGCATGTATATCTTGGTGGGCATATATGCTACTCTGAGACCCACACCGCTATCTATTATTGAATTAAGATTGTCAATGGTGAGAATCGTCAATTCATACATCATAAAAGAGTTCTTGATTTCGCACGGCTACACAAGAGCACCCTTGTGGCAATTGTACAGCAATCTGCGCGAAGTTTCCTATACTTTGATCGCGCTGGGTCTGTAGATGGAATAAGAGATGCTGATCACCCATAAGTCCATCAATGGGAGACTTAGAGAAAAGCAAGACTCAGCCCCACTGATCTTTTGGTGACTGTGAGGTTTAGTTTATGGGCAGGAACTATTTAAGCGGCGCACCTTAAACATATCGTTTTTCGTGTTGGGAGCAGCGAGACCGCTATGTCGTGTTAAATATACTTAATGGGGCACAAAGGCAACAAAACTTGAGTTCAAGAGTCCAAGTGTATTATGTATGCACATCTTAAGATCGCCTGGAAATTGGCACTATTCCTGGTGTGTTTGGTAGGCTTTGTCACGGGGAAATAGAGAATGAAGAGCCAATGGACGATGTTCGATTCTTTGCCGTAAATTGCCAGTGTGGTCGTTGGTCTCGGTTTGATAGCCATGTATAAATGCTTGGTCGATGTATCTGGTCCAGTGGGGCTTTCTGCGTTTTGAGTGATTTGCTGTTAGCATGGAGTGACTTTGGGAAGCAACATCGAAGCTGTTATGGTCGGTGCATACTAGGAAAGGGTACTAGATTGGCTGCTCCGTTGCGTCGAATGTAGCCACTCGACGAGCTTTTCCTCTTCGGAATAGCTATGGCTTAGAGATTAAATAGCAGATCAATTCAAAACAGGTGATCAAGATTTCGCTACTTATGCTATCGATATCGAGTCATTACGCGGCAAGCCTGCCGAAAATTGATTGTCTGCCTCGACGGTAATGTCTTCCAAAGACCCAGTCGACCAGATAAAGACTCCGATACTATTTTTGACGCCTATATGGCTCGTCAGCCTTTTCGAGCGACATACTGACAGTGAAGAGTTCTCAGGCTCACCAGCGGAGCCCCATCCCGCCACTTTCTCATTTTCCACGCATCGTTGGTACACGAACTCAGCCGTGTCCCAAACCTGTTGCCAAGTGGCTACATCCGTTAGCGATCTTGTCGAACGTCTTCCCGGTAGTTCACCTGGCTTGAAGTAGGATTTCATGATGATCGCGATGGTGCATGTTCCTATATTATCGTACGATCAGATCCTACACGATTAGTGTGGTACACAGACGTACCGAATATATATTTTCTAGGCGTGTGCTGCACCGTGTAGTGCTGCCTTTCCCTAGCGCCTTTGGCAAGAAATTCTTGCTCTTCTGAAGTGGGATTCTCGAACTCGGTGATCCAAAAGTAGAGCAGGGCACTTTTGCAGTCGTTTTCCACGAACCGAGGGGAGAACCATTCGTCTTTTGCGGTACATCCGTACGGGCGTGAAAGGATCGGAACAGTGAGGTTATCAGATGACGACGCATTGTTGTATTGCAGTATAGATGGAAGGGTAGACGGATGACTCAGTGCTGCTCCTACCACTGAAGGGGAACTGCTGAGAATGAGGAGAACAAAGCAGACGAACTCGTACATTTCTGTGTCAATGGATCCAACAGTCTTTCGAGAATACAAGAGGAATGAGAGGTATGATTTAGGTCACTTACAAACTTCAGGTTAGGTTTTCCGATCCAAGTATGCTCATGTGACGCGGTATATCGTGGTATAACCCACCTAGGGAATCTGGCTCTCTAATCAGCTATCAGAACACTTCGAATTTCCGTCTCACCGTATCTCACTTCAAGCCGACAATAGCCTCATGATGGTGTGGGGTTGTTCCCCGCATTCAATGGAGACTTTAAGCGGGTCGCATGGCTCAATATGAGCCGTTCCACGGAAAGGGCTTCCCGTCTACGCGTGCATCCCGATGGATAATCGAGAATGCCATGAGGGTCCAGTACATGCAAGTCAAGTTCCGCTCGTATGACTGACCCTTTCGGGAGTTTATTCAAGAATACCCTCACAACCATTTAGCGCACAGAGGCGGGAGACCTCGGTCGGCTGGCTGACTTGCAGTTCTGTAATTGACTCGATATGCAAGCTCCGGGTCTGGGAAGGACTAATATATCTAGTTAGTAGATGCTAGATGGGAATTAGAACCGTAACGGATAATATCCATCAGATCAAGTCTAAGTCAGAATGCCACTAGATTAGACATGGCTGTGAATGTTTGGCGCCGTGAGTAGATGTGGATGGATTGAGTCCTCTGAGACGATGCCATTATGTGAGCCAAGCCTCCGTGTTATCTTTAGTTTTGGTTTCCCTGAGGGTATTAGGTGCGCCTGCAGCCAATAGTGTATTATTTCTTTGCCTCCCTCGAACCTTCTGGCAATTGACTGACTTGCCCTAAACCATATCTTATCCAATGCTTCCCCATCTACGATATTCCACCATCCATAACAGACCCTCAGGTTCAGCGTACCCAAATTTGACACGCCCGATCTTTACTGTACACGCCACATTGCGATACCTCTGGCTTGTCATTTTCCTTTGACCATACCAGTCCAGAGCATGGCCTCTAGTCTTGATGACCAACGTTTGAGCGAGTGGAGTTCGTTTGTTGGCATTCCGCAGAAATGCCAAATGTCATGCAGGGGAGCGTGCTGGGCCATGGATGGGACACGATCACTCTGAGAGGGAAGTGGTGAGTAAGTCATTGAATCGGCAAATTAGCAGGCAAAGCGTGAAATGGATGATGCTGCACATGAGAGTACGAGGAGAGAAGGCCATTAGTAGTAATCTTCCTGCTTCTTTTGGATTCGAAATGTGAGAAAGGGGGCTGCATAGAGGATATGGTCAAACAAAAGCATTGCTCAGCACAAGCTTGCCGCATGTCAAGTCAAGTGGCCCAGCATAACGCCATGTTTGCCATGGTTTAGACCATATGAAGGTCTTCATCGCTCGGGCTTGTTGATATACGTGAACTAGATTAATCGTATCGCCAACAAGCAAAAGGGATGTAACGTTATCACGGGATAAGGGAGGGGGTCCAAAACATTATTGTTCTCGGTCAATTTAAGGATACCATCGGACAATTTTCATGTAGCGGTCTTAGCATTCCTAGAGAAAATCAGAAAATCCTTATATAATTAGTACTATAGCTATTAATATATCTCTAGACCCTATAATAAGTACTTAGTAGATATCTAAGCTATCTATATATATTATAAATAAAGCTATATATAATTATATAATTACTAGAAAATGCCTGTAAAAATCCAGATTTTTACTTAGGAAATTCACCCCTACTACCTGGCCTTTGGTAGGTGACGTGAATATTAGGGAGCATATCAGACGTTTTGGCCTGTAAATGCGACAGCATTAGCTGTATCATATGCACCAATGCACCGATTTGGATCATTCTGACAGCGTTGGATACCTGGCAATGAGACGGATATTTCCCCCTATTCAGACCGATATCAGACACGTTGGTAGGTGAGGTGAATAGTAGGGAGCATATCAGACACGTTGGTAGGTAGCCTATGCATGCGACAGCATTAGCTATATCATATGCATGTACCTATTCTGACAGCGTTTCATACCTGGTAATGAGACGGATATTTCCCCCTATTCAGACCGATATCAGACACGTTGGTAGGTGACGTGAATAGTAGGGTTTTTGGCCTGTGAATGCGACAGCATTAGCCCATGCACCCATGCAGCGATATGGATCATTTTAACAGCGTTGCATACCTGGCAATGAGACGGATATCACCCCCCATTCAGACCGATATCAGACACGTTGGTAGGTGACGTGAATAGTAGGGTTTTGGGCCTGTGAATGCGACAGCATTAGCCCATGCACCAATATACCGATTTGGGCCGTTCTAACAGCGTTGCCTACCTGGCAATGAGACGGATATCACCCCCTATTCAGGCCGATATCAGACACGTTGGTAGGTGACGTGGTAGAATAGGTAATTTATAAATAATGACAGGATTTTTATTGTTGATCCAATTATTCTAGCCGTCGGCGTATAGAATTTAGTAGGTGAATCCACTTATTCTGATATATCTTTTGAACCACTGGACCGATTTTCCCAATTTCGACATGGCTGAGTAGCATGAAATAGAACGAATAATATGATTTATATAGAATATATTATGATGCCTCGGTGCATACGTAGGTAGAATGTGAAGAGTATTAGGAATTTAATGTTCTTCGCAAAAGTAAGCCAAACCAAAAGCGGTTAAATAGGGGCACAAAGCGACAAATCTATTGGATAAGGGGTCCGGGAGATCTTCAGGGTTCAAATGTCCGGATATTCTATTATAGTAACACGCGGTGAGCAAAATAATTCGGACACCTTGGCTGGGATTTCGGCTAAAAGTGTCCGAATTATTTTACTCACCGCGTGAGTACTTTTAGGGCGCCTAGGGGGTCGAATAAATCATACTAGGTGGATGTCTATAGACATTCTTAACTAATAGATTTCCTTAAATAAAGTACCCCGGGGTATATACATATATTATCCGGGCTACGAGATTAGTTTTTAAAGATCTAGGCTAATACTTTTCTTACTAAGAATCTCGTGAGGAGGAAATCTCGCCGTAGATCTCGCGGTATTAAGAATAGCGCTAATAGTACTACGCTAACAACTAGGCGTACCGTGTACGCCGTGCTACCCTTCCCCTTTCCCGTAGTAGGTACCGGCAACTACTACCGTGCGCACGGTGTTTAGGAAGTTACCCCCGCGAGAAAATCACTTAAATCGACCGAATCTAATGTTTAATACTTACTAGCGTTAGTAGGTAACGATATATGTAATACCTGAAAAGGGCTTGGCGCGCTAAGAACTAAGGTTTATATACTAATACTCTTTACGAGACGATATCCTTAGCGTAGAAATATCTATAATTCCTAATAGTATTAGAATTCTACTTTTATCTACGAACTCTATTATAAGTAATACTCTTCTATATATAATATTAGCTGCTAATAAGTATACTAATAGAATTCTATATATAATTAGGTGTTAGAAGCCTTTCTACTAGAATAACCTACCTAGTATAATTTATTCGACCCCCCTAGCGCCCTAAAAGTAAGAAGATACCGGTATATAGGTGACAAAAAAAAAATGGCTTACTAATAACTTAGCGGAGATCCCCTACTAAATTTCTATATAAATTATCTACTTTTCTATACTAAAACCCTATTATTTGTCTGTTACTATCTATAATAGCCTGGAGTTATTAAGGTATACTAGCTACCTACTTATTCACGTACTTAATAGTTATATATTCTTCCTACCCCTAAATAATATAGTCTCTTATAGTACGGTCGTCTTAATAGAGGTACTTATAGAGTATTTATTTAGGTCCTTACTAGGTATTCTCTATTAGCGCTAGATCTAGTAATAATAGATAGTTATAATATATTTATAAGCTATATTATTACTTTTATTTATAAATAATATAGCTCGCCGTAGCTATCTTATAACTAGAGTTACTATCTTCTTCTAGTATAAATAGATTAGCTAGTCCCTAACTAACTTACTCGTACTATAGCTTAATAATAGGCTCTAAGATCTTATCCCTATATACCTACTTTAATATCTTTCTATTAGTATTACTAGGGACGTTATAAAATATTAGATCTAATTAAAAATTATAGCTAATTATAGCTTAGATATAATACCTTTTTCTTTCTTAAACTATTTTAAGCTCCTTTTATATATATTATATATAGTCTTAATAATATCTCTACCCTAGCTTCTAGATTATCTATAATTTACCCTGTAGCCCCTAGCTAAAATAATATTTATTAGAAAAGCGGATAGAGAACTAGTCTTCTAGAGCTAGATATTAGTATAATTTCTCCCTAGTAAAATCTACCCTTCTCTTAGTAGAGCTTTTATTATACTAGTCCTTCCTATATATAATATATTTATAATATTCTATAAACCCTATTTATCTTTTTATTATATATCCTAAAATATTATCTAGGCCTACTTTATACCCTAGTTACTCCTATTTTAAAGCCTTTATTTCTACTAGGTAATTATTATCCCTTACCTCTAGGATTAGCTCTATTTCCTATACTTACTAATTAGTAATCTTTAGAGGAGTACCTTAGTATTTAAGCCTAGTAGGATTATTATAATAACGACGTTTATTAATTATAAGGTCGTCTTAGTACTCTATATACTAACGGCGAGTTATAGAGAAGGGGATTCCTATATCCTTAATAATTTAACGGTACGACTTCTAGTTAATAAAGCGATTATAGATAATAATAGTATAAGAAGGCGTAGTCTATACCTTACTATATATATAAGTACTAGGGGATAATATAGTAGTTATTAAGAAATATAGATAATTTATATAGAAATTTAGTAGGGGATCTCCGCTAAGTTATTAGTAAGCCATTTTTTTTATTACCTACGTAACTGGTTATCTAATACCTTTATTACTATTACTACCTCTACTATCTCCTTCTACCTATAATATACCCTAGGCTAATAGCTCTTATTTATAAGAAGAGGTCGCTAGCTATCTACTTCTTAGATATAGTAATAAGGATATACTATTAGCTACCCTAATAAAGAGATAGACGCTTAAGTAATAGAGGAGTAATTAAGTAAAGTATAAATTAATTTAACGGCTAAGAGATATATATTACGACCCGTCGTCTTCTAACTAGAAGGCTCCGGAGTCTAGGTGGATCTCGTAGAGAGGAGTATTAAGGACTAGGGTAAATAGGCTTCGTACTAAACTAGTCTAATACAGGTCGAGTATTATATTTAGTATCTAGGAGATATCTAGGTTAATAATATAAGTTAAGTATAAAGCTCCTATCTAAGTAAGAACGCACGCTCTCTATATAGATATATAAGATCCTATTAAGAGGTATAAGTCGGTAGACCGATCCACCTAATCTATATATAGCTCCTGTGGTTTAGTAAGCTAATCCACCTAATCTACTTATAAGTCAAGTCTCTCTCTAGACTAATCTACCTAATAGTAACGAGAAGTGCCTTCGCTAGGCGTAGTATAAGGACCGCTAGTCTATACTCGTAATATTAGCTCCCCCTCTAAGAATTATTATCCCGATAATCCTAACTTCTATAATACCTACTAATAGGTATAAACTATTAAGCTCTTTCCGTCGTTATTAGCTATTATCGTTAATCGCGCCGGTAACTCTAATACGCGTCTATAAGAACTGCGAAAAGGCTAGGCGCCTAGAGAAGTATAAAGTAGGGGGTTCGTCTAATTATTATATTAAATGCGCCCGACTAGGTTATAACTATAATCTCGCTCCTTTCTCTCCTACTTATTAGGCTCGCGTTTAGAAATAGCGCGATGCTAAGTTAGTAGAGTAGAAGGCTTTCTAAAAGGAGGCCCAGGCTTAAATAGTTCGTCTTACCACAGAGCTAGAAATATTAGAGCGAGTTTAAAAGGAAATAGTTAAAGGGGAACTAAAAAATATCGAGGAGGTCGAGGTTAATAAGTAAATAGCTAATCCTTCCCCTAATAACTTCCTCTTTAATATTTCTTTAGAATAGGTTAAAGTCCCTCTTAACTTTAACTAGTCTAGGTTTACTATTATTAGCGGAACTATTATAGGAGGCTCTAGTAGTTCTTAAGGTTCTTAATTAGCTCCTAGGTACTTTCTAAATCTTTATACCCTTTCTATTTTACTAGGTACTTCTAACTCTTATATACTAGAATTCTTTCGGCTTCGAATTCGTTTTCTTCTTCTATTTTAAAATAGAAGGTTTCTTATAAGGGTGTATTAGGATCTACTAGTTCTAATATTAAGATATAGAATACTAGGTGGATTTTAGCGTTAGGTGGAAGCTATAATTTATAGTTGACAGGCCCTTTATTTCTAATAACTAAAAATGGTCCGACTTTAATATAGTCTAGTTTCCTACTTAGTCTTATACCTTTTAAATTTTTTGTAAGGAGGTATACTCTATCCCCCTTCTTTAGCTAAGGACCTAATTTTCTTTTCTTATTTACTAGCTTCTTTATAATAAAGTTAGTGTCGCTAATCGTGTACTATATATCTTTATACAGGCTTTTTATATTAGAAGTTAATACCAAGGCTTTTTTAGTATCTAGTCCTTATTAAGGATCTAGGAATAAGTTTACGTATTAACCGTAGTTTATAAAAAACGGTAATAGCCTTATTATATCTAACCTTTTATCGTTATATACTAACTATACTATTAGGAGTAGTATAACCTAATTATTTTACCTTTTATTAACGTAGTATCTAAGGTATACTTCTATTATCTAATTAGTACGTTTAGTCTATCTATCCGTTTAAGGGTAATAGGCTATTAATATTTATAGTTTAGTTCCTATTAACGCGATTAAAGTCTTCTAATAGTTTAATATAAAGAGTTTATCTCTATCTAAAGTTATTAATTCTAGTATACTATAATCTCTAATCAGTCTATCTAATAAAATGAATCTAAGCTAACTAGCGTTATAGGATTCCTTATACGGGATTATAATAGTATACTTAGTAAGTTTATCGATAATAATTATTATTAAGTCGTACTTATTATTAGTTACTAGGTTAACTAACTAAGGTAGTTTTATAATAAAGTCTATCGTAACGTCTTTCTACGGTATATCTAGAACTTTAGTAAACTAAATTTATCTATACTTAGTATATCTTATAGATTTATTCTACTAATAGCATATATATTCCTTGATATATTACTCGACTAACGCTCGCAGGTTTAGTACGGCGTATACTCTTTAAATGAGTTCTAATATTTTAGATACTCCTAGATATCCTAGTAAAGGATTATTATAGTAATCCCTAATTACTTCTTCTATTACTTTCGGTGGTAAGTATAGCTTCTATTTATATAGTAATAGGTCCCGGCTAGGCTGTTCTTTCCTAAGTTATCCGGCTAGGTTATTATTCTCGTATACTCCCTTTAAATCAGGAACTATATATGTTATAACTCGCATAGTCGTAGCTAGATTCTTTACTAGTACTAGCGATCTATCGTTTTCTTATTTTAAGATAGGTTAAGTAGTAATGTCTTTTACTTATATATAGTTAGATCGTCTACTTAAAGTATCTACTCGTCTATTATCTTTTCCTAGGGTGTACTGAATTTTAAACTTATATTACCTAAGGAGTTTAGACTATTAAACTTATTATCGATTTAATTCTTTTATAATTATAAAACCTACTAAATTTTTATAATTAGTAAAGATAGTAAGTTCCGAATAGCTTTTAGCATATACTCTCTAATACTATAGAGAATAGACGACTACTAAAAGCTCTTTGTCGTGTATATTATAGTTCTATTCTACTAGAGACATCTTGCGTAAGTAGTATACTACTAGATACTACTTGCCGTCTCTCTACTAATAGAGGCACGCTCTAATTATAAGATCCGAAGCATCCGTCTTAATACGTACTAGCTCTCCGTTATAAAACGTATAAAGTACCGGAGGATCTATATAAGCTTACTTCAGTTCTTTAAATACTCTCTTCTAGTTAGTATCCTATTAAAATCCTATATCTTTCTTAGTAATTTCCGTTAGTAGTAAGGCTTTCTTAGAATAGCCTTCTATAAAACGTCTATTAAAGTTAGCGAATCCTAGAAACCCTTATACTAATTTAATATCGTGTGGTATAAGCCATTCCTATATAGCCTGAATCTTCTTAGGGCTTATACAAACGCCTTTAGTTATTACTATAAACCCTAAGAACTTAACTAAGGTCTTATAAAACTCGCATTTCTCTAGCTTTAAGAGAAGTCTAGCCTATAATAAGCATGTTAATATATCTTATATATAAAGGATATATTCTTTAAGAGTTTTAGAGTAAATTAATATATCGTCGAGGTATATAATCGTTATAAGATCTAAATAGGCTCGTATAATATTATTAACTAATGCCTAGCAGGTTACTAGTACGTTAGTAAGACTAAACGGCATGACTAGATACTCGTAATATCTATATCGAGTCCTAAATACTATTTTCTATTCGTCACCTTCTTTTATTTAAATCAAGTTATACGCTCCTCGAAGATCTAGTTTTATAAAGATCTTTACTTTAGCTAGCCGATCCTGCAGCTCGCTAATATTAGGTAGCGGGTAACGATTCTTTATCGTTATATTATTTAACTTTTAATAGTCTACGTATAGTCGTAAGGATCCGTCTTTCTTCTTTATAAAGAGTATCGGATATCCTGCTAGTAATTTAGATTCTTGAATAAATCCCTTTTTTAGGTTCTTATTAAGGTACCCGCGTAGTATTATAAGTTCCTTTTTAGATAACGTATAAATAGGTCTAAATGTTAGTTCCTTCCCTAGTTCGAGTTCGATCTTATAATCCTAAGGTTAGTGTTTAGGCAGAGCTTTTACTATTATCTCTTTTATAAAGAGGCGTTTCCATCTTTAATACTCTTATAAGATATTAGGAGTACTATTAGTTACTCTAAGAACTCTAACTTATTAACCTAGCGGACCGCTACTAGTATCTATTAAGTCGGATCCTTATATTTTAAGGTTATCCTTATTTGAAATTAAGGTAATATATACCTTAACCGTCTTCTAGTTTAATTTCTTATCCACCGTCGTCTACTATCGACGTGTAGGTTAGAATCTAGTAATATCGCTAATTCGCTTAAACTTAAGTACTTTTCTTCTCTAGTTAATTACTAGGTTATGCTTTTCTAACTAAGGCATGCCTAATATAATATAATAGGTGGCTATCCCTATAATATTAAAGGACATTTCCTTATAGTATCGTTGAATTATAAATAGTAGCGAGGTTGTCTCCTCGTCTACGCTTCCTTTTAATAGTGTTAACCCGTTAGCTATTCGTAAGTTATATAGATCCTTCTTTCTTCGCGTTAGTAGGCCTACTAACCGTACTAATACTTTAGAGATAAAGTTTCTAGATACTCTAGAATCTATTATTACTATAATCCGCTAACTATCTATTTTAACCGGTATATTTATATATATTACGTAGTTTATTAAATATAGCTGATATATTTTTAGGGTAAGGATATTAATCTCGTTATACTTCCCCTTAATATAAGGGATTACTCTTTTCCTGAAAAAGATAGGAATCCGGTAGTTCTTTTTATATACATGTGCTTTCTGTAATTATCGTGGAAGTAGGTATACTAGTCCTATAAGTAACACTTAGAAGTATACTCGTTATACTTAAGGTGTCCGTGGAGACTACTATACTATCTTTAGTTATAGTTTAGAAACCACTTCCTTAATCTCTTAGTTACTAAGTACTAATAATAACTTATATTATTATAACTTAACTAAACTTTTCTATACGTTTAGATTCTAATAGACTTTCCTAAGTTTATCTTTACTTAGTAGTAAACTATATATGTTTTATCGGCGCAGGCTAACTAGTATATTACTCCGTATTATAGATATACTAAGTTATTTCTAAACTCCTTCCGTAGAAGTCCTCCTACTACTTTTTCTTAGTAGAACTCTACCCGTTCCTCGAGTTTTATCTATAGATCTTTTAATATAGAAGCTCGAGATACTACTCTATTACCTTCTTTCTTAGAAGTCTAGCTAAGGTTTTCCTAATTAGAATCATCCTCGCTTTCTTAGCTTTATTCGGGTTTTCCCTTCCGAATATAACTACTATTATATTTATTATTAGAGTCTAATTCCTTAAGTTATTCATAAATATCTACTAGCCTTTATTTAATCTTTATAATATTCCTTTATTTCTTAGCTATTTCTTCGCGTAATTCTTCCTCTCTAGATTATAGTTCTCTATTAATAGGTAGATTGACGAGGGCTAGTAAATCATCTATAATTACGTCTAGCTCGGTGTCGTCGTACTCCGTTTCTAGTTAATCCTTTAGAGGTTTAGTCTTCCTAACTAGAACTCTTTCTAATATATTTAACTAAGGTCGTTTTACTATATTTTTTAACCTATAATCTTTAGCGATATAGCCCGGTTTACTATAGTTATAGTAATTCATTACTTTCTTACCCCCTTACTATTTCTTACCTCTAAACGGTTTCTTCTTCTTAGTAAAGTCTAACTCTATTAGTATCGGACCGTAAGGATCGCGCGAGAATCGCTTCTTCCTATAACTTCCTCCGGAATAGAGTCCTATATAACCGAGTCTAGAAACTCTACTATTATAACGTAGTTCTATTACTAACTCGTAGATCTAGTTATTAACTCGTATTAAAGCTCTTATTAATAAGTCTAAGTTATTATAAACGGCTCCGTCTTATATAAGTTCCTTCTTTATCTAAGGTTTTAATCCTCTCTAATATATTACTATCAGCGCGTTATTATCCTAGTTAGTTCTTATAAAATACTATTAGAACTGTATTACGTATTTAGATGCCGATTTCTTTTATATTAAGTACTAGATAACTCTTATCGCTATACTTACTTTATTAGAAGGTCCGAATATTCGCCTTATTTCTCCACGAAAGAGTATTAAGCTCTCTATCTATAACTTAATAGAGATATTATTATCGTCGTCGGGATCTTCTATATATTATCTAAGAAATGGAGCGGACTATCTCTAGGCCCGTCCTCTTATATAAGTTATTATAAATAGTAGTTATTTCTTTAGTCTTATAACGTCTTTATTAAAAGAGAAGTATAGCTATATTTATACTAACTACTCTTTAAGTTTATCTCGATTACTATAGTATAAGTCTAGCTTAGTAACTTTAATACCTTCTTTAACTTCCGCTATTACTAACTATCATGGACCGCGTTTACTCGGGGTGAGGTCCCTTTATCCTGAGGTACTTATCTTGAGGGTACTTAAAGTATTACGACCCGTCGTCTTCTAACTAGAAGGCTCCGGAGTCTAGGTAGATCTCGTAGAGAGGAGTGTTAAGGACTAGGGTAAATAGGCTTTATACTAAACTAGTCTAATATAGGTCGAGTATTATATTTAATATCTAGGAGATATCTAGGTTAATAATATAAGTTAAGTATAAAGCTCCTATCTAAGCAAGAACGTACGCTCTTTATATAGATATATAAGATCCTACTAAGAGGTATAAGTCGGTAGACCGATCCACCTGATCTATATATAGCTCCCGTGGTTTAGTAAGCTAATCCACCTAATCTACCTGTAGGTCAAGTCTCTCTCTAGACTAATCCACCTGACGGTGACGAGAAGTACCTTCACTAGGCGTAGTATAAGGACCGCTGGTCCATGCTCGTAATAATATACTTAAGTAAGGTAGTTACTATCTTATATTATTAATATATTATATAAAGGAGCTTCTTAACTTCTTAGTATATTAACTAATAGCTTATTAAGATAAGATATAAGATTTTCTCTAAGATAAATTTAATATTATTATAATATAATAAGCTATTAATATAATAATTAAGTAACTTAGCTAGAGTAAGAAATAGGTAAAAAAGATTATATATTAATATAGTTAATTCCTTAGGGCTAACTAGATCCTTTATCTTATAAGTTAATAAGTAGAATAGCTTATTTTCCTAGATAAGAGTACTATAAATAAGTAGTCTAGCTTTAGGAAATATAAATATATACTAAATAGAGTAAAGGTAATATAAAAAGAACTCTTTATTTATAATAGGAGATAGAGTATTTTACTAGTAACTACTATTAATAAATATATTACCTAAGATATTTATTATAATACTATAATATTAGATATCTTTAATAACTTTATTTAAATAATAATCCTCTTATAAATAACTTAATTTCCTAGTCTATATTTTATTCTAATTATAGATAATATATTAATACTAGAAAATACCTGTAAAAATTCAAGATTTTTACGTAGGGGAAAATTACCCCTACTACCTAGCGTTAGTAGATGTAATTGCGGAGTAATAACATAGATATTTAGTAGGTAAAAAAGATGATATTAACTATATTATATATACTAGTATACCTATTTAAATAATATAAATAGTATTATATTCCTAGTAATATAATATATATTTCTATCTACTTAGACTAATATTATATACGTTAGTAAGTAATAGGAATAGAGGCGGAGTAAAATAGTAATTTATATATTTAGCCTAGGAATATAATAGTATCTATCTTATAAATAGTTTTATACTATATAATAACGATAATAATATATAATATAAAAGTCTTAGTACTACGCCCGGAGGTAGAGTAGTTAATAAGGAACGACTAGAGCTATTATAAAAGAGAATTAGCAGTACTATTATTAAATATAAAGACCTAGAGTAGAATACCTCTATAGAATATACTAGAAGCTATATATAATCCTCTAGTATAATAATATAAGCCCCTTATTAATAAGTTTTATAGTAGTTTTAGAATAATTAGGACGTTTATTACACGTTAGGTACGTATTCTACGCCTTAGCTAACCTACTATAATTATTAGTTAGAGTAGTTAGAAGAGATATTAGGGTATTACCTACCTTAAGGTACTAGAGCTCTCTTACTATACCCTTTAGATTATAACTAACGCTGGTCCTAATAATATTATAGTATTATAGTATAGACTTCTATTCTTATAACTAGGCTATTATTATTTAGAATAGCGTTTTATAATAGAGGATAGGTTAATTACTTAGTAGTTTCCTTAGCCCTCTCTATAGCGCTATTATATATCTAAGGGTATATAAGCTATAGTATATTCCGTAGGTTAAAAGCGTCGTTAAAGTATTTACGTAGGGTAGGATTAACGCCTTTAAACTATCTTTCTAAAATATTATTAGCTATATCTAGTAACTCGTAGTCCTATATCTTTCCTATATCTTTTTTATATATATAATAATAATCTTCGCGTTTATAATAGCGTACTCCTCCTATCTTTTATACTACGTTTAAATAGCTTATATACTACCCTAGCCCTTTAGACTACCCTAAGGATTCTATAAATTAAATATAGGGCGATTAGTAGGCTACTATAAGTCCTAGGGGTTATAGGGACCCCGTCGGCGGAGGTTAATTCTAAAAGACTACTTACTATTAATAGTATACTAGGCTTCTCTATAAATTTTAGGTAGAATACTATAGCGTAATATAATATAACCCTATATATTATAAGTTAGTAGTAGGGTAGTAGGTTACTAAGGGGGAGGTTACTACTAAAAGCGTAAATTCTTAGCTATTTTAGCTATATAGTACTTTTCTTATTTAGCACGCTTTCTTTAGTAACGTAGACCCTATACTATAGAAGCCTTAGTAGTATAACTAAAATTAAGTATTAGCTAAGACATACTATAGCTATTTTAGATATAAGATAGAAGATATAGGGAGTAGTTAGTAAGAAGAATAGGAAGTTAGGATTTACGCGTAGTATTTACCCGTAGAGCTAATAACTAAGATAGGTATTTAGCGGATAAATAAGATAATATCAGCTATATTATATACACCTATATATTAATTTAAATAATTCTAATAGCGTTATATCCCTTAGAATAAGAGGTATCTTTTTATCTATATAGACTAATATTATATGCGTTAGTTAATAACTAGAATAGAGGCGGAGTAATATTAGGACTTTTAATATTTACTATTATAGCTATAGTCGTACCTAAATTTAGTAGGTAAAACTATTTATTTAGATAGATCTTTTAAAGTAGTAGACTAATTTTAATTATTATTAAATTCTTAAGTACCTAGAAATAAGCTATATAACTTTAGTTAAGTAGAAAATATTATAGAGTACGGGTATAGAGGTAGGTAGAATACGAAGAAATCTAGACTTTTATTATGGTATAGACTTGGAGTCGTTAGTAATAAGGTTTAATAAATCTTACCTAGGTTTAATAAACCTAGGCTAGTTCTAGCTTAAGGCCTTAGCTATAAAGTCTTCTCCTTATAACCCCCTTTTACCTTCTTATCTTCTTCGTCTTTTATCTTATATATAGACTAGACCCTATTATAGCTATAATATATTATATTAGTAGCCTCTAGCCTTATTTCCTAATATTATAAAAGACTAATAACTCTTATAATACTTCTATCGCGTTAAGACCTAATCCTATTACCTTCTCGCCTAGATATAACCCTTACCTTAGCTTAATAGAGTATCCCGAATTTACTCTAAAAGCTTTATTAGAAGCTAATAACTTTACCTAGTAGGTAGCTAATAATCTAGCTACCGCCTTATAACGATTTAACGAGTTATAGGCTTAGAATAATACTTTATAAGTAGTTAATAAAACCCTATCTACTTTATTAGACGCGCTAATACCTTCTCCTCCTTTATTTATATTAGGTTATATAACCCTTAACTCCTAGACTCTACTTATAATAACTTTAATTATAGCTTAAACTATATAAAATTACCCTCCTCTAGCGGCCTTAACCCTTATAATTAACCTACCTATTATATTAATATTAGCCTCCTCTCTCCCTTACTTATCTAAAAAGCTCCTAGATATTAAGTCTTATAATAGAGACTAGGATAAGCTAGATACTTAGGAGTAATCTCTTATATAATATATAAATATTAACTATAATTAATACCCTATTAAAGCTATAAAGATTACTTATATAGAGTCCTATCTAATTATTAGGAAGAAGGCTTCTAACCTTATAATACCTTATTAAGAAGATAGTATCTATACTATTACTTCCTTTATTAAATATAGATTAACCCTTTACCGCTATTATAAAAACCCCTCTAAAGCTAAAGATACTTATATATATCTTTATAATACCCTTAAGTAAAGCTTTAGTATATTTATAGAGTACTACTAATTCTTCTATTAAAAGAAAGATTATTTTAGTATAGAAGATACTTTACTAATTAATTACTTAAAATATAATATTAATTATACTACTTAGTTAGTTATATTTACTTAATAAACTACTTAAGGTAGATATCCTTCTACCTTTTAAGAATATATCTAGGCCTTTACTAAAATTAATAAGGAGCTTTAGTAATTAAAGTATTACTAGCCTTATACCCTAGCTACTACTACTTCCTTATCTAGGCCTAGAAACCCTACCCCGTCTAGTAATACCTCTATTAACCCCTAAACTACCGCCGCTCCTCCCCTTACTACTATTACTTCTACGGTTATTATAAATACTAGAGATCCTATAAATTTAAGCTCTATTATAGCTACTATTTAGGGTAAGAGTTTAGCTACCCCTAGAGTTAAAGATATTTATAATAAGTAGAAACTATACTACTATTATAAACTCTAATACCTAGGTAAAACCGCTAGGGAATACCCTAATAAGAAAACTACCTCGCTTCGTATTATTAACCTAGATAATACTACTAGTATTAATAGTAGTATACCTATCTTAGGAAATACCTAGTCCCTAAGTAAAGTCGCGCTTAGGGACTTCTCTATATTTCCTATTATCTTCTAGTATCTTCCTTTACCCCTCCTCTTTAATTATATAAATAATTCTTAGCTAGATTAGCCTTAGAGTTATTTAAATTAGATCTAACCTTTAAGGATAGTTATATAATTATTTCTTATATACTATATTAAGTTTAATCTAGAATCCCTACCCTTACTTTAATTAATAGTAGAGCCTCTACCTACGCTTTTATTAATAAATCCTTCGCGTAGTCCTATACCCTTTCTATATACCTCTTAATCTATCTATATTAACTTAGAGGATTTAACGGCTAATTTATATTAACCGGCGATATTACTTATATAACTAAAACTATTATAGCCTTAAGAGGCTATATTAAGAGATTATTCTTATACGTTATAAGTCTTAATTAATACCCTATAATTATAAGCCTCCCCTAGCTACGCCGTTATACTATTAATACTAATTTTAGCTCTAATACTCTTACTATATCTTTATCCTTCTACCTAGCTTATTATTACTAAACCCCTATTAAGATTTCTAGTACTACTTAAGAAGAAGAGGAGTTCTTATCCCTTAAAGACTCCTAATATATATAGGAGCTCTAAGATCTAGAACCCCTATATAGTCTTAGTTAATTAACCTTATCTTAAAAACCTAGTACCTAGCCTATTTATAAGAAATAACCCGCTTATAAGAAGTAACCTAGTACCTAGTCTATTTATAAGGAATAACCCGCTTATAAGAAGTAACCTTATACCTAGTCTATTTATAAGGAATAACCTACTTATTAGGAGTAACCTAATACCCTATCTACTTATAAAGAGTAACCCGCTTATAAGAAGTAACCTAGTACCTAGCCTATTACCTAGCCTATTTATAAGGAATACCTTAGTCCTCGCTAACTTAGTCTTAAAGAAGAAACCCCTAGCCGTATCCTTTATACTATCTAGAAAGGATACTAACTAAAGATTAAGTACTAAAGTCCTTTATCTTATTATACCTCTATTAAGAGGCGTACTTAGTAAGCTAAATAATAATAACCTCTTATATAACTTAATATTACTAAGTTAGGAGCTTATAATTTTAATCGCGCTATATACCTTAAAGATTCTAAAGTCTTTAGCCTTAACTTTAGAGAGCTTAATACTTTCCTTAATTTTTTATCTTTAACTTTACCCTAGTCTTTATTTATTCTAAATCCTAATCTAACCCTTATCTTAGGTTAAAAAGCCTTATCTTACCCCTAGGATACCCCGTCTTATTCCTATAATTAGGATTATTATCTCGCCCTCTATTAAATAAATAAAGAACTTTATTTAACCGCTTCTACTACGTAAGAAGATCTTAAAGCCTATTAATAAAGTAAGAATATTAACCCCGCTACTATTATACCCTAAATCTACTAAGAGTAGTTAGATATCTTTTCTAAAAAGGAAGCTAATACCTTACCTAAATATAGAGCTTATAATTATACTATCTATCTTAAAGAAGGCGTTAAACCCCTAGCTATTACTCTATATAAAATAAGCTATAATAAAAGTTTAGAACTTTATTAATATCTAGATAAGAATCTTAGTAAAGGATTTATCTAAGCTAGCCGCTTAAAAGCCGCGGCCCCCGTCCTATTTATTAAGAAACCTAGGGGAGGCCTCCGTTTCTATATAAATTATAGAGGCCTTAATACTATTACTATTAAGAACCATTACCCTTTACTATTAATTACGGAAACCCTTAATTATCTTAGCTAAGCTAAAGTCTTTATTAAGCTAGATATTATTACTACTTTTAATAGACTAAGAATCTAAGAAGGTAATAAAGCCTTAACTACCTTTTAAACTTAGTTTAAACTATTTAAATATTTAGTTATACCCTTTAATCTATATAATAGACCTACTTCCTTTTAGAACTATATTAATAATATCCTTTAAGAATATCTAGATAATTTCTATACCGCGTACCTTAATAATATCCTAATTTATAGTAATTATAAGGTAGAGTATAAGATCTACGTTAAAAGAGTTTTATAAAAGCTCTAAGAAGCTAGGTTATAAGTAGATATTACTAAATACGCGTTTAATATTACTAAAGTCCTATATCTAAGATTAATTATTATTATAAAGGGTATTAAGATAGACCCTACTAAGGTAGATACTGTTATTAACTAGCCTAACCTTATTAACCTTAAGGATATTTAAAGCTTCTTAGGGTTTACTAATTTCTATAGAAGATTTATCTATAGTTATAATAAACTAACCGCCCCGTTAACTTACCTAACTAAGAAGGATATTACCTTTAAGTAGTCCCCTATATATTAAGCCGCGTTTAAGGCCCTAAAGTAGGCCTTTACCTCTAATATAATCCTTTATTATTATAATCTAGATCTAAAGATTATAATTAAAATTAATACTTTAGATTATATATTTAAAGGAATCCTATCCTAGTATAATATTAAAGGCGTACTCTACCCTATTACTTACTTCTTAAAGAAGTATAATCCCGCTAAGTATAATTATAAAATCTATAATAAAGAACTTATAACTATTATTTAAGTATTTAAAGAATAGTATCTAGAGCTTAAAGGCTCTACCTATCTAATTAATATTATTATAGATTATAAGAACCTAGAGTATTTTATATTAATTAAGTAACTAAGTTATTACTAAGCTTATTAGAGCGAGTTCCTATCTTATTTTAACTACTATATTACCTACTATCCTAGTAAGGCCGGCGGTAAACTAGATACTCTAACTTATTAATTAGGCGATCTCTTAAAGGAGGGGGATATATAAGATCTATATTATCTTTATTAATACTAGATTATACTAAAAACTAATATCCTAGACCCTAGAATTAAAGTAACCTTTAACCTTAAACCTAGAACTATAAATTAATAGTATAGAACTATTAACTTAAACCATATCTAGCTCTACCTAGCCTTAGTCCCCCTAAAAAATCCTATTACCCTAGCCCCTATAGATATAGAAACTAAAGAACTAGAGCTTAAAGACCTAGAATCCTAACTAGACTACGAAGTTCCTAATATTAATAATAACTCCACCGACGTTCCTACCTAGACCTTATAAGAATAAGCTAAAGTTAAAGATAAATTCTCCTCCTAAGTCCTTAAAGCTCTACGTAGCGGAGCTTAGTATTATAATTAAATCCCTCTTATAAAATATAAGGAGAGAAATAACTTATTATATTTCCGCGATTAGAAGTATATACCTAATTTAAATAGTCTTTACCTTTAGATTATTTAGCTTACTTATAATAGTATTACTAGTAGATACCCTAGAAGAGCTAAATATTATAAACTTATTAGTTAAGTATATTAGTAGCCTAATATCTATAAGTATATTTAATATTTTATATATAACTATTATATATACTCCTAAGCTAAGCCCTCTTAATAGCGCTTATAAGGCTAGTTAAGACCCCTTCTAATTCCTAAATACTAATAGCGTAATATTTTTATAAATTACGTAGGACCCCTTCTACTAAGTACCTTTATAGGTGTAATATACTAATATATCCTAGTCTTTATTAACCGCCTTACTAAAATAAGATACCTAGTACCTACTACTATTATAAAAGTAGAAGAAGCTACTTATACTTTTTATACCTACGTCTAGAAGCTTTATAACTTACTTAAGTCCTTTATTTTTAATTAAGGAATATAATTTACCTCTAATATCTAGAATTACCTCTATTAAATACTAAAGATCGACGCTAAACTCTCTACTACCTATTATCCTTAGACGGATAATTAGACTAAACGACCTAATATAGTTATAAAATACTATCTTTAAGTATTTATAAATTATATATAAGATAATTAGGTTAAATAGATCCCTAGTACTAAGTTCTTAGCTAATAACGCCCCTTTTATAACTACCCTTACCTCGCTATTCCTCGCTAATTTAGGTTAGAACCCTTATCTAGGATTTAAACTACTAAAACCCCTACCTACTAATATAATAGCTTAAGCCTACGTTAAGTTAATTAGTATTAAGAACTTTACTAAGAAGATAGAAGATCTTATAAACTACTTATATAATAAAATATTAATTACTTAAGTAATCTATAAAACTAGCGCTAACTATTTTTACTACCCCTACCTTAGATATCTTATTAGAGATTAAGTCTAGTTAAATACTAAAAACCTAAATACCGCCTAGCCTATTATAAAACTAGATAATTATAATATAGGCCCTTTCCTAGTTAAATGCGTATTTAAAAGGAACCCTTTAATTATTAAGCTAGAACTTCCTAAGTCTATAGAAGTTTACCCTATCTTCTACGCTAACCTTCTAAGTTATACGGCTACTAACCCCCTTTCTAGATAACGCCTAGAACCTTATAAACCTATTATTACTAAGAATAATAAACGCGCTTAGTATATTAATATTATTATAAACTTTAAGACTAATCGACGTTATACCCCTCTACTCCTTAAGTATTATATAGATTAGGAAGGTTATTTCCCTATATAGGAACCCTTTTACCTCCTTAATAATTATTAATAAGCTCTTAATAAATACTACGCCTTATACCCTACTACTTTAGGTCCTTATATTCTACCTTACGGGATTCCTAATTACTAATATAAGGATATCTAGTCTTATTTAGTCCTCGCCTAGTCTAATATTTTAGTATATTACCTAGTTACGTTTTAGCTCTCGCTTAATTCTAGTCTTATTACCGCTTTACCTCGTCTCGTCTAATATTTTAGTATATTACTAAGTCTTTATCTTATCTTATCTAATATTTTAGTATATTACTAAGTCCTCGTCTTACCTTATCTCGCCTCGTTTCATATTTTAGTATATTACTAAGTCCTCGCCTCGTCTTATCTTATCTAATATTTTAGTATATTACTAAGTCTTCGCCTCGCCTCGCTTTATTTAGTATAATAGTAAACTACTCTAGTCTAGCTTAGTTCTTATTACTCCTAGCCTAAGTACTTTTTAGTTACTCCCCTAACGACCCTTTATACTTTATAGGAGCTTAGCCTTAGAAGGAGAGGCTATTATTATAGTATAGACTTAGAGTTATTAGTAATAAGGTTTAATAAACCTTACCTAGGTTTAATAAACCTAGGCTAGTTCTAGCTTAGGGCCTTAGCTATAAAGTCTTCTCCTTATAGCCCCCTTTTACCTTCTTATCTTCTTCGTCTTTCGTCTTATATATAGACTAGACCCTACTATAGCTATAATATATTATATTAGTAGCCTCTAGCCTCGTTCCCTAACAACTTTAAAGTTCCTCGCTTTTCCTACTAATTCTAAAGGGGTAACTAGGGGACTTTTAACTAATTAATAAGGTGGGATAATAAAAAATAACTCCCGTATCAGGCTAGCCTATAATCCTGAAAAGGTAGTAGAACCTATTCTATTATAGTAAGAAGATATAACTCTAATAAGCTAGAGGTTATATATTATACTACAGGTATTATCCTAGTTAAGCTCCCTCCCTATTTACTAGACCTAAATCCTATTAAGATATTATTCGCGAAGCTAAAGAGATAGATTAAGTAGAATAATTATAAGATAAAGGTATATATAGAAAATAATAACTCTAAGGGCTTTATATAGTTCCTATAAAATATTATATATTATTTAAGAGTTATAGAGGTAGGAAAAGGGGGGGTAAGAGGTCTATTTAAAGTATTAGGTATATAATATTAAATCGCTTATTTATATCTAGAGTATCTAGAGAATATATCTAAGAAATAGGAAAATAACTAGTAAATTAATACTTTTTAAGAGGTCTTCTCTATTAAAGTTATACTTCTAATCCTAAAAGGCTACTACTAAATTAATAGTAAATTAGCTACTTAAACTTAAGCTAGAAACGCTTATAAAGCTAGTATTAAACCTACTAAAAGATAAGTATTTCTAGCTTAAAGTAGAGCTATTCTTTTAAGTAACTTATATATCTAAACCTTAAGTATTAATATTAATATTATTATTCTTATCCTTATCTACCCTATTAATAATATTATCCTTATTTATATTTATAGCCTTATAGATCCTATAATTATAAAGACTACCTTTATTATATTTCTACTTAATATACTTACTTATATCTCTGTCTTACTAATATTAATAGTAATATTATACTTATAATATAAATACTCTAGATCTATCTTCTTTAATTAAAGGCTTCTAAGGTTATATTACTTCTATTATATTAGGTTTAATATATACCCCTATTATAGCCTATTAATATCTAGATAGCTTATTAGATACTACTTAATATATCCTCTTAAATTATTACCTTCTACTACTTTACTTTAAGGATATAAGGTAATAGGAGGGATAATATTAATATTCTTATATCTTAATAGTAGAAGGATTAGCTTTAATACCCTTACTCTTATAACCTTAATAGTATCCTCCTTATCTATTTACCTTTACTCCTATTATATAATTTGTAGTAAGAAGATATTAGCGACTAATATATTAATTAGTATAAATATAAGTATAACTAAAGGTAGCTATAAAGTAGGTATCTAAGATAAGAAAGAACTAGCTAATAAGCTTACTAAAGGGGTAGCTAGTAGGATTATTATATAATTCCTCCTCTTCTTCTAAATATAATTCTTATTTAAGTTCTAGATTATATACTTTAGTAGCCTTAATAGACTAGTTAAACTATTCTTAAGATCTATAACTACTTACTATTATATAAAATTCTTATAATCTATAAGGTAATATTTACCTATTTTAATATAAACCTAGTAATAATATAAGTAGTTAAGATAAGAATTAACCTCCTTATATTTATAATTTATTATAAGTAGGGCTATTTACTACTTAGTAATTATTTATAAAGCTTATTACTTAATAGCCTTATAAATAAGTCTTACTATTATAATAGTAGCTTTCTAACTAGCTTAAGTAAGAGGAGGAGTACTATTTAATAGTACTTAAGTAAATACTATTAATAAGATAAACCCTTCTATAGTATATATATACTAGAAATTAATATATAACTTAATATCCTTAAATCTTATAACCTATTTATATAATATTACTTACTTAGTATTATACTAGCTGGTATTAATATTAATAGTATATTTCTTATCCTTCTTCTAACCTTTTTATATAAGGGTTACCTTAATATTAATAAGGAAGTAGGATAATTCTTTATAAGAGGTATTTACTATTACCTTCCTTTTAATATTAAATTTAAGACTATATATACTAATATTTCTAGCTATCTTAGATCTACTAATAGTATAGATATAACTATATAAGTTATATTCCTCCCCCTTAAAGAATACCCTCTTAAACTATATATATTTTATTATTAGTTTTACTACCTCTTCCTTACTAGATATAAACGGAGTCTATACTTAGGTACCTTATAATATAAATAGGGGAGTTATTAGTAAAGATAGCTATATTAATAAAGGTATAAGAGAGTTATACTCTTACTACTACTAATATTATAGTAGCTCCTAGATATCTAGGCTAATAGCCCTTAATAGTAATAAGATAAGAGTAGCTATTTAAAGAGGAAGTTTAACCTCTACTACCTTAATAATATATTAACTAGGTATATAAGGTTATTAGTTAGAAAGCTCTACTATTATAAATATATTATTAGAGGTAAGCCGCTTAAGCGCCTTTTTATATATAACTATTACGTAATAGCTAGATATTATTAGGAAGTTTAAAATATTAAAGAATAAATATATTTAGGCTTTAAAATTACTTAATTAAGACTAATATAGTTAGAATATAAGGGTAGGGATTTATAGGATATTTTAGTATGGGGACTAGGCTAATTATGCGATTTTCTCTAGGAATGCCAAGACCGCCACGTGAAAATTATACGACGATATAGAGATGATCTGAGAAGAATTATACGTTGGGAAAATTGTCTGCAGCGAGTATCGAGACGGAATTCGGGTAAAGCTTGGATGGGAAGAAATATCCTTCCTGGAAGCGCTACCAGTCCATGGGATCAACCCATTCCTATTCCTCTAAGCCGTCTGGGATGTCATGACCGTAACGCAGCTTATGCAACAGAACATCGAATTTACGAGATTTATTTCCGACGCTAAGGATCTAGTTCTAGCGTCTTGTATTCGGTCGGCATCCTGAAAATCTCCTTACACCGTCTTGATTACCTATGCTTTGTCATATATTCGATAATCCCTCGGACAGTCGCAACAATGGCTCTCATAAGACGTCCCGACCTCCAATCTCATCCCTCCCACTCTCCAGAAGCCAATTCTCCTACCGACTATTATTATGGCATCATCCCTCTTCACGCCGCTCAACGTTGGCCCAATATGCCTCTCCAATCGTGTGGTCATGGCGCCTTTGACCCGGTTCCGCGCTTCTGATTCCCACGTCCACGGAGATCTGGCTGTGGAATACTATACCCAGCGGGCCTCAGTCTCTGGCACACTGCTCATCACTGAAGCAACATTCATATCCCCTAGGGTAAGCACCTCTGCTAATTGTACTTCCCCTCAATGCCCGGTCCTGAGGCTGCAATACAAGTCTCGGAGCAGAATGTGCCTTGCAATCATGGCTTCAAATCCTCGGAAAGGTCATCTGAAACCCTAAACGGTCATGCTAACTCTAGAACCGTTGTAGGCCTCTGGCTACGCCAATGTCCCTGGGATCTACAATCAAGCACAAATAGACGCGTGGAAAAGAGTTACAGATGTCGTGCATAAGAAGGGGAGCTACATATTCTTGCAACTGTGGGCAGCGGGCAGGGCTGCGGAGCCGGACATTGTGCGCAAGGAGGCAGGTGGCGACTGGTTCGCAAGCAGTAGCGCTGTGCCAATGTCTGCGGGAGGTCCCGAGCCCAGAGCGTTGAAAGAAGATGAGGTCTGGGGATTTATCGGAGACTATGTTCAAGCCGCGAAGAACGCAATTGCAGCGGGCTTTGACGGCGTGGAGATTCATGGCGCCAACGGATACCTCATTGATCAATTCATCCAGGATAATTGTAACAAGCGGACGGATGCTTGGGGCGGGAGTATTGAAAATAGGTCACGCTTTGCTCTTGAAATCGCCAAAGCTGTCACAGAGGCGGTCGGCGCTGAGAAGGTTGGAATGCGGTTGAGCCCGTTCAGCACTTTTCAAGGCATGATGATGACACATCCGATTCCCCAATTCAGTCACCTTATCGAAGGGCTGAAGGAACTCAAATTGGGATACCTGCACATGGTCGAGTCTCGCGTCAGTGGCAGTGCCGACGTCGAAACCACCGAGAAGGTTGACTTCGCACTGAAGATCTGGGGCAAGACAAGTCCGGTGCTGCTGGCAGGTGGATTCAAGCCGGATAGCGCAAAGAGAGCGATGGAAGAGTATCCGGACAATGATGTTGCTATTGTCTTCGGTCGATATTTCATCTCGAATCCGGATCTGCCATTCAGGCTCGAGAAGGGCCTGGAGCTGACGGGGTACGACCGCGATACGTTCTACAACGCTAAGAGCCCAAAGGGTTATGTCGACTACCCTTTCACCAGAGAGTGGGAAGCACAGAGCAGGCTATAACCCAAAATTTACGGCTTACGATCACTGTTATGATCTGATGAATGGCATATACTTCCTGTTTCAAGTGCCGCTACGCTCATTCTTTTTGCAATCCAGCAGCAATGTTCGCTAGGTATTTGACGAAATAGAATTAGAGATGACACAAGCTTTTTATTAGATAGATGACTTCGCAAATATACCTACAGATGACAGTACGGCTACATCCGACATGCAGTTCCCGTCCTGTTGTCAGATTCTTCCTTCTTCAACCCCAGGATACTTCGCCAAGTATCCTAGATGAAGATGAGTCTGTTGCAATGATAGCTCAAAGCCTTTCCTTTCGGTCAGAAATGTCACGAAGCCAAGTCCTCATCATCACCAATCAGCCCTAAGTATTTTATCATATTATTATTCCGTACCTAGACGTTGAATTGCTTCTGAACTAACGACGTAGCATCATCAAAGGGGTATTCCTCCAACATGCCCTCACTTCCAACACATTTGTCTTTATCATTCACATTTCAACGTCCAGCGACTCATGCTGATATCACAGCTGAGAACGAAGCGACTAAACGAATACCCGGTAGCTTACGACACTCATCATACATGCCAGAACCCCAAATTCACAGGAATTCGGCCATCAGATATGTGAATATATGGGTAATCTGTGCATGGTACACAGCGTGAGTAAAATATGTATAAGCGCCGATCGCTATGGCAATGGTAGTGCCGAAGGCTGTGTATGTTTAATGTTGGTCTAATGAAGGACTCAGGCATATTACGGAGTAGTTCACCATGTCATTATCAGAAATGGGCAGCTCAGCTCAGGTGACAAGGATGATAAGCCCCAAGAGCTGTTGAACGGTCTCAGGGGTCTGATGGGTGGTTTGGCTATGCTACATCTAGGAACAAGACAACATGATAACAAGACTTTTGATGAGGGGTAAATGGACTAGCGTTGGAAGCATATATTTAGGGAGGGAAATGCCCTATTCTTCCTACTCCTTAGCAACCCCCATAGTAGCAACAATATCAGAAGACGACAAGACACATCCTACCTTTTCTACTTTATAGACGTGGCCACTCGCTTATTGTCTTGGCAGAAGGGCTTATTTCCAACAAGAGCTAGTTCTATCTCATGTGTGTCTCAGCCCTATCAGTCGCGCCAGGACTAGCACGTTACAGGTCAACTCCAAGGTTGCAATTTGTTGCATCGTTCCCTCGTCCATTCATTCTCTGTAGCAACAATCAGCCGGCCATCATCGAGCGCCTTTTCCTATCCGTGACCATCCCTCTCAGATCAGAAGCCGGCGTGAAAGTCTTCAGACCCGCCCCTCCATGTCATCACAATGTCTCCGTCCCTAACGAGCCTGCCTGCAGAAGTACTATTGGTCGTTTTTTGTTCAACGGACGATCTTGATGATGCCTCTTCCTTCTCACACAGCTGCAAGCTTCTCCAGTCCCTATACACTATGCACCAGAAGACGATCGAGAGAGGCATTATCGTATAGTTCTCTGCTTGTCTATGCATGAGAACAGGGCTCTAATGGCGTGCAGACTTCATCGCCGGTGTACGAATACGACTTGACATTGTCCAAGCTGTTGGACATCACTCAAGATCTTGCTGGTATCTACTTCGAAGCCGGCAGCGGATCACTACCTTACGAAAAGAGGCCTGCGTTGTTAGCCCTCATAGATTGCATGAACACAACATGGCCGAAGATGGCTGTGCCGGACGACGTCATAGGGAATGTCGCATCACGCTGGCGGCAGTTGAGGTTGCTTCGTCAGCTATACCTGGATGATGTCGTGGACAAAGAGTACCAGCACTTCCGCCGTCAATTCACAAGAGAACTTTCAGCGGAGGCGAGGACAGCCATAGTCAAGCCAGGTCTAATGAAGTCAAGCCAACCCAAGAAATATCATCACTTCGGCCTCGACTTCAAGGCCCGTTTCCACAAGAGCATATGCCTGCATTCCATGGCCATCGCCAGCCGCAACATTGCGAAAGTTGGCACGCTCGAGCTGTATCCTAGGAGTTTTTTCAGCCAACTCATTTTGAACGTTTGTGACATATGGAGCAAGAACAGTGTTGTTGTTGGCGGAGAAAAGCGCCCCATAAGCTTAGACGCCCGACTCGACTGTCTCGAAGTTTTCGATTTCTTGTACGGTTTCCTGTTGAGGAAAGTCGTGCCTCTGGACAGACTGGAGGACTGGATAGGGAAATATAGGGAGCATAGGCCATATCGTGTCTCAGAAGCCAAAGACAATGAAAAGTGGTATTATCTCCTCACCGACTGTCATTCGGCCCTTCAGCCACTTGATCTGGTAGATCTGATCAAGCACCAAGCCTGGGCTGCAGACGACTTCTATCCTCAAGACAAGATCGATTACATGCGTGTACGTAGTGTATTTGATGGCGGTATATATAATCACAATGGCGCGTTATTTCTCGGAAGATCAAACATGGTCAACGCTTGTCTTCCTGACGGGTCTCCTCGCAACCACGCTGCTCCTGAGGAATGCTGCTGGTGGGATCTGGTCCGGCTTGATCTCGGGTCTCCATTTCAGCCGGACTTCGGACCGGAATTCTTAGCACAACGAGATTCTTATTGTAATACATGACTCGATCGGTGAGGTTCTCGGACTGCTTGGGTCCCTCGTCGACAAGCACATCCTCGTCTTGATTCTCCGGACTCATTACATGATGCATTTGATCAAGCATGGATTCACCCTTCAACGATATCAGTCATCCATCGCGCATGGCTGACCACATACTCGCAAATTTTTGCCAACGTGAACTTCGAACAGCTCATCACTATGTCCACCTCTCGTCTCTTTCGCCATGGTAATCCGGCGAAAGATTCATCAACGCCCTCAATCGCCTCGACACTTGCACAACGGACTTCTGGTGATAATGTATGACATCTCCCCTTCTCACGGCATTGATTGTATGCTCATTCATGCACATAGTAGAATGCTTTCAGACTTCTCGAGTATCACGAACATATGACCTTCGCACTTATCGGTTTACTACAGGCTGCAACATGCAAGGAAGAATCACCAAACTAATACATTTTCTGCCGTCCGCGCTCCATACGCTCCAGACCGTCGAGGTGCTTATTCTACCCTACTATCTCGCTATAAAGGAAGCTCGATCAGGTCACAACTCAACGCGCCCCGAGGGCGAGATCAGCCGCTCCACCCGCTTTTGCAGAATCCACGACAGCTCTCCCATTCCTCACCCAATACCCTCAAACCGTCAATGATAATTTACCGTCCTATTCTACCCCAAGCTCTCTCCAGACCAAAAGATAAAACTTCCCATATCCATCCCCCCACATACCCGTTGCCATCCAAGAAAACCCTCTCTTCTCCAGCGCACTTACCTTTCTTCTTCTTTCGCATTCATCCATCTATATCACATAACCTACTCCTAATCCACCTCTACCCCATTGCACCTGTTCCACCCATTCCAACTTCTCTAGTTCAACGCATACGTCTTACTCTACACCAGCTCTCCCCCCATAATCCTTATCTCCATCTATGCTCATCCTCTTCCTTCTTTTACATGTATTAATTTATCCTCCATCCATCCAACCCCATCCAATCCATCCCATCCAATCCATTCATAACGTCAACCCTCCTCCTACACAGTTCACGTTAAGGGGACTGGACGCTACGAGTCGTGAGGGTGGCGCTTTTGGGACGAGGTCTTTCAGGGGGTGTTTCCTTGGGGAGGAGGTTTAGGAGGGGGATGGGAAGGGGATGTTTTCTTGGGCAGATTGTTGACGAGAAGCGATCAGGATAGGGGGGTTTAGGTGGCTATTTCAGGAGCAGGATCGGGAGACGTTGTTTGGGAGAGACTTAACACAGGTTCGGAGGGGGTTTGGGAGATACTATGAGGTGGTGGTGATAGTTATGATGATAGCAACAAAAGTGAGAATGATGGGGAGTAGAGAATCGAGGGTAGAAGTTATGATGGCGAGGAAGGGACAGGAGGTATAGATGAAAGGGATATAATGCGGGCATAGTGAGGTGGCTATTAGCGATGGTAATAGATGATTACCAAAATGGATGAGAGTGAGTTTCAAAGATAATAGTAATAATGACAATGTTATTAACGAGGGCTGCAAGGAAGGAGAGAGAAGGGGGGCATCGTCACCATTTTTCCCATTCGGTACAACATCTTACAATCCTTACACTTCCCTACACGTTTGTTTGGAAGGAACCCTAGGCCTTCTGACTCCCGAGGGTCCAGCATGAAAGTGCGTTTATGCTATGCGTTTGTGCCATTTCTGTCCGCTCTTATCTATATTTTACATTTATGCGTTGCGTTGCGTTGCGTTGCGTTGCGTTATGTTTATTCGGCATATTTTTGTCTTTGTTTTTTGGAAGATAGGAAAGTAGGTAAGGTTGATGGGGTGGTGGGGTGGTGGGATTGAGTTGGGGATTGGGAATTGGGAATTGGGAATTGGGAATTGGAATTGGAATCCGACGCGAGGGTAGATGTGTACGAGGTAAGGCAAGATGTCATATTCGTGACTCTATACTAGCTCCTAAGGTATGTTTGTGATGTGATGTAACGTACGTTAGTACAGTATATTTACAAAGATAGCGTTGGCGTTTGTTTGGTTTATGCAGGAACGCGGTAGGTGGTGTGTGTTGTATATGGGTATGTCGGTACCCGTTATGAGCTTGTTTCAAATTTTCAGTTTTATCAAGGAGCTGAGGGAGGGAGGGAGGGAGGGAGACTATTTAGGCCAAGGGGTTTGGAAAGGTGAGGGAGGTGCTAGATATACCGTATGTTATGATATGTTATGTTATGATATGATAATTTTCGGAAAACCTGGAACTTATATCCTGGCAGCTTGGGCACTCGTGTCGGCTGCACCTGGGTTAAAACCCCTGAAACGAGTGCCCTGCCAGGAATATGGGATAATTGGAAAGATGGCGTTTGTTGGGTTTATGCAGGAACGCGGTGGGTTGGGTATGTCGCTACACGTTATGTGGCTTGTCTCGGGGGGTTTTTTTTTTCGGTTGGCGTGTTTCTAGGGGAGAGTGAGTGGAGTATGGGCGAGCGATGGAGGGTATAAAGCATGGCTGGCGGAGAAGGGGGTATCGGAATGGGTTTCTGTCAGGGAGAAGGAGTTGAAAAGATTATTTGGTTAGGTTATTACTATTACACTTTTTCCGCTTCAGTTATCCATTTCCATTTCCATTTCCATCTTCATATCCCATGTCCATGTCCATGTCCGTTTCCATATCCATATCCATTCCACGAAATGCGAAACTGTCATCAGGCAAGCCACATTCGAGGTATTCCAAAACCCTCTCGAATCTAGAACCCCAATCCCCAGCCATGCCTCCTTCGGGCTCATGAACTCGTCACCATTAATGTCAAAATCATTTCATTCGGATTAAATTAAATCAAAGCGTGATCGTCAGAACTTTGCTCACACTCGGCACGCCCGCGCCGTTGATTGCAAATAACATCCATGCGCCCGGCAGCGCCACACCGGGATCGCTCGGCACGGTAAGCGTGTACGTGAAGCCATTCGTTCCCGACGGGACGAGCGGAATGCGTCGCTGATCGGTATTGACGGTATGCGTCGTGCTGGATATGCGGATGAGGCTGAAGCCGGTGGCGATGGCGGAGTCGGTGTTGACGGTGAAGGTGCCGCCGACGTTGATGGTGCCGACGGAGACGCTGTTGATGACGGGACGGGCGGCGAGGGCGCCGGTGGCGGTGTAGAGGTATGGCGGGTTGAAGAACTGCGCGTCGTAGTGGTTTGTGGCGCAGGCGCCGCAGAGGCCGCCGCCGCCGCTCATGACGGTGGCGTCGGGCATGAGGAGGGCGGTGGAGTGATAGGTTCGCGGGATGGCCATGGCGGCGAGCTGGCGGAAGGTGTTGGTGACGGGGTTGAAAAGTTCGGGGGTGAGTTGGGCGGTGGCGTCGGAGAAGGGCTGGGCGGTGACTTGGCCGCCGACGATGAGGACGGTGCCATCGGGGAGGATGACGCTGTTGGCGAAGGAACGTTGATAGGCCATGTTAGGGATTGTTTGCACGTGAGAAATGTTGGTAGGTTGGCCCATGGTGATGATGTGGGCGTTCGAGGTGGCGTCGGCGTTTTGATAGTCGATTGCGCCGCCCACTGTGAGGATATTGCCAGCGACAGCATCGTACATGGCAGCGTTGCCGCACATGGCATCGGTGTCTCCTGTGCGGGATCCTGCGCTGACTTGAGAGCCACCATTGTCGGTGCCGTACCAGTTCATGGCGACGGACGGGCCGGCCTGGAAGACATAGCCGTTCGACCAGCCGAAGAGCCAGCCGTGGTTGTCGGCTCGATAGATACCTGTAGCAACGATAAGCATAAGAGCGCTTATTGGAGCCGGAGAAACGTACCCTGAGCGTCGCCAGTCAGCATGGGTGCCACAGGGGCTCCATTGAGGACAGTCATGGTGTTGGCAGAAGGGCTATAGAGCTCGCCATTCTTTCCGCCTTGACCTCCAGACCAAGAAGCACCGATGATGAAGATGTTGCCGGTGGAGCAGGTAGCTTGGGCTTGATATCCGCGGGGAATGTTCATTACCTAGGGATTGTTAGCGTAGGACTAATGACGATATATCTTGGCACTGATTGCCAAGCAATTGCATGCCGACATGCCCGAAACGACATGGACGACACAGCAACCAGACGAGGAAGGGGCGAAGTAGCAGGAACGGTATTAACTTACTGCGCCTCTGCTCCAGGAATCGGACGGAGGATCATAGATACTTGTGGCAGCATCGGTGTTCCCTCCGGTGGCCACGTACCGACCGTTGAAGTCCATGGACAAGCCCTCGCAGAACATATCATGGCCTGTGTTGGTGACGAGGGTCGCGGTGACAAGCTGCGAACCTGGGTTGTACGTTGCGGTGGTCGTCTGGGCACCATTGCTGCCTCCAAAGGTGCTTGGGTTGTAGGAGGACCAAACGAGCAGATTGCCCGAGGAATATTCGAGAGCTGCCGACACAGGTACGACGGGGAAGTCGACGGTAAAGGTCCACACACCCTGGCCGGCACTCGCTGCAGGTGGAGCTGCCTGGGCGGCGGTGTAGACGTTGAACTCTGCGGCAGAGGTCCATGGCCCACGATTGCCGGCTTCGGACAAGGCTTGTATTCGGACGTATGTAGCTTGTATGGGTTGGAAAGTGGTGGTCTTCATCGTGTTATCGTCGATCCAGGTACCGAAGGCTACCGTGGTGAAGGTATTTCCGTCGGTACTAGGTAGGCCGTTAGCATAATCCAACAAGACTCATGGGGGGACGAATGTACCTCGTCTGAATCACATGCTGGCCTATGTTCCCATTGAGGCTTCCGTCTTGCCTGGGAAGGTAGGTGATGCTGCCAACGAGGTAGGATGCCGCCATGTTGATCGTAATTTCGTGGGGCAGTGCGGCCAGCGTTGGGTTGAATTGGGTATGCCAGATGCTGTTGGTATTACCATCAATGGCACTCGTGGCCCCGTTCCCATCTTGTGCACTGTCGGCAGTGGCTGTCCAACCATTCTGGCTGATAGCTGTTGCCATGACCGCAGCTGGTGCTGGGGCCGCCGCGATCTTTGCAAGGTCTTGACCATCGAACTTCGACACTCCTTCGGTGACTGGCTTCCCAGCCGCTCCGCCTGCAGCGACTGCGCCGGCCTGGGCTGCCTGTGGAGATATTGGGGAGGCATAGGCGAGGGAGGAAAAGAGGACGAGGGAGATGAAAGACAGCATGGTGTTCGAAGGTGGCGGTAGTTGGTCAATTAGATTAGTATTAACAGTCAATTATGAGATAGGAATGCTGGCACCTGCACGAACAGTGAGGTGATGATGGAACAGGGAAAGAAACGAGGGACAAGTGGCATTGATGAAGGAAGAGGAGAACGATGATCAAGCATTCAAGACATGTCAGCAGACCAAGGAAACGAGGCCCATGGTAGGAGGAGGAGAAGGGGAATGGCGGTATGGACCGAAGCAGAAGGGTAGGCGAGAGAACAGGAAGTCAGACTTCCCCCAAGCCTGACTACTCTGTTCTCGCTCGTATATGCAAGGCTAATGAATGCTTAGCCGAGTGACCGCCGGTTAGCAGCCCACGGTTGCGTGCCAGATGATGGTATCAAGCGGAGACCAACCGAAGCAAGGGTTCGGAAGTTTAGCTGAGTTGAAAAGGGGACCAAACGGCCCCTCCGGTCAGCATGTGGAATGCATAAAGGCAGGCACTGCATCGTGGAGGTACATTGGGGCGTGTGGCCTTGACTCCATGTTGATGGGAGCCTGAAGCGGGTGATTGTTCGAGCAGGATGGAGGTAGGGGGACCAAAATAGAGCAGATAAAGGATAACGGGAATAGGTACGTAGTGGATAATGGCAGACAATGGATTGTGGGGTCCGGCAGACGCGGCGAGATCCTATGAGAGCTTTGAGGCTATGAGGGCTATAGACGAGGGTCCATACCGGGTCCCTGCTTGCACAAGCGCACCATCGGTACCAGTTTGGTAGCGAAAGCAAGGAAGCATGCCCGATATTGAAATCGCTCGATCGGCGAATTATTGACATGCAGAGGAAGACCAAGGATGGTAGCGGTAGTACTAGGGAGTACTGTGTATGTAAAGTAGGTGAGTAGTAGTGGTGGTTGATGATCGTCGTCCTAGTGCAGCGGTCACACTAGCTGACGTGGTTTTGCTCGTGTCTCTGCGGGGTTGTTGGTGGGCTTCTACCTTGCCATAGTACCAATACCACTAGTCGTACTAGTAATGTCGTACTAGTAATACCGTAGTACATCGTAGTGACCACGTACTGGGCTGAAGTGGGGCAGTCCTAGGTAGTATTCGGTTGGACTAGTCAATCCCCACTAATCCTTGTTTTCCATGCGGCCATTCTTCTTCGCTGGTCAGCAAGCCACACGACCCAATGGGGATAGTTCGGATCGGTCGGGTCGATCTTTTACTCGATGCGGCCGTCAGACCCAATGGCCCATTGGTAAGTGTCTCATGCACTATGTGTCCCATGCACTTTTGGCGCAGTGTACATGTCCAAACGATACTTCATGCGGAGGCCGAAGTCAACGTCGAAAGGCACCTCTTCCGAACGATACAGGTGGTGGCGGATGGTGTTACTTTGGCACTTCGTATACTGCGTACGGTGTATGGTGATGCCTAAATAGAACGGAAGGGGTCTATGCGTTGCCGGCATTAGCGTGCTCGAGCCGGAATGATTCGCAGCTTGGCCATGCGCCCCATCATGGCCGCCACCTTCCACCCACCACCCACCCACAATTCCCTCATGCCTGCCAAGCAGCCACATGTATCGGTGCGCCTTATTACCTGCTGAACGACCTTTGCCTGTTATGCATCTGCGCATGTCGACCACCTCCATCGTCCCACGCATCATCCAATGAGTACGAACGGAAAAAGTCACCGTACCATGAGCATCCAGATCCTGCAGCCGAGTCGCTCGTTCCTGCTCCCGGCCAAAATCCACAGGGCTACACTCTGCAGTGCCAATGATCCTCGCTCCCACCCAAATACACATTCTCCCGTTTCCACTGCACCCACTGCACATCGGAACGGTAAGCAGAGCATGCATGCCAAGTCTGCGTGTAAGACACCACGTGCAACTCTTTCCTTGGTCCTCGTCCTTCTCAGCCTGCTCCAGCAGGCCCACCGTCTGACGTCAACCTCAGTAAACCTCCACCTCGGTTAGAGCGTGCTGACTACGACGGAAGGTAAACGTAAGGATTTAATGCGACCATCCGGTGTCATTCTGTGTGGCATCATGTCAAGCTGACTGCCAATCCTGTCTGACTCAGATTGGGCGGTGGGTCCACACCTGCGAACCCTCAATCAATCTGAAGGCTGTTGAAGTCTTCTGACTTCCATGCTTCGGCTCCTATTCATGCTTTCACTGTTGGGGGCGACCATTGACTCATCACTCACTTAGCCTGATGTTACATATCGTAAATCGTGATCGGAATACGACACATACACCGCTTTGCTGCAACCTCATGCTCCTAACAATGCATCGGATAGGAGAGAGATGTTGTGTTATGAAGAGGTTGCCAAGAGATGTGGTGGATGTTGCCAGAAAGGAAGATCTCCATCATGGGACCCTAGCTCAGCACGTGCTCACCTTTCCGCTGTCATGTCCGTCAAACCATGCGACCGTCGGATAATGGGGCCAAAAGGCCATAAGATGGTGGGTGGGTGGCATCGAAATTGGCCATCTCCCGCCCTTGTGTCGTGCAGCCTCTCCGCCCCCATGGGCGATAATAAGGTTCCCGCTTGTCCCCAATCAACTGTCAGTTGTTGCCCCAGTATTGAGCCCGTATGTGCGCAGCTTGAATAGACGAGCTCAATTGCAACATGATAGGGGCGCAATGAAGTAGCATCATATGTACATGCCGCCCTTCGCCAATCCAGGGCTTCGGCAATTTGATGAGCACCCAAGAAGCCCAAAAGAATATCTCTGTGAGGTCACACACTTTCGCAAAACTAAGCATACCCACCTAGACAATTCCCCTTGCAATCCAGAAGATATGCAGTGCTCACGTCTAGGATCGCTGGGACGAAGCCTAGGAGATTCGGGTAGAATCTGGACCTCTCGAAACACCAATGTCTTGCACCACCAGCATCGACGATCGGGTTTACGTCCATTGCGAAGGAAAGCTAATTGAATCAGCTGAGACTTCTGTCGGCACAGATAGACGAGCGATGCAACGTGATCGAAGGCATGAGGAGCAGCTCCCCAAGATTTGCGCAACCTGATTAACGTAGATTGAGAATCATGGGCATATGGAAAACTCGTATTGTAGGCGAGATTACAAGGAAAGAATGATCAACTTGGTGATGCAGGTACATGAACCAAGCCTGTATAGCTGCAGATTCTCGCTTCGAAAGCAAGTCTTATGGCTGCGCCAAGCTTAAATGATGTGGCAAAAACGCAGGTCGAGCATAGCCGAAATTTGTGTAAAACATTCCAGCGACGCCGCTCGTGCGTTTCGCGGTCATCCAGAACATGGTAGCATTCTGAGAAAGTGTATGGCGAATCATGCTGGTAGTGCGCTCCTCTTGATGTAGAAGGCTAGTGCTGGGAGAGTAAGCGACTTCTAGACAGCGCTAGCGGTATTTCCTAGGATGAGAGGGTGTGTAAATTGATCTAGAGCTGTTCCAATGTGGATTGGCAAGACATCCAAAACGATAGAACAACCCTTTCCCACACAAGGCATGTATCCAATCTGAGGTTGCCGGCTGCAATGTAGTCATGAAGAATTCTGCACTCGGTGGCAGGTAGGCTGCGAGCGGCTATCGGGGATCCTCGGGATGTACGTTCCAAGAAATAAGAGGCTTGTGGTTGCAGCTGATTGCTTGATGGCTTGACAGCAATAGTACATTGTCCATTGATTGGAGCTCCTCCAATGCTGATTATGACCTTGGTGGAAGACTTGGCTTTCTAAACGTCGTCCGGTGATCATTCCACTGCGACGTTCAGATGGAATCCATTCCTGTGGATGTTGCCTGGTGTGCACTCCATTGCAAGACACGGATGACGCCTAATACATCATGGGCTTGCGCAACTTTCTGGTGCCACACCTCAGCGAAACCAGGACTTCCAAAAGCCATGACCTCATTGCGTCCACTCTGGAGGCGTTGACACCTCTGGCACCAATGTATTCCACCTCTTGAAATTTTTGACCTCCACGAAAAGGGCGCGTGTTCCACCTCTTACAGTTCTCGACCTCCACGATTAGGCCGCGTGTTTGTAGCTGGTGGGTGGTCTCGAACCCAGGGTATATTGTCCCAGCAGCCTAGATCCTAGGACATCGACTGCGAGATATCAAGCTGTACATACTTCCGGAGAAATTCGCCAGGCAGAATATGCTAAGGTGTGTGCCAGTGCTTCAAACTCATGCATGATAGAGGAAGCGGCATACGACACGAGCCGGGTGCGAAGCGCATCATTGCGCTCGTGGACAGCTTATGAAGGTGGATGTAAAGAGCGGGCGACACTTGAGAAGTGCCATTGATGAGAGTAAGGGTCATTGGCAGAAGAAGAAGCAACGTGGCGGGATGCTAGAAAAAGGAACCTTTGGTAAAGTAGGAGAGTAGGTACTTTGTGCGGGTAATGAGGAGGAAATTACTTGGCGTCCCCGTTATAGTTATATAATAAGGCCTTAGCTAGTAGTATTACCTATTATATTTATTTAGATTATTTATAGTAGTATATATATATAGATTTAAAGTCTAATTAATATTAATTATTATTATTTCTAAGTATATAAGTTTATTTTTAAAATAGTATATCTAGTATTAATTAATTAATCCCCTTTTCTAATAACTATAATATAATTAGTAAGTTATAATCTTTTAAATATTTAAAGTTAGTCTTCTTCCCTCTAAGAAGGTTATATTATTATGGAAGTTTCTACTTATTTAATATATTAATAATAGCTATATTTTATATCTCTTTTATTTATATACTTTATATAGAAATATTAGTATTATTCTTATAAGTTAAAAGGATTATTTATATATTTAAGTTAAATTATTAGTATTAATAATATAAAGAAAAATTATTATTATTTATACTATTTTATTATATAAAAAAACTATTCCTTAACTCTAAAATTAGGGATCTACTAGTTATCTAAAATTAAGAAAGACTTAGGGATAGCTTAAATACTTATAAATTAGGAAGTTATTACTACTATTAAATTATAAGGAATTATTAACTAGATAGCTATTAGATAAATTATTCCTATTATTAGCTAATTACTATCTACTTTTCTTAGTACTTAGTAGTATAGATATATATAGCGGAACCCCTCTTCTTAGCCTAATTTACCCCTATTAGAGAAGTATTTAGAGATAATACTCTATTAATAGTAACTATTAAGGGATTTTATAGTTAAATATATCCCTATATTATTTTATATATTTATAATAAGTTTAAAAAGATAGTTTTTAATATTAATAATAAAGTCTATTAATTAATTTTTAAAGTACTTAAAAAGCGCTTTCTCTAACTAAAGAAATAAAAAGTAATAACTCTTAAAGAGTTACTAGAATTTTAAATAGCTAGCCTAGTATTATTATTATTAGAGTTAGAGGTAGTAATACTTATATTAATTAATATAATAATACTATTAGGAATAAGGACGCCGTTTAATAGTATAAGTAATATAATTAAGTAGCTCTATATATTAGAAGAGGAGCTCCCTAAAGACCTTAATATCCTTATATAACTTAAGAGGTTTAATATAAGGCTTTAAGGGAAGGCTATTAACTAGTTAGCTTATATACTAAAGATAGCTAAGATCCTTAGTAAAGAAGGAATTAATTATAGAAATAAGGAAGATAAAGAGATAGTTATTACCTTACTTAAAGAAGAATTTCCTAGAGAGGCTTAAAATATAAAGTTTAATATTAATATAATAGATTAAATTAAAGTACTTTATTAGAGTTATAATAAGGGCCTAGAGGCTTATTTTAAGTATATAAAATAACTCCTAAAGATAATAAGAGGTAGAGACTAAGTAGAAGAGATAAGCTCTAATATATTAAGTATATTAAAAAAGTATTAGCTTATTAATATAATCTATAAATAGATCTCTAGCCTTATAAACTAGAATTTATAACTTAAAATATTAGAATATAAGTTAGAAATAAATAGATTATTATATAAAGTATTTAAGAAAGCTTAGATACATATAGAAATCCTATTTATACTTAAGGATTTTATAGTAAAGAACTATTAGTAATAGGAGTTAAAAGAATTTAGAGTATTTTATATAATAATAGTAGTAAATAATAGTAATATAATCTAAGTATTTATATTTATAATAACTAGGCCTTAATATTAAGATTAAAATAGAATTTTATAAGATATAATATTTTACCCCTAGAATAATAACTATCTAGGCTAATTAATAGTAAACTTAAATATATACTTTAAATAAGATAAAAGTAATTATAATATAACTAGAGTTCCTCTTAAAGTATATAATAATTTATAACTAATAGTAGCCCCCTTAAAGTAGATAGTAGCGCTACTAGTAGTAGGTACTAAAAATAGCCTTAGGCTAAATTCTTAGTTTAATCCCTAGTTATTATTAGGGTAGTAACCCTTATAAAACTATAAGACTAGGAATAGATATAGCTTATAAAATTTATATAAAAACCCTAGATAATAGGATAGAAACTAAAGGCCGCTTATAAGGCTAAGAAATAATTTTCCGCGAGGTAATAAGTTAATATAAATAAGGGATATCTACCTAAAGTTTATTCCTAATAAATTATATAATTTAAAGATATTAATAAACTTATAAGTAAATAACTTAAAGTTATAAAAACCTTAAAAGTATAATAATAAAAAGTTATACCTAAAATATAATAAACTTAGATATACTAGTTTAGAGTATATAAATCCCCCTCTATTAAGGGAGGAATAGTACTAGATTAGAAGAGAACTAAAAGATTATTAAGTAAAGTAAAAAGCTTATAAAGAGATAAAGGAGGTATAAGCTAATCTATTTTATCTCCCTACCTAGTATCTTATATAGTAAAATATATAATAAAGCTATAATATTAATAATAGGTCTTATTAAGAAGTTATAGGGTAGATACTATTATTATAAAATAATATTATTTTATACCTTATCTTATTAGGAAAAGTACTAGAAGTTCTAGACCTAAAAATTAAAGAACTAGAAGAAGAGGGGAATTCTTAGATACCCTATTATAATTTAGTATTTAAAGATATTAAGCTAATAGGTTACTTAGTAAATTTAAATACTCTAATATTTAAGTAGTTTAATAATAATACTCTTAGAATATATAATACCTAGTTAGGTATAAAGAGAAGGAAGAATAATAAGCTTAAAGAGGAAGGGTCGCTACTACTAATAATTAAGGGGAAAACTTAGAGAAAGAGAACTCTTATAAAAAAAATAGGAGTTAAGAAAAAATTATTAATAGTTTATAAGCTAATTAGAAAATCCTAACTAGATATTAATTAGATATTAATAAATATAATATTATTATTATTAATAATTTATATATTATAAATCTCGCCGTTCTTTAAAAAAGACTTATAAAGACTTAGTTAGGCCCCTAAGAAAAAGGGGAAAAAGAAAATATTTAAAGACTTAAATATTAATATTAGGGTAGTAAAAATATTTATAATATAATATATTAATAAAAAGAGTAGGTTTATACTTTTAGGGAATAAAAGTATAAGTTTATATTATATACTATTAAAAACTTTATAATAATAGTTTTATAAGATTATATATAAAGAGATAATAGTATAGGCTATAAATATAGTTATTTAAAAGATAGATAGAAAAAGAATACTTATTCTTATATAACGCGCTAAAGTAGATTAAGGATCTAATATAATTATTATAAACCTATTATTAATATTAACTATAAATTTACTTATTTATTCTATCTTAGAGTTTAGAAGTAAAAGTGTTATTATATTAATAGTAAATAGTAAAGATAGTAAACTTAAATATTAAATACTTTTCTAGCTTAATATAACTAGAATTAAGAGGGAGTAATAGGGAGTAATAGGTATTTATCTCCCTTATAAATAATCCTAGTATTACTATCTTACTTAGGCTCCTTTAGCTCTAGTTAGTAGATATTAAGATAGGTATTATAAAGGGTAAATTAGATCTAAGTAATATAAAGAAGTATAAGATAGTAAAAAGGATTTATCTTATTAAAATTAAAACTATCTTAATAGTAATAGAAATTACCCTAGAAAAGTATTAGCCTTTAAAGCTAATAGTAGAAGATATTATTAAAGGTAATAAAATTATTAATTTATATACTTCTAATAATAACTTAGAGAGTCTCTTAGAGGAGTCTAGTAATAAGAGTAGTAATAAAGATTTTAATCTAATAATAGAATTAAAAGGTTAGGAAACTAGAGCGTCTCTAGAATAATATTAAAACTCTAAGGAATAAGGAAGGAAGCGGATCTACTTACGCCTCCCTTTAAATACTAAAGCCTTAAGAGGAATACTTTAATAAGTATATAAATAAAGGTAGAGTAAGTAATAGCTTTTAAGTCTATTATATAAATATTAAAACGCGGATAGTATTTTAAGAAATATTAAAATATAGATATATCTCCTAGGATATAGAGTATATATATTTACTCTATTAGGATAAGGATAAATATATAGAGAGGTATAGAGTTACCCTTATAACTTATAATAATATAGTTTTATATAATAATAAGGGGAATTTAAGGTTCTTTATAAGTTAATAGGTAATCTATTAACCTATTAATTATATAGAAAGTTTTAAATTACTCCTTAAACAGGCGAGAGATAAAGGAATTATACTTAGGGAAGTAATCCCTAGTAATAATACTAAGCTATAGCTATTATAGCTAATCTAGATATATAAGGATATTAGCGCTAAGGAGGTTAAGGAGATCCTAGTAATTAATCTAATAGTATATAAGATTATACCCCGTAATAGATTAAAGCTATATAAGGCTCTCTAAAAATATTTTATAAATGATAAAGAATAGTAGCTATAAAAGATAGTAGAGTAAGGTATAAAAGTAGGCTATTATAAGAGGTATATAATAGTAAATAGAAGGGTATCTTAATAGAATATTAGAGCTATCCTAATTAATAAGGAGGGAAAGGCTAAACTACGCCTAATATTTAATTATTATTTTATATATAAGGATCCGGCAGGATCCTATATAAAACTAGCGGTAAAAGTTTATAATTTTATAAGGACTAGTTAGGAATATAGTACTACTATCGACGTGGCGTCTATAGTACGTAGTAGTACTGCGCTACCCCTTTACCTATAGTATATAGAGGAGGGAATTCCCCCTAAAGGGGAGGGTAGCGATTAGTCTTACTATTAATAAGAATAGAGAGTTCTATATATATACGTATACGTACTATTTATAATACTTAATAGCTACGTTATTACGTAGTACTCTTATATTTTAATCGCTCTACCCTATTTAGGGGTAGTAGCCCGACTATTAATAAGATAAGCGGAGAAGGGTTATTATAGGCGTAAGGTAAAAGGGTTAATTAACTAGCGTAGATAACCCGCCTAAATATAAGGGATTAAGCTTATAGAGAAAGTAAGTCTTAAGAATTAGTTAATAAATTAATAATAGATATATCGCGATTATAATTAACTATCTAGGAGTAGCTACTAAGCGTATAAACCTAGTCCCCGCTACTTAAAACCTAAAAAGTACTATTATAAAGGATATAAGAACTTAAAGAAGAAGTCTCTAAGAGGTAGTAGATATAAGATCTATAATAATATTTATAAGAGTTAGAGCGGGAAATATATACTAATAATACCGCCTAAGCGGGTTATTAATATTACCTATTATTAATAGAAGAATTAGAATTAAAGCGTCTTTAATATAAAACCTATATTCTTAGGTCGTAGGACCTATATATATATAATAGGAAGTTAGTATAAGAATATTAAGAATAATTTAATAACGTAGTTAATATAATTAAAATAAATATAGCCTATTTTCTTAATAACTTCATAAAAATCCAATATATATTATAGTATATAGCCCTAAACCTTAAGGCTATATAGCGTAAGTATATAAAAGATATATTAAAGGATAAATAGTCCTAGGAATACTTTAATAATTTCCTAATAGATTAAATAAAAGATCCTTAAAATTAATACCTTATAATTAATAAGCGCTACTGAAAAGCTAAGTAAAAGGAATACTAAAAGATTATAGACTTTATAAATTATCTTACTAGATTAGAAAGATAACTCGAGCTATTAATAAAGCGTATACTTTATAATAACCTCTTAAATAAGTTATATAAAGATCTTTATAATTAACTTATAATATAACCTAATATCCTAGAGATAAGGGATACTCTTATCGCGTTAGCGACTTAACTAGAGCCTTATATAGTATTACTTATATATAAAGACTAAAGGAATAATACTCCTATTAAAAGTTAATATCTTTAAAAGGGAAAAGGAAATCTCTAAGGGTAAAGAGATAATAGCTTATACGTAAAGTAAGAAGGGAGGGGCGCTATTAGGGCGTTATTATACCTTCTCTAAAGGCCTAAGCCTAACCTTTCTACTATTAAGTATTATAATTATTAAAGGAAGGGATATATAGCTAAGGATTATTAGAGCGTAAAATTAATAGTTATAAGTACTATAACTAATAAGCCTATAGCTAATAAAATATCTAGTAATAAGCCGGCTAAGAAAGGCTTAAATTTTAAAAACCCTTAAGTACTATAATTATATCCGCTACTATAATATAAGGGAAGAAATAGATACGTCGACTTATTATTATAATATAAGTAGAGCTCGAGAGCTTATAAAGAGAATTTACTATACTAATTAACTCTAGAGTAGATATTAATTATATTAATATACGCTTAATAAAGGAGTAGGATTAGGAAATAGACCCTAACTCCGGTAATACCCTATATAATAGAGTCGGGAACCTAATATTATTACTAGGTTCTTATATAAGAAAAATTAAACTTATTAATTCTAATAATATTATATAATATTATAAGGGCGCCTTCTATATAATAGTAAACCTTAATTATAACTTCTACCTTAAGTATTTATAGTTAGAGGAATAAAATCCCTAAGTAGATTAGCCTATATAAAACTAGTAATTCCCCGTTAAGAAAAGTAATATTAAGGAGTACTTTAGTACTATTAAAGCCTTAAAGGAGTAGCTTAATAGTATTATATTTATTATAGCGTACTTAGGAGTAGGTAATAAAAGCCTACTACTTAAAGTTAAGCTCCCTTTAAAATTTTAGGAATTCTAAGATATCTTCTTAATTAAGAATACTAGGGCGCTACCGGCTTATATATATTATAATTACGCGATTAATATAAAGGAGAATAAGGAACCTCCCTTTAACCTACTTTATAACCTATTAAAGAAAGAGTTACGCGTGTTAAGGGAGTACCTTAAGTAGGCTTTAAAAAAGGGGTAGATTTATTATTCTATAAGTCTAGTAGGTGTACTAATTCTTTTTATACTAAAAAAGGATAGAATATTATACTTATATATTAATTATAAGGCGCTTAATAAGATTATAATTAAGAATTACTATCTACTTCTATTAATTAATAAAATATTAATAAGATTAGTTAGTATTAAGTACTTAACTAAGTTAGATCTTAAGGATATATATTATTACCTATAGATAAAAAAGGGTAATAAATAGAAGACTATATTTTATATAAGGTACGGCTATTTTAAATATATAGTTATACCTTTTAGACTTACTAATATACCTACCTCGTTCTAAGTATATATTAATAAAGCCCTAGCGGGACTACTTAATATTATATATATTATTTATTTAAATAATATTCTTATCTACTCCTAGGATAAAAAGTCTTATATTAGAGCTATAAAAGTAGTATTATAATATCTTCGCGAATTTAAACTTTATATTAGCTTAAAGAAATATAAATTTATAGTAATAAAAGTAGAATTCCTTAGCTTTATTATTAGCCGCGACGGCGTATATATAAATCCGCGTAAAGTAGATACTATAATAGAATAGCTAGAACCTAGAAGTATTAAGGATATTTAAATCTTTTTAGGGTTTACTAATTTCTACTATTATTTTATTAAATACTATTCCTCTATTACTATAGCGTTAATAGACTATCTAAAAAATAATTATTTATATATTAAAAATAGAAAGTTAATATTAAGTAATATTATAAGAGCGGCGTTTAAGTAGTTAAAGTAACTCTTTTAAGAGGTACTATTACTTATATATTTTAATCTTATAAGAGAAATCTAATTAGAGACTAATACTTTAATACTAGCTATTATAGCTATTTTATTATAAAAATTCCTAATTAATAATAAAGGCGCGGAGGTAGAGTAGTATTTAATTACTTTCTACTCCTATAAATTATATTTAGTAGAAATTAGATATAAGACTTATAACTAGGAATTACTTATAATAGTTAAGGCGTTCTAGGTATAAAGGTACTTCTTAGAAGGTAGCTTATACCTAATTATAGTAATTACTAATTATAATAACTTAAGGTATTTCTAGATAATATTATTATTAATAAGGAGATAAGTATACTAGGTAATAAAGCTTATAATATATAACTTTAAGATATACTATTATATAGGTACTAAGAACCTAGCTAACGCCCTATTAAGGCGACTAGATTATATATTAGTAATAGATAAAGAGGATACTTATTTATTAATATTATAGAATAAGTTAAAGAATATTAGATATATTCCTTTTAATAAGTACTATATATATAGTATTTATAAAGGTCTATAAGATAGTAAGGCCCGTAGCTATAAATAGTATAAAAGGTTAGAGATAAGGCTTAGAAAGCCTTATACCCTAAAAATAGGAGAGAGTAACGCGCTCTTAGGGATATAGAGTAGCGTAGGTAATAGCCTAAACCCTACTATAAGATAATTTAATATTAATTAAGTTATACCTAGAAGGTATATTATAACCGCGTTAATAATAGAGCGCGTATAAAATAAGTATAATAACTTAATATTAGAGATACTCTAATATCTCTAAGAGGGAGATAAGGATATTTATAATAAGAAATAATTATTAAAGTCCTAGGGCCGTAAAAAGGCTACTAACGCATCTCTATTAATAAATAAGATAGAGGTCCTTTATAAGGGTAGCGTAGTTTTTATACCTAGTAATAAAGTAATTAGATAAGAAATCTTAAAGCTTTATTACAATAACCCTTATATTAACTACTACTTATAAAAGTATATATAGGAGCTTATTAAGCGGAAGTTCTATTAAAAATTAATAGGATAAGATATTTATAATTATATATAAGAATACTTAACCTACTAATTAATAAAGCCGCGTAGATATACTATTTACAATATACTATTACTATTACTAATACTTATAAGACCTTTTTAGGAAATTATAATAGATTTTATTATAGATCTCCCTTTAAGTAAATAGAAGGGTACTATCTATAACGCGATCTTAGTAGTTATAGACTATTATATTAAGGTAGCTAGGTATTTACCTATTATAAAGATAGTTAATACTATTAGCGTCGCTAACTTATTATATTATAAAATCTTCTTAAAGTTTAATTAGCTAGAAGGTATTATTAATAATTAAGGGATAGTATTTATAGATAACTTCTAGGTAGTTATATATTATTATATTAATATAAAAAAAAAGCTTAATACTACTTTCTATCCTTAAATAGATAGTTAAATAGAGAGATAGAATAGTACTCTTAAGTAGTATCTACGCTACTATTCCACCTAGAGATAAGATAACTAGGTAGAGTTACTTTATCTAGTAAAGTTTATATATAATTATACGAAGTATACTAATACTAGGTTACTTCTATATAAGGCGCTTTATAGCTATTTACCTAAGCTAGATATAAAGCTTTTAGAGCTATTATTAGGAGAAGTCCTATTAATATAAGAAAGGGTTAAATTACTTTAAAAATAAAGGGAAGGTTTAGAGTAGTACCTATATTAAGTATAAGCTATATAAGTAGAGTATATAAATAAATAGTAAAAGTAAAGATAATATAATATAGGTAATTATATCTTATTAAATATAAAGTATATTAAATTAGTATAAGTAATTAAAAAACTATTATAATATTATCTAAGGCCTTTTAAGGTCTTTAATTATATTAGTAGTTAGGCGTATAAGTTATAACTACCTAATATATTTTATATTTATAATATCTTTTACGTCTTACTTATAAAGCTATATAAAGGTAATAGTAAGAGTATTATAAGAGCTCTATAAGTAGAGCTTATAAAAGATAAAAATAAATAGGAAAATTAAACTATTCTTAATTATAAGATCTTATATAATAAACCTTAGTATTTAATTAAGTAAAAGGGTTAATCTTATAATTATAATTAATAGCTATATAAGCGGGACTTAATTAATACGCTAGATATACTTAAAAGATTTAAGTATAATTACCTAAAGTTATAAAGTTTATATTATAAAGGGGGAAAGAAGGTTTCTATTACTATTAAAAAAAAAAAGAAAAAAAAAAAGGAGGATACCTAATATAGCTAGAGCGCTAAGGGCGTTATAATAGAAGACTACTATATTATAATAGTAGTACTACTAGACCTAGACCTATTACTAGTAGTAACAGGAGTATCCTCCTTATTATCCTCTTCTTTATCCTTTATAATAGGAGGGAGGCGCTCTTATACTATATTAGTAATACTTTAATAAGGCTTTAAAAGGGGAGATAGAGTAATATATATATACTAGTAGAGGATATTAAGAATACTCTTAAGGGTATTTATAATCTAGCTAGTAATAGCGGGGTCTACCCTAATAGGAGTAGTAGTAGTAGCGGAGGCGGAAGAGGCGTGGTAGAGGTAGTAATAATATTATTAAATAAGCCTATTAAAGGTTCGCTAGAATCTAGTAAGTTAAGGGAGGTTAGAGCCGGCGTTTAAAGTAGCTATAGCGTTTAAAAATTAAAGAAGGCGCGTATAAGCGTAGTAAGTAGAGGTAGGAATCTCTTATTAATATTTATTATTAAGATCTTTATAATAATTATACCTTATAAAGCTAGGGGAGGCGCGTATATAGAGTATACTACTAAAAAAGTAAGTAAAGCTTTAATTAAAAGTATTAGACTTATAGCTCTTTAAATTAAAATATAGTATATTAAAGGTATATTATATAGGATAATATAAGGATAAGTTATAAGCGGCTTAATAAAAGAGGTTAAGTACTATTATAAGTAGAGGGGATAGTAGTAGTCTTCTTTAATTAGTAGAGGGTAAGTTTATTATTAAGGATTACTTATAAAATAACTACTAGAAGTATAAGGAGGTATAATAAGGCGTAGAGGGGGTGATAATATAAATAAGAATTAAAAAGGACTTAACATAATTAATAAAAAATAAAGATATTATAATTAAAAGAATAATATTAAAGTTATATAAAGAAGATACGCCTTAAGTACTTAATAAACCCTTAATAGCGACGACTTCCTATTTACTTTAAAATACTAAGACTTCTAGCTACTTTTATAATAAATTAATAAAGGATAATAGGAAGTATAATAGGAATATATTATAATATAAGGATTATATATAGGAGTATTATCCGCGATTATTATAGTTTAATAAAATTATATATTCCTTAAGGCTTAGCTTAAAGGGCTTTATAATTAATTATATTATTACGCTCTTATTAGAGGTATATTCTATTACTAAGGGAGTATCTTTTATAGATTATAACCTTTTATACTCTTAAAGCCTAAGAGCCTAGATAGGGAGATAATTATAAGGACTAGTTAAGAATATAGTACTACTATTAACGTGGCGTCTATAATATATAGTAGTACTACGCTACCCCTTTACCTATAATATATAGAAGAGGGAATTCCCCCTAAAGGGAAGGATAGTAATTAGTCTTACTATTAATAAGAATAGAGAGTTCTATATATATACGTATACGCACTATTTATAGTACTTAATAGCCACGTTATTACGTAGTACCCTTATAAATTTACTAGGACTACCTATATATACTATATTCTTTTAAGTAGATATTAAGTATAAATACTAGGCGATATTTATATACCTAGAAGATAGATATTTTCTAGTATTTAATATCCTAGGAATTAACTAATTATAGCTAATAAGGATATCTTAGCGGATAAAAACTTTATTATTTATATTTAGAAAATTAATAAATATTACCCTTAAGCCTATCTTATTACCTAGTCTAGAGCTATTACTATTATAAAGTAATAGGCTATATAAGTAATTAGAGGTAATATTTTATATTAATAATATCTTTAGTACCTATAACTTATAAGAGAGATAATTTAGATTTCTCTAGGATTACTTCTTTTTAAGGATATTATAGTCTTAATTAAAGCTTTTATTTTCTAAACTTCTATTAGGAATAACTAAGGTTAAGGCCTTAGGTAAGATATATAAGATTAATAGATATATATAAATTAAGCTAGTAACTATTAAGAAGATAAAGAACTAGCTAAGACCTTAAGAGTGTTACGAGTATGGACTAGCGGTCCTTATACTACACCTAGCGCAGGTACTTCTTGTTACAGTCAGGTGGATCAGTCTAGGGAGAGACTCGACCTATAGGTAGATCAGGTGGATTAGCTTACTGAACTATAGGAGCCACGTATAGATTAGGTGGATCGGTCCACCGAATTATACCTCTTAGCAGGATCTTATATATCTATATAGAAAGCGTGCGTTCTAGCTTAGATAGGAGCTTCGTACTTAACTTATATTATTAACCTAGATATCTCCTAGATACTAAATATAGTACTCCCCCTATATTAGACTAGTTTAGTACGAAGCCTATTTACCTTAGTCCTTAACACTCCTCTCTACGAGATCCACCTAGACTCCGGAGCCTTCTAGTTAGAAGACGACGGGTCGTAATACTTTAAGTACCCTTAAGATAAGTACCTCAGGATAAAGGGACCTTACCCTAAGTAAACGCGGTCTATAATAGTTAGTAATAGTAGAAGTTAAAGAAGGTATTAAGGTTACTAAACTAGATTTATACTATAGCGATTAAGATAAACTTAAAGAGTAGTTAGTATAGATATAACTATACTTCTCTTTTAATAAAGACGCTATTAGGCTAAAGAAATAACTACTATTTATAATAACTTATATAAGAGGACGGGCCTAGAGATAGTCCGCCCCATTTCTTAGATAATATATAGAAGATCCCGACGACGACGATAATATCTCTATTAAGTTATAGATAGAGAGCTTAACGCTCTTTCGCTAGGAAATAAGACGGATATTCGGACCTTCTAATAAAGCTAGCGTAGCGACGAGAGTTATCTAGTACCTAATATAAAAGAAATCGGTATCTAAGTATACGACACAGTTTTAATAGTACTTTATAAGAACTGACTAGGATAATAACGCGCTGATAGTAATATATTAGAGAGGATTAAAACCTTAGGTAAAGAAGGAACTTATACGAGATAGAGCCGTTTATAATAACTTAGACTTATTAATAAGAGCCTTAACACGAGTTAATAACTAGATCTACGAGTTAGTAATAGAACTACGTTATAATAGTAGAGTTTCTAGACTCGGTTATATAGGACTCTATTCCGGAGGAAGTTATAGGAAGAAACGATTCTCACGCGATCCTTACGGTCCGATACTAATAGAGTTAGACTTTACCGAGAAAAAGAAACCGTTTAGAGGTAAGAAATAGTAAGGGGGTAAGAAAGTAATAAATTGCTATAGCTGTAGTAAACCGGGCCATATCGCTAGAGACTATAGGTTAAAAAATATAGTGAAACGACCTCAGTTAAATATATTAGAAAGAGTTCCAGTTAGGAAGACTAAACCTCTAAGGGATTAACAAGAAACGGAGTACGACGACACCGAGCTAGATATAATTATAGATAATTTACTAGCCCTCGTCAATCCACCTATTAATAGAGAACTATAATCTAGAGAAGAAGAATTACGCGAAGAAATAGCTAAGAAATAGAGAAATATCGTAAAGATTAAATAAAGGCTAGCGGATATTTACGAATAACTCAAGGAATTAGACTCTAGTAATAAATGTGATAGTAGTTGTGTTCGGAAGGGAAAACCCGAATAAAGCCGAGAAAACGAGGATGATTCCGACTAGGAAAACCTTAGCCAGACTTCTAAGAAAGAAGGTGATAGAGTAGTATCTCGAGCTTCTATATTAAAAGATCCACAGATAAAACTCGAGGAACGGGTAGAGTTCTACTAAGAAAAAGTAGTAGGAGGACTTCTATAGAAGGAGTTTAGGAACGACTTAATATATCTATAGCATGGAGTAATATACTAGTCAGCCTACGCCGACGAAATATATATAGTTTACTACTAAGTAAAGATAAACTTAGGGAAATCTATTAGGATCCAAATATATAGAAAGATTTAGTTAAGTTATAATAATATAAGTTATTATTAGTATTTAGTAACTAAAAGATCAAGGAAGTAGTTTCCAAACTATAACTAAAGATGGTATAATAGTCTTTATAAGCACCTTAAGCATGACGAGTACACGTTAGAGTACTACTTAGATAATTAGTATGCCTGTTTCTACGATAACTATAAGAAGCATATATATATAAAAAGAACTACCGGATTCCTATCCTTTTCGGGAAAAGAGTAATCCCTTATACTAAGGGGAAGTATAAGGAGATTAATATCTTTACCCTAAAAAATATATTAGCTATATTTAATGAACTACGTAATGTATATAAACGTACCGGTTAAAATAGATAGTTAGCGGACTATAGTAATAATAGATTCCGGGGTATCTAGAAACTTTATCTCCGAGGCGCTAGTACGGTTAGTGGGCCTACTAACGCGGAGAAAGAAGGATCTATATAACTTACGAATGGCCGACGGGTCAACGCTATTAAAAGGAAGCGTAGACGAGGAGATAACCTCGCTACTATTTATAATTTAATGATACTATAAGGAAATATCCTTTAATATTATAGGGATAGCCACCTATTACATTATATTAGGTATGCCTTAGTTAGAAAAGCATAACCTAGTAATTAACTAGAAAAGAAAAGTACTTAAGTTTAAGCGAACTAGCGATATTACTAGATTCTAACCTACACGTCGATAGTAGATGACGGTAGATAAGAAATCGAACCGAAGAACGGTTGAGGCATATATTACCTTAATTTCGAATAAGGATGACCTTAAAATATAAGGATCCGACTTAATAGATACTAGTAGCGGTCCGCTAGGTTAATAAGTTAGAGTTCTTAGAGTAATTAATAGTACTCCTAACATCTTATAAGAGTATTAAAGATGGAAACGCCTCTTTATAAAAGAGATAATAGTAAAAGCTCTACCTAAATACTAACCTTAGGATTATAAGATTAAACTCGAACTAGGGAAGGAACTAACGTTTAGACCTATCTATACGTTATCTAAAAAGGAACTTATAATACTACGCGGGTACCTTGATAAGAACCTAAAAAAGGGATTTATTCGAGAATCTAAATTACTAGCAGGATATCCGATACTCTTTATAAAGAAGAAAGACGGGTTACTACGATTATACGTAGACTATCGAAAGTTAAACGATATAACGATTAAAAATCGTTACCCGCTATTAAATATTAGCGAGCTGCAGGACCGGCTAGCTAAAGTAAAGATCTTTATAAAGTTAGATCTTCGAGGAGCGTATAACTTAATTCGAATAAAAGAAGGTAACGAATAGAAAATAGTATTCAGGACTCGATATAGATATTACGAGTACCTAGTCATGCTATTTAGTCTTACCAACGTACTAGTAACCTGCTAGGCATTAGTTAATAATATTATACGAGCTTATTTAGATCTTATAACGATCGTATACCTCGATAATATATTAGTCTACTCTAAGACTCTTAAGGAATATATCCCTTATATACAGGATGTATTAACATGTCTATTATAAGCGGGACTCCTCCTAAAACCAGAGAAATGCGAGTTTTATAAGACCTCAGTCAAGTTCTTAGGGTTTATAGTAACAACTAAAGGCGTTCGTATAAGCCCTAAGAAGATTCAGGCTATATAAGAATGGCCTACACCACACGATATTAAATTAGTATAAGGATTCTTAGGATTCGCTAACTTTAATAGACGTTTTATAGAAGGCTACTCTAAGAAGGCCTTGCTACTAATAGAAATTACTAAAAAGGACACGGGATTTCGATGGGATACTAACTAGAAAAAAGCATTTAAAGAACTGAAGCAAGCTTATATAGATCCTCTAATACTCTATATATTTTGAAATGGAGAACTAGTACGTATTAAGACAGATGCTTTAGATCTTATAATTAGAGCATGCCTCTATTAATAGAAAGACGGCAAATAGTATCTAGTAGTATACTACTTACGTAAGATATCTCTAGTAGAATAGAACTATGATATATACGACAAGGAGCTTTTAGTAGTCGTCTATTCTCTATAGTATTAGAGAGTATATGCTGAAAGTTATTTAGAGCTTACTATCTTCACCGATTATAAAAACCTAGTAGGTTTCACGATTATAAAGGAGTTAAATCGACGATAAGTTTAATAGTCTAAACTCCTTAGGCAATATAAGTTTAAAATTTAGTATACCCTAGGAAAAGATAATAGACGAGCAGACGCTTTAAGTAGACGATCTGACTATATATAAATAAAAGACATTACGACTCAGCCTATCTTAAAATAAGAAAACGATGGATCGTTAGTACTAGTAAGGAGTCTAGCTATAACTATGCGAGTCACGACATATGTAATTCCCGATTTAAGGGAAGTATATAAAAATGACAACCTAGCCGGACAACTTAGGAAAGAACAGCCTAACCGGGACCTGTTACTATATAAGTAGAAGCTATACTTACTACCAAGGGTAATAGAAGGAGTAATTAGGGATTACTATAATAATCCTCTGCTAGGATATCTAGGAGTATCTAAAACGTTAGAACTCATTTAAAGAGTATACGCCGCACCTAACCTGCGAGCGTTAGTCGAGTAATATATCAAGGAATATATATACTGCTAACAGAACAAATCTATAAGACATGCTAAGTACAGATAAATCTAGTTTACGGAAGTTCTAGACACACTATAGAAAGACGTTACGATGGACTTTATTATAAAGTTACCTTAGTTAGTTAACCCGGTAACTAATAATAAGTACGATTTAATAATAGTTATCGTAGATAAACTTACTAAGTACGCCATTATAATCCTATATAAGGAATCCTATAACGCTAGTTAGCTTGGATTCATTTTATTAGATAGACTAATTAGAGATTATAGTATACTAGAATTAATAACTTCGGATAGAGATAAACTCTTCACGTCGAACTATTAGAAAACTTTAGTCGCGTTAATTAGAATTAAACTGTGAATATTAATAGCCTACTACCCTTAAACGGATAGATAGACTAAACGTACTAACTAGATAATAGAAGTATACCTTAGGTACTATATTAATAAGAGATAGAATAATTAGGTTATATTACTCCTAATAGCTTAATTAGTATATAACGATAAACGATTAGATATAACAAGGCTATTACTATTTTTTATAAACTACGGTCGACATGTAAATCTATTTCTAGATCCTCGACAAGGACTAGATACAGAGAAAGCCTTAGTATTAACTTCTGATATGAAAAGCCTATATAAAGACATACAGCACAAGATTAATAAGACTAACGCTGCTATAAAGAAGTTAGTAAATAAGAAAAGAAAATTAGGTCCTTAGTTAAAGAAGGGGGATAAAGCATATCTCCTTATAAAGAATTTAAAAGGTATAAGACTAAGTAAGAAACTAGACTATATTAAAGTCGGACCATTTTTAGTTATTAGAAATAAAGGACCTGTCAACTATAAGTTACAGCTTCTACCCGACGCTAAGATCTACCTAGTATTCTATATCTTAATATTAGAACTAGTAGACCCTAACACACCTTTATAGGAAACCTTCTAGTACTATATAGAAGAAGAGAATGAATTCGAAGCCGAAAAGATTCTATTATAAAGAGGTTAGAGTTACCTAGTAAAATAGAAAGGGTATGAAGATTCGGAAAGTACCTGGGAACTAATTAAGAACCTTGAGAACTACTAGGGCCTCCTGTAATAGTTCCGCTAATAATAGTAAACCTAGACCAGTTAAAGTTAGGAGGGACTTCAACCTATTCTAAAGAAATATTAAAGAGGAAGTCGTTAGGGGAAGGATCGGCTATTTACTTATTAACCTCGACCTCCTCGATATTTTATAGTTCCCCTTTAACTATTTCTCTTTAAACTCGCTCTAATATTTCCAGCTCTATGGTGAGGCGAACTATTCGAGCCTAGGCCTCCTTTTAGAAAGCCTTCTACTCTGCTAGCTTAGCATCGCGCTGTCTCTAAACGCGAGCCTAACGAGTAGGAGAGAAAGGAGCGAGATTATAGCTATAGCCCAGTCGGGCGTATTCTACGTAATAATTAGACGAACCCCCTACTTTATACTTCTCTAGGCGCCTAGCCTTTTCGCAGTTCTTATAAACACGCATTAGAGTTGCCGGCGTGACTGACGATAATAGCTAACGACGACGGAAAGAGCTTAATAGTTTATACCTGTCGGTAGGTATAGTAGAAGTTAGGATTATCGGGACGATAATTCTTGGAGGGGGAGCTAATATTACGAGCATGGACCAGCGGTCCTTATACTACACCTAGCGCAGGTACTTCTCGTTACAGTCAGGTGGATTAGTCTAGGGAGAGACTCGACCTACAGGTGGATCAGGTGGATTAGCTTACTAAACCATAGGAGCTATATATAGATCAGGTAGATCGGTCTACCGAATTATACCTCTTAGCAGGATCTTATATATCTATATAGAAAGCGTGCGTTCTAGCTTAAATAGGAGCTTCGTGCTTAACTTATATTATTAACCTAGATATCTCCTAGATACTAAATATAGTACTCCCCCTGTATTAGACTAGTTTAGTACGAAGCCTATTTACCTTAGTCCTTAATACTCCTCTCTACGAGATCTACCTAGACTCCGGAGCCTTCTAGTTAGAAGATAACGGGTTGTAACAAAGAGGTTAATAAAGTTTATAGATTTCTAGGGATATATTAGTCTACTAGGAAATAGACTAAGGGATATACTAAGATATTAAGGCCCCTTTTAAGGCTAATAAGTAATATTAAATAGATATAAAGGGAGTTAAAAGAGCTTTTATTTTAACTAATAAGGAAATTATATACTATTACTAGAGTATTATTCTTATAAGATCTAATATTTAAGATCTATATATTTAGTAATATATTAGATTTTAATAGAGGTTATTATATAAGGTAATTATAAAATAATAAATAGAGGCTAATAATATATAATTTATTTACCTTTAATAAATTAAAAAGGAATTATAATATATATTAAAGAGAGCTAAGAGCTATTATCTACTTTAAATAGAAATTCTTTTATATAATAAGGGCTAATAAACCTTTAATAATTTAAATAGATTATAAATTATTAGTAGGCTTTATAAATATTAAGTTTTATAAGGATATCTTTACTAGGTAGGTTATAAAGCTTAGATAGCTATATATATAACTTAAGTATATTTAAGAGAAGGAGAATATAATTATTAATAGCCTTTCTTAAGTAATTACTAATAATATAAATTATAAGATAGATAATCTTATAAGAAATTTATTAAAGGAAGTAGAGAAGTATTAAGATAATAAAGTATAATTCTAAAAATCTAGAAAGGGTAGCTATACTTATATATTAAAGTAACTTAGTAAGGAAGATTATATAAAGAGAATTTAAAAGTAAGGAGAGGAGGTAGTTATTTAGACTATTAGGTAGATAATAATTACTATTATTAATATAAAGGTAGGGCTATCTATCCTTATAATACTAGTTATAATTAATAGGGAAATATTAGATATTCTACCTTAAGGATTTATTATTTTATTTCTAAAGGACTATCCTAAGTTATATAAGGTAGATTAGAAGAATAATAACTAGTATATAAATATATATTACTTTTATACTTAATAAGAGAAACTAAAAAATCTAAATAAATAAGAAATAAATACCTTTAAAAAGAAGGCTTTCTAATTTAAATTTAATAGTTATATAAATTAATTAATATATAAGTTTAAAGATTAAAGAACTATATATATTATAAAGAGAGAGGTAAGTACCCTATTATAAGATATTTATAATAGGAGCGGGTATTTCTCTATAAAAATTATTATAAATAAGATCTATAATATTATCTATTAGCCTAGTATAATAAAGGATATTATATAATATATTAAAGGGTATCTATTATATATAAAATAGGTAAATACGACTAGAATAGTACTACTATTACTAATCTAGATTATAGAGCTATTTTAGCTATTAGGAATAGATTATATTAAACTATTTATTACCCTAGAGGGTAAATAAAAATATATCTTAAATATTATAAATTACTTCTTAAGAGTAATATTTCTAGAGGTAATAGATTTTACTAATATAGTTACTATTATAAGAGTAATTACTAAATATCTTATAAGGGTACTAGTTCCTAATACTTTTTATTTTAATAATAGGACCTACTTCTTTAATAAGGAAATATCTAGATTCCTTAGGTCCTAGGGAATTATTATATTAGAAGCTTTAAGTAGAGTAAAATACTTAATAAGTATAATAGAAAAGTCTAATAATATCTTAATAAAATATTTTAAGAAAAGGAGAGAAGATATTCCTAGAGAACCTTAAGATATATTTATTTAAATATTAATAATTAATATTAACTTAAGAACTATTAACTACTTAGGCTATTTACCCCTTAAAATTTTATATAAAATCTAAGTAATAGGAGTATTTAAATAAGGTATATAAATTAGTAAATATCCTGAAAAGTTAATAATACCTAATCTTAAGGAAATACTACTAATTATTTAAGAGTTTATAATAAAAAGGTTAAATATTAAAGAATTAATTCTTTATTAATCTATTTACGCGAAGGACCTAATAAAAATAAGATATAATAAAGGGGTAATTCCTATTAAGTTATTATAATATAATTAATAGGTTATAAATAATAATACTTAAATTAATAAATTAAAATTATCCCTAAGATAGATAGGGCTATTTATAATAGTAGGTTATATTAATAAATAGGGAACTTTATATAAATTAATTTTAAAGAATAGGAAGGTTATAATTTATATATATTATAATAATTATTTAAAGCTTTATAAGCCGCGTTAAGGATACTTAAAATAGTTAAGGGAAAACCCCCTAATTATTCCCTTTATAATTTAACCTCTAAATATAAGAAGATAGAGAAGGATACGCGTCTAATAGTTATAATTAACCTTACTAGTAAGAGGATAGATAATTACTTACTTATAAATATAAGGGAGAGTATATAAGTAAGCCTGTTATATTAGGGCTATTTAATATATAATAAATATATAAGTAATTAAGAACTTAGTTATTAAAAATTTATAAAACTTCCCTTATAAATAAAATTATTAAGAAATTAAAGTAGAAAGGTCTTTAAAGGGGAATAATTAATTCTATTAACTTATAAAAATAAAGAAAAGAAATATATAAAGTTCTTAAAGGAGATAGCTATTAATATTAGCTTTAAAGCCTTTAATCTATCTCTAATTTAATAAATCTAAAAATAATTAACTAAGAATTTATAAAAGGTAATTAAAGTACTTATTAAGTATTAGGATTAAGGGAAGAGGGGGAGTATAAGCTAGTTAATATATATACTAGTAGGTTAATAGCCGCCTATATAAAAGGAGAAAAAGGAGGTAATAATAGTAATAGAGAGGGTAGAGGAAGTAGAGAAGAAGGGGGAGGAGGGATATCCCCCCCTTCCTAATCTTTTACCTAGGAAGAGGGAGATACTAGGGGGTCCTCTACCCTAGATAAAAAAGGAGGAGGTAAAGATATAAGAGGGGGGCTTAATATAAGAGGTAGAGAATTTATAATTAAGGATCTAACCCTATTAAAGGAGTTATAAGGAGGAGAAGGAGGAGGAGTAGAATAATAGGAGTAAGGAGCCCTACTTATAAGGTAGGAATATACAATATTATTTAGAAGAGTTACCCCCTCTAATAGGTATAAGTATAAGTACCCTCCCTTCTATTAAAGGGGGGATTTAGGATATTATAAGGGGGGGAAGGGGTTATAAGCTAGGCTAGGGGGTTAAATAAATAATTTATAAGCTTATACTATTATAAGTAGTTCTTATAACTATTATTATAGGGACTAATTATATAATTAGTATAAGCCTTAATACGGCCTCCTACTACTACCTTTAAATACCTAGAGTATAAGGGAGCCCTCCTCCTACTAGCTAGCTAATAGAAGAATTTAATAAAAATAATAAAAATAATATAAAATTATATACCTAGGTAACCTAGCTTAACTCCTCCTAAAAATATAGCCTATTTATAGGCCTTAAAGGGAGGTAATAATTTATATTTAATTAAATATATATACTTATATAGCTAGTAAGGCGGCTAGGGTATTTATAATTAATATAATTAAAAAACTTCTTATTATTAGCCTAATTAATAGTAGAGAAAATTCCTTAGAGTTAAGTAAAGGGAAGAGAAACTTCTTTAAAGGATATAAAAAGGATTACTTATAAAATTAATATTAATATAGAGTATATAATTAGTAGTATTAATTATAAGAGTATTAATAGTATATAAATATATATAAGATAAAGGGATACCTATTAACTCTAAATAATATAGTAGAAGTTAAGGAAAGAAGAAGAAAAAGAGGAAAGAAAGTAGGAATCTCTAGGGTTATACTTATTAAGTGGAGTTTAACTCCTAATATTACTACTAGAGTAATAAATATAAATATAAAAAATAGTAGTAAATTAATTAATAATATCTTAATAAAAGGCCTTAAGGCTTATAAGGTTATATTAGTTATAAGGAATTATATAAAGTTATAATAATTATAATCTCTATTATAATTAGTTAATAATTATAGAATATAATATCTTAATAATATCTTAATAGTATAATAAAAGGACCTTATAAGTATATCCCTTTAATAATAAGATAAAAGTCTTAGTCTTTAAAAAATATAAAAGTAAATTAATTTTAATAATATATTTATCCTAGGATTTTATTAACTACTTTAAAGACCTTATATAAGGTAAATTAAAGTAAGACTTAATAAGAATATAAAATAAAGAGGACTTTAAAGGAGTCTAATAAAAAGGGTATAAAGGCCCTTATAAAGTATAAAAAGTTATATTAAAATAGTTAAGATAATATTAATAGGTATTCTTAATAAATAGTAAAAAAGATCTATTAAGGATATAAAGAAAAAGGTAGAGAAAGCTTAGATAAGCTAAAGTTATAAAAGGCTAAGAAGGTTAAAGTATAGTTACGCTACCTAGCTTACTATCCTAATAAGTAATTAGGCTAGTATAACTAATATATAAAGTATACCTAATAATCTAAGTAAGCTAAGATAAGAATATAATTAAATAGTAAAGTCCTTTAAGTAATCCTAGATAAATAATATTAAGAATCTCTATATAAGTAGCTAAGGGAGATAGATTAAGGGATATTAATCTAGAAGCTAATAAATAATATAAGATAACTAAATATTTAATAGAGTAGATATATATCTACTAGAAGTATTTTATAAGAGTAGCTAAGTTATTACTCCCTATTTACTATAATTATAAAGGGTCTAGTTAGTAAGAATTAATATATATTTACTTAATATTTAATAGAGTAGATATATATTTATAATAGAATAGCTAGAAGTAAGCTATTAAACTAAGAACTTAAAAAAAGGATTAAGTATATAAATTAGTATAGCTAGAATAATATCTAAAGAAGTACTTTTTTTATTAGGTCTTATTAAAGGGTCTTTTTAAGTTAATAGATATCTTAATATATTATTAAGTTAATAAATTTTATTAGGAGTTAATTTTATTATAATATATTACTAAGTTATCCCTATTATATAACCTTTATAAGAGGCTATTAATAATAGGATATTTAATCCTACTACTTAAGGTAGTAATTAGGAAATCCTTCTTAATATATAATTATAGATAGTAAGATAGGGATAATATACTACTTTATAGGGGCGTTATATATATATTTTCTAAAGCTAATAAAGAGGAAATTACTTAGCGTCCCTATTATAGTTATATAATAAGGCCTTAGCTAGTAGTATTACCTATTATATTTATTTAGATTATTTATAATAGTATATATATATAGATTTAGAGTCTAATTAATATTAGTTATTATTATTTCTAGGTATACGAGTTTACTTTCAGAACGGTGCATCTAGCATTAGTTGACTGATCCCCTTTTCTGCGGGTGTGATTGGATTCAGGCAGTCGCTTGGCATGCTTGGCATGCTTGGCATAAGTATCGATTTCTTCATTGACTTTTTCAACCAACCTGTCACTTCTGTATCTCATTCGTAATACTATCTCACTATCTGCTGCTTGGGCTGTGGATAGATAATTGTGTTGGCGAGACTGTCTCCATCCTCCATGGAATTAAGAGATGTTGCAGCCACCTTGCTGGGCTCTCGCCCATGAGTCACTACGCTTCGCCAGTCTCACCACACTTTGTCTTCTCTCTATCTCTGTCAGAGCATTCGATGCGCATTCAAGCATGCATATTCAATTAGGCACCGGTATGCCTGTAAGACAGCTTGGGTCCGTCTGGTCGGTTTTGTCCTGATCCCATGAAATGCATCTCCTGTGAGACTGCATACCTTATATGTCATGCTCTACAACGTCCTGAATACGAGATTCGAGGAGCCGATCGATAGCGCTTTAATATGCCTAATTTTTGTGCTATCATGTACAGAGTACCTGTTCACTTCTCATCAATCCTGATCTCCTTCCTGTTAACCATATCCCATGTGCCGTTCTTCACCGCCCAGCTTGTATCCCATTCGGCCTTCCATTCAGCTCTTCTGATTCCTTCTTCATTCACTTGCTTAGCATTTATACGCGCTGAAAACTGTATGGCAAGACCTAAGGAGACGTTTAGTGTCAGTGAGGCTTTTTTACTTTCAATCTTGTGTAGCCAAACATCGTCCATGGGTCTTATCAGCCCGTGATAAGCCGAACGACGCAACAAGCAGTGCAAAACAGGACAACGGACTGGGAGAAACTCACCCGGGTTGAGCCCATCGTCCGATGGCGTTTTGGCTCCATTGCTGTGCTCGATATTCGACCACGACCTTGCATTAGTCATGATCTGAGGCCACACCGCCAAGCACAGCAAATCAGCAACTCCACGTGCGGACCCACTGCAGAAGTCACTGAGCTGAAGATCGAGGTTTTTATTGGCTGTTTTGAAGTGTCGTGTCAGCTTCATCGCACCTTGCAAAGAGATGGCGTAAGCGGTCGAGCAGACGGTATCGTCAAACTGGTATACTGTCCTCGTTCCTGGGACGTGTTGCTCTGTCGTGAGGCGACCCGCAAACCACCATTCGCGATCCTCTGGTGGGACAGAAGTGTCGTTCCAGCTGTATATGCGCGTGTTCCCCGCGTGGCTGGAGCCGCAGTGACCTATCCAGACGATATCCCAACTGTCGCCATAGGGCTCAAGACGAGCATCTTGGGTGTGGTGCGGTCTACCGAACGGCCAGTCCACGAGCGTTTTGATTCCCTGGGCTAATTGGGGCATTATCTCTTTTATGCGCATGTCCCAGTCAGCGTCGCTCTCCATTATCAAGGCAGTGGAGATATTGTGGGCGATCATTCTGTGTGAGCCGTGAGTGACTACGGTCGATACTTGGAATGGGGCAGAAATTCACCTATTCCATGTTCGGATGTGAGATATCAGACAGCCTAATTCTCCTTTTGAATGGTCTTTCTCGTTCCAGTCTTTCGGCCACGTATCCTGTGCAATTTCCGAATCTCGCTCCGCATTCAGGACGGTGAGGGTAAGGTTCGTTGCCTTTGCAGCTTCGAGTAGAGGCGTTGTGCGGTCTTCTCGGTCAGGAAGTGCTAGTGCGAATATCTCCTGGAACTGTTCTCACAGTGAGTAGCGGATTCAACATGATGCAAGGTGTCCTTACGCCAAGTGTACTATTCTTGATAGGTTCTGCTGGTATTCGCGACATAGAGTATGTGAGAACATTGCCATTGAGAATGTTCGACCATGACAAGATAAATACAAAAATCAGAGTAAGTCCTATGAGCTTGTCTGGGTGAGGGTACGTCTTTGGTGGAGACAGCCGCGTGATAGACTTGGGGATGGAAATGAGCATGATAGGCGACGCAAATACAAAGAGTAGCCGCTGGTGAAGACTCTGCTTGGAAGATAGCTAGAAGAGACCAAAGTTCGAGAAAAAACAATGTCGTGTAGGATCGCCTGCCAGACGAGGCGCCCTTGCATACCTTGCATAGGCCTGATCCGTGGAATGTGCTTTTGATTCAGGCCGCACACAGGAAGTTGGAAGAGAAGAGAATCATGGCAGTAAGAGCCAGGTTGGCGCTCGAGGGTCTGCTAATCCCGGTGTACAGTTGATGGAGCTAATAGGTTGGAACCGCAGGCAAGCATGATAATCGTGCCGGTTCTTCAGCTACTCACGCGGTCTTTCTCAAATCATTTATTGAAGCAAAGCCGCCCGCGTTCTCGAGTCCCATCATTTCGCCAATTAATGGCATCCGTAACCGTTCAGATGCCTGTTCGCCATCGCTATCAACACTTTCACCGAGACTGTCATGCATAGGCTAGTATGACCTAGCATCTCATGCTAGCGATGAGCAATAGTTTCTCTCCTAGTTGTGCATACAGGTAGGTTCCATCGAAAACCGTCTTGTTTACAAGATGTTCTGGAAAGCATGGATTCATCCAGCGCCAAGAACTTCACAACCAAGCCTTATGCATATGCGAGAGACCTCTTGGATGACTACAGGATCGATACGATAAAGACAGGAACGCCATCACCCTCAGAGCCCTTACCAATCCCCATTAACAAACTGACAATTATTTCCGGTACCAATTGCAGCACTTTTCTCTACGCGTTGAACTAGATAGCTAAGCATCACACGGTCTCCTCAGCCCGGTAAAGGCCATGCTTTGCAAGGTCTCGCTTTCGATGGAACGATGCATAGGCCCACCATGGCATCCCCGTTATGACCGCTTCAACAACGTTACTACGTGCGAAGAGTAGCTGAGAACAACGGCAAACTTTCGTACCAGTCGGGCATGTGGAAGTCGCGAATTGACGTAGTAGTCTACCTGTCACCCTTTGCGTCCCAGTATCCACTGATCCCCGCACATCAACGCAATGGCATTCTTCGACGAGAACAATCGTAAGCTTGTCCACACGAAGCCGCGTTGCTAACCCTTCCCGGAGGCACTTGGATCTGATCCCAGCTGGTTTCGTGTTGGTTAGACTGTGGTCGTCGCTGGGTTCCCGTTGTTTGCGATGCAGACGTATGACAGATTCACCTTCGAAGAAATTCCAAGTACTTCCACAATATTTGGCATTCTGTTGGTGCTCACCCTATCGAATCCTTCTGGGATGAAGGTTGATGGGGATTCTGTTATTCAATAGACTGGGAACCCCGTGTTGCGATCAAGCATGTTGGTCTACAAGAAGATCTTCCCCACCGAGAAAACATTGTAAGGAACCAGGAGCTCGAAGTCGATTTTCGGCAGCTTCTATGGCTCAGTTGACTTGCACTAGCTATGACAAAGAGACCATCGTGTAAAGCCCGCCCTGCATGGTGGATAACCTACCGATCTATAAGATATTATCGAGAGGATTCAGACTATTAGTGTCCTTGTCCGCCAAAAGTACCAACGACTCACATGCCCTTTCTACCATGAAGACACGACTGACGTGGAATCAAAGATCTTTGGGTTCTCGATGTTTCCTATTGCCGTGAAAAGCTGAAGGATCGATAATGCTAGAAATGGTGTAATGCCTAGGGACAGTCTCGCTCGATACCTTGTCATACAAACACTGGATAAACTTGATCTGTAAGTTGGAATATTGCGCCCCAGATGTCAACGGAGGAGCCGCGTACTATCTGGGTAAACGAACATTTGTCTCGGATAACAACTGATTCAGTAACCTAAACTCCCGGAGACAAAGCCTTGTCAAGATGGGCTTTGGAATGACAAGCCGTCCTTGGCAATCCTCCCTCGTCGACTTTTTTGAATTATCTCAGTGGTGTCGCTGCTACGCTTGTTCCCTTTTCGCGTCGGCTCTAGCTCTCGTTCCAGGAGTTTGCTTTTGCTGAAGAGGCTGTGTAAGTGCAGTTGTACCTACACTATATACAGCACTGCGTCGTTACTAGCGGAGACTAGACCACCTTAGCGCTTGCTACCATGATCGCTGCCAGGTAGATATCACAGGCCCTTTTCCGTCACATACACGCTAATGCAAGCCACCAACATATCATGGCGCCGACACAGTCCTGCTATCTACTATAAGTCTTCAAGCTAGTATTCTTCGCCCCGCTTCTCCCCACCATCCTTGAAGCCTGAAGTCTGATCACTCTTCGCAACCTTATTTTGAATTCATATTGAGACAACACCGATCCAGCCATTTACGCATCGTCTATCAATCATTGAGAGAAGGTATATACCCCGAAAATCGAAAAGATATCCAGTGCAGGTTCCAACCCCGAGTCTGCATAGCCTTTGCCGTACCCAAGTGCCTAAACAGGTAAAGTCCATTGCCTAAGTATGGAGCTTGCAGCAATTGCCCGACCACGTTGAAAGCAGACATGCACGGTTTTACTTAGCGTCAACTCCCAGTGCAGAGCCAAGCTTATATCCTATATGTGTGGGATGATCAGCGCTTCCACGGTTGATGGTGACCCTCTCTGGGCTTCAGCCTCGTGCTAGAAGTAATCATCGAACAATTGTCCTTCCACTTTCTCATCTTTACAAAAGCACCTATCTTGATCCTACTCTCATTTATACCCTCCTCAGCGTCGGGAATGAGAACCAGTACGTACTGGTTGTCATGCAGGATGGGCATGATACGCATTGTCTGGATTGTAATTTTCCTCTGGAGGCTAGTTCTAATCAACGCCCAAGCAACCAGCGATATCAACAATCTGCCACCTTGTGGGGTATCTGACCTCCTCTTCGTAAAAACGGTATCGTGGCATTTGCTGACACATGGACCCAGAGAACTTGCATCAACAATGGATTAAGTAAAGGTCCATCCCTGGGCTGCGCTTCTCAAGATATCGCATGCTTGTGTGCAAACCCAAACTTCTTAAATGGCATTAGAGACTGCAGCCGGCAGTCCTGCCCACGGAGCGTGGATACCACGTCTGTCATGTCCGTCGCTATTTCCATATGTGCACGTGAGTACCCTGTCCAGATGGATACTGCTACCACCGCTCATATGCCCCAACGGAAGCCTCCGCGTCGTCAGCTCCTAAGACAACGTCCACCACTACTGCCGGCTTCTCCACGGTAACGCGGCCTGTCGTAGTACCTGCCTCAAGCACCGTCGGCTCTATCATCAACGGGGTTGTGACGGGTAGTCTCAGACCTATGTTCACTCTTACCACGGGAGAAGACATTTCTCGGACCTCTACCAGTGCGACGACTGGCAGTCACACCACAGGAGGATCGATTTCTCTGTCCTTGACCAGCGCAACGAGTGATAGCACCCCCACAAGCACCGGGAGCATCTCAGCAGCGCCCACCTCCTCTGTCCCACCTTCCGCAACGACCTCTTCCCCTCCTCCTCCACCAGTACCCTCCGGTCTAAGCCCCTCAGCCAAAGTAGGCATCGGCCTAGGCGTCCCCCTCGGCATAATCATCGGCTTGGCTCTCGGATCCTTCATACTCCGCCACGTGAGACACAAACAGCGGTCTCGCTTGCAGCATCATGGCAACATAGCCGCCGCGGGCCTGTATCCCGTTATTGACGAGAGCGCTGATGCTGCGGCGAGTGGTGGTGGTGGTGGTGGTGGTGGTAGTAAGGAGGTGAAAGAGTTTGAGATTGAGAGGGGTGAAGGGGAAGGTCCGCATGAGATGCATGGGGAGGAGGTGCCGGCTTATGTGAGGGAGTTGCCGGGATCACCGGGGCCGGAACGATCGCGGTTGGAGACGAGGCGTGGCTCTGTGTGAATGGTGTTATGACGTTGATGTTCATGGCTTTTTATGATGGGTAGATGGGATGGCATGACTTGGGACCTTTTTGGAAGGAGGCGGGGAGAGGAGGGGGGCCAGGAGGGATGGGGAGATAGGGAGGGGAAGGAGAGGTGTGAGGAGATGGGAGTGAGGAGGAGGGGAAAGTGGAAGGGAGATGGGTGTGAAGTATAGGGAGATGGATGTACTGGGGAGGGGGGAGGTATGGATCGATGAGTGTGAGGGCAGATGAGAGTGAGAGGGAGAGGGTGATGGTGGATATGCTAGATCGATCGTGTATTAGAGCTCTATGATATCCTTGATTAATAAACTGGACATTGCGTTCTACATAAGAACGACGTTTGGATGTAGCTTACTCAATCGCTAAGAACAGAGCATTAGGGTTGGGAGATGAGTTTGTAGTTTGTAGATTGTAGATCATGCCGTTTAATCTTCTATGCCCAATAGCAAGGTTTTGGATGAGGTGGAAGAGTAAGGTACTAGACTTGGATTTTTAGGGGACCGGGGGGGGGGGGGGGGGTTTGGAGACGTGGATCTAAAATATGAGAATGGGACGGAAAAAGGAGGTATGCTTAGTATGTTCATGATGACGGCTGATGGAGATTCGTGGTGTATCATCTGAGGATATGGTATGTGATGTGAAATGAATGATTTATACTTAATATGGTGGCCGCAGTAGATGTTGGGTTCCGCCCATCATCACCTTTATTGACGGGATGGGATGTTGGATAACTTCGTTGTCCCGTTATCCGCCGTGTTAGTCTCGGTAGGCTAAAACGTTAATCGGGACGATGTTTGTCGATTAATCGATGGTCTTAGTAAGGGTGTTAAGGAGGGTAGGAAACAAAGGTATAGAGAAGATTAACAAAGTGTGACATTTCTTAATCCTTGAGATAGTAGTTGTTATGATGCTGGATACCGTCGTAGAGATGGGCAGCGCATAACGTTACGTCGAAGATGCTGGACCGCTGCCACCTTCAGTATAATATAAGTACTTTCTTGCTTTCGTGTGCGCTGGAGACCTTTGTCTCGGAGCGCTGCGCTTTGGATCGAGGATCCTGGTCGAATAGGGACTTGGTAAAGTCTTTTAAGGTATGATGATACTGAAGAGGACCTGTATTCTCGCACGAGTCTCAATATCGATTTTACTGCCTGTGAAAAGGACTGAGATAGAGCGATGTGCGAAGTTCAAAGCACGATGGCTGACTGCTACGTTGTCAATTGACAAATAGCTTGTTCACGGTCCGTGACATCTGCTGTTTGACGATCCGCTACGTGGCCAAAATCGCAATTGGGCAGCACGAGACCATACTTCCCGGTCGTGCTCTTTTGCCCAAGCCGTCTTCCTCATAGCTTCGCTCACCGCGACGGCGATGTCCAGACAGATGAGGCAAGATAAAGTTCTGTACTTGCGAACAGGTGATAAGCGTTATGAGAGCTCAATAGCTCAGCGATGCCCGATGTCAGATCCTGTCTCTAATCGCTTGATAGCATTGATGCCATATCCGGCGCATATAAACTCTCTTCATCCAATCTCTCCAATTCTCGTATTGCCATTTGCTTTTCCTTCTTCAACTTCCCAAACAGATCCACCATCTTCGGCGGCTTGCGTGTAGCTGGCCTAGGCCCCATCAATCTCCTCTTCGACTCCTCGAGTTGCTTCAAGGCCCTGTCAGGCTGTCCTTCCGAAATGAGAACCTCAAATTCCCTCAAGCCTCTCACGTTCTTAACAATGTCTGGCACCAGATTGTTGAAACTGTTGTGCCAATGAAGCTGAGGATCAAAGATCACGACCAAGCTTACGACAACAGTCAGTCTTTCCAACTTCAACAGTCTACCCAGCGCAAACTTGGCTTCGGCATGGCTCCAATCGTAACGGGGTAGGTCGAGGCGCAGAGAGCAGATCTCGTTGGCACGAACGTTGCCAATAGACCGCAGAAATCTATGCAGTTCATCTGCGCGCGTGAAAGCGAGGGTGTTGTTCTGGTACCACAGATGGAACGCCTCCAGCAATATGGTACGGCAAGTTGCAAGGATGGCAAGACAAGAGGATACCGGTGGAGGCCGGAGGGCCTTTACCACCGCATTCTCACGTGCACGGAGACCAGCCTCTTCCTTGACACGGTCTTTCTTTTCTTTCGCAGTGAGCTCAGCGATTGGGACGGACTTGTCAAAGGTGGGGAGTGTGGCTAGGGCTTTGTTGCGGGCGTGTGAGAGGGCTGGGAGAGGCTCGATCCATGGCGCTGAATCCGGGACATTGACTGTGAGGACGTAGGCATATATTCGTTCGCGAACCACGTCTGGGATGAGGAGGAAAGGGCGAGCCCTCGTTGCCGCTGGTGGATCAAAGGCCGCCATGCCAAGACGCCCGCGAAAGCTTGGCAGTGGCTGCCGCGCGTGTGCAAGACCGTTGTAAGATAATTTTCTTTTATTCTATTCTCTAGGCCTCGAGGTAGGAGTAACAGATTATTCAAATGAACCAGTGGTACATGATCGAAAATGAGCGCACTGCCATATCTCAAGTGCCAGCTCATGTTATTATAACTCGTTGCTGCGGCAGCCACTGACTCAGCCCTAGTATGACTCTTGTGGCAGTGCCCCCCTACCCCCCCAACAGCCGTCAGTCTATTAACCTGATTCTCGTCAAGTACCAATATTGATCAAAGCAATCTTGTTGATTAATAGACGTTGATATCATCAGGTAGTACGTCGCGTAAATAAGTCCACCAGCTCTTGCCGTCGTTCTAGGTCTTGAGGCGTTTCAGAGCCGTATCAGACACTGCCTAGCTAGTGATGCAAGCGAGCCAGACGCAGATGAATGCTCTGTTTCCGATAGACGACGGACTTGACACAGTCAGCCTATTACTATTTGACAATCTTAGGCCCCCCAGTTTGCGCCGATCATGAAGTTCCCAAGCTCCCGGTCTCAATAGCTCCACCAACCAACGTCAAGCTAGCACTCTTGCTTTGTTCGATCAACGTTGCCTTCGCCGCCATGTCCGCCGCTGCAGGAGCAGAGCCCTGGGGCCCTAATAATTTCAACCTACCACTAGCCACTTCACCAAGTCCGGTCTGAAGAAACAGAAACTCCGCAGCCACAGCCCCCATTCCGCCAGGTTCTGTGATCAGATATACCAGGCCAAGTAATCCAACTTCAAGCGTGCTCCACATGCAGTCTACGCTCAATTGAGTGTAGATGTCGATCCCAATAACATTCTCTTCGAAACGCCACAATCCTGGGAGTGGCTCGTCGCCATGTCTTCGAATCTTGTCGCTTACGCTTGTTTGAGCGGAAACAAGTGCCAGGATCAGTTTGTCTCTGGGCAGCGGGTTGCCATAAGGACGTTCGCCTTCAATGGAGATGTTGAGTGCAGTACCAGGAATGTTATAATTCTTCGGATCAATGTGGCTACGAAGAGAATCAGTGAAAGCTTATGGCTTTGAGGGGAATAAGACGTACGCTGTGAGGTTCAATGGGGAAGGGTTCAGATAGGTGCCGTTCACGTTCGTCGTAGCAATCCCGTTTCCACGAGCCCTTGAGATCTGTATCCGAGCTAGGTAATTATCTTCGGCTTCTAACAAGACTGCCACCGCTTTTGTCCCCAGCTCCGGATATGTGGTCATCACTGCCGCTATGCCCCTGAGCGCCTCCGATGCCTTGCTTAAGACCATCTCTCTTCTGTTCAGGGATTGGATGTTGATTTCGATGCCATTTTCTATCTTGACGTAGTGATAATCGATGATAACATCTCCTTTGGCGGCATATTGCCTATCAAGGTCATCTTGAGCAGATGCGAGGCAGAAAAGTGTGGGCCCATGCGGTAGAGCAGCGCCGTAGGGACGCTGCACTCTCAGGCTAAGGCCGTAACCTATGGGATAATTGTCCGGACCAAGAGGTGGAGGTGCTGGAGAAGGTGGAAGCGGATTAGGACTGAACGAGAATATGTCAGTCAAGGACCACGTTCTGGGGCTTATACTCCTTACCTTGCGGTATCCGCAACAAGCCTTGGGACACTAATGGAGAAGCTTGTGGCGATCAAAGCTGCGTAGTAGAGTGCTGTGAATGGCACTCGAGAGAACATGTTCGTATTTCGGGATACGAAAAGATTGCAAATATCCAGGCGAAGCAGAATTGGTGGAGTCGTGAATGTGAGAGACACAGTGACAAGGTGGTAATTTATTTATCTATGAACTCACAATTAATGGTAGTAGCTGTTGTTAAATTAAAGAGAGGCTTCTCGCGAGTAGTTATTTTGGCGATCCACTGGCTATAGAAACTTGTCGCGAGAATATCGCTACAACACTTAGTTCTCTACGATAGTCCCCAAGACTAACAGTCACTAGCGAACATGCTAAACCGACAGCCGCCCGCCCAATACTATTGTGTCAACGCTCAATGTTGTTCCCTGGATGTCGGAACGTATTGCAAAGGAGTCTTGGAGAGACCATGACAAGTGGTACTCTCGGTATTGTATCTGTGTAATATGTTGATTGTAGCAATAGAGTCCACCATAAGGAATCAGTGATGTCCGAAACGGTCAAACTCCTGTTGGGAATCAAGGTGATGTGCAATACCTTGGTGAAGAGCCAGGCAAATTAGGTGTCTGATGTAGGAAATGGTTGGTCCATGAACGTTGCCTGAAGTGCAAAGGTAGGGTTGTCTTTCATATTCCACATAGACCAGTCATTGCTTTCTCTCCATGAGAAACACCCTACTGGCCCGGGTATATTTCCGAAGCTCGACTTATAGCAACATCCATTTCATCGGTTTGGGTGAAGTCATGAGGGCCTTTGTTCAAGAAATAGCACGAGCTCGTCGATGTTGCCGCTGTATTCCGCCAGCTGCTAATACCAGCATAATTCACTACCTTTCTTGCCTTGCATGGTCTTGGCCCCTGGAAGCATAAAGACTTTATGACAGGCTGGCGATGTTGTTGCTCTCCTGCCTTGACCAGGCGTTGAGAGGGGAAACCGACGAACGCACGTCGGCTTGCCCGGCCTCCTCTCGGCCTCCGCTCGTCCTTTTGATCCCATCAGTGTAGTATTCAGTACTGCTTGAGATCAGTGAGATGTCGCAATGCGGCGTGCGGCGGAAGGGTTGTGTATGACCATAATAGGTGCATGCTGATGGTAGGAGCGTTGCCCATGGCCGGCCGGAGAATAATTGGGTATGAAGCTAATGCATGTTAGCTGGCACCGCGCTTCAAACAAAGCTCCTTGACGACGACCATGCCTTACGGCTATCGTGGGTCAAGATAGTCGCTGACGCCTTCTAGCAGTATATCACTGATGGCATGGAAATTGCGAGAGGGAATGGGCAAAAGTTATGGCGTGGCACTAACACTAGCTCTATCCTATATTGACTAGTAGCCTTCCGGTTAGCTTCAGCTCAAGACTTTCGATGTCAACCCCCGTATGAACGCTCCTTCTTTCACCTGACCAATATTCTGATCATCAAGTATGAAGACACCGCTACCGAGTATGTGTCTGCCATTACGACAGTGTATCCTACTAGCATCCTTCCGACGACCTATCTAGAAGGAAGATTTCTCTCGGACCACCTAGCTGAAGCTTGCTTGGGAAGGACTGAGGAGCATCTTGAAGCTCAAATCTTAACCTGTGCCATATCATACCATCGTCAGCTGTGCTTATAACGTGGTGTTATTACCGAGCTGGTGGTAGCTCCAACAGTCTGGGAAATGTAGAGACCCGGTATAGCGACTGATACGTCACTTCGAGCTCTTAGTCTTAGTGACATAAGGCCTACAGTTGACGCCAGTCTAGCTAGGTGTTTATCTCAATCATAACACTACTACCAAGTATTGCAGATGGCTCGCCAACTCACCCCACTATGGGCGGAGATGGCCGTAACAGTGTTATGCTTAGCATTCGTGTCTACATATGCATTCATTTCTCTACAACTCAACTTGTTCGTTATCCATTGAATCACATCATCCTGAATATCAGCATTGCATTCTCAAGCACATACTCTACCCAATTTCTCTTTCATTTCTTTGCTCTTACTCTGTCAAGACAATGAAGCTCTCAGCACCCTTTACTGCGTTCGCCCTTCTAGCTCCAGCAACAGTCGTGGCATTGCTTCCAGCATGCTCCACCAATTCCGTCACGCCCTGCAGCTGCCCGGAGAATACAACTTACGCACAGTCCGCCACCTTTGCAGTCATCGGCGCTGCAGCTGAAGACTTCAAGGCTCTAACCTCTGACTGTTCGTCCACTTCCAGCCTTCTTTTTTGTAGATATGGAAGCTGCAAGGGATGAAAACTTACTAAAGATATCTCAGTCTTTGACAGCGCTTGGCTTGGTCTCCCACCCACCGCCACTCAGGGTCCCGACAATACACCCGGCGTCTCGATTCGTACACTCAATCTCCCTACGCTGGTTGGAACCTACGAGATCCCTGAAAAGGCAAATATTCCCCTCTTATCTTATAGTCTAAACATATTCCTTTACCAGATTACCTCCCGACATTTAATCACTCATTGCTTACTATATATACAAATAATTGACCGAATCCCTGGCTAAGCCCGACAGCACTTTCATCGAGAGATGGGAGCAGCTGTCTTCCACCATTCCTCTCGAATACACTTCGGGATACGGTTCTTTCTCCGGCTACTGGGTCACGCTCGAAGCCGAAGCTGTCTTCCAGTCCGAGACGGCTGTCATATGGAGCGTCTATGCCTGCGAGACAGGACATCCACTAGGTAAGTGCCTATCCCCAGCTTTCGAGAAACGTGCATTCGCTCTCGGAAGTGGGAATGCTGATGCTAATGCTTAATTGTAGATTTCGCCAAGTTCCATGAGGATGCACTGAAGAACGTGACCAACGTCTTGCTAGCACAGGGGAAGCTTGTGGGGTCAAGCGTGCCCGCACGCTCGATCCAGTCGTTTTAGGTACAGACCAAATACGGCGGTGACTTCGTCCGAGGTGCTGGTGCTGATGCCGCTTTGGTTTGCGCGTCTGACTTTGTCCGAGATGTTAGTGCTGGTGCTGCTTTAGCTTGCGTGTAGAGAATCGAGACCGGCAGCATGGATTACTAGTAGGTAGCAAATCAACATTCGATACAAAGAGAATAGCCATACGTATTGCAACCGTTAGTACAGACTACTGATGCCTTATTGCAATATCAGTTCACCGATCGTCTCTTCTTTGAACGCACAAATATTGATGACTTTGCACTGACGCAGTCTAATGCGTCAATACCAATAGATCAAAAGTGCGTGAAACGAAACCCGTCTCAAAAATCATCTCAGTTTTACGGGAGTTCGGACTCGAAACCTTGTTTACTATGAGTTCAGCATGGCTGCCTTACCTGTAGCTATGTTTTGTACTGCACTCTACATTACGCAACATACCTCCTCCATCCCTCTTTGTCCACATTGATACGTCAAGATGTGTCATCTTAGTCTCTTCTTTTAGTCCACCCTCCTCTCACCCAGCCTTGCCAAATATCCTTGAGTATCCGGATCAAAGCTGTCGTCAGTATGAGAAATATACCATATAAGCCCACTCCATGGGATGCAACGCATTGGTGTGGTGGGTCCCCGTCTGCCCTGGGATCTTCTTTGTCGTTTTCGAGCCGGAGTCAACGCTTGAGACGCAGGTGGATGATCAGTACCAGGAGGTGTAGATTTTCGTGGGGATTCTGGGAATGCTGAAGAGCGCATCAGGGAAGAACATGCAAATTAGCTATGAGCATACTTTTACTAGTGCTTACCTTATTTGTTGGAGATATCGGGTACGCTAGTAATTAGCGCCTTCTATAAAGTCTCTGCCTTCTTTCACTTTCCTTCGTCCGTCACCTCTCCCTGTACATAATGGCCATACCATCGCCATCGTGAGCACTGGTCCGCTTTGATGCTTCCCATTTCACCTCTATGGTATCATGGGTATTGCTGAAGACTTTTTCATCCTTCGTCTGAAGCTGGAATTTGATGTCCGCCGCTCCAAGAATCACTTTGATGTTGAACTTGGCCCGGACATACTCGTTCCCACGATTGTACCAATGCCGATTCTTCACCTTCAGCTCTACTCCTTTATTCTCCAGGACGGACTCGACCTCACACAATCGCTTGGCACCATCTTGACTTAGGCTTTGTGGAAGTTGATCGCGTGGTACGGTCGACATCACCACATGTGTCTGCCATAGCTGCGCTTCCTTTCCGGGACTCATCTTCATCACGTAAGGCTTGAGAACACCATCAGTGGAGACAATTTCGCCCTTCCAGATGATATGTGTCAGCGGAGGGATGCTTCATGTCGTGACGGCGGTTCTCACCTGCTTTATAAACTTTGTGGCAATGCGGTCAGCACGTCTTCATTAAGGCAAACATACATGTATATCATGACATCCGACTGGATCAAAACTGGGACATGATCCGAACAGATTTCTCAACGTACCCAATCAATCATGTCCTCTACCCATCTCTTGCCGTCACGAGAATCTCGTGTTACTTTCTGACCAATATGGGCCGGATTACCGGGATCGTACTCTTCAATGCACAAGACTCCGTAACTGACCCTACAGCAACGCTCCTTGAAGATCGCGGCTCCACGACTGATACTTTGTACCCGATCCATGACCAGTCCCTGGACAACTGCAAGCTGACTATAACCACACAATCAGTGAGATGATGGAAGGCTACTCAGGGTACACACTCACGGCTCAGCCACGATGACTATTCTCGTATCCTGCGCGTTGGGCTTCGATGACCCGGGTCCTGTTTCGTAGTGCGATTTGAGACGCTGTTTGACATAGGGAGAGCTTCCAAGCCCGCCAGACAGTACCAAGTAGGACTACGAAGGAGATTAGTGGAGTCAAGATCATCAAGAACCAGTGTCATCCCACAATTTGGGTCCTAGGGTGATTATCATGCATCCTGTCGAATTGCTCGTCGATCACGCTGAGCATACGGTCAAGCTGGACGTCGAAGAGCGCCTTCAGCTCCTCTCCTGTGATGATCATTCTCGAATCTTCGATGTGTGCATTTGGGAAGCTATAGCCTGGATCAAGACCAGGCACTTCAATTGGAAAGACCGGGAGTGCAGCCAACGCGGCTGTACCATAAGAGCATTTAATTCTCTCGAACCTGCCGTGTACCATGCGATCGGCGACAATTTCCGGCTCTTCCTTCAGATTGGTACGGACCTTGCTCAATCGATCAGTAACCATGTGATGGAAGTTCATGTCTATCAAAGCGGATCCAATGGAGCGCCCTTAAGAGTCACAAGAAATATGTCAGATCTCAGTCCTGGCGTGGTCATTCAATCTTCTGAAACTTACCCTCTACCCAACCCAGTTGCTGGAGCTGTGAAGGCTCGCCTCTTGAAGAGTTTAATCTAAGAACGTTGACATCCTAGTAAACATGGGATCAGTGACGAAGAAGATATCTATACATTGATCGTGGGCTTTATCATGGTCCGTACCGTTGTTCCGCCTCCAGCGTCACAAATCAATACAACGTCATCTTTCTTGCAACCTGAAGTCAGCAGGTACTCTCATCTACAGAAATTTTGGTTCGCTTACTTCGAACTGCTGTTTGGAGGCATATACGGCAGCGGCTTCAGCTTCAGTGAGGCCGATGTTGGCACGATGGTCATGCCCATCGCGTCCGAATCCAGCCTCTCGGATGAGTTTCTCCGTCTCGTCAATCATACTTGGATTTTTCCACGTTGTGGGAACACTGAAGACGAACTCGGTCCTCTGGGTTTTCCAGCGCGGAAATGCATCAGAGAAGCTCTGTTCTATGTGGTCATGGACACAGTGGAGATAATCCTGGAACCACTGTCGTGCTTGTTCAAGCGTAGGAGCATCTGGTCTAGGGTCAGAGAAAGAAGGATCCAAATGAAGCTTAAAGTAGCCCAGGAAATCGGTATCATCGCTCTCTTGATCGCACAGAAAGCCCCAACCCTTGACTGCACCGGTAATGCCATCATATTGAAGTAATGTGGGGACTTTGTTTGCCAGCTCATTAATAAGTTTGCCCGGCCAATGCTGTAAAGTCTTCGGTTCTGGCCAATCAGGTCCCATGGAATACGCGACTCCTACCCCACCACGCCATAGCTCAGCAGGGAAACAGCTTTCTCACGGAGTACTGAATGATATTATGCTCGTATGGAAACATACCGGTACATGTCATACCAAAATCAACTCCGACCACGATCTCTGGCGTCCACCCGTCGGCCGACATGCTGTGCCCGATTTCTCCGCGACCAATTTCAAGGTGAAGCGACGTGGATTCCCGCTGTTCTTCAAAGTGCAATCGGACGAGCTGTTTTTAGCACTCGCCAAGACTCATGAGTGTAGGTCGACATTGGCTTGGGTTTCAGTCGTGAGCTCTGAGCCTCGATTGCAAATCAGTGCATAGGGAGGCCCCTCGAAGCTGCATAAGGTGGATACTAGCCCACCACGCTAGCACTGAGTCAATCTCAGCCTCGGAAGCACGCCTACGGCGTAGTTAACAGCGCTACCGTTCCTGTGCGTTCACTGGTCTAGGCCAACGTGATTTTCAGACATCGCGGCTGAGCCTGCTGTATCACTATCATTGGTTAATCCTTCCTGTAAGTCTAGTTGTCCTTTCGGGGCAATGCACTTGGAATTTGCTACACGGTCTCAAGTCTTATCTCTTCACATTAACCTTCTAAGTGCAGGATTATCACTCCATTACTGTCCATATACCATCTTGACCCGGCTTTCCCAGCTCCATCTTCTGTACAAGGAAAGTAACATGGCTGCTCCTGCTGCCAATCCTGCAACCAGTCTTATAACCAGTCTTCCTCCTCCCGCTGCCACCGTTCCTGCTTACTCCAATGGTGTGTTCGTATCTGGGGTGGGATTTTCCAGTACTGGAATCGCCATAGTATCACAATCACCTAGCTCTCCTGCTGTTGCTTCACCCGTAATTCCTTCTTCAACTTCGAATAACGGCTTGGTCACAAGCAGCTCATCTATAGGCCCGCCATCGAGCATCTTCTCGACTAGTACCGAGACTAGCTCGGAAATTTCTGTATCACGGTCCACGAGTGTTCATTCTCGAACCACTACATCAAGTCCAAGCGGGCAGCTTCGAGCCTCCACTACGCCAACCTCTGCGCCTGATCACAGACTCGCTAGTGGTACCGTGGTAGGCATTGCGGTCGCAGTTGGTCTAGGATTAGCTCTTATCACATTCATTGCAACTTTCCTGGTCATGCGCCGCAGGTCGAGTTCGAGACGTGGGAATAGTCAAAGAGGGTCAAAAGAAAAGGCTGGAATCGAACTAACGAGTGCAAATCGTCATAGTTCACTGTCAGATCCCAAAGCAGTCATAGTGACGAAGGCTCCTAGGTCTTCTGATACGCTTGACAGTTACCTTCCACAATCAGCGGATGACAGAACTGTCCAGAACAGAGTGAAGACTTTGCTTGACCAGGTCGAGCTCCATGTCGAGATCTTCTATCGAGATGATCCAGGCCTGACTAGCGTTCGACAGCATACAGATATGGCTATCTTCAATTCACCGAATCTACCCAGCTCACTTACCGCTCTCCTTTCGAAATCAAGGCATGCGACCTTCTTGATCAAACATGCGCTGGCTCAATTTATCACTTCCTCTATATCCCTGCGCTCGAGATCTGGATCGAGGCTTCTACCGGAAGAATTCACGCTCGTGCCCACAGCGATAAAGTCGATCAGAGACGGTGAAACAACAAAGCCAGGTAGTAATCCCATTACATAATAAGGCCATACGAGTCATGTGGATATTCTTCTGACAATTTGATAGGCTTTCAACAATGCATGTCTCGATGGCGAGTGCTGACAGCGTATCTGCGACAAGATCCGGCGCAAGATCTTGTGTACATCGCGCAACGAGATCACCGAATCGAAGAGTATGTCGAGATATTCATGCGAGCTTTTGCACCGTGGAAGGATCTGAAGCATGAGGACACAGCTCGCATTCGAAGTCTCTCCGCTATCATCAAATCCGCCGCTGATCTGGGTATCTTCTTGTTTTCACAGCCTTCAGACCTTCAATTTTGTTGGCCCCAGAAAAGCGAAGTGGGAGCTAGTCAGATTATGGTGACGCCATCGCTGATCAAAACGACAAACGAGAGGGGTCAAGCTCTCGTGGAGCCTCAAGTCATGCTGAAGGCAGTGATTGAAAAGATTTGACGCCAAAGTGCATTCTGATCGTATGAGCTGGGAAGGATTCGAATGAACACTGGGGCTGAATTCGTGCATACGGCGTCACTACGTCTGATGAGCGTATGCAAGCATGCTATTCATGAATGTCTTTGGGAACGGTCCGAGGATTTTGCCTTACCCTTACAGATGAAACGCCCTGTCAGGATGAAAACACTCTTTGCGCTCAAGGACATTGCCGCCAGGGCTCGTCCATTGCTGAAGCCTTGTTCCGGACTGGGGACACACCATGCTGATGATATGCTCTAGCCTCCTATGCTAGCGTCCTGCTAGATACCTACTTTACTTAGCTTTATCGGGGCTGAGAGTTGAAACGCCTACACATCGGGCGCCCGTCCTCGAAAAAGTTAGCCTGTGTGATAGGCTGCATCTCTACGCGCTGGAGTCGCAGTCCCGCTTCCGCGAGCCGCTTCCTAGCGAATGGAGTTCAAGGAAAACCTCAGCCTTGTCAATCATCGAACCTCGCCCGCTTCCTTATGCACCCCTTAACAATGGTGAGTGTATGAGAGTGAAGGAAACCCTTCCACTGCCTGCAGACTGCTATAGTCCTGTATCTCCACCTTCCTCTCTGAGAATTGCTCTCCGTTGTCATTGTATGCAAGAGTCCCTGCACACCGAAATGATTCGCTTTTAGGCGTTTTCCTTCAACTTTTGGTGTGGCCATATTAAATGATCCCTGCTGCCTATTGCATTCAACTACCTGACACACTCTGAGGCTATGTATGGGATCCGCGCTAGAAAGTGGGTTACATGATCGACAAGCCTCTACTCTAATCTTCGCGTCAATCCCCAGGACAGAAATTCCAGTTGGCTCCCGTATACTTCCTTTGAGTTATTATGCTCCAATTCTGTCGATAGGTCAACCTCCGATTTCGCTGGGATTACGATCCTCTTGCTAATGATGATGTTATGGACCGTTGCATCTTGTGTCAAATACTTGGTCGCACATGAATTCATCTACTAAATCTCGGAGTGCTCGACTGACTAGCCGCTCCTAATGGACCCTCTCACGCCAATTGCGGCGACTATAAACAGCACCTTGAGGATATTTGAAGTGACATATCAGCTGAAGGCGGTGGGTGAACAAACCGCCGACGTTCTTGAAACTACTCGTCATGTCGATACCAACCTCAACGAAGGTTTGTACTGTTTAGAGCCAGAGCCCCTGCGTTTTGAATAGTGCTTGAAAGTCGCAATATGTCTATGAAGGAATCGATGCGATCGTATTACAAATTCCCAGTGCTCAGAAGCTGACTTCCCACGGTGCGGTAGCTCGTCGACTACGACGGGTAAAGGAATCCTTGCTCAATAATAGCGAGCGCAGCTGGATCGATGGCATCGTTGACGATACCGAAAGCGCTCTGCGGGGCGTTGCACGCCTCATTGAACCCGCACGTGTGGACAAGGCAACCAAAGAAGGCATCAACTTCAGCAACAGGTTCATGTGGGTCTTCAGGGACAATCCGCAAGTTAGAGATAAACACGTGCGACTGAGTGTGTGTCACCAGTCCCTCATGGCTGTCATTGCCTGCCTCTACTCTAAAGATGTGGTGGTAATTGCGCCAGTGCCTAGCAAGAAGAAGGAGGAACAGCCGCCACCATATGATTCGCAATTAGAGGAGCTGTTCAACTGGCGCAACCGTCGCAGACGAATAAAGAGCTTTATGAGTCTACAGACTGTGGCTGCGGAAAGCTCAACGCCCGCTGACTCGACGGCGATAGATACGATCGGTGTCAGCGCTACGAGCAGCGTGCCAATCCGTAGTGATCTTATCAAGGAGGATCCCCCTTCAGACAATCTTCGGTCTGTATCTGGGATATTCATGGAACCACATCATCTATTCGCTACCCCTGGTAGAGACACCCTTCGCCGACCGATGTCGATGGATGCAGTCCCTATCAGCCGCATACCTACCGCTTCCACGACTTCCCTCATTGATCTTCGGAGACGAGATGAGAATAAATCTATCTTTATTGACAGCAATGCTTCAGATCGGCGAATTGCAAACCTCACGGGGGAAGCCAAATTCAGACAGCGTCAAGCTGATGAAGAGGCGACCAATTCTCGATTACCCTATCCGATGTCACCGTCGGACTATATGTACGAGTCCTCAGTAGACTTTGAAGAAAACGATGCGAGACCGAACTCGAAGACTCCCATTTCCTATGGTCTTGCACTACCACAATTCGATAGAGAATTACCCAATCTCGACACCGTGGTTAACGACTCTGGCACCACTTCCGTCGATAAATTCAATCTTCCTGGGCTAGATTCACCACGCGCCGGACCTCTCGCGTCAGGAAATGACAGCCAGCTATCTACATCTCAGGAAACTCGCGATCCCAGCTTTGACGTCGCCAACGGTCTACAGCTACTTACGCAACAAACACGATGCATGAATGCACAATATGAGCATCCTCCCTTCTCATTCTCATCTTTCGCCCCATTCTTCGCATCAGATGATGACTTACCTCGAACACATACCAACCACAAGACATTTACAGCCCCTGAATACGAAGGACTAGAATCGATCGCAGACCTAGCAGCCACTGTCGATGGACCTTCAAATCAAGGTGAAGAGAGTCAGCCGGATACTACTTTGAACAAAGGAAGCATGACGCAAAATACAATAAGGTCGCCTCCTGTGAGCCCCGGGAGAGTGAGAAGAGGAGGGCGAAGCTGGTTGATGTTTCATGCAAGCAGGAGTGACCTTGGACACTACAATGGCTAAGGGGAATCTCTTCGATATAGGTTGCATCGAGAATTCGAGACCGTCATTACGCAATAGATTGGACATCTGACGAGGCAGAGCTGTCCCAGGCATTCGAAAACCACGATCCTTTTCCAGGCTTGGTATACGTTGTCTACCCTGTATCAAACTGCCTCATATGTTGTCCCCCTTATCCGAGTTGAGGCACCTACAATCTGGCGCGGTTCTTGTCGAATCGATATCGTTCTTACTCAACGGTCTTCAGACACTAGCGAAACATTCTTGATGACAAGCGTGGCTGAAACATTGGGCTCTTGTTGAGACTTTAAGCAGTCCACCTCCACACGAGATGGCCGCTATCGATGAGCCGTCCAACCATAGCAACAGGACCGCGTCATGAAACTTTAAACGACGTTCGGAAGTGAAAACCTCCGGCGAATCGCCTTTACACGCAGGGGACAATATTAGATAGTGGCTAATATGCCAAACGCTCAGCACATTGAAGTTTTACATCCCGAGCTTTGGACACGAGAAGGAAAAAGGAAATATACTGGTTTGTGTAGATCATTAGGTTTCGTCTCCTCGCCCTTAGGTTGTTCAACAATACGATGGGATAAATTGGCTATTATCGCGGTTCAAGGGATAGGGGGTATAAGCCCATTAACCTTGCGGACCGAAAAGGCCCTATAACCTGGAAGCAACGGTCAGCATGACTGATCGTCTTGTCACTACGACACTGAACATGGAAGTGTTATCTTGCGCAATTCCAGCGCCTGAGTAGAAGCAATCTTGTCATCGCATGGGTTACTTCTAGCGCCTTTCATTGGTCGCATAGCGCATCCAGAATCATTCTTCGCGTGATGAGGCCATTACTACGCCTGCTGATCGTTGCTCTTGCTTTCGAGGGTTCATATACCAGGGTTCGCAAACCCCCACGACAAAATGCTCCGTGCTCACGGAATCCCTCCACCATACCCAGCCATGCCTTCTTTCTCCACCATCTTGCTCTGGTTACTAGCAACCAATCAGACTCAAGCAGCGAGCGTCATCAGTCAGCCAGGGACAAATCTCAGTCTCCACAGCTCCACGAATACATCATCCTCTTCCGGACTGAGTACCCTTTCCTTCCAGCAGACAGTCTATCGCACAGTCGTCCATACCTTAGCGCGCTACCCTCTCGCCTCACTTTACGAAATCGAGGCCGTCTCAACCACCGGCGCGACAACAGACCCTTACCTTCTCAACGACATCCGTCTTATCTTTGCTATCCCAGATCATGCCCCGAATACCACGCTCATCGTCGAGATGTCAGACGTATGGGGCATATGGCAAGAGCCGCGTCTGAGCATCCTGCAGGTGCAGTCCAGAGAGAAAGTTATGCCGCGGTGGGTCGATATGGATATCGACGTCGCGAACGACCACAAGGAACGGGCGGGGTTTATGGGGCCCTACTGGAGCTTCATCATCTGCTGGCCGGTGGGGTTGCCGCCCGAAAGGGATCAGCCGATGTATATGTTCCAGATGGAAGACGAATCTCGGGGATATCCAGAGACAGTCTGTGTGGGGACGAGAGATGGGCGCGTCACTGCTACTTATAATCACTCGTGTGACGAGGGTGTGGTGTCGGAAGCATGATGCCGAGTCGTCCTTTGAAGCGTGCGAAGAGCATATGTGCCTGCTTGTTTCTAGTCGCAATAGATCCTGAATGCCATCGCCGACACAATTCTGATTTCGGTTTCGCAATAATGCGGACTCCAATTCCTCACAAGGCTCTTTACAGATCGAAACACTTCCGTCAGCGACCATCTGAACTGCGTGGTGATTTGTATTCATCTAGCGGGAGACAGCACGGTATCGACCTTTGGATCATACACATTATATACTTACGGTAAACAAGCAATCACTTGTCACAGTCGTAGGTGTTACAGCAGAAAGCACAGCAGTATCCCTCAACCCCAATTCAGAATTGACATGCTAAGACAAAAACATCAAGTCACGCCAACAACGATTCTTTCCCCTGCAGCTCGTGATGGAAAAAGGCAGATTCCCCGCCCTCTGACCCACCCCCAGGACCTCGTAAATGATCAACGCCAGCGAACACGTCCCTCGGCTCATGACCTAGCCTATCAAATAAAACCATCCATTTGAAATCCCATAGTATCAATAGCCCTCAACAACTGAAGCCACACCGCCCTTCACCCTAGCCGTCCCACACACAGCGCAAGTACCCAGAGATTATTCTATTTCTGCAATAGATAGAACCATTACCCGTCCAGCCCTCCCCCCTCCCTCTTCACCCACCCCTTACCGCAGCTACACCACACCGCACACCCCCCCAACAAATCATCAAACCCCCTCTCACACCATCGATACCCCACCCCCACACCCCCACCTCCCGCCTTCCGCCTATACAATATAAATCAACAACATAAACGCCCTTCAAGCGTTCCTTTCCCTTATCATATCCAATGCCATCTTACTTTACCTAAACGGTAGAATACGAAGGATATAGCCACCCGCCCAAGTCGTTCGTTCGTTCGTTCGTTCGTTCGTTCGTTCGTGAGTGGGATAGGATATGCGTATCATATCAGCTGCGTGCGTGTCATGTGTGGGACTGGTCATCGAATCATATCATAATGGAGGTTGATGGGGGTGAGGGAGGGGTGAGGGTGACGTAGGTACGGAGTATAGCGATTTCTAGGCTAGTTATGTATCTGATACTTACGATGCTGGAGAAGTTGGGTAGATAGGTGGTGCCTGTAGCCAACCTTGTGGTGGTACGGCATATGGTTGTTGTAGAGAGCATATAGTATGTGTTTGGGATTAGGGTTGCGGTTGCGGTTGCGGTTACTCGTGTTGTGGATCTTTGGGTATAGACGGTAAATGGTGTTTTGGTGAATGTATTTTGGAGAATAATATGTGGACGTGTGGATACTTTTGTGTGTGGTCTGTGTATGAGGGTGGGAGGGAGGGAGGGGGATGGATCGCATGGTGTATATAACCGGTATCGAAGGAGGTGTATCCAAATACAACCGCCGTCTTCGTCCGCAGCGTACCGCAGATGTATGTATCCCCACGACCGTTCAAGCTTGAGCTGTTTTTTGTACGCGATACTTACCTAACACTTTCGTGCGGGGTTTCTGCGTGTTGTGGAAGGTGTGGGGATGGTACGTACTCGTCTTCTGGATATGGGTTGGGGACGCTTTACCCCTTTTCCTTTGTGTCGTTTTGGCGGGTTTTGAGGGTTTTGTGGGGGGACGCGAGGGGGGGAAAGGGTGTGGAGGGGAGGAGGGGGGTTTGGGGGAGGGGATTTCTGTATACCGGGGTGTGCACGGGGGTGTGTGCGATGGGGGCGTTGTGGATGTCGTTGTAGGGTGACGGGGAGGCGGAGTGGTGTTTACTTGTAAATATGGATGTGGACGGAGATTTGGAAAGTATCTGGGTAGGGGTGTTGGGGTTTGGAGTTTGGAGGGATGGTGGATGTGTGCTGTGGGTTTGGGGGATGATGGTGGTTGGTGTGAGTGGAGTGGAGTGGAGTGTTGGAGGTAAGGAGGATGTCACGCACCACCACAAAGTAGCTCTAGAACTAAAAAAAATTGCATCTCCGAAAACTATCACTAGTCTTCCGTAACAGTCTGGTGATTATAGTGGAAGTGTGGTGTTAAAGTGAGGATGATTGATGAAGTATCAAATAGGTTGTGAAAGAAGTAAAATTGGTTTCGAAAGGTATATTTGTAGAATATTATATTTTGCAATCAATGTCAATGAAGGTTGTACTCTATCCAGACATTACCGACCGGGCCCCGTTTCATGAACAGTATCATCGCAAACCACGCAGAATTTCCATGTGCAAAAACCATCCTTGATCGAGCTTTGTCTGCGGACCAAAGCTTCTCCTTTCTTCTCCAACGTCATTGATATCAAATTTACAGCAAATACGCGGCCAGACCGAAAAGCCCGGCAACGAAACCGCCACCAATCTTGGCCGCTCCACCCGTGAAGGGCACGTTGCTCGTGCTGGTAGGCTTGGGCGCGACACCGGTCGATGCCACAGAGCCGGCAGGGGCGACAGTGGTGGCAGCAGCGGCAGGCTTGGATGTTCCGGCGGCCGTGGGCGCAGGAGCGACGGGTGTGAAGACGCTGGTGGTGGTGGAGACGGGGACCTGCGTCGTGAAGGGCCCGTTGGTGACGGTGACGGTCTGGCTCGGGGTGGCGGTGTAGGTGGCCGTGCTGGTGGGACCCGGGATGGTGAGGGTGGTGCTGGAGGGACCGACGACGGTGGTGTAGGATTGGATGGTGGATTGGCTGAAGATGGTGCTGGTGGTGGTGACGGGGACGCCGGGGGTGAAGATTGCGGTTTTGGTGAGGGTGCAGGGGCAGGCGGTTATGGTGAGGGTTTGGGAGCTGGTGGCCGTGTAGGTGACGTTGTTTTGGACGACGGTGGTGGGGGCGGGGCAGAAGGTCGTGTAGCTTGTTACTACTTCTGTCGTTGTGGTTGTGAAGGGGGTCGTGGCTGGGGGGATGCCGGTTGTTTGGCGGGTTACGGTGCAGGGGCAGTTGGTGATTGTCAGGGTGGTTGCCTGGGTTTTGTTAGCTGGATGATTTCTTTGCGTGTCTGAATTTTAGGGGGGCTCACCGATGTTGCGGTGTATGTCTGGTTGCCTTGGATGATGGAGGTTGCGAAGGGGCAGTAGGTGGTGTAGGCTGTGACGACCTCAGTTGTGAGGAAGGTGGAGGAGGCGGCCGTCGGGGCAGGAGCAGAGCTGTTGTCCCATGCTGCGGCGGAGCCAACGAGGGCGGCGGCGGCGAAGATTGCGGACTTCATTGTGATTGTTGATTTTTTGAACTGGTTGAAGGTAAAGCTGAAGGTGAGTATTAAAAGATTGATAAATCTAAAAAGAGGGTGAACAGGTGCAGAAACAGTGCTTAACGAGTGACTGTGTGTAGATGAAAGACGAGAGATGAGAAGACGAACGGAGTGGACGGGGAAGGAGGGCATTAATAGATGGATGGCCAACAGGAGAAAAGTGACACGAGTCTTAGTCAGCCATTCAGGCCTTCTCGGTCAGACGGTATCCTAGCAGTAATTCGGAAATTCCTCTCTTTGCCTCGTATCCCCTGGCATTAGCAGCACAGTTGGCGTCTCTCATTGGATCCCTCCCTGCATCTCCCTCTCTCGCCTGCACGCATCCATGCTCACCGTATTTTGGGTTTAATGAGCTTATGTCATTCGGCGACGAACTCCAGAAGGCTGAGTGGTTGGAGAGAGTGATGGACCAATCATAACAAAGACGTCCAAGGGTCGCGCATGACACTGACCTGGGTCTGAAGATGTGCGACAGGGGTACAGGGTACAGGCGGGAGGGGGGCGAATCCAGAGAGATGACTTGTGCGGGTGACTGCAGGAACGGATATGCGTGCCCCTGACTAACAGTCTAACACCCTCGTAGTACATAATAGTAGTGGTACTACTAATAGTAGACCCTTGCGCCGTTTCAGCTCAGGGGTTTGGCCGAGGGCGGGGAGTGCCAAGCCCGCTTCTCATTGCTCACAAGGATGGAGCTAAGCGTCCATTAGGCGAATGTTTCCCTCCAATTACGGAACAGCGACGTACTATCATTCTGGTGTCGTGTGCTGACGACGAGTAAGCTCCCCGAGTAAGCCGTCGTCTCGTAATATCGTACTTCGTAATTCCTAAAGATCTGGATCCTTCCAACAAAGCCAAAAGCCAAAAGCAAAAAGCAACACGATCAGGGGACAGGTCGTGTCCTGTATGTTATGATCTTGCTCGCCCTCATACTAGCCTAATAGTCAACAAAGGACGTGAGGGGTCAACGCATATGCGCTTACGTCATCGCTTCGCCTGTCAACGCCTTCTGCCGACGAAACGTATCTGAAGGCTCCGTACAAGCTGACAAACGACGGTGTACATCGGACTGCAGTAGCCTTTTCGAATCAACCCGGTACCTTGCCCCAGAAGTACGCCACCAGTATATATTGTCTCCCGACGAAACAGGCAGTGCAAGGAGTCGCGTTGCGGAGTCGGCATGCTACCTTGTTACCGCAATATAGAGAGAGCTTGTTGAGCCAATCCTACTGCGCCAGAAGGTGGCCTTGGCTTCTTCCCCTCAACGAGCTTGCGTCTCGCCCAATGATGTTGATCATGGGAATTTTGACATCTCTCCGAAAGTGATGAATACTGTGTTGTATGACCTCAGGTCGCGTTACCTGCACCCTAATGCGCGATAGCTGTTGTTGCGTCTCAAGCTGCTTCAACCCCTCTACCCTCGCACAGCCTGGCGTAGGGAACTTTGCAGGAGTGATCGGTTTGGGTAGAAGCGCGGGTCCTCAATAGGATGTTCTGCGTTGTTGAATTAATGCGTGGATGACTGGGTGTGTGCAGCTATGTGACTTGCTAGGCATGCCATAGCGACGAAGCTTGCGTGCAGACCTCTGGAGCAAATCGTCAGAATCATACCCACTAAGTTGTATTACCAACGTTCCAACAACGGGGTGAAGGATCCGGCAGGCGCGCTGTGTCTCGTCATTGTACTTCCCTCCAAGGCCGTCTCCGGTAACCTTGTAGGTATGGTGCATGAGTGGGTACACATCAATGAACGTCGGTGGGTGATGGGCCATGGTTGTAAGATTCCCCAATCAAGCGAGGGGTTGATATTCGGTGCAAGGACTCTTATCAAAGACATGAGATGCCCAACCTTTCAGCTATGATAACAGCCCCCTCTACCTTTGGCGGCTCTGACCCAACTTGACAAGGTAATAGGACTTCCACGAGCATCCAGCTATAGGGGTCCATAATCATCGTCCCCACAGGAATCGATACAGCAAGCCCACAATCACTGCAAATTTCAAGGCGATCAAGCTGAGACCAAACATCATGATGGCTGGAGTCACCAATATGTCTAAAACCTGCCAATTGTGATGGTTACAGCGCGAAAGGCGTTCCCCTCGATAATCGTTTGGGTACGCTAATGTGAGCTCACAACGCTGTGCGTGCGTGTTCTCGTCGTGTTGTCACACCCGAATGCAGTAAATTTATATTTGTGACTGGCGACACAAGCTGCCATGTCTCGGGTGCCAGATTGTCGAGTTTGAGGGAAGAGCTGGCCATCCTTATCTTCGAGACAGGTCGTCCCTGATCATTCGGAGGGACAATCAGGTGTCTGTGATGCGATCTGCAGCAACGATGTAGAAATGAGTTCTCATTGAGTTCCTAGGATATCAAAAGAAACGTGACAGCTGTTGTATCTTTTTCTGATGGAGTTGCCACATGTCTTGCAAAGAGAATTGATGATTGTGGCTGTCATGGGTAGGAATCCGAGCCAACGACTGTGTCTTGTACCCCAGTGCAAGTTCAGGGGGACTTGCAGTGCTTCCCACAATGGGATACGCGATGCCGTGTTGAGCAGACCCCAAAGTGGTTGGCAAGAAGTTTTCAATGCGTCAAGTCACGTGCGCTCAAGATAAACCTAAGCCTATTATGGTAGCAGCGTCGTAGATCTCCCGTCAAGCTCAGCGCCAAGTCCTATTAGTTCTAGCGGCTTGGTATTATGTAAAACTCTGCGTTGAACGATTTGCCTTCCTAAATAATCATGCATCAATTTATCGATCTCATCATGATGGCCACAGTCCCGACAGCTGTGAATCATGGTGATCTCTTGATACGTACTGTATCTAAGCAGCCAAAGCGTCATGACAGAGTATCCTTATCAAGCTTTCGCCGACGAAAGGTGCAGAACAAATGATACGATCACCATTGAAGCGTTGCTACCATGGAGCCTTTAGATGCTACTCTATCCGGAGACTAGAATAACATTAAGGAACGCTGGTAACGGTAAGGCTCTCAGTAATTCGAGTGGTTGAGGTCCGTATCATCAATGTGCGTTGGACTGGACACACTCTCCAGTCCATGCAATCGACTGGCTTCGGCGGCCTCCTCTCAGAATCAGGAAGGTTGGTAAGAGCTTACTTCAGTAGATTTGAAACATCATATTCAAAAGCTAGGATCCCGGGTTCTTCAGCTTTCCATCATGTTGGTGCCCAACCAGTACCATGGAAAACTAACGGATATTTATCCTCCTTGTTGATGAGGCGCATACGCAATGCATTTCAACTTGCGTGCTTTGGACTTGATTGAAGATTCTGCCGCAGCCGAAGAATACCTCTCCGCCAGTCGCCAACGTTCATGCGCATTGCGCAACAACAGGTGATTAGCGCGATGCAAGTCGGGATCGTTACGCACAAAAGAGATGAAGTACACAGTCACGTCTGTCGATGCTTTCTCTTCCCTTTGATACGGTCCTCCTTCAGAATGGCATCATTCATCATTCTTCTAATGCTGTTTACATCGACCCTGGCAGCTCTTCCACCGATACGTACGCACCCTAGGTGTGTAACCCCGCCCGACCGTCACCATGTCTCCACAGTACGTCAAACTTGCGACATCCTCCTGAACGATTTCGTGGAACAGTTCCAGCCCGCAGGGAACATCCTCCACTGGACACCCATTGCTTCCGAACTTGGAACAGACGTGGTCCATTTACCAAAGACGGAATTCGGTGTCAATGCGAACCGTACACATGCTTGTCTACTAGAGATTGTCGATTCAACCGGAGTGGGCGATTCTTATCCCGCCACAAGTCTTCTCCAACCCGGTTTGGCCATCTTGCAAGATTGTTTTTCCAAGGACAAATGTGGTTTAGTACCGCTACCTCCGCATTACACCACCGATCTCTTTGTCTGTGGGTCTTCTCATCGGCCGAACGAGACCCTCTCCAGGAGTTCCACGCGTGAAGAGGAAATTCCCCTCAATACTGGACGAAGACGCGATTTACATGGAAGAGGGGTAACTTCATTATAATGATCATACCAGAAATCAGCTCATCGGCGAAGCATAGACAGACCGACCGCCTCTGAAGTCGTATTCTATATCGACGTCGACCTATCCGTGGGTGTCGTAGAGGGTGGACATGGTCCGAACGAAGCCGTGGCAGCTTCATTCAAGGGTGTATATATGAATTAGGCACAAGCAATGTCACTGGGATGACAGAACACGTAAGCCAGAAGTATGAATTGCAAAACCTCACGCGTCTTTGTATTTCAGATTAACGCTAAGCATGGGAGATGGAGTCAAGATCCTCAATAGTATCCTCAACAAAGCTTGTTCGTGCGCAAGGCAAGACAGCCGATAGGCACGTGGATTTGTCGCGGCAAGGGTCTCTCTATAAGATCGTTGTGCTCTATATTATGGATATGGCGCAGCTCGAACGGATCGGGTTCGCGTACATAAATGTTTCAGTGGTTGAAACCACAGCGGATAAGCGCGTAGCGGCATACAGCACCACAAGCGCAACACCTCGATATCACTCTACCTTTCTACACCCAATGAATCGGCATCGGCATGTCATCCGGACGGAATGCTTGCACGCATCTACGAGCCGTGAAGCTCGCATCTACGCAGCGTGAGAGACTACGGTTGAACATGAAGCTTTCGGGTGAAGCCAGAAAAGCCGCATGAGGAACAACGCGGGATGAATCGTTCCCATATTATAAATCTTGCGTCCTTCCATCGGAATCCTGTCTCGATTCGATCTTGTACCTGACTTCGTTCATCTCTTCCTACACATTTGAAGTTGTTGGACTTTCGACCACAGTCAGTTTCTTCTCACTGTGTCAAGGCTACGGACATTATGCATCTCCTCGGATCGTTGACCTCGTTGACCCTCCTCCTTACCACCATCGTCCCTTCCACCGTGGCCAGTCCAGTCGACCAATCATCCAACGGCGCTGCACTACGACAGTTGGAGGAGCGCGCAGGACTGGCACTCACGAACAGACAGTGCTCCAATCCTGCCCAGATGAGCCTCATCGGCGACCCAGGCATCAATTCACTCACAGGCTGTGGCTGGAAGATGTGGGCAGCGTGTGGGGCGCTCGCGGGCGGCGTATGCTTTCTCCCATGTCTTGATGGAGGGTTAGTGCCATCTCATCCACGACCTACATCAGCGCTGATCCACGACATGCATAGCTTCCTCGATCCCATCTGCGACGGCTGCGTTACCGCCATGGGCACCCTGGGCTGCCGTTCTTGCGTCGAGAAGCACGAGCTACAATCCGCTCTCCAGGAATTCCTCGTCGACAAGCAAGACCGCATCACGCAGCGTATACAGTCGCAGTATTGTCTCGTGCCCAAGGCCGCCAACGACATTCCGAGAGTTTCGATAAAGGCGCCGGCGCCATCGACGGCTCTGGGATCGTCAGTGCCTGTCAGTTCGGCGGCGATAGCTTGAGTAGGTGGAGGGAATTGAAAGACCGCAGTGGGGAGAGCGAGGCTGTATGTGGTCGGAGAGAGAGACTTGTGGCACAAAGCTTGACGGGTTTTCGGTGCCGCTTTTCTCCGTACAAGGGGGATCGCTATAGAAGGAACCCAAGCTGGACTATTCGTCGTCGACAAGGAACTGTCATCTCATTAGTGGGTGTTCCACGGAACCCTGATTCGTATTCCATCAATATGATCAAACTCATCAAACGGGACTTCCTGCTACTTCATCTGAGATGCTTGCTACCTCCCTTCCCCACAGGCTGAGGAAAGACAAAACAACTCACATTCCAAATCCCACCATCCATACATCTACTAACATCATGAACTGATCAATACAGATGCCCGAGCGGCCACGGGCTGAGATCAACACCGGACTAGATATCTGCCCATCACAATGTTGACTATTCGTAGGTACATGATGAGGGGTGATTGGACTAGCGTTGGAAGCATGTATCTAGGGAGACAGGTGCCCCTATTATTCCCACTCTTTAGCAACCCCCATAGTAGCAAGACAGAATCAGAAGACGACAAGACATATCCTACCTTTTCTGGTACATTATCGTACATACTAGCGCCTTGGCCAAATTCACACACTCAAGGTCATCGATATGATTATGATATGATCGTGATTCATCCATCGTACAACATTATAGTAAGTAAGTATGATCTGAGCATCCAGCGATATCATGCAAATCCAGTATCAGTATCAACACCACCGCCGCGAAAAGCCCAACGTCTTCAACCCCAAAACAAAAACGAAAAGGAAAACGATTTGCAAATAAAGATTAGCAGGACTACTGCAGCAGCAGTAGGAGCTACATGGGGCATCTGGGAAGGATATGTAAATATATCCTTTTGTGATTAGAACGTATTTATACTGGGGATTCTTGATAAAGGTAGGTTAGAGGTGTTATTCTAGGCTGGAGCATGGTATCGTAGCGATAGCGGAAGGATCGGCTGGTTTTGTAGATGGAGTGAGGATGTGATGTATGACTGTGGACGATTTAGGTTACCGAGGTTTTTGTGACGGCTGGGCTGTACATTCTGCATGCATGCACTGTTACATAAAGACGCACCGGATCGATAGCAATACAGAGACCGTGACAGCTCTTACTCCGCATACTCAATACAACATCCATACCTTCAATGCGTGTACACGAAAAAGACATTGGAGCGATCCGTCTGATCCGCAAACGCCATCTTCTCCCTCAACTCATCCTTTTCATCCTCGCTCATCATAGCCAACGCTCTCTGATTCTTCCTATTCAACCAGTCATTCCACACCCTCATCACCACGACCACAAAGCACAGCGCCGAAAGCGTGGCGATGATGCTGATCTTGCCGGAGATGTATCCAGGCGCTTCTTTGGCCTGGAAGGTCTGCGTGCCGAGGATGTTGCCGACGCAGAAAGCGATCAGGGTCATGGCGTTGGCCGTCACCTTTTTCGAATGGCCGGCGATGTTGGAAGCGTTCCAGGCGAGGAGGAGCATGAAGGCGGCTCCGAATGTGCCGGTGAGGAAGGAACCGGCGAGGAGACCGGCTTTGCTCTTGGGATGTCCGTTTGGGTCGAGGCCTATGAGGAGGGCAGCTCCTAAGATTGTAGGGAGAACGGCGACGAGCATGATTAAGGACCGATCGTGCCACTTGTCGGATAGGTACCCAATTAGCAGCACGCACACGGCTCCAATGGCACCACTTGGGGTGGCGAGGATGAGAGCCTGCTGTGATGTATATCCTACATGATTCAATGTTAGCATTGCCACTTCAGGGCAGGGTCGTGCATCGTGGGAAGGGCTAGCATGCTAAGATCTCCCGAGAGATGTCTCCATAATAGAGCCAGACGTAGAATAATTCCGGAATGGGTACATTACATACCAAATGTAGTCAGCAGTATGCTGGAGAAGTTTGATAAGCCACCGTTTGGGATAGAACTGAGCAGTGTGGCGAGACAGATCAGCCAGACGCGAGGATCCTTGAATGTCTCGAAGACTTGGTCTCTCTTGATGCGAGAGTTCTGTGTTCCACTTTGGTTTCCCTTGACTCGCAACAGAGCTGCCACCTTCTCGGCATCTGTAAATCTCTTTGCTTTGACCGGCGAATCAGGTAGGAATATGGCAACCAAAACCCCAATGACCATAGTCAATGCCCCAATGGCGACGTAGAAGATCCTCCAAGACGCGAATCTGCTGTGTACGAAGCTGACGCCGTAGGCGACGAAACCACCGAAGATTTGAGTCAACGAATTGCAGACGTAAAACCAGGATACTCGTCGTCCCTGTTCCATCTGCAAAACACGGAAAGTGAGCATACCTCTACATATTGTGGAGGTTGAATTACCTTCTTGTACCACATAGCGATGATCAGGACAAGGATAGGAACAACACAGCTTTCGAAGACTCCAAGCAGCGTGCGGACGATGGACAGTCCAGCAAATGTCGTGCAAGCACCATGGCAGCCCAGTATGAAACCCCATATCACGATGTTGACCCCCAAATACACTCCAAGCCTAGATATCTTCTGCGCAATATATTGGGTAGGGAATTCGGCCACAAGAAAGCCTGCCCTTCCATGTCAGCATCTGAGCATTGTCTTGCAATGCTCAAACTGCCAAAGGGCGAACACACCAATATAGAACAGCATCGAAAGATCGCTGTATTGCTGCCCCACAAGATGGGTATCCTTCCTTATTCCCATGACCGCAGTATATGAGAGAGTAGTCTTGTCCAAGAATTGCAAGAAGTATACAGCAGCGAGCAATGGTGCAATGGTGAGATCGATTTTCCGCACCAGCTTCTTCAGCAGCACTGTATCATCCAAGATTGCCTGGCCCTCCTCCGCAACCTCGGCGGCTCGAGGATGGTTCTCCAGGAAGCTTAGCGCTTCGTCGGCATCTTTGAGTGACTCGACCGTGATTGTCCCGTTGCCAGTCGAGATTGTGGATGCCTTGCGGCCATCGAGAGAGGCGAAAGGGTCCTTTTTCTCTTGCGACATAGTCATGTTGAGCGCCTGAGAGAGTTGTAGAGGCTTGGAGAATTGAGGAGGACGCAATCGAGAACTGGCCTCCATAACAAGGACATCCACGAGCCAAGCTCTGGAGCAGTGACGGCATGCAGCTGCCGTGATGCATTGCCATGGCTTATCGTTATCGTCAAAAGCAGATGAGGAGGCAATGAAGTCATCTCTTCGTCGTTGACTATTCCGAGAGAGTCTTATCTATTAATCAATTTTCCGGGGTGGACGAAGACTGCAAGGGCTCTAGGTCTCATCATTCGCTGATATCTTCGCACCCTCCCGTTCGGGAGAGCGACCTGGAAGAGGAACGACACAAAGCGCTGCGGCGATCTCTGGTTTCTTCTTGCCACATCGAATCTCCGAGGAAGAGACTGAAGAGTTGAAGTACCTGAGCGTTCATCTCCTTTGCGTTGAGTTGAATGCTTTGATGGCGCTGTAACCCGTCAATTCCCATCCGTCCGTGATCAGTCACACGCTAAACTTGTTAGGGATTGACAGCTTGGCAAGCTAATGATTAGATAAAGTCTAGCCTCTACAGGCTTGGATGCACGGACATTAAACGCTACGACTCATCTTTGCCCAGGCTCGACAGCACTATGCGATAGAATCCAAGATCGTAGATCTTGTGTTGAGATCTACGCGAAACGACCGATCCCACCGCCGACCTATATAGCCTGCAGAATAGCGACTGGGATGGGCTGGCGGGCTGATTGCGAAAGACTGTCCTCCAACTCCCTTAGCCGTATTGGCGATAAGAGGTACACTCGGCTGCTTGGTGTTTGCACGAGTGTGGAAGATTTGATACTTCTCCTACCTTAAGACGGACCGCAACGATACTGCAATCAGTCGAGTATACAGACCTAAGGGATACACGGAATGGGAAGAATGAAGCGGAATCATGGCGGCAGAGCCTAAGGAACCCGTATGCAAGCATGGCAAGAGTCCTCTAAGGTCATACATCATTGGTGGACAGGGTTGAGGAAGAGGGGAGAGGAGGAAGCACATAGACCAGATGAGCCAGACAAGGGCGTGAGGAGGCTTCCCACAGGCCGCCTACACGTGCGGAAGGAACTGGAAAATTTTGGAAGAGCAGAAAGAATATCGTCAAAGCGCTTCGTGCACAAGAGGCCGCATTTGTTATTGTCAAACAATGATGTTGAAAGGAAATGGGACGGACGCAAGGGCAACAGCAAGCTTGTTCAAAGTCAAACGCTACTCGTAAATTACCTATAGACTCCAGAGTGGAATCACAATCACTACTCGCATTGTTCGAGACAAGTCTTAGCATTCGGCCTCGCCTTTCTTATAGACTCATTCTAGAGCTATATCGCCCATCACCACATTCTGCCGACGCCATGTCTATGCAATCGACGACTCCATCCAGACGCCTCCCATTTAACTTCGCTCTATAATCGATTCATCGACTCAGTGCTGTTCACATCCGAGATGCTATGACAGCTTCAGCCAACTCCCGTGCCTGCATTCTCGAGCCTCAAATTAGAGGCGATTGTGTAGAAACCCATGTCCAGCCATAGCATTCTACGTTTTATCCTGTGTGAGTACTAAAGAACCTTCTCAATCCTCTGTCATCTGGCGCGTATAATGTTCATGTCATGATAGTTGCTCCGATTTGCAGCTGTTCTATAATACCAAGCTTGTGTTCATTTGCCCGAATCGTTGACGCTGATATAGCCATGCACTCCATTATACCGCCCCGAAAAGCGACTGATTGCGGTAACGTCCTTTTGCATCTCCTCCGGCTATATTGGAAAAGCATTTTCATCCTCGTTCTTGTATGAAGAGACTTGAAGTCATATACTATAACAACTTGAATTCCCTAGATTGAGGTAGGTGTGAATGAGTGATGATAGGCACAAGGTCTGATAGCCTTTCAGCGCTTGCTTCTCAGGTACCGGAAATTTCAAGGAAGGGAGGATATATATAGCAGTCTTTCTTTCGCCGACTGAGACCCCATATACCACGCCATGTCCGGCCGCTCCGGATATGGCTTGAGCCAGGGTGTCGGTCGCGAGGAGTTGAAGAACATCGTCGCTCCGAAGTCATCGAAGCGTTCATACCAGCGATTCACCTCTTTGACATACGAATGCTCAGTCAGGGAATCTCACTGTGGGTTGAGGACTCTCTCAATGCATCCCCACACCTCTTGTTCCAGTCATAGCCTATCCAATTCAAAATATCGGACTGGGCCATGATTGAACTGCAATCATCCAATCGACTAGGCTCGAGGGATTCCGCGATACGCAATTAATATGCGTGGTAAAGTGGTTCGAATGACCTAAGTCTTGACGTCTCCTATGATCAGCTACGGCTAAGTTAGAAGTAGCGTCGACCGCCGGTTGAAGAAACATTCTAAGGGCAAGGAAGGTAATAGTAAAGGTATCCCGTTTCCTAAAGACTTACTTGTCGTCCTCTTGATCTGCCGGACGAAGATAGAGTCTCAAGATACCTTTTTAAGTAGCCCCTTTGCGACGTTATCGGTCGATCCGCAGCTCATGGATCCTTCCACGTTCGTCTAAGGTCGTGTCGATTGCGGCACAGGTTATAGTGAAGGCGTCCTAGTTCCTGATAGACTGGCTTCTCGGCTTCTTAGCATCTGGGCCCAAGAAGAAGATCTATTAGATCGGAAAGTTCTGTTGGTTGACGGAGTTTGTAGCTGCCCGACTCTCAACGTCTTCGAGCGTCGGCTCCGTCTGAGGAGGAGATTCATGCGCCGCCTTAAAGGATATTTGGGTTCATGTGGAGGAAAGCATTCCTGTTGCTGATTTTGAGTTCAGATAAAATATGATGACTGCTTTTGTACCACGTCAGACAAGAACCGATGTTCTTGCTTGCATGGATACTCAGCACCAAAAGATTACATAATTCCCTCCGATGAAAGTGACCAGGATCTGGACTTGGAATTGGTATCTCCGGGCTGATAAGGTAGATCTTCATCACCGTTCATCATAATCAAATGCTTTCGCGATGTTCATGACATAAAATTCTCCATGATACAGTGTCGTCATTGTTGGAGTTGTTGTCAGTCAACCAAATATTGTCGATAATGATCTGTCTGGAATAATATTCGCCTAGAAAGAGCAACAATCATGGTCATCTTACCAGCATCGAAGCCAGGGGGATCACTGACTTCTGCGGATCTGTGGCTTGTTGTTGCAGCGGGCAGAAGAGCACCGGCTAGAATACGCCCATCTGGATTGATAGTGTCGACAATGATAATCTGCGCCTCCTTCCTCGGGATCCGTCGACAAGGGGAGTTTTGATGACGATGGCATAATCATCCAACATCTATCGTCCAATATTGTAAATGTCGCGACGAACATTCTTTCCTTTTTCTGCAGCGAATCTAAGTGGACACCAACCACCTGGAGCCACAGTGTCGACAATGACGGCCTGCAGCCTCTTCTCTTTCTCATTCGCCAACAGAGTAAAGTCTGAATTTCCTTTCGAGCAGCCGAATACCAACCGACGAAAATCCCTCGCCGATCACTCATAGACGGTATTAAGCCTGCGTCGGTCTCGAATAGGCTTAACTTAGATAGCCTTCTCCAAGTTAGACCTTCTCTTTCTGTCACACCTGCGCCGTTGGGACAACTGTCAGCAGAGTCCAGACATTTCTCATAATCCAGACCCTCATGAAGCTATTTATTTATGAAAACTCTTTACCCTCCTATATATATAAAAGTTTCATATATAAAAGAAGTCTCTAAAAGATGATCCGTGTAAGATCTGATGAGGGAGGAATGAAGTAATGATACTTGAAAGATATGAGTTATGAAATAGTGTGGTCATAAAGATCTCAATTTAAGTCATCTAAGAAGCTATCGTATCGGTTGAATGGAGTACGATTACCATAATCGATGATGAAGGCAAACGTGCCTGTAGGATTTCTTGTTTGCCACCGAAGATGGCGTTAACCTGGGGACTTGCAGAAGCTGGATGGGGACATCGACGCGGATACAGAACATCCGCCACAAGGGTTGGCGTTGCTTGAATGCGAGTCTCGCTCGTATCCAGGTCAGGGCTACATCAAGGGTTCGGCTGCCTCAGGTCTTTCTTCTCCTAGAACGATCTCTCTTCGTGAAATCTTATGAGACAATGAGCATAGAAGGTGGAACGACTGAGATTAAACCCAAAAGCGGCTTCGCTCTCTTCGTTCTCATTCCTATCTTGTTCCAAGTCAAATGCACCTTCCCTGAGTACAAAGACTGTTTCGTGGTTTCCCATGTTGTAGCTCTGGATGGCTTGCGCTTCAAATTGCCCCTTCCTCGTCGTACCTATCTTCGCTGCGTGTTGCTTCGAGGAACAAGATCCGTGCTGTTAATTAGGTATGAATGCGATATCGAAGGACCTGAAAAATTCAATTTGGTAGACGCCAAGGTCTATACATACGTCCATGTGAAGCTGCTATAGGCGATTGGAAGCGGTTTGCGTGTATGAATCGAAGTGAGCCGTTCTATGGGATTCCTTGAGCGAGGAGTTGACTATGTCTGTGCAGAAATATGAATGCTGTGACGTTTGCTGCTACCGAAGAAACGTATGAGTCTTGATGGTCTTCGACATGATCTAGTCTGGTGGTGGTAGAAAAATAAGTAAATGTTGCGATATATATATGTTTACATAGCTTTGGGAATCATAGTCGGAAGGGTGGTATCTATGCACCCCGGTGGACATATAGTTGGTGAAGGATAATGATATGAGCACTGGATTTGAGGAGTGACGCTGTAATGAAGATACGTGGGAAGAAGCCTGGTGCGCTTTCTTCACGACGGATGATGGGCTTCACTGCTTTAGACGAAGGTGCAACGGCCGTGACAGATCGAAGATAATCAATCATGATAAGAATGTCTTCACTGGTCTAATTGGGCTCCTCAGGAGCTTCTCTATGTGTAGTCGCCTTGCATGGAGCTATCTCAACATATTAATTCACGCCAACTTTTGGACTGTCGTTTCTCCGTCGATCCAGAATAGATCGAAAGTCACTTAGATTTTCCTTCTTGCCATTGCATGTAATATGGTTTTCCTGTAGCTATGTCTCGGAAGACGTTCCTTATAATCTTCTAGCTCTTCAGCCGCTCTGGTAACAAGTAAACTGTGCCTCGGGTGTACTTGCATGCTCTGAGCGAGCGTTGAAGAGTATGCTAATTATGATACAAGCATAAACATGTTGGAAACATTCGTGCAAGTGTACACTGACAGCAGACGTTCCCTTCTCCCATCACTCTCTAATATTGCCATTATATCGGGACCCAGTAATAGTCTCCCTACGAGTCCCAATGCTGTCTCTGTATACATCATAATCGACTCTGGTCGCATGAGTAGACACAACACTGACGGGCGTGCTTGGCTCCAATATCGGGGGCCTTCCCGCACGATAATTATCTCCGCGCAGTCCTAGGGTAAGCGGACTAGATTGAATTTGGAGAGAAGGTGTGCTTTTCTTCCTAAGCTAACCCCTCTTATTCGAAGGACCTGAATAACAGTGCGGTAGCGATAGTAGTAGGGATTGGTCTCGGATTATTTATACTTATATAACTCGTATTGTGAGGTAATAGTATAAAGTAGAAGTCGTCATGAGATATGTTACAGAAAAGGGTATGTAGACTTTGGATCCTTTTGCATGGGCTACGCGCCCGCAAAAGGATACACCGATAAAGTGTATATATACCTCCACAGTTACTGTAAGACCCTGTCAGCCCTATATTTGTGGCTGGGGGGGACTGTGGAGGGGGACTGTCCGGAGTCAAGTTGCACGGTAGTTTGCAACCGAATTTGTAACGTCTGACCCACAAGTCGCTGTTTTTACAAGCACATTTTTCTAAAGTCGGCTGCGAAGTCCTCTAAATCGCGGGGGCGGAGATGTATGGATTGGGATTTGTAGGATCGACGGATCCGAGTGAATGGACTGTAATTTGCTCGGCTCACAGCGCTAAATATGCGAAGGAATGGAATGACGGTTGGGGGAGGCCTGCCACATTCGTGCTTTGGCCTCACACCATCGGGGTAACGATCCTACCGTTCACTCTGGCACGGATCATGGCACGGATCAAGGTGTGCATGCGGCAAGAGGCTTACACGCATCGTATAGTATGCAAGTGGACGCAATAACAGCCCCCCTTGCCGCAGCAACGTCTACTACGCCATACCGATTGTGTGTGTGAGACGGCCTACGATCCTAGCTTGTCACACAGCGTTTCGAGCCGGACTTCAGTCTGAAATCATCTCCCGCCCAGGGGACCAAAGATCGCGACCAAGAGGTACAAATTCATCTCGAAGATGAGACGGACGCATCGTTGATACTTTGATACTTTGATACTAACACTGCAGATATTTCAACCTCATCAACTCAATCGACAACATGGGCTCTTTCGATTTCATCATTGTTGGAGGTATGTCTCCAGTCACCCGTGGCAGGATCAAAAGTGACAAATTAATCGCTTAGGCGGGCCATCTGGCAGCCTGCTAGCTTCGCGCCTTGCCAAATCCTTGTCACAACACACCGTCTTGCTCATCGACGCGGGCGGCGAGAATGTGGACGAAAGCCAGCAGACATTTGGTGAGAGGCACTGGACTCTCATGGCGCCAGGCTATAATTGGGGTTACAAGACTCTTCCACAAGACAATCTTAAAGGGAGGGAGATAGACTATAGTAGAGGTAAAGGACTGGGAGGGAGTACAGCCATCAATTTCTGTGTCTACACCCGGGGACCAAGTGCCGATTACGATCATTGGGCGGAGCTCGTGGGTGACGATACTTGGCGCTGGGAGGAAGTTCAGAAGCGCTTTAACAAGGTGATCATCATTGAGATTGTGTTATGTTGCTTTGATGCTCAAGCTTCCGCAGTTCGAACATTTCCATCGCCCTTCGATAGAGCTTGAGAGCTTTGTCTACGGAACCGACTCTGCGCATGGTCACAACGGGTGCGTGACCACCTCCTCTGATCGTGATGTTCTGGCTACTTTAGATGCTGATTACATCCAGGGAAGTCGATGTAGGCTTGACAACGACGTGGGACCCGACTTTCGGAGATTTCTTGGAGAAGACATTCCAATACTACCCGAAAAACCTCGACCACAACTCGGGCGACCCGCTTGGTATTGCCGTTTGCCAGCAGAGCACCATGAATGGCCGTCGAGTCACCGCTTCTGGAGCCTTCCTGTCCACACGTCCCTCAAACCTGATAGTAATGACAGATACCGCCGTCACCAGGGTATTGGTTCAAGACAAGAAAGCCATTGGTGTTGCAGTAGGCGAGCAGAAGAGTATGTACCACCACAATTCTAACGTGTTCGCTACGATCTTACATCGTAATAGTATACGCGCAGCGAGAAGTCATACTTTCAGCAGGATCCATTGACTCGCCGAAATTACTATTGCTTTCCGGCATCGGTCCTGCCAATGATCTCCATCAGCTTGGTATCCCTATCATTCAAGACCTCCCAGGTATTGGCAAAAACCTCAATGATCGCCTGTTCCTCGAGTTGGTAACCACACAGAAGCCAGGAAGCCATCATCGCACCTCCTATGTTGATTCCCCCGATAAGTTGGAAGAAGCCAAGAAGCAGTGGACAATTGATCAAACTGGGCCTCTATCAGATTACTATAAGCCCCAGATGATGGGCAACTTTCAAAGCGACAGAGTACTTACCTGTGAAGAGTTTCATAAGTTAGACGCAACAACGCAAAAGGCTCTGCGCGCGAAGTCGAAGCCCAGCTATGAAATCATATCCGTGAGTCCAGCCACGATCTCAATCTTCTTCAGCCCACACGTTCGAAATTCAAACCACGGCTCTGCATTCTGAATCTAGTACTGGAGTCGATTGCTGGTGTGCAAAAAGCTATGAAGTCGCTGATTACAATCTGCTTCATCGATTTGAGTCCCACTGCTAATCCTCTTGTCGTAGCAAAATCCCAGCCCCAGCGTCAAAACGCCAGAACACTATCTTGCAACCGTCGTAGCTTTTCCTGCAACGCAAGAGACCGGTGAGCTTAAGCTCCGCTCGAAAGACCCGAAGGATCCTCCCGCGATCAATCCAAATTTTCTTTGCCATCCCTTCGATCGCCGCCTAGCCATCGAATCCGTTCGTGAGACAATGCAATTCCTAAACATACCACCGCTCGCCAGAGATCAAATTCGTATGGCCGCCGGACCGGCGGGTGTGGGAGATGAGGAGATCCTGGTACCCGGTACCCCTTTCGTGTAGAAGTTGGTGGACGCTGATGATCTATGCTGTTATGTAGGAGTATGTGCGTAGCACCGCGATCAGTATGTGGCATGCGTGTGGAACGGTGAAGATGGGGAAGTCAGGAGAGCCAGGCACTTGCGTCGACACCAATTTCAAGGTTGCGGAACTGCAGGGGTTGAGGGTGGTGGATATGAGTATTGCGCCTTTCTTACCTAGGTGGGTATACTCTTTCACACTTTCCATAATTGCTACAGTATCATTCTAACGTTTCATGAATATAGCGCACACACTCAAGCTGTAGCTTATCTCATTGGGGGGACAGCGAGCGAGAAGATAATTGCGGAGTATCTCTAACAATTGTTCCTAAACCTCCACTATAGTCTTTACGGTAAATTGCAGAATACTGTAAACACTCGTAAAAATAATAAAGTTACTATACCCTTATACCTTAGATACTATCTCTAATACTTTCTTTAAAACCCCTATTATGTCGGACACCTTGCTCACGACGACGCCCAGCCATGCGATTCTCCAAGTCTTGAATATCGGCGTGTAGCTGGGTAGCCGACAAGTTGTTGATGTTGGCGATATCGCCTGGCGGGTGCAAAGCCATTGCGGCCTGGATTACCCTATCCAATTTTGTTCCAAGTCAAATGCAGTCCGATTGGGTGCAAGCACTGTTTCCTAGTATCTCGCACTGTTGGTTCGGATGCTTTATGCATCATCTGTTCCAAGTCAAATGCAGTCCGATTGGGTACAAGCACTGTTTCCTAGTAATTCGCACTGTTGCTTTGGATGCTTTGTGCATCATCTGCCCCTTTTTCATGGTTCCTATCTTCGCTGCGTATCGCGCCGAAGAACATGATCCTTACCATTGATTAGGTATAAACCCGATATCGAACTTTATCGATCATCACTCGAAAAGCTACATTGTTAATGAAAGACCTACCCGCCAACGAGACACGTTAAGAAGCCCCTTGAAGGCGACAGCGATCCACCCGCCCATTTCAAAATCCAGGCGTAGCAGCTCCTCAGCGGTCCGAGGCTTGCAAATGCCAGACCCGCTGCGCTCAGCCGCCTGGATGGCCGCCTCCACCTTCGTGGTGAAGTGTCTTCTTTGAGGCGCTAACAACAGGACCGCGAATGAGGAGGTGGGAGACGCGAGCGAGGAAGGTCAAGGGGATCTTCAGTCCATCAGGATACCCCAAGTGTGACGCCTCGGAAGATTTAGTCAAGGAAGGGTTGGTCGCGGATGGGTCGCAGAAGGCTTGAAATCGCTCTTCTACAGATGGCTTGAAGGGTTTGGCGAAGAATGTGAGCTTTCTTAGGCTCTTAGCTGAAGCCTTCCGCTACGCTGTGAGAACAGGGTCGTCGTTCGGGTCTTTAGCTGTGTTGCCACCTTCCTCTAAGTCGATCATTATAATCTGCTGCGAGCCTAGTAGGTTGTATACTTGGGTGGTGACGCCCGCGTAAAGCTCGTCGGATGGCGCGTCCTTTTCTCCTCACCGTACGGCATATTCGTCCGTAGAGGAGTCGAGGGGATACCTCTCTGAACAGGTAGCCTGCGCCGAGTATCAAGATTGCCATTACCGGGGTCAGGCTGAATGGTGCCGCATCTGTGACTGATGGGCCAACGTAAGTCCAATAATGCGAACTCTCAAACATTTCTTTCGGAGGCGACGGTATCTCCTGAGACCCTGTTTCCTCTGATGCGTGAAGTTCCTGGGTAGTTTGTAGTGAGAGGAAATAGAACTTTGGTGGATGCTAAGGTTTATATATATATTTAGGTGGAGCTGCTGTAGGCGATCGGAAGAGTTAAAGATATAAAGATATTTCTATAATACAGAAGATCCAAGCCACAGTATATTAATAATCATAGGTCTTAGGTAAAAGTTTCCAGTGGAGTGGCTTGAGTTGTATAAGTGGCTCTCCATTCCAACGACTCTGCTCATGTCTCAAAATAAGGAAGTCGGGTAGAAGATCGGTGAAGGTCTTGATTGAATCGCCAGCTGTCAACATGATAGCTGTATCTCCTGGGCTTTCTATCGATTTGTCAACGGTCTTGCCCAAGGCCGCGAGTCCAGCTTTCGAGAACGTTACTCTTAATAAGGTAATAGTAGCTAGGTAAGTACCTAGCTATATTACGTGTAGTACCTTCATCTTTAATAGGTCCGCTAACGACCTGTTTTTCTTTTGGCGACCACCTTAGAATGCTTCGGTGTATATCACCAGGTGTTTTGATGTTGCTCTTCTGAAAACATTTTTCCCATCCTCTGAGAACGCAGTGCTAAAAGTCTCTGCGATTGCGGTCAGTTCTGCACTACTAATAATATCCATTGGTCCTGCAATATCAGTGGGATTGGAGTTGATGATTTTACCGCTCGAAGTGGCAAACCAGAAGCGGTGTCCGGGTCTTTGCATTTTCATGTCCAGCAGTATCCTCCATGGTCCTTTCCCAGCATTCTTTACGATGTGGCTTTCGTCCGCAATGGGCAAGCCACCTTCAGATCTATGAATGCTGAATAGGCGGTGTTGCAAAGGAATTGGACGAGTCTTGGTAGTCTTCGACATGATCTGGCCTTGTAGTGGTAGAAAAGTAGATAGACAGTGCGGTATATATATATAATGAAATCATAATGGAAGAGGCAATATGCGGCCACTTTACGTTCAGTACAATAATGTAGCCCTAATGAGCTAAGTACTCTGACGTAGATAAATCGTTATATGATTCCTAAGACGCGACTGAATATTGCAGTCTTCCGATGTTCACCGAGGAATTGAATGAGTCCTGCTAATCTTCGACATTATCTGGCCTTGTCGTAGTAGAAAAGTAAATAGACATTGCGATAAATATATAATGTAAATGTGATAAAGGAAGTGATTAGTAGCTATCCGTTCTTTCGAGAATTAGCATGACAATCTTGTACCCGGTATAGATCAGGTACTGCAACATCGATTATGTTGAAAGTACTTGATCGAGACGCTGCTGACTTATTCGGTAACAACTGGCACTGGTCACCTTGAGGCGTAAGGTCCTCCGCCGTCGTGATCAACTGTGGCCTTCCACTGTTCAACTATAATAGCTCAAACCTTCCAAAGTGCGACCCAGCTCGCGAGCCAGGCGCTATTTCCGCTCCAATTGCTGTACTTCTCGGCCTGAAGCGATGATTCCGAACCGTTCTTCGTCAATCTTCCGTTTCTTTCCTTGCGATATGGACCAATTCGTTGGTGTTCTGGATCTTAGAGAACGTCTTTTCCACTTCCACTTACAAGATCGATGTCAAACGCGTAAAATTCGCCAAATCGGAACTATCATCGCTTATAGACTGATCTTCCTGCTTGCATTTACCATAGAAAACCTGTTTTATGATATATATATCAAAAATAGAAATATTCCTCCTCCCCAGCACGAAATGGTGCGAGTTGGTTGAAGCAAGGGATCAAAGTACTCCCTCCTAGTAGAGTAGAGAATGATGACATGTCGTTTAGAACAGTAGAATGATGGCGCTATCGTGGTCGTTGCGAGCGTAGAAGACGTAACATTCCCATCAAAATCCCATCTACCAACACCTGTCCTCAATGAAGAGTGCCTCAAGTTGCGTTTCCTTCTCCTTCAGGAGCGCCACAGCCTTCAGGCTTCGGATTCTGAACCCGTCAACAGGTATGGTAAGATGGTCGAATAGCCGGTGCTTTCTTGTCGCGAGCAAATTCAAAGTCTGGAAGTACGGGGTTGTGCTTCGAGGGTCTCGTGCGAGATGTTCCATTATTTGACGATGACGCAGTATAGCCGGATCGGTCAAATCAGTCATTTGGAATAGTTCGAGATTCGGATTGAGACGCGCGAATCAAGGAAGAGAACCTGAGTTGATAAGAATGTAACTCTGTCATGACACTGAGTTTGATAGAGGAATGAGACCACAATTGCCTTGATTGCGTCGTGAAGCACAACGCTTTCGGGTCCGTCATGTGCTCAGCTCACTATTGCTTGAGATTACTTGATCGTTGGCGGCGAGGACCCTGGTGTGCTTCCACCAAGCCAACATATCCCTGAAGACATCGACATACCAATCTTGGCATCTGAATCGACCTCGAATTGTAAGGAAAGGCACATCGAGCATGGATTTACTCATCGCTCCTACTCCCCATACCTTGACGAGGAATGGGCATCGATCGTATGTAGGGCCACCTCCCATCTTTCCGTAGCGTCTCAGGTGGCTCCGCGTGTAGCTTGGAGACAGCTGCTGCCGCAAGACCTAGCTGAACGGGGATAGCATCCACACGTCAATCTGGCTCGAGGTAAGGATTGAAAGATCATATACATATATACAACATAGAAAATGGAAAGGAACAATTTCTTCTGTACGGAAGCGTACGTTTTGCGTAATGGGCAATGCGGCGACGTTCTGAAGCATTATATGCGTTCTTCTCCTTACTGGCCTTTTCCGCCTCGACCAGATGCTTCATTTCTGCTGTTGGAGAGGCTGACCAATTCTTGCAGGAGCGCGTTATGGTGTACAGAGATGTGCGTGCGTGATGTTGTTGGATTTTGGGTATGTATATCGGAGGCTGGGGAAGGGTGTATGAGAGCTGATGGATGTTGTGAACATGTGCGGGTCTGGACTGGAAAGGATTGCTGTACATAAACACAAGAGTAAGAATTAGACTGGGTGGAGGGATTGATTATTGGTAATGAGATGAACGGGATTGAAGGGAAAGGATAGCTATGTGAGTTTTCTATAAATTTACTGTAAGTTCTCTTCTTATATATAATATAGCACCTGTGCCATCTTATTCCCCGGCAAGTCAGGTTTACTGGGTTTGTTACGGTGGTGGAGGCGCTAAGAGTCTTTTTACGACTCTGAGTGAAGAAGCCTCAAAGGAAGAGAGGTACCAAAAGCTGCCGATGTTTGTTTTGTATCGAAGCTGTGTAAAACAAAGACGAAGAGTAGAAATTCGAGATCCAACTTATCCACCCCAACTTTGACGAGGGTCGACAGTGAATTTCCTGCCGTGTCTGCAGGAGTTGTGAAGAAGTGAGGTTCCTCCATCCTGTTCTGTTCTCAAGTAGAGTGAAGTGAAGTGCGCAATGAAGATTGCGTCGTTTTGGAATGTGAATGTGAAAGATGCGAGGGTGAGAATCATTTTTGTCGTGGAGGGTTTTAGGGATATGGGAGCGTTCGCTGGGATGGGTGGTGGGGTTTGGTATCATGTGAATGATGATAGCTAAGGTACTTTGTTTGAGATGTGTGACTGGGGAGGCGGATAGAGTGGTTATGGTGTAGAGTATGACGCTCTATATCCACACTGCCGAGTCACTTTCATCCTCCTGGTGAAGATGATCAGGCCTGAAAATCCTGCAATGTTAGTAGGAAAGATGAGGAAAGGTGTCGTATTCACTTTACAGTTGGTGAATGACATGAGAAATCGATCTTCTTCGTGAATAAGACTTTACTCTGCGGGTGAGGTTTGCAAGCTCTGACGCCAATGCTTGATGACAGAGTACATACTCATAGTGAAGGTAGTCTTCATAGTGAGCATTTGAGAAATGAAATGTTTAGAACTTGCTTTCGGTATAGCGTGACGATGTTGACAGAGATGAAGGTTCGGGGAGATATTGAAGGCTCTGGATCTCAAGGCAAGGAGAAGTCCTTGGAAGGGTGACCGCAATACAGGCTTGGAATTGCGCACGATTTAGACATAGAAGATAAGCCCACTCCCCACATGGCCTTTGTGACCAGTGTCTCCGACCTCAAACTCAAGCTCGACGTACTCCCATTCCATCTACGTAGATATGAGAGTCAGTCCTCTCGTTCGAGCGCGAAAGTCTGAACTGCACCGGAAAGCCGGGGTTGAACGTCCTTCGGAGGTCGATCCGGCCTGCAGTGTGTTTCGCAGGTATGGACCTTAAGGGGGGGATTGTTCATGGTACACTTACCACGAAGTCGGTGAGTCCCCGTATTGCGGTGCCATACATGCCCCAAGTCATCGTTTCATCGGGATACATGAATAGATGTGCTCTCCCTGAATCGGTTTGAACGATGATCTAGCAGTGTTTCAAAGTTAATATGGGCCATGCTATTACACCAAGATAGATGCACAAGGACTGGGTTTCAAGCTGCCTCGAGTATTGCTGGCTATTCCCCTCCGTACATTGATTGTAACATGGATTTTATGGATACGTACCTCCCCGATCGATCCAGCGGCCCCAGCATATAATTTTTCGTTGGCCAGATTGCTGCCTTGGAGGAGGCAAGCGAGTAGATCCTCTGGTGGAAGAGTTCGACGATAATTTGAGACTTTCTATACGATTAAGGGTCAGACTCTCCTTGCCGAGATAGGGTCGAGGTTCCAAAGTAACGTTGACGATCGAACACAAAAATGCGCCCCAAGATGTTACATACCAATGCCTGGGTAGATCGTGGGATTCTGTAGTAGGCAGGGCTTGCTGGAAGTGCACTGCCATCATCAGTTTGATGGCTTTGCTGTAAAAACTTGGCCTGGGACTCTGCTAACTTGAGGTGAATCAGGCGCGTCAAGCTGTGGGGGTTAGATGCGTTGCTGAGCTGCGAAAGTGTTGTCGGGAAGGTCCGAGGCGCTGCACCATGGGATATCGTAGACAGATGGAGAAGTATGACAGGCAGTGGTCCACCGAACAACTTCATACTAACATATGATTATAGTTGGGAGAAGGAGAGTAAAAGTACTATAGACAGGGTGTGACGTGGAAGACGATTCGACCCCCAAATTCTGTCTCCTTATCATAGATAACTTCTGTTTCAACTCGCTAAGTATCTTGCGCTGCATGCATGAAAGTGCTCCGAGGCGGGATATTTCGTGCCTAATCGAAGAAGCGCGTGTTTCCCACCTGTCAGACCAAGTACGATCAGGCGATTTGTTGGAGCGCAAATCGGACACGGGATCCTGGGATATGTCTTATAACGGTTGGCTACCAACGAGTCGGGTATTATGGCAGGCCCGTGAATTTCCGAGTCCGAATTTGTTAGGTGAGGAGTAAACCCGAAGGGTCACCAGGTGCTAACATACGTGAACAATCTTAGGGCAACATGGGATGAGAGCATGGTAGACATAAGCAGCGTGAGACGACCGTCACTACATGAGACGGTGTCCCAAGTTGACCCAGATGATAGGCCTGCACTGATCTCCTGTATCAATTCATTCATATCGGTCGCCCCGACTCCGCTATGTATCCATAGCAGACAAATATAGTTTACAGTATCCCTCTTACTCAGGTCTTATAGTCGTCCGTGATATTGTAAGGAAAGCTGGGTTCTGGGAAGGTCCTTTCCGGAACGCGAGAATTATATTCCAACTGGAACTTTTGGGCGCAAGCATTTCAGCTTCTGGATGACATGGCGTTGACGTGGAGTGGAGCGATAATCTTCATGTTGAGCAGCCTCTGGGAAAATATAAGGCCTCTGAAAGTCATGCTTGTCCTTGTGATTTAGTCTCCGCCATGTTTATCACTGAATATCCTGCCCCAGATTGCTATTAGGTAGCACGACTCTCAGCACAGGGCCGGGTCTCATATCCCTGCAGAACCCCCACGACTTCGGTTCGGCCTTGTATTTGCGAGTACCATCTATAGGCAATGCTCTTTCTGGGTGGCATAGGGCGGCTCTGATTCTAGTCATCTCTAACGGTCGTAGGTTCCTTGTGAGAATGCGACTTGGTGAGAGTACCAAAGACCGAGGTGTGAACAAAGGAGGGACGATTGGTTCGATGCAGGGATAGCAGTATCCATAGCTCCGTTGACAATGATTAAGACGATTGCGTAGAGACCGGCGCCGAATACAAGGACAGGGGCATCGTGTGCCATGCCTGAACCGCCTTGGTGTAGAGGGTCGAGGACAGCGATATGTAGCAATTCCGATGCAAGACTACCTCGAGCACATTCATCGCATTTCTTGGCAGACTCGCGGGTGACAAAAAAGTCCGAACATTCAGGAGATTTTAGCCGAGAATTTTGGTGGGGATCTCCGCTCCCGTGTTCGGACTTTTTTGTCACCCGCGAGGCAGATAAGAATAGAGCTAGTCCTGAATATTACTAGCCTGCTTTAGTGGCACCCGGATAGCCTCATAAGGCTGTCCTCGCAAGATCCAAATTTGCTCTGGCATTCTTTATGGTAATCAATAATGTACACTCTCCTATCTGCGGAATTGAGTAGGTGTCCCTGAGGCGGTGCAACACTCTCACTGTTATGATGACGGTCAGCTACGCTGTCATCGGCTATGTGGGCGAGTCCCTCGATATGGAGACGAATTCTCGAACCCCACCTCCACCCCGAACACGAAAGCATCACTGACCGGTCTACATGTTGATCCGACACGGATACCGAATCGGAGATTTCCCAGCTATGGAAAGCTGGGATCGATGGGAGTCCAATGGCATATACTCTTCAACCATTCTGCGCTTAGCCGGAGGAGCTCGGAGCTGTCAGCCTGATCGTTCCACGTCTATCCTGCTGTTGACATTGTCCCAAGAAGTACAGTGGGGGCTGCATGTCCATAGGTCGTGGTATCGGCCCGGGCAATCAATGTGGCAGATCCATTGGCTCCGCAAGCCATTCATCATGCATGGGAAAAACCTTACGCATGTCAGACATCCACCCAGCCCGTACCTCGGAATGAATCATTATACCATAGGCGATCATGCCAATTCAGAGTATGCTCAGCGAACAGTTATCTATGGTCTTATCTTCGAGCTTAGCTATTCCAGAATAAGTACGGGCGGCAGGGTTCCGCCTCTGTTCGTGTGTACCTAACCCTTGTCTGCTTCAATTACTACCTTACGATACTTGTGCACTATTTCCACCCACTCTTTCAGCGAATGTCATTGGATGTACCAATGTACTTTACCAAATTTCTCCGAAGTCCAAAATTCTCCTACCTTCCATAAATTCTCCATTCATCATCCGACAACCAATACTCCCGTCGTACAGGCCGCACTCGCTGCATTATGTCCTCAACCGAGTTCGGCACCCCGCAGTTTAATGCCAGTAATGGTATGCTCACCATGCTGTCTACTCCATCGATGAGTAATGTCATGGAGGAGCAGGCTGACGGTACAATGGGCGAACACTCACCACTGCGGATCCACGAGCTGTACGTGGTCCTTAGGCCTTGCTGCCTCATCCCGCGTCTTGGCCCAGATGGAGAATGTGTCGTCGCAGCATCTATCCATGGATCATGGCTTGGAAGCCAATTCAGCCTGGGAAGAGCAATACTGACCCTGATGACAGGTCATCTGTGCGCTCAACACGTCTCAAAATAGTTATAATGGTCAACTTGGAGCCAGAATCTCTGCCTTATTCGTCATCATGATCACCTCCAGCTTCGCAACCTTCTTTCCGGTATTGGCAAAACGGGTACCAAGGCTCCGCATACCACTCTGCGTTTATCTTTCTGCTAGATATTTCGGAGCTGGTGTCATCGTGGCCACGGCCGTCATACATCTGCTCGACCCGGCATACCATGAGATCGGTCCTCAGACTTGTGTTGGTATGACAGGAGGCTGGGCTTAGTATTCTTGGTGTCCTGCTATTGTATTGACTTCGATAATGTTGGTTTTCCTCCTCGATGTAAGCTGCATCCGGCACTACATGGTCTTTGGCATACCAGATTTGATTTCCATGTAGTTCGGAGCGGAGCGATACGTGGAAATCAAATCTGGTATCCAGAGCGAGCAAGACATCCAAGGTACAGTCACTGCTGCAAACGATGATCCGGACGCGCTGCACAGCAATGTTCGCTCCGGCTCTCTCCACATAAGGCATGTCGCCGAACAATATGAGAAAGGATTTAGGGAAAACTTCGAGGACGACAGCCCTGAAGCACAGACCGCTCGCGAGCAAAGCTTCAGACAACAGATCGCCGCCTTTCTCATCCTCGAATTCGGAGTCATCCCTCATTCAGTGATCATCGGTCTGAATTTAGGCGTTGCAGGGGCCGAATTCAGTACGCTCTACGTGGTGCTTGTCTTTCATCACACATTTGAAGGTCTAGGAATTGGTGCCAGAATGTCGGTCATTCCTTTCAAAAAAGGCTCATGGTTACCGTGGCTGCTCTGTACCGCGTATGGCCTCACCACGCCAACATCTATTGCTATTGGACTAGGACTGCGGACGTGAGTACAGCCAAGGTACATTGATGAAGTAATTGGCTGACCATCAGCCCATCTAGGACCTACAATTCTGGCTCCTTCACCGCCAATGCCGTCAGCGGCGTGTTGGACTCCATTTCAGCCGGCATATTGAAATACACAGGCTTAGTGGAACTACTCGCACGAGATTTCTTGTTCAATCCCACGCGAACGAAAGATAACAAAAGGCTATCATTCATGTTGGTCTGCGTTTTCGCTGGTACTGCCTTGATGGCGCTGCTTGGGAAATGGGCTTGAATGGATCTGTGTATGGCAATACGGCGTCTTGCTGCACGTGAATCGGCGTTTTACATATTGAATTCGGGAACTATGTCCGGATTTCAGTCAAGTATATCCGGGCGATTTGTGAATAATAGAAGGATTAATACAGGCTCGCCAAGCACCACTCATACCATCATGCATACAACATACTATGTACATAGCTCTTCCCTGTATTCAACCTCGGCCTCGAATTTGGGTTCCGAGACGCCGTTTCTGTACTGCTCGCCGTAGTCAGTCCCAGCTGCAACATCCAATACCTGTGGGTAAGCGCAGAGAGTGGTTATTGTTCTTTAATATACTTGATGAGGAAGAGGCTGAATGCGTCAGGATGCTTGTGATATCGGAGAAGAAGCAGCAAAGGCGCATACAGCTCCAGGTCACGTGCTGTGTGTAGGCGCCGGTAGACAGCCTCCTGAAGTACATACAACTAGCGCCACGCACCAGGTTCGCCTCGGTTGGAGCCGTGATATGACAGCCCGAAGGCAGTGTACCTGTCAGCGCTTAGCGGCGACACTTGATTGGTCACTCATCACCTCCACACAGCTTGGCTATGCAAGCCTGCTCTAGCGTCGAGCTAGCTTCATCCTGGGCACACACACCCCTGCCACAAGTAGGCTGCGAGGCAGTCTCGCAGCTATGAATAGAAACGGTGAATGTATATAAACCAGTCCTGTCCCCATGATTAATCATGTATCTGCTTGACGAACTTCACATCATTGGCCCTTGGTCTCAGTGGCCAACTGCAAAGAATGTTAGTTGAAGCCTCAGAAAGCGATTAATACTTTGAAGACTGATTCACGTTGATCGAAATTGCTTGCGCCTCAAACTGACATTACCCAGCCCTGGTTCAGCTACTGATCATAGATATCAGTGAGGGCATCTAAGAGGACATTTATTTGATTTTGAGATTCAGTCGACGACTATGCTTTCTCCAGCAGTGAAGTGATTCACCATAACACCATATCTTCACTATGCACAGAAAGCGAACGAAGAAAATTGAAGCATTTAAGAGCCCATATAACCCAGAGCACTCTACGATTCGGTCCTAAGGATCGGGAATTCCACATTTAGTATGCAGGGATCTTTGCTACCAAAAGACTCCCTAACGCAGCAAGAATGGGCCCAGTACATATTAAACGAAAGCAAGAAATCGACAAGTTCGACGAATAAGGATGAGTCGCCGGTAAAAAAGCCCTCACATAACAGGCGATTGAGGAAGAAGCGTCCCATCGATTGGTCAGAACAATTCGTATACATTGACAGCGATTGCGACTCCGATTACCAACCTAGCAAGCGTTCGAGATGTGGGACGGAAGACGCGTGGACCCGTGGGAGCCCTGCGAGATATATCAAACGTGAACCAGGAATCTCTCCATCATTCGAAGAGGAAAAACATACGGGGCAACGTAGCTTCCGTTCGCAACATGTTAGCTGGGACAATGAAAGTACACGCGGCGAGGGAGATGATAGTGGACAAGAGCCGGATATCACCGCGATCGAACAGCACTTTCAGACTAGACTCCCAATGTCCGTACTCGAGGCGAGAGACGATCTAGCGAAGGAACAGAATCGTTCAAAATCAAGGGAAGATCGTGGACCAGACCGACCCTTGTCGGAACATACCCCCGAGCACCCAAACCAAACCCAAAACGTTCCTGTAACGCTCCCGGCGTCCTCATATGGATCATTGCAACTTCCAGGTCCCCCAGTATATACAAAGGTCGACGAGCCAGCAGTTTACTCGATATTCCTTCCTGGTCGAAATCACTCTCGTCCCTGTTTGACAAACATCAGCGCTCCTCCACGTAAGAAGCGTGCAGACTCTAACACCGCCGTAGAGGAAACTATCAAAGGATCCCAGTCTACTAAGGATTCGAAAAGTGCTCAAGTCGAAGTTCCTGAGCATTATAACGAAGTAAAAAGTCAACAACAGACAGCATCATCACCCTTACTACCAATACCTACATTGCAACTCCCAATGCAGATTGACAACGATGTTCGTGCCATCGAGGCGCTTTGTCCTTTGCTGCCAGCTGGCTCGTGGATGATCGTGAAGAGCGCCATGCAGCAAGGAGTAGTTAATCTTGATCATTGGCAGCCTGATAGACATGAGACAATTCAGAGACCGGCTCCAGATAAGAAGGGTCCGACTGCCGACAGTGTTCTCGGAAAAGTCTTCGACATTCATGACGATATCAAGACTCTATCATCAGATGAAAGACTGGCAACATGGCTAAAAATGACAATTGAGCTTGTCTTCACCTTTCCACGGTAAAGCCCTGATAGTTTGACAGCAGTGAACTATCGCTGCTCGGTACTTGATATATTCTCACAAGTTTCCGAGTACCCTGAATCTGGGCAGACGTCAATCTTGATTCAAGACTTCAATGGCTTGCCTGCTTAGTACTGGTGATATGATCTCGAGGACCAACTGAGTTCTTACGAGACAATGCTCAAATGAGTGTACGAAGATAGAAAGCTTGACCACAAAGCGATGTTTTGGCGAGGAAAAGGTACTTTCCACTTCTATCCCGTGCCCAGTCCCTCAGTACGCTGGGTTGATGGTTGTGGGTACGGCCCGCAGTAGATGCGGAACTAGAGCCCCCTTTCTCCATCAGAGTTTACGTCCGGGTTGGAATTCAGGACAACGGAGATCCGATAGCGACTCGATCTTTCCGCTGCGGACACTATCGTAGGAAGATATAGGAAAGTCGCCGTTCTCCCCCAGAGGACTCTGACAAGATATGTCATGTCGAATCTGTTTGGCTACTCCTACATTTCATAGCGGGCTATCCGGTCATCGAATGGCGGTGTCAAATTTCTCAATAATATACTCACCGCAGCCTCAATACTCCAGGCTCTAAGTTGCAGGCTACTCGGCCGTTGGGAAGACCTCGGGCTCTGAATATCCGCAAAATCGTGATTGGAATATGATAGGAGAGCGGATAAGGTCTACACGGCATTCGGCACCGATGCTATTTTGTCTCGTGACTGTACCATAATTCGGAATTCGCAATGCGGTGAGTGATTGCTGGAATCCCTTCTTAGGGTACATTTGTTATCTAACCGAGCCATAGTTCGCTGATAATTTGAACAGGCATGGGCAGGTCGCCAATAGGTTCACAATCAGATCCACTCAATCGGATTATCCCCACAACCCCACACCCCCCAAATGCATCCCGCATATGTGGACGTGCCGACCCGTATTGTTGCATAGTTGGATACGCGCGGGGTTGAAGATTGCACTTCCCACATCACCTGTGTCGAGCAAAATCACGCACCCAGTACAGCCGGTATACAAATCTCTCATGCCGCGCCTGCAACATCATGAACCATCTCATAGTTCATTTCCAGAGCTGCAAAAACAGCAAACCCGACATTGATAACCATGCGAATCCCTCAAACCCACCTCTGGCTACCGCTCCTCTCAATCTTCACCTCCCCGGCTATCGCAAGCGTACTTCCCCCCAAACCCCACAACCCCGTTCCCACGATCGGAGAACGCCATACCCCAGACCTCGCCCTACCTCCTCCCCCATCTCCAAGCCTTCATCCAAAAAGAGTCGTCGGGATCGGTACCCTCGTCCCCGGCAACCCCGACGCCCGCATCGCCAATCTCCCCCAAGGCTGGACCGGCATCTTCACCGACATCACCGCCCTCCAACCCTCGAACGTAGTCGCCGCACTCTTCATCCACTTCTTCAAATCCGCAGCCGAAAAGGTCGTCAGGAGCCTGTTCCCCGATCGCTGGATCCAGCGCGTGGATGGCGGCAGCTTGATATTGGAGATGTGGAATGAAGATCCGAAGAAGATTGTGACGAGGGAGTTGTTGCTGGCGGTGCTGTTGTGGCTGTTGAATGCGGCGCAGCGGGGGTGGACGGGGTTTTTTGTGGCGAGGGTGAGGGATAGGGTTAGTAGGGAGTGGATTGTGGTACGGTTGATTAATCCGAAGATGTTGCCGGCGTGAAGGGATTTGAGGTTGGTAGAAGAGTCGATGACGGAGGTGAAGGCAATGTGGCGTAACGGACAGCATGTATTCTATCGTGATCATAGCGATACTAAGGTGTTCATCGTGCAGGAGATGAAAGTCTCCTGGACATACTTGAAATTTCGGTCTATAGCCCATCCTCCACTCCTCGCCTCAATCGCACAGCCATACCATAGCGCCCCACAAACCCTCTAACCTTCTCACTAACGTATTCGCTCAATCCCAAAACCGAACCATACCAAACTCCATCTGTTTACACTCCAGTTCCTATTCCCTAGGTATGTCCCCGTCATGCAATATCATTAAGATCATACAAGTGTTCTAGTAAATTTATACGTATGTAAGCTGGACGCTCGAATTTTCGAACCTTGTGACTGTTTGAATTTTCGATTCAATATGATGATGATGATGGATTTTAGGAAATGGTCGACTCGGTATGGGTTGGTGTGATTGGGGCGTGGACGGTTGTTGATGTAGGCGTATCGTGATCTTTACGTCGTGATGTGGTTGTTTTGGGGGTATATACGTGTCGTTTTTATTTTTGGTGGTGGAAGAGGAGGGGTGATGGTGTTGAGATGGATGGTCGCTTTGGTAATCTTTGCCTCTTTTCATCCTATATCAAATCTTGTTCTATCGATGACTCGGGGAACGCACCGATAGGATTGTTGCACTTTAGGATAATTTTCTGAGTTCTTGAGCATTTGGTGGTAATGAGGACGGGGCGTTACGTGGGTACCTTCATGGAGGACAGAGACGGGGTGGTGTCGTTCTTAGTAGATTTATCTGTTTAGCGATGTGATAGTTGATAATTACTTGCCTTGGCGTGTCTTCCGTTATGATAGTTGTGACTGGTGAAGCAAAGATTGACCCAAGGCCGTACCTACCGGCCATAGCCCATTTGGTGTCCACATGACGACTCTACTCACTATCTTCGCCGCCAATCACCGAATTTCACAAGCTGCGTTGTCTCGTAGCCCTGTTCTATGCCTCTGGTGGTGAAGTGGTACAAGATGGCGATATTTATACCAGTCCTTTCCTCCCCTACTTTACTTCTTCTTCACGTTCTTCAATATCTAATCAGTTCGAAGATCCGAAAACCCACTCCACGCTTCCACACCACCATCTTCACAAAACCATACATCCGATTCACTCTCCATCCTCCCTTCCCCTCCAACCTACCCTCCCACCAAACCATCCCATCAACCCATCTATCTCACACCCCCAATGCCAGCCCCCTTCCCCGCCCCCTGTTCGAAATGCAAATATATCCCCCGGGGATGCATATGCAGTCACTGCGGCAGAATCCAACCGTGTAATGTGTGTCAGTATAAGGGCTCGGGCACGTGGTGTTCGACGTGTAGGAGATATAAGAGTTATTAGGAGTTTGCGGATAGGGATTTGCGAGATTGTGAGATTGAGGTGTGTTTTGTTGGGACTTGGGTTTGGGGATTTGGTACTGATAGATGCTTGATCAGATGAGATGATTTGGGATAGATTTATTGAGACGGGTTGGTTTGACGTGTAATTGGAGTAGGACGAGTGGGCGGATGGTTTCATTTGATAGTTATGGTTGATTAGCTTGCGAGGATTTGCATCATACCGATGTGGAATTAGGTGATAGGTTGAGTCGTGGTGTTGTAGCATGCTTGAGATAAGTGTGGACCGAAGAGAGTGGGAATTCAGTCTCAGCCTTGAATGTGCCCTTATGCATCTGAGTTGGCGAAGTCTTGCAAAAACATTCTGTGTCCTACTCAGATCCCTCAAATCGGATTGTCTCTGGTCCTTTGGGTGCCGGACGGGCATGCTGGGGTATGTTTGAAGACTCTGTGATACGTTCTTTGTTCCACAAAATAGCACTAGTAGTTGACGGGCTCGGTCACCACTTTAAGATATTGATGCTATAGTATCATAACGGCTATACCCTTCTCTGGCCGCAAATTGGTGAAGGGACATCATATTTTCATATGAGAACTGTCGTCACGATCTGATGCAATACTTACACCAAATGCATCGTTCGGCCGTAGATTGTCATTCGATCTGCTGATACTGCTCTCCCTCCGTTCATCCAATATATCTATATGTTCATCTATACGTTCACGACTCCTCCTTCTCAGAGCAATGGTAGGATCAATCGCGATTCTTATCCAAGAAGTTTAGACGAAGCTTCCAAGCATAAAGCAGTTCCGTGACTTGGGGCGACCTTTACTGGAAGAGCTGGGGAAAGAGCATTGGTGCAGATGTGCTAATCGGAGACGAGTGAGATCAGGCTGGGGTTTCGACCGTGTTCGTTTCCTCTTCGTTCTTCAATTCACCCAAGAGGAGGAGCTGTGGCAACGATGGCTGACCACCGCATGTTGAGGATGAAACCCACACTTGTGGTGACGTCTGCGTACGCCGGAACCACAGATGAAAGCGGTACTGGGACAGGACGATTGAGTACTCATTGAGGTTACGGTACCATCCCATCCTCGTCCCTCCACCCAGTCATCAATCCCCTCAATCTCGACTTCTCACCCTCCCCACCAAAGATAGTCTCAATACCACGTCCACACAGCTCGAGTAGATCTCTACGGCTCAAGTTGAAGTGTTCAGCGACGAGGAGATATTCATTACTCAACGTGCTGCCGAAGACGCCAACGTCGTCCGTCTGCATGGGAAAACACCCAGCATCAGCCCACTTTTCCGAATCAAACATAAAGGGTAGACTCACACACAAAACAACCTTCCCACCCCGCTCCCACCACCACCCAAAATGATGACCCCCCACCCCCCCCTCCGTCAACCCCGCCTGCACATTACAACTAACACACAACTCCACCCCAAGCGCCCTCCTCAGAACCTCCTCCCGAACCCCCTCCCGCACATGAACAACATGCCCCACCCTCCCCGGCCCAAACCCCAACAACGCCTCCCCCTCCCCCCCCTCAACCGCACCCCTCACCTCCCCAAAATGCACCGTAACCCCCAACCCGCCAGCCTTCGCTTCCCGAAACGCGTCCGCGAACGTGGAAACATCACCCACCCTTGGATCGCCACACAGATCCACCCCCACAACACCTCTATGCTTCAATCTTTGCGCCAGCTCCACAACAGCCATACCCTCCTCCGCCGTATCCCGCCGATCAATCGACAATATCAGAAATGTCCTCATAGCCCCCCTCCCCGGAAAAGCAGCCATAGCATCCAGAACCGTCTGCACATATTCCTGCTTACTCATAACCTCCGAAGCGCGCGGCGTCGTGCGCAGTTCCAGATACACGACACCATCGTTTCTGAAATCGGTCAGGACGGCATCGGTGGCGTAGAGGACGCTTTCGCGCGTGCGGAGGAGGGCGTAGGTGTAGGTGGTGAAGAGGGGGAAGAAGGTTTGGAGGCTCCAGGTTGCCGTGCGGGATAGTTTGTGCAGGGGATCTTCGAGGGGGGGTGAGGTTGGGGGGTGAAGGAGCCAGATTTCGTGGAGGGTGAGGGGGGTTATGCTGCCGGTTAGGTGGGCGTGGAGTTCGAGTTTTGGGAGGGAGAGGGTATAGGCTGGTGTTACGGGGTGGGGTGGCATGGTGGGAGGAGGGAGGGAGGGGGATGGGGCAGATGAGTCCTTCAGAAGAGTGATTCTGCCGGTCTACGGATAACGACATCAAAAGTCTTGAGCAAGCGCTGAATTTACAGGGACCAGGGCACTAAGAGTTAGGGACCAGCTCTAGGGAGCTCGGGTGCGGTTTCTGGGGCGACTGTGGCGCTGACCCTCAGGAGGTTGGTGCCTCTCCCGTTAGCGCAGGCTCAAGACTTTTGGTGTCATCCTCCATATAGGATTTGCGAAACGTCTAGGGGATCAAGCAAAATGAGTGAGTCGCTTTGATACATGTGGAATAGTCTTGCTACCCCTGACTATGACAGAACGAACTTTTTGTCTGTATATTGAAACCCTGTACACCAATACCACCAGCGCATACCGAGGTGAGAATCGCCAAAATCTATTGTAAGTCGCACGATATGTTCCCATTTGGGCAGACCCCATACATCGGCTTTGAATCCTTACATGTTCCACCATAATGGGACTCTCAATGGCGTGATACATAGCAGCAAGGAGTCGCTGCCTGAGTCAAGTGCTTTGGGTTGTTGAGCCTTCAAATAATGAGGGTGAAGACGTCAGTATCACTGATCAAGGCCATTCCAATCCTGCTGCAAAATTGCAGAATCCAACATTGATAGGTCCCACCCCCAGAACGCGTCATTCCATTCTTGCGGCACGTACTGATGTTGCGCTTCGTACACACCAGGGACATTCGCAGCCGCTGAAAAGGATGTCGGGCCTTGTGGTATCCCCGGCACCCTCATTGACGGCTCCTCTTGCCTTAATTCGTCACCTTGGCGCGGCTTGAGCTGCGTTAGATCGCTCGACAAACTCCGACCGCCCCTCTCAGCCTTCAACAAGGCGGCTTTATAGATACTGTCGTAGAACAACCCTGCGCCTTGACGGCTTATGATCTGGGCCTCGGGTGGTAGGCGGCGACCAGAATTGGTAAACTGGCCTATCAGCTCCAAGTTTTGCGCTAAACGAGCCCATTCGCTTTCGGTATCGTGGCTGGCGCAGCGGGAGAGAATGGTGTGCGTGAGGCGAATGTGGTTGCGGGCGAGGTCCTGGTCTGAGATGGATGATTGGGGGAGTGTTGCAAGGAAATGGTAGAGGGTTAGCGCGGCATAGTAGGCGGTGAAGAAGTAATATTTCGGGAAATAAATTTGGGGTGGAAGTTCCTCGTTAGGGCTGCGAGAGCGGCGGTTGCCAGGGTGTTTTCCGCTTCCGGCCTCGCTGAAGGCATGAATGTATCCAGCTGCTGATCGTAATGCTTCGTGAAGGATGAGTTTCTTGGAAAGAAGGGGCTCGGAGGTGGCTATAGACGCTGGGACACCAGGAACCAGCTCTTGCGCTTGCCCTTTCAACGACCATCCATAGAGAAATAATTTGGCACCTAGAAACTGCATTTCCGTCTCCGCAATCCATTTCCGATGACTTGTCATCCTGAGAGTCTCGAGTTCGCCGGATGCCATCAGTATCAGTGAGTCCCGAAGAGCTGGATCCGTCTGTACTTGCAAAGACTGCATAAGTCTTGCGAGTTTGCGAAGAATTTGGACTTGATTTTCAGTATCGCTAGGGATGTCGAAGCTAGTAGTGATTTTGACGACACCCCGTAAAGTTGACTCGTCAGCAAGCATTGGGGGGACACCAAGACGTGAGCTGTACCTGTTCGGGATTAGATGGTGCTCGTGTCCATGCGCATCATTTACTTACGTTATGTTAAGGTGAAATATCTGGAGCCAGGTCTCAGAGCGGAGTTCGACCTCTCTGGGCGTTACCCGTGGGAAACCGTACTCCTTCTCTCTACCTGGTTGATGATAGCCAAGGCCGTGAGCAGAGTTTGTGATAAGTCCACAATAATTCCACGATGGGTCTTCTGGTTGCGCTCTGACGGGAATAGGCCAAAAGATCAGAATCAGGATCGCATGTATGGTGTGTATAGAAAGGATGGCGCGGATGATGTGACTGGCGAGGAGGTACTCATACGGCTGCCTCAGACTCTGAAACACGGTTGGATGGGAGGGATGGTGCCTGCTCGAGATCATAACGATCGTCCAAAAGAGAATTGGAGACTGTTTGCTTAGGTCATGCAACGTTAAAGAAGTGTCGAGGACCACTCCGTGCCGATAATAGTGTAGTCGGAAACTGTTCCGTGGTTAGCCCTGAAATTGATAGGAGTATCAGACTGGTCCTATACTGTTCGAAAAGGTCCACGATAGCCATGGCAGTCAGATGGACATCACCCAGATGCTGCTCAGCCAAGTGGAACTCACTGTTCCGGATGTCATCGATTCCATAGAAGCCTATAGACGATACATCACAAGACAACCTTCCATTCCGACGAGGAATGGAAGGTCCAGAAAAGCCTCCTTCCAGGGGAAGAGAATACTGAGAATTATCTGGCGTATCATGACCAGCGCGAAAATTTTGTGGAATACCATTGGATCTGATAGCGTCTTTCAAATTGCTCAGCTCTGAAGTGACTTCTTCAAGCTTGCTATATGAATACATCAGGCTTGGTAGGGGTATTTGGACACATTCAAACTCACTGTCTTGTCGGGGTCCTTTTAAAATCGGCATCCATATTACAATCCAGGCTTTTTGCGGTACATCTCGAACATGAGACTGGGAAAGTCGCTGGGAAGTCGCATTTCAACTGCGTATCAGAGGTCAAAACGATTCATTGAGCGGAGTAGACATTATAAGGAGCACCTTGACTTGCCTACAGGCTGTGCAGGCTTTGGCTCTGCCAGCGCTGGTCGCAACGTTGACCACTTCGGTGATTGGAGCAGCTTCGCTCTTTGGGGAAGCTTTGCGCTTTGCCGGGCGGATTGCGGCCGGAGTTTGATAATCTGATGACATATCGCTGTGAAGATTGTATGAAGCCGATAATCGTTTTCCATTCAATACGACCGTGGCATAAATGCTCGCAGTACTGTATCATAACACCCGGCAAGCGGCTGCTCGGGCAATGTGACGGGGAAACAGCACTCGTGCTGCTATTATTCCGTTCCACAAGACCATTGAGGGCTCAGACCAGGTATTGCACCAGCCAAGCTTGCGTGTGATTCTTGTCAACGGGCGGTCAAATGCGCTATGTATCTTGAAGGATTGGATTACAGCCTGGAGTGCGGCTGAAGGCTAACATCAGGACAGTACTCCGCAAGTGGTGGGCAATGATAGTGATTGGCCCTGCGTTGGTTGAATTCTGTTTGGATTGCCACATATGCGGTCAGCAATTATCCTTCAAGTACTCGTAAAGTACCGTTCGGCAAGCAAAATACCGCGTCATTCTTGTCGCTCACCGCTTACCACCCTTCGATACTATAATACTAGGACATAAAGTTCCGCACCCCACCTAATTCTACACCCAAAACTAGACTGACCGCGAGGAATCGAATTTGGAATCGAATTCATAAAGTTATGCACCGCTAAGCCTATATAGGGTATAAGCTAGCCGTAAGTAGTTTAGTAATTCAAGTCAATACTAAAAACAACCCCTAAGTACTGAAAAAACAGTTAGTCTACTTAAAACTATTAAAATTTATATTATTTATACTTTAATCCTATAATAACTACTACTAAGAATAATCCTAAGAAAATTAAGAAATATAAAACTTTTAATAAAGAAACTTCCTATCTCTTTCTTTAATTATTATTATAATATAACTTTATGAAAAAGTGCTTTAGTCTCTAATAATAGAACAGACTTATAGAGGCTAAGCACAGCCCCCTGACTAATGCACTCGGCGCGTTTCAGTATCACTGTGTGTACATCCAGGGATTTGCCGAGGTCCATTTATGCCAAGCATTTGTACAGATTACTAACCTTTGTCCTCAACAGCTTTCAGTAACGGGCAGTCTGGACCTCTTTTTCATACGACCGTCGGATTGATTTCCGCCCTTCCTAGAAGGCAGCATCAACTCCAACTCATCTCCGTCATCCGCGATCAAATTCAGCCTGAACGTCCCATCATATTTCCGTGTCAAAGGCACCACCGGCTCATTCGTGAAACACGCGTACCAACTACGATAGCCTCTGACATCGGCAGCACCGTAAGACACGGGCTCCAACGCCATGTTCTCGTTGGCTACCGGCGGATGACATGCCGCACCGATATCTAAACTGTTGCTGCGCATGACTGGCATTCCCTGGTTCAATTTTCGGCAGCCAAAGACTAAGAGGATAAGAACCATAACGCCGCCGAGCCCAAGCGTGAAGCACACAGCGATGGGAGACCAGCCGCAGGCGGATATGGCGTTTCCGAGCTGTAAATTGCCTTCGTTGTCATAAAAGATGATTTTGACCTGAAAGAGGCTTTGCGAGATCAGCCAGTGGAGGGTTCCGGAGCAGATGATAAGAGGCACGGCGTATCGGTATGGGAGTTGTAAGTAATAACTTGATCGTTGTTGGCCTTTGGGCTCGGACACTCGGAGTGGTTTGCGTTCGACGGCGAAATCGTTGTATTCCTTTGTCATCATCATAGAGGTCATGAGGAGATTGTATGAGACGTAAATCACGGAGAGGAGTAGTTGAGGGCTATTTGATACCAGGGCTGTTCCTACTTCAGATGAGGCGATGGTTACGAGGAAGTCAGTGTGAACAGCACCAAAGCCTTTGCCCAAGAGATATCCGAAGCTTGGCTGGTTGCCTAAACTTCTTGCATACTCAAGGAGTACTACTAAGGCTGGAACAAAAATGCTTGTGATACTAGACTTGGTCAGCGTTTCCTGTAAGCTCTAACCAACAGCTCAGAACAATGATGGGTCACTCACGCGAGTGTACCAACACACCACTGTCGGAGACTTGCTCCACAGAACCAATGGCATCGTTGTGGTTTCCATGGTGTGGACAGTATGGGCGGTGTCCAAGAACCGTCCTCCGCAACAGCGGGGGCCCCAATTCTTGCCGTCACTGGATCAGGGTAGGTCAGAAAGGAAGCTATCGCATCGCCAATGGTGATCAGAGGCCTGAAGCCTGGCAGCAATAAGATCAGGAGGAACACCGCCAGTTTCGCCGCATTGCAAATAACTGATATGAATAGCATGAATACATTGAAAGTCACTTTGCAATGGGCTTCGATCGATTCAGCGAGACAATACTTGACGAACGCGGGCTCAACAGTCTTTTTGTCATGAGCGGCAATATACCATTCTTTCGTCTCAACAATGTTTTGTGCTGAGCAAGAACTACGATCATAAGGTTCCCATGCGCAGAACCAATTCGGATCTTGAATGCCGGTATTGTTGGTGACGATACCGACCACAGCGTCTTGATCTGGGGCATTCCATGGGTTGGTAGCATTGGAAATTAGTAGCACATTGCGCCAGTTCGAAATGAACTCGTGATTGTATGCTCTGATACAAGCAGCGACATCAAGCTCTTGTAAGTCGCCAGTAGCGTTGTTCTGCAGCTGTGATATCATGTTGTAGTTCGGAATCCCAGCGGGGTGTTGAGATGTGTGTCTTGTTTGTTCCGGGTACACCGTGGGAGTGATAGAGTGGTTCCAGGGAGCGCCGCTCATGAAACCCTCTGTCGTCACCACAGCCATGTAATCAGTGGTCGACAGTGTGGTCGAGATGACGCTGTTGTAACTATATAAACCAAGCATAGTTAGCTCGGAAGTCCAGGCTCCGCAACGATGCTGCAATGCATTATATCATCTAGGTCTGAACCTACAACAAATGCAACGGTATCGAGCTCAACAACAAGACCGTCCACAGTGTCACACGCTGCCAGTGAGCAATACGTAGATTCTTCATACTCGGTATCCCAATGTCCAACCAAAACCCTTGACGGTGGGCCTTATCGACCTCAGCTCGCGTTGGAGCGCTAAGGACTTGCATGGCGTTATTGCTAGCGCTGAGTAGCAAGGTGCTACAAATATTGATAGCAAGATGGCACCAGACAGATATTTTTGTTTTCTGCGAGCATGATCCCTCAAATACAGTTGCAGAGCCATTGTTTGGAACATGAAATTTGGCCTTTATCCAGATCAAAAGGCAAACATTGATAATGAGTACTATGATGGCTCCCAGGGCACCTAGAGCCACCCCAGTCCGCCAACCGCCATGGAACTTGTGCCATAGCTTCCTCTTTCCCTTTGAGTCCGGCGTTGTCTCATTTGATGATATCAAGGGATTGCTTGAATCAGCATTTCGAGGCAACGGTTCCGATGGATGTGAGCGATGGCTTTCGGGCCCTGAAAGCGGAAAAATCAAGGATTTCCAATTCCTCGACTTCCTCGGGGGTTCGATCGCCTCGTGAATTCGGGTAGGCGGCCCTGAAGCGTGAGGATCATGGCGCCCGAAACCATAGTATGGAGAAAGCAGATCCAATTCAGACTCTACGATTGAGTCTCGTCTCCCATATCGATCCATGGCGATCTCGTGACGCTGGAGCCTCAGCGTCGCGCATACCAGATTCACAAGCCGTGGTGCGTAGGATATGCGTGGTACGTAGCTGCATATTGAATTGTCGGTTTACTGGGCCAGGCGTGATTGCATGGTCATAGACGTATCAGAACGAATACAAGAGATCTAATGTTTTGTGAACTCAAGAGTAGGGGTGGGCATAAGGAGTACATTTCAATTATATCCTTCGCGCGTCCGCTAAAGCTGAGGCTGAGCGTGCCAGCCGCTAATAGAACTAGCAGAGATCGTCGTTTCAGGTGCAGCCCCTATTGCGAGACTTACATCGTGTTTAGTTTCGCATCCTATGACGATGACTTACCTGCCCCATGGAGGTTGATAATAAGGTATGGTCTGCACACTGAAATGCAGAGTGACAGTTTAGAATAGGTTGATTCTGGATGCTTAAATCGTTCAGCGAGCAGCACTAGCCCATATTATTCTAGCGCCGACTGGCGGATTAGTTCCGCATCAATATCGTGCTAACCAACCATAGAATAAACCCCGAGGCTAGGTAATTAGCGTCGACCTTCCACTTTCACTCTCTTTTTTTTGCGCACTCATCTGCTCACCTACAAAGATCTGAAAAATCTACACAAAATCATCATGAACCTAGAGTCGCATCGTCTGTGACCCTGGCTCAGGCATTCAATGCGGTACGAAACAATTGTGTGACAATGAGGATGAAGACTTTGAAAGCAACTATGTACTGTGGATGTGACCACAACCTCGAGCCCTCGATGATCCTGGCAGGGACAACCACATCGCAGCTATAAAGGTTGCTGCAAGAGGCGTGGTGCAACAGGGCGGGGAGTCCGGTGTTTGTCGAGGATTACATATGCTCTGGCTTCGTTGCCGAGCGTGGCTTCGATGAATATCCTACGACTACAACGCTCACAGATGTGGTGGGTGCGAACCGAGCTGATACACGCTCTACCAAAGGTTCCTGAAGTTACATGCTCGGGCGCATGCCTCCACCATGGCCCAGGTACAACTATGACGACGGTGGATGTACCTTCCATATGTGATATCGCGAATACGAGGAGAATTAGTCTCTGCATGCCTACTTACACGTTGGAAGAATATACAACACAATAGGTTCGATTCCTATCGGTGCTGGCTTGACGGTGGGAGTTGCGTCTTTTTCTCTGGTGCGACTGAACTGAAGTGGATCCCTCGCCGCGAACGACGTAAAGGCAGTCCCATATCATCGACGAACGACACGGGTATGGTGATATGAAATAGCAATCGAAATAGACTGCGAAGCTAATGATAGTGCGACTGTCAGGGTAAGGTCTTCGATTATGTTGTCCTGACCTTCCACCAGATAAGCCTGTGGTTCAAGTCGGTTCGAGTGTCCCGACCAAGTGAAAGCAAAACCGTTCTTCCATCTCGACTGTACGTCGGGTTGGGTGCCCAATACTGGAAAGAAATGCACGTTTGTCTACATGATTGCTTTCTGGCAGTGAACCTTGACTCAGAAATAAGGATCTTGGCTTAAAGCCATCCGGACAGCTCCCAAGCGCCTCTCTCCGGAGCGCACAGCCGACCCTTACGCAGCCGTCGGGAGCATTGCAACAGCATACGTGTGGAAAGCTTCAGTCCCTGGCCTGCCAGTGTTATTCACTTCACAGCTGACGTAGGCTGTTGTTGAGAAAAACCTTGTCGTTATCAGTAGTCATGGCATGTTATTGACATATGGACTCACGTTCCTTGCCAAAGTTCCTTTCATCCCTCTTTTCACATCCACCCTTAGTCATGTTGGTTAATCCACCCTCCTTCTCTGCACCGGAATTAGCGCAATACAAGAACACTCCAGCGCTCTCGCCGCCACCGGGCGTGATACCTAATCTCACGGCTCACAACGAGAAAGCAGACCTTTACATCATACTTTGCTCGATTCTTCTCGCCATTGTCTACCTCTTTGTCTTCCTCCGCATGTACTCTAAGATCTGGATCAATCGCAGCCCAGGACTGGATGATCGTATGATAATGGACCTCCATTGAAGCAACATCCCGGCTAACTTTCTCAGTGGCAGCCATACTTGCGACGGTGTGTTTGTCACCGAGGAATGATCCCCTGATCTGACTAAATCACTGTTGTAGATCGGCTTGACCGCATTGTTTGCAATGTGTGTCCTAAGTAGGTTTCACATCGAAGGCATAGTATCCAGTTTGACGTCTCGATCAGGCTTTACGCATGGAGTCGGCAAGCATCAATGGGACGTATCTATAGACGACCTGCAGTCGATACTTCGGGTGAGCAAGATAGGCAAGTGCCATGATGTGAAAATACTCACGCAAGGCAGTGGGGACGGTACCTGGGTATCGTCGCAGTACCTACGGTTCTCTTCATCAAGCTATCACTTTTATTACTTTACCTTCGCATCTTCGGTCCCGACACAATAACGAGATACCTGATATACTTCGGTATAATAGTCTGCTCTCTGGCGTATACCATAGTCATGTTCCTTACCATATTTGGCAACCTTGAGGAGGCGATCGAGTCGAGCAAAATAGTGGGCGCGCTCAATCTATCAAGTGATATCTACATACTATGTGTGCCGATTATGGCAGCCTCGAAATTGCAGATGTCTAGGAAAAGGAAAATAGGTTTACTTTTGGTGTTCATGACTGGGATTCTGTAGGCCATCTCAGAATCTCACATCTCCACAGAATCTACTGAACAATAAAACAGTGCCTGCATTATGAGTATCATCAGTCTAACCTTTCGACTCGGAGTCCAACAGAATGAAGCAGATGTCACGTTCCTTCAATCGAAGACCTTCTTGGTTTGGTAGGTCCCCTACTCGCATACAACATATATCTGAGATACTGAACCCGCTGAATGTCTGAAGGACCGTCGAGAATCACGTGGGCCTCATGTGTGCGTGCATGCCCTTCTTTCCCGCGCTAGTCAACGATTCTTCCTTGCTGCGAAAGTGCTTCCATTCGGTACCAGCGCTGCGATGTGGATGGACCAAGTCAATGGGTGCGAATGCTTGCAAGACTGCGGAGACTAGCTACAACATGCACTCTGGTCGACGGTTTACGATAACGGAAGATTCTTTTCAATTGCCAGGTCATCCGAGCTCTGAGGACGTCACGCTGAGTAGCCCGAAGAAATCGCCGAGGATGGAGCTTGAGACCTTCGTGGGTGACGATAGACTGAAGACAGTATTGGCGGATGTATAGCTCCATTAGCCTACATCTCCTCTGCCTTGCTTTGCACGTGGAATGACTGGCTTAGTGTAGGTGCAGCAATGGGCCCGGTTATGCCTGTTCCATCAGCTATTCCTCAAGTGAAGAGTTCGAGAATTTGATTCATTCTACTTCTTATGTTAGCCCGTGATGAATTTGCAATCATCTGTTTTCACCCCTATAGCGGAAGGTGAAAGAACAAGGGACCCACGTCTGCTGCTCATTCACTCTCTACTTCATGTAAACTGGGAATCCTGCTCCTGGGCGATGTTGCACGTGGGAGATCGTGTGGTGTTCACATGATTCATGATTTCGAATTGTGCTCTGTACCTCTCGTCGCTACAAAGAACATCGGCTAAGCGCATTATCAAAATACAGATTGACATGCGTTTCTTTCATCTCAGCTATTTGCTAAGACTCTGTAATAGCCAACCACTACTATCGATCCTCCACAATGTTTGCAAAGAGCAATCTTCCCATCTACATAAAGAGCATGCTTCACGCTCCCGTCATCCAGTCTCAAAGCGCCATCCCCAGGAAGACTAATAGAAAACTACAGCAGCATGTCCTCCTCCAAGAAACTACCTACACACCCCTTCCTAACCGCCGAAACCATAACCTACAACTTCGTCTGGGAAACCTGCTTCGACGAAGCCCCCAGACCACCAACTCCACCCAGCCATATCCGCATCACCCACCTCACCACCCCGCTACCGCCAGAGTCATCTCCATCCACCCCCCCATCCCAAACATCCACCCTCTCCTCTCCCCCCTCCCCTCCCTCCACCCCAAAAACCCTCACGATAACCGACGCCCATGCCAACGGCAACGAATACATCCCTTGCACCGCCCTCCTCACCTGGCGCCACCACATCGCCACCTTCCACGGCCAATTCAACACCCACTTGTCCAAATTCTCCGACTGGCTCCTCGATGAGAGAGAAACCAACAAAGCTTTCCTGGATGCTTTTGGGGAGGCGGATGTGGGGATTACACATACACCGAGGAGTGGGTTTCGGGGTGGGATTGGGGGGACGGAGGTGAGGGATGATGCTGGGGAGCTGATGTTGGGGGTTTGGGTTGATGGGGGGGTGGGGTGGGGGGTTAAGTTGTGGGGGAAGATGGGTGGGGGGTTGAGTTTGGGGGAGAGGGGGAGGTTGGGGATTAGAGGGGAGGCGTGAGTTGGGGGTGTGCGGATGGATTTGCGCAAGGGTATGGTGGAGAGATGGTGGTGACATTTTCTGAAATTTTTGGATGATGGTTCCTAGGCTATGGTGAATCGGGACCTGATCAGGATGTGAGCTTGCGTTTGCTATTGGACTAGATGGAAGCGAATACACACAACAGTCAGACGTGAAACATTAACACCACCTAATCAAATCGCAGGTGGCTCTTGAGGATGGCTGCTGTCTATAACCGCGTGGTGATAATCTTTGGCGGAAGCCTAGGGATCAACTACCGTACCTTAAAGCGCGAGATCCTCCTTAGCCTCTTCACCAGAGCTTATTCGCACGAGTAGATTGGATCTCGAATCTGCTTTCTCTTTGTTGGAGCGGCCCTTGCTAGATGTGGTATTGAGCTGATGATGGTGCTCTGGAATATTTGTTCTTGATGGAGTTTGAAACCCTATGTTATGGTTCAGTAAGGCAAGCATGTGCTGCGCCATCTCTATATTTATATACCTATCTCGCCGTTGATACTCAAGCGCTAGTGGATTTTATACATGAAGGACAATGCTTAAATAGCAAAACATGCCATCAACGGCAGTACAACGCTGACATATATATATTGAATTCTATGTAAGGCACTAAACTAGCCGATTGGAAATTACTAGTGTCTTGGCATGTGGTTTACCGTCCGAAAATTTTTCATTGCTGCTTGAGGATAATTGATTGCGGGTACCACTATGCTGTTGGCCATTCGCATTAAGAGTACCGAATATGCTGAACAGCTATTCGAGGATTGCAGAAGCCCCGCAGCTGCTGATGCTCCCCGCAATGTTCTTTGTTCCAGCCCCACCATGGCACATTCCTCGCCTTTCGGTCCTGTTTCTATACAGCCCATACACTACAACCGAATGCGGCCTTGAATGATGGCTAGCTGAATCCTTTGTCGGATGACTCGGGTTTGCGTACAAGCTACATCGGGCTTCAGAGTTCTCCTCCCACTCATACTTACATCTATCTTCTACTTGCGATTGAGAAATCATAGGCTATATCTATGATTCGTCAAAGAGCGTCTGATTGATCATGTACGAATCAAAATCATCATCTCCAGTCACACCTGATGCATGTGAATCATCCAGGCCTATCCACGAAGAGACACCAGGAGCTCCCACCAATGCGAGTAACTCCACCATCTCCATCGACTCAAGAACTTCTACTCTCAAGTATGACCAGGAGCCATTCGATCAGTATCGAGATCGAGTCATTAAGTTATGTCATCTACTTTGGCCTGGTGCACCTCACGCAGGACCTCGCAGGGATACCGTGGGCGGTGGCGGAGCGAGAGCCCGTATTCTCGATGCTGTGAAAGTCAAGAAATGGCGTCGACTACCTTCTCATGTTTTGGAAACATCATACAACATTGAGCGAATGAATGGCGGTACCTATAACCGGGTCATCGGCATCAGAGTGGATAACTATAGTACTAAGGAGCCAAAACAGCTCATTTTGAGGGTGCCCCGAGCAAACATGGCAGGGCTCTCGTACATTGAGCGTGAAGTCGCTATCATGCGGTTCGTCCGTCAGAAGACCGCTCTCCCAGTAGCAGAGATCATCAGCTTCGACCCCACAAACAACAATCCTCTCGATAGTGGCTATGTGGTTCAAAGCCGACTTCCCGGCGTTCCACTCCATACTGTTTGGGATGATTTCACTCACGGACAACGGTGCAATGTTGCGAAAGAAGTGGGCAAAATAATTCTTGCCTTGCAAGAGGTAAAGCATACTTCTCCTGGTCTCGTGGACGTGTGCCCTGAAGGAGCTAAAGACCAAAACCTAATTGTGCGCCCATTCGACATTGTGTCTCCGCATGACGTTGATTGGAAGTCGAAAGTCTCAAAGACAGTATCTGACGAGGAAGTAGATACTACGACCAACGGCCTTCTGCAGTGGCTCGGAACCCAATTTGGGCGCTGGTTTGCCCACGAGCTCCTCGCAGATCCCGCAGGAATCCTCTACTGGGACTATCAAATTCGCTTCGTGAAAGCAGCCAAACAGATGAACGCGCTCGGCGTTCTGGGAGACGGTCACAACTGTCTGTATCATTTCGATCTTGCGGCCCGCAATATTCTTGTCAAGATTCTGCCGGATGGATCTCCAGCGATTTGCGGTGTCGTTGATTGGGATAGCGCAGTGTTTGCGCCAACTTTCGTCTCATGTGCTCCTCCTTTTTGGCTGTGGACCAATCCAGTATTGTACGTTGAGGAAGACACTGACGTGAATGAAACGCCAACAACGGCAGAACAGGAAGAGATCAAAGATATCTTCGACGACGTTGTTGGATTCGACTATACATGGCTCGCTTATCGGCCAGAATACCGGCTAGCGAGGGAATTGTTCTATTTTGCGCAACGTGGTCTTCCTGATGGTATAGCTAGCGAGAGGGCTGATACATTCCTGGAAGAATGGACAGCACTCTACGACACACTGGTAAATTCAAGGGAGGACGAAGGAGGCGAAGTAACAGACGACAAGGGTATGGACGAAGAAGACAGCGCGGTCAAAGATGTTGAGTCTCATGAAGAGGGCCAGTAAACATGGTAGTATCACCTGATTGGATATGGCGCTTAAAATCCGTTCCGTGCTTCCATTCCCAATATGTCTTTGTGCCAGTTTCAAGAAAATAGCAGCCTCCTGCCGCAAATGGAGGATATGTTATTCCGGGATACGTGTCTACGCTGCATGCAATCTGAGCTTCTTTGGCCTGCTCTTTCATTATTCAAGAAGCAAGACAAAGCAGAATTTCATCTCTTCACCTTACAAAATCATGTATCACGATCACAAATACCATGTCCCAACATCTCTTTGCCCTAACATTTCACTGCAAAGCTTGATCTCCTATATAAATAAACCGTTTCAGAACTTTTAGCATCATAATGCCTCAGCCGCCAGGTACCAGGACGACCCATCATTGTCCTGGTGCGAATCTAGGGATCTATGTCAAGATGGGGCCCTGCAACTTTAGACCGGGGTATTGTGCTACGCATCAGCTGCAATGTCCAGAGCCATCATGTAAAGGCTGGATCTACATGAACCAGAAACCGTGCGTGAAATGCGGAAATCGCGTTAAAGTGAGCATTTTCCATCGACGTTTCAACCTATACACGTGCTAATATAGGAAAAGGAGGATAGGAAAAGAGCACATGCTCCTGAAGATCAAGCCCAAGCTAGAGAGATGCAACTTTTAGAGCAAGAGCGAGCGCAAGCATCTCGTCGGAAGGGACAGAACCCCTTGAATGCTATAAGGAGATAAGATACTCCTTTGAGTTGTACTACGTCACGTGCTCTTTGCGTACTGCGTGAGATAGAGCTACATTCTAGTGCTTATGCCCTTACTGAGACTTACAGGTTATATAAGCTTCGTTTTCGTCCGCATATTACCACAAACCTTGATTTGTCTACCTTCTTGACTCTGCAGCCTCGGCCTTGTATTGGGCCACCGCATATACACGGGATTGTAGGCTTCAACAGCCAGTTCACTCTTTGTGTATCTTCATGGGATCTGTTCTCTGGAATGTCAAGTCGGCGCCGATTAGTGGCTTCAGCAATAGGAAAGGGTAGTGATCTATTATCCAACAGGTACTTCGTAGTATGTTCAGGGACTTCACATTCAATCAATGGAATTATGGGCGGGCAATGTATGTTATACCATTAGGAAAAGCGATGCTAAATCCCAAAACAGACTATATATACCCACCCCTCAACCCTCGAAATCCCCAGTCTCCACCCCATCAAAGCTCCTCCCGAAACTTACTAACCTTCGGCACCGTAACCCCCGCCCCCGCCCCCCACGGATCCCTCTCCTCCCCCCCTCCCTTCCCACTCCTACTCCCCTCCGGCATCCTCCGACTCCTCCCCTTCCGCTCACTCCTCACAATCAGCTTCGCATACGCCGGCTCATAGCGCTGCTCCACCGAATCGGGACTGCCGCCGCCGCGCTCATAGCGCTCGTTCCTGCCCCGTGGCCCGTAGCGCTCGTTGGCTTCAATTTCGGCGAGGGTGGCCCATTGCGTGTTGGTGCTTTCGTGGTGGGGGCGGCGGCGGGAGGGTTGGGGTGGGGGTTTGCGTTGGTTGCTGTGGGGGAGGTGATGGGTATGGGGTTTGGGGGGTGGACAGCGTGTATTGTTTCGATGGGAGTGGTCGTGGAGGTGGTGCGGTTGCGAGGGGCAGTTGGTTCTGTGGCCGCTGGCTGAGGGTTTGGAGGGTTGGCGGGTGCGGTCTGAGCGGGTTGGTTGTTGGGATTGTGCGAGTTTTTCTTTGGGACCGATCCAGGCTCCGTAGGTCCATTCTGAGGATGGGGGGTGGTGGACGACGAAGGTGGAGGGTTTGGGGGGTTTGCGGGCTTCGGCGCAGGTGAAGAGCCACATTTCTTTTTTTGGGTGGGGGGTTTGGGTGATGGTTTTTTTGGATGGGTATGGGGATTTGTGGGGGTGTGGGTGGTATATATATGGCGTGTGGGAAGCTTGATGTTAGACAGGTAAGGAAATGTAAGTTGTGTAGGGAGTTCTGGAGGTGGATCCGGGACTGCGAGTAAGTGTGAGTAGAGGGCGACTTGGGGGGTTTATGAAGTCACAGTCCCCCATACAATCCCCCTTGTGCTCCTGTCGTCGCTCGTCTCTTTGGAGATATAACAATGCATAATGCATTTGGCTTCCAATATACTTCCCTTTGTGGCCATTGTCGCTACGTCTGCAACACTTTGAAGGTTGTTGTTGATATGGTTATTGTACTCATTGTGGGCTGTCGAGCCTTTGTATCGGATGTTTTGCACCGTGTGTCGAGTGGCCTTCGGTGTTGTCCTAAGTTACCTTTTCTCGAGCACCGTGCCAGAAAACATCTTCAGATATTTCCAACGACGCTCGATATACCATAGTACACCATACCGTACACTAAAACCATGGAGTCCCACACTGAGAGTCATTATGCCAGTATTGGAGCGACCATCGTCCGTTCTGCCGGCACGTCGCCAACTTCGAACCGGCTACTAGAGCTTGGTCGTCTGGTCGATACGCTTGCTATGATCAAGCAGCGCCACGTTCACGAGTTCCAAATCCTTGAACACATCAGGTGTCAAGTCATCTTGTATGCCGCCGCAATGCTATTCGAACTTTGGTGTCTGGAGCAGTTCAAACACTCCATTGTCGACGGAGACCGTCCAAGAATGTCCCCTGTCGGATACCAGCAATATGCGAATAAAGTCGGGTTCCTTATAGGCCAGATGAGATTGACGGCGGCTTGCGAATCGCGCATGCGGAGTATTTGCCGTGGAGCCTGGCGCAGAGTCTGTTTCTGGGAGCAGAAATGTCTCGAAAGGCAAGATGATTGGCATGCTTCCTTAGCTTCTTATCTGGAAGTTACACAAAGCGAAGATCATTACTTTCCGGAAACTTTCGGGGAAGTGGTAGACGAATTTGAGATCGCACAAGATATGGCTGATAAGGAAGACTGTGCCGAGTATTTAGCTCGCTGTGGTGGGAAGGCCGTGAGGGATATGACAGGGGTGGAGTTGAGCGGGAGGAGCTTTTCTGCGAAGTACATCGTTAGCAGGCGGATGAGAGATCGGTATTGTCTGGACGAGCCGATGTGGTTCGATGAGACATGTGAACAGAGGACGCCTCAGGACAATTCTGTTCGAGGCAGGGAGTGGTGGAACGAACGAATGCAGAATGGTGAATAGCTGTGATAAGTAAAATCAGAGTCTGTGCCTCCTGATTTCTCGACTAGGTTTCTCAATAGCTTTAACTGAAAGAGTGAGTAATCGTCTTCGTTTCGAGACAATGATGCTCGAGGCAAGAAGTGGTGGAACGAACGAACGGACGGAGAATGGTGGATAGCTGTGATAGGTATAATCGGATTCTGTCGCCTTCTGATTTATTGACTAGAATCATTGTCTCATGAGAGTGAGTTCTTTTATGATGTCTTGAGATCACGGTCGCGACCGAGACCTCTTGCGTCGCCCTCAGTGTGAGCAGTGAGCGCGTCGGATCAATGTTGTCGAAATATACCATTGTCTACCGACATGGACACAGCCTGTATGGCTCTCTTTCTGCGATGAACACGAAAACCAATGCAAATCTTTCGAAATAGTCAGCGGTACTTTGGTTCGCAACCAATATACTAATCACATCCGTCTTCCAGACCAAAATCAGAACTCCTGGACGGATGCAGGCGTCGAAAACACTCATCAAAACTTGACTTCCCAACTCATCATGCACAAAAGCCTTTGTCACCATTGATAGACATGAAGCTCCACAGAGATCTTTATCCCACATCAACAAACGCAGACACAAGAACAGCCTTGTCCCCATCTATAAGCCACAACAAAGCCAAGCCCCAACAATGCCATGCACACCCTTTTGTCCCCATACACAAGACCACCATTCATAAAGGCGGCCCACCTGATCACTGCAAACTGCATCTTCGATCCCCCAACCCACCCTTTCCAACGCTCAAGCAGCTGAAACGCGAAAAGTTAGATCCGTCACTTAGACATAAGATTCGCATTCATTTTCCAATAGTGAACCTCAGTCCAAGACAGATTGCGACAATGGCCGACCAATTCAACCAAGACAATATCACACTGACCAATTACCATCCCGCCGCTGTGTTTGAGCCGGTGCTTCGCCACAGTTGGATAGTCTATTTGTTCATGGTAGCGCATGCAGTTATTTTCCTTCTGCTGATTATCAGCAGGTACGCCACAGACGAGGAGCCTGAGCCCTGTGGACGAAAGCGAAAGGAGTTTGCGGGGAAACTCGGCGATCACGGAGCTATATTAGAGATTGAAGACCGCGGCTGTCAGAGTCCTCGTGTTGTCGTCAGGTATGGCGATGGTGAGTTTGATGCGGAGAAAGTGTTGATGGAGCGTGGGTTGTAAGGGGATGATGAGCAAACGAGGTTCGGTGAGGGGGGAAAGAATTAGGTTTGGAAATGTTCGTTCGATGGTCAATAGTATATGGAAGATTTAGGACGGCATTGATTAATAAGCTTGGACTATAGTGACAATTAGCCATACTCACGTGATTGAACTCTTTCGTACCATGCTAGGATCCTACTACTGTTCCAGGCACGAAAGCGGTCATGTTGAGTACGTTGTGTATTTCTGCCCGCGGTGTTTCGCAATCTACATCCCCTAAGTCAATCAAAATTGATTCGAACCTTTGGAAGCCGGAAATCTTCCAAATTGAGAACTAGTTGTTGTGAAATTGGCCGTAGGATCGTCTGATACACGAAACAATGACCGCATTCAGAGCTACTATAGCAAGGGTCTTTCTGTGGCATAGAACCCCTGAAATTTGCACCAATGAAATCTGCGCCGGCTGCATAGAAATCTGAGAGGCAATAAGAGCAATGAATGAGGTATTTATATACGTAGATTCATCAAGTCCATCACACACTCTATGCATTAGCCATATCACTCTTGAACCTTTCCATACACCTCTTCTTCGTCTCATGCCAATCAACATGCGGCCGCGGATATCCTAACTTCTCGAACTCTTCCTTACTCAACCTCTTGTGTGGCTCATAGATCGCCTTGCCTTGAACATGCCTCAGCTCCGGGACCCATTTGCGAATGTATTCACCACTGGAATCGTTCTTCTCCGCTTGACTCACGGGATTGAAGACGGTATAACTCGGCTCCCACCCTTGCGTATTGTTGCAGAGATCCCAATCAACAAGGGTCTCTGCAAAATACCGCTCGCCACGGCGATAATCGATGAGTAGGTTGCAGTAGAGATAGGAAGATACGTTCATGCGCAGGCGATTGTGCATATAGGCTTCAGTATTAAGCTGGCGCATACCGGCGTCGATGAACGGGACCCCTGTTTTACCTTCATACCACTTCGTGAAGCCCTCCTCGTCATCTTCCCATTGAACTGATTGGAATTTGAGATTTTGCGGTAGGTTCATGCTGTTATGGGGGATGACAATCATCATTTGGCGGTAGAGTTCGCGAAAGACTAGCTCGCGTACCCAGGCGCTGACGCCTGCGGAACAGCCAGAGGAGCCGAAATCCGCGCTGTTTTTGTTGTACTTTCGGAGCTCAGAGAGGGCTTCACGGACGCTAACGGTACCCGATGAGAAATAGGCGGACATGCGAGACGATGAGTCTTTTGATGGATCGCTGCGAGTGGCGGCGTAATCTTCGATTTTATTGTTGATAAAGTCTTTCAGGCGCTCGATGCCAGCAGCGTGGCCAGCGGGCCAGAGTGTACGAATGCGTTCCTCGGCTTTTGCCGAATCAAATTGCTTGCTGTCCGGTACTGGGGGTACCGTTTTGGACCCGCCTTTCACCTCTGGATAATTGGCCTGCTTTGCTGGGGCTGGCACGGTGTCGATCAAATCCGGGGAATCCTTGACGATACCAAGCCATTGTCGATGATACGGGCTGAAAACCTTCAACGGCCCACCACTGCCTGTCTTCACAGATCCAGGCTCTACGACAGTCTGGTCGTGGTAGAGTGACATTTGAGCACTGCTTCCAATCTGCTCAAGTACTTTGATATCTCGCCGGATCTCGTCAACTTCGTATTCGAAGTTGGCAAAGACATGACTTGCATCGCTAGACTTGATGAAGTCGACGATGCTAGGCACTATGTCCTTTCTGCCCTTGGCGGTGACAAAGAGTAGGGGGATATTGAGTTCTTTCAATTCTTCTTGCACCAAACCTAAAGTCCGTACGATTAGGTCGCTCCTGGCTGGGCTAGTCCCATGCCATTTAAACTCCTCTGGACAATATATGTAAACACATATCAATGGCTTTGACTTCTCTCGCGCGAGCAAAGACGCATTGTGGAAGCCTATGTTATCGTGAATACGCAGATCCTTGCTTCTAAACCAGTGAACAACATTCTTGACATCATCGAGTGCGTCTTGAGAGTCTAATGCGTGAATGAGTGAGTTGAACGGTGTGTCCGCATCGATTTGCTTGGCTCGTTTCGTTGAGGGGTGCTTCAATTCAGGGTGTTCTTCTGAAGCGTCGTGCTTCACCATGATCGCTCACCGAGTCGCAATTGTCTAAGAATAAAATGGATCGGAAGTTATGATTGTAGCTAGGCTGTAGATTTAGCCGTTGTTTGCGCGATGTAAGTACTGTTGTATGCATTCAGTGGAGTAGAGGGAGTTCCAGATACATATGCCGGATTAGGCATGGTGGAGCGGGAATGATGACGTCGAGGACAGCTGTGTCTTCAGCCCTATCAGGGGCCAGACCCTGACTCAGCCCTCTTGGTGGAAAAGTTGACTCACAACCAAGACCTAAAGCCACATACTAAGGTACTTTAAGTACACTGTGCAACTGTCTCCTGTATGAGTTTCGCGGTTAGTAGAGCCCTTGATAGATCTCCAGATGCATATCCCATTCGGAACCACTTGGTTGATCATTAACATGGCAATGAGTACTATTCACAGATCATCGAATCAAGATGCTTCTCCACCGCAAGCCAAATGGTGTGATGTATTTCTACACAGAAATCGCAGGATTACCCTCGCAACCTGGAGGGTTCTTCGACATCGATTGGATCTATGTATTTCATCACCGAACCATCGACGGCTCGCTGTTATCCCAACGCAGCGAACCGTTCTCGAAGTGTATGCGCCAGACTTTACCCACTGCCATCAATGATGTTCTGCTGCGGCACGTATCTACCTTTCCACCAGCAAATGTGCTATTTTCATTATCTGATGGTCGGAGTCGCTCGACTGCTCAAACCCTGCGTTCGAGACGCTAGAGAGGGTATTTCATTCTTGAGCCAACGAACAGCCAACCAGCGTCTTGCTTGTGAAGGATGAAAAGATATCCTAATGTTGAAACAGGATGGACTCTCCTGGGCGAAAGTCTTACCAACCAGTCCAAAGGAAGAAATGAATAGGGAATCTCCAAGATAGTCCATGCTGTTGCCAATTTCGCCTATCCTTTATCCTCACGAATGGTTGGAAGTGAATTTAAGTGGTAAGACATCATACGAAGTCGGGTTCGATTCGTAGGCCTCGCCACGTGGCGCTCAAGTGTAAAGTGTTGCGGAGGATACTAGCGAACCTATAACGAGCCTCCGTCCTACGGTGAGTATCATTTCCGTGGTCCAGCGCTGTACCACAGCATATCGTATATGCTCACATCGCCTAAGTTGCATTCAACTTACTGCTTGTCATGCTCCATGGAAACAAAGCCACTTCTTCATGATGTAATTCCGAAGCTAATGCTCTTAATGACCTCGGCGGTGCTTTTTTACCACGTCCATCCTGTGATACGCCAAGAACACAGATATCCCACTCTTTGTATTCACTTACTACGGCTATGTTTCGACCGACGTCTTGGTAGGCTGATGTTTTCCGTTCTAATTACCACATTCGACGCCGATCGACCAAGCCCAGCTGAAGCAAAGTCGATACGGGCCCCGCCCTCTCCTTTCTAGGTCACCAATTTCCACTAATCTACGGTGCGATTATTGATTACCTATTGCAGATCAGTAAGCTGACCAATCAAGTCAGGCCCATCAGCCCGATCTCTGCACTAGATCTTAGCGGCGGGAATTACTGATAGGGAGAGTTCAGGTTGTTCATCAAGCGAACGACAGCTAAAGTACCTAGTTCTAGAGAGAGCTAGACTGAGAGTGTTCAGACCTGGTTTCCCACATTCGGCTCACGAAATTAGGGATCCAAGACACCAAAACGATCAAGTTACAACAGAGTACGACTTCCAAGAGTACAATATGTTTCGAGTGGCAGTGTACGGTAACCCTGCCGCTCTCAAAGCAGCATTTCAAGCACCCAGACAAGGCTTGGGACTCCAGCGTCCTGAGGATTATCTGGCGTGATCTTGATATCCCCGATTTGGTGGAGACGAGCCAGACTTCAAGACCGCTTCCGCCTTTAGAATAGCGCCTGATACAAATCTTAGTATCTGCCAAGCGTCCCAAAGAAGCTGAGCATCCATCCCGAATTCATTGGGCCGTAGGACGAACCAGGCGATCTCGAATTCCCTTAAATACTGCATGACCCTGTTCAGCAGTCATGATCTCTCAAGGTATTTCCGCAGTTACGAGAACTTCCAAGTCGCCAGCTTCTCCATCGTCCGGCCACCAGCATGATGCCTTCATGTCCGAAAAGCCTTTGTGCTGTCATACTATGTGCTCTGTCAATTGCACGCATCTCCTCCGCACAGATCGACCTCGGCACTGCCTCCGACTATAGTATCGGTATCGTGGCAGGGAGTCAGATCTTCAATACGGGGCCAACGACTGTAGATGGCAGTATTGCCATATGTCCAGGGACCGAGGTCGTTGGGTTTCCACCCGGCTATGCGCCAGGGGGTATCAACGTAAGGGACGCGCGGGCCTGCAAAGCTCACATGGAAGTCGGCACTGCGCTCAATACAGCCATGGGTCTCCCCTCAACCGGTGATCTAACAGGACAAGATCTCGGTGGGAAAATTCTGCCGCCGGGCGTCTATTTCTTCTCATCACCAGCTACCTTGAATGGGGTGCTGACTCTGGACGGACAAGGCAGCACCAACCCTCTCTTCGTATTTCAAATGTTGGATGGCTTCACCACCGGTCCAGCTGCCGTGGTCAACGTCATCAATGGGGCCCAATCCTGCAATGTTTATTTCGCCGCATACAGTCACGTCAACATAGGTGCCAACAATAACTTCGCCGGTAACATCCTCGCTGCGGGAACTATCACAGCCCAATTTGCTTCAAGCTTCTCAGGCGGTCTCTTCTCCACGGCCTTTAGAGTGGTAACGAACAATATCCTGATTCTTCCTGCTGGCAGCTGCGGTACTGTCGTTACGCCACCAAACAACCCGGCGCCTTCTGTAACACCGCCCGTGATCTCTATTACGCCGACTGTCACACCCACTATACCGGCAAAGGTGCCTACGACATCAGCCCCAACTGTCATTCCCAGTCTCGTTCCGAGCCTTACACCGTCCAGCGCCGTCGTGTTGTCAAAGTCTTCCTTCTTAAACACTTCGTCGACACTGACAACAATACCTTCGACTCAAGTACCAACTACGGTGAACCTTGTCTCGTCCAGCAGTGTCATGACCTCAGTGGCACCAGTGACACCAGGATCCTCGAGCAATCCACCTAGTGGAATGACTTCTCCAACCTCGTCCAACACCGTCAAAATTCCATTGTCGACTGCTACATCAGGGTCCTCGAGCAAATCGCCCACAGGAACCACCATACCAATCTCCTCAAACAGCGTCAATAGTTCATCATCAACCGCTACACCGGGATCCTCGAGCAAACCCCCTAATGGAGCGACTGCCCCATTGGCCTCATCCGTCTACTCTCCCACCGGATCTCCATCCATGCTTCACAGCAACAGCACAGGGTTGTTCTCGAACTCTACTCGCTCGACTGCACAAGATTTTTCAATAATTGTGACCCAATCGACCCCGTTGAACCCCCTCAGTTCATCTTTGTCCGTCGCACCAACTTCGACCGCACAACCAACTGGCCAAGCTTCCAGCAAAGTCTCCTCGAGCACGATTCTTGCACCTACAGCCTCGCCAATCACCTCAACATTGCGCACAAGTACTTCCGTCTCAAGCTCAACCAGCCCGACCCGCTCAACCTTGGCTTTCCCATCTGGCTCAATCTCGCGTTCGAACATCCCCATTCCATCGGGTACAGCTCCAACATACCCAACAACCACCTCCTCAATCGCCTCTCCTCGCACAACCACACCCTCCTTCGCCAACCCAACCCAACCACAAACCACCTCTCCAATCTCTCCCCCGCGCTCAACAACCCCATCGACAAGCTCGAAAAGCTCAACTAACCCATCCACACCATCATCACCACCCCTCTCCCAAACTCAAAACAATTCGACCACCACATCTCCACCCTCCACATCCCGCTCAACTTCCCCATCCAACCCACCACTAAACACCAACCCATCCACCCGCTCACCCCCACTCAACACCAACCCATCCACCCGCACAATTACCCCAACCACAACTCCCCTCACAACCCTCCCCCCCATCCACCCAACCCGAAAGCCCAAAGACCCCTCAGCAACCGCCTGCCAAACCCCCGCACCCCACGAGGAAAAATGGCACGCCGAGCAATGGAAAGACTACATCGAAAGCTGTCTCGTCCCTACCATCACAGAAACAGAAACAGAAACGGTGACGGTGGGCTGTGGCGCTACGCTGACGGGAACGGCGATGACGGTGTCCAGGTTGGGGAGGGGAGGTGGACGGGGCGGTGGAAGGGGTGGGAGGGGTGGAGGTAGAGGTGGTGATGATGGAGAGGGGGAGGGAGCATGATCAGTGTATGTAGCGAAAACTAAAGAAAATGGTAATTTGTAATCTGTAATCCAAAAGTCGCATAGAAGCGAAGCGAATTGTATGAGTACCTATGGGCATACATAAGCTGTGCTAATGAATACGTGATACCGATTATTTACTTCGCCTCTGATAACCCACGGAGACATTGGGTGTCCTTATACCCCAAACCCCACCGTACGTGGAACCCTCTTCCCTTTCGCTTCGGCGTAGAATAGCAGCAGTGCTGACAGACCACACAGCTGCACGGCAGAATCTCCATCAATCTCCATCATCGACCATCCGATTGCCATGCATGTGATCACAGAGAGAGAGAGCTAGTGGCCCACAGTCAGTCTTCGATGAGGTAATTTCGAATGAAAGTTAGCACTTTTCTGCAAAATCATGATAGAACTATAAAGGAAGAGCCTTTATCACAAGAATACACGATATACCTACACAAACCATGAATCCCCGTCACCAAACCTCATGATTCCCAAGATTCCGGGTGAGGCACCGCGAGTGGTTTTTACAAGGTATTCGCGCTGCAGATATTGAGTGATGTGGTTCATAGAGCAGGTCTCCTTTCCTTCATTCGACCTAGAATAAGTAGCGTGATGACATCTCGACTTTTTGTGCAGATGGCTCATCAGGTCTTGCGACTGAGCGGAGATGCGGCAGTGATTGATTGGTTTTGGAGGGTGGGTTGGAAAAGAGACGGGAGTGTTTTATTATGGGTGGTGGGATTGGGGATGTTGGGGGACTTTTTGATGATGACTCGAATGGCGAGTGAGGATTAAAGAAACGTCTACGCTTTGTATATCGCGCTTGTTGATTTATTAGTTTCCGGTGGCAGTAAACTAATAAATTGCTTTGTTGGCGACGAGGTCCTGTCAGTATTCACGAATATCGGCATGAGCGGAAAATGGATAAGACCCGGACTGAGGTTTCGACATGTCGCCCGATTTTTGCGATGGAGTGCATGCATGAGCAAAGTGGGATGATGGTGGTATGTGGATACGCAATTAGCACATGTAAGTATGAATCCATATCTTCGATGGCACGCTAGGAGGGAAGCTAGGGTGATGTGGCGGACTTGCTGGATGGTGCATGGGGTCAAAAGACTGGGATATGATTATACTAATTGTTCAAGGGCATTAGACCTCGTTCGTTCAAGGACTGGATATTTTATATACAATTCTTATTTATTGATAGAAATGGACAACTGCTTGACTGTAGCCAGACTTCATAGCTGGGCCTTGTCAGAGCAGCAGCGTGTACCGTTGACCAAGGCTTTTGCGTCGACCGTTGATTGGTAAAATCGTACCGAAACCGGCGTGACGCATGACCGGGGGGTCTTTGGACTGTGAAGTTCGACAGCAGCTGCGTCTAGGGTCCCGCTGGAGCATCTCATAGATACCCAAGAGACACCAATGCTGCCTCACAAGATATACATGATCATCTACCCGACTCATATGAGGCAACTGTGTACTACCGTGGACGTACAACTACCAAACCGAAATAGAGTCATATGCACCGCTTGACTATGCCCAGCTCGAAGCAGTTCATTACTGCGGGGGGTGACTTACAGAGAACCTTACACCCATGAAACTTCAATACACCTGAAATACCGATTGAGTGAAAAGCTCCGGTATCGGACTGTTCTTTTCTTGGCTTGTTGCTCGAGATGCAGCCCGAGGTCGGAGTTGTTCGGCCGCCCACTGAATGACAGTGAGCCTTATCAGCGCTTTGTCCAGACCGGTAAATCCAACCACAACACTCTCATCAACCGACAGACAAGCATTCCTTGGTCGTGATGAGTATTCGCGTATCGGATCACTCGTTGAATCTTGGCCAGACCGGAGAGAGTGAGAGCGACAAGGCGATCCATAGTGGATCCCGGTATACACGGCCCTCTTACGTGTTGTGCTCCAGAGATCCACACAACGTCCGATGGAATCCGATCTGCGAGCGCAGTGGCGCCAAAGTGAAGCCTCTGACCCTATTGAAGGGCTATGAGGCAAGATCCTGATACCCGATTTTGCTCTCTGTGTTTTTCACTAGTATATTAAGTCAAAGTTCCACGTTGCAACAGCCGTGAATCTAGAACTGATTATTTTGCTCGCAATGATAAGGACCCACGGCTCCATGATACCGATCGGGCAACCCTAGATCCGTACTGCACTTCCTTTTGGTTTGGCGGAGATTAGGAAATCGAGGGTAGGTATCATCTAAGAGTGGGCATCGAAACAGCATCACATGATCACTACTATCCCAAAGATAAAGGTCGAGATAAAAATAATCACGAGCTAGAAAACAGTAATTGATAGAGACTGCAACAGGCCAACCACACCTTATCCGATTGATCGATCCATCTCGGGCACATAACCATAAATGCGAGATCGCCGAGTAGTGACTCCTCACCCAGTGCTCAGTATTATCGCTGGGATTCTGTACTTAGCCTCAGCGTCACTGGCTGGTATAAATCCGCCAAGCCATATGCAGGCTAGGTCCGCAAAGGACGTGACGGCCTTCCAAGGGCATAGGAGGACGCCCTCCATTCTGAAACTATCAGCGGCAAGTGAGGCGCACTTACCGTTCTCGTCCACAATGATGAGGGTTTGGTGCTTTCCGAATGTGTTCCCAACATAGGTTTCGCTGTTTCCAGAGACGCAGTAAAGGAAGATCATCAAGGAACTATTAAAAGACACATATGATATTCGGTCACAAGAGTGCTGCCATCCTTTACCATTGCATCCTCGACAGAATGCTGCCAGATGCCGTGTTTCTGCTCTGTGCTTTAAATGCCAGTTGATATAGTTGGAGCATTGATGGCAGCTCACATATGGGTAAACCGAGTCTTGTATTCCCTTTGTGGTGGTGGCCTAGACTCGGAGACGATGGGTTCAGTGAATAACGCAGGCTTTTGCGTTGCAGTCAGCACGATGACAGCCACTGATAGCCGAAGAAGCGGGGATTGCCTCCTTGACATTGCATCATGCAATTGGTCAGGCGATGAGGCGAGATTTGCAGCTGCAGTCCGGATTGCGTCGCTTTTCACCAGATGCAGAGGATGCACACGCGCTGCTGGGATCGCCTGTTCATTCATTGTGCAGGTAGCAGATGTTTTGAGCGACACGGCTTCGACGAATAGTCATAGACGTGATGAACTTCTCAAACAGCCTGGCAGATACCCAATTGGACCGAGTGTGTTCCTCGAAAGTGAAGGCATTCGAATCTGCCATGGAGATTAGAACATATCGAGTGACCATGGCGACAACGCATTCAACCATCGAACAGCGCATCAGGTGTGAAGGGTCGAAGATGTGTCATAGCACTACAGGGTGCGCTAGATGAAGGGATTCAACTGCTATCGTTGCGGGGATTATTGACCTGAAGAGGCATGCATGAGCGAATGGATTGGCAGTTGAGCGACGGCAAGGGGCAAGGGGCGGCATGCCAAGGGATATATGCTTACATAAGCCGGCCCTCCGGCTTTCTCCTCGACACATTTCTCTCCATTCCCCCCTCTGGCGTGATCTTGCTCACATATTGCTCAACATCTGTCCACACTCCACACTCCTCCCTTTCCCACATTCCCATGAGATTGGTAAAAGCTGGTCCTGGTGTTTCCTACTCTGCTGCTACTCATACTCTTCTGGCGATAGCAAGTCCCATAGCCAATTCCACCTGAATCACTCTGTGCAAGGTCTCGTGTGAGATGGACTTCCTCCACAGCCCTCCAGCCTCGACAGCATCTTCCACATCCTCACCACCTTCTTCTTGCTCTGACGCCCGCAAGCCCAACATCCTCTTCATCCTTGCTGACCAGGTCTCCGCTCCACTCCTCCGCATCCACAATGAATCCTCCCCCATCAAGACACCTAACATTGACGCCTTAGCAGCCAAATCTGCCGTCTTCTCCTCCGCCTACTGCGCTTCCCCCCTCTGCGCCCCATCACGCTCCTCCCTTGTCACAGGCCAGCTGCCCTCTAAGATCGGAGCGTGGGACAATGCATCCCCTCTTGCCTGTGAGACGCCCACATACGCACATTATCTGCGGCGAGAAGGATATGAGACTGTGTTGGCAGGCAAGATGCACTTCATTGGTGAACAGCTACACGGCTACGAAGAGCGCTTGACGAGCGATATTTATCCTGGAGACTTTGGCTGGTACGTTCAATGAAGGAAGGTGTCCAATAGCGACAGCAGCAGCAACAGCAATGCTTCATGGCAAGGTTCGTGCTCGGAGTGTGAGCAGCGATACCAGTACAAACCAGCATGACACATCTTCGCCTCAAGCGCTCAGCTAACGGTACAAAGGGCCGTCAATTGGGACGAACCAGATCGCCGCCTCGAGTGGTATCACAACCAATCCTCCATCCTCCAAGCGGGCCCTTGCATCCGCTCCAACCAGCTTGACTTTGATGAAGAGGTCATGTACAAATCCACTCGGTACCTATATTCCCAAGCTCGCCGTCCAGCGTCTTCCCGTCCTTTCTGCCTCACAGTCTCCCTGACCCACCCGCACGATCCCTACACCATTCACCGAGAGTACTGGGACCGCTATGAAGGTGAAGACATCCCCCCTCCAAGTGTGAACATACCTCAGGAAGAGCAGGATCCTCATAGCCAGCGGTTGTTGAACGTGTGCGGCTTGAAAGACGCAAAGATGCCAGACGAAGCAATCGCTCGCGCTCGGCGAGCTTACTTTGGAGCTATGAGCTATGTGGATGATAACGTGGGAAAGCTCCTCAAGGTTCTCAAGGAATGTGACATGGAGGAGGATACGATCATTGTTTTTTCATCGGATCACGGAGATATGTTGGGAGAAAGAGGACTATGGTAAGTTGAGAAGTATCTACGATCCAAAGTACTTTTCTATCTTCGGACTGTTTCCCTTGGTCCCGAATGCTTGCAAGCTCACGTTCACAGGTACAAGATGTCATGGTATGAGGCCTCCGCTCGGGTCCCTCTTCTCATCTCCTACCCCAAACGCTTCATACCCAGGACCGTCACACGCAATGTCTCCTCCCTAGATATCCTGCCAACTCTGGTCGAGCTAGCCAATGGTTCCATAGATACTCGTTTACCCATGGATGGCCATTCGCTTGTCCCATACCTTCATGGCTACGAAGGGTGCGACACCGTCTATGGTGAATATGCAGGCGAAGGGACCGTCGCTCCACTCATGATGATCCGCCGTGGTCCTTGGAAGTTCGTTGCTTGCCCCGTGGACCCGCCGCAATTGTTCAACCTCGAGCGAGACCCGCAGGAGCTACAGAACATCGCGACTAGCAATGAGCCAGATGTGCAAGACATTTTGTTTGCGTTCGTCGCAGAGGCTAATGCTCGGTGGGACTTCACGAATATTCATAAAGAAGTGCTCAAGAGCCAGCGCGAACGGCGCTTGTGCTGGGATGCCCTCAAACAAGGAAGGTTCGAAAGCTGGGATTACCAACCAAAGGAAGACGCCAGCCAAGGGTGAGTGATGAGTAGAACTCGGTCCTGGTGTCTGTTTACCTCAGCTCATGTCTGTTCCAGATATATCCGCTCTAATGTACCCCTGGACGAGCTCGAGCTTCGGGCGCGGTACCCGCCTGTGGATGCCATGGGTCGAGCGAAACCCCGTCGAGGCGATGCGCGAGGTATCGCAGGTGCATACGGCGAGTGAGGTGCTAAGAATCTCATTCATAATGTGTTTTCCTTTCAAGCGAGATCTGCTAGACATGTTCAATCCTGCTGCAAAGCGAGTCAGTCATGATGATATTGCACGATACCTTAGCGAGCTCTGCTTTTTTCCTGAGGTGGTTCTATGAGACGGCTCTCTTTTCTCTCTCCGGAGTCTATATGGTCAGGGTGGGTTTCCGAAAAGTCATAGATTGGTCGACTTCACGGTCTACTGGCGGCATTAGCGGTATCCATATAATGATAGAAATGACAGATGCTAATCACCCATCCTTTCACACTCCCCCTTCACTTTCCACTGCTATCTATCATGCCGGATATGCTCGCCACATCGCTTCATTTGGCTTGCTCAATATACCGTATTCTCGTTCTGACACATGACTTACATCCTCAATGAAACATGATCCATTGACTGCCTCCTCCATCCACTTTCTCTATCACGCATCGCGAAACGAAACGAAACGGCGAGATGCTTGGAGCGGCCTATCGCTGGGATTGCTACTATAATACATCACATCACCTCTCCTACCTAGCGATGCCTGAGCTCGTAACGTGGTAATGTTCGAAGACACTGGTGCACCCTTGTACAAAATGGTGCACCTCCTTTGCGTAACAATATCCATACACATGTAACAATCGGCATTTCGATCCATAACTCTATCCTAACGGAGACAGACGTGCTAACCATCCACGCAACCACCTGTTCATTCGTCTTCGACGCACTCAGGAAACATCTTGACGCGATCGCCTGCCTTGCTCATTCTTTCATTTGGCCTTTCAGTCGTATACAAGACAGTGCTTGCTGCTTGGAACAATTGAAGCCTGACTAAATCGTGATAAAATAACAGCTGAGAACAAGAAATATAGGCAGGAAATTAGTAGTTATGTTGTTTATAAACAGAAACTCCGCTTCTCGCCTCGAGGGACGCGCAGTGAGCGATTCTGGGCATGCATGCATATATCGGTTTTCATTGTTCAACTACACAAAGCAAAGCTGAAAGAAATAATCACCAAGTTATTGTTCATATTCTTTGTACGACACAATGTATCGAACAATCCCCTTTTCAATAATACCCTCCTCATCATCATCCAACACGCACATCCCCTCCCTCTAATGCTTTACTCCCACGTTGCCTTCACCCTCTGTGCCTCTCCAACTTTTCACTGACCACCCCCAAAACCGAAGCTCCAAACCTGCAACCTCCAACCACCCAAACCCACACAAAGCGATGCACTTCCCCCCATCAACCTACCTCCTCCTCCCCCTCCTCCCCCTCACAACGGCCCACGTACGCCTCCAAACCCCAACACCCTACAACCCCGCAACCCTAAACACCAACCCCCTCCTCCCCACCGGCTCAGACTACCCCTGTAAAAACCTCCGCCCCTTCCCCTACCTCATCACAAACCTCACCACGATCCCACACTCCACCCCCCTCCCCCTCCGCTTCATCGGCCAAGCCACCCACGGCGGCGGCTCCTGCCAAATCTCCCTCTCGCGCGACGTGCCACCAACCGCGAGCTCAGTGTTCAAGGTCATCAAGAGCATCGAAGGGGGATGTCCGTCGTCGAAAGCGGGGAACGTGGGTACGGATACGGAGGGGTATGGGGCGGATGGGTTCGAGTATGTGGTTCCTGAGGGGGTGGGGGTGGGTGATTTCACGTTGGCGTGGACGTGGTTCAATAAGGTGGGGGAGAGGGAGATGTATATGAATTGTGCGCCGGTGAGAGTTGTGGCTGCTGTTGGCGCTGCTGCTGTTGGTGGTGGGGGTAGGAGGCGACGTGGGAGGAGGGAGAGGGGGGTGGGGTGGGATGAGCTGCCGGTGATGTTTCGGGCTAATATTGGGAATGGGTGTGGGACGGCGGCTAGTGGGACGGTGTTGGGGTTTCCGAAGGAGAATGTGGGGAAGGTGGTGCAGAGGATTGGGGATGAGGAGTTGGTGTCGCCGGTGGGGAATTGTGGGGAGATGAATGGTGGTCCGCTGGCTTCTCAGGCCGTGGTTTCGTCCGTGGTCGTTCCTTCTGCTGCTCCGCCGACACTGGGTCCAGCGCTGTCGGTACTGATGTCGCCACCAGCTTCTCAAGCATCTCCTGCTCCTGCTGTGTCGTCGATACCTCCCGCGCCATCGGCAGCTCAGGCTTCTCAACCATTGGCGGCGCCATCTGTCTTCCCAGCGCTGTAACGTCGGCTGATGGGCTAATAACGGGCGAGTGTCCCAGTCCTGGCAAATCGGTTTGTGCTCCGGACGGGAGATCGTGGGGTACATGCATGGAGAACCATCGGGTGATCTTCCAGGCTGTGGCTGTGGGAACGAGATGTGATTTGGCCCTGGGTGTTGAGGTTCCTGCGTAGATGAAGTGAGACTGCTGGAAGATATGATTCGGGTAAGGGAGGGGGAGGAGGGAGGATGGATTTGATTGAGCACCCCCATCGAACCATGGCCTTGGGATCATAGTAAGCCAAGAAGATCTCCCACTTCCAGACAATGGGAGTATGGGCAAGGCCAGCAAACATATTCCCCATCGCTTGCATGTCATGTCTCTCTTTCGCGGCTTAACCATGGAGCTCAAAGACTCATCATACGTTGGATCCTATCACCACAATGGGCCTCCACCGGCAGGAAAAGGTGTGGACCCGTAGGCGTGGACAAGAGTTGGGTATCTTTAGTAAGGTCTAACGTAAACAATGGGCCACCGATGTCTCCACCGATAATGGCGATAGTGGAGGTCTTCCGGTGGGAGGAGGATGACCCGGCAATTGGGAACCGCTGCCGTAGATAGGCTTGTGTCCAGATCTGCTCTTGCTCTTGCTGTGGCTGTCATGACTTCTTTGAATGATGCTGAGCTTTTTGACTTGGATGTATCCTGAATGAGTTCGAGGGCATCAAGCTCAGATATGCCTATCTGGCAAAGCGAGCTCCTCGTAACCTCGGCCTCCGTTTCGCCGCGCCGCTCGTTTCCTCTTCGCTCTGGACATGAGTGAAGGAATCGTCAAGTTGGCGAGACTGCCAGTGAGGAGTCCTGTGCCATCAATAGCCTGCGTCTAGACAGTCCTGAGACCCTCTTCGGCCCCTTTGAGACACGGCATCGCCTTTGTATCACGCGATTGAACGTCGTAAAGATGCTCTGAAAATCTGAAAAGGCGTGGAGGTGGAAGAAGTCGCTGTTGAGGAAGTTACCGTCCGCTAGACTATTCTAAATCAGGCTTAGCGTTGGCCAGTGATACCACTACCCGTATCATGAAAATCCCGGAAGATGCACCTCATTTGTTGTGTCTACTCTATAAATCCACTGATAGGTAATTGGTTTAGTGCAACGTTGAAACGTCCTGCTGTATTAAAGAAGACCGATGCAGGTCGTCTATCCTCTGCATCCACGGATTGTGATCGCAGTTCGCTGAAGAAGCTTGGAACTCTTGAAGAAGCGATTAGAATGTAAGGGTGCTACGCAATGACGTGGCTATCGAGCACTATAAACGGTGCGTGTGCGCATGTGTGTAGAACTCTCTATTCTCATCAATGGTAAGACTAATCGCTACCCTTCCCTTCGGGAGGAATTCCCTCCTCTATGTACTACAGGGAAAGGGGTAGCGCAGCACTACTACGCACTATGGACGCCACGTCGACAGTAGTGCCGTATTCCTGACTGGTCCTTACACTAACCAACATTACAATCTTCTCTTAGGAGTATGGCGTTTGGGATTGATCTAAGAATTCTGCAATTCTATTCAGCTCAATGCGGCTCATACAAGCTTCGCAGAGTTTCCTGGAGGTATCTGCATGAAATGTTATCCTTGTGTCCAATGTTGTTTCCCGTTTCCAGGCCTGTTGTCATCGTGTAAATTGTCATAGTCAACGGCTTCAATTTCTTTTCATGGGTGACGCGGCCTACGCTACCTCTCCAAGCCAGAGTTCAAGGGCTGCTCGGGTTATTGAGAAGCCTTTTGTGCCCACCAAGCTGCTCGCAAAATCTCACCAACCCTGCTCTTGTCACCGTTGCGCTCATGGCCTAAGTTATGATCCGCAAGATACGCACACAGAGGGTTACGCCGAGCTGGAATTTATGGGACAGATGAAAGGGAAATTGAGTACGAAAACGCAGTGGACATGGCCTTGGAACGTGGTGGCGAAGAGCCAGGATCGTGTGGAATCAGTTTGGGGAAGTCCCTAGTTGAGTGGATAACCATGAAACTCGTTTCCTCGGCAAGCCGCCAGAATACTCTGCATTTCTTTGGCGAATACTTCGGATCACATCAATGTCAGCGGTCAATCCGCACACAGATTTTGGCTCGGAATATGTACCAATGACATCTTGACCCAAATATGCGCTGGGTATAGTCCTTAGGGTACTGGAAGGATCACTGCGATGCTTCTTCCACAAGAACGATCCAATCTGACTCCCATCTCTCGTCAAAAGCCTATGTTGTAGCTTAGGTTCTATACTCGTCTCACACTCGCCATGGGCTGATGACAGCAATGATCGCTCGCTCGCGTGAGCGTGCACTCTCCGAAATCTTATACCTTATTCATCAAAGCTACAAGATTGTCCATAAGACCATGATTCTTGTATACTTGACTTTGATCGATGGATTCCAAGTTGGCGTCCTAATCACTCGACGCTTTGAGCGTGACAGTACAATAATGGCGGTTATTGGTCTCTCACGGTAGGAATTCTCTATGGATTCAGTATTGGATTCTGGGGCGGGTGTGCATTCGCGTATAGTGAGAGGGGTGGAGGAAGGGGAATTTATTATTCTTGAGACTAGGTATGGTTTGTGGTAGGTTCGTTGGCTTTCTTGGGGGTTTTTAGATGTAGGTTATGTTGCTGCTGGGTTTTTGGATTGGGGGTTTTTGGATTGGAGGTAATGGAGGGGATGTGCAGAGTAGGGTTGATGGGGATAGGGACAGGGTGTTATGTTGTATATGAAGTATATCGTGAAGCGTAGAGGGGAAAGCTGTTTGGGGGGTGAGACGTTAGTGTTATAGAGGGGTTCAGAGTATAGTTTTGTGTGCTGGACTTGTTGTGTGAGCTAGATTTCTGGATGGCGAGGCTAAGGGGATGGGTATTGTGCCGGTGCGTGTGAGCCTTTAGATGGTGGAAGGGTGGTATATGTTGGGTTGTGTACTGTATGTTCTCGTACTAGCCCATAGAGTCATTGTTGTTGGCGATCGTTATCTTATCCAAGGTTCAACGCTAGATGAAAAGTCGTCGACGGTTCGATTTGATCTTCCCCGGACCGCTGCTTACACCTTCATTCTGCAAAGCTCATGAATACTTCATTCTCCTTCAGTAGATCCATACAGCTTTGCTTCAACGTAACGAAACCTCCAAACCCTTGCCGCTTCCACATCTCGAACCCGAATCTATCTCGGGCAGCACTGTGCATAATCCTGGGACTTTCTTAGTCTCAAACCGCAGTCTCTCGCCCTTCCCCTCTGCCAAGTGCTACCCCAATCGATATCTAGCCATTTGAACCCAGCCCAGGAGTTCACCACGACAAGGAATTCAGGGTAAGGGCCGGGCGCGGGATTGGATTTGCTAATATCGGGGACCGAACTCAGTACGCCGATGAGTTCGCTCAGGTAGGTCGGATTACACGTTTGCGTCTTGCGACGGAGATGGTAGGCGAATTCCGAGACGCTTTGTAAAGACAATGCCACTGTACTTAGGGGCGCAGCAATGCCGTTGTATACGGTGACCTTGCCGATGTAATCGGGTGAAAGCGGCGGCTCGGAATATTTTCGCGAATTCGTGGCATATGCGAGGCTCGCGAACGGTTCTGTCGTCTCCTGTGAGCCTAGGACTGCCATCTTTTCAATCCACCGTGCACGTCCGGCTACATGGGTGGTAATGGCCGCTGCATGGACTCATTTGGGAGGCTCGAAGAGATCCACATCTAGCACGTTCTTAGCCTGGTGGTTCGAAATTCGGAAGGCTGGTGTTTCATGTTTGTCGGACCCTACATCCTGCACGAGACTTACGATGCCGAGGAGATCCCATCTTCATCCAAGATATTCTATACGCTATCGTGAACAGTCTGCCGGGCCCATCGCTGCTAACAGCAGCAGACAGAAACTGTCTGAAAGGCGCTAGAGAAAGGGAAATCAATTATGAGAAAGGAGGAGACCCGCGCTTTGCTTGATATAGACAAGCCTCGATGACTAATCAAGATAGAACTAGCTCCACAATTTATCTCTACAACCGGCTTATCTCCTGCTTTCACCAAGAGCTCGAGACTGATTCCATCAATCTTCGGAAACAAAGTCGCCATGTTATCATGAAAAGTGGGGCTGTGGGCCCCTTGACTACAAGTTTCACGGCGTAGAGTCATTGTTTCCGTATCAGTCGTCCCCTTGCCACGCCTGATCATAATCACTGTATGCGCATGCATACCTTGGGAGATGACCATAACGCGCCTGGAAGCTTCTCTTCGTCGGAATGTATTGCATTGGCTTACTTAAAATGAAAGGCTTGGTCTGGTACCAGTCGACGCTTGATCACTGTGCCACGTCACTATGCGTTACCAAACGAAGGACCGCTGAGGATTCCAGAACGAATTTCTAGAAATTTGCCATCATACGTGCGGTTAGAGTGTACAGCATTACTCTACGCCGACATCACCGAACAGCTACTCATTGCTTGTTTAATGTACACACTAGCAATCTTGGACACCCTGCGTTCGTTTGTGAGCCGGAAGCTTTGCAATCATATACTTCAGCAGGAACAAGGCTATATCCGGACAGTCAACGACCCTCCCACTACGCAAGGTTGCGAAGCCCTCGCGAATTGCTGCCAATCGCCAAGTTCAGCCTCAAAGGTCACTACACCTGAGCCCTTTCGGTACGTGCGATGAGATTACGAATACCCTTGATCATCAACTGGTACAGCCTCGGATCATTCGGTAGCCTGTGAGCCCTCCCATGGTCCACCAGAGTGGCCAATTTTTCATTGCAGAGGTGGTATAGTGCCAGGACTCCAGATATCTGGCGATCATTGGATCCCATGATATGGCAAGTGGGGATCGTAATAATTTGGCCGCATTCATCTGCGAGGTAGAGCTCGGTACCATCGGAATTGTATGGAGGACCGCCGCTTATGAAAACAGCGCATCTTAATTGAGGTTGGATCTTCATTATCGCGCATTGCCTGAAATGGTCAACAATGAATGTCGCAGCAACCGTACCACCCTCCGAGTATCCAATAATCCCATCAAACGGTCCGTCCGTACGCATGACCTCGTTCAGTTGGTCCATCACAGACTGAATCCTATCAGAGCTCTTAGGCTGTAGTGCTTTGATCATGTCCCGGTATTTGTGCTCGGGTGTTGACGAATCCGTCTCGTTGTCGAAGTAGACCATGCAAGCTTCCTCGTCTGACACATTTTGCGACACTGATTCGATAAACCGACGATGAGATGCAGGACCATGGAATTCCTCCTGATCGGAAGGGATAGCGACCTCGATTGTGCCGTGAATGAAGTGAAAAGAAGCAGTGCCGTCGTTCTCAAGATCGTTCACAATAGGCACTGTCTACGTCAGCAAGTTTCTCCAAGTGTGAGAGGGCCGTTCGTATACATATTGCCGTACGGAATACCTATGAAGGAATTAGTGAGGGCTTGGCTAAAGTGATTGAAACCTTCACTACCTCCGCGTTTGTACGCGCTCCGGCTAGGCAGAGAAACCTCATATTTTGTTATGCGATGCTTACAGTCTCGTCAGGTGGTGTGCAATTCGATCTTGTGCGGACGATTCAGCTGAAATTGCGAGAAACGCAGGTAATTAGCACGCAGATTTGTAGGAAAGTAGGTCGTCACGTGTGTCTAGAGCGAAACATCGTAATCTGTCGGTCTTGCTCGTTCGAATGCAAACCTGTAGCGTCGAGGCGATTCGATCTATTCGTTTGTCCCGAACGTTGATATTCCAATAGTACATATGCTGGAGAATCTCGGTAACGCACTCGACGACATCGCCAATCGCATAGCAGCCACGTCATATCTGCATGATAAACAAATGCCTCTCTTGGCCACATGTTTTAGAGCTTATGGAAGGTGGGACGGATCTCCGACGAGTGACCCTACATAGTCCCAATCGATCTCCAGCTCGGGAATAAGATACGACCAGAGGAAATCATGAAACACCAGAACTCGTTGTTTGCTTTCTCTACGTAAGAAGACAGTCATTGCTCCTACCACATAGCATTTACTGGCGCAAAGGCGATTGCCTAGCATCAAAGAGGAACACTCCAACTGTTCTCCCATCTGTCAACTCGAAACTGTAAGGGATACGTCTAACGTTATCCATCTTTGTGAACATCCAAATACCAGCAATTCTGACACCGCTCCTCGTGCAATCGACTTACAAATACAATCCCATCGGCTTCGAAATTCTTGCAGAGATGATTCCTGGCGTTCGCCAAGACGATGGCACCCCGTTACTTCATCACGCTGATGGAAATCCTATGCCAATCGCGATCATCGGTTTGGGTTGTCGTCTGCCCGCAGGAGCGACCAACGTCGAAAACTTCTGGGCAGAGATAGCTAATGGTGAAAGTGGCTGGGCACCACATCCAGCAAATCGTTATGACGCCAAAAAGTATTATCATCCTGATCCTGATAAGAAAGGAAGCTTCAATGCAAAGGGGGCACACTATCTTGAGGAAGATATCGCGCGTTTCGATCCTCAATTCTTCAATGTGACGGTTGCAGAAGCCATAGTACAGCTCCATTCTTCAATACAGCCATCTTCGAGACTAACGGTACCTTTGTAGGCAATGGACCCCCAGCAGCGTCATCTTCTAGAGGTCAGCTACGAGGCACTTGAGAATGCAGGGATTCCAATGCGTAAATTGGCCGGTACAAAGACCGGCGTTTTCGTTGGTGGCTCAAACTCCGACTATCGTACTCATATTTACCAAGATCTTGAAAATCTGCCCATGTTTGAGGCCACAGGTAATGAATCATCTTTACTCTCAAATCGATTATCTTACACCTACGATCTCAAGGGTCCAAGCTTGACCCTTGACACGGCTTGTTCCTCAAGCCTCTCGGCACTGCACACAGCTTTTCGCAGTCTGCAGACTGGGGAGTCATCTCTGGCTATTGTAGGGGGCTCTAACTTGAATATCAGACCGGAGCCGTTCATAAGTCTATCAACCACAAGGCAAGTCATGGCTGCCAGAACTCTATACCTCCAGCTAACTATCATGCAAGGTTGTTGTCTCCTGACGGGCGCTCGTATGCCTTTGATGAACGAGCCACGGGTGGCTTCGGGCGTGGCGAGGGTACGGTTTGCATAATTCTGAAGCCATTGGATGCTGCATTGGAAGCTGGCGATCCCGTCAGAGCAATTGTGAGGAATACTGGCGTGAACCAAGATGGCAAAACAGCTGGAGTCACCATGCCCGACGGTAGTGCTCAGACCGCGTTGATGCAATACGTCTACACCTCAGCAGCACTCAACCCGACGGAGACAAGCTATGTAGAAGCCCACGGCACCGGAACGGCGACCGGCGATCCAATTGAAGCGAGTGCAATAGGAGAAGTGTTCCAGCGAAAGCCTCACAAAACCCCTGTTGTAGTAGGCTCACTCAAGTCTAATATCGGCCATCTGGAAGGTGCCAGTGGCGTTGCTTCGGTCCTCAAGATCACCTTGATGCTCGAGCGGAAGTTTATACTGCCAAATTTTGACTTCCGGAAGCCAAATGCGGTGATTCCGTTCGAGAAATGGAACATGAAGGTAAGCACTTCTTGTTGATACTTTCGCTCTTCATGTAAAGATGCTCAACCTCTGACGGAGACTGAGCGTCTTAACGTCACATGGACGCGTCGCTTCAGCCCCAATACTCCACAGTGTCAGATATTGTTGAATCTGCTAGCGCTACCTTCGCTTTAGCAACCTCGCGTTAAACGTCCTGTCGATGTTGATCACTTTAGGTTTCGTCCAAATTAGTACCGTGGGAGACGATCGGTATTCGGAGAGCATCGATCAATAACTTCGGCTTTGGAGGATCAAATGCTGTAAGCTTATTGCAAGATCACCCGGGAAACTTTGCCCTCATTGACGCTTTCGATAGCATATAATCATGGAGGAAAGTATTCCACCAAGTAGTTGCGATTCACCAATCAGCACCTCTTTGATCAATGGACACGCTCGTCGGAACGGACTTGCTAGCACCATCGACAGAATTATTCAGCAGCATGTTTATGTCTTCTCCGCCAATGATCGAGAATCTTTGGAGAGACAGATCTCCAAAATAACGGTTTACGTGAAGGAGCGCCCTGTTATCTTGCATACAGATATGCTTGACTCTCTAGCTTTCACGCTCGGACAACGAAGATCGGTCCTGCCCTGGAAGTTGGCATTCTCAGCTCCTACCCCTGACGCACTGATTCGAAGTCTGACAGACCCTTTCCTCGCTCTCACCAAGTCAAGTGACCAGCCTAGGATCGGGTTTCTCTTCACCGGCCAAGGTTCGCAATGGGCTAATATGGGAAGGGAGTTGTTTCGGGCTTACCCTGTATATGCGTCAGCTATACGCAAGGCCGATGATGTTTTACGTTCTCTCGGTGCTTCATGGTCTTTGATCATCGAGATGGGGAAAGCAGAGGAAGTTTCAAATATCGACAGGCCTTACATCAGCCAGCCCGCTTGCACAGCTCTTCAGATCGCCTTGGTAGACTTACTTCGATCGTGGGGAGTCCGCTCTTGTAAAGTTGTGGTCACTCGAGTGGCGAGATTGCTGCAGCCTACTCCGCAGGGATTCTGGATATGGAAGTCTGCATGGCTCTAGCATACTGGAGAGGTGTCGTTTCCACCACCCTGAGCGAAGACTTCAATATCGTTCGTGGGGGTATGATTGCAATTGGGGCCAGTCAAGATTTGACTCAGGCCCTGCTCGACGACTGTGTTCAAGGCAAGCTTGTCATCGCCTGCATCAACAGCCCTTCTAGCATGACTGTTTCCGGTGACGAAGCTGCAATTCTCGAGCTACAACATCTGGCCGATAAGAGATCAGTCTGGAACAGAAGACTTAAGATTGATGTCGCATATCATTCGCATCACATGCTCCGTGTTGCCGAGAAGTATGGGTCGCTCATTGGAGATGTGCATCCAAATGCAACGAACGCGGACAATTCGGCATTCTTTTCATCGTTGGCAGGCCGCCAGGTGAATACTTCGTCCTTGACTACGGCCTACTGGGTAGAGAATCTGACTTCACAAGTCCGATTTTGTGAGGCTTTGGAGCTTCTCTGTGTGCCAGAGGGTGGGGATAAGAAAATTGTTGACCTTCTTATTGAGGTTGGGCCTCACTCAGCACTGCAAGGTCCGTCGAGACAGGTGCTGGAATCATCGCAAGTCGACCTCAAAGATATCCAGTATTGCTCTTCTCTTATTCGTGGCGGGGACAGCATCACAGACATGCAGCGCTTGGCAGCTCGCCTATTCAAGGAAGGATGTCGAGTGGAGATGGGCGCTGTGAACTTCCCTGATCCAACGATGAAGCCTCCAAAGGTTTTAACGGACTTGCCCACCTATCAATGGAACCACTCAAGGAAATACTGGTACGACACTCGAGTCGATCGAGAAGGTCAATCTCAGCCCACACAACGCCACGACCTTCTGGGGAATCGCGTTCACGACTCCAGCATGTTGGAGCCCCAGTGGAAGAATATATTAATAGCAGACAGTGTACCCTGGCTTCGGGATCACAAGGTCGAAGGCCTTACTGTATTCCCTATGGCGGGTTACTTGTGCATGGCCATGGAAGCTTACAGACAACAGGCCGGCTGGAAGCAGGTCAAATATGACCGCATTATATTCAGCGAGATATCCGTTCATCAAGCTCTCCCTATTCCAGAGTCCACGCCTGTAGAGCTCATGCTTTCGATGGCACCTCACGCCGAGGGCCCTCGGGCATCATCCGACAAATGGAGCGGATTCAAGGTATTTTCCTGGACAAATGACAGAGACTGGGTGGAGCATTGTCGCGGTCTCGTGGCCTCTGAAAGTTCGGAGGAAAGAAACAACCCAATAGACGGCATAAAACAAGCGAAACGTCGTCTAAAAAGCTCTGCTGCTACCTTTGAACGCCTCAGTGACTCTTGCACGGAAGCGGTCAATGCTGCTAATATCTACAATGTGGTTGCGGAAGCTGGTTTTGAATACGGACCGACATTTCGCTATATGGACGGGGTAATGACAGGGCCCTCAATGGTGAGATGCAATGTAACTGTGCCTGATAGTGCTGCTTCCATGCCTTACCATCACGAATCAGAGTATACAATCCATCCCATAACTCTGGACCTGATCTTTCAAAGCCTTTGGCCAATCATTACCAACGGCGGTGATAGCCTAGACGTGCCCTACATGCCTATTGCGATCCAACGGATGGAAATATCGACCAGCTTTACCACAACGCCGGGTGCAGCCCACCAAGTCATTGCTCGATTGAAAAAGGCGGATTTGTTCTCCCAAAAGCCTTCGCTTGACATAGATACCTTTGGAGAGCAAAGGCTACCTGAAACCGCCGATGTCTCCATCAGAGGTCTTATCGGAGCCCCCGTACAAGGTTCTACTGCTCACGCGAAGGTCCAAAAGGCTCAATGCCTCAAAATGCATTGGGAACCGTGTGTTTCATATCTCAACCAAACTCAATGCAGTGCGCTATTCTCACTATCTCCACCAGCTCCGACAGCCATTGAAGAGCTATAGAGTCTCGAGCGCCTGAGCTGTGATTATATCGAAGAAGCGCTTGACCAAACCGCACCACATTGCATAACGGCTCCTCATCTAAAGAGACTTTACATTTGGATGAAGAAGCAGATAAGTCTTGTACAGGAAGGCCGAAACTGCCATTTACCTCCAGAACTACTGCGTAAGCCAGAGAATGAGCGACAAGTACTACGAGGTACTGCTGTCTCTCTTGGTCCCTATGGCATCATGATCCAGCGGATTGGAGAGAATCTTTCTGCGATCCTTCAAGGTCATATAGAGCCTCTGTCAATCATGTTAGAGGACAATCTCCTGAGCCGTTTCTACACTGATATCGACTCCTACCAACGGCGGTGTAGTGTTGCCGCCAACTACATTCAAAAGATGAGTTATCAAAATCCTGCACTTCGCCTTTTAGAAATCGGCGCCGGTACGGCAAGCGCAACTATGCCTATCCTAGAAGCGCTAGGCGGTGGTACTACTATGAAAGCCGCAAGCTTCGAAGCTTACCATTTCACTGACATTACTTCCGGCTTTTTCGAAACAGCAAAAGTAAAATTGAGTTCCTGGGGCGAGCTCATCAGCTATCGCAGATTGGATATCGAATCATCCCCCACAGATCAAGACTTCCAGGCCGGATCGTACGACGTGGTCGTGGCATCTGATGTTCTCCACGCTACTGCTAAGATACAAAGGACAATGGTGAATGTGCGCTCACTGCTGAAGCCAGGAGGAAAGTTAGTGCTCATCGAGGAGACGGGTTCTAAGCAACTCTTAAGATGGCTCCCATTCGCTACACTTCCTGGTTGGTGGCTTGATGCTGGAGAAGACACGGACGTCAACGGTAGTGACTTGAATGGTAGGTACTACTTAAGTTTCATTTACAAAGCTGATGATATGAAATCTGTAGGGCAACTTATTCGGGAAGACGGCCCGTTGTTAACCAAAGAGCAATGGACGGTATTGTTCTCTTCGAGCGGCTTTTCTGGTCTCGATGGCGCTGTTCAGGACTACCCGGATCACCCCGAGCAAAGTGCGAGCGTCATGTTTACCACCGCTCTGCCTCAAGTAGTCGAGAGTCAGGAGGCCATTGAAGAGATCGTGGTCATCGGTCCTAGTGGTCCTAGTGAATACGTCTGCTCTGAAGTCAACACCCTATTGCAGAATCACAGTCAAGCTAAGGTGACAAAGTTACTGATGTCGGAGGTGGCAGACTTTAGATTTGACCGCCAGTACTGTATTCTCATCGACGACCCGGAGTATCAGTACCTTACGACCATGAATTCTGAATCTTTCCAAGGACTACAACGAATACTACAGTGCCCTGGTGTCCTTTGGATTACTGGAAGCCTCAGTTCGCCAGATTCAGGTCTGGTGACAGGTTTGTGCCGAACCATACGCTCGGAAAATCCCAACACAAATCTTGTCACCCTCGCTATTGAAGACTGGAACACGGCGAGAAGACAAGTAGCACCTTCCATTAGTGACGTCTTCGAACGTTCGTTTTGCTCCACAATGCCATGCACCGAAATCGACACGGAATTCGCGGAGAAGAATGGGCTTGTATGCATTCCTCGGTACGAGCAAGCTGTGGCGCTGCACGACTGTCTTGACCAAGGATTCCACCATGACATCAACTACCTGCAGCCTTTCTCCCAATCAGGCCGGCCGCTTAAGCTGACAATCTCTAACCCTGGCTTTCTGGATACGCTATGCTTTGTTGACGACGAAAAACCGTTATTGGAGCTGGCGGACGACGAGATCGAGATCGATATCAAAGCCTCTGGGCTCAATTTCAAGGATGTGATCCTCGCTCTTGGTCAGTTGTCTGGCAATCACTTGGGACAGGAATGCAGTGGAGTGGTGAAACGACTGGGTAATGCTGTTACTAACGTTCGGCTTGGTGACCGTGTGTGCTCTGTCACCGAAAGCGCTATAGCAAATCTTGGGCGATGCAAAGCAGCGTGTTCGAGCCCCATACCTCAGTCTATGTCGTACATGGAAGGAGCCTCAGTACCAATAGTCTACTGCACAGCACAGTATTGTCTGTCGAACATCGCTCGGCTGGAGCCCGGCGAGACCATCTTGATCCATGCAGCAGCTGGAGGCGTCGGTCAAGCTGCAATTATGCTCGCTCGAGCCACAAAAGCTACCGTTTTGGCTACTGTAGGCAGCATCGAGAAAAAGGAATTGTTGATGGAGACATACGGTATCCCAGAGGGGTGCATCTTCTACAGTCGCGATACTTCTTTTACGCAAGGAGTTATGGACGCAACTGCTGGCAAAGGGGTGGACGTTGCCCTCAATTCCCTCGCCGGAGAACAGTTGCGCGCCACTTGGGAATGCATGGCACCTTTTGGACGATTTGTTGAGATCGGTAAACGTGATATCACCAATAACCAGAATCTGGAGATGAGTCGATTCGAACGGAATGTTAGCTTCACGGCTGTCGATCTGACCGACCTCGCGCACCATCGGCAGAACGTCTTACAACAGTCGCTGGTCGATGTTATGAATCTGTTTAGGGAGAAAACCATTAGGCCAGTCAGTCCCATCCACGAATTTGGGGTTTCGGATGTTGAGGCAGCGTTTCGTTCATTGCAAAGTGGGAAGCTAATGGGGAAGCTGGTCATTGTACCGAAGGAAAACCAGATGGTGATGGTAAGTTACCAATTCATATTCCGAGTGGTTGTTGCTGAGAGTCGAGATTCTGTTGTGCGTTTGTGGACTAACTACGAAATCAGGCAACACATCCTGCGTCAGAACCGAGTATATTTCGTCCAGATGTTTCATATCTTATTACAGGTGGTACTGGTGGCATTGGCCGTGCTATATGTCGCTGGATGGCTCATCAGGGAGCACAAAACATCATTCTGGCATCCAGGTCCGGCCTGGCCCAACGCGATACGGGAAGCATGATCGAGAGCCTGAGTTCCCTTGCAGTGAAAATCGAAGTACGCCAATGCAATGTTGGTAAGAAGGCTGACGTTCAACGTATGGTCTCCGAGTGCGCTAAGATCATGCCTCCAATCCGTGGTGTGATACATGGGGCTTTTGCCAATAAGGTGGGTTGCCGACTCCCAGGCTAGCTATAAGAGAGAATGGCAGTTGGAAGATTGTGGCTCCCGACCGCATTCAACATTATAGCTCAGATCGCCATGCGTGGAGAGAACACTCATTTGGAGCTGCAAGAAATACAGTCTGCTGAACCACGTCTGAAGTTTTGATCAATTAGACTTCAAGCAGCTCCAGTATGATCTACCGTTCGGGGAACGTCATCCTGACGGCTGCCTTTTCTAATAGCTAGCCTGGTTCCATTACCTCACACGACCTGTACATGCTGACATAGCCATGCAGGACGTTCTGTTCGATCAAGCTCGGTACAGTGACTGGACGCATGTAATCGAGCCCAAAGTTCACGACGCCTGGAACTTACACTCAACGCTCCTCTCCCATTCCCTCGACTTCTTCATCTCTCTCTCGTCCGTTAGCGGCATCATCGGCCTCCGCGGCCAAGCAGCCTACGCCGCCGCCAACAGCTTCCTCGACTCCTTCGCGCACTTCCGAGTCTCCCAGGGTCTTCCAGCTACCGCTCTTGATCTCGGCGTTGTGAGCGAGATCGGATGGGTGGCAGATCGGCCGGAAATTGAGAATAGCCTGGAAGTGATTACCGGCGAAGGTCCAAGCCTTACCGAAGCAGATGTTCTTGCACTGGTCAAAGTAGCTGTCACGGGACAGATTGACAAACATGCCGACCATCAAACGATGGTAGGTTTAGCCTTTGACAACTACCACCCTGACCATCCTTCGGCTTTCTGGGCTTCCGACGCTCGCTTCTCCCATCTTCGCCGTGCAGTGGCTGCTACATCTAATACCGCTGCTACGACGACGGGCCAGGCTACGCCAAAGCAATCTCTCAAAGCCGCTCGAAGCTCAGAGGAAGCTATCTCCGTTGTGACACAAGGTCTCCTCGCCAAGTTCTCCAGCGTGCTGATCGTGCCCGTGGACGAGATTGCTGTCAATAAACCTGTCGTGGCGCTGGGATTGGATAGCTTGATCGCGGTCGAGGTTCGGAGCTGGATAGCCAGGGAAATGGAGGCGGCGATGACGACGATGGAGTTGATGACTGCGGGGAGTATTGGCGCGTTGGCAGAGATGGTCGTCGCGAGAAGTAAGTTGTGCGACAATTTGAGGAAGGGAGAAGGTGTCTGATTGGAAGGGGGGCATTTCAAGAACGTGTTGGCGCATGCGACAGGATTGGAACTTCAACAAAGCTGTTATGATGTTATGGTGATGATTGATATGTTTTGCTAGCTACCTACACTCATTCATGTATCTCATCTCTTTTCCAACTGCCGTCTATAGTACTCTCACAGGCGCGATAGAAACACGGCGTACTAGAACAATACCACATCACGAATCCTCGGCATCCCGCTTGAACCTCTGCAATGTAGATTTTAGCCAGAAGCCATATATTCCCACATCACCCTGCACCTCTATATCCCATCCCATCACGTATGAAATCAACCTTCGATCTCCACAACCCTCCCATATCTTCCAAGCTTCAGCATCCCCCACCCTCCCTATCCACCACGCAATCACACTTTTGAATCAATATCAAGATCCCCATCCCACCTCATCTCTCTCCATCTCGTCGTCTCTTCCTTACTCCATCATCATCATCATCATCATCATCATCATCACCATTACTATTGTTATTGTTGATCGTACTCCATGCCAGTGGTGGTCGGGAACCCTAGAAGGATGGGAGAGATATCTGTGCTTTTGGAAGTGTGAGTTTCCGAGTTGGATATCCCAGGGTGGTGATGGTATGGTGATGGTATAGGATGTGTTAGTGTGAGAGTACAGATGAGGGGCGGGGAAAGGAGAGAGGGTGGGTTGTTGGTGTGGATAGAGGAGATACTGTGGTAGAGGAGGGGAGGGGAGAGGGAGGGAGGGGAGGGTTTGTGGGAGTGTTTTGGGATGTGATGCTTATTAATATGGGATCGAGATGTAAGTATATAGTGGCTAGAGCTGGGCTTGTGTGCGTGTTTAGGGGTTTGTATGTTGTAGATGTGAAGAAGAGACGAGGAGGAAGCGAGGGGGGCGGTGTGCGGCTTGAGCTGTGAAGAGTACCGTAGCATTGGCTGGAAGTCTTGGCGTGCTTTTTCGAGCATCAGTTTATCTTCGTGTGCATAACATATTGATCAGGGGATTGCATATATTTTCTTACCAGTTGTACTGCTCGGTCGATTTATTTGGTAACATTCAAGCGAAGTCATTCCCATTTGTAGATCTCCAACGTGTGGAGATCTTTGGCATTCGACAACGGCGTATAATTCGCGATCTTACCTACTGAAGTAACATTAGCGTTCCGTAGCTGTCATAATTTCAATACTCGTATCAACCACGAGTGAGTCCGCTCGCTAAGTAGCACGGGAGAAGCCATCCATCACGGAATCAAGATCTAGTCTCTTCCCCAAGGCTCGACACTAATTATTGAGCCTCGGGACTCATATGGGAGGTAATTAGCATGAGTACATATAGCGGTCGACTTGAAACAAGGGGCATCATGTATGGAGGAAATCCGACAAGCCGATTATTTCCTAAGGGCCTGATATGTGGCTTTTCCCACTCCTTTTCAGCTGGTAATCCGTATGGAGTAATTGATTAGAGAACGATCTGCTCCCACCTTGACCTTAGCCCGGTCAACCTCGCTACCGGATATCTCTATAATAATTATACTTTAGGCGGTATACTTTAAAGTTCGCCTACTCTACCTTGATTACCGTCCGGCCCGTCAGGCTGTCACTAATCATAGTCGCCGGACACTAGTGTTTATCTTATCTGCACGAGCTCGGGTCTACTAGCGCAAAGTAGGCGACTTCTTATATCTATCCCACCACATCCATGACACTAACCCCTCCCTGCATGAATACGCTGTGGTATATTGCAAATAGGCGAGAGATCCCCCCAAAGGTTGGGATCGTGTTGTATAGATTGGCCCGGATAAAATTTGCCATTTTCTCCTCAACATCGAATTTTGTAGCGCGTGTCATGTCAATCAGCTTATTCCTCTTTTGACCATGGCTCTCAGCCTTGCAAGCTCCACCTCATTCACAGCTCGCCGTGTATGCTTCGAAAGTCTAGCCTCATCTCAAGTTCCCTTTCAGTAGTCTTCCCTTCTTCAGTCATACGTACCTGCGAACCTTCATGCTCTTCCGTACGCAATCAATGTGAAGCATACTATCGCTCCAAAGATGTTGAGGCCAGTTCAGGATGACCAATCCATCCTATGTCTCCTTCCACCCAATCCTTACACGCCATGTCCCTTGGTGCACACACCAGCAAGGCTGACACGATCGCTGGTGGCTCCGAGGATACAGCCATCATCGGCAGCCCACAGCCGACTCATGTGTGGAGTCATTGAGAAACCGTCCGTCTTAAACACCCTTTCAACCATGGATATCTGTGAGTCGTATCAGGTCCTACGGGGCTACCTCCGCTGATAGACATCCTGCAGCCCGAAGTCCTAAATCCTTCGGCGGCTCGAGGAAGATCAGCCCACGTGGCCGGCAAACATCCACTCATGTCGAATAGGCTCATTCTCTGTTATTAAGGGTCTTTGCAGCGCCGGAACTTTGCGATCCTGGTCTTGGACGACGCAGCCATGCGGCCCTCGTCTGCTGTCACCCCAACCCGTATTGGCTTGGTTGATTAAGGGAAGATTGCAGAGTCGCAGCATTGTCGTTGTCTACTCTCTTACCGAGCGTTTGGATCTGCATGATAGTAAGCCGCAATGCAATCAATTCTGTGCATGCGGTTTAGGGTTACAGTGCAGAGTTTAACCCTCATGCATACAATAGATTGAACATGACGTTAGCATGAAAAGCACCAAAATTTCGCCACCTGAAATTCCGCAGCTGTGCATAGTCTATTCATCTTCCAATCTTCTCAATTTCATTGACGGCTGTCGACGGCGGAATCGTAGAGACCTGTCCTGGACAAGGCAACTCCAATGAATTGCTCTCGGATACGGCGGCGGTGGAGTGACAAAGAAGATCAGGTACTAAGCCAAGAAGCGGAATCACAATGTACTCCGAGATAATGCAGTCAGCGCGCACACACTGACGTTAGTGCAAGTGAGCCACGGGACGCTGAAAGATTGGAACCGTGTTGCGGCCAAGCTGCCAGGAAGAACCAACAAGGATTGCCGCAAGAGGTGGAGTAAAGTAGGAGAAAATGTAAAGAAGGGAACATGGGATGATAGTGAGGATGAGAAGTTGCGCGGTGCAGTCGGAGATCATGGTAAAAAGTAAGCTCCTCGATTATCATGCTGGTCCCTACGCGAGGTCTGTGCTGACGGGACCGAAGCTGGACCCAAGTTGCGTTGGTTCTTCAGACGCGCAATGCAGACCGTACGTGACAGTACCCGAGTGATGTGGACTCTGCTCATCTCGCAAGAATGTGCCAAGCGATGGCAGCATTCGCTAGATCCGAATCTTGACCACAGCGAATGGAAAGAACAGGATGATGATCGCCTTCTAGCTGCAGCAACATTATATGGGAGGAATTGGAAGATGATAAAAGACAGGGAGATTCCTGATCGTTCCGCAACCGACATCAAGAATCGGTGAGACGAATCTATCAGTGACCGATGCTGCGCTGACTACGCCTGTATCATACTAGACACGGCATCATCCTTCGGCGCCGGCGGATCGGCTCGGGATCAACCGAGTCCTTAGAGAACCCTGATTCAAAGCACAACGTTGAATTCTCCCTTTCACAGGACTCTGACGATGAAGAGGACCCGAGCAGCCCATCGAGCAATCATGATATGTTCGCCAGTGAGAACAACTCAATTCCCACTGCTCCAGTGGCATGCATGAGCTTCGGAAACACTGGAAGCTTCCCTGTGACAGATCAGGGCACAATACTGGAGTCACTTCAACCCTACGATCTTTCCAATCAACCACAAAATCATGTCCGGCATACGGACATCCCCATGACTGGGACTTACGTACCTGGTCTACAAGACAGCTTCTGGAAACAAACACCCAATCCAGCAGTAACCAGCGACCCTTTTGCTTTCGATTACCGATGGAATGAAGATACTGTCGCTTTGAGTTCTATTGACATGGGCTCGAGCTCCATTAACACACCATCGACACAGCAGCCCGCCATCGAGGACAGCGACAACCGTACGGTGCTGACTTTGTTCAACGTGGAATCGGGGACACTGAACAGCATGTTGGAAACGGCATTCAACTCAAAGACCAAGGTCAAGATGGAAACGTATCACTGAACGAATATAGTTTGGATGTACCCTGGGGCATCATGACAATGTCCGCGGGCAAGGACAGACAATGACACAGACATGCATTGCTGGACAGGGTAGTGATTACATAAGGTCATGAATAGGAACTATTTGAGCAGAGGTCGATGGTTTACCAGCGGCTAACTCTTCTGGGTCGAGCGCGCCAAGGCCACGCGACAAGTGGGATTTGCCTCGCAATAAGGAGGTAAAAATATGGACAAGTGCGGAGTATCGCTTCACAGGAATGGGGCAATCGAGTTCTCAATAGTAGCAGGAACGTGCGCCTTTAAACTCACATTAGTGCAATGCTGGGTCCCTCCCTACTCTGTACCTTGTCCACCATGGGCTAAGTAACCTCAGCATGCCAGCACAACGTCGCTTAGCAGATGTAACGTTGTCATTCTATGGGAAACTCTGATGTTTCTCAAGCGAAGGGACATGAATCGGTAGCGAATCATCGTCGTTGTAACAACCCTCAGCTAGATCGACACTGATTGATCGGATTTCATGCCAAGCCTTTTGGCGAGGACAGGATAATTTCAACTTTTCAAGGCTTCTCCGTTCTCGCTGGAACAAGACCATCAGGTGACTTGAAGACCATGCTCAAAGAATGATTAGGCTTAAGATCTTACAGCTCCGTGGATCTCCCAAAATTGAGTTGAGAGTATTCACATCCTGCGGAGAATCTGTGTGCGATCTGGGTAGGCTCAGCGTGACCTCTTGTTCCATGTCAACATCGTATCGAATTCGAAGAGCGATTTGGAAGACTTTGATCCTCGTGCCAATCTAGGTTTGCTAGTTGGGTGATATTTTTCGAAAAGCTGACACTGCCTTGTCTCATTACAGAAGATTCACTCGGTACTTCTTAATGTATGATATGATGTACCGCCGAAGAGCTGCCACCTTTTCCAGTCTGCTAGCTGAGTATCATCTGGCTCATCGAGAATACGAGGCGCCCACCAGGTCCTAAGTGACTCTGTAGACCTTATCATAGAGCTTTCAAGAGTGGAATGTGCTAGCCTTGTGATATAAACTTATCTCCGATCTCCCATATCGGAGTTAAGTACTCGGGTCTTTTCAAGCACCGAAGTGATCATGACTGGCTCTGCAAGCAATTCGTGTGAGAATTTTGTAACCGCTGCGTAGCTCGCGACAACCTAATTTCCATTATATTTATCGAGAAATATGAAGTAACCAACGGTATATGTCTTCCGCATTGGAGGAAAGCCATATCGGCAGACATGATGGGACTTACAGAGAAGGAAGCAAGAGAAACTCGAGGGGCTATCCAGATACAGAAAAGGCCATTCCGACCACATACCAAGGTTCTAACCCAGCCGACTTCCCAGATGGCGGATTCGAAGCATGGCTGGTCATTCTGGGGGCGTGGTGTAGCTTGTTCGTCAGTTTCGGATGGATAACTTCGATTGGCGTATTCCAGGACTACTATCTGAGCCACCAATTGAGCGAATACTCATCCAGCACAGTCTCCTGGATTCCTTCCTTACAAGCCTGCTCGATGTTCATCGGAGCTCCTGTATTTGGGAAGCTCTTTGACAGCTACGGCCCACGCTGGCTTCTGGCTGGCGGGACTTTCTTCCACGTGTTCGGGCTCATGATGGCTTCGATATCGTCAAAGTACTATCAATTACTGCTTTCGCAGGGCCTGTGCAGTTCCTTGGGGGCCGGCGCAATTTTCTATGCTGCGAATAACTCGGGGAGCACTTGGTTCTATCGAAAGAGGGCATTTGCGCTTGGTATCATGTCATCAGGATCTTCATTGGGCGGAGTAATATTTCCGTCAGTCTCAACGCGTCATCTGTGAAGGTTCTGGATGCTGAATCAATCAAGCATTATGGCATATCGTCTGTTTCCTCGAGTCGGCTTTGGATGGACTATGAGAATCATCGCTCTCATGATACTGGCGCTTTTGATTGTTGCGAATCTCACGGTCAAGTCAAGAATCGCGCCGAGACCAAGCCCGTTGAGGATCTCAGACTTCACTCGGCCAATGCTTGAGCTTCGCTTTTGTCTTACAGTGGCGGCCAGCTTCTTCTTTTTCTTCGGAGTTTTCCTACCCCAGAATTTCTTGGTCATTGAAGCCCGCAGTCGAGGAATGTCGGCTCACTTGAGCGAGTACCTGATATCAGTCTTGAATTCGGCGAGGTAAGCGATAATTTTCCCATTCGCTAGGGGGGGAAAGTTGATGCGTGTGAAGTGTATTCGGTCGAATACTGCCAGGTTACGTGGGGGACAGAGTAGGCCGATTTAATATCATGATCATGACGACCTTCTTGTCCGCCATCCTCGTTCTGGCTCTCTGGACCCCAGCCCAAGGCAACGTGCCGATCATAATATTCGCAGCTGCATATGGATTTTCGTCCGGAACCTTTGTGTCAATGGTGCCGTCCTTAACCGCTCAAATATCTGATATTCGCCAGATTGGCGTGAGGAACGGCACGAATTTCTTCATCGTTGCCTTCGCTGCTCTGTGCGGCAACCCAATCGGCGGGGCACTGACTTCACGGGATCAGGGCGAGTACACATATCTCCAAATCTTCAGCGGCGTAACGATGGGAGTCGGTGGCGCTTTCTACGTTGCATCTCGGCATGTACAGTGTGATGGTTGGAGATGGAAGAAGCTGTGATTCCTATCGCCGATTTATAGCGAGGGCTAGGATGTGGGTGCAGGCTTGGTGCGAAGGCGTAGAATATGGATCGCTTCCAGTAGGTCTAGTATCATACTGGCAAACGGGAGTCAGTACTGCACGTACCCAAAGTAGCCTCAGGAGTGAGGTGATGATTTATTTGTAACCGAACTTCCTGGACTAGAGCAAGGGTGGAATAACGCATGTATTAGCGTGTGCAGTTTTAATGCGATTGGCCTGCTGTAAGACCCTAACCACGACCCCACGAATTATAGTAAAATTTTAACTCAATAAACTCAATAAACTTATTAAATCAGTTATATCTTCTATATATACAGACGGATTTCTATAATTTTTAAGGCGTTAGATATTATAGATAAATATATATCTTTTAACCTACTTAGATATTTATTATAAGTCGTTTTTACTAGTAGGGTACGTTAGGAAGGTATAGGTATAGGTATAGCGGGTAAAGCGGTACTAAGATATATAGGTTTAGCAGGTAAACTTACTAAATTAATTATATCTTCTACGTACGTAGACGGATTTCTATAATTTTTTTAAGTATTAGATATTATAAATAAATATATATCTTTTAGCCTACTTAGATATATATTATAAGTATTGACTATTAAGTAGTATAGTTATATAGCTCCGATAAAATCAGCGATTATTTTTTAATTTAGCGGGGTCGGGGTCAGGGTGTTATAGCAGGCCAATCGCATTGAAACTGCACACGCTAAAGATCATGTTCACAGGAGTTTGACTAGTGAACTGTCACAGTGGTAACAGACCTCATTCGATGTTCCACCCTGTGCAGAGGACTTTTACGACTTTCTTTGCTCAGGAGTAGCAGCCTTAGTCGAAGTGTCGATCGAGAAGGTGTGTCGGGATACGAGAGCCTCATGATGCGTACCAGCTTGCTCTCAACTCACGCAGCAGATTCCATCAACTTTACCCCAAAGCCTTCAAATGCGCTTCTCCGAAATCATCCGAAACGAAGCCCAGTAAGCCACTGAAACGGTGGACACCTGTACCCCATGCGAGATCTCTTCAACGATCGCCTCCGGTACTCCTCCAGCCCAGCACTTCTCGGACGCGTGTGGCTTCTTGGAACCGGCCTATACTGAGCTCTACTGTCTCTCATGAGGGTCTGATTGCTGTTCGAATACGCGACAAGTATGTCTGGGTATCGGGAAGTTGGAACTATCAAGCTGCGCTCTGGGTAGAAGAGCTAGGAAACGAATGAGTGACATACCCACAATATCTACACTGGGGCCTTCTGTCGTCACGGAGCATGGTGGTGAAAGCGAATGGTCCGCCGCCTCAACCTGAGCAATCCGGCATTCCCAGCAAGAGCATGGAGAATACAAGGCAAAAGAATGTATGGTCTACTATAGACCAGACACTATTCTGGCAAGACGCTACCGGCCTGTATAAGCCATATCCTGGACGTTTGGCCGTCTGTTACCTTTACAGGTAACGCTCACAAGGTTTCCTCTTTGCAGACGAAGCCGCTACGTCGGATTTGGTACAAATCACTGTGGCCCTACCCTGTTCAAGATGCAATCGGATACGAAAGAGCTACCATCCTCTTGGCTACCCACTCAGCGTTACAGTCTGGGAGATTGGTATCTGACCATGTTCGCCGAGTGACCATCATGGAGCAGTAATCCGACGAGTTCGTTCTGTAGTTGATTCTCTCGATGGTAAGTCAAGTCACTTTGCAGATATGTATACGATGGTCACTGGCGATGAAGCAACTTGAGCAGCCCCTGGATGGACTGACCTGCTTCAAGTCTTCCCTCGATCTCGAATCCACTGCACATAATTGCAGGAACCAAGACTTTCAATACGGACAGTATGACCATACTAAGACCTGTACGATACATGATCGATATCCACTTGAGACCCGGGACCCGAGTATGCTCAATGACATCTTCCGCTGGTCCCCTAGTATGTACATCAATGCCGTCATTGACGAAGCCTAAACAAATGATCGGACGAAGTCGCTGCCGCAACCTATTCCCAAAGCCTGACGCCATCTGCTTGAAATCGTTACGACGGTGTTGATGGCATGGCCTTTTCAGACAGTCGAACTCCCCAATCGTGCGTCCATTCGAGAAGGCTGCATGAAGGGGCATGATAGCCTTACTGCTTTGAGTGACTTGTATTTCTTCGCGTTCGATGGCGACCTAGTCAAGGGGTATACTGACCACAGACTGTCGTTCACAGGTGTGAAGCTACCCAATCATTCTGGTGCGCATCACCGTTCGACAAGGGATCAATCATACGAGAGGAAAAGTACCGAGTGATTGGGGAGGGAATCCCACCAGCGTACCAAGACTATCAATTCTCGGCTGTGGACGATCTCATGCGTGTCCTCAATATAAATAACCTCGAAGACGACGTCACGTACTCAAGCAAACCTGCAGTCGGTTGTGAGCTTGGATTAAGCGAGTGGGGAAGGAGAAAGGAAATTTCAAACCTAAGCATGGACTCAACAAGCGTGGTCCACTCCTTCGGTCCCTAAAGGCCCGTTCCCCTGACAATCACGCTTGCCGACAACGCAAGCTTATACATACACAAACAACAGTCTCTCAGAGTGGAAGCTCGTTCTGGGCAATAGTCACTAATAGTGCTGAAGCTCAAATCCAACCATTCATTTGATCAATACTCGATCTAAGCACAATTGTTGTATATGAGGCTAATCGTGACTTTGCTTATCGGGACCGATGGTGGCTTCGGTACTAACATTTCTTGCGCGCATTTACCAATTCACGAAGATTTCGTAGATGATTTGTTTGCTTTGACCCCGAAGTGGCCTGGATGGCTTCGAAAGACAATATCAAGCCTTGCAGGGGCGAAGGGGTTCATTCCATGACGCCCCTCTGCACAATATTGAAGCCGTCCAGACGAAAGCCACAATGCTGTGCCTTGGACTTACACATCATTTTTCGACAGGAGCCTATGCTCTAAGAGACTCTGCAGTAATAGTGTGCCTGCGCTGAAACTTCTTATATTGCCGATGCTCACGGCAGCTTTGCCCCCAAGAAGAGTCACAATGTATACATTAAGTGCCCCAAGAAGAGGGGAGACACATCAGCTACCAAGCTTGTTGCCGCCTAACAAGCGGTAAGGATTAATCTCGTTGGTCTCGCTGGCTGGTCTGGCTGATATGGGTATCGTTCTCAGGGAGGCGTTGCCCCCGCCTTGTCTTCGATCTACAGTTCTTTCGTAGGACCCGAGTAAGTGGCCTACTTGCTGAAGACCCAATGGTGTCAAGAATCCAAGCGAAAGCCTGGACTCTGCTGTCAGGACATGTAGGTTCCTCATTGAAGCTGACACTATGCTGGCCTAGTACACCTGATCAGCTAATCCGATACACAAGGACGCTGTCAAGGGAACTCATCACCTAATTCCACGTGGATCATTCATCAATCTCAAATTCTGAAGCAATCAGCAACATGACATTGCCTTCGCTCCTCGTCTGCGGCCCCCAGAACGGCTGGCCCACTCGTCAAGAACTTATCAACCTCAAGGCAATCCTCCTTGGCGAAACTCGCCTTCAACAATTTGTCACTGCAATACGGCAACTCCCAAGGTTATGGCCTTTGTTAACGACGGCAGTACCAGAACTACAGCCGACAAAAGGATTTGAGCTGCTTGGCCTACTAGTTCAGTGGATCAATGATGAAGACAGTTTCGAAAGAGATCTCCCACCCCCCAACATCGTGTCCACGCCTTTGACCGTAATCATTCAAGTCGTGCAATACTTTCAATATCTAAGAGATCTTGGAAGAACGCATGCAGATGTGTTGGACAGCGTCCAATCCGGCGGTATCCAAGGGTTTTGCACAGGCTTTCTCGCTGCTACAGCCCTTGCCTGTTCAAAAGATGAAACGGAGATATGTGAGCTCGGAGCAGTTGCTTTGCGATTAGCTGTGTGCATTGGCGCTTGTGTGGACCTAGATGGTATATTTGCTGAACCTCCTAATGTAAGCGAATGCCTAGCAGTCAGGTGGAAGACAGAGAAGGGAAGGGACGATGTGAATGAGATATTGAAACAGTATCCCAATGTAAGAGATCATTGCGTTATGCCACCGTGCGGCCATGAACTGATGGCGAACTAGGCATACATATCTGTAGTCAGCAATCTACAGAGTTTGTCCATCATCGCCGACGTCTCCACTATACTCCCGCTAAGCCGTGATCTTACTTCACGCAATATGACTATATCCCCAGTCATGATCGGTGGTCGATTTCATTTCAAAGGAATGCATGGTGCTGTAAGCAAAATCAATGAGCTCTGCACCAGTGATCGAGACCTTCAATTTCCACCTGCCCAACGTACTCTGGTGCCCATTAGATCGAACGTGGATAGCCTAATCGTTTCTGAAGGCTCGTTACATGGCCTAGCTCTCAAGTCAATCTTGACAGAGACGTCGCATTGGTATGCAACCCTCACCGCTGCAATTATTCCGATCAAGAGCGCTTCCGTTGTCGTTCTCGGTATCGCCGATGCAATTCCCCGCACCATTGTTCGCTCACATGGCTGCACTGTCGTAAATGTCTCAAGTCTACCGCTGACCGATCATGAGCCGACTTCACCATCACTAACACACATCGATCCCGCGGCCCAATCATTGGCCTACCCTACGCCCCTGTCAAAATATCCTGCAAACGCTATCGCGATTGTAGGAATGGCTTGCAAATTCCCCGGCGCCGACTCGCTCGATGAGTACTGGAACAATATACGCTCTGGGCTGTCGTCAGCCGAGGAAGTTCCGGCCAGCCGTATCGACATCTATGGACACCGAAGGACCATGGATCCTAAAGCCCGGTTTTGGGGCAATTTTGTTCGAGACCCTGATGCATTCGATCATCGGTTCTTCAAGAAGTCGTCGCGCGAGGCCGTACAAATCGATCCGCAGCAAAGGCTTCTCTTACAATGTGCCTATCAGGCTATCGAGTCTTCCGGGTATTTCAGCGAAGATGAAGAGTCACGCCCTACAGATATTGGATGTTACGTGGGTGTCAATGCAAGTGACTATAACGACAACATTGCTTCACATCCGCCTACAGCGTTCTCAGCCTTGGGTACATTGAGGGCATTTTTAAGTGGGAGAATCAGCCATCATTTTGGCTGGACGGGTCCATCTGTCACCTCCGACACAGCTTGCTCGTCATCCTTAGTAGCTATTCACCAAGCCTGCAAAGCGATCCAACTCGGCGAATGTTCGAGAGCAGTTGCTGGAGGAGTCAATGTCCTCACAAGCCCTTATCTCTATCAAAATCTCAAAGCCGGCGGGTTTCTAAGTCCGACGGGTCCAACGAAACCCTTTGATGCCAAGGCTGATGGATATTGTCGTGGTGAAGGTGTTGGTTTAGTGGTATTGAAAAGTCTTTCGGCCGCGATTGCTGATCATGATCATGTCCTCGCTGTGATTGGAGGATCTGTAGTCAATCAGAACAGCAACACAAGTGGGATCACGGTTCCTTGCTCAGCATCACAAGTCGATCTGTATCACAGGGTAGCAGCGATGTCTGGTATCAAACCTACAGATGTGTCTTTCGTTGAAACTCATGTAAGATCTGTGTATCGTATAGTCTCGAGGATTATCTAGCTAAAGTCGTTGACACAGGGCACCGGGACTCCAGTCGGTGATCCACTAGAGTCAGCAAGTCTACGACAAGTTTTCGGCCACGCTGATAGACCCACAACTCTCTATCTTGGCTCGGTGAAAGGCAACATTGGTCATACAGAAGCAGCTTCAGGGGTCGCTTCTCTCATCAAGACAGTTCTAATGATGCAGCACGAAGAGATACCGCTTCAAGCGAACTTCACATCCCTCAATCCTAAGATTGGTGCTCTTGAGAATAGCCACATGGCCATCCCAGAGACGACTAAGCCATGGACCTCCGACTTCCGCATAGCATGTGTCAACAATTACGGGGCAGCAGGAAGCAATGCAGTTGCACTAGTATGTCAGCAACCCACGGTGCTTGGAAAAAGGCACGAGACGTTGAGTAGGTACCCAATAATACTGACCGCACACTCCCACGAGAGCCTTGAAGCCTACCGTAACATGGTTCTGAAAACATGCTCTTCGGTATCCCTGAGCGATCTAGCATATAATCTGGCCATCAAACAAAATCGATCACTCCCTCACTTAGTGGCAATGACGGTATCAGACGGCACTTGCGTGGAACAGAAAATTTCCGAATGTGAAGCAGTCGAGGTTTCGAAACCGACAAAGCCGCTCGTTCTTGTTTTTGGGGGACAAGAGTCTGCAATAGTTAGTCTCTCGAGAGAATTGTATTCAGCATCAGTCTTGCTCCGCTCTCATTTAGATCACTGCGATCGATTACTTCGCTCCACCGGCTTCCGAGGATTATACCCAAGTCTCTTCTGTACGGAGCCTGAGCATGATGTCGTGCAACTTCACAGCATGCTATTCTCGTTACAATACTCTATCGCGAAGTCCTGGCTCGATTCGGGCGCTCATGTGGAGGCTGTTGTTGGACATAGCTTTGGACAGCTCACAGCATTGTCCGTATCTGGCTGCCTCACCCTCGAGGATAGCCTCAAACTTGTCACCGGTCGAGCAATTCTCATGCAAAAGCACTGGGGCTCGGAGCCCGGAAGCATGATCGCTGTTGATGTAGGTTCCAAGGCCGCAACAAATCTTGCAGCAGACTGTGGCGTGGAGGTTGCTTGCTACAACGGCCCTACCAGTCAAGTCCTCGTTGGCTCAAAGGCTTCTATCAATAAAATCAGCGAGCATGCAGCCACCACCTCTATGAAACATAAATGCTTGAACGTCGCGAACGGATTCCACTCGAAGTTCACTGAGTCTCTCTTGCCTAGTCTTGAGGAGCTTGCTGAACAGCTTGTCTTCAAGGAGCCCAGACTTGCTCTGGAGACCTGCTCACGAGGCGAGAGCTGGACGAATTTCGGTCCGCGTCTGATTACGGAACACACCAGGACCCCTGTGTACTTTCAACAAGCTGTTGAGAGAATCTGTGAACGTCTCGGTCCTTGTACATGGCTTGAAGCAAGCTCTGCTACTTCTGTCACTTCAATGGTCCGCCGAGCTCTTGGTCCTGCAGCGAGCCGAGATCACACTTTCCAACCTTTGCAGCTCAACAACCCAGACGCAGTTGGATTACTAGCTGATGCTACCACAAATCTTTGGCAATCCGGACACAAAATCCAGTTCTGGCCGTTTCACAAAAGTCAGAAGGGTGAATACTCCTACATTAATCTACCTCCGTATCAGTTCGAGAAGACGAGGCATTGGTTAGACTACGTCGATCATGCTTCCAAAATTTCACCCGAAAAGCCTATGAAGCCTGATGAAGAAATCCCACTACTCTCATTGCTTACGCAGAGTGACGGTGATGGAAAGTTCTTGGTCAATCCAAAGAGCAAGCAGTACAAGCTATTTGTGCAAGGCCACGCTGTGCTTGGCGCTCCGTTGTGTCCGGCAACGCTTTACGTTGAACTTGTGGCCCAAGCAGCGATGGGACTCAAGCAGGATCCCGATCCGGTGCCTCGCGTGGAGAACATGGAGGTTCAAGCACCACTTGGATACGACGTGGAGAGAATCATATTGCTCAGGCTGACTGCCGTCACAAATGATGTGTTCGCGAAGTCCTTTGTTGTGGAAAGTCGCGATAAACGAGATGAAAGTAACAAATTCGTAACACATGCTACAGGGAAAGTGATGCTTCGAGGAGCACATGATTCCGAGACGGACAGTCAATTCTCACGGTATCAGCGACTGACAGGGCGCACCAAATACGACGAAGTATCTCGCGATCCAGGAGCTGAGCAAATACGAGGCTCCATGGTCTACAAGGTCTTCTCTAAGGTCGCCCAATATGCAGGCTACTACAAAGGCGTTGGAGATATCACAGCTAACGAGTATGAAGTCGTGGCCAAGATCAAGATGCCGGCTCCTGGGGTCAGCACCGAGTTCGGCAATACAATTTGTCACCCGATGACGATAGACAATGCAATCCAAGTTGCGGGCATACATGTCAATTGCTTCAACGTTTGTCTTGATAATGAGGTCTACGTATCGACAAAAGTTGATCTCATACAACCAAGTCATGACTTCTTGAAAGCAAATCATGATGATCGAGAGTGGACAGTATATTCCAGCTTCTCTAGAACAACCGATAAAGAGGTGATCAATGACATCTTTTTCTTTGATAGTGTGACAAAAGATCTGGTACTGATTGTTCTGGGTGCTCGGTTTACCAAGGTCCTTATTAGTTCTTTGACCAGGGTACTCAATAGGGCGAACAATTCCAGAGCATCTTCACCTGCTGCTAAGATCAGCTCTCGAACCTCTACACGTCCAAGCAGCCCCAGAAGAACTACGATACTGCCAGATCAAGAACAAACCAAGCGGCAGCCTACATTACCAAAGGATGTGTTTCCTGCAGTTCAAGACCTTCTTAGCAGTACTGCCGACATACCTAAAACGACAGTCAAGCGCGAATCCACGCCTGACGAATTAGGAATTGACTCGTTGATGGTCACCGAAGTGCTAAGCGACATACAGCAAGCCTTTGCTGTTGAGGTTCCGTCCGAAGACTTCATGGCATTGTCAGATGTGCAAGCTCTCTGCAAATATCTCGACAGTAAGATAGGAGGTTCGACCTTGGAATCATCAGAGCCTACAAGTGGTTCAAGCAGCAGTCAGGGAGACGCGGAAACTCCCGCAACTGAACTCGGTGGCGGTGTTCCACCTGCCGATGACCTTGTCTCGCGCTTAGCACAACTGGTGGCCGAGCACCTCGAGACCACAACAGCCATGACGCATGAGACCTCGTTAGCCGACAATGGGATGGATTCCCTGATAGGTGTCGATTTACTCAACGATATCGAAAAGGAATTCGGCACGCAGGTTCAAATGGAGCAGATGAGCATGGAGTCTACGTTTGGCGATCTTTGCAACTTGGCATTACCTAAACGACTGGAACCAAAGACTCCTCCTTGGGCGGGAAGCTCAACGACCCCTCAACAAAGCCGAGATCTGGGGGTCGATCACGCGGAGACCAGCTCAAGGCCTGCGACGCTGGCTGACACTCAACACGCCTTTGAATCCATTCGATATGATTACATGGACTATGCGGCTGAAACTGGGTTCTCGACTTTTTGGTCGCAGTGCTATCCGGCCCAGGCAAAGTGCGTGCTAGCCTACGTCGTCGAAGCTTTCGTAGCTCTGAAATGTCCTCTTGATTCGATGCAACCTGGGCAAGAGCTACCTAGCATTCTATTTCAGGAAAAGCACAAGCTTCTTGTTGATCATCTATACGAGATCTTGATCGACGCTTCCTTGGTATCTCGTACAGGGAGCTTCCTTGTCCGCACAGCCAATGCAGTCGATGGGATACCCTCTGGGGAGCTTCTCAAGAACATCCTGCAAGATTATCCACAGCATATATCGGAGCACAAGCTCCTCCACATCACCGGAAGTCGATTAGCGGATTGTCTGTCCGGCAAGGCCGACCCCTTACAGCTACTGTTTCGGAAGAAAGAGAACAGAAATCTATTGGAAGATGTCTATACTACTGGGCCAATGTACGCTGCAATTACCAAACAATTAGGAAGCTTCTTCGAAAAGTCTTTTGCGAACGTCAAGGGCAAAGTCAATATCTTAGAGCTTGGAGGGGGTACTGGAGGTACTACCAAATATATTCTCGGCCATCTGATTCATCTCAACGTCGATTTTACATATACTTTCACCGATATATCGGGATCCCTTGTTACGGCCGCCAAGAAGAAGTTCGCTGGGTACAGGAATATCGAGTATAAAGTCATTGACATAGAAAAAGAGCCTACTCAAGACCTCGTCGGCAAACACCACGCAATCATCTCCACCAATTGTATACATGCTACCAAGAATCTATTTGAGTCTTCGACCAATATTTTAAAGATGCTTCGACCAGATGGATTTCTCTCCCTAGTCGAGTTCACCAGAAACATATTCTGGTTCGACCTTGTCTTCGGCCTTCTCGACGGCTGGTGGTCTTTCAATGACGGCCGCAAACACGTACTTGCTGACGAGAACTTTTGGGAGAGCAGTATGAAACGAGCTGGCTTCAAGCATGTTACCTGGACCACCGGAGATACTCCCGAGGCCAATACTCTCCGTATCATTACGGGGTTTCCCGAAGCCAACAAGCTCGAATCTCAGAAACCGAATTTTGATATGGAGACTGTTGTGTACAAGCGAACAGAAGAGATCTCGTTGCACGCGGATATCTACTACCCCCCTGTGGCCGAAGTACCTAAGCGGAAGTCGTGGCCAGTCGGTATAAGACCCTTTTCTCACGCTTACATAGCAGTACTGACTCTACGTGTAGCTCTCATGATCCACGGCGGCGGCCATGTAATGCTCTCTCGCAAAGATATTCGGGCCAAGCAAACTCAGCTCCTTTTGGACAATGGCCGCCTACCTATCAGCATCGACTACAGGCTCTGCCCAGAAGTCAACATCATCGACGGCCCTATGAGCGACGTCTGTGACGCGCTACAATGGGTGAAGGCTACGTTACCGCAGATGGATCTCAAGTACCCAGGTCTGAAGATAGATGTGGAGAAGATCGTCGTTGTGGGTTGGTCGACTGGCGGTACCCTTGCCATGTCCCTGGTGTGGTCGGCTGGCCTAAAGGGCATCAAGCCGCCGGAGGCCATTTTAGCATTCTACTGCCCTACAAATTACGCTGCCAGTTGTAAGAAATCTTACATCCATCACCGTCGAGCACGAGTGCAACTAACGATCATGTATGTAGGCTGGAAGCAAGCAAATTTCCCGAACGGCTCCGCCGCCGCCGCGAACAGCGGGTACGATCTTCTTGAAGGCGTCCAAGACAAGGCCGTCAGTTTACCCATACCATGCCCCAATGTGCGCAAACAATTACCTCTGACCCCAATTAATAATACATCTCTCAGATCACAGCCTACAATGTCCCAACCAAAGATTTCGCCCTCGGCGGCTGGATGTCGCCTTCCGACCCCCGCTCCCGCATTGTTCTACACATGAATTGGAAAGGCCAAGCCCTTCCCGTCCTCCTGAACGGTCTGCCTTCCAAGAGCCAAGTTGCGAACTCAGATACCGACTACACAGACCTTCCTCAGCCCAGCGCCGAGCAGATTGCGTCCATCAGTCCACTAGCTCAGGTGCAGAAAGGCACGTATCGGACGCCTACGTATTTAGTTCATGGTACTCAGGATGATTTGGTCCCGTGGCAACAGAGCGAAGAATTGAGGGATGCGTTGCAGAAGAATGGGGTGCATGCAGGGTTAGAGCTTGTGGAGGGGAAGATCCATTCGTTTGACTTATTCCGGGACCCGGATGGGAGGGCGTGGGAGAGTGTGAGAAAGGGATATGATTTCCTATTTGAGCAGTCGGGTTGAGGCGATGGGGTGGGTGATGAGCGATTGGGACTGTGAAAAGTTAGGGTGGTAAATGAGTTTCAACAAATATGTATGTTGTTTGATAGACTTCCAGAATGTCAATGATAGATGCTATAGACGATAGACTTGATCAGTTGATACGATTTTATGCAAGGTTGTTTGGGGAAGCTACCAACGTTGTGAGAAGAGGTATGCTTACTTTGAAGACAGTGCATGAAAGACCTCTACGTATACGAACCTCCTATTATTTCAATAGTGACTTGGATTGATGAAAGCCCGGGGTGACCCGAGCGTTCGGGCCATTTGACTTGAACGGCAGGTCTGCCGAGCCACGAAATCCCATGAACGTTCACCGACCCCTCTGCTCCGATCTTGATGACAAGTAGGATCAGGCAAGCTGCCATTGGTCTTGAGCGCACATTCCACCTGCAGAATTCACCTATTCTCCTTTCGCAGCAAGGATTACATGCTAAACGGAGCTACGTGGGAGTCCTCGGTCCCTTTCTGCTCTTGAGACGACTATCAGTCCGTACCGAAGCCCGTCCGCACAAAACGAAATCTCTCCAGATGGGTGACCCATCGGAGCCTACTGCTGAGCAAGCAACGAAGCTGTTCCAAGACCTTGAGCGAAGGTTCCCGTCCAAGACTTTGGGGGAGAATCGGTGGTATCTCGTCGCTGTATGCTGCTCTCTCATTGTCTCCCCAACGTGACACAGAGGTGAAGTATGATCGAGATCAACCTCTCAATATTGATGATGCTCAGATCTCAGCCCTCACAGGAGGCAGCCAGCCCGAATTCGTCGGAAACCTCTACACCTATCTAATCCAAAAGCCACAATACACCACTCCAGAATCTCGTCAACAGCTCGTACGAAGATTGCGAGAAGCGCTTGTCAAATGCGTGTCTATCGTTGGAGTATGCAAGCCCATCGAGGCGATCTTCCAGATAGCGGAGATTGAAAGGCCGGAGGATAAAGATTACTCGTTTTCCCGGTCCGTATTGCTGTCATCATCACGACTCTCTCGTCTATACGAATGATAACTCCTCATCGCTAGTGTAGTGAACATTGGCTGTCCGGCGAAGAAAACAAAGCCAGGGGTATCGCGTGGCTTGATCAGATCTACAAGCATAATCGCACAGACACTATCAACAGTTTCGCCGCTCACAAAGATTTCGGTATTTCATGCCTGTTCCCCTGACCGCTACCCCCTTCTTGATTCGCCTTTGTCTTTCTCTGCATCGTATCGGTTCACTCACATCTTGCCTTTCAAGCCTGGATTTCCGCCAACATAACCTACGGTCTCTATCTCTCCGATCACAGCATCCTTGACGCCATCGACACAGAAATGGTCGTCCTATCCGGCATCATGATCCAGAACCTGAAGCGAGAGACGGGATGGCATCTACGTGGAACGCGGCGAATTGGTGTGAGTTACGACGACGTGGAGGTGGTGCAGCAGTGTGTACGTATTATTTTCATCCTGCAATTTGCACGTATCTGGCAGTGTAATACCAGTCTCTCGTTGCTAAAACTCAATCGTGGCAGATTGAGATGGTGGCAGCTTTCGCGGACGTGAGATTGAATAAAGTTCCCAGAGTTGCAGACATTGAGCATGAGGTCTGAGTGTGGAATACTGACTCACGGACCTTGCAACTTGCGGATGGTGGAATGATATAACGTAGAGTACAAGCAATGAACAAGCCACTCTCGCGCCTTCATTACAGGCAAAAGCTGTCTTCACGCAGTGTAACAAGAGGAGGGATCATTCTTGCGAGGACTGTTCTTCGATATGGAGATGATGAGAATGGGATCAACGAAGAATTGGTGAGAAGTCACGGTAGTGTGATCGTCCTGCTCTTATACGTCGTATGCCTACCTCCATCAACTGGGTCCCTCGTTCCAGCTGTGATTGTTGATATAAGCGTGTTTATCGCCTTCAACTAGATCTGGTGAATGCATTTGACACTCTCTCGCTCCTCGTTCGACCGGTAAACAGCGGATGCCCCTCAAGTTACTTACAGGAATCCAATGCAATTAGGCGACTACCACGGTATGGATTCCGAAAAAGCTCTCTGTGAATCGTGCACATCGCCCCGAGCGATACCAGTCATCGAGAGTCGAGCTAGGACGGTCTCATAAGTCACAATGGACTCGCTCTCTATCTTGAACATATAACTATCAATCTCATTTTTCAAACACTTGCCTACACTCGTATATACACGCAAATAGAAGCGCGGCCTGTAATAACTTCTACAGGCTGATTGAGATCTTAGGCAAACTGACTTGAAGATAGAGCACTTTGATACTTTTGAATAATGCAAGCATTATTGTGGAAGATGTCAATTCAGATGGGTGGCCCTTAGCGTTTCGGGCCACCTCTAGGGGGTGCGGCCCTGAACCCCCCCCGCATAGCACCCCTCGAACCTGCCGTTGGCCAGCCGTCTGGGGGGAGGCGTATAGGGGGATGGCGTCCCCGCGCTATACCCCCTCGCCTCACTAACTTCGGCCCACACCGCTACAACAGTAGAGTATGCGCCATCATGTCACCACCAGCTCCATCCTAGAAGACAGGCGAAAGCCATACCATATCGTCGCCCCAACAGCCACCAAATTGAGATGAATACTCATCGCATGCGCCCTCGAAAAGGCCCTCTTCCTCACTTCCATACTCTCACTCACCTTGTCGTCAGTGTACTTCCTGCCATCTCTAGTCTCTGACACCGCGCATCAGCATCAGCATCCGCCTTCATACGATCCATTCTACCCCGCGGAGGACTCAACTCCCCACATACCTTGATGTATTCTCTCCATCATCGCCCCCTGCGTCCTCGGACCCCAGACCAACAGGTTGAGCAACGCCATCGCTCCACCGATTGCAAGCGGTATCCAGTCAGCGGGTGAAGAGATGAGTGAGACAGGGCCGTATGGAGGATGGGTGAGGGCGAGCGAAAAAAAGAGGAGAGATTGGAGGCGGAAATAGACTGGGAAAAGACGCTTCTGCAATGTTGTGAAGGCGGAGGTCGGGAGGGCTTGGAAGCATAATTTGGTTATGACAAAGGTCTCGTCTCAGGTCAGCTAGAGCCAACTTTGCTCTGGGCTCGACGGACCGTACCTGGAAGAGTTCGGTGCCCAGCAAGGCGCCAAAGAGTAAGGTGTGATAGGATGTCATGCTCGCCAGCGGGCCTAGGCTGCTGGCGGAGAAGATCGAGCTGGCCATTAGAATACTGTTGGGGGATATACGGGGTCGTCTGTACTACCGGCTAGGACTTTGATGGTGCTCGGATGCTGCGTCTTGGTTCAGGTAACACTGTGCAGATGCTGCCCCAGGAGCTGCGTCCGCAAGCCGATGTCAATATTTCAAGGGCACGAAAACCTGCTGCCTGATTGCTTCCACCATCTGCCCTCAGGGGGTCAATGGAGATTAAAAGGTTAGCATAACCCTACATCACCTCGCCGAACGATAGCGAATCACTATATTCTATGAGTTATACTCTTGTCTCGTCAAGCCAAGCAAACTTCCACCAGGTACGTGCCCCCAACTATGTAAACTATGTAGCTACCTTGTACACCCCCCCCCCCCCGCCACAGCAGCAGTAGGCTGGCATACCGATACCAGTATCCCTATCCAAAGCCACGAGCCATGCCATCAACGACACCAACCATCCAAGCATTGTTTCACTGCAGCACATGCCCTCATCGTCGAGTTCTCCAAGCCGTAATTCATGATACAACATACTCATCCCAAGATCAAAATCCAGTCTCCTAAATCAACAGCGACCTCATAAACAGCTGGAGCATATATTAACCCTTTCTACGTCATCTCATCAAGACTGAAATCGTTCCCTTCCGATAGAGAATACCATCGACGGCCTTTTCATCTCAACATTGTCGTGCTGTGCTCTGCAAGAAAAAGAACCTTTGGTTGGAATTCGAACGTTCCTACCTACCATAAGGCCTCTCTCTTCGCCAGCAGTCATGATCATTTTATCATATTAATCAAGATCCCTAAATCTATACCATCCTAAAAGCTACCTACCTCTTTCACCCTCATCTAATCCAAGATCAAATCACCAAGCCACTATCCCTCACCGCTAGCGTTATCAAATTCGTACCAACACCAACATGCTAATTTACAGACTTAAACTGTTGATGTTGTACTCCCTTGCTAGTACTAGGACAAGTCTGGCCACACACAGCTCACCCACGTCGCAGGGATAAATTCATATCTCTCCTCCACTCTTACCATTGAATCATGTCACGGATTCAAGCTCAAGCTGGCATGGATCATGATATCGAGGATACATATATATCCTCTTGCGGAAGCGATTCCCGGGGAAAGTAGGGAGGCAGCGTTGGGATCGGGATACTTTCGAAACAGCTGTAAGATCAAGAAAGGTTCCTCGGTATGTAGAATGTCAAGATTTTGATATTCCATGGGAATTCTCACCCGATTGCCCGCAAAGCTTATCCATCTCCCCTCCTTCCATGCCAGCAACATACACATACACACACATACATACTACTATCCCATATCATATCTTAAAACCCTCCAGTCCTGCTCCAATCACTACTTTCCATTGCGAACAACTACAGCATAGATAGAGATAGAGAAGCAGCCGTCTTTCATCAGGTATACGCGGCACATATACACGATTTGAAAGCTCGGTCGGCTGGCGTGTGCATGTCGTTTAGAAGGATAGAAGGATAGAAGGATGCACACGGATTTATAGCCAAACAAGTCATCTCTTACGATTCCCAATCTAGCAAGCTCCGCGAAATGCATATAGTTTTCATACATCACATATACGACAACTACCATCCCATCCCATCCCATCGCATATATCCGATAGAAAATCCATCCTACTCGTCCCACCGTATCTATCTGACTTGAGGGGAATGAAATGAAATGATCAACGACTGCGAAATGGCGTTGCATTGCGCTACGCTGTGAGATCTTCATAATCAATCGATTGTTCACATTAGGGTTGCCATTCCCTTCTTCCATCATCGCCATTGTCTTGATCCTCACGTCACCGCACACCCTGGGTTCCCCACATACACCCCACCTACCCACTCCATCCCTCCCTCCCTCCCTCCCCCGCAAGTGACAGACACCTTCCCACATCTCACCATGCATCCAACCCCATCACTTCCCCATATCTTTGAAAACAGAGGACGCCAATCCATGCATATTCTCCCGACGCGCAGACTTTGGTATCCACACCATCATTCTCGTCATCGAGACGAGCCGCAGGTGGAGATGGAACGCTGCGTTTGTGTTTAGGAACTCGTGGGAGTGTTCTGAATGCTGGGTGGAGGCGGAGAAACTGTTTTCTAGGATTTGTGAGTGGGGTTCTAGGGATTCGGGGGTTGCGGGGTGGTAGGCGTTGTTGTTGGTGGTTGAGGGGCCGAGTTGGTTTTCTTAGGCGCTGCTGTGATTTGATTGGGGTGTGGTCGAGATGTGGGTGAGTCCATTCGTAGGGGTTGTATTGGACGTCATGATGTATCCATGTAGAGTTTTTCGAAACCAGAGGCACGAGGGATGAGACCTCGCAGTAGCATCGCGGGGGCCGGATACGTCACGTATTCTCGGAAGGACAACTGGTGTGATGTTTTCTCGTTTATCCACCTCGAGGATCAATTACCTCCCCACATGGCTCGGGGTAAGATGGTGGGACAGCTCATTCCAGGGAGATTCGGATAGCTCCTTCACAATCCATGGCAAGGTGCGAAGACAATGTTGTCGATGGTAAGCACCAGGATTTCGACGAGACGAGTCAACACAGGCGACCATGTGTTTTTCGCCCAGGACTCGAGACGGCCAAGAGGAGATCAGAGACTCAACGGCGCCGCCCATCGGAGCTCCCTCTCCGTAACGGCGTGATTCGACGGCAACACCGACCGCGATCTCGGTTCCCGATCAAAGCACGCAGCGCCCACGGCGCCATCAAGTTCTCCTCGCGTCGTAGGCCCCTCCACCTTTACCTTCCGGCGGTCTCTCGTGGGAGTATTACGCTCGTCTTGACTCCTGGCGCTATCTCCTCGGGTAGCTCTGTTCGGATTGTCTTTGCCAACTCGTAGCCTGTCGTGGAGATAGCCCGCCCAGGCTGGGTGGTCTTCGGACGACGCCGCGGGTAAGAAGGGCTGGATGGAGACCAGCAGCATGGAAAGTCGAGTGATGAGACGGGATTGGTCGAGGTTCGCTTCGAAGAATGTTTTGGTAGGGCGGTTGAATTCGGTGATGAGCGTGTCGGTGTCGTCTTCTATGTTTTGAAGGGCGATGAGGACCCTGTTACCATACCACTCGTGAGTATACAGGTGTTTGTAGCAGGATGCAGGAGCGGGAACGGCGTACTCATCTGCATGCCGTAAACGATAGGCATCCATGACTGACAGATCCTGCTCTACTTGAACGCGGCCTTCGAGCTCATAGCGTGTGGTCAGGATGCGGAAGATCAAAGAGGCCGTCAGTGTTTGTAGGGATTGGAAGTCTTCGTATGCTTCCATGAATTCATCGTTCATCCAGTGCTCATTCTGGTAGTTTGGGGAATCAATGTCCAACATCTTCAGTTGATAGCGGAGAGTCCAAAACAAGCTGCATGTGGCTCCAGGAGCAAATAATGTGCATACCAGTCCTGATAGACTATATTAGCAATACTGTAGGTGAGATGGGATAACCCTCCATCTATATGTCCCCTGGCGTGCAACCACAACCTGGATTCGTTCCGACATAGATCTGATTGCACCAAACGCCGCCGCAACCAAGCCTTACCGCCGTGGGGAAGTGTATCAGCGATACGCCAGCACAGCCATCACTACAGCAACGCACCGTATCTCCGAAGGTCTAGTTTTGGCAGCGGCTAGTTACCCAATCACAAACTATAGCGACCACAGCCGACCGTCGTGTGTGATTGTGTGTGCAGCGAGGGGGTGTGCGAATCCTTCGCGTTGGACCCTGGCTTGAGCTACCCATCCTTTCACGTGTTCGAGGGATTGCAACTAGAGCTTAGGGTCTGGCAGCCTTGTTTCAGAACAAATGAGGTTGCAGGACTGCGGTAGAGGATTCCGGAACACGTGGGATGGAATGGATGAAACACTGTCTGCTATCTTTTATAGTGTAGTCCAAAGGATTGAGGCTATGTGGGGAGTCCTTCATTTCGCCGATCATCCCGCCACGCCTGCGCAGCTATGGTGGTGATCTTGTGCCTGGTTTGGTGGATTCAAGCCCGCAAGAATGGTTGAAGGAAGAGAGGACTCGTGGACGCATGTCAGCTTGATGTCCGTCATTTCTGGTATGGGCTGGACCCAAGGAACGCTCCTGGCTGAGCGGCGCGCAATGTTTCAGGGCATTTTCCCGAGGTAGAGGGACGGCCGGTAGTTATCTGGCTGGCTCGAATCTTGCAAGCGTCCTATCTTTGCGGCAACAGTCAATTGATGGTAGTTTTTTCACGAGCGGTGAAAACCTGGTTTCATGGCCACCGTCCTTGGATCTTGCTCGATAGCGACGGCAGAACGTCTTGCTTGGAATTTTCAACTTGGCTTGTGTTGGGGTGGATCTGGAGTTCGCGATTCATACCCTGGGCAAGTAGTACACGAGCGTCGACAATAGCTTTTGATGAGACAGTCAGATATGTTCATCTGGCGCGAGACAATGTACATGACTTGCCTTGTGCATTGACCAAAGCCGTACCAAGCGGTGAACATATATGTACAATCGAAACAGATCGTCGTGGGGCCCTCGCTCCCATCATCATTCATCCATCCGTCACTTTTCCAACATACATCTCATAGAGCGCTGATCGTGTCCAAGTAGACCTGGCCACTGGACGTGATGGCTCCGGTGGAGCTATCGATCATTGGCCAGACGGTCCCCAACCCGTTACCGTTGCTGTATCCATATGCCACCACACTCTCATTTCCTTGCAGAAATAACACCACCTCTTGTATAAAGGTCTTAATCTGCTTCGCATCCGTGCACGGCGTCCACGTCTGATCGTCCACACAAGCAAACTCGCTCACCCAAATCGGCTTCTTGTATTTAGCCAAGTAGTATTCCACATCCTGTTTCACGCCCGCTACATTGGGCTTGTTCGTGTGTATGCAAGTATAGTCCCACGTTGGGCGCTCCGGTGCGTCCTCAAAGGGCGTGAGCCAGCTTTCGTCCTTTTGGGTCGCGAGACTGGGAGAGCCGATAAGGGTGCCTTTTGTGCTGAGGGGAGCGATGATGGAGGACCAGATGCTGGCGGCGGAAGTGGGGCTAATCTTGGAAGAGTCGGGAGGTGTCCAGTCTGGTTCATAGAAACCCATCAGATATTTCGGGGATTTTGCTAGGGCTTTGAAAGACGCGAGGCGAGAGGCGTCATCGCCGCCTTGGTGGCCGTCGCCCCAGAGCTGTGGGAGGGTGAGAAGTTAGCGAAGGTGTCACAAGATCTTCCGTAAGCGTAGATTGTGGGAGAGGTACTTACCATTGGCACTCCGGTGACTGAGCCAGAGTCAGGAGTATTTGGCCAGTAGTCTGAGTACCATCCAATGTGAGGAGAGAATTTGCTCCAAGATGACTTGCCAGTAATCGATCGATAGCCAGCAACGCCGGCTTTGATACCGTTTGGTATCAAGTTCTTGCTACCGACGGGAGCGGTCGAAGGACTGCTGGAGGCGGTGCTGGCTGCGACGCTAGACGATGTAGGTGCTACCGGTGTAGCTGAAGCTATTGATACTGATGTGGCAGTACTGGAAGCTGGGATAGCAGACCCGACTTCTGATGGTGCAGTGGACCCGACTTGTCCATCCGTCTTCTCAACCACCACATTGGAGGTGCTGCTTGGTGGCTGGAATGTCACAGCTGTAACGCGGCTTAATCCGTCTCCAACACTGCTGCCTGCAGCGGCGATAGAAACTGAAGACTGTGGTACAACAGGGGCCAGGGACTGGATAGGAGCTTGACTGATTGTCGTAGAAGGCGACTCAACCGAGGCTTGAGATTCGCTTGGGCTGGATACCTGGGTGACTGTAACGGTGGTGTCTGTGGTGATTGTCACCGTCACAGGAGAAGCACATGAGGATGCTCCTCGGCCTGTATCGCCTGTTACACCAGATAGAGACGCTTGAGCACCCGAGGCTGGTGGAGCTGCTCCTCCCGAAGCGCCAGCTCCACCAGCTGACGTCTGAGGTCCCCCACCTTCAGGCGCGGTAACGTAGCTGGTCGATTGAATGATGGTCGTAATGGTGGTTCTGATCGAGCGGGTTCCCGTACCCGCGAGTCCTCCAACGGTACCGTTGCCCACAGGGTACGGGGCATTGGACGGAGCACCACTTGAGAAGGGCGCTGTGCCGCCTGAGTTGATGCCAGAACCGTATCCGCCGGGCCTGTGAGGATGATGGTAATGCACGGCTTCTGCAAAGGACGCCATGGCGCACAGCAACATGCACACAGTTGCGGAGAGAATCTGCATCTCGCACCTTGTACGGAATTGTGTGGTATGACAAGAAAGGGGTCAAAAAAGGTATCTGAAAAGAAGTGTTGAAGGTAGCCAGACCTTGCTCGAGAAAAAAGGGAGACTGTAAAGAGCGTGAGGAAAGGAAAGAAGCCTCAAGGGTGCTTGAGGTAGAGCGCAATGGTAGAGAATGTGAGAAGTCAGCTCTCTTGGAGTTGTCAACAATCAAGTTGCACGGATGGAGTCCCCGCATGATAATTGATTCCTGTGCATGAGGCGTGAGATTACCTGCTGTTTCACATTTATCGCTGACCCTGGGCAATCTTTAATGTCCAGGAGGGCTCGCACTGAGCGCGTAAGCATAGACGATGGTCCTATGGCCCTCAATCGAGGAAGTCTTGTCCTCATATTGCCACTCACTGCTTAGATACGCAGTTGGAGAACACGATATGGAGTGGTGGAGAAAGGGGATGGGAAATGCGAGATGCGCTGTGACAGAGCTTCTCAGCGCCACGGAACCCTTCCGCTCTCTCCCACTCTCCCTCATCCCTCATCCCTCATCCTCCTCTTCCTCCTCCTCCAAACCTCCCTCTAACCCCCTCGTCTATCCCTCCTATCCTCTCCTCCCTCTCACCACCTCAATAAGCTCCTGCACGCCATATTCGAGCGATCACCCACCTCTCCCCCACCATCCACCATCCACCATCCACTATCCCAATTATACCCACCTATACCCACCATCCCAACCATACCCACATTCCCGTACCCGTACCCATGGCGATTGAACGATGAGGATAAAGATAAAGACAAGGATAAAGATAAAGATAAAGATAAAAATAAGGAGGGAACATAGCTACACAATCCCTTGACGAGATCGGGGACCGGTCCGGGAACCGAAGTCCAAGGTCTGGGCCTGGGGAAAGATAGCCATATCCATCTACCCCGTACTCTGTATTTCCGTCCATGGAAGTGCTATATCGTTTTCTTGGGCGAAGATAGATATGGCTGGGCTGGGGAGGGGAGGGTTTATGGGATAGCTCGGCTCTACTGATGTATGGGATATGGGATAGGGATAGGGATAGGGATATAGGATATGGAGGTTATTGAGGAGGGAAGGGGAAGGAGGGAGCATGGGGCTTGAGGGGACGGGAGAGGGAGAGGGAGGATGAGAGGGGAAAGGGGAAAGGGGAAAGGAGGGAGGATGGATGAGGTATAGAGGGTGCCTTGGTCCGGCAAAGGCCTGAAGATAGGACAATACATGTTTGCCTCGGTGCTGTTACCTTACAGGTCGCCGTGGTGCTGTTAATCCCTCAGTATTCTACAGTAGGTAGGTAGGACCGGCTTATCGCGGAAGGCCCACCACGATCAAGCATCCTATCATCAATAAAGTAAATATCACAACAATAGTCCTTGTTAATCTTTACTCTCATCAGTTACATCGATCACCACAACGTCAACAGGAGTTGTATTAATCTTTATATATGAATCTGACAACAAAAAACCGCACACGCTATGATGCGAAGAACTTCCAATGCCATGTCCCCCGTTTTCGGCCTCCATGCTCCCCGTTCCGTTGTTTGTACCGTACAAATATGATACACATCTCCGACAGTATTCCCAAAATGCTCGTTTCAAATCGAAGCAGATTCCCGGTCCATGTCGACGCATCGCATGGACGCTTCAACATATAAAACCATATGGTCGGATAAGACGTAATTTTGCATACTATACGACACCGCCGGCCAGCGCCTCCTTCGCCGCGACCGTCTCTTTCTTCTCTTCGGGCAGCCCGAGCATGACGCCGTCCACCAGCTGCCCCTCCCTCACTTCACCCTCGCCCATATCCTTGCCATCCTCCACGGCACCTTCCCGATCCAGTTCCGCCAGTATCCTCTTCTGCTTCTTCCACATGAAGTAAAATATCCGGCTCCCGTGCAATTGCGTCGCCGAGAACGCACAATGCAGCACCGGTGTTACGATCTTGAAGGCCAGCTGCCATTGGCTCCACAGGCTGCCGAAGAGGTACATGACGACTATCGTCTCGCAAAGGGTGCCGAAAGCCGTGGATATGCAGGCGAAGAGGAACAGTCGCGAGAGGAAGACGTGGCGGGTGGGGTAGATCCGGTATAGGATTATAGCGATATGAGGCAGAAGTTCACAAACGATATCAAATGCACCTGCAAACACTCAACGTCAGTATTATCCTTCCACGCTCTTTGTGGTCGAGATCACTCACCCCATACTGTACACAGAATGAACTCCACCGTGGCGTCTGGCTCGTGATCCAGGTTCAGACTGATGGCGATGGCACTCTGCGCCACCAAGATGGTCCCGATGTGATGCAGCGTGGATATCGGACTGATCTTCACCCGGTAGATCAACTCGAAAATGTACATGCCCACCAGCATCTGCGCGCTCACGACCAGTATATCCCCTAGGGTCACCACGCTGCCTTTAGCGTACTTCGTCTGCAGCGTCGCGGTCCGGAAGGCCACGTCGATGAAGGGGTAGACTGCCACCACGAGGATCAAGGCCTTGGTCATTCCGGCTATGTGGTGGTTGATGAAGCCCCGCCGCTCGACTTCGTTGAGGGCCGTGTATTTCGCTTTGTAGAGGCGGCGCATGAGGAACATTTCGAAGATGTATTGTTTGATGAGGAAGAGGATGACGAGGATGATGGACAGGATCAGCATGCAAAAGGGGGACAGGTCGGAGAGCTCGGATATGGGGATGGTTTGGATGTGGTGGTCGCCTCGGTGTGGGGACCTGAGGGGGCGAGGCAGCGGTGTCTTCTCTGAGATTGGGGAGGCTGTCGCCGAGCGAGCGTATGCTTGCACGTGTCGGGGATACATTTTGGAGGCGTCTGATTCGAGGTTCGCGGTAGTTGCGGTCGAGAATGAAGGAGCGTTGCGTGTGGAAAAAAGCAAGTTGGTGGAAAGATGCAGCAGGTGAGGGCCCTTCAATGGCAGTGAGATGATCTAATATTATTGATGTCTTTGTTCCGACCCATCACAGCCGTTGTCAGCGGTCGAGTTGAGGCCGGGCAGCGTCGTGGTCGTTCGTTGTCTCAGTAGCGTTGCAGAGATTGGCATGGGGATAAAGGAATGCAGCAAAGTCAAAGAGCGAGGGTCTTGGATTGAATAGGTCCAAATGCCCATATGTGGCTTTATGTTATTGATGTCTCGGTCGTGTGCTTTTCATGGTATAGGGCGTGGATGAAACCATCAGCATTGAAGGCTGAGTCATGTAGAGTAGAGAGCGGTGGATGTTGTACTGTATGGCTCAATTGAAGGATTTGGGAGACTACCTAAAGTAATGACATGCTGCGACCCGATTCCAACCTATCAGGATCTAGCTCCGCCCGATCCCGACTCCGACACCCCGGCTCCGACCCCTCGGGCGAGCTACGAGAAGGAATACTGGAAGTAGAAAACTCGCCGTACCAGTGGTAAGAACTAAGAAGTGCGGGGCTATTGGAGAGTGTGTCATAGATGTGAGGGGACTCAAAGAGGAAATTTGAATCGATAATATTCTCAAGCGACCATCTCACATCGACGCGTCGCTTCCTCAATCTGGAACTGTTTCGTGCAGCGGCCTCACCCGCCACACTACCAATTTAACGCCAAGCCCCACCAAGACCCAGGCAGCAGTTAATTCAAGTAGGTACTTACCTTAAGTAAGGTACTTTACTATTGTAAAGTAAGTCAAGCCTTGCGGCATGCAACCAAGCCCCCTGTGATTTCAATATGGGATATCATTGGTAAGCTTTCCCACAAGGCTGTAACCCCCGTCCGTCACACTACACGAAGGATCGAATCAGCTGGCGTACCTACGTTTCAAGCTTTTCTAATCCTACGAAACTTGTGATGCTAATGCAGGAGGGTGGAGCTGTGGGGTTGTAAAATACAGGTAGCCAGATGGATTGCCAAGGGGGTGGTGGCTCGGCCATCGTTTCACAATAAAGTACATACTGTGTAGTAGAAGACATGGCTGCCTCGCTCGGTTAACCGCTGACGCCGACGCCTTTGGCTGGAGTATATGTGCATCGCTTACCTTATTCATGCGAATCTACAAATCGTACCGATCAGCACTAGCCCCTCCCTTCGTAACTCGTAGAAGCCGCCTAAGGTAAGCTTGCGGGGATACATCCGCCATATTGGATTTCTCTCGTAATTCGTAAATGCCACGTCAGCCTCTCTCTGTGCGACCTACCTACCCTTTTCATGTCCAAGGTAAGATTGGAATGCACAAGTCTAATTGCGGCAGGATTCGAGGGATTCACCTCGGTTTTAGACTACGAGACTACGAGAGGGGTGGGACAAACAGCTGATCTGACGAGGAGATGAGGCAGATCCTTCGCGGAGGATTATGGGATTATGGCTTGTGTTTGAGGAGGGACTGCGGATGCTGAGCCGCCAACAGATCATGTACTTAGGCAATGTGTTTGAGGTGGCTGGCCACTGAGGAGACGCCACGGGTGAAGTCTGATACTGTTGTAGCCTTGTAAGCAAGCCTCAATGGCAAAATACATCCGTGTGAAACATCAACGGGCACAGTGAAACCGCAAAGGTGGCTGTGTGAGCCCGGCTATGGTTTGTGCAAACACTGTGGTCCACTGTAGTCCATTCAATGAGAAAGCCGCAATATTCCCCGAATATAGAAAGTAACAAATAAATGGCTCCAGAATCCATCCGTCTGGATGAGATGGGGTATCGACGAATCGCATGAGAAAATATGAATCGCCCTCTTTGGCGCCACCTGAATATCAGGGCCAAACATCTCTATCGTAACCCAATACGGGCGGGCCCTCCCATCTCTCCCCATACGCATTCGTCCTCTGACCTTCGAAAAAGTCATCCTGCGCTCGCGTAATCACGTCCATCCAACTGGTGGGTTCCGGGTATTTCCACCACTGTAGAATCCACCCGTCAGCCACTCAAACTCACCCAGACGTTGACTTGCACAACCTCGATAGCCGTAAGTGGATCCATGGTAGAAGGCATAAAGTAAAGAAAGGAAGGACATACCTGATTATGAATGTGATAAGCCCATGCCCCTCGGAAGAAATGCTGTAAACTCCTGTTCGGAGGCGGCCACGTCTTCTCAACCACCATTCCCGCCTCCCCCTCATACGCCTTCCATTCATCCTCAGCCTCATCCACATTCCGCATGAAGGCGCTTTTAAAATTCTTGTGGCAAGGTACCGTACAGCTCCCCGTGCCCTTCCGTCGTAGATTCGTGACGAGCGGGTCGAAGACCGCATTGTGTAACATTTTCAACTCGTCGTTGCGCCCATCGCGCCACAGCATGCGGCCAATGACCTTGGGGTGGAAATTTCTGCCCATCCGCACGCCGCCACGGAGTAGGTAGGTGGAGAGAGTGGAGCGGGCGGGGATGGAGATGACCGCTGTGTTGTAATCGGACGCCGGGCAGCGCTCCACCCATTGTTCTGCAAATGCCACTTGGCCTGTGGTAGGATTGGGAAGGAGGAGAGGTCTCATGTCGCGGAGGAGTAGTACGTCCATGTCCAGGTAGACACCACCGTGGAGATGGAGTACGATGAAGCGGACAGCGTCGGAAACTTGGACTGGGGAGAAGGTGGTTGATGTTGGGTCGAGGACTAGCCATTTGCCGGTGCTGTCTTGGATTATGCTGTCGGCAACGTTGATATCGATATTGTCGCCTGCAGGATGAGGGTGGATGGTTGTAGTGGTGTTTTCGGTGGCGTCCATCGGGAGGGGAATGCGGAGTGGAAAGTGCCAGGCTTTCAAAACAATGTCACCACGGGAAATAAGTGGGCGGAAGCGTTGGAAGATAGGATCTTCGCAAAGCATGTTATCTACTGCGTTTGCGTCGACGTCTGAGTCTAGCCATAGCCAGAGCCGAGAACAGGGGAGATTTTGGGTGTAGAGGTAGGCTTTTACAAAAAGCTCGAATCTCCAGCTTGCTGGGCCAGTCCAGTATACATGGAATGGGATTATTGGGCCGGGACAGGTGCCAATGGTCGTTGTTGACGCAGCCTGGGCCAAGGATGGTTCGACAAACTGCGACGGCAAATCATCCGCGCTTTCTTCCATGCTATTGGCAGAAATTTGAGGGTTCTGCTCGCTAGCTCGGTTGCCTTGACCGGCCTCAGGTAGGATCAAATATTGATCTTGCTCATGTGCCAAGAATGACAAGCATTCAATCACATCGTCGACACCGAGTCCATTGGGAACTTCGTTGCATCGTTTCACGATTAGCGGTATGTCAGCAACCGTATCCACGTTAGGTCGAGGTCCCAGGTAATCGTCATTCATCGTGCTATTCATTGTAAACGGTCTGCTGTGAGCGGCTTCAGGCGCCGGAGTGCCGCCAGTTTCGCAACCCGGCACCACGGTTGTGGGCGATCTCGCGTGATCCCAGCTCAGTCTCCCAATACTCGGTATGCTCACACAAAGCACCAAGATTATAGTCACATTGCGTAATATTGCGTAGAGATTGCGAGTCGGAGCCGGTTCAGAGTTTGTGCCTTCTCTCAATTGACTGGCGACGAATATGAGACTGAAAAGCCAACACCCAGTCATTCCTATCCAGCTAAAAGAGGTCAGATGACCAAACGCGAAGACCGCGCATAATATTGCATTGCTTGGAGCTGACATGAGGCTCGTTGTCACCGGCGAGGCTGCCATAACGAGAAGGGATGTGACAATCAAGAGGGCGCCGTTAAGCAAGCCGCTGAATATGAATAGCAGCCGTAGGCAGAGGATGTCCAGAACATACGAGTTCTCCATTATACGGGTCCATTCCCCAGACAAGAATAGGAGCGGCACCAGAAAGATCGTCGAGAGTAACGATGCATGCCTTAGTGCTGGCCAAAAACTGGTGGAGCCCTGTCTCAGTCGGGATATGTTCGTTATTATGATGTGCTGCTTCCCGCTGGAGTTCTCACAGTCCCCAGGGGATGTAACATCCTCGCAGCGTTCATGGCAAGTTCTTAGAATGACGATCGGCAGTAAAGCATCCGCAATGGACAACGAGACCCCTATGATCAGGTTCCCCAGCGCAATGTGCTCAGTGAAGGGTAGTATGGTGAGAAAGAAACTCGAAGTCGCCAGAACGGCAGAGAACGATGCATAATTCGGGAGAGGATCGTTGTTCAGCGCAGCGCTGACCGCGAACGCCAGTGGGATACCACCGAGTCGTATCAACGTGTAAGCAGGTAACGACAGATGGCTGGCCCAGACTCAGATTAGTAGTGCCTCGTATGCGATCTCGATCAAAGTACCTACACCGTAAAAGCATTGCCGAGTCCAACCTTCAGCACATATATTATGGCAAGCGGTAGGACGTTCCATATGACTTCCCACAATCCTTTATTGGTACCTGAACTTCGAAAGCCCAACCTCCGCGGAGAAAAGCCTCGCAATAATCTGGTGGGCGATGGTCGGCGACTGTCATCTTTGAGTAAAAGCGCCTCTTGGTCTACCTCCGGCAGCCCGAGGACCTCGGTCGGTGCCAGAAGTGAAAGCAGTATACGAAAGGGATACTCCGCCCCCAGTACGAAGAAGTAGGTGATTATACATTGGATTAGTGTGGTAGCTATGGGGTATGGGAATCTGGAGAGATTGTCAATTGACCTGTGATGCGGTCCGGTCGGACGCCGAGCGACTCACTTGTAAACGCCAGCTTGTACTATATATTAGCAGACGTCGTTGTTGTAGAAACAGCATGAGAGATAAGATTACCTGAGAGAATGAATCGATTCAGAATCAAGGTAGCAGATTCAGCGCTCAAAGCGCCGACGACCAAACAGCCATAGAGGGCCTGACGACCCATGGAAGGTGTCATGCAGCTACGGGCAGCTAAGCGGTAGCGCTGAACCGATCAATTGACGCAGGACGCGACAAGCTGGGTGTCAAGCAGACGACTGGAGTGACATTTGATAAATCGATCAATTGAAAACTTGTGGTCGGTTGAATGGTATGAACATCCCAATATGATGGAGCCTGGTTAAAAGTCGCGCAGGGATCCTTCAGGGCGCAGACCAACGAACGTCGCAGGGAGCGGCGGGTTAAAGTAAAGGGGATGCTGAAAAGCTGAGCCGTACTCCGTACATTATTATTACTGCCTGCAGGGATCCGTGCATGCGTGGGGCTGAGCCCAACGGGCGGCTAGGTGAAGGAAGGATGGGGGATTAGGTACCTCCCGTAAGATAGTCCAAGATGCTTACCTGTCGATGCTTGCGGCCGTTGAAGGATTAAGGAGCGGACAGGATTTGCACCCAGAGTTGCTTACCGTCGGATTCAATTGCACCGTAGCAGAATTAAGACCCCTTTCCTTTAAGGTAATTTACGCTGGGGCTAATGCGCTTGTAATCAGTAATAAATTGGTTGGCTGGTACCGACGAGATTAAGCTGTTAAGTAAAGTAGCCTCGCACATCTCTCGGGTAAAAGAGCCTCGGCCGATAATCGGAAGCTCCTGGACCGAGCGGGGCTTGTCTCTTAGCCACTCAGCAAGGAGCGCTAAGATTACTTTACAGAAAGCTCCCTGCAGTTTCATCTTTCAAATATGACACACTAACCTCCATGAGGCTTGGTGCTGGTTGCCGCAGCAGGCTGCAAGGAGCATACTAGTAGAATCGTGCCGCCGTATTTATGAAAGCTGATTGGCTTCCTCGTGTCCTCTGCAAATCCTACGACAGCACGGGCCTATCGAGAGCGAGCATACAACTACGTAGTAATCTGTTGTTGCCGTCGTCCTTACCAATCATGACCTCCTACTTTAGCCGGTCAACCGCATACTACGATACACAAATAGTGGACATGATCGCATCTTCGTTGCTCACAGGCTTGGTCGTATCCACTCGTAACCCATCATTACCGTCAACGTTGGAAATACGACATGGCATCCGGTGTGACGAGGACCGCGCGTCGCAACATCTTCGCTAACTCCGAGATGGACCTTCGAAGACACTGAGATTGGGCTTGTTATCTCTCATCCTTGGCACAATAGATCATCGTCCGAGGGTCTGCCGTGCCTGTATTACATGGCCAGCTCGGTCGACAAGGCCGCTGGATTCTGCAAGCTCTTTCACGTCTACGTTCTCCGCAGGTATCTGACGCCGTCTAGACTAAGCACTCTTTTGAAATCGTGACACTACGGATTCGGAACGAGTGAATCAGTGCCATCAATTACGCACATATACGGTAGACGAAGCGAATATGACACAGAGTCAAATTATAGCATTCCACCATACGATCTACCTGTCTGGGGAAGACGGAGTATCGAGCTTTATGGCTTTCAAGGATCCCGGTCAACCAAAATCGTTGTCACGGCTAAGTCGTGGCTTACTAAGGGCAATGTAACATTGGAATCCTCATATGTTCGAGCCTGTTGCCTTGCGTCTACCCTGGGTGTCATTTAGGTAGTGCTGAAGTAGCGGATGGTGTTGGTTGGGGTGGTGGCTTCGGGTTGTTTGAACCAGCTCTGTATCAAAAGCGATGCTCTCACTACATCGGACTTCCCTGTAGACCGAGTCGAGTACCCACAGACTCCCCGTTCCAAGGCAAAAGGCCAAGCTGAGGGCGAGGATGGCGACCCAGACTCCCATGGCACCAGCACAGCGTGCAAAGCCACGGGACAACGATTCGGAGCCGCAAAGGGCGCAACATTGGTGGTCGTTCAGTTGCGAGGCCTGGACTACGCAGATGTTACTAGCACGAACCCGGTTGATCCCAACAACCTTAATGACGAGGAGAAGACAGAGCGTGATGATGTGGCGACGTCTGAGGAATGATGTGATCGTAGTCGTGAGTGCGGGAAACTTCGCGGAGGACAAGGACAGTGATGGAAATTTCCGGAAAGAAGTTGAAGGGATACCGGCGCATCTTTGAGTCGCTCGACTATCCCGTGATCGTCGTATGTAGGTTCGGTAAACTTCGATGGCGCGGAGTCAGACTTTTCGCCTTGGTGGACAAAGTCAAGGTCTGAGGTCCGGGTGAAGGAATCACGGCTTGCAAGAAGGGAACAGGGCCACCTATCCTCCCGCAAAGGGGGTACCTCCTTCTGTAAGTCTACGGCAAAGACAATGAGAAGCATTGAGGCATATATAAAGTGATATCACCAACAGCTACGCCCCTAGTTGCAGGGGCATGCTGGCGACCTTCCTCGCCCACGACCCTTTCCATTTCGACACCACGATTGGCAGCGTCACCGCGAATGCCAAAAAAATTCCCAATCGCCATGCGCTGTACGCCGTACTGTGCGATATCGTAGTTGGCACTGTTTGCCCGCCCGCGTGCTCTGATTTTATGTCCACATTTCCGAGTGCCCAGCTCTTATGCTACGCGACCCCGTCTTAAACGGAGATATAGACAATACATCCTTCGCCCCCGTATCAATCACCCATGAATATTTCCAGTACAAAATGATGCTCGGTGGTCCATTGCTCCCACTATCAGTCGAAGGATTGGTACGGGCGTCGTGCGTGAAATCCAAGAATGCTTTGGCGAAGGGGAATCCCTCATCTCAGGGGGACCCCGGTGCGGTCTGAAATGCACTTGCTGCAGCGGCCGAATGTCCCGCCTCACATTCGGCCTCTGGAATTCCATATCAGCATTGCACCCTGATTGAGAGAGTATCGAGTCATTCCGCTCACTCACCGCACGGTTGACAGCGCCTCGTATGAAGTTTCTCCTCCAGTCTGATGCCTCTGCAACTGCCATACCTCTTCCCCGCGCAGGGGATTTGATCCGTGACAATATGGCCACAAGAGTATATATGCTTCATTACAAAACACATAGCTCATCACTCGAGCAGCGGCCAGCCAGCAGTCAGACGTAAGCCGGATGTCTCCAGTGATAGATCCAGTCGGTCAGATGCACATGATGAAGGGTCGGCATGTTGAGGAGGAAGAGTAAAGATTCGAATTGCTAAGTGAGAAGGTAACCGAGAGGATTGAACGATGTCGCCTAGAAGGTAGGCATCAGAGCGAGCTATAAAGCGTTGAGCGTCATCAAGTCCTGTTAATCCCGTCAATCAAAGGCTTTCCTTCAGGACATCCCGCGGGAGTTGGGGCTAACTTGCTTATCCAATCACCACTAGCTGAATGCTTTGCGCGTGGGGTGCGTGGGATAGGAAGGCACGTGGAGTGAAGGTAACTGTTGATGGTACGACATGGTAAACAAAGCACCTTCCCCTTTCGATCTTCGCTTCTCTCACTGTTCCGCACGTGATTGGTACACTACCTTTTGACATTTCCGGCCCCGGCGCCCCGAAAAGGCCCGACGGTCGGGGAGACTTCTTCATCCGACCCGTAGAATAACGGCGCGGCCTGGCACGCTAGAGTCCCGCAACTCAAGATCGATATTCCATGAGTACCTTAATTTATAACAGATTAAGTAGAATAGCAAAGCAAGCTCACCAGCAGGTCGTTTAACAGCAACTCTATCACAGAGTGAGGCGAGATTGGTAGACATGGTAGCATGCATGTCAGTCTGCTGATGGGTTCCCTGCAGAAAGGCACGCAATGCCAGAACCAAGCCCATCACCGTGGTTAGGGTACTTCGGAACGGCTCCACAAGGTAGAGTTCGCTGCTGATCTATTCCAGGTCGAGGATTAGGATATGAACAGAAACGTCAACACACAGGATGGGATGAGAGCCACCGAGTCATGGTACCGCAAGGCGAAATGCCAATGACACAATGGCGACGACGGAAACATGGAATATGATGCGGGGTACATATGCTACCATTTTCGATGCGTTGTGACGAGCATATGCATTGTGACAGGCATACATGCATGGACAGGTATAGGGCTGAGCAGCATGTCTTCGAGCGCGAGCTTCATGTCTGTTTGGCAACTCCATTTGGTGGCATACTTGTCTTAATTCAAGGAACGGTAACGTGACGATCTGGTAGCGGATTGGGGTCTCGCTGTCGTTCGCCCATCACCGCTTCTCGACGGCGGGTCTTGAAGCTGACCCTCGACATGAACGCAGCGGCTTGGAGCGCCCCTGGTTGAGATGAGGCTTCGCCTTGAGCTTAGCTTATATCCTTCGCTTCCATGACTACCCTCTGATCTTGATAGGTCCATCATTGTGGGCGGGTTAATCGACAACCTTCACCCTAGAGGAATAACGTACCCTCTTGCTCCGCTTCTTCCTTGTGGAGTGATAATGGTAGCCCTTCTCTATCATCGGAGCGTAAACTGCTTGGCTAAAGATGACGCTTTGGGAACTGCAAATCAGATACATGAAAACAACAGAGGCCTGAGAGCAACGGATCTCAATATCTAGGCCCACTATAAGTGTATATTCCAGAGATACACCAGCCAAGTTTCGTCTGTTATGGAGCAGACAAATGCATAGAAGAGTCCAAATCAGACTTCCGAACTCAAAGACAAGCCAGTCATTTGGATATCGCCGTACGATATAGCTATAGTGCATACTCGCGCCCAACAGGAACGAATGCCAACGCCATGTAAGGTGGAATTCGGATACGCATCAGTGAATGGAGGTGTTGCTGGAGTACCAACGGATATTGAAGCTCACGAAGAGCAACTCAAGAACCCACCTACTTTAGTGATAGGATAGGGAAAGCCAGGTGCTATTACTACCGGTGAGCAGGAAAGCGGAGGTTGTCTCCGCTGACTTAAAGCTAAAAACAGCTCTTCGTTGGGCTCCGCGTCAAGGCCAGAAAGCGACCATCCATTGGAAGCCATAAGCCGAAGGGGATTGAGATGACAACCTCAGGGCTGTCAGCTCAGCATTTGATTGCTGAACCCTGATACAGCCGCACATGATTGGGCAAGACGCCTGACCACTCCTTAGCGTGGGGTTGAGGCCTCGTGTTATAGCTAGGCAGCATCCTCACTTCGGGTCTGCGTCACCGAAAGTACAGCTAAGAGCCGCTCTGGCGCCGAGCCCAAACTCAAGCAGCACCTCAGTCGGCCCATAGAAGGACCGGCAGTAAGCTACTGCAGAGCAGTATTAAGTAAAAGGTCCCCATCGAATGGGCCCCAGTCCCGATCCAGGTAACACGAGTACTGCACTGTCATTCGACGGCCGGTAGACAAAGGTCACTGATACAGCCTCTTCCTCCCCAAGCTCCCAAACGTCGGATCCGCACCATCAGCAACGCTCCGAAAAGCCACATATCCCTGCTCATCATACGGCCACACATCCGCCAACTGCACCTTCAAGCCCGCGAGCGCTCTCGCTCTCTCGGCGCCATCCATTGCGCTGCCCCCGGCCGGAACGGCCGTGTGCGGGTTATCCCTCGTCAATGTCGAGACGAATCCTAGGATATCCGGTGCGCGGTGATTCTCTTCCCAAATTTAGCGCCCGAGAAACCCTCGAATCCATCACGAATGGGTTTTAAGCCATAGGACATCGGTAAATCAGCGCCCAGAAGGTATTGATCGATTGTAGAGATGTTTCCAGGGTTTGGGTAGCCTAAAACGCCTGGAATAAACTCCAGCATAGCACGGAATTCACTGTCGGCAAAGGGTGGTTGGCTTTGCCATTCTGCGTTTTCGGGCGATCGCCGCACTTGATCTACACTGCAGGAATGTGAGATGCAAGAAATGTTGCCTTGAATACGCGGATACGTGAGGGTGCAATTATACAAGTCGTAGAATGGATATCTAGGCTTTTGATTGGAATAATCAAATGTTGCCATCGACCACGCCCGGGGCACGTATACCATGTTTTGAGAAATTGTGTCGAAAAATTGGGACGCAGATGGGGCTTTCGAGAGAGTATCTAGGAAGAGAGTCGAGCTCTTAATGCTATCAATGCCTGTTTTGCTCTGCACTTTTTCAGAGCTGGCAAAGGCTGCGGATAGATTATGGTGAACCTGGAGGTCCCCAAAGCCCATCGACTTGAGACTCGCGGTCATATCCCCCTCCTTGTGAACAGAGACTTGCATGTGGTCTGCGAAGGTTGCTTCAATGTAAGCGGTCTCGAAGATGAAAGTTGAATTTCCTAGAGCTGGCAAGCCTGCAACCATAAGACCGCTTAAAGACACCCAAGTTCTATCAGAGTTGCTATTGACTGTGATCCAGGTGCTGCGATCTGGTCCGGCATCAAGATCGTGCGCATTCACGTGTGGGACCTTGACGTTTCCCCACTGATCCATAGGAGAGTCTAATATATCTTTGGATGTAAGCATACTTGCGCCTATCAAGGACCGTACAACGGCGCCTCTCTTGTCTAAAATTTCGTCGTATGCGAATGCGCTCGTATCATGGTCGAAATACCACTCCCAAGAAGTAGCAAGCGATGTGTTGAAATATCGCACGTCTGCCTGCGATACAACATCCGCATCAGTTAGAACTAATAGACGCAGAGACATCTGGCTGCCCAAAGGCGACAAAGCCCAGAGCAAGATGACGATCAAGCTGAACGGGCTCCATTGCCGCAGTATAAGGAACCTTTCGATGGTAGCAAACAAACTCTGACTGCCGATAAGTTGTTCGATGACCTAACATTATCAGCATTGGAAGCTCGAGTATGATTGATACCTACCCCCAAGCTGGACCCTCTCTCCGTCCTCCATAGAGCGATGACTTTCATCAAACGGCCCGCTATTGCAGCAAAAATGATGGGAAACAATGTAGTCCCGTACTGACTGGCATCGATGATGCTGTCACCCCAACTTGACCGATCTTTACCATCTAGTGCCAGAGCAGAAAAGCCAATGACTATGAGCAGTCAGCAAACAACTCCAATGTGAGCACTGTGATTTAAAGGGCTACGTGGGTACGATACCGAGAAAAATGAGAGGGAGTAGGCTCAAGAGAATATTCCCGATCATTGCCAAGTGGCTCCATGGAGTATTTTGCTTCAGTAAACTAGCCTGTGTAGGCCAGTATCTGGTGTTGACCGGTATGGGTGGACATTTCAGGGCTTTCAGGTGTCATCATTGGCACTTTGTGGGTCGATACCGATGGCGAATCCTCGTTGTCACTATGTAAGCGGTCCTGAGTCTCTTCCTTTGAGTTTTCCATTCCCCCGTGACGGTATGCGTATGAGCCTTGTCCTGTCGGATTCAATTCCAGTGCGTCAGACGTGGAGGCAGCACTGAAATCATGAGTAGCTACCATAGTGTCTCTGACTCGGGATTCAGAGCGAGAGGTCGTTTTAGAAATCTTCAGCCGCGCAAGACTAAATCGGCACCGCCTCATGGCACGAAAGAGAATGAGCCAATCATGTACCTAGGAAGGTAGGCCACTAGATCATGTCAGATCGATGCCGCTCTACCTAGTGCTTATGAACTCGCTTCTCTGAAATACCCGCACCATACGGAGTACTAGTATAGATTATAAGCAAAAGCCTTCCTAGGAAGGCAAAGTATAATGATGCATTTATCATCATTAATCTTCCTTCAAAGCTTAGACTGATCACTTCCCTCGAATGACCTGTCGCCTCCCTCTAACGTTCCGATACCATCCCGGACACCCCAAGTCGCATCGACTTTCCAAAATGATAGGGCTGCCAGCCTGAGCAGGAAAAGACACTACTCTGATGTGGACGGCGAAGAAGGAACCACTCACCCTGTCGAAAGAGCCACGTAATGCTTCTACCCAGGCCAGGCGTGCGCCAAGATTCTACTTGAAGTTCTAGCACTCTCCGTACAATAACCTTTCGCTGATGTCTCTATTTCCCATATAAGAAATTGTGTTCTGGAGTACTCGAGAAGTTATTGTTGGCACACTGTCGAGAATCGTGCGTATATCATTGATCTTGGCAGATGAATTGATGAAGAAAGCCAAACCTAGATGCTCGGTGGTGTTACTTTCGCTTTGATGTATGACCTGATAATGTTCTCTTACTTTCTCTTGTAAACATTATAATGGGTTCCCACCTCCACCTCTCCTGTCCCTCCTTTGTCCAGGTGGTCCCAGATGAGACGCCCAGCTGGCCACGTGGCCGAGCGCTGGTCTCAATGAATTGCGGCAGATGCTATTGGAGAAACTTCAAGAGAATGAGCATATACCCACGACACCCCTGTTAGCCATCCACAATAACGACGTCCACCTCTACGCACTGTACGAAGCCAAGAGGGAAAACGATTACCTTGGGCACCTTTACATGGGTAGCACTGCTTCAGCTACTAAGAGTATTGGATATACTGCTCGAGTGGGACAATACGGAGTACCGGGTCTGGTGGTTCGCAAGGTGGCCAAGGCTCAATAGATGGCAGAAGGGCAAGGAGGCAAGGAGGCTCGGCGCAATGAACAGGGGTGTAAAAGTCGTACATTACGAAAGGGACCGGAAGCCTGGTTCATACCATTGGGGGTATCTAAGGGCGGATTAGGAGTAGAGGCGCCGACCGGAAATGGGCTTGTAGTGATAGTGTTGGTGTCCGAATTGAATTTGCACTCCTCGCCACTCATGATCATCCACACCATGCTTGCGCTGCAATATCTTGTAAGGCTCGGACTATAGCCGATAGTGCAACATCGTGTGTAGGGTCAGACCTATCAAAAGCAGCCCTCATGGTAGCTATTGATTTTTGCAGGCCCGGAAATCACGATCGGTATGGCAGGCCAACTCAAGGAACAAAGTAGCTACAGTGCGACGGAGATCGTTACTGCGACTTCTCACAGGCAAATGCGTGAATTGCAACACGAGACAGACTTGATCTAGGTTTCAGCTAAGCTGGAGTGGAGTGGCAATCCATCCTTCATCGCCGTATCGCCTCTTTGTGTACGCATGCTGCTTATAGCCACATCATATCATCATAATCTCGTAGCCTCACCTCCTCCCATGCTTTTCATTTCCCCATCACTCCCACAAGTCCAAGCTCCTAATAATTTCCACCATCACCACCCTGGACCCCATACTGCTGATCATACGCACTGTTCGCTTGCTCCTTGGCATCGTGACGCAACTTCTCGCGGTCGTAGAAGTTCTCGCCGTGGGTCTCGACCAGCTTGTCGGCTTCGCCGGCGGCGAAACCGGCCATGAGGTCTTTGGCCACGGTGTGGTTTTCTGCGACGCCTGGAGGGTGAGGAGGGTTGGTGTTAGCGCTTTGTATTCGTAGGGGTGGGACGGTGTGGTTGTAGAGGAAGAGGAAGGGGGGAAGAGGGAGGGGGCAAACCGTTCTCTTCCTCGTGCTTCTGGTACTGCCTCATAGCCATGAAGCCGGCGCCGGCGGCAAGGACTTCGTGCCCAAGGCTGCCTTGGTTGTCGGGCTGTTGAGGATTGCCGTCGTTGTCGTAGACTTGTTGCTGGGCTTGCTGGGCGTCGTCTACGCAATGTGATGTTAGATTGGAGTTGCACGATGGTGACGGAGGATTGGGTGTGGAGGGGGAGAGAAGAGTGTGACGGACCGAATCCGAACATCTTGATTGATGGGGGTGGGTGGGTTGGTTGGATGGCTGTTGTGGGATGTTGGAATTGGATTGATGAGGTTTGAGAGAAAGTGGGTGGGTGGAGAAGAACGAAAGGGAGAAGGAGAAGGACGTGGTGGGAGACAGGATATATACTTGGCAGGACGGTTGTGCTACTTCAGGAACAGGTTTCTGCCAAGGAAAAGGTGTGGGGTTGCGGGGTTCTGCCGTGGCATGGTAGTGAAGGATAAGTGCGTCATGCGTGGCAGTCAGAGCGTGTTTCTGTGGCATCCTGCTTTAATCGTATTACGCTCTGATCTGATCCTCCGCCGCAGCTCAGTTGCTACAATATCCTTCAAGCCATCAAGGTCCCGGATCCAGATGAGCTGTCCCATATCGAAGCCTGGCGGCAGCTTGTAGCAGGCAGTGGCAGTATTAGTAAAGGTGCCGCGGTCCTCGAAGCATATCAGGGGGTTTCAGACTGCTCTGTATCATATTGTAAGTACCACTGGAAGTGTTGTAATCTCATGGAAAGCGTTTCTGTTCAGACGATGCAGTGTATCATTGCTTTCAAGCCAGTCTCATTTTCGTTTCTCACTTCAGCACATTTCCGGTTCTGATCCTCTCTTTCTCCCTGTCCATAATGCCAATTTCCAATAGTATACTGTCGCAAACCTCCAATTCATTGCCGCCATAGAGCATCATACGCTGCAGAGGTAGTGCGACCCCTCATATAGCACAAGGCCAAGATCACTGCACGAGTGACTGAAGCCGCGGACGAGATAAGCAAAGTTCGTCTGCTACTCGAAGGTATCGCCAAGCTATACGTCTCTAATCAGAGAGGAAACTCGAGGGTGTTGCGGACTGTGATTTGGATGTTAATCCAGGCATTGAGGTCTCGAGTAAGGTCCACCAATTTGTTGAGCAGTCTCCTGGGATTCGTCTGTTCCGGCTTGCCAGCTGGACGAGCTCCAAGATCAGCCGAGTGTATCCCTCAATTAGGGGACCGAAAGCTAGAGTATGGCGGTTTGTACCCTCGACTCTTGATAGGATAGTTGAGCTTGGATGGCGTCGTTGTTACAGAGACAGTCGACACTGCTTATCTCAAAAGAGACCTTGCACTTGTCAAAACCCGAAAAGAGCGGCTTCATGATCTTGCATAGGGGTTGAGGTATTGTGTATACTCCAGATGACTCTAAAGTAAAGCAATTTCAGGGAATACGGAGGCCACTCATGGCGAGTGACAAATGCAGCTAAGGCTTTGGGCATACTTCGGAAAAAGATCCCACTTTCTGGACAACTTCTTGCTGTTATACCGAAGTTTCTCACTCGGGATGTTCTTGAATGATTTACCAATTAAATGTTTGAAGGTGATGTTCAGAACAAGAAATGCTCTCGATGCTTCCTTGCAGGAAAGATTACATTGGCTGAGATTAGGGATGTTCTGAATATACTGTGCGGGAATGTTCAAGATTGGTCATGGGACGCCGATGACAGAATTCCTCACGGGCCTCGTCGACACCTGAATGGGTTACATCGTGTCGTAAAGGCAAATTTTACGAACCATTCTCTGTACACGACTCGGGCTCAGTTATTGAATCTAGCATGACGGAATCCTCCAGTGCGTTTGCCTGCACTACACTCCTATGACCTAGTCTATCGAAGGAAACTGTACAGAACGAGATTGTCTGGTAATGGGTACAACCGATGCCTTTTAATGAAGTCGGGAATACGTACGTGGAGCGAAGGTCCGATGCCGAGAACGATCGGTCTCACGAGGTCAAATCATTACCTATCAATCAGCAATCTCTGCGATAGGTTAAAGAATCCATCCATTGCCGTTCTCACTCTCATATCATCATTCTTTCGGCAACTCGAGCCTGTCACCGTCAATTAATATGAATCCTTTCAATAGTCCACATAAACACCACAAGGATTAAGCGTTCGCTATAATCTTTCTATATGCCTCATCCTTCGCATCCGCAACCCTTCAGGCGATCACTCTTAAGTTGTTCGTGTCCTGAGAGCGTACCTCTTGATCCGTATCCCATATCGTGGCAAGTCTGGCATCCGTCGTTTCTTGGTAAGGACCATTAAATTTCTAACTACTTAACGGAAATGCCTTAATATGCTCCTTCTAACATCGCATTTCGCGATAAAAATATAAGTCACATATCTTATAGGCGTACCTAGATCTTAGTACCCTTTATCATCCACGTTGATCCTAAATGGAGTTGATATAAAGTCCTAATATGAACAGTAAGCTATTTTAGTATTCAAGAACCCCGGGTGAACCTCGGTACTATCGACGGATGCCATGCCACGATATGGGATAGTCCCGTGGACTATTGAAAGGTCGTCGTCGCCTTCTCTTTCTCCAGTGAACCGTGCCCCATTTCGGAGATCCTAGCAAGGTAGTCCTGAGGATGGAACTCGATATGTCTGTATACATCGTGCGATTGCCATAGCAACGGACTGACAGCGCTGCACGGTCCTAAGCTAGCCTCGAGGCTGCTACCGATCATGGCCAGCGATTTTGTGAGCCCCGCGTAGAGCTCTTCCCATTCCTCTGCAGCTTCCAACTTTTCAACGGATTCACGAGTCGTTCCTATGAGTGGGCAGTAGGTCCCTCGCGCTATCTTGACCCTCAGAATCAGGGACTTGAACATTTTAAAGTCCTTGATGGCGGAGACTAAGGGAGAAGACACGAGCCTGTAAGCGTAGCTCGCCCAGCTGTCCAACTGTAGCTTCACAACAATGGACTTCTTCACTATATCGCCCTTTTGGAAAATCTCCAGGGGTCCCGAGGCCGTCCTACAGAAGAGAAAATTTGACTTCTTTTCTCGGTCAGAAGCATCGAGCACCGTATCAGTCCTCTCAAGATAGTAGGTCATTTCGATATTCATCAGTTGATCCCTAAGCGTGGTGTTTAGTGATTTGGGAAATGGGTCCTGATATCCATATTGTATCTGTGTGAAGAATACGAAACGACTTTGAGCGTAAAGTATTGGAAAAGCTTCTCCATAGATGGTTTTCGATACTCGGAGTATCACCAGACCATCTGCACCTTCGTGATACTCTTCTGGCCACGATGGGAAATAGTCCTGGGCCCTATCGAACACTGCAGGCCTGATGATAGAATTGGAGACGTTGGCGTAGTATCGTAAGGCGACAAGCTGGCAGTATAAGAGGTCTCGAATCTCGCGAGGAAGAACGGCCAGATATCCCAAGGGTGTGAGGGTAGCCATTTAGGTGGCAACAACCAGCGAATACTGCAGACAAGGTACTCTGGGCTGCTGACGAGAGATTGAAGAAGACTAGTAGATATTCGAATAGTAACGTGAGTTGGATGTGATTAGGTGTTGAACGACTTTAGTACATAAAGAGTTAATATCTGGTGGCAGATATTGCTTGACTGAGTGAGAAGACGTTCCGAGTCGCATCAACGACCGAAGACTATATACTGAAGGAGATTGTGACACCCGGACATGTAAACAGTGGTGTTGAGTCTGTGTCAGGTTGCTTGATCCTTGAGTCCACAGGTCTTGTCGGACAAGGAAGGGTGACACTCCGTCCGTGTTTATACGTCTCAGACACTTCAGTGGGAGAGAAGGTATATATTTACCGAATGAATGCCCTTCAATGACAATTTCATTGAGACATCGTGGATATTGATAAAGGCTTGCTGGTCTACCTAGCTAGTCTAGTTTTGGTGAGCACCGATATCGAATAATACTTTAGCTTTCCATTGACTCCTAGTCAAGCTTTTGAGCAGCCGCCGCCACCCGGAGATTCGATATATATACAACATACTTCTTGTGAACACGTTGTGTAGTATACTTGATTTTCAAAGCAGATGTGGCATCATTGCAATTTACCGCCGTTCAATCAAAGTGCTTACAAATCTTGTACCAAGGTGCACAGTAAAACGGCAAAAAAGCATATATAAGCTGATTGCCATCAGACCTCTATTTTGTATACGTCTGCATGGCTAGATACATGAAAGAATGACTGCTGCAAACAAAAGTTGATGAACATAGACAAGCAATTATGATAACAAGCAATCATGATATCAGGCAATCATATCATGCCATGAGGTAAACATGCACATGACCGATGAGACCGGGCGAAAACACACTGAGGAAAATTTTCTATGAGTTGCTGTCCAAAATACTCACTGCTCATGGGCGCTGTTGTCAGCTTGTTATTTCAATGCAGTTACGGTCCATAGCCTAATAATATCACGTCTGTCCAATAGATAGGATTAGGGAAGGATTTCTAGATTCCATATAAGCTGATTCCAAACGTAGTAGGACGTTTCGACAACAACTGACTCACCGTTCTGTAGCACACTGAGACTTTTTAGTAGCACGTACTACGTCGAGCTTTCTCCAGTGACTGCGTCAATGCTCTGCTACTGTATCTTCTGTCCGGGTCAGCCGTCAAGCAATGAAACATCTCGTTGTTGAGGGCGTCAGAGTACTTGCTGGACAGTGGCTTCGGATTCCTTGCTTGCGGCATCCAGTACCAGTTACTGCTCTTTCCAGGCCAGCCCTTAGGGGGCGGGTCACACGGACTGTAACCATGGCAGATAGCGTGGATGATTGCGCCGAGACTCCAAACGTCACCTTTTGCAGTCATCTTGGGGACCTCTGGCCCGATCCACTCACCGGTACCGCAGCCAGACGTTTCCTCCTCAGGTGTTGCGAGACCAAAGTCCCCTAATACAAATTGCCACTTATCAGTTGGGTGAACCCTTTGTCGGATGAAGACATTTGCTGGTTTGAGATCGCGATGGATCACTCGTTGCCAGCCCCGGGGCGGTGTTTTTGAATGACGATTATGGCCATAATGCAGGAATGCGAGTGCGTCTGCCACTTGGGTGAAACAGTCCCATATGTGACATTCGCCAATCCCCTTACCAACGAGTCGATCCACATCTCCATTCTCGCAGTATTCGAAATACAGAGTCTGCAAACCTTGGCTGGTGTAGTTGCAATGGTCGAATTTGATGATGCTGTAAGGGGAAGTTGGTCCAATGATGTTTTCGAAGATGTACATTTCGGCGGGCACTTTCCCTTCTGGAGTTATAATCATCTGGAAATGCTTTTGCTCTTTGCGAACAAGGATTTTGTTATCACTCATTCTCTTCACGACCTCGGTTTTTCCTTGACCACCTTCGCCGATCTTTTTCACCAGGGTATAACCCACTATCTTGCTATCAAATCGTGATGCACCTGGTTTGGCCGAACGCTCTGTGCCGGTGCGTTTCAGCTCTGGCTTGACCCATCGGTCTTGGTTCCTGCGATTAAAGTCTGGCTTCACCTTACGCTCTTCGTCCGGGCGTTTCAACGCAAGCATGATTATATCCATGGCTATAGTAGAAAACGAATTTCTTGGAGAGAGGCTCAGACCCAGTTGTGTATATGATCTGGATCCGGTACGTAAGGATTTCGATATTAGATGTGATGAAGATTGAGGTTCTGAATTTGCGCAAGGCTTGATGTACTCGAGGCTTCTTTTGACAAGTCTATCTACTCAAAGGTCGAAAGGGTATTGTATTCACAATCGAGTCCAGGACAAAGGAGGTCGTTGTCCTAGGGTTTCGAAGACAAAGGTATTTCCTTTGTCTGACGAAGAAGCAACTCCTTTGTTGCGTAGCGACTAGTCGAGCAAGCACATCGTGAGTAGATTGATAGTCTATTGTTACTAATATTTCCTGAGAACTACCAAGCATTAAGTACAGACCAACAAACTATAGCTTTGGAGCAACTTTGCTTGCGTTTTACATGAGACGTAGCAACCATCTCGGGCGTTTTGAGGTACTTGGTACACTTTGCGGAGCCGCTGTAATCAAAGGACAAAGATGGTTCGTAGCTGCCTTTTTGGCCTTGGGTTTTGTTTGGTGCTAATTACCCAAGATCTGGTACAGTTAGAATGAGCGTACATGAGACTAGGGCCCCACTGCAGCATGCGAGATTCTGGTGTCATTCATGACTTACTTGCCCTTCTAGTTCCTACCGTTCTCCATACAACTATCGTCTTCGTCGTGGGGTGCTGCAAGTTATTGCGATACTATAGAAGTACCATTGCAGGAAATCTTTCCGCCACTTCTCCACTCTCGGTCTACTTACTCCTTGGGGCAGTAAGGGAATCTTCGAGAATGTGAGAAGAGACAGCATGGAGAGAGGCAGAGCAGGTATGTATGTATGAAGGTGAAATTTGGTACATGCAATGGGCTGAATAATGGTTCACTTTGTGGACGACTGGGATCCTTTTCTTTACCCGCATGAATGGTGCCATCGCTTTCATTTCGCGCCCCTGAACCGTCTGTGCTGTAATTGTTGACAAGTCTTTACTCTCTGTCAAGTCTATCGCAGCTAACTTTGGTCCATTAGACTAATTCTGTACGTAGCCCAGACGCTAAACACTTGGCTGTAGTGTACCTTTTTCCGTGTACATTATTCGTTGAAGTGGATGCGACGCGAAGTCTTTGAGAAGCTGGTCTGTTGACACTTTCGTCCACGAAGCGTCATCTCGTACCCTGACCCTCTCCAGTCATGTTTGCATTTCTTTCGAATACTAGAATAGTGATATGACTCCACAGCCCTTACGGGTCGTCGGGTTGGAGCACCGAGAGATCCTTGTAAATATGCCCTCAAGCAATGTGGTTTACACATGTCTGGAAATCAATAATGTGTTGACAGATATATATACAGAACCAAGATTAGGCAGCCCCGGGGTAATATTATTCCGGGGCAATTGGGAGCTAGAATGGTTTGATCTTAGTGTTGCCGGCTAAATGCTGACTCAGACCAGCGACTACAATTTCCTGCCTACCTTAATGGCATCCATCCTTCATGACACTACTATGATGGTGGACGCTTTGACGCCGGGGAGCCAAAGCACAGAGGATGGCTCGACGATTGCGAAGCCCATCGAGGTGGACCAACAATCTGTACACAAGCTGAGAGATCTTACATTCGTCCGAACAGACCTCGATGGTGCTGTCATTGATGTCGATGAACTACGGCGACGATGCCCCCTAGATCAGTCGTCCGCCTCAGGTCGAGCTTCCTATTCCAATGACAGAGCTCTGACCCAGTCCCTTAGCCAGCTTGACAGACTTCCCCTTGAGACGATGCAACAAATTCTCGAGGACCTCGACCTCCAAACTTTGACCAACTTTCGACTGGTCGACCAGCGCGCAATGTCCGTCATTGACAGCATTCCTCGATACAGAGATATCATCACTCATATCCCTGACGCCCTCCGAGCTATGCTCAGCACCAAATTGGCGCGACATTTCAAGCTAATCCACCTCTACAGTGAGCTATGCAATCCTGACTGCTTTCTATGTGGATCTTTCGGTGCTTTCCTCTTTCTTCCTGATTGCTATCGCTGCTGTTGGACATGCCTTTGCGAAGCCGACTCCACCCTGCCCATATCTTACACGCAAGCAAAGGAGTCTTTCGAGCTCACGCATAATGCTTTGCTGCAACGGCCGGCCATGCTCACTCTGCCTGGATCATATGGGGTTGGATCTAAGACACACGGTCCAGGGTTGGGCCGGGGCCCTAATAAGGATGGGCCAACAACCTACAAGAGTCGAACGTGGCTGGTCGGCATGTGGGCAGCGCGGACAGCAGCAGTGGATCTACATGATCGTCAAAGGATCGTGGATTCTTATATGTTGGAATCGAGAACTTCATGGACGGGTGCTTACGAGAGACAGGACTGGAGGGCAAGACGCTATTGTGAACCCCGTCGAATAGCGAAGCCACCATTTCCTCCATATATCCGTGGCCCAAATTCTTTCAGTAGCGAAACTCGCCGCTTCAGGTCTGCCATTCGGTTCCCTACACTGATTATCGGAAAGATACAATGGGGTGTCTCGTGCGCCGGATGCTGGCGGCATTACGGAAAGAAATTCTGGGTGACTGAGCTCAATGATCACGAACATCAGGAGTGTCAAAGGATGTATACCACGGTAGGGTTCCTTAGACACATGGAGGTATGCAAATGGGCGCGCAGGATGTGGAAGCAGATCTCAAGGCCGACCTATATTAAGGTGCACAAGGAGCATATCGATCCTAAGACGCTAGATGTGTATGATCTGCCGTGGGAGTGGGACCCGGCAAGTTCATACTACAAATTGACCTATGACGTACCGTATGCTAACTACATTCACAGGATAGTCCTGGTTATATCATAATCAAGCATTGGGTTTCGGAGTCAGAGCAAGACATTCTCTTTGAGCATACGCGACGACTGGGTGTACCTGAAGGGCGCTGGAAGAAGGAATTGGAAGATCTGGCCGCTATGGACATGAGTGGCTTTAAATTTTGTTCGAACCTAAGGAGAAGTTCTCACACCCGTGATCAGTCAGCGGTGCCCTGACAAGGGCCCAAGGTCTCTCCTATCACGCCTCAGGTCTACCCAGTATCAGAGGGAAGCTCCTAGATCCATTTTGCAAGCAGAACGGACCGCGATGGAAGACATTTACTACCGATTATCTTCATATCTTGGGAGAGCTCTCTCAGGATTCCTCGGAGCCACTAATCTGCCACGATTAGTCCGCATATGGCTTCTTCCTTCGTTCCGCATACTGCTGAAAAGACTTGACTGCGAGCATGGAGATGTGGTGTAATCGTCAATCTTCACACATATGATCGGTGCCCGATGCTCGATCCTCTATGCCTACTCACGAATACATTGCGGCCTCTCACTCAGATTACTCGGTATCTCCAGTACCTCGGCACACAAACGGATGGGTCATGGTCCTCGATTGGTCGCTGGACAGGATAATTTCCGACAACAGGTTACCTCAGGTCACCATATTCAGCTACTAGCTGTGTATGGTTGGTATTGCTGCAAGGACTATCATATGATCGTTCTTAGGCTGCGGCCGTTTCTTCACCTACGTGACATGGCTGCTACACTCGACGGCTTTCGCTCACTGTACTGAAGCCAAGTCGCCGTCATCCAAGAGCCGTCTTCGGCGGTTACAGTCCAGGGTTGGCTTCGAGCGTTGGCCGAATAGTACACAAGTGAGCTAATCTACCTAAGAACGGTCAGTCACAAGTTCCCCACCTACTCGATCATCCTTGCAGCCTCTGTTAATTTTCTATGGGACAAACAGCGATGTGGTCAAACTCTCAACAATCCACGTTTCTGTTGCGCAGCAATAGCGATTCAATACGCTTAAGCACCATGCTACCAATTTGTCCATCAAGACACGACTCGATTTCGGTATGCCTACCAACATTGCGTGGTGCTTTATGACCAATGCGATTAGCAACTGTTTCTACGTTGCTCTCAAACATGCCATGACATTGGCTCAAGTTCCCCGATGGGAAGGTTACCACTATAAACTTCCACTCCGGCCAAGCTTTGAGTAATCGCGATAATGAGTGCGTGATACTCGTGAAGTCAGACCTAGACCAATATAATTTAACCCACAGTACCGAGGTTTCAGGCTGCGCTTTTTACACGGCAGAATAGTAATGAGATGAATCCTTAGGCTCAAGGTGGAACACAGGCGGAGGTGTCCTTGCAAGACAACCGTTACGGAGCCTGATTCGTTGTGGTGTAAATATCGATGAGAATGCTTTTCCAACTCGACTATCAATAATTCTAAATGTATACTATGGTTGTGATCGAAAGCATATACTTTGTTGATTTTTGTGTACATTGTCTGTGATAGCTTGGCTTAAGTGAGAGAAGTGAAGCAATGGCTTCCTATGAAGAAAACCGTAGTGTCACTTTATGGCCTTGGTTTCATACTTCCCGCGGTATCGCCACTCTATCAGCCATATCCTCAGGAATTGACCAACCCCCTCAAGATCTCCTTAAACCTAGGCGCAAGTAGCTCGACCGTTTTGCCCACATCCGGCGGATTCGCAACAGATTTGTCCACCTCTTCCACATTCGCAGCATCTCCCTTCTCCTTCCCATCAATATCCACAGCCGTAGCGAGTCTCACACTCTCGCTCTTGCCAGACCTTACAGGACCACCCGAGGTGGCTGGAGTGATGGGTGTCTCGTCCATCAGCCATTGCCATCTGGCAAGATACATGCCTGGACCTTTCGAGGTTTCGGATCTCCCGGCGGCGAGATTGCGGATGATTGTTTTCATGCTATCTGTTGAAGCGGTGGTGAGTGAGGATAGGTATGAGGCGTGGGCGTCGATTTCTTGTAGTACGGCCGTTTTGTCCCGTTCTGAGAGGGTGGATAGCAGGGTCTGTAGCTTTGGGGTGAAATCACCTGCAGCTGCTGCACCTACTCCTTCATTATCATCGAGAACGAGAGATGACTTTTGTTGATATTGTTCTGCAGCATGGGCCGCATAGCCGTGATACCATACCGACAGCTCTTTCCCGTTCTTGAGTACTTGATGAATAAATCTGTGCGAACTCCCCTGATGTTTCTGCAACAAGGTGACATAATCCTCGACAGTGGGCAATTTCGCATCTGCACCCTTGCTCTTGCCGTCGATAGTGGACACTTTGATCAGATCGTTGAGAAAGGCTTCGAGATCTGAAACACCACCGCTCAAATCTGCGGCATTGTGGAGCGCGCGGATTATGGGGTCGTAAGCTGGAATTATGGTGCGGATGGATTGTGTCAGTAGGTCTGGAGATGAACGACAGAGGACAGTGATGAGTTGCTCTCTGTCCCGTATGGATAGCTGATTGCTGAGGTAGGAGAGTGCTAGGGTTTGTTGGCGTGAGTTAAGAGCTGGGAGGCTGGGATTGCTGGATAGGATAGCGAGGGTCAGAGATTCTGGACTGGTTTCTTTGCAATGATTAGTGCGATATTGTTTGGAGTGCATGTGGAATTGTACCGCTGAATCCTCGGATAACTTGTTGCTCTTCGGCGGTTTTCGTGCCATATTCTTTCAAGGTAGTTAAATGGGCCTTACTTGGTGCTTCCTTGTCTAGTTCGATGAGTTTCGCCTGCTTTGCGAGCTCGCTGATATCTCCACTTAGGATTTGGGATAGGATTCTGGTTTCCATGTTAGCCTTTGAGAATTAATTGGTGAGTGAGCGAGTTTGCACTGTTGTAGTAGATTCATGCCAGAATCTGAAGCTGGGCCGCCAAACCATGTTGTGACCGTGCTCAGGTTCATCTTGGCTAGTATCAACTTCACCATGCCGTTAAGCATAGACGCTGCGTTTCCGACCCTCAACGTCTGGCGCATGAGGAAGTATGGGGATAGATTGTGTGCTTTAACCAATAGTGGCAACATCGACTGTCCTCGAGGCGAGATGATGAGGATGTAGTGTAGGAAAGATCCAAGGCTGGCGACCAGTCAGAAGATGTACCAGATGGATTACCAGACTCGGTACTTGATTGGGTTCAAACATCACAAAAGCGTATTCATGGGCAGCTTGGACCAAGGGTTCGTGATCAGTAAGCTTATCCGTCTCAGCAGCCTTCGCAACCATCTTTTCTAGCATATCTCCATATATGATCTGTTGCAGAAACTCATTCCAGGCTGCGATTACCTCATCCGGGTTGGACGCATCATATCTGCCATCTTTCTTCATCGCAGTCTTCGGGTACCCACCCAGCACGCCCCGTGAGACATATTCAACTATTGATGCAATAGCCGTCGACAAGGTTTTTCGAATGCCAATAGAACCCTTGTCGTAGCTCTCGCTAAGATTGGCACTGTCGAGGGCGGTGGCGAGACCAGTGATATTTGACTGCCAGAAATCTGAAGGTACATCTCGAATACCAGGAAGTACCGTGATGAACTTCTTAAGAAGTACTTGAAGTAGAGGTGACGATGAATCTGATGGGGTTTCCGGCTGAAGTGGAAGTCCGAATTTGGCGATCGCCTCCGGGTTCTTCAGAGTCTGGATCTCCGAGTAAGACTCGTGGTGGGTCAGGATGTCAAAGAGAGCATGTAGCCGAGTTGGCGATAACAATAAGGACGTCATCTCACTTCTTGTATTCTACGCTGGGTTAGGGGAGGGAAATCGCAAGTCGTGAGGCCTACAGACGATGTACAGGCTAGGTCGAGGCTAAGTAACTACCTTAGCGGCGGGTAAAGGACCCTTCAAACGGTTTATAAGCGTGTTATAACCAAGGTTATAACAGGTTATATTAGCTATTATAATTAGATTAATTATATTAAAATAGTACTTTAAATTTAAATATTATACTTTACTATCTAGCTACTTAAAGCTAATAAAAGTAATTTATATCTAGTTTAATAAAGGAAATTATAATTTATAAAAGAAAATCTTATCCTCTATCTTATTTACTATTATATTTCTAGATCTCTAGATATTATATATTACTCTATCTTATACTTTTTATACTATCTTATTCTCTTCTTTTATTAGAGTTACTTATTCCTTTATTTTTTAAGTAGAGTCTATCTACTTTTATACTACTTTAAAGAGTTATTCCTTTATTAATATAAACTAGTTAAATATATCTTATTAAATAATTTACTTAATTACTATCTTTAACTCTTTTAAAGTTAATATTATCTAGTAGAAGTTACTTATCTTCTTTACTATAATAGAAAATATAGATATTAGGACCTTAAGCTTATTATAACTTATTAATTAATCTAAAGTCCTTTAAATTACCTCCTTAGAACTAGTATTATTTATAGTAAATATTAAAACTTTAATATTTCTTTCTATTCTTCTTATATATATATCTATCCTTTATAATATTTTCTACTTAAATAAAGTTATAGAATATATCTTAATATACTTAATAATTTAAAAATTATAAGAATTAATACTATAATTTAAAAGATATATCCTTATTAATAGATTTATCTATTAAATTTAATATAATAGTCTAATATCTTAGTACTTACTAATTCTATTACTAATTTTTTCTTTCTACTTATTACTACTATTTAATAGTATATTATAGATTTTAATACTCCCTCTAATTATCTATTATATATAAGTTATACTAGCTATCTTTAAACTACCTATTATTACCCTTCTTATATTAAACTTAGCTTCTCTAACTCCCTTATAATACCTTCTAAGCGCGTAGCTCTTTCTAAGCTAGATTATAATACCTTTAATAGTAATATTAAAAGGGCTAAATCTTATAAGAGTAATAGTATAAGATATACTAGATACTTAAAGATAACTAATATAAATACTTAAGTTAGATCTAGGATCTTTAGACTTAATCTAATAGATACTATATTAATAGAACCTCGCTTTAAAGAAATACTATTAGGGATTCCCTCTTATATCTATCTTAATAATAGTATTACTTCTTAGTAGTATATAGCCCTTACTAATATAACTATTTAAGTAGTTATTCTATTAAAGAACGCCTAGTAACTTACTCCCCTAGCTTTTAAAGAAGCGCTTTAAGAATTTACTTCCTAGCCTTCCTTTAAATATAACTAATATATTTATTACTAGTATACCTAGTAGAATACTAATATAAAGGATAATACTAAGTACTAACCCTTTATTAGATAATACTTATATTAATAGTAGAATTATATATATTAAGGGTAGATACTAAGCTAGAAATATTAAGTATATAAAGATCCTTATATAATAAGATATATAAAGTCTTACTAGATTAATAATTTATTTAATATTACTAGTAATATATACCTCTATTATAATATACTATTATAGAAAAATAAATATAGTAACTTAAGAGATAGTTAATAGCTATATTATAATAGTAGGAAAAATAATTAGCTATCTTCTAACTAGTTATATAAGCTAGCTAATATTAACTTATTACTTAAAGGGCTTTAAAAGAAGGTAGAGCTTAAAGTATAATTTATTAATAAATTACTTAGTAATATAAATAATATTATTATTAATAGATAGTTTATATAAAGGAGGACTATATATAGTAAAGAATTATTAGATAATATTATTAATTATAATAATTATCTCTCCTTTACTAGTAGGGATATAATTAATATTAATACTTATATTAGTTAAACTACCTTCTAGATCTAGAAGTCTATTTATTATTTAATAGATCCTCTTATTACTAATAATAGCTTTAAGTTAAAATTTACTTAAATCTATATACTAGATAGTATATAAGAGTAACTAGATATTTACTATTAATATTTTAATAATTTAAATTAAGATACTCTTACTTCTATTTAATATACCTTCTAGTCTATTAACTTATATATCTAAGAGTTTAAATCCTATTATAACTACCTTAAAAAGAATAAATTATAATATCTTATTAATATTATAAGTATTTATATTTAATAGTTAAAATTTAAATAATAGAATAAAAGTACTTATAATTACTCTATCTTTATAAAAGTTACTTATATTATAATAACTCTTAATAATATTATAAGAAGCTAGATTAAGTAGAATATCTATATTAAAACTATTAAAAGGGGCCTTATATTAATTTCTAATTAGTATTCTTTTTATATAACTCTTTAATACCTACTCTTATATTTATTTAATAAATAGTTATAATATAACTACTTCTTATTAACTAGCTATTAGCTTCTAAGTAACTATCTATTATATATATTATAATAGAATTATATTACTAATATACTTACTTAGTATATCTTAATTAGTAGTAATAATAAACTAGAGTAGAAAGAAAGTAGTAATTTTAAGTAGGAATTAGACTAGTATATTACTAGTAAGTATATATCTTAGAGTTATAATAAGTCTTAATAAGTAATAAGATATTAATTTTATATAAAATAGATATAAGTAAGACTATTTAATATATTTTCCTAGTTATTTTCTAGACTTAAATCTACTTAGTTATAAATAGTTTGTAATTATTTAAATAATAGTTAGAAGATAGTTAATATAATTTAAATAATTAGTTAATTAATATCTAGATTTAACTTAATTTCTTTAATTATATTATTAATAGTAGATATCTATTTAACTATTAAGTTACTAATATCTAGATATTAATAGACTATTTAAGTAGATTACTACTCTAGCTTAATAGATAGACTTAATACTAATTTAGATATCTTACTTAAAGATATTAGTAGTAAGATAACTATTCTTTTATTAATAATACTAGGAAGCTTATATATTATAAAAGTAAGAATATAAGATATTATAATAATAGTTTAAAAAAGAGATAAATCTAATTTTTTTATTATCTTATATATAATTCTAAGTAGCTTAATATTTAAAGCTTACTAGTATCTAGTTAAATATTAAAGTACTATTATAACCTTATTACTTATATCTTTAATTAGAAGTTTTAAGAGTTAATAAAAGACCTCTTTAAGTAATATATCCTTAGTATTTATATAATCTACTATTATATTATTAAGTTTTAGAAGTAAGATCTCTTATATACTTATATTCTCTTTATTATATAAAAAGAGGATTAGTTCTAGATAGTTAATAATATTAATAGTATTATTTAAGTATTTATCCCCCCTTTATAATAGAGTAATATATTATATAAGTTAGTCTTATAATATATAGTTTATAATTACTATACTAGTATCTCTAGTAATAGATATTTTAATTAGAAGAAGAATTATTATAATAAGGCTTTTTTAAAGGATTTTTACTAAGAGATATCTTTTATACTTAATAGAAGTTATCCTTTTTATAAATATCTAGTTAATTCCTTTAAATCTAATTCCTTTATTAATAATAGATAGGTTATCTCTTATAACTTATATCTATTAAAGAAATATAGTACTTATATTAATATTAAGATTTATAACTCTATTAAGTCTATTTTCTATCTATATATATATATTTATAAAAGACTTAATTAGATTAATATCTCTCTTACTAGGAATTATATATATAATAATAATAATTCTACTTTTAATAACTAGTTATAATAATAAGAGGAGTTAGTAGATAAGATTATAAAGTTCTAGTTAGTTTATTAAATTAAATCTATTAAAGTTATCTAGAAGATACTCTTATTTAATATAAGTATTATAAAGTCTTATATAAAGTATTTATAAATCTACCTTTTAAATTAATAGTATATCCTTTTTAAGCTAGTTAATAATTATAGTACTAGTAAAACTATTAAATAAAAGCTAATAGATAGTAATAAGCTTTATAAGATTATATTAATAAAGTTTTTTAATATAAACTATTTTATTAAAGAAGCTTATAATAATAGTTAGCTATTATCTTTTATAAAATAGAATAAGAAATATCTTACTATTATAAGAGATCTACTTAACTATTTATATATAGATTTTTCTAAGTTCTTTATATAAAATAAAAGAAATAAATAATAGAAAATTTATAAAAAGAGGGAGACTCTTAGATATATTAATTTTATTAGTTTTAAAATAAAGTATCTCTACTATTATTAACTACTTCTTTATTATATTAAAGGAGTTATATTATTTAATAACTTTTAAATAATAGATAACTAGTTAATAGAATAGAAGGAAGCTTATATAAAGCTTAAATTAATTAAAAATAATAGATATACTAATAAGATCCTTAATAAGAAAAAGGATTTTTAAAGAAATTATAAGTTATATAATCTTTTTATATTAATATTAATTAAACTCTAATCTACTAATACTCTTATATTATAAAATAAGTATAAGGAGTATATTTTAAATAACTATTTATACCTCTTATAATAAGATTTTTAATACTTTTAATACTAGATAATTATTATAAGTAATAGTTATTTATAAAATAGTATATCCTTTATCTAATTAATAGTTAATTAGAATATTAATTAATTCTTAAATATACTAAGAATCTAATCTAATATAATCTATTTATTCTAATTATTCTATTTAATAATTTTAGTAATATTTATTAAATAGACTTTTATAAGAAGAAATATCTTATTAAATTACTTCTAATAAAGTTAAAGTCTTATAAAATAAGTTAAATACTAATTAATACTATACTATTAATTAGATAATTACTACTATTAATATTAATACTAATAATAAATTTAGTACTTTAAGTATACTATTCTTTTTTAATAGTACTAGAGAAACTAGTAAGATAATAGTTTAAAATACTATTATAAAAAGGTTATATTTCTAGTAAAAGGTTACTTTAATAGTAGTATCTTCTAGTATTTTATTAATACTATTATAAGGAGGTTAGACTACTTACTTATAATTTAAGATATCTTTAAACTTAGATACTATCTTATATAATATTAAGAAGAGGATTAATCTTATAAAGTTAATTAAATAAGCTTATATTATCTTTTAAAATAAGTCTCTTATATAAAATTAATATAATATAAAAGCTATTAGTTATAATCTTTAAGATATTTATAATAATAACTAGACTTATTTTAAGAGTAAAGTAGTCTACTTTTATAAGAACTTCTAATAAATACTTCTAGTTATTTTAAAAGGATCTAGTAACTAAGTTATTAAAGTATATCTTTAAAAGGCCTATTTTTAGAATAAGGTTATATATTTAAATCTTATTATTAATAAGTAATTTAATAATTCTAATTTAATAGATATTATATATTATAAAATAGGACTATTTATAAATAATCTTCTTACTATTAATAAAGATATATTATATTAGAAATATAGTTATACTTTTAGAAATACTATTAATAATTTAATTAAGAATATTTATATTAATATTAAAATAAATATCTTTTAAAGGAATTATCTATTAAAATAGATTATTCTTACTATTACTAATAAAGATATTACTAGTATTAATACTAAAATAATATTATATATCTCTAGTAATATAATAATATACTAGAGTATTAATTATATTATATTAGAAGAAGATAATAAACTCTTTTCTTTTAAGTACTTTTATAAGTTTTATAAATCCTTTCTACTATTTTATAAGTTATATATTAAGCTAGATATACTAGTTATATTATTAAAGAACTTTAATCTATTATATTTATATAATAGAACTTAATTATAAGTAATAAGATATAATAAGTATATCTTTAAAAAGGAGATTATAAGTAGTACTTATAATAGTAAGAAGATAATACTATTTAAGATACTATTATAATTTAAAGAAAATAATAGATAGATTTCTATCCTTTTTATTTATAAGTAGTACTCTATTTAACTAGTATTTATTATAACTATTAATAAATTATAAAGCTAATTAATAAAGTATATAAGTATTAACTTATAAACTAGACTTACTTTTAATTATAATTAATTATATATAACTCTATTATAAGTAATAAGATAGAGAAACCTTTATATTATTAAGCTTAAAATTTCTAAATATATATCTAGTTAAATAATAAGAAATATTATATATAAGTAGATACTATTAGATAATAAATAGACTACTTCTAATATATTAATTATAATTTATTATTAATATCTAGATTCTATTAATAACTACTTAGTAGCTTATAAGAATATTAATTATAATATTAAAAGTATAAAAATAGTTTAATATTATACTTAGTTATATAGTTATATCTTTATATTAAACTATAATATTAGACTTTCTAATAATAAAAATAAGTTATTCTACTATTTAATTTATTAAATACTACTAGTTAAACTTTAAAGGACTAGATAAATACTAGGTTATATAAACTCTTATATCTAATAGATTTCTTTATATTAATATAATAAATCTAGTATAACTATTAATAATTATTATAAGAGTATAAAAGATATATTATAATATAAGAGATATAATAATTTAAGAATTATATTAAATAGTCTAGTAGTATAAAAGTTATTAGTAGAATAGAATATTATTATACTAGATATCTTATAATTAGTTAGATATTTAATAGATAATATTAGTCTTTTAATACTTCTATCTTAATTATAATAATATCTTTTTCTAATAATAATTAATATAATAAGTTATTTAATAATAATATACTTAGTTATATTTTATTAATTTTAAATAGTAATATTATAATAGAGTTATAATATAAGTAGATTTAATAACTATTTATTAATACTCTAGTATTAAATAACTATTATAAATAATCTCTTAGATTTAAAATTAATATTTTTAATAATATTTACCTTATATCTTTTATAATACTTAAGAGAAGTCTTAATATCTATAAAAGTTTATATAAATATCTATTATATTTAATCTTAAATTTACTTTAACTATTATTACTTACTAATAAATAAAAGAATTCTATCTTTAAGTATACTTTTTCTAAGTAAAAATCTTAAATTTTTATAAGTATTTTCTAGTAATAAATATATTATAATATAATAGAAAGATATATTAATAAAGAGATAGTATATATAAATTAAAGAGCTTATAAAATATAAAAATATATTTATAATATAAGAATTATATATATATAACTAATATACTTATATATTAATCTTAAAGCTTAAAATAATATTATAAGTTAAAAAGTATATATTTAATAACTTTTAGAAATACTAAGTAATAGAATTAATAAGAAGTAAGTTCTATTAATTAGTTATAATATAACTATATTAGACTAGTACTAACTAGGTAATTATAATAAGGTATTAAGTCTTATTAATAATTAATAGTATTAATACTTAATAAAAGAAATAATTATAAGTATAATATAAGTATAAGAAATAGGACTAGGTTAAAGAAGAGTACTTTATATATATATAAATTATATAAATTAATTATATTTTAAACTTATATTATACTAGTATTAATAATATAACTATTATAACTTTAATAAACTTCTTATTTCTTCTTAATACTAGAGGAAAATTATAGATTTAAGTCTTTAATCTAGATTTTCTATATTTAAAACTTTTAAGTTAGAATAAAAAAACCCTTAAATTTTCCTATCTTTTTACTAGTATTTTATTTAAAAAAGTACTTTTAATAGATTTAATAATTTAGATTTTATTATAAAAGTTTTTAGTTTATTAATAAGAAAGCCTTTTTATAAACTATTATATTAAGTTTAATATAATATAACTAGTATAAAGATATTTATAAAAGTCTTTAATAAAGTAATTATAATAAATACTAGTAAATAAATAATACTATTACTTTAATAACTTAGAATTATTAGAAGATAAGATTATATCTATTTAATTATATAATATCTAATTACTTATTATATATCTTATTATAATTCTTAATAGTATTAATAATATCTCTTATTAATTCTCTTTCTAATATCTAGTAGTCTTTTTTAAGATTATTACTCTTCTATCTTATTAAGTATTTAACTAATTACTTATACTCTTAATATATCTATTCTTTATTAACTAGCCTATTAATTTCCTATTTATTCTAGTTATAAATTAGAAAGATATAAGATTTTAATATAAGATTAAAGTAATTTTTAACTTAGAATAAGATATCTTATAAGCTATCTTAGTAGTAAATTATAAATTAGATTTAATTAAGTAATATTTCTTTATAAGTTAAATATATAACTTAAATCCTATTAAATACTAAAAAAAACTTAATTAAAAACTTAGAAACTTATTTAAATATAAAGTTTTTAAGTTAATATAATAAATATTTTAATATATATAGTAATATAATTCTATATCTTTCTAGTAAGTAATTCTAACTATTATTAATAATAGGAACTACTAGTTAGTAATACTTATATAAGTTATTAGTAGAATTAATTATAAGTTTTAAGTATATAATAATATTATAAGTATAAGATTTTCTTATATAATTATATAATTATATCTTAATATTTATCTTTAAATATATTATATTTAACTTAATTAGATCTTATAAATTAATAGATATTATAGATTTTCTATTCTAGATAACTAATAATTTATATATATTATATCTTAGATAATAGACTTATAATAATAATAGTAATACTAGATATTTAATTATAATTACTTTAAGTATCTTATTATTAACTACTTTAAGTACTATTCTACTAGTTATATAATATATTATAACTACTAAGAATACTAGATAAAAAATAATACTAAGAAATTCTATTAAAATACCTCTTATAAAACTATTTAATATATTAACTACTTATTTATATATCTAACTAGTATACTTATCTAATAAAGTAACTTTAAAAGTCTTATTTATAAATAATTTACTTTTATCTCTTACCTCTTTATTATTCTACCTTATATAAAGAAAAATAATACTAAGAAATTATAAGATAATCTAATCTTTTACTTAGTTAAATACTTTAAAAGAACTATTACTAGTATATTCTAAATATATCTTCTAGAAACTACTTCTACTTCTACCTCCTTTAATAATATTTATTAATTACTACTTAAAAATATATATCTAAGTATTATAAGAAATATTATAAGAGATAGAAGATATAAATAATAATAATTATAAAGAAAATTCTATTCTATCTCTCTTACTTTAATTAATAAAGATAAAGATATTAATATTATCTCTTATATTATTACTAGTAGAATAAGTTATATTACTTCTTATAAATCTATTTATCTTAGAAATAATACTAATAATACTTCTTATAATACTACTACTTCTCTTATCTATTTATATATCTAGAATATATATAATAATAAATAACTTATTTATAAGATATACTCTACTTTAATCTATTTAATTAACTTATTCTATTTATCTTATAATCCTCTTTACTCTTAGTATTTATAACTTATATATATAATTTTATTATAAACTAATAATAATAGTATAAGTAATATCTAAGATATTAATATTAAAGAAGATTAATATATTAAGAAAAGTTTTAAATTTAAATATCTTATTAATTAACTTCTTTTTACTATTTAAGAGTTTTATTATAACTATTAAAATAATATTAATTTAATTTCTAATTTCTAATTTCTAATTTCTAATTTCTAATTTCTAATTTCTAATTTCTAATAGTTAATAATATTAATATTTCTTATATACTTATATCTTAATATTATATTAATTAATTCTATTTATTTCTTTATATACTTTAAGATATATCTATTACTTATTACTAGAATTATATTATAACTTAAATATTACTATTTTAATCTTATTATTATTATTAAAGTAATTTAACTTATAATATTATATAATAGATAACTTCTTTATTTCTTTCTTTCTTTATTTATTAGTATATATATATAGTAATAGATAGTATATATATAAGAACTTTTAATTAACTACTTATATAATTAAAGTACCTCCTTAATATTAATATTATAATAAGAATACTATTTTCTTTTAAAAAAGGTATTATTATTATAAGATTCTCTTATATAATTATATCTTAATATTTTAATATTTATCTTTAAGTATATTATATCTAACTTAATTAGATCTTATAAATTAATAAATATTATAGATTTTTTATTCTAGATAACTAATAATTTATATATATTATACTTTAAATAATAGACTTATAATAAATAGAAATAATATTATAAATCTTTATATTATCTAGAAGATTTAATTAATATATAAGCTAGCTTATATATTTATTTATTTTAATAGACTTTATAAGTTATAATCTAATCTTCTTAGATTTAATTCCTAGTATATTATAGTTTTAATATAATTATAAATTAATTATATCTTCTATTTTAATAAATATTAATATATAATATATATTATAATACTCTTTTATTTTAAAGAAAGTAAATATAATTATATTCTTAGTATTAATATATATTAAGTAGTATTTATTTATAAAAGTTAATTTAAAATTTAATTCTTTAATATTAATAGAATATATTATAATAAAGGCTTTATTATTATAAGCTTTTATATAATTTACTAAGATATTATAAGTATTAACTTAAGTAAAACCTTTTATTTAAATTAATATTAGATATATTAATAGATAATATAAATAGTAAAAAGTATTTATATAATATTATAACTATTTAAGATTTAACTACTAAGTTCTATCTTATATAATTTAATATTCTAGAAACTTTTCTTTTTATAATTTACTTATTCTATTTATATTATTACTCTTTTATATATATTCTTTCTTATTCTTTATATCTTTATATCTACTTATATATATATAAAAAGATATTATAATAAACTTATATAAAGTATATATATCTTAAGTCTATTACTAACTTCTTAACTTTTAATTAATTTATATTAAAGCTTTACTTATATTATTAAGTATTATTAACTCTTACTACTTTATTCCTTTTTTTACTAACCTTCTTTAAGTCTTTAATTAAAAAAGGTCTCTTTTATAAGAACTTAATCTTAATATAATTTTATAATTAAATTACTAGTTTAAATATTAATATATAATTATAAGATAATTACTTTCTACTTTAAAATTCTTTATTCTACTATATATTTAAAGGTATAACTCTTCTTTTCTATTATAAAGCCTATTATAAAGTCTTTATATTTAATTATAATACTCTTCTACTAGTCTTATATCTAATTATATATATTTAAAGAATTTAATATTAAATTATAAGATAGTCTTATATACTTTAAAACTTATAATAAAATAGTACTTAAGTTACTCTACTTTATATTAGAAGAAAGAGTATAAGACTAGCTTTATATTATTTATAATATACTACTTATATAATAATAATATACTTCCTCTTCTACTTAAATCTTTATAACTTTTAAAAGAGCTACTTAAAAAAAGTATATTATATTCTAAGTATTTTCTAAAGAATATTTATAGATATAATAATACTTTTATCTTTATATCTTATAAATATTAATAGAATATCTAGTTATAAGATTATACTAATATTTAATCTTTTATAATTTATAAGGAATTTTACTACTTATAAGACTCTTTATAACTTAGTATTTACTTAATTTTATTCTTTACTTAATTATACTTTTATAATCCTATCTTTATAATTCTATCTTATAAGGATAAATAAATTATAACCGCATTTTATTTAAATAGTACTAAAAATTTAATTATATTTTATTTAATTTTTTATTTCTAAATAAAATACGGCTTAAACCCTAACTAATTTCTAAGAAAAGTATATTATTAGAAAGCCTTTACTTAGCCTTATAAACTAACCTACTTACCTACCTTATTAGGCTTAATCTTAACTTTATATAATTTTTAGAATACTAGGATTTTCTTAATATTCTAGCCTTAACGGGTAATCTACTACTAGTATAAGTTTATTTTCTCTTACTCGTTCCTTTAACTATATATAGAAGTGAAATATATAAAAAGTATATAAGGATATAAAGTTAAACTTAAGCTATTTAATAAGCTAATTTTTAGCTAGAATAGATAGAGTTAGCTTAAATCTCTATTATAAAAACTAATAATTATTTAAATTACTAGAGATATTATATAAGATTACTAGATTTTAGTTAGATACTATATATAGATTAGATAGAGAAAAAAATTAGAAAAAATTAGAAAAAAGAAGTAGTTATATTAGGTAATATATAAGAAAGTTATTAAGTAAATACTATCTAATAGAGATTCTTCTAGTACTTCCTTAGTATACTATCCTTAGATATAAGATAAGTAGGATATCTACGCTAAATATAGTTATATATATATATAATTAGATTCTTTAAAGACTTAAATATATCCTAGAGTTAAAGTATTTATAGAATTTCTATAAGAAAAAATTATATTAAGATTATAAGATTAAGGTAAGAGCTAGACGTAGGAATATCTTAGCTAGCCTTCTACTTATATAAAAGGGTTAGTTAGTTATAAGAACCTTAATATAACTACTTAAACCGCCTACTTCTAATATCTCTTAACCTCCTTTCTTCCTCCTTCCTAGATTATCTATTTAAAAATTAACCTTTCTATCTAGGGCTGAAATCTATATAAGAAATTAACTCGTCTCTTTCTAATAAGATAGATTATATCGCGATTCTTAGAGATAGCGGCTTTCTAACTTACTAAGAGTATAAATACTCTATTATTCCCTTAAGTCTTAACTATTACTTTTATTATACCTTATATAGTCTTTCTACTAATATTTAAGAGGAGATTCTTTCTAAGGCTAGAAAATACCCTAGTCTTATTTAAGAAGCCTCCGGTATTAAAGACTCTAAAATCCCTAGCTCTTTTCCTTTTTTCTTTTATAATCTAGCTCTCTACTTAGACGGGTTAGCGTGCTAAGACTAGCCCTATATAGCTAGATCTACTCGAGGTATTTCAAAGCACTATAGGGAGTCTCACGAATGGGAAAACCCTAGGGAAAATCCTAGGGTTAGGGTTAGGGTTAGGGTTAGGGTTAGGGTTAGGGTTAGGGTTAGGGTTAGGGTTAGGGTTAGGGTTAGGGTTAGGGTTAGGGTTAGGGTTAGGGTTAGGGTTAGGGTTAGGGTTAGG